>Ga0222622_10000001_pt1 | contig 1357225 bp, 1199 predicted proteins | sample PLM2_5_b1metaG_FD_177335 | JGI IMG/M metagenome (GOLD analysis project Ga0222622, IMG submission 177335) | Groundwater sediment microbial communities from an aquifer in East River, Colorado, USA - PLM2_5_b1 | ecosystem: Environmental > Terrestrial > Soil > Riparian zone | place: USA: East...
GCGTGACCGTGAACGTGCCCCCGGCCGTATATGTGTGGCTCGGGTTCTGGACCTGTGAAGTGGCGCCGTCGCCGAAGTTCCAGTTGTAGGCGCTGATCGAGCCGTCGGGATCACTGCTCGTGCTCGTGAAACTGCACGTCAGCCCGCTGCAGCTCTTGGTAAACGAGGCGACCGGCGGCTGGTTCACCGCGGCGACGGTCACGGAGTGCGAAACGCTATTCGTCGCGTTCTGGTTGTCGGTGACCGTGAGCGTGACCGTGAACGTGCCCCCGGCCGTATATGTGTGGCTCGGGTTCTGGACCTGTGAAGTGGCGCCGTCGCCGAAGTTCCAGTTGTAGGCGCTGATCGAGCCGTCGGGATCACTGCTCGTGCTCGTAAAGGCGCACGTCAGACCGTTGCAGCTCGACGCGAACGCCGCGGTGGGCGGCTGATTCACGGCGCCCGTCCCCGCCTTCAAGGCCAGCGTCGTCACCACCCACGTGTCGCCGCGCTGGTCGTAGAACCAGGACCAGTGCGGATCGGTCGTGCCCCCGCCGGGAAACACGCGATACGCCGCGTTTTCCTTGAGGCCGAAGTTATCGGACCCCGGGTCGAACGCGGTGTATCCATCGGCCTGAGGCGGCTGGAGGCCCCACAGGCCCGACAGGGTCACGGTGTATGCGACGCCACCCGCGCCGACGGTGATGGGGCCAGCATGGGTGTCGGAGGGCATGGTATCCGAGCCGGAGGCCGAGCGATGTGCGCCCAACGCGTTCGCGAAGTTGTCCTCCACGCCGACCCATGCCGAGATCTTCACACCGCCGTCGGGGACCGATTCCCTGAGGTACGCGCGCACGGCGTAGATCTGGCCTGAGGTCGAGCTCCGCTCGGGGAAGTTCCGCACGTTCGTGGCTACGAAAGTCGCCATCGACCGGTTGCCGGCGGTCACGTACTCGACCAGGTGGAACGGATTACCGGCGCGCGTATTGTTTTGGTCGGCGACGAAATCGACGACGGAGTCGACGATGAACGTCGAGCCGACCCAGTAGAACGTCGCGATGATCGCGTCGCCAAACGTGGGATTCCCGTGATCGAAGCCCTTGGCCAACATCGTTCCAGACTCATTGAGGGAGCCGTTGACCGTTGGGGCTCCATTGATCGTGTCGATCTGGATGCCGTTCGACGCAAAGGAGAACAGGGGCGCGCCCACCCTGCCCTCGCCGGGGCTTACAGCGTCCGTGCACGCGGCAACGAAGAGGGCAGCCGCCACGAACGCAATACGCTTGTGCATCAGAACGCTCCGATGTTGAAGGGAGTGCTCTCAGCGCCGGACACATTCGGAACGCTCACCACCAGCGTGTAACCGCTCCCAGGTTGATCGATGCTCAAATCCGAAAACGTGGCGACGCCGTTCACGGCGGTCACTGTCCTCGTGCCGGACAGCGTGCCCGGCGCGACCAAGCCGCCGTTCCGTCCGATGGCGATCGTCACTGGGCCGTTGAAACTGGAGACGCGGTTCCCGAGGGCGTCCAGCACCGTGACTTGCACCGCGGGCTGGATCGCGAGGAGTGGCAGCGTCCTGCTCGGCTGGACGGTGAAGGCCAAATGCGGCGGCGGGTTCAGGGCGAGCGTCGTGGCCAGCCACGTCCCCCCGCTCTGGCCGAAGAACCACGTCCAGCGCGGATCGGTCGTACCCCTGCCGGGGAACACGCGATACGCCGCGTTTTCCTTCAGCCCGAAGTTGTCGGACCCCGCGTCGAACGTGGCGTACCCGTCTGCTCCCGGCCCATCGAGACCCCACAGGCCGGACAGCGTCACGGTGTACGCAACGCCGCCCGCACCGACTGTGATGGGCCCGGCATGGGCGACCGCGATCGTCGTGTCCGAACCTGACGCCGAGCGGTGCTCCCCCAGGGCGATCGAAGCGTTGTCCTCGACCCCCTTCCAGGCCGAGATCTTGACGCCGCCGTCCGCCACTGATTCGTGGAGGTACGCGCGCACCGCGTAGATCTGCCCAGAGGTCGAGCTGCGTTCGGGGAAGTTCCGCACGTTGGTAGCGACGTAGGTCGCCATCGACCGGTCGCCGGCCGTCACGTACTCGACCAAACGGAACGGATTGCCCGCGCGGGTATTGTTTTGGTCCGCGACGAAGTCGATCACCGAATCAACGATGAACGTCGAACCGACCCAGTAGAACGTCGCGACGATCGCGTCACCAAAGGACGGGTTCCCGTGATCGAAGCCCTTGGCCAACATCGTTCCCGACTCGTTCAAGGAACCGTTGACCGTTGGCATCCCGTTGATCGTATCGATTTGGATACCGCTCGGCGAGAGAGAAAACAGCGGCGCGCCCGAGAGGCCGCGTGCGGGACCGACCGCGTCACGACACCCCGCCACCAAGAGTGCGGCGAGTAGAATGCTCGGAACGGTGCGTACGGTCGGCCTACACATGAAAGCGCTCCTCGCTGTGGACCGCGCGCCACACGTCGCCGACGAGGACGGCGGGGCGCACGCCTGACTAATGTCGCGTGGTCGACTCGCAAGGTCCGGGCCAGGGCCTGAGCCCCGTGACCTAGTAGGACAATCCCTTGCACGCACCTAGGACAAGCCCTAGCATGCACCAAATTTTGGCACGCATGGGACGGGGAGCGTTGCGGGCCGGCAGCGCAAGCGCAGCGCTCCCGCAGCCACCGGCAAGGGCCACGAAGGGCTACCGATCGCAATCGAGGTCGGTGATTTCCCAATCCTTGATCGAGCGCACGCATTCCTCCCCGAGCGCCGTCAAGGGAAACGCGAACAGCGGCACGGTGTCGCAGCGGGGGATGAACCCCGAACGGCGCAGCGTTCTGGCCAGGTCCGACTCCGCGACCGTCATGACGTAGAGACGTTGGCAACCGCGCCGCCGCAGCTCGGCGACGAGACCCGGGACCACCGCGCGGAACGATAGCGGTGAGGCCCAGCGCATCGCGAGCAGCGACGCGAGCCCGGAGGCGTCGGGGCCCCGGACCAGCACGGCAAGCTCGGGACAGGTGAGCCACCAGTCGCGCTCCGTCGGGTATCCCCGCAACCGGCTCACATAGAGCGCCCGGTCGTGGTACGCCGCGAGCCGAGGGCGCGGCGACGCCAAGTGTGGTTCGGCGAACGCCTCCGCGCGAACCGCAGCCGCCGGTCGCGACGCGACGCTCGCGCGTCCCCGTAAACCGCTCGCGATCCGCAGCGCGGCGTGAAAGAGCCGAACGCCGGCGTCGACGTAAGGCCGCGCCCCCCGCACAGGCAGGACATAGCGCTGCAGCGTTCCGATCCGTACGAAGTGGACGCCACGCAGGAGGGCCCGCGCCCCATCGTTCGGGTCCGCATACAGGAAGTCGAGGAGCCCGGCCGCCGCCGTGTCCCGAGCGACCCGATTCACCAGCGCGAGAGCCGGGAAGAACGAGCGGTGTGTCGTCGCCACCACGAGGTTGGCCAGAAGGCCCGCGACGACTTCACGGTCACCGAACTTGAAGCGACGGCGCATGCAGGCGATGTGCATGACGACTCGGCCGCTCGCGTCGCGTCCGAGCCAGCTCACGGCCCCTTGCTCGACCGCGCGCGCGTACGTGCGATCAAAGAAATCCGGGAACTCCGGCCGCTCGTGCGCGAGAAACAATTCCTTGATCTCGCGCGCATACTCGAGCGGGTTCACGGACTCGATGGTGACCGCCGCGGTGCTCCTGCCCTCCTCGCGAGTCGGTGCAGCGGGTCGCGCCGCGGTCATCCGTGAACACCTGCCTCCTGCACGGCCGCCAGGTGCTCACTCGCCAACAGGTCGAACAGCAACCGATCGTACGTTCGGCCGTCCATGCGGTGGCATTGGCGTTGGCGTCCGATGTACGTGAATCCCAGCCGCTCAAGCCCGCGTCGCCCGGCGGTATTGATCTCGACGGTCCATGCGTTCACGGACACGAGCCCGAGTTCCGTGAACGCGAGTGTGAGCAGCTGCGAACTCGCTCGCGGCGCCGAACCGCCGTACCGCTTGTTCCCCAACACCGCCCACAGCGTCGCGGTCTTCGCGGTGCGATCGACGTTGCTAAGCCCGACCACGCCGGCGGGCTCGTCCTCAGGATCGCCCGTAAACACGCGCAGCACGTGGAGCCCTCGCTGCGTCATGATTTTGATCGTGGCCGGGGTGAGCCCCTGGATCCCGTTGCCGAAATCGAGCCACTTATGGTTCTCTTCCTTGCTGAGCCAGTGGCTGACGAGCTCGATGAGCTCCGGGCTGTCGAGCGCGAGCAGTCTCACGTGGCGTGCTTCATGGAGAGGAAGTCCGCGATCCGGGACACGCTGCGGAAATCGTCGATCTCGAGGTCCTGGACGGCGATACGTACGCCGAAGGCCTCCTCGAGCGCCGCGAGCAGCTCGACAAAGCGCAACGAGTCGAGAATCCCCGTTTCGAACAGGTCGGTTTCCGCTCCCGGAACGTCCGTGTGGAGACGATCCGTGAACAGCTTCGCGACGCGCCGGACGAGGGTGCCGTTCTCCATCTCAGGCCTCCACTGGCACGTCGCCGCGCGTCCATTCGTCGCGGATGCGGCGCCGGTCGATCTTGCCGTTGGCGTTACGCGGCAGACGCCCGCTGAATGCCTTCCACTGTGACGGCAGCATGTACGCGGGGAGCAAGGCACCGACCTGTTGGCGCAGCGTCAGCGGCGTCACTTCGGCGCCGGGCCGCGGCACGTAGGCACAACAGATCACCGTCCCCTCGAAGCCCTCGGTCGAGCGGGCCACGATCGCCGACTCCGCCAAGCCAGGCAGCGACTGGAGCGCGACCTCGATTTCGCCCAGCTCGATCCGGTAGCCGCGCGACTTGATCTGCGAGTCGGCGCGCCCGAGGAAGTAGAGCAGCCCGTCGTCGCCCACCCGAGCCAGGTCGCCGGTCCGATAGAGCCGGTCACGCGGGTCTGCCGGGTTCGGTCGAAAGGCCGCCGCGGTTTTTTCGGGATCGCGCCAGTACCCGCGGGAGAGGCCCGCGCCGCGGATGTAGAGGTCCCCGGTCTCTCCGGGTGCCACGGGCTGGAGGGACTCGTCGAGCACGAGCAGCTCCTCACCGGCGCACGGCCGGCCGATCGGAATCGGCTCGTGGTCGTCCACGGGGCACCGCGGCACCGTGTAGTAGCTGCTCGCGATCGTCGCCTCCGTGGGTCCGTACAGGTTCGTGAAGGGGACGTCCGGCAGGCGCTGCATCCAGTAGCGCAAGGCCGGAGTCGGAAAAACCTCGCCGCACCAGAGCATGCGACGCAGGGTTGGAACGTCGCCGCGGCGAACGACGTCGAGCTGAGCCATGAGCGCCAACACCGACGGTACGGAGAACCACTGCGTGAGCTCCGATTCGCGCATGAACTGCACCAGCTTGTGCGGCACCACGTTCAGCTCCGGGGGCACGAGATGGAGCTGCGCGCCCGAGCTGAACGTCCCGAACAAATCGAACGTGGAAAGATCGAAGTGCAGCGGCGAGTGACCCGACAATCGATCGGTCGCAGACAGGCCGAAATAGACCCTGGCCCACTCCACGAAGTGGACGACGCTCGCGTGCGTGATCATGACCCCCTTGGGGTCGCCCGTCGAACCGGAGGTGAAGAGCAGCTGCGCCAGGTCGGCGGGACCGTTCGCGAAGGTCGGTGGGTCCGTCCGCATGTGACGGACGTCCGTCAGGGTGAACGCCGTGGCCGGCGGCGCAGCACTGCGATCGACGTCCATCCAGCCGATCCGGACCGACGGTTCTAGCGCGTCGTACTCGAGCACGCCCGCCCCCGGCGTCGTGAGGATGACCCGCGGGGCGGCCGCGGCCACGATCTTCGCGAGCCGCGGTGATGGGCTGGCGGTATCGAGGGGCACATAACACGCGTCCGCCTTTAACACGCCGAGCAGACTGGCAATCGTCGTCGGTGACTTTCGCAGCAAGAGACCCACACGGTCGCCGCGCCTGCACCCGGCAGCCCGCAGCGCGTGCGCTACCTGATTGCTCAGCGCATCGAGTTGGCCGTACGTGAGTCGCTCCCCGCGCATGACCAGAGCCGTGCCTTCCGGCCGAACGTCCGCCTGCCGCATCACCCACTCCTGCAGCAGCCGCGTCATGACGCCACCCGCTCGAGCGCGTGCTGGAAAGCCGCGTTCGTGTGGTCGAGCTCCGCTTCGTCGGGCGGGATGTCGAGGATGAACGAGCGGTATCCCAGCGCGGCGTAGCGGGCCAGCTCCTCGCCTACGCGCTCGTAGCTCCCGACGAGGTACGGGCACATCGTCTTGTAGTTCTCGAACGGGACCAGCCAGTACGGATGCTCGCCGGCCACCCCCGGGGTTGTGCGGGCGAGGTCCGAGAGTTGCCGGTGCCACGCGGAGTCCGACACCTTCATCGCGAGCTGGTGCGTCAGCTGTCCGCGCCGGTCCTGGGGGAAACGGGCCCGCGCCACCCGCCACGCCTCGTTGGCGTTGGAGCGCGCGACGATGCCGATGCGCACGCCAGCCCCCACCCCTTCCCCGGGCACCGCCTCGTCGGTCGGCGGCTTGGGGTACTTCACGGCCGTGGCGCCCATCGCGGTGGCCGCGCGGAGGCCGGCCTCGGACGAACCGGAGACGAAGACCCCGGGCAACAGCTCCGGGGACAGCGGGGGCGTCAGCGCCAGTCCTCGCACCGTGTAGAACTCGCCCTCGAACGAGACCGGTGCCCCGCCTTCGAGCAACTGGCGGATGACGCGCGTGTACTCGACGAGCCGGTCGTAGCGACGGTCATGCGCCGTCGGGTCGTTCAACGCGGTCAGATCATTCTTGAATCCACCCGCGACCATGTTGAGGTAGATCTGGCGCGCGTACAGGTGCCCGAACGTCGCAATCATCTTCGCGACCGAGTAGGGATGCATATACACGGGTTGGACGGCGACGAGGGGGCACAGCGTCTCCGTGTTCAGTAGGATGATGTGGGACATCAGCCACGGATCGAGCTGGCGGTTATCGCTGTAGACCAGAATCCCCTTCCAGCCGCAGCGTTCACTCCAGCGCGCGACGTCGATCACCCGCTGGGCGTACGAACGCCGATCGGTCTCGATCACTTGGGGACAAGTGGCAAAGATTTCGAACATTGTGAAACGTCCTTTCAGCATCTCCTTGCCTGGGGCGCCCTGCATGAGCGGTGCCATCTTGGAGGGACCCCGGCCGCCCCACTGTGGTGGGTACACCGAGGAATGCGTGCCCGACCTGCCGCGTCAGCGCAGCAGTTTCAAGGCAACTGGCGCGCGAGGATGGGGCCCAGGAGATTCGCCAGAGCGAGCGGCAAGCGGCGCCACACGGCGGACGCGAACTGGAACACCGGCCGGTCGGGCGACGGCGTCGCGGCCACCGCGCCGGGAGCCCACTGGGCCCACGGCAGCGGGACGTCGCGGCTGCCGCCCCATTGGCGTTTGAACCGATGCGTGCCGCCTCCGGGCGTGCACCGCCCGAAGTTGAAGATGCGCGCGCGCCGCGCGATGACCTCGCGCATGAAGGACCAGTACAACAGCATGTTGGCGCCGAGGTGGTTGTGCGAGCGGAGCGACGACGCCCACGTCATCTCGAACTCGCCGCCCCACAAGAACCCACACCCGCCGGCCACGGGACGTCCGCCGCACCAGACCGTCCCAAACACCACGAGGTCGGGGAACGCACGCGCGATGGCCTCGAACAGAGTTCGGGGGAGCACCGGCGTTCCGAGGTCGCGCATGTTGTGCGCGAAGACGTGGTAGAACGAGTCCAACTCGCCGAGTCCGAAGCGGACCTCGATGTCGCTCTCGCGCTGTGGCCGCCGAACCTGATTCCGCAGCTTGGAGGAGAAGGTCCGCCACAACTCCTCGGGGTCGGCCGGGAGGTCGAGAAGCACCGTGATCTTGCGTAACGAGGCGCGCAGCGGAGTGTCGAGGGCAGCGCGCGTGCGCAGCTCGAGGAGGTCCGCCCCCGAAGTCCGTGCTTCGGCCGCGGCCCACGCCGCGAGGGCCCGGCACGCGTCGGGCTCACCCACCGGCCCGCCATAGTTGAGAAACGGCAGGGACACGAGGTAGTGGCCGAGCCACGGGCTCTTCACGCGGACGAGCGGCAGGACGCCCTGGATCTCGTCCTGATCGTCGACGGCCACCGCGTACGGGGACTCGTGTCCGAGCGCGTCGGCCATCACATCGCGCCAGCCGTAGAGGTGACAGAACGTGGCGCCTGGCGCGCGGGTCACGAAGCCGTCCCAAACGTCCCCGCCCCGGGTGAACGGGACTACGCGCATTCCGCGGCCTCCAGGGCGCCGACCGTCTCGCGAATGGCGATGAACCGGAACTCATGCAGCAGACGCTCGATGCGGGCTGCGGTGTGCGCGAGGCCGCCGTAGTGCCGTAGGCGCGTGAGCCACGGCACCTGGAGCTGCGGCTGATCGGGGTCGACCTCCCACGGGTGGATGTAGAACGTTCCGGCCACCCCGCGCCCTTCGCAGTCGCGCAGTGCCTGTCGCGTCAGCGCATAGGGGAGCAGCCGGAAGTAGCCGCCGCCGCCCGCGGGGACGTTGACCCCGGCCAACCGCAGCGTAGCCGGCGGCACCTCGGCGACGCGACCACCGGGCCGCTGGATCCAATGCGGGTCGCGCTTCCCGCCGGGGAAGCCATAGCCGGGACGCCGCACCGGAAACAGGCTCGAGTCGTAGCGGTGGCCCTCATCGAGCAGCACGTCGAGCGCCCATTCGCAACCGGGCACGATGGAGTAGCTGGGCGCACGAAAACCGAGTACCGGCTCCCCCGTCAGATCCTCGAGCGACCGCTTCGTGCGCCGCACAGAGATCCGGAAGGTTTCGGCATCCTGGTCGGTCACGCGGGCGTGATCCCACCCGTGCGACGCGACTTCGTGGCCCGCGCGGCTGATCGTGCGGACCAGGTCCGGATGGCGTTCGGCCACCCAGCCGAGAACGAAAAACGTGGCACGCGCCTCGTGGCGCGCCAACATGTCGAGGAGCCGCGCTACGCACTCGCCGACCCGCGACGGAAGGCGGTCCCAGTCCGCGCGCCGCACGTGGCGTTCGAAGGCGGACACGTGGAAATACTCCTCCACGTCGACGGTGAAGTGGTGGCAGACCATCTAGGCGGCGCGGCGCAGGGTGACGAGGAGCTCGTACACGCACCGCTCGATGCGCGCGTAGCTCGCCTCGAAAGCCTCGAGCGGCTGGTCCACCGGATCCTGCATCGCGCGGGTCTCGATCGGAAACGGGTCCAAGTCGCCCAGCACGATCACGGATTTGGGCGCGCGCCCGAAGCGCTCGCAAACGGTGCGATGCTGCCCCGGCTCCATGACAACGATCAGATCGGCCTCGCGTGCCAGGACTGGAGTGAGCAGCTGCGAGCGGTGGTTCGTGAGATCGACGCCCCAGCGCGCCGCGGCGATGCCGGCCTCCGCCGGTGGGTGCCGCCCCGGGCCGATGAAGCCCGCGGACGTAACGAGTGTTCCGCGGGACTCGAGCGCGTTCGCCAGCAACCCCGCAGCAAACGGACTGCGACAGATGTTGCCGTGACATACCACGACGACGTTTCGGGGGCGGCCACGCGCCCGCAACGCGCGTCGCGCGGCGCTCCGCCGAACGGGGTGCAGGAGCCGGTCCGGCGCATCGCGCAGCAGACGCGCCGGAGCAAGCAGCAGATCATCGGCCATTCACCCTCCAGTGGACAAGCGAGACAGGTGTTGACGCGCCGCGACAACGACGGACGCGACAACGACGGAGGTGCTCAGTGCTTCGGCGGGTGGGGGGGGCAAGAATCGCGCCCTCGATGTTGCGCCAGTGGCCCACTTCGTGCTTCGTCCAATGGCATGCGCTATCTCGTCACCGGCGGTGCCGGATTCATCGGATCCCATCTCGTGGAGCGACTCGTCGCGGAGAACCACGAGGTCGTCGTGCTCGACGACCTCTCCGCCGGCCGTCGCGAGTACCTCGCACCCGTGCGCAACCGCATCCGCTTCATTCGCGGCAGCGTCTTGAGTGCCGAGGTATGCCGCCGAGCGGTGCATGGCTGCGATTACGTGCTGCATCACGCAGCAATCACGTCGGTGCCGCTCTCGACCCGCGACCCCGTGACGGCGCACGCGGTGAACACGACGGGCACGCTCAACATTCTGTTCGCGGCACATCGCGCCAACGTGCGTCGCGTCGTGTTTGCGGGCTCGACGTCCGCGTACGGCGACACTGCCGAGCTGCCGAATCACGAAGAGCAGATCCCGCGTCCTCTGTCGCCCTACGCCGCGTCCAAGTTGGCGGCCGAAGCGTACGCGCGGGTCTTCTATCATACGTATGGCTTGGAGACGGTGACGCTCCGCTATTTCAACATCTTCGGTCCCCGTCAGGACCCGGCGTCTCAGTACGGAGCCGTCATCCCGCGATTCATCGCGGCGGCGCTCGCCAGCGATGCGCCGGTGATCTTCGGTGACGGTCGACAGACCCGCGATTTCACGTTCGTGGCGAACGTGGTGCACGCCAACCTGCTGGCGTGCGCGGCACCGCGCGAGAATGTGGCGGGAGGCGTGTTCAACGTCGGCTCGGGGACCGCGATCAGCGTGGCGGAGCTGTGGAGTCGCATCTGCGCCGTCGCCGAGGTGGACCTGGCACCGACGTACGCCGCGCCGCGCGCCGGCGATGTGCGGGACTCGCTCGCCTGCATCGACCACGCGCGCGAGGCATTCGGCTACGAGCCGCTGGTGGATTTCGACGAAGGCCTCGCGCGTGCCGTGGCGTGGTACCGCCGGGCCATGCCGCGCAGCCGCCCCCGCTTGAGGGAAGCCGCCCCCGCGCTATCTTAGGCGGCATGACACGTGCCGCCCGGTTGATACCCATCGTCGCCCTGCTCGCGCTCGCGGCTTGTGGCAAGCGCCGGGATCAGCGAGCCGAAGTGATCGAATGCAGCTCGATCTCCCTCGACGTGAAGGGCACGACGCAGTGCCTCGTGCAGCTGTACCATTGGGATGTCGCGAACGCGACCCGTACCGCCACGGCTCGGCACCGCGAGCTCGACAGCCTCAAAACGTGGCAGGCGGACTCCGTCTGGCACCTGAGCGCCACGCAGCACGGCACCCAGTTGGCGGCGTGCCGTCGCAGCCCCGACCCCCTGGACCGGTGTCTGCTCGTCGCCGGCTGGCCGCTGTCGCGGGTCAACGCCGCCGCGGATTCCTTGTGGAACGCCGAATCGGCGCAGCATCTCTACGAGCTGCACACCTGCCAACGCCGCAAGGACGTCAACCTCGCGTCGTGCCTGTCCCTCTACTATAAGTGGGACACAGACCGCGCCCTCCGTATCGCCGACTCTCTCACCCGCGAGCGGCTGGGCGGCAGACGCTGACGCCATAGACTATCTCCCCCCCCTCCCCCACGCGCCCACAGGAGGTCGCCGTGCCGTCGCTGATCGCGCTCGTGCTGGCCGTTCAGGCCGCCGCAGCACAGGCTCCGTCTCCCCGTCTCGCCGCACTCAAGCTGGAAGCCGTCCAGGACATCGCGAACCGCGCCCAGTTCACGCAGCAGATGGTCGACCAGATCTTCAGCTACGGTGAGCTGGGGTTCCAGGAGACGGAGACGTCGCGCTACTTGATCGACGTGCTGCGGAAGAACGGCTTCACGGTGCGGGAGGGCATATTCGGGATCCCCACCGCCTGGGTGGCGACCTGGGGCTCGGGGAAGCCCGTGATCTCCCTCGGCTCGGACATCGACGACATCCCGCAAGCGTCACAGAAGCCGGGCGTCGCCTGTCACCTGCCCCTGATCGAAGGCGCACCAGGACACGGCGAGGGTCACAACTCCGGCCAGGCCGTCAACATCACCGCAGCGCTCGCCGTCAAACGCATCATGGAGCGAGACCACCTGCCCGGCACGTTGCAGATCTGGCCCGGCGTCGCCGAGGAGCTGGTCGGGACCAAGGCCTACTTCGTTCGCGAGGGCCTCTTCAAGGACGTGGATGTCGTGCTGTTCTCACACGTCGACGACAACCTGGCGACGTCGTGGGGTGACATCTCGGGGAATGGCCTCGTCTCCGCGCTGTTCACGTTCCAGGGACGGAGCGCGCACGCGGCCGGCGCGCCGTGGCGCGGCCGGAGCGCGCTCGACGCCGTCGAGCTGATGGACATTGGATGGAACTACCGGCGCGAACACCTGCGCCTGCAGCAGCGCTCGCATTACGTGATCCCCGACGGCGGCGACCAGCCCAACGTCGTTCCGCCGACTGCCTCCGTGTGGTACTACTTCCGCGAGCTCGACTACCCGCACATCCAGGAGCTCTTCGCGCTGGGGGATACCATCGCCCGCGCCGCCGCGATGATGACCAGCACGAGTCTCGCGTCGGTTCGCATCCTCGGCTCCGCCTGGCCCGGGCACTTCAATAAGGTGATCGCCCAAACGATGTACGAGAACATCAAGCAGGTGGGCCTGCCCCAGTGGAGCGACGCGGATCAGCGGCTGGCGCATGCCCTGCAACGCGACATCGGCGCCCCGGATTCGGGGCTCGCCACCCGCCTCGATACGCTGCGTCCGGCGCTCAAGCCGAACGAGCGCACCGGAGGCGGCTCGGACGACATCGGCGACGTTTCCTGGAACGTGCCGACCGTGACGTTGCGGTTCCCCTCCAACATTCCCGGGCTGCCGGGCCACAATTGGGCCAACGCGATTTCGATGGCGACGCCGATCGCCCACAAAGGGGCAACGGCGGGGGCCAAAGTCATGGCCATGACCGTCCTGGATTTCCTCGTCCGCCCGGAGCTCGTCACCCAGGCGTGGGACTACTTCCGCAACGTCCAGACGAAGGACATCACGTACCAACCGCTGATCCGGCCCCAGGACCGGCCCGCGATCGAGCTGAACCAGGACATCATGGCGCGGTACCGTCCGGCGATGCGCCGCCTCTACTACGACCCGACGAAGTACAAGACGTACCTCGACCAGCTCGGTATCGCCTATCCGACCGTCCGGGCCCCGGACGGGAGCTGCGCCGGCGGGGCGACGCCCTAGCGGTAAAAGAGCCGGTAGGAGGCGCCGGCGTGCGCCACGCCCCGATCGACGAGCTCGGCCATGTACTCCGCCATCGTGCCGACCTTCCCTTTCACGCTGGCCGCACCGCCGAGATAGGGATTCGTCAGCCCGGCTCGCAATGCTTCCACGACCCACGGCTTGGTTTCGACCGTGGCCTTGGTCACTTCCACGCCGCGAATCGCCCCCGCTTTGTCGAACCCGACGGCGACCTCGAGGGGGCCGTGGGGGGAGTCGACGCGCATGAACACCAGCACGCCTTCCACCTGATCGGCGCGCTTGCCGAGATAGAAGGTGATCACGTCGTCGGGAGGCGTCCAACCGGCGGCGTCGTGCAGGCGCCGTTCGTCGCTGGAGCTGAGGTGCACTTCTCGAGCGGTGAACCGGTCGGCTCCCACGAGCAGCCGCGAAACGACCTCGGACCGGTCCACCAGCGTCACGGTCGGCGTGATGTGCAGCAGCGCGGCCGCGGCCGCACCGAGAATCAGGGGTTTCATTGTTGGGCTCCCTTTTCAGGCCGCCACATCTGCCAGAACGCGAGTGTGGCGACGATCGTGTATCCCAGCCCCATCGCCCAGCCGCCAGCCAGCGTGACGAGTGCGAAGTGAGGCGAAACGAGTTTGGTCAGCCACATCCCCATGAAGTCGAGCCATGGCGCCGCGAACAGCAGCGTGATGAGCGCGAAGCCCATCCATCGCGGGATCGCCAGCCCCAGTGCGACGATCGACAGCATCGCCGCGATGACGCCGTACATCGGGACGTGGACGTGCGTGTCTTGGATCAGTAGGGCGCGATCGACCTGATGCTGCTCCTCGCGCCCCATGTCCTCAGGCGTGACGTCGTGCTCCATGACCATCGTGGTCTCGGCCGGCATGGGCATGTTCATCGTCGAGGGCTCGACGTACGTCGCGGCCACCGACCGCGGCGTGAACCCCGCGTACATGCCGACCATCCACGCGCCGAACACGTACGCGACGCCCAGCGTAGCCAGCAGTAGCGTGACCAACCACCGTACCCGTGCATCGCTGCGACGCAGATCGTAGAGCACGCGACCCCCCAAGAGTTAGAAGAGGTAGACCAGCTCGACGAGCGCCGTGAGATTGGACCGCCGTAATCCGCCGTCCTTGTCTTCAAAGAACGGCTGATCCGAGCGATCGAATCGCAGGGCCGGTCGCAGCGAAAAGGCGGGAAGGCGGAACGTCGTGAACTCGACGTTCGAGAACACACCCTCCTGCGCCTCGCGGTAGAAGTACCACGGGGAGATCGTCAGGGACGTGAGGGTCTGGGGCGTCCCCGTCGTGACGCCGCCCTGGTCATCGAGGATTTCGCCACGCACGCTGATGCCCAGCGAGTGGGAGGCCCGCCAAAAGGCCGTGCCCACTGCTCCCGTCCATGTCAGGCTCGTTCCCGCGTCGCGCTGCGAGCCGCGGTTGGCCTCCACCTGCAGCACCACTCTCGGCGTCGGTTGCAACGTCGCGTCGGTCGCGAACAGCGTTCGCTGCGACCCGTTGGTGCCGTCTTCCTCCGGACCGTAGAGCGCGCCGGCACCCACGGCCACACCGGAGGCCGGGAACACGAGGACCCGGAGCCCACCCGTCTTGCCCGAGTTGTTATCCGCCTCGGTGTTCCAGCCGTTTGCCACAAGACCGATCAGCTGCACGTGCGGATTGACGGTGTAGCGCGCCATCAGCCCGGTGAACTTGACAGGCCGGGCGAGCTCGAACGTGAACGACGTCGTGGGAATCAGATTCAGGGGCTCGTCGTCGCGCTCGTAGCCGATCGGCGCGTCGAACCGCCCGAACGAAAGTGTCAGGGCCGAGGCGCCGGGCGGCGTCCAGTTGACGACGAGATTGTCGATCTCGATATGGGTGTGCGCCTCTCCGCTGTCCTCTTGCTCCAGGTGCGTCGTCAGCTGGCCGAACAGATACAGGTGATCCGACCAGGGGCGAAACAGGCTCAGGGCAATCTTCGACCCGCTCGCCGAGTTCGTGGCCATGTTCCGGTCGTAGCTCCCCAGACCGACGGCAAATCCCGACACGACGAGGGGCGGTTGCGTCTCGAGACTCACGTCCCGATCCTGGGCCGCGGCGTTGTTCGCCGCGAGCGGCGCGGCTGCGAGCACACCGCAGCAGCACAGCAGTCTGCAAATGTCCATATATCCCCTCCCGCAGGGGTTGATAACGACGTTCGAGTTGTGTTACAGAGCGCTCGACTTACGAGAGCGCTGGCGGAGGGGCGAGTGCGAAGGGAAGTAGGTAGCGCGGCGCGGCAGGGAGGATGGCGCGACGCAGGGCGGGTGCCGCGTTGGCGATCGGTGTAACAGCGGGCGTCCAGCGTACCACGGCCGCCGGCAGCGCGACAGAGACCCCGGCCGGACAGCACGCCTGCGGACACGAGCAGTGCTCGTGACTTTTCGGCGCATCGTGTGATGTGTGACTGGAGGCGTGAGCGGCAGTCGAGCCGGGCACGCCGTCGTGCACCGGACACTGGTGCGCCTGCGGTCCGAGCAGCGCGAGACCGAACCAAAGCGCGAGCGAAGCGCTGAACAGGCGAGTCGACCAATGCCGCTTCATGCGAACGGCAATCTAGGGGGCAACGGTCCGGTCGACAACCACTTCTCAGTCATGATGGTGTTCGGTTCCGCCCGCCATCGTGGCGCTTCGACCCTTGATCCGCGCCATCCACGCCGCGTCGGCGCGGTAGTCCGGGTTGGCAGGATCGAGCGCCGGGAGCTGCCGCAAATCGTCAGGAACGAAGAGACCCGCGATCGAGCCCATCACGTGCGGTGCCGGTGCCCCCGAAGGGTTGTCGTATTCGACGACCAGACGATAGGTCCGGTCGGGCCGCAGCTTCGGCCCCCGGCCACGGACGCCGAACAGCTGGCGCGACATGCCGAGCACTCGCCCGTCCGGCGCCCGCTTGGGACGGATCCGGACGATGGTCTTCCCCGACTTCGTGTCCTCGAGGCGCAGCCCCGCGCCGTAGTCGTGTAGGTGACCGCCGGCGGCGAGCAAGCGACCCGCGAGCGGCACAGAGAATTCATATGTGCGCGTGGAGCGTCCCGGCGGGACCGGGAACGAGTTGCCGCCGCCGAAATTGAAGTTCACGTCCACGAGGAACGGCAGCGCCTCGACGGGCTTTGGCACTTGGCGCGGGGAGATCCAGGGAAGCGTCAGACGGAGATAGGCAGCCTCCACGTCGGCCCCCGTCTGGTTATCCCACATGATGTACAAGACCAGGCGGTGGCCCGCGGTGATCGGAATCCCGACCGTGCTCGGGAATACGACGTCTTCGGTCTCGCGGCCCGCGCCGAGCAGGCGCTCGACGATCGGGTAGACGACTTCGCGGCGATCGACGTTCATCATGCTCATGTGATGCATCAAACCGCGAGGCAACTGACGGCCCGCGCTGTCCACGATCGTGAGTCGGAAGCCGCGAATCCACGTCGTGAGCGGCCAGGCGAATTCCTGAACCAGAAGGTCTTCGGGCTCCATATCCTCCATGCCCTCGTGCATCCCTGGAGGGTTCGCCGGCAACCGGTACGGACCCGCCGTGATCACCACTTCGCGGCGCGCGGAGTCGACACGGACTTGGACCGGGACCTGCGCGTTGGCGGAGGCGAGCGCAAGCGTGATGAGCGGCACAGAACTGAGGAAGGGCATGGGGAAATGTATATTCACCCTATATCGCCGCGCACCTACTTGGCGGCGTCTTCAACCCCAAACCGGCGCTCATCCCGTGGGACAACGTCCTGCACCGGTCATACGTGCCGTAGCTTCCACCGCCCGCGCCGGAACAGGATGGCGCTCACCACTGCCAGAGTCGAAAAGGCGACCGTGATGGCGACGAACACGCCCGTCGGGCCGAATCCGAATTTCACGGCGAGCACCCACGCGAGCGGGACCTCCCAGAGCCAGAAGCAGAACAAGTTGAGCCAGGTGGGTGTCCAGGTATCGCCGGCGCCGTTGAACGACTGCGTCAGCACCATCCCCCAGGCGTAGAACACGTACCCATAACTGACGGTCCTGAGGCACGCCGCGGCGATCGGCGCCACCACCGGATCGGGTTTGTAGAGCGCCACAATCGGGTCCGCGAGGACCACGAACACGAGCCCCACGCTTCCGAGGAAGATCATGTTGTAGATCCCAGCGATCCACACCGCTCGCTCGGCGCGTTCCGGCTTCCCGGCGCCCAGCCCCTGCCCCACCATCGTCGCGGCGGCGTTCGCGAGCCCCCACGCCGGGAGCAGCGCGAATATGAGGATCCGGATGCCGATCGTATACCCCGCCACCGCTTGGGCGCCGAACGTGGCGACGATCCGCATCAGTAAGATCCAGCTCGCCGTACCGACGAATACCTGGAACGTGCCGCTCCCGGAGAGGCGGAGCAGCGTGCGCATTACGGCGGGACGCAATTGAACGTGATCGCGGAGAATCACGATCCGGCCGTCGCGACGCATCAGCCGATAGATCTGGTACAGCACGCCCGTGCCGCGGCCGATCGTCGTTGCGATGGCGGCGCCCTGCACGCCCAGCTTCGGGAAGGGCCCGAGTCCGAAGATCAGGCACGGCCCAAGCAAGATGTTGATCCAGTTGGCGAGCCACAGCACGCGCATCGCGATCGCTGCATCGCCCGCACCGCGGAACGTGGCATTGATCAGGAACAGCAGGACGATCACCACGTTCCCGCCCAGCATCACGCGCGCATAGCCCGATCCGATCGCGATGACCCCCGGCGACGCGCCCATCAACCCGAGCAGCTGGGGGGCGAAGCTGGCGCCGATCACGCCGAAGACGGCGGCGACGATCACCCCGAGCGCGATCCCCTGTGTCGCAGCTTCGGCCGCGCCGGCCGAGTTCTTCTCGCCGATGCGGCGAGCGACCAGGGCCATCACACCGATCGAGAGCCCCATCGCCGCCGTGTAGACGAGCGCCAGCATCGTCTCCGTGAGACCCACGGTCGCCAGCGCATTCGCCCCGAGGTGCGCAACCCAGAAAGCGTCCACCACGGCGAAGACCGACTCCATCATCATCTCCAGCACCATCGGAATGGCGAGGAGGATGATCGCCCGGCCGATCGGGCCGCTCGTGTAGTCGTGGTGCGAGCCGCGCAGCGCTTCGCGGATCGTCGTCCAGAATTCGTACTCTCTCTCGGGTACGGCCGTCACGTGCACTCCTCGTATGTGATTGCTGGGTCGTACTGTTGCGCCGGCGCCGCGAAATTATTGACCGCGCCCGCCACCACGCACGAATCGGGCCTTGGCGTAAGCTCGAAGCCATTATATGCCTTGACACGCATATGCCATGTCGAGTATATTAAGACCATGGAATCCGCGTTCGCCATCATTGCGGAGCCGAACCGCCGCGCGATCTTGAGCCTCCTGGTCTCCTCCCTACACTCGGTGGGAGAAATCGAGCGCCGGCTTCGGATGCCGCAGCCGACCGTGTCCAAACACCTGCGCGTGCTGCGCGACGCCGGTTTCGTGGAATCCACGGTGGACGCACAGCGCCGTCTCTACCGCTTGAAGCCAGAAGCCCTGCAGGAGGTGGATGCCTGGCTGGCTCCCTTCCGGCGCTTCTGGTCCGCTCACCTGGATGCGCTCGAACGCCACCTCGACCGCATGGACGACTCGACCCCCACGAGAAAAAAGACAAGGAGAAAGCACCGATGAACATCGTGTTGTGGATCCTCCAGATCGCCCTCGCCTTCCTGTACCTCTCGGGCGGGGCGTACAAGGTATTCAAGGTCGACGAGCTCGCGAACCACATGCGCGCGCTCTCGCGTGGCGGATGGCGCACGCTCGGCGCGCTCGAGATGCTGGGTGGGGTCCTGCTGGTCGTCCCGGCCGCCGCGAACTGGATGCCGGGGCTGACGGCGCTCGCCGCCGCCGTGCTGGCGCTCGAAACCCTGGCCATCGCCGCGCTGTACGCACGGTATTCGCTCAAACTGGCCGTTACCCACCCGTTTGTCTGGGCCGCCGTGATGGGCCTGCTCGCGGCTTTCGTGGCCTACGGGCGGTACGCACCCCGTCCGCTGGCCTGATTGGAGAACCAGATGACCAATCGCGGGGAGTACGCGCCGGGTCCGGCAAGGGGGGCGCAGGTACAAAAAGACGGAGAGCAGTGGACGCTCATTCTCGTCCGAGAACTGCGCCACGCGCCCGCAAAAGTCTGGCAGGCGCTCACCGACCCGGCGCAGCTGCGCGAGTGGGCGCCCTTCGACGCCGATGGGAGCCTCGCTGCCGTCGGAACCAAAGTGAAACTCACTACGGTGGGAGCGCCCTCCCTGCACGTGACCGAAACCACAGTGACGCGAGCCGACGCTCCCGAGGTGCTCGAGTACAACTGGGGTGGCTTCGATATGCGGTGGAAACTCGAGGCTGCTGGTGGTGGCACGCGCCTGACCCTGTGGACCAACATCGATCGCCGCTTCATTTCGATGGGTGCTGCCGGGTGGCACATTTGCTTCGATGTTCTGGATCACCTGCTCAGCGGAACGCCCCTTGGCCGCACCGTCGGTCCCGACGCCATGAAGTTCGGCGGGTTTCAGCGACTGAACGCCGAGTACGCCAAGCAGTTCGGCATTGAGAAGGGGTCACATTGAAGATGTCGCGCGGCCGCAAATGACGCTCACGAACGAGGGCGGCCGAAAAACAACACGTAGCCGTCAGCGTCTTTGAGTTCGAATCCACGCAAGCCATCATCGGTATCCTTGAGTGGTTCGGACAATTCGACATGGCGCGACGAGAACTCAGCCGCCAACGCATCCGGATCGGGGACATAGAGGTAGGCGTCCCAGCGGGCGATGCCCTTCTTGATATCTCGCGTGTAGTTCGGTACCGGAGCGACACCGACGTCCTTGAACATGATCATCGCCGCGCCGCGCTGGACAATGCCGAAGAAGATGTCGTCAGGTTCGGGACCTTCAAACGTGATGTCGAACCCGAGACGGTCGCGATAAAACGCCAAGGCGGCCGGGACATTCTTCACGATCAAGAGCGGCGCAATGCCGGAGATGGCTGGTTTGGTCATGAGCAGCCCGCAGAGGCCTTGTGAGTATTGAGTACCGCTATACAAAAGAGCCCCCGTCGGGTAACCCCGACAGGGGCTAACTCACATGGGCCTGGGTAGAGTTGAACTACCGACCTCACGCTTATCAGGCGTGCGCTCTAACCACCTGAGCTACAGGCCCGGCCTGCTAGGCGCCTAGACGTCTGGGCGCCTAGACGCCTAGGAAAATCAGTCCCACTCCCGCTTCGGCCCCTTCTTGGGCCGGAACTCGTCCTCGTCTCCGTCGTCGAATTCGTCATCCAGGTCGTCGTAGTCGTCGGCGTCGTCGCCGTCCTCGTCGTCGACGTCATCTTCGTCCAGATCGTCGTCGAAGTCCTCGTCGAGATCCTTGTCCTCTTCGAATTCTCCGAACTCCTCGTCGACGTCGTCGCTCCTGCGTTTGAGCGACCAGTCCGTCGACGTCTCGCGGGCCAGCATTGCCACCTCCGGCTGGGGTTCGAGTCGAACGACCCTCCTACCTGCCCTACTCCTCCGATGCGGTCCGTTTCTCGCTGCGGGCCACCTTGCGGCGGTCGGTGCCGCCCAACAGGCGCTTGCGGAGTCGCAGGGATGACGGCGTCACTTCGATCAACTCGTCGTCCTCAATGTACTCCAACGCCGCTTCCAGAGTCACTTGCCGCGGCGGCTCCAACATAATCATCTCGTCGGAAGCCGTGGTCCGCATGTTCGTCAGCTTCTTTTCCTTCGTGGCGTTCACGTCGAGATCGCCGGCCCTGGCGTGCTCCCCCACGACCATCCCCTCGTACACCGCATCCCCGGGTTGGACGAACAGCGTGCCCCGCTCCTGGAGATTAAACAGGGCGAACGCCACCGCCACCCCCTCCCGGTCCGCCACCATGACCCCCCGGCTCCGCCCCGAAATTGGCCCCGCCCAGGGACCATACTCGAAGAAACGGTGGTGGATGATTCCCGTCCCCCTAGTATCCGTCAAGAACTCCGACCGATACCCCAGCAAGCCCCGGGCCGGGACGCTGAACCGCATACGAACCATACCCAGCCCCGGATTCCGCATGTCGAGCATCGTGGCCCGCCGGGGCCCCAGCTTCTCCATGACCACGCCCACATACCCCTCCGGGGCGTCGATCATCAGCTCCTCGTAGGGCTCGAGCCGCTCCCCGTTGGGCCCCTCACGCGGGATGATGCGCGGGCGGCTCACCTGGAACTCGTAGCCCTCACGCCGCATCGTCTCCATCAGGATGCCGAGGTGCAGCTCGCCCCGTCCCGATACGGTGAACGCGTAGGGCGTATCCGTGTCTTCCACTCGCAGGGCGACGTTGCGCTCGAGCTCGCGGTACAGCCGCTCCCGGAGATGACGCCCCGTCACGAACTTCCCCTCGCGCCCCGCGAACGGCGAGTTGTTGACCAGCATGTCCACCGAGATCGTCGGCTCCTCGACCGCGATGCCCGCCAGCCGGTCGAGGTGATCGGGAGCGGTGATCGTCTTGCCGATCTCGACTCCCGCGATCCCCGCGATCGCCACGATCTCACCCGCGGCCGCCGTTTCCACCTCCGCGCGCTCCAGCCCCTCGAATGCGAACAGCTTGACGATGCGCGCCTGCTCGAACGTGCCGTCCCCTACCGGACCGGGCGCGCCGATCGGGAGCAGCGCCACCTGATCGCCCACGTTGACGTGGCCCCGTTCGATCCTCCCGATCCCGATCCGCCCCAGGTACGACGAATAGTCGAGCGTCGAGATCAGCATCTGGAACGGCCCGTTCACGTCCGCTTGCGGCGGCGGAATCGTCTCGAGAATCGTGTCGAACATCGGCTTCAAGTCGGTGCCCGGCACCGCCAGGTCCGGCGTCGCCGTGCCCGCTCGGCTCGATGTGTAGAGGAACGGGCAATTGAACTGCTCCGGCGTCGCCTCGAGGTCCATCAGCAGCTCGAGCACTTCATCGTGCACGCGCAGCGGCTCGGCGTCCTGTCGGTCGATTTTGTTCACCAGCACGATCGGCTTGAGGCCGAGCGCCAACGCCTTGCCCGCCACGAACCGCGTCTGCGGCATCGGCCCCTCGGCCGCGTCCACGAGCAGCAGGAAGCCGTTCACCATCCGCAGAATCCGCTCCACCTCGCCGCCGAAATCGGCGTGCCCCGGCGTATCCACGATGTTGATCTTCGTGTCGCCCCAGCGTACCGAGGTGTTCTTCGACAGGATCGTGATCCCGCGCTCCCGCTCGAGGGGGTTCGAATCCATGATGCGCTCCGCGACCTGCTGGCCGGCGCGGAACACCCCGGCCTGGCGGAGCATCTGGTCCACCAGCGTGGTCTTGCCGTGGTCGACGTGGGCGATGATGGCGATGTTGCGGATCTTCAAGGAGCTACCTGGGTGATGGTGTGTGCAATGAGGGGCGCAGTATAGGGAGGGGACCTCGAAAATACAAGCCTAATCGCAGGTTTGGTCTCTCTCCATCTGTACGGTCACGTGGTTGATCCCCAGCGCCCGCATCTGGTCCTGCACGGCCTCCAGCACGGGCTGGTTGTCGGTCGGGTTGCGGACCACCAGATGCCCGCTCATCGCGACCACGCCGCTCGTGACCGTCCACACGTGGAGGTCGTGGACGGAGTCCACGCCCGGCACGGACGCGATTCGGTCGTGCACGTCCCCCAGCGCGATATGGTTCGGCGTCGCCTCCATGAGCACGTCCGCGCTTTCCTTTATCAGGCGCCAGGCGCTGCCGAGCACGAGCAGGGTGATGAGCACCGAAATCAGGGGATCGGCCAGGACCCATCCGGTAGTGACGACCAACGCGCCCGCCGCGAGCGCGCCCACCGAGCCGAGCAAGTCGCCGAGCACGTGCAGGTAGGCGCCACGCTGGTTCAGGGAGTGTTCATGGCCGTGGTGCAGGATCTTGAGGGCCCCGAGGTTGGCCACGAGGCCAACGCCGGCCACGCCCAGCAGCAGGGGGCCATCGACGGCGGACGGCGCCTTCAGGCGATGCCACGCTTCGATCCCGATGCCGATCGCGATCGCGATGAGTAGCGCGCCATTTACCAGGGCGGCGAGGATCTCGAGGCGTAGCAACCCAAACGAGCGCTCGGGGGTGGCGGGCCGCTGCGCCACCTGCGCGGCGAACAGCGCCAAACCGAGCGCCGCGGCGTCGGCAAGCATGTGGCCCGCGTCGGCCAGCAACGCCAGGGAGCCGGCGAGCCAACCCCCGACCGCCTCGGCGATCATCACGGCGGCGGTGATCCCGAGCGCGATAGTGAGGCGGCGCCGGCTTTCGGCGCGAAGCGGCGCGCGGTGTACGCACTGCGCCGGAGCGGGAAGGAAAGAGCTGTCGGTCACGCTACCGCAACATAAATGAGGGTGGCGCTTGAAGTCGAGTCGCCACCGGCTAGGTTCTTCCGAACCCCATGAACGAGCCCGCGATACAGTCGCTCGGCCTGCGCCTCCTCGCCGTGATCGTGCTCATCGCGGCCAACGCCTTCTTCGTCGCGGCCGAGTTCGCCCTCGTCGCCGCGCGGCGCACTCGCATCGAGGCGCTGATCCGGCGCGGCGACCGCAAGGCCAAGACGGTGCAACGGGCGTTGCAGGACCTGTACCGTCAGCTCTCGGCGGCCCAGCTCGGCATCACCGTCGCGTCCATCCTGCTCGGATACGTCTCCGAGGACACCGTCGCACACCTGTTTCGCGAGTGGTTCGCTGCCCTCCCCCCGGCCCTCAGCTTCCTCACGCGCGGCGGGGTGGCCTCGGTAGTGGCGGTGGCGATCGTCTCCTTCCTCCATGTGGTGTTCGGAGAACAGGCGCCGAAAGCGTGGGCGATTACCTACCCCGAAGGGACGAGTCGCTGGATCGCCGGCCCGCTGATCTTCTTCTCCTGGATCACGCGGCCCTTCACCGATCTCCTCAACTGGAGCGCTAACGGGATCGTGCGCATGATGGGGATCAAGAGCACCAACCCCGAGCACGACCGGGTGCACTCACCCGAAGAGATCCGCATGCTGGTCCAGCAGAGCCGCCAAACGGGCGGCCTGAGCAAAACGGACGCGCGCATGCTCGAGGGGGTCTTCGAGTTCAGTGAGAAGAACGCGCGCGACGTGATGACGCCGCGGACCGACATGATGGCCCTCCCCGCGGGACTGGCCCTCGCGGAAGCGGCTGACGAAGTCGCCACCGCCGGCCGCTCGCGCTATCCCGTGTACCGCGAATCGCTCGACGATATCGTCGGCACCGTCCATGCGAAGGACATCCTGCGGGGCCTGCGCGCGGGAAACGTCGCCACGTTGAAGGACATCGCGCGGCCCGCGTTCTTCGTCCCGGGCACCCGCGAAGTGGAAGATGTCCTGACCGACATGAAGCGGCAGAAGGTCCACCTCGCCATCGTGCTCGACGAGTTCGGCGGAACCGCGGGACTCGTGACGATGGAGGACTTGCTGGAGGAGATCGTCGGGCCGATCTACGACGAGTATGACCGTCCGGCCACGACGGCTCCGAAGGCGGGCGCGGGTAGCGGCGGGACGCCCGTGATCGCCGGCAGCACCGAGATCCGGGACGTGAACCGCCAGTTTGGCCTCAAATTGGACGAGACCGACTATACGACGATCGGCGGCCTGCTCTTCGGCATCCTCGGCCGCCTGCCCAAGGTCGGCGACCGCGTCACGGTGGGCGGCGCCGCATTCGAGATCCTCGAGATGGACGGGCGCCGCGTCGGGAAGGCCCGCGTCTGGTTAACGCCGGCGCGCGAGGCGCACCGCGAGGTCTAGCGCGGCGCGCATCGACGAGGCATCGGCCTTCCCGGTCCCCGCGATATCGAACGCGGTGCCGTGGTCGGGCGCCGTGCGAATGAACGGCAGTCCCAGTGTGACGTTCACCCCGCTCCCGAATCCCGCGACCTTCACGGCCGTCATGCCGACGTCGTGATAGGGAGCCAGCACCGCATCGAAGTCCCCCCGCAACGCCTTCACGAACACGGTATCGGCCGGGAGCGGTCCCGCGGCGCCCAGCGCAGCGGCGGCGGGTCGCAGCACGCGCTCGTCCTCGTCACCGAACAAGCCGCCTTCGCCGGCGTGGGGATTGAGCGCGCACACCGCGAGCCGCGGCGCCGCGATGCCCCACCAGCGTCGTAACGCATCAGCCGTGATGCGGCCCGCTTGCACGACGCGATCCGTCGTCAGCGCACCCGCCACGTCGCGTAACGGCAGATGGGTGGTGACCAGCACGACGCGCAGCTTCTCGGTCACGAGCATCATGGCGACGGGCACGTCGCCGGCGAGGTGCGCGAGGAATTCGGTGACGCCGGGATACCGGAATCCGGCAGCATTGAGGCTCTGCTTGTGGACCGGGCCGGTGACGATCGCGTCGACTTCACCGGAGAGCGCCAGGTCCGCCGCCGTTTCGATTGCTTTTCCCGCGGCGCGACCGGGGTCGTTGTCCTTGCTTATGACGATGCGGACGTCCGCTTCGAGCGGCTGCGCCAGGGCTTTCTCGACGACTTCCGGACCGATCCCCCGCGGATCGCCCAGAGTCACGGCGAGGCGGGGACGGGCGGCCGAACTGGGTCCCACGGATTTAGAGACGGACGTCTACGTACGTCTTCTGACGCAGCTGATCGACGTAGTGCTTGATGGCCAGATCGTTGGCGAGGATTTCCTTGATGCGCATCTTCACGTCGTCGAAGGCCAGCTCGCCCTCGGGATGGCGCTGCGTGACGTCGAACACCACGAACTTGGGTCGCGGCGTGCCGGCACCGATGATAACGACCGGCTTCAGGCCCGCGGTCGTGTCTTTCGCCAGCAGGTCTTGGTACTCCTGCGGCACCCCCGTGATGGGGACATCCTCCGCCAGCTTAGGCTCCTCGGGATCGGCGGCGCGCCGGGCGAGCGAGTCGAACGACGCTCCGCCCGCGAGCGCGGTATGCACCGAGTCGCCGAGCCGCCGCGCGATCGCGACCTGGGCGGGGCTCACGTCAGGCATGATCAGCACGTGCCGCGCCAGGATCTCAGCGGGCTGCACGCGCTCCACCTTGATGATGTGGTAGCCGAAGGGCGTCTCGACCACGTCCGAGATTTCGCCGGGCCGCATGCGGAACGCCATGTCCTCGAAGTCCTTGAACATCACGCCGCGCCGGAACCACCCCAACTCGCCGCCCTGTTCGCGCGACGCGGTGTCTGCGGAAAACCGCTTCGCGACACTGGCGAAATCTGCCCCGCGCCGCAGGACGACCAACAACGATTCCGCGAGCTGGTAGGCCCGCGCCTTGGAGACGGAATCGGGCTGCGGCCTGATCACGATCTGCCGGAACGAGACCGTGGCGGGCCGTTTCGGTTGCTGGGAACGGTTCTGCTCCCAGAAATCGCGCATCTGCGCGTCGCTGGGCGGGATCGGCTTCAGCTTCCCCTTTTGGCGGAGGTTCTCGAACAACCGGTCCTGCAGAATGCGCCGGCGTTGATCCTCCGCTAACTGCCGCCGCCACTCGTCGACGCTGCCAAGGCCCACCGCCCGCAGCTGATTCTGAAACTCGACCTCCGAGGAGAACTGCTTGCGGGCGTTCTGGTAGGTTTGTTCGACCGCGTCGAGTACTTCCTGGTCCGTCACCTTCACGGTGGTATCACGCAGCGCCTGCTGCACGATGAGCTCTTCCTCGATCATCTTGTCGAGGAGCTGGCGCCGCATTTTCTCGCGGCCCGCGGAGTCGGTCGGAACCTGGCCTCCCTGCGCCTGGAACCGGACGATCTCTTCGTCCACCTGCGAGACCAGGATCGGTCGCGTGCCCACCACGGCCACGATCCGGTCAATCGGGCGAGGCGCCTGAGCGGCGGCGCCAGGCGCGAGTCCCCACCCTGCTGCGACCAGGACTGCGCCGACGGTGAGCACGCGGATCATGGTCTACTGTCCCCGGCGCCGCGGTGTCGTATCCACGCCTGCCGGCCGAGGCGGCGGCGTCATTCGAGGCACGCCGGGTGCCTGCATGGAATCGGCCGCCGCGCGGAGGCCCTTGGCGATTTCCAGCGCGCGCCGCGCACCCGACTGTTCGACGCTCCACTTGGCGTGGGCCCGCAGCGTCTCGCCGAGGAACGGCGGCACCGGATAGAAGCGCGCCCGCCCGCGGACCACGCGGTCGAAATAGTCCTGCACGTGGGCCATGGCGAGGGTCGCCCGGGCTTCGGCCGTGGGCGCCGAGTCCCGGAGCACGCTGGGTGTCAGGTTGAGGACCGCCCCGAGCGTACTGATCGCGGAATCGTGCTGCGCGCGCAGCAGCCGCCAGTCGTCGGCCGACAGCGTCACGCCCGCGGAGTCCGCCTGCTCGAGCAGGATCTGGCGCTGCACCACGACCTTCAGGAACTGGTTGATCTGGTCGTCAGTGGCCTGGGGGAGCGCCTGCGCGACCGAGGGGTCGAGCGCCGCGAGCCAGCGCACCAGGTGCTTCACCTCGAACGAACCGCCGCGGAACCGCACCAGCGAGCGGCTGCTCGTGCGTGCGTCATCGAGATCCTGCGCGGCAGCGCGCACCAGCGCGGCGGCTCGGCTCACCGGCTCGATCTTCCGCTGCGTCGTGATGCTGTCCAGGTACAGCGAGTCGAGCCGGAACGCCAGGCGCTCCTCGAGGCTAGTCTGGAATGAGTCGCGGACTTCGGCCAGCGGCGGCCGGCGGATGATGTGGTACCCGAATGGGCTCTTCACGACCGGACTCACGGCTCCGGGCTCGAGCTGCCACGCGGCGTCCTCGAAGGCCTGCACGAACTGGCCGCGCTCCGACACGCCCAGCGAGCCGCCACGGGGCTTGGACCCCTGGTCTTCAGAATAGCGCGTCGCCAATTGGCCGAAGCGGGAGCCCGCGGACCTGGCCTGCGGCAGCACCTGATCGGCCTGCCGGTGCTTCTGCGCGTCCACCGGCGGCGCGGCGCTCGACGGCACCTGAAACAGAATGTGCTGGAACATGCGTGCGTCGCCGGCCAGGTACGCCGAGTCCACCTGAGCGGCGTTGAGCTTCGCCCGGGGGGCAATCAGTTTTTCGTGGAACCGCTCCCACTTGAGCTGGGACACGAGGGGCCACATCGCCTCGGCCATCGTCGCCGAATCGCGCAGGTCCTGTCCCTTGGCAAGCGACTGGGCGAAGAGGGCGTAATCGACCCACACGTGCGCCAGGCGGCTGAGCGAGATCGGGTCGAGCGGGACCTGTTTGCCGCCCCCGGCGAGCTGCGCCAGCTGATCGACCGTGAGCACATGGCCGTTCGCCGTGGCGACGTTCTCCGCCCGCGCCGAGAACGCGTCCTTCAAGGCATCGCACCCGGCCACCATGAGAACCAGCAACACCAGACTCAACCGTCGCATCCCGTCTCCCTTTGTCCTAGACGTGGTGGTCCTGCAGAACGGCCGTGAGCGCCCGGACCAGGCCGGGGCCGATCGTCTCTCCGCCGAGCCGGCGGAGTCTGAGCGAGAGCGGCACCGCGCGCCGCACGTCGGCCTCGAACTGCACGCGCTCGAGGGCGACCTGCAAGCCCGCGAGCCGCGGCGTGGCATCCCGCCGAAACGTGAGCCGCGCCTCGTCGCCCTTGATCAGGACCGTTTCCAGTCCTGCCTGGGCGCCGAGCGCGCGGAGCTCGGCGACGAGGAGGAGACGCTCGGCTTCCGGCGGCAGCGGTCCGAATCGGTCGCGCAGCTCCTCGCGCACGGGCGGAATCTCGCACGGTTGCTCGGCCCGCGCCAGCCGCCGGTACAAGTCGAGCTTCGTTTGATCGTCGGGCACATAGGTCTCCGGCAGATGCGCCGGTGCGTCGAGCGTGACGTCGGGTGGGCTCCACTCCCGGCCCGCGTCACCGGGCTCCCGTTTGAGCGCCCGCACCGTCTCCTCGAGCCACCGCAGATACATGTCGAAGCCCACCGCCTGCACGTGCCCCGACTGCTCGCCGCCGAGCAGATTCCCCGCGCCACGCAGCTCCAAGTCGCGCAGGGCGATCCGATACCCCGATCCCAAGTCAGTATGATGCTCGAGGACCTGCAAACGTTCCTCCGCGTGCGGGTCCATCTGATCGGGCACGAGCAGGTAGCAGTAGGCCCGCCGGTGGCTGCGTCCGACGCGGCCGCGCAGCTGGTAGAGCTGCGCCAGACCCAGCCGGTCTGACCGGTCGACGATCATCGTGTTGGCGTTGGGGACGTCGAGCCCCGACTCCACGATCATCGTCGACAGCAACACGTCCACCTCACCGCGGACGAACCGCGCCATGACCGCTTCGAGGTCGGCCTCGCGCATCTGTCCGTGCGCCACGGCGACGCGCGCCCGCGGCGCGAGCGCTTGCACGCGCTGGGCGATCGTCGCGATCGTTTCGATGCGATTATGCACGAAGTACACCTGGCCGCCACGATCGAGCTCGCGTGCCATCGCCTCTTCGAGTAGCGAGTCGTCCCACGGCTCGACGAACGTGAGGATGGGCGAGCGGTCCTTGGGCGGCGTCTCGAGCAACGTCAGGTCGCGCAGTCCCGCGAGCGAGAGATGCAGGGTTCGCGGGATCGGCGTGGCCGTGAGCGTCAGGACGTCGACGACGAGTTTCAGCGCTTTGAGCCGTTCCTTGTGCCGCACACCGAACCGATGTTCCTCGTCCACGACGAGCAGGCCGAGGTCCTTGAACGCCACATCGCGCGATAGCAGGCGGTGCGTCCCGATGACGATGTCCACCTCCCCGCGCGCGATGCGCTCCACGACGGCCTTGGTTTCCTTCGGACTGCGAAACCGCGACAGCACCTCGTTACGGACCGGGTAGTCCGCCAACCGCTCGCGGAAGGTGCGACCGTGCTGCTCCGCGAGAATCGTCGTAGGAACCAGCACGACCACCTGCTTCCCCGCCTGCACGGCCTTGAAGGCGGCGCGGACCGCCACTTCGGTCTTCCCGTACCCCACGTCACCCACCAGGAGCCGGTCCATCGGCCGCGCGCGCTCCATGTCGCGCTTCACCTCTTCAGAGGCGCGCCGCTGGTCGGGCGTGTCTTCATAAAGGAACGCCGACTCGAGCTCACGCTGCCACGGCGTGTCAGAGGGAAAAGCGAAGCCGGTGGCGAGCTGACGTCGCGCGTACAGGTCGAGCAGCTCCGCCGTCATCTCGAGGATGGCCGCGCGGGTCTTGTCCCGCTGGCGCTGCCACGTCGTTGCGCCGAGACGGTGGAGTCGCGGCGGTGGCGCGTCGGCGTCTCCTGCCGTTCGGTACGGCTCCAGTTGGTCGATCCGATAAAGGGGCACGTTGAGCCGGTCGCCGCCTTCGTATTCCACGACGGCGACTTCGAGCGTGACACCCTCGGCCCCGACGGGGATCGTCTGCAGGCCCCGGTAAATCCCGATGCCGTGCTCCAAGTGCACGACGTACCCACCCACCGCCAGCGGCCGCTGCGCGGCGGTCGACGCTGCGCTCCGGTAGCGACGCGGCCGCCTGAGCCGTCGCGCGCGCCGGAAGATCTCGTGGTCGGTGAGGACGCGCAGCGCGGGGAGCACGAACCCGCCGTCGAGCGCTCCGACCACGAGCGTGGCGCGACCCTCGCCGAGCAGTTCTTCCAGACGCTCCAGCTGTCCCTCGTTGTCGCACAGGATGACCGTCGGCACGGGGCCCAGGGCGAGCTGGCGCAGCCGCTTGAGATCACGCTCGATCGGCTCGGGGGGCGCGAGCGGGAAGCGCTGGTCGGTTTCCTCGATGCCTACGGCTACACGGCCGAACGCCCCGACGCGCTCCTTCCATTGCTGTGGATCGACGAACAGCTCCTCGCGCGCCGGCGGCTCCTCTCCCAGGCGCCGCGCGACTTCCAAATGGTGCGCGGCATCCGCCCATGCGCGTTCGACCTCATGCTCGACCGCGGAATCCTGATCCACCACCAGCAGGGTATCGGTAGGCAAAAGCTCGAGGAGAGACGACCGCACCTCGCTCCCAGCTCCCGTCGCCCGGTGCTCCGCCTTCACGGGCAGCACCGTGACTCGCTCGATCGCGTCCCCCGAGCGCTGCGTGTCGAGGTCGAAGCTGCGCAGGGAGGCGACGTCGTCGCCCCACCATTCGATGCGCGCGGGCGCCGCCATTCCGAACCCGTACACGTCGAGGATGCCGCCGCGCACGCTGAACTGCGCGACCTCGGTCACCGTCAGTACGCGCTCATAGCCCATCCGCTCCAGCCGACTCAGAACCTCGGCCAGGCGCGCCGGACCGGGTTGCAGCACCACTCGCATCGCCGCAAGCGCACTCGGCACGCCGGTGCGCTCCGCCGTCGCGCGCCCCGTCGTCACCAGGATTCGCACGCTGCCCCGCAACAGGCGCTCGAGCGTTTCGATCCGCTCGCCCGCGATCTCGTAGTGGGGCTCTTCGACGCCCAGCGACTCGCGTTGTGGGTAGAGCGCCGCGCCGCCGCCGACCAGCGTCTCCAAATCGGCGAGCCACCGCTCTGCATCCGCGGGTGTCGGCGCCACGATGCAAAACGCGCGCTGCGGCAGCCGCCGGGCGAGAGCCGCGACCAAGACCGCCGGACTCGATCCGAACAACCCGCCGACACCGAGCCGGGTGCCGGGCGCGGGCAGGTGCTCCGCCAGCGCACGCGTCGCAGGTAGATCGTCGAATCGATCGAGCAGGAAATCGAGGGGCATCAGCGCGTCAGTGTGGCGACGCCGAGCTCGGTCGCCGCGAGCAACAACGCCAACGCGAGCAGAATCCCGCTTGCGTCGGCGCGACGCGTACCAGCAAACCGCTCGGCGGCAAAGCGCGCGTCATCGAGCAGCAGGACATCGCGTCCTAAGGCCGCGGCCACGACACCGGCGCTGGCCGGTGTGAGGTTCGACTCACGCGGATCGAGCCCAAACACCGTGGCACCCACCGTATCGGCTCCGCGCACGCGAAATTCGACCCGGGGCCTACCCTCCTCTACAGTGACAGCTGCCGTGCCCCCACCAGCCACGACCCGGTTCACCAGCGCGTCCACGAACGGGACGAACCCGGGCGAGGCGGGGAGTGCCGTCCAGGCGGTGTCGAGCCGGCTGCCGAGCAGCACGACGTCCCCCGCCCGCACCAGCCACGGCTCGCCATTCACCGTCGCCAAAACATCACCACCGGTCCCTTCCAACCGCAGGCGCCGGGTCACCTGCGTCCCGCCAATCTGCTCGACGTCACGCGACGCGAGGGGGCCCGGTGTGCCGGCGCTGCTCCAGCGCCACGGAATGCCGCGCGCGGCAAGGGCGCGGTTCGCTTGTCCAACGAGCGCGGGATCTGCGGGTGGTTGCACCACCCACCGCCCGGTGCTCCCTGCCGGCACGTCCCCCACCATGACATCGCGCCCTTCCTGGACACGTCGAGCGTCGCGCAGCACGCTCAGGGCCGCTCCGATGAACGGGCCCGCCCCCGTTCCCGCTGCGACGCGCGCCGGCGGAGCGACGCGCCACACGAAGGGCCGCCGGTCATCCGCCCGCAGCTCGTCGGGCTCGAGAGCCGCCTCGCCTGTCCACCACCCGGTACGCTGCACCGGCAACATCACTGACACGGCGATGCCCTCGCCGGGAGCCGCGAGCGCGCGCCCCACCTCGCGCGATCCAATGCGCACGGTGACCGGCGCCGGCTCACCCCCATCCGAGCCGGTGACGGCGACGATGACGGCTCCTTCCGCCACACTAGCGCTCGCGATGCCCCGGTTGGCCGCCGGCCGTCCCCGAGCCGGCGCGAGGGCCAGAATCCGCGCGCCGCGCGGCACGTCCGCGCGTCCAGTCTCTAACGCGGTACGCTGCAGGTCACTCAGCACGTGAACTTCGCGCCCCGGCATAGGCTCGGCGTGGACGAGTCGCGCCGCGCGCTCGACGGCCTGGGTCAGGTCGAGTCGCCGCCAGTCGGGCGTCACGCTGTCGGCGATGGCGAGCAGAGCGTCCCGACCGCCGCTCCGCACGACTCCGTCCGCCAGCACGAGCCACACGCGGTCGGCGGCGGCGGTGCGCGCAATCGATGTGTGCGCCGCGACGCGCAGGCGATCCAGCACCGGGCGACCATCGACCACGGCACCGGAGGAAGGTGAGTTGTCGAGGATCACGACCAGTGCGGTGGGCTCGTGCGCTCCGCCGGCGCCGCTCACCGGCACGAGCGGCCGGGCCGCCGCCAGCACGATCACGACGATCAACGCCGTGCGCAGCAGTAACAGCAGGAGATGTCGCAGCTTGAGCCGTCGCGCGCTCTGTCGCTCCGCCTCACTCAGATAGCGCAGCGGCGGGAAGTCGAGCTGGGGAGGCGTGCGGCGCTGGAGCAGATGGAGGAACGCGGGGATCGCCGCGGCGGCGAGTCCCAGCAGCGCCAGCGGATGGAGGAAGGTCACGTGAGCAGGCGCAACGCCATGCCGAACGGCAAATCCGTCTGCACGTGATGATACGCGATCCCGTGGCGCCGGCACGCGGTGCGCCACGCCGCGACCTCGCGTCGCACCGTATCGGCGTAGGCGCGCGCCAGCTCACGCGGCCGCACCACCACGCTGGCCGGCGACTCGGGATCGGTGAATCGCACCTCGGGGGGACCGGAAAGCTCGACCTCCGCGGGATCCATTAGATGAAAGACGATGACCTGGTGACCGCGATGGCGCAGGTAGCGCAGCGCCGCGAGTGCCAACTCGCGGTCGAACAACAGGTCGGAAAGCAGAACGACGAGCCCGCGGCGCGCGAGCAACGCCGTCAAGCGCTGCAGGGCCGCATGCGCGGCGGTACCCCTCCCGTCGGGCGTGTCGAGCAGTCCGCGCACCAGCCGGGTCCACTGCCCCGCTTTCACGCGCGCGGGAATCACCTGCCGCACTTCCTCGTCGAACGTCACGAGCCCGGTCGCGTCGCGCTGGCGCAGGAGAATCAGCGCGAGGGCGGCCGCCAGCCGGTCGGCGTAGGCGCGCTTGGTGAGTCGCTCGGGCGCCCCACTCCACGCCATCGAACGACTCGCGTCCACGAGGATCATCGCCCGCAGGTTCGTTTCTTCCTCGAACTGCTTGACGAACAGGCGGTCGGAGCGTGCCAGGATGCGCCAGTCCAGGTAGCGCAGCTCGTCGCCCGGCTGATAGGCGCGGTGTTCGGTGAATTCCACCGAGAAGCCGCGAAATGGCGAACGGTGCAACCCCGCCAGGAACCCCTCGACGACACCTTCGGCGACGATCTCAATGCCCCCCAGGCGGGCAACTTCTGCGGGGTCGAGGAGGTCTACGCGGGAGGTCGTTGGCATCCGTGGCGGAAGCTAACGGCGGGACGAATGTCCTGACCACAGGACACAGACGCCAGGCCGCCAAGACGCCAAGTGGTTGTCAGGCAAAAGATTACAGAACAGCATTGGGTGGCATGGTCCGTGCTTTAACTCCGCTCCACTGGAGGCTTTATGCTCGCTCAACTCGCGTTGTTCGCCCTGGCGACCGTGCCGTCAACTACGTATCGGCCTCGCGTGGAGCTGTGGACCAACCGTGGCGACGCCGCCGTATATACCCGCGGCGACCGCGTCCGGGTGTTCTTCAAGCTCGATCGCGATGCCTTCGTCACCGTCTTCCGCGTCGACACCGATGGCCGCGTGCGCGTGCTGTTCCCGCGCGAGCCGTGGGAGGACAACTTCGCGCGTGGAGGGCGGGACTTTGAGGTCGAAGGACGCTCGACCGACGACGCCTTTACGATCGACGACTATCCCGGTGTCGGCTATCTCTTTGCCGTTACGTCGGCTGATGCCTTCACATACGACGCCATCGAGAGCGGCGACCACTGGGATTACCGCGTGATCGCGGATGGCCGCGTGCGCGGCGATCCGTACGTTGCCTTGACCGACCTCGCCGAGCGCATCGTACCCGAGGGGTACACCGACTGGGATTACGACGTCGTCACCTACAACGTCGAACAGCACTACAACTACCCGCGCTTCTTGTGCTACGACTGCCACACGTACGTGAGCTATCCGTACTGGGATCCTTATAACTATTCGTGCATCCGCTTCCGGGTCGTGATTTACGACGACCCCTGGTACTACCCGTACCGGTACTATGGCGGCACGCGCGTCGTGTACGGACGTCCCTATCGGGCGCAGCCACGGTTCATCTTCAAGGATTGGGGCGCCAACCAACCGAACCGGGACGGCTTCGTGACGCGAGAGCGCGAGCGGCCCACGAACGACAACGGGCGGCGCGGCGTCACTGGGCGCGACATCGGCGGCATCGGCATCATTCCGCCCCCCAACGCACGCGCTCGCCGGACAGGTCCGGGTCAAAGCAACCAGCCCGATCGGACCGGCGCGGCTGGGACCGGCGACCGCGATCAGGGACGTCGCGATCGGCCGGATCGCCCGGACAATCGGGACCGTCGCCCCGACGACCAGGGACGCCGCGATCGGCCCGATCAGTCCGGGCAGCCCGATCGGCCGCAGATCATCGCGCCGCGCGAGCCAGCCCGGCAGTCGGAACCGCGGCGCGAGCCGCCCCGGCAAGTCGAACCGCGGCACGAGCAGCCCAGGCAGGTGGAGCCGCGCCGCGAGCCTCCGAGGCAGGCCGCACCGCAACGGGAGCCACCGAGGCAGGCGGCCCCGCAGCGCGAGGCGCCGAAGGAGAAGCCACGCAGCGAGCCCGAGGTGCGTCGGCGCAGGCCCTGACCGTTCAAGCTGAAACTGAGCACGCGCCCGATCGTAGTCACCCGCGGTCGGGCGCGTTAGCTTTTCCCATCCCCTTCATTACTTCCGAACTTCCGAGGATCGATCCGTGCGTCACGCCCTTTGCCTGCTGAGTCTCTTCCTGTTCCCTGGGATGCTCGTGGCCCAATCGCCCGCGTCGGAACAGCGGGCCGTGCAGTCCATCACCCCGGACGACATCCGGCGCCGCATCGCCATCATCGCGGATGACTCCATGCGGGGTCGCGATACGCCGAGCCCGGAGCTCGAGAAGGTGGCGGCTTACATCGCGGGTGAATTCCGCCGCCTCGGCCTGAAGCCAGGTGGAGACAACGGCACGTTCCTTCAGCGGTACTCGCTCGATCGCGTGCAGTTCGTGGCGGAGAGCTCGGTGGCGATCGTGCACGGCGGCGGGGATGCGACGCTCGCCTACGGCCGCGACTTTGTCTTCAGCGACAATATGTTCGAGACCGGCGACTACGCCGGGGAGCTTGTCCTGCTGACGGGCACCATTGGTGGTGAGATGCAGCTCGACACGGCAGCCCTCGCGGGGAAAATGGTGGTCGTGACCGCGCGGATTCGGAATCGGACCGACCGGCAGCGGCTGCTCAGCTGGCGTCCCGCCGGCCTCATCGGCCTCACCTCCGCGCCCGATTCGCAATGGGCCGTGGCGGTCGAACGCAGTAACCGGCCGCAGCTACGGGACCCAAGCCGTACAGTCGGATCCCCCCTCGTCATGACCGTTCGCAGCGCCGCCCTCGCCCCGCTGCTCACGCGCCTGGGTGCCGATTCGACCGCCGTGCAGCAGGCCGCACAGACCGGCGCGCCGCTCGCCGCCCGCGCTCTGGGCGGCGCACAGTTTCACGTGCACGGACGGATCCGCTTCATCGAACGGAATTCGGCGCCCAACGTGGTGGGCATCCTCGAGGGCAGCGATCCGCGCCTCAAGCGGGAGTACGTGGTCTTCAGCGCGCACATGGACCACGTCGGCGTGGGCCGGCCGGTGAACGGCGACAGTATCTACAATGGCGCGGACGACGACGCCTCCGGGACGATCGCCGTGGTCGAGGCGGCCGAGGCGTTCACGCGCCTTCAGCCCCGCCCAAAACGCTCGTTGATCTTTTTGACGGTGAGCGGTGAGGAAAAAGGCCTGTGGGGCAGCGCCTATTTCGCGGATCACACGCCGGTCCCGGTCGCCAACATCGTGGCTGACCTGAACACCGACATGGTGGGGCGGAACTGGAAGGACACCATCGTCGTGATCGGGAAGGAGCACTCGGATCTGGGCGCCACACTGAATCGCGTGGGCGCGGCGCACCCCGAGCTCGGGATGCGGCCGATCGACGACCTCTGGCCGCAGGAGAGCTTCTACACGCGGTCCGACCACTACAACTTCGCCCGCAAGGGCGTGCCGATCCTCTTCTTCTTTAACGGCACGCACGCCGACTATCATCGTCCCAGCGATTCGGTCGACAAGATCGACGCCGAGAAAGAGTCTCGCATCGTGAAGCTCGTCTTCTATCTGGGCCTCGACGTGGCGAATGCCGCCGACCGTCCGAAATGGAATCCGGAGAGTTACGCTCGCATCGTGACGGGCAACTGATGCGCGCCCGCTTCGTGGCTCTGATCCTCGCGGTCCCCGCGGCCGCGGCGGCCCAGCAGGCGCCGCGCGGCGCCGCATCGATCACCAAGGCGGACGTCGAGCGCCGCATCAACACGATCGCGGCCGACTCCATGCGCGGGCGCGCGACGCCGAGCCGCGAGCTCGAGGAGACCGCCGCGTACGTCGCCGGAGAATTCCAACGGCTCAAGCTGCGGCCGGCGGGTGACAGTGGGACTTTCCTGCAGCGCTACCCGCTCGAGGTGTCCCGCTTCGAGCCCGACAGCTCCGCGCTGCGCGCGTCGGGACGAGCCACGGCCAACTGGCGCATCGGCAGCGATGTCCTTCTCGTCCAAGGCGAGGCGCCCACGGGGAAGCCGAGCGCACCGGTCGTCCTCGTGACCGGCAACCCGCAGCGCGGCGGCGTCGATTCCGGCGCGGTGGCCGGAAAGCTGGTGATCATGTCCTTCGGGCCGCAGTTGAACGCGATCGCGGTCAAGCTGCTGCCGCTGCAGCCTCTGGCGATCCTCCTCGTCGGCGACCTCCCGGACTCCGTGTGGGCGCAGTTCCCCGGTCGCGAGGGCGGCATCCGCGTCCGCAACCTCAGCGAAGCGGTCGGGCTGCCGGTCCCCGCCATCTTCGCGACGCGCATCGGCACCCTGGGTCCCTGGCTCACCCAGGCGGGTGTGAGCGTCGATTCGCTCACGGCGTGGGGGCAAGCACCGCTGAAGGCGCGCCCCGTCACGGACGTCACGGTCGAGATCGACGTGTGGCAGCGCGTGCTCGAGCGCACCAGCGCACCGAACGTCGTCGGGATCCTCGAGGGTGCGGATCCCCTCCTGAAGCGCGAGTACGTTGTCTACTCGGCCCACATGGATCACATCGGAACACCGCACGACGGCATGGGGTGCGCTCCGCAGGGCGCCGACTCGATCTGCAATGGCGCCGACGATGACGGCTCGGGCACGGTAGCCGTCCTCGAGCTGGCCGAGGCGTTCGCCACGGGGGCCGAGCGGCCCAAACGCTCCGTCCTGTTCATGACCGTCAGCGGCGAGGAGCGCGGCTTGTGGGGCAGCGCCTACTTCACCGATCACCCGACGGTGCCGCTGGCGAGCGTGGTCGCGGACTTGAACACCGACATGGTGGGCCGCAACGCGCCCGACACCATTTCGGTCATCGGGCGCGAGCATTCCGACCTCGGCGCGGTCGTGGACCGCGAGGCGCGAGCGCATCCGGAGCTGCACCTTCGTCCGGTGGGCGACCTGTGGCCGCAGGAGGGCCTCTTCTTCCGATCCGACCACTTCAACTTCGCAAAGCACGGCGTGCCGATTCTCTTTTTCACGAGCGGCCTGCACCCCGACTACCATCGCGTGACCGATGCGCCCGCCGCGCTCGACGCCGACAAGGTGGCGCGGTACGCGCGGCTCGCGTACTACGTCGGCATGGACGTCGCCAACACGGCCGCGCGGCCCAGGTGGAATCCCGAGAGCTACAAGCAGATTGTGACGGGCGACGGGGGGCATTGATAGCCGCGCCGCGCTAGGGCATCGTTCGTCCGTGCGCGTGCTGATCGTGGAAGACGATCGGGAGCTGGCCGGGTTGCTGCGCGACGGACTGCGCGAGCACCGCATCGACCCGACACTCGCGATGAGTTTCGCGCAGGGCCGCGAGCAAGCCGCCGCCGGCGACTACGACGTGCTCGTGCTCGATGTGCGCCTTCCGGGCGGGACCGGGTTCGAGCTGTGCGGCGAGCTGCGCCGCACGGGCGTCACGACGCCCGTCCTGATGCTGACGGCCCTCGACGCGGTGGACGACCGGGTGCGCGGCCTCGAGGTCGGCGCCGACGATTACCTCACCAAGCCGTTCGCGTTCCAGGAGCTCGTGGCCCGGCTCAAGGCGCTCGCCCGGCGGCGTCCGCTGTCTCTCACCCCCAGCCGCCATCGTGTCGCAGACCTCGAAGTGGACTTCGCCACGCGTGAGGTGCGGCGCGGACGCCGCGCGATCAAGCTCACCGCCAAGGAGTTCGCGCTGCTCGAGCTGTTCGTGCGTCACCAAGGCAAGGTCGTCGACCGGACGACGATTACCGCGCACGTGTGGGACCACAATCACGATCCTTTCGCGAACGTGCTCGAGGTGCTGGTACGCCGGCTGCGCGGCAAAATCGACGACGGCTTTAGCCCAAAGCTGATCACCACGCTGCGCGGCGCCGGGTATCGCTTCGGCCCATGACGACCTCCCTCGCCCGGCTCCGGCTTCGGCTCACGCTCTGGTATGCGGGCACGTTCACCCTGATCCTGCTCCTCTTGGGTGGCGGGCTGCTCCTCGCCATCCGGCATCACATTTCCAATCGGCTCGACGGGTCTCTGCGAGCGGCAACCGCAGCGATCGCGCTGGCGACCGGGACGCTCGAGCGTGAGCGTGCCGGCGGCGGCGTGGCCGACGCCGTCGAGGAGCTGCACATCCCCGAGCGCGTCCTCTATCTGTTCGACGCCGAAGGCCGCCCGCTCACGCCGCCGACCGCGGACGCCTGGATTGTCGACGCCGCGCGCCAGGCCGCGAAGACCGGACAGCTGGACTTGGACCGCGACGTGCCGGGAGACCGGGGGGTACGCCTGCACGCCGAGCGATTCACGAGCGCCTCAGGGACCGCGTACATCGGGGCGGTCGTGGCCGATCGTTTGGAGCTCGAGGATCAGTACGCCTCCCTCATCGGCACCTTCGCGGCGGCGGCGTTCGCGGCATTGCTGCTCGTGGCGGCGGGCGGGTACGTCCTCGTTCGCCAGTCCACGGCGCCGGTCGAGCGCTCGATGGACCAGATGCGTCGGTTCATGGCCGACGCCGCGCACGAGCTGCGGACGCCGGTCACCGTGCTGCGGGCGCGAGCCGAGGTGGCGCTGGGGCAGGAGCGGGAGGCGGCGCGCGATCGGGCGGCCCTACAAGCAATCGAGCAGGAGGCCGACCGCGTCGGCACCATCGTCGGTGACCTGTTGACCCTCGCGCGCGCCGACGCCGGAGAGCAGGCGGTCGCCCGGGAGCCGCTCTACCTCGATGACCTGGCGGCGAGCGCCGTGGAGGGCATGCGCGCGCTCGCCGAGCGGAAGCGCATCGCGCTGGAGGTCGGCGAGTTCGAAGAGGCGGCGGTCGTCGGCGACGCCAACCTGATCCGGCGGCTGCTGTTGATCGTGCTCGACAACGCGATCAAGTACACGCCGGCGGGGGGCCGCGTGCGCCTCGACGTGAGCTCCCGCAACGGGCGTCGCTCGGTCATCGTGTCAGACACGGGAATTGGGATTCCCGAGGACCAGTTGGCGCACGTGTTCGAGCGCTTCTATCGCGGCGAGCCGGCGCGCCGGGAGGCCGACGGAGCCGGTCTCGGCCTCGCCATCGCTCGATGGATCACGGATTTACACGGCGCTCAGATCGCTATCGCGTCGAGCCCCCAGGGCACCCTCGTGACCATGACGTTCCCCGGTCCCGCGTAAGCCAGGCGTAAGGTTCGCGGATTAGGTTCCGCGGACCATGCAGAGGAATCGCACCGCCGCGGCCTTGCTGGCTGCACTCTGTGTTTCCGTGTCAGATCTCGGCGCCCAGCAGCCCGTGACGCGCGCCCAAGCCGTGTCGGCCGCGCTCGCGCGCGGGGCGCGGGTGGCGCTCGGTCGAGCCGACACGAGCGCGGCGCGCGGGCTGGTCCGGAGCGCTCGCGCGTTCCCGAATCCCACGCTCGCCGCGAGCTACACGAAGGACCTCCCCCAGTATCACGCCGCGCTCGATCTGCCCCTGGACCTCCCATGGCTGCGCGGTGCGCGCATCGGCGCGGCCGAGTCGGCGCGGGAGGCCGCGCGGCTGGGGTTCGCGTTCGAGCGCGCGGCGATTCGCTTCGATGTGGAGACGACCTACACCAATGCGCTCGCCGCGGCGCGGCGTGCCGACCTGTCGCGCCGCACGGCGGTCGACGCGGACAGCCTTCGCAAGATCGCCGAGCTGCGGCGGCAGGTCGGCGACGTGAGCGAGCTCGAGGTGCGACTCGCGGCCGTGAATGCCGGCCAGCTGGAGAACATCGCGGTGGATGACTCCCTCGCCGCCTTGGGCACTCTGCTGTCGCTGCAACTGCAGATGGGACTCTCCGGCGATGAGCCGACGATCGTGTTGGCCGACTCCCTGGTGCCGCCCGCGGCGACCGAGGCGGCGGAGGGACGCGCGTTGCTGCCGGTCGCCGCCGCCGAAGCGACGCTGCGCTCGGCGGAGCGATCGCTGGCGTTCTCGCGCCGCAGCCGATTCGCCCCGAACCTGGAGCTCGGCTTCGACACCGGGGATCCGACGAGCGCTTCGCCCCACCAACTGCTCCCCGTCGTGGGATTCTCACTCCCGTTGCCGCTCTTCAACTGGAGCGGCGGTGAGGTGATGCGAGCGATGGCGGACCGGGACCGAGCGCTGGCACAGCTCGATCTCACGCGCCGCGAGACCACGGCCCGAGTGACGCAAGCCGGGCGCAACCTCGCCGCCGCGCGGGCCCGACTAGGCCGCGCGCAGGGACTGGTCGAGAGCGCCAATCGAGTGGCCGCCATGTCGCTACGGGCGTACAGCGAGGGTGCCGTTCCGCTCGCCACCGTGCTCGAAGCGCAGCGCAACGCGCGCGAGATCCTGGCGCGCTACATCGACGATCTCGCCGCGGCCGACGCCGCGGCCCGGGCCGTCAGACTGCTCACCGCCGGTCCGGACGAGCCATGACCCGCAATGCATTGTTTGGAATGGCAGTCGCGGCACTCGCCGCCGCGTGCGGAGGACGCGCACAAGAGGAACAGGGACACGACGGCGGAGTGACGGGCGTGGCCACCAGCGTCGCAGCGGTCCAACCCTTTCCGCACGTCGTGAGTGCCATCGGGATGGTCAGCTCGCGCCCGGAGCGCTACGCGGTCCTCGCGGCGCCTGGTCCGACGCGCGTGGCGCGCATCTTCGTGGTGGCCGGCCAGCGCGTGATGAAGGGCGACTCGCTCATCGAGTTCGAGCGCGCCCCATTCGACGCCGCCGCACAGAGCGCCGCTGCGGCCCTCGCAAACGCCGAGCGCGCGTACGCTCGCGCGGTCCGCTTGGTCGAAGCGGGCATCCTCGCCCAGAAAGACAGCGGGCAGGCGGCCGCCGATCTGGCGGCGGCACAGGCGGCCGCCGTCACCGCGCGGCGCGCCCAGGAGCTCGCGACGCTGCGCGCCCCGTTGAGCGGCGTCGTCACACGCATGACCGCCGTGCTGGGGGCCTCCGTCGATGCCAACCAGCCGCTGGTCGACGTCGCCGACCCGACGGCGTTGGACATCGTGTTCAACGTCTCGCCTGCGGAGGCGGGAAGGATCCATTCCGGCGACACGGTGATCGTCACGGGGGGCGAAGGCGCGAGCGGCGAAGCGCTGGGATCGGGCGTGGTGACGAGCGTCGCGGCCGCTGTCGATTCCGTGTCGCGCGCGGTCGCGGTGCGCGCGCGGGCGGCGCGACCCGCGCGCACGCTGCGCATCGGGGAATCGGTGTTCGGGCGCATCGTGACGGGTGTGGATCCCAAGGCGGTCGTCGTGCCCGTGGCCGCCCTGGTGCCCGAAGGAGACGGCTTTGTCGTCTTTGTCGTGGATTCGGCGGGCGTGGCGCACACTCGAGCCGTCACCGTCGGCGGCCGCACTGAAGCCATCGTCGAAATCCTCAGCGGGGTCGCGGCAGGCGAGACCGTGGTCACGACGGGGGCCTACGGCGTCGAAGACGGTGTGAAGATCGGTGGCGCGCGTCGATGAAGTTGTTCGACATCCTGAGCCGCCAACAGCGAGTCGTGTACCTGCTGGTCGCCTTGCTCAGCGCCGCCGGCATGTGGTCGGCGCTGCGGCTGCCGTCGGCGATCTATCCCGAACTGCGGTTCTGGCGTGTCACGATCGTGGCGCAAGGGTCGACACTCGGCGCTCGCCAAGTGGTCTTCAGCATCACGCGCCCGCTCGAAGAAGCCGTGAGCATCGTGCCCGGCGTGACGCGGGTGCGGTCGCACACGATTCGCGGTGCTACCGAGATTTCGATTACGTTCGCCCCGGGGACCGACATGGACCGGGCGCTGCAGCTCGTCCGGGCCCGCGTGAATCAGGTGCAGCGTGCGCTGCCGGCCGACCTGGACATCGAGGTCGAGCAGCAGACGCCGTCTCTGTTCCCCATCCTCTCCTACAACGTCGAGGGCGGCGAGCCGGCCACCCTGTACGACCTCGCGCGCTACGAGATCAAGCCGCTCATCTCGCGCGTTCCCGGTGTCGGCCGCGTGGACGTGCAGGGCTCGGACGTGCGCGAGCTCGAGGTGATCGCGGACCCCGCGCGGCTGGCGGCGCGCGGCATGACCTACACGGACCTCGCCGAGGCGATCCGGCGCGCCATCACGGTGCAGGCCGTGGGCCGGGTCGCGCAGGACTACCGCCAGTACTTGATCGTCACCGATCAGGAAGCGCATGCGCCGGAGGACATCGGGGCCGTCGTCATTCGGGGTGGCCTCCGCGTCCGCGACGTCGCGACCGTGCAGGTAGGGACGGAGGACCACGTCCGGATCATTGCCGGTGACGGAAAGCCGGCGGCGCTGATCAACATCACGCGGCAGGTCGGGGGCAACACGCTCGCGCTCGCCGACAGCGTGGGCCGCATCGTCGCGGCCGTGGGCCCCTCGCTGCCACCCGGCGTGCACCTGAAGCCCGTGTACGACCAGGCCGAACTGGTGCGCGACGCGGTACGCTCCGTCCGGGACGCGATGCTGATCGGCGCCACGCTCGCGGTCATCGTGTTGCTGCTGTTCCTGCGCCATGGGCGCATCACCGCGATCAGTGCGGCGTCGATCCCGCTCACGCTCGCCATTACCGTATTCGTCATGCAGCTGTTGGGTCAGACGTTCAACCTGATGACCCTGGGCGCGATGGCGATCGCGATCGGCCTCGTCATCGACGACGCCGTCGTCATCACGGAGAACATCGCCCGGCACCTCCGCCTTACGCCGGACCGCATGACGGCCATCCGGGCCGCCGTCCAGGAGCTGATCTGGCCCGTCACGACCTCGACGCTGACAACGGTGGTTGTCTTCCTGCCGCTCGGGCTCTTGCAGGGCGTGGTGGGGCAGTTCTTTGCAGCGCTCGCGACGACGCTCACGATCGCGGTCCTCGTCTCGCTGATCCTGGCACTGACGATCATTCCGCTCCTGGCGGAGCAGTTCGTGACCGCCCATGAGGTGGAAAGCACAAAGAACGGCCTGCTGGCTCGGGCGCAGGGGGCGCTCGACGCGCTGGGGTCGCGGTACGAGCGCGCGCTCGCCGCCGTTCTCCACTATCCGCGGCGCGTCGCGGCCGCGGCGTTGATCCTCGTTGCGGCTGCGATCGTGTTGATGCGCCTAGTGGGCACGGGATTCCTGCCGGAGATGGACGAGGGGGCCTTCGTGCTCGACTACTACACGCCGGGCGGCACCGCGCTGGCCGAGACCGATCGCGAGATCGGCATTGCGGAGCGGATCCTCGCCGAGACGCCCGAAATCGCCGGCACCTCGCGGCGGACCGGCGCCGAGCTGGGTCTGTTCGCCACGGCGCAGAACACCGGCGACGTCGTCGCACGGTTGACGCCACTCGGCCGCCGTTCGCGCGACATCTTCGCGGTCATGGACGAGGTGCGAGATGAGATCAACGCGGCGGTGCCGCGCCTGCGCATCGAGTTCGTCCAGATCCTGTCGGACGTCATCAACGATCTCGCGGGCGCGGCGAAGCCCGTGGAAATCAAGGTGTTCGGGGAGCGCCTGGACACGCTCGAGGCGTACGCCCAGCAAGTCGCGCCCGACCTCGAAGCGGTCCGCGGGATCGAAGATCTGTACAACGGTGTGAGCGAGCCATCGCCCGAGCTGCTGATGCGCGTGAACCAGGCCGAGGCGGACCGCATGGGGCTCACGCCCGAGGACGTCGGGACCGCGGTGAGCGCGGCCCTGCTCGGCACGAACGCGGGCGAGATTCGCACCGAGGACCGCCCCGTAGCCGTGCGCGTGCGGGCGCCAGACTCGGTGCGCTACGACCCGTTGCGGCTGCGCGCATTGCCCATCGTCGCCGGGACCGAGGGCCGCGTGACGCCGCTCGGAAGCCTGGCCACGTTTGCATCCGCCGAATCCCGCCTGAATCTCGAGCGCGAGAACCAGCAACAGATGATCGCGATCACGGCCGACGTCAGTGGCCGGTCGCTCGGCGGCGTCATGGGAGACGTCCGGCGGGTGCTGGCGGCGCACCCCGCCCCGCCGGGGGTCCGCGTCACGATCGCCGGCCAGTACGAGAGCCAGCAGGAAGCGTTCCGCGCTTTGCTCCTCGTGCTCGGACTCGCGGCTGTGAGCGTATGCGCCGTGATGGTCGTGCAGTTCGAATCGTTCGTCGAGCCGCTCGTCGTGCTGTTCGTGGCGCCCCTATCGTTCGTCGGCGCGTTGGTGCTGCTGCTCGTGACCGGCACCCCGCTCAACGTGTCGTCGTTCATGGGGTTGATTCTGCTCGTCGGCCTGATCGTGAAGAACGGCATCATCCTGCTCGACTTCACGCGGCTGCGGATGCGGGACGAGGGCGTGCCATTGGAGGTGGCCATTCGCGAGGCGGCGCGGGTTCGACTCCGGCCGATCCTGATGACCACGCTGTGCACGTTGTTCGGCCTGTTGCCATTGGCGCTGGGCATCGGAGCCGGAAGCGAGCTGCAGCGCCCGCTGGCCCTCGCGGTCATCGGCGGGTTGACGCTCTCGACACCGCTCACCCTGTTCGTAGTGCCGATCGTGCTCGTCGCGATTCGCGGCGCGCGCTACACCACCAGGGAGACACGAAAATGAACACGCTCGCCGGAATCGCCTTCATGGCCATCCTGTTTCAGCAGCCCGCGGCGCCCGCTTACAAACGCGACGTACCCGACAGCCTCGTCTCCAAGACGAAAATCACCGAAGACTCCGCCCGCGCGATCGCGCTGCGCCGGGTCCCGGGCGGGACGATTCAAGAGCTGGAGCTGGAGCGGGAAGACGGCAAGCTCGTCTACTCGTTCGACATCAAGGTCGCGGGGAAGGCGGGCATCACCGAAGTCCAGGTAGACGCCGTTACCGGGAAGATCGTGGCGGTGGAGCACGAGTCCAGCTAGGCGGAGTTCTTGAGGAGCTCCGCGTTGGTTTTGGCGCGCTTCATTTGATCCAACAACGCTTGCATCGCCTGCTCCGGCGGCATCCCCACGAGGGTCCGCCGGAGCTTTTGTTTGGCCTCGACCGTCTTGGCATCCGCGAGCAGCTCTTCGCGCCGCGTCCCGCTCGCCGCGATGTCGACCGCCGGATAGATACGCCGGTCGGCCAGATCGCGCGTCAGGCGCAGCTCCGCGTTGCCGGTCCCTTTGAACTCCTCGAAGATGATGTCGTCCATCCGGCTCTCGGTCTCGACCAGGGCGGTCGCGATCACGGTGAGCGAGCCGCCGCCGTCCGCGGGTGGCACGGCGCGCGCCGCTCCGAAGAGCCCCTTGGGCTTGGCGAGCGCATTGGCGTCGAGCCCTCCCGTCATGGTGCGGCCGCTGCCCCGTCCGGTCGTGTTGTGCGACCGCGCCAGGCGCGTGAGGGAATCGAGGACGATGACGACGTCGCGGCCCAACTCCACCTGGCGGCGCGCGTGCTCGAAGACCATGTCCGCCGCGGCCACGTGCCGCTCGTGCGGCAGGTCGAAGCTCGATGCAATTACCTCACCGCGGCCCCAATCGACCATCTCACTCACTTCCTCGGGCCGTTCGTCTACCAGCAGGATCAGGAGAATGGCCTTGGGGTGGTTCTCCGCCACCGACTCGGCGAGTGCCTGCAGCATCACGGTCTTGCCCGCCTTGGGCGGCGACACGATCAAGGCCCGCTGGCCGAATCCAAAGGGACAGATCAAGTCGACGGCGCGCTGCGTCTCCGCGGTCCGCGGACTCGACGCCTTCGGCGTTTCGAGCGTCAGGGGACGGTTGGGATGCACGGCGCCGAGCTTCGCGAAGTCGGGGCGGTCCTCGAGGCCGTTGGGGGGCGCGCCATTGACGCTCGTCACGCGGCCGTTGTCGAGGACCACCAGGTCCCCGCGGCGCAATCCCGGGAGGTTCACGGAGGGATCGCCCTTCGCCGGCAAGTAGCTGTTGGCCGCGAGGCGGAGAGCACCGCCCTTCTGGGCGGGGTCGTACCAGCCGATGATGGGGGTCAGATGCTCTCGTTGAGGAGTGAAGTGGCGCCCTTGGCCATTGGCTCTTGGCCGTTGGCCACCCCACAAAGCTAATGGCCAACAGCCAATTGCCAACGGCTATATTTCCGGCCGCATGCGCCAAGACCACATCCGCAACTTCTGCATCGTGGCCCATATCGACCACGGGAAGTCCACCCTGGCCGACCGGCTGATCGAGCTGACCGGCACCCTCGACAAGCGGCTGATGCGCGAGCAGGTCCTCGACACGATGGACCTGGAGCGCGAGCGCGGGATCACGATCAAGCTTAACGCCGTGCGGATGAGCTATCACGCCAAGAATGGCCAGCTCTACGAGCTGAATCTGATCGACACGCCGGGCCATGTGGACTTTACCTACGAGGTGTCGCGCTCGCTGGTTGCGTGCGAGGGCGCGATCCTCGTGGTCGACGCCTCGCAGGGGATCCAGGCCCAGACCCTGTCGAACCTGCTGCTCGCGATGGACGCCGGGCTCGAGATCATTCCGGTCCTGAACAAGATCGACCTGCCGGGCGCCGAGCCCGACAAGCGGGCCCAGGAGATCCACGACCTGATCGGGACCAAGCCGGACGAGATCCTCCGCATCTCGGCCAAGGAAGGCACCGGCGTTCCGGAGCTACTCGAGGCGGTCGTCCAGCGCGTCCCTTCGCCCAAAGGCAATCACGAGGGGCCGCTACGCGCCCTCATCTTCGACTCGTACTTCGACCGCTACCGCGGCGCGATCCCCAGCATCCGGGTCGTGGACGGCGTCATGGCACCGGGGATGAAGATCGCCTTCGGGGCGCACAAGGACGACGTGTACGAAGTGGACGAGGTCGGCTACCTCCAACTGGGCCACAAGCCGACCGAGCAGCTCGAGGCGGGAGAGGTCGGGTATTTCGTCGCCAACGTGCGCGGTGTGCGGGAGACGCGTCCGGGCGATACCGTGTTCGACGCCGAGCACCGGGACGTGCAACTCCTCCCTGGATACCGCGACATCCAGTCGATGGTGTTCGCGGGACTCTACCCGACCAACCCGGAGCAGTACGAAGACCTGCGCGACTCGTTGGCCAAACTGCAGCTCAATGACTCATCGTTGCACTATCAGCCTGAAACCTCGGTCGCGCTCGGGTTCGGATTCCGGTGCGGATTCCTTGGTCTGCTGCACATGGAGATCGTCCGCGAACGATTGGAACGGGAATTCGACCTCGACCTGATCAGCACGGTCCCCAGCGTGGAGTACCACGTCTATAAGACGGACGCCACGATGGAGCTGGTAGAGAATCCCAGTCTCATGCCCCACGGGTCCACCGTGGATCGGGTCGAGGAGCCATATGTGAAGGCACGGATTTTCGTCCCGGCCGAGTACATCGGCGGCGTCATGACCCTGGGCCAAGAACGCCGGGGAGTGTATCAGGGCATGCAGTATCTCGACCCGACGCGGGTCGAGTTTCACTGGGAGTTCCCCCTCGCCGAGATCATTCTCGACTTCTACGACAAGTTGAAAACGATCTCGCGCGGCTACGCGTCGCTCGACTACGAATTCCTCCAATACCGTCGTTCTGAGCTGGTGAAGCTCGACATGCTGCTGAACGGCGACGCCGTGGACGCCTTCAGCGTCATCATCCACCAGGACAAGGCCTACGAGTGGGGTCGCAAGATCGCCGAGAAGCTCAAGGAGCTGATCCCGCGGCAGCTGTTCGAGGTCGTGATCCAAGCGGCGATCGGCACCAAGGTGATCGCACGCGAGACGGTCCGGCCGCTCCGCAAGGACGTGACGGCCAAGTGCTATGGCGGTGACGTCACGCGGAAGCGGAAGCTTCTCGAGAAGCAAAAAGAGGGGAAGAAGCGGATGAAGCAGGTGGGCTCCGTCGAGATCCCGCAGGAAGCCTTCCTGGCGGTCCTTCAGGTTGAGTAGCCTCGTCATCCAGACGGCCTTCCTGGGGGACGTCGTGCTCACGACGCCGCTGCTCGCGGCGCTGGCCGCGCGGCACGGCCCCGTGGACGTGATCACGACGTCCGCCGCGGCTCCGCTGCTCGAGACCCACCCGGCAGTGCGCCGCGTTGTGCCCTACGACAAGCGCGGGCGGGACCGGGGCTTAGCCGGGTTGCGCGATCTGGGGCGGCGGCTGCGCGCCGAAGGCTACGAGCGCGCTTACTTGCCCCACCGCTCGCTGCGGACGGCGGTCTTGGCCCTCCTGGCTCGGATCCCGCTGCGCGTCGGGTTTCACGACGGCTGGCCCTTCTTCTATACAGAGGTCCGCCGGCGGCCCGCCGAGGGCCACGAAGTCGACCGGCTCCTGGCCCTCGCGGAGGAGCCCGCCGCCGCCTATGCTCCCACCCTCCATCCGACCCCCGAAGACGAGCGCGCCGCCGAGGCGCTGCTCAGGGCGGCGGGGATCGTGGAGGGGGCGCCGTTCATCGCGGTCGCGCCGGGGTCGATTTGGGGCAGCAAGCGGTGGCCGCACTACGGGGAGTTGGCCGCTCGGATCACGGCGCACGGACCCGTGGTGGTCGTGGGCGGTCCCGAAGACGCCGGCTTGGGCGACGAGATCATCAGGGCGGCGCAAGCCGGCGGAGGTCGGCGGACGTTGGTCAACACCTGCGGCAAGCTGACGCTGCGGCAGTCGGCCGCGTTGATCGGGCGGGCGGCGTTGCTGGTAACGAACGACAGCGCGCCGCTGCATGTCGCGACGGCGATGGGGACACCGATCGTCGCGGTGTTCGGGCCGACGCTTCCCGAGTTCGGGTTCGGCCCCATGAAGTCGGGTGATGTGGCATTGGGTGTCGAGGGGCTGGACTGCCGCCCCTGCTCGCGCCATGGACCGCCGCGGTGTCCGTTGGGCCATCACCGCTGCATGCGCGACCTCGCACCCGAGGTGGTCGCTGCAGCAATTGAGGAGGCCGGTGCGCTACATCGTCGGGATTGACCTGGGTGGGACGAACATCGTGGTCGGCACGGTGGCCGAGGACGGCTCCGATCTGGTCGGTCTCGTCTCCGAGCCTACCCTCGCCGACCAGGGCGGCGATGCCGTCATCGGACGCATTGTGAAGCTGGCACGTGCCTCGATGGCCGAGGCGCGCGGCAAGGAAATCGTGGGTGTCGGCATCGGGTCACCCGGTCCGCTGGATACCAAGACGGGCGTCGTGATCCTGACGCCGAACCTCGGCTGGGTCAACATGCCGCTGCGCGATCGCGTCGCCGAGGCGCTCAAGCTGCCCACCGTGCTCGACAACGATGCCAACTGCGCCATTTACGGTGAATGGTGGCGCGGCGCCGCGAAAGGCGTGGAGCACGTCATTGGCCTGACGATCGGCACGGGCATCGGGGGGGGCATCGTTCTGGGTGGCGAGATCTATCACGGTGCCTCGGACGTGGCCGGTGAAATCGGCCACATGACCATCGAGGCGAACGGCCGGCGCTGCAACTGCGGCAACCAGGGCTGCCTCGAGGCCTACGCGTCGGGTCCCGCGATCGCGGCCCGCGCCGTCGAGGGCATCCAGGCCGGAGAGAAATCGTCGCTGCCTGAGTATGTCGGCGGTGATCTGAAGCGCATCACCGCGCAGGTCGTGTACGAGGCGGCTCACGACGGCGACCCGTACGCACTCGATGTCGTACGGGAAACCGCCAAGCTGCTCGGGGCCGGTGTCGCGAGCCTAGTCAACATCTTCAACCCGAGTGTCGTGGTGATTTGCGGCGGAGTCACACTTGCGGGGGAGAAGTTGTTCGGGCCTCTGACGACCGAGGTACACCGCCGCGCATTCAAGCCGGCGTGGGAAGTGTGCCGCATCCTGCCCGGCGCGCTGACCGGTACGGCGGGGGTGTATGGCGCCGCCGCGGTGTTCAAGCAGCGGACGTGGGGGGCTTGCTGAAGCGGTTGGGCGTGATCGGTTCCATGGTGTGGGACACCATCCACGGCCGCGACCCGGCGCAACCCGCGGTGCAGGAATGGGGCGGCATCTCCTACGCCCTCGCGGCCATCGACGCGGCACTCCCGGAAGACTGGGAAATCGTTCCCCTCATCAAGGTCGGCCGCGATCTGGCTCCACAAGCCAATCGGTTTCTCTCCAGCCTGCGTCGCACGGCGCACGGCGTACGTTTTGTCGAAGTGCCGGAGCCCAACAACCGCGTCACGCTCCAATACTTCTCAGCCGAGCGACGCTCCGAGCAGATGCGCGGCGGCGTGCCGGCGTGGACCTGGCCGGAGCTCGGGCCCATGGTTCGGGATCTCGACGCGCTGTACGTGAACTTCATCTCCGGCTTCGAGCTGAACCTCGAGACGGCGCAGCTGCTGCGGCGCGGATTCCCCCGATTCATCTATGCCGACCTGCACAGCCTGTTTCTCGGCAAGGCGCCCGATGGTATGCGAGTCCCACAGTCCCTGCCGCAGGCGCCCGCCTGGTTTGGCTGCTTCGATACGGTCCAGTTGAACGAAGACGAGATGGGCGCCTTGGGGAGCGATCCTCTGACGAGCGCGGCCGCCGCCCTCGCCCACGGATGCAAGACGCTGTGCGTCACCCTCGGCGGCCGTGGCGCGGCGTACTTCACGGGCAATCCAATCCGGACGGCGCGCATCCCGTCAGACGAAGCAGCGCCCCTCGAAGGCGACCCGACGGGCTGCGGCGACGTCTTCGGCGGCGCCGTCGCGGCTCGTTTGGTGGCCGGCGCGAGCCTCGAAGAGGCTCTCCGAGAGGGCACCCGCCTTGCGGGGCGGAACCTGTCGCACCGGGGTGCCACCGGCCTGCGAGATCACCTCCTCGGCCGCCTGTCCACGGTATGACCCGCCTCGTGGAGGTACCCGTCCAATTCGACGACCGCTCCTTCGATCAGTTTGCGGCGGCGTACGCCCAGGCGGCGGATGGCGAGCGTGTGCTGTTCGACGCTCACGCCGCGGAGTGGGCTTCGCCGTACGGGCTCGTCGGCCTCCTCGCCGCGGGAGAGGCGGCGGGACGGCGCGAGCGGCCCTTGCTTACCGTTCCCGCGAACACCGAAGTGGTAAGCTACTGGGCGCGGGCCGGCTTCTTCCGCGAGGCCGCGGATTTGTTTGAGATCCACGGCAAGGTTCCCAGGACCAAGCCGGCGACCGAGAGCGAAGTGTTGCTGCCGGTGACACCGGTGCGCGCCGCCGAGGACGTGCACGCCGTGGTGAGCACGATTCAGCAGCGCGCGTCCGCGATCCTGGCCAAGGAGTTGGGGCTCGATCCGAAGGCGACTATGGGATTCGCTATGGCGCTTTCGGAGGCGTGTCAGAATATTGTAGAGCACGCCGGGGCGGGCGGCTGGGTGGCGGTGCAGGCGTACAATTGGCGTCGCAAACTCGCCCGACGCGTGGTGGTGATCGCCGTCGCAGACGCGGGCGTCGGATTTCGCCATTCTCTCGAGCCCAGCCAGGCGAAGCGCTTCGGCGATCGGTGGGGGGACGCGGCGGCACTCGAGGCCGCGTTGATCCAGGGCACGAGCCGGTTCCGGGATCCGGGCCGGGGTCAGGGCCTCGCCGGGATCCGGCGCTACCTGGCCAGGTGGGAAGGCAAGGTCGCGATTCGCAGCGGCACGGCCCGAATCGCCATCGTGCCCCGGTGGGACGACGACGTCCCGCTCAGGGACGGCTTGCCGGCGTTTCCAGGCTCACAGGTGCTTCTCATCATTCCAGAGCAGGGGTCCGCACAGGCGTGATTCAACACATAAAGGTCCACGAAGTCCTCCAGCAGTCGGTGGCGGGGTTCTACGCCGACCTGGTGACGCGCCCCACCGGACGCGCGGTGCGGGAGAGCATCGAGCGGGCGCTCCCGGCCGGCACGATCGCCGTGATGGACTTCACGGGCGTGGGGTGCCTCGACTACTCCTGCGCCGACGAGATCGTGGCAAAGCTGGTGCGCGAGAAGGTCCGCGTGCTGCTGCTCCGTGGTACGAGCGATGCGCATCGCGATGCCATCGAACCGGTCCTCCTGGGACATGGTCTGGCGGCGGTGTGCGAGCGGCCGGACGGCACGCTCCACGTGATCGGCGCCCGCGAGCCCGCGGCGGCGCTGCTCGACGAGCTGGTGGCGCAGCAGGTCGCGGCGCGCACCCCGGGCGGGGCGATCGCGCTCACCGCCGCGTGACCGCGAAACGGCGTCGCCTCGGTCTCGCGACGCGCGCCATCCACGGGGATCCCAAGGCCCGCGCCGATTGGACGGCGATCGCGCCGCCCCTCTATCAGAGCAGCACCTTCACGAACCCCGTCGGCTCGACGGCGGAAGTCCTCTACAGTCGCTACGGCAACAACCCCAATCAGGTCGATATCGGCCGCCGGCTGGCGCTGCTGGAAGGCGCCGAGGCGGCCTTGTTCGTGGCGAGCGGCATGGGCGCCGCGGCGCTAGCCCATCTCGCCGTGCTGCGCCCGGGCGATCACCTCATCTCGAGTGAGTGGATCTACGGCGGCGTCCACCGCCTCTTCACTGAGGAATTCGGGCGGCTCGGCATCGACGTGTCGTTCGTCAATCCGACGGAGAGCCGCACCTGGAAGCACGCGATGAAGAAGACGACGCGCGCCGTCTTCCTCGAGACGCCCACCAATCCGCTGATGCGTGTGATCGACCTCGAGCCGATCGCCACGCTCTGCAAGGCGGAAGGCCTGGCGCTGATCGTCGACTCGACGTTCGCCTCGCCGGTGAACTTCCGGCCCCTGGAGCACGGGGCCGACATCGTGATCCACTCGGCTACCAAATACCTGAACGGGCACACCGACGTGATCGCCGGTGCCGTCGTGGGCACGGAGCAGGTGGTGGAGGAAGTCCGCAAGCTGATGCAGGTGTGGGGACAGGCGTTGGACCCATTCGCGGCCTGGCTGATCGACCGCGGGCTCAAGACGCTGCTCGTGCGCGTCGCCCGCCACAACGCCGTCGGCCTCGCCGTGGCCCAGTGGTGCGACACCCAGGACGGCTTCAAGAAGGTGCACTACCCCGGCCTGCCCCAGCACCCCGATCACGAGGTGGCCAAGCGCGACCTCGTCGGAGGGGGCGGCGGGTTCGGCGGCATGCTGGGGCTCGAGCTCAAGGGCGGGGCACGCGCGGCGGAGCGGTTCCTGCGCGCCCTCACCATCGCCGCGCACGCCCCCAGCCTCGGCGGTACCGAAACGCTGGTCTCCGAGCCCCGCTTCACCTCGCACGCCAGTTTCACCGCTGAGCAACGGGCCCAGGCTGGCATTCCCGACGGCTTTCTGAGATTTTCCCTGGGACTGGAGGATCCCGATGACCTCATCGCGGACTTCGCCCAGGCCTTGGCGCGCCTGTAAGTGATCAAGTTCACGAACGTCTTCAAGGCCTTCCCCAAGGGCGGCCTGGCGCTCAAGGACGTCTCCTTCCACATCGCGAAGGGTGAGTTCGCGTTCCTCACCGGTCACTCCGGTGCGGGCAAGTCCACCGTTCTGAAACTGGTCTACGCGGACGAGCGCCCCACCTCCGGCGAGGTACGGGTGTCGGGGTACTCGGTGACGGAGATGCGGCCGCGCGAGGTTCCCCTGCTCCGCCGCCGCCTCGGCATCGTGTTCCAGGATTTCCGCCTGCTGGAAGACCGCACCGCCGAAGAGAACGTCGCCTTCGCGCTCGAGGTCACGGGCGCCCGGCGCTCCACGATCGCCGCCCGCGTGATGCGCGTGCTCACGCAGGTTGGACTGGCCGCCAAGGCCCAGGCCTACCCCCGCGAACTGTCGGGCGGCGAGCAGCAGCGCGTCGCGATCGCGCGCGCCCTCGTCAATGAGCCCACGGTGCTTCTCGCCGACGAGCCCACCGGCAATCTCGACGAGCGGGCGACGCGCGGTGTCTTCCAGCTGCTGCGCGACATCAATGCGAGCGGCACGGCGGTAGTGATGGCCACCCACGATCTGGACCTCGTGCGCCAGGCGCCCTACCGCGTGATCGAGCTGCAGGAAGGCGCGCTCGTGTACGACTCGGCGGTCGACGAGCCGCGCGACCAGGCGGCGGCGCCATGAACCTCGTCGCGCGGGAAGCGCTGCTGGCGTTCAAGCGCGCGCCCCTCCTGTCGGCGTTGTCGGTCACGACCATCGCCTTCTCGCTGTTCGTGCTGGGCCTGTTCGGGCTCGTGGCGGTCAACCTGCAGAATGCGTTGCGCAGCGTCGCGGAGCGCGTCGAGGTCGTGGCGTACCTGCTGCCCGGCACGCCGATCGAGGCGACGGCCATCGGCCTCAAGGACATCGAAGCGTTCCCCGAGGTCCAGGCGGCGATGTACGTGTCGGAGGATCAGGCGTTGGCGCGGGCGCGCGCCGAGCTGGTCGAGTTCCGCGACGTGCTGCGTGAGCTCGAGCGCAACCCGCTGCCCGCTTCGATCGAAGTGAAGCTCAAGCCGACGTTCCGGGACGCCGACCATGTGACCGCGGTCGCGGAGCGGCTGCGCAGCTTCGGGTTCGTGGACGACGTGCGCTTCGGGCGCGACTGGGTCGAGAAGCTCGACCGGCTGCGCCAGGTGGCGGCGGCCGTGGGAATCGTGGTGGGCGCCGCCTTCGCGACAGTCGCCGTCATCATCATCGGCACGACGATCCGGATGGCGGTGCTGCAGCGCAGCCGTGAGATCGCGATCATGCGTCTCGTCGGCGCGACCGACGGGTTCATCCGGCGTCCGTTTCTACTCCAGGGCGCGATCAAGGGGTTGATGGGCGGCGCGGTGGCCGTCGGGCTGTCGTTCGCGGCGTACGCGTTGATCGATCGCTACCTGATCCAGGCGGCCTTCTTCACGCGCGAGCAGGCCGCGGCGATCGTCGTGTTCGGCGCACTGATCGGTTTGCTGGGCAGCGCGACGAGTGTCGGGCGGCACCTAAAGCGCGTATGAGGCGCGTAGTGTGGCTGCTCCTGTTGCTGGCAGCTCCCGCTGCCGCACAGCGCCCCACGTACCAGCAGCAGATGCAAGACAATCAGCGCCGCCTCGAAGGGATCCGCCGCGAGCGCTCCGAAGTCGAGCAGGAGCTGGCCCGCCTACGCACTGCCGCGCACTCCCTCTCCGACGAGCTGGCGAACATCGACCGCCAGAAGCAGAGTACCAACCGCATCGTCAACGAGCTGGACCGCCAGATCGCGGGGCTGGGGGGGCAAATCGATCAGATCACCGTCGACTTGCTGCTCGCGCAGGACGCGCTCCTCGAAAAGCGCGCGGTGCTGGAGCGGCGCATCGTGGACATCAACAAACGCGGTCCTCTGTACGAGTGGCAGGTTCTGCTCGCGGCCGAGAGCTTCGGCGACCTGCTGTCGCGGTACAAGTACCTCTATCTGGTGAGCCGGCAGGACCGGCTGCTCACGAACGACATGCATAAGCTGCGCGACCGCGTCGCGCGGCAGCGGCAGCTGCTCGTGGACGCGCGCGAAACGTTGGCGCGGCGGCGGCGCGAGCGCGGCGACGAGCTGGACCGCTATCAGGTGCTCGAGCGCGAGCGTCAGAACAACCTGCGGGAGACGCGGCGCAACACCCAGCAGGCCGAGCGACGCCTGTCGCAGCTCGACCGCGACGAGAGGGGCCTGAACGACCGCATCGAAGCCCTGGAGCGCGCGCGCCGCGAAGCGGAAGCGAGCGGGAGGTCGACAGGGCCCGGCGCAATCACGACGGCCGACTTGGGCGGCCTCGATTGGCCTGTCGAAGGCGGGGGTCTCGTCATCTACCCATTCGGCACCACCACCGGACCAAACAACACGCGCATCCCACGCCACGGCATCGGCATCAAAGCGCCAGTCGGGGCGGCGGTGCGCGTCGTCGCGCCGGGTACCGTCAGCCTCGCCGGCCCGCTCGGCCTATACCTCACATCGGTCCTCGTCGATCACGGCGGCGGCTACTACACGTTCTACGCCTACCTCAACGACGCCACGGTCCGCAAAGGTGACCGCGTCGTCCGGGGACAAGTGATCGGCCACGTCGGCGGGGAGTCGAGCGACGAGGGAGCACACCTGCATTTCGAGATCCGCGGGCAGGGCGGCATCGCGCTCGACCCAGGCAACTGGCTGCGCCGCCCCTCCCCCCGCCCCACAGCACCGACTCGGCCCAGACCGTGACGGCGCCGTGGTACCGGGCGCTGGCGGGTGCCCTTCTCCTCGCGGCGTGCGCGGGTGATGCCGGCACGCTCACCGTCGCCGGCACGGTGGAGATCCGCGAGGTGCGACTGGCCCCGCTGGCCGCCGGGCGTCTGGTGCGCCTGCTCAAGGACGAGGGCGACACGGTCCGCCGGGGCGACACAGTCGCGGTCCTCGAGCAGCCAGGGCTCGACGCTCTGATCGCGCAGCAGCGCGCCCGCGCCGAGGCCGCGACGGCGCGGACCGCGGAGGTCCAGGCGGCCGAGGCCGACAGCGCACGAGCGGCTCGGGACGTCGTGCGGGCGCGGCCGCTGCGCGAGAGCGGGGTCCTCGCCCCGCAGCAATTCGAGGCGTTGCAAAGCATCGCGGCGTCCGCCGCGGCGCGGCTCCAGGCGGTGCGCGGCGCCGTGCGCGAATCGCAGGCGGCCCGCGCCGGCCTCGCGGCAATCGAAGCCACGCGCGATCAGCTCACCATTATCGCGCCCGATGACGGCATCGTGCTGACCCGGTTTGCCGACCGGGGCGAGGCCGTGACCGTGGGGATGCCGGTCGTGTCCGTTGGCCTCGTCACGAAGCCGTGGATCCGTGCCTACATGGGCGAGCGGTTTCTGGCGCGGGTCGCGGTGGGCCAAGCAGTCGCGATTCGCGTCGACGCGTACCCCGACTCGGCCTTCCGCGGCCGCATCGTCGAGATCTCACCGCGCGCCGAGTTCACGCCGCGCGCCGCGTTGACCGAGCGCGAGCGCTCCGATCTGGTGTTCGCCATCAAGGTGTCGGTCGACGACCCGCGCGGGCGCCTCAAGGCGGGCCTCCCCGTCGATCTCGAGATCACGCTCCTGCCGTGACGTCGTTCGCGGTCCAAACCCGCGGTCTGACGCGGCGCTTCGGCTCGATCACGGCGGTTCGCGACCTGACGCTCGAGATCGCCACCGGCGAAGTGTTCGGACTTCTAGGCCCGAACGGCTCCGGGAAGACGACCACGATCCGCATGTTGTGCGGGTTGCTCGCGCCGTCCTCCGGCACGGCGACTGTCGCTGGGATCGAGGTCACCGAGGCTCCCGACCGCATCAAAGAACGAATCGGGTACATGTCGCAGAAGTTCGGGTTGTACGAAGACCTGACGGTCGCCGAGAACATGGACTTTTACGGCGGCATCTACGGACTGGCGGACGCGGGGCGCAGCGGCCGCATCGCCGAAGTGGTGGTGTTTCTCGGTCTCGAGCGCCGCCTCTCGCAGCTCGCCGGGACGCTGTCGGGAGGTTGGAAGCAGCGCCTCGGGCTCGCCTGCGCGCTGATGCACCAGCCGGGCCTGCTGTTCCTCGACGAGCCCACCGCCGGCGTCGATCCCGCGGCGCGCCGCAGCTTCTGGCGCACCATCCATGCGCTCGCGAGCGCCGGGACGACGGTCATCGTCACGACGCACTACATGGACGAGGCGGCGCAATGTGGCCGCGTGGCGATGATGAGCCAGGGACACCTGATCGCGTGCGGGACGCCCGCCGAAGTGGCCGCTCACGTGGGCGGCAAGAGCCTGGAGGACGCGTTCGTAATCCTGCAGGAGCGCGATGAGTTGGAGGCCAAGGAACGATGAAGCGCTTCTGGCCGATGTTCCGCAAGGAATTCATCCAGATGCGCCGTGACCGGCTCACGCTCGGTATCATGATCGGGATTCCCGTGCTTCAGCTCTTGATGTTCGGGTTCGCGATTCAGACCGACGTGCGCCACATCCCCACCGTCGTCCTCGACGAGTCTCGTACGCCGGCGAGCCGCGACATCATCCAGGCCTTCGAGCATACGGGCAGCTTTCGCATCGTCGCTCACGTCGATGACCGGCGCGAGCTCGACGCGGCCATCGCCCGGGGCGACGCCCAGGCCGGAATCGTCGTGCCGGAGGACTACCCGCGCGATCTGGGGCGAGGGACGACCGCCACGGTGCAAGTGATCGTGGATGCCTCGGACCCGCTGTCGTCCACGGCGGCTCTCGGCGCCGCCGCGGGCCTGGCTCAGGTGAGAAGTCTCGCGATTCTCTCGAGGCAGGCGGGCAGAACCCAGCTGCCGCTCGAGGCACGCGTCCGCCCCCGCTACAACCCGGGGCTGCGCAGCCCGAACTACATCGTCCCGGGACTCGTGGGCGTGATCCTCACGATCACGATGGTGCTGGTCACGGCGATGGCGATCGTGCGTGAGCGCGAGCGCGGCACGCTGGAGCAGCTGATCGTCACGCCGATCACCAAGACCGAGCTGATGCTCGGCAAGATCGCGCCGTACGTCGGCGTGGGGCTCGTACAGATGTCGGCGGTGCTCGTGCTCGGCCGGTTCGTGTTCGACGTGCCGCTGACGGGTAACGTCTGGCTCCTCTACGGCGTCGCGCTCGTGTTTGTCATCGCGAGCCTGTCGCTCGGGCTGTTCGTCTCGACGCTGGTGCGCACCCAGCAGCAGGCCATGCAGGCCAGCTTCTTCTTCGTGCTGCCCAACATCCTGCTCTCCGGGTTCATGTTCCCGCGGCAGGCGATGCCGGTCGTCTTTCAGTGGCTCGGCGCGCTCTTGCCGCTGACCCACTTTCTGAAAGTGCTGCGCGGCATCCTGTTGAAGGGCGTCGGCGTGACCGAGTTGTGGCAGGAGATGTTGTTGCTGGTGCTCTTCGCGGTGGGGTTGATCGCGCTCGCCGTGCGGCGGTTCCAGAAGACGCTCGACTAGGCTTTCCCTATCCTGTTGGGCCCGCCACTGCGATGCGCTCGGGCGCGCCCTTGGCCCGCTGCAGGGCGCCTTCCACCAGCGTGAAAAGGTCCTCAGGACGGAGCGCTTCCCCATGTGGGTAGGCGACCACGCCCGCCGAGATCTCGGGCGCCTTGGCGGGCCCCAGATCGGCGAAGGTGTGACGCCCGAACACCTGACGCAGGCGCTCGACGAACTGCCGGCCGCCGCTGGCGTCAGTCTCGGGCAGGATGCACGCGAACTCGTCGCCGCCGTAGCGCGCCACGAAGTCGGGGGCGCGGATCTCCCGCTGCAGGATGGCACCCACCTCGCCGAGCACGCGGTCGCCGGCGGGCTGGCCGAGTCGCTCGTTGATCTCGCGGAGACGGTCGATGTCCACGAGGACGAGCGCGAAGCGGAGTGAATAGCGGCGTGCCCGCTCGAACTCGTCGCGCAGCCGGCGGTCGAGGGCGTCGAGCGAGGCGCACCCCGTCATCTCGTCGGTGGCACCGGCGCTGATCTGGCGGCGGTAGATCGCCGAGCGCCGCTCTTCGTTCTCGAGCACGCGCGCGGCGGCTTGGGCGATTGTATTCGCGAAGGCGACGTCTTCCGGCCGGAGCTGCGGATCGCCCTTCTCCGTGCGGAGAAAGAAGACGCCCGCCGCGCGCCCCTGCACGAACACCGGAATCGCCACGGCCGACTGCACGTTCACCGAGATCCGCTCGTCCGCCCAGCGCCGCCGCATCGACGCGAATAGCGGATGCTCGTGCACGTTGTTGATCACGATGGGCCGCTCGGTGCGAATCGCCTCCTGGATCTCGGGGTAGCGGTCGAGCTCGACGCGCAGGTCGCGGATCGAGGGGTTTTCGTACACCGCGACCACGCGCCCATTGTCGTCCCCCGGCGCCGTGAGGACGAACGAGCAGTGCGAGAGCCCGAACGCCTGCCCCACGCGGCGCACCAGCGTCTGGAAGATCTCGTCGGCGCGCAGCGCGGCCGACACCTCCTGGAAGATGTCGTACAGGAGATCGCGGGCGCGCAACGCTTCGCGCGCAAACCGCAACTCCTCACGGACGAGCAAGACGGCGTCGATGCGCGCCCGCAGCTCCGTCAGGTGCACCGGCGCGACCAGCACGTCGCGCGCTCCCGCGACCAATGCTTCTGCTGCCGCCTCGGCACCACCATCACTCAGGAGCGCGAAGACCGGAGCCCCGCTGTATCCGGGCCGCATGGTGAGCGCCCGGACCTGGTCGGCGAGGCCGGCGGCGCCCGGCTCGGCCGTATAGAGGACCAGGTCGGGGGGATGCGCCACGCCTCCCTCCGAGGCCTCGGTGACATGGAACCCCCCACGCACGAGCAGCCGCTCAAGCCCGTCGGGGCGAGCGGCCGCGTTACCGACGAGCAGGATTTCGTGACGCACAGCCTCCGGCAAGGTCCTCCCTAGCTCTAGGGCGCGATGTGCCGGGCCAAGGTATAGTTCACCCGATGCCAGGGCAAGCGCGCGGGCCCGCGCCGCAGACGAGGCGCCCGCGCTGTCGGATGATCGTTACCCAGGTCGCGAACCGCGGCCTCCGCGACCGCCGCGTGCTCGCGGCGATGGCCTGGACGCCGCGCGAGTGGTTCCTGCCGCCGCACCTGGCCCGCAGTGCATACGACGACGGGCCCCTCCCGATCGGCAGCGGCCAGACGATCTCTCAGCCCTACATCGTCGCCCTGATGACCGCAGCCCTCGCCCCGCGCCGCCATGCCCGCATCCTGGAGATCGGGACCGGGTCGGGCTACCAGACCGCGATTCTCGCCCATCTCGCGAGACAGGTCTTTACGGTCGAACGGCTCCCCGATCTCCTCGTCGAGGCCGAGGAGCGGTTCCGGCGCCTCAGGCTCGCCAACATCCGAACACGCCTGGGCGACGGCGCGGTGGGGTGGCCTGACGAAGCGCCGTTCGACGGCATCCTCGTGACCGCGGCGGCCCCGCACGTGCCCGAGCCCCTCCTGGCCCAGCTGGCGCCCAGGGGCCGCCTCGTCATCCCCATCGGTGACCTGGCGTCGCAAGAGCTGGTCGTATTGCAACGCTCGGAGCGGGGCATCGACGAGCGCAGTGCCGGCGCCGTGCGGTTCGTGCCGCTGATCTCGCGGCTCGCCTTCATGGACGAGAGCCGCGCGTGACCTTGCTCGGCGCCCACGTATCCACGGAAGGTGGGGTGGCGGAGGCGCCGGCGCGCGGCGCCGAGATTGGCGCGATCGCCATCCAGGTCTTCACGAAGACGCCGAACCAATGGCGCGAACCGGCGCTCGACGCCGCGGTGATCGATCGGTTCCAGGCCGAGGTGACGCGATGCGGCATCCGAGTGGTGGTGGCGCACGACAGCTACCTGATCAATCTTGCGTCGCCCGATGACGGGCTGCGCGCGAAGAGCATCCGGTCGTTCACGGGTGAGTTGACGCGGTGCCGGGCGCTCGGCATCCCCTGGGTGGTGTCGCACCCCGGGAATTACATGGACGAGCGATCGGCGGGACTCGATCGCAATGCCCGGGGGTACGCGGAGTGTCTCGCGGCGGTGCCGGGAAATGTCGGCGTGCTGATCGAGGGGACGGCGGGCGCGGGGACGGCACTGGGCGCGACGTTCGAGGAGCTCCGCGCCCTGCGCGACGGGATGCCGGAGAGTGCCCGCGCCCGTGTGGGGTTTTGCCTCGACACGGCACACCTGCATGCGGGGGGGTATGACGTGGCCCGAAGCATCGCGGCGGTGTGGGAGCAGTTCGACCGGGTGGTCGGGCTCGATCTCCTTAAGTGCTTGCACCTCAACGACTCCAAGGCGGCGTTCGGGTCGCACTTGGACCGGCACGAGTGGATCGCCGAGGGCACGATCGGGGCGGAGCCGTTCCGGCAGATCATGCGGGACGCGCGCCTCGCGAACGTGATTAAGATTATCGAAACGCCGAAGTTGGACGATCCCGTGAAGCACGACCGCCGCATGCTGCGCCGTCTGCGTGCCTATGCGCGGGTCAGCGCCCGCCAGGCGCGAACCGTATGAAAGGGATGATGCGCCGAGAATCGCGCGTGTTGACTAGAGCCATCCTCACCGTCCTCCTCGCCGTGCAGGCGCTCGGAGGCGGGGCGGTGACGCTGGCGCACGCACGGGACACGGTTACGGCGCCGGCCGCATTCGAGTCACGGCACGACGCTCGCTGTATCGTGCTGCACGACGCGTTACGCTGCGCCCTGTGCCACTACGCGAGCGCTCACGTCGTCGCTCACCGGGCGGCGATGGAGCCGCCTTCGATTCCCACGCGCTCTTTGGTCCCCTCGACCCGACGGATCATCGTCGTCTCGAGCGCCGTCCACCGCACCGCCCCAGCCCGAGCTCCACCCGCTCTCCTGTCGTAGTCACGTAGGACTCGTGCTTCGCACTTCGCGAAGCCAAGGCTCCGACGTACAGACAGGAGATGATCACGACATGAATCGCACATTATTCGCGGCGCTCATCGCCGTGGCGTGCCTTGCGGCCCCCGCTGCGGCGCAGCAGCAGCCGACGCAGCGGCAGGTCGACTCACTCACGTCGCAGCTGCGCGCGCTGCGGGCCCGGCTCGACTCCCTCGTGGCAGCGCTCGGCCAGCGTCAGGCGCCGGCCCCAGTCGCGGGGCCACCGACCGACGACCTGGCGGCGTTACGCGCCGCCGCGTCGGCCGCTCGTGGTGACTCGTCACAGCGCGCAACCGCCGACAGCACACCGACGCAGTTCGTCGGCCGCGAGCGCAACCAGGCCCAGCTCAATCCGGAGATCGGCGTGACCGGCGACGTGCGCGCGTACGGGACGACGACGGGCGTGCAGCGCGACAACTTCGTGCCGCGCGAGTTCGAGATCGGGTTTCAGTCGGCGCTCGATCCGTACTCGCATACTAAGATCTTCGTGAGCATCGAGGATGGCGTCGCCAGTCTCGAGGAAGGCTATGCGTACTGGACGGGCATGCCGGGCCGCATCCGTATCGACGCCGGGCGGTTCCGGCAGCAGTTCGGCGAGCTGAACCGCTGGCACCTCCACGCGGTGCCCGAGACCGAGTACCCCCTCGCACTGACGACCTATCTCGGTGACGATGGTCTGGCCGGTACCGGCCTGTCGCTCTATCGCGCCTTCGGCGGGCTGGGTACCCACGAGCTCACGGCACAGGTGACCCGCAGCGCGAGCGACGCCGAGCTGTTCGGAGACGGCGGCCGGCCGACGTACCTGGTGCACCTGCTCAACTTCTGGCAGCTGGGACGCTCCACGTACATGCAGATCGGCGGGACTGGGCTCTACGGCACGAACCCCGACTCGGCGCTGCGCACCCGCGTGGGCGGCCTCGAGTTCCGCCTGACGTGGCGGCCCCCGCTGCGCGCCATGTACCACGAATGGACGCTGCGTGGCGAGTTGCTCGCCCTGCAGAAGGAAGTCGCCGGCGTGGGCCCCACGCGGCTCGGCGGGTACGCGAGTACGACGTACAAGCTGAACCAGCGGTTCATCGCCGGGCTCCGCTACGACTACGTCGAATCCCCCGAATTCGGTGAGATCACGCGCCAGATCATCCCCTCGATCACGATGTGGCAAAGCGAATGGGTGTTCTTGCGCGCGCAATACCAATGGCAGCGGGTCGCGAACGCGACCGCCACAAACCAGTTCGCCCTGCAAGCGGTCTGGGCCATCGGTCCCCACAAACACGAGACCTACTGACATGATAGCCTTCATCCAACTGCTCGTCGGACTCTCCGCCACGACACCGCCGGCCGCACCGGTGCGAGTCGTGACGTCGCTCACGACCTACGCTTCGATCGCACGCGAGATCGTGGGCGATCGCGGCAGCGTCAGCTCGATCGCCGTCGGCGACGAGAATCCGCACTACGTCCAGCCTAAGCCGAGTTTCGTGCCCACGCTGGCGCAGGCAGATCTGTTCGTCACGACCGGGCTCGACCTGGAGCTGTGGGTTCCGGCGCTGCTCGACAAGGCGAACAACGCCAAGATCACCGAAGGCGGGCCCGGGTACGTCGCCGCGTATGCGGGCGTGCCGCTCCTCGACGTGCCCGCCAGCCTGTCGCGGGCGCAGGGTGACATCCACGTCTACGGCAACCCGCACATTTGGACCGACCCGCTGAATGCCGCCATCATCGCGCGGAACATTCTCACCGGGCTGAAACGAGTCGCACCACAGGACGCCGACTATTTCACCGCGCGGGAGAAGGACTTTGAGGACCGGATCTACCGAGCCTTGTTCGGAGAGGATCTGGTCAAACTCCTCGGCGGCCCAAGCCTCGCTGACCTCGATCGGCAAGGCAAGCTCTTCAACTTCCTGAACCAGCAGCAGTATCAAGGCGCCCCGCTCATGACGCGGCTCGGCGGGTGGCTGAAGCAGGGCTTGCCGTTCCGCGGGAAGCTGGTGGCGTGCTATCACAAGGAGTGGGACTACTTCTCGCGCGAGTTTCAGGTGACGTGCTTCGACTATATCGAACCGAAGCCGGGCATCCCGCCCACGCCGCGACACGTGCAAGAGATCATCACGGCGATGCGTGATCAGCACATTCAGGTGCTCCTGTCCACGAACTACTACGACCACAACCAGGTCGTCGAAGTCGCGCAGCGGACGGGCGCGAAAGCGGTCATCGTGCCCTCGAACACCGGCGGCTCGACCGGCGTCGCGACGTATTTCGATCTCATGAACCTTTGGGTATCGGAGCTCGCGCGCGCCTACGGCGCCGCGGCGAGCGATCCGGCCCGCTAACCCACCGGAGGCTGCGTGAGTGGTCTTCAGTTGATGTTGCCCCCGTTCGTGGCGTGCATGGTGCTCGTGGCCATGCTCTCCTACCTCGGCCTGCACGTGATCGCGCGCGAGGTGATTTTCGTCGACCTGTCGCTGGCGCAGATGGCAGCGCTGGGGAGTCTCTCGGCCCTCCTGTTCCATGTGAGCCCGGAATCGCCCACGACCTATGTGTTCGCCCTGCTCGCCACGGCCGTCGGCGCATTCCTGTTCGCGCTCACACGGACCTCGGACCGCAAGGGCCGCGTGCCGCAGGAGGCCTTCATCGGGATCGTGTACGTCGTAGCCTCGGCAGCCGCGGTGCTCGTCGCCAACAAGGTGCCGGGAGGCGGTGAGGCCGTCGAGAAGACGCTGGTCGGGAGCCTGCTGTGGGTCACGTGGCCGACGATCGCGAAGCTGGCCGTGGTGTACGCGGCGCTCGGCGTGTTTCAGTACGCCCTGCGACAGCGGTTCCTGACGATCTCCTTCCATCCGGAGCAGGCCGAAGCGGCGGGCTGGAAGATCCGGTGGTGGGACTTCTTGTTCTACCTGTCGTTCGGCGTCGTGATCACACTGGCTGTGCCGATCGCCGGTGTCCTCATGGTGTTCAGCTTCCTCGTGGTGCCGGCGGTGATCGCGAACCTGTTTACCGGGGACAAGCGGCGTCTCACGCTGTTTGCGTGGGGCTCCGGGGCACTCGCTTCCATGCTTGGTCTCTGGCTATCCTATACGCAGGATTTGCCCACGGGACCACTCATCGTATGCATGTACGGATTGCTGCTCGTTGTCGCGGGACTGCTCCGCAGGTTCGGTGTGGGGGACGGAGCGGCGGCATGATGTCGGTTAGCCGGTTGGGTGGTTGGGCGGTTAGACTAACCACGCTCATTGGGTTGTTTCTAACCGCCTATCCGCCTAACCGCCTAACCGCCCAAGTGTCCTTTCACGTCGCCGTGGGCGCGCGCTCTAGCTCAACCCTCGTCCACGATTCTGTCGTCACGCCCTTCGACCTGCGGCCCACGCTCGCCCCCGTGCTGCTCGTCTCGGCAGGCGACGAGCTACGGCCTGGTTGGTCGGCGGACGTGACGCTCGATGTGTCGCCGAGTGGCATGCGGCGCCATGAGGGGAGCGGCTCGTTCGACGCTGGGTCGTTCACGACTGTCGCCTTCACGGTGGGCTTGCGACGTCATTTCGCACGCAGCGCCTCCGCCCGTGTCGGCGTCGGCGGCATGCGCTACCTCGCCAGCCAAACGGGCGTGTTCCGCGAGGGAACGGGGGGGATATTCCCGGTCGGCAGCGTGGGCGCGACATACGCGCCCACGCTGCCCTTCGCCCAGAAACACCAGCTCGAAATCGAGGCCCGCTACGACATTCACAAGTTCATCACACCGGCGCTGCGTGCGGAGGGATTCGCCAGCGGGCGTCCGGTGCATCGCGTAGCGGTCATCGTTCGCATGGGCTGGGGCGGCGGGGAGTCAACGCCGTGAAGCTGCGACTCGCTGCAATCCTGATGGCTCTCGCCGCCTGCAAGGACCCGGCGATCCCTGGCCGCGGCGGTGCCTACGCCTACGCCGACACGGCGATCATCGGCGTGGACACGTCGGTCACGTTGTTCCATTGGCCCGCGAGCCGGCTCCCCGTTCGGTTCTGGGCCGACCCGCGCAGCAACATGCGATTCCTCGTCGAGCGGGGGGTCGGCGTGTGGCAGGATCAGTTCCTGTACGCCGAGTTCCGGGGTGTGGTTGTGGACGACTCGATGGCGGCCGACGTGATCGTACAGTGGACGGACAGCGTACCACCGGACGTGCCCCCCGACACCGCGAGCGCCCCCAACGCCTGCGCAGGCGTCACGACGTTCGACTATGACACCACGGGATTCACGCTCGCCGGTCCGATACATGTGTCGCTCACGGTCCTGACGGGCGGGCCCCCAGTATCCGCCGGTCAGATCCAAGCCTGCATGCGGCGTGTCGCCATCCACGAGCTGGGTCATTCCCTCGGCCTGCTCAGGCACAGCTCATTCGACGAGGACATCATGTTCGGCTCACCCATCGTCGACTACCCGTCGCGCTTCGACCGGCGCAGCGTGGAGGTGCTGTACCACTCCCAACCGACGGTACAGCCCCCCCCGCCGTAACGGTCCAACGTCAGAAACTCGTCGTAACCCGCGCGATCAACGTCCGACCCTGCCCCGGATCCAACGCGTTGGTTTTGATCCGGCTCAGATAGTCGGCGTAGGCCTTGTTGAGCGCGTTCCGCAGCGACAGATCGATTTGAATCGTGCGGTTACCCACCACGAGACCCCAGCCGGCGCCGACGTTAGCGAGCGTGTAGGACTGGGACTGGTAGCCCGCTCCGCCGAACGCGTCGCCATAGAACTGCGCCTCCGCCGGATCGAGCCGGGTCTGGCGTGCGTTGGTCTCGCCGCCCACCGACAGGTACGCCCCGTGGCTCCCTTCGAGGCGCGCCGTGTACGTCGCGCGGAACGGAGGCATCTGCGGCAACGGCTGCCGGGTGGTGGTGTTCTGACCCCGCACGTAGTCCGCCGCGCCCTGAAGGTGCAGGTAGGTGGTCGGGTGGTACTGCACCGCCGCCTCGAGGCCGCTCAACCGGGCGTCACCCTGGGTCACGTCGTAGATCTGGAAGCCCGACGCCGAATCGGTGGTGCCGGTTGGGACCGTGTAGATGTAGTCCTGAATCACGTTCAGGAACGTCCCGACCTCGAGCGACAGCTGGCTGTTCTGAACGCGCAGCGCGAGGTCGGTGTTGATCGACTTCTCCGTGCGGAGGTTGGGGTTCCCTCGCTCGAACGCGACGGTGCCTTCATGCACACCGTTCGAGTACAAGTCGAACGACGACGGGGCCCGGAAGCCTCGACCCACGTTGAACACGAGCGCGACCGGCTCGGAGATGTGGAAGAGGAGACCGAGATTGCCGGTCACAGAATTCCAGGTGCGCATCTGCGCGGCGAGCCCCAACACCGTGTCCGCGTCCACGTCGAGATGGCGGTAATCGTAGCGGGCCCCGAAGGATACGTTCAGGCGTTGTCCTTCGGTCTGTTCGAACACGTACAGCCCGACGTTGTTGGCCCGGCTCGGTGGGATGAGCGTCTCCTCCCCGAACTTGGCGAAGGTGTTGCGCACTCCCGAAAACCCGATCAGGCCGGCAAACCGGCCCATCGTCGCATGGTGGAAGTGCACGTCGGTGAGATACGTCTGGGACAGGAGGCCGAGCGCCACCGTGGACGTAGTGTCGTCCTCGAACTCGCGCCGCCCGCTGCGTTCGTAGCCTGTAGACACTTCGAGCCGCGCCCCGCCCAGCGGGAGGGTCAGGTCCACGCGGCCGTGACTCGTTGCCATCCGCTGTGTCGGCTTCGCTGCTGGATCCTCATCGGTGAGTGAGATCGTCTCGTTCCGCTGGGAAAACGAACCGCTCACCGAGCCCCAGCTGCCGCGGGTGCCGAGGGTCGCATTCCCGGCAACCGCCCGGTTGCCGCTGTTCCACAAGACGTAGTCCGGCGTCCGGACGTCGCCGCTCGAGCGTCCGCTGAGGGAGCCCCGGAACCCAACGCCTCCACTCGCCCCCTCTAGGCTCAATGCGCCGTCGCCGAGGCGATTGCCGCTCCCGTAAGCCCCGCTCAGGTCGCCGTGCAGGAACCCCGGGACGCCGATGGCGTCCGGGAGATCCTTCTGGACGACGTTGATCACGCCACCCAACGCATCCGATCCGTACAACACGCTCGCAGGCCCGCGGATCACCTCGATCCGTTCTGCCGTGGAGGTCTCGACGTTTGGCGAGTGCTCGTCGCCCCACTGCTGCGTCTCTAGGCGCTGGCCGTCATCGAGCACCAAGACACGATTCGACGTGAGACCACGGATCACCGGCTTGCCGATCCCCACGCCTGTGCTGAGGCTGTGCACGCCGGCCACGCCCTCCAGCGTCTCGCCCAAGCTGGGCGACTGCGCTTCGCGCAGTGCGTCGCCCGCGACCACACTGGTGGGCTGCGGAGAGTTGAGGGCGCTCGTCGCGTTCGCGCTGGCGGTCACCTGAATGCCGGTAAGCTCGACCACCGTCTCCCGCAGATTCACGTCGGCGGTAAGGTCGCCGCCCGAGGAGACGATGCGTCGGACCGCCGGAGCGTAGCCGATACGTTGAAAGGTCACCGTGTACGTGCCGGCGGGGACGCCGGGGATGCTGTAATGACCGCTGCTGTCGGTCGTCGTGGAACGACGCAGCTCCGGCAACGACACCTGCACATCGGCCACCGGTGCGCCTGTGGAGCTCGTCACGGTGCCCGACACCGCGCCGAGGCTCAGCAGGGCGCGCAACAAGAAAGGGAAAAGCATTTTCGTGCTCTCCTGGTGGTATGGCGAAAGTCGCGGTCGCCGCGGGAATCGCGGCGCCGTCACTCAGGAGAGCGTGGGAGGAGCGCGGGAGTGATGCACCCCGGCGGCGAGGGCCGCCTGGGGGATGACGTGGACCGTGAGCGGCGACGCACTGCGATAGCCGTCGCGGATCCGGAAGACCACCGGCCGCCCAGTCGCCAGCGGCGCGGAGAGGAACCGGTGAAAGGCGCAGTCGGCGGGGTGGATGCGGACGCACGCCGCCGTCGAATGCGACTCGATGTGGGCCGGACCCGCCGTGGCGGTGTCGAGCCTGGCGTCTGCCCAGGCGGCCGCCCCCGGCAGGAACAACTGCAGGGCAGCAAGCAAGCACAGCGAGGTTCGGGCCTTGAACGACGTGCTCCGCATGGACGTCATATTAACGGCTTGACAGGCCCTGTCGCCACGTCTAGCATAACCCCTTCCCCAAAAAGGACTTGTGTCCTCGATGACGAGCCGCCGCCAGGAGGCCCTCGATTACCATTCGCAGGGCCGCCCTGGAAAGATCCAGGTCTCTCCGACCAAGCCCTTCAAGGACCAACGCGACTTGTCCCTCGCCTACACGCCGGGCGTGGCGGAGCCCTGCCTCGAGATCGCCAAGCGTCCGGAAGACGCCTACGTGTACACCGCCAAGGGCAATCTCGTGGCCGTGGTGTCGAACGGGACGGCCGTCCTTGGCTTGGGCAATATCGGCCCCCTCGCCGGGAAGCCGGTGATGGAGGGCAAGGGGATCCTGTTCAAGTCGTTCGCGGACATCGACGTGTTCGACCTCGAGGTGGCCTCCGAAAACCCCGAAGATGTGATTCGCTTCTGCCAACTACTCGAACCGACGGTCGGGGGGATCAACCTCGAGGACATCCGCTCACCCGACTGCTTCCTCATCGAGCAGAAGCTGCGGGAGACGCTCAGCATCCCGGTCTTCCACGACGACCAGCACGGCACCGCGATCATCTCTGGGGCGGCGCTGCTCAACGCGCTCGAGGTCGTGAACAAGGACTTGGGCAAGGTGCAGGTCGTTTTCTCGGGGGCCGGCGCGGCGGCGCTCGCCACCGCAGAGCACTATGTGAAGCTCGGCGTGAAGCGCGAGCACATCGTGATGTGCGATCACAAGGGCGTGATCTACACGGGCCGTCCCGATCTGGACCAGTACAAGAGCCGCTTCGCGTCGGACACCAAGGCGCGTGTCATCACGGACGCGCTGAAAGACGCGGACGTCTTCGTCGGGCTCTCGGTGGGTGGAATCATCACGGGCGACATGCTCAAGGGGATGGCGAAGAAGCCAGTCATCTTCGCGCTCGCCAATCCCAACCCCGAGATCATGCCCGACGAGGCGAAGCAGGCCCGGCCCGACGCCATCATCGCCACGGGGCGATCCGACTTCCCCAACCAAGTGAACAACGTACTCGGCTTCCCGTTCATTTTCCGCGGTGCCCTCGACGTGCGCGCCAAGAAGGTCAACGACGAGATGGAGATGGCCGCGACGCGAGCCCTGGCGGCGCTCGCCAAGGAAGAAGTGCCCGACTCGGTGATGCGGGCGTACGGCCTGGACCGTCTCAAGTTCGGTCCCGACTACTTGATTCCCAAGCCATTCGACCCGCGCGTGCTGCTATGGGTCGCGCCCGCCGTCGCTTGGGCCGCGGTCGCTTCGGGCGTCGCGGGCCGGATGATCGACGTGGCCGAGTATCGCGCCGAGCTCGAGGCGCGGCTCGGTCGCGCGCGGCAGGTGATGCGCGGCCTGATGACGCGCGCGCAGCAGGACCCGCAGCGCGTCGTCTTCCCCGAGGGGGAGGATCCTCGGATCCTGCGGGCAGCGCGGGTGCTCGCCGACGAAGGCATCGCCCGTCCCATCCTACTCGGCGATCCCGACGTGATCCGCCGCCAGGCGGACGACGCTGCCGTCACGCTCGAGGACATCGAGCTGGCTAACCCACGCACCGCCTCGGACCGCGAAGCCGTGGCGCAGGAACTGTGGCAGCGGCGCCAGCGGCGCGGCATCACGTTGCGCGAGGCGCGCGCCCACGCGCTCGACCCGATGTACTACGGTCTCTTGATGCTGCGCGGCGGTCGCGCCGATGCGCTCGTCGCGGGCGAGGACATGTCCTACCCGGATGCGATCCGGCCCGCGCTCGAAGTGATCGGCGCCGAGCCGGGGCGGAAGCACGTCAGCGGCATCTACATGATGATTTTCCGCCAGCAGACGTTCTTCTTCGCCGACACGACGGTGAACATCGATCCCGACGCGGAGACGCTCGCCGAGATTGCCTCCGCGACCGCCAGCTTCGTGTGGCGGCTGGGCGTGGAGCCGCGCGTCGCGATGCTCTCGTTCTCGAATTTCGGGTCGGTGAAGCACCCTGCCGCAGACAAGGTGCAGCGCGCGGTCGCCCTGTTGCACGCCCGCGAGCCGGCCCTGCAGGTGGACGGCGAAATGCAGGCGGACACGGCCGTGGTCGAGCGCATCCTCACCAAGACGTACCCCTTCGCCAAGCTGCGCAGCGCGGCCAATGTCTTGATTTTCCCCAGCTTAGACGCCGCCAACATCGCTTATAAGCTGCTCGACCGCCTCGGTGGGGCGCAGGCGATCGGCCCGATCGTGGTGGGAATGGACCGGCCGGTCCACGTCTTGCAACGGGGATCGGAAGTGCCTGAGATCGTAAATATGGCGGTCATCGCCGCCGTGGACGCCTTGGAGCATCGCCGGAGCCCGGCGACGTGACGCTCACCGCGCCCATCAGACTCGCGCCGCGTCTGACGGCGCACCACAACCTCACGCCTCCCGAGCTCTACGAGCACGCGGTGCGGCGTGGGGAGGGTGTGATCGCCGTCGACGGGCCGTTCTGCGCGGTCACGAGTCCGCATACCGGCCGGAGCCCCAACGACAAGTTCTTCGTGGAGGAGCCCGGGTCGCGCGAGCGGATCTGGTGGGGCAAGGTCAATCAGCCGCTCGCGTCCGAGCACTTCGACCGGCTGCACGCCGACGTCGTGGCGCACTTGAACGAGCAGGAGCTGTTCATCCGCGACGTGTTCGCGGGTGCGGACCCGGCCTACCGTCTGCCGATTCGGTTCGTCACGCCCAACGCCTGGCAGGCGCTGTTCGTGTACAACATGTTCCTGCGTCCCGGGGCCGGCGACATGCAGAGCTTCGCGCCCGGCTTTCAGGTGTTGCACGCTCCCGAGTTCCACGCCGACCCCGCCGCTCACGGCACCAACTCAGGCACGTTCATCGTCGTGAGCTTCGCGCACAAGACGATCCTGATCGGGGGGACGCGCTACGCGGGCGAGCTGAAGAAGTCGATCTTCACGATTCTCAATTACCTCCTGCCGCAGCGCGGCGTGCTGTCGATGCACTGCTCGGCGAACGTCGGGGAGAGCGCCGACGTGGCGCTCTTCTTCGGGCTCTCGGGCACCGGCAAGACGACGCTCTCGGCGGACCCCGAGCGCAAGTTGATCGGTGACGACGAGCACGGGTGGTCGGACCACGGGGTGTTCAACTTCGAGGGCGGCTGCTACGCGAAGGTCATTCGCTTGTCACGCGACGGCGAGCCCGAGATCTTCGCCACCACGCGGCGCTTCGGGACGGTGCTCGAGAACGTGGTGGTGGACCCCGAGACCCGGTCCGTGGATCTCGACTCGCACGAGATCACGGAGAACACGCGGGCATCGTATCCCATCCACTTCATCCCGAATCACATCCCGGGCGGAATGGCGGGGCATCCGTCGCACATCGTGTTCCTCACCTGCGACGCCTTCGGCGTGATGCCCCCGATCGCGCGGCTCACGCCCGCGCAGGCGATGTATCACTTCGTGTCGGGGTACACGGCCAAGGTCGCGGGCACGGAACGCGGCGTCACCGAGCCGAAGGAGACGTTCTCGGCATGCTTCGGCGCGCCGTTCCTGCCGCTCCATCCGCACGTCTACGCCGACATGCTGGGCGCACGCATCGCGCAGCACGGCGTGCAGTGCTGGCTCGTGAACACGGGCTGGACCGGCGGCGCGTTCGGCACCGGGCACCGCATGCGCCTGTCGCACACGCGGGCGATGATCCGGGCCGCGCTCTCGGGCCGCCTCGACCGGGTACCGGTGCGGCGCGAGCCAGTGTTCGGTCTCGACGTCCCGCAACACGTGCCCGGGGGCGTCCCCGATGACGTGCTCGACCCGCGCCGCACCTGGACCGACGGAGCCGCCTACGACGCGCAGGCCGCGCGACTCGCCGGGCTGTTCCGCAAGAACTTTGAGCAATTCGCCGAGCGGGTGCACAGTGCGGTGCGGGAGGCCGGTCCCAAGTCTTGACGCGGTTCGAGGTCGTCCGCGACCCCCTGTGGAATAACATCCGCCTCGAGCCCGAGGCCCTCGCGGTGGTGGACACGCCGGCCGTGCAGCGCCTCCGCTACGTGCGCCAGCTGGGCCACGCCTTCCTCGTCTATCCCGGTGCCACCCACACGCGGTTCGAGCACGCGCTCGGCACCTACCACCTGGCGCGTCGCGTGCTGGCGCAGCTCGAGGAGGTGGAGGGCCGGCGATCCGACCCGGCCGAGGGCCTGGTCGTGCGGATCGCCGCGCTGCTACACGACATCGGCCACTATCCGTTCTCGCACGCCCTCGAAGAGGCGGGGTTGCCGCACCACGAGGACTTGGCCGCGCGCCATCTCACGAGCGGGCCGCTCGCCGCCGTGCTCGAGGATCTCGGTGTTCCCGCTCCCAAGCTGCTGCCGCTGATTCAAGGGAAAAGCGCGCTGCCGGTCGCAGGGATTGTGGCCGGGTCCCTGGACGTCGATAAGCTCGACTATCTATCGCGCGATGCGACGATGTGCGGAGTGCCGTACGGCGTGATCGACGTGGACCGTCTCCTGACCTCCCTCACGCTCGCGGACGGCAAACTGGCGCTGCACGCCAAGGGGCTCGCGGCGCTCGAGTCGTTGTTGTTCGCGAAGTACCAGATGTACCGGAATGTCTACTGGCACCACGCCGTGCGCAGCGCGACCGCGATGTTCAAGCGTCTCGTGCGGCGCACCATCGCCGCGGGACGGATGTCGGCGGAAACGATCGCGGTCGCAACCGACGACGGTCTAACGCACGAGCTCGCGCAGCACGACACGACCGGGCTGGCGGCGGCCCTGCGGGAACGCCGGCTCGCCAAACGCGCGCTCGATCTGGCTGGAAGCGACCTGCCCACGGAGACCGCGACGTGGCCCTCGACAGACCCCGATCTCTTGCAGCGTGTGGAAGAGCGACTGGCGCGGGAGGCAGGACTCGGGCCCGACGAGCTGTTCCTCGACTTCCCTTCGAAGCCCGGCATGCTCGACGTAACGATTCCAGTCGTCGGCCGCGCGGGAGGGGCTGCCCAGCACATTGGCCTGCCGCAGGTGGCGGCGGAGCTGCATCGGTCGGCTCAGCGGCTGCGGGTGTTCGTGATGCGGCCGGTGAACATCCCGGCGAAGAAGATCATCGACCTGGTGACGACCGCGAACCCCTAAGCTTTGGGCGCCGTCGTTTCTCCCGACGTGCGCGGCCGTCTACTGGTCTGCTGGGTGGTATCGTTCGGGTCGGGCGCCGGGGCGTCCACGGAGTCGATGCGCACGATGATCGCCGTGATGTTGTCGAGTCCGCCGTGGCGGTTCGCTTCTGAGATCAGCGCGTCGACCTCCTCCTGCGGCATCCGCTCGGGCGAGAGGATCTCGGCGAGCTGATAGTCCTCCAGCATCCCGGTCAGGCCGTCCGACGCCAGCAAGAACACGTCCTTCGGCTTCACGGTGCCTGCGTACGTATCCGGCATCACGTCGCTGTTCGCGCCTACGCAGCGCGTGATCACATTGCTGTAGGGGTGCGAGCGCGCCTGCTCCGGGGTCAGGTAGCCCGCGTCGACCTGCTCTTGTACGTACGAGTGGTCCTTCGTGACCTGGTTGAGGCGTCCGTCGCGCAGCAGGTACGCCCGGCTGTCGCCGACTTGGCCGATGAGGAAGCGTGTCTCGTACAGCGCCAGGGAGGTGACGGTCGTCCCCATGCCGCGCTTATCGTGCTCGGTGAGGGTGCGCTGGAAGATCGCCCCGTTTGCCGTGCGGATCGCCGTGCGCATCCGCTCGGCGACTTGATGATCGTTCATGCCGCGCAGCGAATCCAACTCGCGCGCCACGAAGCGCACCGCCATCTCGCTCGCCACCTCGCCCGCCGCGTGGCCCCCCATGCCGTCGGCAACGATGAAAATCCCCCGGTCGGGAACCATGAGGTAGCTGTCCTCATTCCCTGACCGGATGATGCCGACATCGGTGCGCCCTGCGGACGTAATGTGCACGCGAATCCTAGATGAGCACCCAGTACATGACGGCCATGAACGCCAGCATCAGCACGGCGGCACTCCCCCCACACCCCTTCCCCTTCTTTTGTTCGGCCACCGCCGGTGGCCGGGCTTTCGGCTTGGCTTTGGCCGGCGCCGGGGCCGGCGCCGCGGCCGGTTTCGCCACCGGCTTCGGCGCGGGTGGCGCCGGCGCTGCAGGCTTGGGAGGCGGCGCGCCCGGCTTCATCACCTCGAGCATCCGCGTGCCGCCCCCCTTCGAGACACCCGCGGCATCGTCAGTCGGCTCGAACACCAGCGAGATTTCGCCGAACCGGACTGTTTCGCCCGGCGAGAGCGGCGCCTCGCCCTGGACGCGCTCGCCATCGACGAACGTGCCGTTCGTCGAGTCGAGATCGACCAACATCCAGATGCCCTCGCGGCGTTGCAACTTCGCATGCGAGGTGGACACCGATTCGTCAGGAATGACGAGGTCGTTGTAATCCGCGCGTCCGATGTTCACCACGGGCGTTTTGACGACGAGACGCTGGCCCTTCAGGGCTCCCGAGCGGACCAGGAAGTTGCCCAGCACCTCCTTGAGCCGCTCGCCTGCTCCCGCCGGTGGCGCCGCTGCAGCCTGGGGAGGGGGCGCGGCCGGCGCTGCGCTGGCGACCGGCCCCGGCTTAGGGTTTGGCGCCGCCTGCGGCGCCGCGTCGGCATAGAAGCGAAAGTTCTCATCGCCGATGCGGATCACGTCGGCCCGCGCCAGGAGGCGCTGGCCTTCGACCCGGACTTCGTTGACGAAGGTCCCGTTGGTGCTGGAGTCGACGACGAGATAGCCCTTGGGGGTCTGCACGATTTCGCCGTGGCGCCGCGAAACATCCTTCCCGGAGACGACCACGTCGCAGGTCGCGTCGCGCCCGAACACCAGCGACGCGCCCGCGATGGCATACTCGCGTCCGTCCGTGAGCGACACGACCCGGCCTCCGGTGTTCGCGGTCGCCTTGCCGGCGCTCTTCGCCTCCGACTGGGCCTTCGCCATCGCTTCGGGGAGGTTCATCGCTTGGACGTACTGCGTGCTGCCGCTGCGGCGCTCGTCTACGAACGTCAGCTCCTGGCCGGCCACTTCGACCTTGTCGCCGTGGAGCAGCGGCGTCGGCTCCGCGCCCAGGCGGACTCCGTTGATGAGGACGTCGGCCTCGGGCACTGCCTTGGTAATCACGACCTGGCCGTCGGGAAGGCCTTTGAGCTTGGCGTGGCGGGGGAGAACGCCGGCAATGGCGAGATGGATGGCGCTACCGGGGTCGCTCCCCAGGAACACGTCCCCCGCGGGGATCGTGAACTTGCGCCCACCCATTTCAAGTAACGCCATGCACGCGCTCCTCCCACCGAATTGTGGCCAGGCGGGGGAAGTTACGCCGGGCCGTGTAACCGGGCAAGGAACCTAGCTTTACGTGGCCAGGACCGATTCTTCGCGGCCGATCAACCCGCGTCGCAGCCAGTTCCAAAACAACAGCGAGCCGACGATCACCGTGGCGTAGCTGTTGATGAACCGCCAGATGAGCGTGTAGCTCGGCGTCAGCTCGCGCGGCACGTAGATCGACATCACCGCGGCCGAGATCAGTTCGGCGATACCCGAACCGCCGGGCGTCGGTGCGAAGTACAAAAGGAAGGTGAGAAAGGTCTGCACGAGCAGGATGTCCGTAAAATCCGCGGGAATCCCCAGGACGCGGAGCGTTACGTACCCGGCCAGCAGCTTGTTGGCGTGGGACGGCGCCGAAATCACGATGGCGATGAGGAGCGTGAGGAGTCCCCGGGGACTCCCGAACGCCACCATGCATTCGTGGGCGCGGTCGATCCCCTCCTCGAGCGCCGCCATCCGTGCCGCGGCCTTCGCGCTGCGCAACGCCAGCCTCCCCGCCAGCCATTTGACGAAGCGACGGAGCGCGTCGGGGAAGAAAATGGCGACGAGCATCACCGCCCCAATCAACCCGAAGAGGGTGAGGCTGGTTTTGAAGAGGCCGTACAGGGTGATGCCCAGGACCAGGCCGTGCTGCTCGAGCGACCGGCCGGCCCCGAACCAGATCGCCAGGGGTCCCGCGATCGCGAAGAAGGCGACGGTCGCCACGAACGTCATGAATACCGAGGTCAGCGCCTCGGGCAGCTTCACGCCGGCCCGGCGCATCGTCCAGATGATCATGGGGGAGGCGCCGGACTGGAACGGCGTCAGGTAGGCCCCCCACGCCCCCATCCCCCCCGCCAGGATCATGTCGCGCAGCCGGACGGTGGGATGCACGTGGCGGGCGCACACCCAGAGGCGCAGGCCCCCACCGACCCAATCCATCGATGCGAGCGCCAGCCCGACCACCATCCAGCGCCAATGCAGGTTCAGGAACGGCGTCAGAAAGACGTCGAGGCGGTCCCCGAAACGGATGAGGTAGTAGGCGAACAGGATCGCGACCCCTGCGAGCGAGATCCCGGCGAAGAGCTCGAGGCCGCGGCGCAGTAGGCGCGGGGTTAGGGCTAGGGCCATCTGAGCGCCAAAGCTGTTATTTTAGAAGGTTATGCGCCATCCCCCCGAGCAGGTCGTTCTCCGCAACGTGCGGCAGCACAACCTGAAAGGCATCACGGTCGCCTTCCCGCGGCGGGCGCTGTCGGTCATCACCGGCCCGTCCGGGTCCGGAAAGAGCTCTCTGGCCTTCGACACGCTCTACGCCGAGGGGCAGCGCCGCTACATCGAGTCGCTCTCGACGTACGCCAAGCAGTTCCTCGAACGGATGCCGAAGCCCCTCGTGGACGCGATGGAGGGGCTATCCCCCGCCGTCGCCATCGAGCAGAAGAACCCGACCACGTCGAGCCGCTCGACGGTGGGGACCGCTACGGAGATCTATGATTTCCTGCGTCTGCTGTGGGCGCGGGCCGGGACCCAGGCATGCGTGCGCTGCGGTCAGGATGTACGAGTCGACACAGTGCAGGAGGTGGTGGATGCGATTCTCGTGCGGGACGGAAATGGGGACGTCGTAGGGGCGCAGCATGCTGCGCCCCTACCAGACCACGCGCCCCTACACGATCCAATTCTGATCACGTTTCCGCTACCTGAATCCGCCCACCGACCCGACGTTGAGATTGCAGCCCAGCTACGCGCCGCGGGGTTCGTGCGCGCTCAGGTGGACGGCGAGGTGGTCCGGCTCGACGAAGCGGGCTCCGAAGCGCGGGTGCGCAAGGGTCGCGAGGTCCTGGTGGTCGTGGACCGGATCGCCGCCAACGACGGCAACCGGGGACGACTCGCTGATGCCGTCGGGACGGCGTTCAACGAGGGAGAGGGGGTCGCGTTGGCCCTGTCGAACGGCGACCGGCGCCGCTTCTCGGAGCACCCCACCTGCTCGGCATGCGCCACGCCGGCGCCGGCCCTCGCACCGACGCTCTTCTCCTTCAATAATCCGCGTGGTGCGTGCCCGGGCTGCAACGGCTTCGGCGCGGTGCTCGAGTACGACGAATCGCTCATCGTTCCCGACGCCAGTCGCTCGCTGGCCGCGGGCGCGCTCGACCCGTGGACCAAACCGCGCTACGAGGGCCGGCGCCGGTTGCTGCGCGAGACCGCGCGCGCGCGCCGCATTCCGCTCGACGCCCCGTGGCGCGACATCCCGAAAGAGGACCGCCGTTTCCTGCTGCGCGCCAGCGAAGGTCGCTACCTCGGCATCTTTCCGTTTCTCGAGCGCCTCGAAGAAAAACGCTACAAGCAATACATCCGGGTGTTCCTGCGGCAGTACCAGCTCGCCAAGACCTGCCCCGCGTGCAGCGGCGCACGCCTCAAGCCCGAATCGCTCGCGGTCCGAGTAGCGGGCAAGACGATCGCCGAAGCAACGGCGCTCACGGCCGCCGAGCTCGCCGACTGGCTCGCCGGGCTCGACCTGCCCCCCTTTCAGAAGCAGGTCGCCGACCACATTCTCGGCGAGCTGACCGCGCGCGTGAGCTTCGTCAACGACGTGGGCCTGGGCTACCTCACCCTCGACCGCTTGACTCGCACGCTGTCAGGGGGCGAGGCGCAGCGCATCGCGCTCTCCAATGCCCTTGGCTCGCACCTGGTGGACACGCTTTACGTCCTCGACGAACCGTCGATCGGCCTGCATCCCGCGGATGTAGACCGGCTGCTCGGGTTGTTGCGCCGCCTGTCGAGTGCCGGCAATACGGTGGTCGTCGTGGAGCACGACCCCGCCGCGATGCGCGCCGCCGACTGGATGGTCGAGCTCGGCCCCGGCAGCGGGACGAACGGCGGCCAGCTTGTGTACCAAGGGGCGGCGGCCGGGGTGCGCGAGGCGGGCACGCTCACCGGCCAGTACCTGACCGGCGAGAAGCGCATCGGCGTCCCGTCGGCCCGGCGCCCCGCCGCGCGGTGGCTCGAGATCCAAGGCGCCCGGCTCCACAACCTCGCCGGGGTGACCACGCGGATCCCGTTCGGCACGCTCACCGCCGTCACCGGCGTCTCGGGCTCCGGAAAGTCCACGCTCGTCCACGACGTGCTGTACCGGCAGCTCGAATCACGGCTCCGTGGGGCGCACAGCGCCAAGCAACACCTCGGCGAGCCGGTGGGCGAGGTGAGAGGGCTCAAGGGTTGGGAGGCGTTGGAGGATGTGGTATTGATCGATCAGGCGCCGATCGGCCGCACGCCGCGCTCGAACCCCGTGACGTACGTGAAAGCGTTCGACGAGCTGCGCGCGCTCTTCGCCGCCGAGCCACTCGCGCGCGCGCGGGGCTACACGCCGAGCACGTTCTCGTTCAATGTGGCGGGAGGGCGGTGCGAGGCGTGCGAGGGCGCGGGGCACGTCCTGGTCGAGATGGTCTTTCTCGCCAATGTCTTCGTGCCGTGCGAGGCGTGCGGAGGGAAGCGATTCAAGCGCGAAGTCCTGGAAGTGAAGCTCCACGGACAGTCGAAGCAGTCGATCGACCAGGTCCTCGAATGGACCGTAGACGAAGCGATGCAGCGCCTGCACCGCCATCCCCGTCTGGCGCGCGCGCTCTGGCACCTGCAGCAGGTCGGCCTCGGCTATCTGCGGCTCGGCCAGCCCGCCACGACGCTGTCGGGGGGTGAGGCACAGCGTCTCAAGATCGCGCGCGAGCTGTCGGTGGCTGCAAGCCGCACGCGCGGGAAGCGCAAGCTCTACATCCTGGACGAGCCCACGACGGGCCTGCACTTGGACGACGTGCGCGTCTTGTGCCGAGTGCTCGATCGATTGGTCGACGCAGGTCATACCGTGTTGGTGATCGAACACAACCTCGATGTGATCAAGCGCGCCGACTGGGTGATCGATTTGGGGCCCGGGGCGGGAGCGCAGGGGGGGCGCATCGTCGCGGAAGGAACGCCAGAAGAGGTCGCCGCAGTGGCCGCGTCGGTGACGGGCCGGTACCTCGCGGAGTTGGCGTGAAGCCGCGCCAAGCGGACGCGCTGCTGGTCGCCGCGACGGCGGTGTGGGGCGTGAGCTTCGTCGTGGTGAAGGATGCGCTCGCCCTCGCCCCACCGCTCACGTTTCTCGCGGTGCGGTTCGCGATCGCCACGCTCGCGCTTGCTCCCTTTACCGATTTCGCGGCGCCTCCATCCCGAGACGAGCGGCGCGCCGGACTGATCCTCGTGGCGCTGCTTGCCACCGGATTCGCCGCGCAGGCGATCGGCCTGCAATACACGACTCCCGCGCGCTCGGCGTTCATCGTGGCCATTTCGTCGGTGCTCGCGCCGGTCGTGGCCTTCGCGGTGTTGCGGCAGCGGCTGCGCTGGCTCGTGGCGGTCGCCGTCGCGATCGCCGGTGTCGGGATCTACTTCCTCACGGCGCCCGCGTCGGGCGGCCTCAATCGCGGCGACCTGTGGACGCTCATTACCGCGACCGTATTCGGTGGGCATATCGTCGCCGTGGCGGAGTTCTCCAAGCGCTACGATGCGCGGCGGCTCGTGTGGTTTCAGATGGCCGGGACGGCTGTTGCCGCCAGCGTGCTCGCGGCCGTGATCGAGCCGACCCGAATGGTGTGGTCGCCGGCGCTCGTTGGGGCGCTGCTCTACACCGGCGTCGTCGCCACGGCGTTGGCGCTGGTCTGGCAGATGCAGGCGCAGCGGCACATGTCGACGGCGCGCGCGGCGCTGCTGCTCTGCTTCGAGCCCGTGTTCGCGACGATCACGTCGTGGCTGTGGCTGGGGGAGCGGTTGTCGGCAGGGCAATGGGCTGGGGCCGGCTTGATTGTCGCCGGTATGATTCTGGCGGAACTGCCCCAGACGACGAGGTCGGGAGGCAACGCTGTAGGGATTGACTGACAGGCGTCCATCGACGCCTTTCCATATGCTAGGGCGCAGTCTCACCCTGGGAGGTCAAGGCCATGATCAAGTGGACGGCGTTAGGGCTCGGGCTCGGTCTCGCCCTTGTTGCGGGGCCGGGGTCCGCCCAACAGCCGGATTCCGCCGCCCAGGCCTTGAAGCAACTGAGCATCGAGCAACTGATGAACCTGGAGGTCATGTCCGTCTCGAAGCGTCCCGAGCGGCTGGCGCAAGCCGCCTCCGCGATCCAGGTGATCACGTACGACGATATTCGTCAGTCCGGCGCGTCGAGTCTCCCGGAGGCGCTGCGTCTCGCCAACAACCTGCAGGTCGCGCAAGTCGATGCCCGTCAATGGGCCATCAGCGCGCGCGGCTTCAATAGCACCACCGCCAACAAGCTCCTGGTGCTCATCGATGGGCGCACGGTCTACACACCCTTGTTCTCCGGGGTGTTCTGGGATGTGCAACAGGTCCCGCTTGCGATCATCGACCGGATCGAAGTCATCAGCGGGCCCGGCGCAGCGTTGTGGGGGGCCAACGCCGTCAACGGGGTGATCAACGTCATAACGAAGGACGCCAAAGACACGCCGGGGCTTGTCGTGTCGGGCGGGGGGGGCACCCACCTGCCCGGCTTTGGCACCGCCCGTTACGGTGGAGCCCTCGGCTCCAGTGCCCGCTATCGGATCTACGGCAGCAGGTTCGCCCGCGATCCATCGGCATTGCCCAATGGCCAGGACGCCCCGGATGCCTGGCACCTGGGTCAGGGCGGGTTTCGCCTCGATTGGGACGCGTCAACACTCAGCCGCGTCAGCCTGCAAGGCGATCTCTACGATGGCCGCATCGATCAGCTCAGTCCCGGGGACATCGCCGTCAGCGGTGGCAACGCGATGGCGAAGTGGTCGCGGACGATCTCGGAAACTTCGAATCTCACGGCCCAGGTGTACTATGACCGCACTCACCGCACCATCCCCGGCACCTTTGGCGAAGACCTCGACATCTATGACGTCGAGCTGCAGCACCAGACACGGCTGGGCGCTCGACACGACCTGGTCTGGGGACTCGGTTACCGACTGATCAACGATCACGTCGCCAACACACCGGCGCTGGCCTTCTTGCCGGCCCACATCTCGCGAGACTGGCTCACCGGGTTCGTCCAGGACGAGATCGCTCTCGTTCCCGACCGGGTGCACGTCGCCCTCGGCACCAAGATCGAGCACAACGATTACACCGGATTCGAAATCCAGCCGAGCGGCCGCGTGAATTGGACGGTCAGTCCGTCCGCGACCTTCTGGGCAGCGGTATCCCGGGCGGTCAGAACACCATCGCGCATCGATCGGGAGCTATATGCGCCGGGGCAACCGCCCTATTTCTTGGCCGGCGGCCCGGGATTTCACTCAGAAGACGAGCTGGCGTACGAGCTCGGATACCGCCACCACCAGGGGTCCCTTGCTCTCTCTGTGGCGACGTTCTACAGCCGCTACCACGGGCTTCGCAGTCTAGAGCAGGTCAACCCGCCAGCGGCCACCCCTGTCGTCATCGCCAACGGGCAGGACGGCGAGTCCTACGGAGCGGAGCTGACGGCGAACTACGTGGTCACAACCCGGTGGCGCGTGCGGGCGGGCTACAGTGAGCTGCGCGTGCACATTTGGCCCAACCCCGGCAGCACCGACACGTCTCGAGGGGCGACGGAGTCCCAGGCGCCCGATCGTCAGCTCTTCCTGCATTCGTCGATCGACGTGAGCGCTCACCTGGGGTTCGATGCCGGACTCCGCGCGATCGGGGAGATCGCCCGACCGGGGGTCCCGGCCTATGCGGAGCTGAACGCCAGGCTCACCTGGCAGCCGACCGCAAAGGTGGACCTGTCGATCGTTGGGCAGAACCTGCTGCACCGTCGTCACGCGGAGTTCGGCGCGTCGGCCACGCGCCGAGACATCGAACGTGGCGTCTATGGGTTGGTCGAATGGCGCTTCTGAGTCGAACGCTCCCCCTCGTTGCCCTCCTGGGGGCGGGACCAGGGTTGGCTGCGCAAGGCGTGCGGGCCTCGGAATACCAGGTGAAGGCCGTGTTCCTCTTCAACTTCGCGCAATTCGTGGACTGGCCGGCCGACGTGTTCCCCGACTCCGCCACGCCGCTGGTGATCGGCATTCTCGGGAATGACCCCTTCGGAGAGGTGCTGGATCTAACCGTCCGCGATGAGCGCCTGCGCGGTCGGCCGTTTCAGGTGCAGCGCTACCGGAGTGTAGACGAGATCAAGAACTGCCACATCCTGTTCATCAGTCGGTCCGAGGGCGCCCGGCCGGAAGTGATCTTGGCGGGCCTCAAGCAGCGGGCGATCCTCACGGTGAGCGACGCCGACCGTTTCGCCGAGCGGGGAGGGATGATCCGCTTTGTGACCGATCGGAGTCGCATCCGCCTGCAGCTGAACCTCGAGGCGGCGCAGGCGGCGCACCTGACGATCAGCTCCAAGCTGCTACGCGTGGCCGAGATCGTCCGCCGACCCGGGAGTTGAGATGTCGCCGTTGCGCGACTGGCCGATCAAGCGGAAGATCACGGCGATCCTGCTGCTGATCAGCGGATTTGTGTTGTTGCTGACCTCGGCCGCGTTCGTAACCTATGAGGTCGTGACGAACCGCCAGACGATAAAAGTTCACTTGGCTACGCGATCCCGCATTCTTGCCGCCAACAGCACCGCCGCGTTGGCGTTTGCGAATGAGGCGGACGCCACAGAACTCCTGGATGCGCTGAAATACGACCCGCATATGGTGGCTGCGGCGCTGTATGACCAGGACGGACGCGTGCTCGCGACCTATCCGGCAGCAGCCGCCGCCGATCTTATCCCTGCCGCGCCCCAGCCGGACGGCTACCGCTTCGAGGGGAGCCGTCTCGTGGGGTTTACGCCCGTGGCGCAAGCGGAGAACCGGCGGCTGGGGACGCTCTACATCGCGTCGGACACGAAGGCGGTATCGGACGCCCTCCGGCTCTCCGGCGTCATCGCCATCGGCGTCCTCGCGATCGCGCTGCTGGCCGCGTATGCGTTGGCCGCCGCCCTCCAGGGGCGGATCTCGAAACCCATTCTCGCCCTGGCGGAAACGGCGACGGCGGTCTCCACTCGGGAGGACTACTCCGTGCGGGCGCCCAAGCTCGGCGAGGACGAATTGGGCACGTTGACCGACGCCTTCAACCAGATGCTCGGGCGCATCTCGGACCAGGACCGTGAGCTGCGGCGCCACGCGACGGACCTGGAGCAGCGCGTCGAAGCGCGGACGCACGAGCTCTCGGAGAGCAACGAGACGCTGCGGCGCCAGGCGGCGGAGCTCCTCGCCGCAAACCAGGAGCTCGACGCCTTCGCCTACTCGGTGTCGCACGACCTGCGCGCACCGCTCCGCAGCATCGACGGATTCAGCCAGGTCCTGTTGGAAGACTTCGCAGAAAAGTTGGACGACGCGGGCCGGGATTCGTTGCGGCGCGTACGCGCCGCCAGCCAACGGATGGCAGCGCTGATCGATGACCTGCTCAAACTCGCTCGGGTAACGCGCGTGGAGATGCGCACGACGACGGTGGACGTGAGCGGCATGGCACGGGACATCGTTGCCGACCTGCAGCGCTCGGACTCGGCCCGGCAGGTGCAGTTCGTGATCACCGCGGGGCTCGAGGCGCGGGCCGACGCACCGCTGCTGCGCGTCGTGCTCGAGAATCTCCTTCGCAACAGCTGGAAGTACACGGCCAAAAAGCCCCAGGCGCGCATTGAATTCGGAGCCACGGATGCAAACGGCGGTCGAGCGTTCCTGGTCCGGGACAACGGTGCCGGCTTCGACATGAAGTACATGGACAAACTGTTCGGCGTGTTCCAAAGGCTGCACTCCACGGCGGAATTCGAGGGCACGGGCGTCGGCCTGGCCACCGTCCGGCGCATCATCACCCGACACGGCGGCCAGATCTGGGCCGAGGCCGCCGTCGATCAGGGCGCCACGTTCTACTTCACGTTGTGATGGGAGGCTCTGTGAACCCCGGAACAATCCTGCTGGTGGAAGACAACCCCGACGACGTCGCCCTGACGATGCGGGCACTCAAGAGTAACAACATCACGAACGACGTGGTCGTGGCGCAGGACGGCGTCCAGGCGCTCGACTATCTCTTCGGCGCGGACGGCGGCGCGGGAGCGCAAGCCCTGCCGGCGGTGGTGCTCCTCGACCTGAAACTGCCGAAGATCAACGGGCTCGAGGTGCTGCGGCGCATTCGTTCCGAGGAGCGCACCAAGTTTCTGCCGGTGGTGATCCTCACGTCCTCCGACGAGGAGCGCGACCTCATCGACGGCTATAGCCTCGGCGCCAATAGTTATGTGCGCAAACCGGTGGACTTCGTGGAGTTCACCCAGGCGGCGAAGCAGCTGGGACTCTACTGGTTACTCATGAACCGGGCTCCGCCAACGCCCCGCTAGCCGCCGGCGCTCAATTCGCCCGCGGAGAGGTGCCCGCGCCCCTGACGTTCTCGGGCCGGGACGAGCTGGCGGGGGTGGCCCAGACGTTCAATGAGATGGTCGAGGCACGCACCCGGGCCTTTGATGACACGCAGGAACAGTTAACGGCGTCAGTCGCCGAGGTGAAGGTCCTGCGCGGCATCCTCCCGATCTGCGCGAGCTGCAAGCACATCCGCGACGACGGCGGAAACTGGGAAGCCATCGAGTCCTACGTCCGCGAGCGCACCAGCGCAGAATTCAGCCACGGACTCTGCCCTGATTGTGCGAAGAGGACCTGGGGCTAGAGCCGCTTGTAGGACTCGTCTGACAGCATCTCGCAACGGTTTGCAACATTGTAGAGCGAATCGCTCATAGCGGGCCTCCCTGTGCGCCTCAGGCTGCCGATCGAACTCAAGCTCCCCCTCTTCATTAGTGGGTTGCTCTTTGTCGTCATCGGCGGGTTCTGGTGGGCGGCCTACAGGAGCGTGAAACAGTCGGCCCTTGAGGCTGCGGCGGAGCGCTTGGAGCGCGTGACGCACCAGCTCCACGACAACTTGCGGAGCGGCCTGCCCCAACGTTTCGCCGACGCGCAACAGCTCGCCGCCCAACCTGCGATCCGTGCCTTTCTCGCCAACCCGACCCAAAACACCCGCGCCGCAGCCGCGGTCGAACTGACGCGATTCACAACGCGCGACCCCGTCAACGCAGCCGTCGAGATCTGGGATAGTACGGGCCTCCCGTTGCTCGCCGTGGGCCGTCCCATACCTCCTTTCGACCCGTCGGCCGCCCGTGCCCTGCACGACTCGGCTGCAGGTGTTGCGGGTGCCGCACTTGGCCCGCTGCGTAGCCTCGGTGACTCGGTCTTTTTTCCGGTGATCGCTCCGATCACCGTAGGCCGCCGGGAGGGGTCCGTCCTCAATTGGCGGCGCCTGGGAAGCTCGCCCCAGGGCCTGGCACAGATCCGGGATTTCATCGGTTCGGGCGCCGCTCTCTTCGTGGGAAACAGCGACGGCGATGTGTGGACGGATCTTCTGGCGCGCGTCGAGAGTCCGCCGGCTCCCGCGAGGGCCGACTCGGGCCTGATCGAATACCAGCGGACGGAGGGGAGTAGATTTGTTGCCTGGCGCATGCCGATTCGTGGCACGCCGTGGCACCTCTTGGTCGAATTCCCCCGCGAGCGAGTGTACGCGGCCCATCGGATCCTCCTGCGGCGTCTCGCGCTCGTCGCCCTCGGCCTCATCATCGTCGGCGGCGCCGGGGCCTGGATGGTGGAGCGCCGGCTGCAGGCGTCGGAGGGGCGTCTGGCCGCGATTGTGCGCGGGGCGCTCGACGCCCACGTCACAATGGACGACCGTGGTACCATCGTGACCTGGAATCCCCAAGCGGAGGCCCTCTTCGGATGGCCGGCGCCCGACGTCCTCGGACGGCACGTCGCCGATGTCATCGTGCCTCCCCTGCAACGGGACGCGCACCGGCACGGCCTGCAGCACTTCCTGGAGACCGGCGAGGGCCCGATTCTCAACCGGCGGCTCGAGCTCGTTGCGCTCAGGCGCGACGGTACACAGGTCGCCGTCGAGCTCGCCGTCGCTCCGATCCGCCTCGGGAACTCGTGGATCTTCAGCGCCTTCATCCGTGACATCACCGAACGCAACCAACTCGAGCAACAGCTCCGCCAGGCCCAGAAGATGGAAGCGGTGGGCCGGCTCGCGGGCGGGATCGCCCACGACTTCAACAACCTCCTCACCGCCATCTTCGGCTACGCTGACCTCCTCGCCGAAGACTTGCCACCGGATAGTCCTGCGCTGACGGACGTGCGCGAAATCCGCACGGCGGCCACGCGCGCGTCAGCCCTCACCCGACAGCTCCTCGCGTTCAGCCGGCAGCAAGTCCTCCAGCCAGTCGTGCTGAACGTGATCGACGTCGTGGGGGATCTCGAGAACATGCTGCAACGAGTACTGGGGGAAGACGTCGAGCTGGAGGCCCATTTCGCCGCTGACCTGGGGAACATACGGGCGGATCAGGGCCAGCTCGAGCAGGTCATCCTCAACCTGGCCGTCAACGCTCGCGATGCCATGCCGACCGGCGGCAAGCTCACCATCGAAACCGCCAACGTCGAGCTCGACGAGCACTACGCCCAGACGCACCGGCCGGTTGTCCCGGGGCGGTACGTGATGATCGCCGTCAGTGATACCGGCGTCGGCATGGACGCCGCGACGCAGGCCAGGATCTTCGAGCCGTTCTTCACGACCAAGGAAGCGGGCAAGGGTACGGGGTTGGGCCTGGCGACCGCGTACGGCATCGTGAAACAGTCGGGCGGGTACATCTGGGTGTACAGCGAACTCGGCCGGGGTGCCACGTTCAAGATCTACCTGCCGCGGGTGGACGCACCCACGGAGGCGGTCGTGGCGCCACCGGAACTGGGCTCCGTCGCCGGTACCGAAACGGTGCTCCTCGCCGAAGACGACGCGTTGCTCCTTCCCCTCGCCCGCGACGTCTTGAAACGGTTGGGCTATACGGTGCTCGAGGCTCGTACGCCCGCGGACGCGGTCGCCGTCGCCCAGGCCCACAGCGGCGTCATCCATCTCCTCGTTTCCGATGTTGTCATGCCCGGTGAGAGCGGCCTGCAGCTTGCCCGCCGCCTGCTCGAGGTGCGGCCGGACGTACGGGTGCTCTACATCTCCGGGTACAGCGACGAGGCGGTCGTGCGCCACGGTCTGCTCGACCCGGGGACGACGTTCCTGCAGAAGCCGTTCACTCCCGCCACGCTGGCGCGCAAAGTCCGTGAGGTGCTCGACGCCCCGCGACCGGGCGCCAGTTGAACTGAGCCCCTCGCCGGGCCATATTTCCCGCCCCTTCCCGAGTAGCTCAGTTGGTAGAGCAGCCGGCTGTTAACCGGCGGGTCGCAGGTTCGAGTCCTGCCTCGGGAGCTGCAATGCCCCGCAAGCCGCGGCACAGGAATCGCGTCGTGGTGATCATGCATGCTCGCGTCCGTTCCCGCCGTACGTGGCCAGCCACTCGACTCCCTCGGCATGGCCCGCTACGGCCAGGGGCTCGGTCACGACGTACGCCACCTCAAGTCGGCCCAGCTCGTCTTCGAGCTGGCGATTGATCGGATGGTCCCGCCCGCGCACGTCGTCGCTCACGATCAGGATGTGCGTGGCCTCAGGCTCCAACACGAGCCGCCCCGACCAGGTGCGGGCGTTGCCCTGTGCCGCCAACGCCTCGTCCTTCAAGAGCGTGCGGATCGCGCCCAACCTCTGCGACGGCTGCGGCGGCACGATCCTGTATGCGTAGGCCCAAAGACTCTTCATAGACACAAACCTGCCTGTGCACGACGCAGACGAACATCGTCCGACCGGATGAAAAGCGACTTAGCTACTTGGGTGCAGTGGACTTGTGCGCGTGAGCGGCGATCTGCAGGCGGCTGTGCAAGGCAAGCTTCTCCAAAATGTTGTGCACGTGGCTCTTCACCGTGTAGGTGGCGATGTTGAGCCGTTGGGCAATCTCCTTGTTGCTCAAACCCTCGGCAATCAAGCTCGTGATCTCCCGTTCGCGCTTGGTCATCTGTACGGCTTCCAGCACGGCCGCGGTGCTGCGTTGGACCGCTTGATCGACAATATGGGACAGGAGCGTTCCGGTGAGGGAGGCGGGAATCACGTCCGCTCCGTCGGCGATCGATCGAATGGTTCTTACAAAATCGTCGATCGTGGCATCCTTCACGATGAACCCATTCGCGCCCGCTTGAATGAACGCAATGAGGTCCTCGTGCGCCGGCAGCAGATCCATTACAATGACCTTGCTCTCAGGAACCTCTTTCCTGACGCTTTCCACCAAGCGGTGGCTGTCGTAACTCCCCAGGGTGGCGTCCACGAGCACGACGTGCGGTTTGGTCTCCCGAACCTGGAGCAGGCCCGCCTCTCCCCCTTCGGCAGCGGCGATCACCGTGAAGTCCGGTTGCTCGTTCAGCAAGGCGACGAGGCCCTCACGCACCAGCCGATTGTCCTCGATCACCATGACCAGGGTTTTCTTTGCCACGAACCGCCCTCCCAGGCTTTTAGGCATGATGGCCCGGATCGGGTGACGGTGCAAGAGGGGATCAAGAATCTCGAAAAAACCACTCGGGGGTATCGGGCGAATCCCCGACACCCCCTTAGGCTCAACTTTGAGTCTGCGCGTTACGGCTTCTCTCTCAAACGCACCCGCTGAGGGTCCTGACGTCCGTCAACGTCACGTCGGCTTTCGCCAAGGCACGGCCAACGAAGCTTCCACGCGTAAGCGTGATCGCTGCACCGGAGAGAATATTTCCTTTGAGGTCCGAATCCGTCTGCGTCGCGGCTGCCTCCGACCACCAGATTACGTTGCACGCCTGCGCGCCACCAGCCAGAACCACCGAGAGGCTGCTTCCGGTGAAAGCACCGGCGACCTTGAACGTCCAGCTCGCGGTATCAGGCCCGTTGAGCGTCAACACGCCCGTCTTCGCCTCTGCACTGACGCAGTAGATACCCGGCGGCAGGGTCCGGCCCGCGAGCGTACCCGTCAAGAGCGCACCGCCGCACGGTGTGGCCGCGATATTGTTGTACGCGGTGAGGTAGTCACTGTACGCCTGCGCTGCCAAATCGTCACCCGCGTGAATGTTTCCGGTAATCGTGCACCCGGTGTTCGTAAACGCGGTGGTGCTGGCGACGCCTACGTCGCCGGCCGTCGTGGACCTGGTACAGGTCACGGCGGGGCCACCCAGGATCGCGAAGTGCAGGACCGCGTCTCCCGCTTGCGCGGCGGAGTCGCGGGCTGTGAGCAGCAGCGTGCCAAACAAGGCAACGACGGCCAACCGGGCCGTCAGTCGGGGTAGAGTACGCATGGTGTGTCTCCTGGCATGAGTGTGTGCATACGGGGCGCGTCTCGCGATCCAATTCGATATGGGACTCGCTCGCCTCGACCAGAACCTGCCCGCGAAGGCGACGGAGGGGTATCGCTCGGCGGGATGAACATCGACTGACCAACTGGAGTCCGATGAGCTAGCTCCTTCGGTGCAGTAGTGTGCTTGACAGTCCCGTCGTGTCGGGGCACCTTGGGCACCTCAAGCTCGGCGCCGGCGAGCATACGATTTGCGTGGTAACCGCATAGCACGCGTGTTCTTACTGCGAGGGTGGTGCATGCCGTGAGCTTTCGTCCTGGGATTGACCTCGGTGCCCGCGCGGTCTTGGTCATGCTGCTCGGCGCGCCCGTGCCAGCCGTCGCCCAGCAGCAGCCGCCGCAGACCGTCCGCATCAACTACGTCAACGCGGACCTCGGCGACGTCATCCGATCGCTCGCCACCGTACTCAGCGTGAACGTGATGCTGACCGACGTGCCCACCCGGCGGATCACGTTCCAGGCCCCCCAACCGGTCCCGGTGCCCCAGGTGGGGGCCGTGCTGGAGGCGATCCTCGAGAGCCAGGGCCTGGTTATTGTGCAGATCGGGCCCGTGGCACAGGTGATGCCCGAGGAGAGGAAGCCCGCCACCGGCCCCGTCCGGGTGGGGAAGGACTTCCCGTCCCCTCCGCCCCTCGGGCTGGTCACGCAGATCGTGCCGCTCGAGTACATCCAGGCGGAGGAAGGGGTGACGCTCCTCAGGCAGGTGGCGGGCAAGAGCGCGCGCATCGAGGTGGTGCCGCGCTCCAACGCTGTCCTCATCACGGACCGTGGCGTCAGCATCGCGCGCTACCTGGACCTGCTGCGGCAGCTCGACGTCAAAACCGGCGGCGAGGCGGGGCTGCGGACATACGTGTACCCCCTCAAACACGCCAGCGCGTCGGAGCTGGCGGCGACGCTGGGGCAGCTATTCGGCGCCGCCGTGTCGGGGCCGGCGGGCCGGCAGCGCGTTGCAGCGCTGGAGGGACGCAGCCTCTCGGACGAGCTCCGCAGCATGCGGCAGCGCGAGGTCGAATCCTTCCAGCAGCGGTCGCAGACCCCCCAAGTGCTCAGCGCGCCGCAGACCGTGGCGGAGAGCGCCCAGGCCGAAATTCGGGGGCTGGTGGGCCGGACCGCGATCGTCCCCGACCAGGCCACCAACTCGCTCGTGATCCGCACGGCTCCGCCCAATTTTCAGCTGCTTCAGGAAACGATCCAGCAGCTCGACGTCCGGCCACCCCAAGTGTTGCTGGAAGTGCTCATCGCCGAGGTGACGCTCGACCGCCCCAGCCAGTGGGGGATCAACTGGCAGGTCTTCACGTCCAACGACACCACGCGGCGCGCCTCCATCGGGCTCGGGCCCCAGAACGTCGGGGACACGCTCGGGAGCCTCCAGGGGCTCGGCGTCCAAATCGTCCGGCTCGCCAATGTGAACGTGCGCGCCATCCTCCAGGCCTTGGCGACGACGACCAACGTGCAGGTGCTGTCCACGCCGCGTATCCTCGCCCTCAACAACGAGCAGGCGCGCATTCTCGTGGGCAGCGCAGTGCCGTTCACCTCGTCGACGCTTACCGGACTGAACGCCTTTGTGAACCAGGTCGTCCAGTTCCGCAACGTCGGAACGCAGCTCACGGTGGTCCCTACCGTCAACAACGACGGCTACGTGACGTTCCGCGTACTCCAGGAGGTAAGCGCGCTGTCGGCGCGGACGATCGCGGCAGCGCAGAATGCGCCCGTCATCACGACCCGCGAGGCGGAAACCAGCGCTATTGTGAAGACCGGGCACACGGTCGTGATCGGGGGCTTGATCGGGGAATCGGAAGAGATCACGGAGAGCGGCGTGCCCATCCTCAAGGACCTCCCCCTGCTCGGGTACCTGTTCAAGAGCCGGCGCGTGGCCCGCTCGCGCACCGAGATCGCGATCTTCCTCACGCCCTACGTCGTCTACACCGATGAGCAGGCGGACTCCCTGATGCAGCGCGAGCGGGGGCGGCTGCGGGAGTCGAAGGAGAAGATCGACAGCATGTTGCCGCCCCTGCCGACACCTAAGCCGTGAGCCTTGTGTGAAGCTTTCCCGTTCACCACGTCAACCGAGCCGCGACAGAACTCATTTAGTGATGCCCCTCACCATGTAGGTCAAGACTGACATTGCTCGGCCCGGCCCGTATCGCTACCGTGGACTACTCTGGTCCACTGAGACGTCATGGGCGTACCCATCCGACTGTTGTTGGTCGAAGACTCCGAAGACGACGCGCAACTATTGTTGCACGAGCTGAAGCGCGGGGGTTATGAGCCCGTCCATGAACGGGTCGCAACCGAAGCCACCCTCGCCGCCGCGCTAGACCGCCAGGAGTGGGACCTCGTCATCGGCGACCATAGCATGCCTGGGTTCAGTGGCATTGCCGCACTCGTGCTCGTGCGTGGGCGCGGGCTCGACGTTCCCTTCATCTGTGTATCCGGCACCATCACCGAGGACATGGCCGTCGCGGCGATGAAAGCCGGCGCGAGCGACTGGGTGAACAAGGGGCAGCTCAAACGCCTGGTCCCCGCCGTCGATCGCGAGCTGCGCGAGGCCAAGGGGCGCGCGACCCTGCGCGCGACGGAAGCGAGCTACGCCACACTCGTCGAACACGCACCGGTGGGCATCTACCGCTCCACCCCCGACGGCAGGTTCCTGGCCGTGAACTCCGCTCTCGTCGGCCTCCTCGGCTTCGGTTCCGCAGACGAGGTCCTGCAACTGCACATATCGCGCGACGTGTACGCCGATCCCGCCGAGCGGCAGCGGCTGCTCGACCGGGATAGCTACACCGACCGCGAATACGACGAGGTGGAGGCGACCTGGAAACGCAAGGACGGTCGCCATCTGACCGTCCAGCTCAGCGTGCGCGCAGTCCGCAGTCGTTCTGGACAGGTGGAGTACTACGAGACCTTCGTCCGCGACGTCACCGAGCAGCGGCGCCTGCAGACGCAGCTCGTGCAGTCCCAGAAGATGGAAGCGGTGGGCCGACTGGCGGGCGGGATCGCCCACGACTTCAACAATCTCCTCACGGTGATCACGACCTCCTGCGACCTGCTGCTCGAGGACCTCGCGGCGACCGATCCCAAGCGCGAAGACGTCGACCAAGTGCGAAAGGCCGCAGACGGCGCCGCCGCCCTCACCCGCCAACTGCTCGCATTCAGCCGGCAACAGGTGCTGACGCCGCAGATCGTGAATCTCGGCGACGTCGTCTATGGCGTCGAGAAGATGCTGCGCCGCGTAATCGGCGAGGACGTGGATCTCGTCACAGTCCTCGGCTCGGACGTGGGCGCGGTCAAGGCCGACGTAGGGCAGCTCGAGCAGGTCCTGATGAACCTGGCCGTGAACGCGCGCGATGCCATGCCGACCGGCGGCAAGTTGACGATCGAGACCGCCAACGTCGAGCACGATCCGGACTACGCGCGCGAGCAGGAAGCCGCCCCCGTCAGCCGCTTCGTGATGCTCGCCGTGAGCGACACCGGCACCGGGATGGATGAGGCGACCAAGGCGCGGATCTTCGAGCCGTTCTTCACGACCAAGGAGGTCGGCAAGGGCACCGGGCTCGGTCTCGCGACCGTCTACGGCATCGTGAGGCAGAGCGGCGGGTTCATCTGGGTCTATTCCGAGCCGGGGCTCGGCACGACGTTCAAGATCTACCTGCCGCAGGTAGACGCAGTCGCGGCGGGGAGTGCGGCGCGTGCCACGCCCACGACGTCCCACCGCGGCACCGAAACGGTACTCCTCGTTGAAGACGCGGCCGCGGTTCGCGCCGTGATCCACGAGGCGTTGGCCCGCCAGGGCTACACGGTGCTGGACGCCCCGAATGGCGCCGAAGCATTGCGCATCGCCGCGGGCCATCCAGGACCGATCCATTTGCTGCTGACCGACGTCGTGATGCCGGGGCTCAGCGGCCGGCAGCTGTCGGACCAGCTCGCGCAGATCCGCCCCGAGACGAAAGTACTGTACACGTCGGGATACACCGATGATGCCATCGTCCGCCACGGCGTGCTCGAGTCCGGGATCGCCTACCTCCAGAAGCCGTTTAGCGTGGACGGCCTGGCACGCAAGGTGCGCGAGGTGCTGGACGCCTAGCTCGCGTTTTCGCGAATCCCGGCGTCGAGCCATAGATTCGTAGCTCATGGCAGAACGGCGCCGGAAGACCCCCAAAACGAAACCCCGCGTTAGGCCCGTCGAGGACGCCCTCACCGTCTCGCTGCTCGTGGAACGCGAGACCCTGTTACGCACGATCGTCGAGTCCTCGCCCGAATGCGTCAAGCTCCTCTCCGCGGACGGCGTTCTCCTCCAGATGAACCAGGCCGGCCTCACGATGCTGGACGCCGACAGCGCCGACCAGGTCGTCGGCCAGCAAGCCGCCGATCTCGTTGCTCCGGAGCACAAGGACGCGTTCCGCGCGCTGGTGCGGCGCGTCGCGGCGGGCGCGTCGGGGCGGCTGGAATTCGAGGTCACGACCCTCAAGGGCGCGCGGCGCTGGCTCGACATGCAGTTGGTGCCCCTGCGACCCGACGGCACCAAACGATCGAGTGGAGCCGCGGACACGCTGCTCGGCCTGACCCACGACGTCACGCAGCGCCGCCGCGCCGAACGCGTCCAGCGGGCCACCTACCGCATCTCCGAGGCCGCGCTCACCGCGGAGAACCTGCACGCCCTGTTGGCCGACGTGCACCGCGTCGTCGGCGAGCTGATGCCGGCGCACAACTTCTACGTCGCGTTATACGACGACGCGACCGACAGCCTCAGCTTTCCGTACTTCGTCGACGAGGCCGACCCAGAACACGACACCATGTCGCGCCCGTTGCGTCGCGGCATGACGGAATACGTCCTCCGCACCGGGGCGCCGCTGCTGGCGACACCGGACGTCTACAACGACCTGGTGGCGCGTGGCGAGGTCGAGCTAATCGGCACGCCGTCGATCGATTGGGTCGGGGCGCCCCTCGTCGTGAAGGACCGGACCATCGGCGTGGTGGCCGCCCAGAGTTATTCGGAGGGCGTGCGCTACGGCGCGGAGGACAGAGAGATCCTGATCTTCGTCTCCTCCCAGATCGCGATGGCCGTCGAGCGTAAACGCGCCGAGGACGCGCTGCGGCGCCAAAGCGAGCTGCTGCAGCAGATCGTGGAGCACATTCCCGTGATGCTCGTGTTCCTCGATCCCACGGGTTTGATCGAGTGGGGCAACCGCGAATGGACCCGCGTGCTGGGGTTCACGATGGACGAGGCGCGCGCCGGCGACATCTTCACGGACATGTACCCCGACCCCGCGGAACGCCAGCGCGTCAAGAACTCCATCGGGTCGCCGACCAGCCAGTGGACCGACTTTCGGACGCGCACCAAAGACGGCCGCGTCGTCGATACCACCTGGGCCAACGTGCCCCTGGCGCAGGGCGGGTGGCTGGCGATCGGCGTGGACATTACGGAGCGCAAGCAGGCCGAGAGCGCGTTGCGTCAGAGCGGGGAGCGGTACCGCACGTTCATCGCGCAGAGTTCGGAGGGTGTATCGCGGCTCGAGTTCAAACCACCCGTGTCGGTGACGCTGTCGGAAGACGAGCAGGTCGACGCGATGTACGCCAGCGCGACGGTGGCCGAGTGCAACGACGCGATGGCCCGGATGTACGGCTTCACCGAGGCCCGTGACCTGGCGGGCGCGCGGCTCGCCGACCTCCACGATCAGGGCGACCCCGCCAACCGCGACCAGATGCGCAGCTTCATCCGCGCCGGGTACCGCCTGGCGGATTCGGAGACGCGCGAGCGCGACCGCGAGGGCCGGCCGCGCGTGTTCCTGAACAACGTCGTGGGCTTCGTGGAAAACGGGCACCTGGTGCGCGTGTGGGGCACCCAGCGCGACGTCTCCGAGCAACGCCGCCTCGAAGAGCAGTTCCGGCAGTCGCAGAAGATGGAGGCGGTGGGCCAGCTCGCGGGCGGCATCGCCCACGACTTCAACAACCTCCTCACCGCGATCCTCGGCAACACGCAGCTGCTGCTGCGCGACCTGCCTCCGGGCGACGCGATGCGCGGCGACGTCGAAGAGATCCGCAAAGCATCGGAGCGCGCCGCCGGGCTCACGCGCCAGCTGCTCGCCTACAGCCGCCGCCAGATGCTCCAACCCGAGATCCTGGACCTGAACGTCGTCGTAGGGGAGATGGACCGGATGCTGCAGCGGCTCATCGGCGAGCACATCACGCTCGTCACCGTTCCGGCCCCGGACTTGGGGTCCGTACGGGCCGACCCGAGCCAGATCGAGCAGGTGCTCGTGAATCTCGTCGTCAACGCGCGCGACGCGATGCCCACGGGGGGCCGCCTGACGATCGAAACCGCCAACATGGAAATCGATGCGAGCTACGCGCAGCAGCACCTCGGCGCGTCTCCCGGGACCTACGCGATGCTGGCGGTCACCGATACGGGAACGGGCATGGACGCCACGGTGCGCGCCCACCTGTTCGAGCCGTTCTTCACGACCAAGGAAGTCGGCAAGGGCACCGGACTCGGTCTCGCCACCGTCTACGGGATCGTCAAGCAGAGCGGCGGCTACATCTCTGTGTACACGGAGGTCGGCCACGGCAGCAGTTTCAAGGTGTACCTGCCGCGCGTACCCGGGCCGCCTCCGGCTGCCGCGCCCGCCGCGCCCCGCCCCGCCGCCGCACGCGGATCCGAAACAGTCCTCGTCGTCGAGGACGATCCCGCCGTGCTGAGCCTGAGCTGCCGTGCGCTCGAAGCCGAGGGCTACACGATCCTGTGCGCCTCCGACGGCAGCGACGCGCTGCGCATCGTCGAGCGGCACGGCGGCGAGATCCACCTCCTGCTCACCGACGTCGTGATGCCCGGGATGAGTGGACGTCAGCTGGCCGAGCAGATGGCGGCGCGACGCACGGGGATCCGGATCCTGTACATGTCGGGCTATCCGGGCGACGCGGCGGTCCATCACGGCGCGTTCGTGCGTGGCAGCCACTTCTTGCAGAAGCCCTTCTCGCCCGACGGCTTGACGCGCAAAGTGCGCGAGACGCTGGACGCATGACGCTGAATCCCGCGCAGGCCTCCGCGGATCTGCGCGCGGCGCTGGAGCGCGCGGAAGGCGCCCTCCGGGAATCCCAGCGGCAGTATCGCGAGATCTTCGAGCTGGCCTCCGTCGGAATCTTTCGATCCACGCCCGACGGCCGCATCCTCCTGGCCAATCCGGCGCTCGCCACGATGCTCGGCTACCAGAACGCCGAGGAACTGCGCGAGCTCGACCTCGCCCGCGACATCTATCTGCGCCCGGAGGATCGCGCGGCCCTCATCGCCCGCTACCGAGATTCGGCCGACCCGTGGATCGTCGAGGTCGAGTGGCGCAAGCGGGACGGCACCCCCTTGTGGGTGCAGATCAGCGCACACTCGGTGCCTGATGACGCCGGCCACGCGCTGTACTTCGAAGCGTTCGTGCAGGACGTCACGGAGCGGCGTCTCTCCGTTGATGCGCTGCGACTCAGCGAGGCGCGCTATCGGGCCCTGGCCACCAACCTGCCCGAGACCTCGGTGTTCCTGTACGACCACGACCTGCGCTACCTGCTCGTGGACGGGTCGAGTCTGGCAGGGGTCGGCACCTCCAAAGAGGCCCTGGAAGGACACACGATCTTCGAGGTCCTTCCCGCCGACATGTGCGAGCGATTGGCACCGCTCCGCCGTGCCGCACTCGCGGGAGAGATCGTCGAGTTCGAGGAGACCTACGGTGGGCGCACGCACGCCGTACACCTCCTCCCGATTCGCGACGCGAACGGCGCGGTGATCTACGGGATGGGCGTCGCGCTGGACATCACGGATCGCAAGCAGGCCCAGGAACGGCTGGCCGAGAACGAAACCCGGCTCCGGGCGATCATCGACGCCGAGCCGGAATGCGTGAAGGTCCTCGATGGCACAGGACGGGTGCTCACCATGAATCCGGCGGGACTCGCGATGGTCGAGGCGGACACGCCCGAGCAGATCGTCGGGCAGGACGTCTTGTGCGTGGTGGCGCCGGAGTTCCACAAGGCATTCACAGATCTCTCGCGGCGCACGTTCACCGGTGAGCCCGGGACGCTCGAGTTCGAAATCATCGGGTTCAAGGGGACGCGGCGCTGGCTCGAGACGCACGCCGTGCCCCTCCGTAGCCCGCGCGGCGATATCCACTCTCTGCTGGGCATCACCCGCGACATCACCAAACGCAAGCGCGCCGAGCAGGCGCTGCGCGAATCGCAGCAACGTCTGCAGCTCGTGGCCCGGGCCACGAACGATGCGGTATGGGATTGGGATCTGGTGACCGATTCGCTCTGGTGGGCCGAGGCCTTTCAAAAGATGTTCGGCTACGCCCCCGAGGAGATCGAGCCCGGCCCCGAGTCGTGGTACAATCGTCTGCACCCCGACGACCGGGAGCGGGTGATCACCGGGATTCGGGCCGCGATCGACGGCGGCGAGACCTCCTGGTCGGACGAGTATCGCTTTCGCCGCAAGGACGGCGGGTACGCCGAGATCTACGATCGCGGCTACGTGATGCACGACGCAAACCGCCGTCCCGTCCGCATGGTCGGCTCGATGATGGAGGTCTCGGAGCGGAAGCGCACCGAGGCGCAGCTACGGAATCTCGCCGCGCGCCTCGAGGCGATTCGCGAGGAGGAGCGGACCCGCATTGCCCGCGAGATCCACGACGAGGTCGGCCAGGCGCTGACCGCCCTCAAGATGGACCTCGCCTGGCTGGGCAAGAAAGTCCCGCCCCGCGGGACGCCGGTGCGCAAGAAGCTCCTGGGTATGGAAGGCGTGATCGACGGCACCATGGACGCGTTGCATCGCATCCTCGCCGAGCTGCGCCCCGGCGTCCTCGATGACCTCGGTCTGCCGGCCGCGATCCGGTGGCTCGCCGAAGAGTTCAAGCGGCGCACCGAGATCACCTGCACCGTCCAATTGACGGGCGGTGAGCCCGGTCTCGACACCGGCCAGGCGACCGCCGTCTTCCGGATCCTGCAGGAAGCCCTCACCAACGTCGCCCGTCACGCGCGAGCCCGGCACGTCGAGATTCGGCTCCACGTCTTGCCGACCGCCTTCGAGCTCGTGGTCACCGACGACGGGCGCGGTATCACGGCCGCGGAGCTCGAGGCCACCGGCACCTTGGGCATCCTCGGGATGCGGGAGCGCGCCCTCACCTGGCACGGACGCGTCACCGTGCACGGCCAACCGGGGCACGGCACGACCGTGCGCGTGTTCATGCCGGTGGACCGGGTCGCCTGATGATCCGCCTGCTCATCGCGGACGACCACCCGCTCGTGCGCGCCGGTGTGCGCCAGCTCGTGAGCGAAGAGTCGGACATTCGCGTCGTAGGCGAAGCCGTGGATGGCCACGACCTGCTCGAGCGCCTGCCGAACACACCTGCCGACGTGGTGATCCTGGACGTCACGATGCCCGGTCCGGGGTTCTTGCCGCTCCTCACCCGGCTGAAGGAGGAGCATCCTGCCGTCCGCGTCCTGGTCGTCAGCGTTCATCCGGAGGGGAACATGGCGTTGGGTGCCCTGCAGGGGGGGGCGGCGGGGTACGTCAACAAGACCAGAACCGGTGCCGAGCTGGTCGCCGCCATTCGCAAGGTGCACGGCGGTGGGACCTACGTGACGCCGTCGCTCGCCGAGCGCATTGCCGCCGAGCTCACCGCCGGCCACGTGCCGCGCCCCCGCGATGGCCTGTCGGTGCGGGAGCACGAGGTGCTCCGGTTGCTCGGCGCTGGCAAGAGTAATAAGGAAGTGGCCGCGATGGCGGGCGTCAGCCCGAAGACCATCAGCACCTATCGGGCGCGGATCCTTCGCAAACTCCGGCTCAGGACCAACGCCGACCTCGTGCGCTACGCGTTGGAGCACGCCCTCATCGGCTGATCTGTCAGACAGGACTGACAGCTCCGTCACCACATTCGTACAGGGCGAGTCGCGCCTCCGCACCACACCTTGGAGCCGTGAGGCGCTCCCGCAGGCTCCGAGTCTTCGTGGTCGAGGACTCGGAAATCGTCCGTACCCGGCTCGTGGCGATGCTCGCTGAAACGCGCGGCGTGGAAGTCGCCGGCGAGGCGGCGAGCGTCTCCGACGCGCTGGCAGCCCTCCCGACCGAGCGGCCCGACGCCGTGCTCGTCGACTTGCGGTTGCCCGACGGCGACGGCTTCGACGTCATTCGCGCCGCCAAAGCCCTGACGCCGACCCCAGTCATCCTCGTCCTCACAAGCTACGCGTACCCACAGCTCCGGAGCCGTGGGCTCGCCGCGGGAGCCGATTGGTTCCTCGACAAGGCGACTGAATTCCTCCGCGTCCCCGAAATCCTGGCGTCATTGCCGCGGCGCGCACCGGAGCGAGTCGGATGACGATTCGCGTCCTCCTCGCCGAAGACAACCCGGACGACGCGGCGTTGATCCAGCGCGAGCTAAAGCAGTCGGGCGTCGACGTCACGATCCGGCGCGTCCATTCCGCCGCGGCGTTTCGCGTCGCGCTCGACGAGGTCGACCCCGACATCGTTCTCACCGACCACGCGATGCCGCAATTCTCGGCGCGCGACGCCCTCCTCATCGCGCGCGAGGCGCGGCCCCAGACCCCAGTCATCGTCGTCACCGGCAGCCTCGACGAAGAAACGGCGGCCGACTACATCAAGGAAGGCGCCTCCGACTACGTCCTGAAGACCCATCTCGCGCGCCTGCCGGCTGCCCTCGTCGGTGCCCTCGAGCGCCGCCGGGCTGCGTTGGCGACCGAGGCCGCTCACAAGGCGCTGCTCGACTCGGAAGCCAAATTCGCCAAAGCGTTCAACGCGAACCCCTCCGGCATGGCGATCACGACCCTCGAAGGGCGGGTCGTCGACGTCAACGAGGCGTTCCTGCGTGCCTTGGGCTACACTCGCGAAGAGGCCCTGGGCCGGACCACGGTCGACCTGGGCTTGTGGCCCAGTACCGGGGAGCGTGCCGACCTGGGCCGCGTGCAGACCATCGAGATCGAGGGCCGGACGAAGCAGCACGCGCGCAAGACCCTGCTGTACTCCGCCGAGCTGATCGAGCTCCACGACGCTCCCCACGTGCTGGTGCTCACGACCGACATCACCGAGCGCCGCGCGCTCGAAGATCAGTTGCGCCAGGCCGGGAAGATGGAAGCCGTGGGACAGCTCGCCGGCGGCGTCGCCCACGATTTCAACAACATTCTCACCGCCATCCTGGGGTACGCCGACCTCCTCAACGCCGACCTGCCCGCTGAGGATCGGCGGCGCGAGGACGTCGAGGAGATTCGCAAGGCGGCTCACCGCGCCGCGGCCCTCACCCGGCAGCTGCTGGCGTTCAGCCGCAAGCAAGTACTCGAGCCACGATCGCTCGACGTGAATGCGCTCGTCGACAACATGGATAAGATGTTGCGCCCGCTCTTGGGCGAGAACGTCGAGTTGCGCACGGCACCGGCCGCGGACCTGCGCGCCGTGCGGGCCGACCCGAACCAGATCGAGCAGGTGATCCTCAACCTGGCGATCAACGCCCGCGACGCGATGCCCACGGGCGGCAAGTTGACGATCGAGACCTCGAACGTCGACCTGGACGAGCACTACGCGGCCCGCCACCCATCCGTCGTGCCGGGCCCGCACGTGATGCTCGCGGTGAGCGACACCGGCACCGGCATGGACGCGGCGACGCAGGCTCGCATTTTCGAGCCCTTTTTCACGACCAAGGATCCCGGGCGTGGGACCGGTCTAGGCCTCGCGACGGTGTACGGGATCGTGAAGCAGAGCGGCGGCAGCATTTGGGTGTACAGCGAGGTCGGCCAGGGCACGACATTCAAGATCTACTTCCCCGCCTTGGACGCCCCACCCGAGCAGCTGGGTAAGGGACCCACGCTGTCGCAGGACCTGCGCGGTAGCGAGACCGTGCTCGTGGTCGAAGACGACGAGCAATTGTTACACGTCGCCCAGCGGGCGCTCGAGGCGCGCGGTTACACAGTACTCGCGGCCGGGCGTGGAGATGCCGCCATCGCGCTCGCGCGGCGCCACAACGGTCCGATCCACGTGCTGCTCACCGACGTGACCATCCCCGACATGGACGGACGTCGCCTCGCCGCGGCGATCCGCGCCGACCGCCAGGACGTGCGGCTCCTCTACATGTCCGGCTATGCCGACCAGGCGATCGTGCACCACGGACTGCTCGACGCCAGCGTCGCGTACCTTCCCAAGCCCTTCACGACCGAGGCAATTGCACGTAGAGTACGCGAGGTACTCGACGCTCCTGCCCCTCTCCCCCAGCGGAGCACTCCGGGTTGACGCGATTGCCGTGGAATTGGTCGATCGAACGAAAACTGCCGTTGTTCGTTACCGCCCTCCTGCTCGCCGTCGTGCTCGTCATGCTCGGCGCGGCCTACCGTGAAGTGCGATCCGCGGCCATCGCGTTCGCATCGCAGCGCGTGCTTCGCTCGAACAAAGCTTGGGTCTCGGTGTTCGAGCGCAGCACCACGACGCAACAGACGCAACTCGCGACTTTGGTGACGGACCAGGGCGTCCGCGACTTCGTCGCTTCGGGGGGCCGGAGCGGGCATGATTGGGCCCTGGCCGCGGCGCGCCGCATCGTACCAGACGGGGCGCGAAACGTGGCCCTGGAACTCTGGGATAGCTTGGGCCACCGTCTACTGCTCCGCGGCGACTCCGCGCTCGCGTCCGATCCCGCGCCGCTGCCCGCTTCGGATTCAGCGGTTGTGGGTCCGTGGCTGATGCGGCATGACACGCTGATGTTCTACCAGGTTGGGGTCGTTGTACGCGCGGGACCCGAGGGGCGAGTGGTCGGACGCGCTGTACACGTCGCACGGCTCAACGTGTCCGCGCTGCAGCGCCAAATCCTGACCGGGATCGCGGGCGGCGACATCGCGCTGCTGGTTGGGAACGCGGGCGGCGATCCCTGGACCGACCTCGAGAAGACCATTCCCGGCCCGCCCCCCGAGGCCCGCGCTCACCCCGATACGACGACCGCCGCGTCGTACGAGCATGACGAGGTCAAGATCGGCGCTGTGACTGCGATCCCTGGCACGCCGTGGATGTTCATCTCAGAGCTGTCGCGCCAGCAGGTCCTCGCGCCTGCACAGCAGTATCTCCGCCGGATCTCGCTCATCGCTGCCGTGATCGTCCTCGCTGGCGCGCTCGGAGCGTGGTGGATCAGCCGGCGCCTCACCACCCCCCTGAACCGCCTCACCACGGCAGCCGCCGCGATCGCCAGCGGCGACCTCGCCCAGCGTGTGGACGTCCCGGGAACGGACGAGCTGGGCCGGCTGGGACGCTCCTTCAACGCGATGGCGGGGGAGGTGCAGCGGGCTCGGAGCGACCTCGAAAGCCAGGTCGTCGAGCGCACGCAAGCCCTGCGCGAGACCAATGCCGAGCTCGAGGCGTTTTCCTATTCTGTGTCGCACGATCTGCGGGCGCCCCTCCGGGCGATCCACGGCTTCGCCCGCATTCTGCTCGAGGACCACGGGGCCAAGCTCGAGCCCGACGCCAAGCGGGTGCTCGGTGTCATCGACGAAAACACGCGGCGCATGGGGCAGCTGATCGATGATCTGCTCTCATTCTCGCGGCTGGGACGCAAGGAGGTCGAGTCGGGGCGCGTGGACATGAACGAGCTCGTCCGTGGCGTGGCCGATGAGGTGCGTCGGGCCGCGGGAGAGCGGCCGCTCGACATCACGATTGGACCTCTGCCGCCGGCGCGGGGCGACCGCGACATGCTGCGCCAGGCAGTCCACAACCTGCTGGACAACGCCGCGAAGTTCACGCGCCGGCGCGCGCCGGGGCAGATCGACGTGGGGCATCGCGCCGACGGCGCCGAGACCGTGTATTATGTGAAAGACAACGGCGCCGGCTTCGATCCACGCTACGCGAGTAAGCTGTTCGGCGTATTCCAGCGCCTCCACACAGCCGAAGAGTTCGAGGGCACGGGGGTCGGTCTGGCGATCGTCCAGCGCATCGTGCACCGCCACGGTGGGCGGGTGTGGGCCGAGGGCCAGGTCGAGAAAGGCGCCACGTTCTTCTTCACGCTCCGAGGAGCGGACGCATGACGCAACCGCACGAAGTCGAGATCCTCCTGGTCGAGGACAATCCGAGCGACGCGGAGTTGACGCTGCGGGCGCTCAAGCAGCGCAACCTCGCGAATCAGGTGTTCGTGTGTCGCGACGGCGCCGAGGCCTTGGACTTCTTTTTCGGTGACGGATCGCACGCCTTGCGGGAAATCGGCGTCGTCCCGAAGGTGATCCTGCTCGACCTGAAGCTCCCCAAGGTCGACGGCCTCGAGGTGCTGCGGCGCCTCAAAGAGGAGGCCCGGACCAAGAGCATTCCGGTCGTCGTGCTCACGTCGTCGCGCGAAGAGCCCGACATCGCACGGGCGTACCGCCTGGGCGCGAACAGCTACATCGTCAAGCCCGTGGATTTCGAGGCCTTTGCGCGCGCGGTCTCCGACGTCGGCCTGTACTGGCTCCTGTTGAATCACCCTCCCCGCTGACGCGGTGACGGCTTCCGCCCCGGCCTCGCTGCACGTCCTGCTCGTCGAAGACCGAGAAGTCGACGCAGAACTCGTGCAGCGGGAGCTGAAGCGGGCGGAGATCGTGTGCCGGACGAGATGCGTCGACACCGAGGAAGCCTTCCGCCGCGAGTTGCGGGATTTCGCCCCAGACCTCGTGCTGGCCGATTACTCGATTCCCGGCTTCGGCGGGATGGCGGCCCTGGAGATCCTCCGGCGGGAGGCGCCGCTCGTTCCCCTGATCGTCGTCACGGGCAGTATCGACGAGGAGACGGCCGCCGAGTGCATCAAGGCCGGCGCCGCCGACTACGTCCTCAAGACGCGGCTGGTGCGCCTCGGCCCGGCCGTCCGCAGCGCTTTGGACGTGCGCAACAGCCGCGCCGAACGCGCTGCCGCCGAGGTGGCGCTGCGGCGCAACGAGCAGCGGTTTCGGGCCCTCGTCGAGCATAGCTGGGACGCCGTCGCCCTGTTCGGTCCCGACGGCGCCATCCTCTACGGCAGCCCCGCCACGACGCGCGTCCTCGGCTATGACCTGCCCGAATTCGTCAAGTATAACGCGCTCGAGTTGATCCACCCCGACGACCGTGACGCCGTCGTGGGCCGGCTCACGGAATCGATGGCGCACCCCGGCGGCCGTGTGGACGTGGCAGCGCGCGTCCGGCACAAGGACGGGACTTGGCGCTACCTCGAGGGCGTCTTTACGAACCTGCTCGACGATCCGAGCGTCGCCGCGATCGTCAACAACTATCGCGACGCGACCGAACGCCGCAGCCTCGAGCAGCAAGTCATTCAAGCCCAGAAGATGGAAGCGGTCGGCCGGTTGGCCGGGGGCGTGGCTCACGACTTCAACAACATCCTCACCGCCATCGGCGGCTACACGGATCTCCTCCTTGCCGACCTGCCCCTCGACGACCCCAGGCGCCAGGACGTGGACGAAATCCACCGGGCGGCGGACCGCGCCGCCGCGCTGACTCAACAGCTCCTCGCGTTCAGCCGCCGCCAGGTCCTGCAGCCCAAGGTCATCAACGTCAACGCGCTGGTGGTGAACGTCGAAAAGATGCTGCGACGCCTCATCGGTGAGGACGTCCAACTCGAAGCGGCCCTCGCCGAGGACGTGGGCCGCGTCCGCGCCGACCCCGGCCAGCTGGAGCAGGTGCTCGTGAATCTCGCGGTGAACGCGCGCGACGCGATGCCCGGGGGAGGGCGACTGACCATCGAAACCAGCAACATCGAGCTCGACGCCGCGTACGCCACGGAGCATCGCACGGTGGCGCCGGGACCCTACGTGCTCATCGCCGTCAGCGACACCGGCACGGGGATGAGCGCGGATACGCAATCACACATCTTCGAGCCGTTTTTCACGACCAAGGAAGTGGGCAAAGGCACCGGCCTCGGCCTGGCCACGGTCTACGGGATCGTGAAGCAAAGCGGTGGGAGCATCTGGGTCTACTCGGAGCTCGGACACGGCACGACCATCAAGGTCTATTTCCCGCGCGTGGACGAACCGGCCGAGCCGCTCGCGGCGCCGGGTCTTGTCGACCCGGCAAGCCTGCGCGGCACCGAGACAATTCTGCTGGTGGAGGACGAGCCTTCCGTCCGGGGCGTCGCGCGCCAGGTCCTCGCCCGCCAAGGCTACACCGTCCTCGAGGCGCCGGACGGCCAAACCGCCCTGATGATGATCGCCGCGGGGGCACGCGTCGACTTGGTCCTCACCGACGTCGTGATGCCCGGGATGAGCGGCCGGGCATTGGCGGATCAGCTCGCGCGGCGCTCCCCCGGGATCCGCGTCCTCTACATGTCGGGGTATACCGACGACGCGATCGTCCGGCACGGGATGCTCGAGCCGGGACTCGCGTACCTCCAGAAACCGTTCCGGCCAGACGCGCTCGCGCAGAAAGTGCGCGAAGTGTTGAATCGACACTCCTGACGGCACGATCTCGCGAGTGTGTACTCACTTTATCTCGTAGTACATTGACTAGTAAGCGGTTAGCATGGCGCAAGGCCGAGTTTTGCAGGCTAATATGGCTCCGGGAAGCGACTTACGAACCGCACTGGCCCGCCGACGGTACCGCCCCACTAGATTCTGCCCATGCCCTTACCCCCCCTCTTTGGCCATGACGGGGTCAAAAGGCGCCTGGCTGGCGCCGTCGCCGTTGCGCGGTTGCCACAGGCCCTGCTGTTCGAGGGTCCGCGCGGCGTTGGTAAGCAGCGCCTGGCGCTCTGGTTGGCGCAGTGCCTGGTATGCGAAAGAGGGGGGGCGTGCGGTGAGTGCCGGGGGTGTCGCCAGGTCGCCACGCTCCAACACCCTGACGTGCATTGGTTCGTCCCGCTGGAGCTGAGCAAGAAGGGCGCGGACGCTGACAAGCAGGTCGACCTCGTTGCGGAAGCCTTGGCCGAGGAGATGACGGCCCGACGCGAACAGCCGCTTTACCAGGCGCCAGGCGGCCTGGCGAGCCACGGGATTGCCGCGGTCCGATTGCTCCTACGACGCCTGTCGCTGACGCCGGCGGTAGGAAGCCGCAAAGTGTTCATTGTGGGAGATGCTGAGCGTCTTATTCCCCAGCGGGGGATGGAAGACGCTGCCAACGCGTTGCTCAAGGCGCTCGAGGAGCCGCCGGCCGACACGATCATCATTCTGACCGCGTCCGATCCGGAAGCGCTGCTCCCGACGATCCTGTCCCGCGTTGTGCGTGTGCGTGTCGCACGAATCATCGACAGTGTCGTGACAGAATTCGCGCAGCAAGTGCTCGGCATCACAGCCAAAGATGAGCTCGTGGAGCGAGTTAGGGTGGCGGAGGGGTGCATTGGCAGGCTCCTTGCAACTGGAAGCGATTCGGGAGCGGCGACCCGGCGTGCCGGCGACCTGCTCGAAGCGAGCCGCAAGGGCGCCGCGACACCTTATGCGCTCGCCCTGACTCAGATGCCCTTTCAGGCACGGGGCGGCTTCACCGAGATGCTGGACGCGCTGGCGGGCCGCCTGCGCACCGAGGCCAAGACCGGCGTCGAGACGCAGAGGCTTGTCGAAGCGATCGCCCGCGTGATGGACGCGCGGGAGCTGGCCCAGGGGAACGTGAACCCTCAACTCGTCGCCGCCGTATTGGCGGAGGACCTCGCGGGGGCGGAGAACAGATGAAGCTGTCGCACGTGGATCAGGCGGGCCGAGCCCGAATGGTGGATGTCGGCGACAAGCCGATCAGCGTGCGGACAGCGGTAGCGGCCGGAGCGATCCGGATGACGGGCGACGCGTTCCAGCTGGTCGCCGATCAGACCGTGGCCAAGGGCGACGTGCTGGCGGTGAGTGAAGTGGCGGGAACGCTGGCGGCGAAACGGACGGCGGAGCTGATTCCGCTCTGCCACCCACTCGGCCTCGACCACGTGGAGGTCGAAGCGAGCCTCGACTCGGCGTTGCCGGGGGTGCGGGTCCGGGCGGCCGTCAAAGCGGTGGGCCGGACCGGTGTCGAGATGGAGGCGCTGACCGCGGTGTCGGTCGCGCTGCTCACCGTCTACGACATGGTCAAGGCCGCGGATGCGGCGATGGTGATTGCGGACGTGCATTTGGTGGAGAAGAAAAAGACACCGCTCGACGTTTGAGCGGCGCTTGATGACCGCGCCGTAGGTTGGCGCGGAGATAGGCCTTACAAGAGAGGGGTATGAACACGAAAACTCAACGTCTGATGCTGCGGGGCGGGATGATCCTGATCGGCGCCCTGCTGGTGAGCACCGTCGGTGGGTGGGCCCGCGGCGCCTCGGCGGATGCCGATCGCGTCCCGGCCACCGGTTCCGAGCTGCTCGGTGAGCTGCGCGATCTGCGCCAGCAGCTCGACGCCAAGCAGGGCGAGCTCGACGTCGCCCGGCTGCAGCTCGACCGCGCCAGCGCGATCATTCAGTACTCGGCGCACTACCGGATCCCCGCTGACCTCGCGACCGCGATCTACGACGTGGCGTTGAGCGAGGGGATCGATCCTGGCCTGGCCTTCCGGCTGGTCAAGGTCGAGTCGGGCTTCACCCAGCGCGCCAAGAGCAAGGTCAACGCCATTGGCTTCACGCAGGTGCTGCCCAGCACGGCGCGGCTATACGAGCCCGGATTGACCACCGAGCAGTTGTTCGACCGCGACACGAATCTGCGGATCGGCTTCCGCTACCTGCGCGACCTGCTCGATCGGTACCCGTCCAACATGTCGTTGGCCCTCTTGGCCTACAATCGGGGCCCGGGCAAGGTCGAAGAACTGTTGGGTAAGGGGCGCGACCCGCAGAATGGGTACGCGACCTCGGTTATGAAAGGCTTTAGACATCGGTAGGACGCCAAGACGCCAGGACGCTAAGACGCCACGTTGCACGATCATGCAGCGTGGCGTCTTGGCGTCTTGGCGCCTTCTTGTCGTCGGCCCTCTAGTTCGCTGGTATTCTCAGCCAGTCTCCAGGCCGTATCACGCTCCCCATCGTCATCCCATTCGCATTGAGCAGCGCCGTCAGCCCGACTCCATACCGCCGGGCGATCGTGCTGGGCGTCTCCCCAGCCCTGACGCGGTGTCGGCCGGAGGCGCTGCCGCCCCCCGGCACGCGGCGGTAGCGGGGCTCGGGCGGCGTGCTCCACGCCGAGGTCGGCACCACGCGGCCGCTCATCGGCACGATGATGCGCTGCCCGACGCGCAGGGCGTTGGCCCGCAAGTGAGGGTTGGCACCGCGCAGCATCGTGACACTGACGCGATAGCGCTGCGCGATCTCGGACAGGGTCTGCCCCTGCGACACGTAATGATCCACGAACGTGATGCGCTCGTTGACGGGTAGCTCGCCGAACCGCTCCGCCACACGCACGCCCGTGCCCCGGGGGACCCGCACCACGACACTGCGGTCCGGCGGCGTGATGCCCCGGACGAAATGCGGGTTCAGCTCGAGCAGGGCAGCGACCGTCGTATCGGCGAGGCGCGCCAGGACGTCGAGTCCCGTCGCATCGGGGATCGTCACCTCATCGAAGACGAGGGGCGGAAGGGGCTGGATCTCAGTAAATCCGTAGCGGCCCGGCTGTTTGGCGATGAGCGCCGCGGCGATGAGCTTGGGCACGTAATCGCGGGTCTCGCGACGCAGGTACCGCCGATCCGCGATCTGAAAGAAGGTCTGGTCGCTGACCGAGTCGGGCTCGCCGGGAAGGCGGCGGATGCCGCGCTCGATCCGTCCGGCCCCCGCGTTATAGGCGGCCGCCGCGAGATAGACGCTGCCGAGGCGCTCCACCAGGTCGGCGAGGTGATTCACGGCGGCGTCGGTGGCCTTGAACGGGTCGCGCCGCTCATCCACCCACGGGTCGATCTGCAGGCCGTACATCCGCCCCGTGCTCGTCATGAACTGCCACATCCCCACGGCGCGGGCGCGGCTCACCGCGGTGTTCGACAGGCCGCTCTCAATCAGCGTGAGATACACCAGGTCCTCGGGCAGGCCCCGGGCGCGCAGGCGCTCCCGGATCATCCCCTCGTAGCGGCCCAGACGCGATAACCAGATTTCGAAGCGATCACGCGCGTCCAGCTGAAAGAACTCGAGGTACTCGAGCACGCGCCGATTGGCCGAAAATGTCGTGACGTCGATGTCGAAGATCGCGCCGGCGTTGTCGGCAGCACCGAGGATCGTCTTGGCCTCGGAGCCGAAGAGCCGCTCGGCTTCCCGCTGCACTTCCTCGCCGCGCACCGTCGTGTCGCGCCCGGCCGCCGGCGCCGCTGTGGCGGCCGAGGGGGGCGTGGCAGGCGGGGCGGCCGGCGTTCCACGGCCGTGCAGGCTGTCCAGCGCCGACTGATCGGCGGCGGAATCGCGCTGCACGCCGGCGAGCGCGGCGCCCACCTGCGCCGCCGCGGTCGTGTCGCCGGGAACACCCGCGGCAGGGGCGACGGTGGCCCCCAGGACACTACCCGACGAGCGCGCACCGCTGGACGCGCAGCCGGTGGCCAGCACCGCGGCGCCCATCATCCAGATCGAAATCCAAGTCGGTCGCGTCATCGTGTCGCCAGGTAGTTCCCGAGTAACCGGTTCGTCGCATTCAGCACTGCAAGGGCCGCGCCGCGCGGCGGATCGTTCTCCGTCAGACAAGACCCCACCAGCCGCGTCGCCTCTTCCGGCGCGCGCGCTGACAACGATACGATCACGACCGTCGCGTCGAACGCGCGCACCGCTTTCACACCCAACAGTTCGAACGTCAGCTTCGTCTCCACCGACCGCTCCAGCGCCTGTACCGCCGCCACGGCGCAGCAGCGGAGCTCACCGGTCTGCGACGTCACGCCGTCGGACGAACCCTCGAAGCGCCGTCCATCGGCCCAGGCCAGGACGACCGTGGCGCGGCAACGGCCGTTCGGCAGCCGCTGAAATCCGAACTCCTCGAAGCGAAGCCGTGCCTCACCCACGCGTGCTCCTCAATCGAAGCGTACTTCGATCTGATGTTTGAGCCCCGCGTCCTGCGGGGCCTCCACGACGTCCACCTCGAGCCGCGGCACCCCTTTCGCATCGCGCTCGGCCGAAATCACCAGGATCAGACCGCTCTCGAACTCCACCTTCACGTGCCGCACGTCGGACCGGACGGTCAGATCGCGCACCGTCTCTCCGCGGAGCCGCGCGACCGCGCCCACAATGCGCCGCAGGTCCTGCAGATCGACCGGGCTCACGCCAGCCGCTCGGCCAGCACCTGCGTCAGCGCGGCGGTGGGAATGCGCTCGGCCTGGATGAACAACGACGATTTCGACGTGGCCTCCAATGGGTAGGCCGTCCAGAACGATTGCCGCCGGCTCGGCTCGGACGCGGCCCGGAACGTGAGCATGAGCTGCCAGGCCGCCGTGTTCGCGCGCCGTTCGGCTACCGCTTCGACATGCCAAACCTGGTCACCGTGTGCGATTACGCGCCATGGCATAGGTCACCTCGACCGGGGCCGCCCAAAAGGGCTCCCAATATGTTGGTAAGTTCAAGTCCCGTCAATATTTGAGGGCCTGCGCGGCAGCCCGGCACTCATGCATCCTGCAACGTGTGGAGGGACCGACGTCTTCGCGGGTCGGTTAGTCGCCTCTCGTTACGTAGGCCCGGAAGCGCGCGGCTAGGTCTTTGGTGACCGTACCGGCGACGCCCGACCCGATGGCGCGGCCATCCAGCTTGGACACGCCGACGACCTCGGCGGCGGTACCAGTCAGGAAGACCTCGTCAGCGGTATACAGATCGTAACGGTTGAGGGGCAGCTCTTCGGTCGCGTAGCCGGCCTCGCGCGCCAGGTCGACCACCGTGTCACGCGTGACCCCACGCAGAATACCGGAATATGGCGGCGGCGTCCGGACGACGCCGCGCGTCACGACGAACAGGTTCATGCCGCTCGCCTCGGCGACGTGGCCGCTCGAGTCGAGCATGATGACTTCATCGACGGAGGCGGCGATGCCTTCGAGCTTTGCGAGGATGTGCGTGAGGTAGTTGAGCGACTTGACGCGGGGGGAGAGGCTTTCACGATGATTGATCGGCGTGGCCGCCGTGATGGCGACCAGGCCCTTCTCATAGCTCTCGGCGGACCACAGGCGGATCGTATCGGTAATGCAAATGACCGACGGCTTGGCGCACTTGCGGGGATCGAGTCCGAGATCGCCCACGCCGCGGGTCACGACGAGCCGGATGTATGCTTCCTGGATCCCACTCTTGACCACGCCCTCCTCGACGATCCGCGCCATTTCAGCCTTGGTCATCGGGACGTCGAGCCAGATCGCCTTGGCCGATCCGTACAACCGGTCGAGGTGCTCGTCGAGACGGAAAATGCGGCCGCCGTAGGCCCGGATCCCCTCGAAAACGCCGTCGCCGTAGAGCAGGCCGTGGTCAAATACGGAAACGACCGCGGTGCCGCGGTCGTACCATTTGCCGTCGATCCAGATGGTGGAGGGCATCGAAGCAAATCTGCCTCCGATGCCCTCCCGTGACAACTGCCCACACGGACATCCTTCAGTGAGGCGGCTGGGGATCGAACCCAGGACCTACGGATTAAAAGTCCGTTGCTCTACCAACTGAGCTACCGCCTCGGTGGCCGAAAGATAGTCGGCAGCGTTAGGTTTCGCCGCGCAAATGCCGACGACCAACCCGATTACGCACGTCTCCGACACTGCCCGCTGGGTCGCCATCTACCGCGCCATGGAGAGTGAGCGGCCCGATGCGCTGTTCCGTGACCCTCACGCACGTCGCCTCGCCGGGGCGCGCGGCGAAGAGATCGTGCGCACCATGCCGCGCGGCCGCGCCATGGCGTGGTCGATGATCGTGCGAACAGCGGTGATGGACGAGTTGATCCTGCGCGCCGTGGCGCGCGACGGCGTACACACGGTCGTCAACCTCGCCGCCGGGCTCGACACGCGCCCGTACCGCCTTCCCCTCCCCGGCGGCCTGCGCTGGATCGAGGTGGATTTCCCCGATCTGCTCGCCTACAAAGAGGAACAGCTCGGGGCCGAGCGGCCGCGCTGCCAGCTCGAACGGGTCGCCGTTGATCTCACGGACCGCGAGCGGCGCCGCGAGCTGTTTCAGGACGCGGTGAGCGGCGGCGGCGGCGGGACGTTGGTGATCGCCGAGGGCTTGCTCGTGTATCTCGAGCCGGCGGAGGTGGGGCGTCTGGCTGACGATCTCTCCGCCGCCGGGTTCGGGTGGTGGCTCATCGATCTCGCATCGCCCGGGCTCCTGAAGATGCTGGCGAAGACGTGGGGCCGGAAACTGGAAGAAGGGAACGCGCCATTCCGATTCGCGCCCGCCGAGGGGACGCAGTTCTTCGCGCCCCACGGCTGGGCGGAGGCGGAGTACCGTTCGATGTGGGAAGAATCGCTGCGTCTGAAGCGCACGATGCCGCTCGCGTGGCTCTGGAACCTGATCGGCAAGTTCTACCCTAAGAGAAAACGCGAGGAGTTCCGCCGCTTCTCCGGCATTGTCCTGCTGCAACGCACCTGAAGGGTCAATCATTCATCGAGGAGATCGATTTGTGAAAACGCTGTTGATCGGCGGAGCGCTGGCATTGGCTCTCACTGCCTGCTCGCGTCCAGCCGCATCGCCCACGGCACCGAACGTCGTGACGATCGTCGCGACCGACTACGCGTTCACGGCCCCGGACACCATCCCCGCGGGCCTGACCACGTTCAAGATGCTGAACCAGGGCCGCGAGCCGCATCAAGCGGTGGTGATGGGCGCCCCCGGGAAAACGTTGGACGAGATTCGCGCCGCCATGATGTCGCAGGGGCCGATTCCCGAGTGGCTGACCTTCCCCGCCGGCCCGGGGGTCGCCACGGGGACTGACAGCTCGAACGCCACCTCGCGCCTCGAGCCGGGCCTCTACTACGTCGTGTGCTTCATCCCGGACTCGGCCGGCGTCCCGCATGTCATGAGGGGGATGGTGCGCCAACTGGTCGTCGCACCCGCGCCAACCGCTGCCGCGGCCCCGGAGCCGCAGGCGGACGTCGTCGTAACGCTATCGGATTACGCGTTTGGGCTGTCGACGCCGCTCACGACCGGGACGCACACGATCCGCGTGGAGAATGCCGGTCCGCAGGTGCACGAGATCGGCATCGAGCAGCTGGCGCCGGGCAAGTCGATCGCCGACTGGCAGCGATGGCTGGTTGGTGGGATGAAGGGGATGGGTCCGGCGAAGCCCATGGGCGGCATCACCGGTCCGGACAAGGGCAAGACCGGGTGGTTTACGATCACGCTGACGCCGGGGAAGTATCTCCTGACGTGCTATGTCCCCGACGCGAAGGACGGAAAGCCGCACGTGTTGCACGGGATGGTGCAGGAAATAACAGTGAACTAGTCGGTTAGGCGGTTGGACGTTTGGACGGTTGGACAAATCGAAGGGCGGGAGCCGACTCGGCATCCCGCCCTTCGCATTCCAACCGACTAACCGCCAAACCGTCTAACCGCCTAGAAGAGCCAGCGCAACCCCGCCTGCAGCTGCCGCGGGTCGCCGAGGCCGCTGCGGATCGTCCCGTCGAAATTGAAGACCAGGTTGCCATAGGACGGATCGCGGAAGTTGTCGTTGCCCGTGAGGTTGAACACCTCGACGATGGCCTCGACCTGACCCTGCCGTCCGAGATCGAACGGCCGTGACACCCGGAGATCCCAGGAGAAGTAGGCGTTGTCCTTGCGGAGTGTGTTGCGGCGCAAAATACGGCCGGCCCCGGCGGCAAGCGTATCGCGGCAGATACGGTCCGCGGCGCTCGCGGCGCGCGCACCGTCGCCAACATTCCCGGCCCCGCAATTCTCCGAGACAGGCTGCGCCGAGTAGTAGCTCACCCGGTTGTTCATATAGATCCCGCCCGGCAGCCTCACCAGAGCCCAGGCGTTCACCCGGTGACGTTGGTCGCGGTCGCTCCAGTTGTACTCGGCCTGCAACGAGTCGGCGCGCACGTACCGCAAGGTGAACGGATCGCGTTCGTTGTCGTCGTCCGACTTGTCGAACGACAGCGTGTAGTTGATCTGGAACTGGAAGTTGGGATCCAAGACGCGCTTCAATCCGACCGTGATACCGGTGTAGCGCGACTTCGCGCTGCTTTCCACCGTCGTGAGCTGCCCTACGCCGTTCGGATCCAGCGGTGTGGTCAGCGACGTGTCCCACGGAGAGCCGAATACCGCGTCATTGCGGTTGACAAAGCGCGTCAGGTGATCGGTCCGGGCGTGCGTTACGCTGATCAAGGCTCCCAAGTCACTCCCCAGCTGCCGCTCGTACGCCAGGCTAGCCGTCAGCGTCCTGGGGTTTTGGAAGTTTTTGTCAAAGACGAAGATGTCCGGATGATTCACGGCGGCCGGGGCCACGTTACTGGGGAACAGTGAGCCAAACGCCGGAGCACCGGCCCCGCCCGTGACATAGGTCAGGCCGATCGAGCCATTCGTGCTGCGGCTCGACGCCAGGTTCAGACCCGGGATGCGCGCGTAGTACAGCCCGGCGCTGCCGCGGATCACCTGCCGTCCGTCGGCGTTAGGGTCGTAGGCGAATCCAAATCGCGGCTGGATCATTTTCTTGTCCGACGGGATCGTGCCATCCGATGGGAACGTGTACGTGCCGGTGGCGTTGGTCACCGTCCTACCGATGAACGGACCGAAAAAGACCTGGCTAGGCGGTGTGATTGGATCGGGCTGCAACTGCGCCTCCCAGCGCAACCCGTAGTCCAATGTCAGTTTCGGATTGGGCCTCCAACTGTCCTGGATGTAGAACGCCAGCTCGGTCTGCGGAATCTCCTGAGTGCCGGCCTCGCGAACGGTGCGACCGACACCAGCTTGCTGCAGGTACAGCAGCAACCCACCAGCATTGGTGGAGTCGATCAAGTAGTCCAAGAACCCCTGCACAGACGCAAAGATGTAACGGCTGTTGGCGAACCCGATGAACGTCTGTACAGAGTTCACGCGGTTGAACTCGCCGCCCACCTTGAAGAAATGGTTCCCTTTGGCCCACGACAGGTTGTCCAGCAGCTGGAGTCGCGTGTCGTAGTACTGAACCGGGATGAAGAACGGCATCCCAAAGCGGTACTGGCCCCCGAAATCCATTGCGACATCAGGGAATGGACGGGAGGCCGGCGGGTCAGCCGGATTGGGGCCGAGCAACGAGCTGCGTGGGCCCTCGTAGGGGCGAGGCCGGTCTTCCCTCGAGTACTGGAAGCGGAATTCGTTCGACGCGTTCGACGAGAGATACGACCTGAGGCTGCCGTTCACCGCGTTAGAGTGATCCTGCTCCACGGCGTTGGCGCTGCGTGCCCAGCTGTCCACGTCGAAGGTGCCGTTCTGCTGCTGCGACCATGTGTAGTTGTATTTGAGCGACAGGTTGTGCCGCTCTGAGAGCCGGAAATCGAACTTCGCGAGCAGGGCCCGGGCGTCGTTGGTGCGGGCGATGGGTCCAAAGTCGCCCTGCAACGCACCGGCATAAGCGGTGTCCATCCACGCTTTCAGCAGATTGAAGCTCCCGGTTGTGTCCCGGGTCTTCTGCTTGACGTCATCGTAAATCTGCTGGTCGTACGCGATGAAGAAGAACGCGCGGTCCCGCTTGAGGGGACCGCCCAGCGTGAATCCGAACTGATCCTGGCGGAAGTCCGGCTCGAACGTCCTCCCCGCGTGCGACGGCGCGCCCGATATGGCGTCCGACTTGGCGTAGACATGGGCCGTGCCGCGCAGCTCGTTGGTCCCCGACTTCGTGATGACGTTCACGAACCCGCCCGACGAGCGCCCGAACTCCGCGTTGGCACCGCCCGCTACGACGACGACCTCCTGCACCGCGTCCAGATTGAACGTAAAGGGGGGCCGCTGGCCGCCGCGCTGCTCGCCGAAGAACGGGTTGTTGAAGTCCGCCCCGTCCACGCTGACGTTGTTGTGGATTCCCTTCTGCCCACCGATCGACAGCTCATCGCCATCGGGTCCCTGCACCAGCCCCACGTTCGGCGTCAGCAGCGTGAGGTTGAGGTAGTTGCGGCCGTTGTTGGGCAGGCCCGCCACCGCCTCGGTGGGCAGGCGCGTCGACGTCTCGACCTTGGTCGCGTCGACGACGGGTTGCGACGCCTCCACCGTCACGGCCTGCAGCTCGACGGCCGCCACGCGCAGGGCGAGGTCCACCGTTTCACCCACGCGCAGCGGGATGCCGGTGCGCTTGGCCTCGCCGAAGCCGACGGCCCGCCCGGCGACGTCGTAAGTACCGAGCGGGAGCAGCGACGCGACAAACACACCGCGGTCGTTGGTCGTGACCTGGCGCTGGAAGCCGGTGTGCGTCTCGCGCAGCGTCACCGCCGCACCGACCACCGGCGCGCCCGAGGGATCCGACACGACGCCACGGATGACGCCGGTCGTAGCCTGGGATTGCGCGGCCGCAGCGATCGGGAGCGCGAGAGCGAGCACTACCGGCCCGAGGAACTTGCGCAGCATTGGGGTCATGCCTCCGGAAGTGAGGTGTGTCGGGACTGGGGAGCGTACCACCCGCCCGCTCCATCCGCAAGGATGGACGCGTGCTACTTTTGTGACGATGCAAAACGCCGACATCGCCCGGCAGCTCGACGAGGTCGCGAATCTCCTCGAGATGTCGAATGCGAATCCCTTCAAAGTGCGCGCCTACCGCAACGCCGCGCGCACCGTGCGCGACCACCCGGAGCCGCTGGCGGAGCTGGTGCGGGCGGGCGGGTTCGACCTGACCGACCTACCCAGTATCGGTGAGGGCATCGCCACCGAGATCGAAGCCCTGGTGGCGACCGGCGAGATGCCGCAGCGTCAGCAACTCATCAAGAAGCTCCCCGCCGGGCTCCTCGACCTGCTGCGCATTCCGGGCCTCGGCCCCAAACGCGTCAAGTTGCTGCACGAAAAGCTCAAGGTGAAAACCGTGGCCGACCTGGCCAAGGCGATCGACGCGGGCAAGGTCGCGAAGCTGGCGGGGTTCGGACCCAAGATGGTCGAGAAAATTCGCTCCGGCCTGGGCCAGGCCGAGCGCGCCGAGCAGCGCATGATCCTGCACGAAGCCGAGGCGCATGCCCGGGCGCTCGTCGAGTACCTGAAGGGCGGCGGCGCGATCCAGGAGATCGAAGTCGCCGGCAGCTTCCGCCGCCGCCGCGAAACGATCGGCGACCTGGACATCCTCGTCACGAGCAGGAACCCCGACCAGGTGATGGCGCGCTTCGCCGAGTATCCCGACGTCAAGCGCATCGTGTCCCAGGGTCCGACCCGGGCCAGCGTGCGCCTTTCCAATGGCCTGCAGGTGGACTTGCGGGCCGTGGAGCCCGACGCCTATGGCTCGGCGCTGCAGTACTTCACCGGCTCGCAGGCCCACAGCATCGAGCTGCGTAAGATCGCGCAGGCGAAGAAGCTCAAGCTCAACGAGTACGGCGTGTACGAAGGCACGCGCCGCGTGGCGGGACGCACGGAGCAGGACGTCTATGCCGCCCTGGGTGTCGACTGGATCCCGCCGGAGCTGCGCGAGGCGCGCGGCGAGATCGAGCTGGCCCGCACGCACCGCCTGCCGGCGCTCGTCACGCTGGAGCAGATCCGCGGCGACCTCCAGATGCACACCGACGCGAGCGACGGGCACACGCCGATCGAGCTGATGGCCGATGCCGCGCGGGCGCTGGGCTACGCGTACATCGCCATCACCGACCACTCCAAGCGCGTCTCGATGTCGGGGCTCGACGCCGCGGCGTTGCGCGCCCAGTGGAAGGCGATCGACAAGCTGAATGCAAGCTCAGCCGTGCGCGTGCTAAAGAGCGTCGAGATGGACATCCTCGAGAATGGCAGCCTCGACTTCGAGGATGACGTGTTGGCCGAGGCGGACTACGTGGTGGCGACGATCCACTACGGGCTGAAGCAGAGTGAGCGACAGATCACCGATCGGCTGCTCGGCGCGATCGCGAATGACTACGTCGACGCGATCGGCCATCCCACCGGACGCGTCGTCAACGGCCGCGAGCCCTACGTGCTGGATTTCGACGTCGTGGCGCGCGCCGCGGCCGCCGCCGGCTGCCTCCTCGAGATCAACGGCAGCGAGCGGCTCGACCTCCCCGACACGCTGGCGGCCGCGGCGAAGGGGTACGGCGCGCGGTTCGTGCTGTCGACCGACGCGCACGATCCCCGGCACCTCGGCAACATGCGGTTCGCGGTCGCGGTGGCGCGGCGGGCAGGGCTCGAGGCGGCCGACGTCGCCAATACCAAGCCGCTCGACGCCTTCCTGAAGTCGCTACGGCGCGCGCAGCGCCGCTAGCAGATTGAGCTGCGCGACGGGCTCGAAGCTCCAGCGGTGGTGGCGCGTCGGGCCGTACAGGTTCAAGGCGTCCAGATGCTCGGCCGTGGCGTAGCCCTTGTTGGTGTCCCAGGCGTAGAGCGGATGGCGAGCGGCGAGGCGGTCCATGAGGCGGTCCCGGATCGTCTTGGCGATGACCGACGCCGCGGCGATCGAGTGGCACTTGGCGTCGCCGTCGATAATCGCCTGGTGCGGACACTCGAGCTCGGGACAGGGGAGCCCATCGACCAGCACATCGGTCGGGACGACGCCGAGCCGGCGCAGGGCGCGACGCATCGCGAGAATCGACGCCCGGCGGATGTTGAGCCGATCGATCTCCTGCACGCTCGCGGCGCCGACCGCCACCGCGAGAGCCCGCTCCCGGATGCGCACGGCGAGCTTGGCGCGCTGGCGCGCCGTGAGCAGCTTCGAGTCGTCGAGGCCACGAATCGGTTTTGCCCCGACCGGAAACACGACGGCCGCGGCCACCACTGGTCCAGCCAGGGGGCCGCGGCCGACTTCATCGAGACCGGCGACGATGCTCCGCCCTTCGCACCACAGCGCGACTTCGCGCTCGAGCGAGGGGCGGCGGTGCTTCACTCTTTCGGCTGCTCCTGCTCGGCCCCCGCCCCGGCCCCCGCCCCCGCAGCCGCAGCCGCCGCGCCCTGAGTCGCGCCCTTCTTCTCGCGGATGCGCGCCGCCTTCCCAGCGAGGCGCCGCAGGAAGTACAGCTTGGCGCGCCGCACGCGGCCCTTCCTGACCAGCTCGATCGCGCCGATCAACGGCGCGTGCAGCGGGAAGATGCGCTCCACCCCGACGCCTGCCGAGATCTTGCGGACGGTGAAGGTCTCGTTCATGCCGCCCCCGCGCCGGGCGATACACACGCCCTCGAACGCCTGGAGGCGCTCCTTCTCACCCTCGCGCACGCGCACCATGACGCGCACCGTATCGCCGGGCGTGAAGGCCGGGATGTTGGTCTTCATGCCTTCGCGCTCGATCGCTCTTAGCCTCTGCATACGCGAACTCCTAGACGTCTAGTTTTTTCCACAGATCGGGCCGCCGTTCGCGCGTCAGGCGCTCGGCTTGCGCCGCCCGCCATGCCGCAATCTTATCGTGATCGCCGCTCAACAATACGTCCGGTACGTCCAGCCGGCGATAGCTCGGCGGCCGCGTGTAGCTGGGCGGCGCCAGCAGCCCGTCGTAGTGTGAGTCGCTCGCCGCCGACTCATGGTCCCCGAGCGCGCCCGGGAGCAACCGCACCACCGCGTCCACCACACACAAGGCCGCCGGCTCACCGCCCGACAGCACGAAATCGCCGATCGATACTTCGTCGGCCCCAAGTACGTCCACCACTCGCTGATCGACGTCCTTGTAATGCCCACATAGCAAGGTCAGCTCACTGCCCAACGAATAACGGACCGCGGTCTCGTGCGTGAAGAGCGTTCCGCGCGCCGAGAGGAGGACGATTGGACCCTGCACAACCTTCAGATCCTCCACCGCCTCCACCAACGGCTCCACCTTCAGCACCATCCCGGCGCCGCCGCCGTAGGGCGCATCGTCGACGGTGTGGTGCTTGTCGTGCGTGTAATCGCGCAGCTGCACGACCCGATACGTCACGAGCCCCGCCTTGGCGGCCCGGCCCAGAATGCTCGTGGCCAGCGGCGCCGCGAACCATTCGGGAAACAGCGTGACGACGTTAACCGTCAGCATCGTCCCGCTCGTCATCGATCGCCACCAGCTGGTTCCGCCAGCCTTCCACGGCCGCCCGCGACGTGATGCCCTCGAAGCCGAGCAACCACTCGCGGTGATAGGCCCGGCGGCGGGCCAGGACGAGCGGACCCGCCAGGATCTTGCGGTCCTCGTCCATCACGTACACGTGCGCCTTGGGGACGAACACGCCCCCGGGATTCTCGACCAGGGGGAACACCGCCACCTCCCCCTGCTGGCCGTGCGGCTTGCGCAGCCGCCCGACTACGCGGGCCGTTTGCCCAGCACGCCGGCTTTCTTGAGGAGCGAGCGCACCGTGTCGGTGGGCATCGCCCCCTTCGCCAGCCAGGCCTGCGCCTGCTCCGCGTTGACGTCGATGACGGCCGGATTGGCCTTCGGGTTGTAGTGGCCGATCGCCGCCACGAAGCGTCCGTCCCGCGGCGAGCGCGAGTCGGCGACCACGATGCGGAAATAGGCCTGCCCCTTGCGCCCCACCCGCCGTAACCGAATTCGAGTTGCCATACGTTCGCTACATCCTTTTCATGAGCTTGCGCATCTGCTGGAACTGCTCCAGCAGCCGGTTCACTTCCTGCACGGGCCGTCCCGCGCCTTTCGCGATCCGCAGCTTGCGCGACCCGCTCAGGATGCCGGGGTCGGCGCGCTCCGCGGGCGTCATCGACAACACGATCGCCTCGACGTGTTTCAGGCGCTTGTCATCCGCGGGAATCGCCTGCAACGCTTTCGCGTTCACGCCCGGCAAGAGTCCGAGCACCTGCTTCATCGGGCCCATCGCCTGCATCTGCTTTAGCGCGACGAGAAAGTCGTGCAAGTCCATGCCGCGCTTCGACCGCGCCTTGTGCGCCAGCTTCTGCGCCGCCTCGGCATCGACGGTCGCCGCCGCTTTCTCGACGAAGGCCACCACGTCGCCCTGCCCGAGGATGCGGCCCGCCATACGAACAGGGTCGAAGGGTTCCAGTAGGGGGGCAGCATGCTGCGCCCCTACAACCCGTTCCCCCGTGCCGATGAACTTGATCGGCACGCCCGTCACGCCGTGGATCGACAGGGCCGCGCCGCCGCGCGTATCGCCGTCGAGCTTCGTCAAGATCACGCCCGTCAGGCCCACGCCATCGTGGAAGCCGCGCGCGATCTTCACCGCGTCCTGCCCCGTCATGCCATCGGCGACGAGCAAGACTTCCTTGGGCGCCACCGCGGCCTTGAGGGCCCGCAACTCCTCCATCAACTCCGCGTCCACCTGCAGCCGGCCCGCCGTATCGACGATCACCGTGCGGCACCGCGCCGATTCCGCCTGGCGAAGCGCAGCCGGTACTCCCCCTTCGGTCCCAAACACCGGCACGTCGATCTGCTTGCCCAGCTGCTCCAGCTGCTCGCGCGCCGCCGGCCGATACGGGTCCGCCGCGACGAGCCCCGGCGCCTTCTGCTCCAGCTTGAGCCGCCGGGCCAGCTTCGCCGCCGTGGTGGTCTTCCCCGATCCTTGTAACCCGACGAGCAGAATCACCGTCGGGCCTACGGAGGCGAACTCGATGCCGCTGCGGCTGCCCCCGAGTAGGCCGGCGATCTCGTCGTGGACCAGCTTCACGACCTGCTGGCCCGGGCTCACCGACTTGACGAGGAGTGCGCCGACGGCTCGCTCGCGCACCCGCTCGACGAAGCCGCGCGTGACCTCGAAACTGACGTCCGCCTCGAGCAGGTGGCGGCGGATCTCGCGCAGCGCCTCGGTGACGTCGCTTTCCGAGAGCACCCCGCGGCCTGTGAGACGCTTCAGGACGGCGGAGAGCTGCTCGGAAAGGGCCGTAAACATAAGCCTTGCAAGCTAAATGGCGAATCACCCGAATCCAAGTGGGGGTTATCTTGGTCTGATGGCTGCTCCGGCGACGTCCCCGGCCCCTCCCCAGGCGGCCCCCCCTCCCGCGGCGACGCCCGCCTGGTCGCGTCCCGACGACGCGACCCGACAGGCGCAGCTCGACGCGATGAAGTGGCGAGCCACCGGGCTGCTTGGATTCGCGCTCGCCGTGTTCATCGCCGCCCGGGCGTTCGAAGGGCAATACCCATGGCTCGGGTACCTCCGGGCGACCGCCGAGGCGTCGCTGGTCGGGGGCCTCGCCGACTGGTTCGCCGTGACCGCCCTGTTCCGCCATCCGCTCGGACTGCCGATTCCGCACACCGCCATCGTCGCGACCCGCAAAGAGCGCATCGGCCGGATCCTCGGCAACTTCGTCCAGAACCACTTCCTGTCGCGGGAGGTCGTCGCCGCGAACCTGCGTGCCGTTGGCCCCGCGGAGCGCGCCGCGCGCTGGTTGTCGGATCCCGAGAATGCGCGCCGCATCGCCCAGCAAGTAGCGGGCGGGCTCGCCAAGGCCCTCGAGGCGTTGCCGAACGACGAAGTCCAGGCCCTGGTGCAACAGGTCGTCAGCGCCCGGCTGCGGGCGACGCGCGTGGCGCCCGCCCTCGGCAAGACCCTGGCACTGGTGCTCGGCGACAATCGACAGGAGGAGCTGCTCAATGTCACCGTGCGGCTCGCGGCGGAAGCCGTCCTGAACAACCGGGAGCTGATCCGCGAGCGCGTCAGGGCGGAGACGCCGTGGTGGGTGCCCCCGGTGCTCGACGACAAGATCTATCAGAAGATCATCGACGCCGTCGAGCGATTGCTGCGGGACATGGTCCGGGATCCGGAGCATCCGCTGCGCGCCGCGTTCGACGAGGCCATCCGGGATTTCATCGACCGACTGCAGCACGCCCCGGACGTGATCGCGCGCGCCGAGGCGATGAAAGAAGAATGGCTCGCCGACTCGTCGGTGGCCGAGCTATCCGCGCGGCTCTGGGAGACGATCCGGCACGCGGTCATCACCTACGCCACGAGCGGAGACGCGGCGGCACCCGGGCCCCTCGATCGGGGGCTCAGTGAATTCGGGGCGGCCGTGCTCGCGAACCCGACGTTGCTCGCCGAGGTCGACGATCTGTTGATCGATCTCACGGGGGGCGTCGTGGAGAAGTACCGGCACGAAATCGGCGACCTCATCGCCCAGACCGTGGCGGGTTGGGACCCGGAGGCGACGTCGCGGCGCTTCGAGCTTGCGGTGGGAAGGGATCTGCAGTTCGTGCGGATCAACGGCACGATCGTGGGCGGCCTGGTCGGCCTCGCGATCTACACGGTCAGTCGATTCTGGCCCTGACGCTCACCTGGGGCAGTTGTTTCCATCCGCGCCAATCCGCCGGCGCGTCCACGAGTCGCACGCCGGCGCGACCGCTCAAGTCGAGACGCTTGACCTCCCACCGGCAACCCGTTGCGCCGTCCGCCCTGCGCTTCCGCCATGCCCGCTCGAGCCCGGCCGCGAATCGGTCGGCGGCGCCCGTGTCATCCCAGACGCTGTACCACACGAGCGCCTCGCCGCCGACACCGAGCACCTGGTAGCGATCGCCGTCCCACCCGGTGGCGAGCAGCGCCGCCTCGGTCTCATCGCCCAATTGTTGCTGCAGCAGCAAGCGCGTCTCGAACTCACCCAGCCCATCCTCGAACCGGAGCGAATCTGACGCCGTCCCGAACGCCAGCTCCGTCGGCTCGTCACCGGCGGCGAAGCGATCGGGGTGGAGGATCTGCTCGGTGGACGTGGGCATCGTGGCGAGGACTGAGCGGTTGGGACGATGCTTGCGGAACCACACGAAGAAGTCCGCGCCACCCAGATACGGGAAGATCAGCCCCTCGCGTAGCCACAGCGGGGCGCGCGAGAATCGCTCCATTTGCGTCGTTTGCAGGCGCGCCATCACGGCCCGCTGCTTCCAGAACCATCCGACCGGAAACGTGTCCGGGCGTTGCTCGGGCATCAGGACCGAGATCTGCACGACCGTGGCTTGTCCCTCGAGGATCGCCTGGGCCGCCGAGCGGCGGTCGTTGTGGCCCTGTTGCGTGATGATTGAGTCGAGCGAGACGTACTGGTCCTGCAGCGCATGCACCAGCTCGTGAGACACGACGACGCGAAGCTGCCCTTCCTCGATGTCCGCGGGGATGTACAAGGCATTCGAGTCGGCGTCGTAGTAGCCCGCGATCTGTTCGGTGAGGAGATCGATCATGGTGGACCGGAGCTGCATGGTATCCGGAATCAGCCCGAACAGGTGTAGCGCGGCCTCGAGGCCCTTGAGCTCGCCGGGCGGGAGATCCTGGTCGAACTTGTGTACGACGTAGTCGCGCACTTGCTCGCGGGACCGCCGCAGGACCAGGGGTTCCCGCTTGAAGGTGAGCTGCGCGCTCTGCGCGACGGACGGCATCATGCGCCGCACCATGTCGCGCAGATCCGCCTCGCTTTGCACCGCCTCGGCGCGCTCGCGACAGCCCCATCCCGCCGCCACGAGGCCGAGAGCCGCCACGCGGATCAGCCGGCCCATTCGATGCCCTTTCCCACCGCGGCCCCGACGACGCGGGCGACGTCGCGCCCCGAGACCACGATGCCCTGCCGCTCGAGCTCTTCGCGCAGCAGGCGGTCGAGGTCCGCGCGGCGCTCCGCGAGCGTCGGAGAACGGCGAACGACGGCGGAGGTCGGCGTAGGTTCCGCCGCCTTCCGCCGCCCTTCGCCGCCCAGCATTTCTTGAAAATCCGACACCACCTGATCCAGCACCGTCCCCAGATCGGGCATCGGCTCGTCGGGAGGGCGCTCCTCGGTGAGGCCGCGCTTGATCAATGCTTCGATCTTGCGGCGTTCCCGAATCAGGCGGTCCAGCTCGGGAGAGATCCGCGCCGTGGCCTGCGCGTGGGCGCACGCTTCGTCGAGCACGTCGATCGCCTTGTCGGGGCGCGCGCGGTCGGGAACGAACCGGTCGGTGAGCACGATCGCGGCTTTGAGGGCGTCATCCGCGATGGCGACGGCGTGATGCCGCTCGAAGCGCGGACGGCGCGCGACCAGCACTTCCCAAGTCTGGATCGCATCGAGCTCCTGGATCGTGACCGGCTGGAATCGACGCTCGAGGGCGGGATCCTGTCGGATCCACTTGTCGTACTCCTCGCCGGTGGTCGCACCGATGACGCGCACGTCGCCGCGGACGAGCGCGGGCTTCAGCATGTTGGCCGCGTCCATCGCGACCCCCATCGCGGTCCCCTGTCCGATCAGGTTGTGCAGCTCGTCCACGAACAGGATCAGATCGGCATTGGATGACAGCGCGCTCACGAGCCGGCGGAGCCGGTCCTCGTACTGACCGCGGAACGCGGTGCCGGCGAGCAGCGCGACGTGATCGAGCTGCAGGATGCGGGCGTCCTTGAGCGCGGTCGGGACCTCGCCCGCCGCGATGCGTTGCGCCAGACCTTCGGCCACCGCGGTCTTGCCGACGCCGGCCTTGCCCACGAGTCCGGGGTTGTTCTTGCCCTGGCGCAGCAGGATATCGATGACACGCGCGATTTCGGCGTCGCGGCAGCGCACCGGCTCGAGGTCGCCGCGGCGTGCCAGCGCCGTGAGATCGATCCCGACGCGTTCCAGCACGTCACCGCTGTCGAACAGTCCCTCGAAGGGATCGCCCATGTCCCGCTCAGTGCACCTTCAGAAAGTCGGCATACCAAGAGATCATCGCGTCTCCAAAGACGAACGTCACCGCGGCCGCGAGGGCGAGGAACACGCCGAAGGGAAGCTCATACCGCCGCCACTGCTTGATCTTCATGAGCATCAGCGGCAGATAGAACGCGCTGCCCAGCAAAGCCGCTACGAAGATCGTCAGCAGAGCGTTTCGCCAACCGACGAACGCGCCGATCAGGGCGAGCATCTTCACGTCGCCCCAGCCCATCGCTTCTTGCTTGAAGAGCCACCCGCCCGCCACTCGGACGAGCCACAGCACGCCCCACCCAACCGCAGCCCCGATGAGTGCCGTGACGAGCCCCGAGAATCCACCCGCCAGCGACAGCGCGAGGCCGATCACGAGCCCGCCGAGGCTCAGCTCATCGGGAATGATCTTGTGCCTCGCGTCGATTACCCCGATGCCCAGAAGGATGGTCCCGAAGGCCGCCGCGGACAGGGCCCGGGCGCTCGCGCCGTAAGCGAGGAGCGACACCACCCAGAGCAGCGCCACGAGCGCCTCGATGAGCGGGTACTGAATCGAAATCGGTTTGCGGCACCAGCGGCACTTGCCCCGGAGCCAGAGCCAGGAAAAGACCGGGATGTTGTCGCGCCAGGCGATACGCTGCTTGCACTGCGGGCAGGTCGACGGCGGATGCACCAGCGATCGGCGTTTCCGATCTTCGTGCCAGAGCCGCAGGATGCAGACATTCAGGAAACTACCGAAGCAGAGCCCGACCGCGGCGGCGCCGATGATGAGGGTGGCGTCAGCGCCCACGCAGCACCTCATACAGCAGAATTCCCGCCGCGACCGCGACGTTGAGGGACTCGGCGCCGCGCGCGAGCGGGATCGCGACGCGCTGCGCCGAGACGGCGTTGAGCTGGGGCCGGATGCCGGCGCCTTCGTTCCCGACGATCACGGCGATGAGGTCCTCTCGGTGAGTGCTGGCGTCGAGTGCGCGGGCGAGCGGCACACCATCCACGGCGGCTGCCCAGAGCATCAGGCCCCGCTGCCGCGCCCACGTGATAAAGGGAGCGTCGTCGAGCGGCACGACCGGGTGGCGAAAGGTGGCGCCCATCGCGCCCCGCAGCGCCTTGGCGTTCATGGGATCGGCAGTGCCCCGCAACACGATCGTCGCCGCCGCGCCCAGCGCGTGAGCCGTCCGAATGAGCGTCCCCAAATTCCCGGGGTCCTGCACGCCGTCCACCACGAGTACCGCACTGCCGGGCGCGGGGGAAACGTCCGCGACGGTCCAGATGCGCGGCGCCACCACGGCGAGAATCCCCTGCGGCGTCTCGGTACCCGCGAGCTGACCGAAGGTGCGTGCACCGACCTCCTCGACCGCCACCGCGTGGCCCGCGAGCTCGGCGACGAGCGCCTGTCCCCGCGTAGTGCGGGCGAGATCGGGAGACACGAGCGCACCCTTGAACTCGAGACCCGCCGCCAGCGCCTCTTCGACCAAGCGGACCCCTTCGAGGACGGCGAGGCCGCGGCGGCCGCGCGCCTTGCGGCGTTGTAGATCGCGGACCGTTGTCTGCAGATTACTGGCGATGCGAGTCCCTCCCCCGTGCGCTGCCGGCGTACCCCTTAACATGGCCCGCGAGGCCCCATTCGCCAAGCAGGCGACGCGATGAGAATCGCGCTGACGATCGCGGGATCTGACTCGGGCGGCGCCGCCGGCGTCCAGGCCGACCTGAAGACGTTCCATCAGTTCGGCGTCTTCGGTACGAGCGTGATCACCGCCGTCACCGCGCAGAACACGCTTGGGGTGCACGCGTGGCAGGCGCTGTCCGGCGGCCTCGTGGGCCAGCAAATCGACGCGCTCGCCACGGATCTGCCATCCGACGCCGCGAAAAGTGGAATGCTCGGCTCGGGAGAGGTCGTCGACGTGGTGGCGGCAGCGTTGGCGCGCTGGACACTGCCCCACTACGTCCTCGATCCAGTAATGGTGGCGACGTCGGGCGACCGGTTGCTCGAGCCTGCGGCGGAGGCATTGATCGCGCGGCGGCTCGTGCCGCTCGCCGAGCTCGTGACACCGAACCTCGACGAGGCGCGGATCCTGGTGGAGGACGAGGTGCAGACGCCCGATCAGATGGAGAAAGCTGGACGTGCGCTGATCAAGATGGGCGCGGGCGCCGCGCTGGTGAAGGGAGGACATCTGACGGGCGACGACATCGTCGACGTGTTGGTGGCCGACGGGGCCGTGCGGCGGTTTACGCACCAGCGCATTGATACGACGTCGACGCACGGCACCGGCTGCACACTCTCCGCCGGCATCGTCGCGGGGCTCGCGCTCGGCCGGCCCCTCGAACGCGCCGTCGCCGACGCGCTCGACTTCGTGCACCGCGCCATCGCGGCCGCCCCGGGACTCGGCCGCGGGAGCGGGCACGGACCGCTCAATCACTTCGTGCCGGCGCCGCCGCGGCCACCCATGGACGGGATGTAACGTGGTCAGGCGGCCCGTAGGGGCGCAGCATGCTGCGCCCCTACAGAACGGACTGCCCCTTACAGAACCAACTACCGACCACCTGCGGTCCGGTTACGGATTCCACCAGTACGACGCCTTGACCATGAAGATGTTCTCGGCCGGTGCGCGGAACATCTTGCTCATCGACTGCCCGAACTGGAAATCGCCGACGTCCTCGAAGTCCGACCGGCTCTGCGTCCACACGACGAACAGCGTGGACCCCGGCAAGTACTCCCACCGCAACACCGCGTTGCCGCGCAGCGACTTGAAGTTGAAGTCGGGATTGTAAGGCGCCGCAGCCGGTGTGTAGTTGTTGCTGCGTGGCTGCGCCAGCTGCTTGAAGTCGCCGTACTTCCCCGCCGAGATGAGTGGCTGCGCGTACAGCTGCAACGACAGTGCCGGGCTGTAGGTCCAGTTGAGCCGGATGCCTGCCGACAATTCCGTCTGGCGCAGGCGGGCGAAGACGTACTGCGTCCCGTACGTCGCCGTCGCGGCCGTATCGGGGATCGCGTCGACATACTGCAGCGGGTTCTCGAGCTTGGAGAAGTTGGGACCCACCGACACCGACACGTTCGCCACGGGCCGGTACTCCACGTTCACATAGCTCCACAGCTCGACGTCTCGTGAGGAACGGAAGTAGGTCCCCGCCCCTGCGCCCAACGTGAAGGTCTTGCGGCTGTCGGTCCCCGCGTCGAAGCCGAACTGGTACGCCGGAGGCGTGAGCGTGAGGGGGCCACCCCGCGTGCGGCGGTTGTTCACCGTCCACGGGTTGTACGCGAGGTTCCAGTTGAGCGAGTAGTAGTTGTGGAACTGCACGTATCCGAACTGAAAGATCCCCGACCAGTTGATGTTGCCGTCCCAGTCGTAATTCCGGAACACGGCACCGCCCGCCTCCGCGTATCGGAACAGCTTCCCCGGCTTGGTCCAGGTCCTTCCGCCACCCACATGCATGTTGATGACGCCGGTGCGCGACATGAAGCCGAGATCGTTCACATCGTAGCCGGGCGAGATGAATCCGAACGCCGAGTTCACGAACGTGTTGCCGCGCTGCTTGTTGAGGGTGACGCGACCGGCCGCACCGTCGAGCGAAGTCGCCGCGGTGTCCACTCGCGTGCCGCCATCGGGCTGCTGGAAGTAGTGCGTCGAGTTCTGCTGCACCGCCGTCATGCGAGCCCGCGAGCCGGCGATCCGCGATGCGCTGATCCAGCCGGTCGTGACCCAGGTCTTGGTCGAATCGAGGAACGTCCACCCATCGGCGCCGAAGAGGAGCGAGCTGGAGTTGCGTGCGTCGCGCAGCCCGGCGTCATCAAAGGAGCGCGCCGCGACCGTTGAGATGAAGCCGAGGCCTTGGCGCCCCTTGTGGAACTCCTTCTGGGCGCGGTACACGCCGTACCCGGCCAGGGGCTCGATCTCCTGCGTCCACCGGTTGCTCAGACTGTCCACGAACGTGGCCCGTTCGCGCGCGGTGACCGCGGTGAGGCCGCCCACGTTCCAGCTGCCGGCGACTTTGCCGGTGAGCTTCAACGCGCCCAGAATGTGCGCGCCGTCGGGCCCGTCGGCGTAGCCGCCCGCGGGCGCGCCGGCACCGAGCGAGCGACCGATGCGCCGGCTGTAGAAGAAGTTGGGGCGCGGCCAGTTGAAGCTCCAGGAGTTACGCGCACCACCCTCGCCAAAGGCGAAGACCGATGACCCATCCACAAAGAAGGGCCGTTTTTCACTGAAGAAGGTCTCCACGTCACTCAGATTCACGACCGCGGGATCGACCTCCACTTGTCCGAAGTCCGGGTTCACGGTCGCATTGAGCGTGAGGTTCGACCCCAGCCCGATGCGGGCGTCCGCGCCAAACCCCGGCGTCAGCTGCGAGCCATCGTTGAACGGATCGCCGGCGGCGTGCGGCGTGAACGCGGCGCGCGTCGTCACGTACGGCATGACCTCGAGGCGCCGCGGCGGTTCGATGCGCTCGATGCCGACCAGGTCGGGGAACCGAGACACGAAGCCGCTGCCGTTCTTCGGCGTATAGACGACGTAGTCGAATTCGTTGCGCCGCGCGATGTCGCGCCGGAAGTTGATGCCCCAGACATACTGGGTCTGCTTCACGAACCGCAGCTGCGAGTAGGGAATCCGCAGCTCGGCGGTCCACCCCAGCGAGTCGCGGCTCACTTTCCCTTCCCACACACCGTCCCAGCTGTCGTCGTCCCACTCGTCGTTGAAAAGCGTGCCATCGTAGAGCGTCCCGGCGGCGCTGATACCGAAGTAGAAACCGCTGCGCTTGTCGTGATAGGGATCGATGAACACCTGAAAGCGGTCGGAGCTAGTGCCCTGATCGCGGCGCGCCAACCGCGCGACGATCGAGTCGGCGTGCGAGTCGTAGAGCCGGGCGGCGATGTACAGCGCCGCGTCGTCGTACGCGATATAGACGACCGTGCTCTCACTCGGCACGGCCCCCTCCGTCGGATCCCGCTGCAGGAAGGCCGAGATCCGCTCCGCCGATCGCCACATCGGCTCGAGCAGGAGACCGTCGATCGCGGGAGGCTGTGCGAGCCGCATTGCACGGACCTGCTGCGGCGCCGTCAACGGAGAATCGACCGGAACCGCCGGCGGATACACGGCGGTCAGCAACAGATAGAACGACAGCGTTGTCGTCATAGCGCCCGGCGTTGGTGTGAACGTGGACCAAGGTCGCGGACCGCTGACGGCGAGCGCGCGTGCTATCGACCGTATGACAGACGCTGGACGTAAAAGGTTGCAACGGGGACGTCAGCAACTGGTGGGGACGGCTAAATCCGGCGCAGCACTCCTCTTATCACGACACCCAGGACCCGGGCGATCTCCTTCCCCATCTCGAGCACCTCGTCGTGAGCCAGGGCCTCGCCCGTGAGCCCGGCGGCGGGGTTCGTAATGGACGAAAACCCGAGGCAGCGGATACCGCGGGCGCGAGCCGCGACGACTTCGGGAACGGTCGACATCCCAACGGCATCGGCGCCGAGTTTCTCGAGCATCCGGACCTCCGCGGGCGTCTCATATGAGGGCCCCAGCAGGCCGGCATAGACGCCTTCCTCGAGCGGAATCCCGGCCTCACGCGCCGCCGCGCGCGCATGGGCGCGCAGCTCGGCGTCGTACGGCTCGTGCATGATTGGGAAGCGCTGCTCACCCGGCTCGGAAGGGCCAGTCAACGGATTGCGCCACATGAAGTTGATGTGGTCGGCGATGAGCATCAGAGAGCCGGCGCGGAAGGTCCGCCGCACGCCTCCCGCCGCATTCGTGACGATCAAGATCTCGATGCCGAGCCCCGCAAAGACCCGCACCGGGAGAGCCGCTACGGCGGCGGAATGCCCTTCATATAGATGGAAGCGGCCCGCCTGGACGATGACCGGAACGCCTTCGAGCGTTCCGGCGACGAGCTCCCCTTTGTGGCCCGCTACACCGGGCTCGGGGAACCCGGGGATGTCCCGATAGAGGATACGGAGCGGATCGGCGATTTCGTCGGCGAGGAACCCGAGCCCGGAGCCGAGGACGATCGCGACCCGGGGCTTGCGGGGTCCCAGCTTCTTGCGGACGGCGTCCAGCGCCGCGCCGACACTCACAATAGAATGCCCGCCAGGGTTGCCGAGAGGAAGTTGGCCAGCGTGCCGGCGATCATGGCGCGGAAGCCGAGGCGCGCGAGGTCGTGCTTGCGGTCGGGGGCCAGGGCGCCGATTCCGCCGATCTGGATGCCCACGGAGCTGAGGTTCGCGAATCCGCAGAGCGCAAAGGTGGCGATGGTGAACGAAACCGGGTCCAGGCTGGCCTTCAACGGTCCGAGGTGCGCGTAGGCGATGAACTCGTTGATCACCATTCGCTCGCCCAGCAGTCCACCGACAATGCCGCTGTCGTGCCACGGCACCCCCATCACCCAGGCGATCGGTCGGAAGATCCACCCGAGCACCGTCTGCAGCGTGGCGGGGAACCACGGCGCAAATCCGTGAATCCAACCGAACAGACCATTGACCAAGGCGATGAGCGCGATAAACGAAATCAGCATCGCGATCACATTGAGCATGAGGTGCAGGCCTTCGCCCGTGCCGCGCGCCGCCGCGTCGAGGACGTTCACGTCGGTCTTCGGAATATCGACCTTCACGCCGCCCCGGGTTTCTGGGACCTCGGTCTCGGGCTCCAGGATCTTGGACATCATGATCGTGCCGGGGGCCGTCATGATGACGGCGGTCAGGAGATGGCGCGCCTCGATGCCAAACGCGATGTACGCCGCCATGATCGAGCCGGACACGTGGGCCATGCCGGCGGTCATCACCGTCATCAGCTCCGAGCGGGTCATGCGTGGCAAGAACGGGCGGATCGTGAGCGGCGCTTCGGTCTGTCCCATGAAGATCGAGGCGGCCACGTTGAGGCTTTCGGCACCGCTCGCGCCCATGATCTTGTTCATGGCCACCGCTAACCACTTCACGACGACCTGCATGATGCCGAGGTAATACATGATCGCAAACAACGCCGACACGAAGATGATCGCCGGCATGATCTGGAACGCGAAGACGACGCCGATGCTCGAATGCTGCTTGCCGATCTCGCCGAAAACGAATTCCGAGCCAGCGTAAGAGAAGCCCAAGATGGACGTCACCACCCCGCCCAACCATCGGAACAGATCTCGGCCGTAAGACACTCGTAGAACGAACACGGCGAGGATGACCTGCAACCCGAGGCCCCACCCGACCACGCGCCAACTGATGGCCTTGCGATTCTTCGAGAGCCCAAAGCCAATTGCGAGGATCAATGCAAGGCCAAAGAGCCCGGTGAGTCGCGAGCCGACGCCACGAGGAGCTGCCGCGACCGGCGGGACCTGCGCGGCGACTGTGTCCTGCACTGTCGCCGCGACCGGCGCGCCCTGCAGTGTGTTGAACACGAACCGCGGCAGAGTGAAAACAGCGAGAAAGCACACGAACGTGATCGCGAAAGCTTTCAGAGAGCCTCCAGTTCGCTTTGAACCCGGGACACGAGCGCCACTTTCTCGAAGTCGGGCAGAAACGCGCTCTCGCACGCGTTCAGCACCACGCGGGAGAGGTCGTCGGGAGACAACCCCAGCGCCGCATGCGCCAGGTAGTACTCGTCGGTCAGGGTGACGCCGTCGGTCAGGCGGCCGTCGGTGTTGAGCGTGACGACCACGCCCTGCTGGAGATAGCGCTTGAAGGGATGTTCCGCCACCTGCGTGACGGTGTGCGTGTGCACGTTGCTCGAGAGGCACATCTCGAGCGGAATCTTCCGCGCGACGACCTCCTCGAGCAACGCGGGGTCCTCGCCGAGTCGAGTGCCGTGGCCGATGCGCGTCGCGCCGCACTCATGCAAAGCCTGGTGGATCGACGCGGGCCCGTCGCCCTCACCGGCGTGGCAGGTGCAGGCCATGCCATGCGCCGCCGCGTACTCGAAGGCGGCTCTGTGCTCGCGTGCGGGATGGCCGCGCTCGGCGCCGGCCAGGTCGAACGCAATGACCCCCGCCGACCGGTAGTCTGCGGCGGCGCGCGCCAGCTCGAGCGATTCGGCGGGAGCCCGCGTGCGGATGCCGCACACGATTAGGCCCACCTTGGTGCCCGTCTCCGCTTCGGCTCGGCGAATCCCCGCGAGCGGCGCCTCGATCGCTTCGGTCAACGTGAGCGCCGGCCGGTGCAGCAATGGCGAGTAGCGCACCTCCACGTAGCGCACGTTCTCGGCCGCCACATCCACCACGAACTCATAGGCGACCCGTTCGAGCGCCGCTTTGGTCTGCAGCACCGACAGCGTGACATCGTATTTCTGGAGATACTCCTCGAGATTCTTCGCGTCCCGAACCAGCATCGCCTTCGCGAGCGCGTCGGGCGTGTCCGCGGGCAGCCGGATCTTCTGGGCGCGGGCCAGCTCGAGCATCGTGGCGGGGCGCAGCGCGCCATCCAGGTGGACATGCAGCTCGGCCTTGGGCCAACGCCGCAACGCGTCCTTCGTGAGGCGTGGGCCGCCGCCCCGCGCGGAGACCACCACGCGAAACACGGCGCCCGCTTCGCCTACCGGATCACCTGCGTCGACCGGACGCCCGGCGGAGTCGGTGACGTACGCGCCGCCGCCTTCGATCAAACGCGCGAGACCCACGTCGGCCAGGGCGACGGCGTCGCGCACGAGAGCCCCGCCCGTTACGTCGACCGCTTTGTCGTTGATGAAAACCCGCATCAGCGGCCGGCCCGGTGGAAGCGCACGTCGGACGGCGCCTCCACGGGCGTCCGCAGGACGCCGAGGTAGTTGATCAGGAGATCCAGGTCGAGAATGTTCAGGTCCTGCACCGGCGCACCCACGAGCATCGCGTACCCCGAGCCGCCCGCCGCCATGAAATCCGGTACCGTCAAGGTGTACGTGCTCCCCTCGCTGATCTCCTTGCCGCTCGCCAGCTGCGTGCGGGTGATGCGCTTCCCCGCGCGGTGCTCGGCGTCGTACCACACCTCGACACCCGAGACATGACAATCGGGATCGCCGCTCGAGCCATCGACGCAGTGCTCGAGCGCCTGCAGCAAGGCCGATCCCTTCACGGTGAGACGCACCATGCGGTTTTGGAACGGCTGCACCATCTGGGCGTCGCCCCACGTGACATTGCCTTCCGGCAATCCTGTACGAATGCCCCCGTTGTTGATCATGCCGACATCGGCTTTGCCGCTGTTGCGCGCCGCGTCGGCGATGAGGCGACCCAACCCATACTCGGCCCCCTCCCGCTTCAGCGGGACCTTGAGTCGGCCAACGGACCGGCCGGTGACGCTCTTGATCGCATCGAGCTGTGCCGCCAATGCTCCCGCCAGATCGACATTGGGCTTCACTGCGTCGGCGTAGGGCGTCACCAGCTGCGCGCGAACTTCGCGGCGCGTACCGCCAACCCGCACGAAGTCCACGACCGCGATGTCGCGTCCGCTCGACCCCGGCTGCACGATCGGGATGCCGTTGATCGTGGTGTCGACGCGTAGGTGACTGTGACCGGCGAGAATCAGGTCCACCGACCCCGAATCGAGACCCTTCGCGACGTCGAAGATGGCTCCCGAGCCCTCGTGCGCGGCTACGATCACGAAGTCGGCGGCGGCACGCGCGGCGGGCAGATAGCGACGGACCGCCTCGGCACCATTGCCGAACGCGAGGCCGCGGACGTTGCGCGGGGCCGTCGAGGTCGGCGTGGTGACCGTGGTGAGTCCGATGACGGCGATCTTGGTGGCGCCCTTGGTCACGAGGGTCCAGGGCGTCGCCCAATCGGGCCGCGCCTTGCCTGCCGAGTCGGTGATGTTGGCGGACACGAACTTGTAGCGGGCGTCCTGCATGCGCGCGAGCAGCGTGTCGATCGACCAGTCGAACTCGTGGTTCCCAATCGCCGCGGCGTCGATCCCCAGGGCGTTCATCAGCGCGATGACGCCACGGCCGTAATTGAGGTTCGAGACCGGAGTGCCCTGCATCTCATCACCCGCGTCAAGCCGAACGGTGGTACAGCGGCACGCCACTCCGAGGCTGTCCATCCACGATTTGAGCGCCGGCGCACCGCCGACGGCTCGACCGCCGGACCAGTCCCACACCCGCGCCTCGAGCTGCCCGTGCAAGTCAGTGAGCGCGAGCACCCGCAGCAACGTGCTGTCGGCACGGCTGACGGGGGAGGCGGCGGGGACGAAGGCGGCACGCACCAGCTCGCGTGCCTCGGGAGGGATGATCGACCAGCTCGCGCGGTAGTAGGTACGCGCGTCGAGGGCGTGCACGCGGCGAATCTCATCGACCAGGAGCTCGCGAATGTCCTCGCCGCGGTCATACATGACGCGCGCGCCCGCGAGCATCGCATAGCCGCCGCCCCCAGCCGCGCGGTAGCTGTTCAAGGCGAGCGTGAAGCTGTCGCTGGGCTGGACGATCTTCCCTTCGTACGCGAGGCCGCGGATGCGCTGCCCCGCCGGCCGGGACAGATCAATGTTGTAGTTGACGCCGCTCACCACATCGAAGTTGTAGCCCGGGATCGTGTCGTCGATGATGCGCCGGACGCCGGGCTGGTAAGTCTGGAAGTAGCGCGCCGAATGCTCGAGGAACTGCCGCAGCTGCTGGCCGGAGATCCGGACGGCTCGCAGCGTATTCTCGTAGGGATACACGCCGGCGACGTCCCGCAGGTGGATTTCGCCGTCGGGGAGTCCCATCACGTCGAAAGCCGCCGCCGCCGAGAGCTGGGCGCCCGACTTGCGCCGCTGCACCTCGTTGATGAAGTCGAGCAGGGCGCCGTCCTGGACCCGGGCGTAGCGCCCATCGAACCCCGGTCCCGCCGTGCCGAGCGGCGTGGCGGCCCAGAGGCGAGCCGCTTCGTGCGCGGCATCGAGGCGCCGCGCAAAGCGCGGCAGCTCCGGTGTCGTGCGGAGCGGAATGAGATCGGCCCGGACCGAGACGACTTTCCCCTGCACCACGAACACGTGCACCACCGACAAGCTCTGCGCCCAGTTGCGTGGCTGCACAAAGTGCACACCGTTGATCACGGTGTCGCGGATTTCGCGATGGCTGTGACCGACGATTACGACATCGGGCTTCGGGGTGACGGTCGCGAGCACGGCCGCATCGTTCTCGGGGCCGACGCCGGTCGTGTCGTAGGTCGACCCGCCGGCCAATCCGGCGTGGATCAGCACGACCTTCACGTTCGCGCCTTCGCGGTCGAGCAGCGCCAGCGCGGCGGGCGCGGCTTCGGCGATGGGGCGCACCCGCACCTGCCCCGCGAGCTGCGCGCGGTCCCACACCATCACCCCCGGGGTCGTGAATCCGGTGACACCGACGCGTACGCCGGCGCGCTGCAGCACGACCGTAGCCGGAAAGAGCGGTCCACCTGACGTCTGATCGACGTTCGCGGAGACGTAGTGGTAGGTCGCCTCGGTGCCAGCCCGCCGCAGCAGGGGAAGCCCGAAATCGAAGTCGTGGTTGCCCGGCGTCGCGGCGTCGTACTGCAGGGCGTTCAGCGCATCGACGATGGGCTGGGGTTGGCGCTGGTCCTGACGTCCGAAGAACGTGGCGAAGGGGTTGCCCTGCAGCAGGTCGCCGGCGTCGACCAGCACGAGCCGGCCGGGATTCTGGGCGCGCAGCGTTTCGAGGATCGTCGCCGCGCGCGACAGGCCCCCCGGCGCCTCGGCATCCTTTACGTAGTCCCACCCGCGCACGCGGCCGTGCACGTCGGTGGTGGCGACGATGACGAGGTGGGTGGTATCAGCGGCTTGGGATGGTGCTTGTGACGCGAGGAGCAGCGCGAACAGAAAACCCATAGTGCGCGGTAATCTGATGAAGCCTCACCGGTTGCGCCACCGCGCGTCACAATCTGGTAACGCGGCTGGCGAGCTATCCGTGACCGGATTACCATCCCTCCCGCATGCGGACTGAGTCACCCCCATCCCCGGAGACGCGGGCCGGCCACCGCGTGCTCGTGGTCGACGACGAGCCCGACATCACGGCGCTCGTCGCCTACCACCTCGCCAAGGAAGGCTACCGCGTCACCACCGCCGCGAACGGCACCGAAGCGCTGCGCTCCGCGCGCGAAGAACGGCCCGATCTGGTGGTACTCGATCTGATGCTGCCCGGCCTGTCGGGGTACGAGATTCTCGCCGAGCTGCGCCGGCGTGAGGAGACGCGGGAGGTGGGCGTCATCCTGCTCACCGCCCGGAAAGAAGAGCCCGACCGCATCAAGGGCCTCTCGCTCGGGGCCGACGATTATCTCGCCAAGCCCTTTTCGCCGAAAGAGCTGGTGCTGCGCGTGGCCGCCATCCTGCGGCGCCTCGCGGCCCCCGCCGTCGCGTCAGGAGGGCGACTGGCTGCCGGTCCCGTCGCGCTCGACCGCGGGGCGCACCGCGTCACGGTGAACGGCAAAGAGATCGACCTGACCGCCACGGAGTTCCGCCTGCTGGACAAGTTGATCGAACGCCGGGACCGCGTCCTGGGCCGCACGCAGCTGCTCGAATCGGTGTGGCGGGCGCAGCCCGACATCCAAACCCGCACCGTCGACATGCACGTACAACGCCTGCGCGCCAAGCTCGGCGACGCCGGCGAATGGATCGAGACGGTGCGCGGCGTCGGCTATCGTTTCCGCGAGCCCGTTCCCCCGCCCGCGACGCGCCGCGGACGGTCATGAAGCTGGCGACGCGGCTCTTCTTGAGCATGAGCCTGCTCGTCGCCGCGGCCGTGGCCGGCTCGATCATCGCGGCCGACGCGGTGCTGCGCCGCGATCTCGAAGCCGAGACCGCGACCATGCTCGAAGCGGAGGCGCGCCTCCTCGCCGGATTCCTCCCCGCCGACTCCACCCAGTGGCCCGAGATCGCTCGCACCGCCGGCCAGCGGTTGGGTCGCCGCGTCACCCTGATCGATTCGAGCGGCCGCGTACGGGGCGATGCCGAGTTCGATCGCGCGGCGCTGGCCGGCCTCGAGAATCACGCCGCGCGCCCGGAAGTGCGCGCGGCGCTCGACAGCGGCGTCGGTCGCGCTGAGCGGTTGAGCGCATCCACCAACGCGCGCCAGCTGTACGTCGCCGTGCGCGGCGGTCCCCCGGGAATCGCGGTGGTGCGGGTGTCGGCGTCCCTCGCGGCCATCGACGCGCGCATCCATACCGTGCAGCGGGGCGCGTTGGGAGCCGGCGTCTTGATGCTCGTCGCCGCCGGCCTCGTGGCGTGGCTCCTCGCGGGGGCGCTGGCCCGGCCACTCGCCCAAATCGCGGGCGCGGCCCGGGACTTCGCCGCTGGCCGTCCCGCCGTCCTGCCCGACTCGCGCATTCCGGAGCTGGCCCGCCACGTGGACGCGCTCCGCGCGATGCACGAAACGCTCGATCAGCGATTCGCCGAGCTGCGACACGAGCGCGAGGAGTCGCGTACACTGCTCGAGGCGTTGTCGGCCGGCGTGATCGCCGCGGACGCCCGTGGTGTGATCGTCTCGACCAATGCCGCCGCGCGCCGGTTGCTCGAGTTCGGTCCGGGCGATCCCCTCCCGCCGCTCACGGAGCTGTTCCACGACCAGCAGCACCGCGCCCTGATCCGCGAGGTGCTCGAAGGGCGCGCCGTCGAGCGGCGGGAGATCGACATGGGCGACCGGACAGTCCTCGTCTCGGGCCGGACGCTGCCCGACGGCGGGGCGCTGCTCGTCATGAGCGACGTCACCGACATGCGGCGGCTCGAGACGATGCGGCGCGACTTCGTCGCCAACGTCTCTCACGAGCTGAAGACCCCGTTGACCGCGATCGCCGGCTACGCCGAGACCCTGGCCGCCGAGGCCGACCCGTCGTCCCAGACGGCGGGCTTCGCCGCGACGATCGGACAGAACGCCCGCCGCATGCAGCTGCTGGTCGACGGGCTCCTGGACTTGTCGCGCATCGAATCGGGCCATTGGCAACCGCAGCGCAGCGTCGTGGAGATCGACGCCGCCGCGCGCGACGCCTGGGCGCCTTTTGCCGAGCGCGCCGAAACGGGGCATGTCCGGTTCGACACCGCGATCCCCCGCGATTCGCACGCCCTTTCCGCCGATCCCGACGCGCTGCGGCAGGTCTTCACGAACCTGTTCGACAACGCCCTGCGTCACACGCGCGCGGGAGGAACGATTCGCGTAACCGCTCAACTCGAGAGCGAGGGCGTTGCCGTCTCCGTGGCCGACACCGGGAGCGGCATCCCCCCCGAGCATCTGCCGCGGATCTTCGAGCGCTTCTATCGGGTGGATCACGGCCGCGCCCGCCACCAGGGGGGCACGGGCCTCGGACTCGCGATCGTGAAGCACCTGGTCGAGGCGCACGGCGGGCACGTCGAGGCCGAGAGCACGCTGGGGCACGGAACAACCATCCGCCTGCACTTCCCCGCCGTTACGAAGTCGTAACGTCCCCGTCACCCCGGTTTGACCGGGAGCCGCCATTCTTGGCGGCGTGAGAATCGCGCTGCTGTCCGACACGTATACGCCTCAGGTCAACGGGGTCACGACCGTCGTCGCCCGCATCGCGCGGGTGCTGCGAGAGTTCGGCCACGATGCCGTCGTGGTCGCCCCCCGCTACCCAGGCCACGACCCGAACCCCCCACCGGGGGACGCGGAGCTCCGCATCCCCTCGGCGCCGTTCCCCCCCTATCCAGCCATTCGCCTCTCGCTCCCGCAATTCCGGACCGTCGCTCGCTACTTGGACGCCTTTCGACCCGACCTCGTGCACGTCGCGACGGAGGGGACCATCGGCCTGACGGGACGGCGTTACGCCGTACGGAGCGGCGTCCCGCTCGTGACCTCGTATCACACGAACTTCCCGCAGTACGCCCGCCACTATGGCGCCGGCCTGATCGAGCCGCTCGTGTGGCGTTGGTTGCGCTGGTTCCACCGACCCGCTCGGCTGACGCAGACCCCCGGCGAGGCCGTGTGCAATACGCTGGTGGAGCGGCGAATCGGTAAACCCGTGGTGTGGGGTCGCGGTGTCGACAGCGCGCAGTTTCATCCGGCGCGTCGCCACTCGGGGTGGCGGCGCTGGCTTGGCGGCGGCGACGACACAGCGATCGTCCTCCATGTCGGCCGCCTCGCGCCGGAGAAGAACCTCGACGTCCTGACGAAGGCCTGGACGTTGGCGCGGCGTGATCTGGGACAGCGCGCGACGTTCGTGTTGGCCGGCGACGGCCCCGGCGCCCACAGGCTCGTCGCGCGGATGCCGTGGGTGCGCCACCTCGGGTTCTTGGACCGCGACCGTCTCGCCACTCTCTACGCCAGCGCGGACATCTGCGTGCTGCCTTCGGCGACCGAGACTTGCGGGCTCGTCGCCCTGGAGGCGATGGCGTCCGGCCTCGCCGTCATCGCGGCCGACGCGGGTGGCTTCCGTGAGAGCATCACCGACAACGTCACGGGCTTGCTCGCCGCGCCGCGCGACCCCGGCGAATTCGCCGCGGAGATCGTAGCGCTGACGCGGCATCCCGTATGGCGTCGCGAGCTCGGCGCCGCGGCTCGGGACGCCGCGACGCGGCGCGACGTCGTGCCCGAGAACGTCGCTCTGCTCGACCAATACGCCGCCGCCGCCGACCTCACTCAGCCCGGAGTCGCGCCATGCGCCGCGTAGTCATCGTCCTCGCCGACGGCCTGCGGCCCGACGCGATCTCCCCCACGCACATGCCATCGCTCGACGCGCTGAGCCACGCGTATACGATGGCGTTGCACGCCAAGACGGTGCGGCCCAGCCGCACGGCCGCCGCGCTCACGTCGCTGGCGACGGGAATCGCGCCCAGCTCGCACGGGCTCATCGAGCCGGGACTCGCGTTTCTCGGCAAGCTGATGGCGTTACGGCCCCTGGGCCGCGAGCTGGAGCGCGCCAGTTTGCCGACCCACATCGTCGGAGGTGCCATGAACCGGGCGGAGCGCGCGATCGTCTGGGCGCTCGTGTCGGCGGCGGGGATCGGGAAGTTCAGCGCGCGCGGCCGGCATGCGCGCGAGGTGGCGGCGGCGGCGCTCGAGGTGGCGGCGGAGCAGGCCAGCGGCGTGCTCTTCATCTACTTGAACGACGCCGACCTGGCGGGCCACGCGCACGGTTGGATGTCGCCCCAGTACCTCGCCGCCGCCGCTGAGCTCGACGTCGCGATCGGCCTCCTGTCCGGGCTGGCCGATGATTCGCTGATGATCGTGCTCGCCGACCACGGTGGCGGCGGGGTGACCGAACACGACCACGCCGAGCCGCATCCGGTCAACGACCGCATCCCCTTGATCCTCGCGGGACCAGACGTGACTCGCCGCCATCAGCTCACGCGCAGCGTCTCGCTGCTCGACGTGCCGCCGACGGTGCTCTGGTGGGCCGGGGTGGACGTGCCGGCGAGCTACGAGGGCCGCGTGCTGTCGCAGGCGTTCACGCGCGTGCCCGGCGCCGTGGGAGCGGCCGTTTGATGCGCTGGGGGGGGGTCACGCACCTGGGCGGCGCCCGCGCCACGATCGGGACGGGCTTGTTGCTCGTCGCCGTAGGCGAGCGGCATCTCGGCTTCGCGGTACTCGTGGCACTTACGCTGTCGCATATCGCGGTCCAGGTGTTGAAACGCACGGTCGCGCGTCCCCGCCCCTGCGACGCGAACGGGCATCCGCTGGCGCTGGTGGATCTCCCCGACCCGTTCTCATTCCCCTCGGGCCACGCCGCCGCCGTGAGCGCCATCGCGACCACGCTCGTATTGCGCGCACCCATGATCGGCGTGGTCGTCGTGCCGATCGCAGTGCTCGTCTCGACCTCCCGCGTCGCGCTGCGGGTGCATCACGTCAGCGACGTGGTCGCGGGCGCGGCCCTCGGGGTCGCCGGCGGCATCGCCGGGGCCGCGCTGCTGCTCTAGCCTCGCGGTCGCCGTTCGCCGTTCGCCGAATCGTTACTCGCGCGATTGCGCGATGTCGCCATTCCGTGACACGGAGGGGAGAGGATGGTTCATACCCAACCGTGCGGAATCTTCGATGATCGCCAAGTTGCGCGGCGCGCGGTTCGTACCTGCCGCCCGAGGCCCTGGCCCACTCCACGTGCGACTCGGACACCTCATTCCGCGTCACGCCGTCCCGACGACGCCCGGCGGCGGATGCACGGCCGACGTCCGGGTGCCAGATAGCGGAGGCTAAAACGGCTCCGCTATCTGTTTTTTCTTTCATTTCGGGGAACCGTTTGTTACCATTCCGTGACAGGGTCGATTCTCCCCGGTGACCACGCCGGGCGAGCTTTTCCGCGTGGTCGATGGTACATCGCTCACTTTTCTTGAGGAGATCACCGTGCACGCAAGACTCGCCTTTCGAGCGCTCGCGGCCGTCGCGCTGAGCGCGCTTACTGCGTCTGCTGTCATGGCGCAGGCCCAGCAGGCACCGCAAGTGTCCGTCACGGGCGTGGTTTACACGCAGTACCAGTACACGGATGCGCCGATTGCCGCGAAGAGCACCTTCGACATGACGCGCGCCTACGTGAACGTGTTGGGCCGGTTTTCAAACGGCATCACCACCCGCGTCACTACGGACATCCTACCCAGCCTCAATGGAAGCCAGTTTGTCCGGCTCAAGTTCGCCTATGCGGCGTGGACACCGACTGGCAGCAGCCTCACCTACAAGATGGGCATGATCCACACGCCGTTCGTCGATTTCGAAGAGACACTGTGGGACTACCGCATGCAGGGCACCATTGCCGTCGATCGGGCCGGCGTGATGACTGCGGCTGACATCGGCGTCGGAGTCGATGGCCACTGGAGCGGTGAGCAAGTCAACGCCCAATTCACGATCGTGAACGGAGAGGGCTACGGGGGCGGCGTCCAGGATTTCCGCAAGGATGTGCAGGGCCGCGTCTCCGTGCGCCTCCAACCCACCAACGACAACAGTCGCGTCGGCGGCTTCCGGGCCACGGGATACTTCGGGATCGGCAAGTTCACCGGTGGTGCCGACCGCAATCGCTACCTGGGGATGCTGTCGTATCGCACGAACCAGTACACGGTGGCGGGTGAGTACGTCTCGGTGAAGAACGCCGCCGTGACCGGGAGCATCATCAGCGCCTTCGGCGTCTATCACCTTAGCCCGCCGAGTAAGATCTCGTTGATCGCCCGCGTGGACATCAATGATCCGGACAACAACGTCGCCAACGACGGCAATACGCGGATCATCGGTGGCGCCTCGTACCAACTGTCCCCGAACGTCCGTATGCTCGCCGACATCGATCGCGTGAAGCCCCAGGGCGGCGGCACGGCTTCGAATCAGTTCTTAGTACAAGCACAGTTCGTGTTCTAAATCGACCCAGACCGAGGACGACCCTGTGAAGACGACACGTACCATCGCCCTCGTTGCGCTGCTCTGCGCCGCCGCTCCGGCGGCGGCGCAGGTGCAGCTCAACGGTGCGGGCGCGACGTTCCCGAACATCATTTATCAGAAGTGGATCCTGACCTTCAACCAGAAGAACCCCACCATCCAGCTGAACTACCAGTCGATCGGCTCGGGTGGCGGCATCCGGCAGTTCTCCGACGGCACCGTGGACTTCGGCGGCACCGACGCCCCGATGACCGACTCGGCCATCGCGGCGATTCAGGGCAATGTGCTCCACATCCCGACGGTGCTCGGCGCCGTCGTTGCGATCTACAACCTGCCCGGTGCCACACAGCAGCTGAAGTTCACGCCCGAGATCCTGGCGGACATTTTCCTCGGCAAGATCACCAAGTGGAATGACGCCCGTATCGCGAGCGTCAACGCCGGCGTCACCCTGCCGGCGACCGACATCGTGGTCGTGCATCGCGCCGACGGCTCCGGCACATCATTCGCGTTTACCGACTACCTGTCCAAGGTGAGCCCCGAATGGGCTGCCCAAGTCGGCAAGGGGGCGTCGGTCAACTGGCCCGTCGGACTCGGAGGCCGGGGGAACGAGGGAGTCTCCGCGACCGTCAACCAGACGCCGGGGGCCATCGGCTACACCGAGCTTGGCTATGCGACGATCAACAAGATGACCTATGGCCAGGTGCGAAACAGCGCCGGTAAGTTCGTCGCCCCGACGCTCGAGGCCGTCACCGCGGCTGCCTCGGGCGTGCTGTCGAAGCTGGGCTCCAACACCGACTTCCGGGTATCGCTGACGAACCCCGACGGGGCGGCTGCCTACCCCATCTCCACGATGACCTGGCTCCTGGTCCACAAGACCTACCCCGACGCGGCGAAGGCCAAGGCGCTGGTGCAGTACATCTGGTGGGCCGAGACCGAAGGCCAAGCCATGGCCGCCGACCTCGGCTACGCCCCGCTGCCCCAGCAGCTGCGGCCGTGGATTCAGGCGCGGCTCCGGAGCATTACGGGCTCGGCGGCCCAATAGGGAGCTGAGCGTTTGTAGTGACAATTCCGTTACACCGTTGTGACGTCAGACCGGCGGGGGACCGGTAGGTTCCCCGCCGGATGACGACCCTCCCGATCGAGCCGGTCCCGGCCCCGCCACCCAGCATCGAGACGCCGAGCGCCGAGCCGCGATGGACGTCGCTGCGCGGGGTGAATGCGAGCGACCGGATCTACAAGGGGCTTCTGACGGGCCTGGCGCTCGCCCTCCCGCTGCTCATCATCGCGCTCTTCGTCCAGCTCTTCTTCAGCGCCCTCCCGGCGATCAAGAAGTTCGGGTTCTCGTTCCTCTGGACCTCCACGTGGGACCCGGTGGCGGAGACCTATGGCGCGGCCCCGATGATCTTCGGGACGCTCGCCTCCTCGTTCCTCGCGTTGCTCATCGCGGTGCCGCTCGCGCTCGGCGTGGCGATCTTCCTGACGGAATTCGCTCCTCGTTGGGTACGGCAGCCGGTCGCCTTCCTCGTCGAGATGTTGGCGGCGATCCCGAGCGTGGTCTACGGCTTGTGGGGCGTGTTCGTGCTGATCCCGTTCCTGCGCAGCTACATCGTGCCACCGCTCAAAGCGGTGCTCGGGTGGACGCCGTTCTTCCAGGGCGTCTTTTACGGCAACTCGCTCCTCGCGGGCGGGATCATCCTGGCGATCATGATCGTCCCCTACATCGCCGCGGTGTCGCGCGAAGTGCTGCTGGCGGTCCCTTCCAGCCAGCGTGAAGCGGCGCTCGGCATGGGGGCCACGCGCTGGGAGGCCGTCTGGACCGCCGTGCTGCCCTACGGCCGCGCCGGGCTGATCGGGGCCATCATCCTCGGGCTTGGCCGCGCCTTGGGTGAGACGATGGCCGTGACGATGGTCATCGGGAACCGGCACGACATCAGCCTGTCGGCCTTGCAGCCCGCCTATACGATGGCCGCCGCCATCGCGAATGAGTTCAGCGAGGCCACGACCAGTCTCTACCAGTCGGCCTTGGCCGAAGTCGGCCTCATGCTGTTCGTGATCACGATCCTCGTCAACGCGTTCGCGCGGGTCCTGATCTGGCGCGTCGCGCGCGGTACGGCCGTGGGGAGTAAGGCCCTGTGAGGAAACTGAAGAGTGCGCTCATGACTGCCGTGGTTGCCCTCATGGCGTTCACGGCCGTCCTCGTGCTCGTCTTGATTCTCGGCAACCTCATCGCCAAGGGTGCGTCGTCGATTGACTGGGCCTTCTTTACGAAGAGCCCCGTGCCGCCCGGAGAAATGGGCGGCGGCGTCGCCAATGCCATCGTCGGCACCGGCATTGTCGTCGGACTGGCTGCGCTCATCGGTTTGCCGATCGGGATCGGCGCCGGCTTGTATCTCGCGGAGTATGGCTCGGGGCGGCTCGGCTTCCTGGTGCGGTTCATCGCCGACGTCATGAACGGCACGCCGTCCATCGTGATCGGCATCTTTGCCTGGACCTGGATGGTGAAGCCCGTTGGCGGGTTCTCGGCGCTCGCGGGGGCTGCCGCGCTCGCCATCCTGATGATCCCGATGATCGCGCGCACCACCGAAGAGATGGTACGCCTCGTGCCCCACTCGCTGCGCGAGGCGGCGCTGGCGCTCGGATACCCGCGCTGGCGCACGTCGCTGCGTGTCGTCGCGCGCACGGCGCTGGGCGGGATCGTCACCGGGTGCCTCGTCGGCATCGCCCGCATCGCCGGCGAAACGGCTCCGCTCCTGTTCACCGCGCTCGGCAACCTCAACTTCATTACCGATGTGCGGCAGCCGATGCAAACGCTGTCGCTGCAGATCTACGTGTACGCGACTGGGCCCTTCGAGGAGTGGCATCGGCTCGCGTGGGCCGCGGCCCTCGTGCTGATGGGCCTCGTGCTGGTCCTCTCCATGATCGCACGCTGGGTGACCAGGCAACGCTATGGCCGCGTCCGCTAACATCCGCCTCCGGCTCGAGACGGTGCGGCTCACCGCGCTGTTCAACCGCACGGCCGCGGTGCGGGAAATCTCCGTCCTCTTTCCGGCGCACACCGTCACCGCCATCATCGGTCCGTCGGGGTGTGGTAAGAGCACGTTCCTGCGTTGCCTGAATCGCATGCACGAGCTGTCCGAGGGCGGTTGGGTGACAGGGAAGGTATTGCTCGACGAGGTGGACATCTACGCGAGCGACGTGAATCCGATCCAGTTGCGGCGGCGGATCGGGATGGTGTTCCAGCGGCCTACGCCGTTCCCGACGATGTCGATCTACGACAACGTGGCCGCCGGGATGCGAGTGAACGGGCGCCGGCCACGCAAGGAGATGGACGAATCGGTGGAGCGCGCCCTGCGGCAGGCGGCCCTGTGGGACGAAGTGAAGGACCGGCTCGCCGCGAGCGCGCTCGAGCTGTCGGGCGGCCAGCAGCAGCGGCTCTGCATCGCGCGCGCCATCGCGCCGCAGCCCGAGATCCTGTTGCTCGACGAGCCCACGGCCTCACTCGACCCCGCGGGTACGCAGCGCATCGAGGAGTTGTGCCATGCGCTCAAGCGGCTCTATACGATCGTGATCGTGACACACAACCTGCAGCAGGCGGCGCGCGTGTCGGATTACACGGCGTTCTTCTATATGGGAGGCCTCGTCGAGGTGGGTCGGACGAGCGACGTGTTCACCAAACCCAAAGTCGAGCAGACCGAGCAGTACATCACCGGGAGGTTTGGTTGACCCACGTCCTCGACACCCGTGCCTACAGCTTTTGGTACGGACCCACCCAGGCGTTGCATGACGTCACGAGCCTGATTCCGCGCCGCGCCGTCACGGCGCTGATCGGGCCCTCCGGGTGCGGCAAGACGACGTTCCTGCGGTCCATCAACCGGCTGCACGACCTGACGCCCGGGACGCGTCACAGCGGCGACATCCTGCTGGAAGGGGTGTCGGTATTCGCCCCCGGAACCGACACCGTGGCGCTGCGGCGCCGCGTGGGCATGGTGTTCCAGCGCCCCAATCCGTTCCCCAAGCCGGTATACGACAACGTCGCATATGGTCCACGGCTCAACGCCCTGTGCGCCCCCCGGGATCTTCCCGATCGCGTCGAGCAGGCGCTGCGGCGAGCGGCCCTCTGGGACGAGGTGCGCGACCGGCTGCGGGAGCCCGGCACCGCGTTGTCGGGCGGACAGCAGCAGCGCCTCTGTATCGCACGGGCGCTCGCGAACGAGCCCGATGTACTCCTCATGGACGAGCCCTGCTCGGCGCTCGACCCAATCGCGACACAGCGGATCGAGGAGCTCATCGTCGAGCTGAAGAAGACCTACACGATCGTGATCGTCACGCATAACATGCAGCAGGCGGCCCGAGTCTCCGACTACGCGGGGTTCTTCTATCTCGGGCGGCTCGTGGAGTTCGGAGTCACGGAGCAGATCTTCACGCGACCCGCGGACGAGCGGACGGAAGCATACATCACCGGGAGGTTCGGTTGAGCACAGAAGCGCACCGCCATTTCCACGACGAGCTCTCGGAGCTCAAGGTCACCTTGCTCAACATGTCGGGTGACGCGCAAGCCGCGCTCGCTGCCGCCGTCGAGGCGCTGCTGCAACGCGACGGCCGCAAGGCCGAAGACGTCATCGCGCAGGACCGCGAGCTCGATCGTCAGGAAAACGAGATCGAGGAAAAGGTGATCCGCCTCCTGGCGACGCAGCAGCCGATGGCCCGCGACCTCCGGTTCCTCACGGCGGCCATGAAGATCGCGAACGACCTGGAGCGCGTGGGCGACCACGCGGTGAACATCGCGCAATCAGCCGAGCGGCTGCTCGTGAACCGGCCCATCGTCCCCGAGCCGGAGCTGGTCGAGATGGTCCGGCAGGCGCGCACCATGCTCGCCGACGCGCTCGACGCCTTCGTGCGCGGCGACGCACAGGCGGGGCGCGCGATCTGCCGCCGCGACGACGGCGTCGACGCGCTGCACCAATCGATGTTCCGGATCCTGCTCACGCACATGATGGAGGATCCGCACATCATCGGCGCCGCGATGGATCTGTTCCTCGTGAGCCGCAACCTGGAGCGCGTGGCCGACCTGGCGACGAACATCGCGGAGGACGTCGTCTTCTTGGTGGAAGGAAAGAGCATCAAGCACCACGCCGAGGACATCGGGAGCTGAAAACGATTCTGTTTCTGTGCGTCGCCAACGCGGCGCGCAGCCAGATGGCCGAAGGGCTCGCGCGCGCGATGGCTCCGGAAGGCTATCGATTCCTGAGTGCGGGCTCCCAGCCGGGAACGCTGCACCCCCTCGCTGTCCACGCGCTCGCCGAGCAGGGCATCGACATCGCCCACTACCGTTCCAAGGGCTTGGACGACGTGCCGGTCGCCCAGGCCGATGTGATCGTCACGCTGTGTGCAGAAGAGGTCTGCCCGTACGTGCCGGGCGCCGTGCAGCGGCTGCACTGGCCGCTTCCGGATCCTGGGGATCTCGACAGCTTTCGAGCGGTGCGCGACGCGCTGCGGCGCCTACTGCCTCGGCTCTGGGGGGGGGCCGATCAGCCGTAGGTGCGATAGCGATAGTACGACGCCGGCGCCTGCGGGCGCCGCCGCAGAGCATCGTCTGAGGCGAAGAAGCGGATCAAGACCAATCCGGCGACGAAGCCGCCGATGTGCGCAAAGAACGCCGTGCCACTGCGTTCGACGCCCCCTAGGCTCGCCAGACCCCCCAGCAACTGGAGCACCGCCCAGTAGCCGAGCATCACGTACGCCGGCAAGGTAACCGTCGTGACGAAGAAGCCGAGGAACAGCAGTGTGTGCACGCGCACGCGCGGATATAAAAGGAGATACGCACCCAGAACGCCGCTGATCGCCCCAGAGGCGCCGACCATCGGCACGACCGAGTTGGGACTGACGAGCATCTGCCCGCCCGCCGCCGCGAGCCCACACACCAGATAGAACACGAGGAACCGCCCGTGCCCCATCACGTCCTCGATGTTGTTCCCGAACACCCACAGGAACACCATGTTGCCGATGAGGTGCAGCCACCCGCCGTGCATGAACATCGAAGTGAGCAGGGTTGTGTAGTGCGGGTGGGGATCGACCAAGCACATCATGCCCGGCGCCAGCTCGACGCCACTCCCCGGCTGCGCCGTGCGGAGCAGTTCGCCGGGCACCAGCCCTAAGTCGCAGACGGAACGCACCAAGGGCTCCGGGGAGCCCATCTTCTGCACGAACAGCCAGGCAAGCACGTTCACGGCGATTATGCCGACGGTGACTACCGCGGGGAGTTCGGTCGGGTTGTCATCGCGGTACGGAAACATTGGCTTGAATTTAGGCGTCTAGACACACGGTGCGTTAGCCTGCCTTTTTGGCACTGATTCTCGGCACGGGGCTTGCCCGATGCGACGCCCGGTAACCTCTACGCATCCCATCCCTATCAGGAGCCGTTTCTATGCCGGAGAAAATCATTGGAATCGACCTCGGGACGACCAACTCGGTCGTGGCCGTCATGGAGGGCGGTGACCCGGTCGTCATTCCAAACGCCGAGGGTGGCCGGACGACACCCTCCGTCGTGGCGTTCACGAAGGACGGCGAGCGGCTCGTCGGGCAGGTGGCCAAGCGGCAGGCGGTGACCAATCCGCAGAACACGGTGTTCTCGATCAAGCGGTTCATGGGACGCCGGATCGACGAGGTAACCGAGGAGATCAAGCGGGTCCCGTACAAGACGGTCCCCGGCCCGAACGGTCTAGCGGCGGTCGATATCCAGGGCAAGAAGTACACGCCCCCCGAGATCTCCGCGATGATCCTCCAGAAGATGAAACAGACGGCCGAGGACTATCTCGGTCATAAGGTCGAGAAGGCGGTGATCACGGTCCCCGCCTACTTCAACGATTCGCAGCGGCAGGCGACGAAGGACGCCGGCAAGATCGCCGGGCTCGACGTCGTCCGCATCATCAACGAGCCCACCGCATCGGCGTTGGCGTACGGACTCGACAAGAAAAAGGAAGAGAAGATCGCGGTGTACGATTTGGGCGGCGGCACCTACGACATCTCCGTGCTCGAGCTCGCCGAGGGCGTGTTCGAAGTGAAGAGCACCAACGGCGACACCCACCTGGGTGGCGACGACTTCGACGCGCGCGTCATGCAGTGGCTCGTCGACGAGTTCAAGCGCGATCAGGGCATCGATCTCTCCAAGGACCCGATGGCCCTGCAGCGCCTCAAGGAAGCCGCCGAGAAGGCTAAGATGGAGCTGTCGACGGTGATCCAGACGGAGATCAACCTGCCGTTCATCACGGCCGACCAATCGGGGCCGAAGCACCTGAATCTGTCGCTTACGCGGGCCAAGCTCGAGCAGCTGGTCGAGGACCTCGTGAAGCGGACGATCCCCCCGATGGAGCAGGCCCTCAAAGACGCGGGCCTCAAGCCCACGGACATCGACGAGGTGATTCTCGTGGGCGGGCAGACGCGCATGCCCAAGGTGCAGGAGATCGTGAAGAGCTTCTTCGGGAAGGACCCCCACAAGGGCGTGAATCCCGACGAGGTGGTCGCGATCGGCGCGGCGATTCAGGGTGGTGTGCTCGCGGGCGAGGTGAAGGACGTCCTGCTGCTCGACGTCACGCCGCTGTCGCTCGGGATCGAGACGCTGGGCGGCGTCACCACGGTACTGATCCCGCGCAACACGACGATTCCGACCAAGAAATCGGAGGTGTTCTCGACGGCTGAGGACACTCAGACCACGGTCGAGATCCACGTGTTGCAAGGTGAACGGCAAATGGCGACCGACAACCGGACAATCGGTAAGTTCCAGCTTACCGGATTGCCGCCGGCGCCGCGCGGCGTGCCGCAGGTCGAAGTCACGTTCGACATCGACGCCAACGGCATCCTGCACGTGTCGGCCAAGGACAAAGCGACCGGCAAGGAGCAGAAGATCCGCATCGAAGCCTCCTCCGGGCTCGGTGACAAAGACATCGATAAGATGGTCAAGGAGGCGGAGGCGCACGCGGCGGAGGACCAGCGGCGGCGCGACGAGATCGAGCGGCGCAACCGCCTCGATACGATGGTGTACGATGTGGAGAAGAATTCCAAAGAGTGGGCGGACAAGCTGGAAGCGGATCTCAAGACCCGGCTCGATGCGGCGGTGAACGGCGCCAAGCAGGCGCTTCGCGGCGGCAATCCGGACGACATCGGTAAAGCACTGGAGGAGTTGCAGCAGGCATACTCGGCGGCCGGGGCTTCGATCTACGCCGCCGCGCGCGGCGCCCAGCCCGCGGGAGACGGCCAACCGGCCGCGGAGCCCGCCAGCGGCGCCAAGCAGGACAACGTGGTCGATGCCGACTACGAAATCGTGGACGACGATAAAAACAAGAAGCAATAAAAGGGGGCGCAGATGTCTGTACGGACGCGGGATTGGTTGAAGTTCGGGGCGCTGGTGACGATGGCGTTTGTGTTCGGGCTGGCCTTCGCCTCGGCGCTCCATCTGCCCACGCGGGGAAACGCCGCCGAGACATCGGCGGCGGTGCTGCAGGGCGTGAACGCCCCCCCGCCCCGGGCGATTCCCGCGGCCGGGCCGGCTGCGGATCTGAGCGCCGCCTTCACGGCGGTAGCGGACCACGTCAAGCCGGCCGTCGTGTTCGTGAAGTCGGAGCGGCGTGAGCGGGCCAGCGCCCGGCGCTTGCCGCCGGGATTCGAGGATTTCTTCCAGATTCCGCGCCGGCCGCAGGTGGAACAAGGGACCGGATCCGGCTTCATCGTGTCTCCTGACGGCTACATCCTCACCAACAACCATGTCGTACAGGGTGCGGACCGCGTGACGGTGCGGCTGCTCGACAACCGCGAGTTCACCGCCACCATCGTCGGCACGGACCCCTCGACCGACGTCGCGGTCATCAAGATTCCGGCCGCGGGTTTGACGACGGTCAACTTCGCGAACTCCGACTCGACACGCATCGGCGAGTGGGTGCTCGCGATCGGGAACCCGCTGGGCGAAGCATTCACCTTCACGGTGACCGCCGGCATCGTCAGCGCCAAAGGGCGGCTGCTCGGCGGGCTGCAGCAGTCCCGTTATTCGATTCAGGACTTCATCCAGACCGATGCCGCCATCAACCCGGGTAACTCCGGCGGACCGCTCGTGAATGCCCGCGGGCAGGTCATCGGCATCAACTCGGCGATCGCGAGTGAGACCGGCTACTACGCCGGCTACGGGTTCGCCATCCCGATCAACCTCGCGCGCACAGTCATGACGCAGCTCATCGCGACGGGGCACGTGGAGCGGGCGGTGATGGGCATCCAGATCCGCCCGATCACGCCGGAGGACGCCGAGCTGGCGAAGCTGCGCGACATCCGCGGCGTCGTGGTGAACGACTTCTCGCCGCCCGACAATTCGCCAGCCCGCCGGGCCGGCATCCTGGAAGGTGACGTGATCCTCGCGGTGGACGGCGATCCGATCGAGTCCGTATCGCAGCTGCAGCAGAAAGTAGGTTTCCGAAAAGCGGGTGAGGCGGTCCAGGTCAGCCTCGCGCGCGCGGGCGGCGAGCGGAAGACGCTGACCGTGCGGCTCGCGGCGGCGCCCGGCCCTGAAGCCGATTCCGAACAGGTGGCGGCGGCGGATGACGCGACGCCGAAGCGTGGCCTCGCGCCCAAGGAAGAGACGCTGGGGATTTCCGTCGAGCCGCTGTCGCAAGAGGACGCGCGTGAGCCAAGTCTGCGGGCGGTGGCGCGCGCCGGCGGTGGGCTCGCGGTCACATCAGTCTCGGTGGATGGGCCGGCGTATCAGAAACTTCAGGATGCGGCGGGCGGCGGGTACCCCGACATCATCCTGAAGGTCAACGCGCAGCCGACGCGCACGCGCGCCGAGTTCCGGGCCGCGCTGGCTACGGTCAAGTCGGGCGACATCGTGACGCTGACGGTGTTGACCTACGGACCGCCGGACGGCTGGGCGCAGCGCGTGGTGCGGCTCCGGTCCCGCTAGACGGGCCGCCGCTCCACCAACATCACCGCGGCCGTCGCGACGAGCCAGGCGACGAACAGTGCTTGGCCGTAGTAGAGGTTCGGCGAGAACTCGCTGAACACTACCGCGACGGCCGCGTTCGTTACGGCCACGGCGAAGGCCCCCCACGCGAGCCAGCGCGGGTACACCTTGCCGTTGAGGATCGTCCACCCGAACACGTAGGCGACGAGTCCCAGCGCGAAGGTGGCGAGCCGCTCGGCGGCGAGCCCCGCGGGATGCAGCATGTCGTACAGGAAGACGGCGTGCGTCGCCGTAAGCGCCTTGTCGGACGTCGCGAACGCGTGGGCGAGACGCCACCCTGCCCCGACCATGAACAGCACATTGAGTGCCCACACGGCGAATGCGAACCCCGCGAGCCAGACCCCCGCCCGGGCCGGCGCCGAACCCGGTGTGTCGGTGTGCCGCAACGCGACGCCGATCAACCCCATGTACATCAGCGGGAGCCCGAAGAGCAGCGCCCAGTGGATCAGGCGCCACTGGGACGTCGCCGCGACGGTCGCGAGCTGCGTGGCGCCATCACCGTCGAGCCACGGATGCATCATGCCGGCGCCGGCGGCGAGCAGTGAGCCCGCCAGGAGACAGAGGCCGTAGAAGAGAGGACGCCGCGTCAGAGCCATGCGCTAATCTAGCACGTCCTCCGGCTGGCGATATATTCTGCGCATGGACCTCAATCGAATCCTGCGCGAAGGCTTCATCGCCGGCTGTATCGGCGCGGCGATCGTCGCGGTCTGGTTCCTCCTCATCGACATGCTCAACGGCCGTCCCTTCTACACCTCTGCCATGCTCGGCAGCGCGGTCTTCTGGGGGGCGCACGATCCGGCCGGCGTCGTCATCGAGTACTCCCGCATCATCGGGTACACGATGATCCACGTGAGCGCGTTCGTCGTGGTGGGGTGCATCGCCGCCGCACTGGCGGCGGAAGTCGAAGTGGCGCCCCCGACGCTGTTCCTGGTGGTCGTCGGATTCTGCTTCTTCGAGGTCGGGTTCTACATCCTCGTCGCGCTGCTCGCCAAGCCGCTCCTCGCCTACCTGCCGTGGTGGAACGTGGCGATCGGCAACGGGCTCGCGGCCCTCGCCATGGGCTACTACCTCTGGCGCGAGCACCCCAAGATCGGCGAAGAGCTGCGCCGCCACCCCCTGGGAGAGACCGAGGACGGCGAGTAGCTCAGCGCGGGGTCACCGCGTACGCTTCCAAGGGGACGGCCCGTTCGGCGTCCCCTTCGCCTTCCCGCACGGACCAGCGGAACCACACCACCGTCATCGCCCCCCACAGCGCCAACCCACCGACCACCCACATCAAGAGGCCCCCGATCTGCTGATCGGCCAGCACACTCAGGGCCTGCGAAACCCGCGGTGCCTCGGCGTAGAACGGGTACAGCACCGCATCGGACAGTGTGATCAAGGCGCCCGTGATCGACATCGGGAGGCCGAGCAGAAACAGATACAGCATCTGTCCCGGGTACGGGGCTCGCGGCAGCTCGGGGACCGGCGACAGCACCGGCCACCACATGATGACGGCCGTTGTGAGAAAGACGAGGTGCTGGAGGATGTGGAGGTTGTGATGGCGCAGTGCCGCCTCGTAGAACACCGGCACGTGCCAGAGCACGATCGGCGCGGTGAACGTCGCGGCTGCGATCACCGGCCGCGTCACCACCCGCGCCAGCGCCGTGACCCACCGCGGCGCGAGAATCCGCCGCGCCACCCAGGCGGGCGTCCCGTAGAGCAATAGCGGCGGGAACAGGAGCGTGAGCAGCAGGTGCTGCGCCATATGGGCGCTGAAGAGGTAACGGTCGGAGAGATTGTGGAGAGGGCCGTTCAATGAGGCGAAGATCACGAGCAGGGCTGCGGCGAAGCTTACAACTTGGCGTCGTGTCGTCTTGAGACCGCCTAGAAGCACGTAGAGCCCGCCCAGGAGGACGAGCCCTATCACGACGCTAGGATGGAGGTCCCAGCGGTTCCACGGACTCACGTGCCGGTCCGCACGCGCACCGCTCCGAAGAAGAGGAACAGCAAGCCGATCATCACGCCGACGGCGAGCAGCAGCGGGCCGCTGAACAAGAACGCAAACAGCCGGCTGTCGAAGCGGAGGTGCATGTAGAACAGCACCACCAGCACGAACTTGACCAGCGACAGCACGAGCAACACGGGCACGAGGACCGGTTGGAAGGCGGGGACGTAGAACACGCCCACTTCGATCAAGGTGATGATCACGAGGATCGCGGCGATGCGCAGATAGGTCCCAGTCGTCGCGTGCGCCTGCTCGCTCATCTGACCTCCATCACTGAATCAGGTACACGAGGGTGAAAATCACGATCCACACCACGTCCACGAAGTGCCAATAGAGTCCCGTGATCTCGACGGTGATCGCTTGCTTGGGCCCGAGTTTGCCGCGCAACGCCTGGACCCAAAGCGTCAGCAGCCAGATCACGCCGACGGTCACGTGCGCGCCGTGCGTCCCCGTCAGCACGAAGAAGGTCGAGCCGAACAGATTCGTCGTGAGCCCGAGGCCCTCGTGCACGAACGAGCTGAACTCATAGACCTGCCCGCCCAGGAAGACGAGCCCGAGCAGCGCCGTCACGAGGAGCCACAGCTTCCCTTGCTTCATGTCGCCGCGCTGGACCGCGGCCAGCGCGAGCACCATCGCGAGACTCGACATCAGCAGGTCGAACGTGCTGAACGACGTGAAGGGGATGTTGAGCACATCGTGGGGGAACGGACCGACGGTGCTCTTCCCCTTATAGATCAGGTACGTCGAGATGAGCGAGCCGAACAGCAAGCACTCCGAGCCGATGAACGCCCAGAACGCCATCTTCCGGTTGTCGACCCCCATGCTGGTGTGATGCGCGTGACTCATCTCAAACCTCGAAGGGCTCGTACGCCCAGCGGTAGATGCCGACGATCACGACCGCCAGGCCGACGAACGCGAGCCACAGATGGTGCGATAGCGCGGCGACGGCAATCACCGGAAGCCCCACCGCCGTGATGAGAGGCCACCAAGAGCCCCCTGGGACGTGGATCGGCGCCGGCGGGATCAGGGGCAGGGGCGCCATGGCGCCGTGGTGCTCCGTCACCCACAGGGGCAAGCGGCTCTCGACCTTCGGGATCACCGAGAAATTGTACACAGGTGGTGGTGATGGAATCGCCCATTCGAGGGTCGCGCCCTGCCAGGGATCGTTGCCTGCCGGTTCACCGCGCTTTCGCGTCCAGAACAAATTCACGATGAACAGGAGCACGGACAGGCCGATCAGGAAGGCGCCCGCCGTCGAGATCTCGTTGAGGCGGGTGACGCCCAGCTCCGGGCCGTACGTGTAGATGCGGCGCGGCATACCGAGCAGACCGCTGAAGTGCATCGGGAAGAACGCCAGGTTCATCCCGACGAACGTCAGCCAGAAGTGCCACTTGCCCAGCGTCTCGGAGAGGCGGCGTCCGCTCATCTTGGGCCACCAGTAGTACATCCCCGAGAACAGCCCGAGCATCGTGCCACCGAACAGGACGTAGTGGATATGCGCCACGACGTAGTACGTATCGGTCTGCTGCAGATCGGCGGGGGGTGAGGCGTGCGACACGCCCGACAGCCCGCCGATGATGAACATCGCAATGAAGCCGACGGCGAACAGCATCGCCGTCGTGAAACGGATCTGCCCGCCCCACATCGTGCCGATCCAGTTGAAGATCTTGACGCCCGTCGGGATCGCGATGAGCATCGTGGTGGCCGAGAACACCGAGTCGGCGATCGGTCCCAGGCCCACGGAGAACATGTGGTGGCTCCAGACGCCCCACCCCATGAACCCGATCAGCACACCCGAGTACACGACGACCGTGTAGCCGAACAGCGGCTTCCGCGAAAAGGTCGGCAGGACCTCGGAGACGATCCCCATCGCCGGCAGGATGAGGATGTAGACCTCGGGGTGACCGAAGAGCCAGAAGAGGTGCTGCCACAGAATCGGGTCGCCGCCGCCCGACGGGACGAAGAAATGCGTCCCGAAGAACCGGTCGAACATGAGGAGGACCAGCGCGACGGTGATCACGGGGAAGGCGGTGATCACCAGGAACTGTGTGACGAGGGTCATCCAGCTGAACACGGGGAGTCGCATCAACTTCATCCCCGGTGCCCGCATGTTCAGGATCGTAACGATGAAGTTGAATCCCGCGGCGAGCGACGCGATGCCGAGGATTTGGAGGCCCAGCACCCAGAAGTCCACGTTGGGACCCGGAGAATACTGCCGTGAGGTCAGGTTGGCGTAACCGAACCAGCCGGCGTCCGGGGCGACCGAGAGTGTGGCGGAACCGAACAGTGGTCCAGCCACGAAGCTCGCGTTCAAGAAGAGGCCGCCGAGGAGGAAGACCCAGTAGCTGAACGCGTTGAGCCGCGGGAACGCGACGTCGCGCGCGCCGATTTGGAGCGGAATGATGTAGTTGAAGAAGGCGGCCGAGAGCGGCATCAACGCGAGGAAGACCATCGTCGTGCCGTGCATCGTGAACAGCTGGTTGTAGACCTCGGCGCTCACGCCGATCCCTGCGGGCCGCGCGAGCTGGGCGCGGATCACCAGCGCCTCGAGTCCGCCGATCAGGAAGAACCCGAACGCGGTCCAGAAGTACAGCTGGCCGATGCGCTTGTGATCGGTGGTCGTCAGCCAGCTCTTCATTGCAGGCTCTGGAGGTAGGCAACGAGCGCCGCCACTTGATCCTCAGGGAGCGGCATCGCGGGCATCAGGGACCCAGGCTTGAGGCTGGGCGCATTGGTGATCCAACGCCGCAGCCATTCCTCCGTGTTGGGGAGCGTCGCCCCCGCCAGCATCATGCGGCTCCCCACGTGGGTGAGGTTCGGCCCCACGATGCCACGCGCCTGTGGCACGCCCGCGATCGTATGGCAGGCGATGCACGCGCCGTGCGCGAACAGCTCCTGGCCGCGCTCGGCGAGCGACCCCTTGGCGGGGATCGCGGCATCTGTTTTCTGCCGGGCCACCCACAGGGCGAACGCCGAGTCGGATTGGACGAAGACGCGAAGCCGCATGTTGGCGTGCGACGCTCCGCAGAACTCGGCGCACTGACCGGCGACTTCGCCTAACGAATCGGGAGTGAAGGCGATGCGCGTGATGCGTCCCGCGGTGAGGTCGCGCTTCCCGCCCAGGCCCGGCGCCCAGAAGCTGTGAATCACGTCCGCCGAGGTCATCTCGAGCTGGACGGGCTTGCCGCGGGGAAGGTGGATCTCGTTGGCCGTCACGACGCCCAGCTCCGGGTAGCGGAACTCCCACCACCATTGGTGCCCGATAACCTCGACGCGCACCGCGCCCTCGGGGGCGCGAGCGGCGGTCGCGAAGATCGTGCGCATCGTCGGCACGGCGATGAAAACGAGAATCAGCGCGGGCGCCAGGGTCCACCCGATCTCGAGGGCGGTGTGGCCGTGGAGCCTCGAGGGTTGGCCGGCGCCCGGGCGCGCCCGATACCGGATGATCACGAACAACAACAGGCCTTCGACGATCGCGAAGACGACGACCGCCCACCAAAAAATGTCGGTGAAGAGGTTATCGACGGTCACGCCCAAATCGGAACGCGGCGCCAGCGTGCTTTGGGGAAAGGGGCCGCCGCAGCCGGCGACGGCGAGCAGAATGGCGGGGAGGAGCCTCGGTGTCGGTCGCATGAGCGAAGGCACCAGAAACTAGGTTATCTTGGGCCGCTATGGAAGAGTTGTCGGGCCGCCTGCAAGCCGCCCTCGGGGCCGCGTATCGCGTCGAGCGGGAGCTGGGCGGCGGCGGAATGAGCCGCGTCTTCCTCGCCGAAGAGACGCGGCTCGCGCGCCGCGTCGTCGTCAAGGTGTTGCCACCAGAGCTGGCCGCCGAGATCAGTGTCGACCGCTTCAATCGTGAGATCCAGCTCTCCGCTTCGCTGCAACACCCGCACATCGTGCCGCTGCTCGCCGCGGGCGGCTCGGCCGACGTTCTCTACTATACGATGCCGTTCGTCGAGGGCGAGGCGTTGCGCACGCGTCTCGCGCGAGAAGGCGAGCTCCCCGTCCGCGACGCCGTGCGCATCCTCAAGGACGTCGCGGACGCGCTCGCCTACGCCCACGCGCGCGGCATCGTGCACCGCGACATCAAGCCCGACAACGTTCTCCTCTCCGGGAATCACGCCGTCGTCGCCGACTTCGGCGTCGCGAAAGCCGTCAGCCAGGCCAAGGGTCAGAGCGGCCTGACCTCCGTGGGCGTGGCCCTCGGCACCCCCGCGTACATGGCGCCCGAGCAGGCCGCGGGCGACCCGAACATCGACCATCGGGCGGACATCTACGCGTTGGGCGCGATGGCCTACGAGATGCTCACGGGACGGCCGCCGTTCACGGGCCTCTCGCCGCATCAAATGCTGGCCGCGCACATCACGGAGCCCGTCGCACCGATTACCGATGCGCGGCCGAGCCTGCCGCCGGCCCTCGCCGAGCTGGTGATGCGCAGTCTCGAGAAGAACCCGCCGGACCGTCCGCAGACCGCCGCCGAGATCCATCAAGTGCTCGAGTCGCTCGCCACAACCAGCGGCTCCGCGACCGTGACATCGGCGGGCGCGACGTTGCGGCACGTGTTGCGCCGGCCCCGGAACCGCCGCATCGCGCTGGGCGTGGGCGCAGCGGTGGTGGCGCTCGTCGCCTGGTTGGCATTCCGGCCCGCGGGCGCCGCGACACTCGATGCGAACCGCATCGCGATTGCGCCGTTCGACGTGCTCGGCGGCGGAGACCTGGGACTATGGCGCGAAGGACTCGTCGACGTGCTGTCGCGCAGCCTGGACGGCGCCGGCCCACTGCGCACGGTCTCGCCCACCCTCATCGTGCGCCGCTGGAGCGGCCGCGCCGATGCGGCGTCGGCTCAGGCGCTCGGCCGCGTCACGGGAGCCGGCACGGTGGTCTTCGGCGGCCTCGTCGGCGCGGGCGCGGACTCGGTCCGGCTCACCGCGAGCGTGCTCGACGTCGCGGCCGGAACGCCCGGTGGCGAGATCGAGCTGCGCGAGGCATCCGACCGGATGGACCGGCTCGCCGACTCGCTCACGGTGCGTGTGCTGCGCGAGCTGGGGCGGACGCGGGCGATCGGCGTGGTGCGCACCGCATCACTCGGCTCGCAGTCGCTGCCGGCCATGAAGGCGTTTCTCCAGGGCGAGCAGTTCCTGCGGCGCTCGGAATGGGACTCGGCGCTAGCCTACCAGCAGCGAGCGATCGGCCTGGACAGCGGCTTCGCGTTGGCGTGGAGCCACGCCGGGATGGCGGCGGGATGGCAGCACGCGGCGAACGATTCCCTCTCGCGCACGTACAAGCTGCGCGCGGGAGTCCTGAACCACGGGCTCGCCCCGCGCGAGAGCCTAGCGGTGGCGTCCGAGTCGCTCGCGGCGGTCGTCTATGCCGGGCCGGGACCGATCGGTGGGCGCTGGTGGACGTACGGCCGCCGGCTCGTCGCGACGCTCGACGAAGCCGTCCGACGTTACCCCAACGATCCAGAGTTGTGGTACATGCTGGGGGACGCGCGCTTCCACGCCGGCGGTCTGGCGGCCATGGCGTCGCGCACGGCGCTCGACGCCTTCGACCGATCGATCGCGCTCGATTCGGCGTTCACGCCGTCGTACGTGCACGCGGTCCCGCTGGGGCTCGAGTTGAACGGGACCGAGTCGGGGCGCCGCTACGCGCGGGCGTTTCTCGCGGCGGGTGGCATGGGTCAGTACGCGCTGAGCACGCAGCTGGTCCTGCGGCTGATCGATCCGGCCACGCGCGCGGGCGCCACCAAGTACCTCGCCGACAGCGCCGACGCCCACCTGTTCCAAACGGTGTGGCTCGCGATGAACCGCTGGACCGACTCCGCTGAGACCGTCGTCGCGCTGGTGCGCGCGCGCGTCGCCGCGGAACAGGCGGCCGGCAAGCCGTCCAACTTCAGCAGTTTTTCCCTGGCCGTTGCCCTCGGGGCCCGCGGACACATCCGCGAGGCCTATTCGCGCGCCACCCTCCCCGGCTTGGTCGCCCAGTTCGTGGCGGTCGGCGCGGTGCCGGCCGACACGGCGCTCCGGCTCGCGCGCGAATGGCTCGTGAGTCGCGGCCAAGAGATTGTGTACGCCGCGCCACTACTCGCCGCGCAGCACGACACCGTGAGTCTGGTGAGGTTCGCCCGTGGCGTAGACTCGTTGCGCCAGCACCCGCCGCCCGGTATGCCGCCGATCGCGCGGGACTTCTTCGGCTACCTGGCCCCCGCGAGCCGCGCCTTCCTGGCGCTGGCGCGTGGGGACACGACCGAGGCCTTGCGCCTGTTCGATGCGCTCCCCGACACGGCGTGCTTCGGCGCGTGCGTGATCGACGACCTCGTGCACGTGCAGCTGCTCGTGGCGCGCAACCGCCTCGCCGACGCGAGGGCCCGGCTCGAGCGCCCCCCGGTTGGGTTCTCGCCGGGATTGCTCCCGATCGAGGTGCTGCGCGGACTCGAGCGCGGGCGCGTCTACGAGCGACTCGGCGACCGGGAGGGGGCGATCGCGGGCTACAGCCTGGTCGTAAACGCATGGCGCAGCGCCGACCCGGTGCTCAAGACGTATGTCGATGAGGCACGCGCGGCGTTGGCGCGCCTGGGTGGGGAGAAACGCCCGACCTCATGAGTTAGATTCCGGGCCTCGCGACCGTGGCGGAACTGGCAGACGCGCCAGCCTTAGGAGCTGGTGGGGCAACCCGTGGGGGTTCGAGTCCCTCCGGTCGCATCCCCTTCCCCCCGGGTTAGATTCCAGATCGAATGACCGACATCCAGATCACAAAGACGCACGCCGAGCCGGGCGAAACGTCGCTCGCGGTCACCGTCCCCCCGGAGAGCGTGCGCGCCGCCGAGGAGCGGGCGACTCGCGTCTACCAGCAACGCGCCCGGCTTCCCGGCTTCCGTCAGGGGAAGGCGCCCGCCGCCGTGGTCCGCAAGAAGTTCGCCGAAGACATCCGCCAGCAGGCCCTGCAGGAGTTGGTGCAGGAGAGCTGGCGCGCCGCCGTCGAGCAGGAAAAGCTCAAGCCGATCGCCGACCCGCACATCCACAACCTCAAGTGGGAAGAGGGGTCGCCCGTCACGTTCGAGCTGCACGTCGAGGTGAAGCCGGATCTGAAGCTCGAGCGGCTGGGTAGCTTCCGGCTGACCCGCACGGTGCCGGCGGTGACCGAGACGCAGGTCGATACTCAGCTCAACGAGCTGCGCGCGCAGCGAGCGCCGTGGACGCCGGTCACGGACGAGAAGCCAAAGCCCAAGGACCTCGTCCACGTCACGATCGCGACGCGCGAGGGCACGGAGATCAAGGATCCTCAACCGTACCAGCTGGTGCTGGGTGAGGGGCGCGCCATCCCCGAAGTCGAAGAGCAGATCATGACACTCCTGCCGGGGGAGATGCTGGATGCCATCGTTCGCTTCCCGGACGACTTTGCGGAAGAAGCGAAGCGGGGCCAGACGCGGGACATCCGGATCACGCTGCACGAGGTCAAACGGCAGCAGCTCGCCGAGCTGGACGACGCGTTCGCGCGCGAGGTGGGGGACTTCGAGTCGCTCGCGGCCCTGCGGCAGGCGGTCACCGAGGATCTCCGCAAGGAGGCCGAGCGCGACGCCGACGCGAAGGTGCGCGCCGAGCTGATCGAGCAGATCGTGTCCGCCAACTCGGTCACGGCCCCACGCCCGCTCGTCGAGCGGGCCCTGTACGTGTACGCGCAGGCGTACGGCGTGCCCGAAGAGCGGTGGCCCACGTTTGCGGAAGAGTTCCGTCCGGTGGCCGAGGCGCAGGTGCGGCGCGACTTGGTGCTCGACCACGTGATGGAGGCGCAGCAGCTGCGGGCGACTGAAGCCGAGTTGGACCAGCGTATCCAGGAGCTCGCTGAGCGGCGCGGTATGCCGCCGGCGCAGCTGTATGCATCGCTGGAGAAGGCCAAGCGGCTCCGCGACGTCGAGCGGAGCATCACCGAGGAGAAGGTGTTCGCCTATCTCCTCTCGCAGTCCACCGTGGAGCAGCCGTGAGCACAAGCCAGATCTATCCGCCCTACATCATCGAGCGCTCGAGCCGGGGCGAGCGAACCTACGACATCTTCAGTCGTCTCCTCATGGATCGCATCGTGTTCCTCGGCACGGCGATCAATGACGACGTGTCGAACATCATCATCGCGCAGCTCCTGTTCCTCGATGCCGACAATCCCGAGCGCGACATCTACCTGTACGTGAATTCGCCGGGTGGCTTGGTCTCGTCCGGGATGGCGATTTACGACACGATGCAGTTCCTGCGCGCGCCCGTGAACACGATTTGCATGGGCATGGCGGCGTCGATGGGCTCGTTCCTGCTCACCGCGGGCCGCAAAGGGAAGCGCTCGGCGCTGCCGCACGCGCGGATCATGATGCACCAGCCGTCCGGCGGTACGCAGGGCACGGCGTCGGATATCGAGATCCAGGCGCGGGAGATATTGTACCTGCGGGGCAAGCTCAACGAATTGTACGCCAAGCACACCGGAAAAGCCGTCGAGCAGATCGAAAAAGACATGGATCGGGACCGTTTCATGTCGGCCGAAGAAGCGAAGCAATACGGCCTCATCGACCACGTCATCTCCAACTTCCAGGAGATGGGCGACGGCAAGAAGGCCAAGTGATCCCTTGCGCTCATTGCACCAGCTTCCCATACTAGGAAGACATGTCTCACGATAAGCACCTCCGCTGCTCGTTCTGCGGCAAGTCCAAGGATTCGGTCCGGAAATTCATCTCCGGGCCCTCCGTGTATATCTGCAACGAGTGCATCGCGCTGTGTAACGAAATCCTGGCCGAGGACGAAGAGCGCGAAGTCGCGGAAGCCATCACGCAGGTCCCCACGCCCGCCGAGATCAAGGACGTGCTGGACCAATACGTGATCGGGCAAGAGCGGGCCAAGAAGACTCTCGCCGTCGCCGTCTACAATCACTACAAGCGCATCAATTCCCACTCGGGTCGCGAGAACGAGGTCGAGCTCGACAAGAGCAACATCCTCTTGATCGGTCCGACCGGCGTGGGCAAGACGCTGCTGGCGCAGACGCTGGCGCGCATCCTCGACGTGCCGTTCACGATCGCCGACGCGACGACCCTCACCGAGGCGGGCTACGTCGGCGAGGACGTCGAGAACATCCTGGTGCGGCTGCTCCAGGCGGCGGACTTCAACGTCTCCGAGGCCGAGCGCGGCATCGTCTACATCGACGAAATCGACAAGATCGCCCGTAAGTCCGAGAACCCGAGCATCACGCGCGACGTGTCGGGTGAGGGCGTGCAGCAGGCGCTGCTCAAGATCCTCGAGGGCACGGTGGCGAGCGTGCCGCCCCAGGGCGGCCGCAAGCACCCGCAGCAGGAATACATCCAGGTCAACACCAAGGACATCCTCTTCATCTGCGGCGGGGCGTTCGACGGTCTCGAGAAGATCATCGAGTCGCGCACGGGCCGGCGCCAGATCGGCTTCACCAAGGAAGAAGTCGCCGAGGGGATGGCCGAGAAGCTGAAGAAGAACCCGTTCGTCGACGTGGAGCCGGACGACCTGCTGCGCTACGGCCTGATCCCGGAGCTGGTGGGCCGCCTGCCCGTCACCGTCCCGCTCGACTCCCTGGACGAGGACTCGCTGGTCCGGATCCTGGTCGAGCCGAAGAACGCGCTGGTGAAACAGTATCAGAAGCTGTTCGAGCTCGAGGACGTGCGCCTCACGATCGACAAAGAAGCGCTCCGGGCGATCGCGCAGAAGGGCATCAAGCGCGGGACGGGCGCGCGCGGCCTGCGCGCGATTCTCGAAGAGATGATGACCGAGATCATGTTCGAGCTGCCCAGCCGCGACGACGTGCGTGAGGTGGCGATCAACGCCGAATGCGTCACCACGGGCCGCGCGCCCCTGCTCGTCACCGAGCGCCCGCGCCAGAAGAAAGAAGCCTGACCGACACGATCGATCAGATTTTCCGCGGCTCATTCCCCCGGGCCGACGTAGTGCTCGATCCCCCGCTCCCCGAAGTCGCGTTCGTCGGCCGCGCCAACGCCGGCAAATCGAGCCTGCTCAACGCCCTCGTGGGGCGTAAGATCGCGAAGACCTCCGGAACGCCCGGGAAGACCCGCGCGCTCAACGTCTTTCAAATGGAACAGTCCTTCTTTCTCGATCTTCCGGGGTACGGCTACTCGCGCGCGTCGAAATCCGACCGCATAGCCTTCCGGCGCCTCGTGAACCACACGTTGAACCGGACGCGTCTCGCGGGCGTGGTGTGGCTGCTGGACATCCGGCATGAGCCGTCGGAGGAAGATCTCAAGATGCAGGACCTCCTCGCCGAGCACGAAACACGCGCGCTTGCGGCCCTCACCAAGGCCGACAAACTTCCGCGTGACCCTCGGCGACAGCGCGAGCAGGAGCTGCGCGCGACGCTCGGCCTCCCGGAGGATCAAGTGATCGTGACGAGCGCAAAGACCGGCGAAGGGATCGCGGACCTGCGCGAGGCGATTGCGGGACTGGTGCAGGACGCCAAGACGCCATGACGCCACGACACCTTGTGGGCACGATCGTGTGTCTTGGCGTCGTGGCGTCGTGCAACGTGCTCGCCGCCCAGGATACGATCCCGCCGGGCTTCGGTTCCCTCAAGCGCGACGACATCGTCGTGCGGTTCGCCACCGGCACCGTCCAGATCCAGTGTCTCCCGCTCGACGAGCAGGTCATCCGCCTCCTTGCCCCCGACACGTACCGCTCGCTCAGCGAACTCATCCGCAGCCGCCGGGACGACATTACCGCGGCGGCGCAGCGCTCCGGCCTGGACGAACCGACCCTCGTGCTGGTGACGTTCTACGGGCTGGTGCCGCAAGCGCGCTTCAACCCTGAAGACTTGAACATCTCGAGCCGCGGACGCCTGTTCCGGCCCGCCGGCATCGTGCCCCTGTCGCCGACCTGGGGCTCGTACCAGCTCGACGCCCGCCAGCAGGCGGTCGCGATCTACCTGTTCGAGGATGGGATTACGTTCCGCGAGAGCCTGTCGATCAGCTATCAAGGTCAAACCAACGAAGCCTGGGGCCGCGCCCTGCGCCTCCTCGACCAGGAGCGCTCCCGGGTCAGGGCGCGTGCCCAGGCGGCGCCAGCCCCGGAGTAACCTTCGTCGCCGCGACGACCGGCGGCGTGGCGCGCGTCCCTCGCGGAATCATCCCCGTCAGGTTCGCCAGCTCGAAGGCCGACACCGCCATCACGGTCGACGCCTGCCGCAGATCCCAATCGATCCCCTTGTCGTAGGTGTCGGACTGGGAGTGGTGCGTGTGGTTGTAGCCGCGGGTGATCTGATTGAAGTTGAAACCCGGCACGCCGTACGGCAGGAACGAGAGGTGATCGGTGCCGCCCTTGAAGGCGTCGTTCACCGTGTCGGCATTGAGGGAGCGGACCGGGAGCAGAATCGCGCGCCACAGGCCGTACAGCTCCGGCCGGCCCTGCAACGCCTGGCCGGTCACGGCCCCCGCCCCGTTGTCGAGCACGATCACCGCCTGAATCGAATCGGCTTCCGCCGCATGCTGCTCGGCGTACTTGCGGGAACCAATGAGCCCCTGCTCTTCCCCCGTGAACAAGATGAAGCGGATCGTGCGCTTGGGCTTGAGGCCCGATTGCGCGATGATGCGCGCCGCCTCGAGCGTGGCCATCGAGCCTGTCGCGTTGTCGGTCGTGCCGGTGCCCAGATCCCAGGAATCGAGGTGCGCGCCCACGATCACGACCTGCCCCGGAAGCTCCGTGCCGCGGATCTCGGCGACCGTGTTCCACTGCGGCACCGAGTCTTTCATGCTGAGGGTGTTCTGAATGCTGGCCTGCAGCTGCGGCGTGGTCCCCAGCCCGATCAGGCGATCGAACATCGCGTATTCCTCATGCGCCACGACGACTTGCGGGAGTGGCAGCACGCGGTTCGGTGAACCGCTCATGTTGAGGAGGTCCTGCTCTTTGCCGGCGTCGAGCAGAATGCCCAGGGCCCCGGCATTGCGCAGCAGGAACGGCTGATCGTTGTTGAACTGTTGTTGCCGCGCCCGCGCCGCGGAGTCGCGCACGGGGGCCTGTTGGAACGCGGCGAACGCCGCGCGCTGGCGCTGTGAGTCGGCTGCAGTCATCGCCGGACCGTCGTTGTTGAACACGTTCGCCGGCCCCCGCAACATCACCCACGCGCCTTTGATTTTCCCGCTATAGACCGCGAGGCTCTCGGGAGTGCTCGCGTCGACCCGGACCACCGGGCCTGTCACCGGCTTGCCGCCCGTGCCGGGCGCCCACGCCCAGCTCGCCGCGACGACCTCGTGCGAACGCGGTGCGACCATGCGCATCCACATCGGCCCCCGCTCCCACCTGCCGCCGAAATTCCACTGCTCGAGGCGCGCGTCGAGACCGTAGCCCTGGAACTGCTTCATCGTCCAATCGTTCGCGGCGCGGGCGGCGGGTGACCCCGTCAGCCGCGGGCCGATCACATCGGCGATGTACTGCAGGTTCTTCATGACCTGGGATTTGTTCATCCCCTGATCGATGAGCGCGCCGACACCCGTCGTGTCCACGGTGATGCCGGGGACGCCGGTCGAGCGCTGGGCTCCGCCGCCGAAGCCCTGGGCGGCGAGCGGTGCAGCAAGGAGCATGGCGGCGCAAAGCAGACGGTTCACGGTAGGCAACTCCTGTTAATGAAGACGGTGATGAGGTGACCCTTTAGGGTACGCGCGATCGGCGGCATCCGTTAGGGCCGCCCGCGTCTAGGGTTTGTGGGGAACCACCACCCGCCCCTCCAGGTCGCGACTCCAGCGTACCCGGCCTCCCCCCGAGTCCGCACACACGACGCTCGCGCGCCAGAGGGCGAGTCGCGGGGCAAGCGCTAAGGCGCTGTCGCACCCGACGCCGAGCAACCCCGTGGCCCACGCTTCGGCCGCCGCGGCGCTCGGCGCGAGCACCGTGACCGACAGGGCCGTATCGCCTCGAGCGCGAGATGCCGTGCTCACAGACCCGCCCTGCATGTCCACGGTGGCAAGGTGGTCGAGGGAACTGGCGGGGTGAGCGATGCCGACGGGCCGCCGCGTGGGGCGCGGCCCAACCCACAGGAAGTGGCCCCCGATGTCGAGCAGCGCACTGTCCGCCGCGCCCACGAGCACCGGAGCAGCGCGGTCCAAGGCATCGCCCTCTTCGAGATCGCCGGCGGTTAGCGCGACACCTGTGGCTTGCCGGACGTCGCGCCGCAGCGAGTCGACTGACACGTGACCAGGGTGGTCAGTCGTGTCACGCACGGCATCCAAGGCACGACCGATCGTGAGCGTATCGGGCCCCCAAACGGCCGCGGACATCATGGTCCCGCCCCCCAGCACCGGCCACACCCGGGAGACGGGGGGCTTGGGCGGGGCAGCGTCGGCGCAGGCGGCGGCGAGGGCTAGAAGGAGGACCGTTTTCATTAATCGGGACCATAAGATAGTTTGGTCCATCGTGGAATCCCTAGTCCAGCATCCAATCGTCCTCGCGATCGTTGGCCTGGTCACGCTGACGTTGGCGGCGGCGCTGTGGCGCCTGTGGGTCCGGCTGATACGCTCCGAGCGCGAGCGCCGCCGCGCGGCCGAGGAGCTGAACCGCCGTCTCTCGGAGCTCTTCTCCCTCCAGGAGCTGTCGTACGTCCTCTCCGATTCGCTGGAGCTCGAGCGCATCGTCGAGCAGGTCGTCCGCTACGCCGTGCGCTTCCTCGACGCCCAGGGCGCCCTGCTCGCCCTGTCGGGCGACACGCCGGGCGACGGGCTGCGCGTAGTCGCGACCGAAGGGACCCTCGCGTCGCTCCGTGGGCGGACGATCCCCGCCGACGATCCCGGCCTCGTAGCCCGCTCGACGAGCCGCGAGCACTTGGAGCTGGTTCGCAACTCGGGTGGCGAGCCGATGCGCCTGGTGAGCGACGTCGTCGCGGCCGCCGCCGCGGCGGTGCCGCTGCGCGCCCACGGCGTGGTCCTCGGCACCCTCGTGATCGCGGATCCGCGGCAAGGCGTGTTCGTCGCGGAAGATCTCCGACTCCTCTCCACGCTCGCGACGCACGCCGCGGTCGTCATCGCCAATGCGCGCTTCTTCGAAATGGTGCGGCGGGCCAAGGAGCAGTGGGAGACGGCGTTCGACGCGCTGAGCGAGGGGATCGCCGTGGTGGACGACGAAGGGCGGGTGCGGCGCGCCAACCGCGCCCTCGCGGGCCTGCTCGGCAGCCCCGTCCCGGGCGTCATCGGCACCCATCTCTGCCACGCCCTGCTCGGCAAGTCCCATGCGTTGATGGGCCTGCTGGACGCGGCGCGGCGCGGCGATCACCCGCCGGCGCTCGTCGCCCGCTCCGAGCGCCTGGGCAGCACGATGCGCGTGAACGCGGCTCGCATCCCGACCGCGACACGTGAGCAGAGCGTCGTCGTCCTGGTGGAGGATGTGACCGACCAGCAGACGATGGAGACACAGCTGATTCAGAGCGAGAAGCTCGCCGCGGTCGGGCAGCTCGTATCCGGCGTGGCGCACGAGCTGAACAACCCGCTCACGTCGATCGCCGGACTCTCGGAGTTCCTGCTCGAGCAGAAGGAGATCTCCAAGAAAGACCGCGGACACTTGAAGGTGATCCACGAGCAGGCGGAGCGCGCCGGACGGATCGTGCGGAACCTGCTGACCTTCGCCCGCAAAGAGCCGGGCGAGCGCAGGTCCGTCGACTTGAACGACGTCGTGCAGCGCACGCTGCAGCTCATGGAATACGACCTGAAGCTCAAGGACGTCGACGTGCGCCGCGACCTGCGCGCCGGACTCCCCAACGTGCTGGGAGACGGTCACAGCCTGCTGCAGGTCGTGCTCAACCTGCTCACCAACGCCGCACAGGCGGTAGCCGAGAACGGGGCGGGCCACCCGCGTGCCATCACCGTCTCGACCTGGTTCGACGACCAGGTCCACCTGCGCGTCGCCGATACGGGTCCCGGCATCAATGACGTCGTCGCGCAGAACGTCTTTACGCCGTTTTTCACGACCAAGGAGCCCGGCAAGGGCACCGGGCTCGGCCTCTCGATCACCTACACGATCGTGGAGAACCACGGCGGCCGGATCACCGTGGAGCGCCCGTCGACCGGCGGCGCGGCGTTCCGCGTCGACCTGCCGCCGATTCCGCCCGGCGCGGTCATCCCGGCGCCGGACGCACCGCCCCCCCCCCTCGCCCCGACGCCGTCGTCCGCCAAGCGCACGATTCTCCTCGTGGACGAGGATCCCGCGGTACGGCGCATGGTCAAGGCGCTGTTCGGACGTGACGGGCACGCCGTGGAGGTAGCGCGTAATCCGCAGCACGCGCTGGAGCTGGCGCAACGGGGCGGATTCGATCTCATCATTGCGGACGCGCGCGCGGCGACGCGCGGCGGCGGCAAGCTGTTCGTGGAAGAGCTGGTGGCGCGGGTGCCGACGTTACGAGATCGGACGATCGTGGCGACGGGGGACATCGGTGCGGCGACGGAGGAAACGCTGACGCGTTTGGGGCTGCGCTACGTACGCAAGCCTTTCAACCTCCGCGATCTGCGCGACGAGGCCGCGCGCTTGTGGGCGGCGGCGGCGCTGTCGTAAGCCTCGGCCGGCCAGCCGTAGGTTCCGAGGTTCACGGCGCCGCCGGGCGCGAACCGCACGCCTTCGCGCAGTAACAAGGCGCGTTGCAGGACGGCGCTGTGATCGTGACTCGAGAGGGAGATGCGGCCGGCGACGTTGATGACGCGCCACCACGGCACGTCGTTCTCTTCGGGTAATGCGGAGAGTGCCCAGCCGACCGTGCGGGCCGCGCCGGGCCGGCCGGCCAGACGCGCGATGATCCCATACGTCGCCACTCGCCCCTTCGGGATGTGCCGCACGACGCGGTAGATGCGGTGATAGAAGGGGTTCACGAGGATTTAGGATACTCGCAACACGTCTTCGAGCAAGCCGGCGTTCCCACCCCCCAGTATTGACAAAATGTCTTCCAGTGCTCTGCGCTCCCGGGGCCAGGCGAAGCGCCGCGCGGCTTCGGCGGGCGCGAGCCACTCCGCGCGATCGTGCTCCGACGACAGGCGCGGCGTGGAATCCTGTGCGACGAACGCCGCGAAGACGGGAATGAGCGCCATTTCGTCGGACTTGTGTTGGTAGAACGCTTCGGTGCGGCTCACGTTGTAGAATCGCTCGGGCACGAAGCCGGTTTCCTCCCGCAGCTCGCGCAACGACGCCTGTACCGGCGTCTCTCCCGGCTCGATCGTGCCGTGTACCGTCTCCCACGAACCGGGGCAACGACCGTTCGGCCCGCGTCGCAGGACCAACACATCCATCTGCCCGCCCGCTCCGCGCAAGGCGTACGTGTCGACGAAGCAAACGCGAATCGAAGGACTAACGGCGGCGTCCCAGCACCGCTTCGAGCCGCGCCGAGAGGGCGCGGGCGCGGAACGGCTTAGTGAGGAAGTCGTCGGCGCCGAGCTCGAAGACGCGGACTTCATTGTCCTCGTCGCCCTTGGCCGTGAGGACGATAACGGGGATGCTCGCGGTGGCGGGCCGCGAGCGCAGGTGCGACAGCACGCCGTAGCCGTCGAGACCCGGCAAGTTCAGGTCGAGCACGATGATGTCGGGTCCGACGCGATCGACCTGGTCCAGCGCCTGCACGCCGTCGCGCGCCTCGGTGACGGCATAGCCGTCGCGCTCGAGCAGGTCCTTCATCACTTTGCGGAGGCTGTCCTCGTCGTCCACCAGCAACACCTTGCAGGCTGGTTGGCCGTGCGCGCCCGAGGTGCGGGCCTTCGCCGGCTCCTCCAACAGATCGAAATGGGTCGAGACCGCGGGCGGAGCCTCCGCACTGCTCGACCGACGTCCTCCTGCCGGGGACGGCTGGGGCGCCGGGGCGCTGGGGCCGTCGTCCTCGACCGGCACATCCACGACCCGCATCAGCTCCTCGAGCGTGGATTCGCCACGGGTCACGTGGGCCAGCCCCGAATCCCACAAACCCTTCATCCCCGCGATCCGCGCGGCCTCGGCGATGCGGGACGCCGGCTCGCCCCCGGCGATGCGGCGCTCGACTTCCGGGGACACCGTCAGCACTTCGATGATCGAGAAACGGCCGCGATACCCGGTCATGGCGCAGTCGGGACATCCCGCCGAGCGATACAGCGGCGTGCCCTTGGCGATCCACTTGCGCAGCTTCTCGGGCGGCGCCTCCATCCACACCTCTTTGCAGGTGGGACAGAGTTTGCGCATCAGCCGCTGAGCGATCACGCCGCGCAGCGCCGCCGCGATCTTGTAGCCCTCGACGCCGATGTCCACGAGACGCGTCACCGCGTTGGCGGCGTCGTTGGTGTGCAGCGTCGAGAGCACGAGGTGGCCCGTGAGGGAGGCCTGCACGGCGATCTGCGCGGTCTCCTTGTCGCGGATCTCGCCCACCAGGATCACGTTCGGGTCCTGGCGCAGGATCGACCGCAACGCCGACCCGAATGTCAGCCCCGCCTTCTCCTGGACCTGGACCTGCACGATCCCCTGCATGCGGTACTCCACCGGGTCCTCGACCGTCACGATGTTCACACCTTCGGTCTGGATCTGGCGGATCATCGAGTAGAGGGTCGTGGTCTTGCCCGACCCGGTCGGGCCGGTCACGAGGATGACGCCCTCTTTATTCTGGAGCAGTTGGTTGATCGAGTCGGTCTCGCCCGGATTGAAGCCGAGGGACTCGAGCGATTTGACCGTGGCGCGCGAGTCGAGGATCCGGATGACGACCTTCTCGCCTTGCGCGGCGGGGAGGGTCGACACGCGCAGATCGATCGGCTGGCCGTTGACCGCCACGCGGGCGCGGCCGTCCTGCGGCCGCATCCGGTCGGCGATGTCGAGCGACGACATGATCTTGATGCGCGAGATGAGCGGCAACCCGGCATTGCGCGGGATCTTCATCACCTGGCGCAACACCCCGTCGATGCGGTAGCGGACCGCCACGCCCCCCTCTTCCGGCTCGATGTGGATGTCGCTCGAGCGGGAGAGAATGCCCTCGGAGATGATGAGATCGACGAGCCGCACCACGGGGCGCTGGCTGGCTTCTTCCTCCGAGATGTTCAACTCTTCGGGAGGGGCATCCTTGAGCGTCGTCAGCACCTCGGAATCACCCATGCCCTCGAGCAGCTTGTCGAGCGCTTTCTCGGGGCGATACATCTCGTCCAGCTTCTCGGCGATCTTCGAGGGCGCGAGCAGCAGCATGCGGATCTCGCGCGCGGTCGCGAACGCCAGTGCCTTCTCGGCGTCCAGGTCGAACGGGTTGGCGGTGGCAAGCTCGAGGAACGAATCGGTCAGACGGATCGGCAGGATGCGGTAGCGGCGCGCGAGCTGCTCCGGGACCCCTTCCTTCACCTTGGCGTCGATGTTGGCGACATCAGCGATCTTGAGACGGAACCTCGTGGACAGCTTCCCGAGGATCTGCTCGTCGGTCGCCACTTTCTGCGCGACGAGCATTTCCCACAGCGTTCGGCCGGCCTCCGCCTTGGCGCGGAGATCGGTCAGGAGCTCAGGAGTGATCAGGCCCTCCAGCGACTGGGCCAGCCACTCGTCGGGAAAAGAGGTCACCGGCATGAGGTGTCTCGAAACCTAGCCCCGAGGGGTCTGGGCGCCTAGACGCCTAGTTCTTCAGAGGATGTCCCAAAAATCGCGCGCCACGTCGAACGCGAGCCGGGCACGCCGGCTCTGTACACCGTAGCCCGCATCAAGCCGAAAAACGCCCAGCCACTCGAAGCCGACGCCCAGCGTCACGCGCACGCGCCCTCCCGGCGTCGCCTGCCAGGGCGTCCCGACAATGGGGCGATCACTCCACCCGGCCGCGACGTACGGAGCCAGGGTGATCGTCCCCGGCGTGCGGGCGTACTGCCCGGCCGCCATGCGCACGAACGGCACCGGCGCGCGCCACTCGAGATGCACGAGCGCGGCGCGGCGCCCACCCCATGCGCGGAACGCATCACCCAGCAACGTGCCGCGGCCGCCCAGCACGAAGGCGCGGTGCGGCGGCAGGGCGTCGCCAGCGGCGCCGCCCTGCACGCGCACGAGTACGCGACTGCCGCCCAGAGGCACGAGCACGTGTCCCGCCGCCGCGACGCGCACGTACGCGGGCCCGCCGTCCATGCGGCCGCCCTCCAACGAGAGCTCGGCCGCGAGATCGCGGCGCACGGCGAACCCTTCGCTGCGGCGACGCAGCGTGAGGGAGGCCACCGAGAAATCTCCGTCCCGCACGGTGGGGTTGGGACGGAACTGGCCGGTGGCCGGCGTCGTGCGCACGGGGAGCGATACCACGCGCTCCCGAGCGGCCGTGGCGCGCCACTCGCCGCGGACACCGACGGTGTGGCGCAGGGCAGCGCGCGCCCCGGTGGCGAGGTAGTAGTCGCCGTAATCGTCACCGAACTCCTGCGAGGCGATCGAATTGAGGAGGGGGGCGATGACGGGAGCGTCGGCGATATCGCGCACCTGGCGATACCCGGCCAACTCGACTCCCGGTCCCCCGCCGCCACCCAGGGTCAGCGCGACGGTACCATTCAGGCGCCGGTCGGCGAACCCGTAGCTCGCGAGGCCACGCACTTCGAGCTGATCGCCCGGCACGCGCCACACGAACCCGGCGCCGGCGGCGACCCCCTCCACGCGGTTGGCGCGCAGCACGTCGCTCACGCCGCGGACGCCGAGCCGTTGGGCGCGCAATCCCGACAGCGCGCGCCGGCCCGCGATACGCGCCACCTCGGCGCGCACCGCCTGCAGGTCACCCTGCCGCACCGGCTCGGCGATGTCCTGGATCGCCGCGGCGAGGGGCACCGTCCAGGGAAACGAGTCGCGCTGCGGTTTGGGCACCGCGACGATCTCCTCGCCGGCGAACCAGCTGTCGGCGAGGCCGAGGTTGAATACGTACCCGTCGATCTCCCAGCGGCCCCGGATGATGCCGCGGGCGGGGATGTCGAGCCACGTGGCGCGGCGCCGGATTTCGACTTCTTGCCGGAGGGGCAGCCAGAACCGGCCCTCCCACAGGGCGTTTTCGAGGACGATGCTCACATCCTCGAGTTGCGGATCGAGGTAGGCGTGGGGCGTGAAGTTGAAGGCCAGCCGGACGAGGTCCGCGGTCTCGGCATCGAGGAACAGCGTGCCGACGAGCCGAGGTTGACCGAAGTCCTTGGGGCGCACGCGCAGCGCCACGACGCGCACGTTGCGCTGCGGCAGGGTCAGCGTGACCGTGTCACCCAGCGCAAAGTCATACAGGTCGGTCCCGCCGGGCGCGAGCGGATGCGGCACATCGCGCACCTCGTCACCCTCGCCGAGCCGCACGACGCTGCCGAAGTTGTTCTGCACGATGCCGAGGTGATCGCGGTGGTAATTGATGTCGGTGGGCAGCTCGGCGCGGTCGCGCCAGCCGATGATACGCTGCTTGCTGAGCTGTGGCGCCTTCCAGTACACTTCCAGCTCGAGCTGATCGGCTTTCACGAGCCGGGGCGGCTCGCTCAGCCCTTCCCCGAACTGCCCGAGGAAGAAGAGAAACCCGTGAGCCGTGGCTTTGTAGTCGCGCAGCACCGTGTCGTTCACCGTGCGATCGCGCCGCTCGATGGCTCGGCGCGCCAGCGCGAGCGCGGCGTCGCTATTCCATTCCTGAGCCGCCAGGGCTCCGAATGGCACGACCAGCGTGACGAGGGCGACAGCGACCACCGGGCGCATCGGCGCGAAATCTAATGACCGCATCCGATCCCCGCGCCGAGTTCCTACGCCGCGCTGAGCAAGGCGGGGGCGGCATCGTGCCCGTCGTGCGCGAGGTCGTACTCGACGCCGATACGCCGGTGGCGGCGTTCGCGAAAGTCGCGCGGCCCCCGTTCGCGTTCCTGCTTGAATCGCTCGTCGGGGGCGAGCGGTGGGCGCGCTACACCTTCATGGGCACGGAGCCGCGCGAGGTGTGGCGCTACCGCGGCGCGAGCGTCGAGCGGTGGACGCCCGCGGCGGGATGGGCAGGCGCGGGCGAATCGGCGGATCCGATCGGCCACCTCGCGACGCGGCTGCGCGCGCTTCCTACCGTGCAGATACCGGGGTTGCCGCGCTTCACCGGAGGGGCCGTGGGCTACTGGGGCTACGATTTGGTGCGCTCGATCGAGCGGCTCCCCGCCCCGCCAGAGGACACGCTGGACGTACCCGACGCCGTGCTGATGATCGCGGACTCTCTCGTGATCCTCGACAACGTGTTCGGCCGCGCGATCGTGCTCGCCAATGTCGAGGTCCCGGCGAGCAGCTCCGCCGCGCAGCGCGTGCGGCTCTACGACGCGGCGGAAGAACGGCTCGACGCACTCATCGCGCGGCTCGGAGCGACGCATACCCTGGCGCCGCTCAGACTCGAGGGGGGCACCGCGCCGCTGCGCACCGACTCCCGCTATCCGCGGGCGGCGTTCGAGCGCGATGTGGCGAAGATCGGCAAATACATCGCCGCGGGCGACACATTTCAGACGGTGCTCTCGCGCCGTCAGGAAGTCCCTGGAGCCGTCGATCCGCTGCGCCTCTATCGCTACCTCCGCGCGCTGAACCCGGCACCGTACCTCTTCTACCTGGGGCTCGACGATCTGGCGATCGTCGGCAGCTCTCCCGAGGTCCTGGTGCGCGTCGAGGGAGACGAAGTGACGGTGCGGCCGATCGCGGGCACGCGGCCGCGCGGCGCCACGCCGGAGGAGGACGAGGCGCTCGCCAAGGCGCTGCTCGGCGACGCGAAAGAGCTCGCCGAGCACCGCATGCTCGTGGATCTGGGCCGCAACGACGTCGGCCGCGTGGCGCAGTACGGATCCGTGCGCGTCACCGACGCGCTCACGATCGAGCGGTACTCGCACGTCCAACACCTCGTGAGCGAAGTGCGCGGCCGCCTGCGCCCGGGCTATGACGCGCTCGACGTGTTTCGCGCCTGCTTCCCGGCAGGCACCGTCACGGGCGCGCCGAAGGTTCGCGCCATGGAGATCATCGACGAGCTGGAGCCGGAGCGGCGCGGGCCGTACGCGGGGGCGGTGGGCTATGTCGGCTGGGGCGCGGCGAGTCTCGACACGGCGATCACGATCCGCACCGCGCTGGTCCTGAAGGACCGCGTGGTGGTCCAGGCGGGCGCCGGCATCGTCGCGGATTCCGATCCGCACCGGGAGTTCGAGGAGACCGAAGCGAAAGCGCAGGCGGTAATTCGCGCGCTCGCGCTGGCCAAAACTGGCGACTGACGCCGCATCCTCTATATTCTCGCCTGTGTTCAAGCTGATCAGCACCGCCGGCGAACAGTCCATCGATCTCCAGCTCGGCCGCATTGTGGTCGTGGGGCGCGCGGTCACGAGCGATATCCCCATCTACGATCCGACGATCTCCCGGCGCCACGCCGAGGTGTCCCTCACGGAGAACGGCGTACTCGTGAAGGACCTCGGGTCCTCCAACGGCACGTTCCTGAACGGTGCCAAGATCGCCGAGGCGGAGGCGGGGCCGAACGACGTCGTCACCTTCGGGAAGGTCGCGTTCCGGGTGAAGGAAGTGACGGCGCCCGCGCCGCGGCCTCAGGTGGTCCCGACCCCGGCCGATTTCTCGAACCCCAGGGCGCCCGTGGCCGGCGGCACGATCGTGCGCCAGCTCCCCGTGAGCGGTGGGGTGCCGGCCATCGTGATCGACCAACCGCTGGCGGGGGGGGCGTCTCACCTCAAGGTCAAAGCGCAGACCCTGGAGGAGCGTCGCGAAAAGAAGCTGTCGCTGCTGCTCGAGATCTCGAAGGAGCTGTCGAAGCAGCAGGAGCTCGACCGCCTGCTCGACAAGGTCGTGGACTTCACGTTCCAGATCATGAACGTGGACCGCGTGTCGATCCTGCTGCTCGACGGGAAATCCAACGAGCTGGTGCCGCGCATCTCGAAGAGCCGGACCGGCGACGCGAGCGCCGCGAAGCATGTGCCGCAGTCCATCGCGCGTAAGGCAGTCGAGGAGCGCGTCGCGATCCTCTCCGACAACGCCGCCGCCGACGAGCGCTTCAAAGGGAAGTCGATCCTCATCCAGAGCGTGCGCAGCGCGATGTGCACGCCCCTCATGGGATCAGATCAGAAGGTCCTCGGCATCTTGTACGTCGACAACCTCACCGCCACGCATTCGTTCGCCGATGAGGATCTGGAGTTCCTGATCGCGTTCGGCGGCCTGACGGCGGTCGCCATCGAGAACTCACAGCTCTCCGAGCGCATCCGCCGCGAGGCGTTGGTGCTGTCGAATTTCCAGCGCTACTTCGCGCCCAACCTCGCTTCGCAGATCGCCCAGCAGGAGGGCGCGGTCCAGCTCGGCGGCACCAAGCGGCCGGTCGTCATTTTTTTTTCGGACATCCGTGGTTTCACGCCGATGTCCGAGGACATGAGCCCGGACGACATCGCGAGGCTGCTCACCGAGTACTTCACCGAAATGGTGGAGATCGTGTTCGAGCACTCGGGGACGCTCGACAAGTTCATGGGCGACGCGATCATGGCGCTGTGGGGCGCGCCGATCGCCCACGCCGACGACGCCGACCGCGCCATGCAGTGTGCGCTCGATCAGCTCGCCATCCTCGAGAAGATGAACGCGAAGTGGAAGGAACAGGGACGGCCGCCGGTGGCCGTCGGCATCGGCATCAATTTCGGCGAGGTGTTCGCGGGGAACATCGGGTCCGACCGCCGGCTCGAGTACACGGTGATCGGCGACGCGGTGAACACGGCGAGCCGGCTCTGTTCGTCGGCGGGGCCCAACGAGATTCTGATCTCGGAGCCGTTCTACAAAGAGCTGAAGAACCCCCCCAAGGTCGAGGCGCTCGAGCCGATCCAGGTCAAAGGGCGGGCGAAGAAGGTGCCGGTCTACCGCGTGAAGCGGTAAGGCCGCCCAAACTTCGCCAGCAGATCGAGCGCGAGCCGCAGCGGCAGTCCCATCACCCCGAAAAAGTCTCCCTCCACGCGCTCGATCAGCGGCGCGCCGAGTCCCTGGATGGCGTAGGCGCCGGCCTTGTCCATCGGTTCTCCCGTGGCGACGTACGCCTCGAGCGTAGCGTGATCCGCCGGCCGAAACGTCACCCGCGAGACGTCGAGGGCGTGCTCGACCATCCCGTCCTGCGCAACCGCGACCGCCGTCATCACCTCGTGGGTCCGCCCCTGTAAGCGCGACAGCATCTCCACCGCGTGGGCCGGCGAGGTCGGCTTCTCGAAGATCGCGCCGTCGAGGACGACCGTCGTGTCCGCCGCCAGAATGACCTCTCCGGGTGCACGCGACACGACGGCCTCGGCTTTGGCCCGCGATAGCCGTGTCACATAGTGTCCTGGCTCCTCCCCGGGGAGCACATGCTCGTCGACGTCCGGGGGAATAACGCGGAACGGGATCCGCAACATTTCGAGGAGCTGCTTGCGGCGGGGGGAGCCGGAGGCGAGGACGATCGGATTCATTTCTCGAGCAACAGCGTCACCGGCCCATCGTTCACCAGCTCGACCTCCATCATCGCGCCGAACTCTCCCGTCGCGACCTTGATGCCGCCCGCCTTCTCACGCAGCATGCCGACAAAGCGCTCATAGAGAGGAATGGCGATGTCTGGCGGCGCAGCGTCGATGAAACTCGGGCGGCGGCCTTTTTTGGCGTCGCCGTAGAGCGTGAACTGCGAGACGACGAGCACCCCGCCCCCGACCTCGGCGAGATCGCGATTCATCTTCCCTTCATCGTCACCGAAAAGGCGCAAACCGAGAATCTTCTCCGCCATCCACTCGAGCGCCGCGTCGGCATCGGTGGGCGCGAAGCCCGCGAGGACGAGAAAGCCGGGCCCGATCTTCCCGGTCACCCGGCCTTCCACGCGAACCTCGGCGCGCTTGACCCGCTGCAGCACAACTCTCACTCGACGGTCACACTCTTGGCCAGGTTCCTCGGTTGGTCGACATTACAGCCCCGTCGTACCGCGATATAATAGGCCAACAACTGTAGCGGCATCACGCTCAATACCGGCGTCAACAAATCCAACGTCTCGGGGATCTCGATGCGCTGATCGGCGAGCCTCGCGAGTGCCGTGTCGCCCTCCGTGACGATCGCGATCACGCGCCCGCCCCGCGCCTTCACCTCCTCGACGTTGCTCACGACCTTCTGGTGCACGGCGTCCATCGGCGCGACGAACACGACCGGCATCAGATCGTCAATGAGGGCGATCGGACCGTGCTTCATCTCCGCCGCCGGATACCCCTCGGCGTGGATGTAGGAGATCTCCTTGAGCTTGAGCGCCCCCTCGAGAGCCACGGGGAAGTTGTAGCCGCGTCCCAGATACAGCACGTTCGTGGCCCGGATCAACCGCTCCGCGATCTGCTCGATTTGCTGGGCTTTCCCCAACACCGTGGCGACCAGGTCGGGAAGCCGGGCCAGGGCACGCACCACCTCGCGGCCTTGCAGAATCGAGAGCGCGCGCAGCCGGCCCATCTTGAGGGTGAGCAGCGCCAGAGCCACGATCTGGCTCGTGAACGCTTTGGTGCTAGCGACGCCGATCTCCGGTCCCGCGTGCAGATAGATGCCGCCATCCACCTCGCGCGCGATCGTGCTCCCCACGACGTTCACGAGACCCAGCGTGCGAGCGCCGCGCCGCTTGGCCTCGCGCAGCGCGGCGAGCGTGTCCGCGGTCTCGCCCGACTGGGAAATCCCCACGACCAGGGTGTGCTCGTCCACGATGGGGTTGCGGTAACGGAACTCCGACGCGTACTCCACCTCGGTGGGGATGCGGGCCAGCTCTTCCATCATGTATTCGCCGATCAGGCCCGAATGCCACGACGTCCCGCACGCGGTGATCACGATCCGCTGAACCTTGAGCAGGTCCTCGTCGGTGATGTTGAGCCCGCCGAGTTTGACGGTGCCTTCTTCCTCGAGGAGGCGGCCGCGCAGCGTGTTCCGGACGCTCTCCGGTTGCTCCATGATCTCCTTGATCATGAAGTGGGCGTAGCCGCCGCGCTCGATCGTGGCGAGGTCCCAATCCACCTGCGTGACCGCTTTTTCCTTCTCGACGGCGGCGGGGTCCATGATGCGGTAGTCTCCGGGGTGCACTTCGGCGATCTCCCCTTCGTCCAAGTACACGACCGAGCGCGTGTGCGCGAGCACCGCCGACGCATCGGAAGCGACAAAGTTCTCGCCGTTGCCGATGGCGACGAGCAGCGGCGAGCCGCGGCGCGCCGCCACGATCGTCTCCGGCTCGCGGCTCGACACCACGGCGATCCCGTACGTGCCCTCGACCTGCCGCAGCGCGCCGGCGACGGCGTCCACCAGCGGACGGCCCTGCGTGTGCAGCTCCTCCACCAGGTGCACGAGGACTTCGGTGTCCGTCTCGGAGCGGAACACGTGGCCGCGCTTGGTGAGCGCGGTGCGCAGCGCGCCGGCGTTCTCGATGATCCCGTTATGGACGAGTGCGAGCGTGCCGCCGCAGTCGGCGTGCGGGTGCGCGTTGATCGTGGTCGGGGCGCCATGGGTAGCCCAGCGCGTATGGGCGATCGCGGTGTGGCCGGCGGGCGGTTTGCTCCCCAGCTCGCGCTCCAGCATCGCGATCTTGCCGGCGGCCTTGAAGATCTCGACTCGCCCATCGTGCACGACGGCGAGCCCCGCTGAGTCGTAGCCGCGGTACTCGAGTCGTTTCAGTCCCTCGAGCACCAGGCCCGCCGCCGCGCGCTTCCCCGTGTAACCCACGATGCCACACATGGTCACCAGCTCCCTAAAGACTCTTCTTGGCCTCGGCGATGAGGCGCTCGGCGTCGGCCACACTAGACGCTTCCGCGATCAGCCGAATGATCGGTTCCGTGTTGGACGGCCGTACGTGGAGCCAACGGTTCGGCCACGCCAGTCGCATCCCGTCCTGCGTGTCGACTTTGGCCTCGGGAAAGGCGCGGCGCAGCGCCTCGTACACGGGCTCGAGGCGGGCGCCGCGCGCCACTTTGTCCTTGACGATCGAATAGCGCGGCGCGCTCGCGACCAGGTCGCTCACGCTGCGCCGCTCGCGGGTCAGCAGCGCCAATACGAACGCGGCCGCGAGGGGGGCGTCCCGTCCCACGTGTAGGGGCGGGTACATCACGCCGCCGTTGCCTTCGCCGCCGATGGCGGCCTTGTGCGCGATGATCGTGCGCGCCACGTGCGCCTCGCCGACGGGGGAGCGAACGACCGTTGCGCCGCAGTCGCGGGCCGCATCCTCTACGACCATCGAGGTCGAGAGATTGCATACGACGGTCTTCCCCTTCCCTTTCTTACCGAGCACCGCGCGAACCGCGAAGGCCAGTGTGTAGTCCTCACCGATCGCTTTGCCTCGCTCATCGACGAGCGCCAGGCGATCGACATCGGGATCCACGGCGATGCCCACGTCGGCTTTGTGCCGGCGCACCAGGGCGCCGAGGGGCTTCAGGTGTTCGGGCAGGGGCTCCGGGGGGCGCGGGAAACGGCCGTCCGGCTCGAGGTTGATGGCGGCGACGCGGCATCCCAGGCGTTCGAGCAACTCGGGCATCACGACGCCTCCCGCCCCGCGTACCGTGTCGAGCGCGACGCGGAACCGGCGGCGCCGGATCGCCTTCACATCGATCGCTTTGAGCGCCAGCAGGTCATCCAAATGACGCTCGAGCGCGTCGGGGTCGGCCGACACATCACCCACGTTCGCGTACGTGGCACGTCCCATCTTGCCGTCTCGAGACAGCTCTGCGACCTGCGCCCCATCCTCGACGCCGAGGTAGATGCCATCGGGTCCGACGAACTTGAGCGCGTTCCATTCGATGGGATTGTGACTGGCCGTGAGGATGATGCCACCGGCGGCATGGTGATGCTCCACGGCGAGCTGTACGGTGGGGGTGGGCACGAGTCCGACGTCGATGACCCGGCACCCCACCGACATGAGCCCCGCGGTGGCCGCGCGCGCGAACATCGGGCCCGAAGTCCGAGAGTCTCGACCCAGAACGACTTTCCCGGTCTTCGCCCAGGTGCCGAAGGCTGCCGCCCAGCGGGCGACGACCTCGGGCGTGAGGTCGGTGCCGACGAGCCCCCGTACCCCCGCCACCCCAACCATGAGGGTATCGGACATCAAACCCGGCGAGCCTCCATGGCCCGGACCGGCAGGCGCAGAGGCTGCAGTTGCGGCGTAGGAATGGGGAGCTTCCCCAGCTCGGGGTAGGCACGCTTGAAGGCCTCCACGATGCCGGCGTCGAACTGGACGTTCTTGCCCTCGTCCAGCTCCTGCATCGCCGTGGCAACCGGGAGCGAGGGGCGGTACGGCCGCACGCTCGTCATCGCGTCGAACGCGTCGGCGACGGCGACGATGCGTGCCTCCCATGGGATCGCTTCGCCGGCCAGGCCATCGGGAGATCCCTTGCCATCGAACCGCTCGTGGTGGGAGCGCACGATCGACAGTGCCCCAGGCGCGTCGCGCATCAGCGGACCCAGGATGCGAAACCCGATGACGGTGTGCTCCATGATGTGGCGATATTCCTCGGGCGACAGTTTCCCCGCCTTGTGGAGCACGCTCTCACTCACGCCGATCTTTCCCACGTCGTGTAGTTCCGCTCCCAACGCGATGGTATCGACCGTGTCCTTGTCGAGATCGAGCGCGCGGGCAATGCTCACCGAATAGTTCGACACGCGCATCGAATGGCCGCGCGTGTATCCGTCTTTGGCTTCGAGCGCGTGCACCAGCGCATGGACGCCTTCGAGGAACAGCTCCTCGATGCGCCGCGCCTGCGCTTCGACGCGCTCCTCGAGGTGGTGTTGGTAGCTCTTGTTCTCCTGGATCAGGCGGCGCTTGTCGAGCGCCTGCGTGACGCGGGCGCGGACCTCGTCCAGGTGGAAGGGCTTGGCGACGTAATCGAGGGCGCCCATCTGGAGACAGGCCACCGCGCTCTCGACTTCCGCGACCGCGGTCACGACGATCACCGCGGTCTCGGGCCAGCGAGTCGTCACCTCGCGCAGCAACGCCACGCCGTCCATTTCCGGCATGCGCAAGTCGGAGATGAGGAGCGGCACGGGTTCCTGCTCGAGCGCGGCCAGCGCCTCGACGCCGGAGCCCGCCTCCCGGCAGACGAACCCCTCCCCTTCGAGGAGGCGGATCAACACACGGCGGAGGCGCGGCTCGTCGTCCACGACGAGGCAGCGCATTCCGGAGAAAGGCGACATCGTTGCGCTAACAGTATGCGTCGCTTGCCCCTGGCGGAAGGCGCCCTTACGTTCCGACTATGACGCGAATTGTCGACGGCGACCTCACGCTGCGCTTCGCGACGCGCGCAGTACATGCCGGACAGGTACCCGAGCCCCTCGCGGGCGCCGTGATGACGCCGATTTATCAGACCTCTACGTACGTCCAGCAGGGTCTCGGCAAGCACAAAGGCTTCGAGTACGCGCGCACCAGCAATCCGACGCGCCAGGCGCTGGAGCGCAACATCGCCGCGCTCGAAGGTGGCCTGAACGGCTTCGCGTTCAGCTCGGGACTGGCCGCGCTCGACGCGGTGATCAAACTCCTCTCGGCGGGCGACCACGTCGTCAGCGGGGAGAACGTCTACGGCGGCTCGCACCGCCAGATGACGCACATCTGGGCGCGCCTCGGTCTGACCTTCACGTTCGTGGACGGCGGCGACACGGCGGCGGTGGCGGCTGCGGTGACGCCCAAGACCAAGATGGTCTACGCCGAGACGCCGACGAACCCGATGATGCGCCTCTGCGATCTGGCGGCCACGGGAGAGATCGCGCGCAAGGCCGGTGCCCTGTTCGTCGTCGACAACACGTTCGCGACCCCGTTCTTTCAGCAGCCGCTGCAGCTCGGTGCCGACATCGTCCTCCACTCGACCACCAAGTACTTGAACGGGCACTCGGACATGATCGGGGGCGTCTTGGTGACGAGCCGCGACGACCTGGCCGAGCGGCTCGCATTCATTCAGAACGGCTCGGGTGCCGTGCCCGGGCCGTTCGACTGCTGGCTCGCGTTGCGCGGCGCCAAGACGCTGGCACTGCGGATGCGCCAGCACGACGCGAGCGGGCGACGCATCGCCGAGTGGCTCGGCACCAAGCCCCGCGTGAAGCGGGTCTACTATCCGGGCCTCCCGTCGCACCCGCAGCACGAGCTGGCCCGCCGTCAGATGAAGGGCTTTGGTGGGATGATCAGCATCGAGCTGGGAGATGCGGCGTTCGCCCGGCGGTTCGTGGAGCGCACCAAGATCTTCGCTCTGGCCGAGTCGCTGGGCGGGGTCGAGAGCCTGATCGGCCACCCCGCGTCGATGACCCATGCGAGCGTCCCCCGCGACATGCGAGAGCGGATGGGCCTAACCGACAGCCTCGTGCGGCTTTCGGTGGGCATTGAAGACGTGGAGGATCTGATCGCCGATCTCGATCAGGCCCTGGCGGACGATTGACCGAAACCCCGGCCGTTAGGGCGCGTACGTGATGGCATCCCATTGTAGGAGAGACACATGACCGACGCGACCGGACTCCCCGCCGCGCGCCCGCGCAAGATTTTGACCCAAATCGCCCCCGTGACGTGGGAGCATCCGGCGGACCGCGCCGCGCTGCAAACGCTCCGTTCCGTTCCCGGTTTCGACGAAGTCGTGAAGAAGATCGTCGGGTTCTTCGGCGAGCGCGGCTTCCGTCTGCTGTTCCAGGCCAACGCCGTGCGCGTCGGGCCGACGCAGTTCGCGCGCCTCAACGCGCTCTACACGGATGTGCTGACGTCGATGGACTGGTCGGTGCGGCCGGAGCTGTTCGTATCGCAGACCCCGTTCGTCAACGCCGGGGCGTATGGCATGGACCGGCCCTTCATCGTCATCAACTCGGGCGCGGTGCACCTGCTCGACGACGACGAGATGCGCACACTCCTGGGGCACGAGCTGGGACACGTGATGAGCGGGCACGCCCTGTACCACACGATTCTCATCTTGATCGTCTTCGTCGGCCTGAACTTCCTGCCGTTCCTCACGAGCATCCTGCTCGCGCCGATCCAGTACGCGTTGCTCGAGTGGGCCCGCAAGAGCGAGCTGTCGGCTGATCGCGCGGGCCTCTTGGCGGCGCAGGATCCGCGCGCCTCGATGCGGATGTTCCTCAAAATGGCGGGCGGCGGATCCATGAAGGAGATGGACCTCGATTCCTTCCTGCAGCAGGCGAAGGAATACGAGGAGACGGGCGGCGCGGTCGACCGCATCTTCAAGATCCTGAACACGCTGCCGCAGTCGCATCCATTCAACACGCTGCGCGCCGCGGAGCTGGAGCGTTGGATCACGGCCGGCACGTACGAGAAGGTGGTGGGTGGTGAGTACACGCGTCGCGGACCCGAGGCCGAGCAGCGGCCCATCGACAAGGACATCGACGAAGCCCGCGATCATTACATGAACGAAGCCAAGGCCGTCATGAACGACGTCGTCGACACCGCCAAGCGAGCCGCGCAAGCCTTCTCGGACGCCTTCAAGAAGAAGTGAGAATCCTGGTCGTCGGCGGGGGAGGCCGCGAGCACGCGCTTTGCTGGGCGTTGCGACGCGACTCTCCCGCCGCCGGCCTCTTCGCCGCCCCAGGTAACCCCGGCACCGCCACCCTCGCCACCAACCTCCCTATAGCGGCGACCGATGTTGATGCCCTCGTCGCCGCCGCCACCCAACACGACATCGATGTCACCATCGTCGGCCCCGAGGCGCCTCTCGCGGCCGGCCTCGCCGACCGCTTCCGCGCCGCGGATCGCGCCGTCTTCGGACCGGGCGAGGCGGCGGCCCGGCTGGAATCGTCGAAAGCCTACGCCAAGGAAGTGATGCGCCGCGCCGGCGTCCCCACGGGCGCGAGCGCGACCTTCACCGATGTCACCGATGCGCTCAAGTACATCGAGGCCCACGGCGAGCCGCTCGTCGTAAAGGCGTCGGGGCTCGCGGCCGGGAAAGGCGTCGTCGTGTGCGCCACGCGCGCGGAAGCCGCGGACGTCGCGCGCGCCATGCTCGCCGGGAACGCGCTGGGCGTGGCCGGGAACGAGATCGTCGTCGAGGAGTTCCTGTCGGGTGAAGAGCTGTCGGTGCTGGCGCTGACGGACGGTGAGCACATCGTCATCCTGCCGCCCGCCCAGGATCACAAACGTTTGGGCGACGGCGATAGCGGCCCCAACACGGGCGGGATGGGTGCGTACTGTCCGGTCGCCCTGACGACGGCGCCCCTCCTCGCTCGCGTGCGGAGCGAAGTGTTCGAGCCGGTGCTCCGTGAGATGGCGGCGCAAGGCGCGCCGTACGAAGGCGTGCTCTACGCCGGGTTGATGCTGGCGCCCGACGGAGCGATCTCCGTGCTCGAATTCAACTGCCGTTTCGGGGACCCGGAGGCCCAGGTCATTCTCCCCGGGCTTGCGCCCGGGGTCAGCCGGCACTTCCTCGACATCGCGCGCCGTCGGTGGCGGCCGAAGAGGCAGGTCCTCGCCCCCACGCGGGCGGCGGTCACGACGGTGCTCGCGGCCCGGGGCTATCCGGAGAAGCCCGAGCGGGGCGCGACGATCCGCATTCCCACGGATTTGGGCCCCGACGTCTTGGTGTTCCACGCGGGGACCGCGCGCGACGCGGACGGGACCCTCCGGGCCGCGGGGGGCCGGGTGCTGAGCGTCACCGGCCTCGGCGCCGACGTGCGCGCCGCGGCGCGCGCCAGCGCGGCGGCGTGCGAGCGAATTGCCTTCGAGGGAAAGACATGGCGCCGCGACATCGCGTGGCGCGAGTTACAACGTGCCTGAGCTGCCTGAAGTCGAGACGATCGTCCGGGAGCTCGCCCCGCGCCTCGAGGGCTATCGCATCGCGCGCGCGCAACTGAACAAGAGCGACGTGCTGCGTCGCGTGTCGAAAACCCGCCTGCTGCGTTCGCTGTGCGGCAACGTCTTCGAAGAAGTGACCCGCCGCGCCAAACACGCCGTGTTCCGCCTGTCGAGCGGTCACCGGTTGATCGTCCAGCCGCGTATGACGGGGTCGCTCGTCGTCCACGAGCACGCGCTCACCCGCGAAGAAAAGAAATACGCCGTGCTGGTCTGCACGCTCGAAGACGGCCGCCGATTCGTGTATCGCGACGTGCGGCGCCTCGGGACGGTGTGGCTGCTGGACGAACGGGGCTGGCTGGCCTACACGGGGCGCATCGGCCCCGAGCCGCTGGATGAGACATTCACGCCGTTCGTGTTCGCCGACCGGCTGAAAGGCACGCGCACGGCGGTGAAGAAGGCGATCATGGATCAGCGCCGCCTCGCGGGGGTGGGCAACATCTATGCGAACGAGGCGCTGTTCGACGCGCAGGTAGATCCGTCAAAACCCACGGACAAAATGTCGCTCGAGGAATTCGCGCGGCTGCACGCGGCGATCGTAGACGTTTTGCAACGCGCGCTCGCGTCATCGGGAACGACGCTGCGCGACTATCGTACCGGGACGGGAGAGCGCGGCAATTTCCAATTCGAGCTGCGGGCGTACGGCCGCGGCCGCCAGCCGTGCGTGCGCTGCGGGAAGAAGATGGTCACGACGCATACGATCGACATGCGCGCGACCACCTTCTGCCCGTACTGCCAGCGCTAGTCCACAAAGGCCCATAGCAGGTCCCGGCTCCCACGATCGAGCGCCGCAGGCGTGCCGAGGTGATACAGGTCCCCGGTGACGTCGCGGATCAGCAGGCCACCGTGTGGCAACGAGCGTGGCCAGTCATCGAGCCGCGTCTGGAAGGTCCGCGGCCCCTGTTTGGTCTCGACCCGCCAGCGCCGGATCTCGACTTCCTCCTCGATCTCCAGCACTCGCGTGATCTCGAACACGAATCCCGCCAGGGCCAAGGCCCGTTCCAGCGCCTCTCGCGAGGCGGGGTCGAGCTCCGCTGGGTCGCGCACCAGGGCGAACTCTTCCTCGTCGCCGTCCCGCAGCGAGAGGTAGTGCCCGGGCTCGGACCACGGGAAGCAGCGCCGTACCCACACGGCGCGCTCCTCGTCCCCGCGCACCGCCCAGAGCCGGCCGTCGGGGCGCTGCTCGAGCGTCAGCACCACGCCCCGCCGGCCTAACAGCGTTGTTTCCATAACGCCTCCTTTCATTGGAGCTGCAACTGCAGCTCGTAAAGACGCCGATACTTGCCGTCCGGTTTCTGCAGCAGCTCGTGGTGCGTGCCATGCTCCACCAGGCGCCCATCCTCGATCACGAACAGCCGCGACGCCTTGCGCAGCGTCGAGAGCCGGTGCGCGATGGCGAAAACAGTCCTTCCCGCAATGAGGCGCTCGAGCGCTTCCTGGATCTCCCGCTCCGTCTCGGTGTCCACGCTGCTCGTCGCCTCATCGAGAATCAGGATGCGCGGATCGTGCAGGATCGCCCGCGCGATCGACACGCGCTGGCGCTCCCCGCCCGACAGCGTATGACCCCGCTCGCCCACCACCGTGTCGTAGCCGTGCTGCAGCTTGGTGATGAAGTCGTGGGCATTCGCCGCCTGTGCCGCCGCGATCGCTGCCCCGAGCGACGCCTCCGGGAGGCCGTAGCGGATGTTCTCCAGGAGCGTCCCGTGGAACAGGTACGGGTCCTGAAGCACCATGCCGATCTGGCGGCGGAAATGCCCGGTATCGAGCCGCCGCAGGTCCACGCCGTCGATGCGGATCGAGCCACCCGTCACGTCGTAGAACCGCGCGATCAGGTTCACGATCGTCGTCTTGCCGCCGCCCGACGGGCCGACGAGACCGATCAGCTCTCCCCGCGCGACTTCGAAGCTCAAGCCGCGCAGCACCTGGCGGACGCCGTCGTAGCCGAACGTCACGTGCTCGAACGTGACTCGGCCTTCCACCGGCCGGAGCTGTACGGGCTCCGGGTCGTCGCGCACCTCGGCCTCGGTGTCGAGCACCTCGAACACGCGGTGCGCCGACGTGGTGGCCCGGTTCATCGTGCGGGCGATCTGCCCGATCACTTCGATCGGCCCGATGAACATCGTCGTGTAGAGCAGGAACGACACGAACGTCCCCACCGGCAGCGCCACCCCGCCGCCCAACAGGCGTGGCAGCGCGAGGCCCCACACGACCACCGTCGTCCCGTGCACCGCCAGCATCAGGAGCGGCCAGAAGGTCGTCCACGTTTCGTGGATGCGGTTGAACTCCGCCGTCACGTCCTGGTTGCGCTCGCCGAAGCGCCGGATCTCGCGCTCCTCCTGGTTGAACGCCTTCACCACGCGGATCCCGGGAATCGTGTCCGACAATACGTCCGACACGCGCGACCACTTACGCCACGCCCGGATGAAGAGCCGGTTGATCGACTCGCCGTGCCGGTAGATCAGCCAGCAGAAGACCGGCACCGGGAGCGTCATCGCCAGGCCGAGCCGCCAGTCGAGACTCAAGAGGACCGCGCCGAGCCCCGCCAGCATCACGAGCGAGAGCGACACGTCCACCACGCCGAAGGCCAGGAAGTCCCACAGGCGATCGGTGTCGGCCGAGACGCGCGTGATGAGGCTCCCGGTGCGCTTGCGTGAGAAGAACGCGAGCGACAACCGCTGGATGTGCTCGTACAGCTCGGCGCGCAGATCCCGCGCTACCCATTCACCCAGAATCGCCATCAGCCGCAGGCGCACCACCGCCGCCCCCTGGCGAATGACGTACACGAGCGCCATCGCGCCCACGGCGAGCCACGCGATCGTCGCCGCGCGGCCGAGCGGCAACGTGCCCTCCCGCGCCGGCCGCACCACGCGATCGATCAGGTAGCCCGCGAGGTACGGTGGCACGAGGCTGACGAGCGTGATCAGCGTCGCGGCCGTCATGCCGAGCGTGAGCTGGCGGCGATAGGGCGTGAGGTACCCAAGCAGACGCCTGATCACGGCCACCTCCCTGCCCGACACGAGCGCCTGCGCCTCGCGCACGGGCCGCGCCACGCCGTCGGCGTAGGCGCGGTCGGGATCCACGGGCGGGATCTCGCGGCCCTCGAGCTGCTCCTCGAGCACGAAGCGGATGTTCTCGAAGGCGCGCCGCTGGCGATGCGTGTAGCGCACCAGGGCGAGCGCCGGTTCTCCTGGCGCCCCCAGCAGTGTCAGGGTGTTTGCCGAGAGACCTGGCGCCTCGCGCACCGCTTCGATGCGCGACCGCTCCACGCTCTGAACCTCCCATCCACCGCCGGCAGCACGCCGCGCCACGGCGACGTGGCGTGGGCCGAGGGCCAGCCACGACTCCGCGAGCCGCAGCGCCTGGTCGAGATCGCTCAGGGCGTAGAGCTGCACCGGCGCGCCGTCCCAGTCCGCCTCGATCTGGCGGCGCAATTCGGCCGGCAGGCGCAGGGGTTGATCCAGGTAGCGCCCGATGATTTGGTCGTCGAGATGCTCAGTCGTGCTCATGTCCGTGGTCCTTGTGTGGTGCGAAACAGAACGGCCCTCCAGGTCTCGCAAAGCACCCGGAAGGCCGGATCACGGCATGAGAACGATCCGATGGACTTCTAGGGTGCTCGCTTCCGGCGAACGGCGCTCTCGGGCGCAATACGCCCAGCAGCGCCCATGAGTGGCGCGGCCCGGCGCCCGAAGGGCGTCAGATAAGTGCAGGGGTCAATCATCATGAGTTCAGTCGGAATCCCTTTGCGTGCGTTGATTAGAGATGCGGCTACAAGCAAGGTAAAAGTGCGTGCACGGGCGGGCAAGGGGTGATACGTTTTGCGCCTATGATCATCCTTCCGATTCTTGCCATGCTGGCGCAGGGCCCCGCTGTTGCGACTCGCACACTCACGGTGGACGACGTATTCCGCATCCAGCGGGTTTCAGACCCGCGCGTGAGTCCCGACGGGAAGTGGGTCGCCTATGTCGTGTCGACGCCCGATCTCGCCGCCGACAAGTCCACGAGCCGCATTTGGATGGCCGCCGTGGCCGGCGGAGACCCGATTCCTCTGACCGCGAAGGGCAGCTCGGCGTCGAGCCCGCGCTGGAGCCCCGATGGGAAGTACCTGGGGTTCCTCGCGTCCCGCGGCGACGACGCCGAGACCCAGGTGTGGGTCCTGAATCGCCTGGGCGGCGAGGCGGAGCAGCTTACGAGCGTCAAACAAGGCGTGGGCAGCTTTGTCTGGTCACCCGAGGGCGGTCGCTTGGCGCTCGAAGTCGACGATCAGACTCCGGACCAGGCGGGCGACACCACATGGATCGGCGCCAAGGCGAAGACGGCACGGCCGTATGTGATCGACCGGCTGCAGTTCAAGCGCGACGGCACCGGGTATTTGGACCACCGGCGGACGCACATCTACGTGTTCGACGCGCAGACCAAGGCCGCGGCGCGCCAGATCACGTCTGGCGACTGGGATGACGAGGGGCCCGCGTGGTCCCCGGATGGGCGGTCGATCGCATTCACGAGCAACCGCGATAGCGTCGACGGCAACGACAACTCGGACGTCTGGGTGATCGCGAGCGACGACACCAGCAAGGGCGGCACCACACGTCGCCTCACGTCGTCGCCGGGGCCCGACGGCAACCCCGCGTGGAGCCCCGACGGGAAATGGATCGCGTACGACCGGCAGCCCCTCGGTGAGCCGATCGCGATGATCTATGACCCGGGCCAGCTGGCGGTCATCGCCGCCGGCGGTGGCGCGCCGCGGCCCCTCACCGCAGCGCTCGACCGAAACATCAGGGCCGTGCGCTGGGCAGGGGACGGAAAGAGTCTCTACGGCATTCTCGAGGACGAAGGCGACAACTACCTGGTGCGAGTGGATGCAACGTCCGGGGCCGTCAGTCGTCTGCTAGGAGGGGGACCTGAGGCTCGCGAGGTCAGCTCCTACAACCTTGGGGCCGATGGGACGATTGCCGCCCTCATCACCACCCCACACCTGCCGAATGAGATCTTCGTGGTGGAGGCCTCCGGGGTCCGGCAGCTGACCCGCACGAATCAAGTCCTGCTCGACTCCCTGAAACTGGGGGACGTGCGGGAGCTGCATTTCAAGAGTCGGGACGGCACCGCGGTCGAAGCATTCCTCTGGACGCCGCCCGACTATCAAGCGGGCCGCCGCTACCCAACACTGCTGCGCATCCACGGCGGCCCCGTTTCGCAGTTCGACCGCGGCTTCAATACCGAAGCCCAGATCTTTGCCGCGCGTGGCTATGCGGTCGTGATGACGAATCCGCGCGGGTCGTCGGGGTACGGAGCCCGGTTCTCACGCGCCATCTTCGCGGACTGGGGCAACAAGGACTTTGACGACGTGATGGCCGCCGTGGACGAAGCGGCGCGCATCGGGGTCGCCGACGCGAACCGCCTCGGTGTGGGCGGGTGGTCGTACGGCGGGATCCTCACGAACTACGTGATCACGAAGACCGGCCGCTTCAAGGCCGCCATCAGTGGGGCCAGCGAGGCGCTCTACACCTCCAACTACGGCCACGATCACTATCAGAATCTATGGGAGACAGAACTGGGCTTGCCGTGGACGCATCAGCGCGCCTGGGACCGCATCTCCCCGTTCTGGTCGGTCGCGAAGATCACGACGCCGACGCTCTGGATGGGCGGCAGCAGCGACTGGAACGTGCCGATCATGAACTCGGAGCAGATGTACCAGGCGATGCGACGGCTGGGCCGGACGACGCAGCTCGTGGTCTATCCGGGCCAGTCACACGGCATCGGCAAGCCCACGTACCAGAAGGATCGTTGGCAGCGCTACCTCGAGTGGTACGACCGGTTCGTGAAGCCCTAGAGGGCCTCGGGCTTATTGAGGAACGCGATCAGCGCCGCGATCTCGAGTGGCTTGAGGTTCAGGTTCGGCATCTGGTTGGCGCTGCCGATCATCGACGGATCGGCGAGGAATCGCTGTAAGTACTCGGGCGCCAGGTGCCGGTTCGTCAGATCGGGTCCCACCGCCACCACGCCACTCCCCTTCACGTCGGCGTGGACGTGGCAGGTGAGACATCCTTTCGCCACGAAGAGCCGCCGGCCTCGGTCGGCTGCGGGGAGCGCCGCCGGCGCCTGCGCGTTGGCCGCGATCACCTGCATCGGCACGAGCGTCACCCTGCTGTTCCCAAATCCGCTGTGGATCGTGATCGTCCACTCGCCCGCTTCGGCCAGGACGAGCCGCGCGGTGTATTGGCCCGCCTCCGTCCCCCGCTGTGCGACGGCCGCGGCGGACGTTCCCGCCCCGCGCGCCTCTACCCGAGGCTCGAGATCGCTGAGCTTGGTGACGCCGTGCTGGCGCACGGTGAACGTGAGGTTCAGCGGTTGGCGAACGACGCCGTAGTCGGGCAGGGCTTCAACGGTGATCGAGGCCCAGCCGCCGTACACGCCGATCAACGGCAGGACGAGCAGGGCCGGCAGGGCGAAACGGGAGGCGCGGCTGGTCATGAGCATCCCCTTGTGAAGGCTCCTTCTTAGATGCCGCCCGGCCGGCGTGGGTTTAGTCACCCCCGAATAGGCCGCCCCGCCGCGAAATCGAACAGGGTTGCCCGCCGCAGCTGGTAGTGCGCCCCCCAATACCCCCGCAGCGCCTGGACGTATTGCAGAAGGGCCTGGTCTTTCTCGGCTTGGGCGATGTACAGGTTATCAATAGTGATACGGCCGATCACGTAGCGGTTGTAGGCCACCTCAAACCGCTTCGCGGCCACGCTATCCGCCTTGGCGGCCAACAGGAAGTTGCGGCGCGCCTGCGCCAACTCGAGCGCGGCAAAGCGGGCGTCGTGCGCGACCTGGCCCATCGTGCCCTGGGAGAGACTCGCCACGCGGTCGCGGTTGGCCTCCGCCGCATGCACGCCCTCCGCGTGAGCACCCCATTGCCAAAGCGGAACCTGCACCGAGAAGGTGAAGTGGCGTGCTTCGAGCAGGTTCTGGTAAGCGAGGTTCGCTTCCGGTCCGGTGGCATTGAACCCGTAACTCGCCTGGAGCGTCGCCCCGGCGCCGCTCCGCAGGCGCGCCTCGGCCACGCCGCGCCGGGCCTGTACTTCGTCCAGCGCCACCGCGCTCACCGCCGCGCGATTCTTGAGCGCCTCCGCCACCGCTCGCGCCGTGTCGGCTTCGAACTCGGGGACTTCCCCGGTCACGGTGACGTCCAGCGGCGTACCCCAAGGCAAGTCGAGGGCCAGCCGCAGAGCGTCGGTCGCCCGTTCGTGCTCGAGGCGCGCCGTCGCGAGGGCGGAACGGGAGCGGAGCAGCACCAGCTCGCTCTGGAGCAGATCGTTTTCTCCGATCTTCCCGACCTCGAAGCGGCCAGTGTTTAAGCGGTACAGCGTGTCGTTCACGGCGGCGTTCGTGACGGCGTTGGCGAGTCCGACGCGAGCGGCGTACAGATCGTAAAACGCGGTCGTCGTCTGCAGCGCCACGTCTTCCATCGCCTCGAGGTACGCGCGCTCGTCCAGCTCGGCCTGCGCCGCGTCCTCGCGCCCCGCCCAGGCGGCGGCGTTCGGCCGGAACAGATCCTGGCGCACCCCGACGGACACCGGCGTGGAGGACCATCGTTCGTACGCCGTCACGCCGCTCACGTGGAGCCGCGCGAGCGACGACTGGACGAACAAATCACCGCCGGTGACGGGGATCTTCTGCGACAGGGTCAGAGTCAGCGAGGCATCGGTTTGCTGCTGCGGTACGAACACGGTGCTGCCGTCATCCTGGAGCACCGCGATGATCGACTTGTTGTAGGACGGGACGTTGCCCCCGAGGAACAGCTGCGGCAACAACCCGGAGCGGTAGGCCCGGTGGCGGTAGCGCGCCCCCTCGCGTGTCGCCCGGGCGGCGCGGGCCTGGTGCCCTCGCTGCTGCGCGAGCGCAATCGCTTCCGGCAGCGTGATCGCGTGCGACGTCGAATCGCTCAGAACTTGGGCCGAGAGCGGTGCAGACACGCCCAGGGCGAGGGACAGCACCAGCCAGCCGCGGATAGTCATGGAATCACTCGTAACGGAGGCAGACGACGGGATCCTGGCGCGCGGCACGGTACGCGGGGACGATTCCGAAGGCGAGGCCCACGGTGAAAGACACGCCGAACGCGACGAACACCGACAGCGACGACACGATCGTGGTGATACCGGCGAACTTCTCGATGCCCATGGAGAGCCCGGTGCCGACGAGGATGCCGGCGACGCCCCCCGCGACGCTGATCAGCACCGCCTCGCTCAGGAACTGAAACAGGATGTCGTTTTGCGTCGCGCCCATGGCGCGGCGGACGCCGATCTCGCGAATCCGCTCGAGCACCGACGCGAGCATGATGTTCATGATTCCGATGCCGCCGACGACGAGCGAAATCGAGGCGATCGCGCCGAGCACGACGTTGAAAATCGTCTTCGTGCGCTGCTCCTGGCGCAGCAGCATCTCGGGGATGGTGATCTCGAAGTCGATGACGGTGTTGTGCCGGCGGGTGAGCATGCGCTGCAGCACATCGGCGACGGAGGGCACGTAGCGCGATTCGGTCACCCGCACGATGATGCGGTCGAGCTGGTTGCGGTTGGTGCGCTCCTCGCGTTGCTGCTCCGACTCCTGGGCCGCGTCCTGCGTCGTGACGGTGACCTCCCGGGCCGCTTGCTCGATATCGCGCTGGGTCAGCTGGGCGCGGTTGCGAAAGCGGATGAGCACCGTGCGCACCGGGACGTACACGTCCATGTTGGCGTCGCGGATGCCCAGGCGCTGCGTCGCCTGTTGCGTGAGACGACGATCCTGGAGGACGCCGACGACGGTCACCCAGGTGTCCCCCACCTTGAGGGGCCGCCCGATCGGGTCTTCCGTCGTGAAGAACCGCGTGCGCACGCCGTGGCCGATGATGGCGATGGGAAGCCCGCGCTCCACCTGTTGCGGCGTGAAGGTGGCGCCCGCCGCCAACGCGAGGTTTGTCAGCCGGAAGTAGGTCGTGTCCACGCCCACGAGCTTGCCGGTGCGACGGCGGCCTTCACGCGTGAGGGAGGTGTTCAGCACCACCTCCCCGCTCGTCACCTCGACGCCGGGCACGACGCGGGCGATGGCCTGCGCGTCGGCATAGGTAAGTCCGGGCGAGAACTTCGTGACTTTCTTCTCGTCAGATTGCTCGTCGGCGGGGCCCTCGTGCTGCTCCACGAGCGGCGTGATCATCACGTTGTTCGAGCCCAGCAGACGCATCTGCTCGAGGATTTCGCGCTCGGCGCCCTTCCCGATCGCCAGCATCGCAATCACGGAGGCGACTCCGAACAGAATGCCGAGCGAGGTGAGGGAGGCGCGGAGCTTGTTGTGTTGCACGGCTTCGAGGGCCGTGCGCATGCTGAACCCGACGTGGGCGACGAACTCGCGGCGCAGCTCGGCCAGGTTCACCGCCGCGGCGGAGAGGGGGGAGGCGCGACGATATTGCCTCCCCGGCGTGCCGTGTCGCCGCCCGCCACCGGCAGGCTGTCGCGCACGGAAACCGGGAGGCGCGTCAGCGTGATGTGCTCGTGGTCGAGCGGGGGCGTCAGCAACACGCGGTCATTCTCGTCGAGCCCGCGCACGATCACCACTTCGTTGTCGTTCATGGGGCCGGTGATGACCTCCTGCTTCGTGACGCTCCCACCGTCTTGGCGGTACACGAACGGGATCCCGTCCACGCTGCTCACCGCCTCGAGGGGCACATACAACGCCACGTTCAACTTCATGGTCTCGATCGCGTTCCCGGTCGTCATCCCGGGACGCAAGGTCGTGTCCGACCCCTGGACCGTCACCTTGACCTCAAAGACTTTCGCGTCGGCGTTGGGCCGCTGCTCGCCCACGTTCGCGACGCTCGCGACGGTTCCGCTGAGACGCTTGGTGGGATCGGCATCGAGGGTGAGCGTCACCGGTTGCCCTACGGCGAGCTTGCGAATGTCGATCTCGTTGACGTAGGTGACCGACTCCATCTGGGTGAGGTCGGGCAGCGTCGCCACGCCGGGGTCCCAGGCGTTCACCTGCGAACCGGTGGTCCGTTTGCGACCGTTCCACTCCTTCACGTAGATCACCATCCCCGGCCCCGGCGCGCGGATCGTGAACCCCGCCATCACATCCTGCACCGCCTTGAAGAGGTTGCGCTGGCGCTGCAGGTCAGCGCCGACTTCACGCATCTTGGCCTTGGCCTGTTCGGTCTTGGTCGTGTAGTCGGACCGCGCCTGCGCCAACGCGCGCTCCGCGCGCTCGTAGTCGATCTCCGCCTGGCGCTTCACGGTCGGCGCCTCGTACACGGCCTGCTCCTTGGCGAGCCGCTTTTCTTCGAGCGCCAGCTCCATCGTGCGGATGTTCTCGCGCGCCGTCGAGAGCGTCAGCGTGGAGTCGAGCATGGCCTGCTCGTACTGCGCTTCCGCCTTTTGCAGGGCCAGCCGCACCTCGTCGAGCTTGTTGGCCAGCGTCGAGCGATCGAGCTCCGCGACGACGTCGCCCTGCTTCACGATCGTCCCTTCAGGCACGATCGACTGAATCTTCATTTGCCAGGCGCCCGCCTGCTGCGCCCCAGAGGGCGCGGTGATTTGGACGAACTGACGCGCCCGTAATTCACCCGCCGTACTGACCGTCACCGCGAAGGGACCCCGCTTGACGCGAGCCAGCAGGGCGTTGTCCGGCGCCGCCGGTCCCCGCGCCAAGAGCCAGGCGCTGGGAACGAGAATGGCGACGGCCACACCGATCAGGTGCCGGCGGGTGGGTCGGAAGGCGCGAAGCGCGGCGAGCGAAGGAAGTCGAGGGAGACGCATGGCGCGACCTCGTCAGGGAAAACCGTACGTTAGACACATTCCAGCCGATTTCCGTTCCGCGCCAGGCCCAGTCGATTCGTACCTGTCGCGCACACGCATCAGCGCAGGCGTCTACCGACCGACGCACTCCAAGCCGCCTGTTGAGATGCCTGAAGCCCGTGGTTCGTTTCAGTGTCGTAGCGGCGCTGTTCGGCCTTCTCGTTCTGGGCGAGGCGCTGGGCGAGCTCGCTCAGGTCGCCATCGGTCTTGGAGCAAGGGCTCGCCAGGTCGCGGAAGGCCCGTCGCATGATCCTGGCGTGCACCTCGGCGAGGTCAAAGTGGGTCTGTTCGTGGCCCAGGACCGTGCGACGCTGGACCGTGTCGTTGAGCACGACCGGCTTAACCCACGACTGGCGAGGCCGGAACCCGGCGATCACTCGGAATTCGAAGACCGATGCCCTGCAGCGCCACGCCGAGTACAGCGTGTACGAGGTCTTGGCCCCCTCGGAGCCGTCGGTGGGGGGGTCGGCTTGAAAGTCGTTCCAGGTGAGACGTCGCGGAGACCAGGCAAAGGCATGGTCCGAGCCAAGGTCGTTGCGGACCAGGTCGTCGAGCGCGCTCGACGCCCCCGACACTGCGGCGGGCGCGGCCGGGCGTCGTGCCGGTGCAGGAGCGCTGGCGCAGCCGAGCCCCATGGCGACGACCAACACGGTGCAAAGCCTCACCGCAACCGCCGCAGCTCGAGCTCGGATACGATGAACCCGAACGCCGGCCATCCCCCGGACCGCACCGAGCGCTCGAACCACTCGCGCGCACGCGTCGTATCACCGCGCACCAGGTACCAATTGCCCAAGCCGTAACTCAGGGTCGCCACCGCGACGTCGCTGGTGTCGGCAGCCGTGATCACCGAGTCGGGCCCGATCTGCCCGCGATAGAGGCGGAGGCGTTGCTCATAGGCGTTCCCTGCCGGAATCGAGTCTGGGTGCCTGTCGAGCAGCGCCTGCGCATCCGAGGCGCGACCGGCGCGCGCCAGGGACATCCAGAGCCAATCGGTGGCGCCCGCCCGCTCCCCCGCGTCCGGGGCGCCGGGTAACGCCCGCGTGAACGCGTGCGCCGCGCCGGCGAAGTCGCTCCGCGCGTAGCGGACGATGCCCAAGTGATACCAGATGCCATAGACAGTGCTGTCGATTGCGAGGCCCTTCCTGAAGTCTTCCATCGCCCGATCGAACTGGCGCGTGGAGAGGTAGCGATGGCCGCGCCACCGATAGAGCAGCGCATGCTGCGGAGCGATGGCTATCCCCCGGGTGAAGGTCTTGATCGCCTCCCGGAACTGACGGGCGCCGGACTGCGCAACGCCGAGCCGGATGATCAGATCGACGTTCTTCGGGTTGACGGCGAGCGCACTCTCCGCACGCGCGATCGCGCCGGTGTCGCGCTGCGCGCGATACTCGACGCCGGCGGCCGATCGGTACTGCCGAGATCCGACCGATTGGCCGGCGGCGGATGCCGCCGAGGCGACCGAGATCCCGAGGAACAGTGCCGTAGCGCGCATGCCCAAGCCTCCTATCTGTTGGACACGGCAACGCCCACGCGCGAGTCGGCGGTGCCATAGTAGAGGAACCAGCGCCCCTTGAAGGGCACGAGTCCCTCGACGAACGTCGTGCCCTCGGGATACTGCCCCGTCCGCTCGTAATCTCGTGTTGGCCTGATGAACGGCACATCGGAGCGGGCGATCAGTTTGACGGGATCATGTAAGTCGAAGAGTGCCTGGCCCCCGGTGTACGCACGTGCCGGGACACTCGGGTCACCGTTCTCGCCGCTGTTCCCCGCGTTGTAAACCACCACGATGCCGCGGTCGGTGATCAGCGCGGGCGGGCCCGCTTCCACCAGCCACGAGTCGAAGTATCCGGGGCGCGGTGACAGCACGGGGGCCTCGAGCGGCGTCCAGTCGGTGAGGTTGTCGGACGTCGCGATGCGGAGGTCTGGGACGCCGAAATACATCCAGTAATTCCCGTTCACCCGTGTGGCGATCACGCGGTCACCCTCGACGCGGCTGAGGATCGCCCCCGACTTGGACTCGGAGCGCAGGTACTTGCCTCCGGCGGCGCGGGCGAAGGCGGGGCCGTGCTTGGTCCAGGAGACGAGGTCGCGCGAGGTCGCGACGGCGAGGCGTGGGACGTCGCGGTTCCATTGCGTGTACGTGAGCACATACGTGCCGTCGTCGGTCTCGACGATCCGTGGATCTTCCACACCGCCGGGCCACTCGTTCGAGCGTTGCGCATCGGTGTCGGGGTACAGCACCGGCGTGGCTCGGCGCGTGAAATGCAGACCATCGCTGCTCTCCGCCAGACCGAGTCGTGACGTGTGCCCGCCGATCTGCCGCGCGCCGGTCGCATCCTCGGCGCGGTACAGCACGTATACCTTGCCGTTCCTCACGACCGCCGCCGGATTGAACGTCGCGTACGCTTCCCACGCGACGGTGGTGTCGCCCATCGGGGAGTGAAATCGCGAGGCGGCGTCCGGCGTGATCACCGGGTTGCCCGCGGCGGGTTTGGTGAACGGGCCCAGCGTCCAACGCTGTGGCGGGGTCCACGAGCCCTTGCTAAACACCATCACGTTGTCAGGGCACAAACGCGCCGTCGATGCGCACCTCACGACGAGATTCCCCAGCTCTAACCGAGCCCGCATGACCAACGTGTCGCGCGTGACGCCCGACCACGTCACTCGCTTCTGTCGAATGTCATCGAGACTACGCGGCCGCTGACTGAATAGCTCGCGCTCGCCGACCAGGAACGATATGCCGCTGCCCTCCGTGAGCCGCACATCCTTCATCTCGACCAACGTATAAAAGAGCCCGTGCTCCTCGGCCCGCTCGAGGCCGAAGTAGAGCCCTCCCATCGTCCCGCCGGTGCAAGTGAACTCGAGTCGCTCCCCCTGGTCGTCGAACGCGGCACCCGCCGCCTGCCGGTATTCCCACGTGCCAAGGAAGCGCGCGTCGCAAGGAACCGGCGCTGCCGGCGCGAGGATGGCGGCGGTCGCAAGAAACGCGAGGAGGACTCTCATTTTCTGAGTCGTGCCAGCATTACATACGCCCCCACCGTCACGGCTCCAACGACCAGCGTTGCGGCGACCGATCCCCAAAACGCCGTATCGGCACCTGTCTCCCAGACCAACTTCGCCGGCGGACCCAATCCCTGCCACTCCGAGTGCCCTCGCGCAAAGAGATCGAACGCGGCGAACATGTTCCCGCCGGCATGTAGCACCATTCCGGGGAAGATCGAGTCCGTCAGGTATGCGAGGGTGCCGTAGACCGCGGCGACCGCGACATAGAACGGCAGCAAGGCCAGGGTGACTTCGGGATGCGTGAAATGCAGGAACCCGAACAGTATCCCGGTCACGAGGATCGCGATGACCGGTCCGTGCCGCCGCTCGATCGGCCCTTGCAGGTAGCCGCGGAAGGCGGTCTCCTCGACGACGCCGGCCACGGCCGCGCTCATCAACACCCAGAGGAGCACCGTCATGATGGGAAACTTTGATGGGTCGATATCCTGCTGCTGCGGGATCGTGACAAGCCGGCTCATCACGGTCTGTACGAGCAGGACGACGACGAGGCCGAGGAGGCCGGCGGCGATCGCGAGCCCCCACATGTCGTCGGGCACTGGGTTGGCGCGGGCCAGGGTGCGGCGCGTTTCGGCGGTCGAGCGGGGCCACCCCGCACCGCGAGTCCAGCGCCAGAAGAGCCACAGATACAACGCGGTAGGCGGCACGGCCCACGGCACGGCGGATCCATGCTTGATGTTGAGCGAAACGAGGAGCGCCCACGGCAGCGTCCCCAGCGCGGCGACGAGGCCACCGGTGATGGTGGCCCGGATGATGACGGGGACGCGATGCCAAAGGGCGATCATGCTGATCGCCCTAAGCTACGGCTAGAAATGCAGAGTCGTGCCCACGCTATACGTCGACTGGACGCCGGACTGCGATCGGATCTCGAAGAGGAGCGAGCGCCCACCGACCCGAAACCGCAAGCCCGCCCCGAGCACGGGCCCGAACTCTCCCGCTGTCCGCGAACCTGCGGGCCGGACCTCAGCGATGGACCCGTCCGCCCGACGATAGTAGCCCCCTTGCGCGTTCTGCCAGCGCTGCAGGACGCTCAGACCACCGAAAACGTAGGGCGATACGGGAGCATGTGGCCACGGCGTGATGGATCCGGTCACGCCCAGGTCGAGATGCATGACTTGCCCCGAACTCTCGAACGTCGAGCCGGGCCCGTAGAGCGCGGATGGAACCGTGAAGTTTTGGGTCGGCGTCCAAAACGCGCCCAGATGCGCGCGCAATCCAAAAACTCGCTCGACGGGTGTGACGTGATACTCGGCGCCAAGGCGCAGTCCCTTGAACAACCCAGAGGAGCCGAACCCGGCACTGAGGAAGAGACGGTCATCGCGTTTTGCGGATTGTGATTCCTGCGCGTGGCCGAGGGAATGAAGGATCAGCGAGCAGACCACAACAGCGGACGCGAGCGCGCGCATAGGCCACCTAGCGAATGGTGATCAAGGGAACGTACATCCAGCAAGGATGGTCGCCAGTGTTGTACGCTCGCAACGATGGCGATCTCAAAAGAAATGTTGCACGCGGGCGAAGGGGGCGGGGTGGAAGATCGTGGGCTACATACCCTAGTACTGGTACGTGTCGATCCCCGCGACGCGCCAGTCGTTCGTGTACAGGACGGAGGCAGCGGTGCCTCCGCCGCCAGCAGGCCGCGCCGAGCGCGCATGACACACGTACGCCACGTCGGCGCCCAGGCGCGTCATCCGCCGAGTCCCCACAGCATCGCACCCAAGCGACGTCCAAGGGCGAGAGGCGCCCACGAGTGACCCGTACCACTCGCGGTCGTCATGGGTGAGGAAGCGCGCAAAGCGCGCGGTGATCCCGCTGCTGTCCGACCCCGCCCCGATCAATCGCAAGACCTCAGGGATTGGGCGCAGCGGCGTCGGCCCAGGACGCGCCGCCATGAGATGCGGCGGCTCGAGCGCGGTCTCGAGTATGCCGGCGATGCCGTAGGCGATCGATCCCACGCGCGCTTCCGCGAGATTGGCAAGCACGATCACGGTGATCCCGTACTCGGGATAGCGGGCTATGACGGTTTTGAAGCCCTGCCAAGATCCGGTGTGCGAAATGCGCGGGTGGCCGCGCTGGTCACTCAGGAACCACGCAAAGCCGTACGGATACGTGGCGCCATCGGCAAGGCGCACGGGCGTCCAGGCCGTATCGAGCGCCGCTCGGCTCGGCACGCGGCGCTCGTTCAAGGCGACGGCCCACTTGATGAGATCGCGCACGGTGAAGTAGAGCGCGCCATCGGCGGTGGTATTGAGGGAGGGCGCAACCCACTCCTGATTCTTCAAGATGCCGCCCTCCAACCGGTACCCTGCGGCGCGGTTCGGCACGATGTCGGCTTCAGAGATGACGCGTGAGTCGAGCATGCGCAGCGGCTGGAATACGGAATCGCGCAGCAGGTCCCCGTAGAACCGGCCCGTCACACGGCGGATGAGGGCGCCGAGGAGGAGGTAGCCCGTGTTGCTGTAGCTCCAGCGCTCGGCGGGGCGGAAGTCGAGGGGGCGCGCCGCCGCGAGGCCCACGAGCTGATCCTCGGTGTAGTCCTTGCGCGGGTCAAAGGTCGAATCCGTGTACTCCGGCACGCCCGACGTATGGGTGAGCAGGTGCCGGACGGTGATGTCGTGCCAGACGCGCGCGCCTTCGGGGAACCAGCGAGTGATGGTGTCGTCGAGCCGCAAGCGCCCTGCTCCGACCAGCATCTCGACGAGGGCGGCGGTGAACTGCTTGCCCATCGATCCTGACTGATAAATCGTGCTGTCCGTCGCCGGGACATGGAGCTCGACGTTGGCGAAACCGAAACCGCGAGAGAGAATCACGCGATCGCCGCGCAGCACAGCGACCGAGGCTCCCGGAATGTGCTGCCGCTCGAGCTCGGATTGGACGTAACGCGCGATCGAGTCGGGGCTCTGCGTGAGGAGTGCGAGCAGGGCGAACACGCTCAGGGCAGGCGAACCGCCCGACGCCACCGCTCCGCGATCAGGCCGTGCCCCGCGGGCGTGGGATGCACGCCGTCGGCGGCCCAGTATTCGGGGGAGGTGCGCGACGCGAGCTCGGTAAACGCATCGTGCATCGCAACGAACGTCGCGTTGGCTCCCCGCGCCACGCGGGCCGCCGCGGCGCGCCGCTCGTCGAATTCCGGGAACCAGGTCGCGTCCACCGCGCCGCAGCGCAGCACAAAGGGCTCGATCACGACGAGCCGCACGGTGGGCAGCGCCTGGCGCGTGGCCTCGAGCAGCGCGCGGAAGCCTGCCTCGTACTCGGCGACCGTGCCGGTGTAGTTGCCGTTGCGTTTGTGCCAGTAGTCGTTCACACCGATCAGGATGCTCAGCACGTCCGGCTTCAACGCGACGGTGTCGGCGGCCCACCGCGCCTCGAGATCGGGCACCTTGTTCCCACTGATGCCGCGATTGAAGAACTTCAACCCACGCTCGGGGCGAGCGGCGAGCTCGGCCGACGCGATCAGCAAGGGGTACCCCGTGCCGAGCGGCCCCGCCCGGTTGGGATCCGCCGACGCGCGATCGCGGCCGTTGTCGGTGATCGAATCGCCCTGAAAGAGCACGACCTTTCCCGCGGGAGACGGCGGGAAGGGCAGCAGCGCCGCGCCCGCGGCGGCAAACCCTGTCTTCACCACATCGCGACGAGTCCAGAGATGGGGAGCCATGGTCAACTCAATGAGATGGTTGGGGTGAACTCGGGCGCCTTGCGCGCCTTCGTCGCCTGCTCGAACGCATACGCCAGCCGAATCAGGACCGGCTCGCTCCAGGCCCGGCCGAAGAACGACACGCCGAGCGGGAGACCATAGTGGAACCCCGCGGGCACCGTGATGTGTGGGTACCCGGCGACCGCGGGAAACTGCGAGCTGCCGGGCCCGCCCCCACCACCTCCGCCGCCCGCGAGATCCACGAGCGACGCGATGCCGCCCGACGGACCGAGCATCGCGTCGAGCTTGTTCTTGTCCATCGTCGCGTCGATGCCCTTGGCGCGGGTCAGCTCGAGGCACTTGGCGCGCGCATCGAGATACGCTTGCTCCGTGAGCGGGCCGCGGGCCTGCGACGCGATGAACGTCTCCTGCCCGAAGAATGGCATCTCGCGATCCTCGTTGGCCGCGTTGAAGGCGATGAGATCCTCGAGGGTGCGCGGCTTCACGTTCGCCGGCATCGTCGCGAGGTACGCGTTCAAGTCCGCCTTGAACTCGTACTGCAGCACGTCGCGCTCGTTCGTGCCGAGTTGCCCCGCGGTTTCGATCGGCGCGGGATCGACGACCTCGGCGCCCTGCGCCTTCAGCACGGCGATCGCCTGCTCGAGCACCTTGTCGACGATTGGGTTATTGCCGGTGCGCGCCTGCACGCCGATGCGCGCGCCCTTCAGGCCGCTCACGTCGAGAAACGCGGTGTAGTCCTTCGCGACATGACCTTCCGCCTGCGCGGTGGCCGGATCGCGCGGGTCCACGCCGGCGAGCGCGGTGAGCAGCGCCGCAGCGTCGGCCACGGTGCGTGTCATCGGCCCCGCCGTGTCCTGGCTGTGGGCGATGGGGATGATCCCCGCGCGACTCACGAGGCCCACCGTGGGCTTCACACCGACGATGCCACAGGCGGTGGCCGGGCTGACGATCGAACCATCGGTCTCGGTCCCCACCGCGGCCGCGCACAGGTTCGCGCTCACGGACACCGCCGACCCGGAGCTAGAGCCCGACGGGGTGCGATCGAGCACGTAGGGGTTCCGGCACTGGCGGCCGCGTCCGCTCCAACCGCTCGACGAGCGGCTCGACCGGAAGTTCGCCCACTCCGAGAGGTTCGCCTTGGCGAGGATCACGGCGCCCGCCGCGCGCAGCCGCTCGACGATGAACGCATCCCGGGCGGCGATGTTCCCCTCGAGAGCCAGCGAGCCCGCGGTCGTCTGCAACTTGTCGTGCGTGTCGATGTTGTCCTTGACGATCACGGGCACGCCGTGCAGCGGCCCGCGCACTTTGCCGCGGCGTCGCTCGGCATCCATCGCGTCGGCGATCGTCAGCGCGTCGGGATTCGTCTCGAGCACCGCGCGCAGCGTAGGGCCCTGGCGGTCGAGGGCGGCGATGCGATCCAGATAGGCCTGGGTGATGCCGCGCGACGTGAGGCGGCCCGCCTTCATGCCGTCCTGCAGCTGTGCGATGGTGGTTTCTTCGAGGGTGAACGCTTGCGGTTCTCGTAACGCCAGGCGGGGCAGCAGGGCGCCGGCGACGGCGAGGGAAGTCAGCTCGGCGAACTCACGGCGCGAGACCATGCGACACCCATCGGGTTGGAGTCGCCTAGAATCGAGCCTTGTCCGTGCTACGGGTCAAGCGCGCCGCTGCAGAGCTTTGGTCAGCGCTTCGGCCGCGGCGTCCGCTAGGTCGAGCATCGCGCCGACGGCGGCACGCAGCGTCTCGATCGCGCCGCCGAACGTGGGCCGACGCTGCGGCGAGCGGATGGGAGGCACTGGTGGTAGCGGCGGTGGCGTTTCAGCGCCGACGGCGGTCGGCGGCCGGCGCGACGGTGGGACGAGGTCAGCCTTCTCCTGCGTCTTGGGCTCTACGATTTCGTCGATCTTCGGCTTTTTTGGCTGTTGGCGTTTGGGCATGGCGGCAATACGACCTGAGGTCGAATGAGGTTTCTCAGCGCACCACCGCCAGCTCGACGAGGCGCGAGTCCGAGTGCCCCTGGTCGTCCACGGCGCGCACGACGAACGAGCCCGGCCCGTCGGGCTTCCAGGCGAGGGTGCCGCCGGGGGGCGCTTTGCCGAGGAAGCTCCTCCCGACGAACCAGTAGACCTCCCGTACGCCGGCGGCGCTAGTCGCTCGCAACGTGATCGTTTCCTCGCCGAGCCGCTTGGCGCGGAGCGAGTACACCACGCCGCGCAACGGCGACGTGATCTGTGGCGGGGGCGCCGTCGACACCGCTCCCTCGTCTTCGCAGCGGGGGTCGAAGGGGGGCGGCGCGCGCCGCGGCAGACCTGCCTGCTCGAACAGCCTGAGCATATCGGAGCCCCACATCTCGTAGACCACGCGATGCGTGTGTCCGGCAGTGTAAGGGGGACAGGTGCGGAACCCCGTGCGGTCGTCGATCGCGAGCGCCTGGTGCAGCGTACTCACCCGGATCGGCGACCGCCCGGGAATGAACCACGTCGGCGCGGTCCGCGGGCAATCGGCGTTGGGCAGATCCCCCGACGCGGCGCAGACGTCCACGGTGGCCAGATTCATGGGGAACGTGCGCACCGGCTCGCCCAGCGATGGCTGCTGCGCTTCGATCGCGTCCACCATCCGGAAGAAGAGCGGCGCGGCGACCTGCACGCCGACGAACGCGGGATTCCCTTCCCCGTCGAAGTTCCCGACCCACACCGCCAAGATGTAAGGACCGAAGATCCCAATCGTCCAGGCGTCGCGGAAGCCAAACGACGTGCCGGTCTTCCAATAGACCGGCAGCCGGCTCGGCGTGGCCGCAGCGACGGTGCCCGGGCGCGGGTTGTGGCGCAGCATGTCGAGCGTGACGTAGCTCGCCTCGGGGCTCAGCACCGAGACTCCTGCCGCGAGCGGCTGGTCGGCGCGATAGCGTACAGGCCTGACCACGCCTTCGTTAGTCAACGCGCCGTACAGCGACACCAACTCCTCCATCGTGACGTCGCCGCCGCCCAGCACCAACGCCAGCCCGTAGTACTCGCGTGACCGGAGGCCCGAGACCCCCGCCATCTCTAGGAAGGCGTACAGGTCCGGTTGCGAGAGCTGCGAGGCCACGTACACGGCCGGCACGTTGCGGCTGCGGATCAGCGCATCCTGCGCGGTGACTGGTCCCACGAAGTGGCCGTCGAAGTTCTCGGGCGTGTACGCGCCGAACGCGGAGGGAGCATCCTTCAAAACTGTCCGTGGATGCAAGACGCCCTGGTCGATTGCCAAGGCATAGATGAACGGCTTCAGGGTCGAGCCGGGTGAGCGTTTCGCGGCGGTGCCGTTCACCTGACCGGCGATGTTGGCGTTGAAGAAGTCCGCTGAGCCGACCAGCGCCTTCACCTCCATTGTTCGCGAGTCGACGAGCATCGCGGCGGCGTTATGGACGCCCACGCGCGCCTGCACGGCGACATAGCTCGAGATCTGGCGCTCGAGCAGCGCCTGCAGTCCACGATCGAGGAACGCGTGCACCTCGGGTGCACCGCGCGTACCACTCCCCGCCAAAAGGGCGTCGACGAGGTGCGGCGCGCGGAACGGCAGGTCTGCCGGCGATCCCATCCGGACCGCCAGCTTCATCATCTCGGCTTCGTCTTCGACCGCGGGATGCGTCCCCTGCCAGCGAGCGTACAACAGATCTCGCGCCTGGCGTAGCGCGTCCTGCCCCCCCCCAGTCGGCGCTCGACGCGTCGGGTTCTGCGGCAAGACCGCCAACGTCAGGGCTTCGGCGAGCGTGAGCCGGCTCGGATCCTTGCCGAAATAGATGAGACTCGCGGCGGCCGCTCCTTCGACGTTGCCGCCGTAGGGCACCAGGTTCAAATACGCCTCGAGGATCTCGCTCTTCGTATATGACAGCTCGAGCTGCAACGCGCGCGCGATCTGCACGAGTTTCCCACCGGGCGTAGACGAGCGGATCCCGTACAGCAGGCGGGCGAGCTGCATCGTGATCGTCGAGCCGCCCTGGCGCCGGCCCCCACCGACGTACGTGCGCCAACCGCCCCGCAGCAGCGCGACGGGGTTCACGCCTGGGTGGCGCCGGAAGTGCCGGTCCTCCTGCAGCAGCGTCGCCTCGACGAGGAGAGGCGACATCCGCTCGAGAGGCACCCAGACGCGATACTTGTCGTCGGCCGCAAGCGTCAACCGCAGCAGCGCGCCGTCTCGATCGTACACGGCCGTGGAGGTCGCCACCCGCCGCGCGAGGGGCCGGTGGGGAATGAGGCGCGGCAGCACCCAGAAGGCGGCCATGCCGCCCGCCACGACCAAGGCAGTCCGCAGCAGCCCGCGGCGGGTCACGGGCGCCGCACCACGATCCGCCCGGGTTGCGACCAGGCTCGCACTCCGCGGTCGTACATCCCTTCACCGTAGGCGGGCGGCACCGCGAACGATCCCACCGCGGTCGCTTTCACCGTGTAGACGAATTCGCGCGCTGCCGCATCGGCGAGGCCATACACGTTGACGCGATCCTCCCGCACCTCCGCATAGCTGGGCGACCACGACCCTACCGCTGCACCGAACGTCGGCGTCCACGCCGCCTCTGCTCCTTCGGACTCGCCTTCACCTTCACCTTCTCCCTCGCTCTCACCCTCACTCTGACTCTCAGTCGCACTCACCACCGCGACTTGCGGCTCCACGACCTCGAAGCCACCAGGCAGCAGATCGACGAGCGCCACGTTGGCGACGGGCCGCCCACCAAGGGCCCGGAAGCGTAGATGCACCTGCAGCTCGTCGCCGAGAGTGACCGAGCGCACTGGGTTCCCGTCCTTATCGGTGTATTCCCGCAGCACCTCCAACCCCTGGGAGTTGGCGCGGTCGGGGATCGTGCGATCGAACCCCGACTGCGTCAGGAGGTAGAACGCCGCGACCAGCGCGTCGCTCGAGAACGCCACCGTCTTGGCAGCGGCCGATACGTCCGCTTGCGGGAATGTCCCGCCCGGCAGCGGCAGTTGGACCCGCGATCCGTCCTTGCGCGTCTCGGTGATCGTGAACCGCGGGGTCGCGCTCGGCCCTGTGGCCGTGACGTAGGCATCGAGGGCCATGATCGTGTAGGCGCTGTTGAGCGTGTTATAGGCGCCGCGTTCGATGGGCCCCACGATCGCGTTGATCGCTTCGGCCCGGACGCCGCCGAGCCGCGCCGGGAAATGCCGGGCGAGCAGATAGAGCACCAACGCATCGTGGGTCAAGTCGTCGTCGTAGAACTCATACGCGGCCGGCCGTTTCTGGCCGAAGCGCGAGGCGGCGATCAGGGCGTTCGCGTGACTTTCCTGGCGCAGCAGCTGATAGGTCGCCGCGAGGAAGGCACCGATGAGATCGGTCTGCCAGACGTTGGGATAGTTCGTGCGCACGCGCTGCTCCAGCGACGTCGCGTAGCCGGTGGTCAGCACGCCCTGGCGCGTGAGGAGGTAGATCGCGTACGCGCGGCTGCGCTCGTCGAAGAGGCTCGAGCCTTCGGTGGACGCGAGGTGCTGCAGGTAGCCCGCGCCCTGTCCGAGAACCTCCTGCGGAACCGCGAACCCGTGCTCTCGGGCGTCGATCAAGAAATGCTGCGCGTAGACCGACACGTAGTCGTCCACGTGCGTGTTCGCGGCCCAGAGCCCGTACGCCCCTTCTTCGTTCTGGCGCGAGCGCAGCATGTCGAGCACCCTGTCGAGCGTCGCGGCGGCCTGCGTGCCGCTGATGCCGAACTCGGGCCGGCGCGCCAGGACCATCGCGGGCACGCCCTGGCTCACGAGCTGCTCGGTGCAGCCGTACGGGTACCTCTCGAGGTAGCTCGTCAACCCGTGCGCCAGGCCGAGCGGCACGACCGACATACCGGCACGCACGGTGCGCAGCTCGGGGTAGAGGTCTCGATCGACGGGTGCGGTCGCACTGCTGCCCCGTACGTTCCCCACGGTGAGCGCCGTGCGATATGGCACGGAGGGCCTGAGGCTCAGGGACGCGGCGATGCGACCCGACTTATTCCCCAGCTTCGCGGTGAATGTGAGGTCGGCGTTCCCCAGGGTCTCGCGCGCGCGCAGCCGGAACGTCGCCGCCCCTTCGCGCATCGCATCGATGGACAACGTCGTGGCGCCGGGGCCGAGCACCTCGAGCGACGGCGACGCCTGCAGCGCCACCTGTATCTGTGCGCCCTTCCCTGACGTCGTCACGTTGTTCGCGACGCCGACACTCACCTCGAAGGTGTCTCCCGGTGCCACCATCAACGGGACGTTCGGGTTCAGGACAACATCCCCGCGGACGATGGATCGTGCTTCCGCCGCGCCGACGGCGTCTTCGTTCACCGCGACCGCCATGACCCGCAGCGTGCCGTTGAAGTAGTCGGGCACCGTGAACGTGAAATCGTCGCCGTCGGGACCGGCGTCGCGCACGCCCGACCAGAAGGCCACAGGCTTGTCGCGCTTCCGTTTGAAGGGATTGAGATTCCGGCCGACCATGCTCTCCTGGTCGCCGCCGGGAGCGGCTGCGGACATCAGACGCGCGAACTCGGGCAGAATCAGATCGAGGATCTGACTGGTGCGCACCTCGAGGGCGCGTTTCTGGAAGAAGAAGCCGAGCGGGTCGGGGGTGTGGTACCCGGCGACCTGGAGGATCCCTTCGTCAACGGCGAAGACGGCGATACGGGAAGGGCGATCGGTCCGATAGTGGATCCGGAACGGCTCGCCGGGCTTCACGAGATCGGGGGCCTCGAGCGCGATGCCGGCCTTGCGCCGGTCGAGGCTCACCGAGAAGGGCGCGATGCCGTAGCTCAAGGGGCTCGTGAACACTTCGTCCGAGTTCGCGTCGCGCACGAACGACACCGAGACGTAGCCGTTGCCCTCGAGGCCCGCCGGGAGCGCGATGCGCTGCACCGAGCTGGTGGTCGTGGCCCGGAACCAGCGCCACGAGTAGACCCGGTCGCGCTCGATCGTGATCAGACCCGCCCCCGTGTAGGGGGCCTGCACCTGCAGCTCTATCGTCTCATCGGGCCCGTAGTCGGCCTTGTCGAGCGTCAGCTGCAGCTCGGCATTGCGCTCGAGCGAGCGCGTCAGGTTCGCGGTGCCCGCGACGTTGTAGTCGACGCGGGACAGCTCCGTGCCGGCGCTGTCGCGGACGACGAGGGCGAAGTCGCCGGGCTCATCGGTAGCGAGCGGCACCGTGAGCCCCGCGGCCGCGATCACGAGGGGGGCTTCGCTCACGGGCACTTCTTTCTTGACCGACTGATACTTGTACGTGCCGTCGAACTGCCGGACCAGGACCGAGACGTAGCTGACGCGGATGCGCGCCAGGCGCAGCCGGCCCGCCGCGACCTTCTTCCCATCGGGTCCGACGGCGATGAACTCCACCGACCGCGCCGCGTCCTTGTGGAGATAGCGGAGATCGCCGTCCGGCTTGTAGCCGACGAGGAACGGCTGGTTCGACACGACCACTCCGGCCTCCGCGGTGACGCTGCGCCCTCCCTCGGCCTCATATCCTTCCGTGATCACGCGCACCCGATAGGTGGCCGCCCCAAACCGCTCGAGGCCCAGGTCGAAGGACGCCTCGCCGGAGGCATCGGTCGTCGCCGCGGGCAAGTCGTCCGAATAGGTCTCCTTGGCCTTTTGCGGATCGACAAAGCGGTAGTCTTCGAGTCCTCGCAGCGTCGGGAACCCGGGCGTCAGCTGCAGCGTCGCCGTGACCCGGCGGTTCGCCGCGGGCGTCCCGAACAGGTTCTTGAGGGTGATCCGCGCGGTGAGGGGCTCGGGCGAGACCCAACCGTTGACCGATTCGCTCGAGAGGTGCGCCGTCATCACCATGCGATCGGGCTGGAATTCGCGCACCTGCACCGTGACGGTGCCGAGCAGCGCGCCGGCGCGCCCGTCCTTCACGATGTACAAGGACACCGTCCACGCCCCCGTGGGTGACGTCTCGGCCGTCTTGTATGTCAGCTCCTCGAACCCCAGCGTCGAAAGCCGAATCCGCTGGCGCTTCACCTCGAGACCACGCGCATCGGCGATCGCCATCTCGAGTGGAATGCCGGCGAGCGGCGTCGACCAGTCAGCGGGTTTCACGATTACGCCGATGTGGAACGCATCGCCCGGCCGATACACGCCGCGATCGGAGAAGAGATAGGCGGTGAGCCGATCTGCCTGGATTGCGTTCGACACGCCACCGACGTCGAAGCGCGAGAGATCGAGCTCGCGATCAGCGCGATCCATCGGCAGAAACGCCACATCCTCGCCGCTGCGCGCGGCGTACAGCACCGGCGTCTGCTCCCGCTCGAACGATTTGAGGCTGGGGAACCGCACGTGGCCGTCCGTCTCGGTAACCGCGGAGAGCACGGTGAGACCGTTCTTGCCGACGACGTCCACGGTGACACCCGCGATCGGCAACCCGGCCCCCAAGTGTTGCACGAAAACGTCCTGCCCGCCGGCCGCGCCTCGCTTGGCGAGAAGGCCCATGTCAGTGATGAGGATGAGTCGACGATCTGTCGGACCCGCGACGCGCTTCGTGGCCGGATCGTACCCCTGCACCGAGAGCAGGAAGAGCCCGCGCGGACCGGCGCCACCCCTCAAGTACGGCGACAGGTCGTAGGGCTGGTAGTGCGGCTTACCGGGGCCGAGGGCCGGAATCGGGATCGTGTCGCTCTGGCGCGCCGTGAGGTTCGATTCGTCGAAGTTGTAGTTGTTGAACTCGGTATTGCCGAAGATCAGGTTCGTCTGCGTGACCAGGTGCTGCAGCTGATTGGGCAGGACGCGGCCGACCTCCACCAGCAAGGCGGGCACGTCGCGGCTGTAGATCGAGACCTTGCGAGCGCCCGAGAGACTGAGCAGCGAGCCGCTGCCCAGGATCTTGACCTCCTTCGGGAACGGGGGCACCAGGGCGGTACGATCCCACGTCTGGCCGAGGACGTAGCCGCCGTACGACCGCAGGCCCTTGTTCACGCGGACGTAGACGTAGCGGCCCGGCTCGGCATCATATCGGAACGCCAGCCGCGACGTGTACTCCCGTTCTGCGGGGACCGGCACGAGCGGCAGCGGTGTCGACGCCTTGAGGATGTCGGGCCCGATCTCTTCAGGTCGGTACCACGCGTAGGGACGCACGCGTTGCTCGAGCGGCGTCGCGGGATTGTAGAGCGGCAGGACCCACGCGCTCACACTGCTCTGGATGTCCTTCTCGCCGACGTCCGCCGACGTGGCGAGCACCATCACCTGCTCCGGCTCGTAACGCGCGTTGCGGACCAGCGTGAGCTGCGCGTCCTGCACGGCGAGACTGAAGAGGCCGGGAATCTGGATCCGCTGTTCGACCGGGTTCTCGGTGCCCGGGCCCCCGCGGCTCGAGCGCACTCCTGCATCCACCGTGACGCGCATCAGAGCCGTCTTGTCCGGAATCGGCAGCGGCGCCGAGAGGATCGACGCGGTGATCCCTTTCTTGTCGGCTGCCACCGTGAACGGAATCGAGCGCAACCCCTGCAGGAATCCGCCGCTCGCACCTTCCATCTTGAGCGAGACTTGTCTTGCCAGGGAACCCGTGTCCACCGGGTGACTGAACGCGAGCTTGAGCCTCACCTGCTTGATCGTCGGGTTGGTCGGATCCTGATAGAACTCCGCCGCCGCCACCGAGGCCGCAAACGGCGCAGTGGTGAAATCGAACCCGTAGTGCTCCGGGGTGACCGTGGGAGCGAAGAACCCCTTGCGGCTGAACGACACGGTGAATCGCTTGCCGACGGGCCAGTCTTCCGCGGGATCGAAGCGAAGATCCCGATCCCCGGTCCAGCGCCACGTGCCCGCGAGCTCGGGAGCGATCTCGATGCCTGTCGTCACCACCTTGCCCACCGTCTGCAGCGGCGCGACCGACGCCTCGAAGTGCACGCGCAACGGCTCGGGCTTCGGGTTTTCGACCGTGAGGTCGGTGGCATTCGGGGCGCCCACCGCGAAATCGGTGCGCACCGCGCGAGGGCGATTGCGCCAGAACTGCACCCCGGCCCACAACACCACGAGACCCACGAGTGCGATGATCGCGTTGCGCCTGAAAACACGAGGATCCGCCGCGGCGCGGGCGCGCAGCGCCGCTTCGCGCGCGCGCAGCGTGGCGACCCATGGCGGCGGGGCCCACGCGATGTCTCCGATTGTCCGTTTGAGAAACGAGGAAAGGGCGGTGCGCCAGGCGACGAATCTCTCGGCGAAGCGGCTCACAGAATCCTGCTAGGGTTGGGGGTGGTCTTGATAGTTAAGCCCGACGGGCGGGACGGCGCTAGATTCGGTTAACTCACTCGTCCGGAAAAATCGCAATGCTCGTGTCCCTCTTGTTGGCGACCGCCGCCGTCGTGCAAGGTGCCCCGCCGCTGCGCACCCGTCCCGAGCGCACCGCCTACCGCGAGACCAGCTCCTACGCCGACGTCGTCGAGTTCGTCCGGCGGGCGAGCGCGCTGGCGCCCCGGCTGCTGCACCCGACCACGTTCGGCTACACCATGGAAGGGCGGGCCTTGCCGCTGGTCGTGGTCGGCCGGGTGCGGGACGCGAGTCCCGCGGCCGTCCGCGCGAGCGGCAAGGTACGCATCTTCATTCAGGCCAACATCCACGCCGGAGAAGTCGAAGGGAAAGAAGCCGCCCAGCTGCTGCTGCGGGCCCTGGCGCGGGGAGAGCACGCTCCCTGGCTCGACTCCCTGGTGCTCCTGGTGGCGCCGATCTACAACGCCGACGGCAACGAACGGGTCAAACTCACCAATCGGGGCCCGCAGAACGGCCCGGTGGGCGGCATGGGGCAGCGCGCCAACGCCCAGGGCCTCGACCTGAACCGCGACCATGTGAAGCTCGAGTCGCCGGAAGCGCGCTCCCTCGTCAGTCTGTTCCGGGACTACGACCCCCAGGTGGTCATCGACCTGCACACCACCGACGGGTCGTTCCACGGTTATCACCTGACCTACTCGCCGCCGCTCCACCCCAACACCGATAGCGCCATCGTGAACCTGCTCAGGAACGACTGGCTGCCCATGGTGACCCGCGCGATCAAGCGTTCCCAGGGCTGGGACTTCTATTACTACGGCGACTTTCCGGGGCCGCGTGACTCCGGGCTCGAGCGGGGCTGGTACACGTTCGATGCCCGGCCGCGGTTCAACAACAACTACGTTGGCCTCAGAAACCGCTTCGCGATCCTGTCGGAGGCGTACTCGTACGCCACCTTCGAGGAGCGGATCCGCGCCACCTATCGCTTCCTCGAGGAGATCCTTACCTACGCGCGCGGCCACGCCACGACCGTGCGGCGCGTCGCCGCCGCCGCCGACGCGGTCGATGTGACGGGCCGGACCCTGGCCCTGCGGGAAGAGTTCCAGCGGACCGACTCGGTCGCGATTCTCGTAGGAGCGGTCGCCGAGGAACGGCACCCGTATACGGGCGAGCGCATGTTGCGGCGGCTCGAGGTGCGGCGGCCGGAGCGGATGCCCGAGTTCCAGACCTTCCGTCCCACCGAAACCGGCGTGGCGCCAGCGTTCTACTATGTGCCCGCCGAGCTCAAGAAGGTGATCGCGCTGCTCGAGACGCACGGCGTGCGACTCGATCGCCTCACGGCCTCTCAGAAGCGGACCGTCGAGCGCTTTGCCATCGATTCGCAAGGGGCGGCGGCCAACGAGTTCCAGGGGCACCACGAGCGGACCCTCTACGGCCGGTGGGAGTCCGCGGACGTGACGTTGCCAGAAAGCACGGTCGTCATCGCCGTGCACCAGCCGCTGGGCCGGCTCGTGTTCACGCTGCTCGAGCCGCGCTCCGACGATGGCCTGGTCGACTGGAACGTGCTGGACGACGTGCTGACGGACGCCAAGAGCTACCCGATTCTGCGCGGGAAGTGAGAGCTCTCAGGTGGCTTCACGTTCGGACGCCCCAGAACGCGTAACGCAAAAGCACGGTCGCCGCCCAACCCATGCTGCCGCCGATCGCGCCAAAACAGACGCACACGAACAAGACGCCGATACCGTACGACACGTAGAAGATGCCGGGCGACGTAGAAACCTTGTGGGCTATGGAATCGGATCGGGCGGTACGGGGGAACATCTTGGTAGCCCACGCCGGCGGCGGAACAGTGTCCTGTGTTGCCTGGGCTTCGGCCGCGACCTTCCGCATTTCTTGCCAGATCTTGGACGGCAAGAAGGCAAACAGCACGAGCACTCCTAGCGTCAACATGATGATGGACGCGAACACCGCGCTGAGCCACGAGGCCATGCGGCTGAGCGGTTGTGCGCGGCGATGCGCGCGACGCGAGGCCACGAAGAACCCAATCGGCGCCGCTAACGACGAACCGAGAGAGAACAACAAGGAGACGAGCAGGACAACGACGCCGCCGAAGGCGCTCAGCACCCGCAGTACGGGCTTCGGTTCCCGATCCTGCGCCCCTTCAATCACGGGTTAGCGACGCCACGATCGGCAGCCCGACGAACGGGAAGTGGCCGATCAGCTGTACCCACCAGCGGTACGTGAACGTCGGGGGCCAGTGACCAACGAAAATGGGGATCACCACCAGCGACATGACGAGCCAGACGAACGGCCCGTACAGCGCCGCGACCTTGATGATGCCGTAGGGACTCGCGACCAGCCTCTGTACCCAGCCCAGCCGCATCACGATGAACACGAACAGCGCCGACCACGTGAATGCCACGCAGAAATGCATCAGGAGGCCGAGCAACGCCACCGGCATGCCACCCTCGAACGCCGACCTTCCAAGTAGCGTGGACGCGACGCCCTGCCACAGACGCACCAACGTCGAGCCATAGAAGACGGTGACCAGGATGCTCGAGAAGAGGCCGTCGCTGATGCCGGTCAGCACCCCGGCGCGGAGCAGGCGGGACGAAACCGCGGTCACGTTGTCCACGCAAGCGTCGCGAGGATCAGGAAGAGGAGCGGCGCCGCTCCTTGGATGACCGCCCCGCGGCGCATCCCCGGCGCCGATCCCGCTAGCACGACCGCCGCGCCCAGCATGCACAGGCAGTTCCAGTACACGAGCGTCCACCCCACGCGAGGATGGGCCGTCAGCACGAACGCGAGCCCCGCGAAGATGCCGATCGCGAGGAACAGATTGTAGAACCCCTGATTGAACGCGAACAGCTTCGTCGCATCCGCTTGCTCCGGGCTCTGCCGGAATCGGGCGCGGACTTGGGGCGTGGTCCAGAGCACACTTTCCATGGCGAAGATCAGGACGTGCACCGCGCCCGCGACGATCGCGGCCAGCCACATGATCACCGTCATCTGATCCTCGCGAACGGGACGTTCTGGATCTGGTAGCGCTGCCAGTCCCGATAATCGAAGTGCCACCACTCGGTCGGATTCACCGTGAACCCCTCGGCCTCGAGCACGCGGCGCAGCAAGGCCCTATGCCAGCGCTGCAGCGATGTGCCGCCGGGATAGTCCGAGAGCGCCCGAACGGTCGCCTCGTCGTACGTGGACGGCATCTCGACGGGCACGCCGGTCGCGAGATCGTAGAGCGTGACGTCAACCGCGGCCCCGCGATTGTGTTTCGAGCCGCGCGCGGGGTTCGCGACGAGCCAGCGCGACTCTGCCGGCGTCGCATCCCAAAACACCTTCGTCACGTACCACGGCCGGTAGGCGTCGTGGATCAGGAGCCCGTAGCCAAGGGGTCGCAATACGCGCGACGCTCGTACGACCGCCTGAGCGGCCGGCCGCTGCAAGAAGGCGCGCGCGGACGAGTAGAAGACGCTTCCCAGAAAGTTGTTCGTCGTCGCGTAGCGGATGTCGAGGTGAATCGTCGAGTCGAGCCGCGCAGGCTCGACGAGATCGGCGGCCAGGAACGCCCCGCTCTCCGCGGGCGGTGTGAGGTTGCGATCAGCCCGCAGCAGCTTGGCGACCGACCGCACGGGCTTGAGGCGCAGCTGCCCTCCCTCACCCTGCGCGGGACCGAGCTGCAGCCGCCGTCGTATCACGGCACCTATTTGGAGCTCGCCCTGACGGAACACGATCTGCGGATGATCCACGCCGCGACCAGCAAGGGTGAAGACTGAGTCGGAGACCGGAGCGAGCAGCAGGGGCGCCGCTGGGGAGGCCAGGGCCACGAGTGCGCCGCCATCTTCATAGACGTAGACCGTGTCGTTCACCGAGGTATACGCGCCGATCAAACGGAGCCAGGCGGCCGGAGGCGCCGCCGGCTTGGGCAGCAGCGAATCGGCGACTTGCAGCAGCAGCGCGAGCAGGATCACGCCGCTACCGGTGCTGCGCGAAGAGCCAACGGGCGAACTCGTCCGACCCGTAGACCGCGTCCCAGATGTTGTGATTCATCCCGAGGAACTCGGTGTACTGCACGTTGGCCCCCGCGGCCTTGAGGGCCGCCGCGGGTTCACGTGAGCTGGCCACCGGCACGGCGCCGTCGACCTCCCCATGGAGAATCCAGATCGGCAGCTTGCCGAGCCGCCGCGCCAGCGCCGGCAGCGTGGCGCCGCTTTCGGCCGGAACCACGGGCACTGAGCCGCGGAAGCGATCCCATTCCCCCACCCAACCGCACAGCGGCGCGATCGCGGCGAACAGCTCGGGGTGTCGATACGCGACGTACCAGGTGCCGTGGCCGCCCATCGAGAGACCCGTGAGGTACACGCGGGCCGGATCGGTGTGGAACTCCTTCATGGTCTGCGCCAACGCGGCGAGCGCCGCATCCGCCGGTGCGCCGACCCACTGCGAGTCCGTGGGTACCTGGGGCATGATTACGATTGCGGGAAACCGCCCCGGGGATTGCCGGATCGCGGGGGCGAGGCCCACGTTCGTCTGGATCAGCCCGTCGGCGCCGCGCTCACCGGCGCCGTGCAAAAAGAGGATCACGGGCCAGCGCGGCTGCGTGGCGTAGTTCGCCGGAACGTACACCTGATACTTGTACGTCTGCGAGCCGACGGTGACGGTGCGGTCCAGGAATCCTGTCTCGACCCGCTGTGCCTGCAGCGACATGGCAAGCGCAGCGACCAATGCGAGATCCATGGCTCCTCCGCTTCTGGGTTTAGGCTGTGGCGGCGAACGGCCAGGTGCGACCCTTCCACGACCACAGCATGAAGCAAGCGGCGCCGAGCGCCAGGGCGCCGAGTCCGAAGGCGATCACCTGGGGCGGCGTCGTGGCAAAGATGAAGATCCATCCAACCAGCGCAACCAGGCTGGGCAACGGATAGAGCCACATCCGATAGGGCCGCGGCATGTCGGGCGCGCGTCGGCGCAGCAGCGTCACGGCACCGATCTGGCCGATGAACTGCACGAGAATCCGTGTTGTGATCAACGCATCGATCACCATCCCGAGCGAAACAAACCCGGCGAAGATCGACAGGACGCCGAGCACCACGAGCGAGACGTAGGGGAATCCACCCGCCGGATGGAGGCGCGCGAACACCTTGAAGAAGTAGCCGTCCTTCGCCGCTGCGTAGGGCACGCGCGAGTAGCCCAGAAGCAGCGCGAACACCGAACCGAATGCCGTCCACAGAATCATCGCCGTGAAGATCGTGGCGACACCGGGGCCGTAGATCTGCTCCATGAAGATCGACACGACGAAGTTGGCTTGCGGGTGCGACGCGGCGGGGACGAACTGGCGCCACGGCACGACGCCGATGATCGAGAAGTTGATGGCGACGTAGATCAGCGCGACCGCGATCGTGCTGATCAGGATCGACCGCGGGATCACGCGTCCCGGGTTCTCGACTTCGTCGCCGATGTAGCAGACGTCGTAATAGCCGAGGTAGTCGTACACCCCGATGCGCGACGCCGCGCCGAGGCCCAGCAGGAACCCGAGCGAGAAGGTGAAGGCGCCGGGCGGAAAGTCGAAGGCGACCTTGGGATCGAAGTGCAGCGCGCCGGTCGCGACCACCGCGACGACGGTCACGATCGTGCCGATCCACAGGGTCACCGTGATCGTCGCGATCGACTTGATGCGCCGGTAGAGGAGCGCGAGGTTCACGAGTCCGATGATCGTCACCACCAGCATCGTCTCCCGCGGCGTGATCCCCTTCCAGATGTAGCCCAGGTACTGCGAGAAGCCGATGTAGCCCGATGCGATCTCGAGGGGGCCGCTGAGCACGAACTGCCACACAAAGAGGAACCCCATCAAGCGGCCGACCTTCTCGGCGCCGTACCCCTGCCGCAGATAGCCGAACGAGCCGCCCGATCCCGGCATCGCCGCGCCCAGCTCACTCCAAACGGTGCTGTCGCACAGGACGATGATCAGCGCGACGACCCAGCCGAGCATCGCTTGCGGGCCGCCGAGCGCCGACATGAGGAGCGGGATCGTGATGAAGGGCCCGATCCCGATCATGTTCGTCATGTTGAGGGCCGTGGCGTGCAGCAGGCCGAAGCGGCGGGTCAGCGAGGGGGAAGTCACGCCGTCCAACTTCTCAGGCTCAGCGCTTTGGGGCCAGTCCCACGATCGAAAGGGTCACTGCCAGGGCGACGGCGACGCAGGCCTGGATGAGATACCCAAGCCCCTTGGCTTGGAGGAGGGCCGGACTCGTCGCGGGGTCGGCGAGCGCGCCGAGCCGCGACCACGCGAGGAACGCGATGCCGGCGAGCACGGGGAGGACGAGCCAGCGCCGGAATCGGGCGGCGTAGTAGCCAATCAGTCCCAGGCCGAAGGCGGCTCCCCACAGAACGGGGAGCGTGGGCTGCATCGAGGGAGTCATGTCCTAATCTACTGAGGATCGGTACGCAGCAGCGCGAACTCGGCCAGATCCTCGAGCCGCCCCGCCTTGACCACGTGCTCGCGCAGGGTTCCCTCGAAGCGCATGCCGGCTTTTTGCATGACGCGGCCCGACGCGGGGTTACGACTCAGGTGCGCGGCATGGATCCGGTTCAGGCCCAACGTCTCGAAACCGAAGGCGAGGACGGCGCGCACCGCTTCGGTGGCGTAGCCGCGATTCCAGAAGGGCTGGCCCACCCAATAGCCCAGCTCGGCCCGCCGGTGCTTCAGGATGAGATGCAGGCTGATCGCGCCCACGACGCCTTCCGCCTCGCACGTGATGGCTAGCGTGACTCTCTCTCCCCGTTCCCACGCGTCTCCGTGGGTACCGATCCACGTCTCCGCCACGCCATCGAGATAGGGATGAGGAATCGTCAGAGTCGTGTCGGCGACCTCGCGCGCCCCTGCGAGCCGCTGCACTACACGAGCATCCTCCGGGCGAAAGGGTCTGAGGAGGAGCCGTTCGGTCCGAAGCGTGGGCGGTGGAAGCATTCCGGGCATGGCGCGGGTCTGACGTAGCGCTCTGCTCCATGCCCCCTTCAAGCGAAAGCGCACCAAACGTCATAACCGCCCCGCCTTGCGCAGGGCGCCGCACGGGAGCGTCACGGAGTCTGGGCGCTGCGATGGCATCGGCGGGCGAGCGTCGATCGCGAGCGTCTCGGCGGCCGTGCGAGCGTCCTGGTAGAGGCGCTCGCAGGCGCGGCGCTCTATGAGCTGCATCGGGGTGCGGTGCACGCGAAAGAACAACCAAAGAATGACAATGACCAGGACGGCGCTGGCCAGTTGTCCGAACCAGCGCTCCGGCTCAGGCCTCACCTTGGCAGATTCTCCTGAATGAACGTCGGGCTCAGGTGGACGTCGACCTGTACGAGTGGCGCATCGCCGACGCACTTGAAGCCGTGGATCTCTCCCGCCTTGATGACGAGAATGTCGCCGGCGCCCGCCTCGATCTCCTCGCCGTTGACGGTCCAGAGACCGCGGCCTTCCCTCACGAACTGAACCTCATCGTACGGATGGCGATGAGGGCCTGGCCCCGCCCCGGGGACGGCGCGGAGCAGAAAGACCGAGACTTGCACGTCGCCGTTGTCGGCGCCGACGAACTGATGCGAGCTGCCGACGAACGGCAGATCCTGCTGGCGGACGCGGTACATCCTAAAGGCTCCTCATTGGTCGCGTAACAACTCCTTGAGCATCCGTTCCGGGTTATCGAGAAACGCCTTGGTAATCTGATAGTGCTCCGTATCGAGGTACGACGTCGTCGTCAACGCGGTCTCGGTAAAGTGATGAATCGTCGCCCCCGGATACCCCAGTAGGATGGGCGAGTGCGTTGCGATGATGAACTGCGAGTTGCGCTGCACAAGACGATGCATCGCCGCGAGCAGCGCCAGCTGGCGCGTGGGCGAGAGCGCGGCCTCCGGCTCATCGAAGAGATACAAGCCGTTCCCGCGCAGGCGATGCAGGACCAACGACAGAAATGACTCGCCGTGCGATTGGGCGTGCAAGGAGCGGCCGCCGTACGCCTCGGCGTTGTCAATCGTGTGCGTGTCGTCCACCGCCGAGGCCAGATTATAGAACGACTCGGCTCTCAGGAAATACGAGTCGGTCGGTGCGTGGCGGCTCTTGGTCAGCGTCAGGAACCGGAACAATTGCGAATGGCTCGCGCGCGTGGTGAAGCGCTGCCACTTGGACCCGCCTTCCGGATTGAGCCCGAACGTGGCCGCGATCCCCTCGAGCAGCGTGGATTTCCCGGACCCGTTCTCGCCTACAAAGAACGTGACGGGGGTCGTGAAGGCCAGCGTGGTGAGATGACGAATCGCCGGCACCGCGAAGGGGAATTGATCGGCGGGAACCTTGTGGTCGGGCTCCCGCGCCACCGACTGAATGAAAATGCCCGCGACCGTGGGGGCGAGTTTGGCTCGTGGCTTCTTGGGTTTCTTGGTCATGGGCGCGTTCTGAGCGCTTGGACCACAGCCTCGAAGAACGCCCAATCATCGACGACGGCGGCGCCTGTGGGCTTCGCCTGCGCGCTCCACACGACGATCACGACGCGCGCCGCCGGATTCACGTAAATCCACTGCCCGTAGATCCCCTCGGCGGCGTAGGCCCCACCCTGCCCGGGCCACCAGAGATAGCCGTAGTCGAGCGGCGCCCCGCCGCGCAGGGTCTTTGGGGTTGTCGCCTCCTCGATCCACCCATCGGGGAGGATCGCTTCGCCCGCCGCGACGCCACCGTTCAGAACGAAGAGGCCGAAGCGGCCATAGTCGCGCAGCGTGGCGCTGAACCCGCTCCCACCGATCTCCACGCCGTCAGGCGAATCGAGCCACCAATGCGCGTCGGCCTCCATCCCGAACCTGCTCCAGATGCGCTCGGACAGGTAGGCGGCCAGCGGGCGGCCCACGGCGGAACGCAGAACCTCCGCCGCGACCTGCGTTTCGCCGGTGCTGTAAGTGTTCACTGTACCGGGCGCCGCCGCGCGCGACAGGCTCCGCATCACCGCCATCGCCGACCCCGGTACCTGCGAGATCTGCGCCTCGAGCAAACGCCGCCGGTCCGATGTGGGGTCGGTGTACGTCTCGTTCCAACGCGCGCCGGACGACATCATGAGGACATCCCGCACCGAGACGCCCTCGTACGCGCTGCCCGCCAGCGCCGGGACGTAACGCGTAACCGAGTCGGAGAGACCGTGGATGTAGCCCTGCTTCAGCGCGGCGCCGATGAGCGTCGACGTAACCGACTTCGCCACGGACATCGACATCCACCGTGTGCGCTCGGTGTTCCCGAGCCGATACCGCTCCAGCACAACCTGGCCGTGGTCGAGGACGAGTAACCCGGTAACGCGGTTCAGGCCCAGGTATGTCTCGAGATCGTAGCGCTGGCCACGATCGCTGAACGTCACGCCGCCGAGTCGCGCGGCGGCACGCGGGAGGGACCACGGGTGGGGTCCATGCGGGACGATCCGCGTGGGAAAGAGGCGGTCGATGTTCCGGAACGTGTTGACCGCCAGCTCGGGGGTCAGGGCGCCGTCGTAGATCTGCCGCACGGTGCCGATCGGCTCCGTGGCGTGGGGATACTCCTGCGCGGCCAGTGCACCTACGACGGTCATCACGAAGAGAACGCTGAGCCCCCGCACTCGTGGATAGCTCTGTTCAGAACGGACTGCGGGGGTTTCGCAGCACGAAATCCCAGAACCGTTCTCCGAAACGCAATGCCAGGGCGGCGCACACCACGGCGCCCGCAATCGCGAGGACCACCAGGCCGGCGTCGCTGTATTTCCAGCCCCAAGACCAGGCCGCCATGGGACAGCGATCAATCCAAAGAGCGTGCCGCACCCGAGGCGAAGACCGACATCCGTCGCATCGGTGGCCTCGTCCTGTGGGCCCCGTTGCAGCAAGAAAATGGCCGTGAACTCACACACCGCCGCGACGCCGAGAAACACCGTCACCGGGAGTCCGAACCCCGGGGATATGATGGCCACCACGGCAGTGATGTGCAGCACGCGACGGACCTTCGCATAGGGATCCGGCGGGCGCGCCGGGGCCTGGCGCGGCGTCGGCGGGTACCGTTTCGGAGGCTCGTTCACGCACGCCTCTGGCAGCGCGGGGCGAAGCTGCTCACTCGGACCTTTGACACAGATGGGCCCATTACGCCGAACCTCGCCGCACCGTCTCGCTCAGCACCTCGACCACGTGAACCTTCCAGCCCTCACATGTCCGTTTCCAGACGTATTGCCCGCGGCGGCTCAGGTGCCATGTGCGCTTGAAGAAGATCCAGTGCCGCATGGTGATCGTAGCAGTCTGCTGGAGCGTCTCCGTGGCCGTGTCGTCGTCGACCACCAGAGACTCACGTACGTAGGTCGTCTCGGCCCGGTCGATCACCATGAATTGCGCCGAGACATCGTGCGCGAGCTGATCCCAACCGATCGTCTTGCCATCGGGCTGCTTGTACCGCAGGTCCGCGGCGTAAAGCGTCATGAAGCCGCCGAGATCCTTCGCTTGATAGCAGGCCCGCGCGCGCGAGTGTACCGCGTCGAGGTCTTTGGCGAGTGCACCCGGATCGATCATCTACGCCGAGCCTTGATCCCGATCCACGCGACCAGCAAGGCAGGCACCAAAAGAACCACAGCCTCCTGAATGATCTGCCCCCCCACGCTCCCGCTCCGCACACCGAGCGGCGTCCACAGAAAACGATACCGCTGCTGCGAGAATGGCGCGAAGAACGCGATGCCGACCGAGTACGTCGACAGTGCGTCGAGACAGGCATGGGACAGAAACGCCAGGCTCAGGACGCCGGTCATGCGGGCATGGCCACGGAAGAAGATCCCCGCGGCCAGGGCCGCGCCAACAAACGCGAACGCGAGCGAATGTGTGATGCCACGATGGCCAAAGAGCGACGCGTTGGAAACATGAAACAGTGACCCGACGACATCAATGTCCGGCAACGCGGCGCACGCCGCTGCGACGAGGCACGCGCGCCGCGTCGGGGCGCCGGGCCCCGTCCAGGCAGCGATCGCAAAGCCGACGGCGGCATGCGAGATCGGCGTCGGCACCTTAGGCCACGCGTTGGAGAGCGGTGACCGACCAAAACGCGAACCGTGACGCGGCGCCGCTCCACCCTCCGCGCCGCAGCGCGCGCGCGATCAGCCAGTTCATCATCCCGTGCCCGACCAACATCACCGACCCGTGCTCAACGGCGAGCGCGGCAAGGCGCTCGGCGGCGCGCTGCGCACGAACCCGCGCTTCGCGGAGCGACTCGACACCGCGCGACCACCCGCAGAACCACAGCACGCGAGCGAACACGGACCAGTACCGAGGCGCCAGTGCGAGCCGCAGCGGAATCGCGGCAGGGATTTCGGCTTCGGCGAAGAGCGCGTCGGACAGAATCGGACGATTGGGGGCGACGAGTCGAGCGGATTCTCGGGCGCGCTTCAGGTTGCTGGTCACGATGCACGCCATCGCTTCCGCTCGAGCGCTGAGCGTCGCCGGAGGCGGCACGGCGGCGTCGATGGACGCTGCGTCATAGTCGCGGACCCACGTCGCGAACCTCGATCCCGCCACGGGAGTACGGTCGTCGCACACCGGCTGGCCGTGCCTCACGAGGAGGATCAGAATGCGGCCAACAGCTCTTTCCCGGCGAGATCGACCTTCTTCGCCGCGGCCACTATTCCGGCGGGCGCCACACGAAGTTGTCCCGCGCGCTGTACAACACCTCGCCCCGTGCATTTTTCAGCGTCAGGACCGCCGTGATGGCGGATGCGTCGAGGTGCGTCGTGGCGACGCGGTTCACGAACCGGCCGTCGATCGTCATCGTCCCGACTCGCTCAATCTCACAGGTCATGCGGACCATCTGCGCCGTGATCACCGCGTCGAAGCAGCCATACTCTTCTCGCGTGCCGATCCGCGCGAACCTGACGGACGGTTCCGGACGCAGCGTAAGGCGTGTGAAGCGCTGATCGTTGACGCTGAACTGATAGCCGGGCTCATAGTAGCCCTCGACGTCGGCCTGCAACGGTTTGGGCGGCGCCGCGACCTCTTCGGCAGACTGCTCGACGACGACGGACGGCGGCGGGGCCTGTTGGAGCGCGACGAAGATTCCTACGCCACCGACGAGGACGACGGCTCCGACGAGTACAACACGCCCGCGGTGCCGACGAAGGCTGGCGAGGGTTTCCTGCAACAACAGCGCGACTCGGCGCGCCGGGGGCAGCCCGGACGGGGGCGGCGCGGGCGGCAGCTCGGGCGGCAGCGGCTCGAGCGCCTCAAGCGGTGCGAGCGGTACGGGCGGCCGCGGGGGCGGTGGCGCCGGTCGGGGGGGCGGCGGGGGCGGCGCCTGTACCCTCCTGGGAGGTGATGGAGGGACTGGTGGAGCGGGTCGAGGCTGCGACGCGGGACGCGGCTTGGCGACGGCGCGGCGCGGCGGTGGGCGAAGCCAGGCGCGGAGCGTCAAGACGACCGCTGCCAGGCCCACACTCGGCGCCCACACCCACTTCATCTCGTTGAGCAGAATTGCGACGCCACGACTCGTCAGGAACGCCTGGATGCTGAGCGGCGACACCGCGAGCGGCCTGTACGGGAGGAAGTACCGTTTCGCGCTGAACGGCGCGAAGAAGGCGACGCCGGGACCTCCGTTGGTGAGTGCGTCCAGCAACCCGTGCGAGGCCATGGCGAGGAACAGGAATAGCCACACCCGCTTCGCCCGGAGCGGCCATGCCCCATCCCTGTAGAAGAGCATGACAATGAGGGTGCTGACGACGGCAGCCATCAGGAGGGAGTGACTCAAGCCGCGATGCGCGACGAGATCCCGGTACGCCACCGGGACGCGGGGCGCGAACACATCGAGGTCGGGCGCGACGGCGAGGAGGGCGCCGAAAAACCACAGATGCCACGGCACGCGCGGTTTGTGAAAGAAGGCGGCGATCGCGCTGGTGGCGACGATGTGGGTGGGGGCAGAAGCCATCGGGTCAGTCTATTTCAAGAACTGTCGCACGAAATCCAGCACGTCCTTGCGGTCCAGGCGGAACACGCCACCCGTCCCACCGCACGTGCCGTTGAGCCCGAACGAGGTCACACTGGCGATCACGTTGCTGCTCCCCAGATAGTTGGGGCCCCCCGAATCGCCGAAGCAGGTGCCGCCCGTCGACGCGTTGCTCGACAGCAGCAACGAGTAGTTGCCCGTCAACGCCGTGTTGATCTGCACGAGATGCGGGTTCGCGAACATGCGGATCCGCTCGGCCTCGACGAAGACCGGATTGATCCGCTGGAGACCGTAGCCCACGGCCGTAAACACGGTCGCGCTGCTCGGCCGCAGCACGTCGAGCTGATCCTGTGCAGGAAGCTTGCCGTACTGGTCGGCCGCAAGTTTGACCGCCTTCGACAGCACTATCACCCCGACGTCGTGCAGGAAGAAGTTCGCCTCGGTAAAGAGCGGATGCGCCCGCCACTCCACGGCCTCGACCGAGTTGGGACCCGCGAACGGATAGTTGTTGTTGCCATTCTCTACATCGGCCTCGGTGAAGATGCGCACGCCACTGAACTCACCCGGTTCGCCGGCGCAGTGGCCGGCGGTGAGCACCACCTTCGGGGCAATCAGCGTGCCGGAGCAGCGGAACGCCGGCGCCCCGGCGACCTCCATCAAGATGAGAACGACGGCAGGATGGGAATCGCCGTCGAGTGTGCCATTCGTGATGAACGAAGGAGCGTACGGGGCCGTGGGTCCGCGGTCACAGCCGAGCAGACCGACGACGGCGAGGATGGGAATGGCGAAACGGAGTTTCATAACGATCTCCTTATCATGGTGTTGCTGAGTTGCTCACGAACGCCAGGCGCTTGCCGTCCGGCGACCACGACGGGACGTTGATCGTCCCCTGACCACCATACAGATAGGCGATGACGCGCGCCGGTCCGCCGCCAATCGGCATCAGGCGCAGGGTCACGTGCTTGTAGAACGGATGATCGTCGGGCGTCACGTCCAGACCAAAAGCGAGATAAACGATCCACTTGCCGTCGGGCGAGATGTGTGGGAACCAGTTATTGAAGCCGTCGTTGGTGATCTGCTCTTGCCCGCTCCCGTCGGGACGCATCCGCCAGATCTGCATCCGTCCGCTGCGCGAGGAGTTGAAGTAGATGTAGGCGCCGTCGGGAGTGTACTCCGGGCCGTCGTCGAGGCCGGGCGCGGTCGTGAGTCGGATCTCGTCACCACCGCTCGCGGAGATCTTGTAGACGTCCAACGAGTCGTTGCGCTCACCCACGTACACGAGCCATTTGCCGTCGGGGGACCAGCCGTGCAGGTATGATGGTCCCTTGGCGGTGATGCGCTTGGGAGTGCCACCGGTTGCCGGCACCGTGTAGACGATCGACGCGTCCCTGTCCTCGACCGCGTGGTTACTGATCGCGATCATCCGGCCGTCGAACGAGAGCACGTGGTCGTTGTTGTTGCGCGTCGCGAATCCGGTGTTGATCGCCGTAGGTGAGCGTGAGGCCAGATCGAAGCGGTAGAGCCGTCCCTCTTGCACGTAGATGAGCGCCTTGCCGTCGTGCGTCCAGTTAGGCGCCTGAAACGAGCCCCGGTACTGGTGCAGGACGGTTGCGTTTCCGGTCGCCACGTCGAGAATCTCGAGCTTCGAGCCGAGGTAGTCGCGGTAGGGGACAAGGGTCTTCGGTGCCGGCACGGTGATGCGCACGTTCCTGAACGTCGCTCGCTCCGTGACTGTGTCGTTGTGCGCGCATACGAATAGGCCGACGTAGACCGTATCGGGGAGTGAGACGTCCGCGAGTCGCGTCGTGACGAGCGTATCGCCGAATCGCGCCACCGACATGATGTACTCGCCATCGCGCCGCTCGAGCTGGATGACTGCGTCCGCATCCGGGAGGCTATCCGCCGACTTGGCCTCCTCTGTGGTCCCGCCCGTCTGCCGCCGGAACTGGAGCGACGTCAGGCCGTCGCCGTGCAGCGCCGCGGTCACGTGCGCACCGCTCGGATTCAATGAGGAACGAATGGTCCAGCCGATCTTGCGATGTTCTTCTATTCCCTTGCCGATGAAGTGCGCCCGCGTGGAGAGGATGAAGTTGCCGGTCATCCGCTTCCAGACGAAGCGAAAATCGTCGCGTGTGCCCCACATGTTCTGCCCCGAGCCCGCGATGAGATACGTCTGCTGCTGCGGGTCGTACGAAGCAGTCCCGCGTGCTCGGCCTACTTCTGCGTGCGTGGTAAAGACGCCGACCGGGTTCTGAGCGGCGAGAACATCGCTGAGCACAGCGGGAATTACCGCGAGCGCAAGCAGGCGGGAGGCGGGAGAAAGGCTCATGGTTGTCACAACGGGATTCTACCGTCGAGTCCAACGCTTGCAAGCACCTGCCTGACGAACGCCGACTTGCCCTCGATGTACGCTGGACGGTCGAAGGGAAACCTTTGTGCCAGTGCCAACTTCAGGCGTGCGTATGCCGCCGCGAGCTCCGAATCACCGCGCAGCGCGTCGCGAAACGCGAGTGTAACTGTGTGATGCCGTGAGCCTGGCTCCGCCAGCGACAGGTGATGCGTCCGCAGCTCGCCGCCAGGCGGCCGGCGGAAGTAATGGCGGTCCGGGATCTCTTCGTCGGGACGGAATTCGTAGCCGAGCACGGCGAGTTGCGTGACCAGTCGAGTGGCATCGTCGAAGTGGGGAACGGAGACAAGCACGTCGAGAATCGGCTTGGCACACAAACCGGGGACAGCGGTGCTCCCCACATGGTGCACGGCGAGGATCGATGGCCCGAGTGCCGCGCGGAGCTGCGCCGACGCCTCCTCGAAGAGGAGGGGCCAGCGCGGGTCGTAGGGGACCACAACAACCTCCCTACGCGTCAGTCCGAGTGGTTGCGAAACGGACATTCCATAAACTACGCGCCGTGCCACCGGACTAGAGATAGGCCGGCAAACACCGCCGCGATCGACAGGAACACGGATGCACCCACAAACGCAATGCAGGCGAGCACTTGCCCCCGCTCCCAGAGAAGCGCCGCTTCCAGGGAGAATGCCGAGAAGGTTGTGAACCCGCCGAGAATGCCGGTCGTTAGGAACAGTTGCAGGGCTTGTGAGCTGTGCCCTCGCAGCGCGAAATGCCCCGCCATGGCTCCGAGGGTCAGCGACCCCACCACGTTCACCACGAGTGTGCTCACCGGCAGATCCGGGCCAAGGGCGCGCTGCGCGACCAGGTTCGTGAAATGCCTGAGAACTCCCCCCAAGCCAGCTCCAAAAAAGACCAGCAGCGATCCGTACGTGGTGCTCATTGCCTTTCCTCCAACAAAAAGACTCCTCCCGCACTCGACTCAGTGCATGGTAGGAGTCATCAGCCTTGCGGCGGTTTTTGGGGAACTCCATCCCCATCTGACGTGCCGAATTTAGCTAGCAGGTCCGCGCGAGGCTACCTCCGAGGCACGCGGTGTAACGGATCGCGCCTAAGGTGCGGCATGCTGCGCGCGCCGGCTGGTTCAAGCGCTTGTTGAGCAGCGTGGAGGAACGGATCACAGCACCCGCATCTCGTTGTTGGTCGCTTCAAGGAGCTGACGTTCGACATGCGATGGCATTGAGCCACGAGTAAACCACATCCACGTCAGAGCCGCACGAAAGCGTGGGTTGTTCCGCGCCTCCTTCACGATCTCGTCGATCACCGCGGTATGGTGCTCGTGCACTAAGTCCTCGATCGGGCCGACCCCAATGTCACCGAGAATGTCGTCGTTGGCACGCTGGATTAGGTCGCAGATAAGTCGCCAACCGTGCTTGGCATCGCTTAGCACGATGGCGTTCATGCGATCCCAAGCCCAGAAGTCCTCGCGCTTCCGGTCTTGGGCATGGCGGAGCCACGCTTGGACCAGATCCTCATCGCTGGTGGGTGGCACGTTCGACATCGTGCTCATCGTTCGCGGTCACCGCCGTTACGCCCCGACGATCTGCCCCTTCATCCCGCCGAGCGCCGTGAGCAGCTCCGTCTTCTCCCGTTCCCCCACTTTGAACTTGTCGAGGCTCCGCGTCAGGTCTTCCACGAGAGCGTTGAAGTCCGCCTCGGTGATGTGCATGCCCTTATGCGCATCCGGCATGCTCTTGCCCGCGTAGGTGCACGGACCGCCGGTCGCCTGACAGACCTGATCGATCAGCATCTGCTTGAGATGCGGAATGTTGGTCTTGGCGAAGCGGGCGTTGATGCGCTTGTCCGCGGCGACGTTGGCCACAAAGTCTTCGACCACCGCCGTGATCGCGTCCTTCCCGCCGAGGCGCTCGTACAACGACGGCTCGGCAGACACGGCAGGCGCTGCGCTGGTGCCGGACTTGTCAGCGGGCTTACAGGAAACGAGCACGAGAGCAACGAGGGCGATGCGTTTCATGGCGCTCTCCTGGACAGGATGAGCCTACAAGAGTGACCGCAAACGGGATTGTCGGATAGACGCCGGGCGTCATCGGCCCGCGGCTCTGCCCCTCAAATAGCGTCGCGCGAACTCGACGGCATCGGGCTCGCTCGCGGGAATCCGCACCGCCGGAGCGAAACCCACGAGGTCGATCCGCTCCCCCCGCCCCCGCGACGTCGGCACCCGCATCCGGCGCCAGCCCGGCAACCACAAGCTGCGGACGTTGCCGTAATCGTAAACACCATTCGTGTTCTCGCTCCCGAGCACCGTGACCTTGCGACTCTGACGCGCTTCGAAGACGAAATCCTCACACGTGCTCGCGCAATGGTGATCGACGAGGACAGCCACGCGCCGCGGCATCGGGTAGATGGTATCGCGCCGCTCCACAGTGTCCGGCGACTCCTCCACAAACTGGCCCAGGTGCGATTCCATGCGGGGGATCAGCGTTCGGAAGAGCGCCTTGTCGTCCTCCGAGATCTCGCTGACCGTCAAGAAACTCCGATAGAACGCGACGTTCGCCTCCGACGCCCACACGTCCACCCCATCGAAATGGATCGGGTTGGTGTACAGCAGGTCGCTCACGCGGCGATACGACCCGGTGTACCCACCCCCGTTGCCGCGCACGTCCACAATGAGGAAGGGCTTCGCCGTGAGCGCGACAAGGTTGGTGGCAATCAGACTGTCAATGAGAGGCTTGTACGTTTCCGTGAAGTCGGGCAAACGCAACACCGCCGTGCTATCGTCCACGAACCGGAGCGACGGGCGATCGGGATCGTCGGCGGGAATGCTCGTCGGCCCCGGCGACGGGCCAGCAACGGGCTCCGTGGGCGCTGCCCCCTGCCATACCTGCAGGTGCCCGTCCCGAAAGAAATGAGTCACTCGCTTGAGGCCCTGACCGATGCAAACGGTGTAGTCGTCGGACGTCCTCGCCACGGCTCGGACGCTATCGATCAGCGCGGCAAACGCCGCCTCGTGGCCCACGACCCCGTCGCGGAAGCCCGGATAATCGCGCCGCAGCACCGCCACCATCGAGTCGAGCGCCGCCACGCATGAGGCGGACGCCTGGCGCGGCCCCGGACCAACCAGCAGCGCGAACGCCACGATGTGATCGATCATGCTCCTTTCCCTCCCCCCAAAGCCACAATCCGCCCCCGCGGCGGTATCCCCGGCTCGAGCTCCAGAATCCCCACACTCGGCTGTAACCCAAACCGCGGCGCCCCGGAGCCACCCGGATTCATCACGGTCACGGTCTTGTCGACCAGCTCGAGCAGCGGTTTGTGCGTGTGCCCATACACGATGATCTCGGCTGCCGGAAACGCCTCGTGTAGTTTCGCCGGCGTGGGACTTCCCAGCTGATCGCCGTGCGCCACGACGATGCGAAAACCCTCCAGCTCGATCGCCGCGACCTCGGCGAGCCTGGACCGGATGTCGTGCCCGTCCACGTTGCCGAACACCGCGGTGAGCGGCGCCAGCGCCTGCAGTTCAATGATCACCTCCCACTTCCCGACATCCCCACAGTGCAGGATGTGATCCACCCCCTCGAAAACCTCCAGAACCTCCGGCCTCAGGAGGCCATGTGTGTCGGAGATGACGCCGAGTCTCACTGAAAGCGGTACACCCGCTCGCCTTTGAACTTCTTCTTCTGGAGATCCCACGGGAAAAAGATCACGACCCGAAACTCTACCTTCTCCCCCGTCGGCTTGCGATCGAGCCATCGGGCCTTGTGCGTCCCGGTCACCTTCGCCTCCTCGCATACGCCCTGCGGCCCGATCACGATGTTCTGCAGATCGAAGTGGATGTCGGGAAAGGCCGAGATCAGCTCGGTATAGAAGCGCACCGCGCCCGGATGGCCCTCCCAGCGGGTCCCCTCGGGCAGCAACTCGTACACGCAGTCATCGGTGAGCGTCGCCATCAGGCCGGCGATGTCGCGTCGGTCCTCGGCGATCGAGTGCGCCTTCCACAATTCGCGTACCTCATGATAGACCTCGCGGTTCACCTCGCGCGCCAACATCTCCCGAGCGTCCATCACCCCTCCCAACGCTTTGTCAGCGCGATGTCGATATCGAGGTGGTCCAATATCCTCTGCACGATAAAATCGACGAGATCAGAGACCTTCGCCGGCTTATGATAGAACCCTGGCATCGCCGGTAGAACGACCGCGCCGGCCTCCGCCGCCAGACTCAGATTCCGAAGATGCACCAGGGAGAGCGGCGTCTCACGCGGCACGAGGATCAGCTTGCGGCGTTCCTTGAGCACCACGTCGGCGGCGCGCTCGATGAGCGAGCGGCTCGTCCCGTGCGCGATCGCCGCCACCGTGCCCATGGAGCACGGACACACCACCATCCCTGCGGTTTTTGTGGACCCCGAAGCGGGAGTCGCGCCGCGATCCTTGTCGTCGAAGACTCGGATAGTCGACCAATCGCCCCCCGTGGCCTTGGTCAACTCGCGATCGTCCTTGATGCCGCATTCCTCGGTGAGGAGGCGCCACCCGTGGCTCGAGATCAATAACCAGGTCGGCACATGATGGTTCGCGAGGACCTCGAGCAGACGTACCGCGTAGGGCGCGCCGGAGGCTCCGGTGATGGCAAACACGACGGGGAGCTTGCTCATCGGCCCGTCACCAGGACGATGACGCGATCGGGCTCGCCCGCCGCGGGCGGCAAGACGAGCGTTACTCCCGCCGCCGTCGCGGTGAAGCGCACCGGCGCCCTTCCCGCGAGCGCATACGCCGATCGCACCCGCGCGCCCAACGACGGCAACGCCAACAGTGGATCGGGCCAGTCGAGCACATGTACGAACACGGTATCGCCGCGGCGCGTCGTCGCGCCCCAGCTCCTCGGCGGCACCGGACCGGCGCGCGTGCCGTAGATGGCCGGCCCGTACGTACCGAGCCAGGCGCCCAGCGAGTCGAGCCGCACCGCGAACTCTGGGCTGATCGTGCCGTCGGGCCGCGGGCCGATGTTGAGCAGCAGGTTGGCGCCGTGACCTGCCGCCCGTACCAGGTAGCCCACGAGTGCGCGTACCGACTTGAAATCCTTGTCGGTGATGTTGAAGCCCCACGAGCCGTTCATCGTGAGCGAGGTCTCGAGCGGCAGGCTCTCGCTGATGTACGACGTGTTGAACCCCGCCGTATTGGCGCCTGGGAGATCCTGCTCGAACGTTTGCGCGTCCTCGCCCGGCCGCGGCCGCTGGTGGTGGTTCGGAATCACGAGTGCGGCGGGCTGGAGGCGGTGGATCAGCGCGTAGGTCGAGTCGAGCTGCCAGGGCGCGTCCGGTTTGTCCCACATCCCGTCGAACCAGATCCCGCCGACGTCGCCGTACCTGGTCAACAGCTCGCTCAGCTGCGCGTTCATGAACGCGAGGTAGTGGCTCCAGTCGCCTCGATCGGGGCGGCCGTTTTCCCACGACGTCTGCCCGCGCGGCCAATAGTCGGGATGATGCCAGTCGAGCTGCGAATAGTAAAAGAACAACTTGATCCCGCTGGCGCGGCAGGCGTCAGCCAGCTCCTTCAGGGGATCGCGCCGGAACGGCGTCCAGTCCACGATGTTGTACGGCGTCTGCGCCGTCTTGAACATCGAGAAGCCATCGTGATGGCGCGACGTGATCGTGATGTAGCGGACGCCGGCGCGCTTGGCGAGCGCGACCCACGCCTGCGCGTCGAACTTGACCGGGTTGAACGTCGTCGCCAGCCACTCGTACTCACCCACCGCGATCTTGCGGTTGTGCATCACCCATTCGCCCGCGCCGAGCTCGCTGTAGACACCCCAGTGAATGAAGAGACCAAACTTGGCGTCCGCGAACCAGCGGCGGGCCGCGAGGCGCTCGGCGGGCACGGAATCGCGCCCCTGCGCCGCAATCGCGAGGACGAGGAGTAGCGCGCTCATCTTCCCCGCCGATTCGGCGTCGGAGAACGCCTGGGATGAGCGGGCGGCCGCGGCGGCGGCACCGGGCGTCGCGACACGCGCCGCACCACCTTCTTGCGCTTCATATCACGCGGTCTACCAGAGCGCCCAGGAAAACCACGATGCTGACGATGCCGTTCGCGGTGAAGAAGGCCGCGTTGAGCCTCGACAGGTCCCCAGGTCGGACTAGTTGATGCTCCCAGGCGATTAGCCCAGCCCCTATCCCAACTCCCACGTAGTACGGCCAGCCTAGCCCGGCGCCCCACCCGAAGAGCAGCAGCGCGGTCACCGCGAGCCCGTGCGAGAGCTTCGCGACGAGGATCGCCCGTCCCTGCCCCAGGCGCACGACCAGCGACTTAAGCCGCTCGGCACGATCGAAGGCTTCGTCCTGCAGCGCGTAGAAGACGTCGAACCCCGCCACCCAGCACGTCACCGCCGCGGCGACGACGAACAGTAACCACCACGGCTCGCTCCACGCCCCCGCCACCGCCAGATAGCCGCCGGCCGGCGCCATTGCGAGCGAGAAGCCGAGCCACAAGTGCGACCAGTGCGTGAACCGCTTGGTGTAGCTGTAGGCCGCGATCCACGCGAGCGCGAAGGGCGACAGCGCCAAGCAGAGTGGGTTCAGCAACCACGAAGCCCCAACAAACACTCCCCCCGCCGCTAGTACGCCTCCCCACGCCTGTGTCAGGGAAAGCCGACCAGTCGGCAGTTCTCGGTTTTCAGTTCTTGGGTTTTTCGCATCGAGGAAGCGGTCCGCGATCCGATTGAATCCCATCGCGACGAATCGCGCCGCCGTGAACGCGACCACGACCAACGCGACGGTTTGCCATGTGACCGGATGCCGGTACGACGCAACGATCACTCCAAGAAGGGCGAAGGGGAGCGCGAATAGCGTGTGGGGGAGCTTGACGAAGTTGACGTACCGGACGAGCAGCGACTCGCCCGCGAACGTCTGCCCTTCCCGCGACACGCCCTCCGCCGCCCTCCGCCGCCCTCCGCCGCCCTCAGATATCAATCCCCAACTCCTTCCACATCTCGTCCACCCGCCGCCGCGTCTCGGGATCCATGACGATCTTCGCCGGCCACTCGCGCGTGAATCCCTCTTCTTTCCATTTGCGCGTCGCGTCGATTCCCATCTTCGAGCCGTACGTGAACCCGCGACTCGAGTGATCCAGCACGTCGATCGGCCCCATCGTGAAGCGCACGTCGCGCTCGGGGTCGATATGGTTCAAGGCGACCCACCACGCTTCCTTGGGATCGCGCACGTTGACGTCCTTATCCACGACGACGATCACCTTGGCAAGCGACATCAGCCCCTGGCCCCACAGCCCATTCATCACCTTGTACGCCTGCCCCGGATACTGCTTGTCGATGCTCACGAACACGAGATTGTGGAAGATCCCCTCGGCGGGCATGTGCAAATCGACGATTTCGGGAATCGTGAGCCGGAGCAGCGGCATGAAGATCCGCTCCGTCGCGTGACCGAGATAGAAGTCTTCCATCGGCGGCCGGCCCACGATCGTGTGCGGCCAGATTGGGTCGCTGCGCAGCGTCAGCGCCGTGACGTGCACCTTGGGATAGTAGTCGGCGAGCGAGTAGAACCCGGTGTGATCGCCGAACGGCCCCTCGAGCACCAGCTCCTCGCGCGGATCGACGTACCCTTCGATCACCATCTCAGCCTCGGCGGGCACCTCGAGATCGGACGTCACGGCCTTCGCGAGACGCACCGGCTCGCCCCGCAGGAATCCCGCGAACAGATACTCGTCGATCGTGGGCGGGAGCGGCGCCGAGGCGGCGTAGATGCTGGCGGGATCACCGCCCAGCGCGATCGCCACCGGCATCGTCTCACCGCGTTCGGCCATCGCGCGCCAATGCGCCGCGCCCACTTTGTGCCGCTGCCAGTGCATCGCCAGCTCGTTCTTGCCGAGTACCTGCACGCGGTACATCCCCACATTCCTGACTCCTGACTCCGGACTCCTCGTAATAACTCCACCCAGCGTGATATACGGGCCCCCGTCCTCCGGCCAGCAAATCGGCACGGGAAAGGTGGAGAAATCGACGTCGGCGGCCTTGATCACCGTCTCCTGGCACGGCGGACGACTCACCGTCTTGGGCGGAAACTTCGCGACCTCCGCGAGGCGCGGCAGCATCGCCAGTTTGCCCATGAGGGAGTCGGGGACCTTGAGATTGAGCAGCTCGGCGATGCGGGCGCCGATGTCGTCCAGCGATTCCACGCCGAGCGCCATCGCCATGCGGCGCTCGGAGCCGAACAGATTCACCGCGACGGGATAACGCGAGGCCCCGCCCGAGCGCAGCGTCGGTTTCGTGAAGAGCAGCGCGGGGCCACCGCCAGGCGACTTCATGCAGCGATCGGCGATCTCGGTGACTTCCTTATCCACCGACACGAGCCGCTCGACGCGGGCGAGCTGGCCCGCGGCGTCGATCGCGCCGACAAAGGCGCGAAGGTTATCGAGTGCCATGGTGGACGGCGCAGATCCCGCCGGTCAGCAGTTCGAACCCCACATCGTGGAAGCCCGCGGCGCTGAAGCGCCGCGCGAGCGCCTCGGGCTCCGGAAAGGCGAGCACCGACTCTGGCAGGTAGGTATAGGCGTCTCTATGTTTCGAGACCATTCGACCGACGGCTGGGAGAATGTGGCGGAAGTAGAAGAGATACAGAGCGCGGAGCGGCGCGAACCGGGGCGTCGCAAACTCGAGGATTACGAACCGCGCCCCCGGCTTCAGCACCCGCGCCGCTTCTCTCAGGCCGGAGTCCAGGTCCGCGAGGTTCCTGACCCCGAAGCCGACGAGCGCGCCGTCAAACGCGGCGTCCGGGAACGGCAGCGCCAGTGCATCGGCGCCCACCGGCACCGTGCGGGGCGCTTTGCCTTTGCCGCGGACGAGCATCGGGACGGCGAAATCGGCGCCGAGCACGGTGCCCGAGAAGCCGGGCCGGCGCGCCAGCTCCGCGGCCAGGTCGAGCGTGCCGGCGCAGAGGTCCAGATAGACGCCGGCCGGGTGTCGCTCCCAGCCGAGTCGCGTGACCGCCGTGCGGCGCCAGGAGCGGTCGATGTTGAGGCTGAGCAGGTGATTGAGAAAATCGTAGCGCGGCGCGATGGCGGTGAACATGCCGCGGACGTAGGCAGCCGATCTGGCAGGGGGGGGCGCCATAGGCGCGAAAGATAGACCGGATCACTTGAGCGCCGCCAGCGATCAACAGGTCGTGGCGTGGGCAAAGCAAGGCCACGAGGCCGCGTTCCGCGAGCTCGTGCGCCGTTACGAGCGCCCGGTCTTCTCGCTCTTATATCGGATGGTGCGCGATCGCGCGCTCGCCGAGGATTTGGCGCAAGAGACGTTCATTAAAGTGCTCAACGGCATCAAGTCGTATCGCCCCGAGTTCAAGTTCTCGTCGTGGATCTTCAAGATCGCGAACAACGCGGCGATCGATCATCTGCGAAAAAAGAGTCTCGATACCCTGTCGCTCGACGGCTCGCCCTCGGCCGAGACGCCGGAGCAGATGCGGGCGACTTCGCTGCAGCTGGGCGACAAGAGCGAAACGCCTCTCGACGAGGTCGAAAGCCGCGAGCTGGGCACCGCGATCGAAAAGGCGATCTCGCGACTGCGGCCGGAGTACCGCTCCTGCATCCTGCTGCGCCACGTGGAGGGGTATTCCTACGAGGAAATCGCCGAGAGCCTGGAGTTACCGCTTGGAACCGTGAAGACGTATATCCATCGGGCCCGCAACGAATTGCGGGTTTATCTCGAAGACCGCAGGGAGTGAAACCGGGGCTGGGGGGAGGCCCGTAAGGGTAGCCAATGAATCATCCTGAGATGCACCTCACCACCGACGAGATCGAGCTTTGGTCCCTGGGCCTCCTGGGGGCCCAGCGGTCGTTTCACCTCAGCGACTGCTCGCTGTGCCGCGACATCGCGGACCGCGAGCGTAAGGTCATCCTGGAGCTGGTCCAGCTGCCGCGCTTTGCGCCGACGGCTGGGTTTGCGGACCGAGTGATGGCCCAGGTGAAAGTGCCGACGCCGTCGGGAGACTTCTCGGCGTAGGACGGCGGGTTTTCGCCGACTTTCGCCGACCTCCGCCGTCTTTCGCCGCCCCGTTCACGCTCGAACCTCGGCTCCCACACCGACGCCCAGCAGTCTCGCCGCACTCCCGTCCCGCACCGCGATCTCCACCGTACCACCAGACCCAACGAACGCCAGCAACGTCCCGCGCTCCACGTCGCCGAAAGTGCGGCGTAGCGCGCCGACGTCCGTGCCCGCGACGCGAATCCGTACACCCGGCTCCACATCCGGGCCCGGGATGTTCGAGATCAGCGTGCCGAAGCGATCGACGTAGAGCACCTCGCCCATCACTGCTGTCCGGTCATGATGGGGAGAAGGGAGAGGGGAGATGTACGGGTCAGTGATTGGGGAGCCCAGCTCCTCGAGACGTTTGCCGCTCGCGAGCGCGGCGGCCGCCGGCGCGAACACGTCGCGGCCGTGGAATGTGGGCGCGGCGCCGCCGGGAACCGCAAGCGATACGAAGCGCGGCTTCTCGAGAAACGACAGGAGACCGTTGTCGGGGGCGACGAACCAGTGCCCGCCCGCTGCCGCAGCCAGCGCGCGTCGCGCCGTTCCGACGCCTGGATCCACGATGGCGAGGTGCACAGTCCCCTGCGGGAACCGTTCCCACGAGCGCGCCAAGAGATACTGCCCGCCGCGGAGGTCGCCGGGGGAGACTTGATGCGTGATGTCGACGAGCGTGGCGCCGGGGGCGCGTGACAGCAGCACGGCCTTCACCTCGGCAACGTACGAATCAGAAAGGCCGAAGTCGGTCAATAACGTGATCAAGCTAGACGGTGGCACGCCGCCACCTCCCCGCTCTCCAGAACACGATCATCGCCACGCCCCGTAGAATCGCCGTCACACTCAGCGCCAGCCAGATACCGAGCAGCCCGATGATCCCCGACCACCACGCCGCCAACGGGATGCGCAGCGCCGTCAGCGACGTGCTCGCGATCTGCGGCCAGAACGTGTATCCCGCGCCGGCGAGCGCGCCTTCGAGGATCAGCTCGAAGCTCTGGCCGATCTGCGCGAACGCGACCACCCGCAGGTAGAGCACGCCGTCGGCGATGACGTTGGGGTCGGACGTGAACAGCGCGACGAATGTCTGCGGAATCACGAGGAACGCCACGGCCGTCGTGACGGTCACCATCAGGCAGTACTTCACGGTCAGGCGCACCGCCTCGCGCGCGCGGTCCTCCCGTCCCGCGCCCAGGTTTTGGCCGACCAGCGCGCTCGCCGCGAGTGAGAAGCCGCTGATCGCGATGAACCCCAGCCCCTCCATCTTATGACCGATGCCCAGGGCCGCGAGCGCCGGCGTACCGAACTGCGAGGTAAACCGGGTGAGGATCATATAGATGACCGACAGCAGCACTCCCGCGAGCGACAGCGGCGCCCCGATCCGAATGATCGTCGGCAGCGCGGCCCAGTCGGGCGCGGCGACACGGATCAAGCCGCGACGCAGGGCGATCACGACGCCCCAGAGGAACCCGCCGCCGCGCACCATCACCGACGCCAGCGCCGCGCCCTCCACGCCGAGGTGCGGGATGAGAATCGGATCCAGCACAATTGAGACGACGACCGATCCGGCCAGCATGCGGAACGGTGTCCGCGTATCGCCCGCCGCGCGGAACGTCGCTTCCACGGCGAAAAACCCGAACACGAGCGGCGCACCCAGCAGCCAGGTGGCGAGGTAGGTGTGCCCCAGCTGCGCCACCTCGGGCGGGACCGTCATCAGACGAAACAGCGCGTCCATGACCACGAGCCCCACCCCCGCCACCACAGCACCGGCGACGAGCGCGTACACCACTGCCGCCGCCGCCGCGCGCGCGGCCCGCTCGGGGTTCCCTTCGCCGTGACGCCGCGCGGCCACCGCCGTCAGCCCGATCTCCACCATCTCGCCGAGGTTCAGCGCGACCCATATGTAGAATCCGGCCGTCGACACGGCGGCGAGCGCGCCCGGCCCGATCAGACGCCCCACCCAGATGCTGTCGATCAGATTGAACGAGAAATGGCACGCCATCATCGCGACCGCGGGGACCGCGAGCTTCAGCACGACGGGTTTGAGGGGCCCGACCGTCAGGGCGCCGGCCGTCCCCGTGGTCACGGAGAGGGCGCGACCTCACGCAGGAAGCGCTGGAACACCGGGTTCCCGGGGTACCGATCTGCCAAGCGTTGGACGTAGGCCCGGGCCTCCTGCTCGAGCACGTGCCGGCCACCGGAGTCGCGCGCCCCCTCCCGCACCAACGCCGCGGCAAGCACCCAGGTCGCCTCGACCTGCGCCAGATCCCCCTCGTGCGCCACGCGACGCATGTAGCGAATGCCGGTCTCGGCGTTGCCGCTGCCTAACCCGATGATCTTCGCGAACAGCCGCGCCAGCGCGCTCGCGCGCGCCAGTCCGTAGTGGTAGACCCCGAGGCCCAAATAGCAATCGATGCACGACGAGTCAGCCGCGAGCAGGCGGCGATAGATGTCGCGCATCGCCTTGCCGTCCTTCGCGGCGCCCCACGACTGCCCATGCAGATCGCGCTCGCGCGCGCGGTACCCGAGCGCCGTGGCACGCCAGAAGTCGCCGCCGTCCCCCAACGCCCTGGCACGAACGATCGCCCGGGCCAGTAATGAGTCGATACGCGCGCGCTCGAAGTTCGCCGAGTCCTTGGCCGATGCCCACCAGATGTATGCCCCTGCCTGGAAAATGAGCGCCGCGGGATCGGTGGTGTCGCGGGCGGCAAGACGCTCGAAGTGGGCGGCGGCGACCGGGAAGTCGCCGCCGTACAGCGTATCGAGGCCCGCGCGCAGCTCGGCGCGGTCCGGGGATTGGACGAGCAGGACGGCTGCGGCGAGCAGCCGCACGTCAGCGAGTACTGATCGGCAGAGCCGGCGCGAGGCCAGCGGCGCGAGCGGCAACGGCCTTCGCGAGGTCGGCGAGCGCCACGCCCGCCGGCGACTCCGGCTGCGCGACGACGATCGGCTCCCCACGGTCGGCGAGGCCGGGCATCCCGGCCTGCAACGGGACCTGTCCCAAGAGGGGCACGCCCACCTCGGCGGCGAGCCGCGCGCCGCCGCCGGAGAGAAAGACCTCGGAGCGGTCGCCGCAGTGCGGGCAGATGTAGTAGCTCATGTTCTCGATGATCCCGACGACTGGCACGCCCACGCGCTCAAACATTTTTGCGCCGCGTAAGCTGTCGCCCACCGCCATCTCCTGCGGCGTGGTCACGATGATCGCGCCGTGCAGGCGGATCGCCTGCGTGAGCGAGAGCTGCGCGTCGCCGGTGCCGGGGGGCAGGTCCACGAGGAAGTAATCGAGCTCGCCCCATGCGACGTCGCGCAGAAACTGCTGGATGATCTTCATGATGATCGGCCCGCGCCAAATCGCGGGCGCGTCGCGCTCTACGATGAAGCCGAGGGACATCAGCTTCACACCGTGGGCCTCGAGCGGCTGGATCTTGCCCCCGCGCACCTCGGGCTTGTCGCCATCCGCGAGCCCGAACATGCGCGGGATGTTGGGACCGTAGATATCGGCGTCCATCAGGCCGACCTTGTGTCCCTGCCTGGCGAGCGCGGCGGCGAGATTCGCCGACACCGTGGACTTCCCGACGCCACCCTTGCCGCTCGAGATCGCGAGCACTTTGCCGAGCGCCGGCATTTCGTCGGGCGTAGGGGGAGGGGGGACGGAGGAAGAGGGACGAGGCCCAGCCGAGCCCGACGGCCGACTCGCGTCTACGATGCTCACCTTGACGGACGAGACGCCGGAAACCCCCTGCGCCGCCTTGCGCGCATCGCGCACGAGCGAGCCCGGATCTTCCCGCGTCAGGACAAACGAGAACGTGACCGCGCCCGCGTCGTCGACGGTCAGGTCCTTGACCATCTCGGCGGCGAGGACGTCGCGGCCCAGCCGGGGGTTCTGCACGGCGGAGAGAGCGTCACGGACGCGTTGCGTGAGATCTGCGCTTGCCACGCCGGGAATGTACCCTGAAACCCGGCGCTGGCGGTACTCGTCAGAACTGCATCCCCTCGTTGAGGTTCTGCCCGTGCATCTCTTTCTTCTCGTAGCACTCTTGCAGGCTCCTGCCGCCGCGCCCCAGAAACCCGATTCGCTCGCGTTGGCGCGTCAGTACACGGCTTGGCTCTACACGGGTCAGGTCGACAGCCTGTTCGCGCATCATCCCGCCGATGCGCAGCGCGACTCGACGCTGCGACGGAGGATCACCTCCTCAGTGGAGGAGCTCGCGCTGCGCGCCGGGACCGAGACATCTGTCATCGAAGAGAAGTTCGTGAAGCGCAACGGCCGGACGCAGTACTGGCGCACCGCGAAGTTCAGCGATTTCGGCGAGCCGCTGCTGGTGCGCTGGGTGATCAACCCGGACGGCACGATCGGTGGAATTGGGATGGGACCCAAGTCGCAGGCGCCCCCGATCGATCCGTAGTAGTCTTTAGGGCATGAAGAAGGCCGCCCTTGCCGTCGCGCTGGGCCTCGTCCTGCTCGGCGCGGCGGTCTTCTATCGTGCGACGCGATTCACATCACGGCAGGTGTCCGTGCCGTCCGCGGCGCCGCTCACGTTCGATACGACGGCTGCCGCCGCGCGACTCGCCGGCGCGCTTACCTACCGCACGATCTCGTACCAGGACTCGAGCCGTTTCGATGCGCTCGAGTTCGCTCGTTTCCAGGACTACCTCAGAAAGAGCTTCCCCAAACTCCACGCGCGCTTGAAACGTGAAGTGACGGGAGGTTACAGCCTGCTCTACGAGTGGCGCGGGACCGACACCACACTCAAGCCGATCCTGCTGCTCGCGCACCAGGATGTCGTCCCCGTCGAGGCGGGAACCGAGACCCGTTGGACCGAGCCGCCCTTCGCCGGACGCGTTGCGGACGGCTACGTGTGGGGCCGCGGTGCCCTGGACGACAAGGGCAACCTCATGGCCGTGCTCGAGGCGGTCGAGCGCCTCGTCTCGGACGGTTGGACGCCGAAGCCGACGATCTACCTGGCGTTCGGCCACGACGAAGAAGTGGGCGGGATCCACGGCGCCGCGCGCACCGCCGCGCTGCTCACGTCGCGCGGAGTCAAGCTCGAGTACGTGCTCGACGAGGGCGGCGCGATCGCCACCGGGCTCGTGCCGGGCATCCCGGGTCCCGTGGCGCTGGTGGGGATCGCGGAGAAGGGCTACCTGAGTCTCGAGCTGACGGTAGCAGCGGAAGGCGGGCACTCGTCCATGCCGCCGCCCCACACCGCGACAGGCATCCTGAGCGCCGCCGTCGCGCGGCTCGAGGCACACCAAATGCCGCGTCACATCCGCGGAGCCACGGCCGCCATGCTCGACTACATCGGTCCCGAGATGGCGTTCTCACGCCGGCTCGTGCTCGGGAACCGCTGGCTCTTCGGAGGCCTGATCGTACGACAGTTCGGCGCGACGCCGAGCGGCAATGCCATGCTGCGCACCACCACCGCGCCCACGATTCTCTCGGCGGGAGTGAAAGACAACGTGCTGCCGTCGACCGCGCGCGCCGTCATCAACTTCCGCATCCTGCCCGGCGATTCGGTCGCCGGCGTCGTGGCGCACGCACGCGCGGCGATCGACGATCCCCGGGTGACAATTCGCGTGGTCAACGAGAGCGCGACCGAGCCATCACCAGTCTCACCGGTGCGCTCGGCGAATTTCACCGTCGTGCAGAACACGATACGGGAGGTGGCGCCCGGTGCCATCGTGACGCCGTGGTTGGTGGTGGGAGCGACCGACTCGCGCTACTTCGACGGCTTGACGCCCGATGTCTACCGCACCGGAGCGCTGGGGCTCACGCGTGACGATCTCACACGCATTCACGGCACCAACGAGCGCGTGGCCATCACCGACTACGCCCGCAACATCGCTTTCTACGTCCAGCTGATCCACAACTCGGCGCTCGGGCACTAGCGCCGCGCTTTGCGCCGTTCGCCGTGCTCGCTCAAGTACACGCGCGACGCGGCAAGCACTTTCGCTTCCACGTCCGCCATCGAGCCTTCGAACGACGCGCCGGCGGCCTTCTTGTGACCGCCCCCGCCGAATTGATGCGCCAGATCGGCCACGTCCACCGCGCCCATGGAGCGGAACGACACCTTGATGCGCCCGTTGGCGATCTGGCGAAACAGGAGCGCGAGCCGCACGCCGGCGATCGAGCGAGGGAACTCGACGATGCCGTCCAGGTCATCGGCCGTGGCGTCGTGGCGGTCGAGCGCGTCGGGCGGCACGGTGACCCAGGCGAGCCCGACCTCGGGCTCCACGACGAGCGTCTGTAACACCTCGGCGGTGAGCCGCACCCGGCCTTCGGGCGCGCTGGCGTAGACCGACTCGTAAATCCCTTCCGGATCGACGCCACGCTCGAGCAGCGCCGCCGCGACGCGCAGCGCGCGCGCGGACGTATTGGAGAACCGGAACCCGCCGGTGTCGGTGAGGATGCCGACGTACAGCGCCCGCGCGCTCTCGGGGTTCAAGGGCCAGCCGACCGCACTCGCGAGGTCGAACACCAGCTCGGCCGTCGCGGTCGCCTCAGGGGCGATGAGTCGCGGGCCCGCGGGGAGCGAGCCGGGGCTCACGTGGTGATCGATGCAAACGGTGGGCGCGGCGCGCTGCCGCACCGCGTGGCCCAGGTCACCGAGCCGGCCCAGGTCTCCGATGTCGAGCACGACGATCACGTCGGCGCGCTCGATCTCGCGCACGGCGCGGTCCGACGCGTCGGCGCCGTCGGGCACGAGGAAGGCGAAGCGTTCGGGGATCCCCGTGGGATTGGCGATCGTCGCATCGACGCCGCGTGCCTTGAGCAGGTACCACAACCCGATCTCGCTCCCCACGCCGTCACCATCGGCGTTGACGTGGGTCGTGAGCACGACGCGCCGCCCGGGGGTTAGTACGTGAGAGATCTCTTGGGCGGCGCGGGCGCGCTCCGGTGGGACGGGGACGCCGTTCGTCGACATCCCGAAAAAAGGCGCCTTTACTTCTTTGCCGCAATCTCCTGTTGCAACCGGCTGTGTTTGCGACTGTACCCGAAGTAGATCGCGAACCCGATGATCAGCCACACGAGCAAGCGGATCCAAGTATCGGCGGGAAGCGTCAGCATCAATCCGAAACAGCAGAGGATCCCCATGATAGGCACGAACGGCACCCAGGGCGTGCGGAAAGGACGATCCAGGTCAGGGCGTTTCGTGCGGAGTATCCACACGCCCGCGGACACCAGCACGAACGCGAGCAGCGTGCCGATGTTCACGAGCTGGCCGAGGAGCTGCAACGGCAGGAGCCCCGTGGCGAGGGCGACCGCGATCCCCGTGTAGATCGTCGAGAGGTACGGCGTGCGGTACCGCGGGTGCACCTTGCCGGCCCAAGGACCCAGGAGCCCGTCGCGCGACATCGAGAAGAACACGCGCGACTGCCCGAGCAGCATCACCAGGATCACGGACCCCAGTCCCAGCACCGCGCCCAGGTCGATAGCCATGCGCACGGCCCACGGCGCGCCGATGCGTTGCATAGCGTACGCCATGGGCGCCGGGAGGTTGAGCTCGGTGTACGGCACCATCCCCGTGAGCACGGCCGACACGATCATATACAACAACGTGCAGATGGCGAGTGAACCCAGGATGCCGATGGGCATGTCCCTCTGCGGATTCTTCGCCTCCTGCGCCGTGGTGGAGACGGCATCGAACCCGATGTAGGCGAAGAACACGAGTCCCGCGCCCCGCAGGATGCCCGACCAACCGAAGGTGCCCCATTCGCCCGTGTTGGCGGGAATGAACGGCTTCCAGTTCGCCGGGTTGATGTGCGCCAGACCCACGACGGCCACGAGCAGGACGATCGCGACCTTGAGGATCACGATGAGGTTGTTCACGCGCGCCGACTCACGGATCCCCACCACGAGCACCGTGGACATGAGCACCACGATGAGCACCGCGGGGAGATTGATGATGGCGCCGGTGAAGTTGAGTCCCGAGTGCGCACACAGCGGCGCCGCCATGGTGCCGACCTGGGCGGCTGTGCACCACGCCGTCGGCGACACCGTCAGCACCTCGGGGAGGTGAACTCCGAACAGGCCGAGCAGCGACACGAAGTGTCCTGACCAACCGACGCCGACGCCCGCCGCGCCCGCCGCGTACTCGAGCACCAGGTCCCATCCGACGACCCAGGCGACCAGCTCGCCCATCGTGGCATAGACGTACGTGTACGCGCTGCCGGCGACGGGGACGGCGCTCGCCATCTCGGCGTAGCACAGCGCGGCAAAGGTGCAGGCCACCCCGACGAGCGCCATCGATATGGGGACCGCCGGCCCCGCGTGCAGCGCGGCCGCCTGACCCGTCAGCACGAAGATTCCCGCGCCGATGACGGCGCCGATGCCGAGGGCGACGAGGTTGAACGGACCGAGCGTACGCTTGAGGGACCGTTCCGTTACGGCGTCGGCTTCCGCACGCAACGCCGCGATCGATTTGGTCGCGAAGAGGCTCATCCGACCAATGTGGGTATGGGCTGGTGCAGCGCGACCGTCCCGGGACGAGTGGGACTTGCCCGGGGGCGAGCGGGACTAGGGGACGGCGGCGCCGAGCAGGTTGGAACGGTACCGGCGCGACAGCGTGACGCGCGCGCCGCTCTCGAGGATCACGATCGCATCCCCGTGAAACCAGGGCTGCACCTCGCGCACCCGGTCCACGTTGACGAGGGCCGAGCGACCGGTGCGGCGGAACTGTTCGCGGTCGAGCTGCGCCTCGAGGGCCGCGAGGGTGGTGCGCACGATGTAGCTGCGCTCGCCGGCGTGCAGACGCACGTAGTTGCGGTCCGCCTCGACCCACTCCACGTCGGCGGTCCGGACGAATAGGCTGCGGCCATCGTCGGCGACGAGGAGGCGCTCCGCGGGCCGAGCCTCGACCTTGGCGGCGCGGGCGGCCTGGGCGCGGTGCGCTTCGAGGTCGCGATGGTAGTCGAGCGCGTGCACGATCGCCACGATCGCCCAATACACGACGACGTTCCAATGAAAGTAGAGCGCGAAGTCGTCTACCAACTTCCGCCCGAACGAGTCCGGAGCCTGCACCCAGACCGCCAGGACGAGGTGGAGGAGGCCGAGGTCGAGACTCGCGCCCAGATGAATGAAGAAGTGGCGGCCGAAGTTGGCGCGGTCGACCTGGAAGTGGCGGCCGAGCCACGCGACGGCGGGCGAGAGGAGGCCCCACAAATACCAGGACGAGAAGCCGGCGAGGAGGGCCTGGGGCCAGGTGTATGGGTTGGTCGCGATGCGCTGGTGCGCGAAATACACCTGCACGCTCGCAACGAGCGCGAGCACCGTCCACAATCCGAACCAGCGAAGCCAACGCATGCCGGAAACTACGTCCAAACGCCTTGTTAAACGCCTTTAGACTTTTCGGGCCAGGTTCGACTTCTTGATGCCGTAGGAGAAGTAAATGACCATCCCGATCACGAACCAGATCCCGAGCCGCTCCCAGGTGACCGGGGGCAGCGCCTTCATGAGGTAGGCCGCCGACAAGGCCCCCGCCGGTGCGACGAACCAGACCCAAGGCGTCTTGAAGACGCGCGGCAGGTTGGGCTCGCGCACCCGCAAGACCAGGATCCCGATCGACACGATCACAAACGCGAGCAGCGTGCCGATCGACACGAGGCTGGCGGCGTCGCGGATCGGCAGGATCGCCGCGAAGAACGCGACGGCCACGCCCGTGACGATCGACGTGAGGTACGGGGTCTGGAACTTGGGATGCACCTTGTTGACGAAGGCCGGGAGTAGCCCGTCACGCGACATCGAATAGAACACGCGCGACTGGCCCAGGAGCATCACCAGGATCACCGACGACAGCCCGGCGATGGCGCCCAGTTTGATCAGGGTGGACATCCAGCCCAACCCGGCCTTGTCCGCCACGACGGCGATCGGGTCGGGGACGTTCAGCTCCTTGTAGCTCATGACGCCCGTCGCGATCCCCGACACCAGGATGTAGAGCACGGTGCAAATGAGCAGCGATCCGATGATGCCAATCGGCATGTCCTTCTGCGGATTCTTGGCCTCCTGCGCCGCTGTACTGACGGCGTCGAATCCGATGTAGGCGAAGAACACGATCGCCGCGCCCGTGAACACACCGCTCCAGCCGTACTCGCCCGCCACCGCCGCGCCGTCCTTGACCGTTTGCGGGGGAATGAAGGGGTGCCAGTTGTCGGGGTTGATGGCATGGGCGGCGAAGACGATGAACAGCAGGACCACCGCCAGTTTCACCATCACGATGATGCTATTGAAGTTCGCCGATTCCTTGATGCCGATGACGAGGAGCGTCGTGACGAGCCCGATGATGATCACCGCGGGCAGGTTGAAGATCGCCGCAACCTGCGTGCCGTCGTGGCACGCCACCATCGTGCCGCGCGCCGCAGAGAGGGCGCAGGGCACGTCGACGCCGATGTCGTGCAGGAACGAGACTACGTAACCCGACCAGCCGATCGCGACGGTGACGGCGCCCAGCGCGTACTCGAGCACCAGGTCCCAGCCGATGATCCAAGCGATCAGCTCGCCCAGCGTCGCGTACCCGTACGTGTAGGCGCTCCCGGCCATTGGGACGAGGGAGGCAAATTCCGAGTAGCACAGGGCAGCGAAGATCGAGGCGACGCCCGCGAGGGCGAAGGAGAGGACGACGGCGGGTCCGGAGTTCAGGGCGGCGACGGTGCCGGTCAGGACGAAGATCCCGGTTCCGATGATCGCGCCGATGCCGAGCGTCGTCAGGTTCAGCGCGCTCAGTGCCCGCTTGAGGCTGTGGTCCGTCAGCGCCTCGTTCTGCAGGTCGGTGACGCTCTTCCGTCGGAAAAGATCCATGCGCTCCTCGGGTGTCAGTGGGACCGACGAAACGTCGGACTGCCGGGCGCTACAGTAGACCTCGGCCTGCGGAGTGTCAAGCTCAAATCGAGTAGTTCGGCGCCTCGCGCGTAATCACCACGTCGTGCGGGTGCGACTCCCGCAGCCCCGCCGTCGTGATCCGGATGAATTCCGTCTCGGTGCGGAGCGCCTTGATGTCGCATACGCCGCAATACCCCATCCCGCTGCGCAACCCGCCGACCATTTGGAAAATCACGTCCGACACGGGGCCGCGGAACGGCACGCGCCCCTCGATGCCTTCGGGCACGAGCTTCTGCGCCGAGACCTCACCCTCCTGGAAATAGCGATCGGCGGAGCCCTCTTCCATGGCGGAGAGGCTCCCCATCCCGCGGATCACCTTGAAACGCCTGCCCTCGAGCAGGAACGACTCGCCCGGACTCTCCTCGGTGCCGGCGAGCATCGAGCCCATCATGACGCTCTCGGCGCCGGCGGCGAGCGCCTTCACCACGTCACCCGAGTACTTGATCCCGCCATCCGCGATCACGGGAATGTCCTTCGCCCCGCGCACCGCGTCGACGATGGCCGTCACCTGTGGAACGCCGATGCCGGTGACCACACGCGTCGTGCAGATCGATCCGGGTCCCACGCCGACCTTCACGGCGTCCACGCCGCGCTCGACGAGCGCCTTGGCACCGGCGGTCGTCGCGACGTTCCCCGCGACGATCTGCGCATCGGGGAACGACTCCCGCAGCAGCGCCACCGTATCGAGCACACTCTGCGAGTGGCCATGCGCCGAGTCCACGACGAGCACGTCGCACCCGGCGCCGATCAGCGCCGCGGCACGCGGTTTCGCGTCGGGGGTGCCGCCGACCGCCGCGGCGACGCGCAGCCGGCCATGCTCGTCCTTGTTGGCGTCGGGGTGCTGGCGCCGCTTGAAGATGTCCTTGATCGTGATCAGGCCCTTCAAGACGCCCTGCTTGTCGACGACGGGGAGCTTCTCGATGCGGTGCTTGGCGAGGATGCGCTCGGCCTCGTCGAGCGTCGTGCCGACGGGGGCCGTGACCAGCTTTTCTTTGGTCATCGCGTCGCGGATCGGCCGGTCCAGCTCGCGCTCGAATTGCAGGTCGCGATTCGTGATGATGCCGATCAGTTTGCCGGCGCCGTCCACGATCGGCACGCCGGAAATCTTGAAGCGCGCCATCAGCTGGTGCGCCTCGCGCAGGGGCCGGTCGGGGCCGAGCGTGATCGGGTTCAGGATCATCCCCGATTCGCTGCGCTTCACGCGGTCCACCTCGGCCGCCTGGCGGTCGATCGGCATGTTCTTGTGGATGACGCCGATCCCGCCCTCGCGCGCCATCGCCATCGCCATCTCCGCTTCGGTCACGGTATCCATGGCGGCGGAGACGAGCGGGATGTTGAGTGAGATCTTGCGGGTGAAGCGGCTGGCGACGGCGACGTTGCGCGGGTGGACCGTCGAATGACGGGGCACGAGCAGGACGTCGTCAAATGTGAGGGCGACGTCGGTTCGGAAGGTTCCCATGGAGAAAGCTATTCTTGGGGCTTCTTTTCCTCAACTGCCGCTTTTCCAGCGGCCGCCAAGCCTTCCAGGAACTTCCCGGCCTTCCCCACGGTGTCCATCGTCCCCCGAATGATGTTCAGCGGCACGCGACCGGCGCGAAGCGTGTCCTCCAGCGTCTCCGCGACCTTCTGAAACGCCGGCGCACCGGCGGCGCGTTGCGCGTACTTCGACTCGAGGAACTCGACGTAGTCGAGGATCTGATACGCCTGCTCGTCGGACATGGTGTCCAGCTTGCGCCGAATGCGCTCGGCCAGCACGTCGTTCACGGTGATGCCTCCAGCGAAATCAGGTCGACTACAGGATTGCCGAGGTAGCGGCTGCGGCCCTGGCGTACTCGCGCGGTCACCTGGATCGTCGCGAGGGGCGCCAGTGCCTGGATCGATGCGAGTCTCGCGTCGGGGACGATGACGTACACGAAGCCCCGCTCGGGCAAGGGCCCGCGGGCCAGCACGTACGTCGCGCCGGCGGGAATGTCGGGACGCAGGTCGTCCGCCTTTTGCACCGCGATGAACTGCAGCGTCCAGCGCAGCACCTGCCCCGCGTAGCGCTGCGGCTCGGCGCGCAGCTCCGCGGCGCTCACCCCGACCTGCACACCCGGCGGTGCCGTCTGCAGCTCCGTCGCCTTGACCCATCCCTCGATCTGTACGCGGGTCCACTCCCCGGTGCGTCCCAGCACGCGGAGCGGTGTCTCGGCCGTCACCGTCCCGGCTTCGGGGCCGTCGGGGGCGCGGTACAGCGTCGTGGCGCGGGCGGGTTGCTGGCGGCTGGCCGTCGGTGCCGCGGCGGGCGTCGTGTCGGCCCCGGGGCGTGGCCCCGGGGTTCCGCCACCCTGGTCAGAATCGGACACCGTGCGCGTGGCACTCACATCCAGGACTACGGCCAACGCGGAGGTCGAGACCCAACCCAGGCGCGTGACGTGCACCCAGCGGTCGTCCTGGTCGACCTTCTTGAGGCCGAAGCCTTCCGCAAGCTTCGCGACGAGCGCGCCGCCCGCCGACGAGCGGAGGTTCTCTTCCGGGGCATGCGTGACGGCGAGATCGAAGTCGGGGCGCGGGCTCGGCCCCACTGACGTCGCGAAGATGTAGCCTTCGAGGGTGACCTGCATCCACTCGCCGCGCGTCTCGCCGCCGCCGACGATCGCGCCGCGCGCCAGACGCGCCAGCCGCCGGCCACTCGGCTCCTGATAGAACCACTCGCCGTCGTTCGTGACGCGATAGCGGCCCTGCGCGGCAACGGGGGGGGGCGCCGCGAGGCCGAGCACAACTGGAAGGGCATAGAGGATCCGGCTAACTTGCATCCCCTTCAATATGACAACGAGCCGCGGCGGGCGCACCCCGGTCGTCTTGATCGTGCTCGACGGCTGGGGCTTTCGCGCCGCGCGCGAAGGCAACGCCGTCGAGCTGGGCCGCACGCCCACCTGGCACCGCCTCTGGGAGCGTGCGCCGCGCACGCTGCTCGAAGCGTCGGGACTCCCCGTCGGTTTGCCCAAGGGCCAGATGGGCAACAGCGAAGTCGGCCATCTCAATCTGGGCGCGGGCCGCGTCGTTCCGCAGGATATCGTGCGGATTTCGCAGTCAATGGAATCGGGCGCGTTCTTCCGCATCCCGGCGCTGCTCGAGCTGTGCGCGGCGGTCCGCAAATCGGGGGGGACGCTGCACCTGATGGGCCTCATCGGCGACGGCGGCGTGCATGCGCTCGACGAGCACCTCCTCGCCGCCGTCGAGCTGTGCCGGCGCGAGAGAGTCCCGATGGCGATCCACGCCTGGCTCGATGGCCGGGATACGCTGCCGAAGTCGGGACTGGGCTTCATGGAGGACCTGCTCGAGAAGGTTGGAACGTTGGACGGTCGGACGGCGGTGTCGACGGTGGTCGGGCGGTACTACGCCATGGACCGCGACAAACGCTGGGACCGAACCAAGCTCGCGTACGACGCGATGGTGAACCGTGTCGGCGCGGTGGTCCCCGATCCCCTCACCGCGATCAAGCAGGCGTATGAGGCCGGCGAGACCGACGAATTCGTGAAGCCACGCGTCATCGCGAACACGCCGCGGATCAAGAGCGGCGACGGCGTTTTCTGCTTCAACTTCCGCGCCGACCGGATGCGGCAGCCCGTGCGGGCGCTGGCGATGCCCGGCTTCGATGGCTTCGACGTGAAACAGCGGCCGGAGGTGAAGCTCGTCACGATGACGCAGTACGACGCGACGTTCCCCTACCCCGTCGCGTTCGGTCCCATGGTCCTGTCGCGCATCGTGGCCGAAGTCCTGTCGGAGCGCGGCAAGACGATGTTCCGCACCGCCGAAACGGAGAAGTACGCGCACGTCACCTACTTCTTCAACGGCGGGATCGAGCCGCCGTACAAGGGTGAGGAGCGGTTGCTGGTGCCGTCGCAGAAGGTGGCGACCTACGACCTGGCACCCGAGATGAGCGCGGCCGGCGTGACCGACGTCCTCTGCAACGCGATCACCGGGAAGGAGCACGACTTCATCCTCTGCAACTACGCCAACGGGGATATGGTGGGCCATTCCGGGGTACTAGCTGCGGCGGTGAAAGCGGTGGAGACCGTCGACGAGTGTCTCGCCCGGGTGCTGGCGGCGGCGGCGCAGGCGGGGGCGACGGTCCTGGTCACCGCCGACCACGGCAACTGCGAGCTGATGATCGACCCCGCGACGGGGGGCCCGCACACCGCGCACACGACGAATCCAGTGCCTTTCCTCATTGTGGGAGAGGACGTCCGTGGTCCTCTGCGCGGCGGCGGCTCGCTTCGCGACGTCGGACCGACGATCTTGCACATGCTCGGCATCGAGCCCCCGGCGGAAATGACGGGGCGGGACCTTAGGGAGACGCTATGACGCCTAACGCCAAGATGGTCCTCGCCACCGTTCTCATGTGTCTTGGCGTCCTGGCGTCCTGGCGTCCGCTCTCCGCCCAGGTCGGCCACGACCCCGCCCACTCGCCGTACCACGATATCCAGCCCGGCGTCGGGCCCGTGTTCTTTGCGGGCAAGTTGGGCGGAGACCGCGGTCGAGCGGACGCGGGACCGAGTCATGCGACGACATTCGGCGTGCGCTACGAGCTCCCCCTCGGCCGCAAGATGGTGGCACAGCTCACGGCGGCCTACGTGAAGGGGGACCGCATCGTCGTGAACCCCGCGCTCAGCGACACGGCGCAGGACCGGCGTACCGGCCCGTACGACACCAATCTCCTCCTCACCGAATTCGCGCTCCAGCTGCGGCTTACGGGCGGCAAGACCTGGCATGGCCTGGCCCCCTACTTCGGCGGCGGCATGGGCCTGACACTCGACATGAGCTCGCCCGGCGACACGACCGACAGCCAATACAAGTTCGGCACCAAGTTGACGTTCAGCACCACCGCCGGCGTGCGTTGGCACGTCGCGCGCAAGATCACCCTGCACCTCGACGGGCGCGCACTCTTCTGGCGTCTCAAGTATCCCCAGTCCTTCCACCAGTTGGGACCGGACGGGACTCGGGTGATCCCGATCGAGAAGCCGCTGACCGAGTGGACCACGCATCCCTGGGTGAGCCTCGGCTTCGGATGGACTTTCTAGCCGAGGGTTTTCGGCGCGCCCTCGCGCTGCTCCGTGCGGGCGATGCGGAAGTTTTCGGCATCGCCCTCCTCACTCTGAAGATCGCCGTCGTCGCCACCGTGGTGGCCTGCGGCATCGGGTTACCGCTCGGCTACTTCCTCGCCACTCGTCGCTTCTGGGGACGGCGCGCCGCGCTCACCGTGGTCAACACCGCCCTCGCGTTCCCCACCGTCGTCGTGGGGCTCCTCTTGTACGGCCTGCTATCGCGTCACGGGCCGCTGGGTGGCCTCGGCTGGCTCTACACGTGGCAGGCGATCGTCATCGGCGACGTGCTGCTCGCGCTCCCGATCGCGGCCGCGCTCTCGGCGGCCGCCGTGCAGGGCGTCGATCCGCGGGTGCGTCGCACCGCCCTCACGCTGGGTGCGGGCCGCTGGCTCACCGCGTGGACCGTGGCGCGCGAGGCGCGCTTCTCCCTGGCCGCCGTGATCACTGCCGCGTTCGGCCAGGTCGTCGCCGAGATCGGCGCCGCGATGATGCTGGGCGGCAACATCCGCGGCTCGACCCGCACGCTCACGACGGCGGTCGCGCTCTACACGGCGCAGGGCGACTTCGGCCTCGCCGTCGCGCTCGCGCTGCTGCTCATCGTGATCGCCCTCGTCGTGAACGTGACCCTGCAGGTGCTGCAAGGAAAAGGCGGTGGTTGAGCTGCGCGGCGTGCGCCACCGCTACGACGGGCGCCTGGTGCTGGACCTCGAGCATTTCGCGGTGCCCCCCGGCGCGCGGCTCGCCGTCGTCGGACACAACGGCGCGGGCAAGAGCACCCTCCTGCGCCTGCTCGCCCTGCTCGAGACGCCGTCGGAAGGTCAGGTGCTCTTCGACGGCGCGCCCGTGCCGCGCCGCGCATCCCCGGCCCTGCGCCGCCGGGTGACCCTGGTCGAGCAGCGGCCGCTCCTGCTGCGCGGCACCGTGCTCGAGAATATCGGGTTTGGTCTCCGGGTTCGCGGCATGGAGGGGTCCGCGGCGTACAAGCGCACGGCAGAGGTCGCCGAGCAACTGGGGCTGCTGTCCCTGCTCGAACGGCGGCGGCACGAGCTGTCCGACGGCGAGGTCCAGCGTGTCGCCGTCGCTCGCGCCCTCGCGGTGCGTCCCGACGTCCTGCTGCTCGACGAGCCCGCGAGCTCGGCGGACCGTGCTGCGTCGGGAGCGCTGTATCGCGCTCTGGCTCAGGAACAGTCGACACCGTCCGCGCGGCCCATGGCGATCTGCATCGCGTCCCACCAGCTCGAGGACGCCTACCGCTGGGCAGGCGACATCCGCGCCCTCGCCGACGGGCGCCTGTCACCCGTGACGCCGGAGAACCTGTTCCGCGTCGAGCTGGCCCCGGCCGGCACGGATACGATGTCCGCGCGTGTTGGCACGATCGACATCCTCGTAACCACCGATCGAGCGGGACCGGCGGTGCTGGCGGTGCCGCCGGGCGACATCTTCGTGAGCCTCGGGGCCCTGGCCTCCTCGGCGCGCAACGTGCTCAAGGGCCGGGTCACCCGCGTCGCCGCTCATCGCGCGGGCGGCGGCGTCGCGGTTACCGCGGACGTCGGCGTCGAGCTCGTCGCCGTCGTGACCACCGAAGCGGCCAGGGAGCTGGCGCTCGCGCCCGATGTGGCGGTGGTGTTCTCTTTCAAAGCCAGCGCCGTCCGGGTGTTCTGACATGCCGACAGGCTATCTGACGCGGATCGTGGAGTTCACGGCAACGCACCGGTTCCCCCAGGGGCCCGAGTTCGGCGCCGCGGCGCACGAGCACAGCCATCGCTACCAGTGCCACGTGACCGTGCGTGGGCCCTTCGACCCCGGCCGCGCCGGCGTGATGAGCCTCAAAGCTCTCGACGCGCTGCTGCAGCGCGAGATCGTGGCGCCGCTCGACGGGCGCGACATCAACCGTGACGTGCCGACCTTCGCGGATGGCGCGTGGCTCGCGACCGGGGAGGCAGTCGCGGTGTACCTATGGGAACGCCTCAAAAGCCAGCTCCCCGGCGGCGTCGTGCTGCACCGGATTCGCGTTCAAGAGGGGCCCCATGTCTACTCCGAGTATCGTGGCGAGTCCTGACACGCTGCGCACGCTGCTGCGCGAGGCACGGACGATCGCCGTGGTGGGGCTGTCGCCCAGGGCCGAGCGTCCGAGCCACAGCGTGTCCCGCTATCTGCAGCGCGCGGGGTACCACATCGTGCCGATCAATCCCGGTCACGAGAACGTGCTGGGGGAGCGGAGTTACCCCGCGCTGACCGCCGCTGCGCGCGACCACACGATCGACGTGGTGGACGTGTTCCGTCGGAGCGAATACGTGGGACCGATTGTGGACGAAGCCATCGCGCTGCGCGTGCGGTTGATCTGGCTGCAGCTGGGAGTGGTGGATGAAGCGGCGGCGGCGCGGGCGGAAGCCGCCGGCATTCCGATCGTCATGGATCACTGTCTGGCCATCGAACACCAAGCCCTCGAGGTCTAATGCGACCCTTTGCGTTCGTTCCCGTCGTACTCGTGTTCGCACTGTCGACCGCCACGCCGAGCGTCGCTCAAACGGGTAGCGAGTCGAATCTCGTGCTCACGATCCTCGGCGGCGCGGTAGCGGGGCACGACCTCTGGACGATCGACAAGCAACCCGTCTGCGTCATTCCCAGCGGGGGCGGCGCGTGCAGCTCCAACTACGACACGCTGCGTCTGTCGCGTTCGATCGGCTCGAGTCTCTCCCTCGGCGTCGCGGCGACGTACTTCCCGTCACCGCACCTCGGCATGCACGCCGAGCTGTCATACCTCGGCTTGCCGAGCGACGCCAGCTGCAGCGCGCCGTCGTACAACGCCGACCCGGACAATAAGAACGAGCAGCTGTGCAACGAGATCCAGTCGCAGATCGGGGGCGGCGGCGCGATCAGCGTGTTCGCGGGTGTCGTCGTGCGCGCGGCGACGCGCGGCACTGTAAGTCCCTACGTCCGGGGCAGCCTGGGATTCGTGAATCAGGCTCACAGCACAACCGAAGTGGTCGGAGCATTCACCGACGGAACGGGCTTTCATGAGCGACTCATCATCGCCGATCCGAAACAGGGGCGAACGTCGTTGATGCTGGGCTTCGGCGCCGGCTTCACGTCGCCGCTGAGTGCCGGGTACCAGTTCCGGATCGAAGTCCGCGACGCGATCGTCTCGCTCGAGCGGCTCACGGGCCCCGCCAATGCGCTGGGCGTGGCCCCCGTGGCGACCCGCTCCTACCATCACTTTGCCCTGGCCCTGGGCATCGATGTGGTCCTCGAGAAAAAGCGGGGTCGGCGCTACTAGGATGCGCGGGGCGGTGCTGGCGGGCGGCGCGGCGCGCCGCTACGACGGACGTCCCAAGGGCCTGCTCTCCGTTGGCGGCCGCCGCATCCTGGATCGCGTCGTCGAGGTCGTCGCTGCGGCGACGGGTGCCCCGCCCCTCCTCATCGCCAACACCCCCCCCCCGGACGCCGCGTCGTGGCGCTCCGACTTGACGACCATTCCTGACGCCCGCCCCAATTGCGGCAGCCTTGGCGGGATCTACACGGCGGTCGCCGCCGGGGACGGCCCAGTGCTGTGCGTCGCCTGGGACATGCCGTTCGTGGAAGAAGGGTTACTGCGCGCGTTGACCACAGGCTCGGCGGGCTGGGATGCGTTTCTGCCCGAGAGCGGCGGCCCCCGAGGGGTGGAGCCGCTCTGCGCCGTCTACGGACCGGCGTGCCGCCGAGCCATCGAGCGCCGGCTCGACGCCGGCGACCTCGCGGCGATCTCCTTCCACGGGGACGTGCGCGTCGGTATCCTCCCGGTCCATGAGGTGCGGCGCTTCGGCAGCCCGGACGAGCTCTTTTTCAACGTGAACGCCCCCGAAGATCTGGAGCGGGCGGAGGCGATGTGGCGTGACGCCCGCTGAGGCGGCCCGCATCATCATCGCGCAATTCAAGCCGCTCGATGCGGTGCGGCGTCCTCTGCGGGAGGCGCTCGACGCCGTCCTCGCAGAAGACGTGACGAGCCCCCTCGACCTGCCGCCGTGGGATAACTCGGCGATGGACGGCTACGCGGTGCGCAGTGCCGATGTCACGCGACCCGTCCAGCTGGACGTGATCGAGTCGGTTCCCGCGGGCCACTTCCCGCGGAAGCCGCTCGGGGCCGGCCAGGCGACCCGCATCTTCACGGGCGCGCCGCTGCCCGAGGGCGCGGATGGCGTGATCCGGCAGGAAGATGCGGAGGCACTCCCGCAGAACCGAGTCGCGATCCGCAACGTCCGCGACGCCGGGAAAAACGTGCGGCGCCGCGGCGACGATCTCGCGAAGGGCGCGCTCGCGCTCGCGTCGGGCACCGTGCTCGGGCCCGCCCAGCTCGGCGTGCTCGCGTCGATCGCCCATGAGGTGCCCGTCGTCTATCGCGTGCCGCGCGTCGCGTTCATGAGCTCGGGCGACGAAATCGTCGACCTCGATCGCAAGGCCGATATTCTGGCCGGGCGCAAGATCGCCAGCTCGAATTCGTACACGCTCGAGGGGATGATTCGCCGAGCGGGTGCGGAGCCGATCGACCTCGGCATCGCGCGCGACACCAAGGAGAGCGTGCGGCAGCACCTGGAGCGCGCGCGGGCGAGCGGCGCCGATCTCTTCCTGTCGAGCGCCGGCGTGAGCGTCGGTGAGCACGATCTCGTGCGCGACGTGCTGCAGGAGCTGGGCGGGGAGCTGAAGCTGTGGCGCGTTCAGCTCCGCCCGGGCGCGCCCCTCGGCTTCGGATCGCTGTACGGCAAGCCCTGGATCGGGCTCCCCGGCAATCCTGTGAGCACCATGGTCACGTTCGAGCTGTTCGCGCGTCCTGCGATTCGGCGCCTCGCGGGCCACGCGCTGCCGTTTCGACGCACGGTGCCCGTCGTCACCGGGGAAGCGATTACGCTCGGGCCCAAACTCCAGCACTTCTTGCGCGTGATCGTGCAACCCAGTGAATCGGACACTGCACCTACGGCGCGTTTGACAGGCCCGCAGGGTTCCGGCATTCTCACGAGCATGGCGCGCGCCAACGCTCTGCTCATCGTCCCAGAGGACATGCCGGCGGTCCCGGCCGGCGCGGCGCTGCGCGCGCTCGTGCTCGACGACCCGCAGCACGTAGCCGAGCCACCCTTTTAGATGGCCGCCCCCCTTTCCCCCGCTGTGACCCGCGGCCTGCGCCTGTCGGCGTACGCGGGGCTCACGCTGCTCGTGTACTGGGCAAACGACCACACGCCTCCGGAAACCCGGCTCGGCATTCTGTACGTCGTGCCGGTTCTGCTCGTCACCTGGAGCGACGGGCTCGGCTGGGGACTCGGCTTCGCGGCCCTCACGATCGTGCTGCGCGAGGTCGTGTCGTGGGAGCAGCTGCCGCGGGACATGCCCGTGCTGTGGCGATTCGTGAATGCGTTCAGCTACGTCGTGGTGCTCGGCGTCGCCATGGCCGGATTGCAACGCCTCCGCTCCATCCAGGAACAGCTCTCCCGCCTCGCGACGCACGATCCGCTGACGGGTCTCGTGAACGGCCGGGCATTCTCGGCGCGCCTCACGCAGGAGCTGGAACGGAACCGTCGGTACCCGCGGCCCCTCGCCTTGTTGTACCTCGATCTCGACGACTTCAAGGTGATCAACGATTCCCACGGCCATCAGACCGGCGACGCGGTGCTGCGCCTCGTGGCCGAGGCGATGCGCTCATCCGTGCGCCAAGCCGATATCGTGGGGCGACTGGGTGGCGATGAGTTCGCCGTCCTGATGCCCGAGACCGACGCGGCGCTCGCCGACCAGGCCGCGAAGCGCCTGGCCACGGGGCTGCGCAGCGTATTCAAGGGCACACCGACCGTCACCGCGAGCATCGGCGTGGTGTCGTGCGCGGCCGCGGACGCGAACACGGACGACTTGCTGCGGCGGGCCGATCAAGCGATGTACGACGCCAAAAAAGCAGGTAAGGACCGGGTAGTGCAGGTTACGATCTGACACTCCTCAGCTACCAGGTGTCAGATACAAGCTCCGAGGAAGTTGCACAGACGCCAACGTTGCAAAGTGGCTTCAAGCTCCGAGCTTCAAGCTGACCTGGTGACCTGCGGCTAGCATCTTGTGACCACTTTGCAACTTGGCGTCTGCGCAACTACTCTGACCACTTGACCCTGAGAACCTTGAGAAACGCACTCGCCCTGCTCCTGTTCCTTCCCTGCGCAAGTGGCGCGGCGCAGGAGCCCCTTCGTAGCTACGCCGACGCGATTGCGCCTAGGGCGCGTCGAACCGATCCCGGCCTGACCTACACCGTGACTGTGCCGGCGGACCGCTCCGCGTACTACGTGGAGCTGCGCATCGCCAATCCGCCCAATCCCGCGCGCCTCGTCATCCCCAACTGGGCGCCGGGCGCGTACCGCCTGATGGATTCGGGACAGAACATCGGGGGCGTTACGGCCCTCACCACGACCGGTGACACGCTTCCCGTCACGCGCGACTCCGACATCTCCTGGGTGCTGGACACGCGGGGGGCAACGGGCATCGTCGTGCGCTACTCGGCGGGCCTGCGCAATGCGTCGCAGTGGCAGCGACCCAACAATCGCTGGTTCCTGCGAGCGACGTCCGGGATCATCGACGGGCCGCGCACGTTCATGTATCTCGATGGCTGGAAGCTCGCGCCGGCGCACGTGACGTTTCGCGTGCCGCCGGGTTGGCGGGTTGCCACAGGGCTCGTCGGCACCACCGACAGCACGACGTACTGGGCGCCGAGCTACGATGTGCTGATCGACTCGCCGGTCCTGGTGGGCCATTTCCTCGATTACCGCTTCAGCGCGGGGGGCCGCCCGCACCGCGCCGTCGTGGACCTGGGCGGCGTTCGACCGCGCGCCGCGCGCGAGTTCGTGGACATGGTGCGCCGCGTGTCGGAGACGACGATCGGCATCTTCGGGAACGCGCCGTACAAAGACTACACGTTCATCTTTGTCGCGGGGCGCGGCGGCGGGCTCGAGCACTTGAACTCGACGACGATCGGCGTGACCACCGAGGTCCTGTCGCGCCGCCCCTCGGGCGCGGAGGGCGTGAGCGCCCACGAGTTCTTCCACACCTGGAACGTCAAGCGCATCCGGCCCGTGGAGCTGGGGCCGTTCGATTACGAACGGCCGGTCCGGACCGTCAACCTGTGGTGGAGCGAGGGGGTCACCGACTATTACACGGAGGTGATCCTGGCGCGCAGCGGGCTCAACAGTGCCGCCGACTTCGCGCGCCGCATGGGTGACGCGATCGGCAACCATCGCGGCAACGCGGCACGGCTCGTCGTCTCCCCCGAGCGCGCCTCCTGGACGGTGTGGGACTCACCGGAGGTCAACAGCAGCTACACGATTTCCTATTACCTGCAGGGACAGGTGCTGGGCTTCCTGCTCGACCTCGCGATCCGCGACTCGACCGACAATGCCAAGTCGTTGGACGATGCGTTCCGTTATTTGTTCGACCATCACGCGGGCGAAAAAGGATTCACCGCCGACGACCTCCGAACCGCGATCCGCACGGCGGCGGGAGTCGACCTTCGGGACTTCTGGCGCCGCTACGTGAGCGGCACGACCGAGATCCCCTGGGATGACTTCGTGAAGGCCGCCGGGTGGAGCGTGCGCTTCGTCGAGAAAACGGCCGTCGATGCCCGGATCGGCTCCATCACGCCCGCCGTGCAAGGGGGCCGCTGGCGCGCCGTGGCCATCCCCGGAAGCGCGGCGGAGGCCGCGGGACTCGTGACGGGTGACGAGCTGGTGCGGGTCAACGGGCGCGACATCGTGGACGGGAGTGACGTGTCGTCGGTGGTGCGCAGCGTGGCGGCGGAACACCCCGTGAGAATTGACGTCATCCGGCGTGGGCAGCCCGTCACGATTCGCTTCACGGCGGCGACGTACCAAGAAATGGACGCGGTTCTGACGGACCTGCCGGAGCAGACGGAGCGGATGCGTCGCATTCGCTCAGGGCTCGTCACGGGGAAGTAGTGGAGCTGCTCCTCGTTTTCACGTCGATCTTCTTCATCGTCGATCCGTTCGCCGTGGTGCCGACGTTCCTCGCGATGACGGAGCGCGACACCTCCGAGCATCGCCGCGTCTTGGCGAAGCGCGGGGCGTGGACCTGCGCGATCACGCTCATCGCGTTCGCGCTCGGCGGCAGCATGATCTTCAAGATCTTCGGGATCACGATCGGGGCATTCAAGATCGCCGGCGGCGTCCTGATGGGGCTCAACGCGCTGGACATGGTGCAGGCGCGGCGCAGCCAGCAGCGTGAGACGCCGGCCGAGAAGGCCGAAGGCATTCAGAAGGAGGATATCGGGATCGTGCCGCTGGGCGTACCGATGCTGGCGGGGCCCGGGGCGATTTCGACGGTGATGGTGCTCGCCCTGGGATCGAAGGGACCGCTGCTCAGCGGCGCCGTCTACGTCTCGATCATTCTGACGTCGCTGGTCTCGTACTACGTGCTCGCCGCCGCGTCGCTCGTGGAGCGGCGCTTGGGTCAGACGGGGATGCGGATTCTCACGCGGTTCATGGGACTGGTGCTGTGCGCCATCGCCGTGCAGTTCATCATCGACGGCATCAAGCTATCCGGCCTTTAGCCGCCGCAGCGCCCGCGCCGAGCCGCGGCGCGCGCGGCTCAACTGACGCCGCAGGTTCGAGAGGTCGGTGATGCCGGCGAGCCGGCTGGCGAGCGGCGCGCGCAGCCGGTGCACCGCCATGATCTGCTCGAACGCCACCCAGCGCACGTAGGTCATGAAGTGTTCCACTCGCTCAAACCCGATCTCGGCGAGCAGGCGCTTCACGGCAGGGAGCCGCACGGACATGGCTCCCGCGAGCTGCTTCGGATGACGCAGCTCCCACGACCGCTCGCACACGACGCGCACCATCGGCGCGATCTGCTCCCCCGCCAGACCGGGTTCGCGCGTGAGCACGAGCGCGGCGATCTCGGGTCCCGTGGGTCCCACGATGCGCCGCAGCAACGCCGACGCCACCGTATCGAACCCGGACGTCCGTTCGGCCGCGTCGCAATGCGTGAGCTTCACTCCCGGCCAGTTCACCGCGTCGAGCCACCCGGCGCCGACGCCGCGCTCGCCGGCCACGAGCCACACGTCGAGGCGCGTGAGCAGCGGCAGCAGGTTGTGCGCGTCGGGGGACTCGGCCGAGTCGTCCAGGTCGATGACGAGGATGTCCGTCGAGTGGACGGTTTTGGCGCTGGGGAGCGTGGTGTGGTGCTGGACCCGCGCGTGCAGGCCCAGCCGTTCTTCCAGCCCCACGAGGAGGCTGGTTCGAGCGGACGCCACGACGTGTACCGTCGGCGTTGAGCTCATGGCCCCCCCGAGGTCGGTGTTCGATGAATTATGAAATGTGAAAGTATGAAACGGCGCAGGGCGCGACAAGACGTAGGGAAGCCGAGCGTTGGAGGCACCAATTGTCGCAGGGAGGTACGAATCCGCTAGGAGGCCTCCGCCACCCGGTCGCCGCCGCCCGCCTTGGCGAACTGGAGCGCGAGCTCGGCGGCTTCGAGCAGCTCCCCGCGCGTGCTGCACATCGCCCCGAACCACGCGACGCCGACGCTCACGGTCAGGGCGATCGGGCAGCCGTCGACGCGCCGTGCGGCGAATGCGCGCCGAACCTCGCCGAGGATCCGCTCCGCCACGAGAAGCGCTCCGCTTCGATTCGTATCGGGCAGGATGACGGCGAACTGGTCGCCGCGGCGGCACGCGGCGTCGGCGCCGCGCAGCTGGCGGCGAATCACGCCGGCCACGCCGCGGAGCGCCGCTTCACCCGCGTCACGACCCGAGCGGTCGTTGGTGCCCTTGAAATCGTCGAGATCAATGAGCACAAGGGACGTCATGACGCCGTGCCGCCGGCAGCGCGCCAGCTCCCGTTTGAGCGCCGAGTCGAGGAACGGGCGGTTGAAAAGGCCGGTGAGGGCGTCGGTCATCGCGCGACGTTCGACGTCTGCCAGTTCAGCCCGGTCGATGACGGTAAGATGCTGGGCGCCCGGGCGGATGTTCAGGAAGTAGTCGAGTGCGGCGACGTCTTCGCCCACGTCTCGCCCCACCTGGGCGGCGAGCACGCGGCGGTGCGTGTCGATGGCCGTAGCTGCTGATGGGCGTTGTGGTTCAACGGCGACCGCAAGGCGTCGGTCGATGAAGAGACGCCGCTCGCCCGTGCTGCGGCGGTCGATGGGGACGGGCGCGCTCGCTTCTCGCCGATCCGTCTGGCCGCGACGCTCCTCTCCGGACCGTCCGATCTCACTCGACACGAATGCACCAGCCTTGCGCTGACCGATCATTGGTCGCCCCTCCATTTCGCGGGACACTGATCGCAGGGCGGTGATGCAGCAGCGCTGCATTAAGCGGGCCGGTGCTGCGCATGTGCAACGAGAGTAAGATTGGGGATCGAGGAGTCAGATTCGATGCGGTGGCGCGGCGCACGGTGCGCCGGCGCAACAGAGGGATGCCTACATCCGTTTGTACTTCGGGCCACTCCCTCCTTCCCTTGGCGTCCACCGCGGGCCCAGCACGTCGGTCGCCTTACAGTCCACACAGTTCGGCGCGTTGACGCGGAGCACGCCGTCCACCTCCTCATAGACGCCCGCGGGGCAGACATGCGCATAGAACCGCGCCACCTCCGCCGAGATCTCCTTCCCGATCACCAGATGCGTGGGGATCGTGTCGCGGGTTGCATTCCCGGACTTGAAGACCCCATCGACCTTGCTAATTGGTTGAGGGTTAACCAACCCCGGGCGCAAGCCCGGGGTCCCCCGGGTGAACGCGCGGGGAGCCTCCGCATCCGCATGCATCACATACCGCCACCCCGGAAACGCCCCGAACGTCGCTGTCATGACCGCTGCTTGAATCGCGCCCGGCACGAAGCCGTCCTTGAACGCCAGCCGCATGTTGCGCGTGCGGTACAGATCGCGCGTGATATACGAATGGTTGACGAGCTGGTCGTACTCGGCGAGGCGCCGGATCGACAAGTCGCCCGCCGTGCGTGCCCGGTAGATCACGCGAGCGGCGTACATCCCCGACTGCATCGCGTAGTGAATCCCCTTGAGCGACGGCACATCCACGAACCCCGCGGTGTCGCCCAAGAGGACGACGCCGTCCCCCGAGCGGCGGTGGGGCAAGGCGTAGAAGCCGCCCTCGGGAATCGTCTTCGCGCCCCACTCGATCAGCTCGCCGCCCTCGAGATAGGGGCGGAACAGCGGATGCTGCTTGAGGCGCTGCAGCAAGTCGTGAACGTCGAGCGCCGCGTCTTTGTAATCGAGCCCCACCACGAGACCGAGCGCCACAAGATTCGGCTCCAGCGGGTACATGAAGCTCCCCCCGAAGGCATCGTTCGGCAGGGGCCAGCCCATGGTGTGGATGACGCGATCGAGCGGCCGTTTCGTCTCCCACAATTCTTTCACGCCGAGCGCGAAGATCTGCGGATTGTCGGACGTGACGCCCTGCCACTGACACCACGCCTGCGTGAGCAGCCCGCGCGTCCCCTCGGCGAGCGCCGTCACCTTCGCGGTCAGATCGTTGGGCGCGGCGTAACCCGATCCCGGCTGCCCATCGCGGTCGAGGCCGCTCGCCGCGGTTCGGACACCCACTACACGGCTCCCCGCGGTAAGCAAGCTCGCCGCCGGGAATCCCGTGAAGACGTTGACCCCCAGCTCCTCGGCCTTGCCACCGAGCCAGCGCACGATCTCGCACAACGACGCGACGTAGTAGCCTTTGTTGTGCATGGTGGGTGGCGTGGGGAGGCGCCATTGGCCCTTGGCCGTTAGCAAATACACTGCTTCCTTCTTGACCGGACCACGGAAGGGGAAGTCGGAGTCTTTGAGATCCGGGAACAGCTCGCGAAACGCGCGGGGATTGACGACCGCTCCCGAGAGCGCGTGCTCGCCGAGCGCCTCGGCCTTCTCGAGGACGCCGATGTTCAGCGTGGCGCCGTCCTGCTTGGCGAGTTTCGCCAGCTCGATCGCGCAGGCGAGGCCGGCGGGCCCCGCGCCGACGATGAGCACGTCCAGCTCCATCCGATCGCCGGCACCCTCCGCGCCATCCTTGAGGATGAGCTGCTCCACGGGGAGCGGCGGCTGATACTTCGCCGGGACGATCTCAGCCATGCAGTTTCTTGATTTCCTCGGTGAGCTTCGGCACGACCTCGAACAGGTCCCCGACCACGCCATAGTCGGCGACTTTGAAGATCGGTGCGTCTTTGTCCTTGTTGATCGCGACGATCACCTTCGACGTTCGCATTCCGGCGAGGTGCTGGATCGCACCCGAGATGCCGACCGCAATGTAGAGCGTCGGGCTCACGGTCTTCCCCGTCTGCCCCACCTGGTCGGCGTGGGCGCGCCACCCGGCGTCCACGACGGCGCGAGACGCGCCGACCGCCGCCTGGCCGCCGAACGCGCGCGCCAGCTCCTCGATCACCTTGAAATTCGCGGGCTCCTTCAGGCCGCGACCGCCAGAGATCACGATCTGCGCTTCGGCAACGTCGAGCGCGCCTGCCTCGGCCGCCTTGACCTCACGCACGACGACACGTCCGGCCGCGACGCTCACCGCGAGCGTCTCCGCGCTGCCGGCCTTGGGCCGTTCGACGGGCGTGAAGACGTTGGGACGCAGAGATAGCACGGCGGGTTTCGTGGCGACTTTGACCTTGAGCAACGCCTTGCCGGCGTACACCGGCCGCGTGGCGACAATGGCGCCACCTTCCGCCGCGACCTCCGTGCAGTCGGCCGCGAGCCCGACGCCAAGCTTCGCCGCAACGCGGGGCGCCAGATCTTTGCCCGTGGCACTGGCGGCAAAGACCACGGCCTGGTAACCGCCCGCCTTCACACGGTCGGCGATCGCCTGCGCGAACCCCTCGGGGTTGTACTTCGCAAAGGCCGCATTCGTGAGCGTCACGACTTTGTCGGCGCCGAACTTGCCGAGCTGCTCGGCTCCTGCCACGGGGCCCGCGGCACACAACACCGCCTCGACGCTGCCACCCAAACGATGCGCGCCCGTCACCACCTCGTGCGAGATCTTTCGTAGGGTGCCGTCCCTCTGCTCACACACCGCCAGCAGCGCGCTCATAGCACCTTTGCTTCCTCACGCAGCAACCGCACCAGCTCGGGCACCGCGCCGGCACCCTCACCCACGATCTTGCCCTCTTTGCGCTGCGGCGGCGGCGTGAGCGCCTGGACCTCGATGCCGCCGGCAGCGAGCTGCACCGGCTTCACCTCGAGGGGCTTCTTCTTTGCCGCCATAATGCCCTTGAGCGCCGGGTAGCGCGGTTCGTTCAGTCCTTTATCGGCGGTGAGCACAGCGGGCAGCGGGAACTCGACGACCTCGATGCCGCCTTCAATCTCACGCTCGCCGATGCCTCGCCCCGTCGTATGATCGATGTCGAGGTGCGCGACGGCGGTCACGCATGGCACGCCGAGCAGCTCGGCCACCATCGGGCCGACCTGCTGGTTGTAGTCGTCGATCGCCATCTTGCCGAAGAGGATCAGGTCCCAAGACCCAGCCGACCCGGCTTTCAACTCGGCGGCGATCGCCTGGGCGGTGACGAAGCCATCGGCGGGAATCGCGTCGCTCTGGAGCAGTACGCCGCGGTCCGCGCCCATGGCGAGCGCGGTGCGGATGGTTTCTTGAGCAGCGGCGGGACCAAGACAGAAGACCGCGACTTCGCCTGTCCCGGCCTTCTCCTTGCGTTGGAGGGCCTCTTCGACGGCGAACTCGTCGTAGGGATTGAGGACAAACTTGACGCCGGCCTCGTCGAGTTTCGTCCCGTCCGCACTGATCTTGACGCGCGTCTCACTGTCGGGGACGCGCTTGATGCAGACCGCGATTTTCATAAGGCCGGAAAGCTAACGCGCTCCCCGGCCCCATGAAACCGCGGCTAATGGGGGGGGACTTAGGGCAAGCGGTACAGCGTGATCCCCCAGTTGTCGCCATCGTCGGGGGCATCGTCATTCCAGTCGTCGTAGGAGTGCGAGCCGTCCGACTTGTAGTGCAGGACGTAACTCCCTGCCGCTAGGCGGACCGTACCCTCAAACGAACGGTTCTTACGAGCGCCGCCTGCCGGCTCGGTGGCGTCGTAGTCCATCTCCCACACGACGCGCCCGTTCGTGGCGTCCTCGATCCAACCGTAATCCACCATCTCGCCGTTTACGCCCTCGCCCAGCGCGTACACACGCAGGGTGGTCTCCCGGTCGAGGCGGAATGGAGTGTGGGCGCGCTCGTCGTCTTTCATTTCTACGAGCGCTGCGATCACCGTGCCGTTCGGTCCGCGCTCGAACGGGGCCACCACGGCCGAATCGAGCCGCCCGCTCGCCGGGAAGACGCTCACGCCCCAATAGCGCTCCTCCGCCGGCGGCGCCGAGTTCCACTCTCCGGCGGAGTGCGAGTCGTCGCTCGCGTAATGCACGAGGTAGCTGCCCGCCTCGAGGTGGACCGTTCCGTCGAACAGCCGATTCTTCTCCGCGCCGCCCGCGGGCTGCGTGTCCTCATAGCGCATCGTCCAGACTCGGGCGTGCCGGGTCGCGTCCACGATCCACGCGTAGTCGACCATTTCGTCGTTCACGCCCTCGCCGATCGCGTACACACGCACGTCCATCGCTCGGCGCAGCGTGAACCCGGCCGAACGCGCCGCCCCGTCGCCGATGCCCGTGAGCGACACGAGCGTCTGTCCCGCCGGCACCGGCTCGTATGCGAAGGGCCGCACGCCCGTGCGCGCCGTCGCATCGGCCACGCGCAACGTCAGGCCCCAAAACGTGGGATCGAGCGCGGGGACGTTGTTCCATTCGTCGGGGTCGTGCGAATCGTCGCACACGAAATAGGCGACGTAGCGCCCCGCCGGCAGGCGCAGCGTCTCGCGTGCCATCCGGTTCTTGGCGGCGCCGCCAGCAGGCTCGGAATGGGCGTAGTCCATCTGCCACACGCGCGCCCGCGTGTCGGCGTTGATGATCCAGCCATAGTCGAAGGCGCCGTCACGCCGCACCTCACCGATTGTGTAGACCTCGACGTCGGTCGGCCGGGTCAGGGCGAATCCGTAGCGCGCGCTGCCGTCCGGCTCCGGCTCGAGCCGCGCGATGGCGCTCGTCGTGAACGCCTTTGTCGCAGCGGCGATTTCAGAATCCGAGGCCGCCCTGCCCGCGCCTGTGATAGTGAGCGCGAACTCCTTGTACGACCCGTCGTCCACGTATGGGCCGCCGTAGCGGACCCGACCCGCCAGCTGTCGCAACCCGCTGATGAAGGACCCGTCTGTCGACGTCCACGCGGCGGCATACGAGGCGTAGTGGGCCTCATAGACGCCCGCGGGGAGTCGCACCGTCCCGGTGAAGCGTCGCAGGCCGCTCGACGACCGATTCGTTTCGGCGGCACGCAGGTCCCACACGACCTGGCGGGTGCGCGCATCGAGAATCCACGCCGCCGCCGGCCACGTGGCGCGATCGTCGTCCTGCCACGACCCCTCATCGCGGTTCTTGCGCCGGTCCTCGGGACGCGGGTCGGCCCCGACCGCCGCCACGCGCAGCTCCTGGGGCGCCGCGAGAACGAACCCAGCGGTGCGGTGCTCCCGCGGGGTGAGATCGCGAATGTCGACGAGCGATTGGGATTGACTGAGCGTAGCGGCGCAGACGAACAGGGACGTCAGGACCATGGCCGGGCCTCTATGGGGACGGGGAGTGTCACGTTTTAGACAACGAGACCCCCAAGAGGGTTGTTTCTAGGTGAAGGCGGAAAGTCCCGTGATCTCCTGGCCCAGGATGAGCGTGTGGATGTCGTGCGTCCCCTCGTAGGTGTAGACCGATTCGAGGTTTGCGAGATGGCGCATAGACTGGTACTCGACCAGGATGCCGTTGGCGCCGAGCAGGCGGCGCGCTTCGCGAGCGATGTCGGTGGCGATGCTGACGTTGTTGCGCTTCGCGAGCGAGACCTGCTGCGGTGTCGCTTTGTCCTGGTCCTTGAGCCTGCCGAGCTGCAAGCACAAGAGCTGAGCTTTCGTAATCTCGGTCAACATCTCGGCGAGGCGCAGTTGCTGGAGTTGGAAGCCACCGATCGGTTTGCCGAACATCACGCGGGCTTTGGCGTAGCTCACCGCCTCGTCGTAACACGCCATCGCCGCGCCCACCGCTCCCCACGCGATGCCGTAGCGCGCCGCCGTCAGGCACATGAGCGGCGACTTGAGCCCACCCGACTTGGGGAGGATCGCGTCCTTGGGCAGGTGCACGTCCTGGAGCACCAGCTCGCTCGTATCGCTGGCGCGGAGCGACAGCTTCCCCTTCTGATCCTTGGCCGAGAAGCCCTTTGTGTCAGTTGGAACAACAAACCCGCGGATGGAATCGGCGTCCTTGGCCGTCTTGGCCCATACGATGGCGGCGTGCGCGGTCGAGCCGTTGGTGATCCACATCTTGGCGCCGTTCAGGACCCAACCGTCCTTCGTCTCTTTTGCCACGGTGATCATGCCGGCGGGGTTCGATCCGTAGTCCGGCTCGGTGAGCCCGAAGCAGCCGATCACCTTGCCGCTCGCCATTTGGGGGAGCCACGTCTTCTTCTGCTCTTCCGATCCAAAGGCGTAGATCGGGTACATCACCAGCGCCCCCTGCACCGACGCGAACGACCGCACGCCGGAGTCACCGCGCTCGAGCTCTTGCATGATCAGGCCGTAGGCGACGTTGTTCAGTCCCGCACAACCGTACTCCTCGGGCAGATTGGCGCCGAAGAGCCCCAGCTCGGCCATCCCGGGGACGAGCTGCTTGGGAAACTTGCCCGCGATGTACGCTTCGCCGATGACGGGAAGGAGGTTGTCGTCGACCCAGGCGCGCACGGTGTCGCGAACCGCACGCTCTTCTTCTGAGAGGAGGCCGTTGACGTCGTAGAAATCAACTCCTTGAAACTTCGCAGCCATTCATCCTCGCTTATGTGGCCTGGGGCTGGAGACTTCCCGCTGAGACCTTGCCGGCGCTTCGGGAAAACGCCGTCGTATCGGATGATTGAAACCGGCCCCGCTCCGCTTCCCACCGGAAAAACGTGATGTGAACGGCGGTCGGCTCGATGGTGACGAAGTTGAAGCACGACGGGCGTCCGCCGCGCGTACGGGTGGACAGGGTGCTGGTCGTCGACACGACGACCTTACCCGCCAGGACATCGGCACCTTCTTCGTGGTCGTGCGCGCACAACACCACCTCCGCTCCCGATTCGACGATGCGCCGCTGCGCCTGGCGCCAGCGCGCCAAGCCCATGCGGCGCGAGATGTCGCCGCGCAGCACGTTGTGGTGCAGCACGAGCACCCGGGGCATCCCCGCGGCCGCCTCACCGAAGAGGCGCTTCACCCGGAGAAACTCCGCCTTGGGCAGGTGTCCCTTCACGGCGATGTCGCGAATCCGCGTGGTGAGCGAGCCCCACGCCGCACCGTGCGACGTGAGCGCCGACGCGATCACGGCGCCGCCGGGAATCGTCAGGGTCGGCGTGAGATCGTCGCCGAAGTAGCTCCGGTACTTCTGGTACAGCGCGTCTTTCGCGAAGGGGACGAAAGGACGCCGCCACCATTGCACGTCGTGATTGCCGGGGATCGCGAGCACCGGCGCGGTCTGGGCGGCGACGCGCGCGAAGGCGCGCGCGCGTTGGAACTCGCCGTGCCGGGCACGTTGCGACAGGTCACCCGCGATCACAACCGCATCGGGTCGCAGGTCGGGCAGCATCGCCTCGAGCGCCTCGACCTGCCGGATATCGGCGACGCCGCCGAAGTGCAGGTCGCCGAGGTGCACCAGTTGGACGGTCACGATTCCATCTGCACGGTGTACGTGAGGGTCGCCTCGCCGCCCGCCGGCACGACGAGACGGAACCGCATCTCGGTCGCCGACAGCTTCTCGGGCGCCACGCTGCTTTCGACGATCTTCCACACGCCGTAGCGCGCCTCGCGCACGTCCACGGTCACCGGGTCGGCCTTGGCGTTCGTGAGCGTCACGCGGTAGGCGGCGGTCAGGCGTTGGCGCGTCGGCATCCCGCGGCGCGCGGGCGGGATCTGCTCCTGCGCGAAATCGGTCTGCACGCGCTCGGCGCTGACGTCGAATGCGTCGCCCGACTGCACGCGCAAGTCGCGGCCCGGCGCGGTGTGATCGTTCGACGCTTCGCCGATGAGCTGCACGCGGCCGCTCGAGTCGGCCTGGTAGAGCTGCACCGTTCCCGCGGGGAGGGGCCGATCACCGAACGGTGTGTTGCGGGCGCGCTTGAGCGTGTACCAGACCTGCACCGGCACGCGGTCCGGCTCGGGGTTCTGGCCGAGCCAGCCGCGCCAGGGAAGCACGCCGGGGACGATCAACTCTTGAGTCACGGGCGTGGAGCTGCGGGGAAAGAGCGCGGTCGCGACGGGGACACCGGGCTCGATCGTGAGATGGCCGGGGAGCTGGTACGCGTGCGTTTCGCCCACCGCCTCCTCGCTCGTCACCGATGCGTCCTGGACATCGGCGCGACGCGCCCCCGCCCATGCGACGCCTGGGACCTTCGCCTGGGGGGTTCGGACGCGCTGAATCGCCCCCGCGACAACCTGGACGTCCGCGCTATCAGCCCGAAGTCCCTGCGACGTCACGGTGGCAGTCCCTGACACCTGACACCTGACACCTATCAGAATCACCTGATACAAAGCTTCCCATGTGACGCCTTGAGTCACATAGGCCAGCTCCGTCCGCGGCCGCGCGCGCGACGCATCGAGGACGATCGCGGCTTCGGGGCTCGTCCGCACTAACTCCGCCGGGAAGAGCGCCTCCCCTGGCACCTCGAGCAGCAGTCTTCCATCGGTCAGGCGAAACTGGGGCGGGTTCACTCGAACGACCGTGGCCCGGATCGTGTCGCCCTTGACGCGCACAAACGACAGCGTCTGCCCTACGGCGCTCGCGAGCGCTTGGCCCTGGTCGCTGGGGTAGCGCACCGTCGCCGACGCCACCGCGACCGATGTGTCCGGGGAGAAGAGCGTCGCGGGGTCGAGCCCCTCGAGCTTGAGCGTCACGGCGTTCCGCCCGCGCTGCAGCCCCTGGGGCAAACTCTGCCGCACGACGACGCGCCCGTCTCGATAAACGGAGAGCGAAGTCTGAGCGGACGCCACCGCGGTCGCGCACAGCACCGCAACGCCCACGCCCCACATCCCACGCCTTATCGTTGCTCTCATTTCAGCCACTCCAAGGCTATGCGTTTGGCTATGAGAGACGTTAGTACATACCACAGCAGCACACTCCCCGCTCCCACGATCCGGGCCGTTTGCGTCGCGGGGAGGCTCCACGTGACGTACAACGCCAGCGGCAATGTTGTCCCCATCGCCGTCAGCCGGCCAATCCGTGCCGCCTTGCGCTCCACGAGCCGCGTGCAGCTCGGACACAGCCCCCCGATCGCGATCCCGGCCACGAACTCCCCGCATTGGGCGCAGGGGTGCTCAGGCCCGACGGGCCACGGCGCGGGCGAAATCGTCGGTCGTAGCACTGCCCCCCAGATCCTTCGTTCGCACGTTGTCCTTCACGATCGCGGTCTCGATGGCGCAGCGCAGCTTCTTGCCCGCCTCGAGCTCCCCGATGTGGTCGAGCATCATTGCCGCCGCCAGCATCTGCGCCGACGGGTTGGCGATCCCCTGCCCCGCGATGTCCGGCGCCGAGCCGTGCACCGCTTCGAAAATCGCCGCGCGGGTACCGATGTTCGCGCCGGGTGCCAGGCCCAAGCCGCCTACGAGTCCTGACGCTTCGTCGGATAGGATATCGCCGAACAGATTCGTCGTGACGATGACGTCGAACTGCTCCGGCTTGATCACGAGCTGCATCGCCGCATTGTCGACGATCTTGTCGTCGCAGGCGATCACGCCCTCGTACTCCTTGGCGATCATCCGGCCCGTCTCGAGAAACAGTCCCGACGTCGCCTTGAGGATGTTCGCCTTGTGGACGATCGTCACTTTCTTGCGGCCGTGCTGCTTCGCGTACTCGAAGGCGTAGCGCACGATGCGCGTGCAGCCTTCGCGCGTCACGACCGACATCGCCTGCGCCACCGCCTTCGGATCCCCCGCGACCTTGAACGTGTGATCGAGCCCGACGTACAGCCCCTCGGTATTTTCGCGGATGATCACAAGATCGATGTTCGTGTAGCGCCCGCCGGGAACGATCGTCTTGGTCGGCCGCACGTTGGCGTAGAGATCGAACTCCTGCCGCAACGCCACGTTCACCGAGCGATACCCACCGCCCACCGGCGTCGTCAGCGGACCCTTGAGACAGAGGCTCGTGCGACGGATGCTGTCGAGCGTGGCGTTCGGGAGTGGCGTCCCGGCCTTGTCCACCGCCGCCATGCCACCGTACTGCTCGTCCCAATCGAACTTCATCCCCACGGCGCCCAGGACGAGCAGCGTCGCCGCGGTGATCTCGGGGCCGACGCCATCCCCCGCGATCAGGGTGGCTTCGCGGGTCACGGCAGGCCCGGTGTGAGGTTCTTCACCGCCCGCGTAAGCGCCGTCCACGGGTCCGGCCCCTCTCCGCGTGCCACGGTCCGCCACCCGACCTTGCCCACCCGTGTATCGACGAGGACCACGCTCAACTCCGCCGTCGCGACCCCCGGCGCCGACCCCGGCGCGCGCCGATACACGAGGCCGGCAGGCACGAGCGCAAAGCGCCCCCCCGCGATCCCGACGAGCGTGCGCATCTGGTAGCGCAGTGGGTCCGGTACGTCGATCAGCGCTTCGGCCCGCAGGAATGCGGTGCCCATCTGGTCGGGGTCTGCCGCGATGCCAACGGCACGGCGGGCGGCCCGCCGCAGCTCGCCGGGGACGATCCACATCACCTCGGGCGCGCGGGCCGTGAGGAGGGTCCCGATGATGCTGTCACATTTGTCGAGCGTGACGCGCCGGTCGCTCACGAGCGCATCCCACTTGAGCGTGTCTTCCGCGGCCACGAGCGTCAGGGGCCAGACGCTGACTGGCTGCCCGGAAATGCCGGCGGTCGGCAGCGGCGCGGTCGGCACGGGAACCGGCGGCTTGTCGGTCTTTTTGGCGCCGCAGGCCGCAACGAGCACCCCCACGACCCACGCCCCACGCTTTAAGTAGTTGTTTTTCAAAGGATTAGTCACGTCGGGCAATCTAAGCGAGCGTCAGGCCGCCGTCCACTATAATCACCTGCCCCGTGATGTGTCGCGCCGCATCGCTGCACAGAAACGTGATGACGCGAGAGATGTCCTCCGGCTCCGCCACGCGTCCCAGGACCGATTCGTGCTCGGCGCGCTCCAACACCTCGCGCGGCAGCTGCGTGAGGAGTTCCGTCTTCACGAACCCGGGCGCGACCGCGTTGACGTTGATGTTCGAAGAGCCGAGGTCGACGGCCGCGGCTTTGGTGAGCCCGATGAGGGCGGCCTTGCTGGCGGCATAGTTGGCGATCCCGAACCCCGGCCGGAACGCCTGGTGGCTCGCGACGTTCACGATCTTGCCGAAGCGCTGCGCCCGCATCGGTGGCGACACGGCGTGGATGCAGTTGAAGGCGCCGGTCACGTTCGTGTCGATGACTTCCTGCCACGCTTCGGCGGTGAGGCGCCACAGCGCCCCATCGTGCGTCACGCCCGCATTGTTCACGAGGAAGTGCACGGCGCCGAGCCGCTCCTTCACCTCGGTGATGAAGTGGTCGACTTCGTCCATCTTGCGCACGTCGCAGCGCGCCGAGTAGCAGGGGACACCCAGCGCCTTGATCGCGGTCTCGGTGAGCAGGGCCTGGGCGGTCACCTCGCGCCCGGGAAGTTCGACGTAGTTGAAGGCTACCGGAGAGCCGCGCTGCGCGAACTCGAGGGCGACGGACCGGCCCAGGCCGGTGGCACCACCCGTCACCACCGCAACCTTCCCCTGCAGGGTGTCGCCGGCGCGGGTCGGCTCGCGCCGCTCCTGCACGGCCGCGCCGAGGGAGGGGGGCGCGGATTCCGCCCGCGGACTCATGGACCACGAGGTGGGAGCCAAGACTTTCGAACCTATGTTCGAGCTTGAACATCGGCAAGGCACGGCGCACTTTAGCCGTCGTGAAACGCGTGCTGTGGGTTGGGATCGCGCTGCTGGGCGCCGCCGCGTTCGGCGTGCTCGCCCTCGCCCGCGGCGAGACGATCAACGCCGCCTGGCTGCTCGTCGCGGCGGTCTGCACGTATACGATCGCGTTCCGCTTCTACTCCAAGTTCCTCGCCAACACGGTCTTCGGTCTCGACGCGCGTCGCGCGACGCCCGCCGAGCGACTCAACAACGGACACGACTTCGTCCCGACGAACCGTTGGGTGTTGTTCGGCCACCATTTCGCCGCGATCGCGGGCGCGGGACCGCTCGTCGGCCCGGTGCTGGCGGCGCAGTTCGGGTTCCTCCCGGGCACGCTGTGGCTCGTGATCGGCGTCGTGCTCGGCGGCGCGGTGCAGGACTTCACGATCCTGTTCTGCTCGTTGCGGCGCGATGGCAAGTCGCTCGGCCAGATGGCGAAGGAAGAAGTGAGCAATGTGACCGGGGCGACCGCGATGGTCGCGGTGCTCGCCATCATGATCATCCTGCTCGCCGTGCTGGCGCTCATCGTCGTCAATGCCCTGCGGGCCTCGCCCTGGGGACTCTTCACGATCGCCTGCACGGTACCGATCGCCCTGCTCATGGGCTGGTGGATGAAGCGGTGGCGGCCCGGGAAGGTCGGTGAGGCGTCGGCTGTGGGGGCAGTGCTGCTGCTCGGCGCGCTGGTCGCGGGGGGCTGGGTGGCGAATCACCCCGGCATCGCAGCTGCCTTCACTCACAGCGGCACCTCGCTCACGTGGATGATGATCGCCTACGGCTTCATCGCCTCGGTGCTGCCGGTGTGGATGCTGCTCTGTCCCCGTGACTATCTCTCGACCTTCCTCAAGGTCACGACGGTCGTGGTACTCGGCGCCGCGATCCTGATCCTCCTGCCACCGCTGCGCATGCCGGCCCTCACGCCCTTCGCGACGGCGGGCGAGGGCCCCGTGTTCGCGGGCAAACTGTTCCCGTTTGCGTTCATTACCATCGCCTGCGGGGCGGTTTCCGGATTCCATTCGCTGGTGGCGTCGGGCACCACGCCCAAAATGATCGCCCGCGAGCCCGACGCGCGGATTATCGGGTACGGCGGCATGCTGATGGAGTCGTTCGTCGGGATCATGGCGATGATCGCCGCCTGTACCCTCGATCCCGGCGTGTACTTCGCGATGAATGCGACGCCGACCGCCCTCGCGGGCGCCTCGGACATTCTGAATCAGGCGGGGTTCGTCGTCACGCCCGACTACATGCAGGCGCTCGCGGCACAGATGGGCGAGACGTCGTTGATCGCCCGCACGGGCGGCGCGCCGTCTCTCGCGGTGGGGATGGCCCACATCTTCTCGGGGCTGACATCGGTTTTTGGCGGCAAGACCCTCACCGCCCTGTGGTACCACTTCGCGATCATGTTCGAGGCGCTGTTCATTCTGACGACGATCGATACGGGGACGCGTGTCGGGCGCTTCATGCTGCAGGAGATCGTCGGTCACGTCTGGCCCCGCTTCGGCCGGACGTCATGGTATCCGAGCGTCGTGCTCTCGAGCGCCCTCGTGTGCGCCGGGTGGGGCTACTTCCTGTATCAGGGCGTCGTCGATCCGCTGGGCGGGATCAACGCGCTCTGGCCGCTCTTCGGCATCTCGAACCAGCTCCTCGCGGCGGTCGCGTTGTGCGTCGCGACGACGATCCTGATCAAGATGGGCCGGCAGCGCTACGCCTGGGTGACGCTTGCGCCGCTCGCGTGGATCGTGGTGGTGACGATGACCGCGGGATGGCAGCTCGTGTTCTCCGCCGATCCCAAACTGGGATTCTTCGCGCGTGCGGCGGCGCTCGCCAGCTCAGGCGATGCCGACGCGGCGCGGCGGGTGTTCAACTACCATCTCGACGCCGTAATCACCCTGTTCTTCATGGCCGTGGTGGCGCTGCTCATCTTCACGTCGGCGCGGGAGTGGTGGCTGGTGCTGTCGAAGCGGAAGGCTGCGGTGGTGCACGAATCGCCGTTCGTAGAGACGGCACTAGTGCCTGCGGACTAGAGTTCTACTTGTGAACCAACTTCAAAGACCTGATTCGGCGGAATCTTGAAGAACGCCGTGGCGCGCAACGCATTGCGCGTCATGAACGCGAACACCGACTCGCGCCACAGGGCCATCCCCGGGCGCTCCGACGCGATCACCGTCTCGCGCCCCAGGAAGAACGTCGTCCCCTCGATCGGGATGTCGAGCTGCTGCTGCTTGCACGCGGCCAACACCTCGATGATGTCCGGGTCCTCAGTGAAACCGTAACGCGCGACAACGCTGTGGAACCCCTTCCCGATCCGTCTAACCGTGACGCGCTCCGCAGGCGCCAGGTGGGGGACGTCCTCCGTAATCACGGTCAGGAAGACGATCTTCTCGTGCAGGACCTTGTTGTGCGCGAGGTTGTGGATCAGGGCCGGCGGCGTGCCGTCCGCGCTGCCGTACATGAACACGGCGGTGCCGGGAACGCGAATCGGCGGCTCGGCCGCGAGATCGGCGAGCAGCAGCTTGAGCGGCACCGTCTTCTCGAGCATCCGCTTGGAGAGGATCTCGCGGCCGCGCTTCCACGTGGTCATCAGGAAATACAAGGCGACTGCGATCGCCAGGGGCACCCAGCCGCCGTTCTGGATCTTCAGCATGTTGGCGGCCAGAAACGGAACGTCCAACGCGAGGAACACCCCGGCCACCAGCGCGGCGCGAGTGAAGCTCCAGCGCCAGACCTCGCGGGACATGACGTAGAACATGAACGTGGTCATGACCATCAGCGTCGACAACGCGACGCCGTACGCCCCCGCGATGTTGCTGGAGGTGCCGAAGCTGAGCACCAGCGCGCACGTCAGAACCATCAGGCCCCAGTTGACCGCAGGCACGTAGATCTGGCCGATCTCGCGCGACGACGTATGGTCGATCTGGAGCCGGGGACTGTAGCCGAGCTGTACCGCTTGGCGGGTGAGCGAGAACGATCCGGAGATCACCGCCTGCGACGCGATGATCGCCGCTGCGGTGGCGAGCACGATCAGCGGATACAGTGCCCAGGTGGGCGCCATATGATAGAACGGATTCACGGCGGCTGACGAGTCCCCGAGCAGGAGCGCCCCCTGCCCGAAGTAGTTCAGCAACAAGGCCGGGAAGGCGACGCTGAACCACGCGTACTGAATGGCGCGGTGCCCGAAATGCCCCAGGTCCGCGTACAGTGCCTCGCCGCCCGTGACGACGAGGAACACGGCGCCGAGCACGATCAGGCTCCGCCCCACGTTCTCGGCCACGAATCGCGCTGCGTAGAGTGGGGACACCGCCGCCAGCACGCCGGGCCGGCCCACGATGTGCACTAGCCCGAGGACCGCCAACGTCGCGAACCACAGCAGCATGACGGGGCCGAACACCGCGCCGATGCGCGCGGTTCCGTGCTTTTGGAACCAGAACAGGCCAACGAGAATGATCAGGGTGAGCGGCACGACCAAGTGCGCCAGCGCGGGCGTCGCCACCTCGAGCCCCTCGACGGCGCTCATCACGGAGATCGCCGGGGTCAGGGCGCCATCGGCGTAGATCAGCGCCGCGCCGAAGATGCCCAGCACGATCATGATCTTGCGGGGTGAGAGTCCTCGCGCGAGCAGGCTCCCGTTCACGAGTGCCATCAGGGCCACGACGCCGCCCTCGCCCTTGTTGTCGGCGCGGATGATCACGATGTGATACTTGATCGTCACGACGAGGACCAGCGACCAGAACACCAGCGACAAGACGCCCATCACGTTATCGGGCGTGAGGGGAATGCGGTGCGGGCCGTGGAACGCCTCGCGCAGCGCGTACAGCGGGCTGGTGCCGATGTCGCCGTAGACGACGCCGAGCGCAGCCACCGCCAGCCCGGCCAAATACCGGCCGCGCGGTTCTTCCTTCTTCTGGGGGGTCTGGGTCACCGGGCAGGAACCCTATGCGAGCGAGCCACAAAAGGCCAGAGCAGCGCCAAAAACAGCCCCAGTCCAGCACTTACGCTGAACGCCACCGCGCCCCCGGCGCGCTGAAACGCCGTGCCGAGCAGCAATCCACCGACGAGCGCCGCGATGCCGCTTGCGGCGTGATAGATCCCGAACCCGCTTCCCTGCCGCGGGCCGGCGAACGCCGCGACGAGCGCGCGTTCCGGACTTTCGGTGAGGCCCGCGACGAGGCCCAGCGCGAGGAAGAGCGCCCACGCTTGGCCCGCACCGGTCGCGAACATCATGCCCACGGCGAGCCCAGCATAGCACACCCAACCGAACCACATCGTGCGCGCCGGCCCGAGCCGGTCCGAGAGCGCGCCACCCAAAAAGCTCGAAGACGACTTCACGACGTGCACCGCGGCCCACAGGAGCGGGACGACCGCGACTCCGATGCCGAGCTGCTGCACGTGGAGGATGATCAAGGTCTCGGGCATGCGGAGGAGGTAGAAGAAGGAGATCGCGAGCAGGGGAAGTGTCGGCGCAGGACGGCGGAGGACGGCGGAGGGCGGCGCAGGGGGCGCCTCATCCGCCGACGTCCGCCGTCCTCCGCCGTCTTTCGCCGCCCATGCTGCGAGCACCAACACCGCGATGCCCGGTACAATGCTGGCAAGAATCACCGTCCTTACGTCAGCACCGGCACGCGCGAGCAGCATCCAGGCCACCAGCGGCCCCAGCACCGCGCCCGCGTGGTCGAGGCCACGCTGCAACCCGAACGCTCGGCCCCTGAGCGGCTCCGGCGTGACGTCGGCGATCAACGCGTCGCGCGGCGGTGTGCGGAGACCCTTCCCCAATCGGTCCACCACCCGCAGGCCGATCACCTGCCAGGCCGCGGCCGTCACGGCGATCACGGGGCGCACGACGACGGCGACAAAGTATCCGATCACGATCAGCGGCCCGCGGCGCGCCGGTCGATCCGCCAGTTTGCCCGAAACGAGCTTCACCAGTGCGGCCGCCGCGTCGGCTGCGCCGTCGAGCGCGCCGAGCGCCACCGCACCGCCCCCCAGGACCCCCGTGACGAACGCGGGGAGCAAGGGGTAAATCATCTCGCTTGCGAAGTCGTTTAGGAGGGAGACAGCACCAAACAGTTTGACTTGCCGCGGGAGACGTTCACTCACCGAGGCCGAGACCCCAGCGAATGAGGGTCACCGGCAGGCCACCGTATGGCAGGACCGCCTCGTGGAACGCGCGGAGCGTGAAGGACGCGCCCCGCGCGGCCCGGAAATCGTCGCGCAGGCGGAGCAGCTCGCGCCGGCCCACGGCGTAGCACAGCTGATAGGCGGGCCAGGCGCAGTAGCGGCGCACTTCGGCTTCGGCGTTGCCCCGTTCGATGCGCAGGTCGCGCACCATCTGGTCCACCGCCTGCTCGGGTGTCATGCCCCGCGTGTGCAGACCGACATCGAGCAGGACCCGCTCGGCGCGCCACAACAGGTGCACCCGTTGGAAGAACATCTCTTCCTCGGAGGCATAGAACCCCTGCTCCGCCATCATGTCCTCGCAGTACAGCGCCCACCCCTCGACCGTCAGCGGCGTCCACAGATTCTTGCGGACGTGCGAGGGGAGCCCTTTCGCGGTGACGAGGTGCAGGTGGTGTCCCGGGTATCCCTCGTGCAGCGCCGTCGCCGCCAGCTCGTAGCGGCTGTGGTCGCGCAGGATGCGCTCCTGCTGCTCCGCCGGGAGTCGCGGGTCGGGGACCGTCACGTAGAACCAGCCCTTGCGGTCGCGCTCATACGCGCCGGGGCTGTCGTACGCGGCGAACGGAATCATCGGTCGCAGGAAGGGGGGCGTCGGGACGACACCGAGCGGTGCGTCCGGGATCGGCGCCAGCCCTTTCGCCGCGACGAACTCGCGAGCGCGCGCCATTTCCCTGGCGTACGAGTCGACGAGCTCGTTGGCACGGGGGTGATTGGCGCGCAGCCGCTCGGCGACGTCGGGCCAGCGGGCGCCGCCGTCGAGGCGGTCGGCGCGCTTCTGCAGATCGGCCTCGATCTCCTCCTTGAGCCGCAGGCCGTAGCGCCACAGCTCGGGCGCGGTGTCGCGCAGCGCGTGCTGATAATGCAGCAGGAAGTTGAACGCATCCTCGCCGATCGCGAAGTGATCGCCACCCGTGTCGAGCCAGCCGTCCAAGTCGCGCTCAAACTCCGCCAGCGCGGCGGTCGCGCGACCCGCCGCGGCCTGGAGCTGCTCGGCTTGCGCCGGGGCGCCGGCTGAGAGTGTGGCGGCGACCTCGTGGAGCAGCAGGCGGCCTCCCTCGCTCATGCGCCGCGCCGTCTCGACGAACACGGTCACGGGATCCGTCAGCGTGGCGCGAGCGTCGTCCATGAACGCGGGAATGTCTTCGAGCCGCCCCATCGCGGCGAGCGCCTTTTGCTCCGGCGTGCGATCGCCCGACAGGAGCAGGTGGTGCAATCCACCAAGCAGGTGCGAGAGCCAGAACTCGGGGTTCGTCGCCTGCGGCCGCAGCTGCTCGAAGCGCTGCATCATCACGCGGATTTCGTTGAGCAGGGCCGTGCGGTCGATTTCCTCGTCCAGCCCGTCCACGCTCGCTTCCTCGAGCGCGGCCCCGATCGCCTTCAGCGCGGCGAGGTGCGGCGCGAGCGCCTCGACGCCGAAGCGGCCGTAGCGATCGTCGTAGCCCGCCACGCCCGCCTGCGTCGCCGAGACGGGGTCCAGGTGCCAACGGAGATCGAAAAACGACCGCTCGATGTCGCGGAAGCTCATGCTTTCAACAGACGGTGGCATTCTTCATCAGACAGCACCCGGTCGGTGCGCTTGGCCGCGTCGAACAACACTTTGCAGGCGGCTTCGTTCTCCGAATCGTAGCCGTGTGTCTCAAGCCAGTACTTCACATTCGACAATCCCGAGACCGGCGAGATGTCGATCCGCTGCGCGAAGCCGAACTCCTCGGCGGGCACCGAGCTGTACACGCGGTCGGCGAGCCAGCCGTGCCCCTTCTTTTTTGCCTTGATGATCGCGGCGGCGTGCACGCCGGTCCCCGTCCGGAATGCGTCGGTGCCGACCACCGGGTAGTTCACCGGAATCGGAACGCCCACGGCGTCCGCGACGAGGCGGCAATATTCCGGCAACCGGCGGATATCGTGGCGGTGCGCGCCGAGCAGCTTCAGGTTGACGAGCAGCAGGTCCATCTCCGCGTTGCCGACGCGCTCGCCGACGCCCAGCGCCGTCGCGTGCACGCGGTCGACACCGGCTTCGATCGCGGCGAGGCAATTGATGAGCCCCATCCCCCGGTCGCGGTGGCCGTGCCAATCAATCTTCACATCTTGGTCTTTGACGATTTCCTGCTTGACGAATTTCACTAACGCCTTTACGCCGTCAGGTGTTGCGTGACCGACAGTATCGGCCAAGCAAAGCCGCGTCGCGCCACAGTCGATCGCCGCACCGTACAGCGCCTTGAGCGTCTCGGGCCGCGCGCGGGTCGTGTCCTCGGTTACGTACATCACGGGGAGCCCGTGCTGTACCGCAAATGTCACCGCCTCCGTGCTCGCCTTGACGATACGATCCAACGTCCAGTCCTCGGCGTACTGCCGGATCGGCGATGAGCCGATGAACGTCGCGGCCTCGATCCTGATGCCGATCTCGTCTGAGATCCGCACGATCGGCTCGACGTCCGAGATCACGGTACGCGCCGCGCAGTTCGGCGCGATGGGCAGCTTGGCGTCGCGAATCTCCCGGGCGAGCGCCCGCACCTGCTCCACCACGCGCGGCCCGGCGCCCGGCAGACCGATGTCGGCCGCGACGATGCCCAGGTCGGCCATCAGGTGCAGCAGCCGCTTCTTGTCGTCGAGCGATGGATCGGTGACCGAGGGAGACTGCAGGCCGTCGCGCAGCGTTTCGTCGTTCAGATCCACGCGCGCCCGCGTCCAGTCGAACGCGGCACCCCCGTTGGCGTCATTCCAATCGTAAATCAGGTCGCGTTCCTCCATGCGATTAGTGTTACGCGGACGTCCCCAGTAGGTCAAGCACCGGGTTGCCGGACGGTGCACAAGGCTTAGTTTGCGGGCGATGCCCGAACCGATAGACAGCGTCGTCACGCACGAACGCGTGCGCGCCGCGCGCCACCACGTCGAGCGCTCCGATGAGCGTACGCTCGATCATCAGGCGGCGTTGTCGGCGATTCCCGCACCCACCGGCGCGGAAGGCGCGCGCGGCGCCCATCTGGCTGAGCTGCTCCGTGAGGCCGGGTTGAGCGACGTCGCCGTGGACGAAGTCGGCAACGTGACCGGGTGGATGGCAGGGGACGCACGCCGCGAAGATGCCGTCGTCCTCTCCGCGCACCTCGACACTGTGTTCGGCGCAGGGCTCGACGTCTCGGTCGAGCGCAGCGGCGTGCGCCTCGAGGGCCCCGGCATCTCCGACAATGCGCGCGGCCTCGCGGCCCTCGTGACCGTCGCCGAAGCCCTCGTGCGAGCGCGCGTTTCAACCGCGCGGCCCGTACGGTTTACGGCGACGGTGGGAGAGGAAGGCCACGGAGATCTGCGCGGCGTACGGCATCTGCTCGACCGGTCCCGCCCCCACGCGTTCATCGCGTTGGACGGCGCCGGCATCGAGCGCATCGTGCATCGCGCGCTGGGCGCGCGCCGCTACCGCGTCACCTACCTGGGGCCTGGCGGCCACTCCTGGGCCGCGTTCGGCGTCGCGAACCCCGCCAACGCCGTCGGCCGCGCCGTCGCTCTCCTCGCGGATTTCCCCACGTACCGCGCACCGCGCACGTCATGTGCCGTGGTGCGGCTAGGCGGCGGAACGGGGTTGAATTCCATCCCTCAAGAAGCCTGGTTCGACGTCGACCTGCGGAGCGAGGATCCACGGGCGTTAGCGCGGCTCGACGAGACGGTCCACGCCGTGGTGGCCCGGGCCCTCGCGGAGGAGAACAGTCACCGCACGGCCGGCACACCCCCGCTTCGCCTCGATCTGCGCCGCGTGGGCGACCGCCCATCCGGGCTCACGCCGCGGGCCCACCCACTCGTGCAAACCGCCATCGCCGCGACGCGGGCGCTCGGCCGCACGCACGAGCTGGCGTGCGCATCCACCGACGCCAACGTGCCGATCGCCCTGGGCGTCCCCGCGATCGCCTTGGGCGCCGGCGGGCACGCGGGCGACGCGCATCTGCCGACCGAGTGGTATGAAAACGTCGATGGACCGCTGGGTGTGGTGCGCGCCCTGCTGGTTACGGCTGCGATGGCGGAGGTGCGTTAGACTTATCGATAGGTAACGCTGAACGCTACACGTTGATCCAGCCGCTCGGGCGACACCAAGTTGCCGCCCACCTCAACTCGCCACCGATCCCAGCTCACCGCTGCCCCCCCCGACCACCCCCATTGCGAGTAGCCAGCTGTGACCTCAAGGTGCGGGAACTCGATCGTGGATGTCGCGCCGTACGGGGTTCCTGGGCGCTCGCGCGTAGAGCGGGAACGAGGAGCCCAACTAATATCAGTGCAGCGGTAGCTCGTCGCTGGTCCATCTTGACGTCCCTCTGCGAGAACGGGTGATCTGAGAACCGTTCACTATCTGAACGCGGCCTGCGCATCAAGAAGCCCCCACCGAGTGAGGCGGATCGCCCGCCCATCAGCGACCCGAACCGCGTAGATCTCCCCCAGTGTCGAGTAGAAGCGACCGTCCGACTGGAGGAATGGATCTACCGTCCACTCGATGAGCACGTATGCACCATCGGATGTCCAAGACGGCGACAACGTCTGAGCGATCTGGGTAGAGGGTGTTCCGTCGTGAATCGTGACGACTGGACGCGGCGGGACGAGCCGACGCGGACTGGAACCGTCACGATTCACCATCCAGACCTGATTGAGCGCGCCGAGTGTCGGCGAGTCGCTCGTCCCTGCAACATAGGCGATGACCTGCCCGTCCGGACTCACGGACGGCCAGTCCCACACATTTAGAGACGGACTGAACCGACGTACGGAGTCTCCCGCGAGGGTAAGTTCCCATAACTCGCCACCACTAGCCTTGGGCAGGACGATGACCAGATTCCCGTCAGGCGCCACGTCAAAAAACGGCGGACGCGGCGCGCTCAGGTTGGTCCGCCGACGCGCGTCGGTCCCATCCGCGCGTACCGTCCACACTTCCCACGCACCCGTGCGATTAGCGAGAAAGGCGATGAGGGTGTCCCCAGGGAGCCACACCGGCCAGATCTGGTGCCCGGGCATGCTGTCGAGAAGAATTCGGCTGCTCCCAGCTTCGAGATCCAGGAGGTACAGCGCCTGGAACGCGGTGGAAGAAGCGGGGCGGGGTCCGTACGTCGCCGCGATACGCCGATCGCCGGGGAGGCGAGCGCGTCCGCTGCCTCCCCCGCCGAAACCAGGGACGTGAACGACCTTTTGCCCTGGGAAGTCACGCAAAGCGAGGCCGAGTGGGTCCAGAGGCTGGCTGCCTGCCTCCTGCCTGATCCATATCATGCGCCCCGTCATACGCGGGAGCACTATCATTGAGAATGAGAGCACAAAAGCCGGGCCGCTGAGGGTAGTCGCGGTGAGGATTGCCGAGCCCGTATCAAAAGCTACCAGAAGTGAGTCAGATAGCACCCGAATGACGGTCGAGTCACTCGACTGCCATGTGACGGCGGGCCGCGGAGCCCCGATCGGCCGCCCGCCGGAGTCCATGTAGAACGCTATGAGGGGTATCGAATCATCGACGAACGCTGCGGAGGCACCTGAGCCCCAGAACAATCCGGTGGGGCGCACGCGGCCTTGGCCCGTGCTGTCGATACAACTTGGGAGGACCACCAGAAACACTGCGAGTAGCAAGTCGAACTTCTCCACCAGCCGCACTCCCGAAACTGGTGCCTACAGCATACGAAGGTCAGAGTCCGGGAAGAAGTGTGGCGCGAGAGCAGCAGGGGATCTCAATCCCACAAACAACCCCACCCTGCTCGTTACGGCTGCGATGGCGGAGGTGCGTTGACCGCCTTCAGGGCCTCGCGGGGGTGCTGGGTCGCGCGCAGCTGCGAAGAGTAAACGTGGCGGACGACGCCACCCTTGCCGATCACGTAGGTCACTCGTCCCGGCAGAATGCCGAGCGTCCGCTCCACACCGTATAACTCGCGCACCATCCCGTCGCGGTCCGAGAGCAGCAGGAACGGCAACCGCTCGTTCGCGGCGAACCGCCCGTGCGACTTCACCGAGTCGGAGCTGACGCCGACGACCTCGGTGTCCGCCGCGACGAAGACGTCATAGGCGTCGCGAAACGCGCGCGCCTCGAGCGTGCACCCGGGCGTCGCGTCTTTGGGATAGAAGTAGAGGGCGACGTTCTTCGTCTCGGTCAGCTCGTACAGGCGTACGGGCTTCCCTCGCTGGTCGAGCAGCGTGAAGTCCGGCGCGGCGTCTCCGACGTTCAGCTTCGTCAATGGGCCTCCCCTCCACCAACCGCTCTACCCTTATTCGTGTGCATCAGGAACAGGAGCGGGAGCGACAGAACGAAACACGCCCCGAACAGCAGAAACAGCTGCTCAAATGACAGCATCAAGGCTTGCTGCGTGACGACCCCGTTCAGGTACGCGACGGCCTTGCTCTGCGCGATCGCCGGGAGGTCGCCTCGAGCGATCAGCGCGTTGGCGACCGCGGCGAGACGCTCCTGGGTCGCCGCGGCGTACGCCGTCACGTTAGCCGCCAGATCGGCCCTGTGAATCGCGGTGAAGCGCTGCAACAGCGTCGCTGACAGGGCAATCCCCACGCTGCCGCCGAGCTGCCGCATCAGGTTGAAGAGACCAGTGCCATTGGGGATGCGGGACATGGGCAGGTCGGCGAGCGCCAGATTCGTGAGCGGCACGAAGATCAGGCCCAGTCCCACACCGCGGAACACGAGCGGCCAGAAGAAGTCCGGCATACCGCTCTGCGTGGTGAAGTGCGCGTGCTTCCACATCGACAGGGCGAAGAGCGCCACTCCGGCGAGGATGGACAATCGCCCGTCGAACTTGCCCTGCAACCGGCCCATGAACGCCATCGTGAATGCGCTGGCGAGCGCGCCCGGCAGAATCACGAGGCCCGTCTGGTTGGCGGTGAAGTGCTGCACGTTCTGGAGATAGACGGGCAGCACGAAGACCGTGGCGTAGAGGCACACGCCCAGCACCAATCCGAAGACCACTCCCACAGCGAGCTGACGGCTCTTGAGGATACGAAGATCGACGACCGGATAGTCTATTCGCAGCTCATGCCAGACGAAGGCGATGAGCGACGCCACGCTCACCCCCAGGAGGGTGCGCACCTCGCCCGAGGCGAGCCAGTCGAGCCGCTCGCCGCGCTCCAGCATCATCTGCAGGGCCCCCACGCCGGCGGCGAGCAATAGAAGGCCGACGTAGTCGACCCGCGATGCCTTCTGCTGATGGATGGAGTCCTGTATGAACGACAGGGTGAGCGCCAACGCCAGCATCCCGAAGGGGATGTTGATGTAAAAGATCCACGGCCAGCCGTAGGCGTCGGTGATGAAGCCGCCGACCGTCGGACCGAGCGTGGGCCCGACCATGACGCCCACGCCGAAGATCGCCATCGCGGTGCCGTACTCCTCGCGCGGAAACTCCTCGTAGAGAATCGCCTGCGAGGTGGAGAGCAGCGCGCCGCCCCCCAACCCTTGCACGATGCGCCAGAAGACGAGCGCTTCGAGGGAGCCGGCGTTGCCGCACATGAAGGACGCGATCGTGAACAGCGCGATCGACCCGGCGAAGTAGCGGCGCCGCCCGAAGAACGCCGAGAGCCACCCGGTGATCGGGAGCACGATGACGTTGGCGACGATGTACCCGGTCGAGACCCAGGCGATCTGGTCCAACGTGGCGCCGAGGTTCCCCATCATATGGGGGATCGCCACGTTCACGATGCTGGTGTCGAGCAGCTCGAGCACCGACGCGAGCGACACCGTGATCGCGATGAGGTACCGGTAGCGATACCGGTCCGATGCGGCCGCTGCGAGCGGCAGCGAAGCGGCGGTCACGGGCGCGTCACTTGGTCTGGATCGTCACCACGGCGCTCATCCCCGGCCGCAGTGGATGCGCCGGGTCGGCGGGACCGGCGAGCCGGACCCGCACGGGGATGCGCTGCACGACCTTCGTGAAGTTGCCGGTCGCGTTATCGGGCGGCAGCAGCGAGAACTTGGCCCCCGTCGCCGGCGACAGACTCTCGACCTGCCCACGGAAGTGGCGGCCCGGATATGCGTCCACGGTGATCTCCGCTGGATCACCGGGCGTGACGTCCGCGGTCTCGGTCTCCTTGAGGTTCGCAACGACCCACACGTCCTGGAGCGGCACGACGGCCATGAGCGGCTGGCCCGGCTGCACCAGCTGGCCGACTTCCGCGGTCTTCTTCGACACCACGCCGTTCGCGGGCGCCGTGATGCGCGTATACGAGAGCTGCAGCGCCGCCTGATCGCGCGCCGCGCGTGAGGCGGCGACGCGGGCGTCTGCCCCCGCCAGGGCCGCCTGCGCGGCGGCGAGCTGGGCGTCGGCCGCACTGGCGGCGGCGCGCGCTGCATCGAGCTGCTGCGCGCTCACGATGTCCTGTTGGGCCAGGGGCTCCATGCGCGCCAGATCGGCACGCGCCTTGAGCGCGTTGGCCTGCGCCTGCGCGACCGCGGCCTCGGCCTGACCGACGCGCGTGCGCGAGCTGACCGTCGCGAGCAGCGCCTTCAGGTCGGCCTCGGTCTGCGCCAGCCGCACGGCGAAGTCGCGGTCGTCGAGCACCACCAACGTGTCGCCGGCCTTCACGTCCTGGTTCTCCCGGACCCGCACCTCGGCCACGAAGCCACCGACCTTGGGCAGGATCGGGATGATGTGGCCGTCCACCTGCGCGTTGTCCGTCGAGACGTGCGAGCGCGCGAACCACCAGCGCTTGGCGCCCAATCCCACGAGGCCAAGCATCGCCACGCCCATTGCGAGGAACACGACGCGGCGCCTGCTGCCGGGGGCCGCCTCGCGCTTGCTCGACGCCCCTGTTCGTTTCGCCTCAATCTCTGGTTCCATAGTCGTCGCCATAACTGATCCTCTTTTAGCTATCCAAGGTTAGTGTAGGCTTCTCGCCAGGCCGGCTGCGCGAGCCAGCGCGACCCGGGCCGTCGCGGCCGCGAAGCGCGCGTCGATGTCGGTGTCACGCGCCCGCAGCAACGAGGCCTGCGCGTTGATCACTTCGATGTTGCCCGCCACTCCCGCGGCGAAGCGCTCCCGCGCCTGCGCCATCTCGTCGGCCGCGAGCCTGAGCCGCTCGGCCGCGATCACCTGCTGCGCCTGCGCCGACGCGAGGTCCAACAGGGCCGTCTCGACCTCCGCGGCGATCTGCTGCCGCAGGTCGCGGGCCCGCACGTCACTCTCCCGCACCACGGCTGTCTGCTCGGCCGCGCGGCCCTCGCGGCGGAAGCCGTCGAGGATCGGGATCGAGACCTGTACCCCGATCTGCCGCGTGCTGACCGACGTGCCGAAGTCCAGGCCGCTCAGCCCGTAGTCCGCGGCAACGTCCAGTCGGGGCAGGCGCTCGGCATTGATCGCGGACTTGGCGGTCCGCGCCGCGTCGCCGCGGGCGACTTCGGCTGCGAGGTCGGGGCGGCGCGCTATGGCGAGCGCCACGATCGAGTCGGGGCTCGTGGGCACGTCGGCCTGCGGCAGCGCCGCCGTCAGTGTGTCGGTGATCTCGATCGGCGTCCACGGGTCGAGGCCCAAGGCACGGGCGAGGTCGATGCGCGCGCGGTCCAGCTGATTGCGGGCCACGAGGAGCGCGCCGGCGGCCGACACGAGCTGCGTGCGGGCACGGGTCACGTCGATGGCCGCGCTCACGCCGGCGTTCTTCTGGGCCTGCGCGAGACCGACCAGGTCGGCCGCGACGGCGGAGTCGGCCCGACGCGCGACCACTTGCGCCGCCGCGCGGGACACGCGCAGGTACGCCAGGGCGGCGCCCGCCGCCGCGTTTTCGGAGACGGCGCCGCCTTCGGCGCTCGAGCCCCTGACCTGCGCCCGCGCCGCGCGCACCCGCGCCAGACTCGACAGGTCGAAGACCGTCTGCGTGAAGCGCAGGCGCGCGTCCACGTTGTCGAACGGTCCGATGATCGTGGGCAGACCCGATCCCGGTGGGAGCGGGAATTCGATGCCCAGGGTCTTGCTGTTGAATGTCCGATTGACCCACCCCGCGCCGACGGAGAATCCGGGGAGCAGCGCGCTGCGCGCCTGGCGCACGCGCGCCTCGGCTTCGTCGGTGCGCAGACCCGCCAGCTCGACTGCAGGAGCGTCGCCCGCGGCACGGCGTACCGCCTCGGCAAAGGAGAGCCGCAGGGGCGCGGGAGTCTGCGCCGCCAGCGGAGCAGCGATCAAGAGGCCAAGGGCCAACGACCAACGGCGCTTAGGATTTCGCGATGCCATGGAGATAGAGATCGATGTGGGTGTCGAGATAACTGCCGACGTCGAAGCCTTCGGGCATACACGACGCGAAGGCCCGGCGCGCAATCACAGCGTGCATCAGGGGAGCCATCGCGAGCTTCGAAGCGACGGCCAGATCGACGGGCCGGAATTCCCCGGACTTGATGCCGCGCTCCAGCACGCTCGCCATGAGCCGCTGGCCGCGCACGGCGACTTCCTGATAGTAGAAGCGGCCCAGCTCGGGGAAATTCCCGGCTTCGGCCATCATCAGTTTCGGCACGCCGGCGAGGTTGGTCTCCCCCACGAGGCGCCAGTACTCGCGGATCAACTTTTCGAACAGATCCCGCGCGCTTCCCGTAAACGCTTGGGCCACGGCCTCGCCCTGGGCGATGACGGGCACGATCGTCTCGCGGACCACCGCCTTGAAGAGCGCTTCCTTGTTTTCGAAATAGAGGTAGATCGTGCCCTTGGTGACGCCGGCGCGGCGGGCGACGTCTTCGAGCTTGGTGGCCGCGAAGCCCCGTTCGACGAAGACGTCGAGCGCGGCAGCCACAATCTCTTCGGGGCGGGCATCTTTGCGGCGCTGCCAACGTGGCTTTTTAGCGACGGCGGTTCGAGGCACGGAGGCTCCAGAGTTAATTACTGAACGGTCAGTAAGTAACGCAGGTTCCTCGGCGGCGTCAACCCCTGCGGTAGAAGAAGATCAGACCCGTCACTGGGGGCACGGCACCGACCTGGCGCAGCATCGTGACCACCTGGCCGCGGTGGTAGGACGAGTGATCCACCGTGTGCCGAAACATCTGGCCGAAGGTATGCAGGTACTCGCTGCCGGTCGACGGCTTCACGGTCCGCGTCTCGTCCATCTGCGCCTCGCCGAGCCGTCCAAGGAAGGCCCCCCGCTCCGCCTCGACCTGCTCCCACCGCGCCCGCAAGTCGGCGAGCGTGAGCAGGTCCTTTCCCTGGTAGACCGTGGGGTTGGGCTGCTTGAGCCAGCGGTTCAGCCAGAGGTGCTCCGCCCAGACGATATGCGCCAATGTGCCGTGAACGCCGCCGTGACTGCTCTTCAGATCGCGCTGGTATTGCTCCTCCGATAAGGCTGCCGCCGCATCAAACAGCTGGCGGTTGGCCCAGGCGTTGTAGGCGAACAGCTCGCGGAATTCGTCTAGTCGTGACAGCATGTTTCGGTGCAACAGGCGTCGGTAGATGAGGCGGCGGTTGATGAAGCGGCGGTCAAGTCGGGTTGCGTGTCGCCGACCTTTACCACAAACACTTCCCACTTGTAGCCGTTGGGATCTGTGACCCAGAGCTTGTCCTGAAGAGCGTAGCAACAATCCACGTCCGCCTCTTCAAAGGTCGCGAGTCCCTCGCTCTGTAACCGGACCGCAGCCTCTTTGACCGCCGCCGTCGAGGCCACCTGGATCCCCAGATGGTTCAACGCTCCCGCGCTGACATCTGGAGACGCGTTGAGCGTCAGGTTCAGCGCCGGCTCGGCGACGTCGAACTTGGCGTACCCGGGCTTGTGCTTCACCGGCTCGATGCCGAGGAACGTTCGGTAGAATCGCACCGATTCGTCGAACTTGGGCGTGTTGAGGGCGACATGCACCTTCATACGGCGACTCCTTTCAGGGCACTGACGGGAACGAGCCGGCTGCGGGTGCAGCACTCGGCGTAGAGAAAGGCCAACAGATCGCGCAGCCCGACGGCGTCGGCGCGGTAGCGCAGGTACTTCCCTTCCCGCGTCACGGCCACGAGTCCCTCCCGCTGCAGGGCGTCCAGGTGGTGCGACAGCGTAGAAGGGGGAATGTCGAGCTCCTCCTGGATCTCTCCGACCACCAGTCCGTCGGGGTTGGCCGAGAGCAGTAGGCGAACGATGGCGAGGCGGACTTCGTGTCCCAGGGCGGCAAACTTGGGGGCGAACTGGAGGGCGGCGGCAGCGGTGGCAGTTTGCACAATTCGATAATACTAGAAGTATAGGTGTCGTGTCAACCCCGAAGGGGAGGCTTAGACTTGAGTCATGGATCAGGCCGCGAGGTACGCCCGAGGGGTCCGCATCGTCGCCGGGACGATTGCCCTCGTCATCATCGGGAAGCACCTCACCACGGACGTACCCTCGATCGTGGAGCACGATCTCCTCGTCGTGCGCGCCATTGCGATCGCGGTCGCGATCGGCATCGCTCTGCTCCCCTTTCGGCACCCTTCCGCAGCTGAGCTGCGAGGCCTCGCCTTCGGGTTAGGTATCGGTGTGGTGTTCGCAACGGTCGGGGTTGCCACGGTGCTGCCGGAGGAGGTCTGGGAGCAGTCGGTTTCGCTCGTCGCGATGATGTTCGCTGCGGCCCTCTTCATGCCGTGGTCGTGGCGGTGGCAGGCCGCCTTCGTTGCCATCGCCCTGCTGGCCGCTACCGTCGTATTCACGCTGGTCATTCCCCGCAACGCACTCGACGGCCACACCATCGTCCGCGTGCTGCTCACCCTTTACGTCTTCGCCGCGCTTAGCGTCTTCGGGGCACATCTCGCCGATCGCGCTCGCCGCCACGTGGCCGTGTCCGAGGCACGATACCGGGGCCTCTTCGAGGGCTCGAGCGACGGCATCGCCCTGCTGGACCGTGACGGCGTCGTGCGGGAGGCAAACCCTCGTCTCGCGGACCTCCTGGGTCGCCCCGTGGCGGCGATCGTCGGCGCTCCGTTGCGCAGCTTCTACGCCCCCGACCAAACGACGGTCACCGGCACCTGGGCGATTCCCGACGAGCATGCCGCTGCCCAACGCGGCGACCTGCGTTCCGCTTCGCGCACCCTGCTACGGCCCGATGGCCGCACCGTGGATGTCGAAATCGGGTTCGCGCCGCTGCCAGGCCGGGATGAGCCTCTCGTCCAAGCCGAGCTGCGCGACCGTACCGAGCGCCGCGCCCAAGAGCGGCGCCAGATGCAGGAGCAGCGGCTCGACTCGATGGCGCGGCTCTCCGGCGCGCTCGCCCATCAGTACAACAACATCCTGGGCGGCATCCTCACCCATGCAGCCGTCTTACACGAAGAGGTGACGAGTCCCGATGCGCGCAACGCGGCCGACGAAGTCCTCAAAGCCGCCCGCCGGGGGCGGGAGCTCACCCAGGAACTGCTCTCCCTCAGCCGACCGGAAAGGGTCGCGCTCCGGCCCTCGTCCCCGGCGCAGCTCGTGGAGAGCGCCGCGGCTCTGGCGCGGGCTGCGGTTCCCACCGGGGTCGACGTGCAAACCGACGCCCCCGCCTCACTGCCCTCGATTCTCGCCGATGTGGACCAGCTCGTCCACGCGTGCCTGGAGCTCGTCTTCAACTCCCGCGACGCGATGCGCGGGCGGCCGAACCCCCGTCTCACGTTCACGGCCGCCGAGGAGCCCATCTCGCCAGGCGCTCCCTCGCAACTGTGGCCCGGCGCGCCACCGGGGCGTTACGTGCGCATTTCGATCGCCGACACCGGCCGGGGAATGGATCCCGCGATCGCCGACCGAGTGTTCGAGCCGTTCTTCACGACCAAACCGATGCACGAGGCGAAGGGGCTGGGGCTCGCGGAGGTGCAGCGCGTCATGCGGGAACACCGCGGCGCGGTGCGAATCGAGACCGCGATGGGGAAGGGCACGACGGTGCATCTCCTTCTGCCCGTCGCTCCCCCAGCCGCCCCCGCATCGCCGGTTCCGCCTCTCCCCGCCGGGGAGAGGCGGTCAGGGGGTGAGGGCGGCACCAAAGGGGCGACGATTCTGGTCGTGGACGACGAGGCGATCGTCCGTAACAGCTTGAAGCGCGCCCTCACACGTTTCGGGTACCGCGTCCTCGAGGCGGGCGATGGCGGCTCGGCGCTGGCCACGATGCAGGCCGCCGACCCGCCCGTCGACTTGATCATCCTCGATCTCGTGTTGCCCGGGGGTGGCGCGGGGATCTTCGAGCTGCTCAAGGCGGTGCGGCCCGATGTGCGGGTGCTCATCTCATCCGGCTACAGCCCCGACGCCGACGCGGCACGCGGCCTGGCGGAGCGGGTGGAGGGATTCCTGCCGAAACCGTACGAGCTGAGCCAGCTCCGGACAGCGGTGACCCAGGCGCTCGCCGGCAGAGGCGCCTAGCGGGCGGCTGCGCGCTCCCCGCCGTCGAGCACGCTGTCCTGTACCGTTCGACCCTCGATCGCCTGATCGTCGCCCACGACAGAGCCTTCGACCATCGCGCCCTGGATCCGGACGTTCTTGCCGAGAATGCTGTTTGCTACGGTGCTGCCCGTTACGCTGCTCCCCGCACCGAGCGAAACGTTGGGACCGATGGTGCACGCCTCGAGACGCACGCCGTCTTCGATGTAGACGGGATCCCTGATGATGACGCCGTTCGGGACCGTTCGGGGACGGCGCGCCCGGCCATGCTCGAGCAGGTGGCGATTGGTCTCGAGTAACGTGTCCACCTTGCCGCAGTCGTACCAGCCGGTGACTTCGCCCACGACGAGCTTCTTGCCCTTGTCCACCATGTACTGGAAGGCGTCGGTGAGATAGAACTCTCCACCCTTCCCCGGTTTGCTGCGCATCACCTCGGCGATCCCGTCGAAGAGCGTCTGCCAGTCCTTGATATAGTAGAGACCGATGTTGGCGAGCTTCGAGATCGGCGTTGAGGGCTTTTCGACGATCTGCGTCATGTAGCCGCGCTTGTCGGTCACGATGACCCCGAAGCGCTGGTAATCCTCGACCTCCTTGGCCCACAGGATGCCGTCGGCGTCTGATGTCTTCACGATCGACATGTCGGTGTCGAACAGCGTGTCCACGAAGATGATCATCACCGGACCATCGATGTACGGACGTGCCAAATTGATGGCGCCCGCGGTCCCATCCAACGTCTTTTGCTCGACGAATCTCGCAGGCACGTCGTAATTCTTCACGATGTGTTTCTCGACGACGTCCTTCAGGTGTCCGGTAATGACGATCAGCTCCTCGACGTCGAGGCCGCGTACGGTGTCCATTACGTAGTCCATTACCGGCCGGCCGGCGACGTTCACGAGGGGTTTGGGAACGCGCTTCGTCAGCGGCAGGAGCCGCGTGCCCTTGCCTGCGAGCGGTACGATGACTTTCATGGCACGCGTCCGTAGCGATCTTTGAGCCGTACCACGTCGTCGATCTCCGGTGTGGAGGCTTCGAGCAGATCGGTCGCGACGACCGCTTCGAACTGATGGATCGTCGGTGGGGCGATGTGGAACGCCTCGCCCTCCCGCATGCGCCGCTCGATCAGCGTCTCGCCCTGCTGCAATCGCAAGACGATCTCGCCCGTCAGCACGTAGATCGTCTCATCTTTCTTATTGTGATACTGCAAGCTGAGCACGTGGCCGGGCTCGATGTGCAAGATCTTGCCGACGTACCGGTCGGTCCGCGCCCAGATCAGCTCGTGTCCCCAGGGCTTCTCGACCCGATACGGGACGTCGCTCATAACACACCCCTCTCAACGAGTTTCAGCCGTAGCGATGATGGAGTCGTGACGCACGCGGTCACGCACACACCGCACCCGACGCAGCCTTCGGGCTTGAGCACCGGATGCCCGTGGTCGTCCATGGCCAGGGCCCGCTCGCCCACCGGGCAAGACCGCGCGCACACGCCGCACGGGGACCCCTGGAACGTGATGCAGCGCTCCGGATCGAGCTCCAGCACCCCCATGTGGATCGAGGCCCACATGTCGCTCGGCACCACCAGGGCGCCCGTCTCGCACGCCGCGGCGCAGGGCATGTCGGGGCAAGCGATACAGGCTTGCATCGTTGGCTCGATGTACGGCGTCCCCGCAGCCAGCCCGGCGTTTGCGGGCGCCTTAATGATGGCGTGCACCGGGCAGACGTCGATGCAATCGCCGCACCGCGTGCACGCCGCCACAAACGCGACCTCGGGGGCAGACCCCGGGGGCCGGAACCAGCGGCGCGGCGCCACCCGATCTTCGGTCCGTTCCGCGACCTCCTTCAGGAGGCGACCCAGGCTATCCTGTAGAAACCTCCGCCGTCCTCCGCCGCCATCCGCCGTCTTCAAAAGCTCGACTCCAGACTCACCTGCCAGCGGAAGGCGAGGCGCCCATCGTTCACGCCATTGCCGTCTGCGGCGTAGCCCCAGCGATTGACGATGAAGGGGAATTCGAGCCTGAACGTCCAGCTCAAGTCCTTGATGCGGTGGCGCGTCACGACGCCCACTCCTGCATCGTACAGCGCCGTGTACGCTTTGCCGGACGTCGATGGCACGGCGAGCGTGTCGACTAGCCCCAAGTCGACGAATCCCTCGAGCGAGACGTTGCGGTGCACGGGCCTCGTGGCTTCGAGGTTGACGCCGGCGGCCCAGCGCCCGCCCAGGTCGGCGCGGAAGGCCCGCAGGTTGGCGTTGCCCGGCGCGTGATAGTGAAAGTCCGGGCGCACGAACAGCGCGCCGCGGCTGCGTAGCAGCGGATTGGTGAATGTCTCGTAGGGATCGGCGCCCGCGATGGGGATGCGACGCTGCAGCGGCGGTGGGTTGTCGCCGAGATAGGCGCCACCGAAGACGCGGATGGCCAGCTGCGACTCGAGCCAGAAGGGGGTCCGCACGCTCGCTTCGGCAGTGAAGCGCCCGAACCCTTCCATATCGTAGCGGTTGGTCGACACGACGCCCGCCCCGGGATTGCGATACACGACTCCGCCGCGGGCGCCGAGCCGGGCCTGCCAGAGGGTGCGGCCGCGTTGCACCGCCGTGCTCACCCACGGCCCCGCTTCGATCGTCCCCGCGTCGTCCCACTGGTTGCGATCGACGTAGCCCAGGTCGGTGGTCGCCATCCACAGGAGATCAAAGCCGGTGTGCGGGTCCGCGCCGAAAGTCGGGTGCCGGCGCAGCGAGCGGGCCACGCTGACCGCGACGCCGGTGCGGCCTTCGACCGACCAGGCGGCCACGCTCGATTCGGTGCGCGGCAGCGGATGGCTCACCGGGTTCGCGAACCGCACGTACTCACCGAACCGATTCGTCGCACCGGCATGCAGGGCCGCAGACACGAGGCTGAGCGTCTTGTTGTAGCGACCGAGGTAGTTGTCGCGGCCGCGGAGCGCGAGCGTCAGACCGCCGTAGTCGTTGCTCCACGCGACGGGGAGTAAGGCCGTGACGTTCCGGTCGCGTCGCGCCACCTCGCGCGTGGGGTTGTCCAAGCGCCAGGCATGTTTCTTTCGCTCGCCGTTATTCAACATGTTCCAGTCGTGCGCGCGGACGCGGGGGTCGAGCATCAGGCGGCCGGGTTTCCGCGCCGTCGTGAATTCGATCCGCTCGACCTCCGGTTGGCCGGTCGAGCGCGTGTAGATCGTGTCCTTGTCCCCGATCTCGATCGGCATCCAACCGTCACCGACACGCTCGATGGAGACGGCCGTCAGCCATCGGCCGTTGGCCAACCGTTTCCGCTTGACGCGCCGAAGCCGATAGTCGATGAGCGGCGTGCCGTGCAGCCACTGGGCGAAGAGCCAGTTCAGGTCCATCCCCGAGACTTCTTCGGCGACGTCGCGAAACGCGCTCTCGTCCACATGCTTGAGCTTCCAGCGGTCGTAGTACGTCCGCAGGATCCGGCGCATCGCGTTGTCACCCACCACGTACCGCAGCTGCTCGTAGAACAGCTGCGCCTTGGAGTAGATCATCGTGTTGTAGGTGGTGAAGTCGCGGTAGCGCTCGCTCACCATCGAGACGGGCTCGCTCCATCGGTCCAAGTCCCAGAACAAGATGTTCTCTTCCACACCGGGATACGCCGGGCCTTGGCCTTGTGACTCGAAGAACCAGCCCGTCTGGAAGCTCGTGAAGCCTTCGTCGAGCCAACCCTCGCGCCATTCGTTGTTGGCGAGGATCCCCATCGTGTAATTGTGTCCGACTTCGTGGACGATGAGGCCGAGTCCCGCGCTGCCGTCCATCACCATCATCGGGAACTCGGTGCCTCCGCCCTCGATGCGGTGCACGTTCGTCATCTGGGGCCAGGCGAACTTGCCGTAGAGCGAGTCGAGCCAGGCGAGCGCCGTCTCGGTGCGCTGCACGGCGACCCCCTTGCCCCACGTGGCGCTGTCACCGGGCTGATACAGCACGCGGACGACGACGTCCTTGTAGCGACCCTGCTCGTAGCGATAGTCGGGATTGAGCGAGAAGGCGAAATGGTGCACATCCTCGGCGTAGAACCGGATGCACTTCCTGCCCGCTCCCACCACCCCGCACCGGGTACCGGGTACCGGGTATCGGGTGCGCTGATAGTCGATGGCGCCGCTCCCGACGGCCGCCTTCTGCCATCCGGGATCGCCTTCGACTGGGACCCCCGTCGCACCGATGACCTGATCGGCCGCGAGATCCAGAGTGACATCGTACCGCGCGAACTCGCCGTAGAACTCGCCCGCCGGATAGAGCGGGTGGTCCTCCCAGCCATACTTGTCGTACACGACGACTTTGGGATACCACTGCGCGAAATCGAAGCGACGGCCCTGCCGTCCCTGGCGCCGCGGCAGCGTCGAGGGCCGCGCCTGCCAGGTGATCTCGACGACCATCGAGTCTCCCGGCGCGAGCGGACGCCGCAAGGACCAGTGCGCGATCGTCGAATCGGGGGCGTACGGGTAGTCGGGCATGCCGAGCGAGGTCTGCGTGATCCGCTCGAACGCGTAGTCGGGATCCTTGAGGTGCTGAAACCGCACTCGGCCTTCGGCCGAGTCGACCGCCGCCCAGCGCGAACCGGGGCGAAACGCGTTGAGGTATTGATGCACGTAAAAGTCGCGCAATACGTCGGGCGAGCGGTTCACGTACGTGATTCGCACGCGTCCGCTCAGCACCCCTGACGGCTCGTCGAGCGATGCGCTGATCTCGTACGCCACGCCCTGCTGCCAGTAGCCCGTGGTGTCGGCGGTCGTGAGAAGTAACAGGAGCGGAAGCATAGGGACCGGGAATCTCGCGTGTTTCCGACCCCGCTCGCAAGGAAAGGAGGCCGTCGCTCGACGCCTCCGGCCTCAAGATGGGCCTTCACTTTGGAGGAGGAGACCCATGTTGCACCGCATCTTCATCGTCGCCGTCCTCGCGGCGGCCAGTGCGTCCGCCGCCTGCGGCGACCGCACGCCCCTGAATGCGCCACCGAATGCCGTGGTCAGTGCGAGCGCCGGGAAGCCGCAGAAACCGGAGAAGCTGACCCGCGAGTTTGCCCAGGCGCTCAAGAATCCGGTGTTCCGGGCGTACGTGAAGGCGCAGCTCGACGCGTCGCCGTTCCGCGAGCACAAGCTGCAGTTCCAGACGTTCCTCGGCGCCAACGGCAAGCGCGCGCTGCGCTACCTCGAGACGGGCGCCGAGCAGGAGGCGCAGGCCGCCATCCCCCTCGAGGTCTATTTCCCGGTCGCCGAGCATCGGGCGGCGTGGACCGGGGACGAGAACGTCCTCGTCGCGACGGCGATCACCGATCGCGACGTGCCGGTGGCCTTCGACCCCCAGGGCAGGCGTCACGAGTTGGACGCGGAGACTCCCCCCACGACGCCCGTGATCGCTTTGGTGCCCGTCGAGACCGACTTCACCCTCGCTCCCCAGCGCCAGACGTGCATGGAAGATTGCGGAGGGGGTGGCGGGGGGGGTGGCGGAGGGGGCAGTGGCGACGTCATGCCGCCGCCACCGCCGCCGGCCGGTTTGTACATGACCAAAGCCCATTTCGTGCAAGACTTTGAAGGCTGGTTGAAGGGTGCCCCCGAATTTGAAGTGCATATCCTGGGGCAAATGGGGCAGACCGACTCCCTCACCAGCTATCAGTGCGCCGGCGAACGACAGTATGGACTGTACTTCTTCAATCAAGACGACCTGGACTGGTCGGGGCAGGTGCTGCTCTTCTCCAAGCAGCAGCTCGATCAGTACAACCTCGCGCACGCGGGACAGAACGTGCGCGTGTTCGTCGTGGAAGACGACGACACGCCGTGTGAGATCAAGACCGACCCCGATCGGTTCCAGAAGGTTGTCTACCAGATTGACAGTCTGTATCAGCGACTCACCACGGGGAACGATTCGAGCACCGCACTCCAGAAGTACTTCGGCTACGGACGGGCCGCCTACAGCGTCTGGCAGGCGCTGGCCTCCTTCTTCAAGAGCAACGACGAGCTGGTCGGGAACGCCGTGCAGGACGTGATCGTCGGGGAGACCCATCCGGGATACAACTGGTTCGTGAAAGGTGAAAACACGATCACGAACGGTTGGATCAATCTGGTGATGTACTGACCAATCATCCGAGAGCTACTATGCGCAGACTGATCGTCGTCGCGGCACTCGTCGTCCTCCCGATGGACGTTGCCCAGAGTCAATGGACCATCGTGTTGGAGGGTGGCGTGAGTCGATTCGGAGGCTCCGCCCATGACACCGCCAACGGCAGCGGGCCGCCGCAGTGGCGTCCCGGTGACGTGCCGACGATCGGTCTGCGTCTGGAGCGTGGCATGGGGCGCGTGCGCGTCGGGCTCAGGGGCTCGTACGGGAAGCCCGGCCTGAGCGCCACCGGACAAGGCATCACCGTGACGGACAAGACGTCTGGGCAACTGATCGAACTGGCCACTCTCGTGGCCGTCCGGGTGGGAGGGATCGGGCCGAGCGGAGTGGTACGAGCGGAACTGGGGCCCGCCCTCCACCTGTGGAAGTTCGACGATGATACACGCGACCGGGTCAGCGCCCTCGGCGCTCTCGCCTACGAATGGCCCGTCGCGGGGCGATTCTCGAGCGCGATCCGGTTCGAAGGGATGGTGTCCAAGTCGTGGTTTGCGGAGGGGGACCTGCCGCCGGAATACGATCTGCGGCTCACGTGGCGCTACGGGGTGACGCTGGGGCTCAGGTATCGACTGTAGGCCGTTACTCGCCGGTGAGCATCCTCCGCTTCAGCGCCATCAACCGCCGCCGCACCGAGCCGTCGAGGATCCGGTCCCCCACCCGCACCACCACCCCGCCCACGATGTTGCGATCGGTGCGGAAATGCGCCCGCACCTCGCGCCCCAGCGCCTCGGTGAGCCGCGTGACGATCTCCTTCTCGGTACGCGCGTCGGGCTCGCGCGCCAGCGTCACGCCGGCGTGCACCCGGTTCAGCTTCTTGTCGAGCAGGACCATGTACTGCTGCGCGATTTCGCCGAACAGCCCCTGGCGTCCGCGCCGCACCACCGCCTGCAGGAACCGCACGAACTCGATCGGCGCCTCACCCTTCAGGGCCCGCTCCAGAATCTGAGCCTTGACGCCTTTCGAGACGCGCGGCGAAGCCAGCATCGCTTCGATGCGCGTATCGGCAGAGACGGCGCCGGCAACCGCGTCCATGAGCTCGCCGAAGGAATCGCCCGCCGCGAAGAGCGCCTCGGCGTAGTTACGCGCCACCGTGACGGATTTCAATGCTTCTGCTCTTTGTCAAGCGTCGCGAGGTACTCGGTCACGAGCCGCCGGTTCGCCTCGGTGTCGAGGTTCGCGTCGATGACCTTCGCCGCGGCCGCGATCGACAGCTCCACCGCCTCACGCCTGAGCGCGACGATCGCCTTCTCCTTCTCCGCGTCGATATCCTTCCGGGCGCGCGCCAGGAGCTGGTCGTACTCTTCCCGCGCCTTGGCGAGCAGCAGCTCCCGTTCCTTCTGCGCCACGGCTTTCGCCTTGGCGATCATCTCCTGCGCTTCGGTGCGCGCACCCGCGATCGTCTTCTTGTGCTCGTCGAGCAGCCGCTGCGCCTCCGCGTTCGCCCGCTCGGCGTCTTCGAGCTGCTTCCGGATGCGGTGCTCGCGCTCCTCGACCGACTTGAGGATCGATGGCCAAGCAAATCGCCACAGCAGGACCATCAGGATCCCGAAGATCAGGACGGTCCAGAAGATCACCCCGGTATTGATGTCGAACGGGGTCGGCCCTTGCCCGGCCTCTTCGTGCTGCAGCAGCAGGCTCAGCAGCATCACTTGAGCAGCTTGAACAGCAGCGCGAAGACGAGGGCCGCGAGCGTGGCGCCTTCGATGAGCGCCGCGGTCAGAATCATCGCGCCGCGGATGTCGGCCGATGCTTCGGGTTGCCGCGCGATCGCCTCGACGGCCTGGCCACCGATCCGACCGATGCCGAGGCCGGCGCCGATGATGGCGAGCCCCATCCCGATGCCCGCGCCGAGCAGCGCGTTGTTGTTCAGCGCGGTCTTGACAGCTTCGGGTTCCTGGAGCAGCAGAAGCAGGTTGTGCATATCAGTCCTCGGTGAGGTTAGTGCTCGTGCTGCATCAGTCCGATGAACACGGAGGTGAGCAGCGCAAAGATATATGCCTGCAGGAATGCGACCAGCAGCTCGAGACACATCATGAACAGGACGAACAGCACCGTGCCACCCGCCACGATCCAGTTGCCGAACACGAATATCAGGCCGACGAGGGCGAGGATCACGAAGTGCCCCGCCGTCATGTTGGCGAAGAGCCGCAGGCACAGCGCGAACGGCTTCACGATTTTGCCGATCAGCTCGACGGGCGTCATGATCATCGCCATGATCACCGCGCCGGCGCCCGTCATGCCGGGCGGCACCATCACGATCGTCTTGAGGTAGCCCTTGGGACCGAGGGCCACCATCCCCGACCCTTCGATCGTGAGGAACGCGAGCAGCGCCAGCCCGCCGGTGACGGCGAGGTTGCCGGTCGGCGTCGCGCCCCAGGGGAGCAGGCCGAGCAGGTTGCAGTACAGAATGAAGAAGAAGAGCGTGAGGATGAGCGGCGCGAATTTCTCGCCGCCGTGTCCGATGTTGGCGATGGCGACGTCGTTGCGCACGAACAGCACCAGCGCTTCGACCGTTCCGCCGAACCCGCGCGGGGCTTTGCCTTCGCGGTGGCGGCGCGCCACCTGGCGGCCCCCCCACCACAGCGTCACGAACACCAGGATCGCGGCGACCACCATGTAGACGACGTGCTTCGTGGGGGAGACGTCGATGCCGAACAGGGTCCAGCCGGTGGGCAAGTCGATCTCGTGCAGGCCCAGCCCGAGGAAACGGAAGTCGAACTCGAGCACATGGCTGTCCGCCGTGTGCGCGATGATCATCCCGCCGATATCGGGCGACTGGAGCAGCGTCATCGCAGAAACCTGGTCTCCAAAAAGAGGAGCGGTAAGAGCACCCCGAGATAACCCAAAGCTGCGGGTAACGGCGGAAGTGAGGCGCGGTGCGTGGCCGACCACACCATCAGCGCTGCGAGCGCCAAGATCCGGATCGCCATCCCGCCGAGCCAACGCCCCATGAACTCGGGGGTCGGGGCGCCCATCTTGGGCCGCAGCAGCGCCACCGCCCACACCTGGGCGCCGAGCGCGACGCCCCCACCGATTCCCGCTGTCTCGCCCCCGAGCGCCACCGCCGCACCGATCAGCCCAAGGCCAAGGGCCAACAGCAGTCCGTAGGCCCTCAGGGCTTCTTCTCCGTGTCTTTTTTCACGCGGTAGTAGATGCTCATGAACCCCGCGAACCCGCCGAGAAAGGCCCCGGCGATCGCGATGAGGGGCCGCGTGTGCAACCAGCCATCGACCAGCCAGCCGAGGCCGCCGAACAGCAGGATGGCGATCGTGAAGTTGAGCGCCATGCCGAAGTAGGCGTAGCCTTGGCCGTAACCGCTATCGGGAGGCATTTAGCCGCGGGAAACTTAGGCGCTTGTGAAATGTTTCACCAGTCCAGATCACGGATGTCGAGCGTCCGGGGTCCAGAATCCAACCATCGTTTTCGCCCCGTCTCGGAGCGCAAGTCACACTGCCAACGCGGGTTGGCGGTTTGGTCTCGCTCTTGCCCTTGCACCGCATCGAGACCGCAGGTCCATCAAGTCACTTCACTCGAATGGAGACACGCTTTGCGTAACGTCCTAAGCACCGCCCTCGTCCTCGTTACCCTGGCCCTGGCGACTCCCGCCGCGGCGCAGGAGACGAAGCTGCAGGTGCACGGCTATCTCACTCAGGCCTACGGCGCCGCGCAGGGCGGCTCGTTCCTGGGCATTCCCGTCGGCGGCACCGCCGACTACCGCACCGCGGCCCTGCAGCTGCGCTACGTGATGTCGCCCAAGGATCAGTTCGTGTGGCAGTTCAGCCACCGCCGACTCGGCCAGAGCCCGATCACCGTGGGCGAGCCCGAGCTCAAGGTCGACTGGCTCTTCTATAGCCGCCAGATGGGCAACCTGGACCTGCGCGTCGGCCGTCTGCCGATCCCCGCGGGGATCTACAACGAGGTGCGTGACGTGGGCGTGTTGCTGCCCCTGTACCGCGCCCCCTACGACTTCTATCTCGAAGGCGCGTTCACGAGCGAGACCGTGGACGGGATGGCCGCGGGCTACCACCTGTTCGCCAACTCGCCGTGGAACGTCGAGCTCTCGGCGTTCGGCGGCCGCTACGACATGACGAACAGCAACGTCGTGTATGACACGACCGGTACGCCGGTCGCGCACAGTCCCGAATTGGCCGACGTCGACAACGCGCTCGGCACGCAGCTGTGGCTCAACACGCCGCTCGACGGCGTGCGCACCGGCTTTGGCGCGTCGCGGCTCGACGTGCGCAATGGCGCGTTCCAGGGCAAGTGGACGGAGTGGCACACCTCGCTCGACGCGCGCACCCATTGGGTGACGCTGCAGGGCGAGTATCGCAAGTTCGACATTCCCGACGTGATCTACACGGCCGGCTACGTCTATGCCGGTGTGCATGCCACGCCGAAGCTCACGTTGCACGGCCAGGTGGAGTTCTCGGACGTCCAGCTGACGACCGCGCCCGGCGCACCCAAGTTCGATTACGACCGTACCAAGACCTTTGGCGTGAGCTACGCCTTCCGGTCCGATCTCGTGATCAAGGGCGAGCATCATTCGACCAACGGACATTGGTCCGACACGCCGGTGTCGCCCATCGGGTATCCGGCGGGCAAGGTCGGCTATTTCCTGGTCAGCTTCTCGACCAGCTTTTAAGGGGGGCGCATGATCAAAGCGATTGCATTGCTCGCGGCGCTCGTCGCTCTCGTCTCGGCGCCCGCGGCCGCACAGCAGGGCGGGTACGTCGTGATCGTGAATGAGGCGAACGACATCTCGGCGCTCAAGGCCGACGAAGTGTCGAAGATCTTTTTCAAGAAGGCGCACCGTTGGCCCAACGGGAACGATGTCGTCCCCGTGGACCTGCCGGAGAATGCTCCGGTGCGCGAGGCGTTCAGCGCGGCGGTGCACGGTAAGTCAGTGGGCGCCGTTCGCGCCTACTGGCAGCAGCAGATCTTCTCGGGCCGGGCCGTCCCGCCCGCCGAGAAGACGTCGGACGGCGAGGTGGTCGCGTTCGTGCGCGCCACGCCAGGGGCGATCGGCTACGTCTCCACCGGCGCGCCGCTCGCGCCCGGGGTCAGGCGGGTGCAGGTCATCCGCTAGGTTTTCAGAGTTCTTGTCAGGGTTCTGTGCCCCTGCCGGCGTTTGCCGGTGGGGGCGCAACCTTATGTGGCCCTTGGGAGTATCATGTGCTATCGTTGCCGACCATGGCTGCTAATCCCTCGCCCCTCCACCGTCCTTCGCCGACCTCCGGCGACGTTGAGTTGCTCGAGCGGCTCGCCCGAGCCCGTTCGGACCTGCTCGCGCAGGTGGGCCGGCGCATCGTGGGGCAGCAGAACGTGCTGGACGGGATCCTCACCGCCATCTTCTCCGGAGGCCATGCCCTCCTGGTCGGTGTCCCCGGCCTCGCCAAGACCCTGATGGTTCAGACGGTGGCCGAGGCGCTGGAGCTCAAGTTCTCGCGCATTCAGTTCACGCCCGACCTGATGCCATCCGACATCACGGGGACGGAGATCATCGAGGAGGACGCGACCACCGGCAAGCGGGGCTTTCGGTTCGTGCGCGGCCCCGTGTTCGCGAACATCGTCCTCGCCGACGAGGTCAATCGCACGCCTCCCAAGACCCAGGCGGCGCTGCTTCAGGCGATGCAGGAGCACCAGGTCACCGCCGCGGGCCAGACGCACCATCTCCCTTCTCCCTTTTTTGTATTGGCCACGCAGAATCCCATCGAGCAAGAAGGGACCTATCCCCTGCCCGAGGCGCAACTTGACCGTTTCATGTTCGAGCTGCGGGTGGACTATCCGTCGCAGGAAGAAGAAGAGGCGATCGTTACCGCGACGACGGGGGATTTGTCTTCAGAGGTACGCGCGGCGCTGACCGCTGAGGACGTGCTCGCGATGCAGCATTTGGTGCGGCGCATTCCGGTGTCGCAGGCGCTGGTACGCGCGGCGGTGACGTTGGTGCGGATGACGCGTCCCGCTGACGCACAGGCTCCCGCTTTCATTAAGGACTACATCTCTTGGGGCGCGGGCCCGCGGGCGTCGCAGTATCTGGTGCTCGGCGCCAAGGCGCGCGCGGCTTTGGACGGGCGGCCGATGGCGGATGAGGACGATCTGCGGTCGGTGGCGCCGACGGTGCTGACGCACCGGCTCGTGATCAACTTTGCGGCAGAGGCGGCGGGGCGGACGGCGGCGGACATCGTGCAGGAGCTGTTGTCGCAGGCGAGATGGCAGCCGAAGTAAAGGAGGTCCCATGAAGCGCTCACTGTTGGCATTGCTGGCGGCAGGTGCGTTGCTCGGCACAGGCCCGTGCGAAGGGGATCCGACCGGGTTGACGCACGGCCTGGTGGTGGGGACGTGGGGCGGGGAGAACGCGGGGCTGATCGCCGACGACACGAGCGCGCACGTGCACATCGCTTGTACCTTCGGAAACGTGATGCAGGGCATCGAGCCCGGGCCTGATGGCCACTTCGACGTCCCCGGCTCGTATGTGCTGCGGGCTTATCCCGTGTACGTCGGACCGTCGCTGCCGGCGCAGTTCCAGGGCTCAGTGAGGGGCAAGCTGTTGACGCTCAGCGTGGTGGTGCACGATACCGTGGCCGACACGACGGTCACGCTTGGGCCGGTGAAGCTGCAGTTAGGCCGAGAGCCGCGGATGGGGCCCTGCCCGATCTGCCGGAAGCCAGGGGAGCGGATGGCAAGTCGGTTGTTGACAGGCGGTTAAAAAACCCCTCCGAAACGTACCCAACCACATACGAATCAACGTGTTGACACGCCGTTGATTCGGGCGCCTAATACTACTCGCGTATCAGGAAAACGCGGGTGATCGTGGCCAACGCATTCCAACTCCGTTGTCTGGGTGGCCCATCACTGCTTTCCGCATCCGGGGAGCAGGTGCACTTCCGCACGCGCAAACACCTCGCGCTGCTAGTGAGGCTCGCCCTCGAACCTGGCAAGCGCTTTACCCGCGATTATCTCACGGACCTCCTGTGGCCCAGTGTCGCGTCGCGGCTCGCCAATCACTCGTTGGCGCAGGGACTCTCCGTCATCAAGGCGAAGGTGGCGCGCGAGGCGGTGCTCATCCAGCGGTCCACCGTCGGGCTTGCCCCGGGTTGGGTCGACGTCGACGTGCTTCACCTGGGGAACGGCGACGCAGGCGTCGACGGCCCTTTCCTCGACGGTTTCGAGATCCCGGCTGCCCGACCATTCGAGGACTGGAAGAACGAGTGCCGCGCGCGGCTCCTTCCCCAGGTGCGCGACTGCCTGGTGCGTCAGATGGACGCTGCCCGCCGGATCGGCGACTTCGTCACCGTCGAGCGTCGCGCCGAGCGATTGCAGGAGCTCGACTCGCTCGCAGAGGAGGGGATCCGCGGCGTCATGGAGGCGCGCGCCTGGGCGGGCGACCGCAGCAGCGCGCTCAAGGCGTTCGCCCGATATGAGGCCCAGCTCGCCGAGGACCTTGGCGCCAAGCCCGGCGCCGACCTCGTGCGAATGGCGGACCTGTTACGCGACGGGCGGCGCTCATCGCGTCCCGTCACGTCCGGAGGAGCAGCCCCGGCCTCACAGGTCGTGGCGCGCCGCTTCGAGCCCGAGACGCTGATCGGTCGCGAACGCGAATTTAGCGTGCTGTACGACGCATGGATCGAAGCGCGCCGCAAGAGTCCCCGCTTCGTCGTCGTCACGAGTGACCCAGGGGTCGGAAAGACGACCCTCGCGAATGCCTTCGTCTCGAGCTGTCAGATGGATGGAGCGGTGGTCGCCCGGGCGCAGGCGTACGACGCGGAACGGGAGCTGCCCTTCGCGGTCCTCGGAGAGCTGGTCAAGCAGCTCGCGTCACAGCGCGCGATCGGTGGGGCTGATCCCGAGGCGTTGAGCGAGCTCACCCGGATCACCACGGAGATCGCCCGCGTCTTCCCCGGCGTGCCGAAGCCTGTCGAGTGGTCGCCCGAGATCACCCCGCTTCGCCTCGCGGATGCCTTCTTGAAAACCGTCACCGCGGCAGCGGAGGACAGTCCCGTTGTTCTTGTGGTCGACGACATTCACGCGGCGGACAATGCCAGCACCGCGATCCTCCACGTCGTGGCGCGCAAGCTCACCGATGCTCGCGTGCTTTTCATTCTCACCGGTCGCACGGGCGAACTGCGTTTGTCGGGTGCGCCGGCGGCGCTGACTTCCGACACGTCGATCGACGGGCTGCGGACACTCGAGGTAGACGTACTGCCTGCGGATGCGGCCGAGCGTGTCGTCCGTCAGCTGGCCGCCGCAGCCGAGCAGCCGGATCCGCCCGCGGACCGCATCCTGCGGGTGAGTGGCGGCAATCCGCTCGCCCTCGAGCTGCTCACCCGTGAGTGGGCGGCACATGGGCCGGCATCGCTACTGCGTGACCTCGAGGCGTTGAACACACAGCCCGTGCCAACCCTAGGCATCCCTCGCGCGATCGGTGCCGTGTTCGACCGTCAGAGCCGCCGGCTCGACTCGGCAACGCGGGCGGCGCTGGATCTGGCGGCCGTGCTCGGTCGCCGGGTGACGGACCTGGCCCTATACGCCGCGGTCGATCTCACGCCGAGTCAGGCGGCGGAGGCTTTGTCGCGACTCAAAGACGAGGGACTCCTCCGCGAGGTACGGGGCGATCTGGAGTTTCGGAACGAGTTGATCCGGGCGCAGGCGTACTACGCGGTGGCGGGACCGGCAAGGCAGCATTTGCATCGGAGGGTGGGTGAGTTGTTGGCGGCGAGACCGCCAAGAGAGGATAAGGCGGTGAGTTTGGAGATTGCGTGGCACTACTTGCGGGGACAGAGCGTCCTGCGCGCCGTGCCCTTCGCTCACGAGGGTGCGGACGCCTTCATTGCTGTCGGCGCGCCGCATGAAGCTGAAGAAGTCTTGAGAGCCATTGGCGGCGCCGATCAGTCCCCCGAAGGTGGCAAACGCACGCACTTGCTCCTCGCGCAGGCGCTCTTAGATCAATCGAAGGCAGACGCTGCATTGCCCTTGGTTGAGCGCCTGGCCGATAACGACTCGTTGACCCTTCGCGAGCGAGCCGAGACCGCCCGGTTACGGGCGTCCGCAGAGTACTCCCTGAACCGCGAGCCTGGAGATAGGTACTGTGAGGTCACCAACCAAGCGCTTGCGCTGGCGAAGGAGACGGGTGACCCCGCGCTCATTGCTCGGGCGCTACTCGAATGCGCTCGCGCGGGCACCGAAGCCGGCCTGGTGGATTTGGTCATGACTGCCCGCGCGGGAATCGAAGATCTCGCTCCGGTCGCCGACATCAGCACAAACCGCATGGTCAGTTTGACCAAGGCATTCTGTAACTTCTTTTTCTTGGAGCCTCGGAAGGCGCTCGCAAACCTGCAGCAGGCGGCAGAACTAAGCGCACTAGAGACCAACAAAGCACACCTGCCCCACATTCTCTCTGCTATCGGGACGTCACTTACACTGCTCGCCGAACTCACTGCAGCGCGCATCGCGTGTGTGGCGGCGCTGGAACTTGCGAGAAAGGTTGGCGATGAGAGTAGAGCATCAATCATCGCGGCGAACCTCTGTCTAATTCATACAAGCCGAGGTGAGTACGATGATGCAATTCGATTCGGGCTCTTGAGCACGACCTTGGGAGCACGTGGCTCCACTAACAATCCCATTCTGCTTTTCGCGTACATCAACCTCACCGACGCCTACGCGCTAGCGGGAAACCAGGCCGAAGCTGTCCAATCTCTTGAAGCGGCCAAGGGATGGCTCACTTCCGAACGGCGGTGGCGCGTCCGCTTCGCCTTTCTACTGGCCGCTGCTGCGTTCGCACTCATGCAAGGAAACACAGGTCTCGCTCTGGATCTAATCGCACAAGTCGAGACACTCGCCCGAGGGAAGGAGCAAGCGTTCACCGTACCGGGCCCCTACTGGAAGCTGAAGTTTTACAGAGCGGCTCATCTGGGGAGAGCGCAGGACGCTCTCGCGTCAGCCACGCGCCTGGCAGAGACCCTGCGAGTCAAGTGCCCCTTCTACTACTTAGATGTCCTGTCCGCGAAGGCGTGGCTCGAAAGGCAGACTCTTGGTCACCAAACCGCGCAGACAGTCGCTGAGTTGGGAATCTTCGAGGCTCTGGAAGTGCCGGGGAAAAGAGCATTACTGACAGCTCAGGGCTTCCTTCAGTAGCGGGTTATGATCCCGTGCGCGCTCCCGCTCGCACCCTAGACGGCGCTTGCATGCTCGGTGGTATGCCCCCGTCGGTCGCCAATTGAGGCCCAAGGAGACGCCGAATGCCCGGGGACTTGCAAACGAGCTGTACCAGCTTTGGATCGAACTGACGACCCGCGTGCTTGTTGAGCTCCTCGAGCGCTCGCTGGAGGGTCAGGGCCTTTCTGTAGGGTCGATCGGTAGTCATCGCATCAATGGTATCCGCAATCATGATGATGCGAGCCCCGATCGAGATCGAGTCGGCGGCGAGGCCATCCGGGTACCCCGTCCCGTCAAAATTCTCGTGATGATTCCTGATGTCTGCTTGAACCCGCCCACGAAACTCGGCGATCGTCCCCACCAGGTCGGCGCTTCGGAGCGGGTGCCCTTGCATGAGCATGCGCTCCTCGGGCGATAGACGACCTTCCTTACGAAGCAACGGCGCGAATTCCTCATAGATCTTCCCGACGTCATGCAGCAAAGCCGCAGTCGCGATGTCGTCGACGTGCTTAGGCGGCAATCCCAAGTCCCGAGCCACTGACCGTGCGTACTCCGCGACGCGGACAGAGTGACCCGACGTGTACGGATCACGTGCTTCAATAGCCTTTACCATCAACTCAAGCAGCTCTCGGTTTACCCGTTCGACCTGCAGATTCATCTGGTACATGTGACGGACGAAGAACAGGGGAAGCACAAGAACCGCGATTCCGAAGAACTGCAGCTCGACGTATAGCAGGCTCAGCAAGATTGCCAAGGAACTTGAGACAAGGTCGTACAGCAGTGAGCCGCCAACAATGCGCGTCCAAGCCTCCCGAAACCGCACATCAGTAGTGAGGGATACCGCGAGAGCAACGCTTCCCTGATTGACCAGAAAGAAAATCGCTACCAGCGCCGCAAAGGGGACAAAGCTGAAACCAAATCGGTCAAATCCGACAGGTCCACCCAGGGCTCGATATGCGATACCACCAAGGCCGACTGCGACCATATACTGCGCCGTATTGAACCACGCACGAAGGAATGGTTTTCTGCGGACGAAGGTCTCCACGATGACCGCTGTGATGCCTGCGAGGACCATCGGCCACGGAGGTGTAAAGAGCAACACGGACGCGATGAACGGAATAAACGCTACAGAAGTGCCCACTCGAGCAAACGAGATACGGGAGATTGGCAGAAAACTAGAGTCACACGCGATACCCAGGAGGGCGAAGGCGGCGAGGCTGTTCCAATAGCGCGCTTCGGACATCGCAGGGATGTACCAATCATCGGCCAGCAGCAGGGCAATCGCCGCTAGCGACACGACTACGAGGAGGAGCCGGAAGCCCCACCGATTGAGCTGAGGTGGTCGAGTCTCACTCATCCAGCAACCTCACACTATCAGTAAAGGAGAAAGCGAGGGACCCCACGTCGCCACTAGAAATTGACAAGGCCTTCGGCGAAAAACAACTTCGCGATCGCCGTGAACAGCAACGCGAGCAGATTCAACATTGAGCGTCACCCCCTTAAGGTCACTACGAGTCATGCTGCCGTAGTTGGAGTGGTACGCCACGCTAAGGCGTACCCGACGCTCCGCTCGTCAACTGTTCGCTTCTCTCCGCTCTAGCTAGCGGTGACCGGGGCCCCCATTGTCGAACAAGTTCTCTATCAATCACCTCGCGAGCATTCGCCCGCGAGTGCATTCACGAATTAAGCCGCCTGCCGCTCCTGCAACGCCCGCCGAATCCCATCGACCACCGCGGGCATCCCGTCGGCCTTGTTCACGATGTTCCGCACACCCACGCGCCGCAGCTCCGCCTCCGCCTCCGCCGGCATCCCACCCGTCATCACCATCACCTCGGCGGTGAGCCGCCGTGCCGGATCGAGCAACCGCTCCACCACCTGCACCGCGTTGAAGTCCGGCAAGCGGTAGTCGAGGACGACCAGGGCGGGATGGGTGCGGCCGATCTCGAGCAGCGCGTCCATTCCCGTCGTCGCTTCGACCACTTCGATCTCCGGCGCTTCGCGCTCCAGCCACTTCACCAGCGCCCGCAGGTAGCTCGGATCGTCCTCCGCCACCACCACCACGTCGCGCTCGCGCCCCGCGGTCAACTCGGTGGGCACCGACATGCCGTGATCGCGCAAAAACGCGACGAGGTCCGCTGACGCGACCCGGCGCCGGCCCGTCGGAGTCTTGTGACCCTTCAGGTGCCCCTGGTCGATCCAGCTCGCGACTGTTGCGGGCGTGACCTGTAGAACGCGCGCCACACGCTGGGTGCCCCAATAGCGCTTCGGCTTGGTCGGACTCATCGGAACACGAAATACCACTAAAATCGATAGTGCGCCAGTGCCTCGTCGGGCAGCGTGGGACGATACGAGGGTACTTTTCTACAAGGGATCCTGCTGCAGGTGTGTTATACGTTGTCGTTCAACGACTTACCTACGGGCATCCACCCACCGATTGGTAGCATCCAAAACAGCCAGCACGGCGCTCCGCTCCGCCGATTCGCGGATTTCGCACGTTCCCACGAGTAGCTGGGCCTCGCGGCCGCCGAGCCCGTGCACGGCCACCATCACGAACTTCCGGTCGAACGCATCGATCAGCGACGCGCCCTCGAGCGCGATCGAGTTGTCAGGGATCAGCTCGTCGAGACAGGCCGCCGCGGCGCGCGCCGCCGCCTCCACCCGGTTCCGCACGGTGTCGGTCCCCAGCTCATCAGCCGACGCCTCCCGATCGCCGTACGCGAGCTTCACCCGCACCTGCACGCGCTGGGGACGCTCCGCCGGCCGCACTTCCATCCCCTTGAATACGACGATGCGGCGCTTGACGCGCTCCGTGATCGCTTCGTTGTGCAACGCCTCGATCGGCCGTACGTCAGCGGTCTGCGCGACGCTGATCTTGCGATGATCGATCTTGAAGCCGAGCTGCGCCATCAACGCGGATTCGATGTTGCGCACGACCTGCTTCGGCTGGATGTCGCTGCGCGTGAGGACGTGCACCTCGCTCACCTCACCCAACGGCGTGACGACCACGCGGGCCGACAGCACGCCGGTCAACGCGGTGATCAGATTCTCGACCCGCTTGATCCCCCAGGGATCCGGGTTCTGTCCGGGCGTCAAGGGTATCGGATCCTGTTCCGGACTCGCTGGTGTCACGTTCTTCATTCTCCCGTTGCGACCTGGTTGCGGCCGCCGGCCTTGGCGCGATACAGCGCGCGATCCGCGGCAACCAGCACATCCTCGTCTTCCCTGTCGGGCCGGTACTCGGCCACCCCGATGCTCGCGGTCACGAGCCCTTCCGGATACCCCAGCTGCAAGCCGATCGCCTGCACGGCGCCCCGCACCTTCTCCGCCACGCCGCGCGCCCCGTCCTGCCCCGTGCCCACGAGCACCAGCACAAACTCGTCTCCGCCGTAGCGCCCCGCCAGGTCGGTGGTCCGGATGTGCACCCCGCACTCTTGCGCGGCGCCCTTTAAGACGGCGTTACCGGCCTCGTGCCCGAACTTGTCGTTCACCTGCTTGAAGTTGTCCAGGTCCATGAAAAGTACCGCAAATCGCTCCCCCGTGCGTCGCGCGCGCGCCACTTCGGTCGCCAATCTATCTCGCAACACGCGAAACGACGCGAGACCCGTCAGCGCATCCACGGCGGCCGCCTGATGCGCCAGCGCCGTCTCGCGATTCAGGTACGGCGGACACGACTTGAGGGTGGTCCGACCCTGCGCCGCCGCCTCCGCAAACTCCTGGCAGGTCCCGTACCCGCACGCGCCGCAGTCCCAGGGCCTCCCGTTCGGCGCCAGCCCGATTTTCTGTAGCACTTCGTCCACGGCCTCGTCCGACGCCCGGTGGCCGTTGCGGGGCATCGCGAAGACGGCGCCCACCGAGATCGCGACCCCCTCGGCCAGCACCGACCGCGTCGCCCGCGGTGGCTCCGTCGCCCCCACGATCTCGCGCCGCCGGAAGAGCTGGTCGCGGGGCCCGAGCAGCGGATGGTCGAGACACCCTTCGCACGGCAAGATGTCGACGAACCCGAGATCGATCCGGTCGACCCCGACGGCCCGGGCGATCCCCTCGAGCTGGCCCAGGCCGCGGACTTTGCGGAACCGCCGGCTCGCGTGCCGCTCCTCCTGCAGCAGCTCGAGCGGCAAGCCCCCGGCGGTGCTCCAGAAGCGCCGCCGCTCCTCGGGGATGCGGCTGAAAAAGAGCGGCTGCTCCTCGATGGCGACGCCGCGCTTCTTCAGCACGTGCTCCAGCTCCACGAACGTGATCGCCGCCTCCACGTCGGGGCCCCCCTCCGTGAGGCACACTCCCGCATACACGACAGGGGTGTCGGCCCCGTAAATCGCCTTCAGATAGCGTGCTTCGGCGGCGATCGGCGTCGCGACCGGCGCGAGGTAGGGCACCAGCTCGGGGTACTGCGTGCGCACCGTTTCGACGACCACGGGACAGGTGCTGCGGATGATCGTGCCCCAGCCGTCCTCCGCCAGCAGCTCGCGGTACTGCCGGGCGACCAGCTCGTCGCCCAGGACGCCGCGGTGCACGGCGCGGAAACCGGCTGCGTAGCAGGCGTTGACGACTTGCTCCGGCGTGGCGGGATAGAAGTGCGCTGCCGACTCGACGCCGAGAATCAGCACGGCCTCGCCGGTCTTGGCGAGCGCCAGGGCCTGGTTTTGGTCGCCGATGGCGAAGATGGCGTCATGGGGACAGGCGGGGAGGCAGAGCCCACAGCGGGTGCACGCCTCGTCTACGATCGATACGCGCTCTTCGTCCACCGCGACCGCGTCCGCAGGACACACCCGGACGCAGGCGAGGCACGTGACGCACTTGTCCGGATCGATCCTAAAGTCCAAGTACGCACCGGCCGGACGCGAGGGGCTGTGGGAAGGGCTCCGCTAACATGCGGGGCGGTATGGGCAGCGTCAAGCGAGCTGGTATTCCTTCAACTTGCGATACAGGGTGAGCTCGCCGATGCCGAGCACTTCCGCGGCCTTGCGCCGGTTGCCGCGCGTCTCCTTGAGCACCGCTTCGATGGCGGCGCGCTCCACGTCGGCCATCGTCATGCCGGCGCGATAGATGACGGGGCCTTCCGGTGCCCCGGCGTCCAACGGATCGGGCGAGGGCGCAATTCTGTCCGTGCCACCCCCGACCTCGATCAACTCCACGCGCTGCGCCGGCCGCTCTTCAACTCGGCGCCGCAGCTCCTCGATCTGGAGCTTCAGCTCGACCAGGCTGCGCAAGATGAACTGCACTTCCTGGCCCGCGACGTCGCGTGACGGGCCGGGAACGCGCATCGGCAGGCCGCGTGCCCCCCCCCGCTCGCGGATGTCGCGCGGGATATCGGTGGCGCGGATCTCCCCCTCGGGCGCCAGCACGACCATCGACTCGATGAGGTTGCGCAGCTGCCGGATGTTCCCGGGCCAGTCGGCTTCCACCAGGATCTGGAGCGCGTCGGGGGTGATGCCCCTGAACGGACGAGCCTGGCGTGAGTGTGTAGCCGCGAGCTCGGTAATGAAGCGCCGCACGAGGAGCGGGATGTCGCTGCGCCGCTCGCGCAGGGGCGGCAGGTAGATCGACAGGACGTTGAGGCGATAGAACAGGTCGTCGCGGAACTGCCCCAGCTCCACCGCGTCCTCGAGCGAGCGGTTCGTCGCCACGATGACGCGCACGTCGACCTTGATCGGCTGAATCCCGCCCACGCGGAAGAAGGTGCGGTCTTCGAGGACCCGCAGGACTTTGACCTGGGTCGCAGGCGGCATGTCGCCCACTTCGTCCAGGAAGATCGAGCCGCCGTCGGCCAGCTCGAAGCGGCCGAGGCGCCGCTCCGCCGCACCGGTGAAGGCACCCTTCTCGTGGCCGAACAGCTCGCTTTCGAGCAAGGTGTCCGGGATGGCGGCGCAGTTGACCGCGATGAACGGCTTGCCGCGGCGCGGCGACAGATCGTGGATGGCTTTGGCTACGAGCTCTTTCCCCGTCCCCGACTCGCCCTCGATCAGTACCGTGGACGTGACGGGGGCCATCTGCTCGATCTTGACCAGCACCTCTTGAATCGCGGGCGATTCGCCCAGGATGCCGGTGCGCTGCTGCAGCTTGCGGCGGTCGATGAGACGGCGAGTCGTGGTGACGGCTTCCTGGGGATCGACCGGCTTCACGAGCCAAGCGGTGAGGCCCAGTTCGCGCGCCAGCTCCTTGGGGTCGGGCTCGGTGGCCTCGACGAGCCCCAGCGTCGAGATCTCGTGCTCGCGCGCCGAGGCGAGGAGGTGCTGGGCGGGCGTCTCGTGCAGGCCGCCGGAGAGGATGATGCAGTCTGGGGGGAGGCCGCGGCCGCGCACCGCCTGGCGGACGTCATCGAACGACGAGACCATCGCCGTATCGAACCCTGCCGCCTCGAGCCCCGCGTTGACTCGAACGGCGTGCTCGAGATCGTCGGTGGTGACTAAGATGCGATCAGCCATCAGAAGCGTGCGCAGTGCGCGGTGCGCTGTGCGCGGTGTTCGTGCCTGTGACGAGGTCTATCGCGTGTTCGAGGAATGTCTCGAGCACCATGAGCCCGTCCTTCACACCCCCGGTCGATCCCGGGAGGTTCACGATGAGGGTCTTGCCGCGAGTCCCTGCCCGGCCGCGCGAGAGCCAGGCGCGGGGGAACTTGGGGCCCGACTGGGCACGGAGCGCCTCCGCGATCCCCGGGGCTTCGCGCTCGAGGATCGCCGCCGTCGCCTCCGGGGTCACGTCGCGGTGCGTGAGCCCCGTGCCGCCCGTCGTCAGCACCACGTCCACCTCGCCCGAATCGGCCCAGCGCGCCAACTTGCCCGCGATGCGATCGGTCTCGTCGGCCACCGCGCTGCGCACGACCACGTCGTAGCCGCGGTCGGTCGCCCAGTCCATAATCGCGTCGCCGGAAGTGTCGGCACGTTGGCCAACCGCCCCCAAATCCGAAATCGTCAGAATCCCGATGCGCACACTATTTCTTGGTGCGATGAGGCACGAACGGCAGCTTCACAGCCTCCGCCGGCACGCGTTTACCCCGAATGTCGATCTCGAACCTGGTGCCCGGTTTCGCCTGGTCGGCCGGCAGGTAGGTCGTACCGATGGCGGCGTTGGCGCTCGGCGTCACGGTGCCGCTGCGCACCACGTCGACCTGTTTCCCATCCAGGTACACGGGATAGCCGTGCCGCGCGACCGCCTTGGGTTCCACCACCTTGAACCCGACGAGTTTGCGGGTCACGCCCTCGAGTTTCTGCTTCTTCAGGGCGTTGAGACCCGTGAAGGGTGCGCCCTTCTCGAGCTTCACGATGAAGTTGAGCCCCGCTTCGTACGGCGTGACGGTGTCGTCGATGTCGTTACCGTAGAGCGGCAGCCCCGCCTCGAGGCGCAGCGTGTCGCGCGCGCCGAGGCCGCACGGCTCGCCGCGCCCCGCCCCGACGAGCGAATGCCACAGCGTCTCGGCGTCCTCGGCGCGGGCGTATAGCTCGAAGCCGTCTTCGCCGGTGTAGCCGGTGCGTGAGAGGAAGCATTGCACGCCGGCCACTTTCCCTTGCGAGAATTCGTAGTACGGGATCATCGCCACGGCCATCGTCGTGAGGGGCGCGAGCAGCGCCTCGGCCTTGGGCCCCTGCACGGCGATGAGCGCCGTCTCGTCCGAGATGTCGCGCAGCCGCACGTTGACGCCCCCCTTCTGGTCCACGATCGTGTCCCAGTCCTTCTGGAGGTTGGCGGCGTTCACGACGAGCATCAGCTTGTCCTCGAAGCGATAGACCAGGCAGTCGTCCACAAACGTGCCCGTCTCCGTGAGGATGGCGGAGTATTGCGCCTGGCCGGGCTTCAGGGCGCCGACGTCGTTACACGTGACGCGCTGCACGAAGGCGTTGCGGTCGGGTCCCGTGACCTCGAACTCGCCCATGTGCGACACATCGAAGACGCCCACGCCCTCGCGCACGGTCTTGTGCTCGGCCGTGATGCCGTCCGGGTAGGTGACCGGCATCTCGAACCCGGCGTACTCGACCATCTTGGCGCCAAGCTCGACGTGCATCTGGTACAGCGGAGTGCGCTTCAAAGTCATGACCCTATCCCATTAAAGTGGCGAGCAGTGCCTTTTGAACGTGCAACCGGTTCTCGGCCTCATCCCATACGCGCGACTGTGGCCCATCGATGACATCGGCCGTGACCTCCTCGCCCCGGTGCGCGGGGAGGCAGTGCAGGAAGATGGCCTTGGGCGCGGCGTGCTTCATGAGGTCGGCGTCCACCGTGTAGCCCTTGAAGGCGTTGCGGCGCGCCTCGGCTTCCCCCTCCTGCCCCATCGACGCCCACACGTCGGTGTTCACGACGTGGGCGCCTTCGACCGCCTCTTCCGGGACTTCGGTCACGGTCACGTTGGCGTGCTTCTGGGCGGCTTCGAACTTGGCGCGGTTGGGCTCGAAGCCCTCGGGACAGGCGAGCCGCAGCTCGAACCCCAGGATCTGAGCCGCCTCGAGCCAAGCGTTGGCCATGTTATTCCCGTCGCCGATCCAGGCCACGCGCTTCCCCTCCCACCCGCCGAGGTGCTCTTTGATCGTGAAGACATCCGCCAGCACCTGGCAGGGGTGGGTTAGATCCGTGAGCCCGTTGATCACCGGAATCGTCGCGAACCGCGCCAGCTCTTCCACCTCACCGTGGTCGAAGGTGCGGATCATGATCCCGTCCACGTAGCGCGACAGCACGCGGGCCGTGTCCGGGATCGGCTCGCCGCGGCCGATCTGGATGTCGCGACTCGAGAGGAAGAGGGCCTGGCCGCCCAGCTGGTAGGCGCCCACTTCGAAGGACACGCGCGTGCGGGTGGACGACTTCGCGAAGATCATCGCCAGCGTCTTTCCGGAGAGGGGCGTGTCGCGGTAGGCCCCCGTCTTCATCTTCTTGGCCAGGTCGAAAAGCCGCTGGATCTCGTCCCGGGTGAAGTCAGTTATGGCGAGGAAGTCCCGCTTAGGCATGGCTCCCAGGGTGGACTAGGGCAGTCAAAATGACAGCTAGGACTGCTGATTCTATCCACCCTGGGGGGCGGAGACAAGCGGGAGGCGCGGCCGCGCCCCAAAAGTCATAACGCCCGAGCTACAGGATGTACCGGCGCAAGTCTTCGTCATCCACAATCTTCGACAACCGTTCCCGCACCGCGTCGGCATCGAAGACGATCTTCTTGGTGGGATAGTCGGGCAACTCGAAGAGCACCTCTTCGAGCAGCGTCGTCAGCACGGTGTGCAGCCGGCGCGCGCCGATGTTCTCCATCCGCTCGTTCACCTTGGCGGCAATGCGCGCGACCTCTTTCACGCCATCCGCCGTGAACTCGAGGGTGGCGCCCTCGGCCGCGCAGAGCGCCGCGTATTGCTTGGTCAGCGCGTTCTCGGGCTCCGTCATGATGCGGACGAAGTCCTCCTCGGTGAGCGGCGACAGCTCCACCCGGATCGGGAAACGGCCCTGCAATTCAGGAATCAGATCAGAAGGCTTCGAGACATGGAACGCCCCCGCCGCAATGAACAGCACGTGATCGGTGCGCACGAAGCCGTACCGGGTCTGCACCGTCGAGCCTTCGACGATCGGCAGCAGGTCGCGCTGCACGCCTTCGCGCGACACGTCGGGACCGACGGTCCCCCGCTCGCCGGCGATCTTGTCGATCTCGTCGATGAAAATGATGCCGTGGTTCTCGACCCGATCGAGCGCTTCATTGATCACGTCATCCATATCGACGAGCTTCTTCAGCTCCTCGTCGACCAGGATGCGCCGCGCTTCGTGCAGATGCACGGTGCGCCGCTTCTTTTTCTTCGGCAGCATCTCCTGCAGCATCTCGGTGAAGTTGACGTCCGTCCCTTCCATCCCCTGGGGCGGCTGCATCATCTCCAGCATCGGATACCCCTGTTGCTGCACCTCGATCTCCACTTCCCGCTCTTCCAGCTCTTGGTCCTTCAGCTGCTTGCGCAGCTTCTCGCGCGTGCGCCGGCGGCGTTCCGTCGCCTCGGCGTCGGCTTCCGGAACCTTGGGGGTGACGTCGCCCTTGGAAGACACGACGAACAACGGGCGCTCGACGCTCCCCGAACCCGTGGGGGCGTGGGGAAGTGGGGTCGTGGGCGGTGGCGGGGTTGGAGCCGGCGGAAGCAGCAAGTCCAGCAGCCGCTCCTCGGCGCGCAGCTCGGCCTGCGGGTAGACGTCCTCTTCGCGCTCGGTGCGCACCATGTTGATCGCCACGTCCACCAGCTCGCGGATCATCGACTCCACGTCGCGGCCGACGTAGCCCACCTCGGTGAACTTCGAGGCTTCGACTTTGACGAACGGCGCCCCCGCGAGCCGGGCCAGGCGGCGCGCGATCTCCGTTTTCCCGACGCCGGTGGGGCCGATCATGATGATGTTGTTGGGCAGGATCTCGTCCCGGATCTCCTCGGGAGCCTGGCCGCGGCGCCAGCGGTTCCGCACGGCGATCGCGACGGCCTTCTTGGCGGGATTCTGCCCGACGATGTAGCGATCGAGCTCCGCCACGATCTTGCGGGGCGGCAGCTCCTCGAGCCACGGCAGCGCATCGGGGGCGGGAGCGGGCACAACCGCGCCCTCGGCGGGCGGCGGAGGAGGTGTGCGTTTCGGTTCAGTCATCGTTACAGCTCGAGCACCGTGATGTGTGTGTTCGTATAGATGCAAATGTCGGCCGCGATCTCGAGAGAGCGCTGCACGACGTCCTTGGCTGCAAGGCTCGTCGCACCGAGCAACGCCCGCGCCGACGCGAGCGCGTAGGGACCGCCCGACCCGATCGCGAGAATCCCGTCGTCTGGCTCGATCAGCTCCCCCGATCCGGAAATCACGTAGCCGTGCGTCGCATCGGCGACGACGAGCAGCGCCTCCAGGCGCCGCAGCACGCGATCGGAGCGCCAGTCCTTGGCCAGCTCGACGGCGGCGCGAGCCAGGTTCCCCGGATAACGTTCGAGCTTCTCCTCGAGTTTCTCCATCAGGGTGATCCCATCGGCCGCGGCACCGGCAAAGCCCGCCAACATCTTGCCACCCTTCAGCGCACGGACCTTGTTCGCGTTGGCCTTCATCACGGTCTCACCGACCGTGACCTGGCCGTCGCCGCCCATGGCGACTTTGCCGTCTTTCCTGACGCAAAGAATCGTCGTGCTGCGCATGCGTGAAAGCACTTTACGCCCTTGGATGAGCCTGGTGATAGACCTTCTTGAGCCGTTCTACCGAGGTATGAGTATACACCTGCGTGGTACCCAGCGAGGCATGGCCCAGCAATTCCTGCACGGCGCGCAGGTCGGCGCCGGCGTCGAGCAGGTGTGTAGCGAACGAGTGGCGCAGGGCGTGCACGTGCAGGTCCCGCCCGCGGGCGAGCGTCGCAAAGAGTCCTTTCATCGCTAGCTGCACGCCGCGCGCGCTGATGCGCTTCCCCCGCTGATTCACGAACACCGGCCGCACCGTTGCCCCGAGCGCGGAGAGAAGCGCGTCGCGGTGGCGGAAGTAACGTCGCAGCGCCCCACCCGCGTGCGACCCGACGGGCACGATGCGCTCCTTCTTCCCTTTGCCACGCAGCTTGGCCTGGTCGGAGACGAGATCCAAATCCTGGTCGTTCAAGCCCGCCAGCTCCGACAGTCGCATCCCGGTCGAGTAGAACAGCTCGAGCATCGCGAGGTCGCGCGCCTCGCGGAAACCGCCCGCCTCCGCGCGCGCCTCCGCCTCGGCGAAGAGCATCTCGATCTCCGCGCGCTCCAGGTAGACGGGGAGCGTGCGGTCGAGCTTGGGCGTGCGCGCGGCGCGCGCCGGATTCACCTCGAGCCCCTGGGTGGTGTTCAGGAACCGGTAAAACGTGCGAACCGCGGAGAGCGCGCGGGCGATCGACCGCTTGGCGAGTCCCCGCTGCTGCAGCGAGCCGAGGAAGCCGCGCACCGCGAGTCGGTCCACGCCGGCCCACGTCCAGGGTCCCCCGTAAAAGCTCTCGCAGAAGGTCGCGAACTCACCCACGTCGTGCGCGTAGGCCTTCACGGTGTGGGGCGAGTCGTTGCGTTCCTTGGAGAGGAAGTCGACGAAGGCTTCGATCACGCCAGGACCTTGAGTTGATCCGCAAACTCGTCCATGTGGCGCAACGCGCGTTCAACGAGCGCTTCCTTCCTCTTCATCTTGTCCTTGATCGGCGTCTCCAGCGGCTCGACGAGCCCGAAGTTGGCGTTCATCGGCTGGAAGTGCGCCGGGTCGGCGTCTCTGAGATAGCGGTACAACGCCCCTAGCATCGTCGTGGGCGGGGGCACGAGGGGCTCCTCACCCCCGAGGAGGCGCGCCAGGTTGATCCCCGCCAGCATCCCCGTGGCGGCCGACTCGGTGTATCCCTCGACCCCCGTCAGCTGCCCCGCGAACAGCAACCGCGCGTCGTCCTTGGCCGAGAGATGCGGGGTCAGCGCCTGCGGCGCGTTGACATACGAATTCCGATGGATGCTCCCGAACCGCAGGAACTCGGCGTTCTCGAGGCCGGGGATCGTGCGGAAAATGCGCTGCTGGTCGGGAATCTTGAGCCGCGTCTGAAACCCCACGAGGTTCCACATCTGCGCCGCTTTGTCTTCCTGCCTGAGTTGTACCACGGCGTATGACTGACCCCGGGCGCCAGCCCCGGGATCCACCAATCCAAAGGGCTTCATCGGCCCATGTCGAAGAGTCTCGACACCCCGCTCGGCCATCTCCTCGACCGGCAGGCACCCCTCGAAGTAGGCCGCCTTGTCGAATTCGTGACCGGGAACGTATTGGTCACCCGCGACGAGCGCCGCCACGAACGCCTCGTACTGCTCTTTCGTCAGTGGGGCGTTGAGGTAGTCATCGCCGTTGCCCTTGCCGTAACGCGACGCGCGGAAGAGCCGGCCCTGATCAACCGACTCGAGCGATTCGGCGCTGACGATCGGCGCGATCGCATCGTAGAACGCGAGCGACTTGACACCGAGCCGGTCCGCGATGGCCTGGGCCAAGGCGTCAGATGTGAGGGGCCCCGTCGCGACGATAGCGGGCGACGGCAATTCGGTCACTTCGCCGCGCACGACAGTGATGTTGGGATGCGCCAGCACGCGCCGCTCGACGCCCTTGGCGAACATGACGCGATCGACCGCGAGGGCGGTCCCGCCCGGCACGCGCGCTTCGTCGGCCGCCAGGAGCACGATGCTGCCGAGGCGCCGCATTTCGGCCTTGAGGAGACCATGCGCGTTGGTAGGGTCGACCGATTTGAAGGTGTTGCTGCAGACCAGCTCGGCGAGCGTGTCGGTCTGATGCGCCGGTGTCTTCCGGACGGGCCGCATTTCGTGCAGCGTGACGGGCACGCCGCGCTCGGCCAGCGCCCAGGCGGCTTCGCTTCCGGCCAACCCACCACCCACGACTGTGGCTACGATGCCACCGGCTCCGCTGCGCCTTCCTCCACGGCGATTTCGTGTCCGCACTTGAGGCACTTGCGTGTCGTCCCCGCGGTCTTCGTCTGTTTCTGCTCCATCCCCATGAACCCGCAGCTGGGACAGGGCACGGCCACCGGCCGGTTCCACGTGGAATAATCGCAATCGGGGTAGCGCAGGCAACCGAAGAAGTTCCGGCCCTTCTTGGTGCGCCGCTCGGCCAGGTCACCGATGCCGCACTTGGGGCACTTGATGCCGAGCGGAACCGGGCGGGTGTGCTTGCACTCCGGGTAGCGCGTGCAGGCGAGGAACTCGCCGAAGCGCCCCGTCTTGATCACCATCGGCGCGCCGCACTCCTTGCAGATCTCGTCGCTCGGCCGGTCAGGGATCTTGTCCTTGCGGACCGATTTCGAGAAGTCGCACGTGTCCTTGTACTTGGAGCACGCGATGAACGGCCCGAAGCGCCCGCTGCGCACCTCGAGCGGGTTGCCGCACTTGGGGCACTTCTCCTCGTGCAGCTTGGAGAGGTCGTGCACGTCGTTGATGATCTGCGGCATGTCGATCGCCGCCAGCGCCTGGGAGAAGGGACCCCAGAAGTCGCCCAGCACCTGTTGCCACCCGGCGTCGCCTTCTTCGACCTTGTCGAGCTCGGTCTCCATCTGCGCCGTAAACCCGACGTCGAATACGTCGGGAAGACAGCGCTTCATCACCTTCCACACGATCTCACCCTGGGGTGTCGGCTGGAAGCGCCGGTCCTTGGCCGTCGCGTACCAGCGCGTGCGCAGCGTGGAAATGATCGCGGCGTAGGTCGAGGGCCGGCCGATCCCGAGACGCTCCAGCTCCTTGACGAGGCTCGCCTCGCTGAAGCGCGGCGGCGGTTCGGTGAAGTGCTGGCTGGGCACGATCTGCTTGACCGTCACGCTGTCGCCCGAGGCGAGCGGCGGGATCGGCGCCAAGTCGCCCAGGGTCTTGGCCTCTTCGGGCTCGTGGACTTCCTGGTACAGGACGTGATAGCCGTCGAACAGCACGCGCGAGCCGGTCGCGCGGAACACAAAGCGTCCGCCCGGCAGATCGAAGTCCACCTTGGTGGCCTCGTACACCGCGGGCGTCATCTGCGAGGCGACAAAGCGTCTCCAAATCAGCTGGTACAGTTTGAACAAGTCGGACTCGAGCTGCCCCTTCAGGTCCTCGGGGCGCCGCCCCACTTCCGTGGGCCGGATCGCCTCGTGCGCGTCCTGCACGCGGGAGTTGCCGCGGCCGCTCTTGTGCACGTTCGGCTCGGCCGGCAGGTATTCCTTCTTGTACTGCGCGTTGATGAACTCGCGCGCCTGCTCGATGGCGCTGTCGGCCACGCGCACCGAGTCGGTCCGCATGTAGGTGATGAGGCCGACGGGACCTTCCGAGCCCAGCTCGATGCCCTCATACAGTTTTTGGGCGGCGCGCATCGTGCGGCCCGCCGAGAAGCCGAGTTGCTTCGCCGCCTCCTGCTGCATCGTGCTGGTCGTGAACGGCGCGGGGGCCTTGCGGCGCCGCTCGCCGCGCTCGACGGCCGTGACGACGAAGGGGAGCTTCGCCGCTTCGGCCACGATCCCCTGGGCCGTGGCTTCGTCTTTGATCTCGGGCTTATGGCCGTCGAGCTTGTGCAGCCGGGCCTGGAACGCCTGGCCGTCCTTTTCCAGATCGGCGGCGATCGTCCAGTATTCCTGCGGCACGAACTTACGGATCTCTTCCTCGCGCTCGCAGATCAGGCGCAGCGCGACGGTCTGCACCCGCCCCGCGGAAAGGCCGGTTTTGATGCTCTTCCAGAGGAGGGGCGAGGCTTTGTAGCCCACCAGGCGGTCGAGGATGCGGCGCGCCTGCTGCGCGTCGACCTTCTTTTGATCGATGTCGAGCGGATTGGCGAGCGCCTGCGCCACGGCGTCCTTGGTGATCTCGTGGAACAGGACGCGCCGGACGATGCTGCCATTCTTGCCGTTGAGCTGGGAGGCAACGTGCCAGGCTATCGCTTCACCCTCGCGGTCCGGGTCGGTCGCGATCAACACGCGGTCCGCCGCCTTCGCCGCCTTCTTGATCTCGGCGAGGGTCTTGGCCTTCTCCTTGATCGTGACGTATTTCGGCGTGAAGCCGTTCTCGACGTCGACGCCCAGCTCGCGCTTCGGCAAATCGCGCACGTGGCCCACGGTCGCCTTCACTGTGTAGCCGCGGCCCAGGTACTTGCCGATCGTCTTCGCTTTGGTGGGCGACTCGACGATGACAAGCGCAGTGCCAGCCGACTTCGGCTTGCGTTCCTTCTTTGGCTTGGGCGTCACGCCCTTCTTCTTAGCTGCCACTGATCAACCTTTCGTCAAACTGCGGGATGGCATCTTTACCATCCCGCACTCGTCCGCGCAAGCCGGACCACTTCTGCAGCGACCTGCTCCGGTGTTTTTTTGTCCGTTTCGACCTTCGCGTCCGCCTTGATATAAAACGGCTCGCGCTCCTTGATGAGCACGCGCATCTGCGCTTCAGGGTCTCCACCCATTAACATCGGGCGGGTTCCCGAGGGGGCGGCGTGCGCCGCGGCCGTCTCGGGGCGCGTCTTGAGATAAATGACGTACGCCGCGTGCTTTGCGGCCTCGAGCGCCCCCGGCTGCGCGGCCCAACCGCCCCCCGGCGCAATCACCGCCGGCTGGTTCGCGAGCGCGGCCTCGACTTCCTTCCGCTCCATCTCGCGAAACACGGGCTCGCCCTTCTCCGCAAAGATCATCGCGATCGGCTTCCCTTCCTTGCGGTTCAAGATCGCGTCGATGTCGACGAACCCCGCGTGCAGCTGCTCGGCGACGATGCGCCCGACGGTCGTCTTTCCCGAGCCCGGCAAGCCGATCAAGACGATATGTCGTTTCACGACGCCGCCTCCCCGCCGCGCTGGGGCGTGCGGGCGCGCACCTGCGCCAGGTATCCGTCGACGTTGCGTTTCAGTTCGCTCAGCGCGTCACCCCCGAATTTCTCCAGCAGCGCCTCGGTGAGCACGATCGCCATCATCGCCTCGGCGATCACGCCCATCGCGGGCACGGCGGTCACGTCCGAGCGCTCCGACTGCGCCTGCGCCGGCCCACCGGTCTTCAGGTCGACCGTTTTGAGCGGCGACATCAGCGTCGAGATCGGCTTCATCGCCACGCGCAGCGCCAGCGGCTCGCCGGTGGTCATCCCGCCTTCGGTGCCGCCGGCGCGGTTCGTCGCCCGGGCGAAGCCGGGGAGGATCTCGTCGTGCACTTCCGAGCCCTTGCGCCGCGCCGCCTCGAACCCGAGCCCCACCTCGACGCCCTTCACGGCAGGGATCGACATCAACGCTTGGGCGAGCCGGCCATCGAGTTTGGTGTCCCAGGACACGTGTGAGCCGAGTCCCACCGGGAGGCCGAGTCCTACCACCTCGACGATGCCGCCGAGCGTGTCGCCGGCGGCTTTTGCCGCATCGATGCGGCGGATCATCTCGGCTTCCGCCTCTTTGTCGAGGCAGCGGAGCGGACTAGCGTCGGCGGCTTCGTTCAAAGGAGATGGGAGAAGGGAGATGGACTTTGCCGTGACGCCTCCGAGCTCGACCACGTGGCTGCCGATCTCGATCCCGAACTCGCCCAGCAGGATCTTACAAATTGCTCCGCAGGCGACTCGCGCGACGGTTTCGCGGGCGCTGGCGCGTTCCAGGATGTCGCGGGCGTCGGTGCGGTCGTACTTGAGGGATCCGGCGAGATCGGCGTGGCCCGGGCGGGGCCGGGTGACCTGGCGGCGCCGCTCGCTTCCCGGGCTATCGGTCTCGGGAGCCATGACGTCCTGCCAGTGCTCCCAGTCGCGATTCCAGATGAGTACGGCGATTGGGGAGCCGAGAGTCTCTCCGGCGCGCACACCGGCGAGCCATTCGATGCGGTCGGACTCGATCTTCATGCGGGCGCCGCGGCCGTAGCCGCCCTGGCGCCGCTTCAGCTCCGCGTCCACGCGCTCGGCGGACACGGGGAGGCCGGCGGGGATCCCCTCGAGGATCGCCACCAGGCCGCGGCCGTGCGATTCGCCCGCCGTCGTGAACCGAAAAGTCATTTCCTGTGTGCGCCTCTCATAACAGGCGAGCCCGACCGGGGTCGGGCTCGCACGTCAGTACTCGGGCCCGTAGCCGCCCGGCCTCATGGACTCCCGGCCCGGGGCGGTGCCGGCAGCGGGTTGGTGAACGACGGGAGCTGCAGCACCAAGAGCCCGTTCGCCGTGACCCCAAACAAGAGCTGAACGCCGCCTACGTCGCGCGCGACGCGCAGGGGACCGATGATCGGGTCGCGCACGGGAATCGAGGTGAGGAACGCCCCGAAATAGGTGTCGTACACGTCGATGTTGCCGGCGGGGTTCGCCGAGAAGATGAGCCGCTCGTTCTTATCGGTGCCGCCCCCGCACGACGTGCTGGTCGGCGGGCAGTCCCCCGTCGGCGCGAAGTCGTGGTTGTAGTTCATGTCCATGCCGGGCGTGAGCGGCGTGGGCCCCGGGGGCGCGGCGGACGTCACCTTGCGCCGCAGGTCCTGGTCCAGGTAGTAGATCGAGTCGGCGCGCACGGCGTTCGTCAGGCCGTTGAAGTTCGTCGCGACCGACACGACCTTGACGCCGGTGTTGCTGATGAAATCGCTGACGTTGATCCCCGGCGACATCCCGAAGTCGATGTCGTTCCGCCCCGAGTCGCTCTGAGCGCCGCCGGTAAGGCAGGAGGCGGCGGTCCCGTTGCCCGCGAAGAGCCGGGCACGCGCGTCGTAGGACATGACGCGCGCGAAGGCCGCGCTGATGTTCCCGCCTTCGCCGAAGAAGGCGTGCGTGAAATTGCCGGAGTTGCGCGCGAAGGTGCGGTCGCCGAGACCCATCGTGCTGAGGTTGACGGTGATGCCCGCGCACGCCGAGAGCACGACCTTCGCTCCGACGGAACGGCCGCGATCTTCCACGACCCGCAGCGTGTCCGACCCCTGGGTGAACGTGGCCGTCGCGATCTCCCAAAACAGATGGCTGAACCACAGGTTGGGGTTCGCCGTGTTGATGAGCTTTTCCATCCGCAGCGTCGCGCGTCCGGAGAAGGGCTGGTCGCTGCTCACGGTTGGCGCCGTCGAGTAGAGCGCGTACACGGAATCCACGTCACAGAGGGGTGGCGTAAGCCCCACCCGACACACCGTCGCGACGTACTGCGGCAGGTCGGACACGTCGTGCGTGGTGATCTCCTCACGCGACCCGCCCGCGGTCAGGATCACCTTGTAGGTCTGGATCAGGTAGTTGGGCAGGTTCTGGCGCCAGATGATCTGCCGCGGGCCGCCCGTTCCCACGTTGATGATCCCGAGGTACGTGCCCCCGGCGTCAGCCACGACGATCGTGTCCTTGTATCCGCCGTTCACATCGCGCGGCCACAACGCGATCCCCCACGGCTGGCCCCCGGCCGTCGGGATGCCGCCGGCCACGAAGGTCGTGTTGGCCACCTGGAACACGTCCACCCGGTTGAACGCCGGGTTCGTGAGGTACAGCTCGCGGCGGTTGGCGTTGTAGATCGCGTCCTGGATGCTCGATGCCCCCTGGAACGGGACGGTGATCCCATTGACCACGATCACCGTGTCGATCAGGCCCGCCGACGACAACTGCGGCCGCAGAGCCCCCGGCGCGGGCACGCGAGGGGTCGGCAAGAGCGTCGTCGAGTTCGTGTACGAGCAGTTGCGCGCCGTTGCCGCGTCGCAGGCGTAGCCTCGGACCACGATCGAATGCGGCAGCACCCCGGGCGGCAGCACGGACCCAAGGTTGAGGCTGGCACGACGCGTGACATCCGTCAGGTTGCCGGCCGCCACGTTGATGGTGTCGAACTTCAAAAACAAGCCCGCGCCGGTGTCGACCCGGAAGCCGATCCAGGCGATCGCGCTGGCGTCTGTCGCGCGCACGGTGATCGTGTCGTCCACTTCGACCCGCGGCCCGACCTTGTGAGCCACTTGCGGGGCCGTCACGTCGTTGGCGGCCGACTGGATGGTCACCCGCACGATGTTGGTGAACCCGCGCCGGCCCGCCGAGTCTTCGGCGAACCCGATGACGTCGAAGGTGCCCGTGCTTGCGACCACGTTGAGCGTGTCGGTGTAGTCCGCGGTGTCCGGCAGCGTTCCCAAATAGATGATCGAGTCGTTCGGCGGCGTTGTCGGGTTGGTCACCGCGGCCGCGGGCGCGACGAGGAAGCCGATCTTCGCGATCCCGGAGGTCTGACTCGCGTGCACTTGGACGGGGATGCCGCGGCCTTGGGACGCGACGGCGCCCGCCGTGGGCGATATGAGCGTCACCTGTAGCGCTTGCACGTTCACGAGGAAGATCGAGATCGTGTCTTCGGAGAAGTTGCCGGCGCCGTCGGTGGCGCGGCCGACGATCGTGATGTTCCCGCCCGCCCCGGAGCTGCCCGAGAAGGTGAGGGTGCGGCCCACCGCGTACGTCTTCGTTTGGCTGGTGAAGATGGTGTCGAGGAGGCCGATCAAGCCGCCGCTGAACGTCAGCCGCACGTTCTGCAGCGAGAGGTTGTCCAACGCCGAGACGTTGAAGCGCAGCCCGCCCGCGATATCCTGCGTGTCCCCCGCCGTGTTGGAGAGGGTGATCGAGGGCGAGACGTTATCCCGTTGGATCCCGGTGTTGCGCCCGGTCTCGCACCCCCACACTGCGAGTGCGGAGATACAAAGCCCCCACAGAATCGTGCCGCGTTGCGCGTGCCGCATGTGCTCTCCCGGCTTACTGCCCGGTGGGCGCCACCAGGTCGTCTATGATGTGTGGCGTGATCAGAATCGAGCGATCACACCGCTGCTCCTTAAAGAAACCGGATTCTCAAGCTTGTTACCGTGACCGCCATCACCGTAAAGCCGTCACGCACAGCCATTTACGGCCTCGCACCTGCTGCGGCCGTGCTCCCGCTACTGCCCCGCGGGCGGCACCAGGTCGTCGATGATGTGCGGCGTGATCAGAATCAACAGATCGCGCCGGATCTCCTGCTGCGACGTGAACCCGAACAGCTTGCCCAGAATCGGGAGATCCACGAGGAACGGGATTCCCGACTTGACGACTTTGACTTCGGTCACCGTGAGGCCGCCGACGACGGCCGTCTCGCCGTCGTTGACCAGGATCTGATTGTCGGCCTGCTGGGTCTGGAACGTGAAGCCGATGTCGACCGGTCCCGGCACGACGTTCGACCGCTCGGCGTGCACCTCCATCAGGATCTGCCGGTTCTGAGTCACGTGCGGCGTCACCCGGAGGTTGATACCGGTCTGCTGGAACTGCACCGTGGCACGCGGGACGGCGGCGGCGTTCGTGGCTCCCGCCTGCGCGCTGAGATCGATGATGCGGATCGGCACGCGGTCGCCGACGAGGATTTCCGCCTGGCGATTGTCCACCGTCGTGATCGTCGGCTCGGCCTGCACGTCCGCCAGCTGGACGCTCTGCAGCGCCTGCAGGAAGGTCGTGAGGTCGAAGTTGCCGATCGCGGTCGAGAAGATCAGCTCGAGGGCGGGGCTCCCGTTGCTGATGGTCGCCTGCGCGTTGCCGATCGCCGACAGCGAGTTGCCGCCCAGCGACACGATGTTTTCGGTAGCGGGGAAGTTATCCGTCGGGACGAGCGCGTCGGGGATGCCGTCCAGGTCCGTGTCCACCGGCTGCGCGCTGCGCGGATCGGGACGCTGGACCAGGCGGTTGAAGAACTGCGTCCCCGAGCCGAGGTCGTACTTGACGCCCAGCTCTTCGATGTCGGTGCGGTCCACGAAGATGATCTTCGCCTGGATCGAGACCTGCGGCGTGCGCAGGTCGAGCCCTTGCACGAAGTCCGCCACCTGATTGATCCGCGAGCTTACTTCGGTGATGACCAGTGAGTTGCTGCTCGAGTCGGCCACGACCGCGCCGCGCTTCGTGACGATCGAGGCCACCGCCGGCACGAGCGAGGTCGCCTTGGCGTAGTTGATACGCACCAGGCGGGTCTCGATCGGGACCGTCGAGTCGGCGCGCGCCAGCTCGACCTTGCTCACCACGTTGAAGATGCCGCCGGGCAGCGTCACCACCGCGAGCCCTTGCGATTCGAGCACCGCGTTGAACGCGAGATCCCACGGCTGGTTCTTGATCTCGGCGCTCACCGTGCCGGTGATCCCTTTGCCAATGACGATGGTGCGGCCGCTGAACGCGGCGAAGCCGGCGACCACGTCCTCGATGCTCGCGCCATCCCACTGGACGGTGATGCGCGGCGCGGGCGACTGCTGCGCCTCGGTGCGGTGCGTCGCCAGGTACTCATCGATCGACATCGGCCGGCCGACGCTCGGCGTCCGCACGCGCGCCGCCTGATCGGGGCCCCTGCGGACCTCCGGCGGGGTGACAGGCATCGGCTCCGACGTCGCCGGGGAGGAGGGGGGGGAGGCCGCGGCGATGTTCGCCGCGCCGAGGCTCGACCACGAGGCGAAGCCGGTGCGCTCGGTGACGATGCGCACGCGCACCTGACCGGCGCCGCGCTGCACCTGGTAATCCGTCAGGACGTCGAGGTCGATCACGACGCGCACCACGCCCGGCTTGAACTGCGCGTAGCGGATGTTGCGGATGCCGCCGCGGTTTTGGCCGTCGTACAGCGTGGCCGGGGCCGCGAGCCGCGCCCCCACCAGATCGAGCACCAGGCGGGCGGGCCCGCTCAGGGTGAAGTCCTGGACGTCTACGGCGCCCTGGAGGTCGATGACGACTTCGACGTTACCGGACGCCGGGCGCACGCTGACGGCGCGGACTTCGCCGTCCCGTCCGCCGACGCGGTCCCCTTTTGCGCCGGTTGCGCCTGGTGGCGTCGCGGCCATGGCCACGGGAAGGGCGACGGCGAACAGCGTCGTGAGAGCGAGCATGGGCTTCATGGCGTCTCCTCCTGCTTGGCGAGCGACAGCGTTTCCTGCCGCTCGAACCCGAATTCCTGAACGGTAAAGACGATTTCCCGCGGGCGGATCTGCGTCACCTTGAGCCGGCCGATGATGTCGCCGGTCTTCACGTGATAGATCCGCCGGTTCGTGATGTCGCGCAGCACCGCGACGCTGCGCGCCGCGTACCGCGCGTCGTAGATGATCGTGGTGAGCTTCAAGTCGGAAATGAGCGGCCGCACGTCGCCCGATCGGAGCAGCGACATGAACGGATCGCGGCCACCGCCCTCGTAGGCGAAGACCTCGCGCAGCAGCGCCTGCGGGGGCGGGGGCCCCGAATCGGTGCGCGACGAATCGCGCTGCGCCGGCAGGGGCGCGGCGAACCCGAGGAACAGGACAGCGACGCTAAGGACGCGCACTATTGCCTCCCGCGCCCGCGGCCTTGGGCGGCGGCGGGCTCGACGACTTCACGAACGTGCGGATCGTGAACTCCGCGAGCAGCAGCGAGCCCCCCGTGTCGGCGAGCAGTTTCGCCGTGGCGGGTGGCGCCGACGACAGCGTCACTTCCTGCGGCACGACGATGCGCGGCAGCGACGCGACGTCGGCCAGGTACTCGCCGATCTGGTCGTAGTGGCCGTACACCTCGAGCCGGTAGCGGTACGTGTCGAACGGCGAGCCGATCTCCGGCGTGAGCGGCTGGATCTTGCCGAGGGTGATGCCGCGGACCTTGGCCTTGGTCGAGATATCGTCGATCAGGGTCGGGACCTCGTTCTTGTCGGGGACGAGGCGCTTCATCAGCTCGAGCGAGCCCGAGTATTCCTCGACCTTGCGCCGCAGGTCCTCGACGGTGCCGCTCGCCAGGTCGGCCTTGGCCGCTTCGACGATCTTCTGAAGGCTGTCGGCCTCGGTGTGCGCCGCCGAGATCTGCTCGCTCTGCGGCGTCTGGACCTTGGTCCAGAAGAAATAGCCGCCCGCCCCCGCGACGAGGACGAGCAGCATCATGATCTGGCTGCGTTGATCCGTCGGTATGAGGGCCATCGCGCTACCTCACCGCCTGCACGAGCGGCACGGTGCGGATGTAGACCGAGTCCGCGATCCGGTACCGCACCGTCACGTTGAACGACGTCACCGGCCGGTCCGACTCGATGACGACCTGCGAGCTGGCGGGCGTCACGTCCGTGAACCATGGCGACGCGGCGAGCTGGCGCAGGAAGGTGGTGTAGGCTTGGATGTCCACCGTCCGCCCGTCGATCGAGACGCGCACGAGCGGCGCCCCGGTGGAATCCGTCTGCACCACGACCTGCTGCCCCGGCTGCGCGCCCGCGATGATCGATCCGAGCGACTGCACGCGCGTCACCCAGGTGTACGGGGGCAACGCCTTCGTCACCTGATCGAGGACGTGCGGCCACACGTACCGGTCGGCATCGATCGTGCGGATCATGTTGATCTGCGAGACCAGAGAGTCGCGGATTTTTTCCGCCTGGCGCTTCTGCGCGATCACGATGTCGTAGCGCCGCTTCTCGGCCTTCACCGCCTCGAGCCGCGACTCGGCCGTCGCAAGGCGGGCGCGGCCCGTGATGTACAGGAGCGCGCCCCCACCCCCCACCAACACCCAGGCCCCGACGGCGCCGATCAGCCACGGATCCTTGATCTGGCTGATGATGGCCTTGAAGTCCGGCATCGACAGCTGGAACCCAGGGCCGCCCGCTGCCTTCTTCTTCTTGCCCGGTAATAGGTTGATTTCGATCATGCAGCGCGCCTCAGCGCCAGACCGACCGAGAGCATCAGCAGCGGCGCCACTTCGTCCACCGACACCGCTTCGAAGACGTCATCCCGCACCCGCAGCCGCTGCACCGGGTTCGCCAGCTCGACCGGCACCTTGAGCCGGCTCCCGAGCACATCGTTCAAGCCGGGGATCCGCGCGCCGCCGCCGATCGTGTAGACCCGCGACAAGCCCCCCGCCGAGCGCGAGGCGGTCGCGAGAAACGCGGCGGCCCGCTCGACCCCGACGGCGATTTCCTCGCCGCGCGCATCGACGTAGCCGCCGAGATCCGCGTGTTGCGTCGCGCCCTGGATCACCCGCTCCGCGTCCTCACCCGACAGCCCCTTCTCGCGCTGCAGATCCTCGCGGAACCGCCGCGTCCCGACCGACAGGTCCCGCGTCAGAACGGGAATGCCATCCTCGAGGATGTTCACGTTGGTGACTTCGTGGCCGATATTGACGAGGCCCACCACCCCCTGCATTGCGTCCGGGTGATTGAGCTCAAAGGCGTTGTGAATGGCGAAAGCGTCGACGTCGATGATCGACGGGTCGAGGCCCGCCTCGGCGAGCAGCCCCATGCGGCTCTCCACCAGCTCCCGCTTGGCCGCCACGAGGAGGACGTTCATCTGGAGGCCCTCGGCGTCGGGATCGAGGATCTGGAAATCGAGCTCCACGTTGGCCATGTCGAATGGCACGTGTTGCTCGGCCTCCCAGCGGATCACCTCGCGGGCGTCGGCTTCTTTCATGCGGTCCATCTGGATCTTCTTGACGATGACGTCCCGGCCGCCCACGGCCGTAACCACCGCTTTCCGCTTGACGCCGGCGGTCTCGAACAAACCCCGAATAGCCTCCGCCACGATCCCGGGGTCCATAACCTCCCCCTCGACGATGGCGTCGGCGGCGACCTCCGTGGTGGCCACCTTGATCAGCTCAGGCTCGCTCCCGGAATGGTCAATAACGACCAGTTTGATGATCCCGGAGCCGATATCGAGCCCAACTGACGTTTTTTTGCCACCCAGGAAGCCGAAAAGGGCCATGGTCGCCTTGAGTTGAAGACAGAAGGGGCGAGGGCAAACTACAGTATGCCCCGCCCCTTAACCTGTCAAGCCTCGAATCTACTTGAGGCCAGATTAACAACTGTTTTTGTCACCTACACTTAGGCTCCCTAATACAGCTGAACCCAGCCCCGCGACTTCATCATGGCGGGCGTCGCCGTGGCCTGCAAAGTGGCCAAAATCGAGCAGCTGGAATAGTTTAGCGTCGCCTTACCGCTCAGGTTCTGGACCGAGAGGTCGGCGTTCTTGGCCATGACGCCCCCCCAGAAGTGGGCTTCCGTGCTCCCACCACCGGCGGTCTTGAGGTCGCCCAGGATGATGACGATCCCGAAGAACTGGTAAGACCCTTGGACGTCCAGATCCCCGTTCACGAGCAGGATTCCCTGGCCCTGGTCACCGTTCAGCGTGGCGTTCCCGTTGATGTAGATGATCGGGAAATAGCCCGAGCAGGGAGCCCCCGGGTTCATGCCGTCGCCCCAGTTCGTGAGGTCGGCCTTGTTGCAGGCGGCCCCCACCAAACTCGGCTGGGTCTTGTAGTTGCCACCTGACAAGGTGATGTTCGCGCGGGCCGCGAGCTGCGCGAACGTCGATCCGCCGAAGTTCGTGAAGCTCGAGTCCGTCAGCGACGGGTCGTTCACGACCGGCGGAACTCCGGCTACGGTGCCATTACCACCTGTGGTCACCGTGCCGCTGTCGACGCGCACGCCGGCCTGGTTTTGGAGCGGCTGGGAGCAGTCGGCCCACCCGGTGGGGTTCTGATCGACCCCATTTACTTGGGCGTTACCTCCGATGCTCACGCCGCCCTGAGTGGTCAGGGAAGCGTGAATGTTGAAATCCACCGGCGCCAGCCGGGCGATGATCCCGAGGCGCTGGCGCGCGCCGCCGCCGCCGGCGATCGGGCCGGCCGCGCTGGCCCGGTCCCGTCCCGTCACGTCGATCAGGAACAGGTTGGTGCCCACCTTATACGTGGTGCCGCCGAAACTCCCGGTACCACCCGGCGCATTCTGCGTCCCGATCACGACCGAGTCGGACGGATTCGTGGCGCCGTAGATCGGTCGCCGATTGAGTGAGTCGGTGTTCCAGGTGCGGAGCCGTTCGCCGACGCCGGCTTCGGCGACGCCAAAGGACTGCTGCACGCGGCGCGAGTTCTCGCCGACCCGCTGCTCCTGGGTGCCGGCGAAGAACGCACCGGCGACCAGCGCCCCCACGACGACCAGGGCGAAGATCGCAATGGCGAGCGCCATACCGCGCTCGTTCTGCAGATTCCGTTTCATGCTCCGCTCCTTCATAAAGTTCCGGCCGGGTACCTAGTTGAACCGCCGGTTATTCCGCAATGCCACACTGACATTCACGCTGTCGACCGTCGCGGCGAGCAACGTCGATCCGGCCGACTGCCGGACGCGCTGCGCCGTCCGTGCCCGGACGACGAAATCGATCCGGGCGACGCGGGCGGGAAGCGCGGTGACCACGCCCAGGGAGTCGAAGTAGCTGAACGTGATCCCGTTCGAGAGCACCGGCCCGACGAGGGGCTGCATGCTGCCGCCCGCCGGCTGGAAGCCGATGTACCACGACGTGTCGCCCGCGGGCTTGTAGAGCTGATACGTGACGCGTTCGTAGCCGCGCACCGGAGCGCCGTTCGGAATGGCGCCGAGCACGTTCGGTCCCGGGAGCGGGTTCTTAAAGTCGATAGTGAGTCGCAGACCGGCCCCACCGAGCGGGCAGTTCAAGGCGCCAGTCCCCACGAGCTTGCCCACGGCCCAGCCGTCGTCGGTGCGGGTCGCCTGGTTGCCGTCGTAATAGACGAGCACCGAATCGTTGGCCGTGCTCGGGTTGCGCGCGCCGTAGAACAAGGGCTGACCGACGGCACCGCCGCGGATGGTCACGAACAGCCCAGCCAGACCGAGGCCCAAGATGGGCGGGTTGCAGGTGAACCCGACCCAGCGCATGGCCCGCAATGAGATCGACGTCGCGCTCATCGCCGTGATGTCGCCTTCAGCGGCATCGAGCTCGCGGAACTCGGCGGGCAGGATCGTCTCGGCCGCCCGGATGTTCTGCTGTAAATCGATCCGCTGGGTCTGCGCCATGTACAGGCGCTGGTTGTTCACGAGCACCCGGTAGATGCCCGCGCTGACGATGGCAAACAGCACCAAGGCCACGAGCAGCTCGACGAGTGTGAACCCGCGTCGCGTTAGAACGTGCATGGGATCGTAGTCTCCGTGGAATCGGCGCGCACGCGGTTCTTGATCGTCTTCGACGTCGTGCGGATCTTCAGCCGATAGTTGTTGTTACCCATGTCGGTGAACGCCCAGGTATTGATCGACACCCAGGTGGAGCCGCGATACAGCGTGTCGCTGCCGGAGACGCGCTGCGCCGTGATGCAGGCGGCCGGGCGGAGCCGCTCGAGACGCCGCGCCGCAAAGGCGCTCGCCTGGGCGCTGCGCTGCCCGCGCGCGATCATGCGGGTGACGAGCGCGGCCGTCGTGACGAGGCCGAGCAAGCCCACCGTGAGCACCACGATCGCGATGATGATCTCGATGATCGTGAAGCCGCGTTGATTCGTCCGCGTGTTCATTGCCGCACCACTTTCCCCACCTGGTTGATCATCACCGAGTCCCGGTAGTTGGGCCCGATGAAGCGAATCGTCGTCGCCACGAACTGCGTCTGGATGCCGCGTGGATCGTAGACGATCGAGGCGGACGAAACGTTCAACGTCAGGCCGAATTCCGACCCGACCATCTTCTTGGTGCCCACCACCACCGATGCCGCGGGCGGATTCACGCCGCACGCCGTGACCCAAATGCTGTCCGCCGTCAGGTTGAGCGTGGCCGGACAGCCGCGCTGTACCGCCACGCCGCGGGCGGTCGCCACGAGCGTCGTGGTCAGCGCTTTGGCGCTGCGGACGTTCTGCTTCTCGAGCGACCCGCGCAGCCGCGGAATCGACAGCGACGCAATGATCCCGACGAGCACCATCGCGACGAGCATTTCGATGAACGAGAACCCTCGTTCCGATCGATGAATTCGCATTCGATACCTCCGGTCGGCACTACCCTACTACACGATGCATGCCGCAGCGTAAAGTGTTATGTGTGAATATGTTATCGTAACACACCGCGCTCATTCAGTACTGCAAAACACTGCACTCGTGCAACCGATTGCATTAGTCCAAACCGTACCGACTCATCTTGTAAAACAGCGTCCGCAGACTCACGCCGAGCCGCTTCGCGGCTTCGCGACGATTGCCGCCAACCGCGCCCAAAGCCGCGGCGATCGCGTCACGTTCGGCGGCTTCGACGATGTCGCTCAACGTGACCTCACCCCTGGCGGGTGCGTGGTGCGTAGTGCGTGGTGCGTGAACGAAGTCGTTGGGTTCGAGTGCGTCGCGGTCCGTCAGGACCACCGCGCGCTCGATCGCGTTCTCGAGCTCCCGCACGTTGCCCCGCCACTCCTGCTGCTCGAGCCAGGCGACCGCCGCATCGCTCAGTGCCAGTGAACGGCCGAACCGCTGGGCGAGCCGCGCGACAAAGTGCCGCGCCAACGGGGCGATGTCTTCCGCACGCTCGCGCAGCGGCGGCAGCTCGATCGTCACGACGTTGATCCGATAGAACAGGTCCTCCCGGAACCGGCCCGCCACCGCCTCGGCGGCGAGATCGCGCGCGGTGGCGGCGAGTACCCGCACATCCACGCGCCGGGTCTTTTGATCGCCCACGCGGCGAATCTCTCCTTCCTGAAGGACGCGCAGCAGCTTCGCCTGTAAGCCGACGGGCAGCTCGCCGATCTCATCGAGCAGCAGGGTGCCGCCGTCCGCTTGGTCGAAGAGCCCCGCCTTGTCGGCGCTCGCGCCGGTGAACGCCCCGCGGACGTGCCCGAACAGCTCGGACTCGAGGAGGCTCTCTGGAATCGCCGCGCAATTGATCCCGACGAAGGGTCGTGCGGCGCGCGGGCTGGCCCGATGGATCGCGCGCGCGATCACTTCCTTGCCGGTCCCGCTCTCGCCCGTGATGAGGACGGTGGTGTTGTGCTCGGCGACCCGCGCGACCAGATCGAGCGCCGCCCGCATCGGACGGCTCTCGACCACCAGCCCGCGTTCCGCGGGCCCTGTGGCGAGCTGGGCGCGGAGGCCCGCCACATCGCGCCCCAGCCGCTCCCGCTCTTCCGCCTTGCGGAGCGTGAGCACCACCTCGTCGGGCCGGAAGGGTTTGGGGAGGTAGTCGTAGGCGCCTTCTTTCATAGCCGCTAACGCGGCGTCTTCCCCGCCGTACGCGCTCATCATGATCACGAGCGCCACGCCGCCGCGACTGCGGTACGCCCGCAGGAAGGTGAGCCCGTCCATCTCGGGCATGCGGACGTCGCACAGAACCAGGTCGAACGGCTCGGCGAGCGCCCGCTCCAAGGCTTTGCGGCCGTCGCTTTCGGCGGTGACGGCGTAGCCCGCGTCCGACAGGAGCAAGCCGAGGCTTTGGCGCAGGCCCGGCTCGTCGTCTACGACCAAGATCTTTTTCACGCTGCGGGGAAGAACATTTTGAAGACGGCGCCACCCTCGCGTGCTTCATCGACCCATACGACACCACCCATTTCGTCCACGCTGCGGGCGACGATCGCGAGACCCAACCCGGTGCCGCGACCCGGCTCCTTGGTCGTATAGAACGGCTCGAACACCTTGTCGCGATCGGCAGGGGCGACGCCCGGGCCAGAATCGGCCACGAAGAGCAGCGCTCCCATTTGCCCGGCGGCGAATTCGACTCGCGAAGGCCGCCGCTCGGGCAGACGCGGGTGCGCAACGTGGGCGGGGTCGGTCGCTCGTTTGGGCAGGGCGTGGCCGGGCTCATAGGCCCAACGGCGGGCGCCGATAACGATCCGTCCGTCGGGGGCCGCATCGACGGCGTTCAAGAGCAAGTTGACGAGCGCCTGCTCGAGCACGTGGGCGCGGCCCAGGATGCGAGGCACGTCCTCACTGACGTCGACCTCGGCGCGGACGGCCCGAAATGCCCCCTGCGCCTTGAGGAGCTCGAACGCGCCGGCGGCGACCTCTGCGGCATGGACGGGTTGCAGTGGGTCCTCGTGAGGGCGCGCGTAGTCCAGGAGGCTTCGGACGATCGTGTCGATGCGTTCGAGCTCGCGCGAGATCCCGCTCGTCAGCTCTAGGTCGGCGCCGCGCCGGCGTAAGACCTCGACGAAGGTGCCGACGGCGCCGAGGGGATTCCCGACTTCGTGGGCGACACCAGCGGCGAGCCGGCCGATGCTGGCCAGTTTCTCCGACCGCACCAGCTGGCTCTGCGCGTCGAGCAGCCGATCGGTCATGCGGTTCAACCGCTCGGCGAGGGTGGCAAAGTCCCGAGTGGGTGCGTCAGGCGCCCGGGCGTCCAAATCGCCGTCGGCCACCGCGTCGGCAGCGGCGATGACCCTGCCCAAGGGGCGGAGCACCAGCCGGGTCACGAGCGTGCGACCGTACAAGAGGAAGACGACGACCTCGGCCACGACCAAGGCAATGACGATCACGACGCCCTGATCGGGCGCTACCGCCAAGGCCAGGAGCGATGTCGCTACGCCAACCAGGATTGCGAAGGCTGCGAGGAAGGAGAGGTAGAAGAGCAGCTCGGTACGGAGCGCGGGCTTGGACGGCATGCAAGAATATGCACTCCGGCCTCTCGGACACCAAAAAAAAGAGCGGCGGGGATCGCTCCCCGCCGCCCTTCTGCGTCAGGCCAGAGGCCTTACGCGCACTTCGGCTCGCCCTCTTTGTTAGCCGGGGCCAGCGCGGTCGACCCGACGTACACTGCGCACGTCTTGGTGGTCGTGGTGTGCGACACGGTAGCGGTGAAACCATCGGCCGTCACGTTGATCGTGGGGCCGAGGACGCCGGTCGTCGTACAGAACGAGACCGTGCCCGGAGCTGTCGCGCAGCTCGTGCCGGCGCTGTACTTCACCGAGTCGGCGAAATACGCCTCTTCGGCGGTGATCAGGTTACGCAGATCCGACTTCATCGAAGCCAGATAAGCCTTCTCCTTCGTGTTCGCGAACTTCGGAATTGCGATCGCGGCCAAAATGCCGATGATCACGACAACGATCAGAAGCTCGATGAGTGTAAAGCCCTTGCGGTTCATCTGCACTACCTCCAGTTGGGTACTGACTTGTAAGGAACTAAGACAGCTGAGCGACTAGGTTTCCGGGGTGACCTAAAGCACAAATCGTGCCCTAGACCGATCCGACGTGCCCAAAACGCTACGCGACAACAGGTTGCGTCATTCGTACCGAGTCTCAAAGACCCCCCAAATCACAAGCAGAAGTCCGGCTTTTTGCAATTTGCTTGCCGTACGCAAGGCGGCTCATCGGGCACGTTTGAGCAGGGAATCGGCGACCGCCGAGTCGCCCCGCGCCCGCGCCGCCAACGCCTGGGTGCGGTAGAGGCCCGAGCAGTGGAAACAGATCTGTTCAGCGTGCGTGAGCAGCGAGTCAGCGAGAGCGGGACGACCGAGTTTGAATGCGGCATCCGCGCTCGCCACGTAGACCGCCGCGTCGCCGTCAAATGCTCGCGTGGCAATGCCGAACCTCTCGAGCGCCTGCGCCGCATCGCCACGACGCTGGTACATCGCTCCCACCCGCGCCGGCCCTCGATACGAATTGGGCGAGTCCTCGAGAATGCTCAGGGTCACGGCGACATCGTCGTGCCATACCGGTACCCGGAACGCCGACCGGATGCCGCCCGCAAGTACCAGGACACCCGCGACCGCTCGAAGTCGCGCGGGTGAGAGCCGCCCCAACGCCGCGCCCGCCGCCAGCGCCAACCCCACCGACGGCAGATACAGGGTCCGCTCGGCCAGGAGAACCCCGACCGGGAAAAAGAGATTGGCGACGGGCAGAAACCCGATCGCGATCCAGCCGAGGCCGAACGCTTCGACCTTGCGACCGTGCCGCCAGGCGGCAACGAGGAGCACCGCCCACAGGGCCAGCACCGCGAGCCCGAGAAGGAAGCGGCCGTCGAGCACCGACGTCACGACACTCCGCTCGGCGGGCGAGTAGTCCACCCGCAGCGTGAGGGGGAAGACCATGAGGCGGAAGACGTCGGCGAGCGTCGCCACAGCCGTGAGGCGCACGGCCATCGGGCTCTGCCCCACGAGCGCGGGCGCGACCGCCTGCAGACGCGCGTACGGCTCCAGCACGGCTCCCCGCAGGAGCACGTACGCCGCAGCGATCGCGAGCCAGGTCCCCACGAAGACCAGCACGCGCTGGCGCGGCGGACGACCGATGCCGAGTACCCACGCCCAAACAATCAGCCCCGGCGCCACCGCCGCGTTCTCCTTGGCGAGGAGGCCCGCGGCGAGTGCGAGCCCGCTCCACCAAGGGCTCCCCTTCACGACGGCGGCGTACACCGCCAGGCAGGCACCCACGGCGGCCATCAACTCGGCTCGGCCGACGACGTTCGCAATGGCCTCCACGTGCACCGGGTGCACGGCGAAGACCAATCCGGCGACCAGCGCCGCGACCGCTCCGACCCAGCGCCGGGCCAGCATCGCCACTACCACCGCCGCGCCGGCGTGCCAGAGCAAGTTCACGGCATGGAACCACAGGGCGCGGCCTACCAGCCCATCGAGCGTGAAGCTCGCGAGCGCGAGGGGCCGATACATCTTGCCGCCCAGGTCGGGTGGCCAGTAGGGCGTGACAAACGCTCGCCACATGCCGTCCACGGAGTGGACGAGCGGGTTCCACACGATGATGTAGAGGTCGTCCATCGCGAACCCGTTCCACAGGACCCCGAGGTGAGCGACGACGGCGCAGGCGGCGACCGCTGCGGAGAGGCGCTTTGCGTTCACTTGGCACGCTGCACAACAAACAGCCAGCGTCCCCCCGACCAGCGGTAGACGCCGCTGAGCCACGCGGGATAGGCCGCGATCAGCGCGCGCAGCTCACCGGCCGAGGGCGACGTGGCGCTCGCGAGCAGGATGTGCGTGACACCCATCCGCTCGAGATAGGCGCGATGCTCGGCGGCCGTCGGTCGCTGGATTTCACGACCGCGATAGCTCTCCAGGTAGAACGGGACGGCGGTGCGGCGCGTGTAGAGCCACACCAGGGCTTCGTCGTCGGTGGCGACGACCACGGAGTCCGGCAGAGCAGCGATGACGGGAGTGAGCTCCTTGAAGTTCTCGGAGATCGCTAGCGCCTGTTTCCCGGCCCAGCCGCCGACGAGCCCGCGGATCTCGTAGTAGGCGTATCCACCCGTCAGGGCGGCGACGAGGAGGGCGACGGGGACGCGGAGCCACACGTGACGCCACAGCGCCAGTGCGCCGACCGCCCACGCGAGCGCCAGCCAGGGAAGCACCGCCCAGAGGAAGCGGTCCGGGGGGTTGGGCCAGACGGCGAGAATCAAGAGATAGAAGACGATGGTGAAGCCCACCGCCGAGCGGCGGGTCAAGAGGGCCAGGCCGTAGAGCCCGACCCCTAGGGCCGCAGCGGCCGCCAGGGCGTACAGCCAGCGGACGGGGATCCAGCCCAACGTGATCACCTCGAGGGGCCGGGGAAGATCTCGCGCATTGATGCCCAGAGCCGAGAGGCCCGCCTGGCGGAGATGCTCTCCGTAGCTGCCGTAGCCCAGGGCCAGGGCTGGGTCGATCCCGCGCTCGTGCGTCACGACCCACAAGCCCCACGCGGCGCCGGCCACAGCGACGGGGGCGATGGTCTTCAGGGCGCGGCGCCACGGGGTGCGTCGCTCGAGGAGGAAGCACGCGATCCCCGCTCCCGCGGCAACGCCGATCGACCGGGTCAAAAGCGCGAGTGCGGCGGCGGTCCCCACGACCCAGGGCGACGCGCCGCGGTCGGCGAGAATCACCGCGGCTGCCAGCAGCACGCCGAACAGCGGCTCGGCGAAAAGCACCGATTGCGTCGTCAGGACGGGGATGGCGATCGCCGCGGCCGCGACCACCGCAGGCGCGAGCCAGCGGGGCGTCGCGGGGTCGAGCAACTCGGTGCGTGCCGCGTGCCACGCGATGAGCCCGGCGGCGAGGGACGCGAGGAGCAGGTTGAGCACCTTGGCGACCATGCCCGCGGTGCCGACGGATAGCAGGCCGAAGAGCGGCGCCAGGACGATGGGATAGAGCGGCGGGTAGTGGACGGCCGCGGGCGACCCTGGAAGGTGCGGATGCGCGTAGTGCAGGGTGTGCGCCAGGGACGTGGCGAGTCCGGCGTAGAGTCCGTCGTCGTAGAAAACGCCGATCAGCGCGTGGTTCAGCGCAAGCGCGCCGGCGGCGAGGGCAACCCCCGCCGCGGCGAACCCCCATTTCACTTCCCGCGCCAATCGCCCCTCGGCGGGAACAGATTGAAGCGGACGATATGGATCAAGGCCGCCACACCGTCCCGCCACGTGATCTTCTTGCCTTCTTCGTAGGTGCGGCCGTTGTAGGAAATCGGAAGCTCCCACACCCGGGCGCCGGCCTGCGCGAGGCGCGCCGTGATCTCGACCTCGAATCCGAAGCGGTTGGCTTTGAGCGGCAGTCGCTTCAGCACGTCGGCCCGGACGAGTTTGTAGCAGGTCTCCATGTCGGTCAGGTTCAGATTGGTGAACATGTTCGACAGGAGCGTGAGCGTGCGATTCCCGACGTAGTGCCAAAAGTAGAGGACGCGATGCGGGCCGCCCTGAAAGCGGGAGCCGAACACCGCGTCGGCCTTGCCCGACCGGATCGGGGCCAGGAGCGCCGGCAAGTCGGCCGGGTCGTACTCCAGGTCGGCGTCCTGCACGACCACGACGTCTCCCGTGGCCGCGGCGAATCCCGAGCGCAGCGCGGCGCCCTTGCCGCGATTGGCGGGATGGTGGATGACGCGGTCGACGATGCCGTCGGTCTGGAGCCGGTCGAGAATCGCAGGGGTTTCGTCAGTCGAGGCGTCGTTGACGACAATCACCTCGGTCCGCAGGGGCAGCGCCCGCACGCGCCGTACGGCGGTTTCGACGGTCGCGGCCTCGTTATAGGCCGGCACGACCACAGACACGACCAGGTCGGGACCTGTGACTCGCGTCATGCGGGCGCTTCCCCGATGGCGATGAGGGACTGCCCCAGCCGCCACGGCAGGAACCGTTCGAGCCGGAACAGGGGCACCAACGCGTCAAACCAGCGCAACGACGCCGCGGGAATCATCTCGCGTCGCAACACGCGGCCGGTGAACCACCACCCGGGCACGCCGGCGAGGTTGAAGTACTCGAGGTGGCGCATGCGCAGCCCGGCGTCAGCGAACTTGGTCCGGAGCTGACGCGGCGTGTAGCGTCGCACGTGGCCGAGCGCCTGGTCGAGCGACCCGTAGAGGCTCGGCAGGGCCGGCACCAATAGGATGAGTCGTCCGCCGCGGCTCAGGAGCCCGCTGATCGCCGCCAGCGACAGGGCGTCATCGCCAACATGCTCGAGGACGTTCAGGCAGACGATGGTGTCGAAACGCCGCTGGGCGACGGGCGGCTCGATGTGGGGCAGGTAGAGTCGCATGACCTCAACGCCCGGCATGCCGGCGAAGCGTTCGCGCAGGCGCTCGAGATACTCGGGAGCCGTGTCGGTCAGGACGACGCTGCCACGGTCCACGAGGTACTGCGACAGGTTGCCGATGCCCGAGCCGATTTCGAGCACGCGGTCACCTACCCACGGCCGCACCCGATCGAACATCCAGCGGTTGAACCTGGGCGCCTCGGCGAGCCGCTCGAGCGTCTCAGCACCGGTCCGATCGCCCGTCACGTCCGGAGGAGGGCGCAGTGCCACTCAGCGCGCCGTCCCGCTCTCCGCGCCGCCAGCGCTGCCCCCCGCCGCCCCCCCGGCTCCTCCCGCCCCGCCCTCGTAGCGGCCGAGCTTGCGATACAGTGTGGACGGATCGATGCCGAGCACCTCGGCGGCCCGGGTCTTGTTGCCGCCCTCGCTCTGCAGCACCCACAGGATGTACGCCTGCTCGATCACATCGAGCGTCGGCGTGTGATGCTGGCGCTCGGCGACCAGGGGCTCCGCTTTGCGGTCGACGATCTTGTCGGGAATGGCGCTACGCGGGATCGACTCGCCCTTGGTGAGGGTGACGGCCCGCTCGAGTGCGTTTTCCAGCTCGCGCACGTTGCCGGGCCAATCGTACGCCATGATGACTTCGAGCGCGTCGGGGGCGAGCTGTTTGGGCGGCTCGCTGCGCTCGGTGGCGATGTGATCGAGGAACGCCCGCACGAAGATCGGGATGTCGTCCCGCCGGTCGCGCAGGGGCGGCAAGTGGATGTTGATGACGTTGAGGCGATAGTACAGGTCGCTGCGGAACCGGCCGCGCTTGATGTCGTCCTCCAGGTCCCGGTTCGTCGCGGCGACGACGCGCACGTCCACCGGAATCGCTTCCGTACCGCCAACCGGGATCGCTTCGCGCTCCTGCAACACCCGCAGCAGTTTGACCTGCGTGGCCGGCGACATCTCGCCGATTTCGTCGAGGAAGAAGGTCCCGCCGCGCGCCGCGGCGAAGAGGCCCTGCTTGTCCCGCACGGCGCCGGTGAACGACCCTTTGACGTGCCCGAACAGTTCCGACTCGAGCAGGCTCTCGGGCAGGGCGCCGCAGTTGAGCGACAAGAACGGGCCCTCGGTGCGCACCGACAGCTCGTGCAGGTAGCGCGCGATGACTTCCTTCCCGGTCCCCGACTCACCCTGAATGAGCACCGTGCTTTCGGTGGGCGCCACCTGCTCGGCGAGCCGCATCACGTCGTTGAACAGTTTGGACTTCCCCAGGGGTTTAACCTGACCGGAGCGCTCGCGGCGCCGGATCTCTTGCTTGAGCTGCTTGTTCTCGGCCCGGAGCTTTCGGTGCTCGGCGGCACGGCGGCAGATCGCGACCATGTCGTCGTTCGAGAACGGCTTCTGGATGTAGTAGAACGCCCCTTCGTTCACCGCCTGGATGGCGCTCTGCAGCGACGCCTGCGCGGTCATCAGGATGACCGGGGTCTCCGGGTCCTGGGCGCGGACCGCCGAGAGGATCTCGATCCCGGTGACGCCCGGCATCTTCACGTCGGTGAGGACGATATCGGGCGCCGAGCCCTTCAGCTGCTCGAGGCCCGCCTTGCCGCCCTGCGCGGTCGTGACGTCGAAGCCCTCGTTCTTGAGCAGGATCCTCAGGGTCTCGAGGATGCCTTGCTCGTCGTCGATCACGAGGATCGAGGGCACGGTCACTGCGGTGGGGGGCGGATTCATCAGGCAGCTTCCTCCTTGCGACGGGCGGCGGGGAAATACACGGTAAAGGTCGTTCCCTGACCGGTCTTGCTGTCCACGAGTACCAAGCCGCGATGCGCCTCGACGGCGCGCTGGACGATGGCGAGACCGAGTCCCGTGCCTCCCACGCGCCCCGTCGAGAACGGCTCGAACAGGCGCTCCCTGATCTCTTCCGGGATGCCGGGACCGTCGTCGCTGACGCGCAGCGCTACGGGGTTGTCGATCCCCGCTCCTCCAGGGACCTCGTTCGGACCTGCCGGACCGGTGCGGACGGTAATGGTCGCGCCCTTCCCCGTCGCCTGCACGGCGTTCAGCACCAGGTTCGAGACGACGCGGTGCAGCAGGTCCTCATCGCCCTCCATGGGCGTCGCCCCACCCTGCAACACGATGCGTACGTCGGGACCGCACTCCGGGTGCTGCCGCACGAGCCGAATCGCCGCTTCCGCCACGGCATGGAGGTCCATGGGGCGGCATTCGGTTACCCGCACGCGCGAGAAGTCGAGGAACTCGGACAGGAGTCGCGACAGCCGGTCGCTCTCACGCACGATCAGGTTGGCGAGGAACTTCTCATCGGGGTTGGAACGCGACGACCGGGCCAGCTGCTCCACCGAGCTACGGATCGACGCGAGCGGATTCTTGATCTCGTGCGCGAGACTCGACGACAACTCGGCCACGGCCTCGAGACGCTCGGCGCGGAGGTGCAGCTCCTCCAAGCGTTTCGAATCCGAGATGTCGGTGAAGATCGCCGAGACGCGCGGGGCGGCGCCGACAGGCCCGTCGAGCGTGGTCGTCGTTACGCCGATCGGGAAGGCGCGATCGGGCCGATGCACCATGGCTTCGACGCGCATCAACCGGACCCCGCGCCGCGCCGTGGACGTCACCGCGGCCCAGAACTCGGGCGCCAAGCGCGCGAACTCGGGCATCACAGACCGGCCGATCCACTCCCGGGCCTTAAACCCGAGGATGTCTTCGGACGCGGGGTTGGCGTACAGCAAGCGGCCGTCGGCGTCCACCGTGATGACCCCGGTGCGGATGTTGCGAAGCACGTCGTCGGCTTCGAGTTGAACCTGACGCACCTCGGCCGCGAGCGCTTCGCGCTCCGCACCCATCACCGTCACGCGACTCGCGACGTACGCCGTCACTGCCGCCACCATCACGAACACACCCAGCTGAATCCAGAGCCCCAACGACACAGCGGTGTGATGGCCCCAGAACACGTCGGCGAAGTAGACGAGCCCCGTGAACAGCGTGATGAGACCTGCATTCGCCGGGGGCATCAGCAGCGCGGTCACGGCGATCAGGATGACGTACAGCCCCGCGAAGTCGCTCTCCGACCCACCCGTGATGTGGACGACGGCCGTAATCAGGGCGACGTCGAATACCGCCTGGAGATAGAGGAAGGTTTGACTGGGATAGCGACCGCGGACGTGGGTGCGCCAATACGACACCAAGGTGACCCCCGCCGCCGAGACGAGCATCAGGGAGGTCCCCAGGATGTCGAGCGGCGCGGCCACGCGGATCTTGAGGGCAGCGCTGAGGTAGATGGCCACCGCCAGGCACATCCGCCCCACGTAGACCAGGCGGATGAGCTTGTGGTGGGACGGGATGGCGGAGCCCTTGGTACTGCTGAGCCAGCGCATACCCGAGTATTGGATGCGCTCTGGCAAAATGCAAGAGCTTCAGCTTGCCAAATGCACCAGAGTGCCGCGTCCCGCGGCTTGGGCGCGCTCGTAGACCGCGGCAGCTGCGGCGACGTCCTGCAGCGCCATCCCGGTCGAGTCGAAAATGATGACCTCGTCCGGTGACTGACGCCCTGCCTTGGGCAAGCGACCCGCGACGATCTGGCCCAGCTCCGCCGCGACGTCACTGCGGGTCATCACGCCGGCCGCAATCGCGTGGTGCAGGTCCCCCATTGTCGCGGCCTGATCCAGGACGTCGACGACCACACGGCTGGCCGCGAGCAAGGCGGGCGCGATCTCCTGCTTTTCGGGATTGTCGGCGCCGACGGCGGCGACGAACGTCCCCGGGGCGACGTCTCCCACGCCGAGAATCGGCTCACGGGCCGACGTGCAGGTCACCACGATGTCACTGTTCCGCGCGGCCGCGCTGGGATCGCTCGACACTTCGATCTCGAGACCCAGCTCGGCGGCGAGTTTCCGCGCGAGCTGCTCCGCGCGGCCCTGTTCCCGATCGTAGACGCGCGCGCTCGTGAGTGGTCGCACGCGCCGCAGGGCCCGGAGCTGCACCCACCCCTGGTTCCCGCAGCCGATGAGGCCCACGGTGCGGGCGTCCTCACGCGCGAGATACTTCGCGGCGACGGCGCTGGCCGCACCGGTCCGCAGGGTCGTGATCTCCATGGAATCGAGCAGCGCCAGGGGCGTGCCCACGTCAGCGTCGGCCAGGACGATCACGCCCTGGATGGTGGGGAGGCCCTTGGCCGGATTGTTCGGGAAGTTGGCGTTGGTTTTCGCGGCGAAATAGTGCCGGCGGAGATGCAGCGTGCCGGCCTTGATGTGGAAGCCGCCGCCTTCGACGTGGACGCCGAGCACGCCCGTGTGGGCGTCGCCCTGGCCGTGGAGGCGGAAGGCCGCCTCCACGGCAGTTATGCACGTATCAAGATCCAACAGATCGGCGACGTCGCTGCGGGTGAGCAGCAGCGTCGCAGTCACTATTGGACCGCGTTCACCATGTCGAAGATGGGCAGGTACATGGCCACGACCATGCCGCCGACGATGACGCCCAGGACGACGATCATGATCGGCTCCATCAGCGAGAGCAGCGCGCTGACGGCGGCGTCCACTTCGTCATCGTAGAAGTCGGCGATCTTGGTCAGCATCTCGTCGAGCCCACCGGTCTGCTCGCCGACGGCGATCATCGAGATCACCATGGGCGGGAAGACCTTCGATTTCGCGAGCGGCCCCGCGATCGTCTCGCCGCCGGCGATCGACGCGCGGGACTCCATCACGGCGTTGTGGATCACCATGTTGCCGGCGGTGCGGGCCGTGATCTCGAGGCCGTCGAGAATGGACACGCCTGAGGAGATGAGGGTGCCGAGGGTGCGCGTGAAGCGCGACACCGCCGACTTGCGGAGCAGGTCGCCGAGCACGGGAGCCTTGAGCATCAGTTTGTCGATGTTGAGCTTGCCCGGGGCGGTGTCGTAGTACCGCCTGAGGGCCCATACGCCGCCGACCCCTGCGAGGATCATCGCCCACCAATAGTTCTTGAGAATGTTGCTCGCCATGATCACGATCCGCGTGGGGAGCGGCAGCTCGAGGTTCACCGACGCGAACATGCTCTGGAACGTCGGGATCACGAAAATGAGCAGCACGGAGATGGCGATGCCGGCGACCGAGAAGATCACCGCGGGGTAGATCATCGCGCCCTTCACCTTGCGGACGATCAGGTCGTTCTTTTCCAGAAAGGTGGCGAGACGCAGCAGAATGGTGTCGAGAATACCGCCGGCCTCGCCGGCGGCGACCATGTTGACATAGAGATCGGTGAAGGCTTTCGGGTGCTTGCGGAGCGCGTCGGCCAGCGTGTGGCCGCTCTCGACGTCGTACACGACAGCGCGTGTGACGTCGGCGAGGACCTTGTTTTCGGTCTGCTGCGACAGGATGTCGAGCGCCTGGACGAGCGGCAGCCCCGAGTTGATCATGGTGGCGAACTGGCGCGTGAAGATGACGACGTCACGCGTCTTGACGCCGGGCTTGAAGAAGTCGAGGAGACTGCCGCCCTTGCCCTTGGCCTCGCTGACCTTCACCACCACCATGCGGTTCTTGCGCAGGTGCGCGATGACATCGTCGCGCGAGGGGAGGTCGATCTTGTCCTGGATAAGATCGCCCTTCAAGTTGCGCGCCGTGTATTCGTAAACCGTCATGGTTTACTCTCCCCTCTCGCTTCGCGCCTCATCGGCGCGCGGCGACCTTGGATGGACCGGCCTGCGCGCCGGGGCCTTGAGCCCCTTCTCGCTCGTCGGGAGGCACTTCCCCGATGGCTCGCAGGAAATCGTTCGGCTTGGATGTGACGCGCAGACACTCTTCCTTCGTGACTTCGCGCGCCATATAGAGCTGGTACAGGGCGTCGTTCAAGGTTTGCATCCCGAACTTCTTCCCTGCCTGCATCGACGACTCGATCTGGTGGACCTTGTCGTCGCGAATCAGGGCGCGAATAGCAGACGTACAGACCATGATCTCCGCCGCCATCACGCGTCCCTTCCCCTTGGCTTTCTGGAGCAGCGTCTGCGTCAGCACGCCCTCGAGCACGAAGGCAAGCTGGGCGCGCACCTGCGACTGCTGGTGCGAAGGGAAGACGTCGATGATGCGGTTGATGCTCTCCATGGCGGAGTTCGTGTGCAGCGTGGCGAAGGCCAAGTGCCCCGTTTCGGCGATCGTGAGCGCCGCCTGGATCGTGTCCAAGTCGCGCATTTCGCCGATCAGCACGACGTCGGGGTCCTGCCGCAGCGCGTACTTCAGCGCGGCCTGGAAGCTGAGCGTGTCGGTCCCGACCTCGCGCTGGTTCACGATGCAGCTCTGGTGCCGGTGGATGAACTCGATCGGGTCTTCGACCGTGATGATGTGGCCCTTCAGCTCCTTGTTGATCTTGTCGATCATGGCGGCGAGCGTGGTGCTCTTGCCCGAGCCGGTCGGCCCGGTCACCAGCACGAGGCCGCGCGGCCGGTCGGCGAGCTGCGCGATGACCGGTGGCAACCCGAGGTCGTCGAATGTCTTGACGCTGAACGGGATCTGCCGGATCACCACGGAGACGCAGCCGCGCTGCTTGAAGCAGTTGCCGCGGAATCGCGCCAGATTCTGGATCCCGAACGAGAAGTCGAGCTCGTTCTCGGTCTCGAAGCGCTTCTTTTGGTTCTCGGTGAGCACCGAATACGCGAGCGACAGCGTGTCCTTCGGCGTCAGCACTTCCTCGGAGGACGCGTTCGTGATGTCGCCGTCCACGCGCAGTTTGGGACGCTCGCCCGCCACGAGGTGGAGGTCGGACGCGTCCTTCTCGATCATCTCCTCGAGCAGGGCTCGAAGGTTTATCGGCATCGATCGATCTCCCTTGCCTTATCCAGCTGCGGTTTCCTTGACGACTTCTTCCAGCGTCGTGACGCCCTTCTTGACCTTGACCATGCCGTCCATGCGCAGCGTGAGCATACCCTCCTGGACGGCGATGTCGCGCAGCTCCTCGGTGGACCCGCCCTTCAAGATGCCGCGCCGCAGGGGGCTCGACAGGGCCATGACCTCGTAGAGCCCCTGGCGTCCCTTGAACCCGGTCCCGGCGCACGTGTCGCAACCGGCGCCCTTGAAGAACGGGCCGACCTTCTTATCGATCCCGAACGCGTGCATCTCGACATCGGTGTACTCGTGCTCCTGCTTGCAGTCCTTGCAGATGCGCCGCACCAGCCGCTGCGCCACGATCAGGTTCACGGCGCTCGCGACGTTGAACGGCTCGATCCCCATGTCGACCATACGGGTAATGGTCGAGGGCGCGTCGTTCGTGTGCAGCGTCGAGAGCACCAAGTGGCCGGTGAGCGCGGCCTTGATCGCGATCGAACCCGTCTCCAAGTCGCGGATCTCGCCGACCATGATGATGTTGGGGTCCTGCCGCAAGAACGCCTTGAGGGCCGCCGCGAACGTCATCCCCACTTCGTTGCGGACGAGGACCTGATTGATCCCCATCAGGTTGTACTCGACGGGGTCCTCGGCGGTCATGATGTTGACGTCAATCGTATTGATCTTGGACAGCGCCGAGTACAGCGTCGTCGTCTTGCCGGAACCCGTCGGGCCGGTGACCAGCACCATGCCGTACGGATTCAGGATCGCCTTGAGCAGATCGGCCTGCGCCTTGGGCTCGAAGCCGAAGGTCGCGAGATCGAGCGTCAGGTTCCCCTTGTCGAGGATTCGCAGCACGATCTTCTCACCGAAGAGCACGGGGAGAGTGCTCACGCGGAAGTCGATCACCCGCGTCCCCATCTTCAGCTTGATGCGCCCGTCCTGGGGCACGCGCCGCTCGGCGATGTTGAGCTGCGCCATGATCTTGACGCGCGACGTGAGCGCCGCGCGCATCTTCACCGGCGGTTTCATCACCTCGTGCAGCACCCCATCGACCCGGTAGCGCACGCGCATCTCGTGCTCGAAGGGCTCGATGTGGATGTCGGAGGCACCGCGCTTCACGGCATCGGTCAGGAGCCCGTTGATCAGCTTGACGACCGGCGCATCATCGGCAAGATCCGTTGCCTTGACGTCTTCGTCCTCCTGATCCTCCACGACCTCCAGGTCTTCCGCGTCCTCCACGCTCCGGAGCAGGGTCTGGAGCTGGGCGTCCGACTGCTGGTAGTAGCGGTCGATCGCGTTGCGGAGGGTGTACTCCCCGGCGATCACCGGGAAGACGTCGCAGCGGGTGATGAACTTGATGTCCTCGATCGCCGCCACGTTGTTGGGGTCGGCGATGGCCACGGTCAGGGTGCGCCCCTCACGCTTGAGGGGGAGGACGACGTGCTTCGTGGCGATGTCAGGGGGGATCAGCTTCAGGATCTTGGGGTCGACCTCGAAGCGCGACAGGTCGACGGCCGGCATTCGGTACTGCCGGGCCAGCATCTTGGTCACCTCGGTCTCTTCGATGAAACCGAGCTTGACCAGGGTGTAGCCCAGCCGCATCCCCGAGCTCTTTTGCTCCTGGAGCGCCTTTTTCAGCTGCTCCAGGGTGATGAGCCCTTCACGGACGAGGATGTCGCCCAGTTTGTCCGGGGTGGCCGCAGCGGTCGCCGTACGCAACTCGTTGGAATTGAAGCATCTAAAGTATTTCTCGGGGACAGGCCGGTCAAGGCTGTGTGACAAAAGGGCGGATGGCGTCCAGCAATTTCGGTCCAATTCCGGGCACGCTGTCGAGGCGCTCGAGGCTCCCGAACGCGCCATGTTGATCGCGCCAGGCCACGATGCGCTGCGCCAGCGCCGGTCCGACGCGCGGCAATCGGGTGATCTCCGTCACATCGGCGCGGTCCAGATCGATTTTCTCGCCAGGCGCGAGAGGGCGCGCGAGGCTCGCTGCGCGCCGAGCGGTTTCGCGCAAGCCGGCGCCGGGTGAAGGCGACTGGGATTCGAGCTGCACGTCGCCCGGCGGCGACTTAGGCGAAGGAGAGAGAAGGAAACGGACGCCCGCCCCCGCCAATGCGATCGAGGCTAGCAGTAGAGCGGCGCGTTTGTCATTCATCTCCCGACACTAACCGCGCCGGGCCGATTCTACCGTACCGAATTCGCGCGACCGTTAACGAACGAGCGCGACCGCGACGTCCCCCACGATCTGCAACGACGCCGCGCTCACCTTGTCGATCGTATCCTCCGTCGTGTGCCAGAAGGGATAATCGAAGTCCACGACGTCGATCGCATGGATGCCAGCGCGCTGCAACGAGACGTGGTCGTCGATGAGCGTCTGCCCCGCCCTGGGCACGAACACGCGCTCGTAACCCAGATCCGCCGCGGTTCGCCACACGCGCTGCACGACTTCCGGCGCGACGGCCAGCGAGTTGCCCTCCTGGTAGATCTGCAGGTCCTTGTCTCCCACCATGTCGAACAGGACGGCGAAGAGAGGCTGGTAGCCCGGCGGCTGGTGCGCCGCAAACCAACGGGAGCCGATCAAGACGTCTGCAGAGTCGGCAAAGTTGCCGTAGTCCTCCCCGTCGACGAACAGGAGATCGACCCCCAACGCCGGCGCGCGCAGCTTCAGCACGTCGGCGACACCGAGCAATACGGCCACGCCCGAAGCGCCGTCGTTGGCGCCCGGGACGGGGAGGCGCTGCTGACCCAGGTTCTGACTCTGATCGGCGTGAGGACGGGTGTCCCAGTGCGCGAGGAACAGCACGCGCTCCGTGGCCGCAGGCCGGAAGCGGGCGAAGAAGTTGCGCAGCTGTAACGGCTGGCGGCCCTTGGGGAGGTACCGGATCTCCTGCACGATCACGCTGTCGGCGCGGGTGCGCAGCTGCGACAGGATCCAATCGCCGGCTGCACGATGCGCGGGCGTCCCGGGAATCCGGGGGCCGAACGTCATCTGCTGCTGCACGTAGCCGAACGCGGTCTGCCCGTTGAACTCCTTCGCTCCGCCCCTTCCCCCTCCGGCCTTCGCCTGGCAGGCGAGAACGACGAGTGCGACGCCCCACGCCCCACGCACCGCGTACCGTTTCATCGGAGCTGGCCCACACTCGTCGCGAGCTGCACGAAGGCCGTGATCACGAGTTGCCGAATTTTGCGGTTGGTTTGCCGCTCTTCATTAAGCAGGTAAGCCATCTGGATCCCCGCGCTCATGTTGGGAGGGAGTTCAGTGTCCATCGTAAGCTGACCCTGAACCTGGCGGCTGTCCACGAACGGGACACAGTCCGTCTGGCCCGCACTGCGCAGACACTGGGTGTTCTCGGTGACCGAATACCGCAATGTCGTACGGATGTTCGAGCGCCAGCGGCCCCGGACCGGAGGCCGAAACGCGAAGGCCACCGTGGCATTCTGTTGGTTGCGTTCCGTCTTGAACAGGTTACCAGCGGATACCTGCTCGGTGCGGCCCTGGGACGCATCGTAACTCGTGAGCACCCCGCCCACCCACGTCAGGCTGAGGGACGGGTTGACCGCCCGGTCCGTGGTGCTGCTCAGCGAGATGCTCGTCGCCGACCCGAATGTGGCCTGCTCGTTCACGATTTCGCTGCGACGATAGGTGGCCTGCGCCGTGAGGCTCGAGAGCACGCGGCCGACGTTGCGGCGCGACGGCGTGAGCGACCAGGTGAGCGTGCCGCTCGGCCAGTCACGGCTGCGCGTGTGTATGGGCACCTGTTGCTCGCCGCGGAGTGCCCACGCCACTCCGCTCGAGCGTCGATAACTCGCGTTCACGCGCAGGCCGAGGGGGAGCGCTCCCGAGCCGCTACCCGAAAGCGTGGAGTTCTCCGTCGCCGCCGCCGCCACGAGTCCGGCGATTTGCCGAAAGCCGTCCATGCTGCCGAGGCCGAGCTGATAGCCGACGGCGGGCACGCCCCCGGCGCTGGCGAAGCTCGACGTTCGCTGCCGGCTATAGGCCACGTCGATGTTGCCCAGCCGGCCGAGCCAGCGCGCCAAGGGGGCCGAGTCGCCGAACGCGGCCTGCGCGAGTTGCCGCGGATCGAGCTGTGTCCCGGCCTCGACGCGCCGCAAATTGCTGAAGGCCGCGGGGACGCGGAACCCCCCGGCCGTGTCGCCGACCTCGCGGACCGGCTGGCGAGCGTTGGGATCGCGCGTGAAAGAGAAGGACGACGAGAGCGAAGCCCGCGGCCGGATCCAGGTGCCGACGCGCGGGGTCACGTTGACGAACGTGCCGAGCGTGCGCTGCGTCTCGATGCCGATGTCCTGGCCGAGGAGCGAGGCCCGCCCCTGGCGAATCAGCCGGCCGATCGTCGTCGAGTCGCCGTAGTCGCGCAGATCGCGCGTCGAAGCGACATCGACGCTCATCTGCACGCCGTCCACCGGGAGCAGGGCGATCGAGCCGGAGTTGCGCCACAGCCGTGTGCGGGATACCGCGGGAGGCAGCGTGTCGGTGGGCCGGAACACGGGGACGTCGTAGGTGAAGCGTTCCGCGTCCGCCCCTGCGAAGCCCGACCGGAGCCGAATGGCGGTCGGGCTGAGGCGCACGCGCGCCCCGGCGAGGCGCACGGTCGTCGCGCCCGGCACCACCGAGTAGTCGAGATTGAGCGTGTAGTTCGACGTCGTGGCCTGCGACAGATCGAGACGCGTTTCGCCCTTCGTGTACGTGCCGGAGAAGGCGACCGGGTCGAGGAGCCAGCGGCCCAGGCCACCCGCCGCGCGTCGCACGCGCCGCGCCGCGAAACTGTAGCTCGACCCCGACGACCGCGGCGTCCGCAGCCCGGCAATGGCGTCGGCACGCAGGTCGGTGCGATTCAAGTAGAAGGGGTCGCTCCCCGTCGTGGTGTGGCGCAGGGTGACGGGCACCGACAGCCCCCAGCGCTCCGGCAGAAACTTGTCGACGCGCACCGTCGCGGCCAGACTCGCGGCATTCTCCGTGACGTACGACGGATCATCGCCCAGCTGGCGAAACTGCCCGTCGCGGCGCGACAGGCTCAGCGCCAGGTCGGCGACGTCGGCGGCGGCGAGCGTGACGTCCACCGCGCCGGCCGCGCCGGTCTCCTGCACGACATCGCTCACGCGGATGTCGTCCACCCATACCTCCGCCTGGTCCACGAAGATCCGCTCGTTCACGCGCCAGATCCCGGCGGCGATCTCTTGGACGCGCGCGAGATTCGGCGGCGCCGTGCCGGGGTCTCGGACGTGCACGATGTAGGGCCCGTCACACATCACGAACGAGGAGTCGGGAGCCAGGAGCGTGGAGTCGGGGCAGCCGGCATAGATCTGCGCCGTATCCCCTCGCAGCCAGGCCTGCTCGATGTGCGCGCGCAGCACCAACCAGCGCTCGAAGTCCACCACCACCTCTGGCTCCCAGGACGCCGTGCGCGCGGGCGTGTGATAGAGGTAGAAGTTGTTCTGGTCTTTCCCGGCCTTCACGAAAAACTCGAGATCGCCGTCTTCCCACCCGGGACCGCGCCCGCGCGCCCACACGCGAAGTTTCTTGTACTTGAGGAAGTTCTTGTCGCCCTCGGTGGTAAACCGCAGATACGCCTCGGCGCGCTGCCCACCCGCCAAACCGCGGGCCAGGAGGCGCATCGAGCGCTCGTTGATCTGGGTCGCGCCGAGCTGGAAGCCGGCGTCGCGCCGCCCTGCGGCGTCCGTCACGCCGGGGGGCGGAGCGTAGCCGAGATCCCGGTTCTCCGTGCTGATCACGGAAGCGATGACCTCGCCCACGCCGGTGCCTCGGTCGCCCGCGAGCCCGGGAATCGGGGTGTCGGCGCGCTTGACCCACGAGCTCCCGATGAGCCGCACCCGCGCGAGCGCGAAATACACCTGGGGGTCGGGTTGGCCCGGTGCGGCCGTCGCGGGCGTGACGATGGTGATCCGCAGCGCCTGGACCTGCCGCAGGGAGGGCTCTCCGATCTGCAGCGTGTCGGTTCGGAAGGGAATGCGGTAGAGTCGCCATCCCGCAGCCCCGCCCGCGGGGTCAGGCGTCATCCCGCCGTCGCGGACGTAGGTGCGGTCGTCGCCGATGGGAAATACGTAACGCACGAAACTCTCGGACGTCTTGACCCCGGCCGCCGAGTCGAGCGCAAGGTCACCGTCTTGATCCTCGGTGTCGACGAACCCGTTGTGGCGTCCGCAGCGGGAGCGCAGGTCGCCGAAGGCATATGGAACGAGCTGGCCGTGCTCCGTGGCGCTGCAGAGCGGCACGGTGTCGATGATGGCGCCGCTGCTCGCGTTCTTGATGGTGTCCACGACCCGATCGGAGAGAATGCCTTCATCGTTGAGAGTGGCGCTCCAGGTATGGGTGCGGGGGTCGCGTTCGGTGTCGAGCCGCCCCTTCCCCGCTTCGCGGACGCCGATGTAGGTCGTGTCACCGCTCCCGTCCACAGTGAAGGAGTCCGGGATGAACGCGAGAGCATCCTCGAACACCGATCCGAAGTCGAACAGCACCGCGGTCTGATTCGCCTTGGCGACGCGCTGGCCGTCCTCCCACACCCAGAACTCGAGGAACTCGACGCGTGACAGATCGATCCCCGTGGGCGACAGCGTCTGGGTGATCGAGCGCCAGCGCGGGGCGTTCTGTTGCGGCCTCACCCAGTTGGGCAGGCCAAACGACGGTGACCCGGGGCGATTGTTGGCGAGCCCCATCACCGTGTCCGGCTTGAGCATCAGCCACAAGACGGGCTCGATAGCCTGCGTCTGACCGATCACGCGGATCGTGGGATCGATTTCCTGCGGCAGGAACTGGACCGGTTCGTACCGGTTGTTACGCACGTTGTAGGGCAGCGCCTGCCAGGTGAGGAAGGCGGCGTTGATCGGGTCGAACGCGGACACGCCGTTCAGGAATGGCGCGGCCCCGCGCACCGACGTCGGGACGCTGCCCCAATGCCACGCGTTCTCGGCGAGGGAGATGAAGCGCCCCGCCTCCGACTCGAATTCCTCGAGGTACGCCTGGCCGAAGCGGTTGGGGCTGGGCTTCGAGACGGCGACCTCGCCCGAAATGTTCAGAAAGGAAGGAGCATCGGTCCGCACGCCGGGGAGCGCGTCGGCGAAACGCGTGAGCCAGGTCGGCTGGAATCGCAGCTCGGTCGAAAGCCCCCCGATGAAACTCGACGACGGCTCGAACCCGAGCGGCGGACGGTTGAACGTGCTTTGCTCGCTCTGGAACAACCCCGTGAAGTTCACCTGCCCCGTCGTGCCGAGATCGTAGCGGGCGGACAGGCCGTAGATCGAGGTCGGCGCCACGGTGAAGGCGGCACGCTCTTCGAACTGGGCCCGCACCTGCGAGACGCCGCCTTGAAACAGGGAGTCGGCATTCTTGAACTGCACCTGGCCGGTGGCGTAGTCGATCGTGTAGTCCGCGCCGGAGGTCAGGAGCGTGTTGCGCACGTAAATGCGCTCGCTGCCTTCGCGGATCTGGAAACTGTTGAGCGACAGCACCGACCGGTCGGACGCGGCCGCGTCCACGTGCTGGCGTAGCGCGAACACGGACGGCGGGCCTTGGGTGCCGAGGTAGGCCCGGGGTGTGCGATACAGAGAATCGTTGCGCTCGGCGGCGAGAAGCCGCGTGGAGTCCGCGAACGGCGTCAGGTGCGGAAAGATCGCGAAGAAATCCCGCACCGGCGCCCCCGCGTTGGGGTCGCGGGCGCGCGGGAAGAGGCGGTTGTACTGGTCGAACCTGCTGGGGTCGTTCTCCAGGGCGAGGCCGAGCAGTGCGAGGTACGTTTCACCGCCGGGCGAGCGCTCGCGCCGGTTCACGCTCAAGGCGAGCAACACCGACTCGCGGTCGATCTCCGTCCCCCCGATGCGGTAGGCACTGCGGATCTCGAAGCGAAATGACGGCGAGGCGGCGGTCACGCCGGGCTTGGGATCGTACACGAGCCGCAACGTGTCGACGACGTTCGTGTCGGGGTTGGCAGTGACGGGGAACGTGCCGATCGAATCGGCACCACTCCCCGTGACGTAGGAAACCGCAAGGTAGTCGCTCTGGTCGAGCCGGTTCGCCAGCGCCAGCCAGGTGCCGGTCGGGTCGACGTAGTAGTCCTTCCCCTCCTGCAGGATCTCCCACTCGAAGGGCCCTTCGCGCTGCGTGCAGTCGATGAGAACGCCGGCGCCGGAGGCGCTGGCTCCACAGGCCACGGCCCGCACACCGCCGGCATTCTGATTGCTCGAGGACCCCGGCAGGACGGCGCGGCGGCGGTACACGTGCAGGTTGCCGACGGTGAGCGGGTCGGGCCGCGACGTCTGACCGATCGACAGGATGTCGATCGCCGGGTATCCCGGCAGCGCCGCGGGGTCGATCACGAAGAAGAACCGGCCGGGCTCGTAGTCCAGGTCGCGCGCCTCACGGTCGATGGGCTGGCTCGTGGTCTCTCCGACCGTGTAGAACCGGTCCTTCACCACGTTGCCCTTCTGCTGCGCGAAGATGCCACGGACCTCGACGGGACCGACCTGCGCGATCGCCTGGACGCCGAAGTTATTGGCCGGGATCGCGGCGCTGATGAAGCGCGACGCGGGCGCCTGAAACGTGACGTTGCCCGCCTCGACCCGCTTCAGGATCTCGTCTTCCAGACCTTCGTACCACACCTGGAGGTTGTTGTTGGCGTCGAACTCCCGTTGGCTATCGAAGTCGACGTTGATGTGCAGCCGCCGCCCCACGACACCCGCGGTGCGGATCGAGTACTGCGGGTTCGGCGTGATCGTGGGAAAGCCACCGGAACACCCCGAGAGTGCGAGCTGCCGGTCCTCCGAAGAGCAGCGCAGGTTGCGGAACTGGTCGGCCTTGAGCTCGAAGCGCACGTTGAGCTGCATGCCGAGGTCAGCGTAGGGACCGAGCAGCCCGCCTCGCCCCGCGGCTTGGAAGCCCGGCGTGGCGGGAGCGGTGGGCGGCACCTCGGCGAGCGGCGTGGGCGACGGTGAAGCCGCTGCGGTAGCCAGATACAGTCCGGGGCGCCGGGCCGCGAGCAGCGCGCGAGCCCACGCGGCGGCCAGCACGCGCGGGGGCACGCGCAACCCCAGGCGACCGCCGGGCGCGAGCGCCGGGTTGCGCGGGAGCTCCAGTGCAGGGACGTCAAAGCGGGCCCGAAACGCTGGGAGCGACGCGGGCTCCTGCGCGAGGGCTTGGGGTACGACGAGCGTGAGCGCGAGACAACCGGCTAGGGCGGGGCGCCGCATCCCTTGTAGAGACTTGGAGTTCCGAATATAATGGCGCGACCCACCGTGCGCATCCTCAGCCGCTACATCCTCCGGCAGCACTACGCGCCGCTCTGCTTCGCGCTCGGCGCCCTCACCTGCGCGATGCTCGTCAATCAAGTCGCCAAGCAGTTCGGCAACCTCGTCGGCAAAGGGTTGCCGTGGGGCGTGATCTTCGAGGTGTTCGTCCTGACGATCCCGTTCATCGTGGCGATGACGTTGCCGATGGCCGTGCTCGTCGCGGTGCTCTACGCGTTCAGTCATCTCGCCGCCGATAACGAAGTCACGGCGATGAAGGCGAGCGGCGTGAGTGTGGGGCGGCTGCTGGCGCCGGTGCTGGGCGGCGCGACGCTCATCGGCGTCGTCGCGTTCCTGTGGAACGACCAGCTGCTGCCGTGGTCGAATCACCGGCTGCGCACTCTGCTCGTCGACATCCAGCGCAAGAAGCCGACCTTTCAACTGAAGGAACAGGTCATCAACGAGGTCGTGCCGGGGCAGTTCTTCCTGCGCGCGGCTCGCATCGACCCCGCGACGAACAAGCTCAAGGATGTGACGATTTACGACCTGGAGGACGCAGAGCGGCGCCGCATCATCAACGCCGACTCCGGTCGGATGGCTTATACCCCCGGCGGAACCGATTTGTACCTCACCTTGCTGGACGGCGAGATCCAGGAAGTGAAGCGGACTTCGCCCGCGCAGTTCAACCGCACCTTCTACCGCACCAACCGCATCAAGGTCGCCGGGATCGGCAATACATTCATCAAGACCGAAGAAGATACGTATCGCGGTGACCGCGAGATGACGGTCTGCGGAATGGCGCAGGTGGTCGCGCAGGCCGACTTGGACGCGCAGCGCGCGCGCCGCGACGCCCGCGATGCCGTCGCGGCCGACCTGCGGCGTCTCATCCAGCTGGTGCCGTACGCAGCGCCGGGGGCGAGAGGGAGCGCGGCACCACCGGTTGTCGACGATCCCGCCATTGGGGAGTCCTATCGCACCGCCACGCGCGCCGCCCCGGGGCTCTACTGCCGTACGGTGACCAAACTCGTCGGCTGGATCCTCCCTGCCGAGGCCGAAGCAGCGCAGCTCCCCTCACAGCGGCCTGCCCCACAGGTGTCGACCACGCCGATCGTCACGCCGGGAGCCACGACCGCGGTGGAGCAGCGGGTGCGCGCAGCGCGGCAGCGCGCGGCGATCTACCAGGTGGAGATCCACAAGAAGCTCGCGATCTCCACGGCATGCGTAATCTTCGCGTTGCTCGGCGTGCCGGTCGCGATCCGGTTTCCCCGCGGCGGCGTTGGTCTCGTCATCGGGACGAGTCTCGCGGTGTTCTCGATCTACTACGTCGGGTTGATCGGCGGTGAAGAGCTGGGGGACCGGCTCGTCGTGTCGCCATTCCTGGCCATGTGGACGCCGAACATCATCTTCACCGCGATCGGGCTCGCGCTCCTGTGGGTGGTGCGCCGCGAAGGGAGTACCGCGCACGGCGGCGACTGGGACGACTTGAAGCACGCGCTCATCGGGTGGATCCCCAACGTGGTGAGGATCGTAAAGGCGCGCGCATGAGAACCCTCGATCGCTACCTGCTGGGTGAGTGGCTTCGCGTCTTCCTCGTCACGCTGCTCGGTTTCCCCATCCTTGTGATCGTCATCGATCTGACGGACAAGCTCGACCGCTACATGAGCCGCGGGATCAGCAAGGGAGCCGTCGCGCTGTCGTACGTGTTCGACCTCCCCGAGAAGATGTTCCTCGTGCTGCCGGTGGCGGTGCTGTTCGCGACGGTCTTCACGGTGGGCACGCTGGGACGCCACTCCGAGTTGACGGCCGCCAAAGCGTCCGGGATCTCGTTCCACCGCCTGGTGCGACCACTGTTCCTCGCGGCGTTCGGCGCGTTTCTCGCGGGACTCGTGCTCGGCGAGCTGGCGCCGGTGGCGACGAGTCGCCGGCTCGAGCTGCTGGGTGAGAAAGCCATCCGGTCGACGACCGCACGGTACAACTTCGTGTACCGCGCGGACGGAGGGTGGGTGTACGCAATCCGCTCACTCGAGCTGTCCACGCACGAGATGCGCGACCTGATTCTGGAGCGGGAGGGCACTGGCGCCGCGTATCCCACGATCTTCCTTGCCGCGCAGCGCGCCGGGTACAGCGACACTACGCTGCACTGGACCCTGCACGACGGGGCGCTGCGCTATCTCGGCGGACCGCTCGAGGAGTTCTCCTTCCAGTTCGACTCGTTGCGCCCGCGCCGCTTGCTGGGCGAGCGGCCCGTGGATCTGCTGGCCGAGCCCAAGGGGCCCGACGAGATGCGCTATGCGGAGCTGGGACGCTACATCGATGCGCTGGCGCGCAGCGGGTCGGACGCGAAGAAGTTGCGCGTCGAGCGGGCGCTCAAGATCGCGATCCCTTTCATTTGTGTGTTGGTCGCGCTGTTCGGCGCCCCGCTGGCGATTTCCTCGCCGCGCAGCGGCGCCGCGTGGGGCGTGGGGGTCAGTCTCGCGACGACGTTCGTGGTGCTCTTGATGTTCCAGCTGTCGAAGGCGGTGGGCGCGGGGGGCGTGCTGCCGCCGGCGCTCGCGGCGTGGACGCCGAATATTCTCGTTGGCGCCGCCGCTGTGTATTTACTCAGAAAGGCCCAAACCTAGCCGCTCTTGACTCAGTCCCACCCGCGGACCACTTTCTCCAGCCACGATGGGCAGTCCCTCACTCGGCACCCTGTTCCCAAGGAGAGAGCGAATCATGCGCTCGATCGTCCGGATGTGTTGCGTCCTCGCTGCAGTGGCGTTGTTGTCGGGGGCGCTCGCGGGCAGGATCGGCGCCCAGGGGGTAACGACCGCTGCCATTACCGGAACTGTGACCGACTCCGCCGGATCCCGGCTGGATGGCGCGCGGGTGACTGCAGTGCACGGGCCGTCCGGAACCACCTACACCGCGACGACCCGAGCCGACGGTAGGTTCACGATCCCCGGCATGCGTGTGGGCGGGCCGTATCGCGTGAGGGCGGCCCTGGTGGGCTATCGTCCAGAGGCGCAGGATGGGGTCCAGCTGACACTGGGTGTGACGGCCGATCTGCGGTTCCGCCTGACGCAGGTGAGCGTCGAACTGGAGGCGATCACTGTCACGGCAACCACCAGCGCGGTGTTCAGCTCGGAGCGGACCGGAGCTGCGACGACCGTTGCCAGCGAGCAGATCGCGCATCTCCCAACGATCAACCGCCGGGTCGAAGATCTCCTCCGGCTCACGCCCCAGTATAGTCCGATGTCGTTCGGATTCTCGTTCGCCGGTCAGGATAACCGGTTGAACAACATGACAATCGATGGCTCGTACTTCAACAATTCGTTCGGTCTGGCGGGGCAGCCCGGCGACCGGACCAGCGTGTCGCCGGTTTCACTGGACGCACTCGAGCAGCTCCAAGTGAATATCGCGCCCTATGATGTGCGTCAGGGCAACTTCGTGGGTGCGGGCATCAACATGGTCACGAAGAGCGGCACCAACGAGTACACCGGTTCGATGTTTTACAATACCCGCAGCAATGACTTCGTCGGGACGCAGGCGGGGCCGAGCACGTTCAATCCGGGCACGTTCCAGTACCGCGACATCGGTGTCGCGTTGGGCGGACCGATCATCCGCAATCGCTTGTTTTTCTTCGGCAGCTTCGAGGATGATCGCCAGACGACTCCAGGCACGACCTTCCGGGCGACCACAGGCGCTCCCAGCGATACAGGCGCGAATGTTACGCGCGTTCTCGCGTCGGACCTCGACGCGCTGAGCACGTACCTGCAGACGAACTTCAACTACGCGACGGGTCCTTATCAGGGATACGACTTCAAGACCCCATCGACGCGTTTCCTCGCGCGGCTCGACTACAACCTGAACGACCGCAACAAACTGAGCCTGCGATACAACCTCCTGAACTCGAGTGCCGACATCCTGGTCTCCAACTCCAACTCGTTGGGCTTCGGGAACCGGCGCAGCAGTCGGAACGCCCTGAGCTTCGCGAACTCGAACTACGCCATCCTGGAAAACATCCGCTCGATCGTGGGTGAGTGGAACTCGTCGCTCGGCAAGAACATGTCGAACAACCTGATCGTCGGGTACAACACGAGCGACGAGAGCCGGAAGAGTATCGCGCCGCCCTGGTTCCCGGAGGTGGAGATTCTCCAAGGCGGCCAACCCTACACCACGTTCGGGTTCGAGCCATTCACACCGGACAATCAGCTGGTCTACAACAGCTACCAGCTGCAGGACAACTTCACGGTCTATCTGCCAAAGCACTCCGTGACGTTCGGGGTAAGCGTCGAAAAGTATCACTCCACGAACGTCTTCTTCTCGGGCGCACAAAGCATTTATGTGTACAACTCGCTGGCGGACTTCTACACCGACGCCAACGGCTACCTGGCCAACCCCGCGCGCACGGTGTCGCCTGTGACGCTGAACCGGTTCCAGTACCGGTATTTGAATATTCCCGGACTGACCGAGCCGGTCCAGCCGCTGGATGTGTTGTACTCCGGCGCGTACCTGCAGGACGCGTGGCGGCCGGCTCGCAACCTGACGCTGACAGGCGGATTGCGGATCGATGCGCCAAGATTCAAGAACACCGCGTATGACAATGCGGTGGCCGACACGATGACGTTCCGCGATGCGAGCGGCGCGCCCATCCGGTACAATAGTGGCGCCCTGCCGGGCATCAACCTGCTGTTCTCGCCGCGTCTCGGCTTCAACTACGATGTGGGCGGCGAGCAGAAGACCCAGATTCGCGGAGGCACCGGGATCTTCACGGGTCGCCCCGCGTACGTGTGGATCTCGAATCAGATCGGCAATACCGGGGTGCTCACGGGGTTCATCTCGCAGCCCGGCACCACCGCCTTTCCGTTCAACCCCAACCCTGATGCCTACAAGCCCGCCGACTCTCTCATCACCGGCGCGCCGGCGGCCAGCTTCCAGCTGGCGCTCACCGACCCGAAGTTCAAGTTCCCGCAGCTGTGGCGCAGCAACGTCGCGGTCGACCAGCGCTTGCCCTGGGGACTGACGGGCACCGCCGAGCTGATGTATTCCAAGGACGTGAACGGGATCGCCTACATCAACGCCAACCTCCCGGGGGCGCAGACCCGGTTCACGGGCCCCGATGCTCGACCGCGCTGGACCGCGAACAAGATCTACGCGAGCGTCAGCGACGCGACCGTGCTGACGAACCAGGGGATTGGCAGTTCGTGGAACCTCGCGTTTTCGCTCGAGCGGGCGTTCCAGAACGGCTGGTTCGCGAAGGCGGGGTACACCTACGGTGTGAGCAAGAACACGGTAGACGCGGGATCCATCGCGTCGGGGTCATGGACCGGTAACACGATCGCGCTCGACCCGAATAACCCTGTGGCGGCGAACTCGCAGTTTTCTCCCGGTCCGCGTGTCTTCGCGGCGTTCACCTACAGTCGCGACGTTTTCGGCGTCGGTCCGACGAGCCTGAGCGTGTATTTCGATGGGCGCCCCGCCGGCAATAACAGCTACCGGTTCTCGAACGACATGAATGGCGACGGCGCGTCGAACGATCTTATCTACGTGCCGCGCAACCAGAGCGAGATGAACTTCGTTGCGTTGAACGTGGGGACGGGCACCTGTCCCGGTCCAACATGTGTCGTCTACTCGCCGGCCCAGCAGGCGGCGGCGTGGGACGCCTTCATCAACCAGGACAAGTATCTGAGCCAGCGCCGCGGCGGCTACACGGAGCGCAACGGCGTCTTCCTGCCCATGGTCTATCGGGCCGACTTGAGCATCTCCCAAGACGTCGGCCGCAACATCGCGGGCCGGCCCAACCAGCTCCAGGTGCGGCTCGACATTCTGAACGTCACCAACCTGCTGGACAACGACTGGGGCGTCGGCCAGGGCTTCGTGACGACCACGCCGCTGACGTCGGCGGGGGTCGACGCCTTCGGTGCCCCGACCTACCGGCTGGCGACCGCGGGCGGTCAGCTGATTACCAAGTCGGTCCAGAAGGTGGCCAACGTGGCGGACGTGTGGCGCATGCAACTCGGCGTGCGGTATATGCTGAACTGGTAGGCCCAGCTCTCCAGGAGCTGACAGGCCGCCGTCCTCCGTACGGGGAGGGCGGTCTCGTTTTCAGGGGTGCGGGGCCCGCCGTTTGTAGGCGCGCAGGATCGCGAAAACCGGGACTCCGGACAGGATGATCCCGATGTCGATCACAAACGCCTGCGTTTCCGATACGAGATAGTTACCGAGGAGTAACAGGGCGCCCGCGAGAAACAGCAGCGGCACGACCGGGAACCCCCAGGTGCGATACGGCCGCTCGAGATCGGGACGCGTGCGTCGCAGCACGAACACGCCCGCGACCGCGAGGGCGTAAAAGGGCCAGATGCCGATGATGAACTGATCGGCAAGCTCCGTGAACGTGCGGATCAAAATGAAGATCATCCCCATCACGGTCATCAGGAGCACGGCGGCGGTCGGCGCGTGTGTGCGGGGATCCACGCGGGCGATCGCACTGGGGATCAGCCCGTCCTCGGCGGCGGCAAAGAAAATGCGCGGCGCCGTCATCATCGAACCGTTGAGGGTGCCGAACGTGCTCACCGCGATCGCCGCCGACACGACGACGACGCCCGCCGGCCCGATCACGAGGCGCGCCACGTCGGCGGCCACCAGCTCCGCACCCTTCATCGTCTGAATCGGGATCAGGTACAGATAGACGAGGTTCGCCGCGAGATAGAGGACGACGATCGTCCCCGTCCCGATGAGCAGCGCCTTCGGCAGGTTGCGCTGCGGGTCTTTCACCTCGCCCCCTACGAACGCGAGGTCGGCCCAGCCGTCGTAGGCCCAGAGAATCGCCACCATCGCGAGCAGGAACGGCGAGGCCGCCACCACCGCGCGCTGCGCCAGCATGCCGCCCTCCGGCGTCGCGGCGGGCGTGCCGAACGCGAATCCGACCACGACGAGCAGGGCTAGCGCCCCCACTTTGAAGGCCGTGCTCACGTTTTGTAGGATCGCGCCGCGGTGGATCCCCATGTAGTTGACGGCGCCGACGATCGCGATGTAGACGGCACCCAGCACCTGCTCCGCGCGGATGCCGCCGATGACGTCGGCCGCCGGATCGAGGCCCAGCGTTCGCAGGGTATAGGCGGAGGCCGTGATGCCAATGGCGCCGAAGGCGCCGGGCCGGATGACCCAGAGCTCCGCCCAGGTGAACAGGAACGCGGGAAGCGGTCCGAACGACTCGCGTACGAAGACGTACACGCCACCCGAGCGCGGGAACGCCGCCGCGAGCTCCGAGTACGTGAGCGCGCCGCACAACACCACGGCGGCGCCGAGCACCCAGGCGAGCAGAAAGAGCGGCACGTCGTCCACGCGCTGGGCGACGCTCGCCGGCGTGCGGAAGATGCCGCTGCCGATCGTCGAGCCGACGAGCACGGCGACCGCGCTCCACAGGCCGAGGCGGCGCGTGAGCCGCTCGCCCCAGCGATCGGTCGTAGGCGGGAGAGGTGCAGTCATGAGGTTCGGGAATATACATTTCCCGCCCTATGACGCGACGCTACACGTTGCTGGCGTGGACGGCCGCCGCCGCCACCTACCTCCTGGTCGTCCTCGGCGCCGTCGTACGCATCACCGGCTCCGGCATGGGTTGCGGCGACCACTGGCCGCTCTGCAATGGACACCTCTTCCCGCCCCTGAACGACATCGGGACCGTGATCGAATGGAGCCACCGGCTTCTCGCCTCCGTGGTGTCGGTGCTGGTCACCGCGTTGGCGTTCGTGGCGTGGCGACAGCGGCGCATCGGGGCCGGACCGTACGCTGCCCTCGGTGTGGTGGCAGTTCAGGTGCTCCTCGGCGCCGTTACGGTGAAGACGGGGCTCACGCCTCTCATGGTGATCCTGCACTTCGTGACCGCGATGGTGTTGTTGGCGACGTTGCTCGCGGCTCGCGATTGGGTAGGGGCGCAGCATGCTGCGCCCCTACACCTGCCCCTCCTCGCGCTCGCATTCGTCACCATCCTCTTCGGCGCGCTCACCGCGAATCTCGGCGCCGCTGCCGCGTGTACCGGGTTCCCGCTCTGCAATGGCGAGATCTGGCCGTCGGCGGGGGGCCTGGCCCTCATCCAGTGGATCCACCGGCTCCTGGCGTATGCGCTGGCTGCATCCGTCGCCACGTGGGCGGTGCGGTCGGGACGGCGTGGGCCGTGGGGTGTGGGGCTATTGATCGTCCTTCAGGTGGCCTTGGGGGCGGCGACGGTGCTGTTGGGCCTGCCCCCGGCGTTGCAGGCGGCGCACGTGGCGGTGGGCGCGGCGGTGTGGGCGGGGCTGGTGCTGACGGCGCGTTGAGCGTGAGGCGGGACGAAAACAACGGCGCCCGCGGACGGATGGTCCGCGGGCGCCGCTGCTTTCGCTCGAGCGTCGATTACGGAGCGACGCCCTTGCCGCTCAGGCGGATCCTCGCGAACGACGACTTTGTGCCCGCCGGATCGAACAGATTGATCCACAGGTACCAGGTCGCGCCGGCGGGGATGAACACCCGCGAGATCTCCGGGTTGGCAGCCGTCGCGCCGCCGCCCGTGGTGACGCTACTGCAAGCGGGGTTGCGACACCACAGGACGTCCACGTCCGCGGCACTGAGCCAGTCGAGCTGAACCCGCATCGAGTCGCTGGCACCGCCGGGGTTCGTGACGGCGTAGAAGTCGTCGCAGTCGTCGCCCGGATTCGTAAACACGCCGCCCGTGCACGTCCCGTGCAGCACGACGTAGTAATCGCCGTTGGCCGAGATGACGGTCGCGGTCGCGGGGTCATCGCTCGCCGGGTCCTGGTGGTCGAGCAGCGAGGCCGTCGAGCTCTTGTACGACACCTTCTCGGCGGTCTTGCCGCTATCGGCGCGCGTGATCACCAGGTCGTTCGTCGTGGTGTCGCCGATCGGGGGGACGATGACGTAGAGCGAGTCCGCCGTCCTGCGCGCGATGAACGTGGGGATCGCCACGAACTTGAACGTCGCTCTCAGGCCCGTGGCGGCGGTGCTGCTGTCCAGATTGAAGCGCCGTGCACCCACGGAGCGCGCGAACCGAACGGTGTCGGTCGGAGTGCTGGTCAGGGCGTTCGTCGTCCCCACGAACGGCTTCGGATCGACGAACACGACCTTGGCGTTGCGGACGGAGTCGTTGCCCGGCCCGCGCGGCGAGACGGCGGTCAGCGTGACCACACCCGGGTCGAAGCCGCTGAGGAGTCCGGCCTGCGTGGTCGTGCCCCGGTTCGCATCGTTGGTGCGCCAGGCGGGCGCGGGGATCCCTTGGCCCGTGATGTCGTTGTTGTCGGCCGCGAAGTACGCGAAGCTGTACTGCCGCGTCGCACCGGAGATCACGCTGTCCTGACCCGAGACCACGATCTTCGACGCGAAGGTGGCGACGTCCATCGTGTCGGCAAACCCGTCTCCTTCCGCCACGACCTTGGTCGTCCCGTAGGTGACGCCGTGGACGAAGAACCCCTGACGGGCGAGCGGGTCGTCGCTGACCGGAGACACCGTCGCGATCGCCGTATTGAGCGAGCGCACGGTGATCGCCGCGACCACGGGCGAGTTGAGGCCGTCGTACACCGCGGCGAACGTCCGCACGGAGTCGGCTACGACGACTTCGCGGTAACTGAACTCGATCGCGAGCCGAGTCCCCGAACCCGCGAGATCCGCGGTGGGGTCGCTCTTGCACCCTGCGCTCGTGATTCCCACGAGGGCCGCGCCGAGCAATCCAAAGAGACGTGAATTCATACGATCCTCGCTTGATGGTCTTGAATCAGAACCGCTCGACCTCGATGACTGCTTCCGGTCCCAACAGCTCCTGCCAGTTCGGCCGGCTCGCTTCCCGCCGATCGTCCGTCCAGATCAACACGTAGTTCCCGAACAGCGTTTGGTCGAGGAAGACGTACTTGAGCGCCCGGCCTCGACTGAATTTCCACACCTCGTACGGCCGCGTATTCCCGGCTTGCGGGCGGCTGAGCACCTGGTCCGGTGGGCCGTACTTGATGAAGATCCTGCCGCGGTCCGTTCTCCATCCCGGAATCTGTGCCGAGCCGCCCTCGCGGTACCGGCGGTTCGCTTCGGCGATCCGCGCGTAGAAATCTTCCTGCGCCTCGTTGCGCGGCGTTCCCGCCGTCGGGTCCCGCTTCGCCCAAAACAGCCGGATCCAGCGACGCTTCCCCTCGAGCGTCAGCGACGGATAGCTCCCCTGCTCCTCCGCCGTCATCAGATAGACGAGCGGCAGGTACAGCGTGTCCAGCCGCGCCTCGCTCATCCCCGCGAACACATCCTGCGCCGGCGTCGCGTCCGCGATCGCCGCCTCGGTCTCGAACCCCGCCATCCGGAAGGGCGCGCTGCGCACGACCGAATCGGGTCCCCCCCCTCCCCCCCCCGCCACGACGTCCAGCCGGTAGTCGCCCGGTGGGAGACCGGCGAGGTCGACCATCCCTCGCGTCACGCCGCCTCCGGCGGCGAGCGGAATTCGCTCACCCGGGGTCGCGATGACCTGCGCCCCCTGCACCGTTGCGACACGCACCACCACCGTCACCGTCTCCGCGCGCTGCGGGTACAGCTCCAGGTAGTAGCCCAGCCGCGCCTGCTGCGGCGTCAGGACGGGCCGCCCGGAGGCCTGCAGCAGCACGGCGCCCTTCTTGATCTCGCCCGGGGCCGGCGCCGCATCGACGCCTTCCGCGGGCCGCATGCCGGTGGCGAGCAGCAAGTCCGACCCGCCGGGCGCCCCGCCGTACGCCTGCACCTCGGCGCGCTGCCGTGTCACGCGACCTGTGGCCGAGTCCGTCACGGCCACGTCGATCCTGTACTTCCCCGGGCGCGCCGCGAAGCTGAAGTGCTCGACGGCGGACCCGCGGGCTACCGCGAGGAGGCGTGCCGGCACCGTCTGTTGCCACGACTGTGCCAGCAGCTCCGTGCCCGCCGTGTCGTGCACCGTCACCGCGAAGCGGTAGGCGGCCACACCGCTCGCACCCTGCGTGACGGGGTCGAGCAACGCGAACGGCACCTGACAAAACGCGTCGACCAGCGTCTGCGCACCCGCCGTACGGTAGAACCGCACGGCGGCGAGCTCGAGGCCCTGCGGCCTGGCACTCGCGGCCGGACTGGCCACGAGTGCCAAGCCGACCAGAAACGTCTTCCGCACCCGGCGACCTCTCAAACCGTCGTTACCAACCCACCGAGAAGGTGAAGAAATTCGTCGAGCCGAGGGGCCCGAGGCTCCGCCAGGCGTAGTCGAAGCCCATCTTGAGGGTCCCCTTGCCGTAGGCAATTCCGCCGCCCAGGGCCGCTCCATCGCTGGTGAAGCTCCCGGTCTTTTGCTGCGACGCGAACCCGGCGCCGGTCCCGACATCGAACTGGTTGTCAGGTTGGATCGAGTAGCTACCGCGCGCCGCGAGCGAGAATCCCGAGTTGCCCAAGTTCTGGGCCGACCACTCGAGGCCCGCGCCCGCGCCCGGCTTGGTGTTGTTCGGCTGCGTGAACTCCGACAGCAGGGTCACCCGGTTCGCGCCTTGCGTAACCAGATCGAGCGCCACACTGACGCGGAACATGACCGGGAGCCCGAACTCCTTGGTGCGGAAGCTCGCCGGCTGGGCCTCGCGCGGCACCGGCACCGTCCCGAGGGGTGGCGGTGGAACGACGCCCGTCTCGATGCCCGGACCCTCATGCTGCAGGGACGAGCCGAGGTTCTGGATGACGAACGCCGCGCGGATCGGCCGCTGGCCGATCATCGCGTGAAAGTTGGTGCCGAAGTCGAAGGCGAAAGCGCTCGCCGACGTCGAGCCCAGGTTGTCGCTCAAGAACTTGAGGGAGACCCCCGCCGAAAAGCGGTCGGAGAAGTTCTTCCCGTAGGTACCTGAGACAAAGCTCTCGCTCACCGAGTACACCCGGCCATCGCCGTCGGGATTCTCGACGGTGTAGACCGGCTGGTTGGAGAACCCGAACGACCCCACGCTGACCCCAATGGCGCTCGACCCGCCGCCCATCGGGAAGGCCACGCCCGCCCACGTGTAGTTCGTCTGGGCGACGTAGCTCATGGTCGAGATCATGGCGCCGGGCCGGGCGAGCTGTGCGAGCCCCGCCGGGTTGTAGTAGAGCGCCGTGATGTCGGTCGACAGGGCGGCGAAGGCGCCACCCAAGGCGGCGCCGCGGGCACCGGCGCCGAGGAGCAGGAACTCCCCGGCGGTCGTGCCGTAGGCGGTGTTATCGGACCGGTCGACGACCTGCGCCGCTGCGGGAAGAGCCAGCCCCGCCGTCAGCGCGATCGCCCAGAGTCCGCGAGTGAACGTATGCTTCATGGCGTCCTCCCTTACTGCGCGAAGTTGATGACGGTGAACCGCCCGATCTTCTTTTTCCCGTCGGGGGTTTCGACGTGATAGAAGTACACGCCGGACGCCACGAACTGGTTGTTACGGTTCCGCAGGTTCCACGTCAGATCGCCGCCGCCGGTCGGGTCGTTGTGGTTCAGCACTTGGACCAGGACGCCACTCACCGAGTAGATCCGTAAGATTGCCTGCGCCGGCAGGTTGACGAATTTGAGCACCTTGGTCGTCGGCGTGATTTCCAGCGAGTTCGTCACGTAGTACGGATCCGGCACCGTGTGAATCCGCTGGAGCAGCGAATCCACAGTGACGTTCGCCACGAGACCCGACGAGCCGGTGTAGGTCACTTTCGCCCGCAGACCCGGCACCGCCGGGGGCCGAATCGACGACACGAAGGCGTACGCCCCTCCGGTGCCGGTGATCGAACCCGCAAAGAAGCGCGCGTTCCACACCGTGCTGGCGGGGAGCGCGGCCATCTGCATCAGGAAGAAGTGGCCGTTCAAGTAGAAGGTGAAACCCGTGCCGGTCGCGGCAAGGACCGGCGGGGGGAACACACTCGAGACCGCCGCCACCTGGTTCAGGGCGGCGGTGTTCTGTAGCACTGCAGGCGTCTGCGCCGCGCCGCCGCACCGGTTCAGGTATGACGGCGACGGATCGACGCAGAACGCATCCGTCCACGTGATCAGGGCGTTGTTGGCGTCGGGCGTTGTCGCCTGGTTGGTCCCGGCGAACGACGCCGCGTTCAGAATGCCCCACGAGGCGCGCATCTTCGCGCTGAACGGCACCCGGACGTGGTGGGTGACGTCCATGACCGAATCGACCACGCCCGGGGTCGCCCCCCAATACACTTTGAAGTCCGCGGCGCGGGCCACCGTGGCCCCGATGCCCTCCAAGTCACGCGGCGGGGCGTTCTGCACCGTAGAGTAGGACTGCAAGTGGAAGAGCACCGAGACCCCGGGCAACTGCCCGGCGTTGCGGGTGAGATCCCCCTGGACGCAGTCTCCGGCAGCCGGCGTGCACACCAGCTCGTTCGGCCTCCGCACATTCTCGTTGGTGCTGCCCGCCCACCACCGCGGGCCCGCTTGCGCGGAGTTCGCTGGGTCGGCGTTGATGTCGCCCCGCCCCCACGACGCCAAGCGGTAGCCTCCGGGAGCGTCGAGCGTGACACGGCCGTAGATCGAGAAGGTCGAGTCACCGCCGTAGCGGGTCGTCTTCGACTGGATGTAAGCATCCGCCGGGAAGTCCGTGAAGTTGCTCACGTTCCCGCTGAAAGCGTCGAGCTGCAATGGCAGCGCGACGGCCGACCCGCCGGTGGCTCCCTGCCCGCGCATGTAGTAGGTGGCGGCTCGGGCGCCGGTGAGCGTCGCCCCTGGCACGATCGAATCGATCGTCAAGGTGATCGTCCCGCCGGAGAGGAGCTGCGACGGGAACACCCCGAAGCCCAGCTGCAATCCGTCGGTCGGTGGCATCGGGCCGCTGAAGGTGCCGCTGTCGGCATTGATCGTGGGCACCGGTGCGCTGGGATCGAGCGTCGCGTCGTTCTTGTCGATCAGGGACACGCTGCCGAGGGAGCCGACGGTCTCCTGATTCGAGGACGCACGCGGCGTCGTCGACTTCGTGATGCGCGGCGATTCGAGCGAAGACGGCCCCGACTTGAGCGAGTTCACGTCGAACGCCGTGACGGCGTAGAAGTAGGTGAACGCGTTGCGCACACCGTTGTCGGTGAACGCGAACGAGATGCCCGAGTTGGTCATCGGCGAGAAGCCCGTGTGGCCTCCCGTCACGGCCGTGTCGGCGTTCACAATGAGCACGTTGCCGTTGGCCAGCAACACGCGCCCCCCGACGGGAACCTGGATGATGTTCCCCGACAGGTCGTGGTCGACCCCCCCCGCGCTCGGGAACGGCTCGGGGCAGTCGTCCTGCACGCCAAGCTCGGGTGCGCAGGCGACGACGCCGTCCGGCGTACCGCCGTCATTCGGATCCCCCGGCGAGCCGACGTCCGTCGTGTAGGCGAAGTTGCCGGTGTAGTCCACGAGCGAGGTACCGCTGTAGTCGACCTGTGCGACGAGCTCCAGCTGTCCCGTCGTCCGGCCGCGGTAGATCCGGTACCCTTCCACGTCGAAGTGCTTGAAGTTCGGATCGTACAGCGGATTCGCGGTGCCGTCGAGGTTGAGCGGTGCGCTCGCCACGGCGTAGAACGGGTCGCCGGTCGTCTCCGTCGCAGTCTTCTGCCAGACGACGCTGACTTCGTTGTCGCCCGGAATCAGGAAGAACTTCGGCGGCTCCGGCGCGAACGGCAACAAGAACTTGTTGTTGAACACCGCCTGCGCCACGAGCGCCTTGTCGAGCAACGAGCGGGGCACGGTCGTGACTTCATCCTGCGTAATCGTGCCGTTGGCGTTCCCGTCGGTCTGACCCGCCCAGCCGGCGGCTCGCTCGATGCTGCGAATCGTCGTCGCGGGGTCCGCCGCGATCTCCGTGCCGTTCGCCGGAATATTCGGCTTCATGTCGCCGCCGATGAACGGGATCACGTCCGGAAGCGGGGCGGCATGCACGTACGCCACCACGATGGTCTGAGACTCACCGGGAGCCAGGGTGAACGGCCCCGACGACTGGTAGAAGCGCGTATCCGCGGCCGTCTGATCGAGGAAGCAGAGGTGCGACTCGACCGGCTTGGCCACGGTGCACGGGTTGTCGCCCTTGGCGGGACTCACCGTGCCCGACAGATAGCGGTACAGCTGCAGCACGCCCACCGGATCGGGGAAGCCCGTGGAGGCGTTCCGCGTGTTCGAGAACATCGTCAGCCCCACTTCCGTGCCGCCGACCTTGGGCGAGAGCAGGTACTTCACGCCCACGAACCCGGGGGAGGACACGAACGGCGGGCCGAAGATCTCGGGCGGGAACGACCAGTTGGGCTCCAGGAAGTCGGCCTTGTACGCCACGCCCATGTTGAAGGGCAGGATCGCGGTCGAGTAGTTCCGCCCCGCGTCGCCGACGTCCGGATCCATCGAGAACGCCGTATACAGGCTCCCGATCGCATAACCGCTGTCCGGGATGCTGAAGTTGAAGACGGCCTCGTTGCGGTTCTGGAATGTCTGTCCCACCGCACAGATCTCGGCTTGAATCGCGGGGTCGAGTCCGGCGTACACCTCGCACTTGCGCGCCGTGACGTTGTAGAACGTGAACAGGAAGTAGATGATGTCTTCGTTGCCGGTCGGGAAGTTCCAAGCGAGCCCGCGCTCCTCGACCAGGATGCCGGCCGGATGGGTGCGCCCGGAGAGGAACGCCGGGTTGCCGTCCCACGCGCGCGTCCAGAGATCCTGCTGCGAGATGTTGTCCCGGGGCGGGTTGATCAGCACCGAGTTGTAGAGCGAGGAGTCGCGGACCTTGGCACCGTTGGGCCACGCGGCCGCATCGGCCGGGTCGAGCGAGTTGTAGACCAGCGTCACGGCGTCGCCCTGGACCTGGGTGCCGCGCGCGTCGAAGAAGAAGGCGCCCACGGTGTCGCCGGCCCACGGGAACGTCGGCTTGCCGCCGCCCGCGGTGGACGGAATCACGCCCGCGAGCTGCAGGCCCGAGTTGAAGATGTACTGGTCGGGCGAACCCTTGGGCCAGAAGCCACCGCCGACCACCGGTGAGTTGGTCGGGTCGACGCACAGCTCACCCAGGTTGTTGATGCCGCAGAAGACGCGGTTCACGTTCAGGACGGCGTTCGTGACCGCGAACAGGTTGACGGCGCGCCGCCGACCCGGACGCTCGGGGCCGGGCTTGGCCGCCACCACGGTGGCGGCGGTCGCCGACAGGAGCGCCAGGGCGACGAAGGCCCGAGCCGCGCGACTAAACCAGATTGACCGCATGATCATTCCTCGCGTATAGAGACCGAATGGCGGCGCCCCGACTGCGGGGCGCCGCCGTGTAACCGGGTCCTAGAAGTTCACCTCGAAGCCCACGCGGATGTGTCGCGGAGCGCCGTACAGCCACTGCGGACCGTCGAAAGCGTCGTAGTACGCGTTCAGCGCCCGGGTCTGCTCGCCCAGCGTGTAGGTCCCGTCGCCGTTGCCGTACCGTGCCTCCGTCCGACGCAGCAACACGCAGTTGACCGGATTCCCCCACGTGCTGCACCCCGACAGGTCGATCGCGTCTCCTGCCCGCAAGGCGCCAGCGGCGGTCGCTTCGTTCTTCAGGCCTTCAAACTCCGACGACAGCGTCTGGGTGCGGAACTCGGCGTTCACCACGTCGCCCGTCTCCACGAACAGCGACGTGATGTTCTTGAAGTTCAAGAGGTTCCGAACGTCCGCGTACAGCGTGAAATCCGTGCGCCCAATCTTGAAGCCCTTGTTCAGGCGCAGATCGATGTTCTTGTTCCACGGCATCGTCGAAGCATTCACCGGCTCCTGCTGCGTGCCGATGAGGCCGAACCCCTGGCGCGGCGCCAGTGTCCCGGCGCCGACGTTGGTCTGCCGGGTGTACGGCAGCCCGCTGACGACGCGGAAGGTGGCGAACGCGCTGACATTGCGCAGCACGGTGCCGAGCGTCGTCCCCTTTTGCCAATCATCGGGCAGCGTAATCGCCACCGACCCGACGATGTTGTGCGTGCGGTTGTCGTCGGTCGGCAGAATCGCCTGCGGCGGCGGCACGCGTGAGCCCGTCACCTGCGAGATCTGGCGCGACGTGGTGCGGAGGTACGAGAACGGATCGGACCCCGTGCCCTTGGCAAGCTGGAACGTGTACCCGACCGAGGCGCTCAAGTAGTTCCCGACACGCCGATCGAGCTTGATGTCCACGCCCCGCACGTTGCCGAAGTCGGCGTTCGTCAGGACGTTGAGGTTGGTCGTGTCGCAGGCGCCGGCCTGGCAATTCGCCGGATCGGCGTAGGGCACGATGCGGGCGGCGTAGTCGGACACCTTGTCCTTATTGTACGCCGAGACGTCGAGCACCATGTCCTGGCTGAAGGCGTGACGCACCCCGAACTCGAACAGGATGCTCTTGCCGAACTGCAAGTCGCGCCCGAACACGTCGTTGGTGTTCGTGAAGTCCAGGTCGTTGTTGATGCCCGTGAGCAGCGTCGTAAATTCGGGCGTCTGCACCTGGTGCGAATACGACAACCGGAAGTTCGTGTTCTCGGTCACCGGGAATGCCACCCGCAGCCGCGGTGACACGGCCGAGTGCCCGACGCTGGGCGTCCAGATGGCCGTGTCGGCGAGGAACGCCGCGTAGACCGCCGGATCGTTCGGCGCGTTGACGTAGTTGGCCAGGTAGCGCGGGTGCGAGTGGATGCGCCCGGGCGTGTTGGCAAACAGCGCGTTGCTGTTGTAGTAGTCGTAGCGGACGCCGAGCTCCAGGACGACGTCACCCAGGTCGAGGCGGTCCGCCGCGTACAGGCCGTACTTGAGGGGATCGACGACGTACGCGTCCATGAAGCTCTGCCGCAACAGGCCGGAGCTCCAATAGGACAGATTCGTCTTCACGAAGTCGCCGCCGAACTGGAAGCGGTTGAACCGGTTGGCCTGGAAGTCGATGTTGCCCCGCCCGGTGTAGCGCGTCTCCTGGTAGAGCGTCGCGGTAAGATCGATTCCCTCTGTGTTCCACCCGCCCGACTGTAACCCGTACGGGTTCATGCGGTACGGCTGCCGGTTCGTCAGGTCGCTGCGATTCAGCAGCGGCACGCGCAAACCGTCGTTCGTCCGGACGTTCCGGATGATGTCGTCGGCGATCGGGAATGGGAAACCCTGGAACCCGTTGAACTTGATCGTCCCCAGCTCGATGCCGAGCGGAGGACTGCGCGAGTCCGTCTCGTACGTCGGGTCGAGGGCGCCCGCGACGTTTTGATCCTGCTGCCGCGAGAAGTTGAGGTTCAGCGACAGCGCCCGTTCGGCACCGCGGATGAACGTGTGACTCGCATCGAGCACCACGTAGCGGCTCGTGTTGTGGAACCCGGAGCGGCCCGCTGGATCCACGATGCGGATCGAGTTGGGCGCGAACCCGCCGCCCGGCCAGTTCCGGCCCTGCTGCCCGCTCGCCAGGCCCGACAGCGAGATGCGTGAGCCCGCTCCATAGGTGTACTGGAGCTTGCCCTGCAACGTCGCATCGGTGGTCCAATCCATCGCGAACCGCCGCCCTTGGCATTCGAAGCCGAAGTTCTGCGCCGCGTTGCATCGCCCCGAGTATTGGACAAACTGCGGGATGGCGACGCTCAACACGTTCCCGGTGGCCGGATCCGTGTGGCCAACGACGGTATCGACTCCGCCCGTCACGTACGTCGCGTTCTGGTCCTGACCGAAGCCGCGGAAGTCCGTCAGCCGGCCCGAAATGACGCTCGAAAGGAAGAACGTCAGATTGGCGACCTTCGGGATCGGGCCGCCGACATTCGCTTCGAACCGATTGAACCCGACGCTGATCGCGTCGCCAAAGGGGCTGTCGGTCTCCGTCGATACCGAGCCGGTGTAGGTCGGCCCGCCGGCGCGCGTCGTGAAGGAAATGACGCCCGACTGCGCATCGGCGAACTCGACGCCGAGCGCGCCCGTCGTCACCGACGCTTCTTCCACCGCGTTGGTGCCGAGGTTGACGCGCTGCGAACCGCTGTTCGTCGCGCGGACCGGAGCGCCGTCGATGTAGACGTTCGCCTCGCCGGGGCGGCCACCGCGGATCGATACGCCGCTCGCGGAACCCGACTCGACGACGCCGGGCTGCACCGCGATGATGTTGCGGATGTCGTCGACGGGCAGGTTGTCCACGAGCTGCTGTCCGACGCTGGTCTTGGAGGCGACTTCATCGCGCGGCACGATCGGGTTCGCCGCGGCCGTCACGGTCACGCCGGTCAGCACCACCGCGGACGATTGCATCTTCACGTCCACCGTGATCGTGTTACCGCCGATGACGCGAACGCCCCGCACTTCCGCGGGCGCGTAGCCGATGAACTGGGCGCGTACCGTGTAGCTCCCGACGGGCACGTTGTTGATGAAGTAGTAGCCCTTGTCGTTGCTGACCGCGCCGAACGATGTCCCGACGACGAACACCTGAGCGTTGGCGATCGCGACGCCGGCCTGGTCTGAAACCGTACCTTCGACCTTCCCTGTGGTCTGCTGCGCCGAGAGCGGCGAGGTCGCGATCACCAGTGCGATCGCGAACCCGACACTCAACGCAAGGAAGCGGCCCAAGGCGCTTCGCACACGATAAGTCATGGATGCGTCCTCCAAAGACGTGGATGCGCGTGGACTACCGGACAGAAAGACTGAGGTCGACACGCCACCTCCCTTCGGTGTGCACGTAACCGACGGCTGAAACCGATTCCTGTTTTGGTAAGCTGCCCCGTTGTCAGCGATGCGTCAAGGCAACACTACGTCAACGTCTTACGGCGCGTCTGTCCCCCCGAGGGGACAGGATAACGGGTCAGCGGCCGCGATAATGCAGCCAGTCGGCACGGTGCGCAAGACCCCTCAAACGAGCAGTAGCTCGCTCTGCGGCTGGCGCGGCGTGACCTCCGGGCCCGCCTCACTCAGAAACACGTTGATCTCGCTGCGCACACCGAAGCGACCGGGGAGGTAGACGCCCGGCTCCACCGAGAACCCGATCCCCGCGTCCAGCTCGCGGTCGTCCGCCGTCTCGAAGTTGTCGAGGTGAGGCCCCGAACCGTGCAGGTCCCGGTCGATCGAATGACCGGTGCGGTGCGGAAAGAACTCGCCATAACCGGCCTTCGCAATCACGCCGCGCGCCGCATCATCGAGTTCGGCGCCCGTGACGGCCTCCCTGCCCCACTTCCCGCGCAGCGTCTCCACCGCGGCGTCGCGCGCCCCGCGCACCGTCTCCCACACGCGCCGCACCTCGGCGTCCGGGTTGCGACCGGCGAAGCCCATCCACGTTTGGTCGGCGAACACGGTGCCGCGCGCCGGACCCGCCCAGAGATCGAGCAGGAGCACCTCGCCCGCCACGAGGCTCCGATCGGCGCCCTCCCGCGGCTCGTAGTGTGGGTTCGCGGCGTTGGCCTGGAAGCCGACGATCGGCGGGTGGTCGGTGACGAGCCCCGCCCGCCCGAAGGCGTCCATCACGCGCCGCTGCACCGTCGTCTCGCGCACCTCCGATCCGCGCGCCAGCTCGCTCCCCGCCCAGCGCAGCGCCTCCTGGGCGATGACGGCGAGCGCTTCCGCGGCGCGCCGGTGACCGGCCAGCTCCTCGGAGGACCAGCGCGCCGCGAAGCGGGTGACGAGCGGGGCCGACGGCACGATGCGCGCGCCGAATCCCTCGAGCAGCTGCACCACGCCGTGGGGGACGCGATCCAGGTACGGCACGCCGTCGCGCGGCGACACTTCCATCGCGAGCGTCTTGCCTCGGACGAGGGGGCCGAGGGTCGCGTGCAGCTCGCGCCACGCGGCATAGGGGCGGATCTCGCCGGGGAACCCGTCGAACGACGCGAGCTCGATGCGGTGGGCGACGGCGACCGGCGGGGTTCCCCCCCCTGGGCGCGGCAACAGGACAAAGAAGCGGCGCGTGCCCATCCCATGGATGCCGAGCACGCGCGTGGCGACGGGGTTCACGCCGTGAAAGTCGTACAGCAACCATGCATCGGCGCCGAGCCCCTCGAGCATTTCACCGAGCGCCCCGAAATCAAATCCGTCGAGCAGGGCTGCCATCAGTGGTGGCGTGGATCCGGAGTCGCCGCGCGCCACTCGCACGCGGCGGCGCCGGTGGTGCGGCACGCGGTGTGGAGCATGGCGCCCTCGTACCCGACGAGGAGCCGCAGCAGCTCGGCGAATGCGGAGCTGTAGAACCCACACGCCGCGCCGTCGGGCGTGGCGTTGATGGCGATGGGATCGGCGACGCGTGCGACCGGGAGGTGCCGCTCGCGGGCCAGGTCCGCGCCCAGGACGGCGCGCGCGGCGCGGCGCGCGGCGAAGTGTCCGAACATCCGCAGCGGCGCGAAGACGCGCCGTACCGCGCGCCGCGCCGCGCGCCGGCCCGCGTCGGCGAACACGAGATCGGCGTCGGGACGACGCCCCACGAGCCGCAGCAACGCTTCGACGTGCGCGCCGTCCACCCGTGCATCACGCCGCACCAGCTGCTCGTACTCGGCGAGCTGCATCGCGACCGTGGGCGAGAGCCCCAGGCGCTTCACGAGGAGTTCCTCGGCGAATTCGGTGAGCCCGTCCTCGACCGGCGTGTCGAGATTCTTGACCGCCTCGAGGACGGTGAGCGGAACGATGCTGTGGACCACGGCGCGCGAAACCTAGCACCCCATTGCGGAACTTGGGAGCCCGGATGAGCCTTAAGGCACGCCGATGACCCCCAACACCACCCCCACCCCGGTAGACGAGAAGCGGCAGAGCTTCGAGCGCGAGGCGCTGGTGCACCTCGACGCCCTGTACCGCGTCGCCCTGCGCCTGACGGCCAACGCTGCCGACGCCGACGACCTCGTGCAGGAAACGATGCTCAAGGCGTACCGCGCCTGGGACCAGTACGAGAAGGGGACGAACGCCAAGGGGTGGCTCATGACCATCCTGCGGCACGCCTTTATTAATGAATACCGCCGCCGCACCCGGCACCCCGAGAACGTGGACCTGGACACCATTGAGCCGTTTGCGGTGTTTGGGGAGGTACAGGATGAGGACCCGCAGGGCGCCTTCTTCGACAAGATCGTCGACGACGAGGTGCTCCGCGAAATCGACAAGCTTCCGGAGGCGTTCCGGGAGACGCTCGTTCTCAGCGACGTCGAAGGCATGTCGTATCAGGAGATCGCCAAGATTCTCGAGATTCCGGTGGGAACCGTAAAGTCGCGTCTCTTCCGCGCCCGCAAAGTTCTCCAGGGGCGGCTCTACGAGTACGCCGTGAGCCAGGGCTACATCAAGGGAACACCGGCATGAATTGTCGCGAATGCGTGGAGCATTTGTACGAGTTCCTCGACCGGGAACTCACGCCGGAGTTGGAGCGCGACGTCCGGCGCCATATAGAGGAATGCCCCCCCTGCGGCGACCAGTTCGATTTCGAGGCAGTGTACCTGAAATTCCTCCAGGCGCGATGCAAAACGCAGGGCGCGTCCGCGGAGCTCAAACAGCGGGTGCTGCGCGAGCTGTTCGGCGAGTGAAGTGGCTGACCGCGGCCGGCGCGGTGGCAGCGCTCGCCGTTGGGACGGCGACGGTCATAGGCGTGGGATGGCGAGGCTCGCTGCTGCTCCTCGCTTTTTTCGTTTCTGGGAGTTTGTTGACCAAGGGCGGCGGTCAGCGCACCGCGCGTCAGGTCATCGCCAACGGGGGCGTCGCGGCCGTAGCGGCGTTGTTGGGCAGCTGGCCCGCGTTCGCCGGCGCGGTGGCGGCGGCCGCGGCCGACACATGGGCCACCGAGATCGGCGCCCACTCTTCCCGCGCGCCGCGCCTCATCACGACGCGCGCCGCGGTGCCACCCGGCGCCCATGGCGGCGTAACAGTGTTGGGAACAGCGGGAGGCGTACTTGGGGCCGTGGTGATGGCCACCCTGGCCTGGGTGACGGGACCTCGTGACCTGCGACTCGCCGGCGTGGTCACGGTGGCTGGTGTGGCAGGCATGCTCATCGACTCGCTGCTCGGCTCCACGCTGCAAGGACCCGACGACAAATGGCTCGACAACAACGGGGTCAATCTCGCGATGACGTTCGCCGGCGCGGGAATCGCCGCCGCCGGGTGGCGGATCTGCTGCTAACATGACGGCCTGGGACGCGATCGTCGTCGGGGCGGGACCGGCAGGCTCCGCGACCGCCTTGCTCCTCGCCCGCGCGGGGGTCCGTGTCCTCCTCCTCGACCGCGCGCGATTCCCCCGTGACAAACCTTGCTCCGAATACCTGAGCCCCGAGACAACGCGCGTGCTCGAGCGCCTGGGCGGCGGCGTCCTGAACGCGGTCGCCGCGGCTGCGCACGCGCGGCTCACGGGCATGAAGGTGGTCGCGCCGAGCGGAGCGGAGATGATCGGCCGTTTCGATCGCACGGGGGGCCGCTTCAGCTTCGCGCTGCCGCGCACGAGCTTCGACACGATCCTGCGCAACGCCGCGGAGGCGGCGGGCGCCGTCGTGCGCGAGGGTGTGAAGGTCACGGACCTGCTGTACGATCGCGGCGCCGTGGGTGGCGTCGTCGCCGGGGGACCGCAGCGGGCACGCGTCGTGGTCGGTGCGGACGGCTTGCGGTCGGTGGTCGCGCGACGGCTCGGCGGAGGCGGCGTGCGCACGTCGCAACCGCGTCGCGTCGCCTTCACGGCGCACGTCGCGGACGTCGCCGGTGTCACCGACGTGGGCGAAATGCACGTCGGGCGAACTGGGTACGTTGGGCTCGGTCCGATCGGCGGCGGCGTCACGACCGTCGCACTGGTCCTCCCAGCGCGCTCGCTGCGCAGTCGGCCGGGGTTTTTCGAGGCGCTCGACCGGTTCCCGGGCCTCGCCGGCCGCTTCGATCCGCGACGCCTGGTGCGCGGAGTGCTCGCGACGGGCCCGTTCGCGCAGTGGTCCCGGCGTTCCGTTGCGCGCGGAGGAGGCGCGTTGCTCGTCGGCGACGCGGCCGATTTCTTCGACCCGTTCACGGGCCAGGGGATCTACAGCGCGTTGCGCGGCGCCGAGCTCGCGGCCGACTGCTTGATCCCCGCGCTGGCGCGCGGGGTCAGCGGGCCCATCCCCCGAGGTGCGTTGCAAGGTTATGCTCGCGCGCGGCGCGCCGCGTTCACGGGCAAGTGGCTGCTCGAGCGGCTCATCGCCCTGGGGGTGGGCTGGCCGGCGCTCGTCGAGCATGTCGTTCGCAGGCTGGCGCGCCGCGCCGATCTCGCGGATCTTCTCGTTCGCGCGACCGGCAATTGCGTCCCCGCCCGCGCCGTCCTCGCTCCCGGCGTTCTCGCCGGCCTACTCTGGTGACCATGCCCGGCGTCGACCCTGCGCTGTTCCGCCAGCTGCTCGGCCGTTTTGCCACCGGTGTCACCGTCCTGACCACGCGCACGCCAAAGGGTGAGCCGATCGGCATGACCGCCAGCTCGGTCGCGTCGGTATCGCTCGATCCGCCGCTCGTGCTCGTCTCCGTGGACCGCGTTCACGACATGCACGGCGCGCTCGAGGCCGCGTCGCCATTCGTGTTGAACGTCCTGGCCGCCGACCAGGAAGCGGTGTCGCGCCGTTTCGCCGCCGACGAACCGAACCGCTTCAGCGGCGTGGGCTTCCACACGAACGAGCAGGGGATCGCGGTGCTCGACGGCGTGGTCGCGCACATCGAGTGCGAAAAGCAGACCGGGATTCCGGCGGGAGACCACACGGTCTTCATCGGGTTAGTCGTCGGCGGGAGCGTCACCGACGGGCGGCCGCTGCTGTACTACCGCGGGGGCTATGCGGGGCTGGGTGAGTAGTTGACCCCGGGGCACCGCCCCGGGGCACCGCCACCCTGGTTAGTCATGTGCTAACGGTGGACCGGACTCATGTCCGCGCACCCTTTGAGCGCGTGTACGACGCAGCGGCAGGTGTGGAACGCTGGCCTATGTTCCTTCCGCACTACCGCTGGGTGCGTCGTCTCGACGGAAACCTGGTGGAGATGGCGGCGTGGCGTCCGTTCGGCGTCATCAAGTATCCCACTTGGTGGGTCTCGGAGATGACGCTCGACCGAGCGGCGGGCGAAATCCGCTACCGCCACGTCCGGGGTATCACGCGGGGCATGCAGGTCACTTGGAGGTTGGTGGAGGCTGAAGGAGGAGTGAACGTGGAGATCGTGCACACCTGGACTGGACCGAGCTGGCCGCTCATCGGTGGCCTCGCGGCGGATCTCGTGATCGGTCCCGTATTCATTCATGGAATCGCGTCGCGTACGCTCGCCGGGATCAAGCGGGCGGTGGAGAGCGCCGCGTGATTGCCCGCGCGCCACGCCGCGTGGTGATCAGCGGAGTCGGCGCCGTGACGCCGATCGGCACGGCGGCGGCGGGGCTCTGGGCCGGGCTCGAAGCGCGGACCTCCGCGGTACGCGAGATCACCCGGTTCGATCCCGCCCCGTTCCGCAGCCATATCGCCGCGGAGATCCCCGATTTCCGTCCCCAGGATTTTTTGGACGCCAAACGCGTGCGCCGGCTCGACCGGTTCTCGCAGCTGGCGGTGGCGAGCGCGCGGCTGGCGCTCGTCGACGCCGAGCTGCAGCTGGAACGTGAGGACCGCGACCGCATGGGCGCGATGATGGGGTCCGCGTTGGGCGGGGTCGCGTTCGCGGAGGCGCAGGTGCCGAAGTATCTGGCGGAAGGGGTGCGCGGGCTCGACGCGTCGCTCGCCTTGGCGGTCTTCGCGGGTGCGGCGAGCTGCAACATGGCGATCGAGTTCGGCATCACCGGCCCGAACGCCACGAACGCGATGAGCTGCGCGTCGGGGACGATCGCGGTGGGCGAAGCCTTCCACGTGGTGCGCGACGGCCGCGCCGACGTGATGCTCGCGGGAGGCGCCGAGGCGCCGCTGGCGCCCCTCACCTTCGCGGCGTTCAGCAACATCCGCGCGATGAGCACGCGCAACGCCGACCCGGCGCACGCCTCGCGACCCTTCGACGCCGGCCGCGACGGGTTCGTCATGGGTGAGGGTGCGGCCGTGTTGGTGCTCGAAGAGCGGAGTCGCGCGATCGCGCGGGGCGCCCGCATCTACGCCGAGGTCGTGGGGCACGCGTTCACCAACGACGCCTACCACATGACCGCGCCGCGGCCCGACGGGCGCCAGGCCGCCCGCGCGATGCAGCTGGCGCTCGCCGACGGCGACGTCGCCCCGTCGGAGGTCGGCTACATCAATGCGCACGGATCCTCGACACCGCTCAACGATTCGACCGAGACCACCGCGATCAAGCAGGTGTTCGGGGAGCACGCCTACCGGCTCACCACCAGCGGCACGAAGGGCTACTACGGGCATGCGTTGGGCGCGAGCGGCGCGATCGAGGCGGCGATCTGCGCCCTGGCGCTGGCCCGGGCCTGGCTCCCGCCGACGCTCAACCTGGAAAACCCCGACCCTGCCTGCGACCTGGACTACCTTCCGGGCGAAGGTCTGCGGGCGCGGCCCGCTGCCGTCGTCTCCAATTCCTTCGGGTTCGGCGGCATCAACGCTTCGCTGGTGTTGCGGCCCGACGGCGGCGACCGGTAGATTGCCCCCGCCTTCACTCTCCAACTTTTCGGGAGCAGACTCGTGAATCCTAAGGCCCTGCGGCCGCTCGTCGCCGAATTCCTCGGGACGGCGCTCTTCGTCTTCCTCGGCGTCGGCAGCATCGTCGTCAACGCCGCCTCGAACAACGGCATCGGGGCGGTCGGTATCGCGCTCGCCCACGGCGTCGGCCTGGCCGTGCTGATCTCGATCACGATGCCCATTTCCGGCGGTCATCTGAATCCGGCCGTGAGCGTCTCGCTCTGGCTGGCGCAGAAAATCGACGGCCGCACGTTGGGTACCTACGTCCTCTCTCAGGTCCTCGGAGCGGTGGTGGGCGCGCTGCTCGCGAAGGGGCTGCTCCCGGCGATGGCCGGTAAGGTCACTTCGCTCGGCACGCCGCAGCTCGCGGGCACGATCGGACTGTTCGAAGGTATCGGCATCGAAGCGCTGCTCACTTTCATCCTCGTCAGCGCGGTGTTCGGCACCGCGGTGTCGGCGCAGGCCCCCAAGGTGGCCGGCTTCGGTATCGGGTTGGCGCTGTTCGTATGCGCGATCGTGGGCGGTGGACTCACCGGCGCCGCGCTCAATCCGGCACGCGCGATCGGCCCCGCCCTCGTGGCGTGGGAGTGGCACGGCCAGGTGGTGTATTGGGTCGGGCCGCTGCTCGGCGCGACATTGGCGGGCGCGTTGTGGAAGTTCGTGCTGCTGCCGAAGGACGCTACCGATTTGGCGTGATGGTTACAGTTGTTCGGCGGCGACCGGCGCGAAGTACGTGAGGATGATGTCCGCGCCGGCCCGCCGGATCGCCGTCAGTGATTCCCACATCGCCCGCGTCTCGTCCAGCATCCCCCGCTCCGCCGCCGCTTTGATCATCGCGTACTCGCCGCTCACCTGATAGGCAGCGAGCGGCGAACCGAATTCCTCGCGGGCGCGCCGGATCAGATCGAGACAGGGACCCGCGGGCTTTACCATCACGATGTCGGCGCCCTCCTCCAGATCGAGGCGGATTTCCTTCATCGCCTCGTCGCCGTTGGCCGCAGCCATCTGGTACGTCTGGCGGTCGCCGAACTGGGGCGTCGAGCCCGCCGCTTCGCGGAACGGCCCGTAAAACGCCGACGCCATTTTCGCGGCGTACGACATGATCGGCATGTGGGCGAAACCCGCCGCATCGAGTGCCTTGCGGATTCCGGCGACCCGGCCGTCCATCATGTCGCTCGGGGCAACGAGATCCACGCCGGCCCGCGCCTGCGTGACAGCGACCTTGCCGAGGAGATACACGGAGGAGTCGTTGTCCACTTCGCCGTCGCGAAGCACGCCGCAATGGCCGTGATCGGTGTACTCGCAGAGACAGACATCCCCGATCACGAGGAGATCCGGTACGGCGCGCTTCACCGCGCGAACCGCCTGCTGCACGATGCCCTGCTCGTCGTGCGCCTCGGAGCCTGTCGCGTCCTTTGTCGCCGGAATGCCGAACAAGATGATGCCGCCCAGCCCGAGTCGCGCGGCGCGCTCGGCGTCCTTCACGAGCTCATCCACGGAGACTTGGTCGACACCCGGCATCGCCCCGACGGGCCGCCGGGCGCCCTCACCGTGCGTCACGAACAAGGGCCAGACGAGCTGCGACGGGACCAGGTGTGTCTCCTGGACCAGGCGACGCAGCGCGGGGGTGCGCCGCAGGCGCCTCATGCGGCGAGTGGGGAAAGACGCGGGGCTCATCGGGCGAGTAAGCTCGCCGCGCCGTCCGCCTCGAGCAAGCGCGCGACGGCCTCGCCCGCTGCCTCAGGGCGCTGCGGATCGATCTTCGCGGACGCGGTATGTTGCACGGCGCCATCCGACGCGGTGACACGGCCGAACAGGCGCCGCTCCGCGACCCACGCCGCTACAGGCGCCTGGCAGCCGCCGCCCAACGCGGCGAGCAGCGCACGCTCAGCGGCGACCGCCTGCGCGCTCGCGGCGTCGCCGAGGGGGAGCAGCGCGGCCTGAGTTGCGCGGTCGTCCGAGCGAACTTCGAGACCCAGCGCGCCCTGCCCCGGCGCCGGCATCACTTCCAGCGGATCGACGGGCGTCGCGCGATCGGCCAGCGACAAGCGCTCGAGCCCGGCGAGCGCGAGCAACGCGGCGTCGCAGCCGTCGCCGTTCTCCACTTTGCGGACCCGCGTCGGGACGTTTCCGCGCAGCGGTACGACCTGCAGATCGGGGCGCAGGTAGCGGACCTGCGTCACGCGCCGCAGGCTCGATGTCCCGACGCGCGCACCCACTGGCAAATCGGCGAGGCGAATCCCGCCCACCAGAGCCTCCCGGGCGTCGTGCCGCTCGGGCACCACGGCCAAAGCGAGACCGGCTGGAAGCTGGGTTGGCAGGTCCTTGAGGGAATGCACCGCGACGTCGATGCGTCGGGCGAGCAGCGCGTCCTCGATCTCTTTCGTGAAGAACCCCTTGCCCTCGAGCTCGTGCAGCGGCCGATCGATCTCGGCATCACCGCGCGTCTCGATGAGGACGATTTCAGCGTTGACGCCTCGGGCGGACAAGCGACTGCGCACCCACTCCGCCTGCCACTGCGCGAGACGACTGCCGCGGGTACCGAGCTTCACGCGAAGCGCCGCGCGAGCGCGTCGACCAGACCGGCGACGGTGTGCGGCTCCGCCTCGATCACATCCCCGAGAGCCAGCTCGCGGGCCGTGCCCGCCGTCACCGGTCCGATCACGGCGGCGACGAAACGTCCCGACGTTGCCGCGCCGCGGCCGACGAGATCCACGAAGTACCGCACCGTAGATGACGACGTGAAGGTCACCGCATCGATCTCGCCGTCGAGCAACTCGACCGCAAGCTCACTCAGCTCGACGGCGGCGGGCACGGTCCGATACACCGGCACGACCTCGACGACCGCACCATGGGCCTCGAGCCCCGCCGCGAGAACGTCACGCGCGTCCTGGGCGCTGGGGACGAGCACACGGCTTCCGGCGAGCCCGCCGCGCGCGACCAGCGCCTCGGCCAGAGCCTCGCCCACGAACTCGTCGGGGACGAGGGCGGGCACGATGCCGCGCTGCGCCAGCGCGTCGCCTGTGGCCGAGCCGATCGCGGCGACGGCGGTGCTCGCGAACGCGCGGGGACCGAGACCCCAGGCGAGCAGCCGGTCGAAGACGATCTGGACCGCGTTTTGGCTCGTGAACACGACCCAACGGTAGGCGGAGAGACCGGCGAGGGCGGCGCGCAACGCGCCGAGCTGCGGCAACGGCTCGATCCGGATAACGGGGGCGAGCACGACCACGGCGCCGCGCGCTTCGAGGGCCCGCGCGAGGTCGCCCGCCTGCTCGCGCGCGCGCGTGATGACGATGCGGCGCCCTTCCAGTGCCCGTGACATGCGCCGTTGCAATCTCACCGCGGCCCCACCCATTATCAAGGAATGCTCCGCTCTCTCCGCGCCGCGCTCGCGCGCTTCTGCGTCCGCCGTGCGGCCGCCTGCCAACGTCACGCGCCGCAACGCGCCCTGGCCTGGCTGCGTCTCGCGTGCACCATCACACCCACGTTTGGCGAGCCCTACACGGCGTTCGTTCACCTGTCGCGTGCTCGCGAGGACCGCTGGGGAGCAGTCGAGGCGGCGCGTGAGGCCAGCGTGCGGTTTTCGGAGAACGCGGACGCCTGGATGCTGCTTGGAGAAGCGCTGCAGATGGTCTTCCGCCAACCGGAGGCGCTCGGGGCCTTCGAGCAAGCGCTCGCGCTCGAGGAGCGGGCCGACGCCGCACTGGCGGCGGGTGATCTGTACCGGCGTGCCGGTCAGTACGCCGATGCGGCGGCACGATTCGCTCGGGCCTACGCCGCCGGAGGGGGCGCCGAAGCGTTGTGGCGCAACGCGCAGGCGCTGTTCCAAGCGGGGGACCACGGTGCGGCGGAAGAAGCGCTGAACCTGTGGGCCACGCAGGTGCCGGATGGCCACGAGCGCCTGCCCGAGGCACGCGCCCAGCTGCGAACTAAGGCTTGAGGGTACGCCGGTAGAGGAGGACCGCGTAGCCGACGAGGATGGCCGCGACGACGATGTACGCCGCGATCATGTACGGGGCGTTCTCAGGCATGCGGCTCGGCCTCCTCATGGAGGAGCGACAGTCCGTAGCGTTGGATTACAAACCCCACCCCTAGCACCGTGAAAACCACAAACGAAAACGCGAGCGTCGCGAGCATCTCACCGGGCAGCGACGGCGCGCTCGGCTTTATGACGATGGGCTGGGGGTGCAGGGTGCGGAACATGTACACGCTCAAGTGCACGAACGGCACGAGACACATGCCGGAGATGCCGAGCACAGCCGCGTAGCGCGCCCGAAGGCCCGGATCTGTCACCGCCCCACGCAGCAACAGGTACCCTACGTACATAAGGAAGAGCAACAGCGTGAGCGTGAGGCGCGCGTCCCACGTCCACCACGTCCCCCAGATCGGCTTCCCCCAGATAGGACCTGTCGTCAGTACGAGCGTGCCGAACACCAGGCCCACTTCGGCTGTGGCCTCGGCGAAGCGATCGAGGCGCGGGTCCTTCAGGAACAAGAAGAAGATCGAGGCGACACCGACGAAGAACATCGCCCCTTCGGTCCAGATTGCCGCGGGCAGGTGCAGATAGAAGATCTTTTGCGCCATGCCCTGCGTGCGCTCGACCGGAGTGAAGGCCAGAGCGCGAACGTACACCGCGGCGAGGAGGGCGAAGCCCAGGGCCGTGATCCAGCGTCCCGTTTTCAGGAGCTTCATTCGCTGACTGTCGCCGGAAAGAGGAAGATCGCGAGCGTCACGAACACGATGTCGAAGGCCGCCAGCAACCTAAGCCAGCCTCCAGCCTCACTCAAGGGACGGCCGGCGAGCAGCGCCGCGGTGGCGAGCACCGCCCAGATCAGGGGTGGGAGCATGAACGGAAGCAGCAGCACCGGCAGCAACAGCTCCGCGAAGCGCGTGCGCGCCGTCATCGCGCTGAACAGCGTCCCGACCGCGACGAAGCCGATCGTCGCCAGCGCGATGACGAAAACGAGCGGACCGAGGACCGGCGTGATACGGACATTGAAGAACAGTGCGAACAACGGCAGACCAACGCCTTCGACCACGGCCACGAACGTGAGGTTCGCGATCAACTTGCCGAGGTAGATGCTCGAACGGCTGATCGGCGCGAGGAGCAACCCGTCGAGGGCCTGATTCTCGACCTCGAGCTGGAACGCCCGATTCAGGGCGAGCATCGCGGCGAACGTGAACGTCACCCACAGGATGCTGGGCGCGAGGTCCACTGCCGCCGCGGCGGTCGGATCGCGGCCAAAGTTGAAGACCAGCAGCACGAGGATGGTGAACACCACGGCGGAAACGATCGCGGTGCGCGAGCGGAACTCGACCAGCAGGTCCTTGCGCGCGAGCAGCCAGGCGTGGCGCCACACGTCAGCCACCGGTCACGGCCCGGCGGTACGCGTCGGCGATCTCTGTTGCGCTGCGTCCCTTGCGGGGCGCCAGCTGCACGAATCGCCCGGCGCGCATGAACGCGACATCGGTCGCGAGTTCGGTCCCCTCCTCGACGTTGTGCGTGACGAGCATGGTGACGCGGCTCTCCCCGTCGGCCGCCTGCTCAGCGAGGAGCCGCCGGAATTCCTCGGCGGCTGTGCGGTCGAGGCCCGTGAAGGGTTCGTCGAGGAGCAGGACGCGCGGGTCGTGAATCAGGGCGCGCGCGATCGCCACGCGCTGCACGAGGCCGCGCGACAGCGCGCGCACGGGTCGGTCCGCGTGGTCGCCCAAGCCCAGGCGCAACAGCAGCGCGCCTTCGCGCCGCGTCCGCTCGGCATCGGGCACGTCGTACAGCGATCCCCAGAAGGTCAGATTCTCCCGCACGGTGAGATGGGCGTACAGCTGCGGCTGGTGACCGATCCACCCGACGGCGCGCCGCCCGCCTTCGATGTGCGCGCGGCCGGCCCGGGGACGGATCAGGCCCGCGAGGACCTTCAGGAGCGTCGTCTTTCCCGCGCCGTTGGGACCGAAGACGGCCAGGGTCTGTCCGGGTTGTAGTGTGAAGGAGACGTCGTCGAGCGCCCGCACGGCACCGTACGCGTGCCGCAGCCCCTCAGCCAGCAGCATCGATGGCGGCTGCCAGCTCGTTCAAATCGTAGGGCTTCACGAGATAGCGGCTGTGCCCCAGGTCCAACACGTTCATCAGGGGCTCCATGCTCACATAGGCGGTGGTGACGACGACGGGAAGGGCCGGCTGCGTTTCGCGGATGCGCTGTAAGAGGGCGATGCCGTCGGTGTCGGGGAGGCGCATGTCGAGGACCAGAACGTCAGGCTTGAACTCCGCGAGCTGCCGGATGGCCTCGGCCCCGTTGGGCGCGTACGCCATGGCGTAGCGGCCTTCGAAGAAGCGCTGGTAGGAGCTGCGCAGCGCGGATTCGTCCTCGACAAACAAGACCTTGCGCGGCGTGACGGCCATGATGCCGTGCAATATACGCCGCGCGAGTGGTCAGGGCACGCCAGTCTCCAGCTCGAAGAGGTCGTCGAGCTTCGTGAGCACGAGCAGGAAGCGCAGCTCCTCGTTCGCCCCACGCAGGCACACCGTCTGGCGCCGCTCCGCGGCCTTGCGCTGGACCAGCATCAGGGCGCCCAGTCCGGCGCTGTCTACGCCACGCGTTCCCGACAGATCGATCACCAGGCGGCCGGCGCCCTCGTCCAGCGCATCCAGCAGCTCTCCCGCCGCGCGGCGAAACGCCGTGCGCGACTCGAGATCGAGGCGTTCGGGAGCGGCTAAGGTTTTTTCCGACTGGCGTGTCGACATCACAGTGTTCTCCACGGGCAACGGTGACATAGTTTCCTCCTCGGGACCCACTTATGCCACTCCGGTGCCACCCCAGCTAAGCTGCGCTACATCAAGCGGTTGTCAAAACGGGCGTGACCACGCTCACGCCGCGTGGTACCGCAGAGCGAGCGGCGCGGCGCAACTTGCCAGACTTCCCTCCTCCTTATATCTCACTGCCATGACGACCAGCGACCGCATCGAAACCCTGCTCGACGAGCAGCGCAGCTTTGCCCCGCCTCCTGCGTTTCAGGCCGCCGCCCATGTGCGGGATGAGACACCGTACGAGCAGGCGCGCCGCGATCGCGAAGGGTACTGGGCCGGCTGGGCGAAGCAACTCGAATGGATCAAGCCCTGGGACCGCGTGCTCGAATGGAAGCCGCCGCACGCCAAGTGGTTCGTGGGCGGCAAGCTGAACGCGTCCGTCAATTGCCTCGACCGCCATGTGCGGGCGGGCCGCGGCGGCCGCACGGCGCTGATCTGGGAAGGGGAGCCGGGCGAGGTGCGGCGCCTCACCTACACCGACCTCCTGACCGACGTCCAGAAGTTCGGGAACGTGCTGAAGAGCCTGGGCGTGAAGAAGGGCGATCGCGTCGCGATCTACCTGCCAATGGTTCCGGAGGTGGCGGTCGCGATGCTGGCGTGCGCGCGCATCGGCGCGGTGCACACCGTCGTGTTCGGCGGCTTCTCGGCAGAATCGCTGCGCGACCGGATCAACGACGCCGAAGCGAAAGTGCTGATCACCGGGGACGGCGGGCATCGGCGCGGATCGGTCGTGCCGCTGAAGCAGAACTCCGACGAGGCCATCTCCGCGACGCCGAGCATCGACCACGTGGTGGTCTTGAAGCGCACCGGACAGAACATCCCGATGAAGGCGGGGCGCGACCATTGGTGGACCGACCTGATGGCCAAGGCGGCTACCGAGTGCTCCCCTGAAGCGATGGACGCCGAAGACCCGCTCTACATCCTCTACACATCGGGCACCACCGGAAAACCAAAAGGCATCCTGCACACGACCGGCGGCTACCTCACGCACGTCTACGCCACGACCAAGTGGGTGTTCGATCTCAAGGACTCGGACGTCTTCTGGTGTACCGCCGACGTCGGCTGGGTGACGGGGCATTCGTACGTGGTGTACGGGCCGCTCGCGCTCGGCGTGACGGAGGTGATGTACGAGGGCGCGCCCGATCATCCGACGAAGGACCGGTTCTGGGCGATCTGTGCGAAGCACGGCGTCACGGTGTTCTACACGGCGCCGACGGCGATCCGCACGTTCATGAAGTGGGGCGTGGAGCTTCCCGCGAAGCACGACCTCTCGAAGCTGCGCCTGCTCGGGACGGTGGGCGAGCCGATCAACCCGGAAGCGTGGATGTGGTATCAAGAGCATATCGGCGGCGGCCGCTGCCCCATCGTCGACACGTGGTGGCAGACGGAGACCGGCGGGATCATGATCACACCGCTCCCCGGCGTCACGAAGACGCGCCCCGGCTCGGCGACGATCCCGTTCCCGGGCATCGACGCGAAACTGCTCGACGGCCAGGGCAAGGAAGTGAAGGTCGGCGGTGGCTACCTCGCCATCACGAGCCCATGGCCCGGCATGTTACGCACGATTTGGGGTGACGATGAGCGCTACCGCTCGGTCTACTGGAGCCGCTGGCCCGACACCTACTTCCCCGGCGACGGCGCGAAGCGCGGTGACGACGGCTACTACTGGATCCTGGGGCGCGTCGACGACGTCCTAAACGTCGCGGGACACCGCATCGGCACCATGGAAGTCGAGAGCGCGCTCGTCGATCACCCCGCCGTCGCTGAAGCGGCGGTCGTGGGCAAGACGCACGAGCTCAAGGGTCAGGCGCTGGCGGCGTTCGTCACGCTCAAGGAGGGCCGCCAGGCGACCGACGCATTGCGCGAGGAGCTGAAGCAGCACGTCGCGAAAAAAATCGGCGCGCTGGCGAAGCCCGACGACATCCTGTTCTCGGCCGACCTGCCGAAGACTCGCAGCGGGAAGATCATGCGCCGTCTGCTCAAGGACATCGCCGAGGGCCGCACGTTGGGGGACACGACGACGCTCGCCGATCCGGCGGTCGTCGCCCGACTCAAGGATCAGTACGAGTCGCAGGAAAGCTAGGACGGCGGAAGACGGCGAAGGTCGCCGTGATCCAGATGAGCGCCATGATCACGGCGCTGGTGACGCACCAGCGGCAGATGGCGTTGATGACGAATAACTCGAGATAGGTGAGCCAGACGCTGAAGAGAACGCCGCCCGTCGCGAGGGCCGCGAGGAGGAACGTGGGGCCGCGGCGCTCGAGCCACGACGGCTGCAGGGCGGCGATCGCGACGGCGAGGATCACCGCATACCCTGCCACCCCGTAAAACGCCACCGGGAGGCCCAGCTGATGCGACCAGCGGCTCGCCTGCACCGTATCGCAGCCGCCGGTGCCGCACTTCAACTCACCGCCGACGCCGATCTGATGCAGCCACAAGTACAGGGCGACGAAGAACCCTAGCAGCGCCAGCAGCGCGATCGCCTGCCGGCTCCGCATTACTTGCGCCGAGCGGCTGCGGCGCTATCGATCGCGGCCTTGAATGCGTCGGAGTTGTTGCGCCCCGTATACATTTTGCCGTTGATGTAGAACGTCGGGGTCCCGTTCACCAGCTTCTGTTCGCCTTCCTGACGGCTGAACTCGATGCGCGCCGCATAGCGCCCACTCTCGAGGCAGGCGTCGTAGCGGCTTACGTCGAGCCCGGCGGCCCGCGCGAAGTCGCGGAAGAGACCAGTGGGATTCTTCCCCGTCTGCGCCCAGCTGTGATTCATGTACAACTGATCGTGCATCTCCCAGAACTTCCCCTGTTCGCCGCCGCACTGCGCCGCGTGGGCGGCGAGTCGTGAGTAGGGATGCATGGGGAGCGGGTAGTCGCGGTACCGCCAACGCACTTTGCCCGTCGCGATCAGCTGCTCCTTGATCGTGGGCATCTGGATGACGGCGAAGCCGGCGCAGGCCGGGCACTCGAAGTCACCGTATTCGGTCACCTCGACGGGCGCCGCGTCGCTGCCCATGGTGTAGCCGCGGAAGCCGTCATCGACGACGGTCCCGGCGGGTGGGGCCGTGTTGGCCGCCCGGGGCGCGGAAGGATTGGATTTGAGTAAGTAGACCAACATCGCGCCGAGGGCGAGCGTCAACACCCCCAGCATCAGGTAGAACCGCTTCATTCCGGCGAGCCCCCCCCCCTCCTCCAAGGTTCGTCGTCGTCGGGCTCGTCGAACGTCGGTTCGTCGAGCCGCCGCTGTGCTTCGTCCACGATGCGCCGGCTCTCCGCCACCTCAGGCGTGTCGTAGGTACTGCGCACTTCGTAATGAAACAGCTCGCTGCGCGCATTTCCCAGCAGCTTTTGCAGCTCCGGTGCCGCATCCAGCAGCCGCCGCCCGCCAGCGCGGTCCAACTCCTGGATCCGCTCAGCCAGGGCCCGAAGCAGCGCTACGAGACGCTGCGCGCGGTCAGGCCCATACACTTCTTCACTCATCGGGACCTCCAGGGGGCGCATGGGAACTCGCGTCCCCGCCGTGGCATTATACCACACAACCGATTATCTTGCGGCGCCGTTCCACCATCACACGTCCGTAGCCTGAGAGGAGCACCGCCCGCATGGCCAAGAAACGTAGTGAGCCCCGGAAGATTGCTACCCCCACCACGTTCGAGCAGGCGCGCGATGAACTGTTCTCCCACATTCTCCGCTGCGGCGTGCTCGAAGCGACCCCCGAACATCAAAAAGAGTGGTTCGACGATACGATGGGGTATCTCGCGGACCGCTTCGAAGATCTGACCGACGTCGAGCTGGGCGAGCTGCGTGTCCTGGGCGAGCGGTACTGCCGCCCGGTCGTGGCCCGCACCGCACCGGTCGGCGCCGACGCCTAAGACCTAGTCCACCGGCCTCGCCAACCCGCGGCGACTCGCGCGCCGCCGGCGAGCCCCAGTTCCGCGTACCACCCGCCGCGCAGCGCACCCGGCGCGGCTTCGAGTCCCAAGAGCAGCGCCAGATACCCGCCACCGTGCGCTCCCCGGCGTCCGGCGACCGCCACGCCGAGACCTCCATACAACCCGACGCCCCGGCGCGCCGCCGGCGTGACGAGGAACTGCGCGGTCAGCTGGGCGCGCGCGGCCGCGCGGCCGTCTTCGCGGCCCACGTCGACCGCCAGCGCGACCCGGCTTTGTCCGCCGGGCCGGTACCCCGCCCCGACTTCCACGCCCGCCATCGTGTGCCGCGCGACCGCGAGCGCGGCACCGGCGCTGGCCTCCGCCACCGACAGCCGCTGGGCGCGGAGCGAGACCATCGGAGTCACGAGCGCGCCGAGCGCCGCGAGCGCCGGGCCGACGAGCGCCCGCCTATGCAACGGTGGCGTCGTAACTGATGCTGATGTCGGGCGCGAGCGATGCCACGACCGAGCAATATTTCTCGAGGGACAGGTCGATGGCCCGGCGCACCTTTGTTTCGTCGGCGCCCTCGCCCCGGACGGTGAAGTGGAACTTGATCGCGGTGTAGCGTCTCGGCTGCGTTTCGCGGCGCGTCCCGACCATCGCCACCTCGAGCGCCACGAGCTTGACGCGCTGCTTCTGCAGAATGATCACCACGTCGGAAGCGGTGCACGTCGCCGCCGAAACGAGCAGCAGCTCGACCGGCGAGGTCGCCGTCCGCGAATCGCCGTCCACCAGGATGGCCGGCCGTCCGGCGGGGCCGCCTTCGAATTGCAGCCCCTCTTTCCACCGGACGGTCACTTCAGCCGTCGGCGCCGCCACGGTCAGTTTCCCCGCCGCGTCGTGAGCCCGATGTAGATGCGGTGCCGGCGCAGTGTGTCCATCCCGTGGTACTCGAGGAGCCAGTTGAACGTGGAGCGATAATGCAGCTCGAATCCGAAGACGAGGTTCAACCAGACGTCGGGGCAGTCGGGATCGGCGCCGCACGCGTCGTGACCGGCGATCGAGAGTCCGGTGCCGACGTACGGCGTGGCGATTTCCTCGTCATCGGTGAAGCGCCACAACCCTTCCATGCTGGCGACGTACGTGTTCTCGCCGTTGAAGACGCCGATCTCGCCCGACGGACGGAGGCGCACGCGGTTCGAAAACAGGTTGCCCATGTCGAGCGTGGTGCCGAGCACGAGGTGCCCGGCGCCCTTGAAGTCGATCCCTGTGCGGACGCCGAATCCGAAGAGCCCGATCCGCGTGCCGCCGCCTGACGCGCCGCTCTTGGGCGGCGAGAACTGCTGGGCCGTCAGCGAACTCGCGGTGACTGCTCCGAGGAACAAGGTTACCAGGAAGCGCATCCCATCTCTCCCGTTAGCGGGTCGCCGCGAGACGCGCGGCCGCCCGTCCGTAGTCCCAGATTGCGTACACCGCGATCGCGGCAGTGGCCCACGCGAGCGGGCGCACGAGCGGCGAGCCCGCACCGTACGCTACCAACGTGACGATCTGCGCCACGGTCACGGCCTTGCCTCCGGCGCGGGCCGGAAGCGCCACCGGCCGCCGCAGCAGCCAGATACCGAAGAACCCGAGCACCGCCAGAATGTCGCGCAGCAATACTCCGAGCACCTCGTACCAGGTCAGGATGCCGCGGCTCGCCACCGTGAGGAATGCGACCGCCGCGAACACCTTGTCCGCAATCGGATCGAGCACCGCGCCCGCGCGCGACGCACCGATGCGGCGCGCCAACATCCCGTCGACGAAATCCGACGCGGCCACCACACCGACGATGGCGAGCTGTGCGACGGGACCGTGCGCGAACGGAAACAACGCCGCCAAGGGAAGCCGAAGCGCCGTCACGACATCCGCCCAGGTCCCCCACGGTTTCACTTGCCCGTGCCTCCCCAGAACCGTACTTTCAGCCGGTGGACCTGAAGCTGCTGAAGCAGGCCGCCATCTTCCAAGACCTCGACGAGGGCGAACTCGCCCGCGTCGCCGAGGTGTGCCGCGAGCAAAAGTTCACAGTCGGTCAGTATGTGTTCAAGGAGGGGGAGCCCGGCAACCGCCTCTTCCTCATCTCCGAAGGCGAAGTCCGGATCTCCCGTACCATTCCCGGCTCCGGTGAAGAAGCGCTCGCAGTCCTGAAACCGGGATCCTGCTTCGGGGAGATGTCGATTTTCGACCGCTCGGAGCGGTCCACCGACGCAATCGCCAACATCTCCTGCACCCTGATTACGATCTCCCGGTCCGATTTCGAACTGCTCCTCGACTTCAACCGCGATGTCGCGTACAAGGTTCTCTGGTCGGTCGTGCGGCTCTTGTCCGCCCGCCTCCGGGTGACGAACGACAACCTACGGTCGTTCCTCGCCATGTCGATGTTCTAAGGGCTGCGCTAACCTAGGGGCTTTTACACTTCATGCCACCTATGCAACGCGCTCGCCTTGGAATCTTCGTCCTCACGGGCCTGTCGCTCGCCGCGGCGTGCGGCGACGGCGGCGGCGGCGGCCTCGGCACCCCCCGCCTCTTCGTCGCACCGATTCTCGATTCACTCTTCGTGGGCGATACCCTGGCGGCGCGCACCCCGCGCTACTTCAACGCGGACGGCGACACCCAAGCCACCGGCCCGGTGCGCTGGTTCAGCTCCGACCAGGCGGTATTCCGGGTGGACAGCGTGAGCGGCGTGATCGTCGGCGTGGGAGGGGGCGCCGCCGTCCTCTCCGCGCGCGCGAACGGGATCATGGGCACAGCGCTCCTGGTCGTCTCGCGCGTGCTCGATCTTTCGCTGCTCCTCGATACGATCTACCTGATGCCCGGGGACACCCTCACGGTCCCCGTTTCCGTTCGCAACAAGAACGGCCCCCCGCCACCCGTTCGTTTTACGCCGATAACCAGTGCAGTGGTCCGCGTCGATTCGTTCGGATTGATCACGGCGATTCAGCCGACCACGCTCATCCCGTTCACCGCGCACGCCGACTCGGTCACCGCCAGCGGGGCCGTGCAGGTCGTCCAACTCACCGACACGATCGGCGGCAAGGGCTCGTTCACGGTGCTCGGCACCGTGATCCGGCGGGCTCGCACGGGTGCGCGCGCCCTCAACTACCGGCGCCAGGGCGACACCGCCACGTTCCGCGTGTCGCTGCCGATCGTCGTAGGGAACGTCGCGGTCGAGAACATCGTGATCACGCTGCGCGATGCGATCGGCGCGCCGGTCACCACGGCCATCGACTCGATCTCGCTCAGCGAAGCGTTCGGGACGAACGCGAACCCGGTGTGCCGGCCGCCGCGCGCGTGGGCGATCTGGTCGGTCTTGAGCAGTCCGCCGCTGCGCGGCTTGTCGCGCCAGGGCGGCACGATCGCCATCACGCAGGTGGCGACGCTGACCAACGGCCTCGCGGTGAGCGGGCGGTTCACGTTCACCGGCCAGCGCGACGACCTGTACTTTCTTCCCCTGGGCCGTCTTCCGATTCGCGGCACGTTCGTGGCGCCGGTGATCACCGACCCGCGACAGTGTTCGTGAGGTTCGACCACGTCTTCGCCGACCTGGGCGGGATCGCACCCGCGCGCCTCGCCGATTCCCAAGGACTCGCCGGGCTGCTGCTCGCGGCCGCGAACGCGGCGGGGCTGAACCCCGTCACCCCACCCGCCGTCACGAGCGGACCGCAAGGGGTCGGCGTGGCCTTGCTGTGCCATGGCGGCCACATCACCATGCACGCGACTCCCGACGATGGGCTGTGTTTCGTGGACGTGGCGGGACTCGGCGGCACGCACCCGCAACGCGGATTGGACGTGATCATCAAGCGGCTCGGCGCCCGCGAAGTGCGGACCGATGCGCTGCGCCGCGGCCCGGTCATCGGAACCCTGAATCCGGAGCGTACATGAACGCATTGGCGCCGTACGCCGCGTTTTTCATGCGGCTCGCAGTCGGAGGCGTGTTCCTGAGCCGTGGTATCGAGAGGGTCCAAGGCGGCATCCCGTACCTGTCGCTCGGTACGCTCTGGATCCTGGTCGTGATCGCGATCGAAACGGTGGGGGCGGTGTGCGTCCTGCTCGGCATGTGGACGCGCTTCTGGGCCACGGCGATGGCGGTGTTCATGGCCGTGACGATCCTCGGGAGCAAGCTGCCCCATCACGCCAACTTCGAGCTGGAGGCCCTGCTGCTCGCCGGTGCGGTGACGCTCATGGCGCTGGGCGACGGACCCCTCTCGATCGGGATCCGATTCAAGAAGGCGAGCTAATGCAGGATTCTTAACACTCCCGCATCCGCGCCGGCCCGGAGGAACGTCTCCGGGTCGGTGGCGGGGATGGCGAGGCCGGTCTGTTTGCGCCACCGCTTGGCGCTCGCCTCCATGTACTGCTCCAGCGATCCCCCTGCCCACTCGGCGGCGTCGTCTTTCATCTGCTGCACGATTTCCTCCCACGTGCCGACGTAGGTCACACCGGACGGGATGCTGACGCGGTGCACTTCACCGGCAGCCCCCGTTCCGCGCGTGCGCATGCCCTGCAGCTCGGTGAGGAGCGTGCCGAACAGCTCCAGCTGCCGGGGATCGCGCATCTGGCCATCAGGCCCCATGGCTTCGATTTCCGCGAGCATCAGGTCGTCGGGCGCCGCGTCGCCAGCAAGGTCGTTCAGGCGATCGTGCCAGGGAGCCAGCTCGGGGTCGTCGTCGGGAAGGCGGTAGACGCTCTTCTTGAGCTCCACCAAACGCCAGATGGCGAGGGCATCGTAGTGCTCCTCGACGTTGGTCCGTTCGAGGTGGAACAGCGCGGCCTCGTATTCGCCGCGATCGTACAGGAGGTTGGCGAGGTAGATGCGCGCCTCCCCCAGGCTTGGGTCGAGCTCGAGCGCGCGCCGCAGCCAATGCAGCGCGCTCCCCTCGTCCGCCAGGCGGTGCGCGGCATATCCCGCGCATGCGGCCGCCTCGGCCGAGTCGGGGTGGGCCGTCAACGCCACTTCGAAGAAGCGCCGCGCCTGATCCAGGACGCCCTCGCGGAACAGCGCGCGGCCGATCTGCAGCATCAGGTCGTGGTCGCCTTCGAAGCCGAGGGCGAGGATATGCTCGAAGCACCCGACGGCCGCGCCGCGCTCGCCGAATTTGAGGAGCACCTCGCCCAACCCGGCGAGCGCGTCCTCGTGGTCGGCGTCGAGACCCCGCGCCTCCTCGAACGCGCGCCGTGCCCACGCGTATTCCTCACGCGCGAGCCGCGCGTACCCCATCCCCACGTACAGCTCGACGGAGTGGGGGTAGAGCCCCAAGCCTTCGCGCAGGGTGTCTATGGCGTCGTCGTATTGTCCTTCGTTGTAGAGCTGATGAGCACGTTCGTCGTATTCGTCGGAACTGAGGAACGGATCCGACATCGAACGGGACCCTCCGGGAAGGTTGTGCTATGATACGAAACACCGGCCGGTTACACAAGCGACCGGCGACCGCTATCTTGACCGCCGATGACCTCCGCCATCGCCCCGATCTCTGACGGCTCGGTCACCTCGCCCGCGGGATTCACCGCCGCCGCCGCGCACGCCGGACTCAAGACCGACGGCGCGCTCGACGTGGCGCTCATCGTCAGCACGACGAGCTGCGCCACCGCAGGCGTTTTCACTCGAAACGCGGTGCGTGCCGCCCCCGTGGTCTACGACGCCGATTTGTTGGGCGAACGGCCGGGTCGGGTCCGGGCGGTGGCGATGAACGCGCGTGTGGCGAACGCCTGCACCGGCGCCGATGGCCTCGAGGCCGCCCGCGCGATGGCGCGCGCCGCCGAGGAGGCGGCGGGACTGCCCCCGCGTACCGCGCTCGTGCTCTCCACCGGCGTGATCGGGGTGCCCCTCCCCGTCGACAAGGTCGCGGCCGGCCTGCGGGACGCGGGCGCTCGACTCTCCGCCCAAGGCGGCATCGAGGCGGCCCGCGCGATCATGACCACCGACACGCACCCCAAGCATTGCGCGGTGCGCCTCGACACGCCGGCCGGCGCGATCACGATCGGCGGCATCGCCAAGGGGGCCGGGATGATCCATCCCGACATGGCCACGCTCCTGGGCGTGCTCACGACCGACGCCGCGTCGGAACCCAGCGTCCTCGGCCCGTTCCTGAAGCGCGTCGTCGACCACACCTTCAACGCGATCTCCGTGGACGGCGACACGAGCACCAATGATACGGTGCTGCTCCTCGCCAACGGCGTCTCGGGGATCGATCCATCGCGCGACGGCGCGACGTGGAAGCTGTTCGAAGAGGCGGTGACCGAGGTGGCGCGCACCCTGGCCCTGGCGGTGGTTCAGGACGGCGAGGGCGCCACGAAACTGCTCGAGATCCACGTCGTCGGCGCGCAAACCGAGGCGTTGGCGCGTGAAGTGGGCCGGGCGATCGCGCGCTCCTCCCTCGTCAAGACGGCGATCTACGGCGCCGACCCCAACTGGGGGCGCGTCCTCGCGGCCGCCGGCGCCGCCGGTGTGCCCATCACGCCGGAGCGTCTCGGCCTCCAGGCCGCGACAAACGGCGATTGGCTCACGCTCGCGACCGCGGGTGCGACGGCCCATCCCGATCCTGCCCGGGCGCGCGCCATCTTCCAGCAAAAAACCATCCGCCTCCGGCTCGACTTGGGGGTCGGTCGCGCGGAGGCGGTGGTGTGGACCTGCGATCTGACGCCGGACTACGTCCGGATCAACTCCGACTACACGTCCTGAGAAGAACTAGGCGCCTAGACGTCTAGGCGGCCAGACGCCTAGGGCTTCGTGGTCGTGTCACGCGGCGCCGCCGCGGGCTTCGCCTTGGCGGTGCTGTGGCGCGACGTCCGGCGCGTACGGTGCGCCTTCGTCTTGGTCGTGTCGGCTCGCTGCGCCGCCGAGGTGCTGGCCGGCTTGGCCGCCGGCTGCTGGGCAGGCTGTTGAGCGAGCGCCGGCGTAGCGACAAGCACCAACGCCAGCAGGGTCGAGCGAATCATGGTGGGACCTCCGGTTAGCTTGGGTCGTTTCCTACAGGGACGCCTCTACGACCCCGGCCCCGCCCGCCGCGTCACAACCTTGGGGCGCGGAGGCGTCGCCACCGGCACATTGGGCATCATCGCCCGCACCCGTGCCAACGCCTCGGCGGGGGTTCGGCCCCCTTCCCGCTGCAGCTCGTGTGACGCCGCCACCGCGACATCGAGCAGGCGCGAGCCGCGCAGACCTTCCTGTCGCGCTGTCTTTAGCAGGTCCACCACCGAGTCGGCCGGGAACCCGTGCGCCACGAGGTCCGCCGCGGCGTGAAGCACTGGTCCAGGAGGCTCGCCCGGCGGGGGCGCGGGGGGGGCGGCGGCGAGCAACCGCTCCACCATCCCCGGGTCGAGGCCTCGAGCCAGGGCGGCCGCGACCGCCGCGACATCGTCGTCGATCGTGACGCGATCCGGCGTGGCGCGTGAGACGATGGCGCGCGCGTCTCGCAGCTGGACCAAGCCGTGCCGCACCCCGTTGACCAAACGGCCGACGGGGATTCCCTTCGCTCCGCCTTCGAGCGCCTTCTGGACGAGTGGCTCAGTGGGCAGGCTCTCGGCGGCGGCCTGCTCGATCAGCGAATCGATCCCCGGGAGTGCGGCCGCGGGGACGCGACCTTCCAAGCGCGCGTGCGGACTCTGGGCGGCGACCGGCGCGGCCACGATCAAGAGGGCGGCCAGCAGCTTCACGGCCGCACGATCAGAAGCGCGTTCTGGCGCCCCGCCCCGAAGCCGTCGTCGACGTAGCGGCCCGCCAACGGATCTGCCACCCATCGCTCCCCGTCTACCACGAACATGTACTCGTGCTGGCCCGCGGGCAGCACGACGGCGCCGTGCCAGATCCCGTCATTGTCGTCATCGCGCAGCGCCAAGGCGCCGCGCCGCCAGTCGTTGAAGGAGCCGACCACCTCGACCGAACGCGCACCCGGGAAGTGACCGACGAACTGGGCCACGCCCTCTTCCGCGCCCAAAGTCACCGGTCCCCTGAACGGCACGAGCATCACGGCCGCGAGCGCCGCGGCGATGGCGAGGGTCCAGGCGGGGCGCAGCCGCAGCGTCACGGCGCGGGGACGAGTGAACCAGCGGGCGATCCGGCGCGCCACCCCGGCCGGCGAGACGACGGGCACGGGCGCGGTACGCCTTACCTCCGCCATGACGCGGTCGGCCACACTGACGGCCGGCGGCTGCCGCAGCAGGTCCGCGGCCGCCGTGAAGCGCGCGTAGGCTTCGCGCAGCCCCTCGGGCAACGTGGCCGGATCGCGCTCGCCGTCGAGCGCTTCCTGCAGCCGCGGATCCATGTCGGTCATACCAGCTCCTTCAGCGCGACGAGCAGGGCCGCCCGGGCGCGATGTACTCGCATCTTGAGCGTCGGAATTCTGGCGCCCGTCACCTCGGCCATCTCCTCGTAGCTCATGCCTTCGACGTGCTTCAGCACAAACGCCTCACGCTTTTCCGGCTGTAGCGCCGCGAGGGCTCGCTCCACCAGGGCGACCTGCTCGCCCCGCTCCAGCGCGGCCCAGGTGTCGGCCGGATCGGCGACCGGTGGGGCGTCGTCGAGGGACACGTCCGTCATGTGGCGCCGCCCGATGTGACTGCGGCACCGGTTGCCCGTTATGCGATACAACCAGCTCTTCAGGTGCTCGGGATCGCGACACTGCGCCAGGTGCCGGTACGCGCGCACCAAGCTCTCGGCCACAGCGTCGGCCGCAGCATCGGTACTGCCGAGCATGCGCGTGGCAAAGCGCAGCAGGCCCGGCTCGTACCGCCGGATGATGATCCCGAACGCCTCCCCGTCGCCGTCCAGAACGCGGGCGACCACCAAGGCATCCGACAGGGCATCGCTCACTACGAGGGGGGACCCGCCTGGGGCGGGTTTGGTCACGGCGGGGAGAGCTGGGCGCGGCTGGCCAGGACTTCGCGCGCTGCGCCGAGGAACGTCGATGCGCGCAGGCCCGCGCCGTCGACGCCGCCCGCGAACGCTTCGAGCACGGCTTCGGCGCGACGGCGATACGACGCATCGCCGGTCGCTTCGGCGAGACGCAGCAGCACGCGCGCGGTCCACGCGTTCGCGCCCGGCAGGATGTCGTCGAAGACCTGCTTGGTGCGATCGGCGAGCGCGGGCGCGGTGGGATCGACCGCCGCCGCGTCGAAGTAACCGCCCAGCGGGTCGGCGTAGGTCGTTTCGAGGATGGCGGCGAGATCGCGCGCGATCGTGAGATAGCGCGCGTCGCCGCCCACCTGGTATGCAGTGACGCAGGCACCCGCGACCTGCACTTGATCCTGGAGCAACCCTCCACCACCGACTTGGGCCGGCCCGGCGACGGCGTGCCGCACGCCCCAGCCGCGGGCGTACATCCGTTGGAGGAGCGCATCAAGCGCGCCGCGCGCCCGCCGTTCCGCGGGGGTCTCGCCCAGCGTCGCGGCCGACAGGATGACGGCCTCGATGATGTACGCCTCTTGGTCCGCGAATACCGCGCGGTCGCCGGGATCGGCAAGCTCGCGGGCGAGGCTCCTGGCGAGCGCTCGTCCCGCGTCCCGGTAGCGTGCCTCGCCCGTAACGACCCATCCCTTGGCGAGGCCACGCAGTAGCGCGGCGCGCACCAACCGGGGTGGATCCTCGGGGGCGCCGGCCGGAGGGCCACTCGCGACGGCAGCCGAGTCGATGAGCAGGTCGAGTGCCCGGCGGGCGACGACGAGCGAGGCCGAATCGCCCGAACGGGCGAACTCGGAGACGAGGAGCGACGCCGCCTCGGCGTGCATCACGCTCCCCACGGCGGCCCGCGTGCGCACCGCGAGGTCGAGCGCCGTTCGCGCGGCGGCTACTTCGGGGCTGATGCGGTCGGCCTGCAGCACACCCCGTCCGACGCCTCTGCCGACGAGCGCGAGCTGCCGCACCAGCGCGGCGTGCTGCACGATGAACGCGCGGCGGTCGCGGTAGCTCTTGGCCACCTCCGGCAGGATTTGTTTGAGTCCCCGTCCGGTGATGGGATCGTCGGCCGGGAAGTACGTGCCGCCGAAGAACGCGGCGCCGTCGGGCGTCAAGAACACCGTGAGCGGCCAGCCGCGCAGACCGGCCATCGTCGCGACCGATGCTTGATAGCGCTGGGCGACATCGGGCCGTTCGTCGCGGTCGACCCGCACCGGCACGAACAAGGCGTTGATCAACGCGCCGATCTCAGGGTCGGTATAGATCGCGCGGTCAGTCTCGGTGCACCAACGGCACGCGTCGCCGCCGACATACAAGAGGACCGGCCGGTCGAGCTTGGCCGCGAGCGCGAACGCATCGCGTCCCCACGGCTGCCAGTTCACGGGTTGGCGCGCCGCGCGGGCGAGGTAGGTCGTCGCCGAGTGCGCCATGCGATTGGTGAACGGTCCGCGCTCGGTGATGCACGCGGACGCGCTGGCCAGGATGGGGAATAGGAGAAGGCGGGTACGCATCGTACTCGGCGGGAAGATACCCTGGCCGACAGGCATCCGTTCCCCGAGCTAGTGCATCCAGACGAAGCCGATACTGATACTCGAGACCGGAAGGGTGCCGCCGCCGCCGACGTACGTGTGGTGCGTGTAATCGATCCGCGCTCCAAGGGTCGGTGTCGCCCGGCCGAGCAGGCCCACGCCGACATTGTATCCGAATGCCGCTCCCCCGCCCCCGCTACTACCTCCACCACCAGCGAGGATGCTGCCGCCGAACCGAGGATACAAGGTGAACTGCTGGCCGAGGGGCGCCCCGTATGTGGCATCCACGTCCAGGGTGAAGAGCATGAACCCGTGAATCAGCGCGTCTGGGAACGTCGCGAAGAGAATGTCGGGCCCGGCCTTATTGGCAACCGATGGAGCCGCTCGGAAGCCGATCTGAACCGCCGCGTCTTCGAACGCGGTAATCGCTCCGACGTCGATCGAATACGCGGTCTGAGCCTGGGCGCGATCGGGGAAGAGGGCGATCGCAGTGATGAGGAGGAGCTGAATCGCAGGGCGCACGCGGAACCTCCGGAACGAGTCGCAATATTGACGGAAACGCGTCGTCCGCCCCGGGTCAAGGCCGGTATATTGGCAACCATGAGCGACGTCACGATCACTCCGAGGCCGAACGGGCCCCTGGTCGTTCATGGGGCCATCCGGGTTGTCACCGAGGACGGGCAGGTGCTGCCGATCCCGCCGCGCAAAGATGGCAGACCGACGGAAGTCGTTGTCCTGTGTAGATGTGGCGGCTCCGCCACGAAGCCGTTTTGTGACGGAACGCACAAGCGGAACGGCTTTACGGACGCCCCGGTACCCCCTTCCTGAGGGCAGCGTATTATGTTGTCTGGCGCTGCTGGACTCCCCGTGCCCCCGAACCTCAGGAGCGGTCGACCATGGCGAAGAGTGGAAAAGCCCCGATGGCCGCGGACGAAGGTTATTGCGTGAAGTGCAAGGCGAAGCGGAAGATCTCGAATGGCCAGCAGGTGAAGATGGCCAACGGCCGCCCCGCGCTGAAGGGCGTGTGCCCGGTGTGCGGGACGGGGATGTTCAAGATTCTCGCACCGCCCAAATAACCGCCCGTCCGCCCGTAGCACGCGCCCCCGGCGAAACCGTCGCCGGGGGCGCTTTTATTTGAGGACGCGACGGCTGCCGTCGCCCTGGAACGCGTAGCGGATCGTGTAGCACGCCGCGCCGACCTCGCGGCAATAGTAGGCGAGCAGCTCGAGCTTGGCGTAGCGGCCGTCCACCGTGCGCACGGCGTAGACGTGACCCTTCGGGGTGAGCAAGTGCGACAGCATGCTGTACGCGTACCACTTCCCGACGCCCGGGTTCACGGTATCGCGTCCGAACACGGTGGCCGTGTAGCCGGCGGCCGGAAGTTCGCGCACGGAGTCGAAGGGCACGACGCCGAGATCGGCGATGCCGGCTCCGGGCGCGGCGATCACATGATGGCGGCGGAAGGCGACGTCCCAGGGACCCGAATCCACGACGGCGTTGCGCGCGAACTCGAAGCGGCGCCACGTCTCTCCCGCCGATGCGTCGAGCGTGTAGGTGCTGGGTCCCACGAGCGAGTCGCCGACCACGACCGGTGTCGACACCGTTACCGTGTAGGGTGGCAGGTCCGGCGTCGTGAAGGAGCCGATGAGCAGCGCAGCCACCAGAAGCAGGAAGGCGCCCGCGAGCGCGAGCACCAAGATCGGGGGCCGGCTCAAGCCTCCGCCATGAAGGGATACCCGGGATCGCGCGGCGGCACGAAGTTCTCCTTCACCGTGCGGGCGCTGGTCCAGCGCACAAGGTTCAGGAAGCTCCCCGCCTTGTCGTTGGTGCCGCTGGCGCGGCCGCCCCCAAACGGTTGCTGGCCCACGACGGCCCCCGTCGGCTTGTCGTTCACATAGAAGTTCCCCGCGGCGTAGCGCAGCGCTGCCTGCGCCTCCGTCACCGCGCGCCGGTCCTGCGCGAACACGGCGCCCGTCAGCGCGTAGGGGGACGTGCGGTCCACCAGGGCGAGGGTCTCCGCCCACTGCCGCTCGGGATAGACGTACAACGTCAGGACCGGTCCGAAGATTTCCTCGCACATCGTGCGGTAGGCCGGGTCCTCGACCTGGATGAGCGTGGGCTGCACGAAATACCCGTCCGCGTCGTCGCAGCCGCCCCCGAAGAGCACCTTGGTCTTGGCGTCGCGATTCGCGCCGTCGATGTATTCCTTGATCTTGGTGAACGCCTTCCGGTCGATCACCGCCCCCATGAAGTTCGTGAAGTCCGCCGGATCCCCCACCTTGATGGCCGCCAACATGCCGAGCACGCGCTCTTTGACCTTGGGCCAGATGGTGTCGGGGATGTAGGCGCGAGACGCCGCGCTGCACTTCTGCCCCTGATACTCGTAGGCGCCGCGGACGATGGCGGTCGCCAGCGCATCCACGTCGGCGCTGGCGTGCGCGAGGATAAAGTCCTTGCCGCCCGTTTCGCCGACGAGGCGGGGGTAGTCGGCGTAGCCGCCGAGGTTCGTCGCGACTTGCTTCCAGAGCGACTGAAAGACTTCGGTCGAGCCCGTGAAGTGGATGCCGCCGAGGTGCCGATCGGCGATCAACCCCTCGCTGATGGTGCTCGCCGGCCCGGGCACGAAGTTGATCACGCCGGGCGGGAGGCCCGCCTCCTCCATGATTTTGAGGAGGAAGTAGTTCGAGTACGCCGCCGTCGCGGCCGGCTTCCAGACGACGGTGCAGCCCATGAGGGCCGGCGCGCTCGACAGGTTGCCGCCGATCGACGTGAAGTTGAACGGCGAGATCGCGTACACGAATCCTTCGAGGGCCCGGTAGTCGAGCGCGTTCCACATGCCGGGTGAGGAGACGGGCTGCTCGGCGTGGATCTGCTCCGCGAAGCGGGCGTTGAAGCGCCAGAAGTCGATCAACTCGCAGGCGGCGTCGATCTCCGCCTGATGCGCCGTCTTGCTCTGCCCCAGCATGGTCGCGGCGTTCACCGCGGCGCGGCGGCGCGTGGCGAGCAGGTCCGCGGCCTTGAGGAAGACGGCGGCGCGGTCGGTGAGGCTCGTATTCGACCATTCACGCCACGCGGCGCGCGCGGCGGCCACGGCGCCGGCCACTTCGCCGGGACCCGCCTGATGCACCTTGGCGAGTACGTGCCGGTGGCAGTGCGGCATCACGGCATCGACGGTGCGGCCGGTGCGGATCTCCTTGCCGCCGATCACGACGGGAATTTCGATCGGGTGTCCGGCCATTTCCTTGAGCGTCTGCTTCAGCTCGGCGCGCTCGCGCGTGCCGGGAGCGTAAGAGAGCACGGGCTCGTTTATCAGCGCCGGCATCTTGGGAGGCGTATTCATGGGCGGGAAATCTAATCGCGGAACCCGAAAACGTTGAGAGAGTGATGACCATCGACCCTCAGGCCCGCATCGGCCACGTCCATTTGACGGTCTCAGACCTCGACCGCGCGCTGGCCTTCTACCGCGACGTCCTCGGTTTCGAGGTCACCGCGAGGTACGGACGTGACGCCGTGTTTGTCTCGGCGGGGGGCTACCACCACCACATCGGGCTCAACACGTGGGCCGGCAAAGGGGCGCCGCGGCCGGAGCCCGGGGCGACGGGCCTGTACCACTTCGCGATCCTCTATCCGGACCGGGCGGCGCTCGCCGCGGCGGTGCGGCGGGTGCTGGAACATGGCGTCGCGCTCGAGGGAGCCTCGGATCACGGCGTGAGCGAGGCCGTGTACCTGCGCGATCCAGACGGGAATGGCATCGAGTTATATCGCGACCGACCCGAGAGCGAATGGCCCCGCGCGGCCGACGGCAGCATCGCGATGCACACGCTCCCGCTCGATCTCCCGGCCCTGTTGCGTTAACTGCCGCGCTGAGGGATCAGCGGCAGAAGCACCGTGACGGTGGACCCTCCTCCGGGCGTCGAGTCGGTGCGCACCGTTCCGCGGAACACGCCCTCCACCACGCTGCGCACCTTGGTGAGCCGCTCGTTGGTGGTGTCGAAGGCGCCCTTGCCGCGATCGCGCACGATCAACTCGAGGTGGCGGGCATCCTGCGTGACCCGCACCTCGACGGGCGTCCGTTCGGACGCCGAAGCGTCGCCGGCGTTGCGAACCAGGTTCATCAGCACGTCGAACAGGGCGTTGGGATCGCCGTTCAGGTACGACGACTCGACGCTCGTCGCGAAGTCCAGCCCCAGACCACGGTCGCGCAGCAAGCGTCGCTCGAGCGTGAGACAGGAGCGCACGACGCGAACCGCATCGAATCGCTCGGAGCGCACCGTGGCGCCGCGCGCGCGGTCTTGTACGGCCCGCAGGAAATCGGCCGCGCGGTCGATGTCCTCGATCACCTGGCCGAGATCGTCGAGTAGCGACAAACGACGGTCGGCGCCCAGGTCCACCCAGCGCCCCACCGTCTCCATGGCCATCTGAAGTCCCGCCCGCGCGGCGCTGAGCGGATTGCTCGCCTCGTGGGCGATCATCGCGGGAAGGCTGGCGAGCTCCTGGAGTGGACCGGCGCTGCTCTCGCGCTCGATCAGGCCGAGCGCGAGACCTGCCAGCTCGAGGGCGAGCCGTTCGCGGCTGCGTCGCTCGCGGCCATCGGGAGGTGGCGCCGGGGGCTGCGACCGAACGGGGGCGATGACCCACGAGCCCCCACTTCCTTCGGGCCCGAGCCGCGCCGCGACCCAGCGGGAGCCCACGGGGATCGGCACCTTCCAACGACGCAGGGTGGCGAGATCGAACTGCGGAACGGCGGCGGGGCGCGCCCCAGAGGAGGGCTCGCTCGTCGCTCGCGCCACCATTTGGTCGGGGCCGCTGACTTCCCACAGAATCACCGGGCGGCCTACGACGGCGCTCGCCTGGCGCAAGACCTCCCCCGCCTCACCACGAAACACCGGGACTGCCACCGCCTCACCTCCACTAACGGGGTAAGCCGGGCGCGCCTTAGAGATGCCGGCCCGCCACGGGGCCGTCAAGCTTACCGCCGCTGCGGGACGCCCTGAGACTCAACCGCCTTGGTGTACGACAGGTGGGCAGCGTAGATCCGCCACCCCCCGCCTTCATTCTGCCACAGCATCGTCGCCTCACCCGAGCCGATCTCGCGGGACCCTCCGGCAGCCAGGTCGAGCGTAAAGGGGAACGAGACCAACGCGAGTTCCTTGCGCACCAGGATCACGCGCGGACTCTGCGGCGCCAGGTTCGTCACGGTCACGGTCGGCATGAACGTGTGCTGGAGGTTCGACTCCTGGGTCCACCCAAGGGTGCGCCCACCGCTCGGCCAGACGACGGTGAGGTACGGCTTCTGCGCGTAGAAGAGCGCCAACGAATCGGGGTTGTGGATGTTCCACGCCTTCACCCAGCCCTGCAGGCGGGCCAGGACATTCGCTTCGGCCACGCGGTCGTTGACCGGGTCGGTGCCACCACCGCAGGCGACGAGGGTGGCGACGAGCAGCGTTGCCGTAATCGGCCGGCGCACGGGTCCTCCCATTGTGGTGTGCGCCCTTACGTAGCAACGGGTTCGAGCCTCCGGCAAGTGCCGGCGGGCTCGTATTGACACCCCTCCGGTGCCCGACTAGCCTAGGGCCCCATGACCACACCTCCGCTGCCGCCGCGTCCCTCCGTCGGGCGTTCGTCGTTTGCTATCGCCATGAAGGACTACACCTTCATCCGGCCCGGCATCGCCGTCTCGATCAGCGCCGCCACACTCGCGTTGGCGCTCGTGATCGGGTTCTGGCTGATCGTGTCCCTACGTGGCGCGGCCACTACGGTAGAGAACGGCGCCCGTACGGTCGAGACGTTGCACCGCTACAACGCGGGTCTCGAGGTTTGGCGCCAGATGATCTCGAGCACGGATCCTGCCTACAAGCGCCCCGAAGCGGTGGCGCAGCGGGACAGCATCGGCCGCGCCCTGCGAGAGCAGCTCGCCAGGCTCGGGACCGACATGGCCGACCCGGGTGACCAGGAGCGCGTCCAGCAGATCCTCGAGGGCCTGACCCGCGAGGACCCGAGCATCGGCACGCAGGCGCGCCAGGCGATGATCGTCCTCCTCGCGAAACAGGATTCCGCGATGTTCAAGGCGGCGGAAACGTCACAAAAGGCCGTACTCCTCTCGGCGGCCCTGCTCGGACTGACGGTCGTCGCCGCGGGCATGCTCGTCATCCCAATGGCGTGGCTCTACATCCGATACAAACGCGGTGCGACCATCGAGGTAAAGGTCTGATAACGACCTCGGTCCGGTCCGCCGCTACGACCGAAGGCTCCCGCGAGCGCGAGCGTCTCCCGACCGTCGTCGTGCCGGATCACGACGACCTCGTCGGGCTGCTCGCCGATCGCATCACCGAGGTCATCACCCGCGAGGCGGCCGCCAAGGGCCGGGCGGTGCTGGGGCTCGCCACCGGAAGCACGCCGATCGGCGTGTACCGCGAGCTGATCCGGCGTCACCAGGCGGGCACACTCGATTTCTCGCGGGTCATCACGTTCAATCTCGACGAATACTATCCGATGGGGCCGGACCGTCCCCACAGCTATCGCCGCTACATGTGGGAGAACCTGTTCGCCCACGTGAACGTCGTCCCTGCCAACGTCCACATTCCGGATGGCAGCGTGCCGCGGGAGCGCTTGGCGGAGCACGCAGCGGCATATGAGCGCGCCATCGCCGACGTCGGCGGCATCGACTTCCAGCTGCTCGGCATCGGGAAGAGCGGCCACATCGGCTTCAACGAGCCCGGGTCGTCGGCCGATTCCCGCACGCGACTCGTCACGCTCGACATGATCACTCGCAAAGACGCGGCTGCGGACTTCTTCGGTGAGGACAACGTCCCGCGTGAGGCGATCACGATGGGAGTCGCGACGATTCTCGACGCGCGGGAGATCGCGCTGGTCGCGACGGGCGAGCACAAGGCGCCCATCGTACAGCGCGCCGTCGAGGGCGAAGTCGTACCCGACGTCGCCGGGACCTACCTGCAGCGCCACGCCAACGCGACCGTCTATCTCGATCTCGCAGCGGCCGGCGAGTTGACGCGCATCAAGACGCCGTGGGTGCTGCAAGCCGTCGAGTGGACGCCCGCGATGACCGAGCGTGCCGTCGTGTGGCTCGCGGAGCAGTCGGGGAAAGCGATCCTGAAGCTCGCCGCGCGGGACTACGCGGAATACCACCTCAGCCCCCTGCTGGCGAAGCACGGGTCGCCGGGCCCGATCAACGGGCAGGTGTTCACCCGGCTGCGCGACAAGATCCGGGGCCGCCGCAATCTGCCGTCCCGCAAGTCCGTGCTCGTGTTCTCGCCCCATCCCGACGACGATGTGATTTCGATGGGCGGCGTGCTGCGCAAACTGTGGGAGAACGAGAACACGATCATCGTCGCGTACATGACGAGCGGCAACATCGCGGTGTTCGACCACGACGCGGAGCGGCACCTCGACTTCGTGACGCGCGCCGCGGCCACGCTGGGGCTGGATGCGGCCGCGGCACAGCGCGCGTTCGAGGCCGCGGCGCAGAGCTTCGAGCGCAAGGCGCCGGGCGACGTGGACACGCCCGCCGTCCAGGAGCTGAAGCGGTTCATCCGTGAATCCGAAGCGATCGCGGCGCTCGAGTCGGTGGGCATCCCGCGGACGGTCGCGCGCTTCCTCAATATGCCGTTCTACCGGACGGGCGAAGTCCGCAAGCGGCCGATCGGCGACGAAGACGTCGCGATCGTCCAGCGCCTCATCGAAGAGACGCACCCCGACCTCGTGTTCGTGGCGGGAGACCTCTCCGACCCGCACGGCACGCACCGGATGTGCAAAGCCGCGGTCGACCAGGCCCTGGCGCGCTACGCCGGCCCGAAGCCCGAGGTCTGGCTGTACCGCGGCGCCTGGCAGGAGTGGCCGCTGACGGAGGCGGACGTGCTGGTGCCGTTGTCGCAGGACGAGCTGCGCGCCAAGGTCATGGCGATCTTCCGGCACCAGTCTCAGAAGGACACGGCGCCGTTCCCCGGCGGCCACGACGATCGCGAGTTTTGGCAGCGCGTCGAGGCCCGGAACCTCGAGACCGCGGCGCACGCCGACCGCCTCGGCCTGGCGGAGTACTACGCGATGGAGGCCTATGTCGTGGCGAAGCGGTAGCCTGCTGGTCGCGGCCCTCGCCGCCCTGCCCACTACCCTCGCGGCGCAGAACTTCGACACCGTCCAGGTTCGCACCGTCAAGGCCGGCGACGGCGTCTACATGCTGCAAGGGGCCGGCGGGAACATCGGCGTATCGTCCGGCGCCGACGGCGTCATCATCGTGGACGATCAGTACGCGCCCCTCACCGACAAGATCAAAGCCGCGATTGCCGCGTTCAATCCCGGTCCCATTCGCTTCGTGCTGAACACCCACTGGCACTCCGACCACACCGGCGGGAACGAGAATCTCGGCAAGAGCGGCGTCGTGATCGTGGCCCACGAGAACGTGCGCCGGCGCATGAGCGCCGAGCAGTTCATCACCTCGTTCGCGCAAGCGGTGCCGGCGTCGCCGCCCTCCGCGTTGCCGGTGGTGACGTTCACGGACACCGTCACCTTCTACTATAACGGCGACTCGATCACGGCTTTCCACGTGCCGCCGGCGCACACCGACGGCGACGTGATCGTGTGGTTCCGCCACGCCAACGTCGTGCACATGGGTGACACGTTCTTCAACGGACGCTATCCACTGGTCGACGTCGCCAGCGGCGGGGCGTCGAGCGGCCTCATCGGCGCGGCCGATCGCGTGCTCGCCATGGCCGACGCGAACACGAAGATCATTCCGGGCCACGGCCCGCTGGGCGACCGCGTGGCGCTGCAGGCCTACCGCACGATGCTCGTCACCGTGCGCGACCGCATCAAGCAGGCGGTCGCCGCCGGGCGGACGCTCGCGCAGGTGCAGGCGGCCAAGCCGACCGCGGAGTTCGACGCGGTGTGGGGCAACGGCCGCATCACGCCCACGCTGTTCGTCGAGATTCTGTATCAGGATTTGGGTCGACGGAACTGAGGGGAAAAACCGAACCCGGAGCCACGCGCTGCACTCCGGGTCGGTTAGATCGGGAGAAGTGGCCGTCCAGCACTCCCACCACGACCTGCCTGCAATCTGTGCATCCGCCGACTCACTCCGACGTGCGAGCTTTGTCAGGGAACGGTCAAGCGCCACGCTGAGCCCGTTGCCGCTGCGCACGCCGGGAGGGATTGTTCAGACCATGAACGTTCGCGTGCCCCGGGGCGGAGGACGCGTGGTGACCGCGTTGCTCGTCCTGGCGTTCGGCGTCGCCGCCGCGCTCGCCGTCCAGGCGTACGGTGTGGCGAAGTCCCACCGCGCCCAGGCCGACCGCGTGCTGCGCGACTACGCGGGGCTCGCCGCCGCTCGTGTCGCACTGCGCAGCGCTCAGCAGATTTATTACTATGGGATTATCCCGCCGATCAAAGCCCTGCAACGAGCTCACGAGATGGCGCCGCGACACCCCCTGCCCGGGCCCGACGCGCTGCGCACCGAGGTGTGGGAAATGGAGACCGCGACGAAGCTCGCGCTCCCCATCCGTTTCACATTCCGGCTCGACCTTCCGACCGGCAAGCTCGAGGTTGCGGGCGCGCCGCCGTCGCCCGCGACACGCGCATGGCTGCTCGACTCGCTCCCGGCGCACCTGCGCACCGTGTACGACACGTCGTGGCACACGGGGGCCATCCTGGGGCCTCCCTCGACCGACGGCGAGCGGCACTACGTCGCGTATACAGTGCTGCGCGACCGGACCAAGACCCTCCGCACCGCCCTTGGGTTCGACGCGAACCCTGCCGGGCTACCGCCGTTCTTTGCGAGCGCCACCGAAAAGTTCCCGCTCTTGCCTAGTCCCCTCACCGCAGGTGTGCAGTACGACTCGATGGGCTCATTCATCATCACCGACAAGTATGGAGTCGAGCTGTACCGCTCGCCGGCGCAGTACACGTCGCCGTTCACCGCCCGCGACACGATCGGCACCGACATGGGAAACCTGTTCGCGACCGCGACGCTGCGTCCCGAGGTCGCCGATCAACTGATCATCGGTGGGCTGCCGCGGTCGCGCCTGCCACTGATCCTCGGCCTCATAGGAATGACCGCGGTGTTGATCGGGACCGCGCTGGTGCAGCTGCGCCGCGAGTACGAGCTGGCGCGACTCCGGACCGATTTCATCTCGGGCGTGTCGCACGAGCTGCGCACGCCGCTCGCGCAGATCCGCATGTTCTCGGAGACGCTCGTACTCGGCCGCGTGCGCACGGAAGAAGAGGAACGGCGCTCGCTCAGCATCATCGACCAGGAGGCCCGGCGCCTCACGCACCTGGTCGAGAACCTGCTCCATTTCTCGCGCTCCGAGCGCCAGGTCACCCACGTGGCGCCGGAGCCGACGGCGCTCGCACCCCTGGTGCAGGAAGTGATCGAGGGATTCGCGCCCCTCGCCGCCGCGCGCGGCGTGTCGCTGCAAGCGACGGTCGCCGAGGGGCTGGTCGCCCCGGTGGACCCCGGCGCGGTGCGCCAGATGCTGCTCAACCTGCTCGATAACGCCGTCAAGTACGGGCCGACGGGGCAAACGGTCACGGTGGGGGCGGCGGCCGGCCTCAACGGCGCCGCGCGTCTCTGGGTGGACGATTGCGGGCCCGGCGTCCCCCGCGCCGATCGCGAACGCGTGTGGGACCGGTTTTGGCGGCTCGAACGAGACCGCGATTCCGCGGTGGCGGGGAGCGGCATCGGTCTCGCCGTCGTGCGTGAGCTCGCGAGCCTGCATCACGGCCGCAGCTGGGTCGAGGACGCGGACTCCGGCGGGTCCCGATTCGTCGTCGAGCTGCCGGCGTGAACGCCCCCTCCAAGCGCATCCTCATCATCGAGGACAACGCCGATCTCGCATACGGCCTGCGCAACAACCTGGAGATCGAGGGCTATCAGGTCGAGGTGGTCGGCGACGGCACCAAGGGCCTCTCCCGTGCGCGCGCCGCGAAGCCCGATCTCGTGATCCTCGATCTCATGCTCCCGGGCACCGACGGATTTCGCGTCCTGCGCACGTTGCGGGAAGACGGCCTGGCCGTCCCGGTATTGATTCTCACGGCCCGGGGTGAGGAAGCCGACAAGGTTCGCGGCCTGCGCCTGGGCGCCGACGACTACGTCACGAAGCCCTTCGGCGTCCTCGAGCTGCTGGCACGGGTCGAGGCCTTGTTCAGACGCGCCGCGTCACCGCGGCGCAACGGCAACAGCCCGGAGCCCACCACCATGCGCTTCGGCGAGATCGAAGTGCTCACGCCGTCGCGCACGGTGCTGCGTCGCGGCGAGACGGTGTTGCTCACGCCCAAGGAGTACGAGCTGCTGGTCGCGCTGCTGCACCGCAACGGCGCGTGCGCCACTCGCGTGGAGCTGCTCACCGAAGTCTGGGGCTACAGCGCCGAGGTGATGAGCCGTACGGTGGACACGCACGTTGCCGAGCTGCGGCGCAAACTCGAGAAGGATCCCGCCAATCCGGCGCACATCGTGACGGTGCGCAAGACCGGCTATCGCCTGGACCGCTGAACCACCCGTAAGGAGGCGTCGTGCATCACGGACTCGCTCTGCTCGCCGCACTGCTACAGGGAGCAACGCCGCAACGGCCGATCACCACGCCGCGCGAGCTGCTCGACGCCATGCGCGCGCGGTACGAAGGCAAGTGGTATCGCAATGTCTCGTTCGTGCAGGATGTCACGGAGCGGCACCCCGACGGCACGACGACGCGCGGGGCGTGGCGCGAGTGGCTCGCCAGCCCGGGCAAACTGCGGATCGAGTTCCTGCCGGCCGATTCGGGGAACGGCGCCCTGTTCACGAACGATTCGCAATACGTCGTGCGGGCCGACACGATCTTCCGCTCACGCCCGTTCATTCACCCGCTGCTCGTCCTCGGGTTCGACGTCTACGCCCAGCCGGTCGACAAGACGATCGCGGCCCTCACGCAGCGACGCTTCGATCTGTCCATCCTGAGCGAGGCCACCTGGGAGAACCGGCCCGTCTGGGTGGTGGGCGCCAAGACGGGCGACCTCCACACACGGCAGTTCTGGATCGACAAGGAGCGGCTGGTGTTCGTGCGGTTGCTCGAGCCCGCGCCACAGGACTCGTCTAAGACATCCGAAACGCGCTTCAGCAAGTACTATCCGCTCGCGGGCGGCTGGATGGCCCCCGAGGTCGAGTTCCTGCTCGATGGGCAGCGGCAATTCTTCGAGGAATACCGCGACATCCAGGCGAACGTCGCGATGCCCGCCGCGTTCTGGGACGTTCGCCAGTGGAAGGCGACGCGCGACAAGTCCTAGCGGATTGGCGCCGAAGCGACCGAGTCGAAGACCGCTTGAATCTCCTGTGCCGGCGCGAGGCTCGCGCCGGTCAGGTTCGACACGAGCGCGAACACCACGCGCGAGTCGCGGTCGACGCCGAAGGCGGTTGAGCCACCCACCGACCCGCCGCCGTGGTACACGTAGCGGTGGCCGAGCGTGTCCTTGGCGACGAACCAGCCGATTCCGTATGGCGTCGCCTCGCCGGCCGTGGTGTGCTGTGCCGTGAACAGCAGCTCCAGAGTCCCCGCCTTCAAAAAGCCGGGCTGGAGTAGCGCCGAGCCGAACCGCACGAGGTCCTCGGCCGTCGAGATGAATCCGCCCCCGCCCCACTTGTAGCTGTTGTCCACCGTCGGCGACAGGCTGTACCGGCCTGCCGCGCCAGGGTCATAGAACCGCGTGCGGTTGGGGATGAGACTGTCGTTTTTGTCGGGCGCCGTCGCCGTCATGCGCAGGGGCTTGAAGACATGCCGGCTCATGTACGCGAGAAACTCCTCCCGCGATGCACCTTCGACGACCGCGCCCAGCAGATTGAATCCGTAGCTCGAGTACGAGTAGTGCGTTCCGGGTGGAGAGAGGAGCGGATCGTCCTTGAAGATCGACAGACCTTCGGTGACGGTCGCGAAGTGCCGGTTCAGCGTGAACTCGTCGCCCTGATAGTGACGCAGGCCGGCCAAGTGGCCGCCCACAAGTCGCGTCGTGATCGGCGCCCCTTTTTCGGGGAAGGTCGGAACGTAGCGCTGCACCGGAGCATCGAGATCGAGCTTCCCCGTCTCGAATAGCTGGGCGATCGCCGTGGCGGTGAGGGGCTTCGATACGCTGCCGATGCGGAACTGAGTCGCGGCGGTCGCGGGCCGGTGCGTCTCGAGGTTCGCATAGCCGAACGCCTCGGACCACACGATGCGGCCGTCCACGGCCACCGCGAGAGCGAAGCCGGGAATGTTGGGAGCGAGTTTCTCGCAGGCGATGGCGTGCGCCCGCGCTGCAGCGGCGGCCCAGCGTTGGGCAACCGGCGCTGCCGGCTTCGACACGCACGTTGCTTGCGCCTGGAGGGCGACGGCGACGAGGGAGAGGATCATCCGTTAAGATATCCCGTATGGACAAAGCCGTCACGCTCGCCAACCTCCACACCAGCGGTCCCATGCTGGTGCTCCCCAATGCGTGGGATGCAGGGTCTGCACGAATCTTCGTGGAGGCGGGTTTCCCAGCGCTGGCAACGACCAGCGCGGGGATCGCGTTCAGTCTCGGCTATCCTGACGGTGAGAAGATCGGCCGCGACGAGATGCTCGCCGCGGTTTCGCGCATCACGCAGCGAGTAGACGTCCCCGTCACGGCGGACATGGAGGCCGGGTACGGGAAAACCCCAGACGCCGTCGCAATGACGGCGCGCGGCGTGCTCGCGGCCGGTGCCGTGGGGATGAACCTCGAGGACTCCGTCGAGGAGCGTCTCCTCGACTTCGACGTCTCGGTGGCGCGGGTACGGGCCGCCCGCGAAGCGGCGCAGAAGGTGGGCGTTTCACTCGTGATCAACGCCCGCACCGACGCATTTCACCGAGGGACGCTTCCTGCCGATCGCCAGTTCGCCGAGGCCGTGCGCCGCGGCAACGCGTATCGGGAAGCGGGCGCCGACTGCATCTTCGTGCCATTCGTCGGTGACTCGGGCACGATCGAGCGACTCGTCAAGGAAATCGCGGCGCCACTGAACATTCTCGGCGCGCCCGACGCGCCCAATCTGCGCGCGTTGGAAGCGCTGGGCGTCCGACGTGTGACGTTCGGCTCCGCGCCGATGCGAGCCACACTCGGCTTGGTGCGTCGCATGGCGAAGGAGTGGAAGGACAAGGGGACGTACGGAACCCTCGGCGCATACGGCATCCCGTTCGCGGAGCTGCAGCAGCTGTTCGGCTAGCGGAGACCCACGTGCAGGTGATCGGCCGTGCCGACATGGCGCAGCGTGTTGAACCCCATCGCCCAGAAATACACTTGCGTGAGGCGGTTCCTCACCCAGCCCCGGTTCGCCGTGCGAAGGTCCACCGCGTGCACCCAGCCGTCCCGCTGGCGGTAATGCAGCGACGTCTCGTTTATCGGCAGGCCCATCTTGGCGTAATCCTCGCGGGCGCGGCGCATGTCGGTCACGACGAGCTTGTCATCGACCAGAATCCAGGTCGAGAGCGCGAGCCGCAGCAGCGGGTGCACCGCGGTGTAGTAGTCCCGCATTTCTGGCTTGGCGTTGATGCGGGAGATGTAGAGCAGCGAGAAGGCGCAGTAGAAGAGGACGAACGGCAGCGCGACCCACTTCGCGAGCAACATCACCGGCGGACGCCCCTTGAATTTGCGGAGCAACCACCGCGCGTAGAGGGTGACCAGACCGATCGTCAGCAGTGCCGCGACGAGGACGGCGAGCCAGGCCGGCACCTGGCCGTGCTCGTAGAAGAACGTCGCGCCGCGGACCAGCACGACGAACGGCAGGGCGACGATCGCGAAGAGGCGCAGTAGACCCTGAAGCAGCGCGACCCCAAGCGCGCGCCAGTCGCGCGGTACCGCTTTCTCGCGCTTGCGCTGCTTGGTGCGCTGCTTCCATTCCCGCGCCGCTTCGCGGCGCAGCTTGGCCAGCCGCTCGTCGAATGCGCCTTCCGCCATGCCCAAACCTACGGCGTCCTTGACGACCCGGTTCCTGGCGCGCATACCTAGGCGCAACGGCGCACAGGAGACGGCCATGGCCGACGCAACGCGGTTGGTGGACTACTACTACACGATGGCGCCCGATAAACCGGGCGAGGGAGTGAAGCTCCTCAGAGTCCTGCGCGATTCGCGCGTGAACCTGCTGGCATTCTCGGCGTTCCCGAGCCAACGAAAGTCGCAAGCGGACTTCATACCGGCCGAGCCCGCGGCGTTCGTGGCTGCCGCCAAGGCCGCGAAACTCAAGCTCAAGGGCCCCAAGAAGGTGTTCCTGATCGACGGGGACGACCGCGTCGGAGCTCTCGCCGAGGTTTTGGCGAAACTTGGCGCGGCTAAGATCAACGTGACGGCGTTGGACGCGATCTGTTCAGGAGTGGGACGGTTCGGAGCGCTCCTCTGGGTCAAACCCAAGGACCTGAAGAAGGCCGCTGCGGCGCTGGGCGTGATGATGTAATCGAACCGTCATCGACCGCTCGGCAATCTGTCACGCCGCCCCTGTGCAAGCGTTCATGGGGGCGGCGTCTCATTAGGGCAGTCCCCCTCACAGGAGCTGCCCCGTGAACCGACGCTCGCTGCTTGCACTCATCCCGTTGGTGTTTTTCGCATGCGACTTCTCGCGGCCAGCTGCCGCGCCGGCCCGACGAGACCTGGTAGGGTTCAGCTCTGCGGAGGGGTGGTCTGGGCAGGCCGAGAGCGCCCCTGTCGCCCTCTCCAGGTCATCCCGCGCGGAGGTTCAATCGTTCCACGACAGTGCCGCGACCGACGCGCTCACCGGCATGGCAGCGGACGCGACCAAGATGGTAATTCGTACGGCGATCGCGTCGGTCAAAGTTGATTCGCTCGAGCCGGCCATCGCAGCGTTGCGGCAGCTGGCCGCTCGCGTAGGTGGGTTCGTCGCCAACGCTGCGATCCAATCGGGAGAGGGCGAGCTGCGTAACGCGACGGTCCAGATCAAGATTCCGGCCACGCGATTCGACGACGCCATGACCGGCCTCAAGCCAATCGGAGAACTTGAGTCGTCCAAGATCCAGGCCGACGATGTCGGCGAAGAGTACGTGGATGTCACGGCGCGCATGGGGAACGCGCACCGGTTGGAACGACGTCTCATCGACCTGCTCGCCACCCGCACCGGAAAGCTGAAGGACGTACTCGACGTCGAGCAGTCGCTAGCGCGTGTCCGCGAAGAGATCGAGCGCTACGAGGGACGCCTGCGCTACCTGCGAGCCCACACCGCCATGAGCACGTTGACCGTGTACGTCCACGAGCCGCTGCCGGTCGTGGGGGAAGCCGGGAGCAGCGTGATGGGCGAGGCGTTCAAGCAGGCCTGGCGCAACTTCGTCACGCTCCTCGCCGTGTTCATTTCGGCGCTCGGCATCATGATCCCGCTCGGAGCGGTCGTGGGGGCCGCGTGGCTCGTGGTGCGCGCTAGGGGACGGGCTTCGTCCCAAGCGGGGGTTTGATCCGCACGATCCACAGGCCGTTGAACATGTCGTTGACGTAGGCGAGCCCGTCGCGCACCACGACGCCCCAGGTCATCGGCGTGTTCTTGACGTTGCCCTCCATGTCGCCGGTGTGCACGTGCACGATCTCGCGTTGCTGGGCGCGCAAGTCGCCCAGCAGCTCGCCCGAGATGTCGAAGGCGTGGAAGCCGCCGTTGTACGCGCCCAGGTAGAGCGTGTCGCCGGCCGCCCAGACGTTGTGCACGCCGCCGTACTCGGGCTCGTACCAGGCCACGGGGCGCGGGTGCCGGATGTCCGACACGTCCAGCACCTGCAGCCGGCCAAAGGCGCGGAACGCCGCGGCATCTTTGGCGCCTTCGACGGCCCCCGCCGGGAAGACCTCGTCGGCGATGAACACATAGTTCTTGTGGCGCCACGCGGTGTGCGTGCCGCGGATGAAGCCGGGCCCGTGACGCAGCTCCACGTCGCGATACAGCTCGTTCAAGTCGTACTTGTACTGCGTCACGAGCTGTGGATTCGAGGGACTGCCCCCCGCCATCCCGTTGCCGACGTCGAGGATCACGAGCCCGTCGTTCCAGTACGACAGGTACGCCAGGCCGTCCTGCACGTCCACGTCGTGGAGCGTGCGGCCCGCATCGGCGCGCGCTGTGCGCCACTGCGCCACTTCCTTGGGATGGTAGGGATCGCTGATGTCCAGGATGTGGAGCGCGCCGGTGCCGTCGTTCGTGAGGTACACGTGCGTACCGTATTTCTCCTGGCGGTAGACGAACGCCGAGTGCACGCCGCCGGTCACGCCGTCGGTGAATTCGGCGATCGGCTTGGGGTGCGCGGGGTCGTCGAGCGACACGATGACGAGTCCGTTCTTACGGTCCGACGCGCCCTCGCGCGTAAACACGAGGAACTTGCCGTCGGGGGTCGTCATGATGTCGTTGACGCGGCGCGTGTTCGCGACGATCGAGTCGGTGACGACCGGCTTCGCGGGGTCCGAGATGTCGATCGCGTACATGCGGTCGCCGCCCGAGCCGCTGCCGAGGTACGCGATGCGGCCGTTGGGGTGGATCCACACTTCTTCGGTGGTGAAGAGTGAGCGCGGCAGACGCCCGACGATCTCCACGGGGCGACGCGCGTTGCGCGGCGCCAGGGTGACCGGCGCCTCCGCCGAGCGCGTGCCGAAGCTCGCTGTGACGACGTAATCGCCGGTCTCGTACCCCACGAAGTTGCCGTCGTCCGTGATCATCCCTTCGCCGGGCGAGAAACTCCACGACGGCGTGAGTCCCGTGATCTCGCGGCCCGCGGCGTTCAAAGGACGCGCCGTGAACTGAATGACGTCCCCCTGCCGCACTTTGGCGCTCGCGGGCAGGATCTCGACCCGCGCAATCGTATTCGCCACGACGGTGACGGCCACGCGCTCCGTGACCGTGCCCACGGCTGCCGTGACACTCGCGCTGCCCGCGCCCACGGCGGTAACGACGCCGTTCGCATCTACGCGCACGACGGCGCGGTTGGAAGTACGCCAGGCGACGGTGTCTTGGCGCGCATCGCCGTCTTCGCTCGTCACGCTCGTGCGCAGCCGGATGCGCTGGCCCGCCACGAGCTTCGTCACGCGCGGCGCGACGGCGATCTTCGCCGCGGGCCCCGCCACGATACGCACTTCGGTGCGCTTGATGTAGGGGCGCGATCCCGTCACGAGCGCGACGATCGCCACCGCAATCGTTCCCGTCGAGCCCGCCGTCACGAGGCCGGTCGAGTCGACGCTGCCCTCGAACCGCCCGCCCGCCGCCCGGAACAGCAACTTCACATTGGCGATCGGTTGACCTGCCGAGTCGCGCGCTTCCGCGCGGAACCGAAGGGTGTCACCCGGGGTCAGAACACCGCGCGCCGGCGTGAGCACGACATCGGCGACGGGCGAGGGCGGCAGCGTCGCAGGAGGCGGCGTGGGCTGCTGCAAGGCGACGGCGAGGAGTGCGGTGATGATCATCGGCGAGTCCCGGTTCGAGGGTTAGCTTAGGACCGGAGAATGTAAACCCGGTTTTGGCCCGAGGGGAGCCAGTGCGCGAGATCCTGACGTTGTGTCTTGCGACGTTCGCGGTGGTGGCCCGGGCACCGGCGCAGAGTCCGGCGGCCGGCCCCGACTATCTCGTCTGGGTCGCATCTGAGGCGACGGACCGCATCGCGCTGGTGCGCTTCAATGCAGCATCGGGAGCCCGTGTCGAGCGCGAGTTCACGATTGGCCTCCTCCCCACCGACCCCGACGGCCCGCACGGCCTGACCGTCTCGCCCGACCGGCGTTTCCTGTACATCACGACCGCGCACGGGCAGCCCTTCGGCTTCCTCTGGAAGATCGACGCGGTGACGAGCGCCGTCGTGGGTCGTGTGGAGCTGGGGATGTTTCCCGCCACGCTGCAGCTCACGCCCGACGGCGCCTTCGCCTACGTCGTGAACTTCAATGTGCATGGCGAGATGGTGCCATCGTCGGTGTCGATCGTCGGCACGGACGACATGGTGGAGATCGCGAGGGTCGAGACCTGCACGATGCCGCATGGCTCGCGCCTCAATCCGCAGGGCACCAAACAGTACTCCGCCTGTATGATGGACGACCAGCTGGTGGAGATCGATACCAGGACCTTCGGCGTTGCGCGGCGGTTCAGTGTCGACAAGGGTCAGGAGCAGGAGGTCGCCAACGTCCCGGCGACCGAGCACACCGCGCACAGCGCACCGCGCACCGCGCACACGCCGACATGTTCCCCGACCTGGGCCCAACCCTCCGCCGACGGATCGCGGATCTACGTCGCTTGCAACAAGTCGAACGAGATTCTCGAAATCGATGTGAGCCGATGGGCGCTGGCGCGCCGCTTCCCGGCGGCCGACGGCGTGTACAACCTGGCCGTCACGCGCGACGGTCAGCTGCTCCTGGCGACGAACAAGCGGGGGCAGTCCGTGTCGATCTTTGAGCTCACCACGGGGAAGGAGCTGGCCCGCATCGCCACGAAGCGGCGCATCGTGCATGGCGTCGTCGTGTCGCCGGACGATCGGTATGCCTTCGTCTCGGTCGAAGGGATCGGGTCACAGCCCGGGACGGTAGAAGTGATCGACATGCGGAATCGCGCGGCTGTCGCCTCCGCCGACGTAGGACAGATGGCAGGCGGCATCGACTTCTGGAAAACCGAAGGAGGGCACTAGCTATGGCCAATACAGATCGCTGGAAACGCGCGGCGCTGGCCGCCGCGAAGAAAGCCAAGCAGGCCGCCATTGCCGCGGCGCGTGAGGCCGGGCGCCTCTATCAGGCGGCGCGCCAGCGCGTCGATACGGCGGCGCGACGTCGGCGGGTCAAGCTCGCGCTCCAAAAGACGGGGCGCGTCCTCAAGGCCGCGGGGAAAGCGGCGCTCGTAGCGGGCGTGGCTGCCGGCCTCGCCGCCGCCCGCGAAGGGAAAAAGCGTTAGCGCTACTTCAGGATGACCGCCGGGACGTCGCTGTCCTTTACGAGTTTGTTGAAGCCCGGGATATCGGCGTCCAGGACGGCCTTCAGCCGGTCGAGCTGCACCTGTAGCGCGGCCGACAGTTGCTCGAATACTTGCACGGACTGGTCGGTGGGCGCCGCGTCGGCGCTCGCCACCACGCCGGCGAGGGCCGCGATCTTGTTGTTCAGCCGGATCGGATAGTTGAGCGGATCCTGGCTGCTGCGGTTCTTCACCTGATAGATCTCGGCCTCGATCGCGGAGAGCCGGCTCTTGATCGAGTCAGCCTGCTGCGCGATGCGCTTGCCCGCATCTCCCGAGAGGCCACGCGCCCGCGTTGCCGCACCGTCCAAGGCCTCCTTAACGTCACGGATGCGCTTCACCGCATCGTTCGCGGCGCTCACCCGATCGCGGATGCGGATCAATAGGTCGAACTGCCGCTGATACTGATCCGGCGTCGTCGCCACGAGGCGCGGATCCTTCTTGAGCGTAAAGCTCCGCGTCTGTGACCAGTCCCCGGCCGACAACCGCACCTTGTAGGTCCCGGGCACGGCCACGGGCCCCTGCGTGCCTCCCGCCCAAAAGATCATCCCCTGGAAGCGACTCGCCTCGGGGTAGCGGAGGTTCCATACAAAACGGTTCATCCCCGCGCGCACCTTGAGCGAGTCGCCCGGCTCCTTGGGCCGCGTGGTGAACCGTCTGATGACCGAGTCGCGCCCATCGAGAAACTCGAGGCGCACGTCGGCGGTGGAGTCGGGCTTGTCCCTCAAATAGAAGAACACGACGGCGCCGCTCGGTGGGTTCGCGCCCACACCCGTCGGCGCGCCGCCCCCCCCGAACCCCCCACCTCCGCCCATGCGGAAGGGATCGCGCGGCGTGAACAGGAAGCGCGCCGCGCGGAGGGCGGAGTCGGCCAGTTGCTGCAGCGGCGTCACATCGTCGAGGATCCAGAAGGCCCGGCCGTGCGTAGCCGCGACGAGATCGTTGTCCTTCACCACGAGATCGTGAATCGGGACGATGGGCAGGTTGCGCTGCAACGTCTGCCAGGCGGCGCCGTCATCGAACGAGACGTAGACGCCGAACTCGCCGCCCGCGTACAGCAGCCCGCGCCGCACCGGGTCCTCGCGCACCACGCGAATGAAGTGGTGGTCGGGAATCCCCGCGACCAGCTTGCGCCAGGTCTTGCCGTAGTCCGTCGTCTTGAAGACGTACGGACGGAAGTCGTCTGACTTGTAACGCGTGGCGGCGACGTACGCCGTCCCGGCATCGTGCGGCGACGGCTCCACCGAGCTGATCAACGACCAATCGGGCAAGTCGCGCGCGGGGGGCGTCACGTTGCTCCACGTCTTGCCGCCGTCGCGCGTGACTTGCACCAGGCCGTCATCGGTCCCGACCCAGATGAGATTGCTGTCGCGGGGACTCGGCGCGATCACGAACACGGTGTTGTAGTACTCGACGCTGGTGTTGTCTTTCGTGATCGGCCCACCGGACGGTCCCTGTTTCGACTTGTCGTTGCGGGTCAAGTCGGGGCTGATCGCGTCCCAGCTCTGGCCTTCGTTGGTGGACCGGAATACCACCTGCGCACCGGCGTAGAGCACGCGCGGATTGAAGGGCGACAGCACGATCGGGAATGTCCACTGCAGGCGGTACTTCAGGTCGGCGGCGCCCCAACCCATCGGGTTCTCGGGCCAGGGGGTGACATCGCGCTCCTGGTGGGTTCGCACGTCGAGCCGCGACAGGTAACTGTAGCTGCCCGCGTACACGATATCGGGATCGTCCTGGCGCGCCACGATCCAGCCGCTCTCGCCGCCACCGACTTCGTACCAGTCTTTCTCGGTGATGACGCCGCCGTCGGTGCGGGACGCGATGCAGACCGAGCTGTTGTCCTGCTGCGAGCCGCACACCCGATAGGGGAAATGCGCGGTCGCGGAAACGTGGTAGAACTGCGCCGTAGGCTGATTGTCCTGGCCCGTCCAGCTGACGCCACCGTTGTACGTGACGTTGGCCCCACCGTCGTTGCTCTCGATCATGCGCTGCGGATCGTTCGGGGCAATCCACAGGCCGTGATTGTCGCCGTGCGGGGTGCGGATCGCGGTGAAGGTCCGCCCGCCATCCACCGACCGGTAGAACCCCGTGTTCAGGACATACACGGTCTCGGGGTCTTTGGGGTCGGCGTGGATGTGCGTGTAGTACCACGCCCGCTGGCGAAGATTCCGCTCTTCGTTGGTGCGACGCCACGTGGCGCCGCCATCGTCGGAGCGGAACACGCCGCCCTCTTCGGCCTCGACGATCGCCCAGACGCGCTCATGGTTCGCGGCCGAGACGGTGACGCCGATCTTGCCGATCACGCCTTTGGGAAGTCCCTCGTTGCGGGTGATCTCTTTCCAGGTGTCGCCGCCATCGGTGGATTTGAAGAGGCCGCTCCCCGGTCCGCCGCTCGACATGTACCAGGGGCCGCGCCGCGCCTGCCAGAAGGCGGCGTACAGGATGCGCGGGTTGGCGGGGTCCATCGCCAGGTCGATCGCACCCGCCGAGTCGGAGCGAAACAAGATCTTGTCCCAGGTGCGACCGCCGTCTTTGGAGCGGAACACTCCACGCTCAGCATTGGGGCCGAAGGCGTGACCAAGCACGGCGACGTAGACGAGGTCCGGGTTCGTGGGGTGGACGCGGATCGCGCCGATTTGGCCCGCGTCGCGTAATCCGGCTGCGGCCCACGTCTTCCCGGCGTCGGTGGACCGGTACATGCCGTCGCCCGGCGAGACGTTGCCGCGGATCGGCGACTCGCCCATGCCGACGTACACGACGTTGGGATCGGACGGGGCGACGTCGATCGCGCCGACCGAACCGGTGCGGAAATCCGTATCGGAGACGGGCTGCCAGGTCAGACCGCCGTCCGTCGTTTTCCAGACGCCGCCGCCCGTGGCACCGAAGTAAAAGGTGGCCGGCTGATCGGCGTGGCCCGCGACGGCCGTGACGCGCCCGCCGCGAAACGGACCGATCGAGCGCCACTCGAGCGCGTTGTAGAGCGAGGTGTCGACGCTGGGAGCTGGAGCCGCGGCCGCGGCTGGGGTGGCGCGTGCGCGCCGCTGGGCGGTCGCCGTCGTGGTGAAAACGAGCAAGCAACTCGCGAAAGCGACGAGGCGGGACATGGACAGCGAAACTCCGAGTGGAAAGGAGCCGCTATTATACGCCCGCGCCGCCGAGCTTCAAGAGTTTGTTGTGTTGCGCGGGTGCCACGGGCATGACCGACAAACGCCCGATCCGCACCAGCGGACTGTCCGCGAAGGTCTTGTCCTTCTTGATCTCCGCCAGCGTGACGGGACGACCGAGAGGACCCTTCGCTTTGAGCTTGGGCGGATCGCCGGCGGCTACAACCGTGGCCATCCCGATGACGGCCTTCTCGTTCCCGGTGTGGTACACGAACACTTCGTCCCCTGGCTGCATGGCGCGCAGGTGCTTCATGGCGACCGGGTTCTTCACGCCGTCCCACGTCGCAACGCCCTCGCGCTTCAGGTCGTCAAAGCTGTAGGTGCTCGGCTCGGTTTTGACCAACCAGTAGTTAGGCATGCTGACCCGCCCAGGTAGTGATGGTGTCGGCTAGCTCGTTCATGACGTCGGTCTCGGTGCGACCCGTGCGCTTGAGCACTTTGAACGAGTGGTCGCCGCCGTCGACGATGTGAAGCGTCGCCGCGGCGAGTTTTTGCACAACCGGACGCAGCAAGTCCAGGCCGGCAAACTCGTCGCGCGTACCCTGAAGGAATAGCATCGGGATTCCCACCTGCGACAGGTGCTCGGCACGACTTGTCCCGGGGCGGCCGGGCGGATGCAGCGGGAATCCGAGAAACACGAGGCCATGAACGCCCGGCAGGGGCTCGTGGGCCTGGGCCTGTGATGTCATCCGACCGCCGAATGATTTGCCTCCCGCAAAGAGCGGCAGCCCCGGCGCGACCCTGGCGGCGTCCAGAACGGCCTCACGTACGCGCGCTTCGGCCACCGCCGGCGGGTCGGGGCGACCGCTGTGCTTCTCCATGTATAGAAACTCGTAGCGGTACGTCGCGACTCCCCGTTCTCCGAGGAGCCCCGCGATCTTCTCGAGAAACGGATGCCGCATCCCCGCCCCGGCGCCGTGCGCGAGGACGAGCAGCGCCTGCGACCGGGGCGGAGCGACGAGGACGTGATTCACACCTAGCGGATTCTTCCCAACCGATCGGGAGCCAGCTCCGTCACGGTGAACTTCTGCTGCAGCCGCCGCTTACCGAGCGTGAGCCGTACGGTGTATTCGCCGGGCAGCGCCAGACGCAGCTCCTCGGCAGAGGTCGGGTCGCCGAGCCCACGAGCACGAGGCCGGTCTCTGTTCAGATCCCACGTCACCCGCTGCAGGCCCGGAAACCCGGAGCCCGTCAACGTGCGCACGGTATCCCCTGCAGCGGTCGTGATGACAAGCTTCACGCCGTCGGGCTGCATGTCCTTCAGATAGTAGGCGATCACCGCTCCGCGCGGCGGGTTCGGCGCGACGTAGCGGCCGCTGCCGAACCCCGGGTACGTACGCCGCTCGCGATACTGGTACGCCGGCGCTACCTCGAACAGGCGGATGGAGTCGGTCAGCACCGAGTCGCTGAACTCCTCGACGGGCGCGACACCCACGACGTAGAGACCGCGCCCGTGCGTCGAGACGACGAGCTCGCGCTGGCGGAACGACATCGCCATGCGCTCGACCATCACGTGCGGGAAGTTTCTCCCGAAGCGGCGCCAGCGCTGGCCACCATCCACCGTCACGTACACGCCGTCCGCGGTCCCGACCCACAACACGCGCGGGTTGCGCGGGCTTTCGAACACGGTGGCACTGCTCTTATCGACGGGGAGCCCGTTGACGAGCTCGGTCCAGGTGCGGCCGTAGTCGGTGGTGCGCCACACGTGCGGGCGGTAGTCGTCGCGGTAATGGCAATCGTACGTCACCCACGCCGTTCCTGCCGCGTGGTAGGAGGCGGCGATCGTCGACACCCAACAGGTCGTGGCGGCGCCGCGTGGGAAGTTGTTCGTCACGTTGGTCCAGGTGCGGCCCGTGTCCTGCGACACCCAGATGAAGCCATCATCGGTCCCGGTCCACAGGACCGCAGGTGTCTTCGGGCTCTCGGCGATCGAGAAGATCGCGTGGTAGCTGGTGTGCCCCGCCTCGGGTGTGGGATTCTGACGCGGCGTGCGGGTCATGTCGGGACCCAGCGTGTCGTAGTCTTTGCCGTGCTGGCGTAAGCGGAACAGACGATTGGCGCCGAGATACACCGTGGTGGAGTCAAAGGCCGAAATGAGAATCGGCGCCGTCCAGTCCCATTCGTACTCGTATCCGCTCTCGGCGCCGGCGTCGAGCGCGGCCGGTTGAATGTCGTCGCGCTTCCAGGTGCGCAAGTCGAGTGCCGACACGACCCCGAATTGCGAGCCCGAGTAGATGGTCCACGGGTCGTTCGGCGGGATCTGCACCCACATTCCATCGCCGCCGTTGACCGGATACCAGTCGGCGTCGGTCACGCCGATCGCGTCTCGGGTGCTGCTCGGTCCGCACCATACGCCGTTGTCCTGGAGCCCGCCGCAGATCTGGTAGGGCGTGAGCGAGCTGTCGACTATGACGGTGTAGAACTGGCCGATCGGGATCGGCATGTGCCACCAGGCGCGGCCGCCATCGAACGTGACATAGGCGCCGCCATCGTTGCCAAGGATGCGATGTCCCGCGTCGTGTGGGTCGAACCACAGGGCGTGATGGTCGCCGTGCACGCGTGAGAGAGATTCGGCCGCGAAGGTCTTGCCGCCGTCCTTGCTCTCCATCAACGGTGCCGCGTTTACGTACACGTGCTGGCTGTCGGACGCGTCGACCCAGATCTCGTTGTAGTAGTAGTGCGGGATCGCCTGCAGGTCGTTCACCTGGGTCCACGTCGTGCCGGCATCGCTCGAGCGAAACACACCGCCGAAGCGTCCCTGCGCCGGATCGGTGATGCCGCGGTCCACCTGGATCATCGCGAACACGAGCTTCGGATTCTGAGGCGCGATGGCGATGCCGATGCGGCCGAGTCGGTCCGTGGGGAGACCGTTCTTCTTGGCGGGATCCGTGAGGCGCGTCCACGTGCGGCCGCCATCGGTCGTCTTGTAGAGCCCGCTCCCAGCGCCGATCCCTTCCATATGGCTGCCGCCCCAGCGCAGCCGATGCCAGGCGGCGGCGTACAGCGTATTGGGATCGCGCGGGTCCATCTCGAGATCCACAAACCCAGTGGTGTCGTTGACGAACAGAATGCGGTTCCACGTCTTGCCGCCGTCGGTCGTCTTGTAGACACCGCGCTCGTTGTTCGCGCCCCAGAGGTGGCCGAGCGCCGCCACGTAGACGGTGTCGGGGCCGGCCGGGTGAATGACGATGCGGCCGATCGCCCGCGAATCGCCGAGGCCCATCTTGGTCCAGCTGCGCCCGGCGTCGGTGGACTTGTAGACGCCGTCGCCCCAGTACTGCGACCGCAGGCTGTTCTTCTCGCCGGTCCCGACCCACAAGAGGTTCGAATCCGACGGGGCAACGGCGAGGTCGCCCACGGTCTCGCTCCCGAGGCCGCTCGAGACCGACTGCCAGGTCACGCCCCCGTTGATCGTCTTCCAAACGCCGCCGCCGGCGGACCCGATATAAAACGTCTTGGGCCTGGGCTCCGTGGTGGTGGGCACGGCGATCGCGGTGACGCGGCCCGAATACGCTGCGGGGCCCAGCGCGCGGTAGGGGAAGTTTTCGAGGAAGCGCGTCACTGAGTCGCGGACAGTCGTGTCGCGAACCGGTGCGGGCGCGGCTGGGCGTTGCAGCGCCAGCGCGGCGAGGAGCAAGAGCGTCATAGAACCTTAGGGTTGGGTGCGGCTGGAGATTCTACGGCCCGCCCGCCCGCTCGGCCAGCCGTTCGAGGGCGGCCACGAGGTCCGGCTGCGCCTCCATCACCGGGAGGAGCGGATCGCTCCCGAGTTTCTGCATGCGGGCGGGGGCGTTCTTGATCGTGAACTTCCGGATGTCGAGCTTGGGCGTGACCTCACGCCACTCGAGCGGCATCGAGACGGGGGCGCCTGGAAGGGGGCGCACGCTGTAGGGCGCCACCAGCAGCCGGCCGTGGCCGTTCTGCACGTAGTCGAGGTAGACGCGTCCGCCCCGCTTCCCCACCTGCCGGGTCACGGTCGCGATGTCGGGGAGCCCGTTCGCGACCACGCGGGCCAGGAGGCCCCCGAGCTGCCGCGCCTGCTCGAAGGTGACGAGCCGGGCCATCGGCAGCATCACGTGCAGCCCGGTCGAGCCGCTGGTCTTGATGAACGCCGGCAGCTCGATCTCGTCGCACAGATCCTTCGCGGCGCGCGCCACCTTCACGACGTGCTCGAAGGGCGCGTCCTTGGGGTCGAGGTCCAAGACGCACCAGTCGGGTTGCTCGAGGGTCGCCACCCGGCTGCCCCACACGTGCAGCGGGATCGTGCCCATGTTCGCGAGATAGAGCAGCGACTCGAGGTTATCGCACACGAAGTAGTCAATCTCGCGCTCTGTGTCCGCGCTCCACATGCGCTCCGTGCGGAGCCATTCCGGAATGAATCCGGGCGCATCCTTCTGGAAGAACGACTTGCCGCTGATGCCGTCCGGAAACCTGGTCAGGACGACGGGGCGATCCTCGAGGAACGGCAGGAGCCACGGCGAAATGGCGCGGTAGTACTCGATGAGGTCGCCTTTCGTGTAGCCGTCGTCCGGCCAGAACACCTTCTCGAGGTTGGAGAAGACTACCTCGCGAGGGAGAGGGGAGATGGGAGAAGTACTCTCCGGTGACACCTCGTCGTCCTTCTCCCTTCTCCCATCTCCCTGCAGAACGCAATCCTTCGGCTCCTTATCATCCCGAAACCGCATGAACACCGGTTGTCGCAGCAAGCCGTCCGGCGTGATCTCCTTGAAGCGCACCTCGATGACCAGCCGTGGCTCGACCCAGACGACGTCATCGCCCTGGGGGATTGGCCCGGCCTCGCATGGTGTGGTGGGCCGCACGGAGGCTTCGAGCTCCGCGCCTACGTCCTTGAGCTGCTTCGCGTCGAAGCCCGACCCGACCCGCCCGATGAACGTGAGCTTTGCGTCGATGTAGCCGCCGACGAGCAGCGCGCCGAACCCGCCGCGCGAGCCCTGGGGCTTCGAGTACCCGACCACCGCGAAATCGTCGGTGCGATCGGCGCGGATCTTGAGCCAGTTGTCCGAGCGGCCGCCGCGATACACCGAGTCGGCCTTCTTGGCCATGATCCCCTCGAGTCCGAGCCGCACGACGTGCTCGTACAACTCTTCGCCTTTGGTCTCGAAGTGCTCGGAGTAGCGCAGCGCCCCGGCGCGCGGCAGCAGCTTGGCCAGGACCGCCTTCCGCTGCTCGAGCGGCAGCGGCCGCACGTCATAACCCTCGAAGGCGAGCAAGTCGAAGACGTAGAACGTGGCCGGCGTTTCGACGGCCGCGCGCTTGATGAGGGGAATGGCGGACAGCCTGGCGCGGTTCTGCAGGCGATTGAAGCTGGGATGCCCCGCGTCATCGAGCACGACGACCTCGCCGTCGAGAATCAACCCTTCATACGGCAGCGCGGCCACGGCGCGTGCGATTTCGGGGAACGCGGCTGTCATGTCGTGACCTTTGCGGGACACGAGTTTCGCCGCGCCGTTCTCCCGGGCGGCGCGCAGCCGGTAGCCGTCCAGCTTCAGCTCAAACACCCATCCCGCCTTCGAGAACGGCTCCTCGCGCGTCTCGGCGAGCATCAGCTCCGTGTCGGCCACGCGCACGACGCGCTCCGGCGCGCCGAGCTTCGCCAGCTCTTTTTTGAGGGGCGCGGCGCGATGCTTCGCCTCGCGCAGTTCTTCGACCGTCATCCCCGAGAGGACCGACTCGTCGGAGTACGGCTTCTCGGGATCCGCGTAGCCGTCCTTCTCTTTGATCAGAAGCCATTCCTTGACGCCCTTTTTCAGTTTCACGAGCGTCCACTTGCCGCGCAGCTTGTAGCCCTTCAACTCGAAGAGGAGCTTGCCCTTCTTGAATCCCTCGTAGGGATCCTCGAGTGGCACCCACACGCCCCGGTCCCACACGATCACTTCGCCGGCGCCGTAGTTGCCCTCGGGGATGATGCCCTCGAAGTCGCCGTACTCCATCGGGTGGTCTTCGACGTTGACCGCGAGCCGCTTGTCGGAACGGGTGGCGGAGGGGCCCTTGGGAACGGCCCACGACCGCAGCACCCCTTCCATTTCGAGACGCAGGTCCCAATGGAGGCGCGTCGCGGCGTGCATGTGCACGATGAACAGGCCCCCCGCTTTGGGCGCGGGAGCCGGGGGCTTGGCGCCCGGCTCGGGCGTGCTGTCGAGCGAACGTTTGGCGCGATACGCGCCTAGCGGGTCGTTCGCGGGCGCGGGCGGCGGGGGCGGCGCACCCTTACGGTTTGCGGGCATGAGAGCGGTGTGGTTATCATAGCCCCTTATGAGCGCTCATTCCATCGGTTCGGCCACCGTCTCCTTTGGCCTCGTCTCGGTGCCGGTCAAGATGTTCTCCGCCGGCGAGTCGTCCGCGAACATTTCGTTCAACTGGCTCCACAAGAAGGATGGATCCCGGTTGAAACAGCAGTACGTCTGCTCCAAGGACGGCGAAAAAGTCGAGAAGGAGGACATGATCAAGGGCTACGAGTTCACCAAGGGGCAGTACGTCCTCTTCACGACCGACGAGCTGAAGAAGCTGGAAGAGCCACGCGGCACGGGCGCGATCGAGATCACCGAGTTCCTGCCGTCGGACCAGGTGGACCGCATCTACACCGACAAGACCTATTTCCTGGGCCCCGACAAGGGTGGCGAGCGCGCGTATAAGCTTCTCGCCGACGCGCTCAAGAAGACGGGACGCATCGGCATCGGCCAGTGGGCGGCGCGCGGCAAGCAGTACCTGATCCTCGTTCGGCCCCTCGAGAACGGGCTGGCGATGGAGCAGCTACGCTACCCGGAGGAGCTCCGGTCCATCGCCGACGTGCCGATCCCCAAGACCGAAGTGAAGAAGTCCGAGCTCGACATGGCGATCAAGTTCATCGATCAGGGAACGTCGGAAGAGTTCAAGCCGCAGGCGTACAAGGACAATGTGCGCCGCCGCATCCTCGATCAGATCCAGCAGAAGGTCGAGGGCAAGGAGATCACCGAAGAGCCGACCGAGGCGCCGAAGACGCAGATCCTCGATTTGATGGAAGCGCTGAAGGCGAGCTTGAAGGGTGGAAAGGGCGCGGCCGAAAGCAAACCCGCGAAGCCGAAGCGTAAAGCTTCCTAGCCTTATCTCGGCGGGCGACGCCGGCATCCGGCCAGCGTCGCCCTCTCGAGTCCAGGCAGGTTGACGAGCGTGAAGCGGAATTCCATTATGGCCGGCCGCTCACGCGCTCGGGTCACTCCCCTCGCCTTCTCTTGGTAGGACAAAAAAGGGGAGCCGAAACAGCGGCCCCCCTTTTTCTCCGGCCCCTCCGCGGCGCGCCTAGCGGTTCACCGTGATCGACGTGCCAATGGGGACACGCCGGGGCCGAACCAGGCGGGCCAGCCATCGTCAACGGTGTTGTTCGTCAGGGCTGTCACGCCGGATCCGTCCGCGTTCGTCACGTAGATCTCGGTGTCGCCGTCCCGGTTGCTGTCGAAGATGATCTGGCTCCCATCCGACGACCATGCCGGCAGCTCGTCCGTGCCGGCGTCGCTGGTCAGGCGCGTCACGCCGGTCCCGTCTGCGTTCATGACATAGACCTCGGAGTTCCCGTCGCGGTTCGATCTGAAGGCGATGCGGCTGCCATCCGGCGACCAGACGGGAGACTCGTCCGACGTGGTGTTGTTCGTCAAGCGCGTCACGCCGCTCCCGTCGGCGTTCATGACGTAGATCTCCGAGTTGCCGTCGCGGTTACTCGTGAACGCGATCTGCCCGCACGAGAGCGACCAGTCGGGGCTGTTGTCGGATGCCGCATTGTTGGTCAGGCGGGTCACGCCGGTCCCGTCCGCGTTCATAACGTAGATCTGGTTGCCGCCGCCGGCGCGGTTGCTCTGAAACGCGATCTGATTCCCACACCACGCGGGCCCCGCGCTCCAGTAGTAATTCATATCGCCGCTGAAGGTGAGCCGGGTTTGTCCCGTTCCGTCCGCGTTCATCACCCAGACCTCAGTGAACCCCACATTCCGCGTGCTCGTGAACGCGATCCGGCTGCCGTCGGGCGACCAGTCGGCTTCGTAGTTGTTGCCGTCGTAGTCGACGTTGCCCGTGAGCCGGGTCACGCCGCTCCCGTCGGCGTTCATGACATACATGTCGTAGACGCCGGCCAGATGTCTCGTGAACGCGATCTTGCCGGCAGCGCTCGGCGCGCTGACGCTGACGGTCTCTGACACCGAACCCGTGGCACCTACGTTGTCCGTGACCGTGAGCGTCACCGCGTATGTGCCCCCAGATCCATAGGTGTGGGAGGGGTCGGGCACGTTCGACGTCCCACTGTCCCCGAAGGTCCAGCTGTAGCCGGTGATCGAGCCGTCAGGATCGCTGCTAGTACTCGTGAAGCTGCAGATCAACCCGCTACAGCTCGACGTGAAGGCCGCCGCCGGGGGCTGGTTGGGCGAGCTGCCAGAGCCGGCGAACCATGCAGGTTGCGCATCGCTGGCGGAGTCGCTGGTCAGCCGGGCGAGGCCGGTTCCGTCCGCGCTCACGACGTAGATCTCATTGTTGCCGTCGCGGTTACTCCGGAATGCGATCTCGCTGCCGTCGGACGACCACGACGGGTCTGAGTCCCACACACTGCCGCTCGTGTTCGTGAGCTGTGTCGCTCCAGTTCCGTCCGCATTCATGACGTAGATCTCGCGGTTGAAACTGTCGGCGGCGCGCGTGAAAGCGATCTTCGACCCATCGGGCGACCAAGCCGGATCCTGGTCGTAGCCCGGGCTGTTGGTCAGCCGGGTCGTGCCCGTACCATCCGCGTTCATCACGTAAATCTCCACGTTGCCGCTCGGATCCTTGGTGAACGCGATCCGGTCGCACGTGGGGGACCACGCGGGCTGTCGATCGAAATCGGCATTGGCGATGGTGAGGCGTGTCACGTCGGTCCCGTCGTCGTTCATGACGTACACGTCGGGGAAGGGCGAGATAAAGCGGTCGCTCATGAACGCGATGCGGGTGCCACACCAGGCCGGGTCGGTGTCGGTGTTCGGGTCGGTCGTGAGGCGCGTGACGCCGCTCCCGTCGGCGTTCATTGTGTAGATCTCCGAGTTCCCGTCCCGCGTGCTGGCAAACGCGATCCGGCTGCCGTCGGGCGACCAAGTGGGTGCTTGGTCGTCGGCCGGATCGTTGGTCAACCGGGTGACGCCGCTCCCATCGGCGTTCATGACGTAGATCTCGTTGTTGCCGTCCCGATTGCTCGTGAACGCGATCTTGCCGGCAAAGCTCGGCGGGCTGACGGTGACGGTGTCTGACACCGAACCCGTGGCCCCTTGGTTGTCCGTGACCGTCAGCGTGACCGCATACGTGCCCGCAGATGCGTAGGTGTGGGAGGGGTTGGGCACGGTCGACGTCCCACTGTCCCCGAAGGTCCAGCTGTAGGCGATGATCGAGTCGTCAGAATCGCTGCTCGTGCTTATGAAGCTGCAGGTCAACCCGCTACAGCTCGACGTGAAGGTCGCCACTGGGGGCTGGTTCGGCGGAGGGCCGGAGACGCCGAACCAAGCGGGTTGCGCATCGCTCGCGGAGTCGCTGGTCAGCCGCGTGAGGCCGGTCCCGTCCGCATTCATGACGTAGATCTCGTTGTTGCCGTCGCGGTTACTCCGGAATGCGATCTGGCTGCCATCGGGCGACCATGAGGGGTCCGTGTCAAATATCGAGGTGGACGTGCTCGTGAGGCGCGTCGCATCGGTCCCGTCCGCGTTCATGACGTAGATCTCGCGGTTAGGGTCGCCGTCGCGCGTGCTCGTGAACGCGATCTTCGACCCATCGGGCGACCAAGCCGGATCCTGGTCGTAGCCGGGGCTGTTGGTCAGCCGGGTCGTGCCCGTACCATCCGCGTTCATCACGTAAATCTCCACGTTGCCGCTCGGATCCTTGGTGAACGCGATCCGGTCGCACGTGGGGGACCACGCGGGCTGTTGATCGAAATCGGCGTTGGCGATGGTGAGGCGCGTCAGGTCGGTCCCGTCGTCGTTCATGACGTAGACGTCGGGGAACCCCGCGATGTAACGATCGCTCTCGAATGCGATGCGGTTGCCGCACCAAGCGGGCCGCGTGCTTCCTCGATTGGTCGTCGTCGTCGTGAGCTGCGTGACGCCCGTCCCGTCAGCGTTCATGACGTAAATGTCGTAGTTGCCGTTGCGGGTGCTCGTGAATGCGATGCGGCTGCCGTCGGACGACCAGGCGGGATCTTGGTCAATCGCTGGGTCATTGGTGAGCCGTATGACACCAGTCCCATCTGCATTCATGACATAAATCTCGTTGTTGCCGTCCCGGTTGCTCGTGAACGCGATCTTGTCGCCGGCACTTTGAACGGCGAGCCCGCCGAGGTGCGGCGGGCCGACGGGTGACTCGGGGTGGTCGCAGCTCGCGGCGAACGTGAGCAGGACGAGACCGGCTACGAACCGCAGGGAAGGGTGCGAATACATCGACGCCTCGGAGTGGGATCCTCAGGCGAACGGCGCGCACGATCCGTGCCGCTTCCGGATGCCGAGCGCCGTCGCGCACAACAAGAAAGTCGTTGCGCGGGAGCCACCGGTTGGCCGCGACCGCGGCGGTAACGCCGCCACAGAGGAGCCTCATTCGAGAGCGGCGCTGGCTTTCGCCAGCGCCGCACCCGTCTAAATCAACTCTGTTACGGACCGGGCCAGGTGTCGTCGCGGATCCGCAGGCCCGCGTAGTACCAGAACAGTCCGGTGTTGAGTGCTCCCGCCTGACCGTTGTTGCCCATCAGGAATCCCTGCAACGTCGTCCCTGTCTGTTCATCCCCCGGTGTGGGGTCAATCTGGAAATCGCCCCCCGGATTACAGCCGCTGACGACGCGGGTGTACCAGCGATCCAGGCGCCAGTCGTTCGTGCCGCCGCACACCGCTCCCCCGTCCCAGAGGAAGCCTTCCTGAACGAAATTGGCGTCCTGATAGAGCAGTGTCCCCGCCGCGTTATACACACGCGGATGTATTTGAATGTGATTCGGACTCGAGGGCGTGAAGTGGACCCAGTACTCGAGTCGGTACCAGGTGCCATAGGCGAGGGGTTGGTAGTTCTGGTTGTCAGCCGTGCACACGCCGCCGCAGTCCACGAGGTTCCAGTCGAACGTCGGCCAGAAGCCTCCATGTCCGTCGGTCGCGTTGACCCCGATCTTCAAGCGGAATCCCCAGCCGGACGGGCCCTCGGTCTTGTTTAAGTACGTGAGATCGTCCGTGGCGTGCCCATTCCACGGCTCCACGCCGTGGTCCTGAACGGTGGCGTTCACGTCATCCGTTTTGAAGTAGAAGCGCACGAAGTAGTCGGCGTTGGGCGCGGCGATGAACTCGTTCTTGCGTACGTCCGCCCAACACTCGCCGCACTCCCCGCGCTGCTGCACGCGCAGCGAGTTCGTGTACCCTGGAGGGCCGCCGGGGACGACCTCCATGATGTGCGCGCCTGCTTGGAGCGTTCCATTGGTTCCATCATTCCAAAAGCCCCACCGTCCGCCGTCCGTGAGCGCACTGAGGGTGGCGCCGGTGGCCGTCGTCCAGTTGCTCTCGAAGATCACACCGGTCGTGGTGACCGAGGCGTTCGGCGCAACCGGCGTCTCACGACGGTCGCAACTCACGGCCGCCGCGAGCAAGACAACTACAGGTACGAATCGATAGGAGTGCTGCGACAGCATAAAGCCTCCGAGTGAATCGTCGCGCGAACGGCGCGCACGATCCGTGCCGCTATCGGATGCCGTGCGGAGCGAGGGTTCGAGCCGGTCCGATTCGCGTCGCGGGCCTGCGGTAGGTGTGGCGATGCGTCTGCGGCGTTGCAGCGATCACAAATTGTTGGGTCAGTCGAAGAGGGCGGCGAACTTCGCGGCGAGCTTCGGCCCCTCCCCCTTTCCTTCATGCTTGAAAAAAACGTACGCGTCGGTCCATCCCTTCCCCATCTCACGAACCTTTCCCACCCAATCCTCCATCGACTTCTTCGTATAGCCTTCATCGCGCAACCGGATGTATCCGAAATCCGCCGTGGGCTCGAGCGGCGTCGTCGCCTCATCGGTGTCGGCAACGCACAGCGCCGCGTTGCCGGTCCGGAGCACCTCGTAGGTCTCGGCGTCGAACCAGGAGGCGTGCCGGAATTCCCAGGCGCATTTCAGGTCAGGCGGGAACTGGGTGAGAACGTCGCCCAGGCGGTCCAGGTCCTTTTTGAAGTTGGGCGGCAGCTGGAACAGAATTGGCCCGAGCTTCGGACCCAAGGTGCGGGCCGTCTCGAGAAAGAAGCGCAGGTTCTCGTCGATGTTCTTGAGCCGGGCGATGTGAGTGATGCGCTGCGGGGCTTTCAGGACGAAGCTGAACTCCGGGGGGGTCACGGCATCCCAGCCGCCGACAATCTTGGGGGTCGGCATACGATAGAAGGTGTAGTTGATTTCGACGGTACCAAGCTTGCCGGCGTAGTACTCCAACCACTTGGAGGTCGGGAGTTTGGGCGGGTAAAAGCTCCCCTTCCATTCGGGAAAGTTGTAACCGGAGGTGCCGACAAACAGGCGCATGTGCAAAACTGGCTGGGGTGTTGCGGGCGTGCAACCCGCCGCCGCGTGACGTGTGTCACGCGGAACCGCCGCGCGGTTCGACAGTATCAAACCGGTTGCCTTTCTCACCCCTTGTGGAGTCAATGACCATGACCGTCAAGCCCATCCTCGCGGCGCTGCTCGTCGCCGCGACCGCTTGCGGGACGTCGGCCGAGACGGAGCGCAAGCTCGCCGATCTCGAGCAGGCGAACGCGCAGCGGGACAGCTTGCTGCAGGAAGTGGCCGTCAGCGCCCGGCTACTCAGCGACGTCAGCTCGGCGCTCTCGAAGGTCCAGGTGCGCGGTCGCGCGATCCGCACCTCGTCCGAGACTCCATTGCTCGCGCAGCGCGACTCGATGATGCAGAAGCTGCGCTACGTCGTCGCGCGCGTGAGCGAGACGGAGACGAAGCTCAATCAGGCCCAGAGCCGCATCAAGGGCCTCACCAATTTGTCGGACAGCTTGCGCGCGACGCTCGATTCGACGGCGACGAACCTCGGCGCCATCATCGAGAGCCAGAAGGTGACGATCACGTCGCTGACCGAGCAGGTGACGAGCCTCGAGACCGAGAACGTGGCGCTGCGCGACACCGTCGCCCGCGTCACCGAGCGCGAGAACACCGTCTATTACATCATCGGCACCAAGGACGAGCTGAAGCAAAAGGGCGTCATCGTCGAAGAGGGCGGGAGCCGGGTGCTGTTCGTGTTGTGGCGCACCGGGAGCACGCTCGCGCCGGCCCGCGAGCTCGACCCCGCGCTGTTCACGCCGATCAACAAGCGGGACGTGCGCGATATCCAGCTGCCCGACGCCTCGGGCGAATATCGCATCGCGTCGCGTCAGGATTTGGAGTTTCTGGCGACACCGCGAACCGAGCAAGGCAAGGTCACGGGCACGTCCAGCCTGCAGATTGCCGCTCCGGAGCAGTTCTGGCGCAACTCGAAGTTCTTGATCATCGTCCAGGAGGGGGGCCAGACCACCAGCGCCCCCAACACGGTGGGCCGCTCCGACTAAACGTCCCCTCGCCGGGACGGCAGGAGCCCCACATCACCCGCGTGGTGTGGGGCTCTCTCTTGCGAGGATCGGAATTCGGAATGACGACGCGGTGTAAGTGGGCGGAGTCGAGTGATCTGATGATCGCCTACCACGACCGCGAGTGGGGCGTCCCGGTCCACGACGATCGCCAGCTCTTCGGCAAGCTCATCCTGGACGGCTTCCAGGCGGGGCTGTCGTGGTCGACCATCCTGAACAAGCGCGACAACTTCCTCGAAGCGTTCGACGGATTCGACCCGAAGAAGATGGCCGCGTACGACCGGCGGCGCGTCGCCAAACTGCTCAAGAACCCGGGCATCATCCGTAACCGCCAGAAAGTTGAGAGCGCCGTGAAGAGTGCCCGCGCCTACTTAACGCTCGCCGAAGAGGGGATCACCTTCGATGCGTTCCTCTGGTCGTTCGTCGGCGGCACGCCGCTCCGCCACGCCCGCAAAACGACGCGCAGCGTCCCAGCCGAGACCAAGGAGTCCGAGGCGATGAGCAAGGCGCTCGTCCAGCGCGGGTTCCGTTTCGTGGGTCCCACGATCTGCTACGCCTTCATGCAAGCGGTCGGCATGGTCAACGACCATCTGGTCACCTGCTTCCGGCACACCGAGTTGTGACGTACGACGTGATTGTCGCCGGACTCGGCGCGATGGGGAGTGCCACGGCGTTCCACCTCGCGGGCCGGAAGGGCCTCAAGGTGCTCGCCCTCGACCGCCATCACCCCCCGCACACGCTCGGCTCGACCCACGGCGGCACGCGCATCATCCGCGAGACGTCGTTCGAGCACCCCCGCTACGTGCCGCTCGTGCGACACGCCTACGAGTGCTGGCGCCGCATGGAAGCGGCCACGGGACAGCGCCTGCTGCGCGTGACCGGTGGGGTGTTCATCGGCGCCCGCCATGGGACGTTCGTCGCGAAGTCCAAAGAGAGTGCCGACATCCACAACGTGCCCTATGAGATCCTGTCTCCCACGGAGATCCGGCGTCGCTTCCCGGCCTTTCGCCCAGACCCAAGTGCGGTCGGGTTTTACGAGCCGGGGGCCGCGGTCCTGGGACCCGAGACCTGCGTCCAGGCGTGTCTCGATTACGCGAAGGCGGCCGGGATCGACGTGAAGTTCGACGAGCCGGTCACGCGCTGGTCGGTCAAGGGCGGCGGCGTGACGGTAACGACGCCGCGCGGCACGTACAGTGGCGGGAAACTCTTGCTCGCGGCCGGGCCGTGGATGCTCGATACGCTGCAGAGTGTCGGCGTCCGCGTGGCCGCCGAGCGCATCGTGATGCACTGGTTCGCGCCCCACACCTCGGGCGACACCGGGCAGTTCGACGCCGCGCGCTGTCCATTCGCGTTATGGGAGTTCGGACCCAACGCCGCGTTCGCATCATTCCCGATCGAGGACGGCGAGATCAAGACGACGATTCATCACGGCGGCGAGCCCACGACACCGGACGCGGTGCGTCGCGACGTCGGCACGGACGAGATCGCGTCGATGCGCGCGATGCTGAAGCGGTTTCTGCCGGGCGCGAACGGGGCGCACCGCCGCTCGGCGGTCTGCCTCTACACCAATGTGGAAGGCGGGGACTTCCTCATCGACCACCACCCCAAACACCCTCAGGTGCTGCTCGCGAGCCCCTGTTCGGGGTTCGGGTTCAAGTTCGCGAGCGCGATCGGGGAGCTGCTGGCGGATCTGCTGGTGACGGGCAAGACCGAGTGGGACTTGAAGCCTTTCGGAATCGCCCGCCTTATTTCGCCCGCTCGAGGTACTGCCCGGACCGCGGGTCGACCCTGACCTTCTCGCCCGGACTGACAAAGTCCGGTACCTGCACCGTCACACCATTCGAGAGCTTGGCGGGCTTGGTGCTCGCGTTCTTCGTGGCGGTCTTCATCACGGGCGACGTCTCCACCACCTGCAGCTCGATCACCGGCGGCAGCTCGATGGCGATGGGCCGGCCGTCGAGCCACTCGACCTGCACGACCATCTCGGGCTGCAGCCACGCCTTGTCCTCACCCACCGCGCGCTCGTCGAGGGTGAACTGCTCGTAGGTCTCCTGATCCATGACGTGCACGCCGCCCTGATCCTGATAAAGGACCTGCATCTCCTTCGTATCGAGCCGGGCTTCGGTCAGAAAGTCGGTGGCGGCGAGACGCTGATCGAACGTGTTGCCCGTCACGAGGCTCCGGAAGCGGACCTGCACGAAGGCGCGCAGGTTGCCGGGCGTGCGGTGGGTAAAGTCCATCACTCGGCAGGGCTGGCCGTCGATCAACAGGACGTGCCCTTTGCGGATATCGGTGGCTTTCATGGGAGCGGGAACATAAACCGGGAGACCCGGCCATAAAAGGGGGCGGGCCGGGTCTCCAAGTCACTGCTCGACGGGGGGTTACTGATTCCAGGTCGAGATCTGCTCTACGAACGCCTTCGACAGGGCCACGAGATCCACAGGCTGCGCGGCTGGGTCTTCCTTCAGCTGCTCGACCCGCGACAGGTTCGTCGACGCCGGCCCGTACGCACTCTCCACTCCTAGCGCGGCGCGATACGCCTCAGCCGCCGCCGTAAAGTGCCCGGTCTTCTCGAGCGCGGTGCCGAGGTTGTTGTGGAAGATCGCCACCTTCTTTTCCAGCTCGATCGCACGTGCGAGCGGGCCCAAGGCGTCCTCAGACCGCCCGACCTTGATGTACAGCGACCCGAGGTTGTTCAAGGACCACACATCGTCCGGGTTTCTGACGATCGAGCGCTTGTACGCGTCGATTGCTTCCTCCGAGCGACCGAGGACCTCGTACGCACGGCCCAAGAGCCGCAGCGGCTCGCTCGACGTGGTGTCGAGCGTGACGGCTGTTTCGATGTGTTGCAGCGCATCCCCGGCACGCCCCGACTCGATCAGGATGCGGCTCAGGTAGAGACGGCTGCGGACGTGCGTGGAATCGAGCACAATCGCCTGCACGAATGCACTCTCGGCGGGGGCGAAATTGCCCGCCTTCCAGGCGGTGCGGCCGACCGCGTAAAACTCGGCGGCCGTGGTGGGCGCCGGCGTTTCGGGCTCGGCCCGCGTGGGCGGCGCGGGAATCGGGGTCGGCGTGGAGACGACTGGCTCGCCGGCGCTGGCGCGGTCGGGGTTGCGATCACCGCAAGCGGCGAACATGTACCCGACAACACCGATGCTGACGAGTGCGACAACAGCGAGAGCGAGACCGCGGCCCTGCGTGTGGGGCCGATCGATCGAGAACTGGTACCGCATGGCTCCTCCAGGAGCGGGTTCGCCCTGGGGTAAAGCAGGCCGCGGACCAGCAGCTAAGTAACTGTCAATCAACGATGTGAGTTTGCGAACGTGACCGGCGGGACACCAACTCGGCGGGCCTCATGTGTCGCGCTGGACACCGAGGCGGCGCATCACCTTCAGGAGACTCGCGTGGTCCGATAGACCGAGCTCCTTCGCGGTATGGGTGATGTGCCAGTCGTTGCGCTCGAGCGCGGCGATGACGATCTGGCGCTCGGCTTCGAGCTTCTGCTCCTCAAAGGTGCGCGGTGAGTGGTGCGCGGTGCGCGGGACTGCGCCGCGATGATCCCTGATCTCGGCGGGCACGTCGTCGCGCGCCAGCTCCTCGCGATCCGTCGCGATGACCATCCGCTCGACGACGTTGCGCAGCTCGCGCACGTTGTTGCGGCGCCAGTCGCAGGCCATCAACGCCTCGAGAGCCTCGGCGCCGGCCTTCTTGGGCTTGATCCCAAAACGGCTGCACGTCGCCGCGAGGAGATGCTCCACCAGCGCCGGGACGTCCGACAGCCGTTCGCGCAGCGGCGGCACGCGCAGCGGATGCACGTTGAGCCGGAAGTAGAGGTCCTCGCGGAACCGCCCCTCCGCAACTTCTTTCTCCAAATCGCGGTGGGTGGCGGCGACGACGCGCGTGTCGACGGCGATGGTTTTCGTGCCGCCCACTCGAGTCACGTGCCGCTCCTCGAGCACCCGTAGCAGCTTTGCCTGCGCGGCGAGGGGCAGGTCGCCGATTTCGTCGAGGAAGAGCGTACCGCCGCTCGCCGCTTCGAAGGCGCCCTTGCGAGTGGCGGCGGCGCCGGTGAACGCGCCGCGCTCGTGCCCGAACAGCTCGCTTTCCACCAACTCGTGCGGCAGAGCCGCACTATTCACCGCGATGAATGGTCCCTTGGGCGCCGCGCCGAGGCGGTGTAGCTCGCGCGCGACCAGCTCCTTGCCGGTGCCGCTCTCGCCCAGGATGAGCGCGGGACTCGGAATCGGGGCGATCTTGGCGATCGTCTGCTGCAGTTTGGCGAGCGCGGGGCTCGAACCGACGAGCGGCGAGTCGACGCCGAAGCCGCGCCGCAGTGCCGCCACCTGGTCGGTGAGGCGGCGCCGGTCGATGGCATTCTCAATCTCCTGCCCGACCCGCTCCATCGGCTCGGCTTTGTCGATGAAGCTGTGCGCACCGAGACGGATCGCCTGGGCGCAGCGGTCGTAGTTGCCCGTGCCCGTGTACACGATGACCGGGACGCGCAGGCCGAGCCGCTCGACGGAGCGCAGCACCTCGAAACCGTCCATCCCGGGCATCTCGAGATCCAGGATCACGCAGTCCACCGGTTCGGCGGCCAGCAGATCGAGCGCCGCTCGGCCGCTCGCGGCGACCACGGTCTCATAGCCGCGCAGGCGCTTGAGATCGTAAGCGTATTGCTCGGCCATCGCCGGCACGTCATCGACGATCAAAACCAACGTCACGGCACCTCCTCTTTTTACGGCTGACCCCGGGGCGGCGCCCCGGGGTTAGCCGACCGCCGGAAGCTCCACGATGAAAGAGCTCCCCTTGCCCGGATCAGACTCGACCCTGAGCGCCCCGTGGGCATCGAGCACGAGCCGCCGCACGATCGAGAGGCCCAATCCCGTCCCGCCGGGCTTGGTCGTGTAGAAGTCACCGAAGGCGCGCTCACGCTCGGCCTTGCTCATGCCGCGCCCGGTATCGGTGATCGTAAGGCGCACCGCGCCGTTGGTCCCGCGCTCGGTCGCGACCGTGACGGTTCCGAGCTTGCCTTCCAGGCTGTCGACCGCGTTGCCGAGCAGGTTCTCGATCACACGCCGCAACGCTAAGGCGTCGACGCGCACCGCGGGAAGGCGGTCCCGCAGCTCGGTGCGCAACTCCGCATTGTCGCCCCCCGTGACGCGCCGCAGCGCCTCGCGCACGACCACGTTGATATCCGTGGGCCGCTCGTCCGTCCGCGGCGAGAGTCGGGCGTAGTTCGCGGCCAGAGTCTCGAGGTACCCGATGCTCGACTCGACCGTCCCCTGACGCTCCGCGAAAACCTTGGGGAGGGTCGCGGGTTCGCTCTGTGCCACTTGCGCGAAGTGACGAAAAACATTCCTGAGCGGGGCCAAGCCGTTCTTGATGTCGTGGTTCACCTGGCGGGCGAGGTCGCCCAGCGCGGCGCGGTGCTCCATCTCCGTGACGGGCCGGCTGAAGCGCGTCGAGAGCCACCCGGCCACGAGCAGGGCAACGAGCGCCGTCGCCAGCACCGCGGCGGCGAACCAAAAGTTCACGTTCCGTCGCAGGGCCGCCAACAGACTCTCCGAGTGCGTGACGACGATGCCCGCTGGAAGCACCGGTGCTCCGGCTGACGCGACGTAGGGAAGCGTCACTTCCGCGACGACTCGGCCTGCCGAGTCCGGCGACGCGCTGTCACCGGGGAGGCGAACCGCGACCACGAGCTCCTGGTCACGGGCCAGGCGCGCGAGGAACGACGAGTCCACGCGCGCGCCGCCGAGCAGCCTGAACCAACGGCCTCCGAAGCGGACCGAATCGGTGCGCACCAGCGCGAGGAAGTCTCCTTCCGCGATGCGCGCTCGAACCAACGCCGGGCCGCCGGGTGGAGGAATAGCGGCGGGCCGGTCGTACTCGTTCCGGAAGTGGCCCGACGAGACGACCCGGCCCTCATCGTCCACGATCTGCAGGAAGTCGAGCCCCGCCAGGCGCATCGGGCCGGCGGCGTAGTCGAGGAGGTAAGCGCGATCTACGCCCTGAACGACCGCCACGCGGAAATGGTCATCGGCGAGCGCGCCCTTCAGGGCGTCGAGGCGCACCGCGATCCCATCACTCTGTCGCGCAATGTCGGCCCGAATCACCTCGGTGAGGGCCCCCACGCCCCGCTCGTATTCCGCGGCGACGCTCCCCGACATGGCGCTGCGCATGCCGAGCCCGAAGACTGCCAGGGGTACGAGCACCACCACGCCGAACCCGGCGAGGAGGCGGGTGCGGAATGTCATCGAGGTGCGAGGTACACTGCCCCATCGCCGTCCATGGCCCAATGGAGGGCGCTCGCCCTGCGGACGATGGCGCGCGCGCGCGTCTCGACGAGAGGCGCAATAGAGACCGACCAGGGCGGCAAGAGGTCGCGGGCGGCGCGGCACGCATCGGGGACGTTGCGCGGCAACGCGAGTACGTAGCCCGCGGCTGCGCCGGCGGAGAGCGATCGCGAGAACTCCGCGGCGCCGAGGCTCTGCGCCGTCCCCCCGCCCAGCGCAGCGATCCGGCCCGCCAGATCGCGCCCCGCGGCATCGCCGCGGACGTACGCGATGCGTTTAGAAGAAGACGTCTGCGGCGCGGCCGCCGGCGCAGGACCACACGCCTGGAGCTCCTCCCACCAGTAGCCGCCGCCTTGGGGCCGCCGCGCCTCACCGCGGACGGCCTGCTCGAGACCGTCGAGGCGATGCGTGGGGGCCGAAGCGGCGGCATAGACGTAGATACGATCCCAGGGCAGATCGACTACCGTGAACGCCGGCTGCGTAGTCGCATAGTCGGCCACCGAGCGATCGCGCGTACTGAGGAGATCGACGCCCGCATCGAGCAGATCGCGCGGGTCGTTCCCAGAGACCAGCCGGAAGAGGAGCGTATCGCCCCCCGGAGAATGGGCGCGGATCTCCTGTGGCGTCGCGTTGGCCCCCGTCACCCAGTAGCGTCCGGTGCCGATGGGCCAGTCGCCGCCCGGCGCGGGCTTCATGACGGCGAGGGCGGGATCGGCGAGAAACGCCGGAACGTCATTTGTGCCGCGCGCGAGCCAGACGCCCACGGTGCGCGCATCGATCGGATTCAGCGTGTATCCCGGGCCACCCTTCCCTACCACCACGTCGCGCGCGGTGACGGGTGCACCGTCCCAGAATTGCGCGTCGGCGCGCAGCGTGAACGCCCAGCGCCGTCCCCCCTCACTCGACGTCCACGACTCGGCGAGTGCCGGGAGCGGGCGGCCCGAACAATCGAACCGCACCAAGGTCTCGTACAATTGGCGGAACACGAGTCGCTCGGCGTCGTTGCGCGCCACGGGCGCGTGCGCCGGATCGACCGAATCGGTGAGCGCGACGGTAATCAGCGGCGCTGGCGACGACGAGCCGGAACCCGTCGCGGGAACGAGCAAGCAACCCGTTGCGCCGCCCGCAGGGGTGAGGGGCGCGCCACTTGGATGGGGGCGGGCGCAGGCGCCGGCAAGCAACACGGCGAAACAAGCTGCGCCCCGGAAAACGGCCAAGCCAGGGCTCCGTGAGGGAGTGTCTAGAAGAATACCCCCGGGAGCCCCTGGTGGTGGATGCCGCTGCCTAAGCGATTGGGGACGTCGAACGCCGCTGCGGCAGCGCGCCGGATCGCCGCGGTGACTGCATCATCGAGGGCGGGGCGCTCTGCCACGGCGCGCGACGCTCGACTTCCGAACGTCGTTCACTAGAAGAGCGCCGAGTCCCCTCGCCGCGCCGTTCGACCACGGGCTCCTGGTTCGACCGCCGCCGTTCTGACCCGACCCGGCGATCCGAATCCGCGCGGCGCTCGGTGCTGGCACGCCGCTCGGTCCGGCGGCGTCCCGTCGCCCGGCCGACTTCCGCGTGGACGAGCACTTCGCCGTCCGTGATTTCGGGAGGAATAATCTTGAAGGACGGCCAATCGCTTCTGAACCAGCTGGCGGCGAGTGCCGCAGCGGCATCCGCGCCCTCTGGCGTCGAGCAGACGCTGATCGAGGCCAGGACGCTGTCCCCCGCGTCGAGGAGGTAGTAGGCCACGAAGCCCGGGAGCCGGTTCATCTCGGGCAACAGGCTGGTTTCCGCGTGCTTGGCCGCACTGGCGACCGTCCCGAGTCTCACTTTGTAGCGCCGAATGACCGCGTGCATCGGCTTCTCGCTTGGTTGTAGAGTCTGGATCTCAAGGGCAAGATTCGCGCCCTCAGCCTATGGGGAAACGTCCCCGGCCAAGGGCAAAACTGTGCGCCACCTGCTACACCTCAAGGCGCCGGAAGGTAATCTGGCGGCCACCACGCAAGCAGGCTAGCCTTCCAAGTTGATGGCCTCCAGCGCGATGTCCTCGTCCCCGGCCCGCGAAATCCGCGACTCGGTCGTGATCCGGTTCGCCGGCGACTCGGGCGACGGGATGCAGGTGACCGGCACGCAGTTTACCCTCGAGACCGCCCTCGCGGGGAACGACCTCTCGACGTTCCCGGACTTCCCCGCCGAGATCCGCGCTCCCGCCGGCACGACGTTCGGCGTCTCGGCATTCCAGATCCAGTTCGGCGCCGTGGACGTCATGACGCCGGGCGACGAGGTGGACGTGCTCGTCGCCATGAACCCGGCGGCCCTGACCGTGGAGCTGAAAGACCTGCGCGTCGGCGGCACGGTCATCGTCGACAGTGCAGCATTCAACGAGCGCAACCTCGGCAAGGCGGGATACGCGAAGAACCCGCTCGACGACAACTCGCTCGCGCCGTACCAACTGCTCAAGTTCGACATCACGAAGCTCACGGCCGACGCCGTGAAGCCGCACGGCTTGTCGTCGCGCGAGGCCCACCTGTGCCGCAACATGTGGGCGCTGGGCCTGCTCTTGTGGATGTATGGCCGCGAGCGCAGCGCCACGGTCGAGTGGCTCAAGCAGAAGTTCGCGAAGAAACAGCAGATCGCCGACGCGAACATCGCGGCCCTGAACGCGGGCCATGCCTTCGGCGAAACGGCCGAGATGCCGGAGCACCTCGTGGGGTACGTCGTCCCCAAGGCCGTCGTGCAGCCCGGATTGTACCGCACGGTGAGCGGGACGGAGGCGCTCGCCTGGGGGCTCGTCGCCGGGATGCGCGCGGCGGGGATCGAGAAACTGGTGTTCGCCGGCTATCCCATCACGCCGGCGTCGGCGCTGCTCCATGCCCTTGCGACCATGCCACAGTACGGAGTGGTCACGTTTCAAGCGGAGGACGAGATCGCCGCGAGCGGCGCGGCGCTCGGCGCCGCGTACGCCGGCGCGCTCGGCGTCACCTCGAGCTCCGGGCCGGGCATTGCCCTGAAGACGGAGATGCTCGGCCTCGCGATCGCCACCGAGCTGCCCCTCATCGTGATCGACTCGCAGCGCGCCGGCCCGTCCACCGGCATGCCGACCAAGACCGAGCAGTCGGACCTGTTCCAGGCCGTTCACGGCCGTAATGCTGACGCGCCCCTCGCGGTGATCGCGTCCGCCACCGCGACCGATTGCTTCGACGTGGCGATCGAAGCCGTGCGCATCGCCACGAAATTCATGACTCCGGTGATCGTCCTCTCCGACGGCTACCTCGCGCACGCCGCCGAGCCGTGGCGCGTCCCGGTGGAGGCCGATCTGCCGCGTTTTCCGATCGAGTATCGCACCGATGCAGAGGGGTTCCACCCATTCCTGCGCGATGCGAAGACGCTGGCGCGCCCGTGGGTGCGGCCGGGGACGCCGGGGCTCGCGCATCGCATTGGGGGCCTCGAGAAGGACTACGATTCCGGCCACATCTCGTACGATCCTGAGAACCACGCCCGCATGACCCAGGCCCGCGCGGCGAAGATCGCGGGGATCGCGAACGACATTCCCCTGCAGACGCCGACCCTTGGCGAAGATCACGGCGCGCTCGCCATCGTGGGCTGGGGTTCGACGTTCGGGCCGATTCACCAAGCGGTGCGCATCGCGCGCGAGGAGGGACACGACGTGGCGCACATTCACGTCCGTTACCTGAGCCCGTTCCCACGCAACCTTGGCGATCTGCTCAAGCGCTACGACCGGGTCCTCGTGCCTGAAATGAATAACGGCCAGCTCGTGCGGTTGTTGCGCGCCGAGTATCTGATTCCGGCGGAGCCACTCACCAAGGTGACGGGGAAGCCGTTCAAGGTGACTGAAGTGTTGAATGCGATTCGAGGTGAGAAGTGACCGTCACCACGATCACCGACGCCCAGCTCGCGCCCAAGGACTACGCGTCCGACCAGGAGATCCGCTGGTGTCCCGGGTGCGGCGATTACGCGATCCTCAAGGCCGTGCAGAAAGCCTGCGCGGAGATGGGCGTCCAGCGTGACCAGACGGTGTTCGTGAGCGGGATCGGCTGCGCGGCGCGCTTCCCGTACTACATGTCCACCTACGGCTTCCACACGGTGCACGGCCGCGCCCCCGCGATCGCCACCGGCATCAAGCTCGCGAACCCCGATCTCGACGTGTGGGTCATGACGGGCGACGGCGACGGCTTGTCGATCGGCGGCAACCACATGCTGCACGTGCTGCGCCGCAACGTCGATCTCCAGATCATCCTCTTCAATAATGAGATCTACGGGCTCACGAAGGGGCAGTACTCGCCCACGTCACGTCGTGGGACGAAGTCGCCTTCGACGCCGTTCGGCTCGCTCGAGTATCCCGTCTCGGCGTGCGTGTTCGCGCTCGGCGCCGGCGCGCGGTTCGTGGCGCGCTCCGTCGACACGCAGCAGGCGCACCTCGTCGGCGTGCTGAAACGCGCCCGCGCTCATCAGGGCGCGTCGTTCGTCGAGATCTTACAGAATTGCGTCGTCTTCAATGACGCGGTGTTCGAGCACATCACCGGCAAGACCGGCGCGGCCGACGCCCAGATCGTCGTGGAGCATGGCCAGCCCCTCCTGTTCGGCAAGAATAAGGAGAAAGGGTTGCGGCTCGTGCCCGGGAAGCTCGAGCTGGAGGTCGTCACGCTCGGCGAGAACGGCCTGACCGCTCGGGACATCCTCGTCCACGACGAGACAAATCGCGCCATGGCGCAACACCTGGCGGCGCTTGAGCCGCCGTTCCCCACCGCGATGGGCGTGCTGTACTGCAACCCCACCTTGTCCTACGAGCGGGAGGTTTACGCACAGGCCGGGGTGCAGAAGGGACCGGCGGACCTCGATGTGCTGCTTCGAAAAGAGCGGACCTGGGTGGTGGAGGGATGATGACCGCACCTAAGATCGACCGTAGGGACCTGGACCGCCGCAGTGGAGCGGATCAGCGTAGCGAGCTCGCTCCGGTGAGCGTGGACCGCCGCAAGAGCGACCGGCGCCAAGGCATCGAGCGCCGGCTGGCGTTGCAGTCGGCGGCGGGGCAGCTGCAGGCCGCCATGGGCCTGCTGTTGCAGCTTTCCGACGCCGCCGATTTGAGCGACGACGAGCGGCGCATGCTGGACACCGCCATGCTGCGGTTGCGCTTTGCCGTCGAGCGCATGGCGAGCGAGTGAGGTTAGTGCAGAACCTGTAACCGCTCCCACACCTCGGGCCGCACCAGAGCGCGCACGTCGTCGAGCAAATCCTTCCAGCAGTCCGCTAGCGCCTGAGTATTGCCGGCGGGTAGTGCGCGCGCCGCCTCCTGATGCCGCTGCACCAGTCGCGCGAGTGCCTCCTCCTCGGTGGGATCGGGGCGCCCGACGGCCCGCAACAACGCCTCGACGTAATGCCGCCCCCCGTCCCCCGCCGCGAGCGCCACGGCGCGTGCGGCATCGTGCGACGCGTCCGGCGGCATCCGGTGCCCCAGCCGCGCGTACGGCAGCGCCCAATTGTCCGTGGCCAAAAGGCCATCGGGGTTTTCGAGCCAGATCCACGCGTGCAGTACGGCGATGCGCGGCTCTCGCGTGGCAGCGGGGGAAACGTGCGTCACGCCGGCGTGGCTCCGCAGGAAGCTCTCCTCCTCGACGGTCCCCTGGTGGAAGTGCCAGGCCGCCGCCGGCACGGGAAGCCCCACCGGTGGCGTCGCATCGTGGACCAGCTTGGCGTACGCGACACCGACGAGTGTCAGACGACCGTCGACCTCGGCGTACTCGAGGATGGGGGGCGCGGCGGGGTCGAGCGTGTCGCGCAGGATCAGTCCCGGGTGGATCCAATGCCGACCCATCCCTGGGAAATCGGGACCCACGGGCCGGTAGCCCGCCGCCCGCGCGATTTGCGCGTCGCGATAAGCGGCGGTGCCTGTGCGGGCCGCGGCGACGAATTCCGGGTTTTGAACCAGCAGCAGCAGGAGGAGCGTCACGGCGCCCAATCCGGCGCGGCCTGGCCGGTCATTGCCAGTAGCTTCGCCGAGATCTCGGGCGTCAGGCCCGCCGGGAACCGGCTCACGAGCTTCAGCCAGGCGAGCGAGCGTTCGCTGACCCATCCGTCCTCTATCAGCGTACCGCGCCGCGTAAACCGCCCGACAACGATCGCGCTGATCGGCACGTGCACGACTCGATGGGCGTCGCTGAGCAGAACGAACACCGTGTCCTGCACGGCCAGCAGTTCTCCGTGGATCCGCTGGCTGTCTTCTTCGAATCGAAGGTCGGCGCCGATCCCCTGCGGCTCGGTGGCTGGAGGGAAGGAGCGCGCGGTCGGGCCGATCATGCAGGCGCCAAGACCGACAACCGCGACAGGCAGAATCCATGAGCGAAGCATATGGGCCCTCACCGTACCGGCACGCGGGTCGCCATGAACCGCGCTTCGAGGGTGTCTTGTGTGACGCGCCACCGGGCGATCGCCTCGGCGAGGGCAGTATCGGACGGGACGAACGTGCGCGCCGAGCGCGGCGCTGTGATCCAGCCGCGGCGCACCCATTCCGTGTAGTAACCCTGCGACCCCAGCAGGAACGTCCGCGTCTCGCCGGGTGGCGGCTCGCCGCCGACCGCGAACTCCACGGTGAAGCGCTGGCCCGCCGTCGTCTCGAGGTAATGGCCGTCGGCCGACAGCATGCTCGCGCGCGCGGTTGCGTCCGAGCGCCCGGCGGCGTCGAAGACGTCGGCCAGCGGATGGACGACGGGCGTCGGGTGCCCAAATCTGGTCGCCACCTGCGCGCGATCGATGCGCCAATTGTCGGCGGGGAAGGTGAGACGAACTCTCACGCTGTCTCGCTCGAGGACGGGCACGACGATGGCGACGTCCTTCCACGCCACGGGACCGGTGTCTTTGAGGTGAGCGACCTCGCGGTATCCGCCGGCGCCGCGTACGGCGATCTGCATCCCCATCTTCTTCTGGTACCACTGCGCCAGCTCGACCGCGGGACCGACCTGCCGCAGGTCGTGCCCGACCCAATCGAGCGAGCGCGCTCCCGGGTCGCCCAGCATGATGTCGTAGAAGAGAATCGTGTTGAGCAGGCTATTCCGGAGCCGCAGCACGACCGCAACGCTATCGGTTCCAGGTGGCGCCGGTACCGAGATCTCAATCGCGTCTTCCAGATCGCCGACGTGGGCGCCTTCCAGCACTCGGGGGGCGGTGCGATAGACATCGCCGTCGGGCGCGTGCAACGCTGCGCGCAGGTTCTTACCGAGGCGGTCCCGCGCCGTCGCCAGGGGCACCAGGTCACGCACGATGAGCGGGCGATTCTGCTCGTCGGGGAGCACCGTTTCCGCGCTGCCGTGCTGCACCTCGAGCAGCTCGAGGTGATTGATGTAGTGCGTCTCGAAAGCCTCGTTGCGCACCTCAAGGCGAACGACGCCGTCCGGGGCCGCGCTGAACCGCAGTCGGTCCACGTCGCGTGCCTCGAACAGCTGCGCCACGCTGTACGAGAATCCCTCCGCCTCGAGCACGAGCGTACCCGAACTGTCCGAGTAGTACGTGGGGCACGACCCGAAACACTTGGGATCGAGCGCGCAGGCGATGCCGACGGCGGCCAAAAGCGTTCCCGCCGTGGCCAGCGTCGAGACCAAGAAGGTCTTGGTACCATCCACCTCCGTGCGGAACGACTCCATGCCGATCACACTGTCGAGCGGCAGCTCCGTCACACTGGTGCTATCGCGCAACAGCAGCCCGTACCGCATCCCCGTTCCCGACACCACCCCGGAGGCGACGCTCACGCCTCGCCGGAACACCACGGTCGAGCCGTCGATCAGGTGGGCCTTCACGGGCGACTCCACGTCCACGGTATCGCCAGGTGCCGTAGGACGCTCGACGGACTCGACTTGGATGTTTCGATAGATGAAACAGGCGCTCACGGCGAACGCGAGAGGCAGGACGAAACGGCGGTGCATGTAGGCTCCAGGACGGGTCGACCCCAATGCAACGGCGCCCCCGTCAAGGATGCGTCAAGAGCCGGCGCGGGATACCTTGGGATTCATGAAACGACTCCTTTGGATTACGGTGCTGGCTCTGCTTCCATCCCCCGCCGCCGCGCAGGGATACGACCCCTCCCTCTTCGTCGGACTCAAGTGGCGCTTGATCGGCCCCTTCCGCGGTGGCCGCACCGTCGCCGCGGTCGGGATACCCGACCAGCCGAACGTCTTCTACATCGGCGTGAACAACGGTGGCGTCTGGAAGACGACCGACTACGGGCGCGTATGGACCCCGGTGTTCGACACCGAATCCACGGGATCGATCGGCGCCATCGCCATCGCGCCGTCGGATGCGCGCGTGATGTACGTCGGCAGCGGTGAAGGTTTACAGCGGCCCGACCTGTCGGTGGGTGACGGGATCTACAAGTCCACGGACGGCGGCAGCACGTGGCGGCATCAGGGTCTGCGCGAGGGCCAGCAGATCCCCGCGCTCATTGTGGACCCGCGCGACCCAAATCGCGTGTTCGCCGCCGTGTTGGGACATCCGTACGGCGCCAACGAGGAGCGGGGCATCTTCCGCTCGACGGACGGCGGTGAGTCGTGGCAGAAGGTGTTGTACCGCGACGAGAACACCGGCGGGATGGACCTCGCATTCGCTCCCAACAACCCGCAGACGCTCTTTGCCGTCTTGTGGTCGGCGCGGCAGGCGCCCTGGGAAGCTGGGTGGGTGCTCTCGAAGAACAATGGTCTCTACAAGTCGGACGACGGCGGCACGACCTGGCGCCAGATCACCGCCGGCCTGCCGACCGCCGAAGAAGGACTCGGCCGGATCGGTCTCGCCACGAGCTTGTCAGAGCCGGGGCGCATGTATGCGATCATCGGGGCCGTCCAGGGGAAAGGCGGCTTGTATCGCTCGGATGACGGCGGCGAGAACTGGCGTCTTGTCAACACGGACGGTCGCATCTGGGGCCGCGACGGCGATTTCAACGAAGTGAGGGTCGATCCCAAAAACGCCGACGTCGTCTACGTCGCGAACGTCGTCACCTGGAAGTCGACGGACGGCGGCAAGACGTTCACCGGATGGCGCGGCGCCCCGGGTGGGGATGACTACCACCGGCTCTGGATCAACCCCAACAATCCGCAGATCATCCTGAACGCCGCGGATCAGGGCGCGGTGATCACCGTGAACGGCGGCGAGACGTGGAGCTCGTGGTACAACCAGCCCACCGCGCAGATGTTTCACATCACCACCGACAATCGCTTCCCCTACTGGGTGTACGGCGGCCAGCAGGAGTCCGGGTCGGCGGGCGTGCCGAGTCGCGGCCCCGACGGTCAGATCACGTTTCGAGATTGGCGGCCCGTCGGGCTCGAGGAGTACGGTTACGCCGCGCCCGACCCGCTGCACCCGAACCTCGTGTACGGCGGCAAGCTCACGCGCTTCGACTGGAACACCGGTGAGGTGAAGAATGTCTCGCCCGTGCCGGTCCGCGGCCCCGGCGACGCGGTGCGCTTCGTGCGCACGGCGCCGGTGATCTTCTCGCCCGTCGATCCGCACATCCTGTACTACGCAGGCAGCGTGCTCTTCAAGACGGTGAACGGCGGCGAGAGCTGGGCGACGATCAGCCCCGACCTGACGCGCGCCGCCTACGATGTGCCCGCGAGCCTGGGCGCGTTCGCGTCGCTCGATCCCGAGCAGGGCAAGCACCGCGGCGTGATTTACACGATCGCCCCGTCGTTCAGACGGCTAAACCTCCTTTGGATCGGGACTGACGACGGATTGATCTGGGTCACGCACACGGGCGGCCGAACCTGGCGGAACGTGACGCCGCCCGCGCTCACGCCCTGGAGCAAGGTCTCCATCATGGAGGCCTCGCATTTCGACACGCTCTCCGCCTACGCCGCCGTCAATCGGTTTCGGCTCGACGACGTGGCGCCGCACATTTATCGCACGAAGGACGGTGGAAGGACGTGGAAGGAAGTCGTAGAAGGAATACCGTCGAACGAAAACGTAAACGTGGTACGGGAGGATCCGCTGCGGCGCGGGCTGCTGTACGCGGGTACCGAGCGCAGCGTGTACGTCTCGTTCGACGACGGCGACCACTGGCAGTCGCTGCGCCAGAATCTGCCCCCCAGCTCGATGCGCGATCTCCAAGTCCACGGCAACGACCTGGTCGTCGGCACTCATGGTCGCTCGATCTGGATTCTCGACGACCTCACGCCGCTCAGGCAGCTCGCCGCCGCGTCGCGGGCGACCTCCGCGTATCTGTTCCAACCGGCGCCCGCCTACCGTGTGCGCTGGAACCTCAACACGGACACGCCGCTGCCCCCCGACGAGCCCGCCGGACAGAACCCACCCGACGGGGCCGTCATCGACTTTCTTTTGACCACGACGGCGAGTCCTGCGACGCTCGAAATCCGCGACGCGCGGGGTGGACTGGTGCGCCGCTTCTCGAGCACGGATACAGTACCGGTCGACTCGGGGCTCAACATCCCGGACTACTGGATCCGCCCCCCGCAGGCCATCGGGACCGCGGCCGGGATGCACCGCTTCGTGTGGGACTTGCACTATCCACCGCCGTCGGCGCTGTCGCATAACTACCCCATCTCAGCGATCGATGAGGACACGTGGCGCGAGCCGCGGGGTCCCGTCGCCTTACCGGGGCGCTACGAGGTGCGGCTCCGCGCCGGTGTCCGAGTGCTGACGCAGCCGCTCACGATTCGCATGGATCCGCGCGTACGCGCGACGCCGGCGGCGCTGGCGCAGCAGTTCGCGGCCGCGAGCCGCCTCGCCGCGGCGATGGGCCGTTCCTACGACGCGCTGCAGGCCATGCGCGCTCTGCACCTCGCCTCAGTGACCGACTCGCTGGAGCGCGCGGCGCGGGGCCTGAACGGCCAGCTGGCCGGGTTGCTCGACCTGATCGACGGTGTCGACGCCGCGCCGACGACACAGGCGGCACGGGCCGTCACGGCGCTCGAGGCAAAGGTCACGGCGCTGCTTGCCCGCTGGAATGCCATCCGCCGGCGCAACGGGCCGCGTTGACCACCGCGTTTCTGTTCGACCTCGACGGCACGTTGATGGACAGCGTCTATCAACACGTGCTGGCGTGGCGCGAGGCATTGGAGAAGGTCGGACTCGAGCTGTCGGTGTGGCGCATCCATCGCCGCATCGGCATGAGCGGTGGGTTGTTTCTCGACGCGCTGCTCCGCGAGACGGGCCGGGGCTTCGGCCTCGAAGAAGCCGCCGAGGTGAAGCGCACGCATGCGGCGGCGTTCAAGCGATTCGTGAGTACGGTCAAGCCGTTGCCCGGCGCGCGAGACCTGCTGACGTACCTCACGAAGGCAAAGGTCCCCTGGGCGATCGCCACGAGCGGCTGGCTCGAGAGTGCGCGTCCGATGCTCGAGATGCTCGATGTCCCCTCGAGCGTCCCGATCGTCACGCGCGATCAGGTGGAGCACGCCAAACCGGATCCCGATCTGTTTCTCGCGGCGGCGGCGCGACTCGGCGCGCCGATCGATTCGTGTATCGTCGTCGGCGACAGTGTGTGGGACTTGCTCGCGGCGCGGCGCGCGCGCGCGCTCGGTGTCGGATTGTTGTCGGGTGGCTACGGACAGGACGAGCTGGAGCGCGCGGGCGCGTACCGGGTGTACGAGGACCCCGCGGACTTGTTGCGCCACGTCTACGAGGTCGGCGTGCGGCCGCAAAGCTGAAAGTTTGACTTCGTCGGTCCGCCCTATTAGCGTTCTGCCAGCGTAGAGGAGCAAACGTCAAGGCGGGGCTTGGCATTGCGCCGGTCCCGCCTTTTTCATACAGCGAGTGGGGGAGCATGGCCAAGGAAGAAGCGATCGAGATCGAAGGGACGGTCTCAGAGGTCCTGCCCAACACGACGTTCCGCGTCCTCCTGGTGAACGGCCATCACGTGCTCGCGACCATCGCGGGCAAGATGCGGCGCTTTCGCATCCGCGTCCTCGCCGGCGATCGTGTGACCCTCGCGGTCTCACCGTACGACTTGACCCGCGGCCGCATCACGTACCGTCACAAGTGAACCGCTCGCGGGCGGCGCTCGCCAGAACCGGTCTCCAGTCCGACGGAGGCCGGCCCAGTTGTCCGGCGTGCGGGCGGTTGTTGCAGTTCGGGACCGACCGGCAGGGCCGCACGACCGAGTCGTGCGACTGCGGCTATCACGGGTTCGTCCGCAAGCGGCCGACCGAGGTGGAGGGGAACAAGGCGCAGTGAGTACGCACGCGATGGAGCAGGCAGCCGCGGCAGTCTGGGCGGCGCGCCTCGCACCCTACAAGGGCCCCGATTCGAAGCGCAGTGTCTGGCAGCTCACGAGCGCGGCAGCGCTGTTCGCCGGCGCCTGGGCCCTGATGTACCTGAGCCTCGACGTCGGCTATTGGCTCACCCTGCTCCTCGCCGTTCCCACGGCGTTCTTCTTGATTCGCCTCTTCATTATTCAGCACGACTGCGGCCACGGCGCCTTCTTCCGTTCGAATCGTGTCGCGGACATCGTCGGCTCGATCCTCGGCGTCCTCACGCTGACGCCCTATCACTATTGGAAGAAGACGCACGCGCTCCATCACGCCACCTCGGGCAACCTCGAGCATCGCGGTTTCGGTGACATCGACACGCTGACCGTGGCCGAATACCTGTCGCGCTCGCGTTGGGAGCGTTTCAAATACCGCGTGTACCGCCATCCGGTCGTGTTGTTCGGCGTCGGCGCCGTGCTGCACTTCTTCATCCGGCACCGGATGCCCACGATCGTGCCCGCCGAGTGGACGCGGGAGCGTCGCAGCATCCTGTGGACCGACGTCGGGCTCCTCGCGGCGATCGTGTTGATGGGCCTGCTGGTAGGGTTCAAGGCATTCGTGCTGGTGCAGTTGCCCGTGACGTTGCTGTCGACGTCGATCGGTGTGTGGCTCTTCTACGTGCAGCACCAGTTCGAGCCGACCTACTGGGAGCACGACGACCACTGGGCCTACGACGCCGCGGCGCTGCAAGGCAGCTCCTACTATCGGCTGCCGAAGCTGCTGCAATGGGCGACCGGAAACATCGGCCTGCATCACGTGCATCATCTGCTGCCCCGCATCCCCAACTACCGACTGCAACGGGTGCTCGACGAGCATCCCGAGCTCCGTCAGGTGCCGACGCTCACGCTGATGGACAGTTTCCGCTGCGTCCGGCTCACGCTGTGGGATGAACGCACGAGACGACTGGTTCCGTTCGCGGCGGCGTCTTGACGCCCACGCTCTCCCGTCCTACAATCACCCGCACGATGCCGCGCCGCACTTGCTTCGCGTTCTTTTTTTCTGGCGTCCCCTACCGCGGGCCGTGACCGGAGACGTACGCGTCCAGAGTCACGAGCGGCCCGCCGAAAGCGGGCCGCTTTCTTTTTGAGGGCCGGATCATGACCCATGTTGCAGTTGCCATTCAGGGAGAAGCAGGGTCGTTCAGCCACGCCGCGGCGCGGGAAGCGCTGGGGCCGGATGTGCAGCTCGTCCCATGCCCGACCTTCGACGAGTTGTTCCGCGCCGTAGAAGCGGGCGAAGCAACGCGCGGTGTGGTCCCGATCGAAAACTCGCTCGCCGGTTCGGTCTACGAGGCGTATGACGCGCTGGGCGCGCACGCGCTGCATGTCGTGGGGGAAACGCAGGTGCGCGTACGTCACTGCCTCGTGGTCCGGCCCGGAACCGCGCTGCCGGCCATACGCCGAGTCGCGTCGCACCCGGTCGCGCTGGCGCAGTGCCGGCGCTTCTTCGTCGATCATCCGGCCATAACGGCCGTGCCGGCGTACGACACCGCGGGTAGCGTGCGCGATCTCCTCGCCGGCAGTTTGGGCGCCGACGCCGCGATCGGCTCGGCGCTGGCGGCGAATCTGTACGGGGGCAAGATCTTGCTCGAGGGGATCGAAGACCACGCCGAGAACTACACACGCTTCCTCGTCGTGGCGGGGGAGCCAGGGCCGCTGGACGGCACCTCCAAGACGTCGCTCGTCTTCGTGCTGCCGAACGTCCCCGGCTCGCTGCACCGCGCGATGGGCTTCTTCGCCACGCGGGGCCTCGATCTGAGCAAGATCGAATCGCGACCGCTCATCGGGCGGCCATGGGAGTACGCGTTCTATCTCGACGTGCTGGGGGATCCGCGTGGCGCCGTGGCCGACGCGCTCGCCGAGTTGGCGGGCCTGGCCCGCGAGCTGCGAGTCCTGGGCGCGTATCCCGCGCGCACGCTACCTTCCTGACTATGGCCCCGGACAAGCAAGACCGCCGTAGTCGCACGATCACTGACGGAGTACAACGCGCCCCGAACCGCGCGATGCTGCGCGCCGTGGGCTTCGGCGATCACGATTTCGAGAAGCCGATCGTGGGCGTCGCCAACGCGTACAGCACGATTACCCCCTGCAACATGGGGCTCGACGGGCTCGCGCGCCGCGCCGAGGCCGCCCTGCGCGCCGCGGGCGTGATGCCGCAGACGTTCGGCACGATCACCGTGAGCGACGGCATCTCGATGGGGACCGAAGGCATGAAGTACTCGCTCGTCTCGCGCGAGGTGATCGCCGATTCCATCGAAACCGCGTGCAACGCGCAGTCGATGGACGGGCTGCTCGTCGTCGGCGGATGCGACAAGAACATGCCGGGGGCGATGATCGCGATCGCCCGCATGGACATCCCGGCGGTCTTCGTCTACGGCGGGACGATCAAGCCGGGGCGTCATGCCGGCCGCGATCTCACGATCGTGAGCGTGTTCGAGGCGGTCGGCGAATACAGCGCCGGCCGGATCGACGCGGCCGAGCTGCTCGAGGTCGAGCGTAGGGCGTGCCCGGGTGCCGGCTCCTGCGGTGGGATGTTCACCGCAAACACGATGTCTTCGGCGTTCGAGGCGATGGGGATGAGCCTGTCTTCCTCCTCGACCATGGCCGCCGAAGACGCGGAGAAGGCCGACAGCGCGGCGCGCTCGGCGGAGGCGCTGGTGGGCGCGATCCGCCGGAACTTGCGTCCGCGCCAACTACTCACGCGGAACGCCTTTGAGAACGCGATCGCCGTGACGATGGCGATCGGCGGCTCGACCAATGCGGTGCTTCACCTCCTGGCCATCGCCCGTGCCGCCGGCGTGCCTCTCACCCTCGACGACTTCGAAGCGATCCGCGCCCGCGTCCCCGTGCTCTGCGATCTCAAACCGTCGGGGCGCTTTGTCACCGTCGACTTGCATCGCGCCGGTGGGATCCCTCAGGTCATGAAGATCTTGCTCGCCCATGGCGCGCTCCACGGCGACGCGTTGTCCATCACGGGGCAGACGCTGAGCGACGTCCTCCGCGATGTGCCCGCCGAGCCGCGCGCCGATCAGGAAGTCATCCGGCCATGGGACCGGCCGCTGTACCCGCAGGGGCACCTCATCATCCTGCGCGGCAACCTCGCGGCCGAAGGGGGAGTGGCCAAAGTCACCGGGGCCAAGATGTTGCGGATGACGGGCCCGGCGCGCGTGTTCGACTGCGAGGAGGACTGTTTGGACGCCATTCTCGCGGGCCGAGTCAAGCGCGGCGACGTCGTCGTGATCCGCTACGAAGGGCCGAAGGGCGGGCCCGGCATGCGCGAGATGCTGTCGCCCACCTCGGCGATCATCGGCGCCGGCCTCGGCGATTCGGTCGGTCTGATCACGGACGGGCGATTCTCGGGGGGGACCTATGGCCTCGTGGTCGGCCACGTCGCCCCGGAGGCGGCGGTCGGCGGGACGATCGCGCTCGTTGAAGAAGGCGATTCGATCACGATCGACGCGGAGCGACGGGTGCTGCAGCTCGACGTGCCGGACGACGAGGTCGCCCGGCGGCGGGCTGCGTGGAAGGCGCCCGCGCCGAAGTACACCGCGGGAGTGCTGTTCAAGTATGCGAAGCTGGTGTCGAGCGCGAGCGAGGGAGCGGTGACGGACGCTTAGGGCTTCGTTCCACCAAAGATGTCGCGCATCGCCTCTTCCAGAGCCCCCCTGAGTTCCTCGGCGGTCGCGCCCAGATGGTACGCCGCGACGGCGACCGGCCGCAACAATCCCACCAAGTTCTCGGGCCGCTTGCCGGTCGGGATGGGGTCGCGCGCGCGCGCGGCCACCCGCGTGCCCCGGGCCCCGTCGGTCACGACGACCCCGCGCCGTTCCAGCTCACTATACGCCCGCGCAACAGTCCCGGGCGCGATTTCGAGCTGGTCGGCCAAGCGGCGCACGGGGGGCAATCGAACACCGGGGCTCAGACGTCCCGTGGCCACCACTTCCTGAATCTGGGCGACGATCTGGTCGGTGATCGTTTGGTCAGACGAATCATCGATTCGCACCTTGAGGTCTGGGAACGCGGGTTCCGGCGGCAGTTCTGCCCCGAGGAGGTGCAGCGTCTCGGCTCGGGCCCGCTCCAGCGTCACCCCAAGGTTCATCAAGACCTGGGCCCCGATCCCCTTTTCCTCGGCCAGGACGCCGAGCAACAGGTGCTCCGTTCCCACATAGGAATGATTGAGCTCGCGTGCCTCGCTCATCGAGAGCTCGAGGATCTTCTTGGCACGGGACGTATAGGGAAGGTCTTGGCTCGCGGGGCCCCGGTTTGCAGCCTTGCCCTCCTTGACGGTTTTCTCGATCTGGTCCCTGACGTAGTCGAGGTCAGCGTCCAGATTCGTCAAGACGGCACAGGCCACACCCTCACCCTCACCAACGATCCCGAGCAGGATGTGCTCGGTTCCGACGAACTCATGATGGAGTCGCGCCGCCTCCTCCCGCGCCATCTGGAGGACTTTGCGCACGCGATCCGTGAAGTTGTAGCCGTTCAAAGCACCGCCGCCGATCCGGTTGGAATCTTGTATCACCGCAAGTGAACATTACTGGGGGCGTTGGCGATGTGTCAATGGGAGTGGTACAAGGAGGCCCTGCGGATCCGCCTTTCAGCTGCGCGAAGCTGGTGTCGAGCGCGAGCGAGGGGGCGATGACGGACGCGTAGTGGTTCCGATCGACCCATCTGCCACCCGCTCCGCGACCCGCTCCCCCATCTCCCGCGTCCCAATCGCCCGATCGCTCGCATCGGCGATGTCGCGGGTGCGGTAGCCCTCGGCCAACACAGCATGAATCGCCCGGTCGATCGCCGCCGCCGGCTCCGCGAGTCCCAGCCCGTGGCGTAACAACATCGCGGCGGAGGCGATCGCGCCCAACGGGTTCGCGATCCCCTGCCCCGCGATCGCCGGTGCCGATCCGTGGATCGGCTCGAACAATCCCGTCCCCGCCCCCAGCGACGCCGACGGAAGCAGGCCGAGTGAGCCCACCAGCACCGCCGCCTCGTCGCTCAGAATGTCGCCGAACATGTTCTCGGTGAGGATCACGTCGAACGCCGCGGGCTCGGCGATCAGCTTCATGGCGGCAAAGTCGACGTAGAGATGCTCCAGGCGCACGTCGGGATACTCGCGGCCGATGCGCGTGACCACGTCGCGCCACAGCTGCGACACCTCGAGTACGTTGGCCTTGTCCACCGATGTCACGAGACCACGCCGCGCGCGCGCGGCCTCGAAGGCGACCCGGGCGACGCGCTCGATCTCCGCCGCCGAGTACACCAACGTGTTGACGGCACGGTACTCGTCACGCGACCGCGGCTCGCCGTAGTACAGGCCCCCAGTCAACTCGCGCACGATCAGGAGATCGACGCCGTGGAGGCGCTCAGGCTTCAAGGGTGAGCGGCCGGCGAGCACCGCCGGCACGGTGACGGGACGCAGGTTCGCGTACACCCCGAGCAACGCGCGCAAGGCGAGGAGGCCCGCTTCGGGCCTCAGGTGACGGGGGAGGGGCGTCTGATCGAGCGAGGGATCACCCCCCACCGCACCAAGCAGCACGGCATCGGCGCTTTGCACGGCGGCACGTGTGCCGGCGGGCAGCGGGTCCCCCGCGCTCGCCACCGCGGCCGCGCCGATGGGATAGCGCGAGAGCGCGAGCTTCACGTCGAAATGCTCGCTCACCGCCGCGAGCACCCGCTCCGCCTCGGCGATGACCTCGGGGCCGATGCCGTCACCCGGCAGGACGGCGATCGTGAAGCGCGTCATGCCCGGCTCCGTTCGTAGGTGGTGATCCGCGACTCCTCGAGCAGCGTGCGTCCGATCTCGTCGAGCCCGCGGAGCAGCATCTCGCGCCGATAGGGCTCCATACTAAATGAAGAGCCGAAACCGGACTCGTCGGTGACACGCTGCGCCTCGAGATCGATCGTCAGACGGTAGCTGCCACGACCGCCCCGGCAGCGGCGAATCAGCTCGTCGATGCTATCCCCGGAGAGCCGCACGGGCGCGACGCCGTTCTGGCAGCAGTTGGCCGTGAAGATGTCCGCGAACGATGGCGCGACGATCGCCCGGAAGCCGTACTCGGCGAGCGCCCACACCGCATGCTCACGCGAAGAGCCGCAGCCGAAGTTCGCCCCGGTAATCAGGATCGTCGCATCTCGAGCCTCGGGCTGGTTCAGCTCGAACTCGGGGTTCGAGCGCCAGTCATGAAACAACGCGGGCCCAAAGCCGGTGCGCTCCACCCGCTTCAGGAACTGCTTGGGGATGATCTGATCGGTGTCGACGTTGGCTCGGGGCAACGCGGCGCACTTGCCGGTATGACGCACGAACGGTGTGAGCGTCATGCGCTCTCCATCTCCCATTCCCGCACATCGACGAGGCGGCCCGCCACCGCCGCGGCGGCGGCCATGGCCGGGCTCATGAGGTGCGTCCGGCCTCCGGCGCCCTGGCGCCCTTCGAAGTTCCGGTTCGAGGTCGACGCGCAGCGCTCGCCGCGCCGCAGCACGTCGGCGTTCATGCCGAGACAGAGCGAGCACCCGGCGTTGCGCCACTCGAAGCCCGCCTCCTGGAAGATCCGATCGAGCCCCTCACGCTCACCGTGCGCCTTGACCTGTTGCGACCCCGGGACCACCATCGCCCGCACGCCCGACGCTACTTTTCGCCCCCGCGCGATCCGCGCCGCGGCGCGCAGGTCCTCGATGCGCGCGTTGGTGCACGAGCCCACGAACACCCGCTCGATGGGGAGCCCCGCCAGCGGCGTACCGGGCGCGAGTGCCATGTAGGCGAGTGCGCGCTCGGCTGCTTGCCGCTCGTCGGCGGTCGGGAAGTCGGCGGGATTGGGGACGTATCCCGTGATGTCGGTGACCATACCGGGATTCGTGCCCCACGTGACCTGCGGCGCCACCGCGGCTGCGTCCACATCCACACGGCGATCGTAGGTAGCGCCCGGTTCACTGGGGAGCGTACGCCACGCCGCCACTGTGGGCCCCCACTCACGATTCCCGGGGGCACGCGGCCGCCCCTCGAGATACGCGAAGGTCGTCTCGTCGGGCGCGATCATCCCGGCGCGAGCCCCCGCTTCGATCGACATGTTGCACACCGTCATGCGCTCTTCCATGGAGAGCGCGCGGATGGCGTCGCCCGTGTACTCGAGCACGTGCCCGGTGGCCCCTGCCGTGCCGATCCGCCCGATCAAGGCGAGAATCAGGTCCTTGGCTGTGACGCCGGCGGAACGCCGGCCGGTGAACCGCGCCTCCATCGTGCGCGGCTTCGACAGGACCAGGCACTGCGTGGCGAGCACGTGTTCGACTTCGCTCGTGCCGATGCCCAGGGCGAACGCGCCGAATGCCCCGTGCGTCGACGTGTGCGAGTCGCCGCAGACCACTACCATCCCTGGCTGCGTGAGCCCCAGCTCGGGCCCGATCACGTGCACGATCCCCTGCCGGGGCGATGAGAGATCGAACAGCTCGACGCCGAAGGCTTGCGCATTCTGTGCCAGCGCATCGAGCTGCGTGGCGGCGATCGGGTCGTCCAGGGGTAGCGAGCGGTCGCCCGTGGGCACGTTGTGATCGACGGTCGCGACCGTGCGCTCCGGGCGCCGTACCCGGCGCCCCGCCTGCCGCAGGCCCTCGAACGCCTGCGGCGACGTCACCTCGTGTACGAGATGGAGATCGACGTACAAGAGCGCCGGGCCCTCCGGAAACCGGTGGACCACGTGGGACTCCCACACCTTGTCGAACAGGGTGCGAGGTGTCATGCCCGCATGGGCTTGGGATTCGGGGCTCGGGGCACGGGATGTAGGGGCGCAGCATGCTGCGCTCCTACACCACCCTGGGCCGCCTTGCCCTCTTCGGTCCACGGCATCATCGCCCGCAACTTGGCCCCGACCTTCTCGATCGGGTGTTCCGCCGCGCCACGGCGGAACTCGGCGAAGCGCCGCGCGCCGCCACGCGTCTCCGCGATCCACTCGCGCGCGAAGGCGCCGCTCTGGATCTCCTCGAGGAGCTTCTGCATCTCGGCCTTCACCTGGTCGTTCACGATCCGCGGGCCGCGCGTGTAGTCGCCGTACTCCGCGGTGTCGCTGATCGAGTAGCGCATGAACTTCATTCCGCCACGATACATCAAGTCCACGATGAGCTTCAGCTCATGGAGGCACTCGAAGTAGGCGATCTCCGGCGCGTATCCCGCGGCGGTGAGCGTTTCGAAGCCAGCTTGCACGAGCGCCGAGACTCCGCCGCACAAGACAGCCTGCTCGCCGAACAGATCGGTTTCTGTCTCTTCGCGGAACGTGGTCTCGAGCACGCCCGCGCGGGTGCACCCGATCCCTGCGGCGTAGGCGAGCGCGTTTGCCAGCGCCTGCCCGCTCGGGTTCTGGTGCACCGCCACCAACCCCGGCACGCCGCGGCCCGCCTGGAACTCGCTGCGCACCAGGTGGCCGGGCGACTTGGGAGCGATCATGGCGACGTCCACGTCGCCCGGGGGCACGATCTCCTTGAAGTGCACGTTGAATCCGTGCGCGAACAAGAGCGTCTTGCCGGCCGTGAGAGCGCCCGCGACGCTCGCCTCGTAGACGGCGCGCCCTTCCTGGTCGGGGACGAGCATCATAATGATGTCGGCGGCGCGGGCGGCCTCGGCGACGGGGCGCACGTCGAGCCCCTCGGCCTTGGCGCGTTGCCATGAGGCGCCGCCTTCCCGCAGCCCCACGATCACCCGGGCCTTCGAGTCCCGCAGATTCAGGGCGTGGGCGTGTCCCTGACTGCCATATCCGATGACCGCGATGACCTTGCCCCGCAGACGGGCGGGATCGGCGTCGGCGTCGTAGAAGACGCGCACTTCGGGCGAGCTCATGGCTACTCCTCGGTTGAAATCCTGTGCCGTGGTGACGTCGACGGCGCGTACGCCGGCGACCTTGTGGAGCTGCTGGACGACGCGGTCGGCCGTGGCCGCGTCGGTTTCGAGAACGAATGTCATACGCGCTGCGCCCGCCGCACCCGGGCTGGGGCTCACGGCAAACTGGGTGACGGCCACGTTCCGGCGGCGCAACACGCCAACCGCGCGGTTCAGGGTCAACAGCGAGTCGTCGAGCAAGACGTCTACGACGTGAGACGTCGTCACACCGCCGCCTCGATCGGTTCGGAGAGCGAGCCGCCAGGCGGGATCATGGGGAACACGTTCGCCTCCTGCTCGATGACGAACTCGATCAGGGCCGGCCCGGGGTCGGCGTTCGCTCGACCCACAACCGCGGCGAGATCGCTCGCATCGCGCACGCGGTAGCCCGGAATGCCGTAGGCGGCGGCGAGCTTCACGTAGTCGGGACTCCAGATGGGCGTGCACGAGTAGCGCTTGCCGTGGAAGAATTGCTGCCACTGGCGCACCATGCCGAGGTAGCCGTTGTTGAACACGGCCAGCTTCACCGTCAGCCCTTCCTGCACCATCGTGGCCATCTCGGCCATGTTCATCTGAAAGCCGCCGTCGCCCGAGATGGCCCACACGGGCTCCCCCGGCCGCGCGAGGTGCACGCCCATGGCGGCGGGCACCGCGAAACCCATCGTGCCGAGGCCGCCCGACGTGATGTGGGTGTTGGGCCGCCGGTACGGGAACAACTTCGCGACCCACATCTGGTGCTGACCCACGTCGGTGACGATGGTGCACCTCCCGTCCGTCGCGTCGCGGATCGCCAGGAGGATCGCCTCAGGCGACATGCCGCCGCGGAAGGTGGCGTCGGGCGGCCGGCGATGGGCCTCGATATCCGCGCGCCAAGCGTCGCAACCGCGGGCCGCGATCCTGGCGACGAGCTGGCGCGTGACCGCCTTCGCGTCCCCCACAATGCCGATGGCGGCCGGCACGTTGCGGCCGATCTCCGAACGATCGAGGTCGATGTGCACGATCTGCGCCCGCGGCGCGAACGCCGCGAGGTTGCCCGTCACGCGATCGTCGAACCGCAATCCAATGGCCACGATCACGTCGGCGCGCTGGATGGCACGGTTCACGTGTACCTCCCCGTGCATCCCCGGCATGCCGAGGTGCAGCGGGTGACCCTCGGGGAAGGCGCTGATGCCGAGCAGCGTCGTGATGACGGGCATGCCGGTCTTCTCGGCGAGGGCGCGCACTTCGTCGTAGGCGTTCGCGATGATCACGCCGTGCCCCACCATCAGCAGGGGCCGCTGTGCGGCGGCGATGAGGTCGGCGGCGCGGCGGATCCCATCTTCCAGAATTCCCGGGCTGTCGCCCGGGGTCAGCGACTGACCCCGCGCGGAAGCGCGGGGTTCGGCCTTTTGGTTCTGCACGTCCTTCGGGATGTCGACCAGCACCGGGCCCGGGCGGCCGTGCAGGGCGACGGCGATCGCCTCCGTCACCACATCGGCGATGTCGGCCGCGTCTTGCACGAGGTAGCTCTGCTTGGTGATCGGCAGCGTGATGCCGATGATGTCGGTCTCCTGGAACGCGTCCCGTCCGATCATCGGGCGCGACACCTGGCCGGTGATGGCCACCACCGGCGAGCTGTCCATGGACGCCGTGGCGAGCCCGGTGACGAGGTTCGTCGCACCGGGGCCGGACGTGGCGACGCAGACGCCGACTCGGCCACTGGCGCGCGCGTAGCCGTCCGCGGCGTGCGCCGCCGCCTGCTCGTGCCGCACGAGGACGTGGCGCAGCTGCGGGAACTCGGGCAGCGCGTGGTAGAACGGCATGATCGCCCCACCAGGGTAGCCAAAGAGCACGTCGACCCCCGCGTCCACGAGGGTACGGCAGAGGATGTGCGCGCCGCTCAAGGATTCGCTCATCGCGTCAGACTCCCCAGTAATAGGCGGCGTTCAGGGATTGATCCTCGAGCGCGTCGGCATGACTCGCTTTATTGAGAGCGTGCACCAGCGCCCGGGTGCTGGCCTCGACGATGTCGGTCGATGCGCCGTGGCCAGAAAGCGTTTTCCCATCGACGCGCACCTGCACCAGTACCTGCCCGAGGCTGTCGCGCCCCGGGGTCACCGACTGGACAGTCAGATTCAGCACCTCGATCTCGCGACCGACGATCGCTCCCACGGCGGCAAACGCCGCGGCGATCGGCCCGTTGCCGGTGCCGGTGGCGCGCCGCTCGGCAGGTTTGCCCCATGGGCCCGCGAGCGCGACCTCGGCCGTCGCTGTCACAGTGCCGCAGCGCACCTCCAGGGTCCCTAACCGATACGCCTCCGGCGCGTCGTGAAACCGGCCGTGCAGCAGTGCAAGCAAGTCTTCGTCGAGAATCTCGCGCTTCTTGTCCGCCAGCGCGGTGAACGCCTCGTACAGCCCGTCGAGCGTCGCCTCGTCCGGCTCATAGCCCAGCTGCTGATAGCGCCGCTCCAGCGCATGGCGACCCGAGTGCTTGCCGAGCACCAGGGTAGAGCGCGGCACGCCGACCTCTTCCGGCCGGATGATTTCGTAGGTGAGGCCGTTCTGGATCATGCCGTGTTGATGGATTCCCGCCTCGTGGGCAAAGGCATTCCGTCCCACGACCGCCTTGTTCGGCTGGGGGAAGATCCCGGTCACGTGCGACAGCAGTTGGCTCGTTCGGAACAACTCCGGCGTGCGCACGCGACAGCGGAACGCCACGGCCTGGGGGCGGACGCGGCCCGCGACGACGATCTCTTCGAGTGCGGCGTTGCCCGCTCGCTCGCCGATCCCGTTGATCGTGCACTCGACCTGTCCGGCACCCGCTTCGATGGCCGCGAGCGAGTTGGCGACGGCAAGGCCCAGGTCGTCGTGGCAGTGGGCGCTGAAGACGACGCCGCCCGTGCCGTTGCCTGGTGCACGCGCGCGGACGGCGCGGAACATGGCGCCGTACTCGGCCGGTGTGGCGTAGCCCACCGTGTCGGGGAGGTTGATCGTCGTGGCGCCCGCCTCGATCGCGGCTTCCACCACGGAGCACAGGAAGTCGAGATCGGTGCGCGTGGCGTCTTCCGCGGAGAACTCGACGTCGTCGGTGAAGCCCTTGGCGCGCCGCACCCCCGCGCGCGCACGCTCGATGCACTGCTCGCGCGTGAGCCGCAGCTTGTGCTCGAGATGCAGATCGGATGTCGCGATAAAGACGTGGATCCGTCCAGATGCCGCTGGCCGCAGTGCTTCTCCGGCTCGATCGATGTCCCGGTCGTGACAGCGGGCCAGGGCCGCGATCACCGGGCGCCGCACGGCTTCCGCGATGGCACGGACACCGCTGAAGTCACCCTCCGAAGCGCTGGGGAATCCGGCCTCGATGACGTCTACACCCAGCCGGTCGAGCTGGCGCGCCAGTCGCAGTTTGGCATCCGGTGTCATGGAGTTGCCTGGCGCCTGTTCGCCGTCCCGCAGCGTGGTGTCGAAGATGACGACGTCTCGTGACATGTGACTCCCCCTTCAGGTGAAAAAAAATCCGCGAACCTTTGCGGTCCGCGGCGTTGGATTCGCGCTACTGCTGCTGCTATTCGATCATTGCACTCTTGCGCGCGCCGGGGACCCCCTGCTGAGCGACAGACTCAGCAGCAGGACCAGCAGGCTAAGGACGAGGGTCAGCGCGAAGAGCAGCACGAGAGAGAGGGTAGCACCGGCTCCCCGGGTCTGTCAAGGCGCCCCAACGATGCCTGAAACGCGGCGTACACCGCTTCGGACCACCACCCCTTGCACCGTGCGATCTCGGCCACGGCGGCTTCGTGCGGCAGCGCTGGGCGGTAGGAGCGCGTCGTGGTGAGGGCGTCGTACACATCCACGATACCGACGATCTGCGCGGCGACGGGGATGTCGTCGCCACGCAGGCGGTCGGGATACCCGCTCCCGTCGTACTTCTCGTGGTGCCAGCGGATGATGGGTTTCAGATCCCAGGGAAACTCGACCGATTCGAGCAGCTCGATGCCCCAGATCGGGTGCATCTGGACGACCTCGAACTCGTCGTGGGTGAGCGGACCGGGTTTGGTGAGGGTCTCGTGCGGCACCCGCGTCTTGCCGACGTCGTGCAGGTACGCCCCCAAACGGATCGTGGTCTGGGCGTGGTCATCGAGCCGCAGCGCCTGCGCGACCGCGAGCGCGTAGCGCGCCACGCGTTCGCAATGCCCGAAGGTGTAGCTATCGCTCGATTCGATCGACTGGCCCCACTCGCTGACGAGCGTCAGATACGTCGCCTCGAGCTCGGCCACTTTGCCGTCGACGTAGACGAGATCGCCGCGCGCATCGAGGCGACTGAAGAGCGCGTGGGCTTCGCTCAGCAGCATCAGCGCGTCTTGGTTGCGCGCCATCCCCTGGTACAGGACGGCGAGCTCGCGCCGTGCCGCCGCCTCGTTCAGAGCGGAGCCGGTGTCGACGGAAAGGTCGATCGCCGAGCGCAGCCGCGCTTCGGCGAGGGCGGGCCGCCCCGTCTCGCGGTACACCATACCGATGACCCGGTACGCCTGCGCCCGCAGCACGCCGTCGTCGACCAGGTCTAACCGGCCCAGCGCATCCTCGGCGCTGCGCCTCGCCGCCTGATACCGCCCGCGCGCGACGAACACCTCGGCGTGGTTCAGCAGACACAACGCTTGCAGGTATCCGTCATTCGCCCGGACAGCGGTGGCGTAGCTCCGAGCGAAATACCGGTCGGCTTCGTCGAGCAGCTGTCGCTGGGCGCTCACCATCCCGAGGTTGTGGTACGCGATCGCGCAACCGTACTCGTCGCCGCAGCTCTCATACGCCTCGAGCGAGCGCGAGTAGCACGCCACGGCGTCCTCGAGGTCACCCTGGATGCTCGCGAGGATCCCCATGTTCTGCTCGATCCGCGCCCGCAGCTCGCGGCTCGCGCCGCCCAGCTCCACCGCGCGCTGGAAGTGGCCGCGGGCGTCGGCGATCGTCCCGGCCTCGAGATCGATACCGCCGAGCGTGTTTAGGGCTTCAGCGGCGAGAACGTCGTTGCCGGCCGCCCGGGCGACCGTGAAGCTTCGATGGCAGAGGAGCCGCGCCTTTCCTGATTCGTTGCAGCGGTGCCGGACGATGGCGAGGCGCCGCAGCGCCTCCGCAAGCACCGCATGCTCCCCCGTGCCTTCCGCGCCCTCCGCGCCGAGGACGGCCGCCTCGTAGCCGGCCGCGGCTGCCGCGAGACTCCCCGTCCGCTCCCGCGCACGGGCATCATGCAGCAGGTCCGCCGCGGTCACGCGCCCGGGAGCCGGGGATTCAACGTCTGACTCTTGGGTAGCGGAGGCGGCACGTATGGGACGCCCGTGTCCCGTTCGGCCGCGAGATCCCTGACCAGGGCGTCGAGCTGCTCGGCCTCCACTTTTGCTCCCAGGCGATCCAGGGTCGCTCGGGCGGCCTGGGCCGCCTCTATGGCGCCGGCGTTCTCTCCCTCGCGCGCCAGCAAGTATGCGAGATCGCGCTGCGCCGTAGCGACGAGTAGCGGCCGTTCGTGCTTGGTCGCGCGGGCGATCACCTCGTGGAACATGGCCTCCGCTTCGCGCTTCTGGCCCGATCTGCCGAGGGCCACCGCGAGGATCCGCAGGTCCTCGGTTTCGCGCACGGCGTCCTTCAAGTCCCGATGCATCACCACCGCGCGTTTGGCTTCCCGGATAGCGATCTCGGGCTCACCGCGGAGCACCTGGATCTCCGCCCGTCCCGAGAGGGCCTGGGCCTTGAGCTGCTGGTCTCCCAGCCGATCAGCTTCCCGCACTGCCGCGTCGGCGGCCTGCATCGCGTCGTCGAGACTCCCCTGCTCGCGGTACGTGATCCCGAGGTTGTGCTGCGCCTCGGCAATCCCTCGCGCGTAGTTGGCCTTCTGGTACGCCCCGATCGCGCGGGTGTACGCCCCGACCGCCCTCCCGTAGTCCCCCTGCATGTTCGCGATGATGCCGAGGTTATTGGCGCATCGGCCGAGCGTGGCCATGTCGTTGTCTTGCAGGGCCTCTTCCTGTGCCCGTGTGAAGAATTCGATGGCCTCTCCGATACCGCCCCGCTCCAGCGCGATGGCGCCGCAGACGTTGAGCCCACGCACCTCAAGCTTCCGATCCCCCAGCACTCGTGCCCGCGACAGCGCCACTCGGACCCACTGCTGACCAACGCCCAGGGACCCCAGCCGGCTGTGCCCGATCCCGGAGAGCAGGGCGAGCATCGGAGACTCCTCGAGCTCGTCCTGAGTCCGTCCGCTGAGGTAGGCGACGAGCTCGGTGTAGTCTCCGGCATCGGCCAGCGCCTGCGCCGCGTGCAGCGGCGCGAGCGAGCGGCCCAGCTCGGCGGCGAAGTCGCCGTCCCACTCCTGGCTCGCGAGGTTGCGGATTTCCGCCTCGGCTCCCAGCCGGGCGAAGATGCCCTGCGCCGTGCGCGCGGCCACCTGCGCTTCGGCGTTGCGACCGGTCCGCCGCAGTACCAGGGCGAGATCGCGCGTCGCCTCGGCGAGGAGCTGGGGCCGCCGGTGCCCGTCGGCCTGCGTGATCACGTCGCGCAACGCGAGCTCGGCCGCGGCCGCCTCACCCTCGGCCGCGAGCACCATCGCCACCGTGCGGAGGTCCTCGGCCTCGTCGGCCGGGTCGGGCACGTTACTACGGATCTCTCTGACTCGGTCAAGCTCCCCGCGCGCCAGCTGCAGCTCGCCGCGCACCACACGAATCTCGGCGCGCCCGCGGAGCGCCAACGCCCACAACGTGTGGTCGCCGGAGGCCTGCGCCTCCGCGACCGCCCGATCGGCTTCGATCAGGGCGCGGTCGAACTCGCCCTGCTCGCGGTAGGTAATCCCGAGGTTGTGGTGGCACTGCGCGACCCCCTGGCGCCACGCCGCCCGGTCGAAGGCCGCGCGCGCGATCTCCCACGACGCGATCGCTTCCGCGTGCCGCCCCCGCAGGTGACTGATGATCCCCAGGTTGGTCGAGCAGCGGCCGGCCGTGGCGACGTCCGAGTCCCGGGCCGCGACCATCAGGCCGCGCGTGCAGAAGTCCGCCGCCTCGTCGATGCGCCCGCCCACGAGCGCGACGGCGCCGCGCGCGTTGAGGGCGCGACCCTCGATGGCCTGCTCGTTGCGTTTGCGCGCCTGCTCCAGCGCCACCTCGAGCCAGCGCCGTCCCTCATCGTGGCGACCCAGCCGCGCGTGCGCTGTCCCGTACAGCAACGCGAGGCTCGGCGACGCCTCGATCTCGTTGCCGTCGCGCGCGCCGAGGTACGCGACGAGTTCGGCGTGGTGGCCGGCCGCGGCGAGCTGCCGGGCCTTTTCGATTGCGATTGTCGACGTGTCCATAGCATGAGTCTCCCGCCTGCAGGATGCGCTACCAGGCCACCGCGTACTGAGAGAAGTGAAAGATCGGGCCCGAGACGGTGAGCTGCGTCGGGTCGGACTTGGACCACTGCTTGAGCCAGACCTTGCCGTGATACCAGAAGGCGAGCTGGTCCCGTAACGCCTCGTCGGTGGCGTCTACGATCCCGTCCTCGTTCAGGTCCGGATTTGCATTCTTGTACCAGATCGCCAGCAGCGCCGGCGACGAGGTGGAGAACAGCAATCCGGAGGGCTGGAAGTCCACCTTGAAGAGGACGGTATCGATCGTCATCGTGATGAGGACCGAGTCGCCTCTCGGCAGTGGCGCGCCGCCGGCACCCGCCGCCAGGCCGTTCATGGGGATCTTGAACCGCAGGAACTGATCGGGGAACCACTGACCCGGGGCGCGGCGGTAGTTCACAAAGATCGTCGTCTGCCTGCCCCGGACGGCCCAGAACGACATGCGATACGTCTGCAGCCGGGGCGCGGTCACCGCCTGCCGAATGATGTGCGTACCCAGGGGACTCACCACGTCCGCAACGGACGTCTGGAGGCCCGTGGGAGACGGGCCGGCTTGGTCCAGGCATCCCGCAGCGACCAGGGCGAGCGTCAGAGGGATTAGATAACGGCGAGCAAGCATGGGGCGCTCTCTGTGCATGTGAGTCCTACCAGGCGACGGCGTACTGCGAGAAGTGATGGAGCACGCCGTAGACATACTGATTTCCTTGACTCCAGGACCTGCGTCTGACTTGGAAATACGTTTCCAGATATCCGAGAATGCCCAGCGAGTCCGAGACCTGTGCGATCCGCAGCGTGTCCGCCGTCGGTACGCCGCAGTCTTTGTACGTCGTGTAGAGAATCGCCGAGCGTCCGGCACCGTTGGTCCGGAATTGCAGGCCGTCGGGCTGGAAGCGAACCCATCTCACGCTGTCGGCCGGCGCCACGGCGGTGATCCTCACCGTGTCGGCGAGCGCCATCGTATCGACCCACAGGAAATGGTGGCCGACCGCGATCAGCCCGCCCGCGGGCCCGATCACCTGGGTGACGGAGTCGTAGGTCTGCGCGCACGGGACGAGGCCCGCGCCCGCGGATTTCACGACGCCGTCGAAAGACGGGACGCCGACCGGCGATGAGTCCGCGCAGCTCGACGCCGCTGCGATGGCACCGGCGACCAGCGCCAGGGAGAACCGCCGAGCCACAGTGGTCGTCCTCACGGTGGCTACCACGCCACGGCGTAGTTGGAGAAGTGACGCAGCGCCCCGAAGGCCCAGTACGGCGTCCAGCCCGTCGAGTCCGTCCTGAACCTCATGACAATCAACGAGTCCACAGCGGGAGCCGGCGACGCCAGGTACTCCACGACCGTCAGCGCATCGGTCACGTTCGCGATTCGGGGGAGGGCGTTATGGCGGAGCGTGCAGTTGTCCAAGGTGGTCGCCATGACCGCGCCGAGGCCGTGCGTCCCGGTCTTGAAGACGAGGCCCTCGGGCCGAAGACGAACCCGGCGTACCGTGTCCGACGGCGCCACGGCGGTGATCGTCACCGGGGCGCTGAGCGCCAGCGAATCGACCCACAGCACGTTGGCACCGACGACGAACCATCCCCCCGCGGGTCCGATCACCCGACTGACGGAGTCGTAGGGGAGCTTACCGCACGCGACCAGACTGGTGCCGGTGGGTTTGACTTTCCCCGCCAGGAGGCCGGGCGTCCCCAAGTCAGCACCCGTGGGTGACGGGTCGCTGCAGCTCGCCCCTAACAGCACGAGCGGGATCAACCACCGGCGGGCCAAAGTGCGAGTCGAGGTCATTGGGTTCCTACCACGCCACGGCGTATTGAGAGAAATGACGCAGCACCCCGGCGACATATTGATTCCCCTTACTCCCGGGGTTCTTCCTGACCCGGATCCACAGGGAGTCGGGCTGGGCCAGATAGCGAATGACGCGCAGGGAGTCGGTGACCTGGGCAATCCTGAGCGTGTCGACCGTCGGCAGGCCGCAGTCGCTGAAGCTCGTATAGAGCAGCGCCGACCATCCGGCACCGTTGGTCTCGAATTGAAGGCCGTCGGGCTGGAAGCGGACCCACCGCACCGTGTCCGCCGGCGCCACGGCGGTGATGCTCACCGTGTCGGCCAGCGCCATCGTATCGACCCACAAGAAGTGGTGGCCGACGGCGATGAGCCCGCCCGCCGGTCCGATCACTTGGGTCACGGAGTCGTAGGTCTGCGTACACGCGACGAGACCGCGGCGCTTGGTCGACGGCGAGTTGGCCCACCTGCCTCCCCTCTGGAAGGCGGGCACACCCGTGGGCGAGGGATCCGCACAGCTCACGGCAACGGCGAGCGCGGCGAGCAACGCGAGCGGGATCAGGGCGCGGCGTAAGGACATGCTATCCTCGGAGTGCATGCTGGGTTACCAAGCCACGGCGTAGTTCGAAAAATGATGCAGCTGCCCCACGACCCGTCGGTGGCTCCCCTTGTGCCCCTTCTGGAAATGGGGGGACAGCATGGACTCGCCGGAGGTCAGAAACTCGATGACGGCGAAGGCATTGCTAACGAGCGCGATCCGGGGCGTGACGGCATTGGGGACGCGGCAGTTGTCGTATGTCGCCACGAGGAGCGCCGTCGCCTGGAAGCGAAGGCCTGCCGGCTGAAAGCGAATCATGGCCACGGTGTCCGACGGCGCGACCGCCGTGATGGTCACCGGTGCGCGCAGCGCCCCGCGCGGCACGATCAGCCAATTGCGCCCGACCTCGATTTCTCCGCCTTGAGGTCCGATCGTCTGGGTGACGGAGTCGTAGGGGAGGGGCCGGCAGGCGACCAGGGAGTCGTCGTCTTGCTCGCCGTCAACCGTGGTATCGCTCGGCTCGCCGTCGTCGCCGTCGTCGCCGTCGTCAGAGCGACTGTGGAAGGTGGGGGTCCCGGCGGGCGTGAGCCCCGCGAGGCCGACCGGGGATGAGTCCCGGCAGCTCATGACCACGACCGTCGCACCTACGAGCAGGACGATCGGAAGAAAGGAACGGCGAACCGACATGCGATCTCCGGAGAGCGTTGCCCGTTGTCAAGGCAGGAACCGTTCCGGCTCGCCCCAGCTTGGTGTCGTCTATCTAACTCGTTGATCCGTGGGGAAGTATGGCGGGACCGCGATTTACAGCGCCGTGCTACAAGGGCCGTTTCGTCCTTCCACGTGGGACGATCCGACCCACCGCGCTCAGTACCCTTCGTCCGAATCCGACGCCACGACAGCGCCGCCGCTCAAGAGGCGCCGCAGCCGGCGCGGAGAGATCGACAGCCGGCGGGCGGACTCCTTGCGATTTCCCCCGCACATTCTCACCGTGGCGCGGACGGCGGCGGCAGTGATCTGGTCCAGCGGCGCTGGAAACGGGATCGGTAAGTCCTGCGCGCCCAGCGCGTTGGCCATGGGCAGGAACTCCTCGGCCCAGAACTCGCCGGGAGGGGACAGCAGCAGCGCCCGTTCCACGGCGTTTTTCAGCTCCCGGACGTTGCCGGGCCACGGATGGGCACGCAGCCGGCGGCTCACCTCGGGGGTCAGGGCCGGTAGTGGCAGACCGTGCTCGCCGGCGAGGCGCTCGAGCAGCGCCCGCGCGACGACCATCAGGTCATCGCCCCGCTCCCGCAGGGGCGGGAGCCTGAGCACGACGGTGCTCAGGCGGAAGAAGAGATCTTCGCGGAAGGCGCCTTCCCGCACACGATCGGCGAGGTGATCGTTGGCGGCGGCGAGGATGCGTAGATCGACGGCCCGCGACTTGATGCCGCCGACCCGGCGGATCTCCTTGTCCTCCAGCACGCGCAGCAGCTTGGCTTGCACGCCGAGCGGCAGGTCGCCGATCTCGTCGAGGAACAGGGTACCGGTGTCCGCCACCTCGAACAACCCCGGCTTGGCCGCATGGGCGTCCGTGAACGAGCCCCGCTCGTGACCGAACAACTCCGACTCGAGAAGGTGCTCGGGCAGTGCGGAGCAGTTGACGGCGACGAACGGGGCCGCGTGGCGCGGCCCACCGCTATGGATGGCCCGCGCGAGGAGCTCCTTGCCGGTCCCCGTCTCGCCGACGATCAGCGCGCTGGCGGTGCGGTGCGGCAAAAGGCAGGCGGCGCGCGCCAACTCCTTCTTGAGGACGGAGCTCTCGCCGACGATCGCGGCGAAGGGGTCCGCATGACCGTTCGATCCCGCCGCGGCGCGCGCGCGACCGGCGGTGACCGCGGCGGCCACCGCGTTCCGGAACGGGTCGACGTCGTCCGGCAGGGAGAAGTAGTAGCTGGCACCGCGAAGGACGGCCTGCATAGCCGTGCGACGTCCGGGATCCGTTCCGACCACGAATGCCGGCATGCCCGGCGGGACGCGGTGGCTCTCGAGCCACTTGATCGCGTCACGCTCCGCGCCCCCTGCGCCGACGATGATGGCCACGGTCTCGGGCCCGGTCGTGGCGGCTTTCACCGGGTCGACGAGGTCGATGGCCACACCCAAGTCCTCGGCCAGATCGTTCCAGAACTCGCCGAACGCTGCGGAGATCACGACCACACTAAGTCGCGACACGACCCAACCTACCTCTCGGGCACGAAGAGCTGGGGGGCGGATGGAGCTGCTGAACTGCGCAAGATGCACGCGGCCATGCCGCAGTGCCGTGACAATTGTCACACGACCACTCCGAGGAGAACGTACCAGCGTGGTATATCACGTTGCCACACGGGTTTGAGGCGGTAGCACACCGCTCCTCGCGTTACGTGGTCTGGGCCGGGGGGCTCTTTAAGCATCGAAACAGCGCGCGTTACTGCCGGCACGGATGTGACGGTCATCGTTCCCGCCTATAACGAGGCGGCGAGCGTGGCCGACACGATTCGAAGTCTCCAGGCCCAGACGGCTCCCGCACGCCAGATCCTCGTCGTGGACGACTGCTCCACCGACGGGACCGGCGCGGTGGCCGCTGCCCTGGGAGTCACCGTGGTGCGTCCGGCGGCCAACACCGGCTCCAAAGCGGGGGCTCAGACCTTCGCGCTGCGATTCGTTCGCACGCCTCTTACACTCGCCCTCGACGCGGACACGGTGCTCGCACGCGACGGAATCGAGCGCCTCCTGCCGGCGTTCGACCGGCCGGCGGTCGCCGCCGCGTGCGGGTTCGTCCTGCCCCAACGCGTCCGTAGCATCTGGGAGCGCGGGCGTTACATCGAGTACCTCTTTGCGTTCACGTTCTACAAGCAGCTCCAGGAGTACTACGGGAAGCCCCTCATCTCTTCCGGCTGTTTCTCGATGTACCGCACCGAGCTGCTTCGCTCCCTCGGGGGGTGGTCGGACCGCACCCTCGCCGAGGACATGGACCTGACGTGGAGCCTCTACCAAGCCGGTCATGACGTGCGGTTCATGCCCGACGCGGTGTGCTACCCGATCGAGCCGAGGACCTTCCGGCTGATGCGGACCCAGCTGCGGCGCTGGTCGCACGGGTTCATTCAGAACGTGAAGCTCCATTGGCGCGGCGTGCTCACGGTGCCCTACCTCCGGTCAGCCGTGGCCGTGGCACTATGGGACGCCACCGTCGCGGCGGGGCTGTATCTCGTCATCCTGCCGATCCTCGCGGTGCTGCTGGCGAACCCTTGGGTGCTGCTCGGCTACGTCATCGACGTCCCCGCGGTGCTGGTCCCCGTTATCGCCGGGGCCGCGCGGCGCCGGGAGATCGGACGGGCGCTCGCGAGCGTACCCGCCTTCTTCGTACTGCGGACCGTGAACGCACTCTTTTTTCTGCGGGCGGCCATCGCCGAGTTAGTCTTCGGCCGCTCGCTGCGCGTATACGAGAAAGGTCACTGAAGATGACGGCGGGACTTCCCGGGACCGGGATCGGCGGATTGTTCTACGTGGCGAGCGCGCTCGCGATGCCGCTGCGCGAAGCCTATCGCCGAGTCACACGGCGCGGGCCACGCACGCGCTGGCGGTTCGTCGCCGGGCAGGCGGGACTGGCCGTGGCAATCGTCGCGGCCATGTGGGGGGCGGGCTGGCTGTTGGGGCCCGCGCTCCACGCCGTTCGTCCCCTGTGGACGATCGGCGGTGCGCCCGCGTCCAATGTGCTGCGCACGGCGACGGTGGCCCTCACCGTAGGGACGCTCGTCGTCGTACTCGGCGGCGTCGAGGTGCTGCGGCTCTTAGTCGTGTGGAGCGCGCGGCGGCGGCGCCGCGCGATCACCCTCCTCGCCGTCGGCATGGCGCTGCTGGCGGGACGCGCTGCCGCGCAGAGCACCATTTCAGGACAGGTGACCGGCAGCAGAGACTCGGACGGCAACGTCACGTTCCGTGTAGGCACGACGGTCGACCTCGCCGCCTCCGGCACCACGCGCTTCGGGCTTACCGCAGGCCACGCGCGCGTGACGGATGGCCTGAGCGTCGCGGGGCTCGATGAAATCGCATTGCGCGGGGGGTGGCGGCCCCGAAAAGGATCGAGCGTCGATGCATCGGCGGGACTCGTGCGGACGGCGGCGAGACTTGCCCCGAGCGGACAGGTGCGCGTCCGCTGGCGCAGCCTCGACCTCCGGGCGCGGCGCGGGATTCTCGACGGCACGCCCCAGCTCGTCGCGAACCGAGTCGCGCGCTCGGAGCTGGGTGGCGTGCTGACCGTGCCCTTGGCAGGGCCGCTCAGGATCCGCGGCATCGGACGGGCCACCGCGCTGCAAGACTCCCTCGGGTCGAACTCGCGGACCATGCTCGGCGGTGCGGTGGTACTCGCTGTGCTGCCGGGAGGCGAAGTGTCGGGGCAGTACAGCGAACTTCGATACGCGCACGCGAGCACGGCCGGGTACTTCGCTCCGCGGCTCGTCCAGTTGATCCAAGCGGGATCGTACGTGGAAGTGGAGACCGCGCGGGAGCTCACACTCGCGCTCGATATGGGCGCGGGGGTGGGACGCGTCGCCGCACAGGGAGCGCCGCTCGGACCGTGGCGCCCCGCGCTGCGCGGCTGGGCCATGGTCGGAGTGCCGCTCGTGGGTCGGACCCAATTGTGGCTCGAGGTCGAGGCCGAAGACTCGCCCGGCGCCGGCGAAGTCGCCACCAGCCCTTCGTGGCGCTATCTCTCCACCGCGCTCTCGCTGCGGTGCCCGCTGCCTTAGCCGATCAGCGGCTCAGCCAATAGGACATCTTCACGAGGAAGGTGTTTTCGGGGTGCTGGTCGAAGAGCCGGCGGAAGTCCCGGGGCATCGTACGCGTCACGTCCAGATCGCTTTGATCCACCCGCCCCTGACTCCAGACCACGAACAGCGTCGACCCGGGCCGATACTCCCACCGCAGCACGAGATTCGAGTTGAAGGCCTTGAAGTTCACGAGACCCGCTGGAGCCGCGTACGGCGCGAACCGGTCCTGATACCGCTCGGCGCGTGCGCTCGTCAACTCGCGGACATTGGAGAACGGCCCCTTGCTCACGAACGGGGACGCGTACGCCTGCACGGTGAGGGTCGGACTCGCCGTGTAGTCCACTCGGAAGTTTATCGACGCGGTTTTCTGATCGAGGTGCGCGAACAGGTAATGCGTCGTGCCCCCCGCGGTATCGGTGCCGACGAACTGCCAGTCGTTGATGTCATGTGAGAGGCTGAGGCCGAGCGATGCCCGGAACTGCGTCGACACGCGCAGGTCGAAGCTCGGATTCACGTTGAAGCTCGTCGAACGGCCGCCGTCCCCACGGAAGAGATTGAAGAACAGGTAGGGAATGACGGGGCGGCGCTGGTCGCCCTCGAAACCGAACCACGGGGCGAGGTAACGGTCCGTGCGAACCGCGGGCCCGCCGCGAGCCACGCGGTCGTCGAACGTACCGCCGAGCTGGCCGACCGTACCTCCGAAGTGCACCCAGTACCGATTGGTGAGCTGGAAGTGCGCGTTCGTATTCGCCGCGCGCTCCGTGGGGAGCCCTTCCGTGGTCCAGAACTGCCACCAGTTGAAATTCCAGAATCCCTGCATGAAGACCTTGGTCGGCTTGGTGAAGTTCATGGCGCCCCAGGTGTTCCAGCTCTGCTGGTCGGCGCGGCGCAGGAAGCCGAAGTCATTCGCCTCGAACCCCGGGGACCGGCGCAGGTAGCTCGTTTCGAACCGGATGAACCCTGCCGTCTTCCCAAACAGGATCTCCTCGGCATCGCCCGTCAGGCTCGTGCGCGTAGTGTCGAGGGCTAGTTGGTCGTCGGGCCGCTGGTAGAGGTGCACCGAGCTGCGCTGCGTCCTGGCGATCACCGCGGGTGTGCCGGCGACGCGGCTGAAATCGAGCGACCCGGTGAGTTGATAGCGTCCACCTCTAAAGCGGTGGCGGAAGTTGAACGCGCCGACGTACGCGCTCTTCCGTAGAAAATCCTCCGTCCACTGATCGACGCTGCGGTTCACGGCCGTCGCCATCATGCCGATGCCGCTCTCGCCCTTGCGGAAGTCCTGGGTCAATCGCAGCCCCGCGTAATTCGTCGTCGGCTGGAGGGTCTGGCCCAAGGCGTCCGTCGAGTTGTTAGTGACCGCGTCGACCACCCCGAGGGTTAGACCGCTGGGGAGTCGCCCGGTAACCTTGGCGGCGCCGAGGATGCGCGACGCACCACCCACGCGCCGTGAGTAGAACAGCCCTTCCCCGCTGCAGTTCACGACGCTGCAATTGACCCCGAACTGAAAGATGCCCGTTCCCTCGATGAAGAATGGCCGCCGTTCCTGGTAGAACGTCTCGAATGGACCGAGGTTGAGCACCGACGGGTCGGCCTCGACCTGCCCGAAGTCCGGGTTCACGGTCGCATCGATCGTGATGTTCGATGTGAGGCCGTACTTGATGTCGGCGCCCCCGTCGACCTTCTGCGATCGGTCGAACCCGCCGCTCCCCTCCGGCACGTTCTTCGTCACAAAATAGGGAATGACCTCGATGCGCCGCGGCGCGTCGAGCCCGTCGAGACCGGTGATCTCCCCGATCTGCGACATGAGCCCGGGGCGCGTCACTCGATACAGCGGCCAGCTCACCCGCTCGGTGTAGCGGTCGATGTCCCGCCACACGGCGAACCCGAAGGTGTTGGTCGGCCCGGGCGCGTACCGCATCTGCGAGAGCGGGATGCGAAACTCCGCAGTCCAGCCGAGCGAATCGACCTGTGTTCCCGCCTCCCACACGCCGTCCCACGCATCGTCTTCGTTGCCGTCGTCGTAGACCGCGTAATCGCGCTTCACCCCCGCGGGGTTCACCGCGAATTCGTAGCCGGTGCGGCGGTCGTGATAGGAGTCGACGATGATCTTGAGTTGGTCGGACGCCGTCCGGACGTCGCGGCGTGCGAGAAGCTTGAGGATGCTGTCGGGGTGCGGATCGAACGCGCGGATGAAGACGTAGAAGTTGCGGGAGTCGTAGGCGACCTTGGTCTCAGTAGCGAACCGCGGCTCCCCATCCTCGACGGGCCGGAACTGCCGGAAGGCCGTGATCGCAAGGGCACGCCGCCAGACCTCATCGTCGTCGCGCCCATCGATCACGGGCGGCGTCGTAGCCCGAGTCGCTTGGACGGTCGCGGCAGCGGAGCGAGTCTCGGGCGGAGGAGAGCCCGGGGTCTGAAGGGCGAACACTAGGACGGCAAGCGACGCCAACGCGGCCATGGAAGCACCCGGGAGTGAGTGAGGACCCTACTTTGGATGCTACGGGTAGAGAAAGGGTTGCGTTTCGCCCTCCTCACTCTAGCTACCCGCGCTTGCGCCGCTCCACCCGCCCCGTGTCAGGATTCCGTTCGGAGCTCGACTCCGCATCGGCCGCCACCTGAGCCGGGAACAGCTCCGACCGCAGCCAAACGCCCGGGATCGGCAGGGTCACCTGGATCTCCTGCGATGGCCGGATTTGGGCCCGTCCCGCAGCCGCGAGGGCGGCCCGCAGGTCGGGGGTCGTGAAGTCATCGGAGCGAAGGGGGAACGCTACGTAGTTGCCGACGCGACCCATGACCACGTTCTCGATGATGTCCGTCAGGGGCCGGCCCCGAGGGTCCCGTAGTTTCGCGAGCGCGAAGAACCGCTCCGCTGGATCGCCGGCGGCGATAATCGTCGCCGAGTAATAAGGAAGGTGGGTGGCGATATGGGCGTACACGCGCCGCTCTACGCCCTCGGGCGGCTCGTCCGCGCCGATGATCTGGTCCACATCGGCAGCCAGTGATCGCTCGAGCAGGCTGCGTTTCAACGCATACCCGAAGCGACGCACGACGTCGCGCGTCGCGATGTTCGGCAACCGGAAAGGCACGAGGAGGCAGGCCGAGAGGCGGGGCGTCCGGACGATGACGCGGTAGCGCTCGACCGGCTCCACGAAGTGATACGACAACACGCCCTCGGACCGCATGTTGCGCAACGTCCGCACGGACCCCTGGGTCTTGTCACCGTCGAGCTCGGTGACGCCGAGGGGGCGGCGGCGCAGGGCTTCCGCCATCCTCGCCGTGCGCTCCGCGAGAAGCCGGACGGTGTCGACGCTTGCGCCTGCCAGGTCGGATGCGACGCAGGGCTCGAGCGGCACCGCGTCCACGCCCTCACCGAGCTGGCGCGTACCCACCATCTTGGCGACGATCTGCAGCGGCCGGTCGTGCGCGATCGGCTTCCTGCGCCACCGCCCGTCCGACACCGCCACCTTCACTTCTTCTCCCGGGCCGAGTGAGACGCTGTACAGTGTGTCCCCCGCCTGAGCCCCGAGCGACTGCCAGATCAGCTCGAGTTCGAGAACGACCCCATAACGCATCGTGGTGGGATCGGGGGGCGGAGCGACGATGTGCGCCGCGTCGGGTGCTCCGGTGATCTCCCGATCCTGCGGTAGCACTCCGATGCGGCTGAACCGCACCAGGTGACCCGGCGGTGGCTGCACGGACGACGCAGACACGCTGACCGCAGGTGCGACTGCAGGCGGAAGGTCTGGGGCAGCGGCGCCGGCGGCGCGAGCGAGGGGCAGATCGCGGGGTGCGGTGAGCGGAATCGGATCGTCTGGGAGCGAGCGGGCGTCGAGCTCGATCGTTTCTTCATTTCGCAGGCCGACACGCAGACGGATGCGGGCGTGATCGTGTTTCGGCACGCGAACCAGGCCGTCACTATCACTGACCCAGTAGCCGCCGCCCCGCCCACCTTCCTGCAATACCGTGACCGGGACACCCGGGACCGCAGCCCCAGTGTCCTGATCGACGATTCGGAACGTCCAGGCGTCTTGCCAGCCCGTGGCCATAGTCACTCAACTAGGCAAAGATGAGGCCAGTTGGGGAGGGGATGCGTAAGTCATGTTACAACAGCGCGTTACGCCAAACGCTCAGGCGACGGCACGACCTGCGGATTGCCGCGTTTCGTGTGTTTCGCTGAGCGATTCCACGAAGGCGACGTACACGACATCCGACCACCAATTGCGGCAACGGGTGATCTCCGCGAGCGCCGCGTCGGGCGTCATCGCCTTGCGGTAGGGGCGGGAGGTGATCAGGGCGTCGTACACGTCCACAATCCCGACCACCTGAGCCGACACGGGAATCTGGTCGCCGCGGAGGCGGTCGGGATAGCCGGTGCCGTCGTAGCGCTCGTGGTGCCAGCGGATGATCGACTTCAGGTCCCACGGAAACTCGACCTTGGCGAGCAGCTCGATCCCCCAGATCGGATGCATCTGGACGACCTCGTACTCGTCGCGGGTCAGCGGTCCCGGCTTGTTCAGGATCTCGTGCGGGACCTTCACCTTGCCGACGTCGTGGAGGTACGCGCCCAGCTGGATGGTGGTCTGGACTTCTTCTTCTAGACCGAGCACGCGCGCGACCGCGACGGCGTGCCGGGCGACGCGCTCGCAGTGGCCGAACGTGTACATATCGCTCGATTCGATCGACTGCCCCCACTCCCGCACCACGCCCAGGTACGTGGCCTCGAGCTCAGCCATCTTCCCGCCGACGTTGACGAGGTCGAGACGCGCCTCGAGACGCTCGAAGAGACGGTGGGCGGCGTTGAGGAGGCTCAGGGCCTCCTGGTTGCGACCGTTCGCCTGGTAGAGGATCGCGAGCTCGCGCGCCGCTTCAGCCTCTCCCAACAAGGACCCCGAGCTCACCGCGAGGTCCATCGCGGAGCGCAGCCGCGACTCCGCGAGCGCCGTGCGACCCGTCTCGCGGTACACCATGCCGAGCATCCGGTATGCCTCGGCCTTGCTGCTGCGGGCATCGAGTTGATCGAACAGGGCGAGCGCCGCCTCGGCGTTCTGGCGCGCCTCTTCGTAGCGACCGCGCGCGATGTGCACCTCGGCGTGATTCACGAGACACTGCCCCTCGAGGTGCACGTCTCCCGCGCGTGCCGCGATCTCATAGCAGGCGGTGAAATAGCCATCCGCCTGGTCGAACTCCCCGCGGTCGGTGCTGACGATGCCGAGGTTCGCGTAGGCGATGGCGCAGCCGTGCTCGTCGTTCGCCGCGCGGCATTCCTCGAGCGAGTGCTGGTAGTGGGCGAGGGCTTCGTCGAAGTTCCCTTGGATGTTGGCGACGACGCCGAGGTTTCGCTCGATCCGTGCACCCAGATCGCGGCTCTGCCGTCCCAGCTCCACCGCCTCGAGGAAGTGCTGGCGGGCCGCGGCCAGCGCGCCCGCCGCGAGATCGAGGCAGCCCAGCGTGTTCAACGCCTCGGCGGCTAGCAGGTCGTTCCCCACCTCGCGAGCAACGGCGAAGCTCCGGTCGCATAGGGCGCGCGCGACCGCCGACTCGTTACGGTGGTGGCGCACGACCGCTAGCCGCCGCAGCGCCTCAGACAGGACTGCTCGCTCACCCGCGCGGTCGGCGGCCGCGATGGCCGCCTCGTAGCAGGCGATCGCTTCAGGGATGCAAGCCGCGCGCTCGCGCGCGCGTGCCTCGTGCAGCAGATCCGCCGCCGCGCGCGGCTGCAGAAACGCAGTCACCGCACGGTCACCACGACAACACGTACTCCGAGAAGTGCGGGACGCGCCCGGTGACCTTCTTGGTGAACAGGTTGTCGAGGGACAGCAGGTACTCGACGACGTCCAGAAGATTCGTCGTGTACGCGATCCGCTTGGGAAGCAGGCTTCCCAGCAAGCTGCAGTTCGCGTAGCTCATCGTCAGGGACGCGGGCGAATTGAACCGCAGCCCTTCGGGCTGGAAGCGAATGCCATTGACGCCCCGCCCCGTGTCGAGCGTCCCCGTGATCGCGGTCGGCGCGTTGAGGGCTCCTGCCGGGATCCGCAGAGAGTGCGGTCCGACGGTGATGGTGCCTCCGGCAGGCCCGATCGTCTGCGTGGTCGAGGCCGCCGGGAGGGCCGAGCACCTCAGAAGGCCAATGGGGCGCAGCAGGTCGCCGATCAGCGACGCGTCGGGCGCGGGAACAGTCGTCGGGGCGGTGGGCGCGCGGTCGCTGCAGGAGGCAATCACGCAGACGACCAAAGCGACCATCAGGAAACGGATGGCCTTCATTTGACTCCGATTCTCCTCGAGGGCGCGGGGAGTTCTTTTGGGGAGCTAGGGACGGGGAAGAACGTACTGCAACGCCTGTGATTTCGTCGTGATTGCGATCACACGTCACGAAGTTGCGTCGGGGCTCTCGAGACGACAGCGTTACTTCCATGCGCTACCACACGCTCGGACTTTCCGTTTTGGTTTTTGCCAGTTTCACCATTTTCGCCGACTCCGCCGCGACGCAAACCGACACGGCTTGGGTCCGCACCGATACGCTCATCCCCATGCGTGACGGCGTGCACTTATTCACTGTGATCGTCGTCCCACGCGGCGCCGCCGGACCCCTCCCGATCCTGATGACGCGGACGCCGTACGAGGCCAGCGGCAACGCCGGCATGGCGCGGCGAGCCAATGAGTTAGGTCTGGGCGGCTACATCCTCGTCTTCCAGGACATCCGGGGCCGCTTCCGCTCCGAGGGGACCTTCGACATGAACCGTCCCCCGCGCTCCGGGCACGCGGGCACCGACGAGAGCACCGACACCTACGACACGATCGACTGGCTCGTGAAGAACGTGCCGAACAACAACGGCCGCGTCGGCATCTACGGTGTGTCGTATCCCGGCTGGCTCACGGCGGTCGCCGGAATCGGGGCGCATCCCGCGCTCAAGGCCATCAGTCCTCAGGCTCCGATGGGCGACGCCTGGATGGGCGACGACTTTTTCCACCAGGGGGCGTTCCGTCTCTCGTACGGCCTCGAGTATGCTTGGATGATGGAGGCGTCGAGCGATCTGAGTATCACCCCCTCGCCCGCGCGCTACGACACGTTCGAGTGGTACCTCTCTTTTCCGACACTTGGGGCGCTGGCGCAGGCCGTCGGCGCGAACGCGTGGCCCACGTGGAGTCGCTTCGCCGCACATCCGGCGTACGACTCAGCCTGGAAAGCCCGCTCCCTGCCCCGCTACTTCACCCACACGACCGTCCCGACCCTCACCGTCGGCGGGTGGTGGGACCAGGAAGACGAGTATGGGCCGCTCGCGAGCTACGCGTCGCTCGAGCGCACCGACACAGCAGGGATCAATCAACTGGTCATGGGCCCGTGGTATCACGGGCAGTGGTCGGGGGACTCGGGCGTCGCGCTCGGCAACATTCGCTTCGGGCGCGCGACCGGCGTGGACTATCGGGCGCTCCAGTCCAAGTGGTTTGGATACTGGCTCAAAGGCGAGGGTGACGGCAAGGTCGCCGAAGCGACGCTGTTCGACGCCGGGTCGAACACCTGGCGCGAGTTCGACCGTTGGCCGCCGCGCGCAGCGCAGCGGCGCCGCTTGTACCTCCGCGCCAACGGCGAGTTGTCGTTCGAAGCGCCTACGGCCGCCGCCGGGAGCGACCAGTACACATCCGATCCGGCGCATCCCGTTCCGTATCGCCCTCGTCCCGTGGAACGGACCTACTCGCCCACGTCACGTTGGCGGCGCTGGGAGACCGAGGATCAACGCTTCGTGAACGGACGAGCGGATGTGTTGACGTGGCAGACCGCGCCCCTCACCGCCGACGTGACGATCGCGGGCGACGTCGTCGCGCACCTGTACGCTTCGACTACCGGAAGTGACGCCGACTGGGTGGTAAAGCTGATCGACGTGTATCCCGACACGATCCCCGAGCGGCCGACGATGGGCGGCTACGAGGTGATGGTGACGGGCGAGATCATGCGCGGACGGTACCGCCGGAGCTGGGAGCGCCCGGCGCCGATTGCGCCGAACACCGTACTGCCGTTCACCGTGGATCTGCACCAGCAGGCGTGGACCTTCAAGCGAGGCCATCGCATCATGGTGCAGGTGCAGAGCACGTGGTTCCCGCTCTACGACCGCAACCCGCAGACGTTCGTGGCGAACATCTTCACGGCGGGGCCCGAAGCGTATAGGGCGCAAGTGCATCGGGTGTATCGCACGGCGCACTATCCGTCCAACGTGGAGGTGGGCGTCCTACCGTAGACCTACTTCCGTAAGTAGGCGTCCGTCTTGTCGAGCCAGTCTTGTCGCGGCGGGCAAAAGATGTCGAGGTCGAGCGTGTCTTCCAGCGCTTTGGCCGCGTGCGGGATGTTCGAGGGGATGTGGAGCACTTCGCCCGCGTGGATGATTTCCGTGCGCCCCCCGTCCTCGCCAATCTTGAACTCGAGCGCCCCCTCGAGGATGTAGGTGAACTGCTCGTTCTCGTGCTGATGCTTGGGGACGAGGCAGCCCTTCTTCAAATACACGTGCGCCAGCATCCCTCGCTCACCGGTGACGAGGCGGCGGGAGAGCAGATCGTTGAGCTGCTCTTTGGGGAGGTCGTCCCAGCGGAACTTCGTGGCGGGCTTCAGGGTCCCTCAGTCCGTTTGGCCGTCGGAAAGATGCTGAGATACTTCCCGTACCCCTCCTCCGCCAATCGCTCGACGGGAATGAACCGCAGTGCCGCCGAGTTGATGCAGTAGCGCATGTGCGTGGGGGCGGGGCCGTCGTCGAAGAGATGGCCCAGGTGTGAGCTGGCGTGGGCCGAGCGCACCTCGGTACGCACCATGAAAAGCGACCGATCGGTCTTCTCCGTGATGTTCTCCGGCTCCAGGGGGCGCGTGAAACTCGGCCACCCCGTCCCCGACTCGAACTTGTCGAGCGAGCTGAACAGCGGCTCACCGGAGACGACGTCCACGTAGATTCCGGACTTGTGGTTGTCCCAGAACTCGTTCTGGAACGGCCGCTCCGTGACCTCGTGCTGCGTCACCTCGTACTGCAACGGCGTTAACCGCTGCCGCAGCTCGGCATCGCTCGGCTTCGGCTTGTTCATGAACGCTTCCCCTCCCTCCGCATGCGTCGTATCGGTGCTCCACAACTGCTGCAGAATCCGATCGCGACCGCAGCCGGTCCGATACAGACCGTACCTCATGGGATTCTTCTTGGCGTAGTGCTGGTGATACTCCTCGGCCGGGAAGAACGAACCCGCGGCGCGCAGCTCGGTCACGACCTCCCGATGGAACCGGAGGCCCACATGGCGCTTCGAGTCCGCGGCGAGGCGCTGCTGCACCGAGTCACGGTAGAAGATCGCGGACTGATACTGCGGGCCGTGGTCGCACGCCTGTCCGTTCGCCTGGAACGGATCGATGTTGTGCCAGAAGGCGTCGAGCAGGCGCGCGTACGTGACCTTGCGCGGATCGTACACGACCTGGACCGACTCCAGATGGCCCGTTTCGCCCGTGGTCACGTCTTCGTATGACGGCCTCACGGTGCGGCCGCCCATGAAGCCCACGGTGATCGACTGAACGCCGTCCAACTCCTCGAACGGATGTTCCATCGACCAGAAGCAGCCGCCGGCGAAGGTCGCGGTATCGAGAGGGGCGAGGAAGAGCGTACCGAGGAGCAGCAGGTGCATGGACTAAAGATACCCGCCTTGACCACCCCCGGAACGGGGCCTAGTCTCCGGCCCCATGCTGGGCGCGCAACTGCCATTCATCAGCATCATCCCGTTCGTGGTCCTGCTCGTCGTGATCGCGATCGCCCCCCTGGTCGCGCCCCACTGGTGGCATTCCAACCGGAACAAGGCGTTGGTCGCCATGCTCGTCTCGCTCCCCATTCTGTTGCAATTGGGAATGACGCTGGGCGAGCCGGGACGGGCCGTGCTGGCCGAGAAGGCCCACGAGTACCTCGGGTTCATCGTGGTGATCGCTGCGCTGTTCGTCATCACGGGAGGCATCACCATCGAGGGATCGTTGGCGGGCACGCCGCTCGTCAACACGGGGGTCCTCGGGCTCGGCGCCATTCTGGCGAACCTCGTGGGGACGACGGGGGCCTCAGTGCTCCTCATCCGGCCCCTCCTGCGGGCGAACAAGTCCCGGCAGCGGACGGCGCACATCGTCGTCTTCTTCATCTTTATCGTCGCGAACTGCGGCGGACTGCTGACGCCGATTGGTGACCCACCCCTGCTCCTCGGCTTCCTGAAAGGCGTGCCGTTCGACTGGACGCTGCGCCTCTGGCCCCAATGGCTCACGGCCACCGCGGTCCTGCTCGTCATCTTCAACGTGTGGGACCAGGTGGTGTTCGATCGTGAAGAGCGGGCACGACCCGGCTCGCAGCTCGAGCAGGTGATGATCCACGAGCCGCTGCGCGTGCGCGGCGCGGCCAGCACGGCCGCTCTCGCGGGCGTCCTGGTCACGATCATCAGCGCGGGTCGCGCGGCCGCAGGCGGCCGTCCCTGGGCGTTGGGCGTGCAAGAAGCGGTCATCGCCCTGCTCGCCGTGACGGCATACCTCGCCACGCCGCGGGAAGCGCGGGAGCGCAACGCGTTCACGTTCGGGCCGCTCATCGAAGTGGCCGTCCTGTTCGCTGGAATCTTCGCGACGATGGCGCCGGTACTCGAGATCCTGAACGCGTGGAGCCAGGGCGCGCGAACGGTGCTCGGCATGAGCTTCGGCGTGTCACAACCGTGGCAATTCTTTTGGAGCGCGGGCGCACTCTCCAGTGTGCTCGACAACGCCCCAACGTACCTCGCGTTCGCCGCCAGTGCCGCCGGCCTCCAGGGCGTGCCGGCACACGGTCCGTTCATCGGCGCGCTCACGCTCGATCCCGAAACCGCGCGCATCCTGGCCGCGATCGCTACGGGGTCGGTGTTCATGGGCGCGAATACTTACATCGGGAACGCGCCCAACTTCATGGTCAAGTCGATCGCCGAGGAAAACGGGGTCAAGATGCCGTCGTTCTTCGGCTACACGGCGTATAGCTGCGGCATCCTGCTGCCGATCTTCGTGGCGATCAGCTTGCTGTTCTTCCGGTCCTGAGGCTCTATTCATCATGCTATCGAGTCTGGTGCTGCTCACGCTGCTGCAAGGCGCTCCCGCGCGCGACGACGGCCAGTGGCGCATGCCCGGGAGAGATGACGCCGCCACCCGCTACAGCGGTCTCACGTCCATCACCGCCTCAAACGTCCAGCGACTCCGTCCCGTGTGGAGTTTCTCGACCGGCGTCCTCGGCGGACATGAGGGACAGCCGCTCGTCGTCAACAACACGATGTACGTCGTCACGCCGTTCCCCAATGTGCTGTACGCGTTCGATCTCACGCAGGAAGGCTACCCGCTCCGGTTCAAGTATCGCCCCGACGTCAATCCGACGGCCGTGGGGATCGCGTGCTGTGACGTCATCAACCGCGGCGCCGTGTACGCCGACGGCAAAATCGTATACAACCTGCTCGACGGGCATACCGTCGCCGTGGATGCGGTGACGGGCAAGGAGCTCTGGAAGACGAAGATCGCCGACTTGGGCGAGGGTGAGACCACGCCGATGGCGCCGTTCGTAGCGGGCGACAAGGTCATCGTGGGACCATCGGGGGGCGAGTTCGGGATCTACGGCTGGGTGAAGGCACTCGACCTCGCGACCGGTCGCATCCTCTGGACGGCGCACAACATGGGACCCGACAGCCTGATGTTGGTGCGACCCGGGATCTGGAAGGGCGGCGCGAACGTCGGGCTGACAACCTGGACGGGTGAGTCGTGGCAACGCGGCGGCGCCCCGGTTTGGGGCTGGATCTCCTACGACGCCGAGCTCGACCTGATCTACTTCGGCGTGGGGAATCCGGGTCCTTACAACCCCGAGCAACGGCCGGGCGAGAACAAATGGACGAACAGCGTGCTGGCCCGGCGGCCTGGGGACGGCGCGCTCGTCTGGGCCTACCAGTTCACTCCGCACGACAGCTGGGATTACGACTCGAACGCGGAGATGATCCTCGCCGATCTCGCGATCGGCGGCCGGCGTCGCAAGGTGCTGGTCCATTTCGACAAGAATGGGTTCGCGTACACGCTCGACCGGGCCACCGGCGAAGTGCTCGTCGCCGAACCGTTCACGAATGTCACCTGGGCCAAGCGCATCGACCTGGCCAGCGGACTGCCGGTGGTCGATTCGACCAAGATCACCGGCGCGTCACGCGGCAACATCGAGGGGATCTGTCCCAGCCTCGAGGGCGGCAAGAGCCCGGCGTCGCCGTCGGCTTACTCTCCGCAGACCGGGCTTTTCTACACGGCCACGAACAATCTCTGCATGAGCTACCAGGCCGCCCCTGTCTCGCGCATTGCGGGGACGCCGTACATCGGGGCGAGCACGCCCTACTCGGCCGGGCCGGGCGGTTACATGGGCGCGTTCATCGCGTGGGACGCCGCGCGCGGCCGCAAGATCTGGGAGATCAGAGAGACGTTTCCGGTGTGGAGCGGCGCCGTCGTGACCGCCGGCAACGTCGTGTTCTACGGCACGCTGGACGGCTGGTTCAAGGCCGCCGACGCGACGAGCGGCCGCGAGCTGTGGAAGTTCAAGGTGGGATCGGGCGTGGTGAGCGCGCCCATCACTTACCGCGGTCCCGATGGCCGGCAATATGTCGCCGTGTACTCGGGGATCGGGGGCGATTGGTTCCTGCTATCGGGAGACGTGCGCTCCGACGATCCTGCCGACGTGCGACCACCCGCCGATTTCGCGAAGGATCTCGCGCGCCACACGAGTCAGGGGGGGATGGTGTGGATCTTCGGCCTGTAGCGGCCCTGCTCGTCGTCGCCGCCTGCGGCCGTTCGGCCGGCGGCCCGCCGCCGTCGGTGCGCTACGCCGCCCACGTGTCTGCCGGGCGCGCGTTGCCGGCCGCCGTTGAGCTCAAGAATCCTTTCGCGGACTCGGAGTCCGTGAAGCAGGGTGGAGAGCTCTTCGTCGCGATGAACTGCGACGGCTGTCACGGTGGCGGGGCCACGGGATGGGTGGGGCCGAGCCTCGTGGATGGGCGTTGGCGCTACGGCGGCGAGGATGGCGCCGTGTTTCAGTCGATCTACTACGGCCGGCCGCGCGGCATGCCGGCGTACGGCGGGATCCTCTCTGACGGTGTGATCTGGAAGATCGTGGCCTACATCCGAGCACAACCGGTGCCGGCGGTGGTGCCGACGCAATCGTGGTGACTCACTGCACCATCCCAAACCGTTTGTTCTGAGCGGTCATCTTGATGAAGTAGTTCAGGCGCTGGTCGAACACCTCCCGCCGGGCGCGCGCCGCATCGATCCAGCCGATGCGAATGCGCCGATACGATTCCGGAAAGCGACGATAGTTGCTCCAGACGACGGTGTCACCCTTCAGGCGCCGTTGGATGTCGGCGGGCAGCTTCCACTTTAGCGTCGGCTTTGTGTCTTTCTTTTTATCGAAGGCGTGCGCGATGCTCGTGAGTCCGGCTTTGGTCATGCGCTTCGCGGCGATCAGCCGCCGCACGCGTTCCCGGTTCATCGCGGAGAGGCGGCTCGTGGGACGGCGTGGCGAGTAGCGCTGCGCCCAGCAATCGGCATCGATGGGCTTCAAGATGCTGTCGATCCACCCGTAGCAGAGCGCTTCTTCCACGGCGTGGTTGTAGGAGACTCTGGGCTTACCGGTGTGCTTCTTATAGTAGACCAACCAAATCTCTGGCGCCGTGCCGTGGTGCTTAGAGAGCCACGCGCGCCATTCCTTGCGGTTCTTTACATAGAGGGTCTTGCCGAGCTTCACGCGCTAATGGCGCCGACCCCCGCCCCCACCACCGCCGCGCGATCCTCCACTCCGCCCTCCCCCTCCCGACCTGGCACTTGAACTGCCGCGTGACCCGCCCCCGCCCGACGGGCGGGACATGCTCGGCCCCCGCGGGCTCGAGCTTCCGCGAGGCGACATACTCGATCCGCGGCTTGAGCCGCCTCGAGGGGCCATCGCGGGCCCGCGGCCGCGCGGTGCGACGCCGCGCGGTGCGTCGCGGAAGCCCCGGGATGTGGCGGCGGGGTTCGCTGCGCCGAAACGACGGCGCGGCTCAATGCCGCTCACCTGCACGCGGTCGCGCGGCATCACAAACCGCGAGCCGCCCGCCACACCGCGCCCAAACCCGCCAAACCTGTTGTAGCCGAAGGGCCGGTAGTAGTACGGCCGGTAGGAGTACGGACGTCCGAAGTAGGAGGCCGAGTAGCCGAACCCGTACCTGTATCCGCAGCTCCAGCCCCAGAACGGGTCGTAGCAGAAGGGATCGTAGTAGCCCGGGTACCCGAACGAGAGGCCGACACCAAACCGGGACGGATAGCCATAGTAACCGGAGCCGTAATAGCCGGACCCGTATCCGTAGTGCGAGGCGATCTCGTTCCCCACGACATACGTCGCCACGTCGTACTCGAAATGCGCTTCACCGGCCATGCGGCGCGCGATATCGAGCAAGCCGGCGAGCGGGTCGTTTCGCAAGTCGGTGGTACTGAGCGCGCGGAAGTCCCAGTGGTCGTTGCGCACGAACCCGTCGTAGCTGAGCGGGGCGGGGGAGAGCACGGCGACGACAGTACCCGAACCGTCGGAAGCGTCCACAAAGAACGCGTCGCGGTTCGTGCGCCCACGGATCTCGACGCGCCTGCCGCCGCGCACGAAGTCGTCGTCCGAGGGATCGAGGGGGAAGAGCACGCGGATCCTGCCATCGGGATCGGCGTGCAACACGACGAGGTGGCCGTCCTGAGCCGCCTCGACGTAGACGCGGGCGCGGTCGCCGCGGGTGAACTGGTCGTGATTGAGATCGATCTTGACAGGGGGGTCATCGGGCTTCAATGCGACAGCCGGCCCGGCGAGTGACAGCAGCAACGAGAGTATCATGGGCGCCTCCTAAGGGAATGATATACCCCGGGGCGCGCGGAAGGCTACGGCGCCCGACCGTGTGCAGCTTGCGCACCTTCCTTTGTGGGGATACGTTGCCGCCTGCGACTCCCTGAAACATGCGCATTCCGGCATTTCTCACACTCCGGCCCGCGTCCCCGACGCGGCCGGTTCGGGCGGCACTGCTGTTCGCCGCCTACTTCGTCGTTGCCAAGCTGGGCCTGCAATTTGCGACGATCGGGGAGTCGATCTCGCCTGTCTGGCCACCCTCCGGTTTTGCGATCGCGGCCCTACTCCTCGTCGGCTGGCGCTACTGGCCCGCGATTCTCGCCGGCGCCTTCCTCGCGAACGCGACCACGCACATCCCGCTGCTGGCCGCCGCCGCGATCGCGTGCGGAAACGCGGGCGAGGCGCTGCTCGGCGCCTACTTGATGCGCGGCCGCACGAAGCTGGATGAGGCAGGCGCGGTCCGAAATCTCGCCCTGCTGGCCGCCCCTGGCGGAGCGCTCGTGAGCGCCGCCATCGGCGTGGCGGCGCTGGCGGCGACCGGCTCGCTCGTGTCCGCGGGCGGCGCCTTGCCGGCATTCGGCCTCTGGTGGGGGGGCAACGTCGTAGGCGCACTCATAGTCGTACCACTGATCCTTACCTGGGCAGCACCGTCTCCGTGGTTCGCGGGCCGCCGGACCCTGCTGGAGATGCTGGCGCTGGCGCTCGGTTGCGTGCTGCTGTCGATGGTGCTGCTCGGCCGTCTGTTGCCTCAGACGTTCCTCCCACCGCCCTCCTACCCATACCTTCTCTTCCCGCTCGTGATCGCTGCAGCGGTGCGCGCGGGACCACGCGGCGCGGCGCTCGCGACGCTGCTCGTCGCGTTGGTCGCCGTCGGTGGCGCCGCTCAGGGCGGCGGCCCCTTCGCGCTGCGGACGCTGCCGAGCACGGCAGCCGTACTGCTCGTGTACATCGCGGTGCTGGCGATGACGGGGCTCGTGCTCGGCGCCGAGTCGTCCCATCGCCGCCATGCCGAGAGCGCGCTCCTCGATGCGCACGAGAACCTGCGCGCCATCATCCAGAGCTCCCCGCTCGCGATTTATACGCTGGGCACCGCGGGCACGGTGTTGACGTGGAACGCCGCCGCCGAGCGGCTGTACGGGTGGCGCGCCGAGGAAGTGTTGGGCCGACCGCTGCCGACGTCGCCCGAGGGTGAGCATCTGGTGCTGCGCAACAACGTGCTCGGCGGTCATGCCATGACGGGCATGGAAGTCGTGCGTCGCCGCAAGGATGGCTCCGCAATCACGATCAATCTCTCGCTGGCGCCGTTGCACGGACCCGGTGGGTCGATCGTGGGCGTATTGGCGATCGCCGCCGACTTGACCGCGCTGCGTCAGCTCGAGGTGCAGTATCGCCAATCGCAAAAGGTCGAGGCGGTGGGCCAGCTCGCCGGCGGCATCGCGCACGATTTCAACAACATCCTCACGGCGATCCTGAGCACGACGCAGCTACTCCTCAAGGAGCTGCCACGCGACGCGGCCGCGGCGCGGCGGGATGTCGAAGAGATCGCCGTCTCCGCCAAACGCGGCGCCGGGCTCACCCGCCAGCTGCTCGCGTTCAGCCGCCGCCAAGTCCTCGAACTCAAGTCGCTCGATCTGAATGCGCTGATCCGAGATCAGGAACGCATGCTGCGCCGCTTGATCGTCGCGAACGTCGAGCTGCGGACCGAGCTCGCTGCGGACCTGGGCGCGGTGCGGGTCGACGCCGGACAGCTCGAGCAGGTGCTGATGAACCTCGTGGTGAATGCCCGCGATGCCCTCCCGCTTGGCGGGGCGATTACGATCGCGACCGCGAAGTTGGACGTCGCTCGCCCGCACTCCATTGACCACATCCCCGTCCCCGCCGGCCAGTACGTCCAGCTGACCGTCAGCGACACGGGTCTCGGCATGGACGCCAACACCAAGGCCCACCTGTTCGAGCCGTTCTTCACTACCAAGGAGCCGGGCAAAGGCACGGGGTTGGGGCTCGCCACGGTCTACGGCATTGTGAAGCAGAGCGGCGGGTACATCTGGGCCGATGGCGCGCCGAACGAGGGCGCGACGTTTACGATTCTGCTGCCGCGCGCCGATGGCCTCGCAACCGAGCCGGAGTCGCAGCCGCTGGCGCTGTCGCCCAACGGCAAGGAAACCGTGCTGCTCGTCGAGGATCAGCTCGAGGTGCTGCGGGTCATGCGGCGGGGGCTCGAGGCACTGGGCTATACCGTGCTGGCGGCCAAGGGCGGCCCCGAAGCACTAGCGTTGGCGGCCCGCCACGAAGGAACGATCGACCTGCTCGTCACGGACGTCGTCATGCCCGGGATGAACGCCCGGGACGTGGCGTTGGGTCTCGCCGCGACGCGGCCTCATACCAAGGTGCTGTACGTCTCCGGCTATCCCGATCAGTCGATCGTGCACCAGGGCCTGCTGGCTCCGGGCCTCGCGTTCCTGCAAAAGCCGTTCGCGCCGGATGCCCTGGCGCGCAAGATCCGCGAGGTGATGAAGACGGTCAGCCGTTGATGGTGCGCATCGCGGCTTCCGAGTAGCGCGCGCCCGCCGCCACGCCCGGCGGCAGCACTTCGGCGATGCGCCGCAGATCCGATTCCTTCAGCGTCAGGTCCGCCGCTCCGATGTTCTCCTCGAGATATTCACGCCGCTTCGTGCCTGGGATGGGGACGATGTCCGGACCCTGCGCCAAGAGCCACGCGAGCGCGAGCTGCGACGGCGTGCAGCCCTTGTCGAGTGCGAGACGCTCTACTCTCGCGACAAGATCCAGATTCTTCTGGAAGTTTGCCCCTTGGAAGCGGGGATGATTGTGGCGCCAGTCGTCGGTGCCGAGATCCTCCGGCCTCCGGATCTTCCCGGTAAGCCACCCCCGACCGAGGGGACTGTAGGGCACGAACCCGATCCCCAGCGTCCGGCATGTCGGAAGGATCTCGTCTTCGGGATCGCGGCTCCACAGGGAGTACTCGGTTTGCAGCGCGCTGATCGGGTGGACCGCGTGAGCGCGACGGATCGTCGCCGCTGAGGCCTCTGAGAGCCCGAGGTAGCGGACCTTGCCGGCCCGCACCAAGTCCGCCATCGCGCCGACGGTGTCCTCGATCGGCACCGCGCGATCCACACGATGCTGGTAGTACAGGTCGATGTGATCTACGCGGAGCCGCTGGAGCGACGCGTCGCACGCGGACCGGACGTACTCGGGGCGGCCGTTTTGGCCGACGAACTTGCCATCGGGCGTACGCACATTCCCGAACTTCGTGGCGAGGACGACCTCGTCCCGGCGCTTCGCTATCGCCTTGCCGACAAGGATTTCGTTCGTGAAGGGCCCATAGACGTCGGCGGTATCGAGGAACGTGATGCCCAACTCGAGCGCGCGGTGAATCGTGGCAAGGGCCTCACCCTCATCACGTTCTCCGTAGAAGTCCGACATCCCCATGCAGCCGAGGCCCAGCGCGGAGACGACGAGTCCCCGCGAACCGAGTTTGCGTTGTTGCATGACGCCTCCGTTGTGCGAACGAACCCCTCCGTTGGCGCCGGAGTTCCATACAGTTCAGCGTGCTGCACGAAATCGCAGCGCCGCCCGAGTCAGTTCGGCGTCGGTAATCGTCGCTCGACCGCTCCGCTCGACCGCATGGTCGAGCGCCACCCACAGGTCACGCCGGTAAGGATCGATCTGGATCGCGCGGGCGAGACAGCCGATCTCGGCATCCGGCGCCGTCTGTTCCGCGCACACCGCGATCCGCGGCTCCGGCGCCCGGGATTCGGGACCCGCGATGACGGCGGCATCGAATACAACGACGATCAACAAACCTGTCCAGTAGCGCATGGTATCCTCCCGACACACGACAGAGGCACAGCGCGCGCCAAGGGGATTTGTGAGGGACTAGACGCCCGCCGTGTCAGCCCGGACACTGGCCCCGACGGGGGCGTGTGTCCCTCGAGACACGACAGGAACTAAGGTTTTTGCTTGATCCAGATGGGCACGATGGTCGTGCCCCAATGCAGGCGCAGCAGCGTCGAATCGGGCGTGACGACGGGGAAGTAGTACGCGAGCACTTCCATGTGGGTGCCCTGCTCCGCCACGGTCGTCACGCGCAGCACATCTGACGACTCACCGGGATAGGGCGTGTGCCAGACGCCGAGGGCGCGGCTGAAGATGAGGGTCCACGGGTCTGGAGATTTCGCGGGAATCGCCCAGAGTGTGTAGCGGCCCGCGGCGAGATCGTGCCCCTGGACCTGAACGTCGCGGCTGAAGGAGATCGTGGTGGCGGAGTCGGCGCCGGGGTGCCACACGCGCCCCCAGCGGATGATCCCGTCCGCGCCGACCAACTCGCGCCCGCGCGCGACGGGGCGATTGTAGGAGATAGCGATGTCGGTGATGCCCACCCGCTGCGTGACCGAGCCGTGCTGACTCCGGGGAACCTGCTGGAGCAACGCGGCGACGAGCAGCGCGAGCGGAAAACTCACCCAGTGCCCTCAGCAGGTTTCTCGTCTTTCTTTTTTTCGGTCCAGCGCTTGAAGGCCCACACGCCGAACCAGACGAGCGCGACGAGGAATGCGATTTTGAAGATGGTGAAGAACACCCCCATCAACACGCCGGCGAAGAGTTTCCAGAGGATCACGCCGACGATGCCGACGGCGGCCAGCTGGAGGATCGGTTTGCCCATGATACGCTCAAGGATAGGGACTCGCTCTGTACGAAGCGAGGGGGGCGGAGGTGTCAGTGGAACCCGGGAACCCCGGAACCCGAGGAACGACGGGCTCGGAAAGCAGTATGTTCAAGACCGTAACAACCTCAGCCAGGGAGTCCCATGAGCAGATTCAGCGGAATCGCTTTAGCCCTCGTCGTGGCGGCCGGCGCTGCATGCGCCGCCAAACGGGTGATGCAGCCCGCGCGCATCGATCTCCATCCCTATCGGACGATCGGCCTCGTCACCTTCAGCGTCGAGAACGCCAAGGGCAACCTCAATCAATTCGCCACGGAGCGGTTCGCCGAGAATGTGCTGTCCGCGCAGCCCGGGATCGAGATCCTCGAGCTCGGCAACATCGACACCCTGATGCAGCGCGTGGGCGAGCGCGAGGTGGGACCCCTGACGGCGCAGGAGCTCGGCAAGCAGCGCGGCGTGTCCGCCGTCTTCGCCGGTCACTTGAAGATCACGAATCCGACAGCGTCGGGCGGCCTGGCCGGCCTGGTTACGCCGCACCTCGAGGCGACGGTCCGGACGGACCTCAGCGTTCGACTCCTCTCGGCGCAGTCGGGCGCCACGGCGTGGCGCTCGAGTGCGTGGGCCACGCAGAAAGTCGGCGGCGTCTCGATTGTCGGCGGTCAGCTCAACTTCGGAGCCCGCGATCCCAAGACGGCCTACGGCCCGATGGTGAATACGATCGTCAACATCGTGACGGAGGACATGTGGCCGAGGTGGGTGAAGCAGTAGCCTAGTAGTGCGTGCCGTCGTAGGTGCATGACGTGGTGGTGCTGCGCTGCTTGCTGACGGTGAAGTGACCGTCCTGATGGCCATAGACGCGAATCGTGCCATGACGATTCGTACAGTACAGACGCCCGGCGGTGGCTGCCATGTAGGCGGCCACCGCTTCGGGCATCGGGTGGTGGTAGGTCGCGTCGACACCCGCGGAAATCACGACCGCCTGGGGCGTCACCGCGGCCAACCACGCCGGCGATGTCCCGTTATTCCCCCCGTGATGCGACGCCTTCAAGACGTCCACATCCAGCAGCTCCGCGTAGTGCGCCACCAGCCAATCCCGCTCTTCGGCCTCCGCATCGCCGGCGAACAGCATCGAGAAACCGCCGTACTCCATCCGCACAACGAGGGAGTTGTTGTTCTCGTCGCCGGGGCACGGGTCGTCGTTGGGGTCGGTCGGCAGCACGATGAAGCGCACGCCGTCCACGGTCAGCGTGTCGGCACCCAGCGATTGCGCGGGGATGTGGCGGTCGGTCAGCGCCGCGCGAATCGAATCGTCGGTGCTGCGGTTGGGACAGTCGGCGAGGTTGCCGACGAAGCGGTCGACGGGCAGCGAGCGCAGCACGCGCGCCATCTTTGCGAAGTGGTCGGCGTGGCGATGCGACACGAACACCAGCGCCAGGCGATCCACGCCGAATTGGGCGAGGGAGTCGGCCAGCTGGCGATTGGGCCCGGCATCGATCAGGACCCATTGGTGGTGTGGAGTGCGGATCAGGATGCCGTCGCCCTGACCGACGTCCACGACATGGACCCGCAGCGACTGCGCGGCGACTGCTGAGCTCAACAGCAGGAGCGACGTTCCCAGGCCCAGCAGCATCTTCCTTGTCATGCCACCCTCACTCTCTGCCCTCGCACTGGCGGGACTCATCGCGGCCGCGCCCGTCTACTCCCAGACAGCCGATTCAAGCCTCATCGCCGGCGCCACCAAGACTCTCGACAGCCTCGCAGCCGCCGGCGAGTTCTCGGGTGTCTTCCTGCTCGCGAAGAACGGCGCGCCATTGTTCGAGCGAGCCTACGGCTTGGCCAATCGCGAGGCACGCACGCCCAACACCATCGAGACCGCGTTCAATCTGGGCTCGATCAACAAGGTCTTCACTCAGATCGCCATCCGCCAACTCGCCGACGCGGGAAAACTCGACGTTGACTCGACCCTGGCGCGCGCGTGGCCTGATTATCCGAACCAGGATGTCGCGCGCCGCGTCACGATCCGGCAGCTGTTGCAGCACCGTTCCGGTGTAGGTGGCAACATCTTCGCCGCGCCTCCCGGCAAGACCCGGAGCGACATTCGGCGACTGCGGGATTACTTGTCGCTCTTCGTCAATGAGCCGCTGCAGTTCGAGCCCGGTACCAGTCAGCGCTACTCGAACGCCGGCTACATCATACTCGGCCTCTTGGTCGAGCGGCTCTCGGGCGAGGATTATTACGACTACGCGCGGCGTCACATCTACGAACCGGCGGGGTTGACTCGCACCGCGAGCTGGACTGTCGACTCGCTCCCTGCGAACACCGCGATCGGCTACACACGCGGTAGCCAAGACGCGCCCCCATCGGTGCCGCTCGGCCCGAACACGGCGCTCCTCCCGGGTCGGGGCAGCTCGGCCGGGGGCGGCTACTCGACTGCCCATGACCTCCTCCGCCTGATCAACGCCCTCCGCGCCGGCAAGATCCCCTCGAGTCCTCCCGCGGGTATCGGCATCGCGGGCGGAGCCCCAGGACTCAACGCCGCCGTGGAAGGCGATCTCCCAGGGGGGTACGATTTGATCGTGCTTGCGAATCTCGACCCGCCGGCGGCAGAACGGGTGGCGCGGATTGTTAGGGGCTGGTTAAGGTAGGGCGAGGTTCCAGTACCGGGGTAATCTTTAGGTATGGTCCGTCGCGCCGTCCTCTTGTTGCTGCCGCTCGTCGCGGCTCTTTCGTGCACCGATAGCACCGCTCCCGTCCCGGCGGGGCCCAGCCCGCTCGGGAACCAGTTCCGGATTCTGGGGACGGCGGAAGGCGGCGACAGCGTCGGACGCACCGCCTCGTGTTGGCTGGACCTCGTCATGGTGCTCGACAGCACCGGGACACCCCGCCCCATTCCGCTCGGCGTCGAGTACTCCGGAACGATGGGCGGCGGTGTCGAGCGCACGGTTCTAGAAGCGGACAGCTCGGGGTTCGGCTTCTTTGCCGACGTCTATTGGCCCACTGCCGTCGCCCGCTTGAGCACCCGCGACCTCGTGGATCTCGTCATCGGCGACACATTGCAAACCGAGAGCCGGTTCTGGCGGGAAATCGCGCTGCTGCGAGGATTCCGCGTGGACGAGGGCGCGACCGGCACCTGGACCTGTGCCCCGTTCGATATCTGGGAAAACGGCTACGTCGATACGCTGCTCGTCGTGCAGGGGACGTGGCGGACGGAGCGGATCACCCCCTAAACTAGATCTTGCATCGTCCGGACCCGGCCAGCACTTTAGGACTGTCTCTCTCGCTGTGAGGCTTCCCATGCGCGTGTCTCGTTGCTCCGCAGCAATCGCACTTTCACTGTTCGCGGCCTGCGCCGGCCCCACCGACTTGAACCAGGTGACGCCGCCCATCTCGATGTCGGTCGTCTCTGGAGACGGCCAGCAGGGCGCCCCCGGTTCTGAGTTGCCCGATCCACTCGTCGTGCGCGTCGAGGATTCGCGGGGCCGCCCGGTGTCGGGCCAGATCGTCAACTTCCGCGTGGTGTCGGGAGGTGGTTCGGTGTTCGCGGGGGCCGCGATCAGCAACCGCACCGGTCTCGTGCAAGAGCGCTGGACCCTCGGCTTCGGCGGCCTGCAGCGGGTTGAGGCCAGAGCCATCGATCCGGCGACGGGCGAGCCGCTCACGTTCGCCGTCTTCACAGCGACACTCACGGACAGCATTCCGCCCGTGACCTTCAACGTCAACGCCTTCCCCAACCCCGCGCCACTCGGCGACTCGGTGATCGTCACGGCCGTCGTGAGTGACTCGTTCACCGGCGGCTCGAACATCGCGGGCGCCGAGGTGCAGGTCGACAGCGGACCATTCCTGCCGATGCTCGCGGGCGACGGCGCATTCGACCAGCAAAACGAGTTCGTGATTCGGACGCTCTTTGGCCTCGCGGTCGGCGGGCACCTGGTGTGCGTGCGCGGCCGTGACAGCGCGGGCAACATCGGATTCCGCGACTGCACGTTCCTGCTGGTCACGAACGGCGGGGGAGGCGGCGACAGTACACCGCCCATCACGAGCAACGTGAACGCGTCCCCCAATCCAGCGCACCCGACCGACAGCGTCGTCATCACGGCGCTGGTGAGCGATTCCCTCACGGGGCAATCGACCATTGCCGGCGCGGAAGTCCTGCTCGATAGCGTGCTGTTGATGGCGATGCTCCCGCAAGACGGCGGTTTCGACCAACAGATCGAGGGCGTGACGCGAACCTTCGTCGGGCTTGCCCTGGGCAGTCACTTCGCGTGCGTACGGGGGCGCGACAGCGCGGGCAACGTCGGCTCTTTTAGCTGCACGTTCTTCACGGTCACGAACGGCGGCGGAGGTGGAGACACGCTGGGGCCGGTGACGCTCAATGTCACGGCCACCCCCGACTCGGGGACCGACTCGATCACGATCCGGGCCGAGGTGCGGGACACGTTTACGGGCGGATCCAATATTGCCGGCGCAGAGATGCGGGTGGACAGCGGCGGTTTCGTACCGATGTTCCCCACCGACGGCGCGTTCGATCAGCAGAACGAGCGCGTGAACCGGCTCGTGGTCGGGCTAGCGGCGGGGTCGCATACGGTGTGCGTACGCGGCAGCGACACGGCCGGCAACATCGGCAATGAGACCTGCATCGGGTTCAGTGTGGCTGCGGCTATCCGCGGATCGCCGCGAAGAGCGCCACCACCGCGATAACGAGCCCGACGCCGATCTTGGCGGCGGTGGCGGCGACTCGACCGACGAGCGCGCCCCACCCCGCCCGGACGGCGGTGCTGGCCCCTGACTTCGAGTACTCAAAGACGACGGCGCCCGCGAATGCGCCGACAAAGGCGCCGATCACGCTGCCGATGATCGGCACCGGCACGCCGATGATGGCGCCCACGAGTCCGCCGAGTAGCGCGCCCCACCCTGCCCGCTTCGATCCGCCGTAACGCCGCGCCATACCAAACCCGAGCCACGCTTCGATCACCTCAGCGACGCCTGCGAGCGCCACCACCGTCACGATGGTCCACGTGCCGATCTGTTGGAAATCCGTGAGGAAGCCGTAGGCGGCGACCGCGATTACCATCAACCAGAGCCCCGGGAGGCCGAGCGCGACAAGCGCCAGTCCCGCGACGAAGCAGGCCGCCATGAGCCAGGTGAGGAGTGTGGGGTTCATGAGTTGAATTCTAGGCATAACGAGGGCACGTTGCGGCGTGATTCAAATCGAGGCTTGTGTCGAGTCGCTCGAGGCCGCCGTGGCGGCCGCCCAGGGCGGCGCCCATCGCATCGAGTTGTGCGTCGATCTCGCGGTGGGCGGCACATCACCAGACAGCGCCCTGCTCGCGGCATGCCTGTCGCACCTGGCGATCCCGGTTTTCGTTATGGTCAGGCCGCGTGCGGGAGACTTCTGCTACTCCGCTGCCGAGCACGAGACGATGGTCGAGGGGATCCGCCGCGCAAAGGGCGCTGGTGCGTATGGGATCGTGACCGGGGCGCTACGCTCTAACCGGACCATCGACGAAGCGAGAACACGTGGGTTAATCGACGCGGCGCGGCCCCTGCCTGTGACATTTCATCGTGCCTTCGACGAATGCCGCGACTCGGCGCAGGCGCTCGAGACGGTAATCGCCCTCGGGGCGAGTCGCGTGCTGACGTCAGGCCGAGGGAGGAGCGCCTCCCACGGCGCGGCAAAGATCGCGCAACTGGTGCGCCTCGCGGCGGGACGAATCGGTATCATGGCCGGCGGCGGGGTCAACGGGACGAACGTGGCCGCGTTGGTGCGCACCAGCGGCGTACGCGAGGTGCATCTCAGCACCAAGGGTGCGGAGAAGATTCGACGGGTGGTGGAAGCCCTCTAGGCCCATTTCCTGCAACGCCTCGCTGTCGCCGCCGCGCCGTGCAGGCGGCGTGTTGCGCGCGTGCCACGATGTCGCGCGCCTTCGCCGAGGAGCCGCACATCGTCGCCCCCACCGATTGGGAGTCCGCGTTCGACAGTTGTTACGTCGAGCTATGCGACTACGTGCTCCGGCTCGTCGGGTCGGCGGATACGGCTGAGGACATCGTCCAGGAGCTGTTCCTGCGGCTCTGGGACACGCGCGGACCTCGCGACGCCACCAGATTAACGCGCCCCTACTTGTTCGTGGCGGCGCGCAACTCCGCCCTCAAGTACCTGCGACATCAGCACGTAGCCGAAGCCTGGGTGGAGCGTGCCAGCCGCCAGCCACCCCCGGTTGCCGAGACGCCGGAAGACTTGTGCCTGGCCGAGGAGCTGGAGTCGGCGGTGCAGGACGCCATCCTGGAGCTCCCCACTCGCTGTCGCGAGATCTTCCTGCTGCGCCGGCGCGATCAACTGCCCTATGAGGAGATAGCCATCCGCGCCGGCGTGTCGCTGGGCACCGTGAAGTCCCAAATGTGGCGCGCCGCCGGTCTGCTCAGGAAGAAACTGGCCTTCATACTCGAGGCCCCTTCAGGGGTTGTTCCTATACACGCCCCATGGACCTCCTCCGCTTCATCGAGGGCGATTGCTCGCCCGCCGAAGCCGCGGCCCTCGCGACTTGGATCGCCGCGGATCCCGCGCGTGGAGCATTACTAGACGAGCTGCAAACCGTCTGGCGACTGAGCGGACAGGGTCGCGCCGCCCGGCCGTGGGACATCGCAGCAGCCCGAAGGCGGCTTCGCGGGCCGCGGTTTCACGGGGCGCTCCGTATCGCCGCCGTGATCGCCCTCGTTGTCGCGGGAGCCGCCGTGTGGACTCGTCTCCCCCGCGCGACTCCGTTCCGCGAGTACGTCACCGCTCCCGGCCAGCGCTCGCAGATCACATTCCTCGACGGTACTCGTGTCCTGTTGGCAGTGGACACGCGGCTGCGGGTGCCGCGGGACTATGGCGCGCGCCGGCGCCTGGTGGAGCTGGAGGGTGAAGCATACTTCGTCGTCCGCCACGACCCCGCTCGGCCATTCCTGGTACGCACCGCGCGGGGCACGACCGAGGACCTGGGCACCGAGTTCAACGTTCGCGCCTACCGTGATGAGGACCTCGCGGTCGTTGTGGCAAGGGGACAGGTCCTGCTGCGCGGACCTGAGCTGAGGCTGGGTGCGCGCGAGCGCGGCGTGGTGGATGCCGACGGCATCACGACACACCTGCGCGGCGTCGCGGTGGACCACTACGTCGCGTGGACGCGCGGCACGCTACGGTTCGACGACGCGACGGTGCGCACCGTGCTGCTCCAGCTCGCCCGCTGGTACGACATCGACATCCAGGTGGACGATACGTCGCTCGCCCACGAGCGGCTCACGATTGCGTTCGACACGCCATCGGCCGATGAGGCGCTTGCGTCGCTCGCCCGTGTGCTCGACGTCCGGTTCACCCGGACCGGAAGGTCGGTCCGCATGCGTTCCGTTCATCCCGTGTCCTAAAAGGAGATTGGTCATGCGATTCCTGCTCACGTGTGCAGCGATGGTCTGCGCGACCAGCCTGCCGGCGCAAACCGACCAGGCGTCGCCGCTCGATCGCACGGTGTCCCTCGCGGTGGCGCGCGTGCCCTTGAAGGACGCGTTGAGCGAAGTCGCTCGGCGTGCTGGCGTCCGCATCGCCTACTCGGGCCGCGTCGTTCCCCTGGACCGACAGGTGTCGGCGCAGCTCGCGGGCGTGCCGGTACGGGCGGCGCTCGACGTGCTGCTGGACGGGACCAGTGCTATTCCCACACTCGACGAGAGCGGGCAGATCCTGCTCGTGTCGCGCGGCCGAGGGCGGCGCCAGACCGGTTCCGTCAGCGGCACCGTGCGAGACGCGGGCACCTCCGCGCCCATCGCGTCGGCCAACGTCACGATCGTCGGGACGCGCTGGTCGGCGGCGACCGATGCGGCCGGTCATTTTGCCATCGCCGACGTCGCCCCGGGGCGGTACCGCGTGCGGGCGCGAGCCCTCGGCTACACCCCGAGCGACACGACCACCCTGGTCCAGGACGGCCAGGAGACGGTGGTGGAGCTGGGGCTGAAGGCGAGCGCGATCGAGCTCAACCCGATCGTCGCGATCGGCTATGACACGCTGCGCCGCCGCGATCTCACGGGCGCCGTTGCGTCGGTGCGCGCTGAAGACTTCAAGACCGCCGCGGCCCCTACGGTCACACTGAGCAGCGGGTTGCAAGGCAAAGCCGCGGGGGTGCAGGTCACGACCAATTCCGGCATGCCCGGGGTGGGGCTGCGGGTGCACGTGCGCGGGAACGGGTCGATCAGTGCTAATGGCGAGCCGCTGTATGTGATCGACGGCGTCCCGGCCGAGCAGGGGTCGAGCTCATCGGATCCGAAGAGCAACCCTTTGATGTCGGTCGATCCCAACGAAATCGCGTCGATCGACGTGTTGAAGGATGCGTCGGCGACGGCGATCTACGGAGCGCGCGGCGCCAACGGCGTCGTGCTGATCACGACGCGTCGTGGGCGCGCCGGAGCGAGTCAGGTCACGATCGAAACCAGCGCCGGGTTCCAGGAGATTTCGAAGACCATCCCGGTCTTGAACGCGCAGGAGTTCATGACCCTGACCAACGAGGCGCGAGCCAACGCAGGACGGACGCTGCTGTTCACGCCCGCGCAGATCGCCGCGGCGTCCACGTACGACTATCCGGCGATGATGTTGCGCACCGCGCCGCAAGCGACTCAGGTGATGACGCTCTCCGGAGGAGCCGAGAAGCTCCGATACCTGTTGAGCGGCAACTACACGAAGCAAGAGGGCATCGAGATCGGGTCCGACTTCGCGCGGTACGGCGTGCGACTCAATCTCGACGCCGATGTCAGCGAGCGGCTGCGGTTGGGCACCAGCCTCAGCATGACGCACGTCTCGCGGAACGCGGCGCGAGTCGAGAACGGCTCACTCGGCAACAGCGCCAACGGGATTCAGGCGGCGATGCAGTTCGCGCCGTACGCGGCCCCCGTCGATTCGACGGGAAACTGGATCAAGACGTCGCCGTCCACCGAGCCCGTACCAAACCCGGTTGCGAACGCCCTCCAAGAGACGGACCTGAACACCACTTCCCGCCTGCTCGGAAACGTGTTCGGCGAATTCGACATCACGCCTGAGCTGCGCGTGCGCAGCACGGTCGGCGGCAGCTTCCAGTTCGACGGGATCCACTTCTTCGCGCCGCGCACGATTCTCGACGGCGGAACGGGCGGCAGCGGCTGGATCTTCTCGGGGCTCACTCGCAACCTGACCAACGAGAACACATTGGCGTTTGCGCGCAACGTGGGACCGGGGAGCCTGCGCCTGCTCGGCGGCTTCTCGGTGCAGACGTTCTACAACGAGAGCGTGACGGGCAACGGTGCGAACTTCCCGACCGACGTCACGACCGTGTTCAACCTCGGCTCGGGCCAGCAGCTCACCCCGGCGGGCAGCGGGATCACCGAATCGGCGCTCATGTCGTTCATGGGACGCGCCAACTACAACATCGCCGACCGGTACCTCGTGACGCTCACGGCCCGCCGCGACGGTTCGAGTCGCTTCGGCGCCAACAACCGCTGGGCCTTCTTCCCGTCGGGGGCCGTCGCCTGGCGGCTGTCGGACGAACCGTTCATGCGCGGCCAGTCGCTGTTCAATGATCTCAAGCTACGCCTGAGCTACGGCAAGGTCGGGAATCAGGCGGTGGGACCATACCAATCGCTGTCGCAGCTGACGGTGGCCTGGTACGCGAGCGCCGGCCGCGAGATCCCCGGCCTCGCGCCCAGCGGCACGATGCCCAACCCCAACCTCAGATGGGAACGACAAACGCAGCTCAACGCGGGCGTGGATGCGAGCATGCTGAACAACCGGCTCACGTTGTCGCTCGACGCGTATCGCTCCGTGACGAGCGACCTCCTGATGGTCGTCACCGTGCCCGCCACGACGGGCTACAACCAGCAGCTGCGCAACATCGGCTCGCTCCTGAACCGCGGCGTGGAAGTATCGCTCAGCACGATCAACGTGCAGCGCCCGGGAGGAGTGAGGTGGCTCACGACCGTGAATCTCGCGCACAACGGCAACAAGGTGGTCGACCTGGGTACGGCTCTCGATTCTGCGGGCAACACGGTGCCCCTGCAGCAGATCCTCGTCACGGCGCGCACCGGGAATTTCCTGGGCGGGGAGACCCACATCCTCCGGGTCGGCCAACCGCTGAGCTCCATCTACGGGTACCGGGTGACGGGCCTCTGGCAGGCAGGTGACTCGTGTTATCTGAGGAACCCCGGCGTCAACTGCATCCCGGGGGAATACAAGATCGCCGACCTGAACGGCGACAGCGCCATCACCGGAGTGGACCGGACCATTCTCGGCCACGGCGACCCCACACTATACGGCGGGATCAACAACAGCATCGGGTACGGGCGGTTCTCGCTCGACGCCTTCGTGAACTTCACGATCGGGAATAAGATCATCAACGGCGGCAACGCCTACGGGAGCCTCGCCATCATGCAGGCGAACGAGCGACGCACCGTGCTCGAGCGCTGGACCCCGACCGACACGAACACGACGATCCCGCGGGCCAATCAGGGCCGTGCGCGACTGCTCTACAGCACCTTGGTCGAGAGCGGCTCGTACCTGCGGCTCCAGTCGCTCACGTTCGGCTACCAGCTTCCCGAGCGCCTGCTGCCCCGCGCCACGGCGGCCCGGCTGTTCGTGACGGGCCAGAATCTGTTCACGATCACCGGCTACTCCGGGTTCGATCCCGACGTCAACAGCATGGGCGGCGACTCGCGCTTCGGCGGCATCGATATCGGCGCCTATCCGCGCGCCCGCATCTGGAACGTCGGCATCAGCGCCACCTTTTGAGGAGAGGACTGCCATGAGACCCTCACCATCGCTCGCGCTCCTCGCCTTGGCCGTGCTCGGCACCGCTGCCGCGTGCAAGGACTTCCTCACGGAAGACCCCAAGGGATTCACCACGACCGACACGTTCTTCAAGAGCGGCGCGGACTTGAACAGCGCCACGCTGGCGATCTATAACTCGCTGCGGGGGATGCAAGGCCAGAACCAGTGGACCACGCCCGAGCTGGCCTCGGACCAAACGCGGGCCGACAACCGCGAGCCGAACGCGTCGACATACGGACCCGATCGGCTCGACTGGAGCGCCAGCACCGGCCGCACCGGTTCTTACTGGACGACCGGGTACGCCATGGTCACGCGAGCCAACCTCGTGCTCGCCAACGGTCCCGGCATCCAGACGCTCAACACGCAGACGAAGTCCTGGAACCTCGCGGAGGCGAAGTTCCTGCGCGCGTACGCCTATCTGTTCATGACGAAGGCGTACGACGACGTCCCTCTCCTGCTGACGCCTGAGGCGCAGCTGAATCAGCGGCCCACGTGCACCCCCGTCGACTCCGTGCACCAGGCGATGATCGCGGACTTATTGGATGCGATCGCCGGGTTGCCGGCTACGTGGCCCTCGACCGACGGGTACGGCAATCCTTCGCAGGGGCGGGTCACCAAGGGCGCGGCGCAGATGGCGCTCGCCGACCTGTATCTGTGGCGGTCGAGTTTCATGGGGAAGAACGAATGGCAACAAGCCGCCGATTGGGCCGACTCGGTCATCGCGTCCGGTGTGTGGGCGCTGTCGAGCGACTACCTCGCGACGTTCCGTACTAACAACAAGGGGAACCGCGAGGAGATCTTTGTCATCACCAACTCCGGTGTGGACGGGCGCACCAGCAACATCTTCCAGCTCTTCTACTATCCGCGTGACTGGGGGCTCGACCTGGGCCAGGGCGGCGGCTGGGGGCTGATCCATCCCACCGACTGGTTCTTGAATAGCTATCGCACGGGCGACTACCGGCGGGACGCGGGCAGCGACTACACGGCGCGGGCGGCCTACGTGTCCGGCGGCTGCGGGTTGAGCGGGTTATGCGCGACGCCCCTCGCCGACGGCGCGATGCCCTGGAAGTACCGGAAGAGCGACAACGGTGCGGCGTGGCCGTTGGGCGACGTCGACGTGCCGCTGTATCGCTTCGCGGAGGCGTACCTGATCCGCGCCGAGGCGCGGAATGAGCTCAGCGACGCCGCCGGCGCGACCGCTGACCTCAACGTGATCCGGGCGCGGGCGCGCCAGGGCACCGGCGCCGAGGCCCGCGTCGAGCCCGCCGACTATCCCAACCCGGGCGACACCCTCGGAGTACGGGACGCGATCTTCATGGAACGCGCTTGGGAGCTGGCGTTCGAGACAAAGCGCTGGTGGGACTTGGTGCGCCGCGACACGGAGGAGCCGGGATACTGGGCGAGCAGCCTGACCGCACACGACGCCAACGCTACGGCGCTGCATCCGCTCGATCCCATCTACAAGCGTTTCCCGATTCCACAGGGCCAGATCGACGTCAATCCGGCGTTGCGGTCGTGTCAAAACCCCGGGTACTAGCTACTAGCGCTAGCACTCTCCCGGGACCGCTGCTTAACGGTGATTTGCCTCACAGGGCGGCATGCGCAATTGTGCTACTCAATAGCCATGATCACGCCGCTCATCCACCGCGCGCTGACACGCGAGGACTTGGCCCAGCTCGTCGCCGAGATCGGCCGGCTGGACCAAGCCGAGGCGCGCGCTGCCGAGGAGTCCATCCAGGCCGGCGCGGTGGACAGCGTGCTCGACTCCCCCGTCGCACTCGAGGCGGTGCGCGGCCGGGGCGGCGCGCCCGCGGCGGTCCCCCTGTCCATTCTCTGGTACGTGCCCATTCGCGCCGCGCTGCGCGCGCGCGGTGTCTCCGACGTCGAGTTGGCCGACTATGCCGCCACGCTGCCCGTGGTGTTCGCGACCTGGCGCGCCGTGCGGACCGTCGCGCGCGGCGAAAGCGGCATCGACGTGTGGTGGCGTTACGTGGCGTCGCTGCCAGAGGGCACGACGGCGCAGGCGGAGGGCGCGGCCGATGTCGCGGCGCTCGCGCTGTGGTGGGCGGGGTGTTTCCCCGAGTGGGTCAGCCGGCGGATGGCGGGCCGGGGGATGCTCCGCGCCTACGTGACGTTCGCCGCTCAGGCGCTGGCGCTCGCCGGGCGCATCCTCACCCCCATCACGCCCCTGTGGGCGCGTGCGGCTGGCGAGGCCGAAGCGCTACACGCCGCGCTCGCCGAAGCTCGACGTGACTATCTCGGCCGAGACGTGCATACCACCCAGAGCCGCCTCGAGCGGTTCCTAGGTCGGTTGAACTAGCTACCGCCCTGCTGGATTCCGGATCGCCCCAAGAAACAGAATCGTCCCTGACAAGCGTTCGCGGATCGCGAACAAGAACGGCCTGTCGATCTCGAGCGTTGGCGGCATGCTGGTGACCCCCATTTCCACCGAGGTCACCGCGGCAGCCTCGGTTCCCTCCTCGTTCACGTCCACGTAGGTCTTGTGCTTCACGTTGGTGATGCACACCTCCTGCGGCCGGTGCATCCGCGTGAAGTCGGCCATCTCAGGCGGGGCGCAGTCGAACGCAATCGCCATCCCCAGCGCCCTGAGCGGCGCGACGAGGGCGAGGTCGTTCGTAAGACGGAACTTTGGTAGCGAGACTGGGATGCTGAGGGGCTCGAGCCGCGACACCCAGCTATCCCACTGCTCGGCCGTCAATCCCGCGAGGAGCGTGTCGAGCGCGGCCGGGTCGCGCGGCATGACGATGGTCATGGCGAAGGCCCGGCCCCCGTACGGGAGCTCCGCTACTTCCAGGGCGGCATCGCGAATGGCGCGCACGCGGATTGGGTCGCCGCTCCGCATCATGGGTACCTGGGCGGTGCTTCCATCCGCCAGCTGGAACGGCGCGGGAGCCGTACGCGCCCGGTCGAACTGCTGGGCCCAATCACCCTTGAAGTAGATCGCATTGATCAGGTACATCATCGCGTAGTCGGGAAGCGGCGACTCGACGATCTGCGTGATCAGGCCCTGCGTCTGACGCGTGACCCAATCATTGATTCGCGTTGATGCCGCCGGCGAGGAGAAGTCGAGCCCGGCCACCTCCGCGTCGAAGTAGGTTCGATTAGCGTCGATGAACGACTGGTCGACGGTAAAGCTCTGGCGATACCATATGGAATTGGCGATCTGGAACCGGACGCCCGGATCGAGGCCACGGAGCAGAGCGATCAGGCTGCGGGAGGCGTCGTTCACCTCGGGCACTGTCATCCCCTCGAGCTCGAGCGTGCGGCGCATCGCCTCTTCGGTGGTTCCTGCGGCGCCGTTGTAGGTCATGCCAAGAGCCATCGTGACAGAGAGGGGCGACACGAAGAGGTTGGGCAGAGTGTCGCGTGTCGCCTGGGCCATCTGGCGGAGGAACGTGAAGGCAAAGCGGTTATCAGCCGCGATGAGTTTTTCTTCGCCGGTGGTGAGCGAACGAGGAAGCGCGGTGATGAGCGGGCTGGTGGGTCCCTCCGGGCCGCAGGCGGAGGCAATCAGTGCGGCAGCGGCGGAGGCGACAAGGAGCGAACGGAAGTGTGTCGACATGGGAGTTCCTCGAGAGAGGTGACGATGCTGGATACATGTCGAGAAGATGTTACTGCGGTCGGAAAAGGGTCAGTGTTGCGGCGTCGCGGCACCTAGCGTCACCCGGGCCTCCCCGGCGCGTACCGACCACCGCGGCGTGTACGAGTAGCCCTGCACCGTCTCCTCAAAGCCGCTCTCTGACCTCGAGACGGTGGTGAACGCTACCGGCGGCACGTCGAGGTCGAGCTTCGAGGACACCGAGATCTCAGTGCAGAAAGACGCGTCGGCCGGGAAAGCGTTGGGATCCCAGCGGTAAGTCACCGTCAGCTCGCCGGAGGGACGGAAGGTCATCCGTTTCTCCAGGGACGCCGCGCGCAAGACCACCTCGACTGCCTCCGCGGTCGCCGATATCGTGACGGCAAACGCGGTCCGCGCCCAGGAAGCGACTTCGCGCGTTCCGTCACCGGCCACGACGCGGTCAACAAACAAGGCCCGGTCAACCTGGTCGACCGGTGGCAACTGCTCCAGACGACTCGAGCGCTCGAGATCGTGAATGCTGGGTGCGCCGTCTTGGCCTGCGTGAGCGCCCTCGGGTTCACGCCGCTCGTGGTACACCTCGCGCCGGCGCGTGAGCACGTCGGCGTAATTCACTCCCGATCCGAACAACGTGTACTCCTCGACACTCCCGCCCCGCTGAGGGCTGACGACCGCCGAAAAGCTCGCGGAGTGAATCCAAATCTCCTGCGATCCGTCGCCGTCCAAATCCAGCTGCGCCGCGCCGAGCGACTCGCCTTTCCGCAACTCCCGCTCCGCCTCGGCCAGGTTCCGCCAGATCGCGGCGCGGAGGTGGGGGAGATACAACCCGCCGAACACGCCGTGCCAGTAGGCGTCATTGCACTGCGCTCGGCCGATGGCGCGCCGCGCCAGCGGCGGATCCCGCCGCTCGCGGCACAACGCCGAGAGCGCCAGCATCTTCTTGTGCATGCGATTCGATTCCGGGTACTTCACCAGGAAGTTGAGCCAGTGCCCCCCGCGCACGAGCGCCCCCTCCGGCCCCGCCATGCGCTCCTCGCCGAGGTCGCGCTCGAGGGCCGCGAGCCGCGCGGCGGCGGCCGGTGGTAACGCCCAGGTTTCCATCTCGCGATACGACGCCGTGGGGAGATACACGAGACCCGCGCTCGGCACGGTACCCAGTGCCGCGCCTGGTGTCGTGAGCTGGACCTCGCCGCCCGTCACGAGCGCGGTCATGGCGTCCAAGAACTGGTCCAACCAGCCGCGCGTGTACACCCAGTCTTTGGTCCCGGGCCAACCACCGAATTTTTCACCATCGTCGACGAACACCGCCAGCGGACGAGCGGCGGCCCGCAGCTCGCGGAGATACGCCGCGATACTGGCAGGTGGCTTGAAGGGGATGAGATAGCGCAGCCGCTCGTCGATCGGGAATACCGCAACGCGCTTGCCGCCACTCTCGGTCCAGAAAGGCGCGTGCAGCGTTTCGCGCTCGAAGCCGCTCACCAAGAAATGGCGGTCGTCCACGAGGACGTAGCGCACGCCGGCGTCGGCCAAATCGCCGGCGAGGTCGGGCTCCCACACCCGCTCCGTGAGCCACAGGCCCGTGGCGTCCACGCCGAAAAATCGCTTGATCGCCTCGCGCATCCAGCCGATCTGCTCGATCCGGTCCTGCCGCGGCAGCGACGCGAGCACCGGCTCATAGAAACCCGCGAGCAGCAGCTCGACGTGACCATCCGCCGCCAGGCGGCCGAGCTGGTCCAAGTACTTCGTGTCGTGCGCCTCGAGCCACTCGAGCAGCGGCCCGGAAATGTGCAGGGCGAACGGAAAGAAGCGGTGCGCCGCGAGCCGCTCGATCAGCGGGCGATAAACGTCTTGCAGATGTTGCTCGAAGACGTGGTCGAAGTTCCCGACCGGCTGGTGCAGGTGCACGCCGAACACGAAGCGGACGGGATCCATCAGACCTTCACGCGTTGCAGGTAAAGCTCTCGCCCGGTACCGACGGCAGGATCGTTGCTTGGCGCCAACGCGAGCCGTTCGAGGAGACCCGCCTCGAGGCGCGCCTGCACGGGCGGCGGGCCCGCCAGCTCGATCGCACGCGCGGCCGACCGCAGCACGATCACCGACTCGATCCCCGCGATGTCGTCGAAGAACCAGCCGCACGACGTGAACATCCGCAGCAGCTGGTGCTCGAGCGCGGTGGGCAGCGGCCGGCGTTCGCGCTCGAACGCGCCGCGGATCTCCTCGGAGAGCCAATCGAGTGCCGCGCGCAGCGGCCCGCGCCAGCGTTGCTGTGTGGCCCGCTCGGGCGCGGCGCGACAGCCGCACTCGGCGCGCCACCGCTCGACCCCGTGCGGACAGCTCCACGAGCTGGGCGATACGAGTGGCACCTCTTCCTGAGGAGGGCGCCGGGCGAGGAAGGACGCGAAGCTCTCGGTCTCGATCGTCTCCAACACCCGGGCCAAGGTTTCAACGCCGCCCTTGTGGTGGTGCCCATAGGTCTCGCCGTCGGTCGCGATCGACACGAGCTCGGCGGCTGTGGCCTCCAGGCGGCGCACCCATTCGCCGGCATCGGTCACGAGCGGGCCGAACGCGACGCCGTGCGAAAGGGAGCCGTCATAGGTGAAGAGCGCGATGCGGCGGCCCCCGGCCGTTTGATACCAGCCTGGGAGCCCACCGGCGGGCACGCGCTGCACCTGATGCGGGGCGAGGATCGTGAACCGGATCCCTTCCTCGGCGAGCACGTCCAGGGTCTCGTGGTCCACCGCCGTCTCCGGCAACCACATGCCTTCGGGCTGGCGACCGAACCGGCGCACGAAATCGGCGATCCCCCAACGCACTTCGGTTGTCTTGTCGCGGCGTGAACAGAGCGGCAGGATCACATGGTGGTACGGCATCGCCACGGCGTTGCCGCTGGCGCGGTCGGCGGCGAGCACGGCCGCGTACGTGTCGGGCGCCGCGTGCTCCATCCAATCGAGCAACGTGGGACCGAAGTCGAAGCTGACGGAAGTGAGCGACGGCGCGATGGGGGCGTAACATTCCCGCTCGATGCGCTCGTTCCAGTCGTGATCGGGGGCGGCGTTGATCTCCACGGGGATGATGCCGGTGCGTGGGTCGTCGCGGGGGGGCTGGTAGAAATGCCCGTGGATCACGATGGACCGCGTCAACCGCCTAGGGCCTCTGCCACCTGGGCCAGCACATCGGGGAACAGGTCGTCGCGCTGGGCGAGCTCGTCGGCGAGGCGCGTCCCCGATTCGAGCGACCCCTTCGGAGCGAGCGCGGCGATAAGTCGCTCGGCGTCGTCACAGTGCAGCGTGAAGCGGCGCTCCGCGTAATCGACGACGGCGCCGGTCGAGATGATGAATTGCCAGTCGGACGATTGCGCCAGCAGCAGCTCGCGCGCCGCCTGCGCTAGGACGGGGCGCGCGGCCGGCTTCTTGAGCGCCGCGGGCGCCACTTTCCAGAACGCTTCTTCCAAGCGCCGCAGTCGGTCCCAGGTCCATGCGGTTTGCTTGTTGCGCCACATGCTGTGATCGCCGTTCGCACCCCAGGAGCCTTCGGCGAGCTGCAGCGCGACGCGGGGTGGATGGGCCTCGAGGTGTTGCGACGCCGTCACGGCGTGCACACCACGGCCGCGCAGCGCGCGGTACGTCGCAGACAGGAAGTCCGGTCCCTCGAACCACCAGTGGCCGAACAGCTCCGTATCGAATGGCGCAACGATCACACCGTCTTTGTCTTTCGGCTTCCCGTCCGAGAGGCTCTCCAACAGATGCTTGAAGTGCGACGCATGATCGACGGCCCGCGCGAACGCGGCCGAGGGCTCGTAGGGGCGCTTGGCGCCGAGATCCACCTCCGCACCGGTGACGCGCCAGAGCTTGAGCCCACCGGGCCAGCGAATCTTGTGGAACTCGAGGTACGCCTCGTCGCCCGGGTAGCCCTGGTGCCGGCTCCAGATCTGCATCGAGGAGCGCGGGTCGCGAACCAGCGCCGCGACCGATCCCTTGGTGCGCCGGGCGGAGGCTTTGGAGACCCGGTACGCGCGGTACGGTGACCGCGCTGCTTTACCCGGCTTGAAGTGCATGTCCTCGCCGTAGGCGACGAGCGGTGTGCCCGCATGAGCGAGGTGCGCGTCGGTGAAGAAGTAACGGAAGCCTGCCTCGGCCAGAAACTTTTCGATCCCGGGGCGATAAGCGCATTCCGGAAGCCAGCAGCCTTTCGGGGCGACACCGAACAAGCGGCGGTGCTCGTGCTGACCCACGGCGAGCTGCAGCCGGATGCTTTCGTCCCGCGTGAGCAACGGGAGATAGCCGTGCGTGGCGGCCGACCCGATGATCTCCAGGAGCCCCCGCTCTTGGAGGCGACGAAACGCGCCGACCAGATCACCGTCGATCTTCCCGAACAGCGCCTGCAAGCGCTTGAAGCGTGACCTCCAGAACTCCACCAGGGGCCCGACCGATGGCGGGACTTCATCGCAAGCGGCCAGACGCTGCGCGAAGAACGCCTGCATCTCTTTGACGAAAACGGGGCTCACCAGCTGGTTCGCGAGGACGGGGGTGAATCCGATCGTCACCGGCGCCGGCGTGCCCTCGGCGCCAAGCGCTTCGAGCTCTTCCAACAGCGGGAGATAGGTGTCGAGCGCCGCCTCGCACAGCCAATCGCTGCCGTGCGGCCAGCGGCCGTGGTTCAGGACATACGGGAGGTGACTGTGGAGCGCGAGGACGAATTCCATTACCGCAACGCGAGCGCCCGACGATAAAGAGCCATGTACTGCTCGGCGGACCGGTCCCACCCGAACGGCCGGGCCATTGCCGCGCGGACGAGTTTCCGCCAAGTCGTGCGCTCGCCATACGCCTCGACCGCACGGCCCACGGCCTGCTCGAGGCCCTCCGGCGAGTATTCGTCGAACAGGAACCCCGTCACACCGTCCGTGATGCTGTCGGTGAGGCCGCCGACGCGGCGAGCCACGGGAACGGTACCGTAGTGCTGCGCCCGCATCTGCGTGAGCCCACACGGCTCGTACTGCGACGGCATGAGCAGCGCGTCGGCGCCGGCCAGGAGCCGGTGCTCGACGTGATCGGTGAACGCGAACTCGACCGCGACGCGATCGGGCGCCGCGGCGGCCAGGTCGCCCAAGGCTTGGTGGTAGCGGTGCTCCCCCGCTCCGAGGAAAATGAACTGCGCATCCGAGGTCTCAAGCAGATCGGCGCCGAGGATCAGATCCAACCCCTTCTGCGCAACCATGCGCGCGCTCATCCCAAAGAGCGGCGTCTGCCCCGGCGTCAGACCGTACGATTTCTGTAGGGCCGCTTTGCAGCGTTTCTTGCCCGCGAGGTCGTCAGCCGAGTAGTTCGCCTCGATCTCAGGGTCCGTCGCGGGATTCCACAGGATCGGGTCGATCCCGTTCAGGATGCCGACCATGCGGTCGCCCTTCGCGATGAACGAATCGTGCAAACCGAACCCGCCCTCGGGGGTGCGCAGCTCCTGCGCGTGCGTCGGGCTCACGGTCACGGCGACATCGGAGAACGCCAACGCGCCCTTGAGCGCGTTCATGCGGCCGTACCACTCGAAGACGCCGACGTTGTAGAGCTCTGGTGCCAACCCGAGATCGGTCACCGTCTCGGGCGGGAAGTGCCCTTGGTATCCGGCGTTGTGGATCGACAGCACGATCCGGAGGCGACTGTAAAACGCGTCGGCGGCGAGCGTGTTGCGCACGTACACCGGTGCCAGCGCCGTATGCCAATCGTGCGCGTGCAGCACCTGCGTCTCCGGGGCAATCTCGGGAAGCGCGGTCAGCGCGGCGAGACAGAACGTCGCGAAGCGCCGGGCGTTGTCCGGGTAGTCTCCGTTGCTGTCGCCGTAGAGGCCCGGCCGGTCAAAGAAATCGGGATGCTCGATGAAAAAGACCTTCGGTCCCCCAGACGCCGCCGGCGTGCGGTATAGCCACGCGCGCTCGGTGCGACCGGCAAGCGTGACTGTGAGCGGCGAACCCGTACGCTCGAGTGACGGCGTCGTCTCCCGCACCTGCTGATAGAGCGGCATGATGACCGTCGTCGGGTGGCCGGCGGCCGCCTGAAACGTCGCCAAGCCGCTCACCGCCTCGCCCAGACCGCCCGTGCGCGCGAAGGGCCAGTACTCGGCGGTGAGGTGCGCGACGCCGATACGCTCGGCGGCGCCAACCGGCGCAACGGCCGGCGCGGCCGCGCGTCGCGGCCGGGCGACGCGCCGCCGGGGCGTTTTCGAAGTCGGCGTCGTCATGCCGTCGGCGGATCGTCGAGCATTTGGCCTCGGATCGCGGGCACGTAGTACTCGGTCAAATACTGCTGCACCATGCGTTGCGCGGTAAAGCGCGCTCCGGCGGTGTGCATCGCGTGTTTCATCTTCTCCACCCAGCCGTGCGGGATGCCGTGGGCATCCCGGTCGTAATACAGCGGAACCACTTCCTGCTCGAGCAGCCGGTACAAGTGCTCCGCGTCGGTTGCGTCGTCCTGCCCCGGCTGAATCGCCCAGCCGTTCTTGCCATCGTAACCTTCGCTCCACCAGCCGTCCAGCGTGCTGAGTTGCGGTACGCCGTTTAGACCCGCCTTCATGCCGCTTGTGCCGCTCGCCTCGAGGGGCGCGCGCGGCACGTTGAGCCAGAGGTCCACACCCTGCACCAGGCGGTGGGCGACGTGCATCTCGTAATCCTCGATGAACGCGACGCGACCCTCGAATCGCGCGTCACGGGTAAACGCATAGACACGCTGGAGAATCTGCTTGCCGGGCTCGTCGGCCGGGTGCGCCTTCCCGGCGAAGACGATCTGGACTGGGCGCCAGGGGTTCACGAGCAGGCGCTGCAACCGCTCGGCATCGCGGAAGATCAGGTCGGCCCGCTTGTAGGTCGCAAAACGGCGGGCGAAGCCGATCGTCAGGGCGTCGTGGTCGAGCAAGGTCCCGGCCCCGACCAAATGCAGGGCCTCCTTCCATTGGTCGGCCCAACGGCGCCGCGCCTGCTCCCGAATGTGCCGCATGAGATGGGACTTGAGCTCGTTGTGTACCGCCCACAGTCCAGCGTCGTCGAGCTTCAGAACCTTGCTCCAGAGCGTCGCGTCATCGAGATGGAGTAGCCAATCCGCGCCGAGCTGCGCATTGAGGAACGTCACGAGCGGGTTCGCGATCCAGGTGGCGACGTGCACGCCGTTCGTGACGTACCCGATCGGCACGCGCTCGACGGGGCGGTCGGGCCAGAGTGGGGCCCAGATGCGCCGCGACTCTTCGCCGTGGCGCCGCGCCACGCCGTTCACGCCGGCCGAGAGCCGGATCGCCGCGACCGGCATATGAAAAAGGTTGTGGTCCTGAACGGGGTGATGGCCCAGACGGAGCAGCTGCTCTCGCGTGACGCCCATCTCCTGCCACAGCGGTCCCGTACACTGCTCGAGCTGCTCGGGCGAGAACGTGTCGTGCCCCGCCGGCACGGGTGTATGGGTGGTGAAGACGCTGCTCGCGCGCACGCGGCGCACAGCCTCAGTGAACGGTGTGCCGCGCGTCACGAGCTCGCGCACGCGCTCGACCAGCATAAAGGCCGCGTGTCCCTCGTTGGCGTGCCAGACGGCGGGGTCGTACCCGAGCGCGCGCAGCACGCGGACGCCGCCGACGCCGAGCACCCATTCTTGCCGGAGCCGCAGCTCGGGTCCCCCAGCGTAGAGGCGGTTCGAGAGTCCCCGGTCGGCGGGGTCGTTCTGCTCGAGGCTCGTGTCGAGCAGGACGATCGGCACACGGCCCACGGTGAGGCGCCACGCCCCGACATTGACGGTGCGCCCAGACATCTTGACCGTCGCGAGGCAGGGATCGCCTTTGGGGCCCCGCACCTGCTCGAGCGGCATCGACGCGATATCGACGCGCTCTTCGGCGTCTTCCTGCCAGCCGTCGAGCCGCAGCCGCTGGTCCGCGTAGCCCTTGGTATAGAAGAGTCCGACGCCGACGAGAGGCACGCCCAGGTCTGACGCCGCCTTGCAGTGGTCGCCGGCGAGGACGCCGAGGCCGCCGGAGTAGATCGGCACGGAGTTGTGCAGACCGAATTCGGCGCAGAAGTACGCGATGCGGCGTTCCGCCAAGTCCCGGTACGACGTTTCGAACCAGGTGTCGTGGGTCGCGGCGACGAAACGATTCCACTCGACGATCGTGTCGTAGCCCTTCAGGAACTCGGGGTCCTTCGCAGCAGTCTCGAGGCGCGCCGGATCCACGCGGCGCAGCAGCTCGATGGGGTTATGACGGGTGAGGTGCCAGAGCGCCTGATCGATCGAACGGAACAGCGCGCGCGCGTCGCGATTCCAGCTCCACGACAGATTGGCGGCGATGCTCGAGAGGCCCTTGATGCGTTCGGGGAGGCTCGGTTGGGGGGGGGCTGGTGTCATTGCCCCACAAAACTAATAGAGGCTGGTGCAGGTCGTGGCCGTTAAAACCCACCCTGGTTAGCTACGCGCCCATCCTCAGCAACGCCCCCTCATGCTCCAAGAGCCAACGTTTCCGCTCCAGTCCCCCGCCAAACCCAGTCAAGTCCCCGTTGGCGGCGACGACGCGATGGCATGGAATGATGATGGGGATCGGGTTTTTGCCGTTCGCCGCACCGACAGCGCGCGTGGCATTCACGTCGCCCAAACGGCGGGCCAGCTCGCTGTAGCTCGTGGTGGCCCCGTACGGAATCGTGCGGAGGGCGTTCCAGACGCGGTGCTCGAACGCCGAGCCCAACGCTTCGAGGGGCACGTCGAAGGTGGTGCGCCCACCGGCGAAATACTCGGTGAGCTGTTGTCCTGCGCGCGCGAGCAATGCAGTCGCGGGTCCCCGACCGTCGTCTTCGATCCACGCAGCCTGGTGCGTCGGGGGCGGACCGCGGCGCGAGGTTGGAAAGTAGACGCCCGTGAGAGCCGTGTCCGAGGCGGTGAGGATGAGCTCGCCGATTGGCGTGTGGAGACGGGAATACTGGGTCATCGAGCGAACATCGTGGCGCTGGTGGTGAAGGCCCAGCTCGTCGAATCGCCGCACGTCGCCCCCACGTCGAAGAACTCGACCTTCACCTGGGTGTTCGTGACGAGCTGGGTGAAGACGTGTCCGGTCGAGTTCGTCAACTCGTAACAGTAGATCTTGCCGTCCGCAGTCACGAGGTTGAAGTCGCGATTCAGGCGGCCGGTCGCGGCCGGTGTGAACATCAACACCGCCCCGCTGATGCGAGCGACCCGCGTCCCGATCGAGAAGGCGCCGATCGTGGGATCCCAGTTCTGGTGCACGAGCGCGAGGTGGCGGTCTTCCTGCGACGTCGCGTCGTAGTACCAGCGCCCTTGTGCGGTGTTCGCCACATCCTGCGTCACGGTCCCGCACACCGGGGGAGCGGTGCGCACGTTGCCGTTGACCGCCAGTCGCGCGCGCAACGAATCACGCACGGCCGCGGCGAAGTCGTCCAGCGGGCACGCCGCGTGGAGGGTGTTGGCGTTCACGCGACCCGGAGTGACGAACGCGAGAGGCGGACTGCCGTCATCGATCAACCCCAGATCGAGCGCGCCCTCCGTCGGTCCACCCGCGGTCCCGATCGGTGTCCCCGGCCCCAGCTCGACCGTCACGTACTTGCGGCACTGCTGGTACGTGAAGCCGCCGGTCGCGTACGGCGCGGCGCACGAACCCTCGAGCGCCCCGATCTGCGCCGCGAGCGAGGCGTCGAGTGAGGCGAGATGCGCGAAGTAGAAGTGGTGACCGGTGCACGAGTAGAAGTCGAGGCCGTAGTCGTCCAGCTCGGGTTGGCCACCATTCGTGCGCTGTTGCACCATCGCTTGCGTGATCCGAATCGCCCCGGGTGAGGCGATGGGGACGGCCGGCCCCGCGAATGCGTAGAAGTAGATGTGATCCGTGGGGAACGTGTGACCCGACGGATTGAGATTGCCGAGCGGCGAGATTTCGCGGATGTCGCTCAGGTCCATCGGCGGCACGGTCAGCAGCGTCGCCGGCCCGCACGCCGGCAAGCCGTTCAGGTTCGGGCCCGAGGCGTCCTTGGAGCAGGCGACGGCGATGCCGAGCGCCGCGGTAGCGGCCACGATCGAGAGAGTGCGTGTCACGTCCCCTGAAAATGTAATGGGTCCCTGAGGTTCTGTAGCTCTCGATAATAATAGAGGGCGGTGGGGTGGCGGCCCTGGAACCGCAGGCTCGTCAGGAACTCGATCTCATACGTCGTGGCCGTGCTGCTCAACGAGGGATCGGCCAGGAACTTCTGCAGTCCCGCTTGCGGCTCCGCATCCCGCTCCACGAACGCGAACCGCCGCACCCGCTCGCCCGCGACGCGACGGCGCAGCACGATCTCCAGCCGGAATGTCGCGAGATCGATGTCCCACGATTCGATGGCGCCGCTCAGCATCTCAACGTGCTTGGCCGTCAGATGGAGAATGTCGACGGCGAGGCCGACGACGTCGATCAGCTTGCGGGCGACGAGCCGCTCGAGCTCCCCGAACGACTGGCGCTCGATGATCGCGCGAATCTGCTTTGCCTGCTCGGGACGGCCGGTGCGCAGAATCAGGTCGCGGAGGTGCGGCAGGAGTGGCTCGGGCCGGTCGCCGAGCTTGTGCTTCAGCTCCTGAATACGCACCAGCTCGGCCACCCGCGCCAGCTCGCCCGGCCGGAGCTTCAGGAAGCGGTCCATTCGGTCGTAGATGTCGGTGCGGTTGGGCGCGGGCGGGGCTTTCTTCCCCGTGAGCAGCTGGGAGACGTAGGACTCCGTGACATGAGCGGCGCGGGCGAGGTCACGTTGCTCGAGGCCCAGCTCCGCAAGTCGCTCTCGGATCACGAACGCCACGTCCACGGCTCGATGTCCTCACGATGTAACTACTATGGTTAATTTGCTATGCTAGATTATATTTGACTTGACAAATATAGTACACCCGGGGTACGTTGCACCAGTTGGTGAAGTGATCGCAGTGAAGCTCATATTGCAGTCGTAAGGGAGTCGCATCATGTATGCACGCAACGTCACGCTGCACCTGAAGGCGAATTCGGCCCCCGAGTTCACGCGGAAGCTGGAGACCGATGTCCTGCCGGTGTTGCGGAAGCAGACTGGCTTCAAGGACGAGATCACGTTCGTAGCACCGAATGGCACGGAAGCGCTGGCCATCAGCTTGTGGGAGACCCAGCAGAACGCCGAGGCCTACGGCCGCGACACGTACCCCGCCGTGCTGACGAGCCTGGCGATGGTGGTCGAGGGCACGCCGAAGGTCGAGTCCTATCAGGTCTCGAACTCGACGTTCCACAAGATCGCGTCGAAGAACTAGGCAGCGGTCCGCAGCATATAGAGGGGGCGGCACATAGCCGCCCCCTGTTTTTTCCTGGAAGGAGCCGGCGCATGAGCGAAATCCATTGTCACAACTGCGGCGGGTTGATCACCGACCCATCGAGCGTGTCGTACCAGATCCCGTCCAGCGCGGCGGCGGCCGCGCCCCACAGCGCGCTCTGCACGTGCATCCCGTCGGTCGTCTACGGACCGCCGCCAGGGTATCTGTCCTGGCCGGGCCTAACGAACCTCGCGAGGATCGAGCGGAGCAAAGCCGCGGCGGGCAACTAGGTGCAGCGCCCGGTTCTTCATATAGAACGCGTCCGGCGAGTAAAGCGCGCGCCAAGTCTCGGCCACGTCGCTCCCCACAGCGCGGGCGAGCTTCGCAAACGTTTCCGCGCGGCGCTGCTTCGCCCGAGGGCGAAGGTGCGCGAGTTCGGCGAGACCGGTTTGTCCCCGCAGGAAGAGCTGGAGCGCGACTTCTAAGCCATTAGTGGCCGAGCCGGTCCTTTAGGACACGGACAAAACCCCACGATCAGATTGGGAGTCCATCCCACCACCGTTCCGTTCCCACTCTAAAGAGTGGGGACGGCGAGAACGGCGCGATCTTGTGGCGAGAAGCCTGGGCCGGCTCGGCCACTACACGCGTCCTGAAGGACCGGGTTAGTATCCCGAGTCCCGATTCCTGAACGGTGCCTGATGCCTCCCCGCCCCTACATCCTGAACGAACTAACCTGGAAAACCGTGAAGGACACGCGGTACGACGTCGCGGTGCTGCCCTGGGGCGCAACCGAGGCGCACAACTACCACCTGTCCTACACGACCGACAATATCCTGACCGAGCGGATCGCCGCGCTGGCCGCGGGACATGCGTGGGAGCGAGGAGCGAAGGTGGCGGTGCTGCCCACGGTGCCGTTCGGCGTGAACACGGGACAGCTCGACATTCCGTTGTGCATCAACATGAACCCGAGCACGCAGGCGCTGGTGTTGCGCGACGTGGCTGCGTCGCTGGCGGGCCAAGGCGTCGGGAAGCTCGTGATATTCAACGGGCACGGCGCCAACGATTTCCGCCAGATGATCCGCGAGCTCCAGCCGGTCGTGCCCTTGTTCATCTGCACGGTCAACTGGTTTCAGGCAGTCGAGCCGAAGCAGTTCTTCTCGGACTTGGGAGAACACGCGGGCGAGCTGGAGACGAGCGTGATGCTGCACGTGGCGCCGGAGCTTGCGCGGCCACTCGCCGAGGCGGGCCCCGGCCGCGCGCGCCGCTTCAAGCTCGCGGCGCTGCGGGAGAAGTGGGCATGGACGCCGAGGGTATGGCGGCAGGTCACGGACGACACCGGCGTGGGGAACCCGGCGGCGGCGACGGCAGAAAAGGGCAAGAAGTACGTGGAGGCGGTGACCGAAAAGGTCGCGACGTTCCTGGTGGACCTGGCGAAGGCCGATCCGAAAGAGATGTACGAGTGAGCGGGGACTTCGCCCCGCTCCCCCAGCAACGCGTCGCCATCGAAGCACCGCTCGGCCCCGTGCTCGTCGTCGCGGGTCCGGGCGCCGGCAAGACGTTCTGTCTCACTCGTCGCATCGAGCACCTGATCACGCAGCTCAAGTTCGATCCCGCGCGCATCTTAGCCGTCACATTCACCAACAAGGCCGCCGAGGAGATCGCCGCGCGCCTGCGCCATGACGTGTCGCGCGGGACGATTCACGCGCTCTGTCTAAAGATTCTCCGGGAGTTCGCCGAACCCGCGGGATTGCCGAAAGGGTTCGGCGTGGCCGACGAGCACTACCAGCACGCGGTGCTCGCTCGGTTGCGTGTCCAAACCGAGCGGCGCGGCGGCGTGCTGAACCGGTTCGGACGGCACCGGCTGCAGGAGTATCGTCTGACCGCCGACGAAGCGAGCCTGTTCCGCGAGTACACGTCGTATCTCGCGCGGCGGCACATGCTCGACTTCGACGACTTGATCTTTCAGACGGCTAGGCTTCTGTCGAACCGGAGTTCAGTCGCGGACACGCTCGCGGCACGCTGGGATTACATCCTCGTCGATGAGTTCCAGGACGTCAACGCGCCACAGTACGAGATCCTGAAGCGTCTCGCCCAACCGCACGACAACTTCTTTGCGGTGGGCGACGACGAGCAATCGATCTTCTCGTGGACCGGCGCGAATCCCGAGGTGCTGGAGCGGTTCCGGCGTGACTACGGCATCGAGCGGCCGATCATCCTCGATAAGAACTGCCGTTCGTCGCATCAGATCTTCGAGATGGCGCGGCGCGTGCTGGCGAAGAACCCGCGCCTCTTTGAGAAGCAGCTCAGCGCCGACCGGCAGTCGCCGCACCAGGTGCGCGCCTTGGCGTTTCGGGACGAAGACGCCGAGGCGACGTGGATCATCGAAGACATGGTGGCCGACCGCGCGGCGACGGGAGCCCTCGATTGGGGCGACTACGCGATTCTCTATCGCAAGCATCAGGTGGGACAGCACCTCGAGGGACGACTGCTGCGCGCGGGAATTCCGTGCCGCCTGGCGCGCGGGCGCGCCCTGATCGAGGACGACGTGATTCGCTACGTGATTACAGCGCTGCGGGTGGTACGGAGTCCCGACGATGCGGCAGCTCTCGAGGCGTTCGCGCGAGCCGTGCTGACGGAGCATGTGCTGCAGGAGGTGACCGGGGCGATCGAAGGGGAGTTCCTCGAAGGCGTGCGGGCGCTCGCCCGCCGCCGTCCCGCACACGATCCCGACACCAAGAAACTGTGGCGGTTCGTGTACCAGGTCGAAAACCTGCGGGCACTCGCGCGCTCGAGGCACTCGGTTCCGGCACTCGTGGACGAGATCTTGTCGCAGAGCGTCGGACCCTATCGCAACATCTTGGAAGAACGGCACGATGAGTTGAGCGATCCCCTGGAATTCCCCGGAGCGGTGGCGCTGGCGGAGCGGCTCAAGCAGGCGATCGACGCAGAAACGCCGCTTGTCATCGAGGCTCAGGGGGGGGTCGAGATCGCGTTGAGGGGAATGCTTATCTCTGCGGGCCTAAGGAACCTCCCGTCAAAACCGGCATCCGGCACGTTAAAACCCCGGGGCACCACCCCGGGGTTAGCACACCCTGGGGAGATTCTGCGCAAAGCCGATGGCGGTCAAATAGGCCTTGCGCTCACGCTGTTCAAGGCATTGCAGGTTCTCCACGCTGGTGAGAGCACGTCACTCGAGCGCTACGTCACGTTCGACTTCGAGACGACGGACACGGACGTGGCGACGTGTGGGGTGGTGGAGATCGGGGCAGCGCGGGTTGTGAATGGGGAGATCGTCGAGCGGTTCCACACGCTCGTTAATCCGTACCAGCCCATCTCGCCGGGCGCGACGAAGGTCCATGGCTACACCGATGCCGACGTCGCACCTGCCCCGCCCTTCCTCGAGGTGTGGCCGCAGTTCCGGGCCTTTGTCGGCGACGACATTCTCATCGCGCACAACGGCCAGAGCTTCGACATTCCGGTGCTGCGGCGCCTCGCGGCGGGACGCGAGGGTGTGGAGAGCCTCGTGTTCTACGACACCCTGCCCCTCGTGCGGTCGCTGTCGCGCGAGAGTGGCAGTCAGGAGAACATCGCGGCGCGCTTCGGGATCGACGTGGGACGGGCGCATCACGCGCTCGACGATGCAGTCACGCTGGCCCGTGTCTATCAGGTACTCGAGAAGCAGCGGGTGGTCAGGGCGCGGAAGGCCGTGCTCGTCAACGTGCTGGACTATCTGGCATTGGGTCTCGCCCTCGAGGGATCGCGCAGCGGCGAACGCGAAATGCTGTTCGACCGCGCCCGCTACTACGCCTTGGGCCGCTACAGCGACGCGCTCGAGTTCTACGAGACCGAGCGCGACCGCACCGGCGCTGATGCCCCTCCGGTCGACGAGCTGATCGACCTGCTCGGCGGGCCGGGGCTCAGGGCGAAACTCGCCGCGGAGCCCGACCCGGCGCAGCGCTATCCCGCGGCACTGGCGAGGCTTAGGGCCTTGATGGAGCCCTCGCCCACAACCCTAGAGGGAATCGACCGACTCCTCGAGCGCGTCGCACTGTCGACGTCGGACGGCGTTCAGGCCGCTCCCGATCGCGTCAACCTCCTGACGCTGCACTCGACCAAGGGTCTAGAATTCTCCCGCGTATACGTCGTAGGAGTAGAGGACTTCGAGCTGCCCGGGTGGCGCGCGGCGACCGACGGGCTGCAAGACGAAATCGCGGAGGCTCGGCGCCTCTTGTACGTGGGGATGACGCGGGCGCGCGACCGCTTGGTGCTCACGCGCGTCGAGCAACGCTTCGGACGGGACTCGGGAGGGAGTCAGCTCTTGGAAGAAATGGCGCTGGCGGTGGAAGAGAAGTGAGGGCGCTTCCCGTCCTGCTCGCTGCGGCGTGGCTCGCCCTGCAAGGCGGCGCCACGTTACGCTGGGGCGGCGACGCCGAAGGCGGCGCGCCGTTTGTCGAGGCGGACCCGGCGGACGCATCGCGGGTCCGGGGCTTCGACGTCGAGGTGGCGGAAAGGATCGCGCGGGGTTTGTCGCGCCGGGCGCAGTTCGTCCAGGTGCAATGGTCGTCGATCGATCAGTCGGTCGAGCGCGGCGACTTCGCGATCGGCATGTCGGGTGTCGAGGACACGCCAACCCGCCGCGCCCGGCACGCGGTCACCGTTCCCTACTTCGAGTTCCGCGAAGTGCTGGCGGTGCGTCCCGAGGACGCCTCCCGCTGGCGTGGGCTTCGCGACCTGAAGGGCCGGCGCGTCGCGACACTGGGCGCGACGATGGCGTACGACCTGCTGCTCGCCGCGAGAGACTCGTTCGGCCTGATCCCCGTTTCCTACGACGACGACGTCCATCCCTACTCGGACCTCGTGGCCGGCCGCGTCGATGCGGTGCTGCTCGATCACATCATCGCGAAGCGCCGGTCCTCGCTCCCCTTCGTCATTCAGCCACAAGCCGTCGCCACCGGCTACTACGTGGGCGTCCTGGCCAAAGCCGACTCGACGCTGCGCGACTCGGTGGACGCGGTGCTCGTCGCGGCGATGCGAGACGGAACGTTGGAGCAGATCTACAGGCGGTGGGACGTGTGGGATCCGGGTCAGGCAAACCTGTTTGGGAGGGTGGTGGAGGCGAGGGAGGATGTGGTAGGGGCGCAGCATGCTGCGCCCCTACAGAGCGCATCCGTGTGGGCGTACCTGCCGTCGTTGGCCCGCGCCGCGGTGATCACGCTGCTGCTTTCCTTCCTATCCATGGGTATCGCAGTAGTGGTCGGGCTCGCGCTGGCCTCGGCGCGGGTTTACGGGGCAACGCCACTGCGCCTCCTCGCGACAGTGTACGTCGAGGTCGTACGCGGAACACCGCTCCTGTTGCAACTGTTCGTCATCTATTACGGGCTGGCCGGCGTGGTGCGACTGCCGGCGTTTCTGGCGGCCGTGTTAGCGCTGGCCTTGAACTACGCGGCCTACGAAGCGGAGATCTATCGCGGCGCCCTGGAAGCCGTGGCGCCGGCGCAGCTCGAAGCGGCGCGCACCCTCGGCTGCTCCGAAGGACAGATCCTGCGACTGATCCGCGGTCCGCAGGCGTTCCGCTATGCCCTCGCACCGATGACGAACGATTTCGTAGCATTGCTAAAGGATTCGTCGCTCGTCTCCGTGATCACGGTCGTCGAGTTGACGAAGCAGACCGCGATTTACGCGACCAACGTGGGGAGCTGGATCGTGCCCGGGCTCCTGTGCGCCGCCGTCTATCTGGCGATGTCGCTGCCGTTGGCGCGGCTGGCCCGTCGATTCGAGCGCCGCTGGAGCGTCGTATGACGGGGCTCCTGCAGATTGACGCGCTCGGCGTACGCCGCGGCGAGCGCGACGTGCTGCGCGGACTGTCGCTCGCGGTACAGCGCGGCGAGATCGTCGCGCTCATGGGTCCATCGGGTGTGGGGAAGTCGACAGCCCTGCGAGCGGTGGCGGCGCTGCAGCCATTCCACGCGGGAAAGATTGATGTGGACGGTTTCGCGCTCGTGCCGGGCCCCGTGCCGCAGCAATCACAGCTCGGCCCGCTGCGCCGGCGGGTAGGGCTCGTGTTTCAGGCCCATGCCCTCTTCGAGCATCTGTCGGCACGGGATAATGTGACGCTGGCGCTGCGGCACGTCCTCGGGAAGACAGATGCCGAGGCGCGAAGTGTCGCCGAGCGCCTCTTGAGCTCGCTCGAGGTTGGAACGAGAGCAGATGCGCTGCCGCGGCAGCTGTCGGGTGGCGAGGCGCAGCGTGTGGCGATCGCGCGGGCGTTGGCGCTCGATCCACCACTGCTCCTGCTCGACGAGCCGACGGCGGCGCTCGATCCGGAGCGGCGGGAGTCGTTGGGACAGGTGTTGCGCAGTCTGGTGAAGGACGGGAGCCGGGGATTGCTCGTGGCGACGCACGATGAAGCGTTCGCGCGCGCCCACACCGATCGCGTCGTGAAACTCAACTAGGGAGAGTCACATGAATTGGCTGATGATCGTGTTGCGTCTGGTGCACGTGGGAGGCGGAGCGATGTGGGTGGGCATGATGGCATTCATGACGTTCTATCTGACGCCCGCGCTCAACGAGGTGGGTCCCGACGCCGGAAAAGTGATGCAGGCGCTGCAGAAGCAGAAGATCATGATCGTCATGCCGGTGATCGCGCTGCTCACGATTGTCTCCGGGATCTGGATGATGACGCGGCTCTATGCCGGGCCGAGCAACTTCGCCGCGTCGCGCATGGGGATGGCCCTCAACGTCGGGGCGCTGTCGGCGATCCTTGCGTTCCTCATCGGCATCGTCGTCATGCGGCCGCTGATGATGAAATCGATGACGACGAAAGACCCCGCGGAGGCGCAGAAGCTGCGCGCCCGCGGGGCGATGTTGAGTCAGTGGGTGGCTCGGCTGCTGATGCTGGCGCTGGGCGCTATGGCGGTGGCTCGGTATCTGTAGACAGGGACTGTCTGGCCGAGCCGGTTTATCCGTGTCCTAAAGGACCGGCTCGGCCAGTACACTCGCCCTGAAGGGCGTTCTAGACGATCTCCCGCGCCGTGATCTCGTACTTGAAGTCGTCCGGAGCGAGACTGTCGACCCGGCCCTCAGCCGTTTCCGCCTGCGGATACATAAGGAACGGCACGGGCTCGCCTGTCGAACCCGGCAGGTCGACGTCGTGCGCGAAGTTGTAGGCCATCCAGTTCATCTCCCACGACCCGAATAGCCGGGCGCGGGCGCGCTGCACCATGTCGTCGTCGAGGGGGCGATTACCGGGCGGCTCCTCGAGCACGACCTTGCGCACGTCCGCGGGATCGACCGGGACCCAGCCGAAGCCCTCCAGGTACACCTCCGCGCGGCAGTGCTGCGACTTGGTCACGGTCTCGGACGAGGCGCCGAGGCTGCGGTAGCCGAGCTCCGACTTGGCGACCCGGATGCCGTACACGTCGCGCGCCGGCAGGCCCGCCGCGCGGGCTAGACCGACGTAGAGCGCATTGAGGTCGGCGCACTTGCCGCCCAGATCGCCCGTCTCGAGCATGAAGCGGATGTCGCCGAGACCGCAGCCGCGTGTCTTGGGATTGCGAAACGTCTTATCGACGATCCACTCGTAGATGGCACGCGCCTTGTCGCGATCGGTCACGGCGCCGCGGCAGATTTCGGTCGCCGTGTCCTTCACGATGCCGGTGGTCGGCAGCAGCTTGGTCGGCCGGAGGAAGTGGGCCAACACACCGCGCCGCTCCTTCGCCGCACTGCCAGGCGTCGTCAGGTCCACCGCATAGTCACGGGTCGTGATCCGGCTCGTCACCGTCAGCAGGGGCCGAGCGCCGGCGGGAAACTCAGCCGCGATGATTCCCAGAGTGTCATCGCCACGCTGCACCAGTTTCGCCTTGCCGCCCGGCGCGTCGAACCGGTTCCCGAGTGTCTTCTGGAAGGGCGTTTCGTCGACCAGCGCGGCCGGCACCCAGATGCGCGTCGGGCCGGCAGGGTTCAGAACTTCGACGCGCGTCTGCACTTCGAACGTGCGCCAACCCAACAGACCGCTCATTCTCGGAAACGGGAGGGCGAGGCCGGCAGTGGTTGCCAGAGTCGAACGGACAAAGTCTCGGCGCTTCATCAGAACAAATTTGCACCCTAACCCGGCATATCGCATAGTAGCCCCCATGACTGCACCCGATACCAGCGCTCGCCTCACCAAAGCCCTCGGGGCGAAGTACGAGGTCCGCCGACTCGTGGGCCAGGGCGGCTTCGCCGAGGTCTACGAGGTGTGGGACAAGGACTTGGAGCGGCGCCTCGCGGTCAAAGTGCTGAGTCCCGATGCCGCCTGGACCGCGGGGACGATCGAGCGGTTTCAGCGCGAGACGCGCGCCGCCGCGAAGCTCGAGCACCCCAACATCCTGCCGATCCATTTCGTGGGTGAGGGCGAAGGGCTTGCCTACTTCGCGATGCCCTTCGTGGATGGCATGTCGCTGGGCGAGCTGCTCAAGCGGTCGGGCGCGCTCCCGGCCGACCGCGCGCTTGCCATCATCATTCCCGTCCTCGATGCCCTCGATCATGCTCACAGAGCCGGCTTGCTGCACCGCGACGTGAAGCCCGACAACATCATGCTCGATACAGCACGCGGCCGGCCGCTGCTCGTGGACTTCGGCATCGCGCGGCGGCTCGACGCCGATGCCGGCGGGGGACTCACGCAGACGGGCCTCGTGGTCGGGACGCCGCACTACATGAGCCCCGAGCAGGCGCTCGGCGACCCGAACCTCGGTCCCGCGTCGGATCTCTACTCGCTCGGTGCGGTGCTCTTTCAGATGGTGACGGGAGGTCCGCCCTTCGACGGTGACTCGTCGCAGCAGATCGTCGGCAAACACATCGCCGATCCACCGCCGTCCGCGTCGGACGTGAACGCGAAGGTGCCGCGCGAGTTGTCGGACGTGATCCTGCGACTGCTCGCCAAGCAGCCGAGCGATCGGTTCCGGTCGGCGGGCGAGGTGATCGCCGCCTTGGAGGGCGGCAAGCACACCGGCACGATGCGCTCGCGGGCGAGTGCGGCGGCGGCCGCGACGGAGCTGCTCGTGAGTGGGGCGACGACCAAAGGGCGGAAGGTCGAACGGCCGGGCGGACGCAAGGGACGAGGTGCGGTGTGGATCGGAATCGCGGTACTCCTCCTCCTAGGTGTTGGCGGCGCGTGGTTCCTCATGCCTCCAACACTCGTGTTCGAGAATCGATTGGCAGGGATGGTCACGGTGCAGGTCGGGGGCGAGGAGCGGCGCATCCTTCCCGGCGGATCGTTCACGCTCAACCCGACGCGTGGCCAGCCGGTGCAGCTCTCGTGGCAGCTCGACCGGCAAACCGGCGCGTCGTTCGGCGACACGGTCACGATCGAGCGTGCGGCGGGCCGGATCCGGGTCACCGCAACGGCGAGTCCCAAGGGCGGCAACTATTTCGCGCCGCTGATCACGAACGAGACCGGCAAGACGCTCACGATCACGGTCAACGCCGGCCTCAAGGGTGCCCTGCCCTGCAACTGCACGGTGCCGCCCGGCGCGGTGCGGATGGAGATCGGCTACTACGCGCTCTTCGCTAATTCGACGGTGCGCGCCGAGGAGGTCGGCGCCACTCGCAGCGCGACGTTCAAAGACCTGGGGCCCCAGGTCGACCTGACGAGCGGGCGAGTGGGATTGCTGTTCAGGGCGACCGACTTGCGCTGACCGGCCCGTCCGGTCGGGCGCCGTCGCCCCCTTCAGGTCTGTTGCCACAAGTCTCGTGACGGCAGTCACGCCGCCGCGCATGGCGAAGGACCATGGTGTTGCACGACCCCGTTGCGCCCGCAATCAGGCCACGGGGTTTTTCGTTTTCAGGAAGGTCGATCACTCAGCACGAGGAGGTACCATGCGTACCATATCCTGCCTGGCTGCAGCGGCGGTGCTCGCCGGTGTGGCCGCAGCGCAGACCGGGAACGGGGCGCCCAGCGGGTCGCACTACAACCTCAACATCATCGGTGTCTCACACGACAAGAACGCCGACCCCAATACGGGAAGCGGACACGTCATCTTCGTGGACCTCGGGAGCAAGGACGGCGCCGCGGTCAGGACGAAGATTCTGCTCAGTCAGAGTGCGGAATCCGGGGAGTTTGCGGTGCTCGACAAGAACGGGACCGATGGTGAAGCATCATTCTCGCTTCCGGCGCCCGGCGGCTACACCGTGTGGGCGCGCGCGCTCGGCACTCCGGGCGGCAAAGCCAAGATCACCACGTGCGCCACGGACATCACGCTCAACGACCCGGGAGAGATCTGCTCGACGCAGAACGAGGTCTTTGTGCGGGGGACGGGTAAGAGCAGCTTCCGCAACGTGACCAGCGCGCTTACGACGATCATTCTCGATCCGGTCGCCGATTCCGCGGTGGTCGCGGCCTGCGGCGGCACTCAGGTGAATCTCTTCGACCCGTGTCTTCTGGGCTTCTTCTGGCAGTACGACAACAACGGCTTGAAACTGCTGCAGATCCGTTTCTATCCCATCACTCAGTAGCGCCTGACGCAAGGACCGAGGGGGGCCTACGCGACCTTCGCCCCCTTCGGCTCCCGCGCCGGCGGCACCGGCAGAGCCTCGCGCAACGACTTGAGCACGGCCTCGGCTTGCTTGGTGTGGAACGCGAGCGCGCCGGCTTGCTCGGTCACCTCGTCCATCAAGGCCTTCTGGCTCTGCACCGCCTCGAGACTCGCCTGGATGTCCGCGAGTGCCGCTTCGACTCGACCGAGGCGCTCCTCCGCCTGCTGCACCTGCTTCTTCCGGTGCTCGAGCCCATTGGCAGCGTCGTGCACGTGCGTGACCAAGCTCAGCACGTTCTCGAGTTTGTCGCGCGTCTGCGTGACCTCCTCCTTGGCGGCGGCGATGGCGCGCACGTCGTCTACCGTCTTTTCCGCCACCTCGAAGAGGCGGTGGATGTCGGCCTGCAGGGCGTCCAGGGTCGCCTGGCGCCGCGGGATTTGCTCGAGCGCCCGGTTGAGTTGCGCCTCGACCGCGTCCCATTTGGCGAGACGTTCCTCGAACTGCGCCATCCGCTTCTGCGCGAAGCGCAGGCCTCCGGCGCGGCTGTCGAGCTCGTCGACCGTCCCCATCAACTCGGTGAGCCGGCCGCCGGCTGTCGCCAAGCCCCCGGTGAGCTGACCCGTACGCTCCTCAAGCTCCTGCGCGGCCGCCGCTGCCTGCTCGCGCAGCTGTGACACGCGCTCCAGGTGCTCGGTCGCTTTATCCAGCGCGCCCTGCCGCAGTTCCAGCTCCTGGGCCAACGCGCGGGTGCGCTCGGCGAGCCCCTCGACGTTGTGCGCCCGGGCTTCGAGTGACGTCACGGCGGCATCCACCTCGGAAACACGGCGCTCGGACCGCTCCACGGTCGCGACGGTTTCCGGGACGAGCTTCTCGATGCGCGCCGCTTCGTCAGCGTGGGCCAGCAACGACCGGAACTGCTCGTCGGCGCCATCCGCGCGAGCGACGAGCCCGCGACTGCGCTCTTCGAGCTGGAGGCCGAGGGTCGACGCCTGAGTGAGCCGTGTGTTGAGGTCGTCGACGAGCTCGCGGCGCGCCTCGATTTGCGTCAACGACTGAGACAGCCGCTCCGCCTCCCCCCGCACGTGCTCCACGGTCGGTTTGAGCTCTTCGACGCCGGCGAGCTCATCGCGCAGCGCCTTGACCGAGTCGGTCGCGCTGGCGAGCCACGCCTTGGTGGCCGCCTGGCCCTCGCGGACGCGGGCGATCTCCGTCTCGGCGGCCTGCACCTCCTCGATGGCGCCTTTCACGGCCTCGTGCGTGCCCTTGAGACTGGCCAAATCTTGCAGCACCGCCTGAACGCCCGGCTGCGCCTTCTCGATCCGCGCAACACGCTGTGTCATGTCCTCGACGGTTTCACCGAGCCGCGCGGTACCCGCCTCCACGGCGCGCACCCGCTCGGCTTGTGTCTCGAGCTGTCCGACGCTCTCGGCGACCGCGGACAGCTGGGCGACGAGGCCGTCGGCCCGCACGCGGACGTCGCCGATGCCCTTGCTCGCCTCATCGAGGGAGCGGAAGCGCAATTCCATGTCCGTGAGCCCGCCGCGCATGTCGACGATGCGCTGGGCGGCGCCGTCGAGCCCCTGGGTCTCGAGCTCGAAGCGTTTCACCGCGCGCTGCACGTCGTCTCGCAGCGCGTTGAGGCGTCCCTTCAGCTCCTCGTCGGCCCGCTGCGTCTCCGCGTGATGAGCATCGATTGCGGTCGCGCTCTCGAGCACCTCGGCGTGGAGTCCCTTGAGCTCGGCGACCTTGTGCTCGAGGTCGGTCAAACTTTTGGCGCTCTCTTCGTGCTGGCGGATCTTGCCGTCCACCTCGCGCATCACCTCGTGGAGCTGAGCGACCTGCGCCGTCGCCCGGTCGACCACGTCACGCTGCTGCTCGAGGGCGGCGACTTTCTGAATGACGCCTTCGGCGAGCGTCTTGAGCATGGTGAGCTGGCGCTTGGTCTGCGCCGCGTCCGCGGCGGATTGAGTCAGATCCTTGAGCGACTGGCCCAAGGCCGAGACACGCGCCTCCGTGGCCGCGACGCCACCTTGGGCCTGCTGCTGCCGTTCCTCGAACGCGCCGAGCCGTGTGGCGACCGCCTCGCCGGTCTTGCGCATTTCCTCCTGGCGCTCGCGGACTCCTTGGAAGCCCTGGGTGAGGTCGCGCAGCTCGGCGCTGAGCTTGTCGGCGTCCATGCGGAGCGACTTGAACCCGCCACCCAGCTCCAGGAAGCCGGCGAGGTCGTTCTTCAGGGCGAGCGATTGCTGGAGCGTGCTGCTCAGCTCGTCGATCTCGCCACGCAACTGCTTGGCCTCGTCTGAGGTCTGTGTCAGCTGCGTCTCGGTGCGCCGCTGGCTTTTGGAGACGGCTTCGGTCTGTTCGTCGAGTGTCGCCAGAACGGGGACGAGCCGCTCCAGCGCTTTGACGCGCCCCTGGAGCTCGCTCACCACCTTTTGGGCCTCGGTGATCGGCTGCGTCAACTGGGTGAGATTTTGCGAGGAGTCGCGTGCCGCGTTCGTCAGCCCTTCGAAGGCCACCCGTTCGCGCTGCATCTGGGCGAGAATGGAGCGGAGCTCAGCGGGGAGCTGCTCCGTGGACACATCGCGTCCGAAAAGCTTCCAGCCGGCCATGGGGGGTCCTCACGAGCAAAGAGTGGTGAACGATCGAACACCGACTCCGGGGAGGGCGGCCCCAGCCTTTCAATAATGAGGAGTCGCGCGACGAGAGCCCGTGCGCCCCGTCACCAATGGCGGATTCGTACCTGTGCCACGCTAACTAACCAGTTCGGCGTGCTGCGACCGAATCGCGGCCATGACGCGGTCGATCAAAGCCTGGGCGGCCTCCCGCGAGCGCGGCACGGCGAGAAACTCCGTGTAGTCGACGGGCTTGCCGTAGGTCACGTAGATCCGCTTGAAGACGCGCGGGACCTTAGACCCGATAGGAAGCACCTGCTGCATCCCTTCGATGGCGACGGGGATGACGCGCGCCCGGGTCGCTAAGATCAACAGCCCGGGACCCGCCTGCCCCGGTCCCACCGACCCGTCCCGCGTCCGGGTGCCTTCCGGAAAGAGCGTCATCACGCCGTCCGGCAGGACTTGGGTCATGCGATGGAGGGCGTGCAGGTCGCGGCGTCCCTCCCGCACCCATATGCATTTCCAGTTGTCGGCCAGCCAGGCGAGAATCGGCGTGCGGTAAAAGTTCTCGGCAGCCGCGGGGTTCCAGGGAATCAGGTGTGGCCGCCACCACGACTGCGGGAAGAACGCGCCCAGGCCCACGACGAAGCTGTCGAGCATCGATTGGTGATTCGAGAGGAGGAGCGTGTTCCGCTCCTGACCGACGTTCTTGCGGCCGCGGACGGTCGTACGGTTCAAGACGAAGAACAGCACCCAGAGGATGGTGACGGTGATGTTCGTCACGAGGTACGACGTCACCGGCAAGTAGAGCCGGAACAGCCAGCCGCGCTTGGGAGCGAGGGGCCCGACTTTAGGCACTAGCGCACCTTCCGCGGCCTTGAGCCGAGCAGCGAATGCCTCACGACCCGGTCGGGCACGGTGTCCCCGTGTCGCAGCGTGAAGACGGTTTTCCGCGTCAAGCCGAGATCGACCTCCACGACGAAATGACTGCGGTCCCGCGCGATCCGCCAAGTGGCGGACGCCTTGGCGGCTCCGCCCGTCACGGCTCGCGCCGCCGTGACCACCTCCACCGGCGGCTCGGCGACGGCCGCGAGCTGCGTACAGGTGGCGCAGCGGCCGGGCGGCTGCCGCAAGTCGGAGAGGCACACCTGCCTGCCGCAATGTACGCACGCGGCGCGATGCTGCGCGCAGGCGTCCTGGCCGCACACGGGACACGCCTCCACCTCATCCGACGCGAAGACCGCGGACGGCTCTTCCCGGCACGCCGCGCGGTGCTGCTCGCAGACCGAGCGTCGCGACCCATCGGTACGACGCAGATGGCGCGAGCAATGCACCTGTCCATCCACCACGCACACAGCTTGGTGCGCCGTGCAGACGGACTTGTCGCAGCTCGCGCACGGCGTCACCTCGTCCATGCCCACCGGCTCGTTCGTCCCGCCCTCGCAGTAACGGACGCACGTCGTGCACAACCAGCGGCTCCCCTTGGGCGCGTCTGCCCCGCTCTGCTGCGCATGGCGATTGCAGACGACGCGCCCGCAGCTCCCGCAGACGTCGAGACACGCCGAGCAGGTGGGGTGGTCGCCCTCGGTGCAGGTCCCCTCGTGCGTCGCGCAATGGTCCATCCGACACGACACACACACGCGGGCATGCTCGGCACAGGCGGGCTTCTCGTCGATCCTGCAGGTGGCAATGCCATGGTCAGCGCAGAAGTCCTCGCTGCACACAGAGCAGCGCGTGGAGCACGCGTTACAGGCGCAGTGCCCCGCTTCGTGCCGGCACACGACGAGCTCTGACGGAGGGCGCCCGCAATGCGGGCACGCCACCGTCCAGGCCGCCGTTCCCGCGAGCGGACGCTGCGCCGCGAGGCTGGCGCTCCGGTCATTCCTTGATCGCAGCTCCCATTCGACGCGCTGCACCAACATCCGCGCCTCGACGAGCTGCAGCGGGTGCACGATCGCCTTCACTTGATGCCGGCGCACCTCCTCGGTGCGGCGTCGCTCGTGGAGCGCGGTGATGGTGCCTTCCTCCTCCGGATCGGACTTGTCGGCGAGGATCGACGCGAAGTAGCGGTCGAGCCGATCGAGCTCCGTCGCGACCTCCTTTGCCGCGACGGCTTGCCGGGCCGCAACGCGCTCGGCGCTCTTCTCCCGCAGGTTGCCCACGAGTAGCTGCAGCAAGTCGTCGGGCTGGCGCGCCGGCACCACGCCGGCCTCGGGGACTCGAGCGGCGGCGGCCGGCTTTGTCCGCTGCGCCTCGAGATCCGCGAACGACCGGGCGACGTCGTCGCCCAGTGCTTCGCCGGTCGACAGGTCGAAGACGTCGCTCTCGACGATCGCTTCTTCGACCGCCGCGCCGGCGCGGAGCACGACGCGGGCGACGAGCCGGCCGATGGGATGCACCGCCAGGCCCGCCTTGGTCTGCCGAGCCGTGCCGTTTCTCACGGGAACGGGAGGCGCGGTGGCAGGTGCGACGCCCTGCGGATCCTCGAGCTCGGGCGGCGGGATCATGCCGAGCGACAGGCGGCCGGCGCGCGTGCGGATCGCGCCGAGCAGATCCCCGAGGAACGGACTGCCGAGCACCGCCAGCTCGGCATCGGGGCTTCGCTCCAGCGCGTCGAGCGAGAGCGCCACCCGCAGCGCGGCGCGGTCACGGAAATGCGCGCGCTCGGCTGGTGGCAGCTTCAGCTCGCGCAGATCCGCGCCCTTGTCCACCATCTTGACCGCGGCGAGAGCGCAGTAGCGCTCGAGCAGCGGCCCGATGCGCGCATCGGCGAGCGGATCGGCTCCGACTGGCGGTGGCGCGGCCGGACGCTTAGCGCGTGGCTTGGGTTTGCGGGCGCGGGGCGTCACGCGGTCTCCACCTGGATATCCACGAGTACGAGGGGCAGGTGGTCCACCTGCGCCACGAGGGTGATGGCCCGTCCCGAGCTGCTCATGCCGGTGAGGCGTACCAGCTCGCCGTGTTGGGGGTGAGTGCCGGCCGGCTGCGGCGTGACGCCTCCCACATCCCCAATCGGCTCGATCGACTCGAGCGCTTCGAGCACCTCCGTCACGTGCACGCCGAGTCGCTGGCGTTTCGCGTCCCACCCGGCGGCCTTGATGACCTGGCTCGTGCCTAGCCCAAGTCGCAGGCGGCCGGGGATCGAGACCGTGTCGAAGCGGCGTCCCAAGCGGGTGGCATTGTCGTCGGGCGCGATGAGCGAGTTCAGCTGCTCTTGTTCCTTGCCGACGGCGCTGCTCTGCTCGATGTCGGCGCCGATCGTTTCCACTCGACGGGCGAAGTCCGCTTCGCTGTCGGCGGCGAGCCATTCGTCGGCGAGGCGGCCTTCGAACGTATGCCCGCCGCCGAACTCGCCCAGGATCAGGTCCAGCTCGCCGACCACCAGCTCGAACAGTTTGATCTTCCGGTCGAGCAGCTCAAGGATGTACGACTCGATCGTCCCGGCGGCGGCGAGGTTTATGATGTGCACTTCGCGCGTCTGTCCGATGCGGTGGAGGCGCCCGATGCGCTGCTCGACCACCATCGGATTCCAGGGCAGGTCGTAGTTCACGAGCACGTTGCAGAACTGGAGGTTTCGCCCTTCGCTGCCCGCGCGGGTGGCGATCAAGACGCTGCGCTCGTCGGCGTGGAAGGCGCGGATGCGCTTGTCCCGCTCTGGCGTCGAGTGCGCGCCCCAGTAGACGATGGGCTGCCGCCCCAACGCCTCGACCCGCTGCTCGATCAGCTCGATCGTGGGGCGGTGATCGCTGAAGACCACTACGCGGTCCTTCGTTTCCTTGAGGACGGCGGTCAGGACATTGAGCTTGGCGTGCGTCTTGATCTTCTGCGCCCGCTGCGCGAGCTGGCGTGCGATCGTGCGGTACTCGGGGCTGATGCGCTCGCTCTCACCCAGGTGCTCGAGCGACTCGGCGAGCGCCTTGGAGGAGGAGCAGAGGCGCTGGCGCAGGTGGATGACCGCGAGCTGCAGAATGCCTTTCTTGGTCAGGCGCCGGCGCGGCGCCTCGTCGTCCGGCTCCTCCTTTTCGACCGGCTGAACGAACCCGTCCTTATATAGGCGGCGCAGGAACTGCGTGGTGCGATCGTATAGATCGCGTTCGGCGGCCGTGAGTTTCACCTCGGGGTGGCGGGGCCGGCGCGGCGGCAGGTTCAGGTCGTCGACGACGCTCGAGCGCCGAGTACGGATCATGACCTCGTGCGTCAGCGCGCGCAGGGCTTCGGGATCGCGCGGCTGGCGGTGGTCCCCGGCCACCAGGTGCGCCTCGCGGAACTCCTCCCAGGTGCCGAGCTGCCCGGGCCGGAGCAACGTGACGAGGTTGTACAGCTCGCGCAGGTCGTTCTGGAGCGGTGTCGCCGTAAGGAGCAGGATGAAATCCCGCTCGATCTTCTCGATGAACTGGTAGGTGGCGCCGCGGTGGCTCTTGATCTTGTGTGCCTCGTCCACGATCACCAGGTCCCAGTGGTGCCGCAGGATCTCCTCGGCGTGGCGGCGCGAGCGCGCGCGGTCGTGCGATACGATCGCCTTGGTGACGTCGTGCCAGTCGTCGGGATCGGTCGGGGCATCGAACCGCTCGAAGAACTTCTCCTCCAGCTCGCCCTGCCACTGGCCCACGAGTGAGGCCGGTGTCAGGATCAGCGCGCGGCGGGCCAGCCCGCGCATGGCGAGCTCCTTATAGATGATGCTCGCCTCGATCGTCTTGCCGAGGCCGACTTCATCGGCGAGGATGGCGCGGCCGCCCATCTGGCGCAGCACCCGCTGGGCGACGTCGATCTGGTGGGGGAGCTCCTTGATCGCGTTGGCATCGAGGGAGATGAGGCGATCGAAGCCCGGGACGAGGGCGATCCGCTCCGCCTCGCGCCGCAGGTCGTACCAGGCGCGGGCGTTCGGGCCTCCCCCCGCTTGGAGCTGCGCGGCGAACAGCTTTAGGGATCGCTCGTCGACTGCCCAGGACTCGGCTGCGGTCACGCGCTGTCTCTAGAGTCGGGGGGGGCAATATGAAAGCGAGAGCGCCCGCAGCGCCACCCCGTGGCCTCACCCCCTGACTACGGCTCTAGCGCCAATCCCGCTCGTGGCGATCACTGTCCCGCCGAGGCCGAAACGGCCGCTCGGTCTCCTCCCAGGCGATTTGAAATACTCCCTCGCAGCGCGGGCAGCGCAGCGTGTCGAAATGGCCTTTGATGGGCGTGCGGTTGCGGCAGGTAGGGCAGAGGGCGTACCAATCGCCCCAGTCGTCTGGGACGCGGACGGCGTCGGGTGGACGCGCGACGACGGACCAGCGCCGTGGAGGAGCGGCAACGATCTCTACGCCCTCGCGCGGTACGATACGCACGTTGCGATTGACGTCGAGAACGACTTCGTTGGGCGTGAGTGCGATGACGCGGTACCACGCGCCGCGACGTAGTCCGCGATTGACGTCGGCGCGCGGCCGAGCCCATTGCAAGAGAGTGGCACGTTCCGAATCAGGCACAGGCGGACGATTGCCTCGACGGACCGGCGCCGTCAATTGTCTCGCGCGCGCCACGAGTCGCGGGGGTTCGCGACAGGGCGGTGAAAGTCCCGAGGTCGTGGCCGTTAAAACCCCGGGCACCGCCCCGGGGTTAGCCCACCCTGGAGAGTTCGTGGAGTCGTTCCACCAGCTTCACCATCGCCCACGTATCCCGCTCGCAATAGTCGAGCAGCTCCTTGCGCACGCGATCGCGTTCGTGCTTGGGGATCTTGTCGGCGACAAAGAGGAGCCGCGCGATCTCCACGCTCGCGACCCGGCCGTCCACGATGACAAGATCACTGTAGGTCAGCTCGGGAACGAGCGGCGTGAGGATGTCCTTCAGGCTGAAGCTCCCCCGGAAGTCGGGGTGATAGACGCAGTTCTTCACGACGGGGTGAAGGTCGACGAGCTTGGACTCGAGCGCCGCGAGCTCCTTGGCCAAGTCCGGCACCGCGAGCTGCAGCTCCCGGATGCGAGTCTTCTCGAACGACGTGTACATGACGACTCGGGTCGCTTGGGCTGTCGCCCGCACCATGGCCGCGGCGAGCTTGGGTCGCGCGTCGTCGGGGCCCTCGGCGAGGAACGCGGCGTGCGCATAGGTGCCGTCCGGCTGGCGCTCGTGGTAGCTGAACTGGGCGGCGGCTTGCTGCCACGGCGCCATGCCGCGCCAGACGGGGATGGCGCGGATGATGGTCTCGAAATCCAGAAAGCCCAAACGTCCCGCAAACGGCTCCAATTCCTTCGCCAGCGTCGGCTCCACGATCAGCCGATTCTCGGCCATCGCCTTGAGTTGGCGCTTCTGCGTGAAGTTGAGCTTCTCGTTCGCCGGCAGGTCTTTGATCGACGTGATGCCACGCGCGAGGTAGTCGACGGTCTTTTTCGGACCGACTCCCGCAAGGTGGCCGATGTGGTCCGCGCCGTTGGGCCAGCAGCGGCCGATAAAAGGGCACTCCCGCGGCTCGAAGCACTGCCCTCCGATCGGGACGTCGGGGAGCGGGCCGGCGAGCATGTCGCGCTGGTGCGCGATTTCTCTTGGAACGGCCGCCACGAACGCGGCGACCGGAGCGGTGACGTCAGCACGAGCGAAGAGATCGCCCACGTCGGGGTGCCGGAACTCCTTGTTGAGATGCATCACCTCGGCGGCGGTGACGTTCACGCCGGAGGCCGCGGCGACGCGGGCCTGGACGGCGACGTCAGGGATGTGCTCGGGCTTCTGCGACGACGACGACTTCACCTCGGTGAGACGGTAGCCGTCGCCCTGCTTCTCGAGCACGTCGATGGCGACCATCATGCCGTCGGAGATGAAGGTCGCTTCGAACACGGCCGGGGCGCCGCTGTCGAGCGCTTTCTTGGTGGCGGCGACGCGCTCGGCGCCGGCGTCGTACGGCAGTTCGATCAGGACGCCGCCTGGGTAGAGGGCGCGCGCGGCTTTCCCCACCTGGCGGCCCTGATCGAAGAGGTCCTGGAGCACCTTGTCGGGCTGCAGCTCGACGGCGTTCGGCTCGTGGACCTCCCACCAGAGCTTCTTGTGGCACTGGAGGCCCGAGGTGAAACGGGACTTGGAGAGGCGGGGAGCGCTCTTGGTCATAGCGCCAAGCCTAGCCTGCTGGTGGTCCGCCTTGCAACCGAACGGATCGTCTTTTCATGACGGTCGGCGTTGCCGGGCGCCGGGGCGCCGAACGATACTCCCTCTGTGCCGCTGCGCGTTGTGTTGGCCGACGATCACCCGGCGCTCCGTCAGGGCGTACGTGCACTGCTCGAGCGGCACGGCGTCGAGGTGGTCGCCGAAGCAGCAGACGGCCGAGCGGCGGCCGACGCCGTCCGCGAACTGCACCCCGACGTCGTCGTGCTGGACGTCGTGATGCCGGTCCTGAACGGTGTCGACGCCGCCCGCGAGATCGCCCAAACGTGTCCCGAGACCCGCGTGGTGCTGCTCACCGGGCTGGACCAGGAGCGCCTGGTGACCGAGGCGGTGAGTGTGGGCGTACGCGGCATCGTCCTCAAGACCCAGGCGACGGAAGACCTCGCGCTGGCGGTCGAGCAGGTGGCGCGCGGTGGCTTTTACGTAGGAGCCGGCGTGTCCCGTGCCGTCGTGGACGCGTGCCGCGCTGCAGCGTCGGGAGATCGCGGCCGGCTCACTGCTCGAGAACGCCAGGTGGTGCAGCTCGTGGCGGAAGGCAGGTCCACCAAGGAGGTGGCCGCGCAGCTTGGCATCACGCCCAAGACGGCGGAGTTTCACCGCGCGCGCGTGATGCAGAAGCTCGATGTGCATGACGTGGCGAGCCTGGTCCGCTATGCGCTCCGAGAGGGCCTCATCACGCCCTAACCCGGGTCTTTCCCCGCCCCGAAGAGGATTCCTCCCGGTTGGTCGTCTGTCGCGCGGTCGCCACATTCCGCGTGTGACCCAGCGCAAGCCGTTCCATCGCCCGCCGTCCCTCCTCGTCGCCAATGCGTTCGGCACGCGGGTGAGCCAGGCGCTCACCAGCCTGCTAACGCCGCCGGCGTATCGCGTGCAATTCGTGTCGACGGGACGAGCGCTATTGGAGAGCGCCCCCGTGCTGCGGCCCGACATCATCGTGGTGGACGCGGACCTGCCGGATCTCGACAGCGTGGCGGTGTGTCGCGCCCTGCGGCGCGATCGCGCGGCGTGGAGCATTCCCGTCGTCGTCGTCACGTCGACTCCCGCGACCAAGCAGCAGCGCCTGGCGGCGCTCCAAGCGGGGGCCTGGGACTCGCTGAGCATCCTGATGCAGCCGGAGGAGCTGGCCCTCAAGCTCGACGCCATGGCGCACCTCAAGCTCGACATGGAGCGCGCGCTGCAGGAGAGCGCGGTCGACCCGGCGAGCGGGCTGTACACGAGCCGGGGCCTCGAGCGGCGGGCGCGCGAGTTGACGGCGGAGGCGATGCGCCGGCACGCGCCGCTCGCCTGTGTGGCGCTTGGCGTCGAGCCGCCGCCCGGTGGGGGGGGGACCGCCTTCATTGCGCAGGTGCTCCAGGCGCATGGGCGCACGTCCGACTGCGTCGGCCGCCTCGGTGTGGGATCGTTCGCGGTGCTCGCACCCGCGACCCCTCCGCTCGGCGCGCTGACGATGGCCCGGCGGCTGTCGCAGGCGCTCGAGGCGGTGCCGCCGGCGAAAGGCGCGCTCCCGTTGCTCGTGCACGCGGGCTACGAAGCGGCGGCGGACCTGCGAGCGACGCCGATCGAGCCTGCGGCTCTGATCGAGCATGCCGAGTTGGCGCTGCGCCAGGCGCGCGCGACAAGTGCGGGTGGGCGGATCCGAGCCTACGAGGCGTGAATCCCCGGCCTCTTGACAATCTAAAACTACACTTGTAAATCTACTCCTGTAGATCAACCCCGAGGTCTTAAGTATGCCGGAGCGCCATCAACTCACCGAGCTGCAGCTCGCCATCCTGCGCGTCATCTGGGATAAGGGCGAAGCGACGGTCCAGGACATCTGGGAGGCCCTGCACGCCGAGCGCGGGCTCGCCCAGACCACCGTCGCCACGATGCTGTCGCGCCTCGAGCGCCGCGGCGTCGTCACGCGGCGGGCTCAGACCCGCCAGTATCACTACAAGGCCGCGGTGACCGAGCAAGAAGTGCAGCACTCGATGGTGGGCGAGCTGACCGAACGCCTGTTTGACGGCGACGTCACCGCCCTGGTCCAACACCTGATCTCGGGCGAAGACGTGAGCCCGGGTGACATCGCCAAGATCCGCGAATTGATCGAGCGTGCCGAAACGAACGCCCCTCCCGTGGACTCCAAATGACCATCATCGCCTCCGTTCTGCTCGCGTGGCTTCTCACGTACCTGATCCACAGCACCGTGCTACTTGGGGTAGCATGGCTCGTCACGCGACGTTGGCGCCTCGAGCCCGCGGCCTCGGACCTCCTCTGGAAAGTCGCGTTGCTCGCCCCGTTGATCACCGGCACGATCCAGTCGCGGCTCGAGCTTTCGACGCCAGCGGCGGTGCGGTTGCCACCTCCGGTCACTGCGGTGCCGCAGGTGGACCCGGTGAGTGGGCCGGCTACGGCTGCTGAGCAAGCTCCTTTGACCCCGGGCTCGCGCCCGGGGTCGGTTAACCAAACCCTGCCGTCCCTGCCCTTGGTGCTCGTGCTGTTCTGGGGCGTAGTCGCGCTCGCCTCGTCACTCTACTACGTCGCGCGACGGCTGATCCTGATCGGCCGCCTCGCCGATCGCCGAGCCGTGAGCGACGGACCGCTCGCGGCGACGCTCGCCGAGCTGCGGCTCACGACCGGATACCGGCGCCGCGTCCACCTCACGATGGCCCGGACGATCTCGAGTCCCGTGGCCCTTGGTCTCTCCGAGATCTGTGTGCCCGAGCTGGCGCTCTCGGAACTCGGCATGGAGCAGCAGCGCAGCATGCTGGCGCACGAGCTGGCGCATCTCGCTCGGCGCGATTCCCTCTGGCTCGCGGGCGCGAGCCTGATCGAGCGTTTCTTCTTTTTCCAGCCGCTCAACCGGCTCGCGCGCCGCGAGCTCGAGACGACGGCTGAATACCTGAGTGACGAGTGGGCCATGCGAAAGACCGGATCGGCAGTTTCGCTCGCGAAGTGTCTGGCCACGGTGGCCGAGTGGATCCAGGCGTCTCCCCTGGGCGTGCCCGTCGCGGGCCTCGCCGAACGGCGCTCGCTGCTCGTGTCGCGCATCTCGCGGCTGCTGGAAGGGCGCTTGCCCCAGAACCCCGCTTCGCGGCTCGGCTGGGCCGCGCTCGCGACCGCTGGCGTGATGGTGACCATCGCCGCCGCGCCACGGGTCTCCCAGGGCGTCGTCGCTGTGACGCCTTTGACGTCGATAGACACGACTCGCACCCTACCTGAGGTCTCCTCCACGGTCGCGTCGCGTAAAGCTCAAGTCGCGCCGACAACTCAGGACACGGGCGTCGTGAACGCCCTGATCGCCCGCCTCAAGGATGAGAACGCCAGTGTGCGTCGCGCGGCAGCGCAGTCGCTCGGCCGCCTGGGCGATGCTCGCGCCGTGCCGTCTCTCCTCACCGTGCTCGCGGACTCGGACGCCGAAGTGCGCGCGTCGGCGATCGACGCCCTGGCCGATTTCGAGGACCCGAGAGCCATCGGCCCGATTGTCGCATCGCTCAAGGACCCGGTGACTGACGTGAGGAAGAACGCACTGAATGCCCTGTCGCACTGGGAGCACGGCGTACCCGCGGCTCCGGTCATCGCCCTCTTGGATGATCCCGACGCCGACATCCGTCATGAAGCGGTCAATTTGCTCGATCATCTCGAGGCTCGCTCGGCGGCGAGCGCGATCGCGCGGCTGATTCACGATCCGAACGCCGATGTGCGTGGCGCGGTGGTGCAAGCGCTGGGCAACATGAACGAGCAGAGCGGCGCCGCCGCGATCACCGAGGCATTGAGCGACCCGAACCCGGACGTGCGACATCAGGCCCTGGACGCGCTCAGCAACTTGAAGGCGCCGATTGCCGAAGCGACGCTCCTGAAAATGATGACGGACGCGGACCCCGACGTGCGGCAAGCCGCGGCTCACATCGCGGGCGATCGCTCGGTGCTCGCGGCGATCCCCACGCTGCGGCGGCTGATCGACGATCCCAAGAGCGACGTGCGCGAGACTGCGACCGAAGCCTTGGGGAACATCGCCGACCCCGCGGCGCGTCAGGCGCTGCGCGCGGCGCTGCAGTCGTCCGATCCTAAGGTCCGCCGCGCCGCGGCCGAGGCTCTGGGGCAGGAGCCATGATCATGCGCGCGCTGAACATTGTTGCGATCGCAGTTGCAGCGGTGGGCGGTGCGACGGCAGTCCGTCTCACCGCGCACACCCACTTGAACGAGCGTCGCGTCGGCGCCGACTCGGCGCGTGTCGCGAAACTGCTCGACGCGCTCGGGCGCACCGATCCCGTGATCTGCGACTTGATCGGGGACCAGCTCGGCAACTTCTGGTGGGGTGGCCAAGCCGGTCGGCTGGGACGTTTCGAAGACTCGCCCAACGTGCAAGGAGCCAAGGATTCCCTGGCCGGGACGATCACCGATCCGCGAGCGCTGGCACTGCTAGTCTCGACGCTCGGCGCGGAGAGCCCGTGCGTGCGACGCGTCGCCGCGAAGCTGCTGGGGCAGAGCGCCGTCGCAGGGAGCGTGCTCAATCGTTTGGTCGACGACCCGTCGCCGCGGATTCGCGAGAGTGCCGCCTTCGCGGTGGGCGTCGGCGAGCAACACGAGACCCGCGCAGCGCTCGAACGCCGGCTGACAGACACCGCCGGCGGCGTCGCCGCCATGGCCGCGTGGGCCCTGGGCGAGATGCAGATTCCCGCCTCCGCGCCTGCCTTGCAGGTCGCGGTGCGCTCTACGTCACCGCGCGTGCGGTTGGCAGCGGTGTGGGCGTTGGGGCACTTCGAAGACGCGAGTTACGCGAAGGACGTGCTGCCGTTCCTGCGCGATGTGGACCCCATCATGCGCGCCACCGCCGCGGAGGCGCTGGGACAAATGAAGAGCCCGCGGGTCGGTGCCGCGCTCGTGGGAGCCCTGACCGACCGCAATGACGCGGTGCGACTCGCCGCCGTCAGCGCGCTCTCCGATATGGAAGAGCGCTCGGCGGTGGGACCGCTCGAGGGGCTGCTCATCAACGACTCCGATCCCGAGGTGCGGCGCGAATGCGCCAGCGCCCTGGGCAACCTGAGCCTGGCGCGCTCGCTCGATCCCCTGGCTCGCGCCCTCGGCGACCCGGACGTGGAAGTACAGCGGGAAGCGGCGGACGCCATCAGTAACCTAGACGACGTGACCAAGGCACCGGCGGCGCTGATCCGGATCACGACGTCGCCTGACCTCGAGCTGCGTCGCAACGCCACCAAGGCGTTGGCTCACATCGGCGATGTCGCCACGGTGCAGGCGCTGGCCGACCGGCTGGGTGACGAGGACAAGGAGGTCCGGCTTGCTGCGGTCGAGGGCTTGGGCGAAATGAACGTCGCGTCGGTGATTCCCGCGCTCACGCGGGCATTGAACGACCGGGATCCGGAAGTCAGGAGAGCCGCGGCGGAGGCGTTGGGGAAGACTCAGGATAACTAGCCCTCACCCCCAGGCCGTTAAAACCCCGGGGCACCGCCCCGGGGTTAACCCACCCTCGCCTTGCGCGCGTGCCGCGCGACGTTGCGTCATACTGAGTATTACTCGATATTACCAGCATGGCACTCGAACGTATCTCCATCACGCTCCCCAAGGACGTGCTCGACGCGGCCGACAAGCGGGCGCGGGCGCTGGATCGTTCGCGCAGCTGGGTCATCGTGGAGGCGATCCGTGCGTATGTGGCGGCGCCGGCATCGCAGGTGCGTGAGTCCGCGCCCCCGCCCTACGCGGTGACGTCACCGGGTCTGGGCCCCCTCCGCCTGGCGCAACTCGAGTCTGATCTCCGGTTGACGCCGGAGCGGCGCGTTCGGGCCGCGGAGGAGACGGCGCGGCTAGGGGAGCGGGTGCGGGGGCCGCGCCGCAGTCCGCAACGCGTGCTCTCGTTCGATCGGTACGAGGACTATGTCGATTGGAAACGGAAGGAGCAGGCGGCGCCGTGAAGAACTACGAAACGCAGCTTGCCGAAGTGTGCGCGCATTTGAACCATCACCACGCGAAGTACGTCGTCGTGGACGCAACGGCGATGCAGCTCTGGGGCACGACGCGAGCCACGCGGGACATCGACGTGTTGATCGAGGCGACGGTCCCGAATGCGCGGCGCGTGCTCGCCGCCCTGGGGGAGGTCGGGTTTGGATTCGCCAAGGAGTGGCTCGCTGAGGAGGTCGCCGCGAAGCCTGTTACGATCCTGGGGGATTCACCCCGGGTGGACATTCTCACCGTCGCCTGGAGCGTGCACTACCCGGAAGCGGCGCGCGATGCGACCGTGTTCACGGTTGAGGGAGTGAAAGTGCCCGCGGCGTCGATCGATCATTTGATCGCGTCCAAACGCACCGGCCGGCTGCAGGACGCGGCCGACATCGAGGTGTTGGAGGAGATCCGGCGGCTGCGGGGGGTGACCGACTAACGCACCTTCACCACAAACGAGCCGCCGTCGTCGCCGAGTCGCCAGTCGGCCACGTACTTCGCCAACGATCCTTTGAGAAGCGTCCGCACCTTGGGCAAGAGCACGGGACCGTCCGGTGAGTTCCGCCCCTTCCCCGTGATGATGCGTACGACTCCGCCCCCACGCGAGCCCCTAGTCTCGAGAAAGTTGCGCACCACGCGCTCGACCTCGTCGCCGGTGAGGCGGTGCAGGTCGAGCTGGGCGAGGACGGGAGCGTCGAGGAGCGAGTCGCTCGAGTCGAAGCGGGGCTGCTTGTTGCGGCGGGTCATAAGGGTTTGGTCATGGTACGGACAACCCTACCTGACTGTGTGACATTCGCGTCAGAGTGAACCTACCCTCGTGCGGGACCTAACGTGATGCTCGCCGGCTTTCGTGCGCCTACAGCAGGTCCTTCGCTCGCGCGCGTGCCGCGCGCTCGCTCAGGATGACATGCTCCGCGGGATGTCTTGGGAAAAGAAAGGTGAGAGGGGAGGTCCCCATCCGTTCCCACTCCAAGGAGTGGGCCCAGTGAATCAGTGCGCCTTAGGCGCAGTGCCCTGTCGGGCCCACGCTTGCAGCGTGGGAACGGAAACGCCGAGGTGCTGGCGTTTTCGGTGACCCCGGGGCACCGCCCCGAGGTCAGCCGCGCGAAAAAATCACCACGTATAGCCCACCGAACTCCGGATCACGTACCCTGAGCGGGTGATCAAGTCGCGGGGGACGGTGGTCCCGCCGATGACAGAAGATTGCGAGAGGCGCAGCACCGGTCCCCCGCCGAGGATGAATTGCCAGTGCGCTGTGGGGGCGATGGCGAGCGTGGGGCCGAGCAGCAGCTTCGCGCCCCCTTCGGCCTCGTTCGGGTCGAAGATCCCTTCCAAGTCTTCGCCTACGGCTTCCAGTCCCACACGGAGCGGCCGCCCAAGACGGCGGGAGACTCCGACGGAGGTGATGACGTCGAGCGCGTCGCGCCTCGCGCTGGCTGCGGCGAGGCTGCGCTCCAGACGGAGGTTGCCGGCGATCTCCCATTGTGGCCCGCGGAGGCCGGCGGTGACTCGGCCGAGTGCGACGGCGGAGCCGGTGTAGTCGAGCATGCCACCGAGGCCGAGGGCGGCGAAGGCCCGAGAGCTTGAGGGGAGGACGCTGGCGAGCACCTCGACCGCGCCGCTCGTGTTCTGAGGAGTGAATCCCGCGGCCGCGACGAGCGTGAACCGGGAGCCGAGGGTCAGCTGGGCGCCGAGGCGTTGTTCCCAGCGCTCGGGACCGATGCCGGCGAAAAGGCGCTCGCCGTAGCCCAAGTCGGCGGTGACGAGGGCCCGCGCGCCGCCGGGGGTCATGGTATGGAGGAAGGCTGGCTGCTGAGCGCTGAGCAGGGCGGCGGCGGTGAGAAGCATGGATGAGGTGAGCAAGGCAGTCGTTCGAGTCATAGCACGATGTCCCCCCCGGGGTCAGAAGTACTCAGACGGTCAAGTTCCTCGCGGGCAGCCTTCAGTCTGCGATCGCGCTCGGCGTTGTCGATCTGCGCGCGGGACCAGTCGATCGCGCCCTTGGTGGCGTCGAGTCGTAGTACGGTTCCTTCTTTAGCCCCTCGCGGGAGGCTACCGACTGGCACGTCGAAGCCCTGGCCGTCGTCTCCCACAACGACAGCCGTCTCCCCTCCGAAGCGGTCCACGACGTAGTAGGTCATGGCTTGGCGTCGCAGGCGCAGCCTGGCGGCTGGCGACACTGGTAGCGCCGGCTGATGCACGAATTCCCGCAGGCTTTGCCTGTGGTGCAGGTGCGGCAGCAGGACTGGGGACCCCGGGGCACCGCCCCGGGGTCAGCCGCGCCCGTAAGACCTGCACCCTGCTCGTTTAGGACGATGTAGCTGCCGTCGCGCTTCGCTTGGATGATGACGGTGCCGTCCTGGTCGGTACGGTAGACCGTCGCTCCCGCGCCCTCCCAGGCCTCGACCACCTCCGCCGACGGGTGCCCGTAGCTGTTCCCCGTACCGACGGAGATCACGGCCACCTGCGGATGCGTGGCATCGATCCACTCGGGCGTTGTGCCGTTGCGGCTTCCGTGGTGGGCAACCTTCACGACGGTGACGCGCGGTATCGAGTCGTGCTCGATCCAGTATTGCAGCTCGAACTGCTCGGAATCGCCGGTGAGGACGGCACGAAATTCCCCATACTGGATGAGGATGCCGACGGACGAGTTGTTCTGGTCGTCGATGTTGGGCGGCGGAGCCAGAACGCGGAGCCGAGCGTTGCCGAGGGTGATTGTGCGCGAGGTGGGTCGCAAGTATTGGGCGCCGCTCGCAGTGACGGCTTGGATGGTCCTTTGGTAGGTGGCAGTCGTGTGCGGGACCCCGTTGTCCAGGTAGAACCGCACGACGGTTCCGCCCAAGACGGCGGTCATTCCGCCGATGTGGTCGGAGTGGTTGTGGCTGGCGACGAGAAGGTCGATTGTGTCGACGCCGAGGGCGCGGAGTTGGGCCAGGCCTCCCACTCCACCGCCGGCGTCGATCAGAGCGGTCTTGCCACCTTCGCGCACCAGGACCGCGTCGGCTTGGCCGACATCGAGAAACCGGAGCTCGAGTTGTTGAGCAGGGAGGGGTTGGCCGAGGACGTGGCCGAGGAGGATGAGGCCGGCGAGGAATCGGTTCATACAGGGCAAATCATAGCATCTCTGCTAGCGCGCGCGACCCACGACGTTCGCAATGTCTCCCGTCTGCTCCTGGATCGAACCCAGCACCGCCTCCCAGAACGCGTTCTGCGCGAGGCATCCCCCACTCCGCCGCGCACTTTGCGCGGCCGAGCTGCTCCTTTCCGACCAGGAGGCGCTCGCAGTAATAGGTGTTGAGCGTTAGACTGGTCAGTCGACCCCCTGGTTAGACTGCCACGATTGCCTCGATCGACCCTGAAGAGGAGTACTCGCCAGAGCACATCGGTAGAGCATGGCTTGGCGTGTGTGTTGCTCTGGACGGGGCGCCATCGGAGAAGTCGTTCCCCTGCGAAAACGTTCCCGACGAGGTACTCAGTGAGCTTCGGCGGATGGGAACCATGCGCCTGCGCATCTGGGAACGATCGTTTGTCGCCACGATCAACACCGTTCATTACGAAGATGGGGATAGATGTGAAGTCCGAGTTGAGGAAGTCTTGGACTCATTCAAGTAACGTCTTGTGGCAGTCTAACAAGCGCCTGAAGCCCACGGCGCGCGTGGATTAAGGAATGAATCTTTCTTCAGCGCGCCACAGGTTAGGCGCGTTCCGTTAGGCGGCAACGGCATCGCTGGAGGTTTCGTTGTCACCTCTAAGTTCAGACACCCTCTTTCACTTCACTGATCGAGTCGAGCACCTCATCGATATCCTGACCAACGAGTTTCGCCCGCATTTCTCGTTGGAGGATCTGACGCTAATTACAAATCAGGCCTTGGATAGTGAAGAGGCCAACCGGGCCTTTCCGTTGGTGTCATTCTGTGACATTCCGCTCTCTCAGACGACGGCGCACACGGCGACATATGGCAGCTACGCCATAGGCCTGACCAAGAAGTGGGGCATGCGAAACGGCATAGCTCCGGTACTCTATTGCTACCAAAACTGCCCAGCTCACGTTGCGATTGCTGGCCTATTTCACATGCCAGTGGGCACGGCCAAGGCTGACGCCCCGAATAGTCTCGAGGAGCAGCTCATCGCCAACATCGCTTACCTATCTTGCTTCCTGAAACCATACGAAGGCCAGTTCTATCGTCGCGGGAAGCTGATGCCCAAAACGCGGTTCTATGATGAAAGAGAGTGGCGTTACGTTCCCGACTTGCGAAAGAGGGATGTGGAAGGAATGTCCCGTGAAGAGTATCTCGATCCCGAGAAGCTACGACTGGCAAACGATCGAGCGCGGTCACACCTCCAACCAATCCGGTTCGAACCCTCGGACATTCGGTACCTTATCGTGAAGACCGAAAGCGAGATTCTGCACATGATTAAGGACATTGAGAGGATCAAGAGTCCGAAGTATACGACGGACGATATCAAACTGTTGACGACTCGAATAATCTCTGCCGAGCACATTCGGAGTGATTTTTGATAGGTTGCCGCCTAACAAGCGCCTGAAACTGACGGCGCGCGTAGATTAGGGAAATGAATCATTCTCCTTCAGCGCGCGAGGTGTCGAGACGGGACCTTCAGCTTAGCAAGAGTCGACGGGGGACTTGTTCGCATCATGGGGGAGTGGCGGAGTGGCTGTGAGCACCTAGGCAAGTGACCTCACTGCGGTGCGGCCATTCCGTACCTAGACAACGAGATCGAACCACGTCACAGCGATCGGGATCGTCGAGTTCACCCCGGACCGTACGCGCTCCCGCACTCGCATTATCTCACCGACTGAGAGCTGTTCCGACCAAGCAGTAGGGGCCACCGGCTCTAGGCGGAGGCAATAGTAAAACTGGCTCTCGCTGGACGGATATCCCAGCTCTGACAACTGAGAGCCGGTAAGTAATTCGGGTTCGCCAAGAACCCGGCACAAGGAGACTGGTGGCGCGACCGGACCGTAGCCGAGAACAAGGTCCGCGGTCAGAACGCGTGGATCGAACTCGGGATCTTGAATGGCCCGATCCACTGGAATGGGGAACAGCCTGTGCGCGTGAATCCAGATGAACTCGTCAGGGTTGGCAACGTAAGCGACAGCAACCCAGGTGTCGGCTGGTGGGCGCGCTAGGAAAGGAGCCCAGGACATGCGTTTCTTAGGAGGCGCGTTGTCCTCATGGACTCTATTCATCCAGTAGCGACCGCGCTCGTGTCGAGTGATCTGAGACGCGACATGGTCCAATACGTCACGAATGAAAGTCCGCAGTGACGCCACACCTTCTGCCTGTTCGCTCTCGACCCTTGCGGGTCGCAGCGCGAACGCACCAACTCCGGGAAGGATTTCGTGGTACTCTGGCCACCGTTCCTTCTCCCCCTTCACGTCTCGATGCACGTCTTCACCAGGATAGAGGACATAGGCGCCAGCGGATCGTTTGATCGCATCTCGGTAAGCGTGCATCTTTAGAACGTCGTCTTTTCTTGCTGCACCGGTGCTCTGGGTCTCCGATTCCTGATGATTGAGAATCTCGGTCTCGTCCGTTGAGTCCGGGCGAAACACCGCTTCGATTGAGTCAATCCTGTACTTCGCGTCAAAGTGCAACCACACTGGCACAAAACCCCGATCGACCCCTTCGTTCTCGGGACCAATTCGTAGGGAACAGTCAGGCCGTAGCTGGAGCGTCCAGGACCCCTCAGGCGTTCCCGGCGGAGCGCGAAAGAACGTCCGGTTGAAGGTGAGTTCCATCTGAAGCTGTCGACCGAGATGAGAGGCGATACCCCTAATCACCGTTTCACGTCCCTGTCGGAGCCCGATATTCAAACCGTCTCGTTCCAGAATGCTCCCGATATCAAAGGTGCCTCCGCAAAACTCCGCTACGACCTTCGCGAGTTGAATGAACACCCAGTATTCGTATAGGGTAGCGACGTTTCGCTGGCCGGCCCGGTAGCTATCCTCCAGCGCGTGCCAAGTTAGCTTAGCCGCAACCTCGAATTGGATGTACGCGCGAAAAATGTCGCGGTACCCCTCGCGCTTCTGAAGAACCTGGTTATCTGCAGGGAAGTGTTGGAGTGTGCCGACTTCTCGAAACAGTTCCTCCGACAGGAGGGCATCGAGTTCCCCCTGCAAAGACTCGGCCTCCCCCAAACCACGCCGCACCGGAGCGCTTGGTGCTTCACGGCGAAGAATGTCCGCGGTCTGCATGGCTACATCACGCCAAGCAGTGAGGGCGAATCTCACGAAGCGATTTGGTGTGTTGTCTACGGTCACCTCTGTTCGACTGACGGGAATGAACTGCGGCATCGAGTGAAGACCCATGAAAAGGGGCGCGACGTCTACCCGACGACCCGGTCCACTTAGCAGCTGTCCAAGCCTCGAGGACGGCTTCAGTCCACGGCCAGGAGGCCGTAGCTCCACCTCTTCCTCCCACGCCACATGGGGGCGGGCGATGACCTGGTGGACGGCAGCCTGGAACTCTCCGCCAGCCAGGAGACTGCGGAGAAAGGCGAACCGCTGGTAGATCGTGACGGCATCGGTAGTGCCCGCCGCTTGAAACCGCTGTTCCGTCGCGGCGAACCGCTCCATGACTACTTCCGTGAATTCAGTCGCAATGTCGCGCAGCATCCACTGGTAGTGCTGTAGGTAGTCGAGTTTCCGAGAGCGGACCTCCAGGGCCGCGCGACCCAGCTCGCGAGTTCCTGAGGACACACCTACGGATAGCCACCCTGTGTGCAAACCTGGACGAAGGCGTCCTGCAAGACCGTCTTCAGTGTCCGGCTCGAATACCTCCGGCTTGTCAGTCGTAACCGGGGAGTATTGGGGGTCCAGGTTCAGCTTGTACCGGTATTCATAACCTTCCAGGAGTTGCACCGGCTCGACTGCTGGATCGCGTTCACGTAGTGCGGTGAGATCAACTAGGGGAGGAACGCGCGCGTCGGTTGACCGAGTAGGAAGTAGTGAAATCAAAACGTGCCCCACAGTCTGGCCAACCTTATCGAGGAGCGGGACCTTCGCTGTAGCTGTACCCTCCACGAGTTACTCGGTGAAACTAGCGAACTGGTTTGCGCGCAGCGCGCGCGTCATGCGCCGCACCTTGTCGAACGAACGACCGAGGCGAGCATCTCCCTCCGGCGGTTTGAGAGGATCAAACGCGGTGGCGTCACCGTCTTCCACGCGCTCTCGACCAAGGTCGAAGCAAAAACGCCCAAGGGCCCTCAGCGTGCCCTCCAGGCGACGCCGAGATCCATGGAGCCGGGGCATCACCTTTTGCATTACTTGCCGGTCCAGCGCGACCATGGGATCTGTGTCCCCTGCGGACGCCAGCATGGACGCGAATCGGATCGCTTCGTAGAAAACGCGATGACCAAACTCAAACCCGCTGTCAGACAACAGCGCGTGAAGTCCGCGCAGGTGTCCGGTGAATACCTCCAGACCTGGCGCAGGCTTGCGCAATTGCCATTCGTCATCTCGAGCAATGGCCAGGAATCCACCAACCAACGCCTCATCGCCTACCTCGCTCCTCCGGGGCCGACGAGCTTCGGGCGTTAGAGCAGTTGTAGGCACACGGAATTCGAACGTGTTGGCGCGGTCGAGAACCTTCGGCGAGAACATGTAGGTCGTTTCGTCGACGTTTACAGTGCCTACGACGAACAGGTTTCTGGGAACAGGGATCTCGGCCGGTTCACCTGCCTGCGAACGCCAGAATCCGTCGCGCTCCTTGCGGAGGTTGGGCAAGCATGGCTGATCCGACTCCATGCCGGACAAGAAGTCAGCGAAGTAGCGTTCCACGTGTGCAAGGTTCATCTCATCAAGTATCAACAAATAGGCGTTCGTTCCGTCGGTCGCGGCACGTAGCATGAAGCGCAGCGCCTTCGGGACCTCCCACGCTGCACGCCCGTCGGGACTCCTTGGAAGTAGAGTATTCTCATAGCCGAACAACGCCTCAGCGCCGGTCCAATCGGGACGCACGGGGATCGCCTCGGAACGGTCCACGCCGAGCCAATCACCGAAGCGAAGTGCAAGTTGGGTTTTCCCAGACCCTGACAGCCCCGTGAGGATTACGAAGGGCTTTGTCGCCAGACTTGCCAGGAAAGAACGGGCTATCTCTTCGTGTCGCTCACCGAAGGAGACGTGAGACGCAAGTAACGCAGCTGCAAAACGGTCACTGGTTTCCTTGAGGTCCTTCACAACAGGGCGGCTAGACGCAGGCTGAGGCACCGGAGAGGCGGGGGCGCCGCCGAGAATCGAGCGGCCTCCTATGCGCTGATACGCCTCGTCCAGTATTGCAAGCAGCTCCGAGGGAGCAGGAGTGAGATACGCGCCCTGATTGAGACTTGGTTCACGGTTGTAGAAGAGATTCCTATGACCCTCATCCAAGAGGGCTACGAGTCGCTCTTTGGTCGGGCTGGAGAAGAAGACCTCTCGGGACAATGGAGGGTCCAGTTTTCGGAAGGCGCGAAGACGGATGAGATAGTGCTTGCCGCTCCCGCCCCACTCACTCTCAGGGACTCCGCCAAACTCCTCGTGCGGAGACGCAACGATGGAGACACCGGTGAAGCCCTCATTATCGGTAAGGTGCAGGACGACGTCGCCAGCATGTACATCGCGCATGAAGCGATAGATATCCGCCCCCCGTTGATCACGTTGCGGAGACCAAAGGGCTTCGCCAAGCGCGTACGACCCACTGAGTCTGTCGGGACGATCGATGGTGTGGGTTTTTTCGATCCAATTGCGTGGCTGCCCGTCGCCTGGCTCATCGTCGTCCGATTCTTCGGTGTCTTTTGCCTTCCATCGAGCTCTCAGCGGTTGTTCGTAGAAATCAAGGACTGTAGACGGAGACTCGGCTTCAAGCCTCCCACGTAGCTGGAACAAGGCCTCGTCCAGCTCCCGATCACCCCAACTCTTAGTATCCCTTTCGCGGCCCACTCCAAAGGCCTCGAGAACTCTCCTTCGGTCGCCGTTCGACGACATTCGCTCAACGCGATCGGGGAATGCGCTGAAGCGGAGCATGTGCCGGAACTGCCGGCTTCCCTCTTGTGGCACCTTTCCGATCCAATCCATAAAGGCATCGTAGTCGGAGAGAATCCGACGTCGTTCGTCTTCACGCTTGTCCTTCAGGTCGCCAGTAAGCGCGAGTAAGAAAACCATCTCCCGCCACCGATGGTTATTGAACCCCGGCCCCCCAGAACCGATGCCGGCGAGCACGTCATCCGCGAGGAGTGGCAGGCTCTCGCCCAGATTCTGCCCCGACAGGGCCCAAAGGTCGCGTACGTACTGGCGCTTCGTGTCGGCGTTGACGTTCGAAGGAAACAGGAGCAATGCCCACAGCATTTCGGCCATCAACTGCTGGGCGGGGGGAGACGCATTCTTCATTTGCCGCTTGAGCTTGGTCGAGAAGTCGTCTTTTCCAAGGTCCGGGTGATCGACGAACGCACCCCTTACCTCCTCGACAAGCTCAGGCGTCCAAAGCGCAGACGTGGAGAAAACGGATCCGTTTTTGACGAGGCAGCCGTCGATCCATTTTTGGAATGCGTCGAGAGATGGGGCCAGATCCTCCCTGTTGGTGAGTCGTGCCATCTGCGCTCCCTCATGTCTGTCCATTGCGGGGCCGCAGCAGCCGATCACCGCACCGACCGCCATCGCACCCGGACCTCGGGTGCGAGCCCGCCCAGGGAAGGTACCGGGTGGATGGCACATCGCCAGAACGTACTCGCTGGAGCGGAGACAGGTGCATCAAATGCGCCCTATAGGTGAAGGGACAAGGCCCTAGGAAGGCTCTTCTGGAACAGCGTGTTAGGCCGGTACCTTCGTTCTCAATCGAGGCAAACTGATGGCTCTGTCAATCGAAGAGATCCAAGAAATACTTGATCCGTAGGAACGCGACTAGCCTCCAGCCGGCGTGGGAGTTGCGACCAAGGTTCGAGCGGCGTGCGCTTCTGTCGCAATGACCTCCCTGAACATCTCTCGGAAACGTTCAGGCATTCTTGTGTACACCCAGTTCGAATACCTCCCGCATCTTGACGTTGTACAGATGGGCGCGGGGCTCCGGCAGCTGTCCAGTGAAAGCCCCCGCCAACATCACCCGGTGAGTCATGAATCCGAACAAGGTGACAGCGCCCACGACGTTCCGCTCGGTGTTGGTCCCGAGGCTCACGAAGTGAATGACAGGCCTCTTCTCTCCGTCCTTTAGGACCTTTCCTCCAGGAGTGTTAATCTTGTCGAACGGCAACCCGTCGGTCGACATCACAGGCTGAAGCGACGACGACGGCTTCTCGCCGTACCTGATGTATTTCCTGATTGGATCGAACGCCTCCTGGAGTGCGTACTCGGTCTGCTCGCAGTAGGCCAAGGAGTTGAAGGCGATCTTCGCCACCGCCCTCTGCATCTCGGAGTTGAACGCAAACTCCTGCTCGACCGTGAGCACTCCACTCTTGGGCGGCTTCATCGGACGCCAGATGGGCAGGACCACTCCTTGACCTTCCAAGACAACTCGAAGCTCGTCTGATTTGGTGCCCCCTCCGTACACTTTGACACCACGCCGCCAGTCCACGTCCGCGTTCCGGAGCCAACTTCCATCCCGTACCTCTGCTTCGAGGAAGTGAACAAACTCCTCACTATCCTTACGGCGTACAGCGATACCGGCCACAACGTGCGAGACCAGTTTCTTCCCGGCAGGGTCGGCACGTTGGATGAACTGAGCGCCGTGGAAATCACCTGCTTCCTTCACACGGAGTTTCAGGCTCGAATACTTGAACTTCTCGATCTCCGCAGGGTTCTTCACACCGAACCGATACCGCTCAAACCCCTCGGCGCTGCTCCTAGTCAGGGCTAGGTCGATGGTCCTGCTGAACTCTTGATTGCACTCGTGGCACACCGAGTTGTGAATCACGAGGGCTCCCTGAAACTTCCCGAAGCCATCCTGGACGACGTGGTCGCGAGTGAACGGTCCCTTGGACTGGCGGCAGTAGATACAGGTGACCATGCCCGAAACCTCAACACGGGCCTGAGCGGGGTCAACGAGCGAGGTACGAAAGTCGAGCGGGACACCTGCCGTAAGACGGTCTGCCACAAAACGCACCCTTCCTGCCGCAAAAACGCCCTCACGTTCACGGATCCTTTCGGGTTACAGGCTGAGGGTGGTGACTGCAAGGGTCGTCTCGACTGTGCCTATAATCTCATCAAGAGCTTCGCGGGGAAAGCGATTGACAAACTAACGGGTGGCGCGCCTGCGGCACTGGATGTCGCGCGCAGTCGTGAACCGAACACGACACGTGACCGAATCGCTGATGCAGTGCTCAATCCTCCAGACCCGGGCAGCCTCGATTTTTCCGTTACTGGGTATTACAGCCACGGGTCGCTCACAATCGGAACGCAAGGTGTCTTCATCGGTGGTGGACTCGGCCAGCTTTATGGCGGGACAGCTGACGTTACATATAATCTCCCTGGCAATCAAAGCGGTTTGCCGTTGAGCGTGGGCTACGTGGGCGGAGGCGCATTGATCGGTGGTGTGTCTGTGACGCCGACAAGTAACGGAGCCGGTGTGGCTTCCGTAACCGGAAGCATCGGCGTCGGTGTTGGAGCTCGAGGCGGAGCCGTCGAGAGATTTCGCGTCCGAGATCTATTCTCCATTCCGATCCCGCTTTTCAACCGCAACTGAGCCTCGAGGTCCAGCGCGATGGAGGGCGGAACTGGAGCACCGGAGACACTTCCCTTGGGTTGCAACATCGTCCTCAGAGGGAGTGTCCTCGGCGCCTGTTGGGTACTGCGAGGATTCATCGCTGCTGGGACCATTTCAGCGGGCATCGGCGCTGTCGTGGCGCTCGATGCGTTCCTCGTGTTTCTGTCCTGGTGGCTTGGTGGACCATATCGGGCTGCGAAGAGGTCCGAGGGAGCGGAGCCGGAATTCAGTTGGCATTTCAACGGGCTCCTGATTCTGGCAGCCGGCTTCCTGGCGAGGGACGTGTGGATGCTCATGAAAACCTTCTGAGTGCGGCGCGGGGGGCCGGCCGAGTCTAACTACGGCGCTCGGGGCGCACAGGGCGTTTCGGGCCTGACCTTTTTGTGAACCGGCGCAGGCCCGCCCGGTCTAGCCTGCGGCGCTCGGGGCGCTCCCGGGTTGTCCGGCGTGACCTGCGAGAGACCTGCGACGGGGAGAGTGGTGGGGGCCTCAAATGGCCTTGCGCCATACGGAGCCCGGAAGACGTCGCCGGGTCGTCCCCGCAAATAGAGCGCGATCGATGCAACTGATCCGCTCGCTGGGGAAACGGAGGTCACCCCACCACCGCTTCCCCAAGCTTGTCACCTGGTCCGTCGTTTGTCAAAGAGCGCCGTCCAGCAGCGTGCCTACCGGGACCGGATCGCCACACTCACGGCTCGTCGGGCCTCAGAGGCCGACACCTCTTCATTGGGCGCTACGGGTCCGAGGGAGACCGTTGACCAATCTGAACAAGGAGATCACCGCCCGAGGGCGGGTCTCGAGACTGCTTGTGGGTCGCGCCGCATCTCCCTCCACGCACGGCTCTCGAAGCTGTCAGCTCTCAGCCGTCAGCGATCAGGTCACGACGACCTCCTGGACGCGCCGATTGGCGAGCCACCGTTCCTTCTCAAACGCTTCGCCCGACTGCATCACCTTGAGCAGCAGCGGCACCAGCTTCCGCGCGAGCGTGCAGACGGCCTTCGTCCCCGCCCCACCATTGCGGGCTTTCAGGGCCAGGTAGTCCGCGTGGTAGAGCCCGCGCGTCAAACACCACCGGCCGGCGAGCAGGAACAGCTGCCGGCGCAGCATCGGGCGGCCGCGCTTGGACTGCCACTTCCGGCCCTCCGTCTGACCACTCGACCGACTCGCGAGATTCATCCCGGCGAGCTTCAGCACCTGACGATAGTGCGCGTAGTCCTTGGGCGTGCCGAGCTCGGCGACGAGCGTCGCGGCGCACACGGCGCTCACCTCGGGCACCGTCGTCAAGATCTTCGCCTCGGGACATTGGTCCACGAGGGCGGTGATCCGGCGCTCGAGGACCGCGAGCTGCTTGCGGACCAGCGCCCAGCGGACGAGGAGGCTCTGGATCTCCAGCCGGCGCTCGGGGGCGGCTTGGGTGAGCGCGATGCTGGTCCGGGCCGAGGCGACGAGCGCATCGATCTGCTCGCGCGAGACGTGTCCCCGCGAGGCCGCGTGAATCTCCTTGCGCACCGTCCGGATCGACGCGGCGAGCAGGTCCTGGGGCAGCGGCCAGCGCTCGAGGATCGCCCGCGGCGTCGCCTTGTGCAGCGTGCTGAACTGACCCAGGAACTCGGGCCAGGCGAGATCGAGCAGGCCCTGCAGACGATTCTTGTAGCGCGTGGCCTCGACCGTGAGCCGATGCCGGTGGACCGTGAGGAGTCGCAGCTCGAGGTAGGGGTGTGTGAGGAACGGGAACCGTACGAAGATCCCGTCGCCCACGAGTTTGCAGACTTGCGCGGCGTCCTTCGCGTCGTCTTTCCGCGGATTGTTGTCCTCGATCTCCTTCGACGCCTTGGTGTGCGCCGCCAGCACATTGACGACCACGTACCCGCGCTGGGCGAGGAAGTGGGCGAACGTGAAGCCGTGATGCCCCGCGAACTCGAGGCCCACGAGGACTTGCTGCGGGGCGATCCCCGGGTACGAATCGCGCAGGTGGGCGTCGGCCGCCTCGAATCCCGCGCGGCTGACGAGCACTTTGTACGCTTTCGTCCGCTGGCCATCGGGCCCACGGACCACCAGCTTGTGGAAGACCTTGGCGGTGTCCACGCCGACGTGGACGGGGAAGGTCGCGGCGTAGGCGCGCTTCTGATCGGTATTCATGAGATCGCTCCCGGCGAGAGGTGAGAGGGAGCGACAGAAGGGACAGTCAGCCCCGGGTGGGGGTCAAGCGGCAATAGAGGTCTAACAGTCCGCGCCCCAGAACTCCATGATTAGGCAACGAACTCGGTCCCAAGGTGCCTTCGGGCTGTCTCTTGCAGCGAGGATGAGTGCCGCCGCCACTGCAAAAACTGCACGTCAGGCTCCTCAAGGCCTCGGTTCGGCGCGTTGACCATGCCCTTGAAGACGCGGACGAACTGACGTGGTACGACTTGAAGGCAGGCCTCGGGTTCGACGGTCGGCTATATGTCGCTCCTCCAAAGCAGGGCCCTCCCGCCTGGCTCCGCTTCGTTCAGACGGGGATCCAAGGACGCCTTGCCGAGGTCACGAACCGGACGAACGCAGCCGTCCTCCTCATTCGGCGAGCGCGACGCATCTTCGCATTCACGTTCGGGTACGGGTGGCGCTTCCTGAGGGAAGATTTATTGGAGCCAGACTTCGGTCTCAAGGCCGCCCTGAACGGCGTGCAGCACGACAGCCTCCAAAGCCTTGATTCGTTCGCGGTGGAGGAACAGACCGTTCATCGGCGCTCTCAGGCGAGTCGGGCAAGCGCGCTTCAAGTGTTCGGGATTGATGTGAGCCGTGACATTCTGCGAGCCGTGACTGGTCGCCCCCGCGAAGGTGTGCCCCTGCAAGCCATAACAGGGTCCGGTAACACGCTCGCCATCTCGGTAGCCACGGACTTCCGAGGTCTCGGTGACCTGTCAGATCTCGTCCTGTCCCTCTATCGAATGCGAACCTACAGGGAGCACTTCTCCTTTGTCGACTTTGTTCAGCGCGTCTCGGATCCAAAGCGGGTCGAGGAGTTGGATGAACGAGTCTTGAACGACTTGAGGAGTGAAGCACCGGCGTCATACCTTGCGCCGCCCGAGCCAGTCGACTTGGGCAGGATTCACCAGTTTGGGTACACGGGCGCGCGACGGCAGCGAACGTTGGACATGGATATCGCCACCTACCTAGCGAATGTGGACGAGGACGACCTTGCCACCGAATTGCTGCATCATCACAAGGTTTCAGCGTACGGCGACGACGACCACACGCCCGTTCATGGTTGGCCAGTCTACAGATGCCTCGTGTTCGAGGCCACCGTCGGTGAGAGCCGGTTTGTTTTCACCGCTGGCCAGTGGTTCGAGATCGATCGCGACTTCGCCGCGGGCATCAGGCGCACCGCGAGACAAATCCCAGTCTCAGGCGTTCAACTCCCCCACTTGAATCGACTCGCGAATGGCCGGCTGGAGGGCGAGCCTGCTTACAACAAGAGGGTCGCGCGCGAGGATACCTCGATGGCCTTGATGGACGGAAAGAACGCTAGGTGTCTGGGGACCACGACCGGAATCGAAGTGTGCGACCTTCTCAGTGGCAACGGAGACCTCATCCACGTGAAGCACCGCAAGGGCGGCTCGTCGAGCCTGAGTCACCTGTTTGCGCAGGGACGGATGTCGGCGGAGGCCCTGACGCGAGACCCCGACTTCAGGCATGATGGACGCCGGCACCTCCGCCGGATGCGTGCTGCGTGGGCAGCCCGCATTCCGGTGAAGACACCCAATCCGCGCAACTTCTGCGTTGTGTTCGCGATCCTCGGAGGTGACGAGGACGATCCCGCTGATGACCTGCCGTTCTTCAGTCAACTGAACCTCGTTAGAACGTTTCAGGCTCTGAACCCCCTTCAGTACGGCGTCGCCGTGCTCGGGGTGCCGGTGGGTAACTGATAGGCAGCCGATTCCCAAGAGGGAGGCGCTTCGAACGATGGGTCGACTACTCGTCAGCGTCAGAGGACCGACCGAGGCGCTCGCCGCTGCGCGGGGCGGCGCGCACATCGCAGATGTCGAGTATCCGGCATCGGCTCTCGGTACGCCTTACCCGCTCAACATCAAGGCGGTGAGGGATCGTTTGAACAACGAGGGCTTCGATCAGCTGCCGATCTCCACCAACATCGGCGAGGATCAGCCGCGGCGCAGCACGGCGTGCCAAGCGGCTCTCGGCGTCGCTCTTGCCGGTGCGGACTTCATCAAGTGCGGTCTCGCGGGCCTCGACCAAAAGGCCGCAGGCTACCTCGGGCGCAACCTTGTTCGATCAGTCAAAGAGTGGTTCCCCGAGAAAAAGGTGTACCCTGCCGTCTTTCCCGAGGAGGAGTTCGCACTCCTCTTCGATCCCGTGAAGGACGGCTTAGACCTCGTGGAAGAGATTGGCTGCGACGGTCTTCTGATAGACACCTATCGGAAGGACATCGGCAAGGGACTGCTTGACTACGTTACGCTTGACGACCTCCGAGCATTCGTGGACCGGCTTCATGATCTGGGCAAGGAAGCTTGGCTCGCTGGAAGCCTCGCCTTCGACGACTTGACAGGCCTGTGGCAAACCGGAGTCGATGTGATCTGCGTTCGGGGGGCAGCATGCGAACCCACCGGAGGGCTGGAGAGGTTTGGCGAAGTGAAGGCTGAGATCGTGGCGAGGTTGGTCTCAACCATTCCAAAGCCGTAATCGGCGTAACCTCTTTGAGTAGAGGAGCACTCTGATGGGCCACGAGCGCGTAGGCGCGCTGCCGAAGTCTCAGGAGTGGCGGCAGTTGGTCGGTCAGCTGGGTCTCTCCGCGCACTCAAGCGAGTTGGTCCAATCCGTCGCGGCCAACACCCTCGAGCAGGTGAGGGGTCGCTTTGCGCGCATCCAGGACGACCCGGGCGTTCAGGCCGCTTTCGGGTTTCTGGTCGGACTGGCCACCAGCGACATTCCTCCCCAAGTCGAGCCAGCCAAGGCGAACCCTCCTGTAGAGCTGAACAAGAAGCCCTCCGTGCTGCGCCTTGTCTCCGAATTAGACGCGTGGATTCGTCAGCACCCAGGATCACCTGAGTACGCAGAGTTGGCGCAACGCGCGGGCGCCGACGCCATTGCAGCGTGGACGAAGTCGAAGGCACGTCAAGGTGACCTGTTCAACCCAGAGACAGATACAGAAGCGGTTTGGCGCTCCGCCGGGACCGGCGCCGGGTTTTGCGAGGTGTCTCGGGTGTTCTTCGGCAAGTTTGTGGAGCGTTACCTGAAGTTCTTTCTCGAACGGGAGGCCTCAGCAGAACTGCCGACGCTGCAAGCGCGCCAGGAATTCTCTCGCCGCCTAGCCCATCAGATGGATGACGTTTCGCATCACGCGTTCGAAACCGCGAAGATTACTCAGTCTTTCGCTGCAGGTTGGTTCAACAAGCGCGTTGGGGAAGGTCGTCGACCCAACGATGAAGAGATTCAGGGATTCCTCTCGTATGCCTTCGGCAAGGTGCGCGAGGAGCTACGGCGTGAGGGGGCGCCGACATGACGACCGCCGCCGAGCCCCTGGTATTCTGTTGTAATGGTGCTCCCCTTCTGTCCGGTTGCCGAAGGCTTGATTACCGGGCGCAATCCTCGAACCAAAACATTACCGTAGGCCTACCTGCGTTCGTCCGGGACGTCTATCACATTCCGCGTCGCCACTTGGACCTGTTGGAGATCGCTGCCTACGTGTTCGCTGCCGACCGGTTGACGGAACGTGGGCGGAAGGATCAACTGGAGTACCAGAATTGGTCGCGGCACTTCCAGTTCCGCATTCGCGTTAGGGACCATGACTTCTGGTCCTCAACAAAAGTACGGAAGGCGCTTCGAGACGTACTCTGCTTCATGACTGGTGATGCAGAGTACGACTTTGAGTTCATGCCAGGCCATTCGACACGGCCAACGAGCCTGTTTGATGACGAAGGGTTCGAGAGTCCAAAGTCAAGCAAACCCACCTCCGTTGCACTCTTCTCCGGAGGCCTCGACTCACTCGCCGGAGCCCTTGAGATTCTTCGCGATCCCCAGGCTCGGGTGATTCTTGTCAGCCACGAATCGCAGACTGGCACAATCAGGACTCAGCGGCAGCTCGTTGAAGCGCTCCAAAAGCGCTTCGGCTCTGAGCGAGTTCTCCATTACCGCTTCCAATGTCACCTCAAAGGCGTACGCGCACCCGAAGAGACACAACGGACGCGATCGTTCATATACTCAAGTATTGGCTTCGCGATTGCGAGGGCGCATCGGCAGTCGTCCTTCGCAATCTGTGAGAACGGTGTGACCAGCATGAACCTCCGACGCCGGGAGGATCTTTCCAACGCCCGAGCCAGCCGGACGACTCACCCGCAGACCATTGGGCGTCTTAGGCAACTCTTCTCTACCGTAGCGGGTGCGGACTTTGAGATTGGTACCCCGTTTTCGTCGTTCACTAAAGTGGACGTTGTGCGGGCGATCCATGATGGCGGATACGCGGACCTGATATCCAGCACAGTCTCATGCAGCCGCACTTACCAAAAGCTCGGTCTGGCTACTCACTGCGGCAAGTGCTTCCAGTGCGTTGACAGGAGAATTGCGATTCACTCGGCGGAGTTGGAGAGATTCGACGACCCTGGCCTCTACCATGCCGACATTATCGCTGCCGAGATTCCCGAATCTGAGGCACGGACCACCGCTTTGGACTACGCACGTCAAGGTTTCGAATTCAGAGAAGAGAACGTAGGGCACTTCGAGACTGAGTATCTAACTGACCTGTCTGAAATCGTCGGCTACCTGCCCGGAGTGACGAACGAGGTTGAGGGAATCGAACGCGTTTGGAGTTTGATGAAGCGTCATGGAGCGAACGTGGTAAAGGCAGTGAACCGTATGCGTGAATTGCATGACGACCTCGCCAAGCCACTGCCGCGGCGCAGCCTCCTAGGTATGCTTGCCGATCGGGAGCACCTCAAACCTGAGGTCGCGAGGGCCGTCGAGTCGATCGTTCGAATTGTAGAACAGGCCGTAGGCACCATGTTCCGTCGACACCGTCCAAAAGACGAACCCGATCTGAACGAGAAACTCGGAGCGTTGATCAAAACTCATGAGCCGAAGTTGAGAAGTGAGCATCCGTCTGTTGGGTTCGCTTGTGCAGGCGTTGTTCCCGATCATGAGTTGGAGGGTCGAGATCTCCTCATCGAGACGAAGTACGTGCGGAAGGGCACATCGCCGTCCAAGGCCAGTGACGGCATCGCCGCTGACCTGATCAAGTATCCAACCACGGCTCATATCCTTTTCTTCGTGTACGATCCGGAGGGCGCGATTCACGGTGACGAGTTTCGCCGTGACTTCGAGGCCAAGGGCCGCTGTACTGTCAGGATACTGAAATAAGAGAGCCGAGTGCCACGGTCGAGCGAACGTGAATCCCGTAGCCCCGTTGTCACGCCTTTACCTCCCGCAGGCGCCTCGGTTCACTAACGACTTAGTACATGGTCTCGGGGTCGGCCTGCTGGTACGCGGTCTTCAGCGAGCTGGGGTCTGACCACCAGCCCGTTGCGGCCACATCAACGTCGGGGAGGTGTTTGCGTTCGGTCGCCCATTTCCGGCCGTAGTGACTGAAAGTGGCTCTGAAAGTGATCGCAGATGTTGCGGGTTTGGTTCATCGTGGAGCCGCGTGGCGCGGTGAGTTCGCTAGGCCACAAAGCAACACGCCTGATCTAGACACCAGCTGCGGCGTTCCAGAGTCAGGCGTGTTGCCAGTTACACCAAGGGGCAGCGTTCTATCATGGAGCTGACGGGGCTGACCTCCTGGGTGCGATCCAGGCGCACTCCCAGCTGAGCTACTGCTCCGGGGCAAGCGAAACGCCCTTCCTGGAACCCCCCCCCCCCCCCCCACCCTTCTCCAAGCCACACACCGATCCAGGAGCCCGCCCATGCAGGTCTTCGTCACCGGCGCCACCGGCTACATCGGCTTCGCCGTCTCGGCCGCGCTGCGGCGCCACGGGCACCGCGTCTGGGGCCTCGCCCGCACTGACACCAAAGCCGCCCGCCTCGCCCGCCACGAAATCGAACCCGTCATCGGTGACCTGGCCGACCCGAAGAGCTACGCCGACGTCGCCGCCCACTGCGCCGTCCTGATCCACACCGCCTTCGACTACTCCGCCGACGGCGTCGCCAAGAACAAGCTCACCATCGAGACGCTGCTCGACGCCGGGCGGCGCGGCGCGCAGCCCAAGACCCTCATCTTCACGAGCGGCGCCTGGGTGTACGGCGACACGGGCGATCACATGGTGGACGAAACCACGCCGCTCAATCCCATCAAGCTCGTCGCCTGGCGGCCGGCCCAGGAGCAGCTGGTGCTGCAGGCGAGCGGCGTGCGGGGCCTCGTCATCCGCGCCGGCTGCGTCTACGGCGGCGCGGGAGGGCTCACGGCACCGTGGTTCGCCAAGCCAGGGGTTGAGGCCGTGGTCGGCGACGGCCGGAGCCGCTGGCCCATGGTCCACCTGGACGACCTGGCCGACGCCTACGTGCGCGCCGCCGAGAGCGGCCTGACGGGCGAAATCTTCAACGTGACCGACCGCTCCCGCTCCACGGTGCTCGAGCTGGCGACCGCCGCCGCTCGGGCGGCGGGCTACAAGGGCGAGATCCCGCTGCTACCGCTCGCCGAAGCCAGGAAGACAATGGGCGATTTCGCGGACGCGCTCGCCTTGAACCAGCACCTGGACTCGGGCAAAGCCGTACGGCTGCTCGGCTGGCAGCCGCGCCACGGCGGGTTCCTGGATGAGGTGGAGGTACTCTACCGGGCGTGGAAGGCTCGGCAGGGGTGAACTAGCTGCGACGAGCGGCGTGCACCTTAGGCACGGCGCCGAGTGGCAGGGGCGGGAGCGGTATGAGAAGGAAGGTTGCGGATGTCCAGGGCGACCATGTGAGGCACAGGGTCATCACCCGACAGCCAATTCCGGACTTCGGACAGGTTCACTCCGAGCTTCTGCGCGAGGCGCCCCTGCCCATAGGCAGTGCGCCGGAGTTCGCGCTTCAGTTGTGCTGCAGTCATGAGTCCCTCCAGTGGGAGCTTGGGGTCGGAAGATAGCACGAGAACAGTCCCGCCGCATTCCTTTGATCCCGCTCGCGTAATACGGGTACCGTATGCATGTTATACGTATCGTACCTTCGAGGGGTACCTCAGTGGGACGCAAAGTGCGCAAGACGCTCAACATCGACGCCGAGAAGCTGAAACGGGCACGGGAGTATCTCGGGCTCGACACGGAGACTGAGGCAATCGACCGGCTGTTGGACGACTGCGAGTTCGAGCGGGAGCTGGACGCGTTGAACCGTGAGTTCGCGCCGCACTTCAAGGACTTTCGGTCGCCGCTCGTGCGCTCCCCGGGTCGCCCCCGGCCCCGACGCCGCCGGTGAGGGTCTGTCCGGACACGAACTGCTGGATCGCGCGCCTCGTCGACCCTCGCCCCTGGCAGGTGGCGACGGGGGAGGTGGCCTCAGGCGGCGGGCGAGGCCGAACACACGTGTTTCTCGCCACCATCGTGCTCCAGGAGCTGTGGGCCGGAGCCCGGGCTCCGGATCAGCGGGCGTACGCGGAACGCCTGTACGAGACTGCCCGCCGGGCTCGGCGGTTGCTTAATCCGCCGGCCGCGGCATGGATTCTGTCGGGCCAGACTCTCCGGATACTGGAGGGGCGCTCGGGGCTCGGTGGGGCTCGGCTGCGCACGCTGCGCAACGACGTCCTGCTCGCCGCCACCGCGTTCGTCCACGGTGCCGCGGTGATGACGCACAATCGAGCCGATTTCGCCCGGATCGCGGCCGTGCTGCCGGTGCGGGTGGTGGGACCGAACTGAACGCCCTGCTACATTTGTCCCGATGGTCGTCGCGCCGCCACAAACCGCTTCGCTCCGTGAACCAGGAGCCATCCTCCTCGTCTCCTGCTATGAGCTGGGCCACCAGCCGCTGGGCCTGGCGTGGCCCCGCGCGTTCCTCGAGCGCGACGGCTTTACGCCCGACACGCTCGATCTCGCCGTCGAACCGTTCGATGAAACCAAAGTCCGGCGCGCTCGGCTGATCGCAGTCGTCGTACCGATGCACACGGCGCTGCGGGTAGGCGTGCGAGCGGTCGAGCGGATGCGGCAGCTGAATCCGGGCTGCGTCATCACGTTCTGCGGCCTCTACGCCGTCCTGAACCACGACCACCTGCTCGGCGGGTGTGCCGACGTCGTGCTGGGCGGGGAGTTCGAAGCGGCGCTCGTGGCGCTGGCCCGCCAGATCGACGCCGGCGAGCCGCCCAAGCGCGGCGCGCCGAGGCACTTGGACCGGCTGGCGTTTCCGGTGCCGAGTCGCAGCTCGCTCCCCGCGCTCACGCGGTACGTGAGCCTGGCGCGCGCGGGGGGGGGCGCCCTGACGCCGGCCGGCTACGTGGAAGCGAGCCGCGGCTGCCTGCACCACTGCTTGCACTGCCCGATCCCGCCGGTGTACGGCGGCCGGTTCTTCGCGGTGCCGCGGGAGGTTGTGCTGGCCGACATCCGGCAGCTCGTCGCCGCCGGCGCGGGGCACATCACCTTCGGCGACCCCGATTTTCTGAACGGGCCGCAGCACGCGCGCAAGCTCGTGCGCGCCCTGCATGCCGAGTTTCCGTACGTGAGCTACGATTTCACCGCGAAGATCGAGCACATCGTGCGCCACCGGGATCTGTTTCCCGAATTCGCGACCACGGGGTGCGCGTTCGTCGTGTCCGCGGTGGAATCTCTCTCCGACGTGGTATTGGCCAACCTCGAGAAGGGACATACGCGGAAGGACGTGACGACCGCGCTCGACATCGTGCGCACTGCGGGGATCGCGCTGCGCCCAACGTTCGTGCCGTTCACTCCCTGGGCCACACAGGGCGATTACCTCGACCTACTGGACTTCATTGTCGCCGAGCGCTTGATCGATCACGTCGACCCGGTGCAGCTCAGCATCCGGCTGCTCGTGCCCCCGGGCTCGCTCCTCCTCGCGCGGCCCCAGCTGCAGCCGTTCCTGGGCGACCTCGATCCTGCCGGGTTCACCTACCGGTGGCGGCACCCCGACCCGCGGATGGACGAGTTGCAGCGCGAAGTGAGCGCCCTGGTCGCCCGAGGCGCGCGGTTTGGTGGCATCTGGTCTCTCGCGACCGGGCGACCGTTCCGAGAACCTCCTCCGGAGCGTCCCATTCCCGCGCGGCTCACCGAGCCGTGGTTCTGCTGAGCGGAACCGACCGAGAGCCAGTTGGCTCTGTAGAGGCGGGCAGGACCCGAAGGGGCAGCAGATCCACAGGACAACTCACGCCGCCCCAAGCCCAAGTCACGCCAACCCCGCTGGCCCCTCGCCCCCTCCACCGTAGCTTCCCCTGCAATGACCTCCCGCACCCGCCGCCTCTGGCTCTTCGGCCTCGCCATCTGGGTCACCCTCGGCCTCCTGTCCGCGGCCCAGGGCGCCACCTGGCGTATCTACGCGGGACGCCCCGTCCCCTGGGGAACCTTGATCCCCAACTCGCTCGCCGACTGGCTCACCTGCGGCATGTTCACGCCCGCCTTCTACTGGATGGTGCGACGCTTCCCAATACGAGGCGAGCGTTGGTGGTCGGTCCTCCCGATCCATCTCGGCGCCTCACTCGTGATTGTCGTGCTCAAGGTCACTGCCTACGCGCCGCTGCAGCGCCTCATCAACCCCGACGAGCCCCGCACTTGGTCCATGGTGCTGCTCGGCGGCTTCTACGCCGACATGCTCGCCTACTGGGCCTCGGTGGGCGTGATCCACGCGATCGAGTATTACAGAGAGTCGCGCGAACGCCAGCTCGAAGCCACGCGCCTCGCCCTCGAAAACCTGCGCGCCCAGCTGCAGCCGCACTTTCTCTTCAACACGCTGCAATCAATCTCCACACTCATTTATCGGGACCAACCCGCCGCCGATCGCATGCTCACCCAGCTCTCGGACCTGCTGCGCCTCTCGCTCCGCAACACCGGCGTGCAGGAGGTGCCCCTCTCCGAAGAGCTGGGCTTCCTCGAGCGCTACCTCGCGATCATGCGGACGCGCTTTGGCGATCGGTTGGTGATCACGGTCGACGCGCCTTCTGACGTGATGACCGCGCTGGTGCCGAGTCTCGTGCTGCAGCCGATCGTGGAGAATGCGATCGAGCACGGCATGGCCGATCGGCCCGACGTGGGACACGTCGCGGTGCGCGTCACCAAGGACGGTCCGTCGCTGCAGCTCGAGGTGTCGGACTACGGGCCCGGGCTCGGCGCGTCGCCCAAGGATGGCAACGGCATCGGGCTCGCGAACACGCGCGAACGCTTGGCCAGGCTGTACGGGCCTCTTGGCCGAGTCGAGACTGTCAGCGAGAACGGGCTCACGGTGCGCCTTACGATCCCGCTTTCTCTCGAAGCTTCTTGATCAGTTGCACCTGACCCGCATGGTAGATCGCGTGGCACGCGATGCCGAGGATCAGATTGAAGCGCTCGGTGTCCGCGAGGGGCGAGGTCGTCGGGAGCTGTGTCAACCGCTGCTGCTCCGATTCCAGGGTGGACTGAATCGTGGCCCAGGAAATGGCCTTTTCGTCGTTGACCGCGAACCATTCCTCCCCCGGCAGCACGAACGGCTCGGCGGGCCGGCCGGAGACCTGGGACCTGACCGAGCGGGCGAAGAACGCATGGTGCAGCGCGATCTCGGCGATGTTGTGGCGTCCCGCTGCCGGTCTCCAGAATGCAACGGCCGGCGTGACGTCGGCGACCGCGGCCTTCAGGTCGGCGCCGTGCCAGGCGCCGGGTCCCCAGGCTTCACTGAGGATGCGAGATTCGGTATTGGTCATTGTGGTGTCCGGTTAGGGTGAAACGGATCATAGGCCGGAGGTGAGGGAGAGTCTTGGCAAAAATTGCGGTGGCTTTGGAGCAGGCCCTGGCGCGGCGCCGGGCGCGTGGAGAGGCGGGGCGCGCGACGCCGCGCATCATCGCCCGAAATGAAGGGTGGTCCGTCGCCGATGTGCTGTGCACGTCCGGTCCGCAGGATCGCTGCTTCGAGGAGCACCACGCGCAGTACTCCATCGCGATGGTCCTCGCCGGCACCTTTCAGTACCGCACGGCCCTCGGCACCGGGCTCATGACGCCCGGCGCCCTGATGCTCGGCAATCCGGGCCTGGCATACGAGTGTGGCCATGAGCACGCCGAGGGCGACCGCTGCGTCGTATTCTGGTTCGAGCCGGAGTATTTCGAACGATTGGCGGGGACCGAATTCCGGGTGCCACGGCTCCCGCCCCTGCGGTCACTCGCGCCGCTCGTGGCGAGCACCGCGGCAGGCGTCACGGGCACGAGCGGCGTCGCGTGGGACGAGCTCGCGGTACGCGTGGCCGTGGGCGTCGCGCAGCTTGCGGCGCGTCAGTCGTCAGACCAGACAGCCCTGCCTTTGAACGCCGAGGCCCGCGTGACCCGCGTCGTGCGGGCCATCGAGGCCCGTCCCGACGCGAACCTCAGCCTCACGAACCTGGCGCGAGACAGCGGCCTCAGTCCCTATCATTTCCTGCGCACCTTCGAGCGATTGACGGGCGTCACGCCGCACCAGTTCGTGCTGCGCGCACGCCTCCGGGAAGCGGCGACGCGGCTCGTCACGGAGCCGCGCAAGGTTATCGATGTCGCGCTGGACTCGGGGTTCGGTGACGTCTCGAATTTCAACCGGGCGTTTCGCGCCGAGTTTGGTGTCACCCCGCTCGAGTACCGGCGAGCCTCGGCGTGAAGGCGCTGATCGTCGACGACGAAGCCCTAGCCCGTGAACGGGTGCGCACGCTCCTCAGCGCCGAAGCGGGTGTCGCGATCGTCGGCGAGTGCAGCGGCGGCCGAGAGGCTGTCGAATCGATCATCGAACACAAACCCGAGCTCGTCTTCCTCGACGTCCAAATGCCCGACTTGGACGGCTTCCAAGTCCTCGAGGCCCTGGGCGAAGACGATCTCCCGGCGATCGTCTTCGTCACCGCCTACGACGAGTACGCGGTGCGCGCTTTCGATGTGCACGCCGTCGATTACCTGCTCAAGCCGATCGAGCCCGAACGCTTCGCCAAGACACTGGCGCGCGTACGCGAGACCCTCGGTGACAAGAGCGACGGGCGCATCGAGGCGCTGCTCGACACCTTGCCGCTCGACCGGCTGGTGATCCGCACGCGAGACAAGGTCTTCTTCTTGAAGCCGAGTCAGGTCGACTGGGTCGAGGCCGACGGGAAACACGTGAAGCTCCACGCGGGGCGCGAGACCCACGTCGTGCGCCAACAGCTCAAGCGCTTGGAGCCCCGCCTCGCTCCTCACGGCTTCGTGCGCGTGCACCGCTCGGCGATCGTGAATGTCGATCGCATCAAGGAGTTGGAGCCGTGGTTTCATGGGGAATACGTGGTGGTCCTGAAGGACGGCACGAAGCTCACGTCGAGCGCGGCGCATAGCGAAGCTCTGCACCGGATAATCGACGCCGCCAAGTAGCCAAGTGGGGCCGTTTCTGTTGTCCGACCCCGCCCCTCGTTCTACGATGCTCGCATGAAACCACTCATAATGTGTCTCGCACTCGCCGCCCTTGGCCGTCTTTCGCCGCCCTGCGCCGCCCAGTCTCCCGCCGCCGACTCCGCCGGCATCCGTGCCGCCGCCCTCGACTATATCCAAGGCTATTACGAAGGGGACGGCGCTCGCATGGAGCGCGCCCTTCACCCCGAGCTGGCGAAGCGCATCGTCCGTGTCGACCCGAACGGCCGTTACCAACTTGGCCAGATGGGCGCGATGACGCTGGTGCAAGGCACGCGCGCGGGAGGCGGGAAGGACATTCCCGTCGCGGAGCGCCGTAGCGACGTCACAGTCTTCGACATCTATCAGAACGCGGCGAGCGCCAAGATCTACGCGTCGGGGTGGGTCGATTACCTGCACCTCGCCAAGTGGAACGGGCGCTGGGTGATCGTGAACGTGCTGTGGGAGCTGCATCCGCGGAGGGCGCCGTGATGGTCGCTCGCTCTCCTTCCCTGGTTTTTTCCTGTTTAGGAAGCGTACGGAGCTGTCATCCTGAGCGCGCGCCAGCGCGCGAGCGAAGGACCTGCTTGTGGCGCCACGAACCTCGGGGTGAAGACCGACAAACCATCGAGTGCTGCAATGTGTCTCAATCGTAATCCCATGACCAAATCCTCTGCCGTCACCCTGGCGCTCTGTCTGGCCCTCGCGGCGAGCGCGACCGCCCAAGCGCCGCCCGATCTTCCCGGCCTCTGGGGCACGTCGCTCCGCTTCGGCACCGAGGTCAGCGGCACGCTACTCATGTACCGAACGCCGGACGGGTGGCGCGCCGACATCGGTGGCTTCACGGTCCCGGTGCGAGGTAACGCGGCGTCCTTTGCCTTCGAGCTGCCCGACGGCAAGGGCTCGTTCCGGAATGGACACTGGATCCAAGGGGGTGCTGCGACTCCCGTGGCCCTAGTGGCCGACGGACCGAATCGATGGAAAGGGGCCATCGTCCCCCTCGAGAACCGTCTCACCTTCTTCCTATCAATCACGCGCGACCTGCATACCTACATCCGCAACCCGGAGCGCAACGCCGGGATCTTCACGCGCGTGTCCCGGATCGAAGTGACTGGAAAAGACCTACGCCTGATTGGGCGGGACACCGTTCGGGGCCACTACGAAGACGGCGTGATCACGCTGCCGCTGCGCGGCGGCACCTACGACCTCACCAGAGTCTCAGACTCGGCCACGAGTCCCTTTTACCCGCGTGGCAATCCACCCGCGCGGTATCGCTACACGCCACCCCTCGAGGTCAAGGACGGCTGGCCGGTGGGAACGCTCGAAGAGATGGGTATCTCACGCGACTCGATCGAACGCTTCGTGCAGATGCTGATCGACATGCCGATGGATTCTCTCAACACCCTGCAAATCCATAGCCTCTTGATCGCGCGGCACGGCAAGCTCGTGCTCGAGGAATACTTCCACGGCGCCGATCGCGACCAGCCCCACAACCTGCGGTCAGCCTCGAAGAGCTGGACGGCGGTCCTGATCGGCGCGGCGATGCAAGCCGGTGTCCCGCTGCGCCTCGAGACACCCGTCTACCAAACGATGCTCGGCACCGTCCCCGCCGACCTCGATCCGCGCAAGAAGGCGATGACCCTCGAGCACCTGATCACCATGACCGCGGGTTTCAACTGCGACGACGAAGACACCACCTCGGCCAACGAAGACGTCATGGACAACCGCGGCATCCAAGACTGGTGGGGCTACACACTCAAGGTGCCGCTCGTCTCGGCGCCGGGCGAGAAGATCTTCTACTGCAGCACCTCGCCGCACCTCGCCGGCATGATGCTGGCCAAGGTCGCGCACGAGTCTCAGCTCGACATGTTCGAGCGGCTCCTCGCCCGCCCCATGCAGATGCACAACTATTACATCGGCCTGCGCGACGGCGATGCCTACGGCGGCGGTGGCTGGGCGTTTACGTCGCGCGACTTCATGAAGATGGCGCAGCTGATCGCGAACAAGGGGCGTTGGAACGGTAAACAGCTCGTGAGCGAGGACTGGGTGCGCCGCTCCACCGCTCCGCTGCGCAACTTGAACGCTGTCCAGCAGTACGGCTTTCTCTGGAACTCGGTCGAGTACGTTTACGACAACCGCAAGATTCGCGCGGTCTTCGCGGGCGGCAACGGCGGACAGGTCTCGATGGCGATTCCAGATCTGGACCTGGTCATCGCGTTCACGGGCGGGAACTACAATGACGCGGTCTTGTTCACGGGGCAGCGCGTGTATGTCCCGAAGTACATCCTACCGGCGGTGAAGTAGCTACCCACTCCGCCCAAACTGCCTCGTGTACTTCACGATCAGCGACCGCGCCTGCGGCCGATTCCACTGGAAGAAGCCGTCGGCCTCCTGGCCTTCGTTCAGCACGATGAACAACCCGTTGCCCGCCGTACTAAGCCAGGCGAAGCGCGCGTTCGCGGTCCAAGAGCGCGCCTGATTGCTGTATTGCACCAGCGTCTGGGTCATGATGCGGGGCGTGAAGAAGTAGGCAAAGCGAGCCGCGATGAGCGAGCGGATAAAGTCGCCCTGGTCCAGGCGGACGTCGTTGTACTCGACGAGCAGCGACGTTGTGACGGAGCTTCCCTGCCGCGCGCCGAGCGTCACGCTGCCACCGCGGCGCGTGCCGTTGTAGAAGCCGCCCACGTCGGCGCGCAGCGTGAGCCAGAGCGGCGCGCTCGGGTCAGTCGCGAAGTCGAAGCCCACTGAGGTGTAGTCGTACGAGCCGGCGGGCAGCGTGACGGTGCTCGCGATCGCGAACGGCTGCTCGAGCCCCTGATGCTCGATGTTCACCTCCGGGCCGATCCGCCCCCCGTTGGCGAGGTCGACCTCCCACAGATCGACGTGGAACCGCCCCTCCTGCCAGAAGCCGTTGAGGCGGTTGTAGCCGCGATAATTGATGTGCGGGATCCATTCCTTCACGAACGGAATCTTGGGCAACCGCTGTTTCCAGTAGAGGCCGGCCTCGTAGTAGCGATAGCCGCCGGTCCGGTTCAAGAACCCGACTTGGGGATCAAAGTCGCTGCCGACCTGAATGAAGCGCGCGACATTCATCCAACGCTGCGTGTCGAAGCCGAGTCGCGCGCTGAAAGCAGTGGCATCGCCGTCGGGACCCGGCACCGCCGACGCGGCACCCCACCAATCCATCGTCCAGGCATCACCCATACCGGCTCGGCCGTCTATACCGACTACGCGGTTCCAGTCGCTCAGGTCGCCCGTCGCCATGCGCTGCACGCCGATGATGCCGACGCGCGATCGCTTGCCAGTCTCTCGGCCAACTCGGAGCACGGAATAGCCTTGATGCTCGGTAAAGATCTGGAGCGATCCAACCGTCAAACCGCCTAACCGACCAGTAATTCGCCCGCCGCCCACGATCGGCACCGGCTGACCCAGGGTGTCGATGCCGATGCGACGGGTGAAGAACAGGTCCACCGCCTGTGGCGTCCCGGCGGAGAAGATGCCGGCGTTCTCGAGAAAGAATGGCCGCTTCTCGGGAAAGAAGAGCGGAAAGCGCGTGAGATTGGTGCGGACTTCGTCGACCTCCACCTGCGCGAAGTCGGTGTTGACGGTGAGATCGAGCGTGAGGCTCGGCGTCACGCCGTACTTGATCTCGCCGCCGACGTCGTCTTGCCGCTGAGCATTTAGGTGAACGCCGCTGAGGGCGTAGGGCGTCACTGTCAAAACGCGGCGCGACGGCGCCTGAACGCCCTGCAACGTGCCGGCACGCGAGATCTTGTTCAGGCTGAACTGCCGCGGAATGAAGGACCAAAATGCCTCTTCATTCCCGCGCCGGATGCTGCGCACCAGATTGAGTCCCCACGTCTGCTCCTTGCCCGACCCATAGCGGAGCGTAGTGAACGGGATCCGGAACTCGGCGTACCAGCCTCCTGAGTCGACCGACGTGGCGACAGTCCACGTGCCGTCCCAGTTGAGATTGAAGCCCCCCAACGCCCCCGCCATCGCCGAGGTCTGTCCGGGCAGCTGCACCCCGCCCCCTTCGCCCTCGTTGACGACCTGCGCGTCGTACTCGATGCCGGCCGGCGTCGTCGTGAAGACGAAGCCGTTCTGCCGGTCGTGAAAGGTGTCGAGCAGGATCCCGAAGTAGTCGCTCTTCGTGATGTCGCCGTCGCGCACCTTGGCGCCCGCCACTATCCCGACGGGGTCTGTGTCGTACAGCCACGCCCCGACGTACAGCGCCTGGCCGTCCGTGATGATCCGGACCTCGGTGCGCTGCGTGACCGGCGCGCCTTCGTGCAGCTCGCGCTGGATGAAGCCGGTGACGGGCGGGGCTTGCTGCCAGACCGAGTCGGTCAGACGGCCGTCGAGGACGGGGGGCGTCGCGACGGCGCGCGCGGTGGCGGTGGGAGCCTGGACGAGGCTCAGCGATGACAGGAGGACAGTTAGCATGGAGGTGAAAAGCTGGGGGAAACAAGAAGGGCCGCAAGCGCCACGGGATTGCCACTCCGGGAAACAAGACACAAAATGATATTATGACTGCCCTTTGGCGCCTCGTCGCCACAGTGGTGCTGGCGTCGGCGCTCACGACGTGTGCGCGGCCACGGGCCGGAACCCCCGCTCCGACGCCACACTGGCTCGGCACATGGACCGCATCGCCGCAACTCGTCGAGCCGCGCAATATGCCCCCCCCCTCCGCGCCGGGACTGACGGGGAGCACGTTGCGTCAGGTGATCCACGTCTCCGTCGGCGGGCCAAGGATTCGGTTGTGCTTTTCGAATGCGTTCGGTGGCACGCCGCTCGCAATCACGGCGGCGCACATCGCGCGTTCGCACGGGGGTTCCGCGATCGACCTCGCAACTGACCGCAGGCTGACGTTCGCCGGGGCGGACTCCGTGCGCATCGCACCCGGCGCCACCGCAACCTCCGACCCGCTCGACTACGACGTCGCCGCGTTGAGCGACCTCGCTGTTACGATCCACCTCGGGGTCGCGCCCGCCGAGGTGACGGGACATCCTGGTTCGCGAACCACCTCCTATCTGCAGGCTGGCGCGTGGCTGACCGCGCCCGAGCTGGCGGAGGCCGTGACGATCGATCATTGGTACGTGCTCACGGGACTCGACGTGGCGACCGAGGGAGATGGCGCGGCCGTGGTCACGCTCGGCAACTCGATTACCGACGGGCGCGGCTCCGGCACGAACCGCAACAACCGCTGGCCCGACAACCTCGCGCGCCGACTCCAGGCGGACCCACGGACTCGTCACGTCGCCGTGCTCAACGCGGGGATCGGCGGCAACGCCGTGCTGACGGGCGGCCTCGGCCCCACCGCGCTGTCGCGCCTGGACCGTGACGTGCTGGCACAGGAGGGGGCGCGCTGGGTGATTCTGCTCGAAGGTATTAACGACATCGGCGCCGCGCGTGACCCGGGGAACGCTGCTGCGGTGGCGCGAAACCTGCTGGTCGCCTACCGGGAGATCATCGCCCGTGTGCACGCTCGCGGTCTGCGCATCTACGGCGCCACGCTCCCACCGTTCGGCGGCTCGCAGTACGACGGCGAGGAGCGCGAGGCGGCGCGGCGGACCGTCAACGACTGGATCAGACAGAGTGGCGCGTTCGACGCGGTGATCGACTTCGAGGCAATCTTGAGCGATCCCGACCAGCCCACCCGGCTCTTGCCGTCCGCCGACTCGGGCGACCACCTTCACCCCAACGAAGCGGGGTACCGACTCATGGCCGACGCGATCGATCTCGCGTGGTTCGTTCCGTGACTTGGGCGCGCGTTCTACTCGCCGCGCAGCAGCTCGCCTTCACGCCCTACCACGCGGACGGTACCTACGCGGTTCGCGAGCGCATCGGCTGGCACGTCTCCGTCGTCCCCGGACAGAGTGCCGCCGGAACGTACACCTACACCGTCAAGCGGGACGGCCTCGCCGTGATCGGTACGGGAACGCTGGACCTCACGACGGGGCCTGCAACGATCGAGACGTCGCTCGAGCGGCCGGGAATGGTGCTCGTCGAGGTGCGGCCGCCCGAGGGGAGGGGTACGCCGGAGACGGGCAGAGTCTTGCTCGGCGCCGCTGTCGCGCCGCGCGAGATCCGGCCGTCAGGACCGCGGCCGCCCGACTTCGACGCCTTCTGGGCGACAGAGCTGCGCCGGCTCGATTCCGTGCCGCCCGAACCGGTGCTCACACCGCACGCCAGCGGGCGCGCGGACGCCCTGTACTTCACGATCCGGATGAACAACGTGGCCGGAGCGCACATTTACGGACAACTCGCCAGGCCGGCGCAGCCGGAGCGCGGGCCCTTCCCGGCGCTCCTCATCCTGCAGTGGGCGAGCGCGCCGTACCCGCTCCAGCGCGAGTGGGTGACCGACTATGCGGCGCAAGGGTGGCTGGTACTGAACGTGGAGCCACACGACGTGCCCTCCGACATGCCGCAGGCGTTCTACGACGCTCTGCCCCAGCTGATCAAGAACTACCGCCTCATCGGGCGACAGAGCCGGGACGAGAGCTACTTTCGGCCGATGTACCTGGGCGACTACCGGGCGGTCGAGTACCTCGCGAGCCGCGCCGACTGGGATGGCAAAACGCTCGTGGTGATGGGGACGAGCATGGGAGGCCAACAAGGCTTCGCGGTGGCGGGCCTCAACCCGCGGGTCACGGGGCTCATGGTGAACGTCCCCGCGGGTTGCGACTTCCTGGGCCCCCTCAGCGGTCGCGCCGCGCCCTACCCGAACTGGGACGTCGAGCGGCCCGACGTACGGCGAGCAGCCGGCTACTTCGACGCTGTGAACTTCGCGCCACGGATCCGGGCGCGTGCGCTGGTGTCAATGGGCTTCATCGACGAAACGAGTCCGCCGGCGGGGATCTGGGCCGCGTTCAACCTCTTGCCCGGACCCAAGGAGGTCGTTCCGCTCGTGGACGCCCCGCACAACCACCTCTCGACGCCCGACGAGGTGCGTCCCTGGGTCCTGCGCTCCGCCGCGTGGCTTGCAGATTTAGTACGATGATCAAACGCGTCGCGGTCGTCACGGGCGGGTACGGTGTGCTGGGCGGCGCCATCGCCGAGGGCCTGGCGCGGACGGGAACCGCGGTGGCGATCCTCGGTCGCCGTGCGGAGCCCGCCGAGGCGAAGGCGGCCACGATTCGCAAGGCCGGCGGCGATGCGTCCGTCCTCATCGCCGACGTCCGGGACCCGGAGCAGCTGCGGGCCGCGCGCGAGCGGCTGCTCGGCGAGCGCGGACGCGTGGACATCCTCGTCAACGCCGCCGGGGGCAATGTCGCGCGCGCCCGCAGCGACGACCGGCCCGTGTTCGACGTCCCGCCTGATGCCATGGACGAGGTGCTTCGCCTCAACCTGCACGGCACGCTCACCCCGTCCCTCGTCTTCGGCGAGATCATGGGGCGGCAGGGCTCGGGCTGCATCGTCAACATCTCGTCGATGGCGGCGCGGCGTGCGCTCTCCGGCGTGCTCGGATACACGATCGCCAAGGCGGGCGTCGAAGCGCTCACGGCGTGGCTGGCCGCCGACCTGGCTCGCCGCTACGGCGACCGCGTGCGTGTGAACGCCGTGGCTCCGGGGTTCTTCGTGACGGAGCAGAACCGCAGCGTACTTCTCAATCCCGACGGCTCCTACACCGAGCGCGCCCGCGCGATCATCGCGCAGACACCCATGGGAAGGCTCGGCAGACCGGAGGAGATCGTCGGCGCGGTGCAGTGGTTGTGCAGCGACGCGGCGTCGTTCGTGACGGGCGTCGTGCTCCCCGTGGACGGCGGATTCGGCGTCTCCAGTGGCGTCTAAGGTGAGGTGGACCGTCGTGGCGCTGCTGTTCGCGGCCACCACGGTCAACTACATCGACCGGCAGGTCCTCGGCATCCTCGCGCCGACCCTGACACGCGAGCTCGGTTGGCGGGAGACGGACTACGCCGCGATCGTGTCGTGGTTCAGCGTCGCCTACGGCGTTGGCCTGCTCGGCATGGGACGCTTGCTCGACCGCATCGGGGTGCGGCGCGGACTCGCCTGCTCCGTCGGTCTCTGGAGCCTGGCTGCGATGGGTCACGCGCTGGTCCGCACGGTCACCGGGTTCAGCGTGGCGCGCGCCCTCCTCGGCATTGGCGAGTCGGGCAATTTTCCCGCGGGCGTCAAGGCGGTGGCCGAGTGGTTCCCGAAGCGCGAGCGGGCGCTCGCGACCGGGGTGTTCAACGCGGGCAGCAACGTCGGCGTGGTGCTCGCCGCGCTGCTCGTCCCGTGGATCGCGCTGGCGCTGGGGTGGCGTTGGGCGTTCGTCGCCACGGGAGCGCTCGACCTCGCCTGGCTCGGCGTGTGGCTCACGGTCTACCGGCCGCCGAGCGAGCACCCGCGGCTGTCGGACGCCGAGCGAGCGTGGATCCGCAGCGATCCGGTGGAGCCCACGGGCCACGTCCCCTGGCGTAGTCTGCTTGCGCGCCGCCAAACCTGGGCGTTCATCGTCGGCAAGGCGATGACCGACCCGGTCTGGCTCTTCTATCTGTTCTGGCTCCCCAAGTTCCTGGATGCGACCTTCGGCGTTCGGCTCGCGGGACTGGCCGCGCCGCTCGTCGTGATCTACGTGGCGGCCGATATCGGGTCGGTCAGCGGCGGGTGGGTCTCGGGCGCGCTCATCAAGCGCGGCTGGAGCCTCAATCGCGGCCGCAAGACCGCGTTGCTCATCGCCGCCTTGTGCATCGTTCCGACGACGCTCGCGCCATCGGCTCGCAGCCTGTGGGTCGCCGTCGGCGTTGTGGCGGTGGCCGCCGGTGCGCACCAGTGGTGGTCCGCCAACCTGTTCACCACGGTGAGCGACATGTTCCCCCGTCACGCGGTCGGGTCGGTGGTCGGTCTGGGCGGGTTCGCGGGCATGCTTAGCGCCTTCGCTTTTCAACGCTTCACCGGTTCCCTGCTCGAGGCGACGGGCGGTAGCTACTCGGCCGTCTTTGCCGTGCTGGGGTTCGCGTATGTGGGGGCGTTGGCGCTGCTGCATCTGCTCGCCCCGCGGCTCGAGCCCATCGCGGTATAGCTTGCCGCCCGGCAGTCATCAGATCAGTTTATGACTATGAAGATTGCCGACATTCGCGCGACCCCCGTCTCCGTGCCGCTCGAGGCGCCGCTGCGCCACGCCAACGGCTGCCACTGGGGCCGCTTCGTGCGGACGATCGTCGAGGTCGAGACCGACACCGGCCTCCTGGGCCTGGGCGAGCTGGGGGGCGGTGGCGAGAGCGCCAGCGCCGCGGTCCAGGGCCTGAAATCGTACCTCGTCGGGCGCGACCCGCGGCGGATCGAAGAGCTGCGCTTCCTCATCGCCAATCCGACCGCTTCGCTGTACAACCAGCGGACGCAGCTGCTCGCCGCCGTCGAGTTCGCCTGTCTCGACGTGCTGGGGCAGGCTTGGGGCGTCCCCGTATCCGAGATCCTCGGGGGCCGGCTGCGCGACCACGTGCCGTTCGCGTCGTACCTGTTCTTCCGCTACGCGAACCCGGTAGACGGCTCGGGCGAGGTGCGGACCGTAGAGCAGCTCGTCGCCCAGGCCCGCGCCTTGAAACAGCAGTCAGGATTCGGCACGCACAAACTCAAAGGCGGCGTGTTTCCACCGCCCTACGAGCTGGAATGCTATCGCGCGCTCGCGGCCGCCCTCCCGGACGACAGCCTCCGCTTCGACCCCAACGGGGTCTGGTCCACGGAGCAGGCCGTCTGGTTCGGCCGGCACATCGAGGACCTGAACAACGACTACCTCGAGGATCCGGTATACGGCCTGCATGGGATGCGGCGCGTCCGTGAGCGCGTCCGCATGCCGTTGGCGACGAACACCGTCGTCGTCGGGTTCGAGCAGTTGGCGGCCAACGTGCTCCAACCCGCGGTGGATGTGATCCTGCTCGACACGACGTTTTGGGGGGGGATCCGGCAGTGCGTGAAGGCCGCGGGTATCTGCGAGGCGTTCCAGTTCGGCGTCGCCGTGCATTCCTCCGGTGAGCTGGGCATTCAGCTCGCGACGATGCTGCACCTCGGCGCGGTCGTCCCGAACCTCACGTTCGCCGCCGACGCGCACTACCATCACCTCATGGACGACGTGATCGCAGGCGGGAAGCGGCAGTACTGCAACGGCATGATGCCGGTGCCCACCGCCCCAGGACTCGGCGTCACGCTCGATCGCGAGCGCGTCGCGCAGTATCACGAGGAGTTCCGACGCCTCGGCGCCTACCCCTACGACCAGGATCCGCTGCGGCCCGGCTGGGCGCCCTTGATTCCCAACTCCCGCTGGGCCGATCCGAAGGACGCACGCGTTCCGAACGTCCCGGCTTGAAGACTCTCGCCGTCCTACTAGCGGCGCTGCTCGTCTCCACGCGCGAGCGGATGCCTGCCGTGGAAGACGGCTACGATCTGTGGCTGCGCTACGCCCGAGTCGCCGATACCGCACGCCTCGCGGAGTATCGCACCGCCATCAGCGAGCTGGTCCTCACGTCGGGGGAGCCGACGATGCAGGCCGCGCGTGACGAGCTCGTCCTTGGCCTGAACGGATTGCTGGGACGCGCGGTGCCGGTCGCGGACGCGCCGACACGCGATGGCACGCTGCTCGTGGGAACGCCCGCGAATTCCCCCGCGATCGCGGCCCTGCCCCTCGCCGCGGCGCTCCGCGAGGCGGGACCCGAGGGGTTCGTCATCAGGGCGCTGCCGGTACGGGGCCACCGCGCGATCGTCGTCGCCGCGAACCACGACATCGGCGTCCTGTACGGCGTGTTTCACCTGCTGCGACTGCTCCAGACCGAGGAACCGCTCGCAGGGTTGGAGGTCGTGAGCGCTCCGCACTACGGCCTCCGCCTGCTCGACCACTGGGACAACCTCGACGGCAGCGTGGAGCGCGGCTACGCCGGCGCGTCGCTGTGGGAGTGGGCGCGGCTCCCGGACTCTATCAGCCCGCGTTACCGCGACTACGCGCGGGCCAACGCGTCGATCGGGATCAACGGCACGGTGCTCACGAACGTGAACGCCAACGCGCTGATTCTCACGCCGGCATACCTCGTGAAGGTCGCGGCTATCGCCCGAGTCTTTCGCCCCTACGGCATCAAGGTGTATCTGACGGCCCGGTTCAGCGCGCCGATCGAAATTGGCGGACTGCCCACGGCCGATCCCCTGGACGCGCGCGTCCGTGCCTGGTGGGCGGCGAAGGCCAACGAGATCTATCGGACGATTCCGGACTTCGGCGGCTTTGTCGTCAAGGCCAACTCCGAGGGACAGCCAGGCCCGCAGGACTATCATCGCAGCCATGCCGACGGCGCCAACATGCTGGCGGACGCGCTCGCGCCGCACGGGGGCATCGTGATGTGGCGCGCCTTCGTTTACTCGAATGAGGCCCCCACCGACCGCGTCATGCAGGCCGTGGACGAATTCGAACCGCTGGACGCGCGGGGAGCCTTCCGCACCAACGTCCTGATTCAGGCCAAGAATGGCCCGCTCGATTTCCAGCCACGCGAGCCGTTCCATCCGTTGTTCGGCCGGATAGCGCGTACGCCGCTGATGATGGAGCTGCAGATCACCAAGGAGTACCTGGGCCAGGACACCCACCTCGTGTTCCTCGCACCGATGTGGGAAGAGGTGCTGCGCTCGGACGTGGCGGGGAAGATCCGCGGCCTCGCCGGTGTCGCGAACGTCGGGAATGACCGCGACTGGTGCGGCTCGGACTTCAACCAGGCCAACTGGTACGCGTTCGGTCGCCTGGCCTGGGATCCGATGCTGTCGTCCGCCGCCATCGCGGCCGAGTGGACGCGCATGACGTGGTCGAACGATCCGCGGGTCGTGCGCCCCGTCGTCGCGATGATGCTCGCCTCGCGCGAAGCGGCGGTGAACTACATGACGCCGCTCGGGCTCGCCCACCAGATGGCGCGGGGGCATCACTACGGCCCCGGGCCGTGGGTGACGGGTGGACGCGCCGATCAGACGTCCGTCTACTTCAACCGCGCAGACTCAATCGGCCTCGGCTTCGACCGCACGGCCACGGGCAGCAACGCCGTGCGCCAGTATTTGCCGCCGCTGCGAGAACGGTTCGCCAGCCGTGACTCCGTGCCCGCGGAGCTGTTGTTGTGGTTCCACCACGTCGGGTGGCGCGAGCGCCTCCGCTCAGGTCGGACGCTGTGGGAGGAGCTGCTGGCACACTACCAGGCGGGGGTCGATAGCGTGCGCTGGATGCAGCGCACGTGGGAAGGCCTGGAGATGGCAGGGCTCCTGGACGCAGGTCGATTCCGCCGCGTGCAGGGCTTCCTCCGCATCCAGGAGGCCGAGGCGCGCTGGTGGCGCGACGCGTCGGTGCTGTACTGGCAGTCGTTCTCGCACCTGCCGTTGCCCCCGGGCTACGAGCAGCCTGCGCACTCGCTCGACTGGTACCGGCAACTGCGCTGTCCTCCCGATCCGCGCAAGCCGCGCTGCGACGCGGTGACGGGGTTTTAACGCGTCTCCGCCTGCGCCCCGGCCCTGCTTGACACCGTTCCGACGAGGGGTAGAATCGGCCGTACTGGTCATCTTATCACCTTATGGGTGGGCCCGGCTCAGGGAGGACGGCACGATGAAACCTTGGAGACTGTTCTGGGTTCTGGCGCTGGCGGCGCCAGGTTCGCTGCAGGCACAGGCCACGGGACAAATCACCGGCATCGTCAGGAACAGCGACGGTCAAGCAACTGCGTCTGCTACCGTGATGGTGCGGGGGACGAGGATGTCGACGGTGACCGGCACGGACGGCCGGTACACGCTCCCGGAGGTGCCACCGGGGTCGTACACGGTGGTCGCGGCGCTGATCGGCTACGGCTTCGCGACGGCGACGGCCACGGTCGAGCCCGGCCAGGTGTTGCAGCTGGACCTCGCGCTGGAGGCGAGGGCCGTGCAGCTGGAGGGCATCACGGTCGTCGGCTACGGCACGCAGGAGAAGCGCACCGTCACCGGGGCGGTATCCACCATCAACGCCGAACAGCTGGCGGAGACCCCGACGTCCAACGCGATCAAGGCGCTGCAGGACCGGCTCCCGGGCGTGGACGTCACGAACGCGGGCAACAAGCCCGGTGACGGCGTCAGCATCCGGATTCGCGGCGTGCGGTCGATCACCGCGGGCAACGACCCGCTGTACGTGGTGGACGGCGTGCCGATCGCCGGCGGCATCGGCGACATCGACCCGAGCAACATTGTGTCCATCGACGTGCTGAAGGATGCCGCATCGACCTCCATCTACGGCAGCCGCGGCGCGAACGGCGTCATCCTGATCACGACGAAGGGTGCGGGCGCGGGCGGCGTGCAGACCGAGTTCAGGGCCGGGATGAATTACAGCGGCCAGAGCCCGTACGGCCTCCCGAAGTTGATGAACAACGACCAGTACCTGGCGATGCTGCAGGCCGCGGCCACGTATGCGGGCGTCAGCACCAACCCACAGTCCCTGCTGTCAGAGGCCGGGAGGTATGCGGCCTACCTCGCGGGCCAGCACACCGACTGGCAGGACCTGATCTCCCAGACGGGCTACCAGAAGAACGTCCAAATGGGGATGAGCGGGATCTCTGGCGCCACCCGCTTCAATCTCTCCGGTAATCTCTTCGATCAGAGCGGCACCGCCGTGGGCTTCAACTTCAACAAGGCCACCGGCAGCGCTTCCATCGATCACACGCAGGGCCGCCTGCGCCTGGGCGTGCACGGCACCTTCACGCACTCCCTCCAGATCGTGAACGGCGGGGACGGCCTGTGGGGAGCCGCGCGGCAGCAGACCGGCTTCGGGTTGCCGCGCGATTCCTCCGGCGCGTTGATCACCCTCCCCGACGGCGACCCGCTCGCCTACAACCCGCTCAAGCTGGTCCTCGGGAGGGTGAGCGAGAACCGGCGCGACCGCGTGTTCGCCTCGGCGTTCGCGACGTTCCATCTGCTCCAGGGGGTGGAGCTGCGCGTGAACTTCGGGCCGGATTACACGCAGGCCAGCGTGGGCAACTTCACGGGCGCGGACGTCCAGTTCGGCGGGGCGTCGATCCGCACCGCGTCCTACAACCAGAGCAGCAACTTCCAATACACCCTCGATAACATGCTGCAGGTCAGTCGCGACATCGGGACCGAGCACCACGTCGATGGCACCCTGCTCTACGGGATCCAGAAGTCCCGGTTCACGTTCGGCAACGAGAGCGCGCAGAACATTCCCTACGACGAGGCGCTCTACTACGGGATCGGCCAGGGTGACAACTACCAGGCCTCTTCCGGCCTGAGCGAGACGGCGCTGGAGTCGTTCATGGGGCGCGCCGTCTACACGTTCCGGAACAAGTACACGGTCATGGGTGCGGTCCGGCGTGACGGCTCCAGCGTGCTGGCCCCCGGTCACAAGTGGACCACCTTCCCGACCGTCGGCGTGGCCTGGCAGCTGGGCGACGAGCCGTTCATGCGAGGCGTCGGCTGGCTGAGCAGCCTGAAGCTGCGTGGCAGCTACGGCAAGACCGGCAACGCGGCCATCAGCGCGTACCAGACCCAGGGCGCGCTCTCCAACGGCAAGATCAACTTCGGCTCGGTCACCGCTCCTGCCTACTACGCGAACCCGAACAATCCCGCCAACCCGGACCTGGGATGGGAGAAGACCGCCAAGACCGATGCGGCCGTCGAGTTTGGCCTCTTCGGGAACCGTGTCACCGGCAGCGCCGACCTGTACGTGGAGAATACCAGTGACTTGTTGCTGTCGCGCAGCCTGCCGGGCACCGCGGGCTACACGTCGGCGCTGCAGAACATCGGCTCGACGCGGAACGCGGGGCTGGAGATACAGCTTTCATCGGTCAACTTGAACAACCCGCACGGGCTGCAATGGCGCACGGAGTTCAGCTGGGCGCACAACAAGAACGAGATCACCGGACTCGCCTTTTACTCGGACTCCACGCTCTGCCCGCCGCAGGCGCCGCGCTGCGACGCGAACAACGGCTGGTTCGTCGGTCAGCCCATCAACACCGGCGGCCAGACCGATCCGCTGAACTCGAACGGCGCCTTCGTCGGCGATGCCCAGCGCCGCGTGTGGTACGACTACCGGCAGTTGGGTGTGTGGCAGCTGGCGGATTCGGTGTTGGCAGCGACCTACGGCTCGAGGCCCGGCCAGATCCGCATCCAGGACACCAACGGCGACGGCATCATCAACGCCCAGGACAGGGTCCTGCAGGGCAACACCTACCCGAAGTGGACGGCCAGCATCTACAACCGCTTCACCTACCGGGGCTTCGACCTGGCGGTCGTGGTCAACATCCGGTCGGGCTACACGATCTGGAACACGTATCTGCCCTCGCTCTACGGCCGATTCGGGCAGCTGGCAACGTCCTACTGGACGCCCACCAACCCGGACAACGTGAACCCGTCGCCGAACCTGAACGGGAACCCGATCGCGTACGGCAGCGCCCGCGGGTACATCGATGGGTCCAACTGGCGCATCCGCACCGTGCAGCTCGGCTATACGATGTCGCGGGAGATGGCCGCCCGGTTCCGCATGCAATCGCTGCGGATCTACGCCACCGCGGCCGAGCCGTACGTGCACTACCGGTACGACTACTTCGACCCGGAGTCCGGGTACGCCGGCGGCTCGCCCGTGTACCGGACCCTGCTGGTCGGCGCCGACGTGGTCTTCTAGGGGCCAACCTTATTAAAAGGAAGGGGATCACATGAAACGCTTTTGGAATGCCGGGTTGGCCCTGGTTCTCGTCGGTGGCGCCGCCGCGTGCCTCAACCTTGACGAGAAACTGGTGTCGAGTCTCGGCTCCGATTACGGCAAATCTCAGCAGGGCCTCACGGACCTGACCAACGGGATCTACGCCGGGGTCCGGGGCTACAACGGGGGCGACGCCTATTATGGCCTGGAGATCTTGGGCACCGATACCTGGACGGCCGCAGACCAGGTCGCGGCCGGCGGCGCCCAGCCATGGGTGTACCTGGACAACTACGACCCGCAGTACAACAGCCTGGGCGCGTTCCTCAACCCGCAGTGGCAGGCGGGGTACACGATCATCGCCCGGGCCAACGTGGTGCTGGACAACGGCCCCGCGACCCCGATCGGCGGTGTTCTGACGCAGGCGATCAAGGACTCGCGGCTGGGTGAGGCGCACTTCCTCCGCGCCTGGGCCTACTTCCAGCTGGTCCAGCAGTATGGAGACCTGACCATCAACCTGCACAGCGGCCAACTCTCCACGGAAGCGGTGCGGGAGCCTGAGGAGAGCGTCTACCAGGTCATCATCGACGATCTGAATCAGGCCATCACTCTTCTCCCGGTAACACAGTCGGAGTTTGGACGGGTGACCCTGGGAGCGGCGCAGCACCTGCTGGCGAAGGTGTATCTCACCAGGGCGTACCGCGACTGGAATTCTGCCAATCAGCAGTCGGACTTCCAGCAAGCACTCACCCTGGCCAACACGGTCATCACCGCCGGCACGTACTCGCTGGCGCCTGTCTATGCGGACCTGTGGTGCGGCACGCATCGCGCGGCTGCGCCCCTCGATCCCGGCCGGCAGGGCTTCTGCGACGTGACCAACAACTTCTCCGAGAGGAACGCGGAGATCATCTGGTCCATCCAGTTTTCCTATGACCCGGTGCAGTACACCAACACCGCGACGAACTACAACCCCGTCGTCTTCCTCAGCCAGTACGACGGCGGCGCCGGCGGCTGGGCGGCGGGGATCACGCGGGTGCTGGACGACGGCCGCCCCTTCCGCCGCGTCCGCCCGACGCCATTCGCGATCTCGCTGTTCCAGCAGACGCGCTGCGGCGCTGTGCCCTGCGGCCCGGGCGTGGACGTGGTCGACACCCGGTTCGACGGCAGCTTCCAGACGGTCTGGTTCGCGAACCAGAACACCAGCAACCCCACGGGCACCTGCCCGAAGTGCACGAGCGGCGCGCTGATCAACGGCAGCGCCTTGCCCGGCAGCCAGGTAGGGGCGGCGGCCGGGTCCGACACCGCCCTGGTGTACCTGCTGTGGCAGGTGCCGGACAGCTTCCGGCAGGCGAAGGCGTACCGCATCGGCACGCCGTGCACCACCGCTCCGAACCTGGACTGCGGCAAGAACAACGACTCGTTGGGCACGTTCGGCTACGCCCACTATCCGTCGCTGAAGAAGTACCAGGACAACGGGCGCGCGCTCGGCTTCAACGACCTGAACGGCGGCAAGGACCGCATCGTCTTCCGCCTGGGTGAGACCTACCTGATCGCCGCCGAGGCGGCGTTGGGCCTGGGCCAGACGCAGGTGGCGGCGGACAACATCAACGTATTGCGCGTGCGCGCTGCCTGTGACCCGACGCCGCCGACCGCGCCGAAGCTGTGCGCGGTGAGCCACAAGAGCGATCCCGCGATCCTCGTGACCGCCGGCCAGATGACGCTGGATTTCATCCTGGACGAGCGGGAGCGCGAGATGTCCGGCGAGATGACGCGCTGGGACGACCTGCATCGGCCCGGCAAGGACTTCTTCCTCGCCCGGATCAGGGCGTGGAACCCGTACGCCACGCCGAACATCACGGACAAGCACTACCTCCGGCCCATCCCGCAGCAGCAGATCCAGGGCGTGACGGGGCCGGCACCGTACCCGCAGAACCCGGGCTGGTGAGGTGCCCGAGGCTACTGGTGGGACAAGATCTGAATCGCGCCGGCGCTGTGGCCAACCCCCCAGCGCATGGTCGCGTCCACGCCGTTGTAATGCCGGAGCGACGCCACCGAACTCACGAGAACGGAACGCATCTCGTCCACGCTGCCGAGACGGATCTGGTCGTAGTAGACCCAGACCTGCGAGGTCTGGCTGAAGCTGTCCGTACCCCTGACGGTGAGCCAGCCGGAGCGCAACGCAACGACCGCATCGTACACGTTCGTGAAGTGCTCCTCGAGCATCTCCTCCCGGCTGAGCCGCTCGGGATCCACGGGGGCGATCTGATGCAGATGACAGCCGAGTGCGGCGATCAGGAACGAGGCGGGAAGAAGACGGAGAGGTGAACGCATGACGAGGAAATATGACATGGTCCTACTCGGCCTGGCACTCTTCGCGGGGACGGCGTCCGCCCAGGTCTCGCAGGGCCGCGCCCCCTATCTCGATCCGACCTTACCGGTCGAGCGCCGCGTCGACGACCTGCTCGCCCGGATGACCCTCGAGGAAAAGGTCGGCCAGATGCTGTGTCTCTGGCAGGGGAAGCGGGCCATGACGGACTCCGCCGGCCGGTTCGATCCGTCGCGCACGTCCGACTGGTTCCGCATCGGCATCGGACGCATCGAGCGACCCGGTGATGGTCACGGAGCCCGGGCGGAAGCGGAGTACACCAACGCCATCCAGCGTTGGGTGAAGGAGCACACACGGCTCGGCATCCCCGTCCTGTTTCACGAGGAAGCGCTGCACGGTCTCGAAGGCGAACAGGCCACGAGCTTTCCCCAGGCGATCGCGCTGGCGAGCACCTGGAATCCCGACCTCGTGGAGCGCGTCTTCACCGTGGCCGCCGCCGAGGCGCGGGCACGCGGCGTGGACCAAGTGCTCGCGCCGGTGGTCGACGTGGCCCGCGATCCGCGGTGGGGACGCATCGAGGAGACGTACGGCGAGGATCCGTATCTCGCGGCCCGCATGGGCGTGGCGGCGGTGCGCGGCTTTCAGGGAGGGGGTACGACCGTCGGGCCATCCCACGTGTTCGCGACGCTCAAGCACATGACGGGGCATGGCCAACCCGAGTCCGGCACCAACGTCGGCCCCGCGCCCTATGGCGAGCGCACGCTGCGGGACTTCTTCCTCCCGCCCTTCGAGGCGGCAATCACGGAGGCCCACGCCAAGAGCGTCATGCCGTCGTACAACGAGGTGGACGGCGTGCCGTCCCACGCCAACCGCTGGCTGCTGCACGACGTGCTGCGCGGTGAGTGGGGGTTCGACGGGGTGATCGTGTCCGATTGGTTCGCCATCTCGCAGCTTGCGGACCTGCACCACGTCGCCGCTGACCGCGCGGAAGCGGCGCGTCGAGCGCTAGCCGCCGGCGTGGACATCGAGCTGCCCGATGTGCAGGCGTACGGCACGCTCGTCGACCAGGTGCGGCAGGGGCGGGTCGCCGAGACGACCATTGATAGCACCGTGCGACGGCTGCTCGAGGCGAAGTTCGAGCTAGGGCTGTTCGAGAACACTGTGGTCGACCCCGACGCGGCCGACCGCATCTCGGGGGCGGACTCGAGCCGGACGCTCGCGCTCGACGCCGCCCGCCAGGCGATCATCCTGCTCAAGAACGACAAGGGGCAGCTCCCGCTCGCCGCCGATCGGTTCTCGCGCGTCGCCGTGATCGGACCGCATGCGGCGGAAGTGCTGCTCGGCGGCTACTCCGGCGTTCCGCGCCACACCGTCAGCATCCTCGAGGGAATCCGCACCCGCCTCGGGTCGCGCGCGACGGTCGAGTACGCGGAAGGGACGCGCATCACCGAAGATTCCACCTTCACGCGCGAGCCGCAGCCACACATCGGCGGAACGCGGTCGCACGCCCGCTACGGAGCCGACCGGGTGGTGCTCGCCGATAGGTTGTCCAACGCGCGACGCCGCGCGGCAGCAGTGGCGTTGGCCCGGCGCAGCCAGATCGCCATCGTGGTGGTCGGCGACAACGAGATGACCACTCGCGAGGCCTATGCGCCGAATCACCTCGGCGACCGCGACGAGCTCGGCCTGCCGGGCGAACAAGAGGAGTTGGTGCGCGCCGTACTCGCGACCGGTACACCCACCGTCCTGGTGCTCATCCACGGCCGGCCGCTGTCGATTCCTTCCTTAGTAGACCGCGTGCCCGCGATTCTCGATGGATGGTACCTCGGCCAGGAAACCGGCACCGCCGTGGCAGAAGCCCTGTTCGGCGACATCAATCCCGGCGGCAAGCTCCCCGTCACCGTCGCCCGCCATGTGGGCCAGCTTCCCATGTTCTACAACCGCAAGCCCTCGGCCCGCCGAGGATACCTATTCGGCACCACGGCGCCGCTCTTCCCCTTCGGCTACGGCTTGTCGTATACCACGTTCGCGTACGCGAACCTGCGCGTGACCCAAGCGCGGATCGGGCCGCGGGATCGGACGAGCGTCTCGGTCGACGTGACCAACACCGGGAAGCGGGCCGGAGACGAAGTGGTGCAACTCTATATCCGCGACGCCGTGAGCTGGGCCACGCGGCCGGTCGCTGATCTGCGCGGATTCCGGCGCGTGACGTTGCAGCCTGGTGAGACCCGGACGGTCACTTTCGACCTAGGGCCAGAGCACTTCGCCTACCATGGCCCCGACATGAAGCGCGTGGTGGAACCGGGGCGGTTCGACATCATGGTGGGCGGCAGCTCGACGGACCTCCGCAGTGTCGCCTTGGATGTCGTCGCGGCTCCTTAGTCTGGTCGTGCTTGCAGCCGCCTGCGCGCCGACGCCGCGCACCCTGCGCGGAGCGTTCGACGGCGCCTTTTTGGTCGGCGTAGCCCTCAACGCGGCGCAGTTCTCCGGGCGTGACACACTCGGGGTCGCCATCGTCACCGCACAGTTCAACGCGACCACGCCGGAGAACGCGCTCAAATGGGCGTCGCTGCATCCGCGGCCCGGGACCTACGACTTCGCGGCCGCCGATCAATACGTCGCGTTCGGCGAGCGCCACGGCATGTTCATCGTCGGGCACACGCTCGTATGGCACAAGCAGACGCCGCAATGGGTGTTCCAGGACTCGAGTGGCAACCCCGTGAGCCGCGACACATTGCTCGCCCGGCTACGCGAGCACATCCAGACGGTGGTAGGGCGTTACCGCGGCCGCATCAAGGGCTGGGATGTCGTGAACGAGGCGCTGAACGAGGACGGTACGCTGCGGCAGACGCCGTGGCTTGCGATCATCGGTGAGGACTACATCGCGCAGGCATTCCGCTTCGCGCACGACGCCGATCCCGACGCGGAGCTGTACTACAACGACTACTCGCTCGAGAACGCGTCCAAGCGGCGTGGCGCGTTAGACCTGGTCCGGCGGCTCAGGGACGAGGGCGTCCCCATCGCCGGGGTCGGCCTGCAAGGTCACGACCGCATGGACTGGCCCACGCCGGCGCAGCAGGATTCGACGATCGCGGCCTTCGCTGCGCTCGGTGTGCACGTGATGATCACCGAGCTCGACATCGACGTGCTGCCCCCGGATCTGAACCCCTATCCCGACTCCCTGCCCGACTCGGTGCAGGCGGCGCTCGCAGGGCGCTACGCGGCGCTGTTTGCGGTGTATCTGCGGCACGCAGACGCCATCACTCGCGTCACCTTCTGGGGCGTAAGCGACGGGGACTCCTGGCTCAACAATTGGCCCATGCGGCGCCGGACGAATTACCCGTTACTGTTCGACCGGCTGCACCGCCCCAAGCCGGCGTTCGCTGCGGTGATCGGGGTCGCGGCGCTCCAATCCGGCGCGCGCTGACTAGGTTTCAGCAGGAGGTTGTCATCATGGCTCGGCGATCAGCGGCCAAGGACGCGGCCGCCACGGCATTCGCGCCCGAACAGAAGCAAAGTCTCTCCGACAGGCTGGCGCGCCAGATTCGTGGCATGATCCAGCGCGGCCATTATCGCGTCGCTGATCGCCTGCCTTCGATCATGGAGATGGCGAAGCAGTTCGGCGTCGGCCACCCGACTGTTCGCGAAGCCCTGAAGCGGCTCGAGACGATCGGTGTCGTGGAGATCCGCCACGGGTCCGGCGTGTACGTGAGCCGGAGCGATGAGGTCCTGGTGCTGGCCAGCCCGGATTATCCGGGGACGGTGACCAAGAAGTTGCTCCTGGACCTCATTCGGGCCCGCATGGCGCTGGAGGCGCAATCCGTCGCCGACGCAGTGGAGAAGGCCACCGCCCAGGATCTGCGAGAGATGCGGCGGCTGCTCACCACCGCGGGGAAGAACCTCACCGACGACGACGTCTTGCACACCGTCAACATGTCGTTCCACCGCCAGATCGCGCTCGCCTCGGGCAACGCCGTGCTGGTCCAGCTGCTCGACGTTCTGCGCGATCTGTTTACCGAGGAACAGCGCTTGATTCTCAAGATCTTCGCTTCGCGGGAGCGCGACCACGAAGGCCACGTCGCGATCCTCGAGGCTCTGGAGCGGCGCGACGCGGGGTTAGGCGTGAAACGGATGCGGGCCCATCTCAAGGGCGTCGAGGACGCGATCCTGCGGTGGAAGCCGGAACGCACCCGGTAAGGTGACGGAGGGGCAAGCAAAAGCGGCCGCGAATGCGGCCGCTTTGATTGCCCCTCCTGGGATCGAACCAGGACTCTCCTGATCCAGAGTCAGGCGTGTTGCCAGTTACACCAAGGGGCACTGATATGGAGCTGAGGGGGCTCGAACCCCTGACCTCCTGGGTGCGATCCAGGCGCTCTCCCAGCTGAGCTACAGCCCCGGGGCGTACAAACTAATTAGTTTTACCCGCCATGGCACCCCTCAACGCCACCTTTCGCGCCACGATCCCCGCGCCTATGGAGCGGGTCTTCGAGTTGCTCACGAGCCCTAAGACCATCCCCGACTGGCTTCCTGGGTGCAAGTCGGTCGAGCCGCCGACTCAGCTCCGTAAGGGCTCGCGTCTCGTGGTGGGCTTCGGCACCCGTGCCGCGGAGTTCGAGGTTGTGGAGCTGACGGTACCGAGCAATTTCGGGTGGATCGAGCGCAAAGGGCGCCCCGGCAACCACATGTACTTCAATCTGCAGTTCAGCGGGGGCTCCACGAACCTCGCGATGAAAGCCATTTGGGAGCCGCGGGGGTGGCGAGCCAAGCTCTTCGGAGGCCTGTCGCGGCGGATGGATGCGAAGCGGTTCTTCGAGGGCGTGGTTAACAATCTAAGAAGGATCGTTACGAAATAGGACGTCCACCTCCATCCCATCCTTCGCGACGCTGGCGTTGGGAAACACCTCGCGCGCCTCCCGCACCAGCTCGTCGGCCGACATCGAGTAGCGCGCCGAGACGTGGCACATCACGAGCTTTTTGACGCCCGCCGCGAGCGCGACCTGGGCGGCCTCTTTCGCGGTCGAATGCCCCGTGTCCTTTGCCCGGTCCTTCTCTTCTTCTCCGAACGTCGCTTCGTGGATCAGCAGGTCGGCGCCCTTTGCCGCATCGATCACCGAGGCGCTCGGCCGCGTATCGCCGGTGAAGACGACGAGACGGCCAGGGCGCGCCGGTCCGACCACACCCTCCGGGCCGGGCATCTCACCCTTGGCGATCTTGCCCCACAGTGGCCCTTCGGGGATGCCGGCAGCCTTCGCCTTCTCGACGTCGAAGCGGCCGCGGCGCTCGTGCTCCCTGAGCGCGTAGCCGATCGACACTCCCCCCCCCCCGTCCTCCGGGGTGGAGGCTTGGATCTCGTAGTCGGGCTTCTTGACCGCTTCGCCTGGCTTCAGCTCCGTGATCTCGATCGGAAACGGGACCCGCTCGACCCCCAACTTCATCGCTTCGCCGAGGACCTTTTTCGCCCCCTTGGGACCATATAGAAGAAGGGGCTCCGGCCGACCCTGCAGCCCCAAGGTCCGAATCAGCCCGATGACGCCGAGGAAGTGGTCCGCGTGGAAGTGGGTGAAGAAGATCTCGGAGAGCGCGAAGCTCACCCCGTAGCGCATCATCTGGCGCTGGGTGCCCTCACCACACTCGAACAGCATAGTCTCCCCCTCGCGGTGAATTGCGAGTCCGGAGACATTGCGCTCGACGGTGGGACGCGCGGCGCTGGTCCCTAGAAACGTTACGGTCAGCATGGTGGGTTTGACTCTAGAACATCTTCACGCGAACTAGGCCCGGTTTGATGTACTTGTCCGGATGCTCCTTGAGGTCCGTGAGGAACGCGGTCAGAGAGACCGACAACGCGTGCAAGTCATTGTACAGCGTCGAGTCGCTGGCCAGCTTGCCGAGCGTCCCCTCCCCCCGATTCATGCGCCGCAACATCGTATCGATAGCCATCGTCGCGCTTCCCAGATGACGGGTGAGCGTCGCCAAGTTCGCGCTCAGCGTATCGATGCGCGCGCCCGTCCCGCTCCCCAACATCGAATCCACTCGCGCCATCGCCCGCTCCGTCGCCGCCAGCGTCCGCGTCGCCTGCTTCACGAACGCGCCGTCCTGAGCATCTGCCAACAGATTCATCGCGCGCTGTGTGGCGACCATCGTGTTATGCAGATCCTGGCTCAGCTGCGGCGACACGAACGAGTTGGCGTTGCCGAGCAGCTCGTTGGCGCGCTTTGCCACCCCTGACGCCATGTCGGCCAGCTCCTGCTCCTGCGTCCCGAGGAAGGTTCGGCCCTCAGGCCAGGGCTCCTCGCGGACTCCCGGCCAATACTTGATGAACTTGGCGCCGAGCAGGTCGAGCGGAGCAATGGAGACGGTCGCGTCGATGCGGGGCCGCTCGTCGGACGCGAGGCTCAACGTCACGGTGACCTTGCCGCTGCGCTCGAGGTGGACACCCTCGACGCGCCCCACGCGCACCCCGGAGACCATCACCGGGTCGCCTTTCTTCAAGCCGGCGACGTTCTCGAACACGACCGGGACCCGCTCTCCTGCGCCGCCGACGCGCCGGCCGGTGAGCCACAACAGCAGCGCGACGAACACGGCGAACCCCAGCAGCACGAACGCCCCAACGCCCACTTCTTGCTTGTAGGTGGTGTCCATGTCTCCTCAGGTCTGCTCGTTCTGGAGGACGGCCATCTCGAGGTCTCGCTCCAGGAACTGCTGCACCGCTGGATCCTTCGATTGCAGAATCTCTTCGGCTGTTCCCACGGCTCTGATCTTTCCCTGCGACAGCAGCGCGATCCGGTCCGCCACGCGGAAGGCCCCGCGCACGTCGTGCGTCACCACCACGCTCGTCACACCCAGCTCCTGCTGCAGGCGCTCGATCAACGAATCAATCACGTCCGCATTAACGGGATCGAGGCCTGACGTGGGCTCGTCATACAATAGATAGGTGGGCTTCCCGGCGATCGCCCGCGCGATCCCCACGCGCTTGCGCATCCCGCCCGACAGCTCCGAGGGAAACTTGTGGCCCACGTCGGGCTGGAGATTCACCAGGCGCAGGCACTCGCGCACCCGCTCGTCGCAGAACTTGTCGTCGCGGTAGTTCTCGCCGTTGGTGATGCCGAGGCGGATGTTCTCGAACACACTGTCCGAGTCGAATAGCGCCCCATTCTGGAACACGTAGCCGATGTGGCTGCGCAGCTCAGACAGTTCCTTACGATGGAGGGTAGGCACCGACAACCCATCCACGAGCACCTCGCCCGAATCGGGCTTGATGAGCCCGATGATGTGCTTGAGCAGCACGCTCTTGCCCGTGCCAGAAGGGCCGAGCAGGGCGACCGTCTCGCCGCGCTTGACCGTAAAATCGATCTTGTCGAGCACGACGTTGTCGACGAAGCGCTTCGACACCTGCTTGAGCTCGATCATGTGCCGAGCAGGACCTTGGCCAGCACGGTATCCAATAGCAGGATCGTGATCGACGCCGCCACCACCGCCGTCGTGGTCGATCGCCCCACCCCCTCGGCGCCTTGCTGGGTGTTGTAGCCGATGTAACAGGGGATCACCGTCACCGCGGCGGCGAAGAAGAACGCCTTGATGATCGAGTAATAAAGGTCGAACGTGTGAAAGAAGTACCGTGAGCCATAGGTGAACTCGGTGAGCGAGAGGTGCAACGAGCTCGACGCCGCGACGTACCCCGACGCGATCCCCATGACGTTCGCGAATACCGTCAGGGGCGGGATCACGAGAATCCCGGCAAGGATGCGCGGCAAGAGCAGATGGCTCATCGGTGAACGGCCGAGACTTTCGAGCGCGTCGATCTGCTCGGTGACCCGCATTGTGCCCAGCTCGGCGGCATAGCGCGCGCCGATCCGGCCCGCCAGGATCAGCCCCGTGAGCACCGGGCCCAGCTCCAGCACCACGCCTGCCGTGACCACGCCGCCCGCGTAATACAGAGGAATGACGCTGCTCGTGAACTGGTAGCCGGTCTGGAGCGCCGTCACGGCACCCGCGAACGACGCCACCAGCAAGACGATGCCGAGACTGCCGTAGCCGATGGCGATCGATTGATCGATGGTGCGCGGGAACCAGATGCGCCATTCCATCAGACCGACGCCCAAGTCCCGGACCAGGAACGCGAACCGCCCCGCGTGGCCGGCAGTGCGCAGCGCGTAACGGCCGACGTGACGGCGCAGGTCGAGGGCGGCGGTAAAGGCGGTCATGGGATGGTCATGGGGATGATGTATGTTATGTACCGATGGCTCCAAAATCCACACAAGCCTTTACGCGCAAGCTGCTTAGGTGGTATGAACAGCACGCGCGCGACCTCCCGTGGCGCCGCACCCGCGATCCGTACCGCGTGATCGTGTCGGAGTTCATGCTGCAGCAGACGCAGGTGAGCAGAGTCTCGGAGTTCTATCCGAGGTTTCTAAAACGGTTCCCGACGATCGAGCGGTTGGCTCGTGCGCGCCCTAACGCCGTAATGGAAGCGTGGGATGGACTGGGATACTACGCGCGGGCACGGAACCTCCATAAGCTGGCGAAAGAGGTATCGGGTACCAGGTATCGGGTACCGGAGGATCCCGAAGAGTTGATCAAGCTGCCGGGCGTGGGACGTTACACCGCCGGCGCGGTCGCGTGCTTCGCGTATGAGAAGCCGGTTCCCGCGGTCGATACGAACGTGAAGCGAGTGCTGGAGCGGGTGTTCAAAACGAAGGATGTGTGGGGGCTCGCGGCGACGATTGTGCCGAAGAACGGGAAGCGCGCCTGGAGATTCAATCAAGCGCTGATGGAGTTGGGAGCCCTGGTGTGTACGGCACGATCCCCGAAGTGTCCCAGGTGCCCCGTGAGAAAGGAGTGTCCTAGCGCATCACGGTTCCTGCCAGTAAGGCCAGCAACGCGAAAACGCCAGCGATCGTCGCGAAGATCGACTGCCGCTTCCTGAGTCCCGCAAAACTCTCCGGCATCTCACCGCGCGGATCGATCTGGAGCCTCCCCATTCTTGCCGCGGTCGGCGTGACGATCCCAATCGCGATGATCGCGCCGATCAAACCCAGACCCTGCATCGCCATGAGCCATCCGGGCATGGGGCCTTGGAAAAAGGGAATCGACAACACAAAGCCCGACAGCAGCACGAGTAGGGCGCCCGGGCCGATCAGGTTGCGGGCGACGACGCTCGTGGCGCGGTAGACGGCAAGCCGCTCTTCGGGCGAGAAGTTCTTGGCGGTGATCCCCGCGAGCATAACCGCGAGCCCGCCGCCGAGCCAGGCGGCAAAGCCCATGAAATGCAAGAAGAGCCAGACGCCGTTCACGCGCGACCCACGACCTCGGGTATCGGTTGCCGTCCCGAGAACCCCGCATCGAGCTCGTGCCAGTGCGTGATGCGGTCCTCGCCCAGCTTCCAGCACCAGAGGATCTCGCGATCGTCGAGCTTGCCGTGGAAATCGACGAGACCCTCTTCGAAGCCTTTGAACTCGCAGCCGACTTGCTCCAGCTCGACGAGGCACGCGTTGATCTTGCGGGCAACATCGTCGATCTGGGCCTTGAGACCGAGCTGTTCGGGGGACTCGCCCCAGTCGGGACGAGCTTCGGCGGCGATGAGCTCGTATTTCGCGACCAGATCTTTCCAGGAGGGATAATGGGACGCGATGTCCTCGACGACCCTGCGGACGAGCGGCAAGGTGCGGTTCGCTTCGGACAGCGTGAAGAACTTATGAGCCAATGACGATTCCCTGAATTTCTTCGGGATGAGGTATGAAGCCCACCACTTTTTTGTCGCCATCTACGACGACGATCGTCGCGCGCAGGTGATGATCGACCCGCTTCGGCAACTTGTACCCCTTCAGCTCGGTGTCAGGTTTCACGACGGGCGTGTCGGTGCGGGCGTGATCCTGCACGGCGCAATCGCTGGGATCGTGACCGAGTCCCACACACTCCGTCACGACGTCGCGGTCCGAGATCGTGCCCAGATAGCGGCGGTCCTTGGGATTATCGACCACCGGGACGACCGAGATGTTCTTGGTGCGCATCAACGCGGCGACTTCGGAGGAGGTGGCACCGGCCGCGACGACAATCGGGTCCGCGATCATGACTTCGGAGGCGCGCATGCCCTATGCTATCGCCTTCTTTGTGGCTTGGTAACCGGCCTCCACGTACTGCTCGAGCCGGTCGACCGCGAAGGTCGCCTCCCGCTCGGCGACGGCCCTCACATAGACAAGCCGCGGCGCATCTTTGGGCCAGTCGGCCACGGCGCGCTCGGCCTGGTCGGCCATCATGACTCGGATGGCCTCACCATGGGCTCGAATTAAGGGCGGCGGAAGACGGCGGAGGGCGGCGGAGGGGTCCGTGTGTTCCTCATCGAAGCCCGGGCCGACGTTCACGGCGACGACAAGATCGGCCGGGATTGCCCGAGCGGGTTCGAGGGGCAGCACCGCGCGCAGGCCGCCGTCCGCGAGGCGCCGCCCGTTGAGCTCGAGCGGCGGGAAGTACAGAGGAAGGGCGCAGGATGCGTAGAGCGCGTCGTGCAGCTGTACGTCGTGCGCCGTGCGCCGTGCGCCGCCAAACAGCACCAGCTCGCCACTCTCGAGATCGGTGGCAGTCACGGTCAGGGGGATTTTCAGGTGCTCGAAGCGCTTCGCGGGGACGAGCCGCTCGATCGTGCGGCGCAGCGCCGAGCTCGGGATCAGGGCTGCGGCGAACATGCCCTTCAGGAGGGCCAGGGGGTTGAAGGGGGCGATGTCCCGGCGCCGCAGGCTCAGCGCGCGGCGGCGCACTTCCTCGAAGGGGACGCCCGCCGCGAGGGCCGCGCCCACGACCGCCCCCATCGACGTGGCGACGATATGATCGGGTTCTAGGTCAGCTTGTTGCAGCGCTCGAAACGCGCCGGCATGGGCAAGAGCTTTGGCGCCGCCGCCGGAGAAAACCGCAACAACCCTCACTCCCCTCGACCCTGATCGTATCTCCGTTCCATCACCCGGCTGGCGCGCCGCTTCGCCGCCCGCTCGTAGCGCCGCTTCTCATCAGGGGTCTCGGGGACGATCGGCGGGACGGCGCTGGGCCGGCCGTTGTCGTCGAGCGCCACATAAGTCACATAACACGAATTGGTGTGGCGCTTCTCCCCCGTGATCAGCTGCTCGGCGATAATCTTGACCCCGACCTCCATCGAGGTCTTGCCGGCGTAGTTCACGCGCGCGAACCCCGTAATCAGCTCGCCGACGTGGATCGGCTCCTTGAAATCGACCTTGTCGACCGACACGGTGACGCACTGTCTCTTGGCGTGCCGGATCGCGCACACGGCAGCGATGCGGTCGACGAGCGACAGAATTACGCCGCCAAAGACATTACCCATGATATTCGCGTGATTCGGCATCATCAGCTCGGACATCACCGTTTCGGACTCGCGGGGATGACGGGCTTTCATTAATAGTCCACCGGTCTCAAGTAGAACTCGCCGATCGCCGTCTGCGACATCACGGCGACCGTGGGGAGTTTGCGCTTCCAATGAGTGGAGTCGAGCCGCTGCCGCACCAGCTCGATCTCTCCTTTATCAAACCCGCGCACCTCTTCTCCACGAATCAGGTGATACAAGATGCGATCGGCCTTGGGATAGGTGATCCCGAAGTCGCCCTCGTCGGTCTGACCCTTGATCAGGTCGGCGGTCGCGGGCTTCGACACGATCACCTCGGGTACACCGACGTGCCGCGCCAGTGCCCACACCTGGGTCTTGAACAAATCGCCCAGGGGATTCACGGGAGGCGAGTCGTCGGCGTGCCACGTGAAGTAGCCGAGCAGCCGCTCCGACTTGTTGCCGGTGCCGAGGGGCAGGGCTTTGTGTTTGGCGGAAAGGTCGAACAGCACGATCATCCGCTCGCGCGAGATCACGTTGCCGCGGCGCCCGGGCTCGACGTCGCCTACCTGCTTCAGGTAGCCGTCGACCGCGTCCGTGACATCTATCGTGATCCCCTCGATCCCGAGCTGATCGATGACGAGTTGTGCATGGGTGAGGCTCTCGGGACTCGAATCGCGATACGGCATGCGCACGCCGATCACGTTTTCCTTGCCGAGGGCCTCCGCGGCGAGAAACGCCGTGAGCGCCGAATCGACACCGCCCGAGAGCCCGACGATGCCCTTCGTGAAGCCGCGGCGGCGGGTCACCTCATCCCGCAAAAAGCTGACCAACCATTTGTGCGCCAGTGCGGCGTCGATGTGCAACGGATCTTCCGGTTCGCCGGCCGGCGCCACCACCGCCGTGATGTCCGCGGTGCGCGGTGCGCGGTGCGCGGGAGTGCCGTTCGCGGCCGGGTCGAACTTCACCTTGACTGGTTTGGATTTACCCAGCCCCTTGGTCAAGACTGGGAGAGCGCTTCGCAGATCCGCGAGCAAGGGCGAGTCCGCACGGGCATCGGTGAGTTTCTCGAGATCGAGATCGGCCGTGAGCAACGCCTCCTCAAACAGCGGCCCGCGCACGACCACGTTGCCCATCGGATCGATCACCGCAGACGCGCCCGGGAAGCCCTTCCCTCCCTCGAACCCCACCAGGTTCGCGAGCGCCACGAACACACCGTGCTCCTCGGCGATGCCCCGGACAATGCGCTCCCAGCGAATCACCGACGCCGGCAGCCGCGATCCGTCCTCATCCATGCCGCTCCCCCGCGCCGGCGACGCGCTCGGCACAATCAAGATCTGCGCGCCCTCGAGCGCAGCCACAGTCGCGGCGAGCGAGTGCCACGCATCCTCGCAGATCAGGATCGCGGCGCGCCCGCCCCAGCTCGTGTCAAATGCCCGCACCCCTTCCTGCCCGCGATCTACGAAGCGCTCCTCGTCGAACACGCCGTATGTAGGGAGAAAGACTTTGCGGTGCACATGTATGACTTCGGGCTTCTTGCCGAGCCGAACGTACACGCACGAGTTGTGAATGTGGCCCTGGAATTTCTCGTAGAACCCCACCGAAACATCGAGGGCAGGGCCCTGATACAGCGCCGCGAGATCGCGCACCAGTGTTCCAGCGGTGACCGCGACCTCCTTCACGCCTCCTTCGACGAAGTATCCTGAAGTCGATGTCTCGGGAAAGACCAAGAGGTCCGGCTTGGGGTCCAGCCTGGCCGTCTGAAGGATCACACCGCCGATCCTCGCCACGTTCCCGGCGTAATCCCCCTTAGTGGGGCGGAATTGGGAGATGGCGAGGCGGACGCTCACCTACGGAAGATAGCGTTCATTCCTTCACCATCCATCTCCCATAAACCGCGACGCCGAGCGGCCTTCGTGAGCCGTACGTCGCCGCGAGCAACTGTGGGACGAGGCCGGCCGATCCACGGGAGCCGACGCTGAACGCGCCCCAATCCTTCTCGTAACCCAACACAATCGACCCCAGATCGTACGCCCCCGGAGCGACGCCCAGATCGTCTCCGGTTTTCCGCACGTATTCCACACGCGTAAACACGTGGTGCCCATGCAACAAGGCGAGGTCCCCTTCGACGAGCACGCTGTGACTGTTGCCATTGGCTCCCCATACGAGCGCAGCGTTGAGCGAGCCCTGGGCCGTGAGCACGGCGGCGCCGTACCGATGGATCGACTCATCCGGGTGCAGCTCCTCCGGCGAATCCAGATAGGCGTACCACGCCGAGAGACTCCATCGGCCGCCGGGATTGGCGGCGACGCGGACGCCGTAGGAGTCGATCTTTCGAAAATCGAAGTCGGTGCGCGTCGCATCCGGCTCGCGCCCGTTGAATGCCGAGGCTTCCAGCTTGAGCCCGTGACTGAAGAGACCCGCCGTCAGCACCCCGTAGGTGATGTGCGTCGCGTCTTGCCAGTGGTGGCCGAGGGGCGCGAAAGGATCGCTTTGGGCGGAAGGACGGTGCTGGAACGCGGGCGGCCCGACGGCGGGCTCGCCCACCGCAGCAGCGTACAGCGACGCGTTGAGATTCCCGGTCAGTGGCCGCTCCCACAACGTCGCAAGCTCGATCCACAAGTCGTGTGGGTGCTGGCGATCGATGAGCGGGGCGCCCTTGTAACTCTCCCCCGACTGCAACAGCAGTGGGTAGCCGCGCGGGCCCACGGTCCAGGGGTCGGCGCTCGCCATGAATCGCAAGGCGACTTGCCCGCCGCCGAAGGGACGCGTTGCCGTGAGCATCCCCCAATTGATGACATTGAATTGATCGTCGCCGCGGGGGCCGCGCTGCGAATCGTACAGTGGCGCGACGAGTCCGTGGACCATCAGGGCCCAACGCCCGGCGCGGAAATGCAGCGCGTGCATCGGCGATGAATCGGGGAGCCAGGCGGTGCCCGAGCCGGCGCGCGCTGCGGGGATGGGCATCGGCATCTGCATCTCGTGGCCAGGATGCTGGGCGACAAGAAGAATCAGTACTGCGAGCATCTAGTCAGCGAGTCTCGAACGTCAGCGTCGCCCACTTCGATTCGTAGTCGAGCCCAGCCCGATTGGCGCGTACCATGCGGACGAACTTGACGTACCATTTGCCGGTCGCGTCGAGCGTCACCAGCGCCACGCCCGCCGAATCGCTCCGAGTGTTGCGCTCCGCACTCGGGCCGCCCCACAGCACCGTCTGATTCGCGACCGCGCGCCCATCGACCAGGCAACGCACGCGCAGCGTCGCCCCACTACCGAGTGTGTACGGATTCTCGAGCGGCACGATCTCGGCGGGATACCCAAAGACCGTGCCGAACTCGGGGCTACGCGCCTCGCCCACCTGGAACACGGCCTTCACGTGCTTCGAGTAGCGCTCGCGCGCGTCCTTGCCGAGCTCGTTATCGAGGCGGCGCGCCGCGAGCACATCGGGGAGCCCGTCTTCCGCGAGGTAAGCGTTGAAGTCCGCGGCGCTGAGCGAGATCTCGCGCGGCCGCGTCGACGCGCCCGCGACATAGGTCCCCGCGTCGCCCAACTCGACGCTCAAGAGACTGGTGCTGTCGGGGCCCGGGCCCCAGGCTGCAGCGGGCGCAAGTTTGGCGCGCCCGCGCGGCGAGACCACGCTGATGTCCGCGAGGCGCTCCCGCGCCACGAAGTTCTCGCTCTTCGTGAACGTGCCGTTCAGCACTGGGATGCGGACCCGGGTGTGCGGCTCGACGAAGTACGTGTCGAGTTTCAGGAAGAGGTCGTGGGCCAGGGCCACGGACGCCAGCAGCAGCAACAGTGCGGCGGCTAGAACAACACGAGGAGTGCGCATGAATCGTCGGGAAAAGGGGAACAAATGTCGTCAATGCGACCAATATACCCTGGACTTATGCGCCTGTCGCTCAGATTCGTGATCCCGCTGCTGCTCGCGCTCGCCGCCCTTGGCTACGCGGTGGTGCCGCTCGTCGACAAGCTCACGTTGCGATGGTTCGTGCGCGACCTCGACATCCGCGCCACGCTGGTCGCCAACACGGTGCAGGAACGGGTGCAAGATCTCGTGCAGGGCGGGAACCGCGAGCGCCTGCTGCAATACTTCACGCGCATCACGGAAGACGAGCGGCTCTTTGCCGTCGGTTTCTGTCCCGCGACGGGCGGCCCGCCGGTGGCGACGCCGACCTTGCCGGAAGACGTCGCCTGTGCGGACCTGCAGCGATTCGCGGGCAGCTCTGGCCACCTGGTCCCTAGTCCTACGGGCCCGATTCTCGTGTCGGTGCGGACGCTGCGGAACGGGCGGACGGCGCTCGGGAATCTGGTGCTCGTGCACGACATGAGCTTTGTGGCGCGGCGCAGCGAGGAAACCCGCAAGTACATCTTCTACTTCTTCCTTGGCCTCGGCATGACGGTGGCGTTGATCACGGTCGTGATCGCGCAGCTCTCCTGGCGCGGCTGGGTGCAGGGCTTGCGGGCCCTGATGCGCGGCGAGGGGTTACTCCGACCCTCCGGGAAGAGCGAACGCGAGCGTCCTGAGCTGCGGCCCATCGCGCGCGACCTGCGCGCGCTCATCCATGAGCTCGAAACCGGGCACCGCGCCCGTGACGAAGACCAGGTGGCGTGGACCCCCGACACGCTGCGCGGGATCCTGCACGCCGAGCTGCGCGGTGAGGAAGTGATCATCGTCTCGAACCGCGAGCCCTACATCCACGTGCGCGAAAACGGTACCGTCAAAGTACGCCGACCCGCCAGCGGCCTGGTGACGGCGCTCGAGCCGATCATGCGCGCCTGCTCCGGCACCTGGATCGCGCACGGCGGCGGGTCGGCCGATCGCGAAGTGGTGGACCGTCACGACCGCCTCACGGTCCCGCCGCCCCCCGACAAGGCCGCGTACCAGCTGCGCCGGGTTTGGCTCACAGAAGAGGAAGAGGCCGGCTACTACTACGGCTTCGCCAACGAGGGGCTGTGGCCGCTCTGTCACATCGCGCACGTGCGGCCCACCTTCCGCAGCGCCGACTGGGAACAGTACGTGGCGGTGAACCGGGCGTTCGCCCGGGCCGTCGCCGAAGAAGCGACATCATCCAACCCGATCGTGTTGGTGCACGACTATCACTTCGCGCTCTTGCCGCGCATGATTCGCGAGACGTTGCCGGCGGCCACGGTGATCGCGTTCTGGCACATCCCCTGGCCCAACCCGGAGGCGTTTGCGATCTGTCCGTGGCGTCAGGAGCTGCTCGACGGCATGCTGGGGAGCAACATCCTGGGCTTCCACACCCAGTTTCACTGCAACAACTTCGTGGATACGGTTGAGCGCCTGCTCGAGGCGCGCGTGGACCGCGAGACCTTCACGGTCTCCTATCGCGGTAAACCGACGGCGGTGAAGCGGTATCCGATTTCGGTCGAATGGCCGCCCTCGATCGCCGGGGCGCCACCGGTCGTGCAGTGTCGCGCCGAGGTGCGGAGCCGCCATGGACTGCCGGCGGACCACGCGCTAGCCGTGGGCGTGGATCGTCTGGATTACACCAAGGGCATCGAGGAACGGCTGCGCGCCGTGGAGCGGCTGCTCGAGATCCGGCCCGAATGGGTCGGCAAGTTCACCTTGATACAGGTCGCCGCGCCGACGCGGAACCGCATCGAGCAGTATCAGCAATACGATGCCCGCGTCCGGGCGCTGGCGGCGCGCATCAACGAGCGGTTCGCGGGGGACGGCAAGGGGCCGCCTCCCATCATCCTCAAGGTCGAGCATCATGAGCCGAAACAGATCTACGAGCACTACCGCGCGGCGGACGTCTGCATCGTGACGAGCCTGCACGACGGGATGAACCTCGTGGCCAAGGAGTTCGTGGCGGCGCGTGACGACGACCGCGGCGTCCTGATTCTGAGCCAGTTCACGGGCGCGTCGCGCGAGCTGCCCGAAGCGCTGATCGTGAACCCGTACGACACCGATCAATGTGCCGCGGCGCTGCACCTGGCCCTCACGATGCCCGCCGCCGATCAGCGCGCCCGCATGCGCTTGATGCGCGGCCTGATTCGCGAGTTCAACGTGTATCGCTGGGCGGGCCGGATGCTGATGGAAGCGTCCGAGATGCGGCGGCGCGAGCGGGTGCTGGAGCGCGGCGCGTGACGCCGCCAGTCCCCGCTCCGCAATCCGACTGGGCCTATTTCTTCGACATCGACGGCACTCTCGTGGATCTGAACGACAACCCCGGGGGTGTGCGTCTGGAGCAAGACCTCCGGGCGCTGATTGAGGCGCTGCACCGTGCGACCGGCGGCGCCGTCGCCCTGATCAGCGGCCGACACCTCCCCGACATCGACGCGCTGATGGAGGGCGTGCAGCTCCCCGCGGCGGGACAGCATGGCACGGAACGGCGCGACGGCGCCGGCCGCGTCACGCACCACGCCGTCCGCACCGCGCAGCTCGACTGGGCGCACGATCAGATCGCGGCCGCCGCGGCGAAGCATCCGGGCCTGGAGCTCCAGCACAAAGGCCTGTCCCTCGCCCTGCACTACCGCCGCGCCCCCCAGCTCGCTGGCTACGCGCATCGCCTGGTGCGTTCGTTGCTGCCACGGCTCGGCAAGGAATACTGCCTCCAGCGTGGCAAGCGGATCGTGGAGGTGAAGCCGACGGGGAAAGACAAAGGAGCCGCGGTGCTCGAATTCATGGCCGAGGATCCGTTTCGCGGCCGCACCGCGGTGTTCTTGGGCGACGATCTCACGGACGAGTACGGCTTTGCCACCGTCAATCGCTTGAAGGGTTACTCCATCAAGGTGGGCCCGGGCCCGACGGCGGCGCGGTTTCGCTTTCGCAACGTGGCGGCAGTGCGGGCCTGGCTCCAGCAAGCCGTGAGCCCCAAGTGAGCTCGCTCGATCTCGCCCTCGTCGGCAACGGGACGATCGGTGGATTGATCGATCCGGGGGGCAGCGTCGTCTGGGCCTGTTTCCCCCGCTTCGACGGCGATCCCGCGTTCTGCACGCTGCTCGGCGGCGCGGGGGAATTCAGCGTGGAGTTGGTGGACAGCACGCGCCACGAGCAGGAGTATTTGCCCAACACGCCGATCCTCGTGACCCGTCTGTTCGATGAGAGCGGCGGCGCCGTGGAGATCACCGACTTCGCTCCGCGCTTCCGGCAGTTCGGCCGCCTGTTTTGCCCCATGATGCTGGTGCGGCGCATCAAGCGGATCGGCGGCAACCCGCGGGTGCGGATCCGGGTCCGGCCCACGCACGGCTACGGGCGTGAGCGCCGCACCACCACCTGCGGCAGCAATCACGTGCGGTTCGAGGGCGCACGCGACGATCTGGTGCTACGGCTGACCACCGACGTACCCGTCACGGCGATCGTGGAGGAGAACTCGTTCTTCCTCGAAGGCACCGCCACGTTGCTGCTCGGCGCCGACGAGACGGTCCAGGAGGCGGTGAGTGACGTCGGCGTGCGCTTCTTGGGCGAGACGGCAGCGTACTGGCACGAGTGGGTCCGCTCGCTCGCGATTCCCTTCGAGTGGCAGGACGCGGTGATCCGCTCCGCCATCACGCTCCAGCTGAACGTGTTTGAGGACACGGGCGCGATTGTCGCGGCGGTGACGACGTCCGTACCCGAAGCGGCGGGCAGCGGCCGCAACTGGGACTACCGCTACTGTTGGTTACGCGACGCGTACTTCGTGATCAACGCGCTGAACCGGCTGGGCGCCACGCAGACGATGGAGCGCTACCTGGCCTACATCCTCAACATCGTCGCCGACGGAGACGCCGCCCTGCTGCAGCCGCTGTACGGCATCACGGGACACACGAGCGCCGACGAGCGCGTCGTCGAGTCGCTCCCCGGCTATCGCGGGATGGGACCGGTGCGGATCGGCAACGAGGCGTACCGCCAGGTCCAGCACGACGTGTACGGCGCCGCGATCCTGGCGGCAACGCACGTGTTCTTTGACCGGCGCCTGGTGCGCCGCGGCGACGACGCGCTGTTTCGCCGGCTCGAGCCCCTGGGCGAGCGCGCGGCGGCGCTGTTCGATCAGCCCGATGCGGGACTATGGGAACTGCGTGGCGCCGCGCGCGTCCACACCTTCTCGAGCGTGATGTGTTGGGCGGGGTGTGACCGGCTGGCGCGCGTCGCCGCGCATCTGGGTCTGGGCGATCGGGCGTCGTACTGGCGAGGTCACGCGGAGCGGATCCACGCCGTAATCAGCGCGCGGGCGTGGAACAAGAAGCTCGACAGCTTCACCGCCACGCTCGACGGCGACAGTCTGGACGCGAGTCTGCTTCGTCTCAACGAGCTAGGGTTCCTGGCCGACGACGACCCGCGATTCGCGGGAACCGTCCGCGCCATCGGCCGCGACCTGCGGCGCGGTGACTTCATTTTCCGTTACGTCGAAGCCGACGACTTCGGCCCGCCGGAGAACGCGTTCCTGGTCTGCACCTTCTGGTACATCAACGCCCTCTGTGCCCTGGGGCAGCGCGACGAGGCGCGCGCGTTGTTCGAGAACGTCCTGGCCTGCCGCAACCGGCACGGCCTGCTCGCCGAGCACATCGATCCGAAGACGCGGGAGCAGTGGGGGAACTTCGTGCAGACCTACAGCATGGTGGGGCTGATCGGCGCGGCGATCCGGCTCTCAGTCAGGTGGGATCAAGCTTTTTAGGAGCGCCAGGGCCACCCCGTTCGTCCATCCAAACCCATCCTGCGTCGGGTACTCGCCGCCGCCGGCGCGCCGCTGCAAGTCGATCACGTCATACTTCTCGGTCATCTTGCCCGTGGCGCGGTAGGTGCGCTGGTTGAGCGCGAGCCAGCGGTCGCGGGCCTTGTCGGCGAGGTCGGCGCGGCCGTAACGGCGCACGCCCTCGATCGTCAACCACTCGAGCGGCGGCCACCCGTTCGGCGCATCCCACTGCTGTCCCGAAGCGATTCGCGTCGTGACGAACCCACCCGGCTTCAAGAAGTCCCGCGAGAGCATGGCGGCGACGCGTTTGCCTTCGACATCATCGGCGAGCCCGAAGTAGAGCACGTAAGCGGCCGCCAGGCTGGGCCGGTCCGTCACCCGCTCACCGCTGCGCCAGCGGACATCGTAGAAGAATCCGTTCGTGACGTCCCACGCGATGTCGTGCAGCGCCTGGCGACGGGCCGCGGCGGCCTTCCGGAACTGGGCGGCCACCGCTGAGTCGCCCGGCTGATGACGAAAGGCGCGCAACGCCGCGATCGTGCGCTCCGCGTGATAGAGCAGGCTATTGAGATCGATCGGGATCAGCTCGGTGGTCTCGAGCGTCCGCAGGTCCTTCGGATTCCGCATCCAGCGGCTCGAGAAATCCCAGCCGCTCTCGGCCGTCGCCTTGGCGTTCCGATAGAACGTCGCGCGCTCCGAGTCGGGAAGCGTCTGCGCCACCTCGTAGTCGGGCTTGTACGCCTCGGGTCTCGGCTCGGCAAGATCGTCCCAGTAGCGGTTCAACACGCGCCCGTCGGGAAGCCGGACCACGCGGCGGTACACCTGCGCCGGCGTGACGCGCTCCGCGCCATCCATCCAGAACGTGTACTCCGCCTCGAGCGCATCGAGGTAGCGCAACGCCGCGCCCGAGTCCGTGGCCTGCGCGTACAACCCGACCATGGCGCCGAAGAACGGCGGCTGGCTGCGGCTGAGGTAGTAGCTGCGATTGCCGTTGGGAATATGTCCGAGGCTCTGGATCTGGTACGCGAAGTTGTCCAGCATGTCGCGCACGAGATCGGTGCGGCCGCTGCGCACCAGTCCGAGCATCGTGAAGTAGGAATCCCAGTAATAGACCTCGCGGAAGCGTCCGCCGGGGACGACGTACGGATGCGGCAGCGGAATCAGCGACGATCGCGCATCGGCGCTATCCGGATGGCGCGTCAGCACCGGCCAGAGCGCTGCGATGTGCTGCGCCATCGATTGCGATGGATCGGTCTTGAAGCCTCCAGCAACGGGTTCGGGCAGGTCGAAGTTCTCCTCGACGAACGCCTTGAGATCGAACCCGCGCACAGCGCGGCCGGCCACGTACCGCCCCACGATCTCCGCCGGAGCGCCGCGCGGGCGCGCATCGGCGAAGGTCTTCGAGTCCTCGAACATCCCCGACATCTGCACGTCGTGGAACAGGAGGCCGAGATCGTTGGCAGGATTGTAGAACGACGGCCGGGCGGGCTCGGGTGCGCCGCAGCCCAACCCAAGCACCACGGCGCACAGCGCACTGCGTACGGCGCACGCCTTCATCTGAAGATGATCCACAGCACGCCGATGATGGCCACGAGCAGCACCGACAGCGCGATCTGGAAGTTCCGATCGCGCGCGGTCTCGCCTACCAGCAGCGCGGCGGCGGCCCCCGGTGCGGCACGGACGTACGTGAGTCCCTCGGTCTTCTCGGCACCGGGCGCTGGCGTCGCCATGCTCACGACGAAGAGCACGACGGTACAGATCACGAACAGCAACACGGCGTAGTGGAGGAAATTGATCGTCGCGATCCAGTGCCAGAGCGTTCCCGGTTCGAGACCGCCGCCGGGCGCCTTGTTGTACAGCTCGAGGATGAGCCGCAGCACGCCGAGCACGAGTCCGGTGACGAGAGACGACATCGCGCCAGTGCCGTTCAGGCGACGGTAGAACAGACCGAAGAGGAAGCAAGCGGCGATGGGCGGCGCGATGTACGCCTGCACGCTCTGCAGATAGATGTAGATCTGCGACGACACGAACTTCATCAACGGAATCCATGCCAGTCCGAGGAACACCATGACCCCGGCGGAAATGCGGCCCACCGTAACGAGCTGCTGCTCGCTCGCGGCGGGACGCATCTTCTTGTAGACATCCCAGGTCAGCAGCGTCGAGCACGCGTTGAACGCGGAAGCCAGCGAGCTCATCAGGGCCGCGAGCATTCCCGCGAGCACCAGCCCTTTGATCCCGTCCGGCAGCAACCGCGTCACCAGCGTGGGATACGCGGAGTCAGGGTTTTGGCTGACGTCCGAGAACAGCGCCATCGCGACGATGCCTGGGAGCACGAAGATGAAGACGGGGAGAATCTTCAGGTAACCGGCGAAGATCGTCCCGGTGCGCGCTTCCTTGATGTTCTTCGCGGCGAGCACGCGCTGCACGATGTGCTGATCGGTACACCAATACCAAATCCCGAGAATCGGTGCGCCGAAAATGACTCCGGTCCATGGAAAGTCCGGATGACTCGAGGGTTTCCACATGGAGAAGAAGCCCTCAGGGACCTTGGCCTCGAGCCCGGCGAGTCCACCGACCCGCGACAGCCCGATCGCCATCAGCGTCACGGAACCGAGAATCAGGACGATGGCCTGGAGCACCTCGGTGTAAACCACGGCGCGCAGTCCGCCGAAGATCGTATACAACCCGGTGATGACGATGAGGACGATGGCCGCCGTGTAGAAATCCCACCCCGTGACCGCGCGAATCACGACGCCGCCCGCATACAGTGTCACGCTGATCTTCGTCAGGACGTAGCCGACGACCGACACCCAGGTGAAATACGACCGCGCCGCCGAGTTGTACCGTTTTTCCAGGAACTCCGGCATCGTGTAGACGCCGCTCTTCAGGTAAAACGGAACGAAGAGCCAGCCGAGCAGCAGCAGGATGAGACAGGCGAGCCACTCGAAGTGGCCGACGGCGAGACCGCTGCCGGCGCCGGTGCCCGCCAGCCCCACGAGGTGCTCGCTGCCGATGTTGGAGGCGAACAGGCTCGCGCCGACCGCAAACCACGCGACGTCGCGGCCTGCGAGGAAGTAGTCGGAGCTGACGGCCTTCTCTCGGCGCGCGGCCCACCACGCGATGCCGAACAGAATGAGGAAGTAGCCCGCGATGAACATCAGGTCGAAGGGGTGGAGGTTGCTCATTGGGTCGGCCTTCTCGCGTTGAGGAGATATTGAACAGCGAGGTCCGTGAGACTCCACAACTGCACGTCCGAACCGGTGCCATAGCGGATGGGACGGAGGGCACCGCCCGAAATCTCGTAGCTCCACAGCTCGGCGTGACGGAAGCCCGACTTCTCAACTGCGTTAACAACGGCGTCGAGCAAAGGCGTCGAAGAGCCCCGTCGAGCGAGGGCCGAGAGCAGGACATTCACCTCACGCCCCCACACCACGCGCGGCGAATGGTAGAGGTCGTGCTCGAACATCTGCCACACGGCGGGCGTCGCGTAGGCGTCGTTGGCGGCGAGGGGCCCCAACCCGTCCACGAATAACCCCACCGGATAGGGCAGCGCAAAGGGCCTGAGCACCAGGGCTTCACGCTCGGGGCCTACGTTTTCGAGCAGCAGCCACATCGCGGGATCGGTGCTCATCACAGGGATCGGCCGGCCGGCGCTATCGAGCGACACCGCGAAGAAGCGCAGCGTGTCCGCCGGAAACCCGCTGCGAATCAACACTTGCTCCCAATACACGCGCTCGGCGGCAGGGAGCGAAGCGAGTTTCGCGCGGATCCGCTTTTCGATCTCACGCGGCGCGAGCGCCACCTCAAAGTGTTTGGACGTCCCGTGCCAGGTCTCGGCGGCGCGCGCGACGTCACCCGCGTCGGGCACCCCGGGCAGGCCGAGCGCGCGCAACGTGCTGTCGATCGCGGCGATGCCGCGCAGGGCGGCCGGGACCCACACGACGTTCACGTCGAACGCGAACCGGCCGCCCGCGTACCCGACACGGCTGTCGCGCCAGCTCCCAGGGTGCCACCAGCCATCGTTGTCGCGGTGGAAGCTCACGAGGTTCGTCGCGACCGGCTGGCGCGCGTACGGCGCCGCCTGGCGGAGCACGAAGCTGAGATTCTTGACGAGGGGCTCGCGCCAGCGTGCCAGGAAGTCGCGCTTGCGGTCGTCCGAGACCGCGGGGTTCGCGAGGTAGCGTGCGGCGACGACCGGCAGCTGGTAATCGTCGTCCACCATGAAGTAGTTCTCGCGCACCGCTCGAAGGTCGCGCAGGATGGCGGTGTCGGGGTGCTGCAGGTAACGGGCGGCGTTCTCGCGGATCGCCTGGCCGCCGAGCGCTTCCTCGTGACTCACTTCGCCATCGGGGTTGAGTTTCGCGAGCGCCGCGGCGATCACGTGCTCGTCCATCGTGTCGGACCAGATCGGCGCCATGAGCAGCGCCGTCATCAGCATGTCGCGCCCGAAGTACGTGGCATAATTCGGCAGACCCGCCATGAGCTTTTCCCGCGAGCTGAGCAGCTCGAAACCGCGGATCTCGCGTTCGATGCGCGGCGACTGTGCCGAGTCGGCGAAGCGCAGGAACGCGCGATTGAAGATCGCTTCGCGCGTGAGTGGGTGCAGCGCCGGAGCGTCGCTGGCGATTTCGACCCGCAGCTCGATCGGCTCGGCGCCGAGCGGTTCGATCGTGGCCACTCGATTGGCGAGGGTGCCGCGCGAGTGACGTGCGTCGCCGCTCACGGTCAACCACAGCCGATTCTTGCCGTCGAGGCTCGGCTGCGTGGCGCGGATCGTCCAGCGGGACGCCGTGCGTGACGACGTGAGGCTCGGCGTGAGACGCACGGCGTAGCGCGTGCCGAGCCGCTGGGCGAGCTGGCGCATCTCGGGCACGATGAACGGCGGAGCGTCGAGCGAGTCGCGCACGCGACCGGCGTAGCCGAAGTCCCGCTCGATGCGCATGGAACCCAAAAGGAAATGGCCAATACGAACGGTCCGCCCACCCTGGAGCGTGAGCGAGTAGCGCAACCAGCGTCGGGCGGCGCGACCGCCTTGACCGCCCGTCTCGCCAGCCGTCGCTTCCCCTGCACCGAATGCGACCGCCGCTTTATCGACCGCCGTTTCTCCCCGCACGGTAAACCCGATGCTTTCATCGAGCGCGTCGGCCCATACGTGCACGACGCGTCCGGTCTTGCCGTCGATGTAGATCTGGACGGCGTTGAGAACGGCGTCGCGGTACACCCGAGTCGTGTAGCCTGCGTAGGCGACGGGATCGTCGAGGCCCGGCTCGGGGAAGGCCACGTAGGGAGCCTGGGCTTGGGCCTGGGCCGCGAGCAGCAGCGCAAGGAAGTTCATGCCGGGCCAAATGGTACGGCCTCGCAGGCCGGACGGCCAGCCTTGACACACTGGATACCAGACAGTCACTTCGTGGACATCAGTCGCTGGTTGCCCGAGCGTCGCCTTGTCTCGGAGGTTCCATGGCTCTAGTTCGGTATGTTCCCGTCCTCCTGGGCGGTCTCATCTGCGCCGCCCCCTCCTCGCTCCCCGCACAACAGTCGACCGGTGCCATCTCCGGAAAAGTGGTTGACGCGGCGACCCAGGAGCCGCTCTCCGGCGTATTCGTCCGGGTCGACGGCACTCGGCGCGAAGCCGCCAGCCGCTCGGACGGGGGCTTCACGATCTCCGACGTCTCCGCGGGTACGTACAAGATCCGCGCAACGCGGATCGGGTACGCACTGCTGATCCAGGACGTCACGGTGACGGGCGGCGCGACGGTCAATGTGGACCTCGCCCTGCGGCCGGCCGCGGCGATCCTCGAGCCCGTCGTGGTGACCGGGTACGGCAGCCAACGGCGTGAGGCCATCACCGGATCAGTCTCTTCGGTGGACGCATCCTCTGCCAACGTCGGCGTCGTGACGAACGTCGACAACATGATCCAGGGCCGGGCCGCCGGCGTCAGCATCACTACGAACAACGGCGAGCCGGGAGCCGGCGCGCAGATCCGGATCCGCGGCGGCACCTCGATCAGCGCGAGCAACGAGCCGTTGTACGTGATTGACGGCGTCCCGATCAACAATGCTCCGAGCGAGCCGGGAGGCGTCGGAGTCGGCGGGGAACCGCCGCTGCCACGCAACCCCCTCAACCTGCTCAACCCCGCCGATATCGGTTCGATCACGATCCTGAAGGACGCCGCGGCCACCGCGATCTACGGCAGCCGCGCCGCCAATGGCGTCGTGTTGATCGAGACGAGGAAAGGCTCCGCCACGGGCGGCAGCGGGTTCGAGTACGACGGCTACGTGGCGATGGCGAGTCCGGCAAAGCACCTGGACGTGTTGAGCGGGCCCGAATTCACGTCGTTCGTGCAGGGGCAGGTCGGTGCTTGGCGGACAGATTCAACTACCCGTTGTACGGCCCAGCCGGCGCTCTGCGCGGACACGACCGTCTTTAAGGACTCGGTGGCGAGCAAGTTGGGCGGCCTGAGCCCCTCGCACCTCGGGGCCCTGGGAGGGCAGAATACCAACTGGGATCACGAGGTGACGCGCAGCGCGGTGACGCACAACCACAACCTGTCGTTCTCCGGCGGCAGCGAGGACACGCGCTATCGTGCCTCGCTCAATTTCATGAACCAGGAAGGGGTGGCGCTCTCCAGCAGCATCCAGCGTGTGCAGGGGCGGCTCAACGCGACCCATAGCGCGTTCGACAATCGCCTCCGCCTCGGGCTCAATGTGACGACGTCGCACACCAGCAACGATTATCTCACGTTCGAAAGCACCGCCGGGTTCGAAGGCGGCGTGCTCCAGAACGTCACGATTTTCAACCCGACCCAGCCGGTGACGGTGATCGACCCCTCGAGCGGCAAGCCGAAGTATTATGAGCTCGCGGGCCAGACATCGGTCCGCAACCCGGTGGCACTCGCGAATCAGATCGTCGACATTGGCAACACGACCCGTACCCTCGGGAACGCGACGGCCGAGCTGGACCTCATGCCAGGCGTCACGGCGAGCCTGAACGTCGGGGTGGATCGCTCCGATGGCGCGCGGGACATCTACCTGCCGTTGGCGAGTCCGGTGGGAGCCGCATCGGGCGGGTTCGCACGCCAAGCAGCCCAGGACAACACCACGGTGACGTTGCAGACGCTGCTGACGGTGCGCCGGCAGCTCGGCGAGATCCACAGCATCGACGTCGTGGGCGGATACGAGTTCAGCAAATTCAATACGGGATTCCTGCAGACGGACGGCTCGGGGTTCGTCTCCGACGCGCTGCTCTTCAACAATCCCGGCTCCGCCACGACGGTGCAGGCGTTCTCGAACCGCGACCTGAGCCGCCAGGTAGCGTTCTTCGGCCGAGCCAACTACGGGCTCAGGGACCGCTACTTCCTGACCGGCGTGCTGCGCTACGACGGCTCGTCCCGCTTCGCGGTGGGGCACAAGTGGGCCCTGTTCCCGGCGGTGTCCGGATCGTGGCGGATCAGCGAAGAGAACTTCATGCGCGATAAGGGGTTCTCGGAGTTGCGCCTGCGCGCCGGATACGGCCTGCAAGGGAATCCGGGCGTGCCGCCCTATTCCTCGCTACTGAAGTTCAGACCCACGAACGACGCGCGCTATCCGTTTGGCGACGTGCCGGTGTCCGGCGTCATCCCCGTGAGCGATGCCAACCCGAGCCTCAAGTGGGAGCAGACGGCACAGTTCAACGTCGCCGTCGACTACGGCTTCCTGAGCAACCGCATCTCGGGCAGCGTCGAGTACTACGTCAAGAACACATCCGATCTGCTGCTGTCGGTCACCAACCCGCAACCGGCGTTCGCCGAGCGGCGGCTGCAGAACGTCGGCAAGGTGCGCAACAAGGGTCTCGAGATCAGTGTCGACGCCCTGCTCGCGTCCCGGCCGGAAATGTCGTGGCGGGCCGGACTGGTGTTCGCGGCCGAACGCAACACGGTCGTGGAGCTCGGCCCCTACAGCTCCATCGCCTCGGGCACGGTCAGCGGGCAGGGTCAGTCGGGCGTGAACGCCCAGATCATCATGCCGGGCTCGCCGATCGGGACGTTCTACGGACCGCGTTTCCTGCGGGTGAACGCACAGGGCAAGCAGGTGTTCGCCTGTGTGGCGACGAGCACGGGGTGCCTCGGCGGGGAGACCCTGAATGCGACCGCCGACGACTACCAGATCATCGGCAACGCCAATCCGGACTTCACGCTCGGTCTGCGCAGCCAGATCAATTGGCGCAAATTCGACATCAGCTTCCTGATCCGCGCGTCGGTCGGCGGGGACGTGTTCAACAACACGGCCCTCGTGTTCGGCACCAAGAGCGATGCGCTGCAGGATAAGAACTTCCTCCGCACGGCCCTGAACGATTCGACCGGGCTGCACGAACCCGCCATTTACTCGTCCCGCTGGGTCGAGGACGGCTCGTTCCTGCGGCTGCAGAATCTCACCGTGGAATACCAGCTCGACATACCGGTGTTGACCGGATCGGCCCGGAGCGCCCGGCTGTACGTGTCGGCCGACAACCTGTTGCTCCTCACGGGCTATTCGGGCTTGGACCCGGAAGTCTCGAACCTGGCGTCGGGCCTCGATCCGAGCGCCGGCCTGCAGGCGCGCAGCATCGACTATCTCAGCTATCCGCGCCCGCGCACCATCACCGCCGGCCTCCGGCTCTCATTCTGAGGAACTGATCCCATGACGACATCATTTGTGACGAAACGGATCGGGGCGGTAGGGTTCTCCAGGCTGTTGGTCACGGTCTTCGCGCTCGCCTCGCTGGCGTGCACGAACCTGGATGAAGACCCGCCCAGCGCGATTACGCTGGGGAGCTTTTTCCGCAACGAGCAAGAGGTGCTCAGCAGCCTGGCGGGGATTTACGCGCAGCTCCGGGGCACCCTCGACGATTACTACAATGTGAGCGAGGTCAGCACCGACGAGATGATCGTGCCGACGCGCGGCTCGGATTGGTACGACGGCGGCGTGTGGCTCGAGATGCACCACCAGACGTGGACGCCGGTCAGCACCGTCGGCAACGGTCCCGGGAACGGGATCTGGGTAGTCGCGTTCACCGGCATCGCCCGCTCCAACTCGCTGCTCGAGGCGCTGCCAAGCCTGACGTTCACGAGTAAGGACTCGATCGCGGCCGAGACCCGGGCGCTGCGGGCCTTCTACTACTACATCCTGATGGACGCCTTTGGTGGTGTGCCGATCGCCACGACGACGGAGATCGTCGCGCGGCCGAGAGCGTCGCGCGACTCGGTGTTCCGGTTCATCGAGGCGGAGCTCACGGCCGCCCGTCTCCTCCTGCCCGTAACGAGGCCAGCGGCGAGCAACGGCCGCCTGACGAAGGGCGGGGTGGATGCGATCCTGGCCAACATGTATTTGAACGCCGGGGTGTTCGACAAGAGCACGGCTGCCAATCCCGCGGCCTACAATTCGTGCACGACGGTGACGATCGGAGCGGGGAACGCCTGCCAAGCCGCCATCGCCGCCGCGGATCTGGTCCTCAATTCCACCGCCGGCTACGCACTGGCCGACTCCTTCGCGCAAAGCTTCCGGGCGGACAACTCCACGTCGAAGGAGAACATCTTCGTCATCAAGTTCGCCCCCGTAGACGGCCTGGGCCTGAACTTCGTGATGCGGTCGCTGCACTACAACCAATACACGCCCACGCCGTGGAACGGCTTCGCGATCCTGGCCGAGACCTACACGGCGTTCGATGCCGCCGATCAGCGCCGCAAGGTCATCTTGCAAGGACCGCAGTTCAACGTGGAAACCGGCGCGCCGGCCAAGGACCGCGCAGGCAACCCGCTGGTCTTCACGACCACCATCGCGGATCCGACGCAGGCCACGGAGGGCGAAGGGCCTCGGCTCTACAAATGGCCGGCGGATCCGAAGCACATCCAGCAGTTCAACGGCAACGATTACGCATGGTTCCGCTTGGGCGAGATCCTGCTGATCAAGGCCGAGGCGCTGAATGAGCTGACGCCGGGAGACCCGGCCGCCTTGGCGCTCCTGAATCAGCTGCGCGCCCGTCCGCAGGAGACGGTCGCGACGGCGCTCACGGGTCCCGTTACGCGCGACATGATCCTCGAGGAGCGCCGGTTCGAGCTCACCGGCGAGGCCAAGCGGCGCCAAGATCTGATCCGGAACGGCAAGTATACGCTGGCCTGGGGGTTCAAGCCGGCGAGCAACGTCCGCAACATTCTGATGCCGATCCCGCAGCGGCAGATCGACGCGAACCCGCTGCTGACGCAGAACACCGGCTACTGACGCTGGCGGTCATTGATCGTTGCAGCACCGTGGGGGCGCAGGCAACTGCGCCCCTACGTCTTTTGGTGGCGCTCGGGCTCGTCGCCGGCTGCGGCGGCGACGCGCCGAGCCTCCCTCCTCCTCCCCCTCCGGGCGGCCCCCTCTTCACCCTGCTGCCCTCGGCGTACACAGGCGTGCGCTTCGAGAATCGCCTCACCAGCACGCGCGACCTGAACGTCTTTACCTACCGCAACTTCTACAACGGCGGCGGCGTGGCGCTGGGCGACCTCACGGGAGACGGCCTCCCCGAGATCGTGCTCACGTCCAACCAGGGCGGTCCCCACCTGTACCTGAACGAGGGCGGATTCCGCTTCCGAGACGTGACCGCGGCAGCGGGCCTCCGGAACGACCGCCCCTGGACCACCGGAGTCACCCTCGCCGACGTCAATGGCGACGGACGGCTCGACATCTACATCTGCCACGCCGGGACCGTCGACCCGGCGCGCCGCGCCAACGAGCTGTACATCCAGCAGCCGCCCGGAGCGAGCGGAGACAGCGTGCCGCGGTTCGTCGAGCAGGCGGCCGCCTGGGGCGTCGCGGACCAGGGCTACGCGACGCACGCCGCGTTTGTCGACTACGACCGCGACGGCCGTCTGGACCTCTTTCTCGTCAACAATGCGCCGCGATCCGTCGTAAGCCTCGGCCGCCAAAACACGCGGACTGTGCGCGACCCGTTTGGTGGAGACAAGCTCTATCACAACGTGGGGGACCGGTTCGTCGACGTGAGCGCGCCGGCCGGCATCTTTGAGAGCGAGATCGCCTTTGGCCTGGGCGTGGCCGTGAGCGACTTCAATCGCGACGGCTGGCCGGACATCTACGTCTCGAACGATTTCTTCGAGCGGGACTACCTGTACCTCAACAACCGGGACGGCACGTTCAGCGAGGCGCTCGAGCGGGAGATGCCGATCATCAGTTATGCGTCGATGGGGCTCGACGCCGCCGACATCGACGACGACGGCCGGCCGGACCTGTACGTGGTGGACATGCTTCCGGAGGACGACTACCGCCTCAAAACCACGACGTCCTTCGAGGACTGGGCGACCTACGAGGCCAACGTGCGAAACGGTTACCACCACCAGGTCACCCGCAACATGCTGCAGCTGAACAATGGGAACGGTACGTTCAGCGACATCGGGCAGCTGGCCGGCGTGGCCCGGACGGACTGGAGCTGGAGCGCGCTCATCGCCGATTACGATCTGGATGGGCGCAAGGACATCTACGTGACGAACGGCATCGCCCGGGACGTGACGTCGCAGGACTACGTCGCGTTCCTCGCGAAGGACGCGACGATGCGCGCGGCGATGCGCGGTGACCGCGTCGATTTCCTCGGCCTCGTCCGCGCGATGGACTCGACGCCCCTGCCCAACTACGCGTTTCGCAATCGGGGAGACCTGGCGTTCTCGAACGAGAGCGCCGCCTGGGGCTTGGGCGCGCCGGCCTTCTCGAGCGGTGCGGCTTACGGCGACCTGGACGGCGACGGCGCGCTCGATCTGGTCGTGAACAACGTCGACGCCGAGGCGTCCGTCTACCGCAATAACGTCCGCACTTTGTCGCCCGCGAACCACTACCTCCAGGTCCAGCTCGCCGGTGAAGGGCCGAACACGCGCGCGGTGGGCGCCGCGGTATCCCTGTGGCGGGGCGGCGCGCTCTCCTTCCAGGAGCTGCAGCCGTCGCGCGGGTTCGAGTCGAGCGTCGATTACGTCCTCACCTTCGGCGTCGGTGCGGCGGACAGCGTGGACTCAGTGCGCGTCGAATGGCCCGATGGCCGCACCAGCACCCTCCGCCACGTCGCCGCGAACCAACGCCTCACGATCCGCGAATCGGACGCGCGTTCGGCCCACGCCCCACCCCCCACACCCCACGCCTCGTTGTTCACCGACATCACCACGCAGCTCGCCCTCCCCTTCGTCCACCACGAGAATCCGTTCGTGGACTTTGACCGAGAACCCCTCATCCCCAAGCTGCTGTCGACCGAGGGGCCGTACCTCGCCGTGGCCGACGTCAACGGCGACGGGCTGGACGACATGTTCATCGGGGGCGCGAGGGATCAGCCCGGCGCGCTGCTCGTGCAGAAACAGGGCGGGCGGTTCGTCACCAGCAACGAGCGGCTGCTCGACCAGGACCGGGTATCGGAGGATCTCGGCGCCGTGTTTTTCGACGCCGATGGCGACGGCGACCCCGACCTCTACGTCGTGAGCGGCGGCAGCGAGTTTTCGACCATGGCGCCGGCGCTGCAGGACCGGCTGTATCTGAACGACGGGCACGGACGGTTCCACAAAGCCACCGGCAACCTGCCGGTCGATAACAACAGCGGCTCCCGCGTGGCGGCCGCCGATTTCGATGCCGACGGCGACGTCGATCTGTTCGTCGGCGGGCGCGTCGTGCCGTGGCGTTACGGCGCCGACCCCCGGAGCGCCCTGCTTCAGAACGACGGACATGGCCACTTCACGGACGTCACCGCACAGCTCGCGCCCGACCTGGAACGCATCGGCATGGTCACCGACGCCCTGTGGATCGACGTGGACGGCGATCGTCGTCTCGATCTTGTGGTCGTGGGTGAGTGGATGCCGGTCACGATCTTCCGGAACGCGGGGCGCGGGAAGCTCGTTCGGCTGGACACGCGAGGCTTGGAGCGGAGCAACGGCTGGTGGAACCGGATCGTGGCGGGCGATTTCACCGGCGACGGTCGGGTCGATTTCGTCGTCGGCAATCTGGGCCTCAACACACGCCTGCGCGCCACCGACCGCGAGCCCGTCACCATGTACGTGAAGGACTTCGATCGGAACGGATCGGTGGAGCAGATTCTGGCGACCTACCAGGGAGGCGTGAGTCGTCCCCTCGCGATGCGCGACGAGCTCATCGACGCCCTGCCCTACCTCAAGACCCGCTATGCCACGTACAAGTCATACGCGAGCCAGGCTGTGACCGATGTTTTCTCGAGCGCCGACCTCGCCGGCGCGATCGAGAAGCACGCGTACACCTTCGCCACGGCGCTGGCGAGGAACAATGGCGACGGATCGTTTACGCTCGTCCCGCTGCCCCGCGCGGCTCAGCTGGCGCCGGTGTACGGCATGCTCGCCGGTGACTTCGACGGGAACGGCACGCTGGACCTGCTGCTCTCGGGGAACTTCGATGGCGTGAAGCCGGAGGTCGGCCGCATGAGCGCGAGCTACGGGCTGTTGCTGCGCGGCGACGGCAAGGGGAGTTTCACGCCGGTGCGGGCGGCGGAGAGCGGTTTTCTCGTGCCCGGGCAGGCGCGTGACATCGCGCGCATCCGCACGCGGGCCGGAGCGCGCTACGTGGTGACCCGAAACAATGACCGGCCGCTCGTCTTCCGCGCGGCGTCCCGCTAAATCAGCGACCCGGCCGCTTCGTCTTGATGACAATGACCCCGTTGGCGCCGCGCATCCCGTACATCGCCGTGTCGGCCGCGTCCTTCAGCACCCTGATGGATTCGATGTCGTTCGGGTTAATCCCTGTCAAAGCCCCGCCGGGTCCCGCCTGGATCGCGATCCCGTCGACAATGTACAAGGGCTCGGTGCTGCCGCTGAAGGACGTGGCGCCGCGAATGCGCACGGCGATGCCGCCGTCCGGCGTGCGCGTGACCTCGACGCCGGGGAATCGACCTTGAAGCACCTTTTCAATGGGCTGGCCGGGGTTGCGCTGAATGTCTTCGGACGTCACGGTTGGGTCGCCCGGCGGGCTCGTGTTGCGGGCGCCGCTCGCATGGGCACACGCGGACATGAGGCCGACGACGACTCCGGAGAACAGCAGAACGCGCGCTGAGGATGAGGTCATGAAACCTCCTTTTGTCCACAATATACCGCTCCTAGCCGGACTCGCACTCCTCGCTTCGTGCAGCGGCTCGCCCTCCCCCAGAGTGCCGGCGTGGCTCGTCGAGCGGGGCCGCCAGGAAGTCGAGTTGGCCGCGCGGTCGCACGTGATCCACGACTTCCGGTTCACCGATCAGCGCGCGGCCAGCGGCATCACGTTCCAGAACCGGGTCGTCGACGACGCGGCCAAGTCGTACAAGCTGGCGCACTACGACCACGGGTCTGGAATCTGCGCCGCGGACGTCGACGCCGATGGCCTCCCCGACCTCTACTTCACCACCCAACTGGGCAGCAACGAGCTCTGGAAGAATCAGGGCAGCGGCCGGTTCGTGAACGCTACCGACTCGGCCGGGCTCGACGTACCGGACGCGATCACGGTCGGATGCTCGTTCGCCGATATCGACAACGACGGCGATCCCGATCTCTTCGTGACCACCGTGCGCCACGGGAATCGGCTCTTTGAGAACGTGGGCCATGGACGGTTTCGCGACATCACGCGCGCGGCCGGCGTGGGATACGACGGGCACTCGTCCGGGGCGGTGTTCTTCGACTACGACGGCGACGGGCTGCTCGACCTCTTCGTGACCAATGTGGGCGTGTTCACGAGCAACGAGCGCGGGCCCGCCGGCTATTATGTGGGCCTGCAAGACGCCTTCATGGGCCACCTCCACGCCGATCGCGCCGAAGCGAGCATCCTGTACCGCAATCTGGGTGGCAACCGCTTCACGGACGTTACGAGCGTGGTCGGGCTCGTGGATCGGAGCTGGAGCGGTGACGCGACGGCTCTCGACGTGAACGACGACGGGTTTCCCGACCTCTACATCGTCGACATGCAGGGGGGCGACCACCTGTGGGTCAATGAGCACGGGAAGCACTTGCGCGACGCGACTGCGCGGTACTTCCCGAAAAGCGCTTGGGGATCGATGGGCGTGAAGGCCTTCGACTTCGATGGCGACAGTCGACTCGACCTCTTCGTGACCAGCATGCACCCCGACATGTGGGTCGACGTCGCGCCCGGCGACTGGGCCGCCGAGGCGCGCAAAGGCGATACGTCGAAAGTGGCGCGCGGGATGATTCCGGAAGGCAAGGCGCGCTTCGTCTTCGGGAACGAGCTGTACGCGAACCGGGGGGACGGCCGCTTCACGGAAATCTCCGACTCCCTCGGCGTTGAGACGTATTGGCCGTGGGGCCCCAGCGTCGACGATTTCAACGCCGACGGCTGGGATGACATCTTCATCGCCGCCGGCATGAACTTCCCGTTCCGATATGCGCCCAACTCCGTCCTGCTGAACGAGGCGGGACGCCGCTTCTTGCCGAGCGAGTTCGTGGTGGGAGTCGAGCCGCGCGCGAACGGTGCGACGGAACAGAAGTGGTTCACGCTCGAGTGCCGCGGCGGCGATGCGGGTCATCCGTTGTGCGAAGCCTGTTCCAAGCCGAGTTCGGCGCACATGTGCCGAGTCGACACGTCGGGGCACCTGACGATGATGGGATCGCTGGGCTCGCGTTCTGCGGTCACACTCGACCTGGATCGCGATGGCGATCTCGACATCGTCACCAACGAGTTCAATGGGCACCCGCAGGTGCTCGTCAGCGACCTGGCGCAACGGCACCCCGAAGCAATGCATTCGCTCGAAGTGCGGCTCCGCCGGATCGGCGCGCGAGTCACCGTCTTCCTGCCCGACGGCCGCCGTATCCTCAAGGTGTTCGATGGGAAGTCGGGGTACCTCTCCCAGAGCGACTTGCCGCTCTACTTCGGCCTGGAGAGCGCCGATCACGCCGATTCGATCGAGGTGCGCTGGCCCTCCGGCCGGCGCCAGACGCTACCCGGACCCATCCTCGCCGGTCGACGACTCGATGTCGTCGAGCCCTAGCGGGCGCATCGAGTCGCCTCCATTGTCTCCCCTGTGTCTCCTCGTTCCCGCGGGCGCGCCATACTGAGCGACGTCCACTTCTGGATCCCCGTGGCCGTGCTCGCACTCGGCCTCGTGGTGCTCTGGTGGATCGCGTGAACGAGCTCGATCCCGCCCGACTACGACAACTGCAGCGCGTCGGAACACTGGCGGGCTTCGCCGCGGGCGCCTGGCTGGGCGCGGCCGAAGCGCCGACGAAACTCGTCACGCTCGGCATCTCGCCCGTCGTGATCTCGTTCATGATGGTGCTGGGCGTGTTCCTCGCGCGCTGGAGCCTCCCCGCGTTGGTGCGCGGCACCGCCGCCCTCACGGACGACGTGCGACAGGCGCCCCACCTGCTGGTCTGGGCGGCGCTCGGCGGCTGTCTCTGGGCCGTCGCCAACACGCTGACGATCTTCGCGATCAAGGACATCGGTCTCGCCATCGCGTTCCCGTTGTGGAACTCGAACAGCCTGCTCGGCATCCTCTGGGGGACGCTGCTCTTCAACGAGCTGCGCGACGCCGGACGCGCGCGCTGGTTCGCCGTACTCGGCGGCGCGCTCGTGATGTTCGCCGGCGCGACGGTGCTCGCCGTGACGTCGTCCGCGCACGCGCCGGGGGGCAATGCCGTCCGCGGCGTCGTGGCCGCGCTCACCGCCGGTGCCCTGTGGGGTACGATGTACATCCCCTATCGCAAGGCATATCTCACCGGCATGCATCCGCTCTCGTTCATCGCGTTCTTCACGATCGGCGAGCTCGGCATGATGACCGTCCTGGCGCTCACGTTCTTAGGTGGGCCGAGCCAGCTGTGGCATGAGCTCGCCGCCAGCCGGAGCATCCTCTTCTGGCTGCTCATCGCCGGTTTTGTGTGGGTGGTGGGCGACCTGTTTCAACAGTACGCGGCCAAGTACATCGGCATCAGCCGCGGCATCCCGCTCTCAAACACCAATCAGCTGTGGGGACTCCTGTGGGGGATGCTCGTGTTCGGGGAGCTGGCCGGGGGCGGCCGCGGTGCGGTGATCGCGGGCTCGCTCCTGATGGCGGCCGGCGCGGGGGCGATCGCGCTCGCTTCGGCGCCGGCTCGGGAGTATCGTCGCTGGCAGGAAGCGGGAGCTCGGGAGAGCACCCGGTACGGCGTGGATCCGGCCTATGTGGCGTCCCGAATGGCCGGTGACGACGCGGGGGCCGGGCGCACCCGCCACGGCCCCCTCGACTGGCTGCTGCTCCTGGCTGCGACGGCGATCTTCGTAGGGTCCGCCGCGGTCGCCCGCGTGCCCGCGTTGCAAATCGGTTGGGGGTGGGCCGCGGCGCTCACGCTCGCGATCTTCGGGTTCCTCGTCGCGGGCGGCGTGGCGCTTTGGCGCGCCACGCGGTTCGGGTGACGCCTAGTGGGCTCCCTTTGTCTTGATCTTGATCACACCGTTGCCACCGCGCACTCCGTACACGGCCGTGTCGGTCTCGTACTTGAGCACCGCGATGGACTCGATGTCTTCCGGATTGAGCCAGGACAACATGCCATTCGGCCCGGGCTGGACGACGACGTCGTCGACCACGTACAGGGGCTCCGAGGACATGAAGAAGGAGCGTGGGCCGCTGATGCGGATCGAGATGCCCCCCGTGGGAAGGGCGGCCACGTCCACTCCGGAGACCCGGCCCGCGAGCATCTGCGCCAAGGACTCGGCGCGCGGCGGCACGGGCTGCCCCATGTTCGCAGCCGACTGCGAGTGAGCACACGACGCGATGAGCGCGGCAGTCAGACCGACGGGAAGGATGCGAAACCGACTTGAGGTCTTTGAGGTCATGGACCCCCCTTTTGTCCGAAGAATATAGCACGCTGACCTGAACATGGAGAGCCGCATGATGAAGGCCCGCTTGTCCCTGGTACTGCTCGGCTTTGCCGCGACCGCCGCGCCGGCCCAAGTCCGCACCGCCTCCCCTGACAGCCGGAACCAGGTGACGGTCGAGCTGCGTGACGGGAAGCTCTACTACAGCGTGCAGCGCGACGGGCGCCCGCTGCTGATGCCGTCCCTGCTCGGCTTCGAATTCCGGGGCGCGCCCACATTGCGGGATGGGTTACGCATCGTCGACACCACGCGGCAGTCGGTTGACGAGACGTGGACACAGCCGTGGGGCGAAGTCGCGAAGGTGCGCGATCATCACAACGAGCTGAAGATCGGCGTCGCCGAGACCGCCGCGCCCAACCGGCAATTCACGCTGGCGGTCCGCGCCTTCAACGACGGCGTCGCCTTCCGCTACGAGTTTCCCGATCAACCGAACCTCAAAGACTTCGAGATTCAGGAGGAGCTGACCGAGTTCTCGATGACCGACGATGCGCGCGCCTGGTGGATCCCGTCGAACCGGCCGCGGCTCGACCGCTCCGAGATTCTGTACGCCTCGTCCCCCGTGAGCGTGGTCGACAGTGTGCAAACGCCGCTCACGATGGAGACACGCGACGGCAAGTCGTTCATCGTGATCCACGAGGCGAACCTCGTCGACTACGCGCGCATGAACCTGCGCGGGGGGCGGCTCGAGAATCGCACCTTCCACGCCGCGCTCGCGCCTTACGCGGATGGCGTCAAGGTGCGGGGTCGCACGCCGTTCGTGACGCCGTGGCGTACGATCCAGATCGCCGACCGGGCGACCGACCTGTCGCCGTCCGTGCTGGGGCTCAACCTCAATCCCCCGAGCGTCATCACGAACACGAGCTGGATCAAGCCGATGAAGTACGTGGGGATTTGGTGGGGCATGCACATCAACACGATGACGTGGAATTCGGGCCCGAAGCACGGCGCCACCACCGTGAACACAAAGCGCTACATCGATTTCGCCGCCGCCAACGGATTCGGCGGCGTCCTCGTCGAGGGCTGGAACGTCGGCTGGGACGGCGACTGGATCCAGAACCGTAACGCGTTCTCGTTCACGAGAGGCTACCCCGATTACGACCTGCCCGAGCTGGCCCGCTATGCGCGCGAAAAGGGCGTCAAGATCATCGTCCACAATGAGACGTCGGGCGGGATCGAGAATTACGAGCGCCAGATGGACAGCGCCTACTCGCTGTACCACTCACTCGACCTCGACGCGATCAAGTCAGGCTATGTCACCGACCTGACGAGCGCCGGCGACTCGCATCACGGGCAGGTCATGGTACGCCACTACCGGCACGTGATCGAAATGGCCAACAAGTACGGCATCATGCTCGACGTGCACGAGCCGATCCACGACACCGGCGAGCGGCGCACCTACCCCAACATGATGAGCCGCGAGGGAGCGCGCGGGCAGGAATACAACGCTTGGGGCGGCGAAGGCGGTAACCCGCCCGAGCACGAGACGATTCTCTTCTTCACGCGGCTGCTGGCCGGCCCGATGGACTTCACGCCGGGCATCTTCGACATCCTGCGACAGAACACCGGCCCGCGGCGCGAAATCTGGGAGTCGCGCGTCCGCACGACGCTCGCCAAGCAGCTCGCGCTGTACGTGGTGATCTACTCGCCGCTGCAAATGGCGGCCGACCTCCCCGAGAACTACGCGCACCAGCCGGCGTTCCAGTTCATCAAGGACGTGGCGGTCGACTGGGACACGACGCGTGTGCTCCAAGGCAAGATCGGCGACTACGTCGTGGTCGCGCGCCGCGAGCGCAACGGTCCGAGTTGGTTCATCGGTGCGATCACCGACGAAGAAGCCCGCACCTTCGACGTCCCGCTCTCCTTCCTCACGCCGGGCCGGCGCTATGTCGCCGAGATCTATGCCGACGGGCCTGGGGCCAATTGGGCCACGAACCCGCTACCGGTGACGATCTCATCGCGCCCCGTGACGTCGCTGTCGCGGCTCCACCTCGTGTTGGCGCGTGGCGGCGGCCAGGCGATTCGCATCAGACCCGCGCGCTAGATTCACGGCTATGAACCATTCACTCCCGATCGCCAGGGTCGTGAACCTGATCCCACCCGAGTCGCAGCGACTCTGGTCGGAGACCGAGGCGGAGGCGCGGGAGCGACTCCTCGCCGCCGACACCTCGACCGTTCTCGAGATCGACGGGGCTTTCGCCCTGGTCGCCCAGGACGGTGAACGGGTCGTGCTGGCGCGCAGCCTCGACCGGCCGCTGCGCTACTTCCTCGCCAAGGCCGCCGACGGCCCGGTGCTCATCGTGGCCGAGCGCATCGATGAGATCGCGGCAGAGCTGGAGCGTCGTGGCTGGGCCGGTCAGTTCCACCCGACGTACACGCGGATGGTCCCCGCGCACCATGTGACCACGTTGCGACTGATCGGGTGTCCCGATCCGAACCCCATTCACCGGCGTTTCTTCGACCCGCCGCGGGCGACGCTGCCCGCCGATCTCGACGTCATCGGCCGGCGCTACGTCGAGGCGGTGTACGACGAGCTGCGTCGCTGGCTCGCCGCTCAGGAGAAGTCGGCGCCCATCGGCGTTCCCTTTTCCGGCGGCATCGACAGCGGCGCCGCGCTGCTCTGCCTCTACCGGCTGCTCCTGAACGAAGGCCAGTCGGCCGCCCGTTTGAAGGCGTTTACTCTTTCCGTGGACGGCGGCGGGGACGATGCGCGCCAGGCGCGAGAGTTTCTGCAACGGACCAATCTCGAGATGTTGGGCGAGACGATCGACGCCAAGTCGAGCGAGCTCGATCCCCTGCGCGCCGTGGCGGTCATTGAGGATTACAAACGGCACGACGTCGAGTGTGCGGCGGTGAATCTCGCGCTGCTCGCGGGGATCCGCGCCCGCTACCCCGAGTGGCGCTTGCTGGTGGACGGCGACGGCGGAGACGAGAATCTCAAGGACTATCCGATCGAAGCGAACAGCGAGCTGACGATCCGCAGCGTCGTCAACAACCGCATGCTGTACCAGGAGGGATGGGGCGTCGATTCGATCAAGCACTCCCTGACGTATTCCGGGGGCTTGAGCCGCGGCTGCGTCCGCGGCTATGCGTGCGCCCGCGCCTACGGCTTCACCGCTTTCAGTCCCAACACCCGCCCTTCCGTGATCCGAGTCGCCGAAGGAATCCCCTTCGCGCAGCTCACCGAGGGCTCGACGGAGCGTCTGTACGCCCTCAAAGGCGAGATCATCCGGCGCGGCATCCGGGCCGTGTTGGCGATCGACATGCCTATCTATCCGAAGCGGCGGTTCCAGGACGGCGTCCCACAGACCTTTGCGCAAGACGAGGGGCGCTATCGCCGCCATTTCCACGCCCTCTACTGACGACCGCCGGATCAGGAGTCTCCGAGCCGAGAAGCCCAGTGTCGATCCCTGGCGGGCGCATGGCTCGGTAGTAGAGGAGGAGCGGAGACCGGGCGGCCAAACGGAGCGGGCTCTGACCGTCTTCCTCGCCGGCGCCGAGTGCCCGTTTACGTGCTCGTTCTGCGACCTGTGGCGCTGGACGCTCGACGGCCCGACGCCGACAGGCGCACTCCCGGCCCAGCTTCGGCAGGTCCTCGACAACCTCGATAACCTCGACAACCTCCACAGGCTGAAGCTCTACAACGCCAGCAACTTTTTCGACCACCGAGCCGTCCCGCCCGAGGATATTCCGGCGCTCGCGGATCTTGCCGGCGCCTTCGCCCGCGTCACGGTCGAATCGCACGCCAGCATGATCGGCCCCCCCGTCCTGGAGTTCGCTGGGCGCATTCCCGGCCGCCTCGAAGTCGCCATCGGCCTCGAGACCATCCACCCTGCTGCCGCGGCGCACCTCAACAAGCGCATGGATCTGTCGCGGTTCGACAGGGCTGCCGGCTTCCTCGCCGAGCACGACATCGATCTTCGCGTGTTCGTGCTGCTCGGCGCGCCCTACGTCGAACCCGAACGGGCGGTGGAGTGGGCGGTGCGTACGGCGGAGTACGCGGCGGGGCGCGGCGCGGCTGCGATTGCCCTGATCCCGGTGCGCGGCGGTAACGGCGAGCTGGAGCGGCTCGCGGCACTCGGCCACTTCACGCCGCCCACGCTGGTCCAGCTCGAGACCGCGCTCGACGCCTGCCTCGGCGGGCCGGCGGCGGTCGCGGCCGATCTCTGGGACATCGATCGACTGTCCGCGTGCGCCGACTGCCGTCCGCGCCGCGTCGAGCGTTTGCGCCGCGTGAATCTGTCGGGGCGCAGCGAGCCCGCGGTCACCTGTCCCACGTGCAGATCCGCATGAGCAAACGGTGTGCGGTCGCAATCGTGGGGAGCGGCTTCTCGGGGTCGGTGCTGGCGCGCGTGTTGGCGGTTCAGGGCCACGACGTGGTCCTGCTCGAGCGGGGCACCCATCCCCGGTTCGCGATCGGAGAGTCGACGACGCCGCTCGCAAACCTCGCGCTCGAGCGCCTGGCGCGGCGTTACGGGCTGACCGACTGTTACGATCTCGCCGCTCACGGCCGGTGGCTCGCGCGCTATCCGGAAGTGCGCCGCGGCCTGAAGCGCGGCTTCACGTTCTACCGACACTATCGCGATCAGCGCTTCGCCGACCGGGGACTCGCGTCGGAGCGTCTCCTCGTCGCGGCGAGTCCTTCCGACGACATCGCCGACACGCACTGGCTGCGCGCCGACGTGGATCATCACTTTGTGCGCGAGGCGATCGCAGCGGGGGTCGATTATCAGGACCGCGTCGAGCTGACGGATGCCCAGATCAGTGCGCGCGGCGTCAAGCTCACCGGGCGACGCAATGGCCGGGGCGCCCGCTACAACATCGATTTCGTGATCGACGCGTCCGGTCCCCCCCCCGGAGGGTTTCTCGCCCGCCAACTCTCGATTCCGTCGGGCCTGGCGCGCACACAGACTCGCTCGGCGCTGGTCTTCAGCCACTTCACAGGCGTGCGCCATATGACCGAGATCGTGCCTGGGCTGCCGCCGGGACCGTATCCCGACGACTGGGCCGCCATGCACCACGTGATCGACGGCGGATGGATGTACTCGCTGCGCTTCGATCACGGCGTGGTGAGCGCCGGCTTCGCGCTCTCGCCGCGTGGCCTCGCGGCCGCGACGAGATCACGGGCCCCCGACGCGCGCGAGCTGTGGCACACCCTGCTCGCTCGCTATCCCACGATCGGCGCGGCGTTCGACGGCGCGACTCCCGTGATGCCGTTTGGGTTCCGTTCCCGCATTCAGCACCGCCTCACGCGCGCCGCAGGATCGCGCTGGGTCCTGATGCCGCACGCATACGCCTTCGTCGACCCGCTCTTCTCGACTGGAATTGCCTGGAGTTTCCGGGCGATCGAGCGGTTGGCGCTGTGTTTCGAGGAGGGGGAAGGCGTGCCTGGCGTGAAGGCGCTGAAGCGGTATGAGCAGTTACTCAGCGCCGAGGCAGACCAGATCGACCGATTGGTCGCAGGCGCCTACGAAGCCATGGCTCATTTCAGGTTATTCGCCGCTCAAACGTTGATCTACTTCGCGGCGGTCTCCTTTGCCGAGGTGCGGCAACGATTGGTGGAGCCCGATCCCTGGAGCGGGTTCCTCGGCGTTGGTGACCCAGTGCTCGAGCCTTTGCCGCGGGAAAGCCTCCGCCGGCTGCGGCGCGGCCCTAAGCCGGAAGTCTTCGAGCGCTGGGTGGCCGAGGCGATCGCGCCCCGCAACATCGCCGGCTTTGCCGATCCGGCGGCGCACAATCTCTATCCGGTTGACCTGGACATTCTGGTGGACCGGCACGCGCTGCTCGGGCTCTCGCGCGACGAGATCATCGCTGCGCTCCCGCGCTTACGGGGCGCGCGGGGCGCGACGGATGTGCCGGGTGTTGTATTGTCGTAAGTAACCGACGTGTGCGGAGTCGGCTGGGTAAGACTCACCGGGCGCGTAGGGATAGGCTTGGATGGCGTGGAACGGCAACGGCGCCACACTATCGCCGTACGCGGTATGTAGATCTGCGTCCTTGATCCAGCCATCCGTGTACAGAAGGAACGTGCGCCGCCATCCCGGCGGAGGCGCGCCTACAGCGCCGGCGTCGAATTCGAGGGTAACCTCGTCGCCCGGGGCCATGATCACGTAGCGGTCATCAGATCCGCCCACCAGGGGCAAGACTCCCCCGAACCGCGTGAACGCCCCCTCGATCGTACGCCACGGCGATTCCTTGCTCACCTCGTTGTAGTCGAACCAGTGCGGTCCGTAGCGGCCACCGCGCCGATACATCCGAGAAAAGCCGCGGTAGTGCAGGTCGGCCGAGACCGGTGACATCGGGGTGAGACGCACCGGACTCGTTGCGGCCGTGCGAGCCACGAACGCGTGGTCCCAGTAGATCTGCAAGTTGGTACGTACGCGGACGTGATGGTCGCGCGTCGGAAACTTGCCGGCGAGGTCGACCACGATCGTCTTGTCCTTGCCCGACGGGAACCCGATGTTCGCGATGGCGCTGGTCCAACGGCCGCGAGCGTCGCGCACCTCGAGCGACGGGGGCTCGGAGCGCGCACCGCGTTGTTGGGACAGCGCGACGTTGATGCTGGCATCGCTTGGGTAGATCCACCCGCGCAAGAAGAGCAGCGTCCCGGGGTTGTCCGCCGCGTCATCCAAATCGAGGATGAGATCGTGTGGCTCGACGATCCCTTGGTATCGCGTGGGGGTCAGGTCCGACACGTAGGCATCGTCGTGGTCCCGCAGCGCCGGCAGCAGGTCGGTACCGCGCCCGTCGGTCGCCGAGAGTGGGGGCCGGCGATCGACCACCTGGTAGGGCTTGAGCTGCGGCGGACCAGCCGGTGGGAATCGCTCGTCGACGAAGACGTCGACGCTGTCGGGGTGATCGACGGCTACGAGCTTGATCTCGTCGAGATACGCCGTCTCCCACAGCTCTTCGGTGACTTGCAGGACGTAGCGGCCGTTCCGCGACACGAGCGCCTCACCGGGGATGCGCAGATACTCCTGCGACGCTCCCGCGGGCGCATACGCCTGCGAGCTGGTGCCCATGAGCCCGACAGGCATCCCCAGCGCACTCTGCCACATGACGTCCGTGATGAACCGGAACTGCTTCCCGTCCCACGTATAGAGGAAAGCGCAGGATCCCTTGAGCTGCTCCAGCTCCAGCACATCTGCATCAGTCCCGGGGAAAAAGACCGTCTGCGGCACCCCATTGGTCCACTCCACCCGCAGCACGTCGGCCTTGAGGTGTGAACCGAGTCCGAAATGTGTCAACCGCTCGGTCGCCACGCGCGTCTGGTAGATCTCCCCGGCGCGCACCTCGAGCTTCGAGCCGATGCCGAAGGCGTTGTTCTTGCCGCTCCCCGTCCCGAGCGCCGTGAGCTGCACCTCCATGCCCAGATTCGCGTTGCCGCCGTCGTTGCGAAGCAGGTGCACGCCGCCGGCATCGGCCACGAACAGGTCCTGGTCGCCGTCCCCGTCGACGTCGCTCACGGCGATCGCGACCACGGCCTTGCCCAAGGACGCCAGAAGCGCCGGAAGCAGGGTGGTGCGGTCTAGGTATCGGCCGCTGCGATCGTTGTGGAAGAGCGCCACGCCACGCTGCCCCGCCAGCACGATGTCGAGCCAGCCGTCGTTGTCGTAGTCCACGAACCGGGCCAGGCTCCCACCGCGGCCCAGTCGTTGCCCGGCCGTGAACGTCCCGTCGCCGGCGTTACGCCACAGCACTGACGAATCGGCGGACAGCACCAGCAGGTCCAAGTCGCCGTCGTTGTCGTAGTCCCCCGCGGCGACCGCGAGGGAGCCGTGACTTCCCGCTAGGCCACTGACCGCGCCGCCGTTGCGGTACAGCGAGTCGGGACCAGCCACGAACACGTCGGTGCGCCCATCTCCGTCGAAATCGGCGAACGCGGCATCATTCCCCTTGCCGCGTCCCGGCATCTCGGTGAAGGTGCCGTCGAGGTTATTCCTGTAGATCCGGTTGGCGGCCGGGCCGACGAGCAGGAGATCGAGATCGCCGTCGTGATCGACGTCCAACCAGAGCGCCTCCCGAGCGCCCCCGACGTCGCCGACGCGTGCGGCAGCCGTGACGTCCCGGAACTTCCCGGTCCCGTCGTTGCGCAGCAGATAGCCGCGACCGTCTTGACCGATCACGAACAGGTCGAGCCAGCCATCGTTGTCGAAGTCGACGAACGTCGCGTACCGGGCCGCCGCGGGAAGCGTGAGCCCAGTGTGCACCGTGACATCGGCGATGAACCCGCCGTGCACGTTGTAGAGGGACCCTGGCCCGACGAACAGATTGTCCTCGCCATCCCCGTCGTAGTCGCCCAAAGCGAGCGCCGTGGCAGCCGTGCCACCTTCGGAGAGGCCGGCGTCGCCGCTGACATCCGTGAACTGCACATCCGCCTGCCGGCCCAGGCGCAGCAGCCCACGCGCCGCGATCAGCGACTGCGGGTTGAACGCCAGAATCGGCCGGCCAACGAGTGGGCCCTCGGTCCAGGCGACGGCGCGCAGCGAAGCCTGGTACGGGGTCGTGACTTCCATGGCGCGGAGGAAGCGGTCGAGCGAACCCCGAGCCGCCGGGAGATTCCCGGCCCGCAGCTCGCGCAACGTGGCATCGAGATACGGCTTGGCTTCCTTCGGCGGCTCGGGGCGGAGGCGTCGCACCTCTTCGAGATGGCGGACGGCGCTGTCGGCCTGGTTCTGGCGCACGAGGAGATCGACGAGCTGCAAACGGACCGCGAGATTGACCGGCGCCAGAGCGAGGACCTCCCGCAACCTTGCGAGATTCTGCGGCTCGAGCTGTGCCAGCGCGTAGAGGACCTTGGCGTCTCGCGGCAGCGCCGTAAGAATCTCGCGCGCCTCGGCCTCGCGGCCGGTGAGCGCGTAGAGCTTCGCGACGATGAGCCCGACTTCCGGGTTCGCCCGATCTAGGCGCCGCGCGCGGCGCAGCTGGGCCTCGGCGTCTTGGTACCGGCCCCACCGCAGGTAGGTGAGGCCGAGGTTCGTGTAACCCGTCGGATCCTTGGGCGTCAGCGACACGACGTGTTTGAACTGCTCTTCCGCCTCGGGTAACAGACCGCGCTCCAAGTCGGTGAGCCCGATGTAGTGGGAGGTGAAGAGGGCTTGCCGGTCGATGGGCTTCGACCGGCACGCGCTCCCCATCATCACCACTGCGACCGCGAGCGAAACAGCCTTGGATGCGCTATCCTGCGGCATGATCGTCCGTTTGAGGTTCATGCGCCGCGTGCTGCTCGCGGCGTTTGTGTGCGTGGGCTGCCGGCTCGAGACCAGCGCGCCGCTCTTCGAGGTGGTCGCCCCGAGCGCGAGCGGCGTGACGTTCGCCAACACGCTGCCTGAAGACAGTGCGTTCAACATCCTGGATTATCTCTACTACTACAACGGGGGTGGCGTGGCCGTGGGAGACGTCGACGGCGACGGCCTTTCCGACCTCTACTTCACGTCGAACCTGGGGTCCGACCGGCTCTACCGCAACAAGGGCCACTTCCAGTTCGAAGACATCACGGAACGGGCCGGCGTCGCAGGTCCTCCAGGTTGGAAGAGCGGCGTCACGATGGCCGACGTGAACGGCGACGGGCACCTCGACATCTACGTCTCCGCCGTCAACTACCTCGCCATGCACGGTCGCAACGTCCTCTACATCAATAATGGAGACGGCACCTTCACCGATCGCACCAAGCAGGACGGGCTCGAGCACGAGGGCTATTCCACGCAGGCCGCGTTCTTCGACTACGACGGCGACGGCGACCTCGACATGTATCTACTCAACAGCTCGGTCCATACCGAGCGCCAGCCCAGCTCTCATCCCCAACGCACCCCCCGTCACCCCCGCGCCGGCGATCGGCTCTTTCGGAACGACGGCGGCCACTTTGTCGACGTGAGCGAGCACGCCCACATCTACGGCGGCGTGGAAGGATACGGCCTCGGCGTGGTCGCGAGCGACCTGAATGGCGATGGCTGTCTCGACCTGTACGTCGCCAACGATTTCCAGGAGAATGACTTCCTCTACTGGAACAACTGCGACGGCACGTTCACCGAAGGGATCGCCCGCGCCGCGCCACACACCAGCCAGTTCTCGATGGGGGTCGATGCCGCCGACTTCAATAACGATGGTCGAGTCGATTTGGCCGTGCTCGACATGCTGCCGGATCGCGAGGATATCCTCAAGACCTCAGCAAACGCTGACGAGCTCAACGTTTTCAATCTGAAGCTCGAGGCGGGCTACCACGCGCAGTATGCGCGCAACACGCTGCAATTGAACCGCGGTCTGGGCCGGTTCAGCGACATCGGCTATCTGGCGGGCGTCTATGCCACTGACTGGAGCTGGGCTCCCCTCTTTGCCGATCTCGATAACGACGGTCTCAAGGACCTCTTCATCACCAATGGCATCTGGCGCCGGCCCAACGACCTCGACTACATCACTTTCGTGCAAAGCCAGGCGCAGCGTGACGACAAGGTCCTCATCGACATGATGCCGCACCTCCCGCTCGCCAAGTACGCCTTCCGCAACAACGGCGATCTGACGTTCACGAACATGGCGGACGCGTGGGGGCTGGCGCACCCAGGCTTCTCGAACGGGGCGGCCTACGTCGACCTCGACAACGACGGCGCGCTCGATCTCGTCGTGAACAATGTCAACGCCCCGGCCACCATCTACCGGAACCGCGCACGCGAAATCGGCGGGAACAACTACCTGCAGGTCCAGCTCCGTGGCGCGGGCGCGAACACGGGCGGCATCGGCGCCAAGGTCATCGTGCGTGCCGGCGACCAGACGCAGCGCCTCGAGCAGATGCCGACGCGCGGCTTCGAATCCTCCGTCGATCCTCGGCTCCACTTTGGCCTCGGGTCGGCAAAAACAGTCGACTCGGTGACGGTGATCTGGCCCGACCGGCGCTTTCAGGTGAAGACCCTGGTCGCCGCCAACCAGTCGATCACGCTGTCGCAACAGGACGCCGCCGGCCGATTCAACTACACGCCCGGACGAGAGCAGCAGCCCCTGTTCACGGACGTGACGGGCACGTCCGGTGTCGAGTTCAGGCACGGGGAAAACACGTTCTACGACTTCACGCGTGAGCCCTTGATGCCGCATCTGCTGTCGACCGAGGGGCCCGCGCTCGCCGTCGGCGACGTCAACGGCGACGGCCTGGGCGACGTCTATGTCGGGGGCGCGAAATGGCAGCCGGGCCGCCTGTTTGCGCAGCAGAAGGACGGCACGTTCCGAATCGTGGGCGAACCCGCGATCGCCGCCGACAGTCTGGCAGAGGATGTAGACGCGGCGTTCTTCGATGCCGATCGTGACGGCGATTTGGATCTGTACGTCGTGAGCGGCGGCAATGAGTTCTGGGGTGACGCCGAGCCGCTGCGCGACCGGTTGTACATCAACGATGGGCACGGCGGGTTTTCACCGGCAGCGCATGCGCTCCCCGATTTCTTCCACAACGGCTCTTGCGTCGTGCCCGGCGACTTCGACGGCGACGGAGACGTCGATTTGTTTGTCGGGAGTCGCGTCGTGTCGCGACAGTACGGACGCACGCCGCGCAGTTATCTCCTTCAGAACGACGGCGCGGGCATGTTCACCGATGTCACGCTCGAGAAAGCGCCGGCGCTCGCCGAGGCCGGCATGGTCACGGCGGCCGCGTGGGTCGACAAGGATCTGATCGTCGTCGGCGAGTGGATGCCGGTGGGCGTCTTCCGGTATGAGAATGGCCGCTTTGTCGATAGAACCGCGCAGGCGGGATTGGCGCGAACGAACGGGTGGTGGAACAGCGTCACCGCGGCCGACCTGAATGGCGATGGCCGCGCAGATCTCGTGCTTGGTAACCTCGGCCTCAACTCGGGTCTCCGGGCGTCTCAAACGGAGCCGGCGCGCCTCTACGTCGGGGACTTCTTCGAGAACGGGACCCTCGAACAGGTCCTCACGTTCTACAAGCACGGCGTGAGCTATCCGCTTCCGGGGCGAGACGATCTACTGCGCGTCATGCCGCAGCTGCGCAGCAAGTATCCGACGTATGCTGCGTTCGGTGCCAGCCGCATCGAAGACATCTTCACGTCCACAGAGCGACGGCGCGCTACAGTTCTCGAAGCGCGTGACTTTGGAACGTCCATCGCGCTGAACAAAGGCGACGGCACATTCGATCTCCACGTGCTGCCAACCGAAGCGCAGTTCGCGCCCGTGTACGCGGCGTTAGCGGACGACTTCGATCGCGATGGACACACCGACCTGCTGCTCGGCGGCAATTTCTACGGCGTCACGCCCGTTCAGGGACGCTACGACGCGAGCTACGGCCTGCTGCTCTCGGGCGATGGGAAAGGCGGGTTCATGCCGGTCGATCTCGATCGGAGTGGCCTCGTGATCGAGGGACAGGTGCGCCACATGGCGCTCGTCAGGGGACCACACGGCGAGCGCTTCGTGGTCGTGGCCAGGAACGGCGACCGGTTACAAATCGTGCGGTGATCGAGCGCGAGTCGTTCGGCGTCACGCCTGAAGGACAGCGCGTCGCGGCATTCTCGCTGACCAACGCGAGCGGCATGCAGGTCCGCTTCACCGAATACGGCGGCATCATCCTCGCGATACAGGTCCCCGATCGCCGCGGCGTCCCGGCCAACGTCGTGCACGGCTTCCCCGACCTGGCCGGCTACGTCAACGACACCGATTACGTGGGCGCGGTGATCGGGCGGTACGCCAACCGGATCGCCGATGGCGCGTTCACGTTGCTGGGTCGCCGCTACGAGCTGGCACGCAACGTGGGCACCAGCCACCTGCATGGCGGCATCCGCGGCTTCAACAAGGTGGCGTGGCGCGCCGAGGATGATGGGACGCTGCGGTACGAGAGCCCGGCGGGCGAGGAAGGGTACCCGGGCGCGCTGTCGGCCCGCGTCCGCTACACCCTGACCGAGGACAATGCGCTCGAGTGCGACTTCACGGCCACCACCGATGCGCCTACGCACGTCAACTTCACGCAGCATTCCTACTTCAATCTCACCGGTCGGGACGACGCGCGCGGCATTTTGGACCACGTGCTGTCCTTGAATGCCAAACAGTTCTTGCCCGTAAACTCGCGCGTCACGCCAACGGGCGAGCTGCGCGGCGTGAAGGACACGCCGTTCGACTTCACCGTGCCCACTCCGATCGGGCTGCGGATCGACGCGAACGACGAACAGCTCCGTCTCGGCAGCGGCTACGACCACAACTGGGTGATCGATCGTACCGGGCGCACCGGGCGCCCCGAGGCGGGATTGGTTCAAGCTGCGACATTACACGATCCGGCGAGCGGCCGAACGCTGGAGGTGCTAACCACGCAGCCGGGCATCCAATTTTATTCGGGGAACGCGCTGCGCAGCCGGCGGCCCCGTTCAGCACTCGCCCTCGAGCCGCAGCACTTTCCCGACACACCCAATCAGGCGGGGTTTCCCACGACCCTGTTGTCGCCCGGTGAGACCTACCACGCACGAATCCTCTACCGTTTCACCATCGACTCTTGACGTCGCCCGTTCGGCGCTCCAGAATCGGCACCACCTAGAACCCAGTAGCCTCCAACCGTTTGACGAGGGTGCCGTATGAAACCACTCCTACAGATCGTGTCCCTGGCGGGTCTTGCCGTGTGGTGCGCGGCACCGCTCTCTGCGCAAGAAACCGGCGCGGTGCGCGGACGCATCACCGATCAGGCGACGCAGCAACCGCTCTCTGGCGTCACGATCTCCGTCGCGAATCGCAGCGCGTTGTCGCAAGGCGACGGCCGCTACCTCGTCACTGGAGTCGCGGCGGGCAGCTACACGTTGCGTGCGAGAATGATCGGGTACGGGGTGGCGGATCAGCCCGTGATGGTCGGTAGCGACACGATCGTCGTCGACGTCACGCTGACGGGGCAGGCCGTCGGGCTCTCGGCGGTGGTCGTCACTGGCTACGGAGAACAACGCAAGGGCGACATCACGGGTGCGGTGACGGCGGTGACGGACTCGGAGTTCAACACCGGCCGCGTCATCAGTCCCCAGATGCTCATCCAGAGCAAGGTGGCGGGCGTCCAGGTCGTCGACAACAACGAGCCGGGCGGGGGCCTCTCGATCAGGATTCGCGGCGCCACCTCGGTGAATGCGAGCAGCGAGCCCCTCTACGTGATCGACGGCGTGCCGCTCGGCAATGGCGCCGGCGGGGGCCTCTCCGTTCAGGGTCGCGACCCGCTCAATTTCCTGAGCCCGGGCGACGTCGAAGACATCACCGTGCTGCGCGATGCATCGGCCGCCGCCATCTACGGCTCCAACGCGGCGAACGGCGTGGTGCTCATCACCACCAAATCGGGGAAGGGACGTCACGGAGGCGGGTTCGAATACACCTCCAGTGCGTCGGCCTCCTCGGTCACCAAGGTTCCGGAGATGCTGAACGCCGCGCAATTCACCACCGCCGTGGGCACCTACGCACCCGCGCGGAGCGCGTTGCTCCTCGGTGCCAACACCGACTGGTTCAACCTCATCGGCCGCACGGCGACGGGTCAGGAACACAACGTGTCGTTCACCAACGGCACCGATGACATGGGGTACCGCCTGTCGCTCGGCTACCTGAACCAGGACGGCATCATTCGGGCGAGCTCGACGGAACGACTCTCGGTGGGCGTCAACTATCAGCAGCGCCTCTTCAGAGACCGACTGAGCGTGCGCACGTCCGTGCGGGGCTCGCGCACCCTGGATCACTTCACGCCGGGAGGCGTGCTCGGCAACGCCGCCGGGATGGCGCCGACGCAGCCGGCCATGGATCCGACCAGCTCGACGGGCTATTGGGACTGGAACACCACGAATGCGTCCCCGAGCAACCCGCTCGCCAGCATCGCGCTGGCGCGAGATCACGGCACGACGTGGCGCAGCGTGGGTAACGCGCAGGCGTCGTACGCGGTGCCGTTCCTCGCGGGGCTGACGGCCAACGTCAACCTGGGATACGACCTCGCCAAGGCCGATCGCACGACGTTCATTCCGAACAATCTCGCGGCGGAGGTGCGGCAGCGTCACGGGCTCTTCTACATCGCGAACAACACCCAGGCGAACTCCGTGCTCGAGATGTACGGGAGCTACGCGCCGGCGCGCCCGGCCGGGCCCGGCACCGTGAGTCTCACCGGCGGCTACTCGTACGCGCAGTCGCACGGCGAATTCCCCTGGCTCCAGGCGACGGACCTCGGCACCAACTTGCTCGGGGACAACGGCGTTCCGCAGGCGGCGAACATCACCAATGTCCGCGACATCGTCGACTACAAGCTCATTTCGTTGTTTGGGCGGGCGAACTACAACATCTCCGACAAGTACCTCGCCGCGGTCAGCCTGCGGCATGACGGTTCGTCCCGCTTCGGCCCGGGCAATCAGTGGGGCACGTTCCCGTCGGTGGCGCTGGCCTGGCGCGTCTCCGGTGAGGACTTCATGCGCGGGAAGCTGGGACTGTCGGACCTGAAACTGCGCGCCTCATGGGCGCGGACCGGCAACCAGGCCTTTGGCGACTACCTGCAGTACGCGACCTACACGTACAGCGACGCGCAGTCGCAGGTGTGGTTCGGCGATCGGTTCGTGACGACGATCCGTCCCAGCGCGGTGGACACGGCCATCCATTGGGAGAAGACCAGCTCGTACAACGTGGGCGTCGACTTTGGCTTCAGCAACCAGCGCTATTACGGCACGTTTGACTGGTATACGAAAAACACCAACGACCTGATCTTCACGGTTCCGGTGTGCGCGCAATGCAACCTGTCGAACTTTGTCACCACCAACATCGGCAGCATGAAGAACCATGGCTTCGAGCTGAGCCTGAATGCGCGTCTGATCGAGCGGCGTCCGAGCGGACTCTCCTGGACCGCCTCGTTGACCGCGAGCCACAACACGAACGCATTGGTCAGCATCAACCCAAACAAGAGCGTATCGAGGATCCTGCGGGGCAACATCTCGGGCGGTGTCGGCAACTTAATCCAGGTGCTTCAGCCTGGTGTACCGATCAACTCGTTCTTCGTCCTCGAGCAGCGGTACGATGCGAGCGGGAAACCCATTTACGACAACGCCACGCCGACCAACATGTACGTCGACCGGAACGGCGACGGTCGCATCAATGACTCCGACCGCCGTCCCTTCCACGATCCGGCGCCGAAATGGATCCTCGGGCACTCCTCGTACTTCACCGCCGGGCGGCTCGACGCCAGCTTCACGGTCCGGGCCCACCTCGGGAACTACGTTTACAACAACGTGGCATCCTCGAACGGTGCTTATCAGAACCTCACGGGCTCAGGCATGCCGAGTAACCTGCATGCCTCGGTGCTCGAAACCGGGTTCGTCGTGCCTCAGTACTACTCGGACTTTTTCGTCGAGAACGCGTCGTTCCTGCGAGTGGATAACATCAGCATTGGATACAACTTCAGCTATCGGGGGCAGCCGTTCCGGGTGTACGGAACGGTCCAGAACGCGTTCACGATCACGCAATACAGCGGCGTAGATCCGACGTCGGGCCTGAACGGCATCGACAACAACATCTATCCGCGCTCGCGCACCATCACCACCGGCCTGAACGTCCGGTTCTAAGGGAGACATGGACATGAACCGCACTACCAAGGCAGTGAGCGTCGCCGCCGCGTTGATGTGCCTGGCCGGGACCGGCTGCATGGATCCGACGGTGTCCCCGAAGAGCACGGTCACGAGCGCCAACATCTTCAACGACCCCAACTCGTACCGGGCGTTCATCGCCAAGATCTACGGCGGCTTGATCGTCACGGGACAACGCGGCCCCGATGGGAATCCAGACATCGGCGGCATCGACGAAGGGTTCGGCGAATACCTGCGGCTGTATTGGTACCTGCAGGAGATGCCGACCGACGAAGCGGTGATCGGCTGGAACGATCCCGGTCTTCGTGACCTGAATGTAGGAGGCTGGGGACCGAGCAACGAAATGGTCAACGCGATGTACTATCGCGTCTTCTACCAGATCATGCTCGTCAACGAGTTCCTGCGTCAGAGCACCGATGCGAAACTCGACGCGCGGGGCCAGAACGACCCGACCCTCCGGACCAACGTGCACTTCTATCGTGCCGAGGCGCGGTTCCTGCGTGCGTTGAGCTATTGGCACGGCATCGATCTCTTCGGAGCCATCCCGCTCGTGACCGAGGCCGACCCGCTCGGCGTGCCCCCGAAGCAGGTCAGCCGCGACAGCGTCTACCGCTTTGCCGTGAGCGAGCTCAACGCGGTCGTGGGTCAGCTGCCGCCCCCGGGTGCGTCGACGTACGGGCGCGCCACGCCGGCCGCGGCGCACATGCTGCTGGCCAAGCTGTATCTGAACGCGGGCGTCTACACCGGCACGCCGAACTACACCGGCGCCGTCACCGAGGCCGCGGCGGTGATCGCCGCGGGCTACAGCCTCGACACGAGCTTCGTCCACAATTTCCAGGCTGACAACAACTCCTCGCCCGAGTTGATCTTCGTCGCGGCGCAGGACGGCGGGGGCACGCAGACGTGGGGTGGGATGACGTTCCTGATCCACGCCGGCTGCGGTGGCAGCATGTCCGCCGGCACGTATGGCGTCGACTACTGTTGGGGCGGCTACCGCATGAAGCAGCAGATCTACCGCCTCTTCGGCGCTGGGGACGGCCGCGCCGCGTTCTTCTGGACGACGGGCCAGACCGACTCGGTGATCGACATCGGAACCTTCGGCAACGGGATCGCCGCGCCCAAGTTCACCAACAAGCGGTCAAACGGCTTGAACGGCGCGCAAATGGGGATGGTCGACACCGACTTCCCGATCTTCCGGCTCGCCGACGCGTATCTGATCTATGTGGAAGCCAACATCCGCGGCGGCGGCGGCAGCGCCGCAACCGCGCTGGGCTACCTCAATGCGATCCGAGAGCGTGCCTACGGGGACACGACCGCCGACTTCGCCGCACTGCCTCCGGTGGATACGGTGTTGGCCGAGCGTGGGCGGGAGTTGATGTTCGAGGCCGGGCGGCGTACCGACCTGGTGCGGTTCGGTCTGTTCTCGACGGGCACGTACGTCTGGGCGTGGAAGAACGGCGTCCCCGGCGGCGCCGCATTAGGCACGGGCCGTGACCTGTATCCGCTGCCGGCGAACGAGCTGATCGCAAACCCAAACCTGCAGCAGAATCCGGGCTACTGAACGCAAAGAGACTCTGGCTGATTGTCGCCCTGGTGGGAGCGGCCTGTAAGGACCCGCTCCCACCCCTGGGCCGGCCAACCCTGCCCCAGACCTACCGGCCCAGCGGTCACATGGCCGCGGGCGACGCCTTCGTCCACCTGTTCGAGTGGAAGTGGACCGACATCGCCACCGAGTGCGAAACCGTGCTCGGCCCCGCCGGCTTCAAGGCCGTCCAGGTGTCGCCCCCCGAAGAGCACTCGATCGTGCCCAGCCACGACTGGAGCGAGCGCTACCAGCCGGTGAGCTACAGCGTGGCCCACAGCCGCTCGGGAACGGGAGCCGAATTCGCCGACATGGTGACCCGGTGTCAGGCGGTGGGCGTGGGCATCATCGTCGATGCCGTCATCAATCACATGACCAACTACCCGAGCCCCGGCGTGGGCTCGAACGGCACCGCATACTCGAAGTACAGCTATCCGGGGCTGTACACCTCGGGCGACTTCCACACGCCCTGTGCGCTGAACAACTACCAGAGCGCGGCCAATGTGCAGGACTGCGAGCTGTTGTCGCTGCCTGACTTGAACACCGGGGTCGCGTCGGTGCGGGGAAAGATCGCCGGCTATCTGATCGCGCTCGCGCGAATGGGCGTGGCGGGGTTCCGCATCGACGCCGCGAAGCACATCCAGCAGGTGGAGCTGGACAAGATCCTCGCGATCGTGGATTCGACGACCATCGCCGAGGGGCGGGCGCTTCCCTACTGGTTCCTCGAGGTGATCGGCGGGGCGGGTGAAGCGTTGTCGCCGCACGATTACTTCGGCGAGGCGTATGCGTCGGGGGGCGCCGCCGACATCACCGAATTCACGTTCGTCGGTGTCGGCGACAAGTTCCGCGACATCGGCGGGCAGCACATCTCGCAGCTCAATCCCAATGGTACGCAGGGAAACCAGTTCTCCGAGGCGGCGTGGGGCATCATGCCTTCCAACAAGGCCGTCGTGTTTCTACAGAACCACGACACCCAGCACCAATGCGGGCTCAGTTATCGCGACGGCAACGTCTTCCGCATCGCGAACGTATGGATGTTGGCGCAGCCGTACGGTTATCCGTCGATCCTCTCGAGCTACGCCTTCGACTGCCCCGCGGGGAATGCAATGGGCCCTCCCTCAGACGCCAGTGGCTGGACGACCGCCGTGACGTGCGCGTCGAGCCTCGAGACCGCCACGATCGGCCAGTGGGTGTGCGAGCACCGCGACCCGTCGATCCTCAACATGGTCGCCTTCCGCAAGGTCGTGGCCGGGACCGATGTGAACCACTGGTGGGACGACGACGCCAACGCGATCGCGTTCACGCGCGGTGACAAGGGCTTCGTGGCGATTAACGGGGCCGCTGCTCCGTTGGCGGTCATCGTCACCACCGGCATGGCGCCGGGCAACTACACCAACGCCATCGCTGGTGACACGGTCGTCGTGGACTCGATCGGTAGGGTCCAGGTCACCCTCGCGGCGAAATCCGCCTTGGCCATCGACGCGGCGACTAAGCTTCCGTGAGTGCCGCAGCGGGCGCGGGGCCCGAGTCGACGAGTTGCTTCCTCAGCGGGTCCACCCGGAGATTCAGCCCTTCGAGCGAGTGCGCACCCAGCAACACCAGGTCCCCCGGCTCACCGAAGACCACTTCGTCAATCGTCGGGATGCCAATGACCCGCAAGGCCACTCCACCCGTCCATCTCGCGAGGACTGTGCCGTCGGCTTGGCGGAAGCGCCACACCTTCACGCGCTCGATACCCAGCGATTCCAGCACAGACGCTGGGAACCACGAGAACTCGGCTCCCGTGTCGACCAGGACGGAGTCCAGCACCCGCCGGTCGGCGGGACGCGCAGGGTTCGCGATCTCTACAGGAACACGGAACGTGCCCATATCGTCGCCCATACTACCTCCTTGTGCCGTGCCGAGTAGTACCATGTCGACGCGGTGCGTGTCAATCCTGCGCAAGATCGTGTGCGCCGCGCTCATCGCCGCGCCGGCGTCGGCGCAGACCACCCTCCACCTCACGGTCCCGTCGAACACTCCGGGCACCGCGACTGTGTTCGTGGCAGGCTCGTTCAATCAATGGAATCCCGCCGCGCCTGAATACCGGCTAGCGGCCGAGAGTCCCGGGCACTACGCGATCACGCTCCCGAACGCAACGCCCGGGGTAATCGAGTTCAAGTTCACGCTGGGATCGTGGGACCTGGTGGAGGTGGACGGCGGCGGCGCCGATGTCGCGAACCGCAGCTTCACGGTGCCGGCGAGCGGCGTCGCGTCGTACGAAGGCTCGGTGCCTCGCTGGCGCGATGGCACTCCGCGACCGACTCGACCCGCCAGCGCTACGGCATCGGTCTCGATCGTGAGCGACAGCTTCGCGATCCCGCAGCTCGGTCGCACTCGACGCGTGTGGGTCTATTTGCCGCCTGGGTACACCTCCTCGGAGCGGCGCTATCCCGTCCTCTACATGCACGACGGACAGAACGTGTTCGACGGCCGCACGAGCTTCGCAGGCGAATGGGGCGTCGATGAGACGCTCGACAGTCTCCACGCGCTCGGACAGGGAGACGTGATCGTCGTCGCCGTCGATCACGGCGAGCAAAAACGCTTCGACGAATACTCTCCCTGGATCAATGCGCGCTACGGCGGCGGCCAGGGCGACGACTACGCCCGATTCCTGACGCAGACGCTCAAGCCGTACGTCGACCGGCACTACCGCACCCTCCCCGATCGCCTGCACACCGGTGTCGCCGGCTCGAGCCTGGGCGGCCTCATCTCGCTGTACGCCGCGCTCAAGTATCCCGATGTCTTCGGGCGCGCCGGCATCTTCTCGCCGGCCTTCTGGGTCGCGCCCGAGATCTACGCGCTGGCGCGGCGCGCGCACCCGCGTCCCCCCCCCGGAACACGCATCTACATCGTGACGGGCGGACAGGAGGGCGACACACCCGAGGTCTTCGCCCGCGACCACCAGCGCATGATCGACACCCTCGTGGCCGCCGGATTCACCGTCGGCCGCGACGTCCAAGGGGCCCTCCGCCCCGACGGCAAGCACGCCGAGTGGTTCTGGCGCCGCGAGTTTCCCGCGGCGTACGAGTGGCTGTTCGATCAGGAGCCGCCGGCATGGACGCGCGGCGGCGTGTGCTACGAGATCTTCGTACGCTCGTTCTACGACTCCAACGGCGACGGTATCGGGGACTTGAACGGCCTGATTCAGAAGCTCGACTACGTCAAAGGCCTCGGCGCTACCTGCATCTGGCTGATGCCGATCGCGGCGTCGCCCAGCTACCACGGCTACGACGTGAGCGACTACTACCGCGTCGAACCGGCCTACGGCACCAACGACGACTTCAAGCGCCTGATGGTCGAAGCGCACCGCCGCGGCATCGCGGTGCTCGTGGACATGGTCCTGAATCACGCCTCGAGCGAGCATCCTTCGTTCCAGGCCGCGCTGCGCGACACGACGTCGCCCTACCGCTCGTGGTATCGCTTCTCGCCCACGTCGCTCGGCAAGGGACCGTGGGGCACGGAGGCGTGGCGTAAGTCGCCGGTGCGGGATGAGTACTACTACGGCGTCTTCTGGTCGGGCATGCCCGATCTCAACTACGAGACGCAGGCCGTGCGCGACGAAGCAAAGAAAATCGCGACCTTTTGGCTGCGCGACATGGATGTCGACGGGTTCCGCCTCGACGCGATCCCCTACCTGCTCGAGGAGGGAACCTGCCTCCAAGGGTGCCCCGGCACCCACGCGTTCCTGCGGGAGTACGCCGCCCACGTCCGCTCCGTGAAGCCCGATGCGTACACGGTCGGTGAAGTCTGGGGCAACATCAATTCCGTGATGCCGTACTACCCGGATCAGCTGACGTCGTACTTCGGGTTCGAGCTGGCCGACTCGCTCATCGCGGCGGTCCGGACAGAGAGGGCAGCGGGGCTGCTCGCGGGGTTCATGCGGCTGCAAGACACGCTGCCTCCGTACCGCTGGTCGCCATTCTTGAGCAACCACGACGGCACGCGCTCATTCAACCTGCTCGGCAAGGACATGGCTCGCGCGAAGTTGGCGGCGACGCTCCTGCTCACGCTCCCCGGCCTGCCATTCGTCTACTATGGCGAGGAGATCGGCATGACGGGGAACAAGCCCGATCCGCGGTTGCGCACGCCGATGCAGTGGACCGCGCGCCCGGGATTGGGGTTCACGTCCGGCACCGCCTGGTCGAGCGCACAACCCGACTCCCTCACGACGACCGTCGCGGCGCAGGATACCAGCCCCGGGTCGCTCCTGAATCTCTATCGCCGGCTCATCCACCTGCGCCGATCGAACGACGCGCTCGCGGTGGGGACGCTCGTGCCCCTCTCGGCCACCAGTCCGCAGGTGGTCACCTACCTGCGCCGCACCGGGGACGGCAAACACGCTGTCCTCGTCGTGGCGAACCTCGGCGCGACCGCGGTGTCACGCCTCGCGGTCAGCTCGCCCGACAGCGTGTTGACGCCGGGAAGGTATCTGACACAAAACCTGCTGCGGGGGTCGCGCGGTACTGCCCTGCGGGTGAGCCCCGACGGGCGGATTCGCGGCTACCTGCTCGGGAGCATCGGTCCCCGTCAGAGCCTGGTCCTCGAGCTGCAGCGATGATCCTCGCCGCCCTGCTCGCGCTCCAAGCGCAGTCCGTCTACTTGGGCAAAGACGGCGTGGTTCGCTGGACCAGCAACCGGCAGGAAGTCACCCTCTTCGGCGCGAACTACGTGCTGCCCACCGCCTCCGATTATCGCGCCGCCGGCTATCTCCATCTCGATCGCAAGAAGATGATCGACGAAGACATGGCCCAGTTCGCGCGCATGGGCTGGGACGGGCTACGGCTGACCTTCTGGGGCGACTGGGAGGCGTCGGACAGCGCCGGCAATCTGATCGACAACGATCATCTCGATTTACAAGATTACCTGATCGCGCGCGCCCGCGAGCGCGGGATCTACATGCTGTTCAGTCCGATCCAGCTTTATGGGTCGAATTGGCCCGACGCGTTACAGGATACGCCACCCGGCTTCGGCCGGCGCTTTGGCAAGGGCAAGATGGGCACCGACTCGGCCGCGATCGCGGCGCAGGTGAACTACCTGAAGCAGATCCTGAATCACGTCAATCGTTACACCCACGTCGCGCTCAAGGACGAGCCGGCGATTCTCTTCATCGAGCTCGTGAACGAGCCGTGGCATCACCCTGAAGATCTCCCGGGCTCGATCCGCTACATCAACGCGCTCACCGATGCGGTGCGCAGCACCGGGTGCACCAAGCTCATCTTCTACAACGTGAGTCAGGATTTCCGGATCGGCGACGCGATCCGGCGCAGCAAGGCGCAGGGCGTGACCTTCGGCTGGTATCCCACCGGCCTGAACTCCGGCCACGAGCTCACAGGCAATTATCTCCGTTCCGTCGACAGCTTCCCGGCGATGGGCGGCGAGATCGCGCGGCTGCCGCGCATCGTCTACGAGTTCGACAGCCCCGACCTGCGCACCGGCACGATGTATCCGGCGATGGCGCGTACGCTGCGTTCGGTCGGGGCCCAGGCTGCCCTCATGTTCGCCTACGACATGCAGGGGACCGCATCGCGTAATCTCGGCTGGCAGACGCACTACCTGAGCCTCGTCTACACGCCCCGCAAGGCGATGAGCGCCATCATCGCCGCCGAGGCGATGCGTCGCCTCCCGCGCCTGCGCTCGTATGGCGCGTATCCGCAGAACACCAGATTCGGCGACTTCCGCGTGTCCGCGGACTCGAACCTCGGCGAGCTCGTCGCGCGCGACGCGTTCTTGTACGCGGGATCGACGTCGTCGCGGCCCCCCGACGCTGGGGCGCTGCGACGCATCGCCGGCTACGGTTCGTCCTCCACCGTGATGTACGAGGGAGAGGGGATCTACTTCCTCGACAAGGTCCGCCTCGGCCTCTGGCGTCTCGAGGTGTACCCCGATGCAGTCCCCGTGCGCGATCCGTTCGAGCCGCCCAACCCAGGCAAGATCGTGACGCGCGCGATCAGCCGTGCCCGGCCCATGACGCTCGCGCTGCCGGACCTGGGCGCGTCGTTCAGTGTGCAGCCGATCACCGCCGGCAACGCGGGGCCCTCGCGGGCGGTGGCTGGCCGGTTCACGGTCACTCCGGGCGTCTACGTCTTGAGCAACGCGGGACCAGTGGACGTTGCGAACATATCACGTGAGTACCACGCGCCTCCGCCCGACACGCTGCCGCCTTCCGTCCAATCACTCGCTGCGCCGGAGCTCCTCGTGGGACGCGACGCCGAGCTGCGGGCTCGCGTGGTCGATCAGGCGCCCCCCGATTCGGTCACCCTCTTCATCCGGCCAACGGCCGGCGGATTCTATCGTGCCTTCGCGATGCGGCCCGCGGGCGCGTACGAGTACTCCGCCTCGGTGCCGGCGGCCGCGCTGCGGGAGGGTCCGCACGAGTTTGTCGTCACGGTGTTCCACGACGACTCGGGCGTCACCTTCCCGGATGGAGTGCGGGCCAGGCCCACGGATTGGGACTTCTACGGTCGCGCATCGTTCAAGGTCGATCTGGTCGACCCGCGCACTCCGCTGCGGCTCTTCACGCCGCGCACCGACGCGCCGCGCCTCGCCTTCACGCGCATCGGCGACGCGGGACGACGCGGGCTGTTCCGCGTGGGGTTGTCCCCGGTCACGGGTCAACCCGTCTTCCATCTGGAGCTCCCCGTCGACGCGAGCGGTTGGAGCCCGCCGGACTACACAGCATCGCTCGTGATCGAAGACCGGATCCGGGCTCGCCACGAGCCAATCGCCGGGGCCAATGGCGTGCGCCTCCGCTTACGCGGCCTCGGTGTCCGTCAGGTACTTCACGTATCACTGATGGAAGACGACGGCACGACGTGGACGGCGGCGCTGCCCGTCGACAGCACCTGGACCGAGCAGACCCTGCCCCTCGCGGCGTTCACCGCGGGTCGAGGCGTGCTGCTGCCGCAGGGATTCCCCTCGGACTGGAGCTACTGGGTGGGACCGGCGGCGGGACGGGGCGGGGCCAACGATCGGCCACGCCTCAACCGCATAGAGCGCTTGCAGTTGTCGCTGCGGCGCGAGGAGGGTGTGACGGTGAAGGCGGGGAGTTACGGTGTAGAGGTCGAGTGGCTCGCGCTGACCTTCGACCGGCGTTGAGCCCTGATCGCAAATCCCAGCATCACCAACCCGAACACGAGCAACACCAGCCCCCACCACAGATTGATGTTGATGCCGAGCGACCGGGCGTAGATCGCCGGGTCGGCCGCGAAGCCGTACAGCGTCAACATCACGCCGAAGATCGAGAACATCAGTCCAATCGGCAGCCGCAGGTCGAGTTTCATCGCGTGCTCACCAGAAGATCACGTTGAGGACGATCGTGAGCCCGAGCACGAGCACGGCGAGGGTGGCGGGTCGCTTGTACCACACGATCTCGTGGTCGGTCAGGCGCGGCGTCAGCGCGTAGACCAAGCCCTTCAGCTCGTCGTCCGACTTGTTGCGCTTCGTCGCGAGCGAAATCGCAATCGTCGCGACGAAACAGGCGCTCCAGGCGAAAATGGCGGTCCAGAAGTTCTGCGCCATCTCGCTCGGGTAGGTGTGCAGCACCGTCCCGAAGAATGCGCCTTTCAGGCCCGGCGTCGCGCCGTGAGGCAGAACCAGGCCGTGGTGCATTGCGGCCGCGGCAGTCCCGATCAACAGGCCGTAGAACGCGCCGTGCCCCGTGGTGCGGCGCCAGAACATCCCCAGCAGGAACGTCGCGAAGAGCGGTGCGTTCACGAACGCGAACACGAGCTGCAGCATGTCCAGGATATTGTTGAACCGCGTGGCGGCGTACGCCGCGACCACGCTGAGCAGGATCCCGAACACCGTCGCCACCTGCCCCATCCGCAGGTAGTGCTGATCGGACTGTCCCGGCCGGATGTGCGATTGATAGATGTCGTACGTCCACACCGCGTTGAACGCGGTGACGTTGCCCGCCATCCCTGACATGAACGACGCCATCAGCGCGGTCAGTCCGAGCCCCAGCAGTCCTGATGGCAGGTAATGGGCCAGCATTACCGGCACCGCCAGATTGTAGTTCGGTGTCCCGTCGCTCTCGACGGGCAGCAGTCCTCCGCCGGTGCCATGCATCGCGATCGCGATCATGCCCGGAAGAATCACGAGCGCGGGGAAGAGCATCTTCGGGATCGCGGCGAGGAGTGGCGTGCGGCGCGCCGCCGTCATCGAATCCGCGGCCATGGCCCGCTGCACGACGAGGAAGTCCGTGCACCAATAGCCGAACGACAACACGAACCCCAGGCCCATCACCAAGCCGAACCACTCCACGCCCATGGGATTGGCGCTCGCGGAGTCGAGATGCCGCCACGAGCTGGACCAGGCGCCCGGCGCGTAGCCGGCGTTCGTGGCGACGGCGCCGAGCTTCGCGGTGAGCCCGTCCCAGCCGCCAACATCCTTTAGACCCAGCAGCACGAGCGGCAGGAAGCCCATCACAATCAAGAAGAACTGCAGCACTTCATTATAGATCGCGGAGGTCAGGCCACCCAGGAAGATGTACGCCAGCACGATGGCGGCCGAGAGAATGACGCTCGTGTGAAAGCTCCAGCCGAGGATGAGCTCGAGCAGCTTGGCGAGCGCGTACATCGAGATGCCGGACGAGAACACAGTCATCACGGCGAACGTGATGGCGTTGAAGCCCCGGGTCTTCTCGTCGAAGCGAAGCTTTAAGTATTCGGGGACCGAGCGGGCGCGTGAGCCGTAGTAGAACGGCATCATGAAGATGCCGACGAAGACCATGGCGGGAATTGCGCCGAGCCAGTAGAAGTGGCTCGTCATCATGCCGTACTTGGCGCCTGAGGCGCCCATCCCGATCACTTCTTGCGCGCCGAGATTCGCCGAGATGAACGCCAGGCCGGCGATCCACGCCGGGATGGAGCGTCCCGAGAGGAAGAAGTCGTCGCTGCTCTTGACGAATCGCCGCAGCGCCCAGCCGATGCCGAGCACAAACGCGAAGTACACGCCCAGGATCGCGTAGTCGATGGCGCCGAGATGGATTTGTTGCACGGGTTAGAGCAGGTACCCCCGTTTCATTAGTGACCGGGCCGACGCCGCATAGCCGCCGGCATCGGGCTGATGGAACTGCAGGGAGTCGGCCATGCGGTCGTACACGTTGAACAACACGCAGGCGTGAATCGCGTCCTCTATCGCGGCGTCGCTGACGCCCGCGGCCCGGAGCGGCGCCACATCGGCGGGACCCACCTCAGCCGGCTTGAGCGTGAGCTTCTCCAGGAAGCCGAGCGTAGCGCGTAGCTTCGCGTCGATCGGCGCCGTGCGCCAGTCGGTCAGCACCGCCTCGACCACCTTGTCATTCTTCAACGCCAGCGACGCGACCGCGCCGTGAGCCTTCGTTCAGAAGACGCATTGGTTGAGCCGGGACGTGAACGCGGCGAACACCTCCCGCTCCCCGACGCTCCACTCCGACGGCCCGCGCATCACCGCCTGAGTCCAGTCGCACATGGGCCGGCCCCAGAATTCGGGCCGATACATGAGTGTCTTCACGATGTCCGGGACTCGGCGCATGCCCACCAGGCGAATCAGGGTGAGCTTGAGCTTCTCCGGGAGGCGATGACCGTGCTCGACCGCGCGGATCCGCATCAGGCTGGTTCCTCGCCCCGCAGCGCCGCCATGCCACGCTCCAAGCGCCCCAGCGCAGCGCCCAGAGCCGCGGCCGCCGTCACCTCGAACATGACGTCGTCAGAGTTGCCGGCCTGCTGCAGCCCGGTGACATCCGCATCGGTCACCTTGTAAGCGTGCTGGGCGATCTTGTCCACGTAGTTGCCGAACGGCGCCGGAGCCGGCGCCCCACTGCGCAGGCTCGCGAGGCGCGCCGCGCGTGCCATCACGGCTTTGCGCAACTCGCTGGGTGTCTTCCCTGGGCCCGTGACCACAGCGTCGGTGACAGCCTGCACGAATGCCTCGTGTCGCATGCCTCTAATGTATCACCTCAAAAACGGCCTCCAGACCCTCGCTGGAGTTGGGTCCGACGAATACGCGGAAGGTGCCCGGTTCGACGACGGGCTTCATGTCCAGGCCATAGAACGCGAGATCCTGCACGGCCAGATGCAACTCGACCCTGCGGGATTCGCCGGGCTTGAGCGTCACCCGGAGGAACCCCTTTAGCTCGCGCACCGGTCGAGCCACGCTCGCCACCTCGTCCCGCACATACAACTGCACGACTTCCGTTCCCTCGCGTGGCCCGGTGTTCGCCACGGTTACAAGGACGCTGAGCGTGTCGTTCGGGCCGCCACGGGGCGGCCCCGCTTGCAGGTCGCGCGAGCCGATGGTCGTGTGGAAGAGAATCTTCAGGTCGCGATACGCGAACGTCGTGTACGACAGGCCATAGCCGAACGGGTAGCGGGGCGTGACCGGCACGTCGATGTACTTGGACGTGAACTTGTCCGCCGCGGGCGGGCGTCCCGTGTTGCGGTGATTGTAGTAAATCGGGATCTGTCCGACGGCTCGCGGGAACGAGACCGTGAGTCGACCACTTGGGTTCACGTCGCCGAACAGGACCTCGGCGGTCGCGTTCCCGGCCTCGACACCCAAGAACCAAGTCTCGACGATCGCCGGCACGTGCTCGGCGGCCCACTCGAGCACCAGCGGGCGACCATTCATGAGAACTAGTACGACCGGCGTCCCCGTCGCCGACACCGCTTCGAGTAGCTGCTGCTGCACGCCCGGGAGGCCGAGCGACGCGCGACTCGCGGCTTCGCCGCTCATGTCGTGACGCTCGCCCAAGACGAGGATGGCGACCTTGGCGCGACGCGCCGCAGCCACGGCATCCGCGAAACCCGTCGTGGAAGAATCATCGATGGCCGCGCCCTGCGCGTACAAGACCTGAGTTCCTGACGGCACGCGGCTCTTAATCCCCGCCAAGACCGTCACCACATCCTCCGGCTTGCCCTCAGTATGCCAGGGACCGAGTGCGTCGAGGCGGTTATCGGCCAAAGGACCGATCACCGCGATGACAGGTGCCGCCTTGTCAATGGGAAGTAGCGCTCCCTCGTTTCTGAGCAGCACGATCGACTCACGGGCGGCGCGGCGCGCGAGGGCGCGTATTTCGACGGGGTTGGGCGCGACGGGCTTTAGCGCCGCTACGCGCGCCTTGGCGCGCAGCACCCGTCGCACCGCCTCGTCGACGACCGCCATGGGAATACGACCGCCCTGCACCAATGGGGCGAGCGTTTCCACGTAAATGCTGCTCTGCATGTCCATATCCACGCCGGCGGTGAGCGCGCGCTGTCCCGCCTCGGCGCGCGAGCCCGCCACGCCGTGCGGGATCAGCTCGGCGACCGACGTCCAGTCGCTCACCACCATGCCGTTGAACTTCCACTCGCGCCGCAGCACCGTATCCGTAAGCCACGCGTTCCCGGAGGCTGGCACGCCGCCGATGTCGTTGAACGCCGACATGAGCGTGGCGACGCCGGCGTCCACGGCGGCCTTGAACGGCGGCAGGTACACCTCGCGCACGGTGCGCTCCGAGATATCGGCCGTGTTGTAGTCGCGGCCAGCCTCGGCGGTGCCGTAGGCCGCGAAGTGCTTCGCTGTCGCAAGGATCGATTCCTGGAAGCCACGCACGCGGGCCGCGGCAAGCAGCGAGCCGAGGTAGGGATCTTCACCCGAGCCCTCGGCGATGCGGCCCCAACGCGCGTCGTGTGCGATATCGACCATCGGCGCGTAGGTCCAGTTGATCCCGGCGGCGGCGGCTTCGCGCCCAGCGGCGCGCGCGGTGGCCTCCGCGAGGTCCGGATCGAACGCGCCCGCCTCGGCGAGCGGGATCGGGAACGTCGTGCGGAAGCCGTGAATCACGTCGAGCCCGAAGAGGAGCGGAATCTTGAGGCGCGACTCGGTGGTGGCCACGCGGTTGGCCGCTTGCGTGTTCTCGGTCCCGATCACGTTGAACAACCCGCCGAGCAGGCCGCGACGCGCCAGGTCGAGCTGCTGCGGCGATGCTTTGCCGCCCGCCGAGAGCAGATTCAGCTGGCCGAGTTTTTCTTCCAGCGTCATGCGGGCGAGGAGCGAGTCGGGGTTCTGCGCGACGGCCGTGGCGAGGGGCAGACACACGAGGAGTGCGGTGAGCAGCGTGCAGCGCGGGCGCGGCATTTGATGAGCCTCCCATTGTGAAACCCTAGCGGCCCCGTGGGACGGCGCACATGTTATGCGGCCGAACCCCTACCAGATACAGGCGCCCATGAATCTACGACAGGTTTTCTCGGTTGGCGTGATCGCCCTTACGTTCGCCGGGTCTGCACGCGCGCAGACGACTACCGGCACGGTGCAAGGCTACATCCGAGACGAACAGGGCGCGCCGATTGCGGAAGCACAAATTGTCGCGCGCGACATTCGCAACGGCCAAGAAACAACAATAAACAGCCAACGGAACGGCTTCTACATCCTCGCCGGCCTGACGCCCAGCACGTATGACATCACCGTGCGGCGCATTGGCTCAGCGCCTCAGGGTCGTCGCCTGGATGTTCAGATTGGGCAATCACTGTCGCTCGATTTCAGGTTGACGCAGTCAGCCGTCCAACTCACCGAGATTCAGGTCGTGACGACACCGGTGGTGGAGATGCGCACGTCGGAAGTGGCGACGAACGTGACGCAGCAACAGGTCAACAACTTGCCGAGCTCGAGTCGCAACTTCCTCGATCTCGCCTCGCTCGCCCCGGGCATGAGCATCGAGAACGACCGGCTGAACGGTACGGCGCGCCGATTGTCAGCCGGCGCGCAGTCGGCCGATCAGATCAACGTCTTCATCGACGGGGCCAGTTACAAGAACGATTTGATTCACGGGGGCGTCGTTGGCCAGGACCGTAGTCGCGGCAATCCGTTCCCGCGCAACGCGATCCAGGAGTTTCGCGTCCTCACGCAAAACTACAAGGCCGAATACCAGAAGTCGTCCAGCGCAATCCTCACGGCGACCACGAGGTCGGGGGGCAACGAGTGGACGGGCAATGCGTTTGTGAATTTTCAGAACAAGGGTCTCGTGGCGCTGGACAGCATCCAAGTGCATGACAAGCACGTTGCTGACAGTATCGCCGATACCACAGGCGTACCATCGACGTTCCGGGAGCCGGACTACACCCGGCAGCTCATCGGACTCAGCGCCGGCGGTCCGATCGCCCGGGATCGGCTCTTCTTTTTCGGCTCCTACGAAGGCAACTACCAGACTCGGTCCAACCGCGTAGCCATCGTGCCGCCGGCCGGATTCCCCGCGCTCGACACCGTCGATTTCGCCTCCCGCAACGGCTTTGTCGACTCCCCGTTCCGGGAAACCTTGCTCTTCGGAAAGCTGAACTACGTCGCGGGAGCCAACTCAACACTCGAGATGAGCTTTAACGGCCGCTACGAGCACGACACCCGCGACTTCGGGGGCCTCCGGCCGTTCGAGTCCGGTGTGCGGTTTCGCAACAACGTGAGCACAGGACTCTTGAAGCTGAAGCACTCCGGAGGCCAATGGTTGAACGAATCGATGCTCACGTTCCAGCGTGCCCGCGACAACCCCAGCCCCGTTGCGGGCGGAGGGCCGGTCAGTCGGCTTTACGGGTTTGGCTGCTGCGCCGTGCTCGGCCCGGACGTGACGGTCCAGGACTTTACTCAAACGCGTATCGGCCTGCGCCACGACGTGTCGTACGCCGGATTGCAGTGGAGTGGTCAGCACGTGATGAAAGCCGGCGTCAACATTGACTTCGTCAATTACCGTGTGTTGAAGCAGAACGACGTCATTCCACGTTTCATCTACGAGCAGTTCGCGCAAGGCGGCAGTGCCACCGCGCCGGACAGCTTCCAGATTCCTGACCGCGTGGAGCTCCGCGCCGGCACCGCCAATTTCGTCACCGACAACCAGCAGATCGGCCTCTACGCGCAAGACGACTGGACCGTGACGCGGCGTCTCACGCTGAATCTCGGTGTGCGGTGGGATTACGAGACACACATGATCAACTACGACTACGTCACCCCGCAGCCCATCATCGATTCGCTGACGAAGTACGCCGACTCCATGTACCTGCCGATCGATCCGGTACGATACTTCACAAACGGACTGCAGCGGCCGCGATTCATGGGCGCCATCCAGCCGCGGTTGGGGTTCTCGTACGCGCTGGATGAAGCTGGAACGACGACGGTCTTCGGCGGGTTCGGCATCTTCTACGATCGTACGCTCTTCGACCAGTCGATCGAGGAGAAGTACGCCCAGCAGCAGCCGAAGGTGACGATTCGTTTCCGCCTGCCGGGTGACACAACATCTGGGAGGGTCGATTGGGATGACAGCTACCTCGGCGGAGGGACGGCGCTCGACTCTCTCCGCGCCGCAAACCCGGCCGCGGGAGCGCCCGAAGTCAAGCTGATCCCTAACGACCTCCGACCCCCGCGGTCAACGCAGTTCAGCGTGGGTGTGAGGCGCTTGTTCGGAGGGATCTCGGTCGATGCCGCCTACACGGGAATCCGTGGTACGAATGTCTTTACGTTCTATTGGGGAAACGCAAATTTCACGTGTCCTGAGCGAACGTTCTCAATCGGGGGATGCTTCCACCAGCGCAATGTCCCCGGCTTTGGCACCATTCTGCTGGCTACGAACGCGGGCAAGAGTTGGTACAACGCGCTCCAGGTCAAGGTGGACCGCCCGTACCGTCCCGGCGCCGTCGGCGCCATCGGATGGGGCGTGGGGTTCGCGCTTACGATCGCGAAGCGTGAAACCGAGGGGTTCAACGACGACTTCAGTTTCCCCAATCCAATTGATTACCCGCGCCAGGTTCGGAATGACGAGCGCAAGCGGCTCGTCGCCAACTGGATCATGGATCTCCCATTCGCGGGCGGGGCACAGTTCTCGGGGTTGGTCACCCTCAGCAGCGGTCTGAGGTATGATCTGGGAGACCGGTTCGGGGGCCCGGCAAACCCCTTCCTTCCGGGGGGGTTCGACGCGCCCATGTACAAGAACATCGACCTGAGGCTGCGAAAGGACTTTCCCGCTGGCGCCGGGATGCGCGTGTCGATCACGGCGGACCTGTTCAACGCATTCAACTGGTGGAGTTATGGCTACAACAACAACGGAACGATCTCCGGTCCGAACAACGACCCCCGTCGCTTCCAGATCGGCGCCGAGTACACGTTCTGACGAATAACCGCACGCGCTTCTCCGCCGCCGTCCTCGTCCTGGCCCTCGGGGGTTGCCTCGCCAACCACCCCGGGGGCCCAGGCGTCACGACCGACACCGTCGCGTTCCTCGATACCCTCGAGCACCGCACCTTCAACTTTTTCTGGGAGACGACGCCCACCGCCAACGGCCTGACCCCTGACCGTTGGCCGACGCTGCAGTTCTCGAGCATCGCCGCGGTAGGCTTCGCGCTCACCGCATATCCCGTAGGCGTGCAGCATGGCTGGATCACGCGGGCCCAGGCCGCTGACCGCACTCGCACGACGCTGCGCTTCTTCTGGACCGCGCCCCAAGACTCCGGCGTCAGCGGCGCCACGGGCTATCACGGCTTCTTCTATCACTTCCTCAATCCGGTGACCGGCCAGCGCTACCAGAACGTCGAGCTCTCGACGATCGACACGGCGCTCCTCCTTGCCGGGATCCTCTTCGCGCAGTCGTACTACGATGGCAGCGACTCGACCGAGACCGAGATCCGCCGCCTCGCCGATTCGATCTACGCGCGCGTAGACTGGACCTGGGCGCAGCAGCGGCCCCCCGCCGTCAGCATGGGCTGGCACCCCGAAGGGGGCTTCATCAACGCCGACTGGATCGGCTACAACGAGGCGATGATCCTCAACATCCTCGCCCTCGGCTCGCCCACGCATCCTGTCGATTCTACGACCTGGACGGCTTGGACGAGCGGCTACCAGTGGGGAACGTTCTATGGGCAGGCCTTCGTGCAGTTCGCGCCGCTCTTCGGGCACGAGTACTCACACGTGTGGATCGATTTCCGTCACATCCAGGACGCGTACATGCGGGGCCGGGGGATCGATTACTTCGAGAACTCGCGCCGCGCGACGCTGGCGCAGCGCGCCTACGCGATCGCGAACCCCGGAGCCTGGGCGGGCTACAACCAGAACGTGTGGGGACTCACCGCCTGCGACGGTCCCGCCGACAAGACCCTGAGCCTCGGTGGCCGCATGCGCCAGTTCCACACTTACTGGGCGCGTGGCGCGGCCCTGGGCGACGTGCGCGATGACGGCACGCTCTGCTCGACCGCCGTCGGGGGCGCCGTGCCCTTCGCTCCCGAGGTCACGATCCCCGCGCTGCTCGCGATGCGCACGACGTACGGCAGCCACCTGTTCTCGACCTACGGCTTCCTCGACGCCTTCAATCCCACGTTCACCGCCGTGGGCCAACAGCAGGCCGGCTCGGTCGATCCATCGCTCGGCTGGTTCGACATCGACTACCTGGGCATCGACGAGGGGCCGATCCTATTGATGATCGAGAACTACCGCACCGAATTCGTGTGGCGCGTGATGAGCCGCAACGCCCACATCGTCCGCGGCTTGCAACGAGCAGGCTTTCAGGGGGGATGGCTCCCCTAGGGCCCACCCACCCCCGTCACTCCCCCTCGCTCCCCCTTCAGCTTCCGCTCCAAGAACTCAGCCGCCGCGGAGTCCACCGTGAGGATGTGCGCGTACCGCAAGAAGTGGTGCGTGTCGTCCGGAATCACGAGCGACTCGTACTGCACGCCCTGCGCCGCGAGACGCCGCACCAGATCGCTGCTCTGACTGAAGCGCACGTTGCGATCGTCGTCCCCGTGAATCACGAGCACCGGCGAGCGCCACGTGGCCATTGACGCCACCGGCGACGACGCGAAGGCGATTTCGAGCGCGCGCGCGAGGTCGGGCGCCTCCTCGTACCGCTCGCGGTTCAGCATCCCGCGCGCGCGCTCCGTGGTCCAATCGTGGACCCCATGGATGTCCACGCCCGCCGCGAATAGATCCGAGTTGCGGGCCAGGGCCAGCGCGGTGAGATAGCCACCGTACGACCCGCCGTAGATCCCGATATGCGCGCCGTCCACCTGGGTCAGCGTCTTTAGGTACTGCGCGGCGGCCTGCACGTCGCGGTACTCCGCTGCCCCGCGCGCTCCGCCATCGGGCGGCTGATGGAAATCGTAGCCGTAGCCGATGCCGAGCCGGTAGTTCACCGACAGTACGACGAAGCCACGGCTCGCCAGGTACTGATTCATCGCGTATGCGTTCGAGTAATAGTCCGAGTAGTGCCAGCCGAGCAGCATCTGACGCGGCGGCCCGCCGTGGACGTAAATGATCGCCGCCTTCTTACTCGGCGATCCCGCGCGCTCGAACAGCTGACCCCACACCGTGACGCCGTCGGCGGCCTTGAAGCTCACGGCGCGCGGCGTGACGAGCTGCGCCGCCGGGAAATCGGCCGGAATGAGGTCCTTTCCCACCTCGCGGCGCCGTCCCCCGCCCCCCGCGCCAATCGGCTGAACGGTCGGGAGCGGCGGCTGCTGCGCCGTGGCGCCCAAGTAGGCGATCGTCCCGCCGTCTCCTGTCACCACCGGCGACCACTCGATCCCCGCGCCCGGCGTCACCACCTCCGGCGCCGCGCGGTCCACAGGCACACGGACCACGTGGCGGCGTTGGAGATCGAGCGCGTCACGTCCGGTGTTCCCCGCGAACACAAGCCAGCGCCCGTCGGGCGAGAGCTGGATGTGCTCCGCCATGTAATCGCCCGGCGTGAGCAGCAGCGCCTCACCCCCGGTCTCGCGGATGGAGTAGAGGTGCGGCCAGCCGTCCTGATAGGAGAGGAACGTGATCCTGCCCTGTGCCGCCCAGTGCAGGTTCGTCCCACCCTCGGTCGACGGCGGCGACCCGCGCAGCGTCTCGGGCGCCTTCCAGAGGCGCCGACCCCGGCCGGTGCTCACATCCGCGGTCCAGATCTCCCAGGCGACGGGTCGGCGCACGAGCAGCGAGTCGGGAGCGCCCCCCACACCGGGCCCGCGCACGAATGCGATCGCTCGCCCGTCCGGCGACCAGCGCGGGGACCGGTCCCGTGCAAACGTGGGATCGATCCACAGGATCGGCGTCGAGTCGTTCGTGTACACACCCACGAACGCGTGGTCGCCGCGGTTGCACACGAACGCCACGCGCGTACCGTCCGGCGACCACTGCGGTTCGCCGTTCGTGCCGCGGACCGTGAACAGTTGTTTGGCGGGCGCCGAAGCATCGAGCGGCGCCGTCCAGATCTGCCCACCCTTGGTGAACGCGACGCGGTCGCTGCGCGGCGACACCGCGAGCTCTTCGCCATCTCCCAACATTTTGGGCTCGCCGCCCTCGAACGCCACGCTGATGAGCTGCATCCGGAGTGCTACGGGGCTCGTTGTCACGTTGACCGGCACGTCGTCGTCCCAGTTCGAGCCGTGATCGCCGCCGCGCACGTAGACCACGTAGCGGCCGTCGGGCGACAAGAGGACGCTCGACAGCTCCTGACCGTCATCCAGGAGATAATTGGTGAGACGGCGAGCGGTGAACTCGGGTCCCTCGGCGACGTAAATGTTGCGCCGACCCTGCTCGTTCACGGCCCAGGCGATCCGCGCTCCTGTTGCGGAGGCGGTCAGCTCCGTCGGATAGGGATACGAGCGTACTTGGCTAAGGGAGAATCCCGGGCGCTGCGCGGACAATGGAACGGCGAGGACAACCGCGAGAAAGGCGACAAGGCGGCGCATCGGTTGGCATCCTGCGGCTCAGGGGGATATTAAATGTACATGTCTTCCACACTTCTCGATGCCGTCGCCGGGCTCCCCAACGCGTCCGAACCAATCCCCGGGTGGGTCACCGGCGGCCAGCCGACTGCCGATCATGTTACCGCGCTGCATGGTGCCGGATGCGAAGTGATCCTCGACAACCGCGACCCGATGGAGCCGCGCCCCTTCGACGAACCGGCCACCGTGCGCGCGGCGGGCATGGAGTACGTCAACGTCCCGATCACGCACGGCGCCGTCACCGTCGCTACGATGCAACAGATGCACGAAACGGTGAGGAAGCTGGCAGGCAAGAAGGCGCTTCTGCACTGCTCGAGCGGCAATCGCACTGCGGCGGCGCTGATACCCTACCTGGTCATCGACAAGAGGATGGAAGAAGAAGCAGCCGTGGAGACGGCTATGCGGATGGGACTGCGAAGCGCTGAGCTGATGGAATTGGCGCTGGAGTATGTCAGGAAACGGGTCTAAGCCTTCGGTTCCTCTTTCCCCCCTGCATATCTGTGCCAGTACATCCTCATCTCCGAGATCTTCCCGTCCTTACTCTCACAGAAGATGGCCCCACGGGCATCTACCTGTTCCCCTGTGCGACGTCGCCGGAACATGCACCGAAACTCCGTGGCGAACCACGGCCCCGCGACGTAAATCTCACCCGACGAGAACTGTACCTCGGCCTGGTGCAGGGGAATGTCTTTCCAGTAGGCCCGTATGGCGGCGACGCCACGGTCGGGCTGGCTGAACGGCGTCTCGATGAACACGGCGTCGTCCGAGAAGACCGAGGCTACGGCCTCGACGTCGCCGCGCTCCCAGCCCTTGCCGAACGTATCGATCAGGGCGCGAAAGGTGTCGCTCATGGGGCGCAATATAGTCCAATCCGGGTATGAAGCTGCGCACGTACCTCTAGTACACCCTTACATCAGAGGTGCAAAGATGCTGAAGCGAATGCTTAGGGCGACGGCCCTGCTCGCGATTTGCGCGCTGCCGCTGTCGGCGCAACAGGCGGCCGCACCCGCCCAAGCGTCAAACGACGTAACGATCACCGGTCAGGTGGTCGACCTGAACTGCTTCACGACCATGGGCGCTTCAGGCGCCGGTCATAAGACGTGCGCGTCCGCGTGCGCCAAAGCCGGTGTCGCCCTCGCGATCCTCTCGGACGGCAACCTCTACATGCCCGTCAGCGCTAAGCCCGGTGATCCGCAGAACTCGCGGCTCGAGCCGTTCGCCGAGGGCAAAGTGAAGGTGACCGGGACGCATCGCATGTCCAACGGCATGCATACGATCCAGATCAAGACGATCGCCGCCGCGACCTGATGCGCGGCTCGTTGGGGGTGGGCGCGGTGTTGGCTCTAGCGGCCTGCCGCCCCGCCCCTAGCGGACTCACCCTGCTGTTCCTCGGCCGCTCCCCCACCGCTCGACTCTCGAACGTCACTTGGGCGCCCGATCCCGAGCGCAGCCGCCTCGTTGCGTTCGATCGTAACCTGCACATCGTCGGCACCATCGCCGATCCGCGCCTGGCGGCACCCATGGCCGTCGCCCCGCTGGGACGGGACCGTCTGCTCGTCACCGAGCGCACCGGCGAAGCCGTCGTGTTCGATGCGGCCGGAAAACCGGTGCGCGAATGGATGAGCCCCTTCCCGGCCTCCTTCTACGCGACCGAAGGCTCACGCATCGTCGCGTCTCGCTCCGCGTACTTCGTACAGTTCGTCGCCGAGCAAGGGAACGAGCCGCTGCTGTGGCGCCTCGATACCCTCGGGGAGCGGACCCATGGCATCGGCACGATCCACGTTCCCGCGGTCCCTTACCTCGCCCAGCTCGTGAACGCCGGTGCGGTCGCGTTGGACCCCGAGGACGACAACGCGATCTACTTTGCTCCGCTTGTGCGTGACGAAATCCTGAAGCTCGACGCCACAGGATCACCCGTGTGGCGCACGCCGCGCGGGCTCTTTCGCCAGGAGACCGATCCGAAGTTCGTGCCTCCGCCTCCGGGCAGGCCGCGCGACTTGAAAGTCGCCTACGCCATCGTGAACATCGCCGTGGCGCTGGGGCCGCCCCCGGGCGGTCGGCTCTATGTACTCGGCGCGCAAGATTCCGGAGCGACGCGGCTGCGCCTGGACGTGTTGGACCCCGCCACGGGCCGGATCGTCACGACGCGCATGCTCGCCGGCGCGCAGGCGGCTGTCGCCGTCGATGGCTACGGCAACCTGCGCATTCTCGACCCCGACTCCCTGCTCGGCCAGGCGCCCGTCGATGCCCGTGAGACGTTCGGACCGCCCTTCGCGCTGCCGGCGTTCGCGGGAGACACCGTGCGCCTCGCCGATTATCAGGGGAAGGTGACCCTGGTCAACTTCTGGGCGTCGTGGTGCGATCCGTGCCGTGAGGAGTTCCCGCACATGGCGGCGCTGTATGACGACTTCGCGCGGAGCGACTTCGCCATCGCCGCGATTTCGGACGACGTGGACGACCGCAAGATGGCAGCCTTTGTGCGCGAGTACCGGCCCCCGTTTCCGATCCTCGTGGGCCGTGGACGGATGAAAGGGGCCTATCACTACCGGGGGCTGCCGTACTCGGTCCTGCTCGACCGCCACGGGCGCATCATCGAGCGGATCTTCGGGTTCGGCGGTGCCGCGGAGTTCCGAGCGCTGCGCGAAACTATTGCCAAGGAGATTCGCACGCCGTAGTCTACGCCCTCATGCTCGCCCTCCTTCTCATGCTGAACGCGCAGGTACCGGGGGAATGGCCTGCGTACGGCCGAGACCCCGGGGGGTCCCGCTTCTCACCGCTGACCCAGATCACCCGCGAGAACGTCGCCACACTGCAGGTCGCCTGGACCTACCACACCGGCGAGCCGGACATGGCGGGTATGTCGCACCGGCCGCCGGCGCTCGAGGTGACGCCGCTCGTCGTGGACGGCCTGATGTACATCAGCACGCCGGCGGGCAGCATCATCGCGCTCGACCCTGCGACCGGCGTCGAGCGTTGGCGTTTCGACACTGGCGTCAATCCGCATCGCGGTTACAGCGACTTCGCGAGCCGAGGCGTGTCGTTCTGGCGCGACGCGCGCGCCGCAGCGGGGACACCGTGCGCCCGCCGCATTTTCGCAGCCACGATCGACGCGCGCCTCGTCGCACTCGACGCTGCGTCGGGGAAGTCGTGCGCAGGATTTGGTTCGGCCGGTGTCGTGGACCTACGCGCCGGGCTTCGTGTCCCACCGCTCGAGTTCGTGTTCTACGAAGTGACGTCCCCGCCCGCCGTAGTCGGGGATCTGGTCATCACGGGCTCCGCCGTCGCCGACAACACCACCTTCGCACCGGCCAGTGGCGAGGTCCGCGCCTTCGATGCCAAGAGCGGCGCGCTCAAGTGGACATTTGATCCCGTGCCCCAGGGTCCGGCTGATCCGGCGTACCGAACCTGGCAAGGCGGCAGCGCGCGGTACACGGGCGCCGCCAACGTCTGGTCCGTCATCGTCGCCGATCCCGCGCGCGATTTGGTCTTTCTGCCCACCTCGAGTCCGGCGCCGGATTACTACGGGGGCATGCGCCTTGGCGCCAACCGCTATGCCAACGCGATCGTGGCCCTGCGCGCCTCGACAGGGCGCGTCGTGTGGCACTTCCAGTCCGTCCACCACGACCTCTGGGACTACGACAACGCGGCACCTCCAGCCTTGGTCACCGTCGTGCAGAACGGCGTCCGGATTCCGGCCGTCATTCAAACCGGCAAGTCGGCAATGCTGTACGTGCTCGATCGCAGGACGGGCAAGCCGATCTTTCCGATCGAAGAACGGGCCGTGCCGGCCAGCAGCGTCCCCGGTGAGGTCGCATCACCTACGCAGCCGTTCACGACCGTCACGGCGCCGCTCTCGCCCCTTCATTATTCAGCGGCAGACGCCTGGGGGCCGACGCCTGAGTCACAGGCGGCGTGCCGCGCGATCCTGGGCGCCCTGAAGAACGACGGGCCATTCACACCTCCGAGCCTCCAGGGTACGCTTGCGGTGCCAGGCAACATCGGCGGTGCCCACTGGGGCGGCGTAGCGGTGGACGAAGGGCGCGCCCTCGCGGTGGTGCCCGTGAACACGATCCCCGCCATGGTGCAGCTCTTCCCTGCGGAAGGATTCAACGGCGACAGTATCCGGCGGGAGGACGCACAGCGGGGCCTGACCGACTTCGAGTACACTCGCATGCGCGGCACCCCGTACGTCATGCGCCGGCGGTTGATCCTGGGGCCGACTGGCCTGCCCTGCACGCCGCCGCCCTTCGGGGCGCTGGTCGCGGTGAACTTGAACACCGGCCGCATCGCCTGGAGCGTGCCCCTCGGCACCATGGGCGACACGCCCAATCTCGGCTCGCCCAATCTCGGCGGCCCCATCGTGACCGCCAGCGGGCTCGTCTTCATCGGCGCGACGCTCGATCGCGGATTCCGGGCCTTCGACGTCGAGACGGGCCGAGAGCTGTGGAAGGCGGCGCTTCCCGCGGGCGCCCGCGCCACACCGATGACCTATGAGGTCGGGGGAAGGCAGTTCGTCGTCATCGCCGCGGGGGGAAGCGGAACGTTCGGCGCCGGCGACGCGATTGTGGCGTTCGCGCTTCCGCCGCGCTAGCCTTTAGTCGTGCCAGTTCCAGTCATCATCGACACCGACCCCGGCATCGACGACTGTCTCGCTCTCTGGCTCGCGTTGATTTCCCCAGAGCTCGATGTGCGCGGTCTGTCGGTCTCCTACGGCAACACCGTCGTCGAAAACGCCCACCGCAATGCCGTCGAGATCACACGCCGCGCCGGCAAGCGCGTCCCCATCGCCATTGGCGCGCGGCGCCCCCTCAAACGGCCGCTCGCGGTGGCGATCGAAACGCACGGCGCGTCGGGACTGGGCTACGCGAGCGTGCCGCCGGCCGGCGTCATCCTCGACTGGATGAAGCCGCTGGATCGGCTCCTCGCCGCGCAGCCGGAGCCGGTGACACTAGTCACCCTCGGTCCCGTGACGAGTCTCGCGCTGGCGCTGCGCAGCGACGCGACGATGGTGCGCACCAAAGTCAACCGTCACATCGCGATGATCGGCAACATCGAGGCGCGAGGAAACACGACGCCCTACTCCGAGTTCAACGCCTGGTGCGACCCCGAGGCGTTAGCCGTAGTGCTCGCCGCCGAGCTGCCGACGGAGCTGATCGGCCTCGACGTCACCCGCAAACTCGTCGTCAAGGCGACCGAGATCTACCGCCTGGCGCACGCGGGCAACGCCACCGCCAGCTGGCTGCACGACGCGCTGCGCTTCTACCTCGAGTTCCATCGGCAGTACGAGAAGCTCGAAGGCGCGGTCGTGAACGACGTGCTCGCGATCGCCGCGCTGCTCCAGCCCGACGTCCTCGACTTTCAGGATCTGCGGCTCAGCGTGGCCCTGGACGACGGCGACGACCGCGGCCGCACGCGCGTCGACCCCAAGGGTTGCATGGCTCGCGTCGCCCTGAAGGTCCGGCCCGAGCCGGTGCGCGACTTGCTGTTCGAGCGCGTGATGCCGTGGCTCGTGAAGGAGGACGCGGGCGTATGACGATGCCGCGGAAGGTGGCGGTGATCGGCGCCGGCGAGATCGGCGTCGGATGGGCGGCGCTGTGCGCGTCGGCTGGCTGGCCGGTCGCGATGTTCGACATGAACACACGCACCACCGAGCGGGCGTTCACCGAAGTGCCGCGCCGGGCGCGCGCGCTCGTGGCGCTCGACCGCGCGACGCAGGGCATGGTGGAGCGCGGGCTGCTCGAGTTCACGCAGGCGCGAAGCCTGTTGCAGGCCGTGAAGGACGCCGACTGGGTCGTGGAGGCGATCGCCGAAGACGCCGTCGCCAAGCAGAAGCTGTTCGAGTCGATCGAGCTGGTCGCATCGTCTGACACGTTGCTCACGAGCTCGTCGACCGCGCTGCCGCCGAGCGAGATCTTCGCCCGCTGCCGCAACCTCGATCGCTGCCTCGTCACCCACCCACTCAATCCGCCCGAGCTGATCCCCCTCGTCGAGATCGTCCCGGGAGAGCGCACCTCGCAGGCGGCCGTCCAGCGCGCGCTCGACTACCTGCGCGCCCTCGGCCGCATGCCGATCCTCATTCGGAAGCCGGTGCCCGGGTACGTCGTGGGGAGAATTGCGGCCGCGGTCTGGCGCGAGTGCATCGACCTCGTGCTCCAGGGCGTGATCGACGTGCCCGACCTCGATCGCGCGGTGTCGCTCGGGCCCGCCATGGGGTGGGCCGCCGCGGGGCCCCATCTGACCTATCACCTGGCCGCAGGGGACGGTGGCGTCACGGCGTTCCTGCAACATCTGCTCACGTCGTTCGAAGACCTGTGGGATGGCAAGCTCGCCACTTGGCAGAGACTCGAGCCGCAACAGCAGCGTCAGCTGACTCAGGCGATCGAGCGGGCCTACGCGGGGAAGGTCGACATGCTGCGGCAAGCACGGGATCGTCGGCTCAGCGCGATCCTCAAAGCCCTCGAACAAGCGAGGTCCGTGGGGCCCAGTTAACTACGGGTCGGACCGCACCATCAGGATGGGAATGCGGGTGTTGTGTCGCAATGCTGTCGCGGTACTGCCGCGAACGACATCATCCAGCAACCGGTGCCCGTGCGTCGCGAGCGCGATGAGATCCGCCTGTTCGCGCTCGGCCGCCGCCGCGATTTCCTTGGCAGGGTCCCCCGCCGCCAGCAGGGCATCGACTTGCAACCCGGCTGCGCGCAGGTCCTTCGATATCCGTTCTAAGTACGCGCGGTCTTCCTTCATCTCCTCCGATTCCTTCAGGTTCAGTTGCTCCATGTTGCGGGCCGCCCACCCGTCGGCGACGTGCATCAGGATCACCTCGGCCCCGGACAGCTTCGCGAGGCCAGTGACATGGTCCAGGATCGTTTTGTCGGCCGCGGAGTTCTCGAGCGGCACGAGGATGCGCTTGTACATCGCCTACACCAACCCGAAGATCTGGAACAGGAGCCAGGCGTTGAACCCCGCGATCGCCACCGCGACCGTGTAGGCGAGTGCCTTGAGCCAGAACGGATTCACGAACTCGCCCATTTTCAGACGGTCCGACGTGAACCGTACCAGTGGGAATACCGCAAACGAGAGCTGCAAGCTCAAGATCACCTGGCTGAGGATCAGGAGTTGCGCGGTGCCGCGCGCGCCGAAGAAGATAGCCGTCAGCGCGGCGGGCACAATCGCGATCAGGCGCGTGATGAGCCGCCGCAGCCAGGGCCGGATGCGGATGTTCAGGAATCCTTCCATCACGATCTGGCCGGCGAGTGTCCCCGTGAGCGTCGAGTTCTGGCCCGAGGCGAGCAGCGCGAAGGCGAACACCGCGCTCGCGCCCGTGACGCCCAGCAGCGGGGTCAGCAGCTTGTACGCATCCTGGATCTCGGCGACGCCGGTCTGGCCGGCGCGGTGAAATGTCGCCGCTGCCACGATCAGGATCGCCGCGTTGATAAACAGCGCGAACGACAGCGCCACCGTGGAATCGATGAAGGCGAACTTCACCGCCTCCCGCCTTCCAGCGGGCGTCTCGTCGTAGCTGCGCGTCTGCACGACGGAGGAGTGCAGATAGAGGTTGTGCGGCATCACCGTTGCGCCCAGGATGCCGATCGCGATGTAGAGCTTGTCCGGGTCGGACAGAATGGACGCGCTGGGGACGAACCCCTTGAGCACTCCCATGGCATCGGGCTTCGAAATCAGAATCTCGAACAGGAAGCAGCCGGCGATCGTCGCGATCAAGACGATGACGAGCGCTTCGAGAAGGCGGAAGCCGTGATTCTGGAGGTAGAGCACGAGCAAGACGTCGAGCGCCGTGATCGCGATCCCCCAGGGCAACGGAATCCCGAACAACAGGTTCAGCGCGATCGCCGAGCCGATGACCTCGGCCAGGTCACAGGCCGCAATCGCGATCTCGCACAGGACCCAGAGCCCGAGCGAAACCGGTTTGGAGTAGTGATCGCGGCATGCTTGCGCCAGGTCCCGCCCCGTCACGATCCCGAGCTTCGCCGCGAGACCCTGGAGCAGAATCGCCATGAGGTTGGACAGCAGGATGACGCTGAGCAGCGCGTAACCGAAGCGCGCGCCCCCGGCCAAGTCGGTGGCCCAGTTGCCCGGGTCCATGTAGCCGACGGCGACCAGATACCCGGGACCCGCGAACGCCAGCAGCTTCTTCCACCATCCGCCGCTGCTGACGGGAATGGTGCGGTAAACCTCGACCAGGCTGGGGGCGAGCCGCGGACGCCGCCATCCCGACTCGGCGACGGGGCTGGGGCTAGTCGCCATCGGTCGGCCGGCAAAGAAGGAGCAACGCCAGCTCGCGGCCGACGACACGGGTGTCGCCTCCACCGGTGCGGACAGTGACCGGCCCGTTGAAAGGCTGCCGGTCAACCACCGTCATGCGCGTGCCAGGGGTCAGCCCCTGCTCAGCGAGGTAGCGAAGCCGCGCGGGACTCTCGTCACCTACCTGGCGCAGTAGCAGCGCGGCGCCCACCTCGGCGTCGGCCAACGTCACGAGGTCCGCCTCTTCGATTTCCCCCGCAGCGGTCGGGATCGGCGCGCCATGCGGATCGTAATGCGGGTCGCCCAGCGCACCGGCCATTCGATCGATCAGCTTCTCGGAGACGGCGTGCTCGAGCCGCTCGGCTTCTTCATGTACGTCGCCCCAGTCATAGCCGAGCTGCTGGGTGAGATAGACCTCGAGGATGCGATGGCGACGGATCATCTGGAGCGCCGCGGTGCGTCCCTGATGCGTCAACTGCACGCCGCGGTAGGGCACGTGCTCGATCAGCCCCGTCTCGGACAGGCGTTTCATCATGCCACTGACCGACGGAGGGGCCACCATGAGCATCGCGGCGATATCGCTGGTGGTGGCGAAGCCGCCCTGGTTGGTGAGATGGTAGATCGACTTTAGATAGTCCTCCACCGAGCGTGTCAGGGGTGGAGAGGGGTTTTTGACAGGCGAATGCATGGCGCAACGCTCCCGAGCTATGAGCTTTCCACAAAATCGCTTAGCCTACCAACCGGACAGGGCTTTAGGCTAAGCTAATTATCAGATATTGTCAAGCGAAGATGTGGATTTTGTTAAGCTAAGAAGATTGCTCAGAATGCGCTCGGTCATCCCCCAAATCGTGTGGTCTCCAACGACGTAGGCGGGCATGATCCGCGTGGCGCCCCGATGGTGAATCGTCACCTCGCGCGACACGCCGGGGGCCGCCAATGCGGCGAACGGCACCCAGAAGGCGTCCTGGACTTCGTCGCTGAGTGTGGTCGCGGGTCGTTCGAGGAGCCCGAAAACAAACGGCCGGACGACAACGGGAGGTAAGACAGGGGTGCGCGGGTACATGTCGTCCAGCACGCCGAGCGGCTCGGCGGAGGCCAGATCGACGCCGATCTCTTCGTGCGTTTCGCGGATGGCGGTGACGCGGAGGTCGGAGTCGCTGGGCTCGCGCCGCCCGCCAGGGAAGGCGATCTGGCCCGACCACGTGTCTCCGGCGCGCTCGGCGCGATGAATGAAGAGTGCTTCCAGGCCTTCTGTACCGTCATGGAGCAACACCGCGACGGCCGCGGGAATCATCCCCGGCTCGATAGCCACCGGCGTCGCGCGATACGCTTGCAACGCGCGCCGGGCGTCCTGCAGCGCTATGCCGAGATCTCCTCGCCGCCGTCCACGTTGATGACGTTCCCGGTGATCCAGTCGGCGCCCGGATGGGACAGCGCCACCATCGCGCCGCCCAGATCGGCGGGCGTGGTGAGGCGGTGGTGTGGGTTTCGTTGGGTCGCGATCTCCACGAGCTTCTCGTTCCCCGGAATCTTGCGGAGGGCCGGGGTGTCGGTCACGCCGCCGCGCAGGGCGTTGACCGCGATGCCCTTGGGCGCGAGTTCCAGCGCGAGCTGGCGGACGTGCGACTCGAGGGCCGCCTTGGCGGAGGAAACGGCGCCATAGGTGGCGAAGACGCGGGTCGAGCCCGACGACGTCATCGCGAAGATCCGCCCGCCATTCCCCATCAACCCGTTCTTTACAACGCCCTGCGACCAATACACGAGCGAGTGCGCCATGACGTCGAGCGTCATGTCGATGTTGGCCTTATTCAGGACGTCGTCCCCGATGTAGGGCTTCAGCGTGCCGAACGCGAGCGAATGGAGCAGGATGGCGACATTGGTTTTCTGCTTGACCAGCTCGGCGAGGACCTCGTTGCGCTTTTCTTCGTCGGCGGCGTTGACGTTGAAGTACTGGGTCTTACGGCCCATCGCTTCGATGTCACGCCGGATCTCGGCCACGTGGTCCATCCCAGCCTTGCGGTCCAGGTGGACCCCGGCGATATCATACCCCGCCTTCGCAAGGGCCCGGGCGGCCCCTTCACCGAATCCGCTCGAGGCGCCTAGGATGAGGGCCCATCTCGGGGTCGTCGTCTGCGCGTGTCCCAAACGTTCCTCCGGCAATCGGTGTCCGGTATTATAGCGCAGGTTCGATGAGTTGGCTCTTGGCCTCGCCCTGGATCCTCGTCCTCTTCGTCGTTCTGTATCGCTACGCCATGCGCCGGCCGCAGCTGCGAGACTACCCACTGGCCGGCTCAGGTCCCTTGGTTTCCGTCATCATTCCGGCTCGCAACGAAGCCCGGAACATCGAGCGTTGCGTGCGATCGATCCTCGCGACCACTTATCCCAATATCGAAGTCATCGTGGTGGACGACCGCTCGACCGACGGTACCCACGATCTCGCCCTCCGCCTCGGGGTGCGGCTGGTCCGCGGCACCGAGGTTCCCGCCGGCTGGTTCGGGAAGCAGTGGGCTCTAGTGCAGGGATATCGGGTGGCTCGCGGCGAGCTGCTGCTGTTCGCCGACGCGGACACGAAACAGGAGCCCGAGCTGATCGCCCGCGCGGTCACCGCCCTCCGCACTGAGCGGGTGGACCTGTTCTCGGTCATTCCGCGCCAGGAGATGGGCTCCTTCTGGGAGCGGCTGATCCAGCCCCACGTTTTTCTGGCTCTTCAGGCCCGCGTCGGCGACCTGCGCTCCGTCAATCGCACGCGGACTCCGTGGAACGCGATCGCCAACGGCCAGTTCATCCTCGTCACGCGCTACTCCTACGAGGAGGTGGGGACGCACGAGGCGGCGAAGCACTCCGTTGCCGATGACGTCACGCTGGCGCAGACCTACGTGCGCGAGGGGTTCGACATCTTCCTCGCGCACGCCGCTGAATTCATGGCGACCCGGATGTACGGCTCGCTCAGGGAAATCATCGCGGGGTGGTCCAAGAACCTCGCGCTGGGCGCATCGCTCATGGCGCCGCCGGTGCGCTGGATCCGCGCCTTGCTTCCCTACTTCATGTGGATGCCCGCGCTGCTGTGGCTTGGCCCTCCCATCGCATGGGCGGCGTTCGGCTGGGATTTCGCCGCGATCGCGACGGTGGCGTCACTACTCACGTGGATCGGGATCTACGCCGGCGAGCGCGGCCCGGTCTATTACGCGCTGCTGTACCCACTCGGCGTCGTGATGGTGGCGTTCATCATGATCCGCTCGGCGTGGCGCGGCAACCGCAGGGTCGAGTGGCGGGGACGGATCTATGGGGGCAGCGGGAGCCACAAACAAGGATAGGCAAAGACTCAACGCGCAGACGCAGGTCCTCAGCTAGTGACAACACCCCACGCCAGAGCGAGGCCGGCCAGGACGCTCACGACGGCCGAGCCCACGTGCAGCCGCGTCGCCCACCGGGCGCCCCGTTCGGACGCGAGGCGCACCAGGGCGCCGAGCGCGAGTGAGACCGTGAGCATCCCCAGGATCGTCCCCGCGCCAAACGCCGCAAAGTACGCCACCCGCAGCCCGGGAGTGGGCGCGGCGGCGACGAGCAAAACCGCGATGGCGCCGCTCCCCGCCAGCCCGTGCGCGATTCCGAATCCGAGGGAACGTTTGGCGTCGGCGGCATGGAGGTGCGCGTGGCCGGCGCCCTCGGCGTGACTGTGGAGATGGAGATGTGCGTTTTGGTCGTGGTCGTGCACATGCATGTGCCAGCGGCCGCGCGCAAAGCGCCACACCACCGCGCCGCCGAGCAGGACGAGCAACCCGGCGACCACCAGCTCGGCTGCGGGCCAGAGCGCTGGCGGGACCCTGACGCCGAGCGCAACGACGAGGATTGCGATGGCGCCGACGGTGGCCGTATGGCCGACGCCCCACGCCAGGCCGAGCCTCGCCGCGCTCCAGAGACTCCCCTGACGGCTCGCCAGGGTCGACACCGCTGCGAGGTGGTCAGGCTCAAAGGCATGGCGGAAGCCGAGCAGGCCGCCGACGCCGAGAACAAGTAGAATATCGGGCATCATGTCGCCCAGAATCTAATGCACTCTGCCGAGCAGCGTCTGCACGAGATCCACGCCCGCTACGCCCCTGTGGACGCGCGCGTACAGGAAATCCTGAAGAACATCGAGCGCGATTGCCGCGAGCTCGATCCCAAAGCCCGCAACGCAGGGAACGAACATCAGGTCGAAGCCTTCATTAGGTGGCTGACGGCGCAGTATCGCGGCCGCGCCTACGAAGTCACGCGGGGCCCCCGCAGCGCAGGAGTCTCTCCGGAGGACGCACAAACTTGGGCACGGGCGCGCGCGCACAGCGGCGAGCCCTGCGTCGTGATCGAGCGCCAGCGCCTCTCCAAATGGGCGGTGCGCACCACGCGCTGGAACTACTTGTTCACGGTTCCGGGCGAGAGCGAAGAACAGATCCTGCTCGTCGCCCACTACGACACGTGGCGCGGGCCCGGTGCCGACGACAACACCACCGGCGAGGAGATCTTGAAGCAGTACCTCCTCTCGGACCTGCGCGCAGCCACGCGCCCCAAGCTCACGCATGTGTACTTCTTCGCGGGCTCAGAAGAATGCGGGCTCGTCGGGCTCTTCTCGCAGCTGCTCCTCTCCTTTGGCTTATTCGCCGGCAACTTCGCGCTGACCTATAACGATTGGGGCATGCTGGCGGTCGCGATCGGCCTGCTGCCGCTCGCGAGCTACCGGTTCGGCGTCTCAGGGTCGCGCGAGTACGTGCGGACGCTCTCGGAAGGGGAGCTGCGTCGGGTGCGGGCCGTCGTGTCTGTCGATTCGGTCGGCGAAGGACGGCTCTACATCCCGCGCGAGACGATGGGCGCCGATTTCATCCGCGTGCTGATTCCCTTCGGCGACTACGACTCGCTCAACGACCTGCTGGAAGAAGCCGCGCACCTCCACGGCGTCAAGTACAACAACTTCCTCGCGGGCGGTACGACCGACCACGTCTCGTTCCTCGAAGTGAACAACGGACTCCTGGCGCGCCTCCGCGAATGGGTCACCCGGCCCCGCACTCCCCCGCTCCGCATCCCGGCCACCGCGCTCGTCGCGATGTTGCCGGGGAAGGCCTCGCCGATCGTGTTCGGCGGCAAGATCCATACGCCCAAAGACACGCCCGACCGCGTGTATCCCGCGCCGCTCCGCGAGACGCTGCTTGTCCTCGATTACTTCTTCTACAGGATGGATGGCGGACCGCGCATCTCACGTCCCCGTGAGCTGGACGAGTTCCACTACGCGCGCCTCTACCGCGCCGGCAACGACTATCTCGTCGCGCTCAAGGACGCCGTCGAGCCCAACCGCCGCAACCTGAACGCCGTCTACCGGGCGACCGTCGAGCATCAGGACGGTCGCGCCGTCGCGCGGCTGGGCGACATCGTCGATTGGGGAGTCGAGACGCGGCTCTCGCAGGAGGTCGCCGAGGCATGCGGCAGCGGCGAGAGGTGGACGCCGGAGGTGGTGGAGGAGCTCGAGGTCGTGGGCGACGGCGTGCGGCTGCACTTTGCGCGTCGCCCGTCCGTGGCCGACCGGTTGCGCCAGGGCTACCACAACGCGATGTCCGCGGCCCAACGCGTCGTGAGGAGCTTCCTCTTCATCAGTTTCTTTGCGTTTGCATACATCCTCGCCAACGCGGTGAGCTGGGCGCTCGATTGGGCCTTCGAGCAGTGGCCCAAGTTCGCCTTGTGGGTCGCAGATCACATCGCCATCACCCTCACGGCGATACTCCTGCTCGAGGTGGCCGTCCTGCTCCACCTCATGGCCCGGCGGATCCCCGCCTGGATCGACAACGCCTATAGGCATCAAAACAAGGCAGATAACCTGGGCAGTTTGAGGCGGGTAGGCGCCTAGGCTGTTGGGCTACAACCTTATGGCCTGTAGGGATATCCAATTCCATGCATGAACGACAAGGTGCTTGAGGACACTCTGGCTGCTGACTCGATAGGAGCCGACGCGGCCCTCGCCGCAAGCGGGGATGCCAGTGCGTTCGAGCGGCTGTACCGCACGCACGTCAACCGCATCCACAGCCTCGTGCGCCGCATGCTCGACGCCGACGAAGCGGACGATCTCACCCAGGACGTCTTCGTCCGGGCGTGGGAGAAGCTCTCCACCTTCCGCGGCGAGTCGGCGTTCGGGACCTGGCTGCACCGCCTGGCGGTCAACGTGGTGCTGGGGCGGCGGAAGACGCTGGGCGTCGAGCGGGGACGGTTCCAAACGGGAGAAGACCCGCTCGAGGGCGTATCGGCGAAGCGTCATACGCCGGAGCTGTCGATGGACTTCGAGGAGGCGCTCGCGAACCTCCCCGATGGAGCCCGGCAAGTGTTCGTGTTGCACGATGTGGAAGGGTATCGTCACGAAGAGATCGGGCGCATGCTCGGCATAGTGCCGGGCACATCAAAATCGCAGCTGCATCATGCGCGGATGGCGCTGCGGAGGTATCTGGACCGATGAACGACCAATGGACTGACCGGCTGTCGGAATACGTAGACGACGAGCTCGCCAACGGCGAGCGCACCGCCCTCGAGGCGCACCTCGCGACCTGCGCGGCCTGCCGCGCGACGGTCGAAGACCTGCGCAAGGTGGTGGCGCGTGCGCGCGCCCTCGACGATAGCGCCCCGAAGGCCAATCTCTGGCCCGGTGTGGCAAAACGGATCGGCGCGGGCAAAGTCGTCGACATCCGTTCGCGCCGTTTCAGCTTCAACGTGCCACAGCTGATCGCCGCGAGCATCGCGCTCATGCTGCTGTCGGGGGGCGGCGCGTGGCTGGCACTCAAGCCGCCGCAGATAGCCTCCGACGGGCCGTTCACACCGGCGCCGAGCCAGGGACAGCTACAAGCAACCTGGACCGGTAAGACCGACGCCGCCATCGCCGATCTGCAGAATGTCTTCGACCGCAACAAGAGCCGGCTCGATACGTCGACCGTACGAGTGGTGCAGCAGGCCTTCACCACCATCGATCGGGCGATCGCCGAGGCGCGCACGGCCCTCCAAGCCGATCCCAGCGACGCGTACTTGAACCTCCATCTCGCCGACACGATGCGGCGCAAGTTGGAGCTGCTGCGGCGCGTCAACGCGCTCGCCACAGCGCAGTCATAAGGAGAGGAAGACACACATGTTGACGATGCTCACAGCCGCCGTCCTGGCCTCGCTGGCCCCCGTGCAGGGGGAAACCGACACGACGATCGCCGTGCCGGCCGGAGCGAGCCTGTCGGTGAATAACTTCGGCGGCGCGATCGTCGTCCACGCGTGGACGCAGAACCGGGTCAAGATCCACGCCGAGCACGGGAGCCGCGGGGCGATCGAGGCCTCGCTGGTCGGTAACACCCTCATTCTCAAGGCGAGCAGCCGCCACGGCGCGCCCTCGGTCGTGGACTTCGACATCACGGTCCCGCAGACCATGGCCCTCACGCTGAGCGGCACCTACACGGAGATCGAGGTGGACGGCGTGCGCGGGGCGATTACCGCCGAGACGGTGGACGGCTCGATCGACGTCCGCGGCGGCAGCGGGATCGTCACGCTGCACTCGGTCCAGGGGTCCGTGACACTTGCGGACGCCACGGGCCGTATCGAGGTGAACTCCATCAACGAGGACGTCGAGCTGTCGAACATCTCGGGGCAGATCAACGCCGAGACGACGAACGGCAGCGTGTCGCTGTGGGGGATCAAGTCGGCGAGCGTGGAGGCGACCACGATCAACGGCGACGTGGAATACGAAGGCACGATCACCGACGGGGGGACGTACACGTTCAATTCCCACAACGGCGACATCAAAATCTCGGTCCCCGAGAACGCGAACGTCACGCTGACCGTCGCGACCGCCAACGGCGACATCGATGCCAGCTTCCAGCTGCCGTTCCGGGGTACGCGGGAGAAGCATCGCTACACGTTCAAACTGGGCAGCGGCAGCGCACGGATGGAAGCCGAATCGTTCCAGGGCGACATCGAGCTGCGCCGGCCGTCGGAGATGCAGATGCATCACAAGGATAAGGACAAAGACAAAGAACACGAGGAGAACTAACCATGCTTCTTCTAGCAGTCATCGCGCTCAGCGCCTTGCCGGCCACCGCGCAGACCCCGGACTTCAACTGGCACGGCCGCTTGGCCCCGGGCAAGCGGGTCGAAGTGAAGGGCGTGAACGGCGACGTCCGCGCCGTCTTCACCACGGGCGCAGAAGTCGTAGTGACGGCGGCGAAACACGCGCGCCGCGCCGATCCCGACGACGTGAAGATCGAGGTGGTCGAGCACGACGGGGGCGTGACGATCTGCGCGGTGTATCCCACGCCGCGTCGCGCCCGCCGCGAGAACACCTGCGAAGTCGGCGATTCCTGGCACACGAATACCGAAGACAACGACGTGACGGTCGATTTCGAAGTGAAGATCCCTGCCGGCGTGCAGTTCGCAGGCCAGACGGTGAACGGTGAGATGTCCGCCGAAGGCATGAAGGCGGACGTCTCGGCGCACACCGTGAACGGCAGCGTCCGGGTCACGACGACGGGCATCGCCGAAGCGGGAACCGTGAACGGCTCGGTATACGTGGAGATGGGCCGCGCCGACTGGACCAACGAGCTGGAGTTCAGCACCGTGAACGGCGGGCTGACGCTGGTGCTGCCGGCGACGCTCAACGCCGAGGTGGATGCCTCGACGGTGAACGGCGACCTGGTGACCGACTATCCCATGCTGATCTCGGGACGTTTCGGGAAGCACCGGATGCGCGGCACGATCGGAACCGGGGGGCGGTCGTTGAACCTGAACACGGTGAATGGGGAGATTCGGCTGAGAAAAGCCACGTGATGCGTTGAGCGCGGCTGACCCCGGGGCGTCGCCCCGGGGTCAGCCGACCGCAGTAATTCGCACCACCTCGCAGCAACCCGGTACCTAATCCACAAGCCACCAGCCCCACCTTAGCTCCCTCTTGAGCCAAAGGGGCCCGTGGTGTTGCGGGAACTTCTCGCCCGCACCGAGCAGATCGACGATCTCCGCGACCTGTTTCGCGTGCTCGGGTACGACGCGGCGTGGGAAGCCGTGCCACCCGGGCCCTGGCTCGGCGAGGAATCGGCGCGCGGGGCGGGCGTCACTCGCGCCGCGCTCATCGCGCGGCATGGCGCGTTTCGCGTTTTCGCCCTCGAGGCCGCCGATCCCGACAGCGCTGCGCGTGCCGCCGCGCGCCGGCTCGCGGCAGGGGCCGAACGCGGCTTGGCGTGCGCGCTCGGGGGCGTGCCCCGCCGGCTCGTGTGCGCCGGGTCCGTGGGCCTTCGTCTCACGACCATCCCACTGTCCCACCCGCCCGGCGCCGCCCTGGCCGTCCTCGAGCGCCTTGCGCCGGCGACGGGCGAGTCAGCCCTGGCGCTCAGCCTCCGCGTCGGCGAGGTGCTGGCGAGCGAAGGCGTCACACCGCGCTTCTTCCGCGCGTTCCGAGAGACGCTCGAGCGCCTCACCGGTCGGCTTACGGCTCCAGCGGCTCATGCCGATCGCCATGCGTTGGCACTCACCGCCCTCACTCGGGTTCTATTCCTCTATTTCGTCCAGTCGAAGGGCTGGCTCGACGAAGATCGTCGCTACCTGCCCCGCCTGCTGCAGACCGCGCTCAACCGGAGTCTGCACTTCCACAGGGTCTTCCTTCATCCGCTCTGCTTCGGCGTTTTGAACCGGCCCGTGGCCGCTCGCGGCCCAAAGGCTCGTGCGCTTGGCCGGGTGCCGTTCCTGAACGGTGGACTCTTCGAGCCGACGGCCCTCGAGCGACGCTGTGGGCCGGCGATCTGGAGCAACGCCGACTGGCGCGACGCGTTCGACGATTTGTTCGAGCGATTCCACTTCTCGGTGCGCGAAGACGACGCCGGCGAGCTCGTCGCGCCCGACATGTTGGGGCGCGTGTTCGAGGGAGTCATGGACCCGGCGGAACGCCGCTCGAGCGGCAGCTACTACACGCCGGCGGCACTGGTGCGCGAGATCGTGCGCGCCGGGCTCGAAGCGACGCTGGTGCACCGGGTCGGGATCGGTGCCAACGCCGCCGCCCGCTGGATCTACGAAGGGCTCGCCCCCAATCCCGCACCCGATCTGCGCGGGCTCACGGTGCTCGATCCCGCCGCCGGATCGGGTGCCTTCCTGCTCGGCGCGCTGGCCGAGCTGGTGGCGCTGCGGCGCGCCGCGGGCGAAGGCCCCGTCCTGGCCATCAAACGCGACGTCCTGGCCCATTCGCTGTTCGGCGTCGACCTGACTCCCACGGCGGTCCGTCTCACCGAGCTGCGCCTCTGGCTCGCGCTCGTCGCGGACGACGAAACGGCGGACCTCGGCGCCATCGCGCCGCTCCCGAATCTCGATGGCCACGTTCGGCAAGGCGATGCGCTGCTGGACCCCCTCGCACTCGCGGCATCGCTCGGCGGCCGCGGGCTTCGGATCGGGGGCCCCGAGGTGCGCCGGCTCGCGGCCGCGCGGCGGGCGCTGTTCGACCTCGCGGGGCCCCCCAAGCGCGCGGCCCAAGCGGAGCTCGGCCGGGCGGAGGCTGCGCTCGCGCGCCGGCTGTTCCGTGAGGCGGCAGCCGCCCTCGAGACCGCGATCGACGACCTGATGACCTCCGCCAAGGATCGAGACTTGTTCGGGCGCCGGCGCGGGCTCGGACCCACGGAGCGCGTCCGGCTCTCACGCGCACGCCACAGTCTGCGCGACATTCGATCGGCGGTCCGCAAGGTCGAGCGGGACGGGACGGTTCCCTTCTTTTCTTTCGAGTCGCATTTCGGGGACATCGGGCAGCGGGGCGGTTTCGACCTGGTGGCCGGGAATCCGCCGTGGGTGCGGGCCGAGCGCCTGCCACCGCGTGTTCGAGAGGCGCTCACAGCCCGTTATTCCTGCTGGCGGTCCGGCGGACGCGCCGGCTTCGGCCACCTGCCGGACCTCGCAGTCGCGTTTACGGAGCGGGCGCTCGAGCTGGTTCGCCCTGGGGGCGTCGTGGCGCTACTCGTCCCGGCCAAGCTCGCCACCAGCGGATACGCCGAACCGCTGCGCCAGCACCTGTCCCACCATACGCAGATCGCCCGCGCGGCTCCCCTCACGGACCATGCGGCGCGGGCGTTCGCGGCCGCGGTCTATCCGATGGCGCTCGTCGCTGCCCGCGCCGACGCCACCGGCACTGAAACGACGGCCACGGCGCTCGGCCCGAAACCTTCTGCGCTGGCGGTCCCGCAGCGCGTGCTCCAGTCCGCCGGCCCCTGGGTCCTCGTCCCCGACGGGGACCGCATCGCGCGGCGATTGCGTGCCGCGTTCCCCACGCTCGGAGAACGCTGGACGCCGCAGCTCGGCGTCAAGACCGGTGCGGACGACGTCTTTCTCGTGACGGCCGCGAACACAGGGACGCGACCCGCGGTGCGTGGCCGCGACGTCGGGGCATGGCGTTGCGACCCGCGCGTCCATCTCCTCTGGACCCATGACGCGGATGGCCGGCCGTTACGCCAACTCCCCGCTCGCGTCGCCGCGCAGCTCGCACCGCATTGGGAACGGCTGCGCCGCCGCGCGGACTACCGGGCGGGCGCGCCCTGGCAGGTGTTTCGCACCGGACTCGCCCAGGCACCGCATCGCGTGCTCTGGCCCGACCTCGGGCGGCGGCTTTCCGCCGCAGTCCCCGAGCCTGCCATCGTTCCGCTCAACACCGTCTACGGCATCGCGACGCCCGATCGGAATGATGCCGTGGGCCTCGCGGCGCTGCTCAACTCGCGTTGGCTGAGTGCCCTCGCCCGCCTCGTGGCCGACCCGGCGCGAGGCGGCTTTCATCGCTTCAACGCAGGCGTCGTGCGGAACTTGCCGGTGCCTGCCGCCGCGTCACCCGTGTGGACCGCGCTGGCCAGCCTCGGAGCGCGCCACGAGTCCGCCGACGACGTCGTGGCCGATGCGTTCGAGCTCGACCAACGCGACCGCCGTGCCCTCGATCCTCGCTGAGCACCTCATCCCAGTCCCGGAGCCGCTCGCCCTCGCGCTCCGGCCGCGCGGCGAGGCCGAAGGCGAAGCGCCGGCGCGCGCGGTCGCGAGCCGCGCGGCGCGCGCGTTGCTCGACGGGTCGGCGCTCGAGTCAGCGCAGCCGGGGCCGTGGCCGCCGTGGCTCGCGCCGCACCAGATCCCCGCCGCCGAGCGACTGACGTCGATTCTCGCCCGGCACGGCGGCGCGCTCCTCGCCGATGCTGTCGGATTGGGCAAGTCGTATGTCGCCCTCTCTGTCGCGCTCGCACAGGAGGAGCCGTTCGCACTCGTCGTGCCGGCCGTGCTCGTGCCCCAATGGCGGTCGTTGCTGGACAGGTTCGGCGTCGAGGCGCCGATCGTCACGCACGAATCCCTGAGTGGACACAGCTACCGCCCCCGACCGCCCTTTACCGCCCCTTACCGCCTTGTTGTCGTTGATGAAGCCCACCGCTTCCGCAATCCCGCCACGAACCGCTATCGCGCGCTCGCGCGGCTGGTCGTCGGCGCACGCGTGCTCCTCGTCACGGCGACACCCGTGCACAATCGTCTCGCCGATCTCTTTCATCTCTTTCGCCTCTTCTTGCGAGACCACGCCCTCGCCGCGATTGGCGTACCGTCGCTGCGTCGTGCGACGCTGGGCGAGGTCGATGCGCCGAGCATCGCCGCCGCGGCGGCGCGGCTCATCGTTGCACGGAGCCGGGGGCGCGTGCGGAGTGGATACACCGGTGGTCCCGTGCCCCTGTCGTTCCCGCGGCGCGACGACGCCGCTCCCATCCGAGCGGGGCCCGCGCCCGACAGTGTGTTGGACGCGTTGGTGGCCGGCGTACGTCGCCTCACCGCGGGCGGACCCGCGGCGCCGCTGCTCAGACTCATGCTGCTCCGCCGCCTGGCGTCGAGCCTGCCCGCATTCCGCGCGAGCCTGGCGCGGCACGAGGCGTACCTCGACCTGGTCGAGCGCGCGGCAGCCGATGGCCGGCGCCTGTCGCCACGCGAGTTCCAGCGTTGCTTTCCGCGCGCCGAGACGCTCGACGTTCAGCTCGTCTTGTTTCCGCTGCTTCTCGAGCAAACCGAGGTGGCACCGGCCGCCGGCGACCGGCGCGAGCTGGCACGGCTGCGCGCGCTCGCGTCCGATACGCGCGATCTCAAGGCCGACGCACTCGAGCGTCTGCTCGACGCAATGCCCGGCAAGACCATCGTCTTCACCGACGCGCGGGCGACGGCCCGCTACCTGTTGCAACGCCTCGGGTCGCGCCGGGCCGCCGCCGTTTTCGGGACGGCCGCACGATTTGCCGCGGGAGAGGCGACCCGGCACGAGGTGTTGCGCGCCTTCGCACCCGTGGCGCAGGGCGCGGCGCCGCCGCCGCACGCCCTCGAGACCGACCTCCTCATCGCGACCGATCTCCTGAGCGAGGGGCTCAACCTTCAGGACGCCGAGCGTGTCGTGCACTACGATGTGCCGTGGAGCCCCGCGCGCCTCGCGCAACGCGTCGGCCGCGTCGATCGGCTCGGCTCGCTTCACGAGGGCGTCGCGACGGTGACGTTCCTGCCCCCGGAACCCGTGGCCGCGGCGCTCGCGATTGAAGAGCGCCTCGCCGCCAAGGTCCGGGCCCAGGTCGCCGCGGGGTCCGCGCAGGTCGAGACCGCCCGCGGGGCCTTGGAGGCATCCCCGGCGCTCGACTGGTGCGATCGGCTGAGCGAGGTGGTTCGCCAGGAGCCACACGCCGCACCGATCGGCACGTGGGCGGCGGTGCTCGGCGACCGCGAAGCTGCCGTGCTCGTCGTCCGTCTCGGAGGTTTGGTCGAGGCGATCGTCGTAGAGGGAGAGATCGCTCGCGCCGATCCCGTCGCCGCCACTCGCCTGCTTATGCAGGCCAGGGCGGCACCACCTGCGACAGGCGATGCGGCCTCACTGCAACGCGCGTTGTCAGTCGCGGCTTCGCTCGTCCGCCGGCGGCTCGGCGCCGTGCAGGACGCCCGTTGGCGCGCCACCGATCGAGACAGGCTCGCCCGGCGGCTCATCCCCTGGGTGCTTTCAGCAGGCCGCCGGGCGGCACGACGAGGCGATGCGCCTCAGCTCACGACGCTCGACGCGCTCGTGTCGCGGCTCGCCTCCGGAATGACGTCGGGTGAGGAGCTGTTCCTGGAAGACATCCTGGCACGGCCTGAGCCGCTGGCGGTGCGAGATCTACTCGAATGGCACGAGCAGCTGCCGCCCGTCGGCGACGACGAGCCCGGATTCGATGTGGAGCTGGTCGCGGCGCTCGTGGTACAGCGAGCCGAACATCACGGCGCATAGCAGCGGGGCTCCGCTGTTTGTAAGCTGTCGCCCGTGTACGACCCCACTGCAATCAAGCAGCGCCCACTCCAAACGGCGTGGCGTCCCTCCGCCAGGAATCCGTCCGCCGCTGCGGCGACGATCCGCACGTGGGCGCCCACCGTCGAATCGCGATTCGTCGGGAGCTGCGCCATGTCACTCGCATACGACGCGTTCGTCGTCCGGTACTTGGCCTGCGCCGCGGCCAATGCCCGCAGATCCGTCTTCACGGCGCCGATGTAAGGCTGATCCGCGAGCTGGTACCTGATGTGCCCCGCCAGGAAGTAGAACCCCACGAGGGCGGCCACGAGACACACGACGACGATGATGATCGGACGCCGCATCGGCTAACCTACGGTCCTTCCAGGTTGACGCCGCCCGCGCCCGCGGACAACGTTCGTTCATGGATACTCGCCGCTGGCTCGTCCCGAGCCTGGCGCTCGCGCTGTGCGCCGCGCCCCTCGCCGCCCAACAGTTGCCCATCACCACCCGCACGCTGCCGAACGGCCTCGAGGTCATCGTCATCGAGAACCACGCGGTGCCCATCGTAACCGTCGAGCTGGACGTCCGGAACGGCGGCTTCACACAGACGCCCGAGTACGAAGGCTTGGCCCACCTCTACGAGCACATGTACTTCAAGGCCAACCGGGCGATCCCCAGCCAGGAGCGCTACCTCGAGCGCAGCAACGAGCTGGGCTTGGTGTGGAACGGAACGACGTCGGAGGAGCGGGTCAACTATTTCTTCACGGTGGGCGTCGACAGCGTCGCGCCGGCGATGCAGTTCATGGAAGACGCGATCCGCTATCCGCTGTTCCTGCAGGCGGAGCTGGAGCGCGAGCGGCCCGTGGTGCTGGGCGAATTCGACCGCGCCGAAGCGAGCCCGTTCTTCCATCTGTTCCGTGACGTGGCCCGCACCCTGTACACCCCCGCGTACTTCTCGCGCAAGAACGTCATCGGCGATCGGACGATCATCTCCACGGCCACGCAGGAGAAGATGCGGACGATCCAGCAGCGCTACTACGTCCCCAACAACACGGCCCTGATCCTCTCGGGCGACATCACGCCGGCGCGCGGCGCCGCCCTGGCGGACAGCATCTTCAGCGATTGGCCGCGCGGGCCTGACCCGTTCCCGCAACCGGCCCCCGATCCGCCGGCGCTCACCCGCTCCAAGTCGGTGATCGTCGAGAAGCCCGTGAACAGCGTCACGCTGCTGATCCAGTGGAATGGCCCGAGCGTCGGGCAGGATCCCGGCGCTACGTACGCCGCGGACGTCTTCTCCACCGTGCTGCGCAATCCCACGAGCCGCTGGGTGAAGCGTCTCGTCGACTCGGGGCTCGCCTTCTCGGTGGACTTGAACTACTACACGCTGAACCACGTCGGCCCGATCAGCGTGTTCGCGCAAACGACGCCCGATAAGCTGCTCGCGCTCGAGCGCGCCGTGTTCGAGGAGATCCGCCAGTTCGGCGACTCGACGTATTTCACCGACGCCCAGCTCGCCGCGGCGCGCAATCAGATCGCCGTCGGGGGCGCGTTCGAGCGTGAGGAATCGAGCGGTTTCGCCCACACCGTCGGCTTCTGGTGGTCGGTCGCCAGCCTCGATTACTACGCCGGCTACCGCCGCAACATGCAGGCGGTCACGCGCAGCGCCCTCACCGACTACGCTCGGCGCTACCTCGTGGGGAAGCCGAGCGTCGTGGGCGTCTTGATCAGCCCGGAAGCGCGCGCCGCCCTGTCGCTCACCCCCGAGGCGCTGCTGCCGCCGGGAGTGGTGCCATGAAGCGGCCGCTCGCCCTACTGGCCCTGCTCGCGGCCTCGTCGCTCGCGGCGCAACAGCCGGCACCGGCCGTGGCGAAGTTCACCGTCGCGGGCATCCCGGTCATCCTGAAGCCGATCACCGCCAACGAGGTCATCGCCGTCCGGCTCTACGTTCGCGGGGGCAGCGCCAACCTGACCCCCGCCACGGCGGGAATCGAGCGGCTCATCGGCGCGATGGCCACAGAGGGCACCGTCAAGTACTCGAAGGACGATTTCGCGGCCCGCGCGACGGCGAGCGGCGTGGAATTCGGCGCCGACGCCGATCACGACTACACCGTCTTCACGGTGCGCGGCGTGACGGAGCACTGGGACGAGACGTGGGATCTGTTCACCCAGGCCGCGCTGCACCCCACGTTCCCCGAAACGGAGCTGGCGGTCGTCCGCGATCAGATCCTGAACGGCCTGCGCCAGCGCCGCGACGACGCGGACACCTACCTCCGCTGGCTGGCCGACAGCGCGCTGTACGTGGGGCACCCGTACTCGGCGGACCCGACGGGCGACGAGTCATCGATCACGGGGCTTACGAGCGCGGCGCTGGCTCGCTGGCACAAGCAGCGGATGACCAAGGAAAACCTGTTGCTCGTCGTGGTCGGCAACGTATCCCGCGCCGACCTCCAGGCGAAGGTCACCGCGGCATTCGGGGCGCTGCCGGCGCGCGGCGGAGCCGCGGCGGCGACCAAGCCTCTTCCGGCACGGACGCCCTCCGTCACGATCGTGCCGCGCGACCTGCCGACGAACTACGTGGTTGGAGTGTTCCCCGCCGCGACGTTGTCGGACGGCGATTACCCCGCCCTCCGCGCCGCGACGGAGATCCTCTCGGATCGTTTGTTCGAAGAGGTCCGCACCAAGCGTAATCTCAGCTATGCCGTGTTCTCGGGGTTGCAGAGCGACCGCGCCAACAGCGGGCTGATCTACGTGACGGCGGTCGAGCCCGACACCACGGTGAAAGTGATGCTCGCCGAGGTGCAACGGCTCCAGGATGAGCCGATCGACCCGTCACGCATCGGTACGAGCATCAACACCTATCTCACGCAGTACTTCATGGGCCAGGAAGCGAACATGAGCCAGGCCGACCGCCTCGGCCGCTACGAGCTGCTGGGCGGCGGGTGGGACCGCGCCGAGACGCTCGTCAATCGGCTGCGCGCCGTGCGGCCCGAGGAGATCCAACAGGCCGCCCGGCGCTACCTGCGGAATTTCACGTTCGTCGTCATCGGGGACTCGACCAAGATCGATCGGAAACTGTTCACATCGAGGTAGAGAGACACTTCGTGCAACTGTCGACCTTCCTCTTCGACCTGGACGGTACTCTCCTCGATTCGATCGACCTGATCCTACGGTCGTATCGCCACACCATGCGCGTACACCGCGCCGACGAGCCCCTGCCGTCCGACGACATCTGGATGAAGGGCCTCGGCACCCCGCTCTGGGTGCAGTTCCGTGAGTGGACGGAAGACGAGTCTGAAATTGAGGCGATGGTCGCCACCTATCGCGAGTACAACCTCACGCACCACGACATGCTCGCGAAACCGTATGACGGTGTCTCCGAGGCGGTGCTGGCACTGCACGAGAAGGGCGTCCAACTGGGGATCGTCACCAGCAAACTGCGGGGCGGCGCGATCCGCGGCCTCAAGCTCGTGGGCTTGGACCACGTTTTCCCGGTTGTCGTCGGCGCCGCCGACGTCACGCACCCCAAGCCCCACCCGGAGCCTGTGCTCAAAGCCCTCGAGCTGCTCGGCGCCCCCGCCAGCGAAGCGGTGTTCGTCGGGGACTCGCGCCACGACATGGAGTCCGGACGCGCAGCGGGCGTCAAGACGGCCGCCGTCCTGTGGGGCCCCTTCAATCGCTCGGACCTCGAGGATCTTGCCCCCGACTTCTGGCTGGAGAAACCTGCGCAACTAGCGCAGCTTTACGACTCATGACGCCCACCAAATTCGTTCCGTTCGATCTCGAGCGCTGGCAAAGCACTTGGGAAAACCGCGTCCGCTTCAACCTCTCCGAGTCGGGCGTTCACCCGCTCACCATCCAGGAGCTGCTCGGCCTCGCTGGTGCTTCCGCGATGCCACTCCTCGAGGTGCGCCTCGGCTACAGCCAGTCGAACGGCACCGATCTGCTGCGCGAGCGGATCGCCGCGCTCTACCCCGGCGCCTCCCCCGACCAGGTGCTCGTCACGACCGGCAGCTCGGAAGCGAACTTCATCAGCTGCTGGCGCCTGATCGAGCCCGGCGACAAGGTCGCCATCATGCAGCCGAACTACCAGCAGACCTGGGGACTCGCGCAGAACTTCGGCGCCCAGGTCAGGCCCTTCCAGCTGCACGAGAAAGAAGGTTGGGAGCCGTACGCCGAAGAGGTTCGCGCCGCGATCGTGCCGGGGACGAAGCTCGTCGTGGTCACGAACCCCCATAACCCGACGGGCCACGTGCTTTCGGACGCGTCGCGCAAAGTCATCCTCGATCGCGTCGCGGAAGTCGGCGCCTGGCTGCTCGCGGACGAGGTGTACACCGGCGCCGAGCGCAGCGGCAAGACGACGCAGTCGTTCTGGGGCGCCTATGACAAGGTCGTCGCGGTCAACGGCCTTTCCAAGGCGTACGGGCTGCCGGGGCTCCGCATCGGGTGGATCGTCGCGCCGCCGGCCCTCACGCAGGAGATCTGGGCGCGCCACGACTACACGACGATTGGTCCCTCGGGCGCCACCGATCATCTTGCGGCTGTGGCGCTCGACCCGCGTGTGCGCGAGAAGCTGATCGACCGCACCCGGCGCATCTTGAACACCAACTATCCGGTGATGGAGGCGTGGCTCAAGCGCTTCGGCGATACGTTCACCTGGCACCCGCCGCAGGCGGGCGCGATCTGCTGGGCGCGCTATCGCCAGGGGATCCCGGCGGGCGAGATCGTCGAGAAGGTCCGCGCGCAACACAGCGTGCTCCTCGTCCCCGGCGATCAATTCGGGATGCCGTCGTTCCTCCGTTTTGGGTTCGGGGGCGACCTGCAGCATTTCGAAGAAGCGCTCGCCGAAACGGAGCGCGCGCTGCGCCGCCTGTTCACCGATTGACTCGGAGGGTGAAGGTCAAAGAGCACGAGACATCGGTCATCCGCGCACCGCACGACGGCAGCGAAGTCGGCGTGGTGTCCCTCGCCGGACCCGAAGAGGTACGCGCCGCGCTCGATGCGAATGTCGCCGCCACCGGCGCCTGCCGCGCCATGCCGGCCTACGCGCGCGCCGCCGCGCTCCGGAAGATCGCGGACGGTCTCGCAGCCGAACGCACCGAGATGGCCCGAACGCTGGCCTTAGAAGCCGGCAAACCGATCGCCCAAGCGCGCATCGAGCTCGACCGGGGCATCGCCGTCTTCCGGGACGCGGCCGAAGAGGCGACGCGCATCTCGGGCGAGATGCTCCCCGCCGACTCGGTGCCCGCGGGAGCCGGCCGCATCGCCATCACACGCCGCTTCCCGCTGTCGCCGATCGCCGCGATCACTCCTTTCAACTTCCCGGTGCTGCTCGCCGCCCATAAGATCGCCCCAGGGATGGCCTGTGGAGCGACGCTCACCTTGAAGCCGCCGCCGCAGGATCCGCTCACCACACTGCGCCTGGCCGAGCTGGTGAAGGGCTCGGGCTACCCGGCGGGCGGCATCAACGTCGTGCCGTGTCACGTCGAAGTGGCCCAGATCCTGATCGACGATCCGCGCGTGCGGCTCATCACGTTCACCGGCAGCGCCAAGGCCGGGTGGGCGATCCGCGCCAAGGCGGGCACGAAGCGCGTCGCGCTGGAGCTGGGCGGCAACGCCGCAGTCATCATCGAGGCCGACGCCGATCTCGCCTGGGCCGCGGCGCGCTGCGCCATCGGTGGATTCACCTACGCCGGCCAGTCCTGCATCTCCACGCAGCGGGTTTTTGTCCACGAGTCTGTGTACACGCCTTTTCTCGACGCCTTCGTTCAACGAGTTCGCGGTTTGAAGGTTGGGAACGTTCTCGACGAACAGACGGAAGTAGGTCCGCTTATTTCAGCCGATGCCGCTCAACGTGTCGAGCGGTGGATCGGTGACGCGGTGGCGGGCGGAGCGAAGATCGCGCTGGGCGGGAAGCGCACCGGCCAGGTCTTGGAGCCCACCGTGTTGCTGAACACGACGCCGCAAATGAGCGTGAATTGCGAGGAAGTGTTCGCGCCCCTCGTGACCGTGACGCCGTACGCCAAGCTCGACGACGCGATCGCCGCCGCGAACGCCTCACCGTACGGCCTGCAGGCGGGCGTGTTCACGACCAACCTGCAGACGATGTTCCGCCTCCACGCTGAGCTCGACGTGGGCGCGGTGAACGGGAACGACATTCCCGGGTTCCGTGTGGATCGGCTCCCCTACGGCGGCGCCAAGGCCTCGGGGCTTGGCCGCGAGGGGGTGCGTTACGCCATCGAGGAGATGACCGAGTTGCGCGTGCTCACGCTCAAGCTCGACTGACGTGCACCAACGGCTGCGGCAGCACCTCCTCGACCTCCTCGGCTTCACCCCCATGAGCTACCGGCCGCCCCTCCCGCGGCGCTGGTGGCTGTACTGTGCCGTCGCCTACCTCGCGCCGAGCGTCGTGCTGCAGCTCGTCCCCGCGGCGGACGTGCCCTATCGCGATCTGGTCTGGCTCCTCACCCTCGTGCCCGCCTATGTCCTCTCGCTGCACTACGGCATGCACGGCGCGGTATCGGGCCTCGTGATGGGGACGGTCCTCTTCACGGCGATCCAGTTTCTCGTCGCGTGGAGCCTCGAACCGGAGGACTGGCGCATCACGGTCCCGATCTACGTGGCGTACGGCGCCATCGCCATCTCGGTGGGCTGGCTCTCCGAGCAGTTGCATCTCTTTTACGACCGAGCGATTCAGGGCGAGCGCGTGCTGGTGGTGGGGCAGGTGGCGGTCGCGATCCGGCACGAGGTGAACAACGCGCTGGCGGCGATCATCGCGGAGGGACAGCTGCTCGAGCAGAACGGGCGGCTGACGCATCCCGAGGACATCAAGTCGCTCGAGAACATCATCGCGATGGCGCGGCGGGTGAACGACAGCATGGAGAAGCTCGCCACCGTCACCCACGCCCCGGTGACCGACTACGCGATGGGCGTGAAGATGATCGACATCACCAAGCTCTAATCAGAGGCCGACCGCCCGCAGGATGACGTAGCTCAGCCCGGCGATTCCGGCCGCGGCGGGAATTGTCAGGATCCAGGCCCACACGATCCGGCCGGCCACGCCCCAGCGCACCGCCGAGATGCGGTTGGCGGCCCCGACGCCGGTGATCGCACCCGTGATCGTGTGCGTGGTGCTCACCGGGATGCCGTAGTGCGAGGCGAACGCGATCGTCACTGCCGCCCCGGTTTCCGCCGCAAAACCACCGAACGGCTTCAGCTTCGTGAGACGCTGGCCCATCGTTTTGACGATCCTCCATCCGCCCGCCATGGTCCCGGCGCCGATTGCCACGTAGGCCGCGAACGCCACCCAGGTCGGGATCGTGTCCACCGATGTGACGTGGAAGGCAGCGATCGGGAAGTTTTGGAACAGCGCCTGCTCCGCAACCAGCAGACTTACGACGATCCCCATCGTCTTCTGGGAATCGTTGCTGCCGTGGCTCAGTGACATGAACGCCGCCGATATCAGCTGAAGCACTCGGAAGGCGCGGTCGACCTGCCGGGGCAGGGAGTTCCGCAGCAGCCACGACAGGCCGATGGTCAGGCTGAACGAGACCGCCATGCCGATCATCGGGGACAGCACGATGAACGCCAGCGGCTTGACCCAACCACTGGCGATGATCGCGTGGGTGCCGGCTTTGGCGACCGCGGCGCCGGCGTAACCGCCCATGAGGGCGTGCGAGGACGATGAGGGCAGGCCCCCGTACCAGGTGATGAGGTTCCACGCGATGGCGCCGAGCAGGCCCGCGAGAACGACGTTCCCATCCACGATCGCGAGATCGACGAGTCCCTTCCCCATCGTTTTCGCGACGGCCGTCCCGAACACGAAGAACGCGACGAAATTGAAGACGCCCGCCCACACCACCGCGGCCGTCGGAGACAGGACCCGGGTCGAGACGACCGTGGCGATCGAGTTTGCCGCGTCGTGGAAGCCGTTGATGAAATCGAAGGCGAGCGCCACGACTACGATCGCCAGGACGAACCAGGCGGTGAGCGCCATTAGGCGTGCTTGATCGTGATGGATTCGACCACGTTCGCGACATCCTCGGCCTGATCGAGCGTGTTCTCCAGGTTGTCGTAAATCTCCTTCCACTTGATGATCTCGATCGCATCACGCTCCTTCTCGAACATCTGGCCGAGCGCCTCGTGGTAGATGGCGTCGCCCTCTTCCTCGAGCTGCTTGGCCTCCACACAGAAGCGCATCACGTCGTCGCCCTTCTTGAGCCGCCCCACCGCTTCCGCGAGCACCCCTACCATCCGCTGAATCACCTCCGCCAGGCGCCGCACGCCTTGCGGGGCGACGCCGAGCCGGAAGATCTGAGCGCGTCGGGCGCAGCCGTCCATCGCGTCCATCACGTCGTCCAGGTCGGAGGCGAGCTGGTGGATGTCCTCGCGGTCGAGCGGCGTGATGAACGTGCGGTCGAGCCGGTTCACCACCTCGTGGGTGACCTGGTCCGCCTCGTGCTCGAGCCGCTTGATGGCTTCGACGATCGGCGTGCGGCGGTCGGGGGCGGCCTCGAACAGGTCGCGCAGGTGCTGGGCGGCCACCTTGTTGCGGTTGGCGACATCTGTGAACAGGTCGAAAAACTCTTCGTTCCGCGGCAGGAGGCGCACGCTGTCCCCTGGAAGGGTGGGACGCAAAGATAGCGGGGGACGGAAACGGCCACTAGGTTATCGAACCCATGACCACTCCCCTCGCGCCCCGCGTGGAATTCGTCCGCGCCATCTCCCGGCTCGACGCCACGGCCCTGGTCGTGGGGTCGATGATCGGCTCCGGCATCTTCATCGTCTCGGCCGATATCCTGCGCCAAGTGATGACACCCGGCCTGCTGCTCCTTGTCTGGGGCCTCTCGGGCGTGGTCACCCTGCTCGGCGCGCTCACCTATGGGGAGCTGGCGGCGATGTTCCCCAAGGCCGGCGGCAATTACGTGTATCTGCGGGAAGGGATCTCGCCGCTCTTCGGCTATCTCTATGGCTGGACGCTGTTCGTCGTGATCCAGACGGGGACCATCGCCGCGGTGGCGGTCGCGTTCGCTCGATTCACCTCGGTGCTAGTGCCGTCCCTCTCCCCCGACGTATTCCTCGGCACCACGCTCCACTTCCCCCAGCCGATCGGCGACATCGCGGTGGGCCTGTCGCCACAACGCATCTTCGCGATGCTGTCGATTGCCCTGCTCACCTGGATCAACGTGCGTGGCGTGCGCACCGCGGCATTCATTCAGACATCCCTGACCGCCATCAAGACTGCGGCGCTCGCGGCGCTCATCGTGCTGGGCATCACGATCGGCCGCAACGCGGAGGCGATTGCGGCGAACTTCGGCGCCGGGTTCTGGCCCGCCGAAGGCTTGACCCTCGCCGTTTTCCCGGTGATCGGCGCCGCGATGGTCGGTTCGCTGTTCTCGATGGATGCGTGGAATAACGTGGGCTTTGCGTCGGGTGAGCTGAAACAGCCGGAGAAGGATCTGCCCTTCGCCATGGCGGTGGGGGTGCTGACGGTGACGACATTGTACGTGCTCGCCAACGTCGCGTACCTGCACGTCCTGCCCGCCGATGCCATCGCGCACGCGCCGCAGGACCGGGTCGGCACGGCCGCCCTCCAGGCGATGTTCGGCGCCCCCGGCCTCTACATCATGGCCGTGGCGATCATGATCTCGACTTTCGGCTGCAACAACGGGCTCATCCTGTCGGGCGCACGCGTCTACTACGCGATGGCCGTGGACAACCTGTTCTTCAAATCGGCTGCGGTGCTGCACCCGCAGTACAAGACGCCCGCCGTCGCCCTCGTGGTGCAGGCGGTGTGGACCTGCGTGCTGTGCCTTTCCGGCACGTACGGCCAGCTGCTCAACTTCGTCATCTTCGCCGCTGTGGCCTTCTACCTGGTGACCGCGATTGCGCTGTTCGCTTTGCGTCGCAGGCGCCCCGACATTCCCCGCCCGGTCCGGGCCCCTGGGTACCCGTGGCTGCCGGCCGTGTACGTCGTACTCACCGCGCTGATCGCAGTCGACCTACTGGTCCAGAATGCCACGCGGACCTACTCGTTCCTGGGCTTGGCGCTCGTCCTCCTGGGCGTGCCCGTCTACTACGGCTGGAGGCGGATGGCGCCTAAGTAGCCCCCGATTGCCCTTGTTTGGTCTTCGGGTTATGTTCGGGTGTCCCTATGCCGCCCGCACTGCCCTTCACCAGAGCGCCTGTCGAGCCGCCTCGTCCCCGCCCGGCGAAGCCCGCCTTATTACCTACCACATTAGCTCGCACCTGCCCCGACTGCGGATCGCCCGCGGTGCCGCAGTCCGGGTGCTTGATCTGCCCGCATTGCGGCTGGGCCCGCTGTGGCTGAGCAACTCGGGCTGCCGCTCCTTTCGGTCATCTCGCAGGCTCCTCGGCTATCGGTCCTTGACGAGCGCCTGCGCGGCACGCGCTTCGTCTCCCTCGCTCCACAACGGGTCTTGAATCCGCCCAGCCAGACGGGCATGGATTTCTGGTCCCTCAACCCGTACGTCGGCTGCGAGTTCGGCTGCAGTTACTGTTACGCCCGCTACACGCATCGCTACGTCGTCGAGCGAGCGCACCGCGCCGGCAAACTGACCGACGCCGAGCTCGCCGACTACCGCGGCCCCCATGGGTGGGAGGCGTTCGAGCGGCGCATCTTCGTCAAAGAGCAGATCCTCGGCGCGCTCGAGTCCGATCTCCGCCGCCTGCCCCCGGAGCAGACGGTGGTGATCGGCACGGCGACCGATCCATACCAGCCGGCGGAACGCCGCTTCCGCATCACCCGCGCCGTCCTGGACCGGCTGGCGCGCTGCGAAGGGTTGTCCATCGGGATCATCACCAAGAGCCCGCTCGTGGCCCGGGATGTGGATGTGTTGCGCCGCCTGCAGGAGCGGAACGCCCTCGAGGTGTATGTCTCGCTCATCACCGTGGACGCGGAGCTCGTGCGGACCCTCGAGGCGCGGTCGCCGTTGCCCGCGGTGCGGTTGCGCGGGTTGGCCAAGCTGACGGCGGCGGGGATCAACGCTGGCCTGATCGTGGCCCCGGTGCTCCCCGGGATCACGGACGACGTACCCCATCTCGAGGCTCTCTTCGGCGCCGCCCGCGACGCGGGCGCGCGCTTCCTCCATGCGGGACCACTGCGCTTGTATCCGGCGATTCGCGAGCGATTCCTACCGCTCCTGGAGCAACACTTCCCCGCGCTCGCCGCGCGCTATCGGGCCGCCTACGTCGGCGGGGGTTCCGCCCCGCGGGCATACGCGCGCGCGTTGAGTCGGCGCATCAAGCGTCTGCAGGCCCGCTTCGGCTTCGCGGTCAACGATGGGATGGTGGATCGCTACAGGAACCGGCTACCGGTGCTGCAAGGAGAGCTTCCGCTGGGCGCGCGTTAGCGCCCGATCTTGGTAATGGTCGTGATCGCCGCCCACAGCTGGCGCATCGTGAACGGCTTGGCGAGGAAGAACTCCCGTTCGCTGCCGTGGTCTGGCGCGGGAAAGTCGTGGCCGCTGATGAAGACGAACCGGCCCGTCAGCTCGGGACGGGAGTCGGTCGCGTGGCGCCACAGCCAAAGCCCGTCGCGCCGCTCCATCCGCACGTCGCTCACGACTACGTCGAACGGCTGGAGGTCGATGGCGTCCAGTCCTTCGACGCCGTCCTCGGCCGTGACGACTTCACATCCTTGCTGTTCCAGCGCCAGGCGTAGCGTGGCGCGCACGGTCTCCTCGTCATCGACTACGAGGATCCGCAGTCTCGTCGCTTCGGTCATTTCGTTCGGTGATCCCGGGGGCGCGGGCCGGGAGTAGAGGACTAGTGCGCTAAATGCACGAACTGCACACCCTAGTTATACGCCCGGGGCCACCGGACGGCAAGAGCAGGACTTCAGGCGACGTCGGAGACGCCGGCGCGGCGGGTGGCGCGGAACCGCTTGGCTAGTTCCTTGACCCAGCTCGGCGGGCTGAGGCGGCGCTGCTCGTACGCGGCGGCCACGAGCTGAGCCACCTCGCGGCCGAGCGCGAGTGTTTGCTGCGGGGAGAGATCGCCGGCCACCTCGCCCAGGAGGCGCACGAACTGCCCGATGTTGGGGGGCCGGCTCACGCGGTGCTGGGCGGCGAGCCAGCGCTCGAGCCGCACACGGGTAGACGATCTCGGCGCGGCACCGTTCACGAAATTACGAAGGCCGTTCGGGCTGATCCCAATTTTCAGTGCGGCGTGCCGCAGCGACTGGCGCGCGACCTCTCGCGCAACGGAGTCCCGCAAGAGGGTCACGGGAAGCGTCGGCACACCCCGGTGGTCGATCTTCATGTCGACCCCTCCCGGCGTGCAGTTTGTGCGGTTTCCCGCGGTTTACACCGTTTACGCTAGCAACCGCCTGCGGCGTCGGCAAGCCTTGCCTGCCCGCCACTACAGCATATGAAAGACCTTGGCCTCCCCGCACACCGGAGTCGCCGGCTGGTAGATGTAGCCACGGACAAAGCCGCCCCACTGAGGCGCGGTGTCCGGCGGGTTCTCCAGGACGATGGCGGCGGCCGGGCTCGCCAGGCCCGAGGGGCGGATGCGCGTGCACCCCACCGAATCCCGCTGCGCCATCACGAGACCGGCGGCATTGCGCGCCCCGTTGGGCGGCGGCGGGGTGGAGCGAACGGTGACGACACCGTACGTCGACCAGGGCGCCGTGTTCAGCCCGGCACAAGCGGGACAGGAAATTCCCACCCCTACCGTGCGCATCTCGTACGTCCGCTCCGATGGTGCCGGCAGACCCGGCGCCATGCCAGCCGTGTCGAGGGACCAGTTGACGGTAAAATCGCTCGCGACCGGAACGACCCCACCGCAGTAAATCACTTCCTTATCGGCGACGAAATACGGGGCGAACGTGACCGCCGACATGTCGGCCGTGGGAGACGGCTCGAACGCGCGAATCACCGCACAGGGCGTCAACACTACAATGCGAGTGCGGAACGGATCATCGGCGGCGACTTCAGCCGGCCAGTCCATCCACACCACGTCGACCGGCAGGACCTGGGAATTATCCGAACACGCCGCGAGCCCGAGGAGAAGCGCGAACGCGACAGTACGCATGGGACGGCTCCTTTCGGGTTAGTCCCGCGTGACGAGGTGGAAGACCTTGGACTTGCCACACACCGCGGCCGCCGGCTCGTAGATGTACCCCCGCGCGAAGCCAAACCAGTACTGAGCGGTGTCGGCGGGCGGGTTCTCGACGATGTAGCCGGGATACAATCCGTACGGCGACAGCGTGACGCACCCGAGTGAATCGCGCGATGTGTACGCCATGCCGCCGGCGTTGATGCGTGCCGACTCTACTTGCGCGCTGCGCACCGTGATATCGCCGAACGTACGGATCGGGAACGCAGTCAGCGCGTCGCGTGCCGAGACGTCGCTACCGGCCCGGATTTCGTAGGTGCGCGGGACCTGTGCCTCGAGGCCCGGCACCGCCGCTCGCGTGTCGTAGAACGGGGCGACGAGGCGAAGCGACTGCAGCTCGCGACACCCCAAGGGCTGCCCGCCGAGCAGGAAATACGGCTCGAACGTGACCGCCGATTGATCCACCGTCGGCTTCGTCACGAACTTCACAACTTCCACGCACGCCACGCTGTACCCAACGAGACGCGCGGTGAAGGGCGTGGCCGCCATCACCTCGGCGGGCCACTCCATCCAGCTGACCTGGGCGGGTTCGATTCGGGTGTCGGGTTCGGAGCAGGCGACGAGAGGCACGACAAGCAACAGGGCGAACGAGATTGCGCGCATAGTCAGTTCCTCGTGACGAGGTGGAAGACTCTGGCCTGGCCGCACACCGGCGCGGCCGGTTCATAGAGGTACCCTCGGACGAACGCGAACCAGTTCCGCGCCGTGTCGGCCGGCAGGTTCTCGACGACGTAACCCGGATAGACGCCGTAGGGGCGCAGCACCACGCAGCCGACCGAGTCCCGCGACGCGCTAACCAGACCACCGGCGTTGATGCGTCCGTTCTCCACCTGCGCGGTGCTCACGGTGACCTCACCGAATGTGCGGATCGGGAAGCCCGAGGCGAGGCCGCTGGGGACATACACGTTGGTGCCAGCGCGGAGTTCGTACGTGCGCGAGACCTGGGCCGCGAGACCTGGCACGTCCGTGAGCGTATCGAAGACTGCCTGGATCGGGACAGTGAATGCGGGGTCCGTGGCTGTCGCCCTCACTGGGAGACAATTGTTCGGCGTCCCATTGAGTAGGAAATACGGCTCGAACGTGACCGCCGATTGATCCACCGAGGGATGCGTCACGAACTTCACCACGTCCACGCAGTACACGCCCTCGCCCACCAGACGCACCGTGAACGGCGCGGTGGCCGGGACTTCAGCGGGCCATTCCATCCAACGGACCTGAGCGGCTTCGAGGCGCGTGTCGGGCTCTGAACAACTGGCTACGGGGAGGAACAAGAACAGAACGAACGAGGCTGAGCGCATGCGAAATCCTCCTTACATAGAGGTGATACTGTCCACCCGGATTACGGGCGCGCCATCGAGACAGGTGGACTGGAGCACGGGATCGACGCGCCCGTAGGCGAAGCCGGTGAACCCCGGCGCCCACGCGGGCGCCTGGTCGGCGGAGATGTAGATGAGGAAGGGGGGCCCGGGGATCACGATAAAGCAGCCGAACGAGTCCTGGAATCCTGAGGCGACGCCCACGGAGCGCATGAGGGGCTGGACGGGCGCCGTTGGCGACACCGTCACAGTGCCGAATGTGCGCAGCGGCCACGGCTGCTCGAGCGCGGGCCACCGGCTCGTAGCGCGGATCGTAACTGCCCGCGGCGACGCCGCATCGATCGCAGGCACCCATACCAACGTGTCGTACACGAGGAGCGCAACCGGTGGACAGGTGGTTCCGCATGGCGGCGCGACGGAATAGGCCTCGATCGCCACCGTGTCGCCGCGAACGCGCAGAGTGATTCGCACGTCGGACACGGAGGCGCCCATCCCCCGGACGCGCACGCCGAACGGCGCGCCGGCCACGACCGAATCCGACCACTCGAGCCACTGCACGGCGAGGGGCGCAACAGTGTTGCTGTCGTCGCAGGCGGGAAGGACGGCAAGAGAAAAAGCCAGCAGGGAAGCGAACCGGACGGCGCGCATACTAACCTCGTGACGGCTACGTCCTCAGTTTTACACTCCGTCCCGCGGGTGTGCCAGTCCCTCTTCCTCTGCCCACATGCGCGCGACCTCGCGAATCGTCCCAGGCGCGTTCCCCTCGGCACGGTTGTTCGCGAGGATGAAGGCCTCGATGCGTCGACGCAACACTTCCCGAATGATCTCGACAAGGTCGCGACGCAACTGCGGTTGCGGCTCCTGGATCCGATCGTAGGGCTCGAACGCCTTCACGGCATCGGCATAGCGCCGTCCCGGCTTCAGGAGCGCCCGCACGATCGTGAAGTCGGCCGAGAAGGCCCACGGCTGGCCGAGCTGCTCGCCGATCGTCGGCATTTCCGTCCACGAGTTGAAAACATGTGCGACTCGATGGCGCTTCAAGACCTCGCCATGCAGGCCGGTGAACAACTCGGGATTCCGTAACTCGACGGCGTATCGAAAACCGGGAGGGAGCTGCGCCAGAAACGCGTCGAGCTGGTCGGCCCATTCGAGGGGATCGGGGAGATCCCTGCCGCGCATCGCTTGAAACTCGAATACGAAGCAGGCCGCGTGATCCCGAAACTCGCGGGAGTAGGAACCGAGAACGGCATCCTTGAACTTCGCCGCGTTGAGATAATCGGGGCTCTGCTTCACGGTGATCTGCTCCCACACCTTGCTCACGCAGGGGAAACCGGGTGGCAGCGCTTGGGAGTAGGCGCGCAGCACCTCTTCTGAAGGCGGCTCGTAGAAAGCGCTATCGATCCCCACCGTCCGAAACAGGGGATAGCGAACGTATTCCTCGAGTCGTTTGGCCGGCTGGGGACCGCGGTAGCGGCGGTGGTAGACGTCGCCGAACCAGCCGTCGTACGTCCAGGTCGATGTGCCGAAGCGGACAGGCTCGGGCAGGCTCCGGGCGAGCGCGGTCAATTCCGCACTCGGCTCGGGGAGGGATTCGATCCCGTCGAAGAGATCAGGTTGATTCATTCTGAAGCTCAAACATATCAATGACTTAACCATTCCGCACCCGGTCTTGCGGGGTGTTCGATATTCGGGATATATTCGGGTCCCATTTGGACTCTGTCAATGCCTCAACGTCCTACGAGCTCGCTCGCCGCCTGCGTCTGGATTCCCCTCTTCCCACTGCGGTGTGAGGAGGTGCGTCGTGAGGGGCTCGCGACTCACCCCACCGCCCTCCTCGTTCCAGACCTGAGCCGCAAGCTATGGCAGGTTTCCCCCCTCGCTCGCCACGCCGGGGTGAGGCCGGGGATGACGGTGAGCCAGGCGATCGGTCTCTGCCCCACACTCCGGCTCTGCGAACCCGACCCGGTGCACTATGACGAGAGGTTCGCCGGCCTGCTCGCGGCGTTGAATGAAATCACCCCGGTCGTTGAGTCTGGAGAGTTGGGGCTGGTTTACTTGGGTACTGACGGATTGGAAGGGGTTTTCGGTCCCCCTGAGAAAGTCATCAAAGCAATCGAGTGCGTGGTGCGTGGTACGTGGTGCGTTCGCCTGGGATGGGGCCGAGGAAAATTCGCGGCGTGGGTGGCAGCTTCACGCGCAAAGCCCGGCGAAGCAGTGATCGTTCCCGCTGGTGGAGAAGGGAAGTTTCTCGCCACCCAACCCATCGCCGTCCTCCCTCTCGACCCCGACACCCATCGTCGTTTGCGGCAGCTCGGCATCCGCACCCTCGGCGCGCTCGCTGCATTGCCGGAAGAAGCAGTGGCGGCGCAGTTCGGCGCGGTGGGTCGAAAACTGTGGCGGCTCGCCGCGTGTCACACCGCCGAGCCGGTCGTCGGGCGCATCGCTCCCGAGCCGATCGTCGCGGCGCTCACCTTCTTCACACCGGTGGGTGAGCGGGACTTGATCGAACGGGCGCTCGACCAGCTGATCGCGCGCGCCCTCAAGGACCCGCGGCGCATCGGCTGGCGGGTGCATGCCTTGCGACTCCGCGCCGAAGTCGAGGGCGGCCGCTCCTGGCTCGCCGACATCCTCCTCAAGGATCCGACTGCCGACGGCGCGCGCATCGCGGCTCCGCTCCGGACGCGGCTCGAGCAAGCGCCGCCCGCGGGCGCGGTGACTCGACTCGTCCTCGAGCTCACGGCGTTCGCTCCGGGGACCACCGAGCTCCAGCTCTTCGCCCGCGACGACATCGCCGCCGCGCGCGCCGGCCAGCGTCATGCGCTCGAGAGCGCTGCCCGCGAGATCCAACAGCGGCTCAAGCGTTCTTGTCTCTACCACGTCATCGAGGTCCAGCCATGGTCGCGCCTTCCCGAGCGCCGCTACGCGCTGATCGATTATGAACCGTGAGTGGGACGTGGGGCGTGGGATGCGCGCTGACAGGCTTCGAGCACTCAACGTGCCGCAGTCCGTGACGGTCCAGTTGGATGGGGAAGGTATTCCACGGAGGGTCGGTGATGCTCCAGTCGAGGTCGTTCTGGAGTCTTGGCGGATCGACGACGAGTGGTGGCGATTGCCGATTGTGCGGAGGTACGTGGAAGTCGTGTTGGAAGGTGGTGGAAGGTTGGTGTTGTTCGAAGATATAAAATCGAAGCAGTGGTTCGCGCAGAAACCCTAACACATCCCACGCCCTACGCCCCACTTCCATGTACGCCGAGCTGCACTGCCACTCCGCGTTTTCGTTTCTCGACGGTGCCTCACTCCCCGAGGATCTCGTCGCCACCGCGCACGAGCTCGGCTACGCCGCCCTCGCGCTCACCGATCACAACGGACTCTACGGCTCGATGACGTTCGCCCAGGCGGCGAAGTCGCTCGGTCTCCAGGCGATCACCGGCGCCGAAGTGACGCTCCTCGACGAGATCGAAGGCGCGCACCTGACCTTGCTCGCCGAGACGCCGCAGGGGTACGCGAACCTGTGCCGGTTGCTCACCGAAACGCACCTCGGCGCCGACCGCCTCGACCCGCGGCTCGCGTTCAATTCGCTCGCGGCGCGGCACGAAGGGTTGATCGTGCTCTCGGGATGCCGGCGTGACGGCCTGCTGCCGCGGGCGCTCGAATCCGCAGGACTCGCGGCGGCACGCAGGCTCGCCGAGCGCTGTAAGGAGATATTCGGGAAGGACCGGTTCTTCGTGGAGCTGCAGCGCAACCGCGTGCGCGGCGATTTGACCCTGACCCGAGCGTTGATCGACGTCGCCGAGTCCTTGCGGCTTGGCGTCGTGGCGACCGGTGGCGTCCATTATCACCGCCGCGAGCGGCACCGGCTGCACGACGTTCAGGTCGCGATTCGGAATCGCACGACGCTCGATGGCGCCCATCGAGCCCGGCGACCCAACAGCGAGTTTTACTTGCGGCCGCTGGAAGAAGTCGTCTCGCTGTTCAAAGACTGTCCAGATGCTGTCGCCACTAGTTTGGCCATCGCAGAGCGCTGCAAGGCCTTCGATTTGACGCGCGACCTGGGCTACACCTTCCCCGACTTTCACGGAGCCGATCGAGCCCCCGCGCCGCAAGCATTGGCCGAGCTCTGCCGCGCCAGGATGAGCGATCGCTACCCCGAAGACTCCCTCCACCGCGCCGCCGCCGAGCGGCGGCTCGCCGAAGAGCTGACACTCATCGAGCACCATCGACTCAGCGGCTTTTTTCTGGTCTATCACGACCTGTTCGAGCTGGCGCGCGAGGTGGCGGCCGACGTGCGCCGCGGCTCCCGCCGCGCGTCCGGCAATCTCCTCCCGGGCCGGGGGCGTGGATCGTCGGTGTCGTCCATCGTCTGCTACCTGCTCGGCCTCTCGCATATCGACCCGATCGCCAATCACCTCTTCCTCGGCCGCTTTTTGAACGACACCCTCGCCTCGGTCCCCGATATCGACCTGGACTTCCCCCGCGAGATCCGCGAAGAGTTGATCCGCCGCGTCTACAAGCGCTACGGCGACGAGCACGTCGGTCTCGTCTGCTCCTTCCCCACCTACCGGTTGCGTTCGGCGGTGCGCGAGATCGGCAAGGCGCTCGACCTGCCGCTCGGCGAGATCGAGCTGGTGGCCAAACTGGCGGACCGCCGGTCTGGTGGTCTGGCGGACGAACTGCAACAACTCCCCGGCTTCGAAGGACGCAAAGACGCACCGCTCTGGAAGGAGCTGTGCGAGCTCGCGGAGGAAATCCGGGGACTGCCACGCCACATCTCGCAGCACGTTGGCGGGATGGTGATCTCCTCCCGGCCACTCGTCGAGATCGTGCCGCTCGAGCGCGCCGCGATGGAAGACCGCGTCGTCTGCCAGTGGGACAAGGATTCCTGCGACGATGCGCGCTTCATCAAGATCGATTTCCTCGCGCTCGGGATGCTGTCGCTCGTCGAGGAGAGCGTCGAGCTGATCGCGCGCAAAGAGGGACGGCCTCCCGATCTCTCGCGCATCGACTTCAACGACACCGCCGTATACGACCGCATCTGCGCCGGCGACACCGTCGGGTTATTCCAGATTGAAAGCCGAGCGCAGATCCAGATGCTGCGCCGCACCCGCCCACGCGATCTCGGCGATCTCGCCGTCGAGGTGGCGATCGTGCGCCCCGGACCGATCGTGGGCGGCGCCGTGAACCCCTACGTGCGGCGCCGCGAAGCCCAGCGCCACGCGCGCGAGGCGGGGCGCCCCTACGAGCCGCCGGTCGACCACCCCCTGCTGCGCGAATGTTTGGACGAAACGCTGGGCGTCATTCTCTATCAGGATCAGGTGCTGCAAGTCTGTCAGGCGCTCGCGGGGTTTTCGTCAGGCCAGGCCGAAGCGCTGCGCCGCGCTATGAGCCGGCGCCGCTCGCGCGAGCTGATGGGCGGGTTCTGGGAGGAATTCCGCACCGGCGCCACCGCTCGCGGCGTGCCCGAAGCCACCGCCGAGAAGGTTTTCACACAGGTGATCGCGTTCAGCGAATTCGGATTTCCCAAGTCCCACGCGGCGGCGTTCGGCTTGCTCGCCTACCAGTCCGCGTGGCTGCGGCACTACCACCCGGTCGAGTACTACGTGGGCCTCTTCAACAACCAGCCGATGGGCTTCTACTCGCTCGACGTCCTGAGCCGCGACGCGCAGCGCAACCAGGTCGCGATCCAGCCTCCCGACGTGAACTCCAGCGACGTCTGGTGCAGCGTCTCCGGCACTGCTGTTCGGGTCGGGCTGGGCTTCGTACGCCACTGGAGCGAGGAGACTGCGACCGCCACCGTCCTCGAACGTGAGCAACGTGGACCGTACCGCAGCGTAGGAGATTTCGTGCGCCGCGCCCCGCCGGGCTTGAAGCGCACGGCGATCGAGGCCCTCGTCTGGGTGGGCGGGTGCGACGGTTTCGGACTCACGCGCCGGGAGCTGCTCTGGCAGGTGGGACTGTGGTTGCCTCCAAAAGCCGAACAGAGCGGAGATGGACGCGGCCGGCGCCAGCTCGAGCTGCCGCTCGACCACCCCCATGAACACCTGCGCTTCAACGGGCTCGTGGCCCATGAGCGGCTGCTCGCCGAATACGCCACACTCGGGTTTTCAGCGGGCGCGCATCCATTCAGCTTGGTGCGCGACGCACTGCCGCCGGGGATCGTGCCAAGTAATAAACTCGCGACACGGGAGGACGGCGCGAGAATCGAGGTGGCGGGGCTCGTCGTGGCACGCCAGCGACCCGAAACGGCGAAGGGGTTCGTCTTCGTTTTGCTGGAAGACGAGGCGGGGATGTCGAATGTGATCGTCCGCCCCGACGTCTACGACCGGTACCGCGCGGCCGTACGGGGCGAGCCGTTCCTTTTGGTGCACGGCAAGCTCGCCAAGGACGATGGGACGGTGAACATCCTGGCGGAGACAGTCGAAGGGCTGCAGGCCGGCGCCTTTCTCAAGACGATGCGCCGCGTGGCCCCGGACTCGAAGGATTGGGGTTGAGCCGCTAAACTACAGCATGCGGCGACTCCCCCTTCTCTGCCTCCTCGCGGCCTGCGGCGGCGGTGCGCCCCCGCCACCTCCCTCTCCAACAGCGGGGGCGGGCGGCCAGGTCGCTCGTGGGGCCCCGGTCGTCCTCAGCTCGGCCCGCGTCAACGGCACCACGCTCGCCTACCGCGTCGTCGGGGACTCGGGTACGCCCGTCGTGTTCGTGCACGGCAGCCTCGGGGACGTCCGGGACTGGGACGCTCAGATCGCCGCGTTCGCGCAAGCCCACCGCGTGCTCGTCTACAGCCGCCGCTACCACCCGCCTAACGCGGCGCGCGACGACAGCCAGACGTACTCACCGATGCTGCACGCCGACGACCTGACCGCGCTGTTGCTGTCGCTCGAGCTTGCGCCCGCACATATCGTGGGCGCCGATTATGGCGCGTACACCGCGCTCGTGCTGGCGCGCGAGCACCCCGAAGTCGTGCGGTCGCTCGTCCTCGCCGAGCCGCCGCTCGTGCCCTTCCTCACGCACACACAGACGGGCGACGCGTTGCGGCGCGACTACTACGCGACCGTGCTCGACCCCGCGCGCGCCGCTTTCTCCCACGGAGACTCGCTGGGGGCCCTGCGCGCGTTCGTCCCGGGGTTCGACGTCCTTCCCGCTTCCACCAAGGCCGTCTTGCTGCGTCGCACCTTCGAGCTGCGTCGGGAGATGGTCGCGAGCCGCGAACAGTACCTTCCCGTGGTCACGTGCGCCGAACTCGGCAGCATGCACACATCGGTCCTGTTGCTGTCCGGTGCGCGCAGCACGCCCATGTTCCGCGCCATCACCGACGAGCTGGGCCGCTGCCTCAGTAACGACACGACCGCCGTGATCCCGTCCGCGGGACACGCGATGCAGCGCGACCAGCCACCGTACTACAACGCGGTGGTCCTGCGCTTCCTCGCCACGCACTGAAATGCGCCGCACACTCGCCTTGCCGCTCATCGCCGCGCTCGTCCTGGCCGCTGCGGCGGCCGTCGCACAGTCCCGCCACGATCTATTGCTCTGGGCCGCCAGGCAGCACATCGCGAACAATCAGCTCGACAGCGCGGAGGCCGAGTTGCGATCTGCTCTCGACCTCGCCCCCTACCAGATGGACAGCTCATACGTCTATGGGTGGTGGGGAGTGCTCGCGTATCTCCGCGGCAGCGACAGCCTTGCGCGCGTGAATTTCCGACAGGCCGCGAATCTCAACGCACGGATCAGCTTGCCGGGTCTCGATCTAGTCTCACCCGGAGCGGCGAGCGTGTTCGAGGCGGAGATTCGGGGTGGTCACGCCTACGGCCTTGCCTCTCTCGAACAGGCGCCGAAGCGAAACGCCGGTCCCGCGATCGTCTACCCGCCGGAATTGCGCCGCCTCGGCGTAGCGGGCCACGCGGTCGTGTCCCTCGTGATTGACTCGCTCGGCCACGTCGAGCCCCAGTCGATCCAGATCCTCGACGCGCCCGATAGCGGGCTCGTCGAGCCGCTGCGGCAGATGCTGCTCGCCACGACGTTCACACCGGGGCGCAAAGACGGTCACGCCGTACGCAGTTACGTCAATCTGGGCTTCGATCTCACACCCCCTTCGGGACCCAGGCTGAGCGCGACGCAGCTGAGCAGCGCGGCGCGCACGCAGCTCGCTGCCCACCGCCCCGACAGCGCTCTCACCCTCGTGACCGAGGCGCTCGACCCCGGCATGGCGGCGACGCCGGGCGAGCGAGTGTACGCGCTCTTCGTGCATGGACTGACGCTGAAAGCGCTCGGCCGGGACAGCCTCGCCGCCGTGGCATTCGACGCGGGGACCGCCCGGTACCGGGACCTGGTCGCGCGCGGTGTCGACCTCGCGCCGTTCCTGCGGCGCCTGGCGGACTCGGTTCGCATGAGCCGGCGCCGCCCCCCCGCGCCCAAAGCGGCGGCGTCCGGGCTCGGCACGCCGAGCGCCACGGGCGTCGACGAGCAACCCGCCCTCATCACCCACCCGCCCATTCGCTACGCACCCGAGATGCAGGCGCTCCGAGTCGGAGGAACCTTGATCGTCGAGGCGACGCTCGATACCACTGGGCACACCATTCCGGGCAGCGTCAGGATCATTCAGAGCCCGAATCCCGTCTTCAACGACGAAGCGCGACGCGTGGTACTCGCGGCGACGTACCGACCCGCCCGGCAGGGTGGCAAGGCGATCCAGACGACGATCCGCCAGCCCATCACTTTCGCACCGTATTGAGGTCGACCATGGAGCTCGCCACACTCGCCGGCGGCTGCTTTTGGTGTCTCGAAGCCGTCTTCCAACAGCTGCGCGGCGTGACGAAAGTCGTGTCGGGTTATGCGGGCGGGACCGTCCCCAATCCGTCGTACCAGGCGGTCTGCACGGGAGCCACAGGTCACGCCGAGGTCACCCAGATCACCTTCGATCCCACGGTAGTCTCGTACGGTGACCTGCTCGGCGTTTTCTTCACGATTCACGACCCCACCACGCTCAATCGTCAGGGCGCCGATGAAGGTACCCAGTACCGCTCCGCCATTTTCTATCACTCGGCAGAGCAGAAAACCCAGGCCGAGGGAGTGATCAAGGAGCTGGAAGCGGAGAAGCTGTGGGATGATCCGATCGTCACGGAGGTCGTGCCGCTCGAGCAGTTCTACGCGGCGGAGGGCTACCATCAGGATTACTACGCCCGCAACGCGAACCAGCCCTACTGCCGCGCGGTGATCGCTCCGAAAGTGACGAAGCTGCGAACGAAGTACTTCGAAAAACTCAAGGCGTAACTAAGGAGGGATCCGTGAGGGCTCTGGTGCTACTCTTGCTCGGGGCGGCTTCGTCGGCGGCGGCGCAGGCGCCGCCCGCCGGCGCCAGCACGCCGTTCGTCGTCGAGTACTACTACACGGCGCGGTGGGGCTTCGCCGACGAGTTCATCAAGCTGTTCAAGAAGAATCACTACCCGGTCTTGCAGCGGCAGAAGGAGTTGGGAAACATCCTCGAGATCAGGGCGGAGGCGCCGCGGTTCCACGGCACTGAGGACGGTCGTTGGGATTACCGGATCACGCTGGTCTGGAAGAACGCAGCCGCCCCGCACGAAGCGTTCCCCGAGACCGAGCTGCGCCGGCTCTTCCCCGATCAGGAGACCTTCCGGCGGGAGGAGCAGCGGCGCTTCGAGATCCTCTCCCGGCACTGGGACCTGCCGGTGGTGCTGGTGGACCTGACGAAACCCTAGCTCGCCCGGCTTTTCCCCAAATACGCCCGCACGAGCGGCGCCACCCGGCGTCGCACGAGTGCCGTGCGCAGCTGCTCCCGTTCTTCGGGATTCACCTCCGTAAGGAACTTCTCCCCCCTCCCTTGTCCCTCTTTGACGGCCATCGGCACGCCGTCCCGGTAGAGAATGCGGTTCGCCGCCACGGCGGGCACGGTGTCGCCTGGCGTCAGGATGCCGACGAGGTTCAGAGGATCGGCGCCGCTCACGGCCACCAGCTCACCGGCTGAAGCCTCGCGGCGCACCGACCGCAGCAGGCCGATCGCCTCGGGCAGCGCGTACTGCTCTCCGGAGAACCCGCCGACGAACCGCCCGCCGCGTACCTCGCCGCGCGCCTCGAGCCGCCGGTATACCCGCAGGATGTCGCGCCAAGGCGCGAGCAGGCTTTCTCGCTGCACCAGACGCCGGAACACGACTCCGTAGCGGCGCAGTAGCTGCCACGCAATCGCCTCGGCGATTTGCTCGTCGGGGAGTCGAGTACGGTGCCGAACCCGCGACCACCGTCCCGCCGTCTCGACGCCGAAGGCGGCGACCCGGCCGCGCCGCCGGTACCCGCCTATCGGTTTGCGCTGAGCCGACGGTACGAGCAGCGCCCTGAGGCCCGCGAAACTGTCCGACGACACCAGGCCCCACGCGACCAGCTCGCCGAGTCCCTTCTCGACTTCGCTGCGGAGCAGGCCCGTGGCGTTCACGAGGTCGCCAAAGAACGACGCTCCGCGCTCATCGAGCGTCGTCAGCAGCGCTCGGGCCGTGTGCGACAGGGGGAGAGTCGACGGATCGAGGTCGGGAGTTGCGGCTTGCCACACCGCGCCCCGTTCACGGCGAAACAGCGCGATCGGGGTCGTGCGGATGGGGCCTGACTTGCTTCGTGTCCCCCCTTCCGGGTTCGGTGCGGCGGTGAGCCGCCCCCAGGCGGTCTCTCCCGACAGGCACAGGCCGTCCAACCAGAGCGGATCGTATTCGCCGAGCCGGGCGGGGAGGACGTCCGACTCCCACGCGCCCGCCGCCAGCTCGTAGCCGTCGAGCAGGTCGAGCACCGCCGCGAGTCCGTCCGGACCCTCGGCGTTGGACCCCGGCGCGACGCGCTGCCACCTGAAGAGGAAACGCAGGAAGTCGGCCGCCCTCACCGGCTCGATTTCGCGGCGCAACCGGTCGAGTGTGTAGCGATGGACGCGCGCCAGGAGCCGCCGCTCGCACCACTCGGTGCCCGCTACGCCCGCTGAGAAACGGCCGCGCAGCGCGAAGCCTTCATGCTCCAGGTCCACGAGCGCGATGTCGATGTCTCCGACCGGCGTGGCGAGGACAGCAGCGATCTCCGCGGCAGTGGTCGGACCGATCACCTCGAGCCGGCCGCGCACCAGCTCGCGAAGCGCGTCCTCGCGCGTCCATGTCTTGGCGCGCTCGCGCTCGGGCACCGATACCGTCGGCTCGAACACGCCACCGGGGAACGCGGCCGTGAGCATCGGCACCCGCTCGGCGGCAACCCAAAGGCGCCCGTCCATCGTCGTTGCCCGTCCTGCACTGCGCAGGTCCTCGTAGAACGGCACCCATTCGTTGTGGACCGGCGCAGCGCCCATGACCAGCAGCGCGTCGTGCAGCTCGTCACGGTGTTCCGGGTCCGGCCAGGCCTCCTCGCGCACGCGCTCGATCGCGGCCGGATCGAGAGTCCCGAATTCCTCCGCGGTCTTCACGTCGAGCCCGCGCCGTGTGATCACGGCCTGGGTCCGGCGCTCTTCGAGCGGCGCGTCGTCGAGGAATGCGTACGGCCGCGCGTTGAGCACTTCGTGGCACAGTGGCGAGGGCTCCGGGGTGTCGCGCGCCACCAACTTGTACTTGCCCGCCTCCATCCCCTCGAGGACGTGCTTTAAGCCGGGGAAGTCCATCGCCTCGAGCAGGCAGTCGGCGATCGTCTGGTTGACGAGCGGATGGTCGGGGATCTCGCGATCGCCCACCAGGTTCTCGGGACAGGCCAGCTGGTCCGGGAAGACCGCCGCGACCAGATCCTCGGCATCCATCCGTTGCAGCGGCGTAGGAACCTTCCTGCCGCCGCGGAACCGGAGGACAGCGAGCGCGCGCGTCGCATTCCAGCGCCAGCGCGTGCCGAAGACGGGCGCGTCGAGCATCGCCTGAACCAGGAGATGCTCGGCCGTGCTGGGCTTCAGGTACTGAAAGACTTCGTCCAACGGGAAGCTGTGCTGCGCGCCGAGCGACAGAATGATCGCGTCTTCAGTGGCCGCGGCTTGCAGCTCGAAGTTGAAGCTGCGACAGAACCGCTTGCGCAGCGCCAGCCCCCATGCGCGGTTGATGCGGCTGCCGAAAGGCGCGTGCAGCACCAGCTGCATCCCGCCCGCCTCGTCGAAGAAACGCTCGAGGACGAGGCACGCCTGTGTCGGGATGACGCCGAGGATTTGCTTGGTGGCGGCGAGGTACTCGACGATCTGGCGGCCGGCCGCGTCCGCGAGGCCGACCGTGTGCGTCAGCCATTCGATAGCGGCCGGCGAGTCGTGGAGGCGGTCGTCCACGTCCTGGCGCAACCGCGAGACTTCCTCGGACAGTTCGATCGTCCGACCCGGTGCCTCGCCGAGCCAGAAGGGGAGGGTCGGTGGCTGGCCCTTGGCGTCGGCGACGCGCACCTGGCCCGATTCGACTTTCACGACCTGATACGACGTATTGCCGAGCTGGAAGATGTCGCCCGGGTTGCTCTCGATAGCGAAGTCTTCATTGAGCGTCCCGACGAACGTCTCGGTCGGCTCGAGGATGACGCGATAGTCCCCGAGGTCGGGGATCGCGCCCCCCGACGTGATGGCCGCGAGCCGCGCACCCCGGCGCCCCTTCACGCGGCGGTTCACCCCGTCATAGTGCAGGTGCGCCGCGCGACGCCCCCGTCGCGTAGTGAACCCCTCGGCGAGCATCTGCACGACGTCGTCGAACTCGCGCCGCGTCAGATCGCGGTACGGATACGCCGATCGGACGAGATCGAAGAGGGCGTCCTCGCTCCATTCTTCGCACGCCGCCGCCGCGACGATCTGCTGCGCCAGGATGTCGAGCGGCTTGGCCGGAATGATCAACCGGTCGAGCCGCCCCTCCCGGGTCGCGCGCACCAGCGCCGCGCACTCGATCAATTCGTCCCGCGACAGCGGGAACAGCCGTCCCTTGGGGATCGACGCCAGACGATGGCCCGAGCGCCCTACGCGCTGCAGCAGCGTCGCGATCGAGCGAGTGGACCCGACCTGGATCACGAGGTCCACCGCCCCGATGTCGATCCCCAGCTCCAACGACGCGGTGGCGACGAGCGCCTTGAGCTCTCCCCGCTTGAGGCGCTCCTCGGCTTCGAGGCGCTTTTCCCGCGAGAGGCTGCCGTGGTGGCTCGTCACCTGCTCGACGCCGAGGCGCTCGGAGAGCTGCATCGCGAGCCGCTCGCACAGGCGGCGCGTGTTCACGAATACGAGCGTCGTCCGGTGCTCCGCGATCAGCTCCGCGATGCGCGTGTTCACTTCCTCCCAGACCTCGCCCGCCATCACGGCCTCGAGGGGCGAAGAGGGGATTTCGATCGACAGATCGAGCGTGCGCGCGTGTCCCGAGTCGATGATATCGGGCGGCGGGGCGTTCGTGCCCACCAGGAAGCGGGCGATTTCTTCGATGGGCTTCTGCGTCGCCGACAGGCCAACGCGCTGCGCGCGCTTGCCCGTCAGGGCGTCGAGTCGCGCGAGCGAGAGCGCCAAGTGGCTGCCGCGCTTGTCGCGGGCCACCGCGTGGATCTCGTCGACGATGACCGTCCGCACGCTGCGCAGCATGTCGCGCGCGCGTTCCGACGTGAGGATCAAGTAGAGCGATTCCGGCGTCGTCACGAGGATGTGCGGCGGCTGCTTCAGCATCGCCTGCCGGTCGGCCTGGGGCGTGTCGCCGGTGCGGAGCAGCGTGCGCACGTCCACGTCCGGCAGTCCCGCGGCGCCGAGCCCGGCGCGGATCTCCGCGAGCGGCTCGGCGAGGTTCTTCTGCACGTCGTTCGAGAGGGCCTTGAGGGGTGAGACGTAGAGCACCTGCGTCTCGTCGCGCAGCTCACCGCTGAGGCCCTGCCGAACCAGGGAGTCGATGGCGGAGAGGAATGCGGCGAAGGTCTTACCGGAGCCGGTCGGCGCCGCGATCAGCACGTCGCCGCCTCTTTGGATCACGGGCCAGGCGCGCCGCTGGGGCTCCGTGGGCTCGGCGAATCGGTCGCCGAACCATGCTCGAATGGAGGGATGAAAACCGGTAAGAGCCATGATACCGAATATACCCCGAAAGCTAGGCTAGCGCCTCCTGAAGGGAAACCCCACGCAGCGCGGCAATCCGCTCGATCGTCTCGCCGATCTTGTTGTTCGGGGTGGAGGCGCCCGCGGTGACGCCGATCGTCAACGGCCCGTCCGGGAGCCACCGATCCTGACGCGTCTCGTCGTGCTCACCCACGGGCCGGTGCCGAATGGCACCCGACTCGACGTCGATGCATGTGGCGTCGGCGATGTGGTACGTCGTCACCTTGTCGTGGCAGATCGCCGCCAGGTGGGTCGTGTTGCTCGAGTTGTACCCGCCGATCACGACCATCAGATCGAGCGGCTCGGCGATGAGCTTCAAGACCGCGTCCTGCCGTTCCTGGGTCGCCGAACAGATCGTATCGAAGGTGCGGAAGTGCTCGCCGAGCGCAGTCTCTCCCCAACGCCGCGCCATGCTCTTGCCGATCTCGGCGGCGATCGCCAGCGATTCTCCCGATAGCATCGTCGTCTGATTCGCGACGCCGACGCGCTCGAGATCGCGGTCGGGATCGAAACCGGGCGACATCTTGCCGGCGAACAGGTCGTTGAAGGCCGTCCTCGTGCCGCGTCCCTCGATGTAGTCGCACACCACGCGCGCCTCGGCCATGTCTCGCACGACGAGGTACTTGCCGCCGGCGTGCTTGTTGACCTGGCTCGAGGTGGCCTTCGTCTCCTCGTGGTAGTTCTTGCCGTGGACGACGGCCGTGAAGCCGTCCCTCGCGTACGACTCGACCCGCTTCCACACGTTCAACACGGAGCCGCACGTCGTGTCCACGAGCACGCACCCGATCGCGCGTAGCCGTTCGAAGTCCTTCACGGTGACGCCGAAGGCGGGAAGGATCACCACGTCCGCGGGGCTCACGGCGCTGAAATCGAACTCTCCGCCGTCGGGCCGGTGCAGGAACTGCACCCCCATCGCCTCGAGCTTGTGATTGACGTGCGGGTTGTGGATGATCTCGCCGACGAGGAACGTGCGCTTGCTGGGAAACTTGGTGCGGGTCTCGTAGGCATACTCGACCGCCCGATCCACACCGTAGCAGAACCCGAACTCTCCGGCCAGCCGGAAGGTCAGGTCGCCGACGCGCAGCGCGTAGCCCGCCCCACGAATCGCGTCCACGACGCGGCTGTGGTAATCGGCAGTCAGGGCGCCTTCGATGGCGCCCTTCAAGCCGAAGCCTTTACGGAAGTAGGTCTGTTCCACTGGGACTTTCAATCTAACCGCACGCCCCGCCCGCCGCGGATCGCGTCGAGCACGCGTTGCACCTGCCAGCCATCGCGGAAGGACGCCGGCTCCCCTTCGGCCACACCGCCGCCAATCACGCGGACCATGTCGCGTAGTAACCGCACGAACGACCGCGCCCACATGTTGTTCAACTTCGTCTTCTCCCACAAATCGTCCGGGGCGGAAACATCCTCGAGTGGGCCGCCGGCTTTTGCCAGCTCCAGCTTGGTCTCTCCGGTGAGGAGCAGCGTGCCCTCGCTCCCCGTCACTTGTCCCAGGTGCCCGGGGCCGTGATTGGCAACGGTGCTCAACGTCAGCGTCACGACGGCGCCGCTCGCCATCCGCAGCACGCTACTCGCGAAGTCGTCGGCCGTCACGGGACGCTTCACGCCGTCCGCGTCGGTCCGTTCGGTCACGAACGTCTCGACGAGCCCGGCGACATAGGCGACTTCGCTGTCTGTCCAGTAGCGGCACAGGTCGATGAGGTGGGAGCCCACTGCACCAAGAATCCCGCCGCCGCGCGCCCCGTCGAACCACCAGGTCCACGGCGCGTCCGACGCCTGGGGACGCCCGTCGCCGCGCAGGTACGGTTTGAGCGACAGCTCGATGTGGCGCACATCGCCGATGGCGCGACTGCGAATCAACTCCCGTGCGCGCCGGCGATTCGGCTCATACCGCAGCTCGTGATCGACCCAAGCGAATCGATCAGGGCGCCGCTCGGAGGCGGCCAGCATCTGCACGGCTTCATACGCATCGAGCGCGGTTGGCTTCTCGCACAGCACGTGTTTGCCCGCTTCGAGCGCCGCGATCGCGTACCGGGCGTGCGAGTCCGGGGTCGAGGAGATGACGACCAGATCGACGTCCGCACTGCCCGCCAGCTCGACGCCGTCGTCGAACACGTGCGGCACGCCGAACTCCCGCGCTACCGCCTCGGCGTTGGCTCGATGGCCGCTGGCGATCGCCGTCGCGCGGGTCCCCGGCACGAACGCGAGCGCCGGGAGCTGCACGCGCCGCGCAAAACCGGATCCGATGAATCCGATGCGGACCGTCACGGCATGTAACGACACGGCAGCGTGTCGCCGGGGGAGGGCAGCGGAAGGCCGGCGTACGTCGCGTCGACCCCGACGCGAATGCCACCCTCGAGCCCCGACCCTCGCACCCGTGCGGCGATCGCGTCGCCCGACGTCGTCAGGTCGACTGTGCCGCTATCGAGCGACACGCCGTGCGCCACGTCGCCCATCATGTAGCGCGCGGCAACGTTCGCGCCCCGCGGCGTGAGCGAATCCCCCAACGCGATCAGGGGGAACGCGCCCGTCGCGAGCGAGTCGCGGCGCCGCAGCACCACGAGAACCCCGCTGCCGCGCTCGTCGGAGCCTTGCAGCAGCAGCGATGGGCCGCCGCTGCAGCGGTGCGCCTCCGCGGGCACCGAGAAGGACGCCGTATCGGCGTGCGGACGCATGACGCTCGCCCTTAGGGTTGGCGCCTCGTCGGGACCACACGCCGTTATAGCGGCGAGGAGCAAGAGACGTTTCAGGGCGCCGCGACCCCGAGTGACGCCCGCGCCGCGTCCGGGCTGAGCGTGTGCGGAGCAAGGGCGGTCACGAGGCCGCCGGGGAGGGGCTTGGGCTTGAGGCTTTTGCGATCGACGCAGACGAGTACCATCCATCCCGCCGCCACGAGCGTCTTCCGCCCGTCCAGCATGACGTCGAAGTTCAGCGTCATCGACTTCGTGCCGACTCGACCCACGTACGCCGCAACGCGCAGCCGGTTGTCCAGTCGGGCCGGCCAGTAGAACTCGCTGTGCACCGCCTTGCGAGGCAGGAACACGTTGTACCGGTCGAACATATCGGCGTAGGCAAGCCCGCAGTTTCGAAATAGCTCCGTTTCGGCGATCTCGAAGAAGCGCACGTAGGAGCCATAGAAGATGATGCCCGCGAAGTCCACATCGGACCAGCGGACATACTCTTCGATCAGGAATGGCCCGGGCGTCATGCCCGGGGAAGGTAGGACCCTACCGGGTGGTGCGAAAGCCGTCCAACCCGTAGGCCTTGAGGCGGCGCCACAGCGTGGTGCGACTGATGCCGAGCCGGCGTGCCGTCTCGGCGAGTTTGCCGCTCGTGTCCTGGAGCGTCTCGATGATCGCCTGGCGCTCCCGGTCGGCCAGGGTTTGCGGGCCGGCCGCGAGGATCGCCGCTTCGCCGAGCGGTTGCGCGCCGCTCTTCAGTGCGGCGAACCGGGCGCCAAGAGTCTGCAGCCGGTTGCGCACGTCACCATTCTGACCGTCGATGACGCGGCGCGCCGCGGAGTTGGCGAACAGCACTCGGCCCTGGGAGTCGAACACCACGATTCCTTCGCCGACCGTATCGATGACGGCCCGAGCGAGAGGAGAGAAGGCGGGGGGTACCGCGGCGGCAACGAGTTTGTCGATCATATGTCAGTTACACCTCAGTACAAATCCGCGCGTCACAAGGTTTCACGACGCACCAGGGGTCGTGTTAGGGTCGTGTCAGGGTGAGACGCCCATCCCGACCAAAAGGTTGCGGTTGTCACCGGGCTCAACGGGCCTCATTATTGACCATCAGGACAGGTACGTGCCCAAAGACTCCGGTCCCAACCGCTCCGCGATTCTCGCCGCGGCCGTGAATACTCTAAAACGCGGCGGCGTCGAAGGGTTCACCCTCGATGCCGTGGCGCAACGCGCCGGCGTGGTGAAAGGCCTGGTCCTCTATCACTACGGATCACGCAGCCGATTGCTGCGAACGGCGGCTACGGAAGTCGCGAACGAACGGGCTGCGGGACTGGCGAAGGCCCTGGCGCGCGGTTCAGGAACCGTGGCGGTGGATGCCTGCTGGGAGGAGCTGCGTCGCCAGGCGGAGGACGGCACCGCCCGCGCCTGGCTGGGGTTATGCTCCGCGGGCCTCGTCGAGGCGCGGGGTGGCGACGCCGGCATCGAGACCGTGGCGCGACAGGCGGTGCTGGACGGGTGCGCGACCGCACTCGCCGCCGGCGCCCCCGTTGCTGAGCTACGTGACGCCTACCACGCCCTCTGGCTCGCCCTGCTGGACGTCAGCGACGACGGCGGCCCCGCCGACTAGGCCCACCCCTCCCGCGAGTTCGGTCGCCGCGAACGAGTCCGCGCAGTCCGTCCCGTAGCTCCTCCAGCGATGCGGCGCGCACTGCGTCGTGCTTGCCGCGCGTGACGGTGAAGCGGACGGGCCGATCCAAGGGCGGGATGTCGCGCGGCTGAAGGCGCCGAGCCTGACCCTCTTTGAGTCGCATCCGCACTACGCCAACCCCCTGCTCGATGTCGTAATCGAGCGGTACTCGGTCGCCGTACAGGTTCACGGAGGCGGGGAGCGCGTCCAGCCGGTGACGCTCCGATTCGGAGATGACCGCATCAGGATCCAGAACGACCCGGGTCGCGATGAAATCGTCCCACGAGCGCACGCCTGCGAGTTGCGCGGCGATCTGCTCAGCGAGGCGGTCCCCGTTTGCCTGGGTCAACCGCCCACCCGAGCGTCGCCAGAAGTGACCGAAGCGCTCGAGCGCCCGGCGCAGCTTGCCTTGATCCGGGTGCGGCGTCTCACCGGCGAGCAACGCCTGCACGAGCGCGTGACGAGCGGTCTCCGCGAGCTCGGTTGCGAAGGGACTCGGCAAGGGCTCGACTTCACGCTCCAGCGTGAACCCACCGTACACCAGCGTTCGCACGACCATCAGTCCCTCGCGACGCCGCTGCCGCTCGAACACGACTGCCGGCGGACCACGCCTGGCGTAGCGCCTGATCGCACGCTCCGGGACCTGCGTGCCCTCGATACTCGCCCGCGGTACGCCGAACCGGTCGGCAAAGTATCGCAGTGTGCCCGCGATCGCCCCCCAACTACCGCACACCGAACTTCGGCTCACGCGCGCCTCGCGTCCGTCTGCCGTTTCTTCGTCGATTACGAGGTCGAAGGGCATGATTTTGGCCAAAAGGTCAGCAAAAAGCTCGAGCGCCTTCTGATCGGCGTAGGGAAGCCGCTCGGGCAACGGCACTTCGAGCTGGCGATATACGGAAGCCGTCCCCAGGGCGATGTCTTCGATCGCTTTCACCAACACGCCCCGCCCCTCGGCCCAACGATCGACCTCCTCACGGAACAGGTGGCGGGGCAGTCCGTACACCTCGCCCAAGTAGCCGTGCTTGTTGACGGCCTCAGCGTACACGTTGTAGGCCGTCAGGTGATCGGACCCCGCCAGGATCAGCCCCTTGAGCTCCCGCTCCTCGCGGGTCATGCGGTGCAGCGACTCGATGTTGGCCGACACCGCGACCATCGGGATGAGCGGCGGGTCGGCGTGGTACAGCAGCTCCCCCCACGGACGCTCCACCGGCATCGCCTCGACCGCGCGACCGTAACTCGTTAACCGGCCGTTCTCTATGAGGCCACGCTCGGTAAGGAGCGTGACCGCCTCGCGGTACGCGCGGCGGTCGAGCGGCACCGGTAAGTCGAGGTCTGCGGCGTCGACACCGATCGCAGCACAGGTGATTGCCACCCGCTCCGCGTCCCCCGCGAGCTGGAACTCCGGCGGTGTGGGCGTCAGATCCTCGAATGCGAGATCCCGGTCGCTCAGGATGTAGACCTCGCCCCCTTCGACGCGCCCATGCACACGGCCCGCCATCTGGAGGATTTCGTTCGCGCCCAGGTACAAACGGGTCAACACGTTCTTGCCCCGCTCGACGACGTTCGTGTAGCGCGCGTCGTAGATCACGACCGTGTCGAGCCCGCGGATGTTGAGGGCGGACTGGCCTGCTGCCGTCATGGCGAGGAGGAATGGGCGTTTGACCAAACCGTCAAGAAAAGGTCGGATCACGCGGATCGGCTCACCGCCGTGATAGAAGGCGGTGGCGAGGGCCTGCCACCGGTCTCCCAGCTCGCGGGCGATTTGCTCCACCTCCGCGCGCGTCGGCACGAACACCGCGACGCCGCGGCGTTCCCGCAGCACACGCTTCATGAACCGCTCGCTCAGGAACTCGAGCGGTTTCTGGGCGAGCACCTGGACATTGGCGGCCTTGGCGGGGTCGAACGCCCGGGTCTCGAGGACCTCGGCCGAGTCTAGATAGTCTTCGTAAAACGAGGGATCCACTGTGGCCGAGAGCCAGATGAACCGGCACTTCGCGCGTTTGCCGAGCGCGAGACACAGCTCCATCTCGGCGGAGGTCTGATGGATCTCGTCCACGACGAGCGTGTCTTGAGCCGTGATGAGCCCATCCTGGAACCAGCGGCGCGCGATACCGGTGGTGATGATCACCACGTTCCAAGTGGGTGTCTCCGGCGTCGCCTCTCGCTCGCGATTGACGACACCCACTTTGAGTGGGGACTTGAGGATCGTTTCCGCGATGCTCCGGATCGCGAGCGTCTTCCCCGTCCCGGTGCCTGCCATGATGCCGAAGCCACCCCCACCCCCCCCACCTCCCTCGCGCGCACCCGCGAGGCGCCGGATGTCGTCGCCGTGTTCACGCTCGAGCAGCGTTTCGATCTTCAAGCCGAGCGCCAGCTCGATCGTCTCACAGGCGGCGCGGGTCGGCGCGATGACGATGACGCGTCCGGTGACAGGTTCGGCGGCGAGATAGGCTTGGGGATCGGGAGGAAGGAAGTGGTCGCGGGAGATACGCACGGCTGGAATATAGAAAAAGCGGGAGGCGTGCGTGTACGCCTCCCGCGAAGAGCCGCGCGGCGACCCTGGCCTAGGGCGCCAGGCGCCGCCCCCGGACGGCTGCCACTGTCACGCGTGCATCCGGAAGCACGGCTCCGAATCCTCTACACTACCAACCGTGACGTCGATGGCCTCGCCGACCGCGTACGACGACCACGCGGGCCGGGCGATACGGGCGCACCACGACGATCGAGGGACGCGCGTCGTAGACGACGTAGCGGCGGTACGGGTAGCGGTAGTAGTGGTATCGATAAGCGTACGGGCGAGGATGGTACGCCACGAAGGGCGCCCCGAAGCTCACCGACACGCTGAGGCGCGTCTGCGCCGCGAGCGAACCGCCACCAACCAGAACCAGCAGACCAAGCACTGCAAGCATGCGTTTCATGGGATCCTCCTCCCGGGCTCCCCTAGGGAAGACCCGTGCCAGGGCCGGAGGCGTCACCCTAACCGCTGTGTTTGCAACGTGTTTCAGGAGGTAGCTGCAACGAGAGGGCGGCGCCTGAGTGTCCGCCCCTGAGTACAATCGCGGGTCAATCGCCCAGGCTGATACCGATGTCGCGGGCGGTGATGAGTGTGTCGGAATTCAGCGCGACGCGTTTGGGAGTCGCAATCGCCTCCTTGATCGGCACTGCCCCGATCGTGGGCGGCTGCAGCGCGACCATATAACCGAACTGGCGCTCGGCGATGAGCCGCACCGCCGCGGCGCCGAAACGGAGCCCGAGCAGGCGGTCGAATGTCGTGGGGCTCCCGCCGCGCTGCAGGTGACCGAGCACGAGCGAGCGTGTTTCCTTGCCGGTCATCTGTTCGATCGAATGCGCGACCTTGTCCGCGATCCCACCGAGGCGTTGGTGCTCCGGATCGATGAGCGAGACGGAGCCGCCCTTGGGCGCGGCGCCTTCCGCGACGACGACGATGCTGAAGTGACGTCCTTCGGCTTCACGCCGGCGAATCTTGTCGCACACCTTCTCGATGTCGAACGGGATCTCCGGGATGAGAATGACGTCGGCCGACCCCGCGATCCCCGCGTGCAGCGCGATGAACCCCGCGTAGCGACCCATCACCTCCACGACCATGACGCGTTCGTGGCTCTCGGCCGTCGAGTGCAGCCGATCGATCGCGTCGGTGGCGGTGGCGACGGCGGTGTCGAATCCGAAGGTGGCGACGGTGCCCCCGACGTCGTTGTCGATCGTCTTGGGGACGCCGACGACGGGGATCCCCTTGTCCATGAGCTGCAGAGCGATCTTGAGGGAGCCGTCTCCACCGATCGTGATCAGCGCCTCGAGGCGCAACGCGTGGAAGGCCGCGACGAGCTCGTCAGAACGGTCGCGCTCATCCCAGGTGCCGTCGGGCCGCTGCCGCCGCCACTTGAAGGGATCGCCGCGATTGGTGGTGCCCAGAATGGTACCACCCAGGTGGGTGATGCCGCGGACTTCCTTCGGACCGAGAGGAACGACCTCATCGTCGCCGAGCAGACCGTCGAACCCGCGACGGATGCCGACACACTCCCAGCCTCGGTTCGATGCCGCGAGGACGGCTCCGCGAATGACGGCGTTGAGGCCCGGCGCGTCGCCGCCGCCGGTGGAGATCGCGATCCTCACCGCGTGCCGGAGGCGGCCTGCTTCACCAGACGCACGACTTCACCGGGCTCGGCGTGGCGCTTCGCGGTCTTCTTGGAGAAGACCATGCGGCCGTCCACCTCCACTTCGAAGATGCCGCCGGAGGATTGGATGAGCTTGACTTCCGCGTGGGGAAACGCGTCCCGAATCTCGGCCGCCAGACCGGTGGCCCGAGGTTCGTAGTTTCAGACGACGCAGTACTCGATTGTGACCTTCATGTCGTAAACGATAGTCGTGCTTGACATGCCGCGCCACGTACCCGAGCTTGCGCCACACCCTCTTATGAAGGCCGCCCTCTCGCTCCGCGTCCTCGTGTCCCTGGCCGGGCTCGCGTCCTTCGGTGCGGGTGTCCTGGCCTTTGCGCGCGGCACCGCGCCCGCGGGCGACAACCTGGCTTTCGCCGTGGTGGCGCTGATCCTGGCCGCGGCGCTATCGCGCCGCTTCGGCATCGCGTTGCCCGGCAACGGATTCTCTTCATACGTCGTCGGCGTGATGCTGTACGCGATCCTCGATCGCGGCTGGGCCTTTGCCGCGCTGGTCGCGCCGTTCGCGATGCTGGTCGGCGACATCCTGCTGCGACGCCTGCCGGTCCGCGCGGCTCTCAACAACGCCGCGCACCTCACCACCGGCACGACCCTCGTCGGCCTGATGTACGAGCGCGCCGCCGGCCAGACCGGTGCGGCGGCGTTGACCGCGGGCAACCTCTGGCTCGTCGCGCTCGTGGCCGTCGTCCTCCCCATGGTGGTGAACGGCACGTCCTATCTAGACCTGGCCCTCGGGAAGGTGATGGCCTGGGTCGACGCTCGGCTGACCCTGCGGTGGGAGACGATCATCTATCTCGCATCGGTCGCTCTCGCCCTGGCGTGGTTCGCCTTGGCGCACGCCGCCATGCCGACGGGCCCGACCACCCTGGTGGCGGCCAGCCTCCTCCTCGCGACGATCGGCAGCTTGTACGTGATCCAGCTCGGCGTCCATGCCGACGAGCTCCGTCTCGTACAACGGCTGGCGCAGGCGATCGCCGCGGAAATGAGCCTGAGTCGCAGTTTCACGCGCGTGCAGGAGCTTACGCGGCAGCTGGTCCCCTGGGAGCAGATGGGCTTCGCGCGTTACGACGCGCGCGCGCGCCAGATGGAGCTGCTCGCCGACACGGCCGCGCAGCCGGGGACAGCGTTCCGCTTCGACGCCGACGCCGGGCTCACCGGCGAAGCGGTGCGCCTGCATCACGCCGTCGTCGCACACGGCCTCGCCAAGGATCAGGTGGTCGTGCCTAGCGAAGAGACGCCGGGCGCGGAGATGCTCGTGCCCTTGTACCACGCCGGGCAGTTGGTGGGGCTGTGGAGCGTGCGCCATTCGGACCCCGCGATGTACCGCGCTTCCGACGGCGAGCTGCTCGAGCTGCTCGCCCCACAGCTCGCTCTGATGGTCGCCATCGAGGGCTCGCTGCGGCCCGTGACGGGCGCGTCGGACCAGACCACGCAGTACGTGCAGACGCTGACGGCCACGACGCAGGAGATTCACGCCTCGAGTCAGGAGGTGGCGGCGTCGGCGCAGCGCGCCAGCGAAGGCGCGAGTCAGGCCGCCAACCTCGTGACGGTGGCGGCGACAGAGTCCGAGCAATTGAAGGAGAGCGCGGGCGAGCTCGCGATCGCGGGGGACCGCACACGCGACGCCGGAGCTCAGATGGAGAAGACAGCCGAGAAGGTGCGCGTCGGCACCCAGAGCGCCGTGCGCCAGCTGACCGATCTCGGCGCCACGACCGAGGAGAGCGCCGCGGAAGTCCGACGCCTTCGCGACGTCGCGGCGCAAGTGGAGAAGTTCTCGGAGACGATCGGGTTCGTCGCGAACCAGACGAACTTGCTGGCGCTCAACGCCACGATCGAGGCTGCACGCGCCGGGATCCACGGGCGAGGCTTCGCCGTCGTCGCCGACGAGGTCCATAAACTCGCCGAGGAGAGTGGACGGGAGGCGCGCAACGTCGGGAAGTCGGTCCAGGACACCCGCCGCGCGCTCGACCGCGCGGCACAGCTCCTGGAACGCATCCGCGGGGACCTGGGCGAGGTGGTACAAAACTCCGCCGACTGGGTAAAAGACCTCGACCGCATCGCCGAGGCGGCGGCGGAAACGGCGCGCGCCGGCAAGCGTGTCGCCGACGTGGGACGCCAGAGCGCGGAGCTCGCCGCGCGCATCACCCAGACGCTCGGTCAGGCCCGCACCGCCGCCCAGACCTCGTCCCAGGAAGCCGAAGCTGTCGCCGCCGCCGCATCCGAGCAGCTGCGCGCAATCGAGGATCTCGCTCATGGCGCCACGGAGTTGTCGGCCCTCGCCGACAAGCTGTCCCAGGCCCTTCGATTCATGCGTGGGGAGAACGGCCACCGCTAGGCTGCCCCCGGTCGCCGTGGCCCTCCTCGCCCTCCTATTGGGCTGCGGTGGCGACGCGTCAGGCCCGGTGTTCGCGACGGCCCGCCTCGATTACGTCGACGGCGCGATCGAGCCGATTCTCACGCGCGGTCAGACAATCGTGCTCGAGGGATTTGGCTTCGGCGCGGCTCGCGGGTCGGGTGCCGTGCGGTTTGCCCGCGTCGGCGGTGGAGAGTTCGCTGCCGGGGTCCCCGACTCGGCCTGGACCGCTCTCACGATCACGACGACGGTACCGGACTCCGCCGCGTCCGGCACGCTCGTAGTCATCACCGCAGCCGGCAAACGCCTCACCGCCACCGTGCACGTTCTGCCGGCACCGGCCTTCGACCCCGTCGCCCTGACGTGGCTGGCCCGCGCATCGTTCCCCCGCGCGCCGGTGGGCGTCGCGCTCGCGGCCGCCGAATTCCCGGCAGGGACCGCTGTGAACGCGACTCTCTACGCCGCAGGCGGCGCCGAGCCGTTCGACACGGTCATGGTTCCCGACTCGGGCGTGTACGTCGCGCGCGCGGACGCGGGAGGCGGCGGCGCGATCACGGCGTGGGTGCGGCAACGAGACACGACCGACGCTACACGCAGCCGCGTGCTTCCGGTGCCGCGCGCCTTCGCAGCCGCGGCCGTCGCCACTCGGCACAACTCGCGTCTGCCCGGAAGCGCCTTGTACGTCATCGGCGGGATCGACACGGCGGGACACGCCCAGGCCACCGTGCTCGGCGCCGACGTTACGGCCGACAGCGTGAGCCGCCACTTCATTTTCTTGGAGCCCCTCCCCGCCCCCGTGGCGGGTGCCATCGCCGTCGTCCGGCGCGGCCGCATCTACGTGATCGGCGGCACCGACGACCACGGTCAGCCGCAGCAGACCGTCTACGTGGGACGAATCGGCGTGGACGGCCACATTGATGGTTGGTACGCGCAGCCACCGCTCCCCGGACCGCGGGCCTATGGCGGCGGGCTCGTCCGCGATGGCCGAGTGGTCGCGATTGGTGGCGTCGCGGACGTCGTGCCCCCGGGCGGTGGTCTCGGCGTCACACCCCAGCGCCTGGTGACGAGCGACACGGCGCCTCTGAGCCTCGTATCGGGATTCTTCACCGGCCCGTGGGGGACGGGGCCCACCCTCCTGCCTGAGGGCCGTTCACAGTTCGCGTTGCTCGACGTGGGAAACGCCGTGCTGGCCGTCGGCGGGATGTACGGCGGCGCGGCCACGAACGCCGCCGAAACCATGGCCGCGTCTGTCAGCGGCGACTCGGTGGGTACGTTCGCGGGACCCGTCGGGACCCAGATCTGGCAGCAACCCTGCGATGGGGCGGGGGCCGGTACGCTGGTCGGACCAGCCGGAGTGACCTGGCGGGAGGCGAACGGTACGCCCCATGGCCTGGTGCTCGGCGGGATCGATCTAGCCACCCAGGTGCGCCGGGCGTGCACGTGGGGTTTCTGATGGAGACTCAGTCTATTATGGTGGGGGGATAGTCGTTAGCCCGTCACCTGAGGAGCCTACGCCAATGCGCGCACGGATGACCCTGGTGCTGCTCGCGATCGCCGCCGTTTCCAACCTGGACGCCCAGCGGGCGCACCAGTTCGAGATTGGCGCGTTCGGATCCTTCACCCGGTATGACCGGGTGTTCAACCTCGACAAGCAGATCGGTGGTGGCGGCCGGCTGGGTTACTTCTTCGGCGGGGTCGTCGGCCTCGAGGTCGGTGTCGGATACCAGTCGCCCAGCGCGGCGACCGGCTCGGCTACCGCGACGCTGACGGACTTCAGCTCCAGTCTGGTGCTCAACTTCGGCGGCGAGCGCAACATCTTCTATCTCCTCGGCGGGTACTCGCACCTCGACTTCGAGAAGGCCGCGCCGTACCGCTTCAGCGACCATGCCGTGCACGGCGCCATCGGCGACCGGATCTTCCTCGGCGATCACGTAGCGCTGCGCCTGGAGGCCCGGGGGATCTACGCACCCAAGACCGGCTTCGCCGGGGGCGACTGGGCCGGGCACATCGTTGGCTCACTCGGTCTGTCGCTCTTCACCTCGGGTGGGTACCACGACCTCGACAAAGACGGCGTCGCCGACCGAAAGGACACCTGCCCCGGGACGCCCACGGGCGCCGTGGCGGATGCGCAAGGGTGTCCCACCGACGCCGACCGCGACAAGGTCTACAACGGGCTCGACGCGTGTCCCAACACCGCGGACGGCGCCCAGGTGGACGCGCGCGGGTGCCCGACGGACAGCGACGCGGACGGCGTGTTCGACGGAATCGACCAGTGCACCGGAACGCCCACGGGCGCGCGGGTGGATACGCGCGGCTGCCCCACCGACGCCGATGGCGACGCAGTCGCCGACGGCATCGACCAGTGCCCCAACACGCCAGCCGGCGCGACCGTGGATGCTGCGGGGTGCCCGACCGACAACGACAAGGACGGCGTGTTCGACGGGATCGACAAGTGCCCGGGCACGCCTGCGGGCACCGAGGTAGACAGCGCCGGCTGCCAACGCACCAAGGACACCGATGGCGACGGCGTCGATGACTCCAAAGACAAATGCCCTGGCACGGCCGCGGGCACGCGCGTGGACGCTGCCGGCTGCCCGATCCTGTTCACCGAAGCGCGGACGCCGGTCATCCTGCGCGGCGTGACGTTCGAGGTCGGCAAGTCGGCGCTCAAAACCGAGTCGTTCACGGTGCTCGATATCGTCGCGGCTTCACTGGTGGCGAACCCCACCATTCGGATCGAGATCGCCGGACATACCGACAACACGGGCTCGTCAATAACCAACACGCGGTTGTCGCAGAGTCGCGCTGACGCGGTGCGCGCATACCTGGCGCAAAAGGGCGTGACGCCCGACCGCATGGTCGCGAAGGGCTACGGACCGACGGTGCCGGTCGCTCCGAACACGACGGCCGCGGGTCGGGCCCAGAACCGGCGCGTGGAGCTGCGCCAGCTCTTCTAGAGCAAAGGGGATCGCGGTGCGGACACTCGCGGCGGCAGGACTGGCGATCGCGCTCGGCGCCTCGACGCTCGAGGCGCAGTTCGAGCGGCGCTACGAGGTGGGCGCGTTTGCCGCGTTCACCAAGTACGACAAAGTCTTCGGCTTGGACGACAAGATCGGGGGCGGCGTGCGGTTCGCGTACGCGCTGGGTCCCGCCTTGAGCCTCGAGGTCGAAGCGCTCTTCCAGCCGCCGTACCACATCCCGCCGTCCACGGAGATCGAGCCGGTCATCGGGGGCGCGAGCCTGGTGCTCAACGCGATGAACCGCGACCGGATGTCGTTCTACGTTCTCGCCGGCTACTCGTCCCTCGACTTCGGTTCGACCAACCCGTACCGCTTCACCGACGCCGGTGTCCATGGCGGTGCCGGCGTCCGGTTCTTCTTCAGCGATCACGTCGCGCTACGCATCGAGGGCCGTGGGATCTACACGCCCACGACGAACAGCACGTTCGGTCCAAAGTCGGCGACGCACATGGTGGGCTCGGTGGGTTTCGCGATGTTCCAAGCCGATGCCAAGCCCGCCGCCGACGCCGATCACGACCGCGTCGGAGACAAACGCGACGCGTGCCCAGACACGCCGACCGGTGCTACCGTCGACAAGAAGGGCTGTCCCAGCGATGCCGACACGGACGGCGTCTTCAACGGGATCGACGGGTGTCCCGACACGCCACACGGCGCGACCGTGGATGCGACCGGATGCCCCCACGACCAGGACGGCGACAAGGTGCTCGACGGGCTCGATCAGTGCCCCGACACGCCCGCCGGCCTGACCGTGGACGCGAAGGGGTGTCCGCCCGATTCCGACGGCGACGGCGTGCACGACGGCCTCGACCGGTGCCCCGACACGCCGGCGGGCGCCACCGTCGATGCGACGGGCTGCCCGATCGACTCGGACCACGACCTGGTGTGGGATGGCTTGGACAAGTGCCCGAACACACCTACCGGCGCCGTTGTGGACGCCTCGGGTTGCCCCGTGGATTCCGATGCCGACGGTGTCGCTGACGGGATCGACCGGTGCCCGGGCACGGTCGCTGGCACGCCGGTGGATGCAACCGGGTGCCCGGCAGACGGCGATAAGGACGGCGTCCCCGATAGCATTGACCGGTGCCCCAACACGCCCGCGGGGACGCAGGTCGACGCGAACGGCTGTCCCATCGCGAGAGATTCGGACGGGGATGGCGTCGTCGATCCGCAGGACCGCTGTCCCAACACGCCCGCAGGATCGCGGGTCGATCAGTTCGGCTGCCTGATCCTCTTCGAAGAGCGGGCGCCGGCCGCACCGGGAGCTCCAGCAGCGCCCGCGCGACCCACGTTGATCCTGCAGGGCGTGACGTTCCAGACTGGCCGGTCGGTGCTGACGACGCAGTCGTACGCGGTGCTCGATCAGGTCGCGGGTTCGCTCGTCGCCAACCCGGAGATCCGCATCGAGATCGCGGGCTATACCGACAACACCGGCTCCTTGTTGTTCAACCAGCGGTTGTCGGGCAATCGAGCGATCGCGGTCCGCTTCTACCTCGCTCGCAAGGGCGTGAGCCCGAGCCGCATGATCACGCGCGGTTACGGCCCGGCGAGCCCGGTAGCGACGAATACGACGCCAGAAGGACGAGGCCAGAACAGGCGCGTAGAGCTGCACAAACTCCCGTAAACGGGACATGCAAAGACTCGCCGCACGCCGGGGTTCGGGACAACTGAAACGGTTTCCTGAACCCTGCTGTGCGTCTACGCGTCTAGCCGTTGCATAGCCTATCTGTATCTTTCCTGCCCCCCGACTAATGACGAGTCCTCGTATGCGTCTCCGCTCCTGGCTTTGGTGCGTCGCGCCAGTCCTGTTGCCTTTCTCCGCTTCAGCTCAGCAGGCCCGTCCCTGGCAGGCGACCGACTACTACAAGCTGACATTCGTCGCCGACCCACAGCTGTCGCCCGACGGCCGCCGCGTCGCGTTCACCGTGACGACCGTGGTCGAGGACAAGGACAAACGGCACAGTGAGATCTGGATGGCGGCGACCGACGGGTCGTCACCCACGTATCGGTACACGAGTCCTTCGACGGAGGCGTCCGGCGCGTCGTGGTCGCCCGACGGCTCGCTCCTGGCGTTCTCGAGCCGGCGTGAGGGTTCGGACGACGACGTCTGGTTCCTGCGGACGGGTGCCCCGGGGGGCGAAGCGTTCCAGATTAAGGGCGTGCACGCCGCACCCGTGTTCTCCCGCGACGGGCAGTGGCTGCTCTACGGTTGGCGCGGCGCCGATCCTGACAGCGCCAAGAAGGAGCCGTGGCGGACGCGCGTGTCCCCCATCGCGATCACGCACGGGCCGGACGTGAAGCGCTTCGACGGGCGAGTGTACACCTCGATTCCGTTCGTGGCGGACGAGCGCGGCTTCCTACCGCCACGCGAGACGCGCCGGCCGAGCCACCTGTACATCGTGCCCGTCGATGGGACGCGGGGCGGCGATCCCCGCCAGCTGACGAGCGGTGAGCTGAGCCAGACCGGCGCGGCCTGGTCGCCCGACGGCAAGTCGATCGCGTTCGTGCAAGACTCGACCGAAACGACGGAAGTGCGCGATCAGGGTCGCCCCGACCTCTACGTGCTGAATGTGGCGGACGGCGCGACGCGGCGTCTAGCGACCGAATTCGCCGAGAACGCGTCCCCGGCTTGGTCGCCCGACGGTAAGACGATCGCGTTCACCTGTTCCAAGGGCCGCGGCGCCGAGAGCGACGTGTGCCTCATCCCGGCGGCCGGCGGGGCGGCGCGCAACCTCACGGCGGACTGGGCCCTCGACCCGGGCTCCGCGACCTGGTCGATCGACGGCAAGACGATCTACATCGACGCCGAGACGCGTGGCAACGTGCATCTCTTCGCGGTGGCGGCGGTGGGCGGCGCGGTGCGGCAGGTGACGGCGGGTGAACGGCAGCTGCGCGGCTTCACGCGCAGCACGGATGGCCGGCTCGTCGCGTACACGGCAAGCGATGTCACGCACGCAGTCGAGCTGTTCGTGGCGCCGCTGGCGACGCCGGCGCAGGAGCGCCGCGTCACGTCGTTCAACGACTCGGGCGTTGCCGGCATCGCCATGATCCCCGCCGACACGTTCTGGTTCACCGGTGTGGGGGGAATGCGAATTCAGGGTTGGCTGATGAAGCCGTACGGCTACCAAGCGGGGAAGAAGTACCCGTTGGTGCTGTCGATCCACGGCGGCCCGCACTCGAACTACGGCAACGTGCTGTTCCCGGAGTTTCAGATGCTCGCCGGCCAGGGGTACTGGACGCTGTTCACGAACCCGCGCGGCTCGAGCGGCTACGGTCACGCCTTCACATTCGCGACCCGCGGACGGTGGGGCATGGAAGACTACCAGGACCTGATGCAGGCGGTGGACGTCGTAATCGCGCGCGGTGGCGTGGACACGACGCGCATGGCAGTGCTGGGCGGGTCCTACGGCGGCTTCATGACGAACTGGGTGGTGGGCCACACCAATCGATTCCGCGTCGCGGAGACCGACCGGTCGATCTGGAACTGGTACTCATGGTACGGCTCGTCGGACGCGCAGGGGCTCACCGACTACGAGTTCCTGGGAGAGCCGTGGGAGCAGGACTCTATTTACAAGTTCTACTCGCCGATGACGTACGCGGCACGCATCCGCACGCCGATGCTGATCGTGCACAGCGAGGACGATAAGCGCACGCCGATCACGGACGGGGAGCAGCTGTTCGTCACGCTCCGGAAGCGCGGCATTCCGTCCGAGTTCGTCCGCTATCCGCGCTCCTACCACGGGTTGTCACGCACGGGGCCGCCGTGGCTGCTCGTGGACCGGCTGGAGCGGATCCGCACCTGGTTCGCCCACTGGATTGGCACGGGCGACGCGCCGCCCGCCGCGGCGGGCAGCCTGCGTTGACGGTGCCGCGCCGAGCCGTCGTCGGATTCGTGGCCGCGACACTCATCGCCGCGCCCGCGTTGCTCTGTGCGCAGCGTCCGACGCCGCGACGGCCCGCTCGCCGGCCCGTGGCCGCCGCACCCACCATTCCCACGCCACGCTCGGTCTTGGGCTTCGACCCCGGGGATGACCGCAAACTCGTCGAATGGCCGGTGCTGGTCCGCTACTACCAAACCCTCGCCAAAGCCAGCGACCGCGTCGACTACCGGGAGTTGGGAAAGACCACTTTGGGGGCGCCGTTCGTCGCGCTCGTGATCTCGAGCCCCCAAAACCTGCGGCAGCTCGATCGCTACCGGCGTCTGAACACCGGGCTCGCAGACCCACGGACGTTGCGTAGCAACGCGGCGACCCAGGAAGCGCTGCGCGACGGCAAGACAATCGTTCTCATCACGTCGAGCATTCACTCGACCGAAGTCGGGGGCCATCTTACGCCGGCCGCGCTCGCGTATCGGCTCGCGACGGACACGACCGCGACCACGCGCGCCATTCTCGACAACGTCATCCTCTGGCTCGTGCCGTCGCTCAATCCGGACGGCGTGACGATCGTCGCGAAGTGGTATAACCGGACGCTGGGCACCACGGCCGAGGGGACGTCGCCGCCGGAGCTGTACCACCATTACACGGGCCACGACGACAACCGCGATTGGTACGCCTTCACGCAGGTCGAAACCCAGCTCACCGTCGATTCGCTGCAGAACGTGTGGCACCCGCAGATCGTGCACGACATCCACCAGATGGGCTCGGAGGGCGCGCGCCTGTTCCTGCCGCCCTACCTGGACCCCGTCGAGCCGAACGTCGATCCTCTGCTCATCGACGGCGTCAACGCGCTCGGCACGGCGATGGCGTGGGAGCTCGCGAGTCAGGGCAAGACGGGCATTTCGGTGAATTCGACGTACGATGCATGGACGCCGGCGCGCGCCTACCAGCACTACCACGGCGGCGTGCGCATCCTGTCCGAGACCGCCAGCGGGCAGCTCGCCTCACCGGTCGACGTGCCCTTCGACCGGTTGCAGGCCCGTTCGCGCGGTTACAACCCACGCGAGCGCTCCTGGAATTTCCCGCATCCGTGGCCGGGAGGCCGTTGGACGCTGCGCGACATCGTGTCCTACCAGACGGCCGGCGCGTATGCGTTGCTCGTCAACGCGGCGCGCGACCGGGACCGCTGGCTCTCGAGCTTCCTCACGGTCGAAGCCCGCGCGGTGCGTGGTTGGCGGGAGTGGCCGTACGCCTACGTCATCCCGGCGCATCAGGACTCGATCGCCCTCGCCACGATGCTCGGGATTCTGCAGCGGGGTCAAGTGGAGATCCGCACCGCCCAGCAGAGCTTTTCGCTGCAGGGACAGCGTCATGCCGCCGGGACATACGTCGTCGTCCTGCGGCAGCCTTACGCGGCGTTCGCGAAGGCGCTGCTCGAGCCGCAGCGCTATCCCGACCGGCGATTGTATCCCAATGGCCCGCCGGAACGGCCGTATGACGTCACGGCGCATACGCTGCCGCTCTTGATGGGCCTGTCGACGATCGTCGCCCCCGATTCCCTGCGCGTGCCCCTTTCGGCGCCCGTCGCCGCACCGCGCGCCACACCCGGATATCCCGGGTTCACCGCCACCGATCTCAACCCAGTCCCCCGGGTCGGTTTGTATCGCTCGTTCGACGCGACAATGGACGAGGGGTGGACGCGGTGGGTGTTCGATACGTGGAAGGTGCCATACACCTCCGTCGTCGATTCGACGGTTCGCGCCGGCAAGTTGAAAGAGAAGTTCGACGTCATCGTGCTCCCGGATCAATCGCCGCGCGAGATCCAGGAGGGCCTCCCCGCCTCGCGGTACCCTGCCCCGTACGCGGGCGGGATCGGTCCCGACGGCGCCGAGGCGCTGCGGCAGTTCGTGACCGACGGCGGGACGCTTGTGGCCTTGAACGAAGCGAGCCGGTTCGCGGTGCAGGCGCTGCTCTTGCCGGTGCGCAACGTGCTGGAGGCCGTGCCCGACGAAGATTTCTACGCGCCGGGATCGATTTTCCGGCTGGAGCTCGACGCCGCGCATCCACTGGCGCGGGGCGTGCCGCGGGAGACCGCCGCGTGGTTTCAGGGCAGTCCCGCGTTCGACGTGCTCGACTCGAGCGTGGTGCGCGTGATCGGGCGTTGGCCCGAAGACCCCGAGCGCGTGTTGCTCTCGGGCTGGGTCTTGCATCCCGAGCGCGTGGCGGGGAAGGCCAGTCTCCTCGAAGTGCGCCAGGGTGCGGGGCGTGTCATTCTGTTCGGCTTCCGGCCGCAGTACCGCGGTCAGAGCCTGGTCACTTATCCGTTGCTGTTCAATAGCTTACAGATGAGGTAGGGACCGGCCCGCTTGCTGTGAGGAAGCCGGTTTCCTATAGTGATATCCCCTATGAAGTTGGCTCGGCAAGCAGGCACGCTCTTGCTCTGGGCCGCGATCTCGAGTCGCGGCCTTTTTGCGCAAGGTGAGAGACTGCCCGCGTCGCCCGATAGTCTGCAGCTCCGCGGCGTGGAGCTTCGCTACATCCTCCCCGAGCCGCTGTTCACCGCACCACCGCCCCCACCGCCGATCAAGGCGTTGTACGTCAACGCGTGGGCCTTCGGTTCGCCGAAGTTGTGGCATCTCGTGCGCCTCGCCGATTCGACCGAGGTCAACGCGTTCGTCGTGGACGTCAAGGACGACACGGGCTGCCTGCTCTACGACTCTCAGGTGGAAGTCGCGCGGCAGATCGGGGCGACGCGCTGCATTCGCGCGCGTGACGCGCGGGCCCGGCTCGACACGTTGCACCAACACGACATCTACACGATTGCCCGCATCGTCGTGGCGAAGGATCCACTGCTCGCCGAGCGACGGCCCCACTGGTCCGTACAGCAACGGGACAGCGGCGGCCTCTGGCGCGACCGCATCGGCAGCGCCTGGGTGGACGCCTACAACGACTCCGTCTGGATCTACGCCGCGCAGCTCGCCGAAGAAGCCGTGCAGATGGGGTTCGACGAGGTGCAGTTCGACTACGTCCGCTTCCCCGACGAGCCGCGCGAGGCGATGGCCAACGCCATCTTCCCCTCGCGCAAGAAGGGTGAGACGCAACGCGAGGCCGTGCGCGCCAGTGTGGCGATGATCGTGCAGCGCCTCGAGCCGCTCGGCGTGCCCGTCACGTTCGACATCTTCGGCTTGACGTCGTCCGCGACCGGCGACCTCGGCATCGGGCAGGTATGGGAGGACTTCACGTCCGTGGCGGACGTGGTGCTGCCGATGGTGTACCCCAGCCATTACTATCCCGGCGCCTACGGGTACGCGCGTCCCAACGCGAATCCCTACGCCATCGTGAAGCATGCACTGACCGAAGCGATCGAGCGGTCACGCCCGCAGGCCAAATCCGCGGCGATCCGGCCGTTCCTCCAGGCGTTCACACTCGGCCGGCGGCTGCCCCGCTACACGCCGCACGAGATCCGCGAGCAGATCCGCGCCGCCGCGGAAGTGGGGATCGAATCGTGGGTGTTGTGGAACCCGCGTAGCGTTTACCAACGGGACGCGCTGCGGCCGTATCGCACGGAAGTCCGGGCCGCGTCTTCCGAGGACCCGCAATAGCGGCATATTTCCCGTATGCGAAAACTGATGCTGACTTTGACGGTGCTCGGCGCCGTGGTGACTGCCTGCTCTGATGCGGGCGGCGTCGATCCCGACGCGATAAACGGTCCGGAGCTGGCTGCCGTGCGGCGCGCGCTCGACTCGGCGCTCGTCGACGACACGCTGCTGAGCAGCGATCCCACCCTGTACCCGACGCTCGCGGCGCTCGTGTTTCCCTACATCGACCGCGCATCACGCCTCGCGGCCGGCAGCGATACCACACGCGTGATCGGCATCGAGATGGACATCAGGATGCCGAGCGACACCGGTGATTCGCTGATCGCCGACTTCACGATGCTACTGGGATGGACGGGGTTCGATCCGCTCACGAAGACGATCGACTCGGTGTACTTCATCGTCGGTTCGGGGCGCGCGCCGGTGAACGACTCGTTACGAACCCACTTCGGGATCGACACGGCCGGCACGGGCACCGGGCTGGTGATCCACCAGGCCGCGGACTCGTCGATCCGTGTCTGGCTGGCGCGCGGCGGGCACCTCAGGACCACCGGGAGCAGTTACGGCGGGGGCCGGACGCTCAGCGCAGCGGGACTGACGTGGACGACGTATCGAGGGACCGTGAATGGGGACTTCGGGATCAGCGCGAAGCTCGTTCCGGACTCGACGACGACGGTCACATCGCTCAAGGACTTCGGGAGCGGAGCGCGGGCGTTAAAGGTGCGGATCCGCGGCAGCTAGTTGGCTTCGGGCGGCTCCCAGGGGGTGATGTAGCCCGTCAGGGCCGACGCCGCGACCGTGTACGGATTCGCCAGGTAGAGCTGCCCGGGTCCCGAGCGCCCGGGGAAGTTGCGGTTGATCGCGCTGATCGTCACCTCTTCGCGCGTCTTCGACACCCCCGGGCCAGCGTTGATGCAGGCGCCACACGACGGCTCGAGGAACGTGGCGCCGACCTGCCGGAAGATGTCCAGGTAGCCCCGCTCCTCGCAGTACCGCTTCACATCCTGCGACCCGCATTGAATGAAGAATTTCACCCACGGCGCGACCCGAGCCCCACGCTGGCTCGCTTCACGCAGGACCCGGGCGTACATGTCCATGTCTTCCTTCTTGCCCGCCGTGCACGAGCCCGCGTAGGCGATGTCCACCTTGATGCGCGTCTCACGCTCGCCGATGTGCAGGCCGTTCCCCGGATCGCCGGGGAGCGCGATCATCGGGCGGATCGTCGTGGCGTCGATCTCGATCACCTCGCAATACTCGGCGCCCACGTCGCTCGCGAGCCCCGCGCACAGACCCTCGGCCTCGGCGCGTGACACACCTCGATAGTCCATCAAGTAGTCGACGGTCTTCGCGTCAGGTGCGACATAGCCTGTGAAACCGCCCACCTCGGCGGTCATGTTTGTCATCGTGGCTCGCTCGTCCACCGACAGCGACTCGACAGCATCACCACAGTACTCCACCAGCTTCCCTATGGCCTGCCCGCTTTTCACGTACGGATGCCGCAGGATCTCAAGCATGAAGTCCTTGGCGGTCACGTTGGTGGGCTTGTTCCCGCGCACCACGACTTTGACGGTCTCGGGGACCTGGAGCCTGACATCCTTCGTGATCCAGGAGTTGAAGATCGCGGTCGTGCCGACGCCGAACGCCACGCAGCCGACTGCCCCCGCGTGCGGCGTGTGCGAGTCGGAGCCGATGATCACCTGGCCTGGCAGCGCGTGGGATTCGAGGATCTTGGAGTGACAGATCGCCTCAGAACCGTGATGCCCGAGACGCAGCTCGCCGTACAGCTTGATCCCCTGCGTCTCGGCGAAGGCGCGCTGCTTTTTCTCGAGCTGCAGTGCCACGTCGAGCAAACCTTCTTTAATCCGCTCCGGGGTCATCGCCTCGGGGAGGAATGTCAGGTGATCCCGAAACATCAGGATCGAGCCCGGATCGTTGACCTTGGCGTCCTTGCCGACGAGCTGCTCGAAGAAGATCGCCGCCATCGGCGTCACGTACTCGTGGCTGAAGCGGATGTCGGTGAGGACGAAGCCTTCATCCCCGGGCTTCACGGCGGGAACGCCGATCTTTCCCTTGGCCGGATCCACGACCCAACGCCGTGCGAGGATCTTCTCCCCCAGGGTCATGGGACGCTCGGGAGTGCGCGGCGGGGTCAGCACCACCTTCCCCCGCAGGCGCGCGACGTTGTAGTTGAACAGACCGCCGTACTCGATGATCCCGCGCGTGATCTCCCCTTCGCCCTCCGTAAACAGCGAGAGCGGGATCTCTTCCCCGCGGCGCAGCTTGTCGAGGATTCCGAAATCGGTCGTCGTGAAGATGCCGAGGTTTTGGCAATTCTCACGGTAGATGCGCTCGATGTTCTCGGCCACCACGAGTTTCACGCCGGCGCACATCTCCGCGTAGGGTGACTGCTCGCGTGAGGAGCCTTTGCCGCGCCGCTTGCCGCTTACGGAGACGACGAACCCGCCGCCCTTCACCGAGCCCCGTGTGATGGGAAACTCCTGCCCGCACTTGAGGCCGAGGTAGGGGAATTCGCCCAGCGTCTCGTCGTAGTAGTAGCAGATGTAGGCGGGGGTGATTTCGTCGGTGGAGATGTCGTCGCGCAGCTTGATGGCCGGGGTCCACGCGAGGTCGTCGCCCGCAAGCTGGGCCCTCACCAGGGCGGGGTCTTCGCAGAGAAAGAGAATCCGCCCGTCGAGCTTGACCTGGGCCGGCAGTTTGTCGGGCGTTCGCGCCCGCAACGCATCGAGCATTCGCGAATTATCACCCCTTGCCGGAGGGGGAGCAAGCCGATTCTCTTGTGGGCCATGGTAGTCACTGCAATGCTGTTGCTCCAGTCGGCGACCGTCGTGCAGACGGGACGGTTCGCCAGTGCCCGGGTGATTGAAAGCTCGGGTGTCGCGGTGAGTCGCGCCCATCCGGGCGTCCTGTGGACGCACAACGATTCCGGTGATGGACCCTATCTGTACGCGACGGATCTGCGCGGCAGCGATCGGGGATGGCTGCTCGTGCCCGGCGCGGACGCCGTGGATTGGGAAGACATGTCGCTGGGTCCCTGTCCGACGAGGGGAGCGACATGCGTCTACCTCGCCGATACCGGCGACAACCTCGAGTCGCGCACGTCGGTCACGGTGTACGCCGTTCCCGAACCCGATCCCCCCGTCGGGCCCGGCGACACGCTGCGCACGACCGCCGCTCCCGCCGTTCTGCGCCTGCGCTATCCGGACGGCGCTCACGACGTCGAAGCGATCTACGTCTCTCCGCGCGACAGCGCGCTCTACTTCGTGAGTAAGGGGCGGTCGGGAAGCATTGGTGTATACCGCGTGGCGCGCTCGCGGTGGAGGACTCGAGGCGACAGCGTCGCGACGGCCGATCGCGTGCAGGTCCTGGACATCCGTCCCGACGCGGGAGCGGGACGCTGGGTCACCGGTGCCGCCACTCGACCTGATGGCCGCCTCGTCGCGATCCGCACCTACGCCGAAATTTTCTTCTTCTTCCCTGGGGTCGGTGGGCGACTGACGCCGGCCCGCGAACGTCCGTGCGACGTCGGTGCGCTCGACGAACCGGGAGGCGGCGAAGCGATCGGATTCCTCGACGACGGCGCGCTCGTCGTGACGAGCGAAGCCCTGCCGCGGCGCGCTGGGACGATTCACCGCATCGTTTGCCCGTGAGTGCAAGAATCTGCACCGCAGGGTGCCGCTCGTAAGATGGCACAAGACAAATAGTTACAGCGACTTGCTAGTGCAACGATTGCCTATCGCGCAGGTCTCGCGTAAGTTTGCGCCCGTTTTAAGCCCCCGTGCACTGACCTCCCACCTTTGGAGCGGCATTTGGAGATTCCCTCCTCACACAAGTTGCCGCTCTCGTGGCTGTACGAGGCCGCCAGTCTCCCCATTCAATACCGGGCCCTCACCGAGGTCGCCCCGGAAGCCGCCCGCGATCCCGAACGGGTCGCCTTCCTGCGAGAGCAAGTTCTGCAGTACAAGGAAGCTCTCGCCGTCGTACGCAAACAGAAGGAGACCGGGTTGTGGGGTGCGAACCTGCTCGCGCCGGGTGCCAACAAGGCGATCGGGTGGAAAGAGGTCGGCACTGTTTTTCAATACCGTCGCCTGCTCGAGCTGGGTTTGCCGGGCGACTTGCGGCCGTTCCGCTTCGCCGACCGCTTTCTCTTTCGACTGCTGTCACGCGACGAGGATCCCACGCTCCTGGTCGAGTTTCAACGCGCCGCCAAGACCGATCCCGGCCTGGGTCTTTGGGTTCGGTCGATGGGCGGGCAGGCGGCGGCAGCGGCCCTGGCCCGAGGGGCGCACACCGATGACCCGCGTCTGCGCGGCGCCGCCCACCGCTTCGCTAGCGACATTTCGCTGTACCTGCGGAGCGAGCTGGCCCTGAAGCCGTTCAAGAAGGCTCACGGGAAGACGGTGCTCGACCCGCTCGCCTACCCACCCACAGTTTTCTCCATCGAGACGCTGGCCTTCATGCCTGCGGTGCAGCGGGAGCGGGCCGCCTTCCTGGCGCGGTTGGCGCACTACTTCTCCGTACCGGCGCCGCGACGCGCCTTCTTCATTCAGGCGGGAAAGAAGTTTCTGAAGCCCACCTTCGAGATCCTGGGCGACCCACTCCATGCCGACGCCCAAGGCCGGATCACGGACGTGCCGTTCGCCCTGTACTGGCTCGAGCTCCTGGCACGCCTCGGCATCCTCCGGCAGGTCCCCAGCGCGTCCAAGGTCTTGGCGCGGCTCTACAGCGAAACCGACGATCAGGGGATTTGGATCCCGAACGGCTTGCGCGCCCTGCCCAAGTCGCCCAATCCCGTCGTCACGCACTACTTCCCGCTCGAAGGCGCGGGCAAGAGTCCCGCACAGCGGCAGACCGACGTCACGTTCCGGCTGGGGCTCATCGCACGACTCTTGGGGATTCCGGTCGAAGTCGTTTAGTAGTAGTATGTACTACTACATATGAAGCTCGTAGATCTCACTCCGTTTGGCTTTACGCCCACGGAGTCGCTCGTGTACACGACCCTGCTCCGCCTTGGGCCTACCACCGGCTACGCGGTGTCATTGGCGTCTCGCCTGGCCCGGGCCAATGTGTACGGGGCGCTCGAGGGTCTCGTCACCCGCGGGGCCGCGACCCGCGCCTCCCCGGAGATTCGCCCCGTCCGCTACCGGCCTACCGACCCCCAGGCGCTGCTTGCCCACCTCGCCACGCTCCAAGGGGAAGCGCTCGATCGGCTGGCACGGGCGCTGCGGGACTCTTCACGTCCGACCGAACCGGCGACAAAGGAAGTCACCGGCGCTAGAGCCGTTGCCAATCTCGTGCTGCAGCTCGTCGCGCGGGCCGAGCGCCGCGTGGAGGGCGTGCTGGCGGCCGAGCTGTGGCGGCCAACCCTGCCCGCGTGGCGGCATGCGTCGAGAAGTGGTGGTGCGATCGTCGCGCTTCGTATCGCAGGAGACGCACCGGACGGCGCAGAGGGTCTGATCGCGGGAACGGTACCCGCCGACGCGCCCACGATCGTGGTGGTGGACGAGGCGCAGGTCATCGTCACGTCAGGGGCGGGGGACGCTATCGCGGGCCTCTGGAGCTCGCACCCACTCATCGCCATGCTCGCCCGCAGCGCGCTGGGGGGAGTGCCCGCGTGATCGCCTCGCGCCCGGTCTTGTGCCTTGCCCTTGCCGCGGTGGCAGCGTGCCGCGCTTCCGAGATTCCGGTCGAACGACGCTACCCCGCCGGTTCGCCGTTCCGGGCGCAGTACCGCGTCGTGGACGGTACACGCTTGCGCATGATCGATACCGGGAGTGGGACGGCCGTCGTGTTCATTCACGGGTTCGCCGCATCGCTGTACAGCTGGCGCAAAACACTGCCCCCCGTCTTGGGCGCCGGGTATCGCGTGATCGCCTTCGACAACCGCGGCTTTGGTTTCTCGGACAAGCCCTCACCTGCCGTGGGAGGGGAGAAGCTCTACACCAACGCCGCGTACGCGCGGCTGGTGGTCGCGCTGCTCGACTCGCTGCATCTGTCGTCCGTAGTGCTCGTGGGACACTCCATGGGCGGCGCGATCGCCGCCGAGGTCGCGCTCCGCTACCCTGATCGCGTACGGGGGTTGGTTCTGATCGACGCGGCGGGATTCGGCGTCCGCTGGCCCGCGGCGCTGGCGGTCGGCCGGTTGCCCGGTGCGGGGGATGCGGCGGCGGCGCTACGAAACCGGTGGTCCACCGAGCAGGTCCTACGCTCCACGTACGCGGACCCCAGCAAAGTGACGGAGGAAGACGTAGACCAGTACTACGCCCCAGTGGCGGAGCCCGGCTATAGACGCGCCTTGCGAGGTGTGTTGCGGCAGTTCAGGTTCGACACTCTTGTCGGACGGCTCCGCGCGGTCGCTGCCCCCACGCTGGTGATATGGGGCGGCGCTGATCGTTGGATTCCCGTGGGCGACGGCACGCGGCTCGTGACGGAGCTCCCACGCGGCGCGTTCACGGTGCTGCCAGGCGTGGGCCACGCCGCTGCCGAAGAGGATCCCGATGATGTCAACCGCCTCCTGGTCTCGTTTCTGAAGGAAGGCCTTCCCCGCGTTCCGGAGAACCTGGCATGGTCCACACCGTCCTCGCACTCATCGCTCTTCAACAGCCGGTCGATTCGGCCTACACCGCGACGATCCGGGAGCTGACGACGGAGCCGCGGTTCAACACCGAGCTCACCGATCATCTCCCCGCCGATCCCAAAGTCCCGACGCCGTTGAAGGTGCTCGGCTACGTTCCGGGCACCGTCGGCCGTCTCTCGTATGTCGCGGAGATCACGCGGTACTTCCGGGCGCTCGACGAGGCATCGCCACGAGTCAAGGTGTTCGATATCGGCACGAGCGACGAGGGCCGGCCGATGATCATCGCCGCCATCGCCGATTCGGCCAGCATCGCGCGGCTCGAGTCCTACCGCGCCATCACCGCGGCGCTCGCCGACCCGCGCGCCCTGTCCCCCGATTCTGCGCAACGACTCATCGGCGCCGGGAAACCGATCTATTGGGCGTCGGGATCGATCCACTCGCCGGAGACCGGATCCCCCGAAATGCTGATGGAATTGGCCTATCGGCTCGCGGTGGAAGAGACGCCATTCATCCGACAGATACGTGACAGCGTCATCACCCTCGTGACGCCGGTGAGCGAGGTGGACGGGCGGGACCGCATGGTGGATACGTACCGCTACCGGAAAGCGCACAAGAACGTGGGGCCGGGGCTGATCTACTGGGGCAAGTACACGGCCCACGACAACAACCGGGACGGGATCGCGATGTCGCAGGTCCTGACCCAGACGATGCTGCGGACGTTCTTCGCGTGGCACCCCACGGTGCTGCACGATCTGCACGAGTCGGTGCCGTTCCTGTATACGTCGACCGGGACGGGCCCTTACAATCGTGAGCTCGATCCGATCGTGATCGATGAGTGGAACGAGATGGCGTTCCAAGAGATCACCGAGCTGACCAAGCGCGGCCTGCCCGGCGTATGGACGCACGACTTCTACGATGGGTGGGCGCCGAACTACATGTTCTGGGTGGCGAACGGGCACAACTCGATCGGCCGGTTCTACGAAACATATACCTCGCGCGGCGCTGATTGCCACACCGTCCGCCTCCCCGAGCGCCAGACGTCAGTCGAGTGGTTCCGCCCCAACCCGCCGCTCAACGGCGTGCGTTGGTGCATCCGCAACAACATCAACTACCAGCAGTCGGCGTTGCTCGTGGCGCTGAACTACATGGCGCGCAACGGCCATCGCTATCTCGACCAGTTCTACCGCAAGGGAACGCGGGCCGTCGAGCGCGGGCGTGCCAAGGACGGGCCCAACGCGTTTCACATTCCCGCAAACCAGGCCCGCCCCGTCGAAGCGGCGAATCTCGTCAACATGCTGCGGTTCCACGGCCTCGAAGTGCGGCGCGCCGAGCGCGCGTTCAAAGCAGGCGGCGTGGATGTCGCAACGGGTGACTACGTGGTGCGCCTCGATCAGCCCTACGGCCCACTCGCGAAGAGCTACTTCAGCCGTCAGGACTACGGCGCCGACGATCCGCGGCCCTACGATGACACCGGCTGGACTCTGCAGTACGTCCGCAACGTCGCGCTGCACCCGATCGCGGATACGTCGGTGTTGAGTCAGCCGCTGGCGTTGATTACGGCCGACGTCCGTGTGCGAGGACAGGTGTCAGGTGCTGGGGGCGCCGCGGCGTATCTCATCGCCCCCACCACGGAATCGGGGTTGATCCAATTCCGGCTCGCCCTCCGCGACGTACGCATGTGGGCGAGCGAGGACTCTTTTACCGTGGATCGACGTTCGTTCGGGCGCGGTACCACGATTGTCGACGGCAATGCGTCCGCGCGAATCCGGCAAGCCGCGGAGTCACTCGGCCTGACGCTCATTGGAGTACGCGCCGTGCCGCAGGTGACGCGTCACGAGCTCGACCTGCCGAGGCTCGCGCTGGTCCACTCCTGGCTCAATACCCAAAACGAGGGCTGGGTGCGGTACGCGTTCGACGCCCTCGGGATTCCCTACGCGTACTTCAGCGTCCAGCAGCTCAAGGATCGCGAGCTGCTCAAGCGCTTCGATGTCATCGTGTTCCCCTACGTCTCGAACAACGCGCAATCGATCGTCAACGGGCTCCCGATGACGGGACCCAAGATCCCGTGGCAGCGGTCGGCGGAGACGCCAAACCTCGGCGGGCCGGACTCGACCGACGACGTGCGACCGGGGATCGGATTTGAGGGGTTGAGCGCGGTACGCGATTGGGTGGCGGCAGGCGGTGTGTTGATCACCGAAGGCGGGACGTCCGCGGTGTTCACGGATTTCGGTGTGACGCGGGGCGTCGATATCACACCGGCGCGCCAGCTGCGCGCGTCGGGCGGGATCTACCGAGCCGTAATGAAGGATGGGAAGAGTCCCATCGCCTACGGCTACCCCGACACCCTGGCGGTCTACTTCAACCAGGTGCCTCTCTTTCAGATCGACACGAGCACCGACGTGCCGGAGGACCAGGATCCCGATTTGACCCGGGAGCAGGCGCGGGCGCGGCCGCGGGTCGTGATGAGCTTCCATCAAAAGCGGGACTCGCTGCGCCTCTCCGGCCTGCTGGTATCGGGCGAGGAGCTGGCGGGGCGTCCCGCCGTCGTGGACGCGCCGGTGGGTCAGGGGCACGTCGTTCTCTTCGCGATCCGGCCGTTCTGGCGCTGGGAGACACAGGGCAGCTTCGCCTTGGGGTTCAACGCGATCATGAATTGGAACGACTTGGGGATCGCGTGGCCGACGGCGCCGAAGCCCAGTGGCCGCCCGGTGGCGGCGCCAGACGCAGGGCATTAGATTTCCTCAACCATCTGGTTGAGGAAATGGGGCTGTGCCGCCTAAGCTAAGTAATAGTAGAGCTTTACGGATCATCGCGGTGGCACGCGAGGAGTATGCCCGGCGCGGGTTTGCCGGGGCGCGCGTGGAGTACATCGCGCGCCGGGCGGGCGTCAACAAGCAGCTGCTGTTCTACTACTACGGGTCGAAGCGCGGGCTCTTCCAAGCGGTGCTGGCGCAGGCCGCCAGCGAGTTGGAAGGCGTCCTCGCCACTCTGGCCCTTCCCCCAGGCCGCCCGCTCGAGCGGCTGCGACGCGCGCTCGACCTGTTGTTCGACTTCCTGGCCCGCCATCCCGACCTCGGGACCCTGCTGACCCAATCCGGGGAAGCGTTCGCGCCCGCCATCAAGCGACTGGTCGTCCTACTCGCCGAGGGACAGGGGCTGGGGCAGGTACGCGACGACCTGGATCCGCACCTTGGCGCGGCCCAGGCCTTGGTCCTGATGATCGGCTATCTCGGAATGGAGTCGGCGATTGCGGCGAGCGCCCGCCCCCTCGGCGCCGATGAGCCGGCGCTGAGGGAGCGGTGGAAGGCGGCGGCCGTCGACCTCGTGGTCGCCGGCGTCGCCGCGCGCTAGTTCTTCGAAACCATCCTCGGCTCGAGGGGAGCGTCCCCCTCGAACACGAGGTGGCCAGCCTCGAACCGTGCCCCCCGCAATGCCAGGGTAAGCACCTCGCCCAATTCCTCGACCAGATGCACGTCGAGGCTCTTACGCACGTCCTCGGGAAGATCCTCGAGGTCGGCCGCGTTTTCCTTGGGCAGGATGATGGTCCTGATCCCCGCCCGGACGGCGCCCAGGACCTTCTCTTTCACGCCGCCAATGGGGAGCACCCGGCCCCGGAGGGTGATCTCTCCGGTCATCGCGATGTCGTGCCGCGCCGGGCGGCGAGACAGCGCCGAGACGAGTGCGGTCGCCATCGTGATACCGGCGGAGGGTCCGTCTTTGGGGATCGCCCCAGCGGGCACGTGGATGTGCACGTCGGCTCCGGTCACCGTCTCCTCGTCGATGCCGAGCTGATCGGCGTGCGACTTGGCGTACGTGAGCGCCGCGCGCGCGGACTCCTTCATCACGTCGCCCAGCTGGCCAGTAAGGAGCAGATCGCCCTTACCGCGCATCACGCTCGCTTCGACGAACATGATGTCGCCGCCGACGGGAGTGTAGTACATCCCCGTCGCGACGCCCGCCTGGTCCTCGCGCGCCTTGCGCTCGGGGTGCACCCGGGGCCGCCCAATGAGCTCGGGAATGTCCGCCGGCTGCACGGTGACACGCTGCGCGCCGCCATCGGCGATCTTGCGCGCCGCCTTGCGGCCGAGCTTGCCGATTTCGCGCTCGAGCTGGCGCACGCCAGCCTCGCGCGTGTAGCTCGCGATCACCTCGCTCAAGGCTGCGTCGCTGAGCGTGAGCTGCTCGGCCACGAGTCCGTTCTCATGCAGCTGCCGCGGCACGAGATAGCGCTTCGCGATCTCCAACTTCTCACGCTCGGTGTAGCCGGCGAAGTTGACGGTCTCGAGTCGGTCGAGCAGCGGTCCCGGGATGTTCTGCAGGAAGTTCGCCGTCGCCACGAACAGCACCTCGGACAAATCGAATGGCACACCGAGGTAGTGGTCGGTAAACGAGTCGTTCTGGGCCGGATCGAGGACCTCGAGAAGGGCGGCCGCCGGATCACCCTGGAACGAGATGCCCAGTTTGTCGACCTCGTCGAGCAAGAATACGGGGTTCTTGGTCCCCGCCTGCTTCATTCCCTGGATGATGCGGCCCGGCATGGCGCCCACGTAGGTGCGCCGGTGGCCTCGGATGTCGGCTTCGTCTCGCGCGCCGCCCAGCGAAATGCGCACATACTGGCGCCCCATGGCACGCGCGATGGACTTCGCGATCGACGTCTTGCCGACGCCGGGGGGACCCACGAACAACAGGATCGGTCCCTTGGCGCGCTTGTCGTCATCGTTCCCGGGCGCTGCAGCCTCAGGCTGGCGCTGTCGCAGTTGGCGAACCGCCAGAAACTCGAGGACTTGGTCCTTCACGTCCTTCAGGCCGTAATGGTCCTCTTCGAGGATCTCCGCGGCCCGCTTCAAGTCGAGGGACTCTTCCGACCGCTTGCCCCAGGGCAGCTCGGCGACGGTCTCCAGGTAGGTCCGGATGACCTGCGCCTCCATCGACTCGCGGCCTGCCCGCTCGAGGCGGCTGAGCTCACGATCGACTTCCTTGCGCGCGTCTTCCGGCAGCTCGAGCGCGGCGAGCCGCTTGCGCAGCTCGTCCACCTCGGTGCCATCATCCCCTTCGCCCAGCTCCTTCTGGATCGCCTTCATTTGCTCGCGCAGCAGCATTTCCCGCTGCCGCTCCCCAAGCTCTTCCTGCACCTGCGACTTGATGTCGTCCTGCGCATCCAGCACGGCGATCTGCCGCTGCACGTGCACCAGCACCCGGCGCAGGCGGTCTTCGACCGACAGCATTTCAAGGAGCTGCTGCCGCTGGAGCGGCTTGATGTCGAGGTACCCGGCGACCAGGTCCGCTAGGCGCCCAGGTTCCGTGACACCCTCGAGCACCTGTTTCACGACGTCTTCGGGAAGGCCGGACTTCTCACCCAGTTCGCCGGCGCGCTGCCGCGCTTCGCGATACAGCGCAATGAACGCCGCATCGTCGGGGTTCAAAGGCGGAAGGTCCGGCAACTCCCGCACGACGGCCTCGAGATGACCGTTCGTTTCGGTATAGTGGATCGCGGTGCCGCGGGTCTCACCATGCAGAATCAACTGGACGCCGGCCAGACCGCGCTGAACCTGACCGATGCGAGCGATCGTACCCGTTGTATACAGAAGGCCAGGCGTGACCTGTTCGATATTGTCTTTTTGGGCCACCGCAAAGATGAGTCGCTGCTCGTGCTTCAGCGCGGCCTCGATCGCTCGCAGAGTGGCGGGGCGGCCGGCGCCGATCGGGGTGCTGACACCCGGGAAGAGGACCGCATCGCGCAGTGGCAGAACTGGTAGAGTCATGCGTTCAGACATGAGGACTCCATTTGAAGAAGACACACGACAATTGCTGGGTCGGGGAGTGCACCGACCATGCCACCCGAAAACGTCGGGGGCGGCAGCCACGTTCCAGAAAACGCCGCCAAACAGGCGGAACCTGCCAACTCGGCCTAAGGGCTGGCCGCTGAACAGGTTGCAAGGGTGCGTTGTTGCGGCTAAATCTTATCCGCGCATGCTCATCAACCCCGCATGAACGACCCGCTGGCGAAGCGCCTCAGCCAGGCCTTGGGGACGTCGTTTACCCTCGAGGGAGAGATCGGGCGGGGCGGCATGGGCGTTGTTTATCACGCGCGCGACGAGCGACTCAAGCGGAAGGTTGCGGTGAAGGTGCTCCCACCGGACCTCGCCTTCCGCGAGGAGATCCGCATCCGTTTCCTGCGGGAGGCGGAGACCGCCGCTCGGCTGTCCCACCCGCACATCGTCCCCATCCACAGCGTCGGTGAGGGTCCAGAGGGACTCGTCTACTTCGTAATGGCGTACGTGGATGGCGAGTCGCTCGGGGCACGACTCAAGCGACGCGGGCGGCTCCCTCCCGAGGAGGCACGCCGCATCCTGATGGAGACTGCGGACGCGCTGGGCGCGGGGCACTCGCTCGGGATCGTCCACCGTGACGTGAAGCCCGACAACATCCTGCTGGAGGGAAGCCGCGGACGCAGCGTCCTCACCGACTTCGGCATCGCCAAAGCGCTGACGTCGTCAACCGGGCCGGGGACCTTGACGGCGACGGGCGTGGCGATCGGGACGCCGCATTACATGAGCCCCGAGCAGGCAGCCGGCGATCGCGAAATCGACGGCCGCTCCGACATCTACAGTCTCGGCGTGGTCGGGTACCAGATGCTCACCGGAGAGTTGCCGTTCTCCGCTCCGACCGTGCCGGGACTGCTTTTGAAGCAAATCACCGAGCAGGCGCCTTACCTGAAGGACAAAGCCCCGACGTGCCCCGATGACCTCGCCGCGTGCGTCATGCGCTCGCTCGAGAAGGAGCCGGAGGCGCGCTGGCCTACCGCCGACGCACTGCGCCGAGCCCTCGAGTCGCGTAGCGCGCCCCCGTATCGCCCGCGGCGAACGACCGGCATACGCAGTACGCGGTTCACGGGCGCGAACGAGGGCATGCTTGCACCGCCGGCTCCGTCGCGCCGCGAGCCCTCCGCGCAGCGGTTGCGGGCCCGGGCCGCCAAGGACGCGAAGTCGCAGCTCACCGCGAGCGGCGAGCCGAAACTCGTGGCCCGGCTCCGCGACGGCTTCGTATCGTGGGCGTCCGTGTGCGGCGGCCTGATGCTGATTGACATGATCCAAGGCGGCGGACTTGGTTGGTCGCTGTGGGTCGCGATTCCATGGGGTGCATTCGGACTATTGCCGCAGTACATGAAGCTGTGGCAGGCGGGCTATTCGTGGCGGGACGTCTTGCACCGGCCCGCGGCGCCGGGCGGCGCCGAGGCGCGGCTCGGTCTGTCGAGGCGCACCGCCAATCTGCCGGCGAGCACCGAGGAGTTCGGCCAGCAGCTGGAGACGGTGCGACAGGCGCGAAACGATCGAGAAGCCATCATGAAGATCATGGAGCGCGTGCCGGCATCAGAGCGCAAGCTCCTCCCCGACGTGCTCGTGACTGTGGACGCCTTGCTCAAGCGAGCCGAAGATCTTGCCCGCATGTTGCACAGCATGAGCGCGGACGTTGACGAGAGCGCGCTGGCGCGGCTCGAGGACAGAATCGAGTCCGTGAAGCGACACGAGGAAGGCACGGAGCGTGAGCGGCAGTTGAGCCTGCTCGAGCGGCAGCGGCAGGCGCTGGGCGATCTGTTGACGCGGCGCCGGCGCGTGGAAGAACAGATCGAGTCGTGCGTGATGGCGATGCAGAACGTGCGCTTCGACCTCTTGCGGCTGCGGTCGGCGGGAGTGGCGGCGGTGCTCAGCGACCTCACGAACGCCACACAGCAGGCACGCGCCCTGTCGCGCGACGTCGACCACGCGATTGCGGCGGCGGGCGAGATCCAGGATATCCTGCGCGAGGGTCCCAGACCCTAGATTAGCGTCGCGTCTTCCTCCGGCAATCCCGTACCAAGGCCGGCGCGTCTTTTCTTTCGATCCCGAAGGTCAAGAGATCCACGAACGCCCCCGCGGCTTCTTCGCAGCGGCCGGCGCGCAGCGCCGCGACGCCGCGCAGCTCGCGGTATCGTGCGACGGCTGAGCGACGCTGGACGGCGTACTCGAGCACGCTGTCGGCGAGCCGCGGTGGTCCGTCCAAGGCGAGCCGCGTCAAGACTTCTCCTAAAAACTGTGCGGGGAACGGGTGCCGGAATGTGCCGCGCGCCGCCGCAAGTGCGGCGCGCACCTCATCCGCCGCCACAGCCCACGACGAGTCGCGCACAGCGAGCACGGCCAAAACGGTGCGCGCTTGAGCGGTATCTGCGCCTGCCGCCAGCGCCCCGAGAGCGAGGGCGCGAGCGCGGCGTGGTGCTTCGCGTCGAGCGGTGGAGATCATACTCCTGAGCAGCAACGCTTCGCCGCGTCGATCTCCCGTTTTCAGGCCCGCGACGTGAGTGACCATCGAGTCGGCGACCGCGGTGTCACCGAGGACGAGGCGGATGCTCGCGGCGCGCACGGTCCACTCGGCGGAGCCGGGATAGGCGCGTCGCAGCTCCTCGACGTAGGGCATGACGCCGGCGTCGATGCGGCGCTCCGCCAGTGTCCGGGCGAGGAGGAGGGGTGGGGCAGCGTCGCCACCGGCGCGGCCGATCGCCGCCAACGAGTCGAACACGGCGGCCCCGTTGGTGCGAGGATCGAGAAACCGCCGAGCCGCCTCGAACTCGAGGCGGGGGTGGTCGTCGCGATGTTCGAAGCGCGCGCGCTCGACCAGACGACTGATGCCGCCCTCGCCGATCAGGCGCCGCCCGAAGTACTCGTCGGGCGTGTCCACGTTCAGCCATTCGCGCCCCAGCTCGCCGATGGCTCCACTCGGACCGACGAGGCGGGCCACCCACGTGGGGTCGTACGTTAGCGGCCGCCCGGAAGCAACGACCATGAGATCCTGCGACTCGCCAAACCACACTTCCACGTGCGGGAACACCTCCTGCACGTTCCGCACGATCCCGGCCACTATGGGCAGTGGCAGCTGGTACAGCTGGACCCACTGACAGAAGACGCCGTCGTCGGCCAGGCGCGAGCGGACGATCTGGAAAAACTCGGGCGTGTACAGCGTCGCGATGCCCGCGACCCACGGATTGGACGGCTCCGACATAATGACGTCGAAGCGATCGTGGTTGAGCTGCAGCGCGCTACGCGCATCGTCCACGATCGTCTGCACCCCCGGCCGCCGCAACACGCCGCCGTTCACGTGACGGAACAAGGTGTCCATCGCGAGGACCGCGGGCTCGATTTCGATGACACGCACGCGCGTCATGCCCGGCACGTCCGAGAGCACGCGCGCTGTGACGCCGCTCCCGAACCCGATCACGAGCGCCGAGGTCGCTCCCGGCCGCGCGGCGACGGGCGCCAGCCCGGCCATGATTTGGGTGCCCATGTCACCACGGTCCGACGCATCGACCTTGCCGTTCACACGTAGGGAACGTCCGGCGTCGTTTTCCCAGACACTGACGGTGGCGTTCCATCCCTCCCGGAAGGCAAGCTGGCGCGTGCCACGGTGCTCGAGGAATGCGCGACGCTGCGGCGCATCCATCTTGGTCCGGGCGTAGATGGTGGGACCGAGGTCGATGAGGCGGGTACTCCATCCCGGCGCGATCGCGGCCGCGAGGATCGCCACCATCCCCAGGATCCCGCCCCCGAGCACCCGCACGCGGAGCCGCTGGTCGTCCGCGGACCCCTCGGTGATGCCGCGGGCGGCGGCCCAGGCGAGCGCGAGCGCCGCTCCGCCGTTGATCACGACGCCCACCCGCAGCGTCGTCTGTGTGCCCCACGCGACCACGAGCACGAAGCCCGTCAAGACGGCGCCGAGAATGCTGCCGATGGTGTTGAGGGCATACGCGCCCCCGACGTCGGTCCCGCGGGCGGCGTCCGGGCGAGCGGTCAAGTCGGTGAGCAACGGGAACGTCATGCCCATCCCCAAGGCCGGCACGAGCACAACGGCGCCGACCGCCACGCCCATGAGCAGCAGGCGGGTCATCGCCCCGAGGTCGGGGACCTGGAAGACGGCGATGATGTAGATCGGGAGGAGCCCGAAGAACATGAACAGGGCGGCGGCACCCACACCCGTAAGACCCTGTGCCAGCGCAGCGCTCGCGGCGGTGTCGGCCCGCGGTCCGCTGCGGCGCGCCACGATGACGCTCCCGAGGCCGATGCCGAGCAGGAAGACGACGAGCACGAGGGTGAAGGCGTACGTCGAGCCGCCGACCACCATGACGAGCACGCGGGTCCAGGCGATCTCGTTCAACAGTGAAGCGAACGCCGTGACGCCGAGCAGGATCAGCGCGAGGGTCCGAAGGAGATCTCGGGGTACGTTTCGGTGTTCCCCGGGCTCGCGCCCGGGGTCAGTCGACCACAGTGCCCGACCGAGCCAGAGCGCAAAACCGCCGATGGCGAGGTTCGTCGCAGCCGTGAACCAAAGGCTCGCCCGAACGCCGACATACTCAATGAGAAAGAAACCCGCCAGCGCCGTGCCCACGACGGCGCCGAGCGTGTTGAGACCGTACAACCGCCCCAGCGAGGGCTTGAGGCGCGAGCGATCGTCCTCCATGAAGGCGCGCGTCAGCACCGGCAGAGTCGCGCCCATGAGCGTCGTGGGCACGAGGAGGACCAGTGCCGCGAGTCCGAAGCGGAAGGCCACGCTGCCTCCGCCGAGCGCGATGTAAAGGCTGTGAGCGAGGGACAGCACCAGGGGCGATACGATCCCGAAGACCCCGATCGCGATCTCCAACCAGCCGTAGAGGGCCGCGGGGCGTTGGGTGCGATCGGCGATGCGGCCGAAGAGCCACGCGCCGAGACCGAGGCCGCCCATGTATGCAGCGACGACGGTCGTGATGGATTGGATGGTGGAGCCGAACGACTGATACAGGACCCGGACCCAGAGGAGCTGATAGACGAGCCCCGTGGCCCCGGAGAGGAAGAAGAGCAGGCTGTAAGCGAGCGTCGCCCTAGAACGCATGCAGCTCGCGCATCGCCTGCGCGAGATCTTCCACCTGAGGCAGAATGAAGTCCTCGAGGTCGGGGGCGTACCCGACGAAGGTATCGGTGGACGCGACGCGCTTGACGGGCGCGTCGAGCCACGGGAAGCACTGATCGGCGATGCGGGCGGCGATCTCGGCGCCGTAACCCCAGGAGAGGGAGTCCTCGTAGGCCACGATCACCTTGTTCGTCTTGCGAACGGAGGTCTCGATCGTCTCCCAGTCGACCGGCGAAAGCGACCGGAGGTCGACCACCTCGACGCTGACGCCTTGCTCGTCGAGCGCCTTGGCGGCCACGAGCGCGCGCTGCACCACCGCACCGTAGGTGACCACGGTCAGGTGCGTCCCTTCCCGAACCACCTTGGCCTTACCGAACGGAATCATGAAGTTCGGCCCGGGGTTCGGCGCTTTGTTGTAGGTCTGGCGGTAGAGGTGCTTGTGTTCGAGGAAGAGAACGGGGTCGTCGCAGCGAATCGCGGTGCGCAGCAGGCCGTTGGCGTCCAGGGCCGTGGCCGGACAAATGACACGCAGCCCGGGCACCGACGTGAACACGACGGCGCCCGTTTGGGAATGGTAAACCGAGCCGCCCTTCAGGTACCCGCCATACGTAACGCGGACCACGACCGGAGCTGAGAACGCATTACTCGACCTCCAGCGCATCGTCGCCAGCTCATTGCGGAGCTGATGGTACGCGGGCCAGATGTAGTCGAAGAACTGGATCTCGACGACGGGCTTCAAGCCTCGGGTGGCGAGGCCGATCGCGCGGCCGACGATGTTGGCCTCGGCGAGCGGTGAGTTGTAGACGCGGTCGCTGCCGAACTGCCGCTGCAGCCCCCAGGTCACCTTGAAGACCCCGCCCTTGCCCTTCACGTCCTTCAGGTATTGGTCGCGGCTCACATCGGCCACATCCTCGCCGAAGACGAGGATGCGCGGATCGCGCGCCATCTCGTCTTTCATGCAGCCGTTCAGGAGGTCCACCATAGTGGTGGGCTCCCCGATGAAATGCGGATCGTCCTCAGTGTCGAACTGCTCGGATGTGGGATCCACGTCGGGCGAGTACACCCAGAGCAACGCGGTCTCCGCCTTCGGCTGGGGCGAGCCGAGGGCCATGTCGGCGGCGACCTGGACCTCCTCCTCCACCTGGGCTTTGATCGCCGCGATCTCGGCCTCGCTGGCCACACCCTCGGCCACGAGGCGCTTCGGGAAGCTGAGGACCGGGTCGCGCTTTGCCTCTTCGTCCCGCTCGCGCGGCGGCTTGTAGTGAATCTCGTCGTCGGACAGCGAGTGCGAGTATGGCCGCGTCACGTGAGCGTGGACGAGCGCCGGCCCCTTCCGCTGGCGGCACCACTCGGCTGCGCGAGTCATCACCTCGTACGAGGCAATCGGGTCACAGCCGTCCACCTCCGCGACCAGGAGGTCGGGGAAGTTGCTCACGAGCTTCGACACCGATCCACCGGCGGTCTGCACCTCCACCGGGACCGAAATGGCGTACTTGTTGTCCTCGACGAGGAACAACACGGGGAGCTTCAAGTTGCTGGCGCTGTTCAGCGCCTCCCAGAACTCTCCCTCGCTCGTGGTTCCGTCGCCGCACGAGCAGTAGACGAGATCGTCCTCGGGCGGCTTCTCCGCTCGGAGCCACGCCTCCGCACACCCCACCGCCTGAAGGAACTGCGTGCCCGTCGGGCTCGACTGGCTGACGATGTTGAGCGCCTTGTGGCCCCAATGCGAGGGCATCTGGCGCCCGCCCGAGTTCGGGTCCTCCGCGGCGCCGACCGCCGAGAGGAACATCTCCGTCGGCGTCATGCCGATCGCCAGGCAGAGGGCGCGGTCGCGATAGTACGGATAGAACCAGTCGTAGGCGGGGCGCAGCACCTTGCCGGCCGCCACCAACACGCCCTCGTGCCCCGCCCCGGAGATCTGGAAGAAGATCTTGTTCTGGCGCTTGAGCTGGATCTCCTTGTCGTCGATGCGGCGTGACAGGAGGATGAGTCGGTAGATGTCCAGGAGGTCGGCTTTCGCGAGACTGGTCTTCGTGGGCCGAGCCGCTTTGGCCGTGGAGCGGGTGCGCGTCGCCATGGACGTTAAAAATGGCCTACTTGGGCGCTGGGGCCAAGAGCGCTTTCAGCCGGCTGAATTGGTCGAGCGCGACGCGCATCGTGAGGTCGTTCCGTACGACGAACGCCTCGCGGGCTTCGAGTCCCCAACGGACTTCAGCGGCGCGCGCGGCGAGGATGCGCGCCAGGCGCTGCTCGAGGAGGCTGTCCGTCGCGGCGGCGACGCCGAGACGGGAGCGGACGCGGGCAAGGAAGGGCGGCACGAGCTTCGCCCGCCACTCGGCCGCCGCATCGAGCCATGCGGCGCGCGCGGCGGGCGTCAGAGCGAGGGTATGCGCAACACTGTCCGAAACGGCATCGTCCAACCCGGAATCGGCGGCGGCGCTCCACCACACTGGGAGCGGTGCGACGATCGGAACGACGACGTCGGGGGCGATCCCGCCGCCCCCGCGCACTTCGCGTCCGGCATCGGTCTTGAAGATCGTCGACGTATCCTCCTGGGCGCCGGAGCGGCCGGCGAAGCTCAGGTACTGCTCGTATCCGATGCCGCGGTAGCGACGCTGGATGAAGCGCCCGTTGGGCGTCAGCACCCGGCCGATCGTCAACCACACGTTGTCACCGGAGGGCAGTAAGAAGAGCGACTGCATCAACGCTTTGCCGAAGCTGCGGCGGCCGACGAGCAACGCCCGGTCGTGGTCCTGCAGCGAGGCGGCGAGCGCCTCTGCGGCACTGGCGCTGCGTTCGTCGATGAGGACGACGATCGGCCACAGCCGAAACTCTCCGTCTCGCTTGGTGACGTAGGTCGTGTCCACGTCGCGCTTGCGGCCGCGTGTCCGAAAGACGACGGTGTTCTTGGGGAAGAACTCGCTGGCGATGTCGACCGCCGACGTGACGACGCCGCCGGGGTTGCCGCGCAGGTCGAGGATCACGCCGGTGGCACCCATGCCGTTCAGTTTCTTCAACGCCTGGTGCGTTTCCGCCGCCGCGGCGCCCATGAAATCCTCGAGCCGCACGTATCCGGTCGTCGCGTCCACCATGCGCACGATCGACACCGACCTCACGTCGAAGGAGCTGCGCTTGAGGGTGACGCTAAACGTGTCCGGCTCGAGCTTGGGGCCCCGCTCGAGCTGTAAGTGCACCTTCGAGCCCCGCTCGCCGGCGAGACGCAACTCGAGCGTCTCCATGCCGAGGCCCGCCACAGAAGTGTCGTTGAGGGTCACCACGCGATCGCCGGGGAGCACGCCGCCCTTGGCGGCCGGGCTGCCGCGTGCCACCGCGAGCACCGTCGCAGCCCCCTCCACGTCTTCCAAGGACAGGCCGACCGTGAACAGCTCCCCGCGCTCGAGGGCGTTCTGGCGCTCGAACTCGACGCGCGACACGAAACGGCTGTGGGGGTCGAGCGAGTGCAAGACGCCGCGGATCGCCGCTGCCACCAGCTCCCCGTAACCCACAGAGTCGGGGTAGTTGAGCCGGATGTAGTTGAGGACCCCGGAGAATGTCTGGAGCTCTTCGTAGGCGGAGCGCGGCGTCTGGGCGGTGGCGACCGGCGCCACGGCCAACATCGCGGCTGCCACCGCCGCGACGCTACTGAACCGCGGCAAGGCGCTGCTTCGCATCCTCGATCTGCCGGACGTAGCGACTCGGAGCCAGCGAAATGAAGCGAGTGAACGCAGCACGCGCCCCCTCTTTCTTGTTGAGCTGTTGCTCGACGATCCCGAGGTAGTACCATCCGCGCGAGTCACGAGGGTTGGCGTCGACGCCTTGTTTGAGTGCTTCATCCGCAGCCGGGAAGTCGCCCCAGGAGCTCAGAGTACGGCCCAGGTCCAGCAGGAGACTCGGGTCGTCAGGATTGGCGTTCACCGCCGCACGTCGTTCCGCGGCTGCCGTCGGCCAGTCTCCTTTGTTCTCAGCGATCGATGCGAGGCGCGCGTGCGCCATGTAGAGCCCGAGATCTTTTTCCAGGGCGGTGCGATAGAAGTGCTCCGCATCTGCCAGGCGGCCCGCTCGATGGTTCAGGACCCCCAGCATGTACCGGTATTGGTTCGTTTCGACGGGGATGTAGTAGAGCAAGGAGTCCCGGGACTGTCGTTCGTCGGCCTTCGCGAGGAGGCGCTCGAAATCCGTGATCGCGTCGTCCCACCTGCCGATGTGCGCGGCAGCGAGACCCCGGAAGTAGTAGACGAACTCCGGTAGCGCCTCCCGGTCGCCGCGCGTGGGTGCCTCCTGTACGAGCAAGTCAAACCGGCCATACGCCCCGGCGTAATTCCCGGTCTGGATGTCGTCGAACCCGGCAAAGAAGCGATCGTAGATCATCTCGAGCCATTCGCTTGTCATCCAGTACGGCGACCTACCTGGCCGCGCGGCCGCTTCCGCTCTCAGATCGACCAGTGGGTTGATGAGAATGGCCCGTTGGTACAGTCGGTAGGCCTCTTCAATACCGGGCCGGTCGTCCGCCGCCACCCGACGCTCCGCGATGTCTTCCCAAAGGCGCAACCGGCGGGCGAACGGCAGCCGGCTGAGCGCGAGCCACCCTTCCGCGAACTGGGGCTCTATGGTCACGGCGACGCGCAGTTCGTGTTCGACGTCGTCCCAGCGTTTCGCGTTCCAATACGCCAGGGCGAGGTTGTAGTGTGCCGCTGCGTCGTTGGAGTCGCGACGCGCCACCTGCTCCAACTCTCCCATCTTCACGGGGAGACGGAATTGCGCGGGGAGGGACGCCGGGGCCGCCGCGAGGGCGAGGCCCAACACCAGCGGTGAGACCTTCATCAGGGTGCCTCCGTCGGCAACGTGGTAAGCCGCTGCTTGGCGTCCGCAACCAGGTCCCGGAGCTTCTGCGGCGCGAGGGCGAGAAACTTCGTGTAGGCGTTGCGTGCCTCGGTACTGAGTCCCAGCTCCTCCTCGACCCGGCCAAGGAGGTAGTAGGCCGGCGCGTAGCGCGGGCTCAGGTGCACCGCCTTGAGGAGCGGCGCCTCGGCATCGATGGTACGCTGCGCGTTGAAGAGCGAGGTGGCGTAGTCGAACAGCGCCGTCGGGTCGTCCTCCACCTCGGCGGCGCGCTGCAGTTCGATCAGGGCCGAGTCCGCGTGCCCCGCATCGTCATGGATCGCCGCGAGGTACGTGTGCGCCATGACGAGCCCCAAGTCGCGCTCCAACGCCTCCCGATAGAGCACCGCGGCACGATCCGCGTGCCCAGTCATCTGATTGAGCGCCGCCAGCATGAAGCGATACTCGTTGTCCCGCAGGGGCACGTGGACGATCTCGTCCTTCTGCTCCTGTTTGAGTGTACGATCGAGCAACGCCTGGAAGTCCACCATGGCGGCGGCGTGCTGACGGCTGTGGGCCGCCGCCAGTCCGCGATACCACAGGACGAAATCGGGCACACGCTCCGGGTGCTTGGCTTCGTCGAACGTGTCCTGGCCGAGTTTCCGGAGTCGCTCATACGCATCGCTGTAACGGCCCATCCCGAGGTCGTCTCGCCAGGCGTAGTACCGCAGATACCGCAGATGCTGCAGCGCAGTGAGCTGCGTGGAATTCACGTCCTCGATCCCGTAGATCACCGAGAATGACCGCAGGTCGACGAGGGGATCGATGCGGAAGGCGCGCTGATAGAACGTCCGCGCCTCCTCGAGCACCGGCTTCAAGGCATTCGAAACCACTCCGCGGTACTCCTCGTCGGCGAGAACCTCTCGGCGCGCATAGGGCAGCTCGGCCAACGCGAGGTAGGCTTCCGCAAAGCGCGGGTCCAGCCGAATGACGAGGCGGAGGAGACTATCGGCCTGCTTCCAGTGATGTTTCTGCCAATGCGCCAGCGCCAGGAAATACTGCACCTCGGCGTCGTTCGAGTCCGCGCGCGCCAGCGCCTCCACCCTCCCGAGGTCGCGCGTCAGGAGCTTGATCGCTTGGGCACCGAGACGCGCCGGCGTCGCGGCGAACCCGGCGAGCGCGAGCACCAACGCCGTCCCGTGGAACATTCGGACACCTCCCACTGGACAAGCAGGAGCGGGGCGGGCTCGCGGCATCTTGGCGCGGGGCCTCGGAGCGGTCGATATTGCCACAGTCACCCAGGAGAAACTCATGGACCAGGCCGCGAAGAAGACTGTTCTCGGAATGTTTCCCTATGGCTTGTACGCGGTCACCGTCACCTCAGGGGGCGAAGAGCACGCGATGACCGCCAACTGGGTGACGCAGGCGGCGTTCGAACCGCCCATGGTCGTGGTCGCGGTGGAGAACACGTCCAAGACCATCGATATGATGCGCGATTCGCATCATTTTGCAATAAGCGTGCTGCCACAAGGCCAGCGCGATCAAGCTCCCCAAAAGCTCAAGGGCGTCAAAACGCCAGTACTCGCGGATTCGCTGGGTAGGGTGGAGTGTCGCGTCGTCGCAACGCTCCCGGCGGGGGACCACACTCTGGTGCTCGGCGAAGTCGTCGCGGCGGGCGTGGAGAACTCAGGGTGAGGCGGAGTAAACGACCTTCCCGCCCACGATCGTGTAGCGCACCCTGACGTTGCCAATCTGGTCCGCCGGCACCGTTAACAGGTCGCGGTTCAAGACCACGATATCGGCGTACCGGCCCGTGACCAGGGCCCCCCACTTTTGATCCATGAACATCGCCCAAGCGTTGCCGTACGTGTAGGCGCGCAACGCCTCACCGACGGTGATCTTCTGGTCGGGCACCCAACCACCAGGGTTCCGTCCATCGAGGGTGCGGCGCGTGACGGCGGCGTAGACGCCGAGCAGAGGATCGAGTGGTGCGACGGTCCAGTCGGAGCCGAAGGCTAGAGGTGCGTCGGCGCCGATGAGCGAGCGGAACGCGTAGGTGGTACGAATGCGGACCGGCCCGATGCGCTTCTGAAGCCAGCGCCCGTCGTCGATGGCGTGGTAGGGCTGCATCGACGGCACGACCCGCTGCGCGCCGAACAGGAGAATCTCCTGCGGCCGCAGGTGTTGCGCGTGTTCGTCGCGGAAGCGGCGGTCGCGCGTGCCGTGCACCCGGGCGACGCTGTCGAAAATGGCGAGCAGGAGCGCGTTGGCCCGGTCGCCGATGGCGTGCACCGCCACCTGCAAGCCCGCGGAGTCGGCGTTGCCGATCCACGTGCGCATCTCGCCTTCGGTGTGTTGCACCAACCCGGAATAACCGGCTGAATCCGAGAACGGCTCGAAGAAGTACGCCGTGCGCGAGCCCGCCGACCCGTCCATGTAGCCCTTGACCCCGCCGATGCGCACCCAATCGTCACCCTGACCCGCGCGCGCCACGGTATCCGCCACCGCGCGCCACTGATCGAGTGGGAGATAGACCGCCACGCGCAGGGTCATGCGCCCCGCCTGCTCCATGCGGCGGTACGACGCCAGGTCGGCCCATGACGCAGACATGTGGGCCGTCGCGGTGACGCCGAGCGAAGCCGCGTGCGCCATGGCGCGGGCGAGAGCGGAATCCCGCTTTTCGGACGAGGGCTCGGGGTACACGCGCCAGACCAGGTCCATTGCCTGATCCTTGAAAACCCCCAGGGGCTCCCCGGTGGCGTCGCGCACGACCTCGCCCCCGGGTGGTGTCTGCGTCGTCCTGGTGACCGCGGCGGCTCGGAGTGCAGCGCTGTTGGCGAGCGCCATGTGCCCGTCGAGGCGGTTCACGAACACCGGATTGTTGGGCGTGACCGAGTCGATCCAGTCGCGCTGCGGCAGGGGCGTGCCGCGCCACAACTCGTGGTCCCAGTCGCCGCCGGTGATCCATTCGCCGGGCTGCCGGCCCGCCGCGAATTCCTTGATCCGGCGGATGAATTCCTGAGGCGTGGCCGCGTCGCGCAGGTCGACCGATGTGAGCTGGAAGCCGCCGTCGATGAAATGGGTGTGCCCGTCCGCAAAGCCGGGCAACACGAGTCCGCCATCGGCGCGCAGCACCTGGGTTGCAGCCGTGACGTAGCGCGCGATATCGCCCGAGTCCCCGACGGCGAGGATCTTGCCGTTCGCGATCGCCACGGCGCCCAAGCGTCCTCTACCGGTCGATAGCCCGGTCCATACCGTCCCGCCTTGGATGACGAGGTCGGCTTTCGGCCCGCACCCCGCAGCCGCAAGCGTCAGGACGAAGATCGTGAGAGTCCTCAGGAAGGGGGCACGGCTCACGGCGGACCTCCTAACGGAGACGAGTGATGCGACGGATCGTTTCGAGTGCTCCCACGGGGTCAGCACCTGGACTGGCGGAGCGGGGCGCCGCGGGTGCGGTCAGCGCGTCGCGGATGTCGAGCAGGACCTCGAGCAGCAGCTGCTCGCGCTGATATGCCGCGTCGAGATCGGCCATGAGCCGCGCATCAGTCGCGGCCTCGGCGCGATCGTACGCTTCGCGATACACGGCGTCGAGATTGTCGAGGATCTGTTGACGCTGACGAGGGGGGGGCATGACCGGAAGCTAGTCCTCGCAGGGCCGGAGTACCAAGCCGCTCGGCACCTTGGGCGCGAAGTAGGTCGACTTGGGAGGCATGACGTCGCCCGCATCGGCGACGGCAAAGACCTGCTCGACGCGCGTAGCATTGAGCAGCACCGCGGTGCTCGTGCCCTGCTGCGCCGACGTCAACGCGGTGCGCGCGTCGGCGGTGTAGGCGAGCGTGGGCGTCGAGACATCGGCGCGGAGCAGGGGCTTCACCACGAGGGTCTCGACCCGCGCCACGTCGAGCGCGCGCACGGCCGGGCTTCCGCCGACGTCCGGGAAGGCGTCGAGCCGCGCATCGGGCTTCAGCGCGAGTCCCAGTACGTCGCCATCCGGCGACGCGACGAGGCACGCGGTGCGGCCCTGGCCGAGCTGGCGGAGATAGGCGACCGGATCCACTCCCCGAGGCACCGGAGCCACGTCGAACAAGGACCGCCACGCGGGCACGACGGCATCGACTCGGCGCCCCGTTCCGTGAATCAGGCGGTGCGTCGGCAACACCACGAGCCCCGGATCCGCGGCCGAGACGACGAAGGCGAGCACGCGGTCGGCGGCCGGATTCTCGGCGGCGTACGCGCACGCCGTTTCATAGCGATGGTGGCCGTCGGCGATGTAGAGCGGGCGCCGGGCGCCGTGCGCCGTGAGCCGGAAGGCCTCCTCGCCGCTGACTCGCCAGAGCCTGATCGCGACACTGTCCAACTCCGCGGTGGCGTCGGGGTTGCGTTGGGCCACGTCGGCGAGCGCTTGCTCGAGGGCGCGGTCCGGGTCGGGGGCGAGTAAGAAGATCGACTCCAGGTTCGTGCGGGTGGTGCGCAGCAGCGCCAGGCGATCGGCCTTGGGGCCTGCGTGCGTTTTCTCGTGCGGCCGCACACGCCGCGCCCCGTACCCTTCGGCGGCGAGCGCGACGAACACGCCGAGGCGGTCGCCTTGCGCCATGACGTAGACGGCGGGACCCAAGTCGCGGGTCAACACCCCCTGTTGTCGCCAGGCAGCCAGCTGCTCCCCGGCCCAGGCATAGCGGTCTCCAGAAGTGGGCGCTTCCGGCAGCATCAAGTGGACGATATTGTGCTCGTCGAGCGCGGCGAACCGCTCGCGCGCCGCCGGATCGATCACGTCGTAGGGCGGCGCGATCAGACGGCTCAGCCGCTCGCTCTCCCGGTATCGCTCGCCGCGGAATGGCACTACCAGCTCTTTCATCGGGAGTCCCCGTGAGCTTTCGCGAATCGCAGGACGCGGTCGACCGTTGGGTCGGCCAGTTTGAGGAGGGCTATTTCCCGCCCCTCGCCAACGTCGCGCGCCTCGCGGAAGAAGTTGGCGAGCTGGCGCGCGAGGTCAATCACCATTTTGGGCCCAAGACCAAGAAGCCCGACGAGCAGGTCGGCTCGATCCCCATGGAGCTGGCGGACATTCTCTTCGTCGTGATCTGCCTCGCGAACTCACAGAAGATCGACCTCGACGCGGCGTTCGCACAAATGATGGCCAAGGTCACCGTCCGCGACGCCGGCCGCTGGACCAAGAAGGCGCGCTGATCTCCTCGTAGATCCGCTCGTACGAGACGAGCCGGTCCACGTCGAAGGCGGCCGCCGCCCCGGCCGCCCGCACGGCGCAGCCGGGCTCGGCCAGGTGGCGGCAGTTATCGAATCGACACTGGTCGAGGTAGGGACGGAAGTCCGGAAAGCAGGCGCCGAGGGCATCGGGCTCGATGCCCCAGGTCGCGACCTCCCGCAGGCCCGGCGTGTCCACCACGTACCCCAATCCCTCGAGTGGCACCAGCTCGGCCGCTGTGGTCGTGTGCTTCCCCTTGCGCCACTTCTCGCTGATCGCGCCGACACGAAGCTTCAGCCCCGGTTGCAGAGCGTTCAGCAAGCTGGACTTGCCGACTCCCGACATGCCCGTGAACACCGAATGACGCCCACGCAGCAGGTCTCGCAGCGCCGGGAGGCCTTCGTCCGCCTTCACCGAGGTGGGCAGGACCTGGTACTCGGCGGCCGCGTAGCGCCGCGCCAACGCCGCGGCGGCGTCGCGATCGAGCTCCACCTTGTTGACGACGAGTACGGCGGGAAGGCCGTTGGCCTCCGCGATCACGAGGAAGCGATCGACCTTTCGGGGGCTTGGCTCGGGATCGGCGGCCGACGCGACCACCACCACCTGATCGACGTTTGCGGCGACGGGCTGCGAGCGCCGCGCTCCCCCGCCGGACCCGCCCTGCGCGGCCCGGCGCGCGAGCACCGAGCGCCGGGGCCGGATGCCGGTAATCGTGCCTTCGGCATCGAGCTCCACGACGTCACCGGGAACGACACGGTCGTCATCGCGGTGCTTGAGTTTGCCGCGGAGCGTCGCGGTCACTTCACCGGCGTCGGTATGCACGCGGTAGACGCCGCCTTCGCGTACCAGCACCACGCCCGTCGTCATGGCCGCTGCCGCTCCACGCATCGATCGAGATGCTCCTTCACTTCGCGCAGCGTCAGGGCCAGCACCGTCGCGCGCGCGGCCTCCGGGGTCGGGCCGAACGCGAGGTAATCGGTCTCCACGTGCCCGACGGGGCGCTCGCCATCGCCCCAGCGGACGAAGAGCAGTGCGGCGCCGTAGCGGCCGGTGCCGTCGGGCGTGTCGTCCACCCAGGCCGACACGGAATACGCCTGCCCGTCGCTGCCGCCAAACGCGGGCGGGCGCTGGTGCAGGGCCTGATAGCCGCCGAGGGTGGTGTCGTCGATTACTTCCGCCGTAGGGACTCCTTCACGACGTTGCCGACGATGAACGCGATGTTGGCGGGCCGCTCCGCGAGGCGGCGCATGAGGTACGGATACCAGTGCGTGCCGAAGGGCACGTAGACGCGAACGTTGTAGCCCTCTCGGCGCAGCACCTGCTGCAGATCGCGACGCACGCCGTACAACATTTGGAACTCGTAGCGCTCTGGGCCGATCGCCTGACGTTTCGCGAAGGCTTTGGCGTGCGCGATGATCTTCTCGTCGTGGGTGGCGATCCCGGGATAGTGCCCGTGCTCGAGGAGCCGCTCCATGCAGGCGACGTAGTTGGCGTCGACATCGCGCTTGGCCGGGAAGGCGACGTTTTCTGGCTCCTTGTACGCGCCCTTGCAGAGCCGCACGCGCGCCCGCAGCGCGATCATCTCGTCGACGTCCTTGCCGGTGCGCTGCAGATACGACTGCAACACGACGCCGACGGCCCCGCCAAACTCAGGGTAGAAGGTGTCCTTGAACACGCGCAGCGTTTTCTCGGTGTACGTCGACTGCTCCATGTCGATGCGCACGAACGAACCGTGCGCCTTGGCTTTGCCGATGATCGCGCGCATGCTCGCGACGCACAGCGCCTCGTCGATATCGAGCCCCATCTGCGTCAGCTTGACCGAGACGTTGGCGTTCGCGCCGGCGGTTCGAATGCGGTCGAGCGTTTCGAGGTAGGTGTCGCGCGCGTGGACCGCTTCTTCGGCGTGCAGCACCGATTCGCCGAGCAGGTCGAGGCTCGCCGAGAGGCCCCCGGCGTTCAGGTCCCGCAGCGCCGCGACGGCCGACTCGACGGTCTCTCCGGCGACGAAGCGCGAAGCGAAGCGGCGCGCCAGGCCGTTGCGGCGCACGAAGCGGAAGATGTGCGGCTGTTCGCTGAGCCACAGCAGTCCGGCACGCAGCATCAGGGATAGAACTTCCCGTCACGCCGGGCGAGATCCTGCAGCACTTCACAGGGCGCAAAGCGTGGGCCGAGCCGTTCGGCCAGGCGCTCCAGGTCGGCAACGAGGCGGGCGGCACCCAGGTCGTCGGCGTGGCGCAGGGGGCCGCCCCTAAATGGAGGAAAGCCGAATCCGAAGATGGCGCCGATGTCGCCATCACGCGGGCTGCGGACGACGCCTTCACCCACCGCGCGCGCGGCTTCGTTCAGGATGCCCAGCACCAATCGTTGCAGGATCTCCGCGGGCCGCGGGCCGCCGTTGGGATGGGCATCGAGCAACTCGTAGGCGGCCGGGTCCACGCCGCGCTTCTTCCCGTTCTTATAGATGTAGAACCCGCGGCCCGACTTGCGACCGAGCCGTCCCGCCTTCACGAGGGCGGCCACCCCGGGCGTGGGCTGGAGCCGGTCGCCGTAGGCAGCCAGCATGACGTGCGCCACCTTTTCCGCGACATCCAAACCCACCTCGTCGAGCAAGGTCACGGGCCCGACAGGGAATCCGAACCGCACCGCCATGCCGTCGATCTCTTCGATGGACGCGCCCTCGGCGAGGAGATGGCCGATCTCGTTCGCATACGGAGCGAGGATGCGGTTCACCCAGAATCCCGGACTGTCCTTCACGACGATGACGGTCTTCCCCATCCGGCGCCCGAACGCCACGGCGGTACTCACAGACCCTGGCGCCGTGCGCGCCCCCGGGATCACCTCGAGCAGCGGCATCTTGGCCACCGGCGAAAAGAAGTGCATGCCGATGACCCGTTCGGGAGCGCGCGCCGTTGCGGCGATGCTGGCGATCGGAATCGTCGATGTGTTGGACGCGAAGATGCTCGTCTCCGACGTCGCGTCCTCGACTTCGCGCAGCACTTGCTGCTTGACGGAGATCTCCTCGAAGACCGCTTCGATCACGAGCTCGGCACGGCCGAAGCCGGCGTACGTGTCGCCGCCCGACAGCAGCGCCACGAGCCGAGCGTGCTCGTACTTCGTGATGCGGCGGCGCTTGAGCCGATCGTCCAGGATTTCGCGCGAGGCACGGAGACCGGCGGCGACCCGCGCGAGGTCGGCGTCCTTCATGCGGACGTCCACATTCGCCTGGGCGACAGCAGTGCCGGCGATCCCCGAGCCCATGAAGCCGGACCCGACGATGCCGAGGCGCTGCACCGTCGCGGGGGGCGGTGCTTTCGCGACGCCCGGGTCTTTTTTGAGCTGATTCGTGGCGAAGAAGATCTGGACCAGCTTACGCGAGACATCGGTGACGGCGAGCTGGCCGAAGAGCTGGGACTCGCGCTTCAGGCCTTCGGCGATGCCGTGTTTCAGGCCGTACTCCACCGCCTCGAGCGCGGCGGGCGGCGCCGGGTAGTGACCACCGGTCTTTGCCTCGACCTGCTTGCGCGCCGCGCGGAACACGAGCAGCCGCCCGAGCGGATTGCCGTCGAGCAACCACCCGACGAACCCTCCCGGCCGGCGGCGCTTGGGACGCCAGCCGCCCGCCAAGCGGCGCGCGGCGGCGAGCGTGACGGCACGGAGAATCGGCGGCGGCACCAGCTCGTCCACCATGCCGAGCCGGAACGCCTTGGCGGCGGGCTCGGCCTTCCCGGCGAGGATCATATCGAGCGCTGCGCGCGCACCGACGAGGCGGGGCAGGCGCTGGCAGCCCCCCGCGCCCGGCAGGATACCGAGCTGGATCTCGGGAAGGCCGATCTGCGTCTTGGGGTAATCCGTCGCCACGCGATGCGTGCACGCGAGCGCGAACTCGAAGCCACCGCCGAGGCACGCACCGTGGATCCCGACGGCGACCGGCTTTGGGAACCGGGCCACCTGCTCGAGCAGCTCCTGGCCGTCCGCCGACAAGCGCTCAGCCTCGGCGGCCGAGGTGAGCCGCACGAACTCCTCGATGTCGGCGCCGGCGATGAAGTTGTCGGCCTTGCCCGAGAAAAACGCGACCGCCTTGACGTTCGCGTCGTTCCCCAACGCTTCGAAGCATGCGCGAAACTCGTCCTTCACCGTGCGCGAGATCGTGTTGACCGGGTGGTCTTTGTCTTCGAGAACGACGACGGCGATCCCGTCCTGGACTTCCCAAGTCAGCGCCGGACCCCCACCGCGAGGCGCCACTAGCGACGCTCCAGGACCATGGCGAATGCCATACCACCTTGGGCGCACACGGAGACGAGGCCGAACTGCACGTCGCGCCGCTTCATTTCGTTCGCAAGCGTGGTGACGATGCGCCCGCCCGTCGCCCCGAACGGATGGCCGATGGCAATCGACCCGCCCATCACGTTGATGATGTCCTCGTTGATCTCCCAGCCCTTCGCTTCGAAACCCTGCAGGTTCGAGAGGACCTGTGCGGCGAACGCTTCGTGGATCTCGATCAGGCCGAGGTCCTTCCATTGGATGCCGGCGCGCTCGAGCGCGAGCGGCACCGCCCACACGGGCGCCTGGAGGAGCTGCCACCCCGGATCGACCGCCGCGACCGCATAGGAGCGAATGAAGGCGAGGGGCTCGTATCCGCGAGCCCGGGCTGCGTCTTCACTCATCAAGAGGACCGCTGAGGCGCCATCCGTGAGGGGGGAAGAGTTTGCGGCGGTGACGGTGCCGTACTTGCGATCGAACACCGGCTTGAGCTTGGCTACTTGCTCGAGCGTCGTATCAGCCCGGATGCCGTTGTCCTGCGTCACGATCGGATCGCCGGGCCGCGCGGGAAACCACGGAGCGATTTCGGCCGTCAACCGGCCGTCCGCCGTACCCTTGGCCGCCAGCTCATGGCTGCGCAGGGCCCAACGGTCCTGCGCTTCGCGCGTGATGCCGTTTTCCTTGGCCATCTTCTCGGCCGACTGGCCCATCGACTCGCCCGTCGACGGCTCGGCGATCGCGGGCGCGACGGGGATCAGGTCGCGCGGCCGGATCTTCAGGAAGGTGCGCACCCGCGCGCCTAACGATTTCGCCTTGCTCGCCTCGACGAGAATGTCGGCGAGGCGCCGAGATGCGAGGATCGGGATGTCCGAGAGGGCTTCGGCACCGCCGGCGATGACGACGTCGTCGTGGCCGAGGACGATTTGGTCGTGGCCGGAGGCGATCGCCTGGGTGGCGGAGGCGCAGGCGCGGTTGACGGAGTAGGCGGGGATCTCTTTGGGAAGCTGCGGCAGCAGGCTGACTTCGCGGCCGACGTTGGGCACGAGGGCCGAGGGCACGACCTGACCGAAGATCACCTCGTCTACGTCGGCGCCGTCCAAGTTGGTGCGCTCGATCAGCTCGCGCGCCGCGTGACGAGCGAGATCTACAGCGCGGGCGTTCTTGAGCGCCGTCCCCGCCTTGCAGAACGGCGTGCGGTAACCAGCGATGACCGCGACGCGCCGTCCGTTCCCAACCGGCATTAGATTCTCCCCTCCTATTGGCCCCGCGGCACGGCCGCGAGGTTCGCGCACGTAACCTACCACCGCCTGTAAGTGGAGGGGAGTTGGCCGCGGAGACACCGTTCTCCCATCAGACGCGCGCCGTCGCATTGTCCTCCATGGCGGCGGAGCCGGTGGATGTGCTCGTGATCGGCGGTGGGATCACGGGCGCCGGCATCGCGCGCGACGCGGCGTTGCGCGGGTTTCGGGTCGCCCTCGTGGACAAGGGAGACTTTGGCGCCGGCACGTCGTCGCACTCGTCGCGTCTCATTCACGGCGGCATTCGCTATCTCGAGCAGCGCGACTTTCGACTCGTGTTCGAGGCGAGCCGCGAGCGGCGCGTGCTGCTGCGCATCGCGCCGCACCTCGTGCGGCCCCTCCCCTTTCTTTTCCCCGTATATCGTGGCGCCCGCGTCCCCGGCTGGAAGCTGCGGGCCGGCATGTGGCTGTACGACCTGCTCGCGACGTTCCGCAACGTCAAGAGCCACCGCTGGCTCAGCCCCAAGCAGGTGCGCCGCGCCGAGCCCGCTCTGAAGGACCGCGGCCTGACGGGCGCCGCCCTGTACTGGGACGCACAGACCGATGACGCACGGCTCGTCCTCGCCACGATGCGGAGCGCGGCGCGCGCGGGCGCGCTCGTCGCGAACTACGCCGAGGTCACGAGTCTCCTGAAACCCGATGGCCGCGTGCGCGGGGCGGTGGTGCGCGACGTGCTGAGCGGCGAAACACGCACCGTCCGCGCGCTCATCGTCGTGAACGCAGGCGGCCCGTGGGTGGATGCGCTGCGCCGGCTGGACGATCCCGGGGCCCCGGCCCTGCTCCGCCCCACCAAGGGGGCCCACGTGGCCGTGTCCCGAAAGCGTATCGGCCACGAGCGCGCCATCACCCTGTTCTCGGCGATCGATGGCCGCGTGATGTTCGTCCTGCCGTGGGGCGACCTCTCGTATATCGGCACCACCGACACGGACGCCGATGCCTCTCCCGACGCCGTGCGCGTCACCGCCGACGACGTCACGTATCTGTTGCGTTCGGCAAACGCGGCGTTTCCAAATGCGCACCTCGCGGCGAATGACGTCGTGTCGGTGTGGGTCGGGTTGCGTCCACTCTTGCGACAAGATCCCGGGGCGTCGCCGTCGCAGGTTTCGCGCGAGCACCGCGTCGTCGAGAGCGCGCAGGGATTGATCAGCATTGCGGGCGGGAAGCTCACCACGTATCGCGTGATGGCCCGCGACGTGACCGACCGCGTCGCGGCGCGCCTGCACGAGCTGGACGGCCGCCCGGTCGCGCCGCGCCCGCCCACCGACCGCCTTCCCCTGCCCGGAGGCGAAGCCGCAGAGCTCGACGTGCTGCTCGAGGCGGCGCAGGCGCGCGGCGTGCGCGAAGCGACCGCCCGTCACCTCGTGGGGAACTACGGGAGCGAGGCGCCCGCGATCTTGAACCTCGTCGAGCGCGATCGCGGCCTGGGCGAAGCGATTGCGCCGGGCCGGCACGAGATCTGGGCGGAGGTATCGCACGCGGTGGAGCGCGAGATGGCCGTACGCATCCAGGACGTGCTGATCCGCCGCCTGCATCTGTTTTACGAGTACGCCGAGCAGGGAACGGCCGTGGCCGCGCCCGTCGCCCAGCGCATGAAAAAACTCCTCGGCTGGGACGACGTCCGCGAAGCCGAGGAGCTTGTCGACTATTTCCGCGTAGTCGAACGCGCCCGGATGTTCCGCACCGAACTCAAGATTTGATCTTGACGCGAGGCCGCACGCGCACGCGGACTCGCGGGTCGTCCTCATCGTCGATCTGCCGCAGCGCCCACGACGCTGCCCGGCGCACGGCTCCTGACGCGTCTTGCTGCGCCGTCCTGAGGGCATCAAGGGCGAGTGGGCTTTCGATCTCGCCGAGCGCCCAGGCCGCCGCGACGCGCACGTCGATGTCGGGATCCTTGAGCGCCGCGACCAGGGGCTCGACGCCGCTCGCGTCCTCGATCTCCCCCAGCGCCCATGCCGCCAGCACGCGCACGTCGGAGTCGTCGTCCTTGAGCCCGACTGCGACCGCGTTCACCCCGCTCCCCGCCTCGATCTCTCCCAGCGCCCAGATGGCAGCCTTGCGCACTTCGAGCACGGGGTCGCGCACGAGGGGAGTGAGCGGGCCGACGCCTTGCGAGCTCTCGATCTCGCCCAGCGCCCACGCCGCCGCCTGGCGCACCTTGGGCTCGCGATCCTTCGCCGCGGTCGCGAGCAGCGGAACCGCCATATCATCCTCGATCTCTCCCAGCGCCCAGGCGGCCGTGAGGCGCACGTCGAGCGCCTGGTCGTTCAGCGCGTCGCCCAAGGGGCGGACGCCGCGCACGTTTTCGATCTGACCGAGGGCCCAGGCGGCGGCGCGGCGAACCTCCGGTGCACGGTCCTTCAGAGCGCGAGTCAGCGGGTCGATGGCCGCCGTTTCCTCGATCTCGCCCAGGGCCCAGACGGCGCGCACCCGAACGGCCAGGTCGGCATCGTTCAACGCGTCGCTGAGCGGGCCGATGGCGCGCGAGTCTTCGAGCTCGCCGAGGCCGATCGCACCGGTTTCGCGCAAGGCCGGCTTCGTGTCGCGCAGCAGCGCGAGGAATACGTCGTACGTCCCGGCCCCGCCATGATTGCCGATCACGCGAGCAGCGATATTGCGGACGCAGCGATTGTCGTCGCGAAGCACGGCGCGGAAGGCGCCGAGCATCGCGGCATCGATCCCCGATCTGTGTTCTTTGTCGCCGTGCATGACGTCGTGCATGATGCCCATCCCGCCGCCACCGCCCGGCATCGGCATTGGTGTGGGCATGGGCCGCGGCATCGGCATGCCGACGATCGAATAGTCTCGCCCGCCCCGCCACAACCAACCGTAGTTCGTCAGGGCTTGCCCCGCGAGCTCACACACGGTCGAGTCGCTCACCTTCAGCTGCGCGAGCACTCGGGCCACCTCGGCCGAGTCGAGCGGGGCGGGGGTCTGGACGGCAAGCAGCAAGGAGACAAGCAATGGAGTGTGCATGACTGCTTGGATGATCAGGGCACCCGAAAGGTTGCCGCGCTCAGGAATGCCGGTATTATCCGACTGAGTGAAGCCCCCCCTGCGCCGCGTCCCCATCGTCACGTGGCTTGTTGCGAGTCTTTGTGCGTGCCGCGCCGAGCCGGCCCCGCCGCACCCGCCCGCCAACGCTGGGATCATCCCGGCCGGCCCGTTCGGGGACGCGGTCCGGCGAGGGCGCGCGCTCCTCGTCGCGACGCGGGACAGCCTGCCCGGTCACGTGGGCAACCGGCTGCGCTGCGTGAGTTGCCATCTCGATGAGGGCCGCCGTGAGAGCGGCACGTGGGTGGGAGTCTTCGCCCGCTATCCACAATACCGCGCGCGCAGCGGCGGGATCGAAACCATCGAGTACCGAGTGAACGATTGCTTCCGCCGCAGCATGAATGGCACGGCGTTGGACGCGGGAGGTCGCGACATGGCCGATATCGTCGCGTACCTCGCCTTTCTGTCGCAAGGGACTCCCGTCGGGCCCCCTCAACCGGGGGCGCGGCTACAGCAGTGGGCGGCATTCGCGGCGGACACGACGGCAGGCGCTCGCGTGTTCGCGACGACATGCGCCCAATGCCACGGACCCGATGGTCAGGGGACGGCGGGCGCGCCTCCGGTGTGGGGCTCCGCGTCGTACAACATCGGCGCGGGAATGGCGCGGGTGTGGACCGCTGCCGAGTTCATCCGCCGCAACATGCCGTTCGACAAAGCCGGGACGCTGACCGACCAGGAGGCATTCGACGTCGCCGCGTACGTGAACGTCAAGTCGCGTCCCGACTACCGCGGCAAGGAAAGCGATTGGCCCAACGGCGATCCCCCGCCCGACGTGGCGTATCCCACGCGGGCCCAGCAGAAGAAGCCGATTCCCCGTTAGTTCACCTACAGGAGGTCACACGATGTTCCGTCTCGACCAGCTCAACACGCACCGCCGTGGTTTCCTCGGCACGATCGCCGCGGCGGCGGCTGCCGGTCTCGCCAGCCTCACGCCGCTGCGCGCGGCCGCCGAAGCCGCGCCGCGCGGACGCGGCCCGCTCGCGAACGCGGCAGATCCCGCATTTGAAACATGGCTGAACCGCATCACGGGCAAGCACAAGATGGTGTTCGACGCGCCCGAGGTGAACAGCGGCATGCCCGTCATTTGGCCCCGCGTTTGGCTCAACGGCAACAACGACAACTACGGCACGACCGACGCGCAGAATTCCGGCGTCGTGATCCTGCGCCACGCAGCGATCCCGCTCGCGATGGTGGACGCGCTGTGGGCCAAATACAAACTCGGTGAAGTATTCGAGCTGAAGGACGGCGACGCGCCGGCGACGCGCAACATCTTCGCGAAGCAGCTGCCGCTGCCGCTCCCCGGCACAGGCGTGGAGCAGCTGCTGGCGAAGGGCGTGATGATCGGCGTGTGCAACGTCGCGCTCACGATCTACAGTGGAGCGGTCGCGCAGAAGATGGGAATGGACGCGGCAGCGGTGAAGGCGGACTGGGTTGCCGGTCTCATCCCCGGCTGCCAGGTCGTCCCATCCGGCGTGCTGGCCGTCGCCCGGACGCAGGAGCACGGCTGCGGCTACTGCTTCGCGGGGTGAGGCGCTGCCGCATCGCGTACTCGTGACTCACGTCACGAGTACGCGGGTCGCGGCGCAGGAGATCCAGAACTCCGGTTCGGTGCGGGGTACACACGAACGCACCGCAACTGGAGGATCGAACCATGATTCGACGCATCCTGACGGCGGTCGTGCTGCTCACCAGCGCGGCCGCGGTCTCCCGCGCCGCGGCCCAGCGTTCCCATTACGGGATCCACGGCGGTTACAACTTCGATCTCAAGGAAGGCCTGATCGGCGCGCAGATGCATCTGCCGGTCGGCCGGTATGTCGAGTTCTACCCGTCGTTCGATTATTACTTGGTGGACAGCGGGTCGCTCGTCGGTTTCAATGCAGACCTCAAGTTCCGGAGTCCGGGGACGCCGCTGTATTTCGGCGGGGGCCTCAACATCCTGAGTGGGGGCGGCAACTCCAATTCAGGTCCCGACCTGTTCGGAGGGTTCGAGACCCGCTACGGCCGCACGCACCCGTACATCGAAGGGCGCGGCCTCTTCCACAACGGCTCGACGTTTCAGCTGTTGTTTGGGATCAACATCACGCTGTACTGACGGGCCCTGTACCCGTCGGCCCCTCGGAGCCACGGGCGTACGCGTACCCGCGCAGCGCCGCGTATATGAAAATGAGCGTCCCGGCGATGCGCACGGCGGTACCCAGAGCCTGATCCTGTTCGAGCAGACCGAGCTGCTCGAGCAGGTAGGCCCAGTCGTGCTCGCCGCCCCCCACGAGCGGCAGCTCCTGGGCACGGGCGTCCTTCACGTAGATCGAGATGTTCCAGCAGTTCTGCGCGACCCACCAGGCGCCGACGGTCGCCGCGTGGCGGTCGCCTTGCCGCCAGAAGTACCACACGAACGCGGCGGGAAAGAGCAGCTGCAACAAGGTGCCGCCTAAGTAGCCGACGAACTCGCCGAATGGTCCGAAGACGATGTGCCCCGCTTCGTGGATGGCGAGATCGACGTGATCGAGCAGACCGTAATGATCTGGGACAACGAGATAGTAGACCCCGTACGCGGTGAGAGCGGCCGTGAGCAGCATGCGGCCTCGATTCATCGCGCTACCGCCAGCCCCGGAGGCTCCGCACGAAGTCGCCCAACAGCAGGAACTTCTCGAACACGGGCACGCCCTTCCGTTTCCGGCCGAACTCCGAGAACAGCTCGCGCAGACGGCCGCGGCGCGTGACGTAGTACCGGAACGTCTCCGCGAAATCCTCTTGCGGATGCGTGGCGGCATACGCCGTCACGTAGTCGGGGAGGGTCGTCGTGACGCCGCGGCGTTCGAAGTCCACCCACTTCGAGTCCGCCACCCGATATGCCTTGCGCACCTCACCGAACGCGCGCCGGAACCGTCCCGTCATGGTAATCGACCAATGATGGAAGAGGAAGGAATGGCCGAGCTCGTGCAGGATCAGTCCGGTGAGCATGTTCCAGGAGATCTCGTCGCGGAATTTCTTCCCCGTCACGTAGCGGCGCTCCACCTCGATGACCTTGGGCGAGCGGTGCGTGACGCCGGAGACGCCGGGCCGCAGCAGCACACGATAATTCCAGTCCTTGATGCGCGACACGACGAGCAGTCGCCGTACCCGCCGCAACGCCCGCGCGATCAGGTCCCGTCCGGTCGCGTCCTCACCGCACCACGGACACACGTCCATCCAGTCGTCCACACCCTTGCTGCAGTTGGGGCAGATGTTCTGGTAGGACTGGTAGCGCCACTTCTCGGGCCGGCCGCACCAGGGGCAGTACCGCATTGGGTACATCACGCCGCCGCCGCACCCCCAGCGGCAACGCCGATCGTACTTGAAGCCCTTCGGCGCCTTGAGCGGCTCCTCGCTCGACTGCTGGTCGACGATGTCCCGTCCGCACCAGGGGCACGCCGAGAAGGCGTCCGAGACGATCCACCCGCAGTAGTAGCACTCCGCGCCCGTCACCTTCTGCGTGTCGCGCCAATCCAGCCGGCGACCGCAGTCGGAGCAGTACGACCAGAAGCGCTCGATCTCGGCGCGGCAGGTGGGACAGCGCTGCTCGGGCGTGGGGACCTCGCGCCGCCGCCTAGTGACGGCCACGGGCCACCGCCTCGTCCACGATGCGTTGGACGAACTCGTTGTACTTGAGACCCGCCTTCTCCGCGGCGTCGGCCATTTCGTTCTCCACCGCCAGGAACGGGTTGGGATTCACCTCGAGCACGTACACCTCGTCGTCATGCGCCAAGCGCAGATCCACACGGCCGTAATCTTGCAGCCAGAGGGCGTGGAACGCCGTGGTGCAAATGTCGCTGATCTTCGCGGTCAGCTCGTCGGGCAGTCCCTTGGCGAACACGTTCCGGATCTTCTTGCGCTTGCGGTACTCCTCGTCCCATTTCGCCTTATACGTCGCGATCCGGTGCTCGCTCGTGTCGGGCTCCCCGAAGGTCAGCTCGACGAGGGGGAGCACCTGCACCTTGTCGTTGCCGATCAACCCCGCGTACAGCTCACGCCCCTCGACCAGCTCCTCCACGATCGCCGCCTGCGTGAACTTCTCGTGGATGAAGCGCACCCGTTCGGCCAGACTCTCGTCGTTCTCGACCACCGAGGCCTGGGCGATGCCGACCGACGCATCCTCGAGCAAGGGCTTCACGATGAGCGGGAAGCGCAGCTCGGAGGGCCGGAGCAGTTCGTCGCCGGCGTGAAACTCCGCGAAGGCCGGCACGCGGATTCCATGATAGGCGAGCACTTTCTTGGTCAGCGACTTGTTGCGCGCCACGAGCAGGGCTGTCGGCGGGGAGCCGGTGTGCAGGTAGCCGTGCATCTCGAGCACGGCAGCGATCGCGTACTCGTGGCGCGCGTTGCCCCGAAATGCTTCGCAGCCATTGAAGACGACCTTGGGCCCGAACTGCGCGAGCGTGTCGATGAGCGGGGCCAGCTCGTTCCCAATCCCGACCATCAGGACGTCGTGTCCGCTGGCGAGCAGCGCACGGGCGACATCGTACTCCGCTTCTTCGTTCTTCGGGTCGGCCATCTCGCGTTTGAAATCCGCATCGACCCACTCGGGATGCAGCGCGTCGAAGACCACGGCGATCTTCATGCGTGCACCCGGGACATGTCACGTCCCACGGTCCGTAGCGCGATGAGAATCACCGCCCCTCCCAGTACACCCACGGCCGGGAGCAACAGCATCGCCGTGCGCAAGCTGCCGGTCTTGTCGGACAGGTAGCCGATGAGTGGAGGCGCGAGCGCATCCCCCGCGAGGTGCGAGAACAACACGAACGCGCCGAGCACCGACGCCTGTACGGCGGGGGGCACCACGTCCAGGATCACGGCGGAGAGCGGGCCGTTGTACCACGTATAGAGGAAGTAGGTCGCCATCACGAGCGGCGCGAACCAGCGCAAGTCGTCCACCATGATCAGCGCGACGCATACCGGGCCGCCGAGCACGAACCCCGCGCCCGACGCGAACACGCGGCCGCCCTTCCAGCGCTGTTGCAGCCGGTCCGCCACTCGCCCCCCGAAGAGCGCGCCCAGGACGCCGCCGGCGAGCCCCCACACGCCGAACTGCGCTCCCACCTGCGCGACCGAGATGCCGTGCTGCCGCTGCATGAACGCCGCCGCCCAGGCGACGAGCCCGTTCGCCCCGAAGGTCACCATCGCGCCGCCCAGGAAGATCCAGATCAGCGTGGGCGTCCGCAGCACCAGGGCCGCGGCGTGCTGGAACTCGCCCAGCGCGCCCGCCGCGACCTCGCCGGCTTGGGTAGTGCGGCGGACGGCGGCCGGAACGAGCCGCCATACCGTCCACGCGACGCCGCCGCTCACACACACGCCGAAAACCGCCGCGTCCACCTCGGAGGGAATGTTCTGAAACAGCGCGAGCAGGCCCGCGAGCAGCGCGCCCACTCCGGCGCACACCGCCAACGGCAGCACGTAGCGGGTCACGCCCCGCACGCCCCGCTTCCACCATTGGCGCAGCGCTTCGGCCACCGGCGGGGGCGGCCGGCGATCGAGCTCGCGCAGGCGCGACGCGAGGAGGGCGAGGATCAAACCGGGACCACCCATGACGATGAACGCCCAGCGCCACCCGTATCGCTCCGCAATGACGCCGCCGAGCCAGATGCCGAGCACGCCGCCTAGGGCCATGCCGACCGAGTAGATGCCGATCGCGAACGCGCGGCGCCGCCCCTTGTAATACTGGGCGATGATCGCCTGCGAGGCCGGACCATAGCCGGCTTCGCCCACGCCCACCAAGGCGCGGCAGGCGAACAACTCCCAGAACCGGTTCACGACACCCCCGAGCGCGGTCGCGATGCTCCATACCGTGACGCCCCAGGTGATGACGCTGCGGCGGGACCCCAGGTCGCCGATGACGCCGAGCGGCAGCGCGGCCAGCGAGAGCACGATGATGTAGGCGGAGCCGAGCCAGCCGAGCTGCACGTCGGTGAGATGCAGGTCTTGCTTGATCGGCTCGAAGACCGCGAACACGACGTTGCGGTCGAGATAGTTGAGGAAGTTGATCAGCGTGAGCAACCCCAGGACGTACGCCGCGTACGTCCGGGAGCCGCTCCGAGAGCCTTCGCCTTCAGGAAGCGCGTCCGCCAGTGGCTGCCTCCGCGCGCGCGTCGCGATCCGCTTTCGCTTCGAGATACGACTCGGTGAGCGCCCGCATCAGCTCGCCGCGCTGGTCGTACAGGCGCCGCAGCTTGCGGGGCTTACGTCGAGCGAGCGCGTACGCTGCCAGCACCGGGAAGGCCACGGTGTTGTCGAGATAACAGACCACCGTGTCGGGGAGCTTATCGGGATCCACCTTCCCCCAACTGACCGCCTCGGAGGGCGTCGCCCCCGAGAGGCCGCCGGTGTCGGGACGCGCGTCGGTGAGCTGCAAGTAGTAGTCGTGGCCCTTTTCGCTGATCCCGAGGACTTCCTGGATCTGCGGTTCCGTTTGCAGCACGAAGTTCTTGGGGCTGCCGCCGCCGACGATCAGCACGGCGCTCTTGCCGCCGTGCGTCTTGGCGCCGAACACGATCGCCGAGGTCTCGTTCACGTCGGCGCTGACGTCGAAACGCAGCTGACTACCGCTGAGGGCTTGCTCCGCGACGTTCATTCCGATGGACGAGTCCCCCGGTGACGATGTGTAGATCGGGACGCCGCACGCATGCGCGACGCCCAGCACCGATTTGCGGGAGATGCCGAGGGCTTTCTCACGCTCCAGGATGTAGCCGCCGAGCAGGTAGTGGTACTCGGCGGTGCTCATGGGCCGCTGGAACTCGGCCCGCGCGGAGACCTCGCGGATGAAGCGGTCGGTGGAGAGCAGCACGTCGTAATGGAAGAAGATGTCGTAGATGCGAACCACGCCTTCTTCACGCAGCACCACGTCGTCCGCGAACGGCGTGCCCTTGTGCATCGCCATGCCGAGGCCGAAGTGCGCGTCGTGGTACAGATTCGCACCCGTGGAGACGATCCAGTCGAGAAAGCCCGCCTCGATGAGCGGGATGATCGTGGACATGCCGAGGCCCGCCGGCGTCATCGCCCCCGTGAGGCTCATGCCGACCGTCACGTCGTCCTCGAGCATCCGCTGGGCGTACAGGCGGCACCCCTCCGCCAAACGGCCCGCGTTGTAGGCAAGAAACGCGTTCTCCACCAGCTCGGCCGTCGTCTCCTTGCCGGTGATCGGCGTCGGGTTGATGCGCGGTCCGCGCAGAAATTCGTTCGTCATTGGGCTTGATAGGCGCGGCTACGGCGCTCGCGCGCTTCGACGATCCAGCGGACCGCCTCCTCGGGCTCGTCCGTGACGCGGAACAGCTGCAGGTCCTCGGTGGAGATCTTCCCTTCCCCGGCGACGCGCTCGCGCAGCCAGTCGACGAGACCCTGCCAGTAGGCGCGGCCGAAGAGCACGACTGGGAACTGCTTCACCTTGCCTGTCTGCACCAGCGTCAGCGCCTCGAACAGCTCGTCCATCGTGCCGTACCCGCCAGGGAAGACCACGAACGCCGTGGAATACTTCACGAACATCGTCTTGCGGACAAAGAAGTACCGGAAATTGATCGAGCGCTGCACGTACGCGTTGGTGCCTTGCTCGAACGGTAGCTCGATGTTGCACCCGATCGAGAGGCCGTTTCCTTCCTGAGCCCCGCGGTTCGCGGCTTCCATGATCCCGGGGCCGCCCCCCGTGATGATGGCGAAGCCTTCCTTGGCCAAGAGGCGGGCCGTCTCGAGGCCGTGTTGGTAGTACGCGTCGCTCGCCGGCGTGCGCGCCGAGCCGAACACGCACACGGCGTTGCGGACGTCGGCGAGGGTGTCGAACCCCTCCACGAACTCCCCCATGATGCGCAGGACGCGCCAGGGGTCGGTTCTCGTGAAGGTAGCGCGCCGCTCCGCCGGGTCCGGCGGCGTGGGCGTGAGGAGCCGTTCGTCCTCAGTGACCGCGGTGCGTGGTGAGCCGCTCGAGCGCTGTGACATGGTCGTCCTGGACGTTATAGAAGAAGGGCGAGAGCCGCACGTGACCAGGGCGGGCATCGGCGACGACGCCCCCCTCGGCCAGATGCCGCACGGCCGCGGCCGGGTCCGACATCGGGAGCATGACTATGGCCGACCGCGCGGCCGCGTCCGCCGCGACGTTGGGCGCGAACCCCGCGGCGCGGGCGCGGGCGATCAGGTCTTCGGTCAGCGCCGCCGTCACCTGACGGATTGCGGGGACGCCGATCTCCTCGATGTACTCGAGGCCGCCGAGCTGCGAGTAGATCGCGGCCAGTGCCGGCGTCCCGAGCTCGAAACGCCGGGCGTCGTCGTGGAACTCGAGCGCGTGCGGATCGAACGCGAACTGCTGGCGGTGCCCGAACCAACCGGCGGTCGTGGGCTGGAGGCGGCGCGCCAGCTCGTCACGGACGTACAGGAACACGATACCGGTGCCGCCGAGCAGCCACTTGAGCCCACCGGCAGTGAGGAAGTCTACACCCGCCACGTGAGCATCCACCGGCACTTGGCCCACCGCCTGATATGCGTCGATGAGGCAGAGGGCCCCCTTGGCGTGCGCCACGCCGGCCACGGCGCGGATGTCCTGGATCGCCCCGCTCGTGAAATAGACGTGCGATGTCGCGACGAGTGCCGTGCGTTCGTCGACTGCGCGCGCGATCGCCTCGACCGGTACGGTGATGCCGTCGGGGCTCTCCACGACGACCACCTCGATGCCGCGCCGTGCCTTGGCGAGCCATTGGTAGGCGATCGTGGGGAAGTCGAGTGCGGTCACGACGACTTTGGGCCGCTTGGCGTAGTCGAGCGCCTCGGCCACCGTGCTCACGGCGACCGAGATGCTCGGCGCCAACGCGATCTCCGCGGGCGCGGCGCCGATCAGGGCGGCGTAGCGCGCGCGCAGTTCGCCCAAGGCGGCCCACCAGACATCGTACCAGGCGGACGCGCCGCGGCTCTGCCAGAGGTCCAGGAATTCGGCTACTTTGCGACGGGTGCGCTCGCCTAATGCGCCGAGCGAGCAGGTATTGAGGTAGACGCGCTCCCGAAAGATCGGGAACTCGCTCCGGTAGCGAGCAAGAGAGTGCTGGGCCTGGCCGCGCGCGGCGAGGCCGCTAGCAAGCGTCATAGGCGCTGAATATACAGAAGGAATCCGGACTATCGCGAGTTGGCCGGCGCTGTATCTGCAATTGTCGCTGCGGGCACTCGTGCGCCCGCGGCTCGCTGTCGATCTCCTCAGACTGGCGTGGAGCTTTCGGGCGCGCGACTGGTGGCGGCGCCCACCGTTTTTGCCGCTCCCGCCCCGCGAGTACATGCGCTGGCGCATGTTCACCGCGTACGGCGACGAGGACGCGGTCCCGCCAGTGGCGGACGTCGTGAACTTCGCGCGCTGGCGGCGGGAGACGATGGGGTTATGAGTAGCGTCGAGGTGAAGCGTCGAGCAACCGCGTTGGGATTCGATGCGGTGGGCGTGACGACGCTCGAGCCGAATGCGCACGCGCCCGAGCTGGACCGTTGGCTCGAGGCAGGGTACGCCGGCACGATGAGCTACCTGCAACGGCAAGCCGAGAAACGAAAGGACCCGCGCCGCATTGACCCTGCAGCCAAGATAGCGGTCGTGACGCTGACGAATTACTACCACGAGCCAGCGCAGCATGGCGTGGCCCAATACGCGTGGTCCGCCGATTACCATGACGTGCTTGGCGCCCGGCTCGAGAAGCTGGCGACCGCCATCCGAGAGGTCGCGCCCGGCGCGATGACGCGTTGCTACGTCGACGCCGGCCCCGTGCCCGAGCGCGAGCTGGCCCAGCGCGCGGGACTGGGCTGGATCGGCAAGAACATGATGCTGATCCATCCCGAGATCGGATCGTTCACGTTCATCGGCGTGGTGCTCACGGACGCCGACCTCGCCCCCGACCTGCCGTTCGAGGCGGACCGCTGTGGCACGTGCCGCCGCTGCCTCGACGCCTGCCCGACGAACGCGTTCCCCGAACCCCACGTCCTCGATGCCACGCGCTGCATCTCGTACCTCACGATCGAGCACCGGGGTGACTTCAACGACGAGCAGCGTGGGGACGTAGGAGATTGGGCCTTCGGCTGCGATGTGTGTCAGGACGTCTGCCCGTGGAATGTCAGCTTCGCTCGCAGTAGCAGCGACGCTGAGTTCGCACCGCGCGCCGACGTGCGGGCACCCGACCTGCGCGCATTGCTCCAGATGGACGAAGACACGTTCGCGCACCACTATGGCGACACGCCGTTCGCGCGTCCTGGACTCGCGGGGATGCGCCGCAACGCGGCGGCGGTGCTCCGTGCGTGAGGCGATCAACGATCTGCAGCGGCGTCTCGCCGATGGGCTCGCGAAGATCGATCCGCACCACCGGCTCTTCGGCAGGCCCGTCAGCTACCGCGTGATCGACGGCCAGGCGCTCGAGGTGACCTACCGCGACGTGGCCGGGATCGCGGATGCGGAGCTGCAAGGCGTGAAGCGGCTTATCGGCCGTGATTGTTCGTGCACCGTGAGTCCCCAGACCGCGGAGAGCGTGACCGTACGGTTTGTCGTGCCCCTCAAATAGTGGAGGATTTCGTGGACGACCGCGTCACCGGGATCGGCGGGATCTTCTTCAAGGCTAAGAACAAGGACCGGCTCCTCGAGTGGTATCGCGAGCATCTCGGCGTCGACGTGCAGGAATGGGGGGGCGCGACCTTCGAGGGAAAGGGCCACACCACCTGGAGCGTCTTCAAGCAGGACTCGGACTATTTCGGACCCGGCTCGCAGCGCTACATGATCAACTACAAAGTTCCGAGCCTCGCCCGTATCCTGACGCGGCTCAAAGAAGAAGGTGTCACCGTCGACGCGCGCATCGAGGAGTCGGAATTCGGGAAGTTCGGGTGGATCGTGGATCCCGAAGGCAACCGCATCGAGCTGTGGGAGCCACCCGCGACATGAACCACTGGAGGGTGATTATGCGCCATTTCTTCGCCGTATCTATCGCGTGCGTGCTCGGCGCCAGCCTCGCGGCGCAGGAGCCTTACAAGCTCCCTCCACGCGTCATTGTCGATATCCTCGACACACCACCGCTTCCGGTGGGGAGCGTCTCGCCTGACCGGCAGTGGCTCCTCCTCCTCGAGCAGCGCAGCATGCCTACGATCGCCGAGCTGGCGCAGCCGATGCTGCGGCTCGCCGGTAACCGCATCAATCCGCGGACGACGGGGCCACAGCTCCCGGGGCCGATCACGGCGCTCGTACTCAAACGCGTGGTCGATGGCTCGGAGCGCCGCATCGCCGTGCCGACGCCCGCGGCCCTGTCGTTTGTGAGCTGGTCACCAGACAGTCGCACGATCGCGTTCGTGCAGACCCGCGATTCGGGACTGGCGCTTTGGGTGGCGGACGTCGCTACAGGACAAACCCGTTCGCTCACCGGCCCGATCCTCAACGCCACAGGCGGTCCGCCGTGTCAGTGGATGCCAGGGGGCGTCAAGCTTCTTTGCGAGTTCATCCCCGACGGCCGCGGACCGGCCCCGGTAGCGCCGCAGACGCCAGTCGGTCCGACGACGCAGGAGACGCACGGGCGGGCGGCTCCGGCGCCGACGTACGAGGATCTGCTCAAGAATGCGAACGACGAGCGGCTCTACGACTACTACTTCACCGCTCAGCTCGCGCTGGTCGATGTCGCGAACGGGAACCGCACTCCGGTGGGCGCTCCCGCGATCTTCAACCGCGTCGACGCGGCCCCGGGAGGTGGATACCTGCTGGTCGTGCGGACCGTGCGCCCTTACTCGTATCTCGTTCCCGATGGCCTATTCCCGCAGGAAGTCGACCTGTGGGACCTGCGTGGCGCAGTCGCCCATCACGTGGCCTCGCTCCCGACCGGTGAGGGCATTCCGATCCGCGGCGTGCGGCCGGGGCCTCGCGGCATCGGCTGGCGCCCCGGCGCCGCGGCGACGCTCGTCTGGGCCGAGGCGCTCGACGGCGGTAACCCCCGCAGCAGGGCCGAATACCAGGACCGGGTAGTCACGTCCGCGGCTCCCTTCACCGATCAGGTCGAGGTGATCCGCCTCGTCAAGCGCTATGCCGGCGTTCGCTGGGATACGCTCGGCACCGGTCTGCTCGAGGAGTTCGATCGCGAGCGTCGTTGGGTCAAGACGTGGATTGTGAGCGCGACCAACCCCCCGGTGCCCCTGTTCGACCGCAGTGGCGAGGATCGCTACGCCGATCCCGGCTCTCCGCTGATGCGACCGACTCCCGCCGGCGATGTCGCGCTGGTGCGCAATGGCGATTGGATCTATCTCGTGGGCGCGGGCGCCTCACCCCAAGGCGAGCGGCCCTTCCTCGACCGCCTCAACCTCGCAACCAAGAAGACCGAGCGGCTGTGGCGCGCCGACACGGTGCACTACGAATCCGTGGTGGCCCTGCTCGACGACGCGGGGCGGAGCTTCATTACTCGCCGCGAGTCCCGCAGTGAGCCGCCGAACTACTTCGTGCACAACACCCGCACGGCCCTGCGTGCCTTGACGGCGTTCAAGGATCCCGCCCCGCAGCTGACGGGGATCCAGAAGCGCCTCGTGACGTACACCCGTGAAGACGGCGTCCCACTCTCGGGGACGCTCTATCTGCCGCCCGGGTATACGCCCGGCACCAAGCTCCCCGTCGTGATGTGGGCCTACCCGACCGAGTTCGCTTCGGCGACGGCCGCGGGCCAGGTGACGGCGGCCCCGAACCGCTTCAACACCATTCGCGGGCCCTCGCATCTCTTTTTCTTGACGCAGGGGTACGCGGTGTTCGACGACCCCAAGATGCCGATCATCGGGGGCGACAGCGCGAACAACCATTACGTCGATCAGCTGGTGATGAACGCCCGGGCTGCCGTCAAAGCGGTCGTCGATGCGGGCGTCGCCGATCCCGACCGGATCGGCGTCGGCGGTCACAGCTACGGCGCGTTCATGACCGCCAACCTGCTGGCGCATTCCGACTTGTTCCGCGCCGGCATCGCCCGGAGCGGCGCGTACAACCGCACGCTCACGCCGTTCGGCTTCCAGAACGAGGACCGCACGTTCTGGCAGGCGCGTGATGTTTACCTGAGAATGTCGCCGTTTGTGTACGCGGACAGCATCAACGAGCCGATCCTCATGACGCACGGGGAGGCCGACAACAACTCGGGGACGTTCCCGATCAACTCGGAACGGCTCTTCGCAGCGATCAAGGGTCTGGGGGGAACGGCACGCCTGGTCATGCTCCCCAACGAAGCGCACGGGTACGTAGGACGCGAGTCGGTGCTGCACACCCTGGCCGAGATGATCGAGTGGTTTGACCGGTACGTGAAGAACGCCAAGCCCCGCGCGCAGCCGGCCACGAGCTCGGGAACGAACTAGACGCTACTTCGCCGCGACCCGGGAGACGATGTCGTACAGGAAGCGCACGCCGAAGCGGAGCGCTTCGATACTCACCCGCTCATCGTTGCCGTGGACGCCTCGCGACTCGGACACGGTGAGCGGGAAGGGTCCCAGCCCGTAGCTCGCGATCCCGAGGCGCCGGAAGAAATGGCTGTCGGTGAACCCGGCCAGCATCGGCGTCGTCACCAGCGCCTCGGGACGCCGCACGTGCGCCGCCGCTTCGATCGCACGAAACAACTCGGTGTCCGTCGGACTTTCCGTCGCAGGCCAGCTCGGCCCCTGCGGCCGGAAGGTCACCGCCGTGTCCCCTACGATCCGTTGTAGCTCCGCGAGGAAGTCCGCGGGCTCCTGGCCCAGCAGAAGGCGCACGTCGAGCGCCGCCGTCGCGAACGGAGGGATCACGTTCGTCTTGTCGCTCCCCTTGAGCCCCGTCACCGAAATCGTGTTGCGGAGCAGCGCGTTGTACGTCAGATCGCCCGTGATGGCGCGGACGGCGACGGAGTCGCGCAGCGCAGTCCGGATGTCGGCGAACCAGCGGCGGCGCGTCGAGTCGGTCTCGAGGGTGGCGAGATCGCGGAAGTAGCGGTCCACGCCCGGGGTCACCACCAATGGTGTGCGCCACTCGGCAATGCGATCGAGCGCGCGGATCAGGCGGTGCACCGGGTTGTCGGGCGTGGGGCGCGAGCCGTGGCCCGGCGTCCCCCGCGCCGTCATGTCGAGCCAAAACGGCGACTTCTCCGTGGTGCCCACGCCGAAATAGTCGATGCCGCCGCGATCGTTGGCCCGCGTCGTCCCGCCTTCGGTAATGAGAAACTCGGCGTCCCGAATCAGATCGGCTTGCCGTTCCACGAACGACGCGGCCCCGACACCTGCGCCAATCTCCTCGTCCGCGGTCGCCAAGAAAATGACATCGCGCTTGAGCGGGACGCCCGCGCGCTTCAGGATCAACATCGTCATGAGCTGCGCGATCCCCTCACCCTTCATGTCGAGCGCACCGCGCCCCCAGATGTAGCCGCCCTGCACGGCGCCGCTGAACGGCTCGACCTGCCAGTACTCGGGCGACGCGAGCACCACATCCATGTGATTGAGAAGGATCAGCGGCCGCGCGCTGCCGTCACCACGGAGGCGCGCGTACAGATTCGCCTTCCCCGGGGCCGGCTCGAAGATCTGGGACTCGATGCCATCGCGCCGCAGCAAGCGGGCGAGCCAGCGCGCCGCGACGATCTCGTTGCCCGGCGGGTTAGTCGTATTGATGCGCAGGTACCGTGAGAGCAGCGCCCCTGCTTCGTCGCCGAGCGCGTTCCATTCGGCGTCACCCCGGGGAGCGGACACGAGCGCGACGCGTGCCGGCGTCTCCATGACGGGGGCCGAGGATGGACCCGCGAGGCCCGGCACGGCGCGCCCGGCGCAGCCGGCGGCCGCGACGATGCAGAGCAGGAGTGATGCGACACGACGCACGACGGCGACTCCGGAAGAGAGAGCGCGAAACTACGAGGGACCACGCGCCGCGGCTAGAGCGCGAGCGCTACCGCCGACCTCCAGCCAACCGGCCCGCTTCAGGCCGGCGCCGCAGTGCGAGCATCGCCCACACGCCGAGCGCGGGGCCCAGGGCGAGCACGCTCATGCTCCAACGCCAGCCGATCGCCGCGGCGACCGCCGGCACGAGATAGATCGTCGCGCATGTGAGCAGAAAACCCATGCTCGTTTGCAGCGTCAGTGCCGTCCCCACGTAGTCCGCGGGGGCCAGCTCGCTCACGGCGGTCGAGAACTGCGCCGAGTCCGCGACGACGGTGACACCCCAGATGAGCAGGAGCGGTATGAGAGCGACCAGGGGCCCGCCGAAGAACAACCCCACGGCAAGAGCACACGCACCCGAGACGACCATGGCGGCGCTCGTCACGAGCGTTCGGCCCCAGCGATCGGCGTACTTCCCGCCGAGCCAGCACCCGATGGCGCCGCTCCCGACGACGGCAAACGTGACGAGGGCGGCGAGTGTGGTGGTGTCTGCGTTCACACCGCGGCGCAGGCGCTCACTAGCCGCAACGAAAACCGCCATCCAGGTCCACATGGCGTACAGCTCCCACATGTGTCCCAAGTATCCCAGGTTGGCGAGGAGCACCGCGCGATCACGCAGAATACGCGGCGCCGCTGACCAAGAGAACCGCGGTGAAGGCGCCGCGAACGGACCGTCGTTCGGCACAGCGAGGACGAGGAGACCGCCGACCAGCGCGCTCGCGGCGGCGACAGCGAGGACAAGGCGCCACGCGTCCGGCGGCGCGGCCCAACGCACGAGATGGGGTGTCGCTGAGCCGAGGGTGAGGGCACCGACGAGGATTCCAATCGCCCAGCCACGCCCTTCGCGGAACCAGCCGGCGGCGATCTTCATGCCGGGCGGGTAGACGCCCGCCAGCGCCGCGCCCGTGAGCATGCGGCACGTGATCCCGACACCGGGACCGGGAGCGAGCGCCACGCCCACGGTTGCCGCCGCGGCGAGGGCCGCCGCGCCGACGACGAGCCGGCGCGCCGACCACCGGTCCGCGAGCGTCAGAACCGCACTGACGAGCGCACCCGCCACGAATCCCAGTTGTACGGAGATCGTGAGCCACGCCGTACCGGTTGGCGAAAGGTGCCAGATACGCGTCAGCGTCGGCGCGACCGCCGATGCGCTGAACCAGGGTGCCATGGCGAGCAGTTCGGCACAGGCCAGAACAGCCAGGACTCGGCGCGGGGTCAGCACACCGTGACGACAGTATTAGGCCACCGTCTGATCTTCCACACGGACGTGTCTTGTAAACTGTTGTTATTAAACGAAATAGAGAATCCACACGCGTGGAACGGTGCCGTGTGGATAACCCGTGAAGGCTCTAGAACGTGCTGGACGCGGGCTGCCGGGCCGGGCGTTGGCCGCGCTGCGGAGGTTGGCCCGCGTCCTCCCCCATGCGCAGCACGCCATTGATTTCGCCACCCTCAGAAACGAACAGACGCTTGGTCGACACGTCGCCATGGACGACGCTCGTCGCCTGCAGCTCGACGCGTTCTTCGGCGTAGATCCCGCCGCGCACTTCACCGCCGATGATCGCTTCGCGGCTCACGACGTCGCCCTCCACTTCCCCGCCCTTGGCGACGAGAACTTGTTTCGCGGCCTGCACGGTGCCGACGACCGTGCCCTCGATCTTCACGACACCGTCCGCGGAGATGTCTCCGACCACCCGCATCCCCGTGCCGATGATCGACAATCCGGTGACGCCGTCGCCTCCGGGCCCGCCCTTCTCGGTGAACAACGCCATCTCAGGTGCCCTCCTTCACGAGGGTAAGCGGATCGAGCGACTTTTTGTCGCGCCGAATTTCGAAGTGCAAATGGGGCGCCGTCGAGCGCCCCGAGTTCCCCGACAGGGCAATCACCTGCCCCGCCTGGATTTCATCTCCCTCCACCACGATCAGGCGGGAGGCGTGTCCATACATCGTCTCATACCCGGACGGATGGCGCAAGAGTACGTACAGGCCGTAGTCGGGATCGTAGCCAGCAGCCGCGACGGTCCCACCGCCCGAGGACCGCACCGGCGTGCCGGCTGGGACCGCGATGTCGATTCCCGGGTGGGACTCGGCCGCGTCGCCGGGACGGACCTGACCACGCGTGACGAACCCGGGCACGTCGAGAGGCCAGTGGGAGGGCGCCGACGGCCCGGTCTCGTAGCGCGGTGGTGCCGCGGGCGGCGTGGCGCGGATCGTCACGGCACGCATCCCACTCGAGAGGGTCGCGGTAGAGGTCCCCCCCGCCGTCCGAGGCGTGGGTGGCGCTTTGGCGCCGAGAATCGAACGCAGCTCCTGATAGTTCGCCTCGGCGTGGTTCAAGGCGACCGCCAGCTCTTGCACGCGGCTGTTCTCCGCGCGCAGGCGCGCGACCTCACGCTGCAGCCCCGGCACGCGCGCGGCGTTCCGCATGATCGGCCCGGCGAACGCCAGGAACCCGACCGCGATAATCGCCACGGCGATCGCCGCCGCCTTCCCCAGTTGGAGGAGGCGGAGCGAGATGCGGTACTGCCGTGAGTTGAGATCGCCGTCGGTATGCACGACGATCGTCACGTGCCGCTGACTCATCCGTCGAACGGCGCGCCCAGCATGAGCTCGAGCACGCGGGCGAGATCTTCGTTGGAGTAGAACGCCACGTGGATCTGCCCCTTGCCCTTGGCGCGGAGCGATACGCGCACGTCGGTCCCCAACCGGCGCCGCAACGCGTCCTCGACGCGCCGCACTTCGGGCGCGGGACCGACGCCGCGTTTCATCCGCGGCCGCCGCTCAGGGGCGCGGCCGCCACGCACGCGGTCTTCCACCTCGCGCACCGAGAGCCCCTGGGCCACGGCCTCGCGCGCGAGGTTCGTCGCGACCTTGGGATCCTCGAGCGCGAGCAGCGCGCGCGCGTGGCCGACCGACAGCTGACCCACGTGCAGCATTTGCAGAACCGCGGCCGGGAGCTTCAAGAGGCGCAGGGCGTTGGCGACGGTCGAGCGGTCGCGCCCGACCGCGTCCGCGACGTCCTGCTGAGCGATGCTGAACTCGGCGATGAGGCGGTCATAGCCGCGGGCTTCATCGACCGGTGAGAGGTCGTCGCGCTGGAGGTTCTCGATCAACGCGAGCGTCAGCAGGGTGCGGTCGTCGGCTTCGCGCTGCACCGCCGGAATGCGCTCCCAGCCGAGCTGCTGGCAGGCGCGCAGGCGGCGCTCCCCCGCGATCAATTCGTAGCCCCCCCCTCCCCCTCCCCCTCCGTTCGCACGACGCACGACGACGGGTTGCAGCAGACCCGCCTGTTTGATGGAGGAAACCAGCTCTTCGAGGGCCGCGGGGTCGACGTCCTGGCGCGGTTGGAACGGGTTGGGGCGAATGTCCTTGATGGGCAGCTCGACGAGGTTGCCCTCGCGTTCCGCCTCTTCGCGCGTCGGACCCAGCAACGCCTCGAGCCCTCGGCCGAGGCGGCGCCGTCCAGCAGCGGTCTCCGTCATGCGGACACCTCCGGCTGCGGTTCAACGGCGGGCAGGGCGGGGGAGGATGCGCGCTCGACCCGGCGGATCAGCTCCTGCGCGACCGCCAGGTAGCTCTTCGCTCCCACCGATTGCACGTCGTACAGCACGATCGGCTTCCCAAAACTCGGCGCTTCAGCGAGGCGGACATTGCGGGGAATCGTCACCGCGAACATCCGGGCCCCGAAGTATTCCTTGGCCTCTTCGGCCACTTGTTTGCAGAGATTTAGGCGCGCGTCGTACATGGTGAGCAGCCCGCCTTCGATGGCGAGGGGCGGATTGAAATTCCGCTGTACGAGCTTGACCGTGTTGAGGAGCTGAGACAGCCCTTCGAGGGCGTAGTACTCGCACTGAATCGGGATGATCAGGCTGTCCGCAGCGGTTAGCATGTTGAGAGTGATGAGGCCGAGGGATGGCGGGCAGTCGATGATGATGTACTGGTATTCGTCGCGCACCTCGCGCAGGGCACGCCGCATCATGGTTTCGCGGGACGACTGGTTCACGAGCTCGAGCTCGGCGCCCACCAGGTCCTGCGTCGCCGGCACGACGTCGAGAAGCGGGAAGTGCACATGCGGGAAGCGCGCGTCGGTGATGGCGCGACCATCGAGCAGGGCGTCGTAGAGCGAATGGCGGATGCGGTCGCGCTCGATGCCGACGCCACTCGTCGAGTTCGCCTGCGGGTCGGCGTCGATGAGCAGCGTCTTCCGCTCCGCAGTCGCGAGCGAGGCGGCGAGGTTCACGGCGGTCGTCGTTTTTCCAACGCCGCCTTTTTGATTAGCGATAGCGATGACGCGTGACATCTTATAAGTCGTTTAATGATAATGAGTTATATAGCCGACACGATGCGAAGGTCCAATATACGGCAGTTTCACGTGAAACGAAAGGGCCAAGTTTCACGTGAAACTCACCCTAGGCCACCCGGCGCCGCCAGCGAGTAGCCTCGAGAACGAGGTTATGAAGGTCGCTGGGGGAGACGCCGGGCACTCGCGCCGCCTGCGCCAACGATGTCGGCCGGACGTGATCGAGCTTTTGACGCGCTTCGGTTGCGAGACTGCGCAGCTCGAGGTAGGGCAGGTCGACGGGCAGTGCGAACGACGCCAACTCAGCGAGACGCGATGCCGCCTCTCGCTCCCGCGCGAGATACCCGTCGTACTTGAGTTCGATCTCCGCCGCGAGCACCGCGTCGGGCGCGAACTCCGCGCCCACTTGAGCAGCGTCAAGCAAGGCGCCGAGTGAGACCCCGGGGCGCTTCGCCACCGCGGCAATCCGCTCCACGGACGCGAGCGTTGTCCCGCTCGCCTCCAGCGGACCTTGTGCGCGAGCGGGCGTGATCGTTGTCTCTCGCGCCAGGGCTAGAACCGCCTCCTCGCTCTCCAGCCGTTGGTGCGCACCCTGAACCTCCGGCGCAGTCAGCAACCCGAGACGCTCGGCGAGGGGGAGGAGCCTGCGCAGCGCGTTGTCCTGCCGCAGGAGCAACCGGAACTCCGAGCGCGATGTGAACAGCCGGTACGGCTCGTCCACGCCCCGGGTCACGAGGTCGTCTACCAGGACCCCGACGTAGGCGTCGTCACGTCCGAGGACAACCGGCTCCTGGCCGCGGATGCGCCGTACGGCGTTGACGCCGGCCACCAACCCCTGACCCGCCGCTTCTTCGTAGCCGGTCGTTCCATTGATCTGTCCCGCGAAGAAAAGATGTTCGACCGTCTTCAATTCGAGCCACGGGGTCAGCTGCGTGGGCGGGTAGTAGTCGTACTCGATCGCGTAGCCGGGCCGCGTCATGTGAGCTCGCTCGAGGCCAGGCACGGCGTGCAGGAACTCGAGCTGCACGGCGACCGGCAGGGAAGTGGAGAGACCGTTGACGTACAGCTCGGACGTGTCCAGGCCCTCCGGCTCGAGGAAGATCTGGTGTCGCTTCGCCTCCGGAAACTTGACGATCTTGTCCTCGACCGAGGGGCAGTAGCGCGGCCCGCGCCCGCTGATCGCGCCGCCGTATAGCGCCGACTCCTTCAGGTGGCGCTGAATGATCTCCTTCACTTCTTCGCCGGCCCAAGTGATCCAGCACGGCACTTGCCGCGGCCGTGCCGCGCGATCGTGGAACGAGAAGCGATACTCACCCTCGTCCCCATCCTGCCGAGCGACCTTTGCCCAATCGACGCTCCGTCCATCGACGCGCGGAGGGGTCCCGGTCTTGAAGCGTGATACTGTAACTCCAAGTGTGGCAATGACTTGCGCAAGTTCCACCGACGGCTGATCGCCGGCTCGGCCCGCGGGAATCTGCGTGTCAGTTCCCAAATGAATGCGGCCGCGCAGAAACGTTCCTGCGGTGATGATCACGGCCCGAGCGCGGAATCGGCGCCCGTCGGCAGTCTCGACTCCGGCGACCCGGTGACCATCGAGGAGCAGATTTGTGACCATCCCCTGGGTCAGCTCGAGGGCCGGGAAACCCTCGAGCAGATGGCGCACCGCTCTCTTATAGAGAGTGCGGTCGCACTGCGCGCGCGGAGCCCAGACGGCGGGACCCTTGGAGCGGTTCAGCATGCGGAACTGGATGGTGGCGCGGTCGGCGGCGCGGCCCATCAGACCGCCGAGGGCATCGACCTCGCGGACGACGGTACCCTTCGCGATCCCGCCGATGGCGGGATTGCAACTCATCTGCCCGATGGTTTCGAGGTTGGACGTCAGGAGGAGCGTGTGTGCCCCGAGCCGCGCAGCCATTGCCGCAGACTCGGTCCCCGCGTGGCCACCCCCAACGACGATTACGTCGTAGTCGAATCCCATCGGCTAATAATAGGGGGACGGGAGTCGGCTAGGCAGACGCCTAGGGGCCGAGACGCCTAGCGGGTTCTAGTCAGGAGGGGACAGGTAATCTGGATGCGTGCGCGCTGATCTTTCGCAGCAAGCCAAAGAGGGTCTTACCCGTTTCCGTCGCCAAGGCCTCGAGTCTTCCGAAGTCCGCCGGTGCCAGGTACTCAAGTTCGCGAGCGAGCCCGAGCGCAGTTTCAACCTCTGCCAGTGAGCCATTCGCCGTGTCCAGGAATCGTCTGTATTCCCGCGATCCTCGACGCGCGCTCCCCTCGGCGATGTTCAGAACGACGCTGTACGAGGCTCGCCGCAGTTGATCTGCTAGGCCCGTCTGCTCGAAGTCCGGGAAGCCTCGGCATGCCTTCGCGCATTCGATGGCGAGCCTCTGAGCGTGCTGCCAAGCCTTGAGCGTTCGATAAGGAGCCATGGGAGGAAGCATAGGCAAGGATTCGAAAAGCACGACACCGAATTCGCGCGTGCCGTGCCTTTCCTATGCAGTCAGCTACAGCCTAAAGTCCGCTAGGCGTCTCGGCGTCTAGGCGTCTGCCTCAGCGTCTGTGCGTCTAGCCTTTGCAGGTCCGCGTTTTGTTCACGCTGCCCTCACCCACCTGATCAATTCTTTCAAATTGGGCCGCTTCCCTGTCATCAGTATCCCGATCCGGTATATCCTCGCCGCGACCCAGGTCACTCCCATAATTGCCACGAACAGGATCGCGAGCGACGCCAGCACCTCCGTGAACGGGAGATTCCCCGCCGTCCATCGCACCGGCATCGCGATCGGCGACGTGAAGGGGACGAGCGACAACCCCGTCGAAAACGCCGAATTGGGATCGTTCGTCAACGCGAAGATCGACAGGTACGAGACCATCAAGAGGTACATCACTGGCTGCTGTGCCTGGCGCGCCTCCTGTTCGTTCCCCGACATAGCGCCGACCGCGGCGAACATCGCGGAGTAGAGGAGGAACCCGCCCAGGAAGAACGCCATGAACACCGCGATCGTCGCAAGTGGGATCGGCGGCATCTGGAACCCGGCGCTCGCGTCCGCGGTGCCGGTCATGGTCCTGAGCAGGGCCTGGCGCTGGCTGAACAAGACGCGGGCTGAAACACCCCAGATGAGGAACTGGAAGAACGAAACGGCGCCGACCCCGAGCACCTTGCCCAGCATCATTTCGAACGGCTTGAGGGACGACACCAGCACTTCCATGATGCGGTTGTTCTTTTCCTCGAGCACCGAACTCATCACGTTCACGCCGTACAACAGGATGGCCATGAAGAGCAGAACGGCCATGATGTAGGCCATGAAGAATGAGCCCCCGGCACTCTCGGTTCTGGTCTCCCCTCGCGAGATCTTCTTGGTCTCGAGCGAGATGGCGATCTGCGCCCGGTCCACCACGGCCGGATTCACGCCCTCGCGCTCGAGGCGCACCTTCACAACCAACCGGCTGAGGGCCCGCTGCAACTCTTCGATCGCCTGGATCGACGAGACGTTGGACGCGCGGTACTCCGCCCTGCCCGTCTCGGTCAGGTCGTCGGTGACGATGAGGAAGCCGTCGAGCTGCTTCGCCTCGACCTGCGCGGTGAGCGAGTCGAAGATGCCGGGGCTCGCGACCACCCGATGAGCGCGGAACGAGCGCCCCCCCGACAAAACCTTCACCACGCGCGCGCCGAACTCCGTGCTGCTGCCGTCCACGATCGCAATGCGCCGCACTCCGGCGCTGCGCGACAGGAGAACCGGTACGACGATAATGGCCGCGAAGAACACGGGGCCCAAGATCGCTGAAATCCAGAACCATTTGGTCCGCACTCGCTCGACGAACTCGCGACGGATCACCGCCCAGGTCTTACGCATGCGACACCACCTTCGCAGCCTCGGGACCCACCAGATCCACGAAGATCTTGTGCAGGGAAGGAGCAGTGAGCTCGAAGCGGGCGAGCCGGGCCCCCGAAGCGACGAGCGCCTTGAGGATGTCCTGGGCGTCCGCCCCGGGCGCCATTTCGAGCTCGGCGTATTGCCCAAAATCCTGCACCTTGGCCACTAACCGGCGGTCGGCGAACACCTGCGTCGCGCCGCCGGGAGTGCCGTCGAACGCGACCGTGACGTGTCGGCCGCCGTGTTTCTCCTTGAGCGTCGACAGGGGACCGTCGACCAGCTTCCGTCCCTTGGCGATGATGCAGATCTGATCGCACAACTTCTCGGCGTGCTCCATGATGTGCGTCGAGAACAGCGCCGTTTTGCCCTGCCGTTTGAGATCCAGCACGGTGTCCTTCAGTACTTCCGCATTGACGGGATCGAGGCCGGAAAAGGGCTCGTCGAGGATGACGAGGTCGGGCTCATGCAGCACCGTGGAGATGAATTGCACCTTTTGCTGCATTCCCTTCGACAGCTCGGACACCTTGCGGAGCCGCCAATCGGCGAGTCCGAGGCGCTCGAGCCAAGCCGTCCCCTTGGCGCGCGCTGTGCGGCGGTCCACACCTTTGGTCTCGGCGAAAAAGATCAACGCGTCGAGCACGCGCATCTTGGGGTATAGACCACGCTCCTCGGGGAGAAAGCCGATCCGCGCTGAGTGGTCCCGCGCGTTGCCGTCCTTCCCGAACAGCCGCACGCTCCCCTCGTCGGGAACGATGATGTTCATGATCATGCGGATGCTGGTGGTCTTCCCGGCGCCATTCGGGCCGAGGAGACCGAAGATCACGCCCGGTTGGACGGTGAGCGACAGTCCGTCCACGGCCGTGTGACCGGCGAACCGCTTCGTGATGCGGTCGGCTGCGACAATGGGTTGTGACATGGCCCCGAAACTACTGGGGACGAGAGAGGGGGGAAGGGGGACGAGTTAGGCCGTTACAACTCCGAACAGCTCCCCGGCCTTGCGCACCGCAGCCACCAGCGCGTCGATGTCGTCGACGTCGTTGTAGATGTAGAAGGACGCGCGCGCCGTCGCCGGCACACCCAGCCGCCGCATCAAGGGCTGCGTGCAGTGATGCCCGGCCCGGATGCAGACACCGTCCCGGTCGAGGATCGTCGCCAAGTCGTGGGGATGGATGTCGCGGTACGTGAATGGCACCACGCCAGCGCGATGGTCTTTCGGACCGTACACGGTGACGCCCTCGATCTCACTCAGCCGCTCGATCGCCACGCGCGCCAGCTGCTGCTCGTGCTCGGCGATCTTGTTCATCCCGAGTCGCTCGAGGTAACCGATCGCCGCGGCGAGCCCGACGGCGCCCTCCACGTTCGGAGTGCCGCCCTCGAACTTGTGCGGGATCTTGTTCCAGCTGGAATGGTCGTCCCACACGCGCTCGATCATCTCCCCGCCGCCGTGGTAGGGCGGCATCGCCTCGAGCAGCTCCGGCTTCGCGATCAGCGCGCCGCTGCCCATCGGCCCGAGCATCTTGTGGCCCGAGAGCGCGTAGAAGTCGCAGCCCAACGCCTGCACGTCGACCGAGAGATGGGGTGTGGACTGCGCCCCGTCGATGACCACGACGGCCCCGGCGGCGTGCGCCAGCCGAGTCAGCTCCGCGGCGGGATTGACCGTACCGAGCGAGTTCGAGACATACGGGAAAGCCACGAGGCGCGGCCGCGTCTCCAGCGCGCGTCCGAAATCGAGCAGGTCAATCCGCCCATCGGGCGTGATCTCGACCATGCGCAGGGTCGCCTTCTTCTCCGCGCACAGGATCTGCCAGGGGACGAGGTTCGAATGGTGGTCCATCGCGGTGACCACCACGGTGTCCCCGGCCTTCACGTTGGCCCGCCCCCACGACCCCGCGACCAGATTGATCGCTTCGGTCGTGCCGCGCGTGAACACGACGCCGTCGGGCGCCCCCCCCCAGGCGTTCACGAAGCGCGCTACGGTGCTCCGCGCCGCCTCGTACGCCTCCGTCGCGGCGACCGCGAGGCCATAGGCGCCACGATGGACGTTGGCGTTGCTGGTGCTGTAGTAGTTGAGGATCGCGTCGAGCACCTGTCGCGGCTTCTGCGTCGTCGCGGCGTTGTCGAGATACACGAGCCGGTGGCCGTGCTCTTTGCGCGCGAGGATCGGGAAGTCCGAGCGGATCGTTCGAGTGTCGAGCATCAGAAGTCCGCCGATGATTCCGTGGTCACCGGATCGGCCTGGTTCTGGAGGGCCGCGTGCAGCGCGTGCCAGGCGAGGTTGGCGCACTTTACGCGGGCAGGGAAGGCGCGCACACCACCGAAGGCGGCGAGCTTGCCAGGGGCGGTCGGGCCGCCCGCGAGCATGTCGCGGAATGTCTGGAACAGCGCCTCCGCCTCAGCGACCGGCTTCCCTTTCACCGCGCCGGTCATCAGCGATGCGGACGCCTTGGAGATCGCGCACCCCGCGCCGTCGGGCATCTGAAACCCGATGTCGCCGATCGTGTCGCCGTCGAGCTGTACGTACACCTTGATGCGGTCGCCGCACAGGGGGTTGTGGCCTTCGGCGGTGCGATTCGCCTGCTCGAGCCGCCGGAAGTTGCGCGGGTTCCGGTTGTGATCGAGGATCGTCTGCTGATAGAGATCGCCGAGGTCGCTCATTACTCCGCCAGGCGGCTGCGCACGATCCGGTCGAGCTGCTCGCGCAGCGGCGCGATGTCCATGCGATTCAGGATCTCCGCCGCGAACCCGTACGTCATGAGGCGGCGCGCTTCGACTTCACCGATGCCGCGGCTCTCGAGGTAGAACAGCGCCTTGGGATCGAGCGGACCGACGGTCGAGCCGTGCGTGCACTTCACGTCGTCGGCGTAGATCTCGAGCTGCGGCTGGCTGTCGGCATGCGCATCGCGCGAGAGTAACAAGTTGTTGTTCGTCTGCTTCGAGTCGGTCTTCTGCGCGCCGGGACGCACGATGATGCGCCCGTTGAAGACGCCGCGCGAGCGGTCGTCCAGCACCCCGTTGAAGTACTCGTGGCTCTCGCAGTGCGGCGCCGCATGGTCGATCGCCGTGTGGTGGTCCGCGTGCTGGTCGCCCGCCAGCAGGTACAGACCGTTCAAGATCAGGTAGCCGCCGGGCCCCGCGAGCGTACCGCGCAGATCGTGACGCGTGAGCGCCGCGCCGAACGCAACGGCGTGCACGTTGACGGTGCTGTCCCGGCCCTGGTGGACGTCGGTCACCGCCACGTGGTACGCGCGATCGCTCTCGCGTTGGACGCGGTAGCAATCGATACGCGCGCCGTCGCCGGCGACCACTTCGGTCACGGCGTTGGTCCAGTACACGCCGCCCTCCAGCGTCGCGTACGTCTCGACGACGGTCGCGCGCGACTCTCGCTCGACCACAATCAGGTTGCGCGGGTGCGAGACGAGGGGCGCGGTGCCGGCGGGGACGGCCAGAAAGAGTAGCTGGATGGGCTGCGCGAAGACTGTCCGCGCGGGCACATGGACGAACGCCCCGTCGTGCACGAACGCCGTGTTGAGAGCCGCGAAGGGCCGATCGGCGAAGGCGGCATACTTCGTCAAATGCTGACGGACGAGGTCAGGAGTATCGACGAGGGCCTGGGCTAAACCGTCGAGACGAACATCGTCGGAGAGAGGCGTTGAAAGAGAGCGTACAAGAAAACCGTTGACGAAGACCAGACGAGGTCCGTCGCCGAGGAGAAACGGCTGGATGGCATCGAGATGCGGGATGCGAGATGCGGGATGCGCGAGCGCGAACTCGGTTTCCGCGAGGGCGGCGACGCTCGTGAATCGCCACGCTTCCTGCTTGGTCGTCGGGAAGCCGAGTGCGCCGAAGCGCGCGATGCCGCCGTCGCGCAGCTCCTTGAGCCACGCGGGGGCGCCCGAGGCGCCATTCGCCGCAAACGCCTTATGCGCCTGGACCAGCCGCTCGACCGCCACCATTACGACACCATGGCGCCAGCACGCAGCCAGTCGTAGCCCTTGGCCTCGAGTTCATGGGCCAATTCGGGCCCTCCTGACTTGACGATCTTGCCGTCAGCGAGGACGTGCACCACGTCGGGCTTGATGAAGTTTAGTAGACGCTGGTAGTGCGTGACGATGACGAAAGACCGGTCAGGCGCGCGCAGCTTGTTCACCGCGTTCGCCACCGTCTTGAGGGCGTCGATGTCGAGCCCAGAATCGGTCTCATCGAGGAGAGCCAGCCGCGGTTCGAGCACGGCGAGCTGGAGGATCTCATTACGCTTCTTCTCGCCGCCCGAAAAACCCTCATTCACCGGGCGATTCATCAGCGTGTCGTCCCACCCGATCGCCTTGAGTTTTTCTTCGAGTACCGCGAGGAAATCAAGGGGATCGAGCTGCTCCTGGCCGCGATGCTTCCGCACCGCGTTCACCGCCGAGCGCAGGAAGTAGGAGTTCGTGATGCCGCGAATCTCGACGGGATACTGGAACGCAAGGAACAGTCCTTCGCGGGCGCGTTCCTCGGGCTTCAGCGCCAGCAGGTCCTTGCCCTCATAGGTCGCCGTCCCGGCCGTGACCGTGTACGCCGGGTGGCCCGCCAGCACCTGGGTGAGGGTGCTCTTCCCGGACCCGTTGGGCCCCATGATCGCGTGCACCTCGCCGGCCCTCACGGCGAGATCGACGCCGCGCAGGATCTCCGTGCCGTTGACCGCTACGTGTAGCCCTCGCACTTCGAGCATCAACCGACACTCCCTTCGAGACTGATGCCGAGCAGCCGGGTCGCCTCGACGGCGAATTCCATCGGCAGCTCCTTGAAGACTTCCTTGCAGAAGCCGTTGACGATCATCGACACGGCGTCCTCGGCCGAAAGGCCGCGCTGGCGCAGGTAGAAGATCTGATCCTCGCCGATCTTGGAGGTGGACGCCTCGTGCTCCATGATCGCGGAGTTGTTGCGCACATCGATGTACGGGAACGTGTGCGCGCCGCACTGATCCCCGATCAACATCGAGTCGCATTGCGAGTAGTTGCGCGCGCCCTCGGCGCCCTTCATGATCTTCACGAGCCCGCGATACGTGTTCTGTCCGCGGCCCGCCGAGATCCCCTTCGAGACGATCGTCGAGCGCGTGTTCTTGCCGAGGTGGATCATCTTGGTGCCGGTGTCCGCCTGTTGCTTGCGGCTGGTGACCGCCACCGAGTAGAACTCGCCGATCGAGTTGTCGCCCTGCAGAATGCAGCCGGGATACTTCCATGTGATCGCCGACCCGGTCTCCACCTGCGTCCATGAGACCTTGGAGTTCTTGCCGGCGCACTTGCCGCGCTTGGTGACGAAGTTGTAGATGCCGCCCTTGCCCTCTTCGTCCCCCGGATACCAGTTCTGGATCGTGGAATACTTGATCGTCGCATTGTCGAGCGCGACCAGCTCCACGACCGCGGCGTGCAGCTGGTTCTCGTCGCGCATCGGCGCCGAACAGCCCTCGAGGTAGCTGACATAGCTGCCTTCGTCGGCGATGATGAGGGTGCGCTCGAACTGGCCCGTGGAGGATGCGTTGATGCGGAAGTAGGTGGAGAGCTCCATGGGACAGCGCACGCCCTTGGGGACGTACACGAACGAGCCGTCGGTGAACACGGCAGTGTTCAAGGCCGCGAAGAAATTGTCGTTATGCGGCACCACCGTGCCCAGATACTTCTGGACGAGCTCGGGGTGCTTCCGGATCGCCTCCGAGATGGGGCAAAAAATCACGCCGTACTTGGCGAGCTCCGCCTGGAAGGTCGTCGCCACCGAGACGCTGTCGAACACGGCGTCCACGGCCACCCCGGTCAGGCGCTTCTGCTCCTCGATCGGGATCCCGAGCTTCTCAAAGGTGGCCACCAGCTTCGGGTCGACCTGGTCCAAGGAGTCGAGCTTGGGGAGCTTCTTGGGGGCGGCGTAGTAGCTGATCGCTTGGTAGTCGATCGGCCCGTAGGTCACGTTGGGCCAATGCGGCTCTTCCATCTTCAGCCAGTTGCGGTACGCCTTGAGCCGCCAGTCGACCATCCAAGCCGGTTCGCCCTTCTTGGCCGAGATGAGCCGGACGACGTCCTCGCTGAGGCCGGGCGGGACGACGTCGGATTCGATATCGGTGACGAACCCGTACTTGTATGGCTGCTGGACTTGGGCTTCGATGCCGGTCATCAAAACTCCCGGAAGTGGCGGCCCTGCCTTGGGTTAAGCGAATCCTAAGTGAGTTAGTCGGGATTGTCAACGGAACGGCGTCAGTAGATGTCCCGGTTCAGCTCTCGCACCAGCCGCTCGTAGTCTTCAGGCGTATTGAGGTCGTCGATCACCGCGGGGTCGTCTACGGGCACCGATCCGATCTCAGCGGCATGGGCATGCAAAACCGCCCGCGCCCCATGCCGGCTGGCGGCTTCGCTCGTCAGCAATTCCTCGAACAAGACGGCTCCCCAAAGCACGGGATGGCCCCGCCGTTCCGCGAATGTCGGCACCACCGCGGGCGCCGGGTCACGCCGGAACGTCTCGATCAAGCGTTCGACAGTGGTGACCCGCACGTGAGGGAGGTCCACCGGCCAGGCGAGGACGGCGGTCGGCCGCACGGCCTGCAAGGCTCGCAGCGCGGCCCGGAGCGAGGCGATCGGGCCCCCCTCCACATCCGTGTTTTCGAGGATCAGGCACTCGTGACCCGCCAGGGCGGGCTGGATGCGCGGGGCATCAGGGCCCACGACCACCGCGCGCGTCTTGACCTCTAGGGCTTCGAGCGCCTCGAGGATCCGCACCACAAACGGCTGGCCGCGGAAGTCCAGCAGGGCTTTGGGAGACCCCATCCGGGCCGACCGCCCGCCCGCCAGCACAACGCCTGCCAGGGACATGAAGAAAGGTATATTAGGCCCGCCCATGGCCATTCGCCGCATTCGCCAGCTCGGCGACCCGATTCTGCGGGTCCGCTGTGAACGGGTCCAGGACCCCAAGTCCCCGGCGGTCCGTCTGGTCGCCGACGACCTGCGGGATACGCTCCGGGCCGCCCGAGCCAAGCACAAGATGGGCCGCGCCATGGCCGCCCCTCAGATCGGGGCGCCCGTGCGCGTAGTGTTCGTCGAGATCAAGGGCAAACAGCGGTGGGTCATGGTCAACCCGGAGATCACGGACGTCGGGTCCGAAGACTTCCTCGTTTGGGACGACTGCTTTTCCTTTCCGAACTTGCTGGTTCGCGTCACGCGCGCATACCACGCCACGTTGACCTATCAGGACCTCGAAGGGGAGACCTACACGATGGAGCTCGAGGGGCCGATGGCGGAGTTGTTACAGCACGAGATCGACCACCTGGATGGCATCCTCGCCGTGGACCGCGCCACCGGGAACGATCCGTTTGCCTTCCGCTCCGAGTGGGAGAAACTGCACGACACGGCGGAGCGCTACGGCGCGCCGAAGCCTCGCGAGGTGAACGCCTAGTTAGATTGTTTTGCTCATCGACAGGGGTGCCCGCGCACTTGCGGGCTGAGATTACACCCTCAGAACCTGATCCGGTTAATACCGGCGAAGGGAGTCCGTATGACCTGCCGCACTCAGATGTACCATGCCCGTCAGGGCACCATCACCCCCGAGATGCGCCGCGTCTCCGAGCGGGAGAGTCTGCCGCCGGAGGCGATCCGCGACGAAGTCGCCATCGGTCGCCTGATCATCCCCGCCAACGTGAATCACCTGGCGCAGCGTCTCGATCCGATGGCGATCGGCAAGGTCGCCTCGGTGAAGATCAACGCCAACATCGGGAACTCCGCGGTCGAGTCGAACATCGACGGGGAGCTCGAGAAGCTGCACCACGCGGTCCACTACGGTGCCGACACGGTGATGGACCTCTCGACCGGCGGCAATATCGACGCGATCCGCGAGGCGATCATCGCCGCGTCGCCGGTGCCGATCGGCACGGTACCGATCTACCAGGCGATTGAAATCACGGGCGACATCACCACGCTCACTGTCGATCACATCTTCGACAACATCGAGCATCAGGCGAAGCAGGGCGTGGACTACATCACCGTGCACGCCGGGATCCTGCGCGAGCACGTCGGCCTTGCACTGGGGCGCGTCACGGGGATCGTGAGTCGCGGCGGGTCGCTCATGGCCTACTGGATGACGCAGCACGGCAAGCAGAATCCTCTGTACGAGCACTACGACCGCCTCATCGAGATCGCCCGCGAATACGACGTGACGTTGTCGCTGGGCGACGGCCTGCGCCCGGGCTCGATCGCCGACGCGACCGACAAGGCGCAGCTTGCGGAGCTCACGGTGTTGGGGGAGCTGACGGAGCGCGCCTGGAAGCGGGACGTGCAGGTCATGATCGAGGGGCCGGGCCACATCCCCATGCATCAGATCGAAGTGAACGTGCGGCTCGAGAAGGAGCTCTGCCACGAGGCGCCGTTCTACACACTCGGGCCACTCGTCACCGACGTGGCCCCCGGCTACGACCACATTACCTCCGCGATCGGCGCAGCGATGATCGGCTGGTTCGGCGCCGACATGCTCTGCTACGTCACCCGCAAGGAGCACCTCGGCCTGCCCAATGCAGAAGAAGTGCGGGAAGGCGTGATCGCCTACAAGATCGCCGCGCACGCGGCGGACATCTCGCGGCGCCGGCCCGGCGCCACCGACCGGGACGACGCGCTGTCGCGGGCTCGCTATGCGTTCGACTGGAACGAACAGTTCCGCCTGGCGCTCGACCCGGCGCGGGCGCGGGAGCTGCACGACGAGGCGCTCCCCGCCGAGTACTTCAAGAGCGCCGAGTTTTGCGCCATGTGCGGGCCGAAGTTCTGCTCGATGCACATTACGCGTGAGATCGAGCGGTCCCTGGGTCTCAGGGAACCGCAGCAGCGGAATTCACGGGAGGCCGTACCGGCCGACTAAGGGAGGCACCGAATGTTCAGGCGCTCGCTGGAGTTGGTCGTCCTGTGTCTCGCGAGCGCGCCCGGCGCACTCCGCGCGCAGGGCACTCCCACCGTTTATCGCGGTGCGTTGGCAAGCGGCGATGCCCAGCTTTCGACCGGCGAGTACTACGACACCTACGAGTTCCAGGGCCGTGCCGGCCAGCGCGCGGTTTTCGATCTCACGACGTCCGCGTTCGATCCCTACATCATGGTCGTCGCGCCCTCGGGCGAGAAGAAGGAAAACGACGACTTCAACAGCTCGAAGAGTCACTCGCGGCTCGAGCTCGCTCTCGAGGAGACGGGGACCTACCGCGTCATCGTCACGTCATACGAAAAGGGTGAGGCGGGCGCCTACGAGCTGCGCATCGAAGGCGGTGGATCGGGACGCGTGGCCGCGGAACCAGGCGTACGGCTGGAGAGCGGTCGCCTCGCCGCGGGCGACAGCACACTGCGCTCGGGCGAGTACCGCGACGGGTACTCGTTCGCGGGACGGCGTGGCCAAACGGTCACCGTAGACCTGCGGTCGTCGGACTTCGATCCCTACCTCATCGTGCTCGACCCCAGCGGGAAACAGCACGAGAATGACGATCACGAGGGCGACTCGCATCGCTCGCTCGTGTCGTACGAGCTGCCGGAGGACGGCGCCTATCGGGTGTGGGCCACGACGTACAAGAGCGGCGAGGGTGGCGCCTACGACCTGCGCATCCAAATCGAGACGCAGGGCACGGCGACGGCGGCGACCGGGCCGCGCGTCGAGAACGGCCGCCTGGCCGCCGGCGACGACACGCTGCGTACCGGTGAGTACGTCGACAGCTACTTGATCGATGGGCGCCCGGGACAACACGTGACGCTCGACGTTTCTTCGAGCGCCTTCGACACGTACCTCATGCTCGTGCCGCCGCGCGGCGAGCGCCTGTGGAACGACGACGTCGAGGGAAAACCGCGGCACAGCGTCATCGAAGCCGATCTGACTGAAGCGGGGCAATACCGCGTGGCGGTGACGTCGTACAAAAAAGGCGAGACCGGCGCGTACGAGTTGCGCATCGCCTTCGGCGCTCCCGCCACTGCCACCGCGGGGGGGCCCACGACGCCGCGCGGGCGCGACGTCGAAGCGATCGCCTACGGTGAGAGCCAAACGGGCACGCTGTCGGCCGACGACTCGCGGCTCACGACCGGCGAATACCGTGACATGTACGCGTTCGACGGCCGGACCGGAGATTCGATCATCGTCGAGCTCCAGTCGAGCGCGTTCGATACGTACCTGTCTGTGATCCCGCCAGGTGAAGGGGGCGACCAGATCGACAACGACGACGCCGACAACCGGCAGGATCTGTCGCGGGTCGCCGTGCGACTGCGGGCGACGGGCCGGTACCGCATCATGGCGACGTCATACGCCGCGGAGAAAACGGGGGGCTACCGGCTTTCGCTCCGGCAGGCGACGGGAGGCCCGGTTGTGACGCAGCGTCCCCCGGCCGCGACCGGCGCGGGGCGGGTGTACGGCGTCTTTGTCGGGATCTCGAATTACGGCGGGCGGGCCAACAATCTGATGTTCACGGCGGACGACGCGCGCCACATGTACGACGCGATGCAGCGCGGGGCCGGCATGCGCCCCGCTGACGCCGTCGTGCTGGTGGACCAGCAAGCGACGCTCGCCGCGATCCGTCAAGCGATCCAGCGCCTCGGCAGCCAGGCGGGGCCGAACGACATGTTCGTGTTCTTTTACTCGGGGCATGGCGGCCGCGTCCCGCGCCAGACATTCCAGCCGGCCGATCCGGACAACCTGGACGAGACGCTCGCCTTCTACGACGACGACCTGACCGACGACGCTCTGGGTCAGCTGCTCGACGCCATCCACGCGAAAGTGACGTTGCTCGTATTCGACGCGTGCTTCAGCGGCGGCTTCTCCAAGGACGTGATCTCGGCGCCGGGGCGGATGGGGCTCTTCTCATCCGAAGAGGACGTGACGTCGGGCGTCGCGGTGAAGTTCCGGGCCGGCGGCTACCTCGCCGAGTTCATCGCGGAAGCGGTCGGACAACGGCTCGCCGACGACGATGGCGAGCCGGGAATCACGGCGCTCGAGCTGAGCCAGTATCTCCACGAGCGCTATCGCGCCGACGTGAAGTCGGGTGGGACGGGCGATAACTTCGTGCGCACGGGCGGCGCGCAGACAGGCTACCAGCACCTCGTCGTGGACCGGGGGAGTATCGAGCCGTACGCGGTGTTGTTCCGGTAAGGGCTACTGGAGGACCACCTTGAACCGATAGACGCCGCTGCCATACCGGTCTGACGCACCCTCCACGCGTATCGTGAAGGCCCCGGTGTACGGGAGCTCGATCGGTCCCGTAGACTGGTCCTCCAAGGCCGGTGTGTTGTTCAAGCTGGCAACGGACCCCAGGACGGCACCTGACGTCGTGTCGATGACCCTGAGGACCACGCCCGGATAGAAGCTGCCCTGGGGGGTCTGCAGGTATGCGATCAAGTGCTGCCCTTGCGTGCCTGTCACGGTGAACTCGTCGACGTCACCGCGCGGGTCGACCGCCTCTCCGCTGACCGTGTCCCCGACGACCACTGTGCCCGACACACTCTCGGGGGCGCGATTGATGACGATGCTCTTCAGGAAGTAGGAGCCGAGCGCGTGGGCGATACCACAACCGCCAAACTCATTGCTGATCTCGGTTGGACAGGGCCTCGGCGAGTAGACGCGAATCCCGGCGGCGCCTGAGGCCGGGAGACGGAACCGCCCGGTGGACTCGAGCCCGACGAAGCTCGGCGTCCCATCAATGATGTCCCCGGTGGCGGTGTCGTACACGACGACGGTCAGGCCCTGCGTCTCACCGGCGTGCAGAAAGACGGCGAACTCCTGACTCGGGCTCCCCGTCAAGATGAATTCATCTACGTCCTCCGGCCCGTCGATGCGTTCAGTGGTGACGGAGTCCCCGGGCGCCAACGCGACCGGTGCCGTCTCCGGGCTCGCCGGGACGCTGGCGATCGCGAACCGGTACGGCCCGACCTCGTCGAGCAGGTGACCATCCTGGCCCGAATAGACGGTCACGCGGTACGCGCCGGTCTCCGGCAAGTCGATTCGGCCCGTTCGATGGGAGCCGAGGGCCGGCGTGGACAACGGAGTATTCGTAAACGCGATGCCGTCGGGCCGGGTGGGGCCACGCACGGAAGCCACGAACCGGAATTGGTTGGAGTCGAGCGGCGCGGCGAGGCCTTGGAGGAAGACGTCGATATGCTGCCCGCTCCGCCCCGAGAAGGCGAACACGTCGTAGTCTCCTGGCTGCCCGATCCCCTCGCCAGAGACCGTATCGCCGATCGCGACGCTCCCGGGAGCCGCTTCGGGCAGCGAGTCCAGCGCGAACGTTCGCACCCGGTACCCACCATGGTATGCCCCGGCACCCTGGACGCGCAGGAGATGCGAGCCGCCGGGCAATGCAACCGGTCCGCTGCCGCGCGTCGTCTCCGGGGTGCCGTTGCAGAACCAGGGAACCGAGTTGTCGAGGAGTTGGTGACCCGTGGCATCCAGAATGGCCGCCTGCACGCATTGGGTACTGGACCCAGTCGTGCGTGTGAGCGCCAAGCCCGCGAGCGTCGAATTCGCGACTGTGAACACGAATTCGTCGACGTCGCCCGGGAGATCGATGGCTTCGTTCACGAGGCTGTCGCCCAAGGCAAGCGTGGCCGGTGCACTCTCGGGGGCCCGATTGATCCGGTACAAGAAGAATCGATACGCGCCACGGCTCTGATCCGCGTAGCTGCCAGTGCCCTGCACCCGGACTCGGTAGGTGCCGGTACTCGGGAGCTTGAACGTGCCGGTCGCGCGCTGGATCAGGCTCGTATCGGTCCCGAGGCTCTGCACCGTACGGAGCACGGTTCCCGCCGGCTCGAGGATCTCGAGCTCGAAAAACGTCGCCGCCGATCCGTCCTCGGCCTGAAAGAAGGTGTTGACCTCTTCGCCGGCGATCCCCGAGAACGTGAACTCGTCGACGTCGCTGGGCAGCTCGATCTGCTCCCCGGAAACGGTGTCCCCGATCGCCACCGCGGCCGGCACGTGCTCAGGTCGGGGGTCGATGGCGTAGACGTAGACGCGATACCTCCCGGTATCCGCGATTTGGTGCGAACCGCTTCCCAGCACGCGCACGACGTAGGTACCAGTCTGCGAGGCCGAGAAGCGGCCGGTTGAGTGGTGGTAGAGCGCGGTGTCGGCGGGGACCGCCGCCGCTAACGCGAAGGGGTCGGTCCCCGGCCGTGCGACTTCGAGCTGGAACGCCCGGGGCGCCTGCACGAACACATTGAATTCAGCCCCCGTGTTCGCCTGGAAGGTGAACTCGTCGACGTCGCCTTCTCGGTCGATGGTCTCGTTGGCGATCTCGGTGTTGAATGGGAGGGACGCGGCGCGGTGCTCGGGCGCCCGATTGATGAAGTACGACCAGAACCGATAGGGCCCCTTGTAGCGCGGATACACATTGCTCGTCACCGAGCCGAGAACGAATTGGTAGTCGTGCGTGGCCGGTATCCGCAGGCGCCCCGTCGTCAAACGGTTTGTAGTTCCCGCATCGGCGAAGACGTAGCCCAGCAAGTCGGGCGCCACCGGATCGATCACGTTAAGGAACACCGAGCCGGATCCGGCTGGCCCCGGGGTCTCCGCGACCGCGACGAACTCTTGCCCCGCTTGGCCGTGCACAGTGAAGTAGTCTAGATCCACCACCGGATCGATCGTCTCTCCGACGACCGTGTCGCCAAACGCGAACAGATCGGACTGCAACTCGGGAGCTGTGTTGATCGCGTAGATGATGAACCGGAACCGCGCGTGGGCGGAGGGGGCGGGGACCGCGTAGACGCGCAGCTGGTACACCTCCCCCTGCCCACTTAGGAAGGTCGAAGTCGGGTTCTGGTACAGGGCGGGCGAGTTGGGACCCGTCAACAGGTACGCGACCGAGTATTGGCTGGTGGAGTCCACTACAACCAGTTGGACGGTGCCTTCGAGCGCTTGAAGGAATACCACGAACGGACCGTCGGCCGGACTGACGAACGAATACCGCGCTACAGTATCACCGCTGACCTCATCGGTGATCTCCAGCCCGACGGGCACGCGCTCGCCGAGGCCCTTCGGCTCGAACGGGGAGTCGCACGCGACGAATGCGCCGGCGAGAAGCGCGACGGCGCGGAAAAAGTGCGAACGGCGAAGACGATTGTACGGCGGCACGTCGATTCGCATCACTGTGGGAGACGGTTACCAACCTGCGCGACAGCTCACGGCACGGAAAGCCTATCCGCACCAAACGTCATAAGCCCAAAAGAGCCGCAGTGCCGATCGACTGACGGATTGGTGTCGAATGACTGTCACCAGGCGATCCCGTAGTCCTCCCCGTGATTCGACGACCCGCCCCAAAACGACCCGTGCTTCCAATCGAAGAAGATCGCGTTGATCGGCCCCGAGGTGCGGTCGTCGAAGTCGAGCCGGTATCCCATGCGCCGTAGCTCGGCCCGCACCCAGGGCGGCGTGTCGTCGCGCAGGGTAAGCCGACCCGGCTCCGCGGTGTGCTGGTCGAACGAGTTCCGCATCTGATAACTGGTGATATTCGCGGCCTCGACGGCCTGCTGCACGTCCATCCCGAACTCGACCATGTTGAGGAAGCACTGCAGCAGGTTCTGATCCTGCGTGTCGCCCCCCTGCACCGCGAACGCCAAAAACGGCTTACCGTCCTTGAGCGCGAGGCTCGGCGTCAGCGTGACCCGCGGCCGGTGCCCCGGCGCGATCACGTTGAAGGGATTGTCCGCCGAGTCCGTGACGAACTGTTGCGCCCGCTGGCTGACTCCGACCCCCGTGCGGCCCGCGATCACGGCCGGGATCCATCCCCCCGACGGCGTGATGGACACGACCCACCTCGACGTATCGGCTGCCTCGATTGATGTCGTGCCGCGCGTGAACGCCTCATCGAACGCCGACTGGCCGGTGCGGGTGCCTTCGTCCGACGTGACGGGCCGCGGTGGCGGTGGGGGCCAACGGCGCAGTAGGTCCAGGTACGGGTTCGTCCCGCCCTGGAAGGGATACGGATCGCCGGGCTTGATGCCTGCGTCGTTGTGGTCGGGATTGATGAGCCGCGCCCGCTGCCGCGCGTAGTCCTTGGAAAGCAGCCCGCGGATCGGCTCCTCCGGTGGGAACGCAGGGTCGCCGTAGTAGAAATCCCGATCGGCGAACGCCAGGCTCATCGCCTGGTAGAGCGTGTGGATGTAGCGCGTGCTGTTGTAGCCCATCGCCTTGAGATCGAAGTTCTCGAGGATGTTTAATGCTTGCAGCATCACGGGTCCCTGGGACCAGGGCTGGAGCTTGTACACTTCGATGTCGTGATACTGTGTCATTACTGGCTCTTCTGTTTTGACCCGCCAATTGGCCAAATCGGCGAGCGTGATCAGCCCGCCCTCCTCTTGAAAGCCGCGCACGAATTCCTGCGCGATGTCGCCCTTGTAGAAGCGGTCGTACGCGGCGTAGATCGCGTCGCGCCGGCTCTTGCCCTGGCGCAGGGCCCGCTGCTCGGCGTCGACGAGCTTGCGGAGCGTCGCCGCCAGATCGGCCTGCCGGAAGATCTCTCCCGCCTCGGGCGCCTCGCGGGCTTCGCCGGCATGTGGGAGCATCACTACGCGCGAGTAGCGCCACTGCTTGAGCCAGCGCTTGTTCCGTTCGATCGAGTTGGCCGTCTCTGCTTCGATCGGATAGCCGTCGGCCATCCTGATTGCCGGCTCGAGCACATCCTTGAGGGCCAAGGTCCCGTACTCGGCGAGCATCGTCATGAGACCACCCGGCGTGCCGGGCGTGATTGCCGAGAGCGGACCGTATTCGGGCGGGAATTGCATGCCCTTGGCGCGATAGAACTCCGGAGTTGCCCCCGTGGGCGCGACGCCGAGGGCGTTGATCGCGATGACTTTCTTGGTCCGCGGATTGTAGATCAGCGCCTGCGTCTCACCACCCCACGATAGGACGTCCCACATCGTGGTGACGGCGGCGAGCATCGCGCACGCCGCATCGACGGGATTGCCGCCCTTCTGAAACATCATCGCACCCGCGGTGGCCGCGAGCGGCTTGCCCGTGATCGCGACCCAATGACGGCCGTGCAGCGCGGGCTTCTGCGTGCGTTGGGCCGCGGCGATGCCGGGCATAATAAGGAGAGCGGCGACGAGGAGACGGGAACGGACGGCCATCGGTGCTCCGATGAGAGCGATGGTCGGAACATATCTTTGAGGAATGCGTCTCGCCATCATGCCGCGCAGCCGATGGGGGAGGGTCCGCATGCTCCTGCTCGCGAGTTTTCTGCCGCTTTTGTTTCTCGCGATCTGGCTGTTCACGGTGCGCATGCCCGGTCCTGCCTTCGCGGGACCACTCGCACCGCTCACACCCGAGCAAGAGGTGTTGCGCACGCGCCTCGAGCGGCACGTACGCGCGCTCGCGGGCGAGATCGGGGTGCGGAGCGACGACGAGTATGCGCGGGTCCAGCGCGCCGCCGTCTACATCGAGCGCGAGCTCCGCTCGTTGGGCTACGCGGTGGTGTCACAGGAATTCAGCGCCGGGGAGCGCACGTACCGTAACCTCGAAGCGACGCTCGCGGGCACGACACTGCGGCAGCAAGTCGTGGTTCTCGGTGCGCACTACGACTCGGCCGAGGAGGCACCGGGTGCGGACGACAACGCCAGCGGCGTCGCGGCGGTGCTCGAGCTGGCGCGCGTGTTCGCCGGCACGCCGCAGGCGCGCACAGTGCGCTTCGTATTTTTTCCGAACGAGGAGCCGCCCTGGTTCGCGACGGCCGACATGGGCAGCCGTCACTACGCAGCGGAGGCGCGTGCGCGGAACGACCAAATCGTCGCGATGCTGTCGATCGAGTCGATCGGCTACTACGACACCGAGCCGGGCACTCAGCGGTATCCCTTCCCGCTGAACTTCGCGTATCCCGACGTCGGGGATTTCATCGGCTTCGTGTCGAATCTCAAATCACGGGGATTGCTGCACCGGGCGATCAGTGCGTTCCGCGCGCACGCGCGCTTCCCCACGCAAGGCGCGGCGGCGCCGGCGTGGGTTCCGGGCGTGTGGTGGTCCGATCACTGGGCGTTCTGGCTCGAGGGATATCCGGCGATCATGATCAGCGACACAGCGCCGTACCGAAACCCGTTCTACCACACCGCGCAGGATACGCCGGACAGCCTCGACTACGATCGCACGGCGCGCGTGGTGGACGGGCTGGTCCACGTGGTGCGCGCGCTGGCGAACTAGCCGGGGCTAAGGCTCCACTCGCGCGAACGCGCGGACGGGGAAACTCCCCATCCCGATCACCTTGGGCGGCACAGCGAAGAAACGAAATCCCGCATCAGGCAGCGCTCCCAGATTCGTCATGTGTTCGACGATCGGAATCCCCGCGCCGAGCAGCAGGGTGTGGGCGGGGCGTGTGCCGTCCTTGTCGTCGTCGATGTTGAGGGAATCGATCCCGACGAGCGCCGCTCCAGCGTCCACGAGGTGCTGGGCGTCGGCGCGCGTGAGATACGGGTGCCCCGAGCCATACGCTGGAGTGCGCCAGTGCGCATCCCAGCCCGTGTGTACGAGCACCGCCTTGCGTCGCACGTCCTGTGTCTTCAGCGCTCCAACGTCGATGGCCCGCCCGGTTCGCGCGGTCGCCCGAACCACCACGCCTTCGATGTCCGCTACCGCAGCGAGTGAGAAGGCCGCGAGGTCACCGCCATCGGCGTGTCGATGGAACGGCGCGTCCATGTACGTCCCCGTGTTCGCGATCATCTCGATCTTGCCGATCTGGAATGTGGTTCCTTCGGCGTACTTGGCGCGTGACGCATCACGGCTCATCCAATCGGAGATCATGGGCGTGGCCAAGCCGGGATAGGTGACCATCCCATGCTCGATCTCATGACTCAGGTCGATTAGGCGGGCCACAGTCGCGAGAGCGCCTTGAGGAGCTGACCATCGATCGAGCCACCGTCGGGAGCCTCGGCGAGGACGATCGCGAACCGCCGCCGCAGCAGCGGGTCTCGGGTCGCCTGCGAGGCGAATTGAATGGTGAGCGGAACGAACCACGGCGCCTGCCGCGCGGCGGATCCGGAGCGGGCGACGGCGGCGTACTGCTCGAACAGACCGAGCAAGAACGCGCCCTTAGAAGGGAACTGGCGGTAGATCGCGCCCTTGGTGAAGCCGGCGGTAGCGGCGACATCGTCGAGTGTGGCGAGCTCGAGGCCGCGCTCCGCGAACACGGTCAGGCCCGCCTCGATCAGCATGGCCCGCGTCTCGACCTTGCGCTTCTGCCGCATGATTCCCACGAGTATCCATGATACTGATGAGGATCACTTTGGCAAGTTATCGCGGTTGACAGAAACGAACGATCGTGCTTTTTTGGGAGCATGGTGACGACCAAGGGCGCCGACACACGTCACGCCGTACTCGAGCGCGCAGTCGCGCTCGCCAGCCGAGTTGGCTTGGGCGGTCTGACGATCGGCACGCTCGCCGACGACTTGCAGCTCTCGAAGAGCGGCCTGTTCGGTCACTTCCGGTCGAAGGAAGCGCTACAGATCCAAGTCCTGAACCACGCGGCCGAGCGCTTCGTCGAGGCCGTGGTCCGGCCGGCGCTCGCTCAGCCGCGGGGCGAGCCCCGAGTGCGGAGCCTGTTTCACCGCTGGCTCGACTGGGCGCGCTCGAGTCCCATGCCGGGCGGCTGCCTGTTCGTGGCGGCCGCCACGGAGCTCGACGATAAGGACGGGCCGGTGCGCGACCGGCTCCAGCAACTGCAACGCGAATGGCTCGGCGTCATCGCGACGTCGTACGGCAAGGGAATTGAGGAAGGGCACTTTCCCAAGGACGCGGACCCCGAGCAGTTCGCGCACGATCTGTATGGGGTCATGCTCGCCTACCACCACGCGCACCGCCTTCTCAGGGATCCGAAGGCCGAGGCACGCGCGCGCCACGCATTCCAGGCACTACTCCCATGAACTTGCAGCTCCGGGCGACACGAGTCGCCATGCGCGCTCTCGAGCGCACCGCCCCGCGCCTCGGCGCAGCCCTGGCCGAGCGCCTCTTTTTCACTCCGCCACGCACCTCCCTGACCCCCATGGTCCGCGACATCCTCGCCAGCGGCCGACCGTTCAAGGTCTGCGTCGAGGATGGACGCGTAGCCGCCTGGGTGTGGGGACAGGGGCCAACGATCGCCCTCGTGCACGGCTGGGGAGGCCGCGGCGGCCGGCTCGCGGCGCCATTTGTGGCACCCCTCGTGGCAAGCGGGTTTTCGGTGGTCACGTTCGACGCGCCCGGCCACGGCGCCTCGGACGGGAAGCTCAGCTCCATGCCGCAGGTCGCCCGCGCCCTGGCGGCGGTGGCCGATGAGGCGGGATCGCTCTTCGGTGTCGTAGCGCACTCGATGGGCGGGTCGGCGACGACGCTCGCAATGACTCAGGGTTTGCAGGTCGACCGCGCCGTGTTCATTGCGCCGGCAGCTGACCCGGCGCGGTTCGCCGAAGACTTCGCCAAATTGCTCGGCGTCGGCCCCGTAGCGATGACCGAGATGCGACGGCGGAGCGAAGCCCGCCTCCGGTTCCGCTGGTCGGACCTGAACGTCCCCCGGTTGGCGACAGCCGCGACACTCGACACGCCGTTGCTCGTCATACACGACCGCGACGACGCCACCGTCCCGTGGGAGGAGGGGGCCGCGATCGCGACCGCTTGGCCGGGTGCCGAGCTCGTGACGACGACGGGTCTCGGACATCGCGACATCGTTCGCGATCCGGGGACCGTCGCCCGCGCGGTGCAGTTCCTCACCGCGTCGGACGCCATGCCTGCCAGCGTAACGCCGTGCGCCGTGAATGACGAAGGAGCTTGGGTGGCGCAGGATTTGTTCGAGCGTGAGGGCCGGCGGCGGAGACTGTTCGGTATCTCAGATACCCATTAGTATCTCCAAGTGCCTTGCGGCGGTGCTCAACGCCTCAAAGAATTGAGGCGTGGCGGACCTCCAATTCGACCGCGCCGAGCCCCTGCAGGGCAAGGCCGGCCTGACGTGCAAGAACTGCGGCCGGGAGATCTCGGACACCTATTTCGAGGTGAACGGGATAGTCGTATGCGCACCCTGCCGCAACATCGTTGAAGATCAGTTGAACCGCGGTGAGGGCACGTCGTCGGGACGGTTCGGCAGGGCGTTGGGCCTCGGCCTGCTGGCGGCGATCGGCAGCGCGGTCGCGTGGTACGCGGTCATGGAGATCACCGATGCCCAATGGGGCATCCTCGCGGTCGGCGTCGGCCTCGCGATCGGCAAGGCCGTGAGCAAAGGAGCGAACGCGCGCGGCGGATGGCGCTATCAGACGCTCGCCGTCTTCCTCACCTACACCGCCATTGTTTCGTCCTACGCCCCCTACGTGATACAAGAATTCAAGCAGGGGATGCAGGAGAAGTCCGCGCAACAAGCCACGCCCACCGACTCGCTAGTGGCGCCCGGCGCTGCGAGCACCGCGGCAGATTCCACAGCGAAGCGCGCCACGCCCAGTGCCGGCATGCTCGTCGTCGGTCTGGCAGCGCTTCTACTCTTGTTCTATGCGACGCCTATCCTGGTGGGAGTTCAGAGCCCCCTCCTGTTGCTCATCTTCGGAATCGCGCTGTATGAGGCTTGGAAACTGAACAAGAAGGTCGAGCTGAGGATCACCGGTCCCTATCAGGTGGCCGGCCGAGCTGGTCCAGCCTGACGGACCGGGCGTGACACGCTGCCCCAAATGCGGGACGGAAATCGCGCCGGCGCTGGTCGCCTGCCCCGCCTGCCACCAACTCGTTCATGCCGACGAGCTGAATCGTCTGGCCGACCAGGCCGAGCGCAGCGCGGCCAGCGGCGACCTGCCGGGTGCGCTCAACGCCTGGCGCGAGGCACGCCCGCTGCTCCCGCCGGACTCGCGGCAGTTCGCGGCGGTTTCCGCCAAGATCTCGGAGCTGCAAGATCGCATCGGGAGCACCGGGAGCACCCCACCTCCTCCCAAACCCAACTGGGCCAACAAAGCGGGGGTTCCAGGCGCGATTCTGCTCTTCCTTTGGAAGTTCAAGGTCGTACTTGCGTTCGTCCTTACGAAGGGCAAGATCCTGCTCCTCGGACTCACGAAAGGCTCGACGTTCCTGTCGATGCTCCTCTCGATGGGTCTCTACTGGCAGTTGTGGGGCTGGAAGTTCGCGGTAGGGTTCGTCATCTCGATCTACGTGCACGAAATGGGGCACGTAGCGATGCTGCGTAAATTCGGCATTCCAGCGACGGCCCCGATGTTCATCCCCGGCGTGGGCGCCGTCATTCGCGCGCGCTTCTACCCACACGAGCCTATTGCCGAGGCGCGGGTCGGCCTGGCAGGACCGATCTGGGGGGCGGGGGCCGCCATTGCCTGCTACCTCATTCATCTCGGCTCGACCGACCCGTTCTGGGTCGGGTTGGCTCACGCCGGTGCGCTTATCAACCTTTTCAATCTGATCCCGATCTGGCAACTGGACGGCGGCCACGCCTTCAAGGCGCTGAGTCGCCACCAACGTTGGATCATTGCCGCGGTTCTCGGCGGTCTGTACTTCCTCACCGCCGAGGGCATTCTCCTCGGGCTCGCGGCCGTCACGGTTTGGCGCGCGCTCGAACGAGACGCACCGCAGCAGGGTGACGCGCGTACGATGTGGGAATACGCCTGGCTGGTCGCGGTGCTCGGCGCGTTGACGCGCCTACCGGGAGCGACCGGGCCTTGACTGGGGTACGCGCTAATCTAGGTTTGGCGACACATGCCCTACATCATTGCGGAGCCGTGCATCAATGTGAAGGATCGGTCCTGCGTGGATGTCTGTCCGGTGGACTGCATCTACGAGGGCGAGGACATGTTGTACATCCACCCCGACGAGTGCATCGACTGCGGCGCCTGCGAGCCCGAGTGCCCGGTCACCGCGATCTTCCCCGAAGAGGATACGCCGCCGCAGTGGAAGGACTACATCGCGAAGAACCGCGACGTGTTCCAGAGCGCGACCCCGCCCGGCAAGCCGCAGCGTAAGGGTTCCTAGCCGACCAGCCGTCCCTCTTTCGCCGCGACTTCTCGCAGTCCCCTGACAAGCGCCTGCATCTCCTGCTGGATCCGGTCCAGGTCGGCCCGGGAGCGTTCGGGATCCGCCTCGCCGGCGGCAGCCCGCACGGCGATACGGTTCAGCGAGCGCGCCTTCTCGATGAGATCGTCCATGATGGCGCGCAGCGCGAAGTAGCGGCGCCGGTCGTCATACGAGGCGCGGAACCGCCCGACCAGCTCATCCGCCGCAACGCCGCGGGCCTGACGCAGTAGCTCCTCGGGACTGCGCCCGAAGATTTCTTCTTTGTCCCACACTTCCGTGCCGCCCGCTTCGGAGAACCAGAGGCGGCCGCGCCACCACGCCTCGTCCTCGAGACGGAGCCGCACCATCACGCGCCACTGCAATCCCTCGACGTTGATGTAGCCGACAAACCCCTGTCGCATCGGCTCGGCATTGGGGGGTTTCGGAGTAGGGGAAGGCATCGAGGAAGGCTACCTCAGCGCAGCCCGTCGAGGAAGTCTGCCACGATCCGACTCGTCGCGAGTGGTTGCTCGAGCGGAGCCAGGTGTCCGGCCTCGGGGATGACGGCGAACTGCGCGCCCGGGATCGCCTGCGCCATCAGGCGCATCACGTCGGGAGGAGCAATCTTGTCCTCCTCACCCGCCACGACGAGCGCGGGCACGCCGATCGAGCCGAGCATCGGTGTCGAATCGGGTCGATCGCGCAGGGCGCGCAGCGCCCCAACGAGCCCCGGGACCGGCGTGCGGTTGATCATCTCGCGCACATGCGCGACCACGTCGGGCTGGGCCGCCACCGTCGCCGCTGCGAGCACCTGCGGTACGAGCTTCTCCGCTACGGCGGCCGCTCCGTCGCGCTCGGCGAGCGCCGCCATCTCATCGCGGCCGCGGCGCGCTTCGGCCGAGTCGGCGCTCGCCTTGGTGTTGCAGAACACCGCCGCGCGTACCCGTCCGGCGTGCCGCCGCAGCAGCTCAAACAGGATGTACCCACCCAGCGATAGCCCGCACACCACCGCCCGTTCGAGCTCGAGGGCGTCGAGCACCTTGACGATGTCGTCGGCGTAGCGCGCCACGGAGTAGCCGTCCGGCGGCGCGCTCGACGCGCCCGCCCCCCGGAGGTCCGGGGCGATTCGCTTCCAACGAGACAACCCGGCGAACTGATGCCGCCACATCGTTCGGTCGAACGGGAAGCCGTGAATGAAGAGGATCGGCGCGCCCTCACCCCGCACGTCGACGGCCAGATCGGCGCCGCCCGACGAGACGCGCAGCGGGTCGCGGCTGGTGGCGCGGGGACCGCCGAAAGCGCGAGCGACTTCATCGGGGATCGGCGTCGGGCGGCCGGCGCGGTCGATACACACGAACACGAGTGTTGCCTCGGCGATGAGCGCGCCGTCGGAAACGCGTTTCGCCACGTGCTGCATGGTGAAGCTGGTCGTCCCCCGGTCCGTCAAGACTGTGTCGATGCTGAGCACGTCGCCCGGAAACGCGCCGGCGCGGTAGTCGACAGTCGCTTTCCGCACCGCGGGCCAGACGTGGTTGCGTTTGAACAGATCCATTCCCGGACCCTTCGCGAGCGCGTCCCAGCGCGCCCGCTCGAAGACCGCGAGAAAGGACGCCTCGTTCAAATGCCCGAACGCGTCGCACTCGAACGGGTACACGGTCACATCGACGGTGGGGAGCGCAGTCACGGCCAGGCAAACGTATTCCAAAAGACTACTCTCTGCATTCCGGGAACCGCCGCAAACGCCTTGGCCCCATACGTCGGATCGAGGTTCAGGCCGTGCTCGGCAGCGAGGACGCGGGCCCGCTCACCCGCCGGCGACGGATGGCCGTACCCGGCGCCGAGGCCATCTACGACCTCGATGCGGAATTGCCGGGCCCCGACCTCGAGCAACTCAGCGGCCTTGCGCGCCAGGCGAGCAGCGCGCCATCCGTTCGCGACGAGGCGAGACGCGACGCGCACGGCCACGACCCGGGTGGGCCAACCGAGCCACGCCACGCCGAGGGCGATCCCGGCCGCCGTCCCGCCGGTGCCGATGGGCACGACGATCGCATCGGGCGGCGTTTCCAGTTGCGTCGCCAGCTCCAGTGCGGCGATGAAGTGACCGATGACGGCGCGCGGATCAGCGCCGCCGCCCGGAATCCAACGGGCGTTGCCGAGACGGCGCGCGTGAGCCCAGGCACGGAACGCGGCCCACGGCAACCCGGGCAGCGATCCCGCGCGGACGACGAGGTCGGCCGCGCGCGACGTTGCCGCCGCGACCGCGCGGCTCGCGTCGGTATCGGGTTGCGGGAATTGGGCCAGTACGATTCTGTGGCCGAGCCGGCGCGCCGCCAGCGCCGTCGCGAGGCAATGCGAGGAGCCGGTGCCACCCACGGTGACGAAGACGGCCTCGGCGGGTGCCGCGGCGAGCAGAAACTCGAGACCCCGGACTTTGTTGCCGCCCGATCGGTCCTCGCGCTTGAGCCACAGCGCGGCTGCGCCGGTGACGCGGGCCAATGCCGGCACGGCTTCGAGCGGCGTGGGCCAGGCACCGAGACTGCATGGCGCAAAGGCGCTGCGTATCTTTGTGACGAACGCTGCGGCGTCCACGACGTCCCCTGAAACGGAGGTGCGATGCACATAGCGACCGACTATATCCGTCATGCGGCTCGGGCGGCCCGCAAGTGCGCGGGGGACCCGCTGGGCGGCGCCCCGCAGGCCCCTGATGCCGAATTCTACAAGACGCTGGCCAAAGCGCTGGAAGAAATCGCCGCCGGCATGGAACGGCTGGCGAAGCCTGAGTAGTTACGTAGCGCGGCCCGATGCACTTGCCGAGTTGATCGCCGCGGTGCGCCGCGAGCCCCGGATCGCAGTCGATACGGAGGCGGCGAGCTTTCACCGCTACCGCGATCGGATCTACCTCATCCAAGTGTCCACGGCGGACCGCACGGCGCTGATCGATCCGCTCGCCATTGCCGACCTTGCGCCGCTCGGCGCGGTCCTCGCCGATCCGGGAATCGAAAAGGCTTTCCACGACGCGGACTACGATCTCCGCGTCTTGGACCGCGACTACGGATTTCGCGCCACGCGGCTCTTCGACACGCGGATCGCGGCCCAGCTCGTAGGCGAGCCCGCCATCGGTCTCGCCGCGCTGCTCGAGAAGTATGCCGGGGTGAAGCTCGCCAAAGAGCATCAGAAAGCCGACTGGTCCCAGCGACCGCTGCCGCCCCCGATGCTCGCGTACGCGGCCGAGGACACGCGTCACCTGCTGGCGCTGCGCGACGCGCTCGAGCGGCGGCTGCGCGAGCTGGGCCGCCTGGACTGGGCGAACGAAGAATTCGCTCGGCTCGAAGCGTTGCGCTGGACCGGCGTCGCCGAGGGCGACACCGATGGGTATCTGCGCGTGAAGGGGGCGAAGGGTCTCCCGCCCCGCGCCCTGGCGGCGTTTCGAGAGCTGCATCGCTGGCGAGAGACGGTCGCCGAGCAGGACGACAAGGCGCCGTTCCGCGTGATCGGCAACGATTCGCTGCTCGCGATCAGCAAGGGCCTGCCGACGACCGCGGCTGACCTCGCGAAACTCAAGGAGGTCCCCGCGTCGCTCGCGCGGCGTCACGGCGCCGCGCTGCTCGAGGCCGTGGCGCGGGCCCGTGCGCTGCCCGAGCGCGACCTGCCGCACCTCGAACGCTCGCCCCGGCCCCCCAAGGATCCGGATTTCGATGGGCGCGTCGAGCGGCTCAAGGCGCTGCGGAACCGGGTCGCCGCGGAGCTGAAGATCGACCCCGGGGTGTTGTGCGGCCGGAGCACGCTCGAGGCGGTGGCGCGTGCGGCGCCAAAAGACCGCGCCGGGCTCGCCCAAGTCGGGGAGCTCCGGCGCTGGCAAGCCGATGTGCTGGGCGACGCGATGCTCGAGGCCCTGCGCTAGAACCCCATCATCGCGCGGACCTTCGGCTCGATCTTCTCGGGGGTCCAGTAGGGTTCCCACACGATCTCGATGTTCACGTCTTTGACGCCCTCGAGCGCGCGCACGGCCTTGTGGGCGTCGTTAGTGATCATCGGGCCGGCGGGACACCCGGGAGACGTGAGCGTCATGTCGATGTGGACGACCCCGTCCTCCACCTCGACGTCATAGACCAACCCGAGGTCCATGATGTTCAGGTCGAGCTCGGGGTCCTTCACCTGGCGTAGCGCCTGGCGGACGGACTCGGCGTTCACAGCTGTAGCCATTACGACTGCCTCCTCAAGTCGAACCTAGCGGGACGGGACACCGCGCACCAGGCAACGGCGTCGCTCGGCGATCCATGCGTACACACGTCGCGCGACGGGCATCGCCCCGGGCAACCAGAACCACCACGCGAGCCACCGCTTTCCCGGCAGGAGCCGCAGCAACTCGGGCGCCGCATCGGCGCCGGCGAAGACACGGCCGTCAGGGAAGACGAGATGCATCGCCGCCGCGAGGGCCGGCAGCGCGATGCCGAATCGCGCCACCGCGGCCTCGTCCTGAAACGGCACGAATCGGAGCATGTGTTCCCGGTCCCACCGTCGCAGCAAGGCGACCGCCTCACTGCACAGACCACACTCGCCGTCGTAGAGCAGCGTCGGGCCCTTCTCAGCGCCCATCGAGAGCTTTGGCAGCGGCGTCGGCGACGCGGCCGCGCACCTCTTTCAGCACGCTGAACGGACGCCGTGCCCGCGGTGCGTAGGCCCGATTCGTGAGCAGCACGACGAACAGGTTGCGATCGGGATCGATCCATAACGACGTCCCGGTCCAGCCCGTGTGGCCATAACTGCGCGGTCCGAACAGGGTCCCGGCGCTCGAGACGTCCTCGCCGGTCGGGAGCGCCTCCCACCCCAGTGTCCGGGCGCTGGCGCCGCGTCTCGCCTTGACGGCGACGGTCGTGAACGTGCGCACGGTTTCCGCTCGGAGCAGGCGCGGTCCGCCCGAGCGGGAGCCCTCCCCGAGCATGAATTGCGCGAACCGCGCCACGTCGCCCGCGCTGGCGAACAGCCCCGCGTGCCCCGCGACGCCGCCCAGTCTCGCGGCGTTCTGGTCGTTGACGACGCCGGCGACAGGGTGTCCGCGCCACACTCCGGTGGGGGCGGCGCGCCGCGCGAGGCTGCGGGACGGCCGGAACACGGTGTGGTGCATGCCCAAGGGCACGAAGATCTCGTGGGTGACGAAGGCATCGAGGGGCCCGCCCCACCCTACGCGACCCACGATCACGCCGAGCAGGATCGCGTTGAAGTCGGAGTACTGCATTCGCGTCCCCGGGGGGGCCTGGGGTGTTTGCTCGAACACGATCCGCATCGCGGCGGCGGAGTCGCGCGCGAGCCGATTGAGGGGAAGCCACGCTCGCAAGCCCGACGTGTGTGTCAGCAGGTGTCGGACCGTCACCGCACTCGTGCCGGCACCGTTGAATTCGGGGAGGTAGCGCACGACCGGGGAGTCGAGGCTCACGCGCCCGCGCTCGACGAGGAGCATCAGCGCGCTCGTCGTGGCGACCACCTTCGTCATCGACGCGAGGTCCCACAGGGTGCTGTCGGGATCCGGGACGGAGCTGGACGGCGACCACGTCAGTCGCCCGTAGCCCTTCGCGAACAGAATCGTGTCGCGGCGTCCGACGACGAGCACGGCCCCGGGGTAGGCGCCACGCTGGATGCCGTCGCGAACCAAGGGGTCGAACGTGGCGGCGTCGAACGACGCCGCCTGCAACAACAGCAACGCCGCTACGACCACACGCCCGGGATCCGCCGGTGACAGGAGGGGCAGCGTCCGTCCGCTCCCACTCGCTGCCGCTTGATCACATAGCCGAACCGCTCGATCAGGAGGTCGCCGCAGTCGGGGCACCAGGTGTGCTCCCATCGGCCCACACGCCCGGGAAGATTGCCCGCGTAGACGAACTTCAGGCCGGCGGCGGCGCCGATCTCGCAGGCGCGCAGTAGCGTGGCCGCCGGTGTGTCGTCCGGGTCCGTCATTTTGTAGTCCTTGTGGAACGCCGTGACGTGCCACGGGATTTCGGGCGACACCGATGCGATGTACTCGGCGGCGCGCCCCAGTTGCGCGTCGTCATCGTTGAAGCCCGGCACGATCAGCGTCACGATTTCGAGCCAGAACCCGCGCTCGTGGACCATCCGCACGGCGTCGAGGACATGCTGCAGCACGCCCCCCAGCTCGCGGTACCGCTTATCGTCCATCGCCTTGAGATCGATCTTGTAGCAGTCGGTCCAAGGACGGATGAAGTCGAGCACCTCGGGCGTGGCGTTGCCGTTCGAGATGAATGCGGTCTTCAATCCTTCGGCCCTCGCCACCTTGAAGACGTCCACGGCCCACTCGGCCGTGATGAGCGGTTCATTGTAGGACGACCCCACCAGCCGGGCGCCCTGGTTCCGCGCGAGCCGCACCAGGTCGTCGGGCGTGACGTCGGTCGGCATTACGCCGGCGCTGTCGTCCCGCAGCGCCTGCGACGTCAGCCAGTTCTGGCAGTAGCCGCAGTGGAAGTCGCACCCCAGCATCCCGAACGTCAGCGTGTCGCTGCCGGGGAGACAGTGAAAGAAGGGCTTCTTTTCGGTGGGGTCGCATTGCAGCGCCGCGACGTAGCCGGTGGGGACGAGCAGCGTCCCTTCATTATTGAAGCGCACCTTGCAGATGCCGCGGCGACCCGGCTTCACCAGGCAGCGGTGCCCGCACGCAAAGCAGCGCACGGCGCCACCCTCCAGCCGATCGATTAGCTCTCCCTCGCGGACCCGCGCATCGAGCGCCTGCTCCAGGGTCGCCGGTCCTCCATCGGGAGGGGGCGCCCTATGCGTCAGGAACGACGTGATCGCGCGCCGAGCCATGCGGGCCTCCCTTTCAGCGGAGGCTCCCAGGGGTCAGTTGGTAGAGGAGCAGCACGGTGCGCACGTCGCGATCAGACAGCTCCCGCACCTTGGCCGTCGGGAACATGAGATCCGTCGAGTCGGGCGAATGATCGAGGCCCAGCACGTGGCCGATTTCATGTTCAGCCACGACGCGCACATCGTCCACGTCCATCGCGCGACCCTTCGGATCGAAGGTGGCGAGGGTCACGACCGCGGACTGGATGTTTCCGTTCTGGTCCCACTGCAGGTCGGTCTGGCCGCTGCGTTCGATCTCGAATTGGGGTTTCCAGCGAACCACCACCTCGGCGTCGGTCGAATCGGCGTTCAAGTTGAAGGCGACGGGCACGCCTGCTGCTGTCCAGAGTCCGACCGCCCGGCGCACCGCGTCGATGAAACCGGGCTGAAAATTGGCGGCAAACGTAGGCGCGAACCACACCCGGACCGGCGACCCTTGCCGGTTGTCCCAGCGGCGCAGCATGGAGTCGCCGCTCGCCGCGAGCATCTCGTTCAGGTACGTGCTGCCGGCGTTGGCGCGGATGCGGCGTCGCATTTCGGAGCGCGCCAGCGCCTCCATGTAGTTGGGCTGGTCGGGCGACGGACGATCGGGCTCCGGCCGCGCCGTCCCCTGAGAGCTGGTGTTGGTGGCCGGTGTGTCGACATGGGTGACGAGGCGCTCGGGCTCGGGCGGCGGTGCCGGACGCGGCGCGGGCTTGAACACATCCCACAACACGAACAGCACGATCAACACACCCGCGGCCGCGAGCATCGCGGTGAGCCGACGTTCCATATGCGCGCAATATGCTCGGACGCGCACCCCAACCGCTAGCTTTGGTGCGAAGGCGTCTCTATGATTGTGGCCTGCTTATGCTTGGACAGTAGGTGATCGCGTTACCCGCGAAGCGGCTCATCCGCTGGCGTGGCTGGGTGATCGCGGCGTGGGCGGCGCTCGCGCTGCTGTTCGCGCCGCGGGCCTGTCACGTACAGCGCGTGCTGGCGGTGCGAGGGGCCTACGTCGAAGCCACCGAGTCAGCCCGCGCCAACCAGCTCATCCGGGCCGTTTTTCCGAATCCCATCGCCGATTATGTCGCCATCGTGGTCCACGGGCCCGTCCGCTGGACCGATCCCCGCTTCGACGCCGTCCTCGATTCCCTCTCCGCCGCGATTGCGCGCCGGGCCTACATCAGCCAGGTCGTATCGGTCCGCACCATCGGCGAGTCGAGCTTCGTCAGCAAGGATCGCCGCACCACGTTCCTGATCGCCGCCCTCACGCCCAGCAGCACCAGCGATTTGAATCGCACGGTCGTGCCCGATCTGCGCGCACTGGTCGCCGAGACCATGGAACGCCTGCCGCGGGGGGGCGAATTCGAGGTCATGGTCACGGGCAATCCCGCCCTCGACTACGATGTGCGCACGATCAGCGCCGAGGATACGCAGCGCAGCGAGGAGCGCGTCCTACCCGTGACGCTCGTCGTCTTGGTCGTCGCCTTCGGTGCGCTCGTCGCGGCCACGCTCCCAATCCTCGTAGGCGTCATCGCCATCACGATCGCGCTGGGGATCGTCACCACGGCGGCCCAATACCAGACGATGTCGGTCTTCGTCCTCAACATCACCACGATGGTGGGGCTCGGCGTGGGGATCGACTACTCGCTGCTCATCGTGACCCGCTTCCGCGAAGAGCTGAACCGCGGCCTCGCTCCGGCGGATGCGGCCGTGCGCACCATCGAGACCGCCGGGTCGGCGGTGGTGACGTCGGGGCTCACGGTGGTGGTGGGGTTCGCGGCGCTGGTCGGCACACCCCTCACCGAGACGCGCTCCGTGGGGATCGGGGGTCTGATCGTCGTGGCGGTGGCGGTGTTGCTCGCGACGACCCTGCTCCCCGCGGTGCTCGCGGTGCTAGGCCGCAACATCGATCGGCCTAAGTGGCTGGCCAAGCTCCTGGTGCGGATCCACACGCCGAGCGGTTGGGAGCGGTGGGCGCGCTGGCTGGGACATCGCCCGTGGCGCGCGATCGCCGGCGGCGGCATTGCGCTCGTGATCCTCACGTTGCCGCTCACGCAGATCCGAATCGGCCTCCCGGCGCGCAATTGGTTCCCGCCCGAGTCCGAGTCGGGCCGGGGGCTCGCCGCGCTCCGGGATATGGGCGCGAGCGGGGTCATCATGCCGATCCGCATCGTGGTGCAGTTGCCCGAGGGTGAGTCGGTGCTGGCAGCGCGGCGCCTGCCGGGCCTCAAGGCGCTGAGCGACTCAATGCGGAAGGACCCGCGGGTGCGGGAAGTGCGCGGCGTCGCGACGCTGCGACCCGGAATGTCCACCCTGCAGTTGGCGATGTTCTACAGCGACGCCCAGGCGGTGCGGGACCGATACCCCGAGTTCTTCAACGCCTACTTAAGCGCGGACCGGCGCACGACGCTGATCGACGTCATCGCGGCGGATACCGTGTCGCTCACGGGCATGATGGATCTGGTGCGACACGCGCGGCGCATCGTCGGGGGAGGAGTGCGTGGCATGCAGGCCGCCGATGTCGTCGTTGGCGGATTCGCCGCGTCGAGCGTCGACCTCCAGCACGATCTGCTCAAGCGGTTTCCCACCATCGTCGGCATGATCCTCGGCGTCACGGCCATCATGCTCTTTATCGCGTTCCGTTCGCTGCTCGTGCCGCTCAAAGCCGTGGTGCTCAATTGCCTCTCGGTCGGCGCCGCGTTCGGCCTCACGGTACTCGTCTTCCAGCACGGCTATGGCGGCGGTTTCTTCGGACTCGAGGGCCCCACCGAAGCGATTTTCGTCGTCGTGCCGGTGCTCGTGTTCGCGACGGTATTCGGACTATCGATGGACTACGAAGTCTTCCTGTTGACGAGAATCAAGGAAGTGTTCGACAAGACGGGACGCAACGATCACGCGACCATGGAAGGGCTCTCGGCGACGGCGTCCACGATCACGTTTGCCGCGTTGATCATGATCGCGGTCTTCGGCGTCTTCGCGTTTTCACGCGTGCTCGCCGTGCAGTTCATTGGGTTCGGGCTGGCGCTCGCCGTCTTGCTCGACGCCACGCTGATTCGCATGGTGCTCGTGCCGGCGATCATGCACATCGCAGGGCGATGGAACTGGTGGCCGGGCGTCCGAACCCCTCGGCTCGACGCCGTAGATCCGGAATAGCGGCCGAGACGCCTAGGCGCCTAGGGCGTCTCGGCCTCTAGGCGTCTTAGTCTTTCCCCCCACAAGTCCCAATGCCACGCCGGCACGCGGATGCCGGTGCGCGGATCCTTGAGCGGTTTGTACTGCAGCCAGGCCGGATGGAGCCCGAGGGAGCGCCCCAGCTCGAGGAGGCGCTGCTTGTCGGCGCTGACCAGGTGCGCCATGGCCTCGTCGTGGATCTTATGGTGATGAAGCCACACGCCGCCGTCGAGGGCGAAGCACATCCCCTCGCGGCGGCGTGTGAACTCCTGGTACGATGGCGGTGGCAGTTAGGTGCAGGTGATCTTGCCGGCCACCGTCGCGTTCCCTATGGCCGTGGCGTTGCCGTTGAAGAGATAGCAGGCGCGCGTCGTCTGCGCGTGCAATGCCTGGGCCGACCAGCCCATCGGGGTCCCCTCCAGGACGGTGACCGTCACGCCCGTCGAGGAGCGGAAGTTGTTCATGGCGACGAGGTTCGTCGTGTACGACGTCGAGTCGTAGAAATACGCCTCTTCCGCCGTCGCCAGGTTCTTCAGATCGGACTTCATCTGGGCGACGTACGCTTTCTGCTTCGTGTTGGCAAATTTCGGGATGGCGATGACCGCCAGAATCCCGATGATCACCACCACGATCAGTAGCTCAATCAGGGTGAAACCACGCGACTTCACAACGTTACCCTCCGGGCGCCAAAGGGCGCCGACCCCGGGAGAACCCTAGGATCGACGCCCCAATGTTGGGCACCACCCGGGTTGATGCAAGAGGCGTGCTTATTCCTTAGCATCCACCCAATTCTTTCCGGCACCGATAGTTACAACGAGCGGCACGTGCAGCTGGGTTACTCCCTCCATCTCGCGTTTTACAAGAGCTGCGGCAGCCGCCCGCTCGCCCTCCGGGACCTCGAAAACCAGCTCGTCATGCACCTGGAGTAACATCCGCGTCTTGAGGCCCGCCGCCGGCAACGCGGCGTGGATGCGGATCATGGCGATCTTGATCAGGTCGGCCGCGGACCCCTGTAGCGGCGAGTTGGTCGCGGTGCGTTCGCCAAATGCGCGGATGTTGAAGTTCTTGTCTTTGAGCTCGGTGATGTAGCGCCGCCGACCGAACAGGGTTTCGACGTACCCGCGTTGCCGCGCCTCTGCGACGGTCGCGTCGAGCCAGCGGCGCACGCCCGCGAAGCGCTCGAAGTACTGCTGGATAAACGTTTTCGCCTCGTCTTGGGTGATGCTGAGCATCCGCGACAACGCGAAGGACCCCTGCCCGTAGATGGTGCCGAAGTTGATCGTCTTGGCCCGAGCGCGCATCTCGGCCGTCACGTCCCCCTCGGCGACCCCGAAGATGACGGCGGCCGTCTGGCGGTGAATGTCGCCGCCACGCTCGAACGCATCGACGAAGGCGGGGTCGCCCGACAGGTGGGCCAGGAGCCGCAGCTCGATCTGGGAGTAGTCGGCCGTCACGAGCACGTGCCCGGGAGGCGCGATGAACGCCCGCCGGATCGCTTCTCCCCGGGGTGTGCGCACGGGGATGTTTTGCAGGTTCGGGTCGGAGGAGGAGAGCCGGCCGGTGGCCGCGCCGGTCTGGTTGAAACTCGTGTGCACACGCCCCGTCTCGGGGTGGATGTATCCCGGCAGGGCGTCGACGTACGTGGACTTGAGCTTCGACAGCTCGCGGTACTCGATCATGAGGCGGGGCACTTCGTGACCCATCGCGGCGAGCTGCTCGAGCACTTCGAAGTCCGTGGACGCGCCTGTCTTGGTCCGCTTGAGCACCGGGAGCTGGAGCTTGTCGAAGAGCACCGTCCGGAGTTGCGGCGTGGAATTGATGTTGAAGTCGCCCCCCGCCGCGCGGTAGATCTCGACCTCGAGCGCCCCGAGCTCCTTCGCGAAGCCGCGCCCGATCTCACCGAGGAGCGTGCGATCGATCAGCACCCCCGTCCTTTCCATCTCCAGGAGAACGGGGACGAGGGGCATCTCGATCGTCTCGAGAAGCGGCAGCAGGCGATGGTCCTCGAGCTCGGGACGGAAGGCGGCCTCGAGCCGCAGCACCATCTCGCTGTCGGCGCCGCAGTAGCGGGCCGCGTCCACGACCGGCACCTCGGCGAAGGGGCGCTCGCCGCGTCCCTTCCCCGCCACACCGCCGTACGTCTGCATCTCGATCCCAAGGCGCTCGCGGGCCAGCTCGTCGAGCGCGTGGGACCGGCGTCCCGGATCGAGAACAAAACTCGCGAGCATCGAGTCATAGCGCACGCCGGCCAGGTCGGCGCCGGCGCGGCGCAGCACCAGCCAGTCGAACTTCACGTTGTGGCCGGCCTTCGCCACGTTCGGGTCGGCGAGCAGGGCACGCAGCGGCGCGAGCGGCGCGCTCGAGAGGGGCGGGAGGTTGGGGGGTTGTACGCCCCCCGCGAGCGGTCCGTCGGGCGGGAGGTGCGCGAACGGGAGATACCAAGAGCGGTCCGGCGCGACGGCGAGCGACAAGCCGACGAGCTCGGCCCGCATCGGGTCGAGGCCGCTGGTTTCCGTGTCGACCGCCACGAGCGGGGCGCGCCGGACCTCGGCGAGGACCGCAGCGAGCTGTCCCGGATCGTCGATGACCTGAGTCGACGCGAGCGACGGGGATCCCGCGACGACGGGGGCGAGGGCGGGGGCCCGCTGGGCCGCCGGAGCGGGCGCCTCCTCCTCCTCCGGGGCCGTGAACACGTCGAGCTTCGGTATGAGCGAGCGGAATTCCAGCTCGGTGAAAAGCTCCGTGAGCCGTGCCACGTCCGGCGCGCGCACTCGCAGTTGCTCGAGATCGAGCGCGATGGGGGCATCGCGCCGAATCGTGACCAGCTCGCGGGAGAGGCGCGCGAGATCGGCGTGTTGCAGCAGGGCCTCGCGTGCTCGCTTGCCGGGCAGCTCGGCGGCGCGCGCCAGAATGGTGTCGAGGTCGCCGTGGGCCGAGAGCAGCTCCAGCGCGGTCTTCTCGCCCACGCCTTTCACGCCCGGGATGTTGTCGGAGCTGTCCCCCACGAGGGCGAGGTAGTCGACGACGCGCTCGGGCGGTACGCCGAGCCGCTCGCTGGCGTTGCTCGGGTCGACCCACTGCTCTTCGACGGCGGCAGGCCCGCCCCGGCCGGGATTGAGGAGCGCGACGCGCGGGCCGATGAGCTGGTAGAAGTCCTTGTCCCCCGAGACGATCACGGTCTGGAGATCGTGCCCGGCGGCCCGCTCGGCGAGCGTGCCGATCACGTCGTCCGCCTCGTAGCCCTCGACGCCCAGCACGGGGACGCGGAAGGCCCCGAGGATCTCCTTGATGCGCTCGACGGAGCGATCGAAGTCCTGCTGCAGCTGCTCGTCGAGTTTCTCGCGAGTGGCCTTGTACGCGGGATACTGCTGGTGCCGGAACGATTCGCCGACGTCGTGCACCCATCCGAGATACGCGGGACGATGCTTGGCGCGCAGCCGCAGCAGGAAGTTCGTGACCCCCCACGCCGCGGACGTGTTCTCGCCGCGCCGGGTCGTGAGCGGCCGCGCAATCATGGCGAAGAACGCGCGGTAGATCAGCGCGTAACCGTCGACGAGGAAGAGTCGCTCAGCCATGGCCGAAAGAATAACCCCGCCCGGAACCGCTCGGGCGGGGTGGATCAGCGGCGCGGTGAGAGCGGCGCGTCAGGCGCGCATGACGTTCGACGCGTGGAGCCCCTTGTCGCCCTGCTTCACTTCGAACTCCACGACTTGACCCTCGGCGAGTGTCTTGAAGCCGTCCATCTGAATGGCCGAGAAATGCACGAACACGTCCTCGCCACCCTCCTGTTCAATGAAACCGTACCCCTTGGCGTCATTGAACCACTTCACCTTTCCCTTAATCATGTGCGGGCGCCTCCTGCAGAGTCCGTTACGTTGAGCCTTCGTGTCAACCGCGGATAGAAATGAGGGGCTTCGAGAAGGCTGTCAAGCAGGACTACGGTCGAGCGTACAAGACGCGATATAGCTCGCGGTTACGGAGAACGCTGCGCACGTAGCCGCGCGTTTCGGGATACGGGATGAGCTCGATGAATTGGTCGGGATCGTCGGCGCCGTCACGATCCAACCAGCGGTTCACGGGTGATCCGCCAGCGTTGTACGCGGCGATCGCGGCCTCGAGACGCGTGTAGCGCCGCAACAACTCGGCCAGGTGCGCGGCGCCCAGATGCAGGTTCAGATCGGGGACCGTGATCCACTCGGGATAGAAGGTGACGTCGAGGCCGCGCGCGGTGAGCGCCGCCGTGCTCTGGGTGAGCTGCGCCAAGCCGCGGGCCCCCGCCGGCGAGAGCGCTTCGACGTCGAACACGCTTTCCTGCCGGACGATCGCCACGAGGAGCAAGGGATCGACGCCGAACTCGCGTGCCTCCGCCTCGACGGCGCTGCGAACCGGCCAGGGATAGATGGCGCGCAGCACGCGCGGCTCGCCGGGTGCTTTCACGAAGGCCTGCCAACCGAGCCGTACCGCCGCGGAGCCGAACCCGCGCAATCCCAGTCCCTCGCTCCACGCCAGCAGCCCATCGACGTCCTGCGGAGGGCGGGCCAACACGGCGCGCACCTCGACCTGCGCCTCGCTGTCGAGACCGGCCAGCATCAGCGTGTCGACGCGCGCCAGGCCGGCGGCGGCGCCCGCCGGGATGCTGGGAGGGGCGGTCGCGGGGGCAATGACGACGGGTGGAAGGTCGGTCTCGCGCCGGGCGCGCAACCCGTAATAGCCGAGCGAGTCCTCTCGCGCCAGCGCGCGCCAGATCGCCCGCGCGCCCGTCGTGTCACCGCGCGCGAGGGCGACCTTCCCGAGCCAGAAGCGCGCGCCGGTGCGCTGCGGGCCGATCGCCGTCACCTCGCCCTGATAGAGCGCCGCGGCGCTGTCGAGGTCCCCGTCGCGGTACGCGCGAGCCGCGAGGCGGAAGCGCGCGAGCGACGAGCGGGTGTCGGAGGGATAGCGCGCGATCAATTCGCCAAACCAACGCGCGGTGCCGCTCCAATCGCCGCGATCGAACAGGGCGTCGCCGAGCACGTACAGCGCGGTGGGGGCCGCGGTGTCGGACGGATAGGTTTGCGCGAACCCCGAGAGGGCGGTCGTCGCGCCCGGATCGCCGAGGCGCACGAGGACCCGGGCGCGGCGATAGATGGCGAGGGGTCCCAGCGCGGAATCGCGCGCGGCGGCGCGGTAGGCGCGCGCGGCGTCCACGTACCGGCCGGTCGCGCTGAGCAGCTCACCGTAGAACACCAGCGTCGCGGCGCTCGAGTCGCCGCGCTGGATCGCGTGCTCGACGTGCGTGCGGGCGTCGGCGGCCGTGCCGCGGCGGTTCAAGGCGCGCCCCAAGGCGACGTGCTCCTCCGGCGCCCGAGGCGGGAGCGGACCGAACGCGAGCGACACCCCCGCCGCCGCGTCGTCGCTCTGGGGTGCTCGGGCCATCAACTCATACAGGGCGGTCCGAGCCCGCGCCGTGTCGCCCGCGGCCAGTGCCAGGCGCGCGACGTCGAGCCCCTTCCCCGCCTGGGCGAAGCCCTCGATCGCTCGCGCGGTGTCTCCCGCCAGGAGCAGCGCCCGCGTGCGCGCGAGCAGCGCCTCGCGTACCGCCGGCGGGGGCACGTCCGCGAGCAGACGAAAGGCGGCGGCGGTGTCGCGCATGACCCGCGCCTCCCGCACGCGCAGCCACACGTCGATCCCCTCCAGTCCGCCGGTTCGTGCCGCCGCGAATTCAGCCGCCGCGCTGTCGGGCTCACCGGCTGCCTCGTGCGCGAGCGCTGCCCGCACCGCCAGGAGCGCCGCGCGCGCGCCCGACGCCCGCGCCCGCGCTGCGCTAAAGTGTGCCGCCGCGGCGCCGTACTGACCCAGCCCGCTCTCTGCCTGACCCAGCACCGCCAACGCTTCGCCGCCGGCGTAGTCCTCGAGCCAAGGCTGGCCGGCGAGGAGTCCGCGCGCGCGATCGAAGCGCCGCGCGTGCACCTCCGCCTTGGCGCCTTCGACGACGAGGAACGCGTTGGGGTGGGAGTCGCGGGCGGCCGCCGCGAGCATGGTTTCCGCCGCGTGCCAGGGGCGCCCGGCGAGGCGCAGCGATTCCGCCTTGACCATCACCGTGTGGTCCACCTGCCCAAGCGCGAGCGGCGGCGCCACAAGCGCCGCAAGCCAGAGGACGGCGGCCCGCCTCACCGCGAGCGCCGCACCCGCGCCAGCACGCGTTGGTACTCCGCGCGTGACGTCGGCGTCAACTTGAAGTGGCTGAACCCGCTCTGGTCCTGGAAGTACAGCACCAGGCGCTCATTCGAGTACGTCCAGCGGATGACCCGCAACCCGCTCCGGTCGAGGCCGCTCGACAGGTCGAGCACTTCGTCCGGCTCGCCCAGCGTGATCAACACCTCGCCACGGTCGGTGAGCCAGCCGGGCTCGCCCTCGTCCGGGAACCGGACGTTCGCCTGCTGCACGCGCCGGAAATAGTCGTCCAGGGCCTCGTTCTCAGGCGTGATCGCGACCGGATCGGTGGCCTTCCAGAAGGCCTTCCACACGGTGGGACGCCGCTCCGGCGACGCCTTGCGCAGCGAGTCGACCCATTCCCAGCGGTCGAAGTACCGCAGCAGACTCAGCATCTCCTCGAAGTTCGTGATCACCCACTGGTTCGAGAAGCTGACCAGAAAGCGCGTGCGGGTGGTATCACCGCCGTCCACCGGCGTCGTGCGCAACTCGGCTTGCCCGACGGGGAGCCCGTCGGGCGACACGACGATCGTCGCGGCGGCGAGATTCGCGTCACCGCGCAAGGCTACCGTGTCGCGCCACAGCTCACGGTCGTTCCCGTCGATCACTCGGCCGACCAGGCGACGCCCGGAGAGCCCGTAGGCTTCGATGTAGAAGCGCAGCGTGTCGGATCCGTACGGCAGTGTGGCGCGTGGGTTGGCGAGGAGGGCCGGCAAGACGCTGGTCTGGGTCCGGCCCACGCCCTGATAGATGGGGATCGGCCGCGCCAGCCCCGGACGGCTCCACAGGTTCGGCGCCGTGTCCACGCGCTCGGTGCGGGCGAACGCCGGACCGTTGCGGTCGCGGACCATCACGCTCACCGTGTAGGCACCCGGCCGCAGCGTCACGAACTGCTGGAAGATGACGCTCTCGTCACCGCGCAGCGTCTCTTGGAACGAGCGCACGCGCACCTGCTCGTCGCGCCCGATCTGCCGCGCCGCGCTGAGGCCGGTGTCGCCGCGGAAGGTCGCCTCTACGCGGTATTCGGCGACGAATTCCGCGCCGCTGCGCTGGAACGTGATGGCCGAGTTGGCGAGGGAGAGGGCAAACAGCGCCAGCGTCGAATCGGGCGACGGGCCGCGGAGGTAACGAATCGACGCCACGAAGGGGAGCGGACTCCCCGTCGCGAGGAATCCCATGGAGCGATACATGGTGGTCGCGTCGAACAGGTGCGGCAGGGTCGTGGCAGCGGGGGTGTCCGAGCTGCCGACCCGTTGCCACGCCCCGCATCCGGCCCCAATGAACACCAGGGCCGCCCCCCCCACTGCTGTCGCGCGTCGTATCACTTGCCGAGCCTCAAATTCGCACGTTAGTTTCGCGCCAACCCAAATGTCCAACGAGAACCTTGCCGGCCGGACCGTCGCCGGCTATCGCCTCCTCGAGCGCGTGGGCGAGGGGGGCACGGCCGAGGTCTATCGCGCCGAGCACCCCGAGCGCGGGGCGTGTGCGTTCAAGGTATTGCGCCAGCGGCTCAGGGGCGACCCCACGGCGGTGAAGCGCTTCCTGCGGGAGGCGGGGTACGGCTCCCGCGTCGTACATCCCGGTGTGGTGCGTACTTACGATTTCGGCGAGGCTGACGGCCTCCACTACCTCGCGCTCGAGTGGGCCGAAGGGGAGTCACTCGCCAGCTTCCTACACCGAAACGGGCCCCTCGCTCCCGCGGACGCGGTCAGGATCGTGCGGCAACTGGCCGACGCGCTCGCGGCCGCCCACAAGGCGGGCATCGTCCATCGCGACCTGAAGCCCGAGAACATCATGTACGACACGAAGACCGGAACGGCGAGGCTGCTCGACTTCGGGATCGCGCGTGACGCGGAGCTGCCGCCGGAGGAACGGCTCACGCGCACGGGGTTCTTCGTGGGGACCTTGCAGTACGTCGCGCCGGAGGCGCTGTCGGGCGAGCTGGTCGACGGCCGGGCCGACATCTACAGCCTGGCGACGATCACGTACTACCTCTTGTCGGGCCGGCACCCCTACGCCGGACGGAGTCCCCGCGAGCTGTTCCAACAGCTCCTCAGCCAGCCGCCCTTTCCTCTCTCGCAGGCAGTCAAAGGCACCAAGATTCCGGCGGGCGTCGAGGCGGCCGTGATGAAGGCGCTCGCCCGCCAGCCCGGAGACCGGCAGCCCACGGTGACGGAGCTTGCCTCCGATCTCGAAGCCGGGGTCGCGGGCGGCGGACCGGGTGCCGATGAGCCCCGGAACGGTTTCTTCAAGGCGATCAAGAAATTCGTGGGCAAGAAAAAGTGAATAGTAGTAGCGATTACTACTACCTCAAGCAGAAACTAAAAGATCTGCTCACCAAGCGGTCGTTGCAACGCGGTGACTTCGTGCTCGCGTCGGGGAAACGCTCCCCCTTCTACATCGACGCCCGGCTCACCACCATGTCCGGCGAGGGCCTCGCGGCGATCGGCGCCCTCGGTCTCGAGCGCCTCACGGCCCGGGGTTGGTCGCCACGAGCTGTCGGCGGTCTCACCCTGGGAGCGGACCCGGTCGCCTATGCCATCGCCGCCGCCGCGCAGACTCGCGGTCTCCCCATCGACGCCTTCACCGTCCGCAAGCAAGCCAAGACGCATGGCACCGGGAAGCGCATCGAGGGGTGCTTCACGGCCGGAGCGCCGGTCGTCGTCGTGGAGGACGTCATCACGACCGGTGGCTCCGCGCAGGAGGCGATCGTCGCCGTCGAGAGCGAGGGGGGGAAGGTCCTCGGCGTCCTCGCGGTCGTGGACCGGGAGGAGGGGGGCCGCGCCGTGCTCGAACGGGCCGGCTACGCCGTCGAGACTCTACTGACCGCCTCCGAGCTCCTTGGGTAGAATGGTCTCGTGAGCCCTCCCCTACCCCGCCGCTCGGCTAGCCGCCGTTCGTTCGCGGCGCGGATCCGCGGCTGGCACGACGACGCCAGCGGTCTCGAGCAGCGCCTCAAAGATCTCGACACATTCGAGCGCAGCCACCGGCGCCGCTGGGCGATCACCGCCGCCCTGCTCGCCGTCGGCGTCGTGGGAAGGCTCGCCGGCGCGGTGGTCACGCCCCTCGGCACGATCGTGCTGACCGCGGGAGCGGGCGCGGTGATCAACGCGCTGGTAGGGATGATCAACGAGCGAGGGTGGTACCGCTGGTGGTTCATCTATATGCTGGCCGTCCTGGATGTCGCCCTGGTCACGCTGCTCGTCGTGTGGTTCGGGCACGGCGGCGTGGTGGCCGCGCTCTTCATCGCCGTGCTGCCCTACGCCTTCGACCAGGGCCAGGCGGTGGGAGACTTCCTCGTGCTCGTGACGTCGGTCGCCTATCTGGGGGGCTCGTGGCTGCACGGGTGGCTCTACGGCGGGCCGGGACTCGATTCGACGGCGTACTTCGAGACGGTGCTGTTCATCGTCGTCGCGATGGCGTTGAAGCGCATCCCCGCGACGCTCATCTCCCGGATCCGGCTGGCGCGCAGCGTGATGGGCGAGGCGGAGCAGGGGTTCCTCGCGGTGCGCGCCTCGGCTGCCGAGTCGGACGAGCTGGGGTTTCTCGAAAAGAGTTTGAACCGCATGCTCGAGGAGATCGGGACGACGATCTCCGGCGTCCAACGCGAAGCCGATGAAGTCGCCGCGTTCGCGGAGCAGCTGGCGGCGGCGGCGCAGCAGCTCCACGCGACCACCGAGGCGCTGACGGGTACGTCGCAGCAGCTCGCCACAGACCTGGGGCAGCAGCGCGGACTGGCGGACGGAGCGCGGGGAGAGAGCGCCAAAGCATCGGACCAGGCGGAATCGCTGCGCGTGCGCGCGGAGTTGATGCAGGTGGACTCGTCGCGCCTCGTCGCGACCGCGGAGCGCGGCCGCGAGCGCGTGGCGCGCGCCAGCTCGACGTTGCGCTCGGTCGGCGAGGAGGTACGAGCCACCGCCGCGACCGTCGCCGGGCTCTCCGGGATGTCGGAGCGGATCGGCGTCTTTGCGCAGACGATCGCGCGGATTGCGCGCCAGACCCACCTGCTCGCGCTCAACGCCGCGATCGAGGCGGCCCGGGCCGAAGAGCACGGCGAGGGGTTCGCCGTCGTCGCGGACGAGGTGCGCACGTTGGCCGCGGAAGCGGGGAAGTCGGCGCGCGAGGTTGCGGAACTCGTGAGCGATCTGCGGGCGGGCATCGAGGCCGCGGGGCGGGCGATGCAGTCCGGCGAAGTGAAGGTGCGAGACATCGGCGCGGTGGCCGCCGAGGCCGACGGCGCGTTGCAGGAGCTGCACCAGGGCGTGCAGCTGATGGGGGACCTGGTCAATGCGACCGCCGAAGTGTCCCGCAGCCAGGCGGAGCGGCTCGCCGAGCTGGCGAAATCGCTGCAGAGTGTCGCGAGTATCTCGAGCCGTTCGTCCGAGAGCGCCAACAACACAGCGGCCGCGACCGAAGCGCAGATCACATCGATGGGCGAGTTGACGGCGACGTCACAGCAGCTCGCCCAGCTCGCCGAGCGGCTGCGCTCCGGGATGGCGCGGTTCTCCATGTTGCGGCGCGATCAGGCCACCGCCGAGCATCGGATCCGCCCCGCGGCGGACTGAAGTCACCCCGCCCGAGAGACCGTTGCGGCGTTGGATCCTTGGTCCCACAACCCCGCATTGAGGGGGTGAAACGCGCGCAGGGCCTCCCGGTACGGGGTGACGAGCAAGTCCAGATACCGCGCCAGCGCCACCTCGAACGGAAAGCGACGCCGGAACTCGCCGGCGGTCACGCCCAACACCGCCTTGAGATGTCGTCCAAAACTCTGGGGCGACGAATAGTCCATCCGATACGCGACGTCCGACACCGACAGACCCGGGTTCTGAAAGAGATACGCCACGTGCAGCAGTCGCATCGCGGCGAGGTAGCTCTTGGGGGAGGGAAGTGCGGCGCGATGGAAGCGCGACATCAGGGTGGATGGCCGCACTCGTAGATGACGGCAGAGGCCCCGCACCGTACTGAGCGCCGGCGCCAGCCGCGCCACGGTTTCGAAGAAGAGCCGCGTCTCCACTGAGACATCGCCCAGGGCCGGTACGAGGCGCGCCAGCACGCGGGCGGCCACCGGCGAGGCCGGGTGTCCCACGAGATCGCGCAGTCGCCGCCACCCGTCGGGGTGGGTGCAGTCCACGGCCGTCCGCACACCGGTCGCGCCGAGGCGCAAAAGGGTCTCCGTAACCTCGCGATCGTGTCGCGACACCAAGGCGACAGCTGGGATGGCGGGGAACTCGCGGACGAAGCGGGCGACGGCAGGCAACTGCTCGCCGTGACAGCGATGCACGGAGATCACGACAGCGTCCACGCGCCGCGTGCGCGCAACCTGCAGGGCCTCGCGCAGCGATTCGGTGTGGAGGGTGTCGAAGCAACCGTCGCCGACGGCATCGATGCGTGGGCGTTCGGTGGCGGGGAGGACGGTGCAGACGGTGACCATTGTGCCGTTACAGTAACCAGTGGCAATCAAGGCCACGTCAACCTAAGCTACGCGATGACCAACCCTCGCGTCCCGCCGCACCGTCTGTTGATCGGACTTGGGAGTCTCGTGGTGATTCTCATGGTGGGGGGCGCGGTGTCGTTCGTGCGCTACGCGCGCAGTCACGCCCCGAATCCCGCGCTCGTCGCCGTCGCCCCTTTCGACATTTTCGCGAAGCCGGAGCTCGACCGCTGGCGCGTGGGGTTGGCGACAGCCCTCACGGAGCGCCTCGACTCCGCGCCCCTCGCCGCGGTCCCGCAGAGCGTGGTGGCCGCCACCTGGCGCAGCGCGCCGACTCCTGAGATCGCCGCGGTCGAGCTGGCGCGGCAGGCGGGAGCGGGGCTCGCCGTTTATGCGCGTGTGGATTCGCTGCCGGGCACGACGGACTCGGTCCGCGTGAGCCTGGTGGCGATCGACGCGACGACGACCAAGGTCCTTTTCGGTGTGCTGCTGCGCTGGCCCACCGCCGATCCCGATGGGCTCGCCCGGAGCCTCGCCGAGCACGTGCGCCACAACCATCCCATAAAGGCCGCAACGTAGCCGACGCGCCGGGCGAGCCGTACGTTTCCCCAGTGACCGATCCGATTGCAGAGCTGAACGCCGCCCTCGGCGATCGCTACATCATCGACCGCGAGCTGGGGCGGGGTGGCATGGCCACCGTCTACCTCGCACGCGACCCGAAGCATGAGCGCTTCCTCGCCCTCAAGACGCTGCGCCCCGAGATCGCTGTGGCGCTCGGCCGCGAGCGCTTCCTCCGCGAAATCAAGCTGGCCGCGCGCCTCCAACACCAGAACATCCTCGGCGTGTACGACTCGGGGGAGGCCGGCGGGATCCTGTGGTATGTCATGCCGTACGTCGAAGGTGAGTCACTGCGCGACCGTTTGACGCGCGAGCCGCAACTGCCGCTCGAGGACGCCCTCCAAATCACGCGCGAAGTCGCCGACGCGCTGGCGTACGCGCACAACCACGACGTGGTGCACCGCGACATCAAGCCCGAGAACATCATGTTGTCGGGCGGCCACGCCATCGTCGCCGACTTCGGGATCGCGCGCGCGGTGAGCGCCGCGGGTGGGGACAAACTCACCCAAACGGGCCTCGCCATCGGCACACCGTCGTACATGAGCCCCGAACAGTCGTCGGGCTTCGGCCAGGTCGACCGCCGCAGCGACATCTACAGCCTCGGCTGTGTGCTGTACGAAATGCTGGCGGGCCAGCCGCCGTTCACCGGGCCGACCGCGCAGGCGATCATGGCGCGCCACTCGCTCGACGCGGTGCCGCGCCTCCGCATCGTGCGGGAAACGATCCCCGATGCGCTCGAAGCGGTCATCAATCGCGCGCTCGCCAAGGTCCCCGCCGACCGCTATTCCACCGCGGAGCAGTTCGCCGCGGCGATGGGTTCCGCGAGCACGGGATCGGTATCGCGGATAACGGCAGCGCGGATGTCGATGCCGGCGCGCTCGTGGCAGAAACCAGCGATCGCGGCGGGCGTCGTCGCCGTGCTCGTCGGGTTGGGGTGGATCATCTTCGGGGGGAAGGGAAGCGCGGGCGCGTCCACCAGCGGTGGGCTCGACTCGCGACGGGTGGCCGTGTTGTACTTCACCGACCTCAGCCGCGATTCTTCTTTGGGACACGTCGCCGCCGGTGTCACGGAAGGACTGATCGGCGAGCTCGCCAAGGTGCGCGGGCTCAACGTGGTGTCGCCGAACGGCGTGGCGCCCTATCGCGCCAGCGACATCGGTCGAGACAGCATCGCGCGAGCCCTGCATGCGGGGACTCTCGTCGACGGCAGCGTCGAGCCCGTCGGCGATCGCGTGCGCGCGACGGTACGACTCGTGGACGGGACGAGCGGCGCGGACGTCGGGCAGCGGGCCACGTTCACGCTGCCCGGCGGGCAGCTGCTCCAGGTCCGTGACTCCGTTATTCAGGAAGCGGCTCGCCTGCTACGCGCCCGAGTGGGAGATGAAGTGCAGCTGCGCGAGCTGCAGGCGGGCACGTCGAACGCCGAGGCCTGGGCGCTGGTACAGCGCGCCACCGGCATCCGGCGTCAGGGGGAGCGCGAGCTCGCGGCCGGTGACGCGGCGGGGGCGATCCGCGAGGCGCGACAAGCCGACTCACTCGCGACACTGGCGGAGCAGGCCGATCCGCGCTGGCTCGACGCCGCGGTGCTGCACGGGTACGTCGCGCTGCTCGACTTTCGCGCACGCACGGAGCGAGCCGAGAAGGCCGCGCGCCTGCGCGACGGCCTCGGCTACGCCAACCGCGCGCTGAGTCTGAGCCCAGGCGACGCGACCGCCCTCGCGTTGCGGGGGACACTGCGCTACCAGCTCTTCCGGCTCAACATCGATACCGACCCCGCGCGCCACGCCGCGCTGCTCGACAGCGCCCAGTCCGATCTCGAGGCGGCGGTGCGCACCGACCCGACGTTGGCGACGGCGCACGCGGTCCTGAGCCAGCTGTACTATTTCCCACCCCGCGAGGACCTGGTCGCCGTCGTGCTCGAGGCCCGCGCCGCGTACGAGTCGGACGCTTATCTGCGGGAGGCGGAGACGATTCTGGACCGGCTCTTCTGGGCGTCCCACGACTTGGCGCAGTTCCCCGAGGCGCGCCGTTGGTGTGATGAAGGGGGCCGGCGCTTCCCACAGAACTGGCGCTTTACCGAATGCCAGTTGTGGCTCATGATCACGCCCAACGCCGAAGTGGATATCCCGCGCGCCTGGGCGCTGGCGGCACGGGCCGACAGCTTCACGCCGGCCCCGTCGCGTCCGCTCCGGGGGCGTCTGCGGCAATTCATCGTCGGCGGCGTGATCGGGCGGGGAGGGCCGGGCCTGCGGGACAGCGCCGAGCATGTCTTCGCCCGGGCGCGCACCAACGACCGCACGATCGACGAAGAGCAGGATCTGCCCGGCTACGAAGCCGTGATGCGAGCCCAGTTCGGGGACAAGGACGGCGCGATCAAGCTGCTCCGTGAGTACGTCGCGTCACACCCGGGTCACTCGTTCCAGCGGGGGGGCACCTTGAACTGGTGGTGGCGGGGTCTGCAACAAGAGCCCGGATTCCAGGCGGTGCTTCGCACCCAAGGGCGCTAGGCCCGTGAGGTGATGCGCGTACACCCCTTGACCACTTTTGCCACACATTTGGAGGGACCCTCGGGCTCCTACGCCGCGAAGCCGCCACGACGTTCCGGCACGCAACTTGACTTAGTCCTACCACGCCCCAAGGGGGGCGAGCCTCCTTATGTACCACTGTAGAATCGACGTCCCTAGCTCCCCTTCATCAATTGGCTTTTGCCAGGAGTCGTGCCGCATGCTGCGCCGCGCCCTAACGCCGCTCGCTGTTGGAACGCTTGTGTTTCTCGCGGGGTGTCTCAGTGACAACCTCACGCGCTCGACGGACGGGCCGATGTACGCAGTGTCGGACGGCGCGCATCACGGCAACCCAGACTTCTTCTTCCTTCCCCCGCTCTTCAACAATCCAAGCAAAGATCCGAACTATGAGCCGGCCGCGTTCAACGGCACGCTGCGTCCCGCGGTCGAGATCTGTGAGTTGGGCGCGCCGGCGTCCGACGGGTCGCGCGAGTGCATCGCCGGGCCGCTCGTGAAGCGGTTCGCGCCCGGGACGGTGAATGTCAGCCTCGCGGATCAGCAGTACCTGGCGAACTGGAACACCACCGAGTCGGCGCTCAACGTCAACAAGTTCTACCGCATCAGCGTGGTGGTCGGGACGACGCAGCTTGGCTTCGCCGATGTCGACCCCGTGTCGAACGGCACTCAATTGAAGAACGTCCAGACGGGCGAGTTCATCGGGCTCGTGGACGGCCGGACCCTGCCGATCAAGTTCCGGATCGAGAACGGGGCCCTCTGCGGCACGGATGGCACTGCTTGCGCCGCCAAGACGATCAATCTGACTCAAGGGGGCGGAGTGGAGCTGGTCGTCCCCGGTGAGGACTTCCACTTCGACATTCCGCCCGGCACGCAGGGCACCGCGGGCGGTCAGGTCGTCACGGAAGTGACGTTCAATCTCGAGACGTGCGAAGGCATCGACGTGGACCTGCCGAAGTTCGGCCAGTGCCTGCGCGTGACGGCGCTGTACGACGCGCCGGGCGCCGTGCTGACGCTCAACAATCCGGCCCTCATTTCGATGTGCAGCTTCGTGGCGGTGAGCGAGGGTCAGCAGGAGTTGATTACCCTGCACCAGCAGGATGGCGATCTCATCCGCGCTCTGCCGCACGCGCATCCGAACTGCAACGTCATCGGTGCGGCGACGGCCGAGTCCAACAACCTCGTGGCCCGCAGCTGGCACAAGATCCGCGACATCGCCACGGCCGTGCTGATGCCCACGCCGCTGCACGCGGGAACCAGGACCGCGATGCTCCACCTCGGCGGTGGCGGCGAAACCACCAAGTTCGGTGCGGATTGCACACCACCGCAGTCGGCGATGGCGTTGAGTACCTGCACGCCGGCGTCGGCTCAGCTCACACCGTTCCCGCAGGCAGGGCACACGATCAGTGATTTCCAGTTCGCGCTGCCGGCCAAGATGGCCTACGTGAATCCGGACGACGCGAGTCGCTCGGCACCCACCGGCACGTCGCTCCCGACGGCGGTCAAGGTCACCGACTGGAATGACGAGCCCGTGCAAGGCGCGGTGATCACCTTCACGCAAACCACCATCGGCGACCCGAATATCTTTGTCGCGACCAGCAACGCCGACGGCATCGCCCAGGTCTCGTGGACCATCGCGGCCGGTCCCAACGCGCTGCTCGCCACTGGCCGCGGCGTCGCAGCGCAGAACAACTACCCCGGCGGCACCGTCAAGCCGTTCATGCCCGACATCTTCTCGGGCGCACCGCAGACTCCCGTGGTCGTGGGGACAGGAGCGGTCCCCTTCCTGGCGATAGGGACGGAGACGCCGCTCCTCCTAAGACCGGTGACCACCGGGTTCGGCCAACAGACCGGCAACGCGAACGTGACCCTGCCGTTGACGGCCCCGTCCGGCATCAGCATGCAGAGCAACACGACCATCCAACTCGAGCTCTCGCCGTCCATTGGGGTCACCAGCTGGTCCAGCTCGAGTGTTGCCGCGGCCACGGTGAGCGCCTCTGGCCTCCTCACCGCGGTGCTGGAGAATGACGATCCCGCGGTTGCGCATGAGGCAACCATTACGGCCACAGGCTCGGGCGTGAGCGGCTCGATCAAGGTCAGTTCGTACGCCTTCGACCACTTCAGGCGCTTCACCACCCTCGTCTGGCGACCCGTCGTCGGTGCGGCCACCTACGACGTGGTGGTGGAATTCGGCAACGGGTGCACCACAGGGACCGCGGTGTGCACGACCTGGACACAGTCGTTCTCGCAGACCATGAGTAACGTGGGCTTCGTATTCGAGTTTGTCGGCGCTCAACCGGGCAGGTGGCACGTCGTCGCACGAGACGCCACGGGCGCGATCATCTCCACCTCGGAGCTCGTGTACTTCGCCTATAACATTTAGAACGGATTTGTAGCACGCACGCGTGCCCAAGGGCGGCTCAGTCGAGCCGCCCTTTTGGCTGCTATGGCCGTCCGTACCCGGCCGCCCTATTCTTAGGCCCATGTCTTCGCGCGACCTCATCGAGCGGGTGCGCAAGGCGCTAGGCGACCGCTACACCGTGATTACGGCGGTGGGTCGCGGGGGAAATGCCACCCTGTTCGGCGCCTTCGATGCCCAGGGCCAGAAGGTCGCCATCAAGGTGCTCCACCCCGAGCTCGCGGTTTCCGTTGCTGCCGACCGCTTTCTCCGCGAGATCCGGTACGCTTCGCAGCTCCATCACGCGCACATCGCGCCGCTCCTCGACTCGGGGGAGACGGACTATCTGCTCTGGTTCGTGATGCCGTTCGTCGGCGGCGACACGCTGCGCCAGGTGCTGCGTCGTGATCGGCGGTTGCCGATCGACCGCGCGGTACGAATCGCATCCGACATCCTCGACGCGTTGGGACACGCGCACGGCCACGGGCTCGCCCACCGCGACATCAAGCCAGACAATGTTGTCTGCGCGCCGGCGGGCGCGATGCTGGTGGACTTCGGGATCGCGCGCGCCATCGCCACCTCGGGAGAAGACCGCGTCACGCGCAGCGGTTTCGTCGTAGGGACTGAGGAGTACATGAGCCCGGAGCAGGCGGGCGGCTCCCCGGACATCGACGGCCGCACAGACATCTACTCGCTCGGCGTCGTGCTGTTCGAGGCCCTGACCGGCCGGCCGCCGTTCTCGGCCGCCAGCGCCGCCGCCGTGCTCGACATGCAACAGCATCACGCGCCGCCGGACCTGCACGGCCTGCGACGGGAAGTCCCGAAGGCGCTGAGTGAGGCGGTGATGAAGGCGCTGGCGAAGACCCGCGACGCGCGTTGGCAAACCGCGGACGCCATGCGGCAGGCCCTGCTGCCGTACGCGCTGGTGCCGTAGCGCGCCGCAGTGAGCCTGCCGCTTCTCGTCAACGCTCTACAGCCAGATCGCTCAGCGAGTCCAGCCTCGCGCCCAGGTGACGCCGAATGGCCGACGGCATGTAGGGTGATTCCATCAACCGCCGGAGCTGTGCCACCCTGACGCCGGCTTGACGACCCCGGCCCGCTTGACCATCGACCCAGGCCGCGTTGAAGAGCGCGAGTGCCTCCACGCCAAGGTCGCCGACCCGCGCGGCTTCGGCCGCCAACTGATCGAGCACGAGGGCGGCCTGTGAATGCTGGCCCGCATGGTAGTGTGCGTTGGCGAGACGCCACATCGCCAGGCTCGGCAGGTGGCCCTGGCGGCGCGCGGTCGCAGCGGCGATGCGATACTCTCGCTCGGCCTCGGCGTAACGCAGCCTGCTTTGGAATGCCTCACCCCGCGACAAGCGCGCTTGCACCGCCGTCGTGAGCTCGCCCTCGGATGCCGCGATGCCGGGGCGAATCCCCGGTCCGTCACTCACCGGATCTCCGGACTGCGTCGCGTGCATGCGTCCGGGAAAGAGTCCGACCATCCCGAACAGGGTGATGACGCTCAGGGCCTGCATGATTCGCGTGTTCATCCTCCACCTCCGTGGCTGATTCGACGAGACCTGGTTGCCCCATCCTGACTGCCGTACCATGTTAGAAACCGTCGCTCAGCCCTCGATCATCCAAGCGTCATCGGGAAATCATCGGGATGGAGCAGCTGCGTCTGCTGACGTTTGGAGGCTTGGCCCTCTTCGTAGGCGACGTGACGACGACCGGCCCGGCCACGCGCCGCCATCGGCTCGCCCTCCTCGCCCTACTCGCCGTCGCGCGTGACCGCGGACTCAACCGCGACAAGATCCAGGCGTATCTGTGGCCCGAGAGCGATCCCAAGCGCGCCCGGCACGGGCTGAACCAGCTCGTCTACTTCCAGCGACGACACTTGGACAGCGGGGAGTTGTTCCTGGGGCGGAAGACGCTGCATCTGAACCCTGAGGTGATCACGAGTGATGTGTGGGAGTTCGAGCGGGCGCTTGATTCCGGCGCAAACGAGGTGGCCGTTCGCTTGTATGTAGGGCCCTTTCTCGATGGCTTTTTCCTGAAGGGAGCGCCGGAATTCGAACGTTGGGTGGATGAGCAGCGCACGCGGATGGCGGCGCGGTGTGCCCGCGCGCTGGGTGAACTCGCCGGAGCGGCGGCCGTCAAAGGCGACCACCGACAGGCGGTGGATTGGTGGCGCCGCGCCGCCGATCTGAATCCCTTCGAAACGGACACCGTGCTGCATCTGGCGGAAGCGTTGATAGCCGTGGGGGATCGCGCGGCAGCCGTTCGTTGCGCCCAACATCATGAGGATACGTTACGGGCCGAGCTCGGTCTTCCCCCCGATCCCAGAGTGGCGCGAATGCTGAGCGATCTGCGTGGCAGTGCGAACCCGTGAACCGCTCTTCTCATGGTGAGTGACGAATCGGTTTCCGATCCTCACTTCGAGCAACTCACTGCCGCTCTGGGCGGCCGTTACAAACTTGTGCGGCCCCTCGGGCGGGGCGGCATGGGGGTCGTGTACCTTGGCCGGGACGTGAAGCTCGGCCGCGACGTGGCGATCAAGGCGCTGTTGCCGCAGACCCGGGCCGCCGTCGGCAGCGAACGATTTGAGCGCGAGGTGCATCTGGTTTCGCGGCTGTCCCATCCTCATATCGTTCCACTGTTCGAAGCCGACGAGGTGGACGGCGTCCTGTTCTTCGTCATGGAGTACGTAGCGGGAGAGTCCTTGCAGCAACGGCTCGCGCGGGAAGGCCCGCTTGCCGTCGACGAGGCACTGCGGATCACGGCGGAAATCGGGGATGCGCTGCAGTACGCGCACGACCAGGGGACCGTGCATCGCGACGTCAAGCCGGGCAACATTCTCCTCTCCGGCGGCCATGCCCTGCTCGCCGATTTCGGCATCGCCAAGAGCGTCCTTCCGTCCGAAGGCGGCCCACCACTCACGTCAACCGGCGTCGCGATCGGTACTGCGGCCTACATGAGTCCCGAACAGGCGAGCGGCGAACGACGGGTCGACGCCCGAAGCGACGTCTACGCACTGGCTGCCGTGTTGTACGAGATGCTCGCGGGCGAGCCGCCATTCACCGGCCCTAGCGTCCAAGCGATCGTCTCGAGAATCCTCGTCGAGGCGCCGCGCCCGATCCGCACGATCCGCCCCACGATCCCGGTTCACATCGACGCGACGCTGGCCGCAGGTCTCGCAAAGGTGGCAGCCGACCGGCCGTCATCGGCGCGTGCATTGGTCGATCTGCTGGTGCGGCCGAGCGCCGAGCACCGTGTCCGAAGACCAGGCCGTGCCTGGCTGATCGGAGGAAGTGCGGTGGCTGGCGCGGTCGTGATCGGGCTCGCGGTCAGTTGGATTGCGCGCCCCACAACGCCACCAGGCATGGCGTTGGTGCCAAGCGGCACGTTTCGCCTGTTCGGGGGCGAGTGTCCGCGCTGTCTGCCGGTGCGCGACGTGCGCCTCGAGGCGTTCTATATCGACCGCACGGAGATTCCGGTCGCCGCGTACGGGCGCTACGTAGCTGCGGGGATGGCACCCGCTCCGTGGGCAGAGAAGCCGCACGATTCGTTGCCTGTCACGGGCGTACTGTGGGCAGAAGCCGCGAGCTACTGCCGCTGGCGCGATGCCGGTGGGCGGCTCCCCACCGAGGAGGAATGGGAGGCGACGGCGCGGGGACCGGTGGGACAGCTGTACCCGTGGGGGTCGGTGTGGGAGCGCGGCCGCGCCAATGCCGACAACGTCCAGACCGGACTGCTGCCAGTAGGATCGTTTGCCTCGGGCGCTTCCGCGGCCGGCGTGGTGGGTCTCATAGGGAACGCGTGGGAATGGACCGCGTCACCCGACGGGCCCCGCTACGTTATTCGGGGCGGGGCGTTTGACTCGCCGGCAACCGTTTCCACGGGGCAATTCCGTGCTGCACTGCCGGCGTCGGCGCCGGAGAACGCGCGGTTGGCGAGCTACGGCAACACAGGGTTCCGGTGTGTGAGGCCGCTTCATTGAGAGCAGCTTGACGGGCGCGGGCGCGGTGGCAGGTTGAGGTTAATGACCGCTCGCAGCGTTGTCTTGCTCCTGTCGCTTTACCTGCTGGCCGCGCCGCGTCTCAACGCCCAATGCCCCGACGGCTCGCCGCCACCGTGCCGGGCGCAGACGGTGCGCGCCGCCGCCGCGCCGGCGCCCAACAGCGTCGCGGTGCTCTACTTCGACAACCTGTCGCGTGACACAGCGGATCTTTACCTGGCTGACGGACTCACGGAAGAATTGATAGACCGCTTGGGCCGGATCGAGCGTCTCGTTGTCAGGTCGCGCACGACAGTACAGCGCTTTCGCAGCCGGAGGCTCGAAGATCCGGCGGCGCTCGGACGCACGCTCGCAGTCACCCACCTCGTCAGTGGCAGCGTACGACGCTCGGGAGGTAGGCTCCGCATAACAGCAGAATTGACTCGTGCGGCGACCGGAGTCCGCGTATGGGGCGAAACATACGAGCGTCCCGTAGATGATCTTCTCCGTGTCGAGGTCGACATCGCGCAGGCCATCGCCGCCGGCGTGGGCGGGCGCCTCGCACCAGCCGACCATCGATCGCTCGTTGTCACGCCGACCAGCAGCAGCAAGGCCTATGATCATTTCCTCCGCGGCAACTTTCTGTTGGCGCAACGGACTCAACCCGCGATTACGGGCGCCCTCCGTGAGTACGATGCTGCATTGCGCCTCGACCCGGGTTTCAGCCGTGCAGCGGCACGGCTCGCCTACACGTATGCGCTGGCACTGGGCTGGGGGTATCAGATCGCAGGCATCCCCCGAGACAGTATCATGTCCCGCGGTCTTTGGGTCGCGGCCGACGTGATCCGGCGCGATCCCGACAACTCCGACGCGTGGATGGCGCGTGGTTACCTTCTCAAGTTTCTTGATCCACAGAGCTACGCCGGCTCGAAGGACGCACTTCACAAGGCCGTGGTCCTTGATGGGCGTAACGCCGAGGCCTGGCACCAGTACGGGTCCGTGTTATACGACCTGGGCGAAGATTCCGCCTCCGTCGCAGCGTTTCGGCAGGCGCTGGTGATCGAACCTGACCGCGAAATCACGCTGATCGAGGCCTCGTACGTCCTACTCGTCGCCAGGCGCTGGAAGGAAGCCCTACAACTTCTGGACAGCGCGGTGGTGGTGGCTCCAGCATCTGCTAATGCGTGGGCTTGGTTGCTCGAGGCGCGCCTGCTTAGCGGTGACACGGCTCGGGCGCGGCGCGATGCGGGCGTCGTCGGGCAACTGTTATCCGATGACCCATTGCCTCAGCTCTTTGCCGCGCGGCTCGCCGCGGGAGCACGTGACACAGTGGCAATGCGTGCGCGGCGAGGTTGGCTCGTGACATGGACGGACACAATGGATGTCAATGAGTGGGGTCCGGGCTACGTCGCGCCCTTCATCGTCGCGGCGCTTCTCGCGCTCGGCGAGCGTGAACGCGCTCTCCGCGTACTAGAGTCGCTTCAGCCGAGAAATCCCTCTCTGGGGTTTTGGCTACGCTGGCCGACCTGCGATCCCCTGCGTGGGGATCCGCGCTTCCAGCGCTTGGTCGAGGAGTCGCGACCGCGATGAGACTCCGCCGTTGGATGATCGTGTTCTTGGCCATGCTGGGCGCTAGGGTCGTCCCCGCCCAAGGGTCGGCTCGGGCCCACCCCCGCGCGCGCGACCTCGGCGTCCCCTTCGACGGCTCACCCGGGCCTCTCAACGCCATCACCGACATCGCGGGCGTCGAAGTCGGCCACGCGACGATCATCACGGGGCAGGGCAAGCTGGTGGTCGGGCAGGGCCCCGTGCGCACCGGCGTGACGGCGGTCTTCCCGCGCGGCAAGACCAACGGCGATCCCGTGTTCGGCGGTTGGTTCACGTTAAACGGCAATGGGGAGATGACGGGCACAACGTGGCTCGAGGAGTCGGGATTCCTCGCGGGCCCGGTGATGATTACCAACACGCACAGCGTCGGCGTCGTGCGCGACGCCGTGATCGAATGGCTCGTCAAGAAGGGCTTCGACTTCGATTGGTCTCTGCCGGTCGTGGCCGAGACGTGGGATGGCGCGCTGAACGACATCAACGGCTTTCACGTCACGAAGCAGCACGCATTCCAGGCGCTCGACAGCGCGCGCGGCGGTCCCGTGGCGGAAGGCAACGTCGGCGGCGGCACCGGGATGGTCTGCAATCAATTCAAGGGCGGCATCGGCACGGCATCACGGCGGCTCACGGCCGAGCGCGGCGGGTACACAGTCGGTGTGCTGGTGCAATGCAACTACGGCTCGCGCGGACGCCTGTCGATCGCTGGAGTACCCGTGGGTCAGGAAATCCCCGATCTGCTGCCGTGTACGGAGCGCTGCCCCCCCGCCGATGGCGAGACGGGTTCGATCATCATCGTCGTCGCGACAGACGCGCCCCTGCTGCCGCACCAATTGAAGCGGATCGCCAAGCGCGCCAGCCTCGGCGTGGGACGGCTGGGCGGTACGGGCGGGAATACGTCGGGCGATATCTTCATCGCCTTCTCGACGGCCAATCCCGGCGCCGCCAAGCCCGAGGGCACAGTCACGGTGACGGCGCTCCCCAACGAACGTATCACGCCGCTGTTCGAAGCCACGATCCAGGCGACCGAGGAAGCGATCGTCAACGCGATGGTGGCCGCCCAAACGATGACCGGCGCTAACGGCCTCCGGGTCTATGCGCTGCCGCACGAACGGCTGCGCGCCGCCCTCCGCAAGTACAACCGGCTGGCGGAAGCCAGGAGATGAAGCGAGCGCTGCTCGCCGGGCTCATCGGGCTCGTCGCCGGGTGTCAACCACAGTCCCGGCGCCTGTTGCTGCTCGACCTCGCCCTCTCGGACCCCGTCGTCTTGGACGCCACCGCCGCGCCCTGGTCCGAGGTCGGGTACACCGTGGAGTATCGCCGTTTCTATCCGCACCTCACGCGACAAGACCTCGCGCGCTACCGCACCCTGGTGCTGCTCGGCGGCCGAGAGCCGGAAACGCCCTCCGACGCGTTGACGCTCGGCGACATCGCGCTGATCACGGAGTGGACGCGGCAGGGCGGCGTGGTGGTTTTCGGCTACGCCGGAGACGGGGAAGGCTTCCTCGACCGCTGGATCATGAATCGCTGGCTCGCCGCGATGGGCACGGGGCTCGTGATCGGCGACTTCCCGCTCGAGGACACCGTGACCGTCGGGACCGGCCCCGAACCACAGCCCAGCGTCTTCCCGCTGCCTCATTCGGCATTGCGCAACGCCGGGTTCGAGCCCTTTGCCGCCGGTCGGAACCACGTGGTCCTGGTGCACCGTGAGAGTCAGGCGCTGGCGCGCAGCAGCGCCACGACCTTCGTCCGGCCGCCCCGGGAGGAGCCCGGTCCGCGGCCCAACGTCGCGGTCGTCGCCGCGGCTCGTGTGGGCGAGGGTCTCGTCGTCGTGATCAGCCGCCACGCGCTGGCGGCCCTGGGCACCGATCTCCGGCCGAGTACGCTTCCGCCCGCCGCCGCTCCCCGGGACGTGAGTCGCAGCCGCGACTTCCTGGACGCCCTGGCGCGGTGGACGCTCCGTCCCGCCGAGTGGGCATCGGTCGCGCCGGCAGCGGGGCAGATCCCGCTCACCCTCTCGAGTGCGCCGCGCCCCCTGGCGCTGCGCTCGCCTCCCCTCGCCCCGCCACCCGGTGCCGATGTGATCGTGTTGCCGCAGCCGGTACCGCCGCGCGAGCCAGGAGCGAACTCGCGTGCCGGCGTGCCGACATGGATCGCCCGGCAGGGGATGCGCGTGGTGTGGTCCCGCGCGCCGAGTTCTCAGCGGGCGCTCGACTCGCTGCTCGCCTTCGTCGAGGTCGGCGCCCTCAACGTCCTCGCCACGGAAGTGTCGGCTCCGGCCCGCGCCGATTCTCTCGGCCTGCGCAACGCCTGGCGTGGGCCGGCGACACGGTTGCAGCAGACCAGTCTCCGCTGGTTTCCCGCGATTACGCTCGCCGAGCTGCGGACACAGGGCGAGCCGGCCACACGCGAGCTGGATGTCCGGGGCGATACGGCGGGGGTGTGGTGCGGACTCGATTCGCTGCTGTGGCGCGGCGCCCTCCGTCCGGCGTATCGCGCGCTGTCGCGCTTGGGCGGTGAGCGGGGAACGGACCTGGTGGCCGGAGTCGCGCTCGACCTCGATGTGCCCAAGGACGGCTACGCGGCGGCCGGTTTCTGTGATGCGACCTATCGCGAGGGGCTGGGCGCGCTCGAACTCGACAGCGCGGAGGTCGCTCGTCTGACGGGCTTGCCGGCCGAGGCCCGCTACGATGCGCTGCTCGACGCGGGGCTCCTCGGCCGCTACGAGGGGGCGCTCGAAGGGCTCGTCGCCGACCGCGCCGCCGCGCTGCGTGCCGAAGTGCGTCGCCTGAACCCCGACTTACGGTTCGCGTTCCGCTCCGCCCACGTGCCGGCCGACTGGTTCTCACTCGGTCTCCTACGCGGCTTCTCGGCGCCCGATGCGCCCGTCTTGCTCTGGACCCGCGAACCGCGCGTGCGCGCCATCATGGAGCACTACCGTGCCCGAGGCATCTTCGCGATCTCGGGGCTCGGCGTGACGCCCGAGCGCATCCCCGCGAGTGACTGGCCGCGGCTGCGGCGCATGTCATTCGGGGAGCACGACGGCTTCTGGCTTTCGTGGGCCCCGACCGACGCGCCCTCACCCAAGGCGCTGCGCGCAGACAGCTTGGGACGTCTGATCCGGCGTCTCGCGAGGTGAGTCTTGCCCCCGGGCCAAGCGGGCCGGTAGCTTTCGCGCCTGGGAAGATGGTGGGGTGCGGTGGTCGCGGATGGCCGGCTGCAAGGGCCACCCGAGGAAAGTCCGAGCTCCACAGGGTAGACCGCCAGGTAACGCCTGGGCGCCGCAAGGCGACGGACAGGGCCACAGAGAACAGACCGCCCTTTATTTGTCGATTCCAAAGGGTAAGGGTGAAACGGTGGGGTAAGAGCCCACCGCGCGCCTGGCAACAGGCGTGGCACGGTAACCCCCGGTCGGAGCAAGGCCAAGTAAGCAGCGAGACCCGGCCCGGGTCGTTTGAGCTGCGGGTAGGCCGCACGAGGTGGCTGGCGACAGCCATCCCAGAGAGATGACCATCTGCTCGCACCAGCGAGTAAACAGAACTCGGCTTATGGCCCCACCGCTTCCCACCCAGTGACCAACAAGCCCTACCCCGACCACTGGGAGGCCGTGGCGGACCTCCGCGTGTTCCGCACCACCTCCGAGGAGTGGGAAAAGCTCCTGGGTTGGCGGGCCGACATGCGCAAGCGCGGCTGGAAGCTGCTGCGCGTCTCGAGCGAAGGCCCGGAGATGGTCGCGATCTTTGGCCGGACCAAAACCGACCGTCCGGCGGGCACCCCTTTCGCATGAGGATTCCCCGATCGATGCACCGCCGTTTCTTCCCCGCTGCGGTCGTGATCTGCGCGTTCGCCGCATGCAAGCACCGCACCGCCGTCGCCCCGGGGCCCGGCCTCGAGACCCCCACTCCCGCGCCTGTTGCTCCGCCCGTGACCGCCCCGGTGACGAGAGCGGGAGGCGACGTTGTCCGTCTGGGTCCGAGTGCGCTGCGCTACGTCGTGCACCACCAGATCCACATCGAGCAGCAATACCCGGGGCAGACACAGGTCGCCGACCGCGGCCTGCGAGTATTCCTATTCGCGACGATCGTCGGTCCCGCCGATAGCGCCGGTTATCCTGTCACTTTCACGATCGATTCGATCGCGCCTGACTCCGGTACCACGTTCCCCGCGACCTTGAGCCTCGCGTCCGCCCGAGGGCTGCGGTACTACGGCCATCTCACGCCCACCGGCGAGTTCCGGCAGACGAGGACCTCGGACTCGACCCTGGCGCAGGCGTTTACCCAGATCATCGGCGCCTTCCGGAATTTCTATCCCCGGATCCCGCCGGGGGGCCTGACGTTCGGCGCCGACTGGGTCGACTCCAGCTCGACCAATGACCGCGTGGGGATCGACGTCAACATCAAGGCGATCGCCCATTCCCGCGCGACTACCTGGGAGGAGCGCAACGGTACTCGGTGCTTGCGCGTCGAGTCCAGCGCCACTTACTCGGTGGTGGGATCGGGCGAGCAGATGGGGCAGCCACTCGAAGTCTCGGGGACGGGCACTCGCGCGGGCGTCCAGTTCGTGGCGATCGACGGGCGCTACCTGGGTGGTGAGGCCCACGACAGCTCGGCGCTCGTGGTGGGGCTCCCGATGCAAGGGATGACAGTCCCGGTGCGCCAGGTTTCCAACTCGACGTTCACGGTCCTGCCGTAGTGCGGCGCGTCGCGGCGATCGCCGCCTGCCTCGCGTTGCCGGCGCTCGCCGCGGCTCAGGAAGTGGCGCCGAACCGCGCCATCAGCTACCTGCACCCAACCGATGTGCGCGACGCCCGGGCCCTGTGGGTGAATCCCGCGGGGCTGGGTGTGATGCGCGATGCGTCGGTGTACGCGGAGCTCGCCGTCCAAGATCCGGCAACGGGCGGCGCTCGGCTGCGTCAGATCAGCGCGGGATTCAATTCCCGCGGGTTGGCTTTCGCCTACCAGCGGGACGTGTTCGACGGTGGCCGGCGAGGGCATACCTACCGGCTGGGGCTGTCGGGTTCCTCAAAAGGCCTCGCCGGCGGCGCCGCGATGGCCCTGTACCGCGGCGACACCAAAGGGACGGGCTGGGACTTCGGCGTGACATACGCCATCGAGGGGAAGGCGGCACTCACGGTGGGAGGCGTGATCGCGAACATGGGGCAACCCGTGGTGCGCGGCCTGGAACAGCGGCTCACGTTCATCCCCGGCGCGACTTGGCGCCCGCTCGGCCCCGCGGCCGGGTTTTCGCTGGACGCGCGGATCACTCCGGATTCCGTGTTGAGCTACGCGTTTGGGCTGACGTGGCAGGGGATTGGGGGACGATTCCCGATCGGCATACTCGCGCGGCTGCAAACGGACGGCGGCTTCCAACGGACCGCGTTCGCCATCGGGATCGGTATCGGTGGGCCCGATCGCGTGGGGCTCGTACTCTCGGCGCCAGGCGATGTGTCGAGCGTCGACGGCGCCAGTTTGTACGGCCTCTCGACGAGGGTCCCGGGCGGGCGGCGGCGCTAGGGCCTCGGCCCCACGCGAATGCCGGTGCGACCCGGCCTCACGCGGATGCCCCCACGCCCCTCATCGGGGAGCAGCTGGTCCAGCCGCGGGCCAAGCGTGAGGAAATCACGAAAGGACAGGCTGCGGTACACCGTGTCGGGGATTGCCCCGCGGCGCAGCACCAACCGGAAGAAGAACCCACCGCGAAAATCCAAATCGAGCGCCACGCGCACACTGTCACGTGCATAGGACCGCACCTGGTGCGGGGTGACCACCGCCGCGCGGCGGCGCGTGACGAGGAGCATGGTCGTGTCCTCCTGACCGCCCGGCTGGTACACGTACTCGGCGACGTCCCCGGACGCCAGCGCGCGCCGTTCGCGCAGCACCCGGGTGAGGCTGTCGGGAATCGGCGCCACGGCCACGATCTTGGGAGGTTTGCTGAAGACTGTGTAAGCGACCACTGCGGCGCCCGCCACGAACGCGATGAACGCGAGACACCCAGCCACGCCCAGGCCGAGCAACGATTTGAACGCCATGGAGGCGAGCCGGCGCCGGAACGGCAGGCGGACACGGTCGCGCGCGGCCGTCGGGAGGGCGTCGATCAGGGCCTGGCTCACCTCTTTGGCCGTTTGGAAGCGCCGCGCCGGGTTCTTCTGCAACATTCGTTCGAGGACGAACGCCAACTCCTCCGGCACATCGGTGCGGGAGCGGCGAATCGGTGCCGGCGCTTGGGTGAGCTGCTTGGCCAGGATCGATGCCGACGAATCGCCGTCGAACGGCGGCTCGCCCGACAGCATCTGGTACAGGACGATGCCGAGCGAGTAGATGTCGGAGCGGCCATCGACCTTGTCTCCGGCCGCTTGCTCCGGGCTCATGTATTGCGGCGTGCCGATGATCATCCCCTCGGTGGTGAGCTGCTCGCTCGATGCACCCTGTGCCGCCTGGGCGGCCTTCGCGATGCCGAAATCGGTCACCAGGACATGACCGGAGCGATCGAGGAGAATGTTGTCGGGCTTGATGTCGCGGTGGACGATCTCGTGACTGTGCGCGTAGGCGAGCGCGTCGGCCACCTGACGGGCCATGCGCGCCGCATCGCCGGCCGAGAGTCGTTTGTGCACACCGAGCAGTTGCCGCAGCGACGCGCCGTCGATGCAGCGCATGATGATGTAGAGCACTTCCTTGTGCCGGCCGACCTTGTAGATCGGCACGATGTGCGGATGCTCGAGGCGGGCGATCGTCTGAGCTTCACGCAGAAAGCGCTCGGCGAGCGTCGGGGATGGGGCGAGATCGATGTCGAGGACCTTGACCGCGACGTCGCGGTTGAGCGTCGTATCGCGGACGCGGAACACGGCCGCGAACCCACCCTGCCCGAGGAGCGGCCCGACGGTAAATTCCTGTCCCAGGGCCTTCTGCAGGCGCTGCTGGAGAGCTGCGAGATCCATGGCGGTCGCGAAAGCTAGGATTGCCCGACGGGTTGTGCTAGGGACGGCGGCGTTTGCCGCGGTCTGGCTGTTCGGCGTGTGGCCGCCGCCGATCTGGTGGCACGATCACGCACCGCGCTGCACCGCGATGATGCGTCTCCGCGCGCCGTGTCCACGCGTCACGTGGACTCCGTTCGAGTCGGTCGCGCCGGTCCTGCCGCGCGTGGTGATCGTCGGTGAGGACTGGCGCTTCCGCACGCATCACGGCATCGACTTCACGGAGATCGGCGACGCCCTCGGCGCGGGCGACGGCCGCGGCGTTTGGACGACACTGCGGTCCGCGTGGCAACACCGCGAGCGACTCCGTGGCGCCAGCACGATCACGCAGCAGCTCGCCAAGAATCTGTATCTCTCGCCGTCTCGCAATCCGTTGCGGAAGGTCAAGGAGGCAGTGACAGCGTGGCGGCTCGAGCTCGCGTTGTCCAAGGACCGCATTCTCGAGCTGTACTTGAACGTCGCCGAGTGGGGACCGGGGGTGTGGGGGGTGACGGCAGCGAGCGATGCCTATTTCGGGGTTCGACCATCACAGTTGACGGAGGAACCGGCTGCGGCGCTCGCCGCGACCCTGCCGTTCCCGCTCAGCTCCAACCCCGTGCTGCGGCCGGCGCGCATGCTCGCGCGGCGCGACCTGATCCTGGCCCGCTTCCACGGCGCCGATGTCTACATTCCGCCTGCCGAGGAGATCGAGATCGCCGTGCCCGCCATTCCTCCGATCGACGTGCCCATCATTCCGCCGGTGATGGACACGCTGATGGACTCTATAAGAGTGCAGCTGGATACGACGCGAGACACTACGCGGGATACTGCGTCAGTCCACCAGCCGTAGGAGCATCCCTCACTGGGGACATGGTGCTCCGACGCTCGCCTGTGCGATGTCCCGGTCCGCAAATCGAAGGTGCACGGCATCCTTTGCGTTCACCGTCATGTCTCGAGTCGCTTGCGCTGGAACCCGAACCTGCATGGGTGGATGGCCAGACCCGATGACCAATTCGAGAGAAAGATCGATGTCGTTGTGGTTCGTGATGCGAAACTTCGCCCCACAGACGGTTTCCAGCGTGACGCTACCGGGTGGGACCGATGCCACCTCGGGTCGCGCTTCTGTCATTGCCTGCCAGAGGTACCGCGCAGCCCGCGCTACTGCCGAGTCGGCATCGGTCGTCAGGTCTCGGTTCAAGGCATACACGCGCCCTGGAAGGTTGGCTGTTGGTGGCTCGGTGCCCACGCGCGGCGCGACATCCGTGACCGCTGCGAGCGTTCTGCCCTTGGGCGGGTTGTCCAAGGCCCCAAGGCTTGTACCCACGGTGGCGTGGGGATCGAAGTAGCTCACGAGGACCTGCAAGGCGGCAAGGCGCACCTGGGTGGGACGGCTGACGTCGCGGGCCGTCGTGATGGCCGCCTCAGCGATCCTCTGATCCATGAGCTGGAGATTCCAGCTTAGGAGCTGGCGCAGATCCTCCGGGCGGGCCGTGGACGCGCGCCACCGCGTGGCAATAACCGCGGGACCGTCCGGGCACCCCACAATGAGCGCGTTGGCCAAGCTCGTAGCCCCCGCTCTGGCGGATACGACCTCCTGCCGGGCCTTGGCGCACCGATCACTGGTCGAGTCCTGTTGGGCTACTGCGGGTGTCGCGAACGAGAGCCAGTTGCAGGCTACGAGAACGCACGTGACCTTCATGGGCAATACTCCCCGCCTTGGTGAAAGGCGCATATCATGGCGTAAAATAATGGAAGACACACGGTAACGTCGAGCTGTTCATGTTGTTGCGCGAGTCATGGTCCATTGCGCTCGCGTCCGCTACCGCAGCGTTGTGGATCGCGGTCATTGTGGGCTCCAGATTGAGTTTGGAGGCCAGTCCAGCCAACTGCTCGGAGGACACTCGCGCATCCCGAGTCACGTCATTGATGTAGATCCCCACGTGGGAGTTCGGTTGGTTCGCCGGATCCGTCCCCTCATGAGCCTCCACCAGGGGGGGCAGCGTCAGCACCCGGTCTCGTCCGCAGTAACTGATGCCACCAATCTTCATGTCCCGAGTTTCCTGGATGAGGTACCAATCGCTCCCCTGTGTCATCACGGGATAATTGACGCGAGCGATGGTGAACGTCTCAAACGGGATGTCCGTGGTATAGGCGAAGCGATTGTTCGGGCCATCATCCGTGATGAACCCCAAATAGTTCTCCGGGTCTTGGCGTATACCCATCGACAAAGTGCTCAAACCGAGCTGCGCTTCCAAGGCAGTGGGGCGAATCGGCAAGCCGTCTGCACCTGGTGTGGTGTGGGTGCTCCGAACTGTCTTGGCGCTCCAATCCCGCGCCGTCGCAGTCACGCTTGCCGTTCCCGTAGCCGCCTGTCCGCCGACCGTGCCGGTTACGACGATCTGACCGTTCACCACGAGCTGACCAGCCCAGTTTGGATCGCTCACACCAGCCCCCTCTCGAGGCACGACGTCGTTGGCGTCGCTGGTGAACGTCCATCCGGTAACGACGAGCGGGTCGGTCGGAACCTGAGGAGTGGCCTGACAGGAGACGGTGCCGCCACGCGGTGCACCGGATCCAGCGCAGGCCAGGTCGATCCCGGCGTTGAGATTCGTGTCGAACTCACGAAACAAGACCAAGTAACCCACGACCGTCTCAACCTGGGAGCAATCGGTCCGCGGTGGATCATAGGCATAGTCGGTAGCACACTCGTCCCAGACTCGGCTACCACCAGGGGCGGTGATCACGATCCGGTCAACCGGCGCGCCGTCGGGAATGGTGGCCATTAGCACGTTGACGAAGTCCTGTAGGTGGTAGACCGTCCCGCTCCACCACTCATAGCCGCATCCCGACGACGGCGGCTGGAGGTACGGTTCCAGCGCCACCGTTACTTCTTCTCCGGAAATCCTGTGCGCCGTGATGGAGCCGAAGTCGTCGCCACAGTGAACGATGCCGGCGTAGTTCGAGATCACGAGGTGGGACACGGGACGAGAAAAGGCAACGTGAATTGGATCGTACGAACCAGGCCCCACAGACATGGCGCTGAATTCGGAGGGGGGCGCAACGCCAATAGCCGTTTCGCATAACGGGCCTGCGCCTGCTGAACCGTCCGTATACTCGTGGGCCGACCCCGCGACCATGGCATGACACACAACGCCGCCCTCCCCGGGCACTTCATCATAGAACTGATGGTTGAACGTCGCCTGCCTGCTGAGCGGACCGACGAGGCCATCGTCCGACTTACAGGCGGAAAACAGGAGAGTACCGGCAAGGAGCGCCCACGCGATGTACTCGTTCTTCACAGAACCTCCGAGCGTGACAGGCGTAACCGGTCCGTCGAACAGCGTTACGTAGGCGTCGCTAGGGCGTCTGGCTAGTAGCACCAGCGCGGGGCGGACGTTCCACATTTCGCGGGTCGAAACAAGAGCGGGGGAGGAGGTCGCCTATCGCGTGAACACAACACCTTCGTACAGCATAAAGCGGAACGGTGACCAGGACCGCCCTGTCCCGATCACCGTTCACCAAATCCCGCGGTGCGTCTGTGCCCCTAGCCGTGCAGGTCCCCGCCTAGTCCACCAGCCGTAGCGGCATCACGAGCGCCATGTAGGACGCGGGGTCGTTCCAACCCACCGGCTCCACCGTCGACGCACGCTCCGGAGCCTTGAACGTCAGGCGTACTTCATCGGTCGGCATGTACTTGAGGATCTCGAGCAGGTACATCGCGTTGAAGCCGATTTCGAGCGGCTCGCCTTCGTAGGTCACGGCGAGCTCGTCCTGCGCCTCGCCCAGGTCGGGCGTCTGGACCGAGAACTTCACCGCGCCGCCTGAGAAAGCCAGGCGAATACGGTGGGTCTGGTCGCTCGCCACGACGCTCATGCGCCTGAGCGCCGCCGCCAGCGCCACCTTGTCGACCGTCGCCGCCTTGTCGTTCTCACGCGGGATGACCTGCTCGTAGTTCGGATACGGGCCTTCGATCAGTCGCGAGAAGACGTGGGTGCCGCCCGCGCGGAACCCGATGTGGTTGTCGCTCTTGGCAATCTCGATCTCGGCGTCCGCGGCGTAGAGCCTGCGGATCTGCTCCAGCGCCTTGGGGGGCACGATGAGGTCGGCGGCCTGACCGCCCGTCGCTGGGACGTCCATCTTGGCGAGCCGGTGGCCGTTCGTGGCCACCATGCGCATGCGGTCGGGGCGCAGCTCCCACAGAACCCCGTTCAGGATCGGCCGGCTCTCTTCGGTGGACGCCGCGAATGCGACGTGGCCCACCAGTTTGTGCACGACACCCGCCGCCGCTTTCCACGCCTTCTCGAACTTCACGGTGGGGAAGGACGGAAACTCCTCCCGGGGGAGGCCGAGCAGCTTGAACTTGGAGCGACCCGACTCGATCGAGACGCGGGCTTCGCCGGCGGCCGTTATCCTCACCGGCCCGGCCGGGAGCTCGCGGGCAATATCCACCAGTTTCTTGGCTGGGAGCGTGACCGCGCCGTCCGCGTCCACATCAGCCGGGACCGTGGTGCTGACGGCGATATCCAGATCGGTCCCCGACAGCCGCAGACCCTGCTTCGTCGCTTCGACGAGTACGTTGGCGAGAACGGGCAGGGTCGTCTTGGCAGGGATGGCTGCCGCGACGGCCGCTAGACCTTCCTGAAGCTGCTCCCGCGTGATAGTGAACTTCATGCGTCCTGAGTCCGTCTCCCAATGGGGGAAAGTCTTACTGCTTCTCCTCTATATCTAATACTAGTAGTAGTAGTAGAGACCGGGGATATGTGGGTACACTGTGCTAACTCACGTCACCCACTCGCTCTCTCGCCACTCACCTCATGTGGGCGCGCTGTATGGGGTGTTGGCTCGTTGCGGATAAGCAACAGGTTTCCCCCACAACCCACACGCTGCGCCGTTATCCCCAAACAACAAATGTTTGTTAAAGCGCGGACAATTCCTGGCGCGCCATTTCTACGCGCTCTTTGAACGTCCGGTCGCGCATCATCTGCCGCTCGACCTTGTCCACACTGTGGATCACTGTGGAGTGGTCCCGCCCCCCGAACGCCTGTCCGATCTCCACCAACTGCATGCCCAGCATGTCGCGCGCGAGGTACATCGCTACCTGGCGCGGGATGGTCAGGGTCTTGGTGCGGGCCTTGGAGCGCAGCCCTTCAGGGGTGACGCCCCACCGCCGGGCCACGACTTCCTGCACCCGGTCGATGCTCGGCGTGGACTGGTTACCGTAGCCGCCGGCCTCCTCGCCCTGGCGAATCTTGTCCGACAGCGCTTCGCGGGCCAGCTCGATCGTCACTTCCCGATTCTTGAGAGAGGCGAAGAGGAGCAGCTTGATGATGCAGCCTTCCAGCTCCCGCACGCTCGAGCGGATGTGCTCGGCGATGAAGCGGAGCACGTCGTCCGGAATCGTCAGCTCGAGATGATCCTGCTCGGCCTTCTTGCGCAGGATCGCGATGCGGTGCTCGAGGTCGGGGTGCCCGATGTCGGCCACCATTCCCCACTCGAAGCGGGAGATGAGCCGGTCTTCGAGACCCGGGATCTCCTTGGGGGGCCGGTCCGACGTCAACACGATTTGTTTGTGCGCCTCGAACAGCGCGTTGAACGTGTGGAAGAACTCTTCCTGCGTCATTTCCTTGCCTTCGAGGAAATGGACGTCGTCCACCAGGAGGAGATCCACGTCGTTGCGGTAGCGCCGGCGGAACTCGGGCATCGTGCGCGCGTGAATCGATTCGATGACGTCGTTGATGAACTGCTCGGCGCCGAAGTACTGCAGCCGTGTGCCCGGGTTTTTTTGCAGCACGGCGTGTGCGATCGCCTGCATCAAGTGCGTCTTGCCGAGCCCTGTGGCGCCGTAGATGAATAGCGGGTTGTAGGTTTTGCCCGGCGCTTCGGCGATGGCGTGCGCCGCCGCCGCCGCGAGCTCGTTCGACTTACCGATGACGAAGCTCTGGAAGGTGTAGCGCTCGTTGAGCGGCGTCGTCGCGACCGCCGAGGCTGTCGCCGTCGCCGCGCTTTCGCGTGGCGCGACGAAGAAGTCCATCTGCGGACGCTGTTGGCGGTCTTCGGTCACGCGGAAGACGACGGTCGTCGGCCGGCCGAGCACGCGCTCGGCGGCGCGGGCCAGGAGACCCGCGTGTTTCGACTCGTTCCACTCCGCGGCGAATTGATCGGGCGCGCCGAGGATCAGACGGCCGTCATCCAGCGCGATCGGTTCGGCTGGCTCGAGCCAGGTCCGCACCGTCGCTTCCGGAAGTTCACGCCGCGCCTCAACGAGGAGACGCTTCCAAGCTTCTTTGGCTGACTGCTCCATTACGATTTCAGATTTAGGAGGGACGTGTTGCAAGGGCGGCCCGAAAGTACGGGCCCTATGTGGAAAAGTCAACCTTGACCGACACGTCGGCGCCGGGGTAAGTTTCCCGGCCTTACACTGAGGAATGTATGGGTCCGACGTATCGGCCGCGCAATCGGCGACGCATCAATAAGCATGGGTTCCGCGCGCGGATGAAAACGGTGTGGGGTCGTGCCACGCTGTCCCGCCGCCGCAAGAAGGGGCGCAAGCGCCTCACCGTGCGCCTGCCCTCCAAGCACCGGAGCCGGTAAACGCGCGAGCGGTTTCCGCGCCGCGCCCGGCTGACGCGCGGTTCGGAGCTTACATCCTGCTGGGAGGCGGGTCGCCGCCGGCGCACCCCGCATCTCGACTTAGCTTGGCGGCCCAATTCGACGGGCCATGCGCGGATGGGGATCATCGTTCCCCGGTTTCAATCCTCCGCGGTGGCCCGCAATCGTTTGCGCCGCCGCCTGAGAGAGATTCTCAGACGTGATGTGCTCCCCCTCCCCCATTTGCCGTCGATCGACTTGGTCATTCGGGCGAAGCGGGTGACGTATGCCGCCCCGTTTGCGGCCCTGCGCGCCGAATTGACGGACGTGGTGAGCACGCTCACATGACACTCGGTCACGTCCCGCGACGTATCGTCATGGCGGTGATTCGCGGCTATCAGGTCACGCTGTCGCATCTGGTATTCACGCAGTGCCGCTTCGAGCCGTCGTGCTCGCGGTATACGCACGAGGCCGTCGAGCGCTACGGCGCACTGAGGGGGAGTTGGCTCGGCGTGCGGCGCATTCTGCGGTGTCACCCGTTTCACCCGGGCGGCTACGACCCGGTGCCCTAGCCCAAGGATCGAGAGTGGAGCGTCGCGTAATACTGGCGATCGTGCTGATGCTCATCGTCGCGATCGCGCCGAGCCTCATCTGGCCGCCTAAAAAGCCGGCGGATGGGCGGTTAGGCGGTTCGACGGATACGGCGCGCGTCACGCAGCCACAGGTGACGCCGAGCGTCGCGACGCCGGCACCAACCGCCCAAGCGCCTAACCGGCCAACCGCCGAGCCCGCAGACACCGTGTGGGTGACCTCGCCGCTCTACCGGCTTGGCTTCAGCACGCGCGGCGGTGCACTCGTCGCCGCTCAACTGTTGCAATACCAGTCGTTTGCGCCGGGAGACTCGGCGCAGCGCGTGCAGCTCGTCCCCACCGAGCGGCCACTCCTCGTGCACAGGCTCGTCCCGACGGGCGGCGGCGATACCGTCTCGCTCGCCGGCTGGACGTTCCATCCCAGCGCCCCGGCCGTCGCCGTGCGCGGCCCGACGACCCTCCGGTTCGAGGCCGATCAACGTGGTGCGCACGTGACGCTCGAGTACCGCTTCGTCCCCGACGAGTACCATTTCGACGTCCACGGCAACGTGGCCGGCCTCGGGGGCAGCGGCGCCGTTCTCGTGATCGGGTTGTCGGACGGGCTGCGATCGATCGAGGCGGACTCGCTCGACGACTATCGCCACTACGCGTTGGTCACGAAGGCCTCCAAGGCGAACCGCACCGACTTCTCATCACTCGATCCTGGTGAGCGCGCCGTGCTGGACGGCCCCTTTGAGTGGGCGGGCGTCAAGTCGAAATACTTCTTTGCCGCGGCCCTCGCCCTGGAGGAGAACCAGCCGAAGTTCGGCGGCGCTATCGCCGTGGGGCTGCCGCGCAGCGGGAAGAAAACGGCCCGCGCCGCGGTCGACCTCACGCTTGCCGTGCCGCCCGCCGGGGATTTCCGCTACGCACTCTACCTCGGCCCCCTCGACCATCGCCGGCTCGCGGCGCTCGACCACGGGCTCGATGACGCCAACCCCTACGGGGGATTCCTGCGCCCGGTGATCCATCCCGTGTCGATCTTCGTCGTCAACGTCCTCGTGTGGATCCACGAGCATGTGTCGATCGCGTACGGTTGGGTCCTGATTCTCTTCGGCGTCGTAGTGCGTGTCCTGCTGTGGCCGCTGAACCAGAAGGCGATGGAGTCCGGGATTCGGATGCAGGCGGTGGCGCCGCTCATCAAGGAAATCCAGGAGCGCTACAAGAACGACCCTGAGAAACTGCAGCGCGAGATGCTGCGGATCTACAAGGAGCACAAGGTCAACCCGTTTGGGGGTTGCCTCCCGATGCTGCTGCCGATGCCGGTGCTGCTCGCGCTGTTTTTCGTGTTCGCGAACACGATCGAGTTCCGTGGCGTGCCGTTCCTGTGGCTTCCCGACCTGTCGCGCCACGATCCGTTCTTCATCATCCCGATCATGATGGGCCTGTCGATGTTCGGGCTGTCGAAGGTCGGCCAGATCGGGGTACCGCCGAATCCGCAGACCAAGATGATGGTGTACTTCATGCCCGTCATGATGACGGTGCTGTTCTTGAACTTCGCGTCCGGATTGAACCTCTACTACGCGGCGCAGAACCTGTTCAGCATCCCGCAGCAGTATCTGATCGCGAAGCGCCGTCTGCGGGAGGCGCCGGCACGCTCTCCGACCCGATAGTTGCGCTCGCGACTCCGCCGGGACGCGCCGCGCTCGCGCTGATCCGCGTATCCGGCGCGGGAGCCTTCGCGCTCGCCGCCCGCTGCCTGCACCCGTTCCACGCCGATCCGCCGCGCACGGTGTTTCGCTCCCGGCTCCTCAATCCTGACTCCCGCGAGTCCATCGACGAAGTCCTCGCGGCCTGCTTCCCGGCTCCTCGCTCCTACAGCGGTGAGGATGTCGTCGAGATCTCCACGCACGGCGGCCTGGTCGTGCCCGCGGCGGCGGTCGCCACGTTCGTCGCCGCCGGCGCGCGGCTCGCCGAGCCGGGGGAGTTCACGCGCCGGGCCGTGCTGAACGGCAAGATGGATCTGCTGCAGGCGGAGGCGACCGCCGACCTCATCGACGCGGGGTCGCCGGCTCAGCGCCGGCGCGCGCTGCACCAGCTCGAGCGCGGCCTCTCCGGCCGCCTGACCGCGTTGCGCCAGGAAGTGCTCGACCTCGAGGGATTGATCGCCTACGACATCGATTTCCCCGAGGAAGATGAGGGCCCGGTCAGCGAGGAACGCGTGCGTCGTGCGTGGTCCGTGGTGCGTGGGCGTGTGGCGCATCTGCTTCGAACCGCGCCCGAGGGTGAGCGCCTGCGCGAGGGCGCGCTGCTCGTGATCGCGGGGCGCCCCAACGCGGGGAAGTCGTCGCTGTTCAATGCGCTGCTCGGCGCCGAACGAGCCATCGTGACGGAGATCCCCGGCACGACGCGCGACGCCATCGAGGCGCACGCCGTGATCGAAGGCTTCCCGTTCCGCCTGATCGACACCGCGGGCCTGCGCGAGAGCGACGAGCGGGTCGAGCGCCTCGGCATCGAGGTGAGTCGCAAGTACCTCGCGGCGGCGGACCTGGTGCTGTACTGCCGGGATGCGGGAGTCGGGATGCAGGATGTGGAGGAGGACGCATTCCTGGCGCAGGTCCAGGCGCCCGTGGTGGCGATTCGGACGAAGGTCGATGTGTCTGGTGGTGAGGGCGTGTCGGTGATGACGGGGGTTGGTCTCGACACCTTACGGAAGCGGCTCGCCGAGGTGGCCTTCGGTCAGCTGCTCGCGCTGGGCGACGTGGAGCCGGTGGTGACCCGCGCGCGGCATCGCACCGCACTCGAGCGGGCGGTCGCGGAGCTGGACGCCTTTTCAGCGGCGCGGGCGTCGGGCGTGGATGCGGCCGCGACCGCGACGCACCTGCGGGCCGCGGTTCTGGCGCTCGATGACCTCATCGGCGTCGTGACGCCGGACGACGTGCTGGACCGCGTGTTCGCGACGTTCTGCGTGGGGAAGTGACGGGAGTCAGGAGCCGGGAGTGAGGGGTTGGAGCCCTGCCTCCCGACTCCCGCCTCCTATTCCACGAACTTCTTGGGCGTGCCGCGAAACGTGCTGCCGGCCGGAGGACGCCACAGGGCTGTCTGTTCGATGAGGCGCGCCAACTCGACGTCGCTCGCCGTCACGCCGCCCGCGCTATGCGTCCACAACTTCACGCCCACCTTGCCCCAGCTCACCGCGAGATCCGGATGGTGATCGGCAGCCTCGGCGAAGAACCCGATGGCGTTCACCAGCATCAGCGTCGTCGGCCAACCGTCGGTCTGATACTCGCGCACTAACGCCCCACCCTCGAAACGCCACGCGGGGAGCGTCTTGAGACGGTCGGCGATTTCGGCGGGGGAGAGCGACGTTGGCTTTGTCATGCGGAAGTCCTAATCGAGGGTTTCGCGGTAGCTCGCCGACTGCCCGAAGTTCTCCTCCACCTCGATCTCGATCGCCGTGAGATGGATGGCACCGGCAACATTCGCCGCGGCCAGTTCCGTGCGCACCCTGCCCGCCAGATACTGGGACAGCATCTCGACGGTCGTGTTGGGGATCGGGAGGATCACGCAGTCGCGCTTGGGGAAGAGGTAGCGCGGCTGCCCGTCGAATGCAACGCGCACGGTCTCACCATCTGCGGCGATCGTGAGTTTCGGATTGTCCCGGGGCAGGAGCACGCGATGATCGAGCTCATCGGTGAGCTTTTTCATGATGCGCTTCAACGCGGCGAAATCGAGGACGAACCAGCTATCCGGCTCGAGGCCCCCCTCGACCACGGCGCCCGCCCGGTAGTTGTGCCCGTGCAGCGTCTCACACCGGTGACCGGCGAACGTGATGAAATGGGCCGAAGCGAAGACGAGGTCTTCCTTCGTGACCGTCACTTTGAACGCGCCGCGAGTGCCCATACGCGGAGTAATCTACTCGGGTGGCGCCGTCTCGCCGGTCGCGACGCGCCACACTTCGTCGGCCAGCCATTCGAGGCGCTGCTGCGCGTAGTCGAGCTCGGCCGGCGTCATCGCCTTCGCCCGCCGGACGATCTCACGCGAATGCGACAGCAACTCGTCTAAGACCTCGCGCAGAGGGCGGTTTCTCCGGCGTTCCGGCGGCTGTTTCTGACGGGGGCTCATGCCGTCTGGATCCCCAGAGCCCGGTCGTCGGCCTGCTTGAGCTCGGTGGCGGCCGCCCGGACCGTCGAGGCCACGCCGTGCTCCGCGAGGTAGTTCTCGACCAGGCGGAGGCCAAAGTAGTAGCCGGACCGCTCGGGGAGCACCTTGCCGCTCACGAGGCGCGCGGCGGGGCTCATGCCTCCCGACAGATACTTGAGCCGCAGGCCCAGCCCCCGGCCGTCGAGATCACTCGTGGCGGCGCGTCGCAAGAACGCGTCCAGCTCGCGCAGGCGCCGATATTGCCGCCGGTTGTAGCCCAGATACTCCCACGGCTCGAAGCCCGGAGCCACGGCCTGCGCCGCGGCGACGGCCGCGCCCTCGTTCGCGAGGAGCTCACGCAGCGTGGCCCGCGACCCGGTCTCCCAGTAGTCGTAGTATCCGCCCAGGTCGGCCACGACGCGCCGCAGATCGGCGCGACTCGTGGGCGAGGTGTAGCGAATCACGTGCGCGACTTCGTGTGCGATCCACAGCGGCAAGAGCTGCGGAGCGAGACCCATGCCGTAGGTCTGCGCGTTGGCGCGTCCGGTGAAGTGCTCGAGACACACGAACGCGATGCCGCGACCGGCCACAACCAGCTCGCCGGCGTTCGCCGCGCCGACGCCCACGGTGAGGTAGAGATCCACCGGACAATCCGCTTCGAGCAGCTCCGTCGTGCGGCGCAGCGCATCCTCGGCCAGCGCGACGACGTCGACGTCGTGGAGCAACCGAATCAGATCCATGCGATCGGCGCGCAGCGCCGCGGCGATGATTTGCTCGGCGTGGGGCGACTCGGGATCGAGGACGTAGTTGTGCCAGTAGGCGCCGAGAACGGGACGGTGGCGATCGAGGTACTCGTGGTATGCCGCGGCGCGATCGGGCGCGGCCAAGACTGAGAGGAATTCCGGAATGAGATTGACGAGCATTGAGCCGTTGGCCGTCCCAATCTGGGAAGCCGCGGGCTCCGTGACAAGCGCGTGTCAGCGAACCGTTACTTCGAGCATTGCGGACTTCGACTTGACATTTCGCTGCAGGTCGGTCACGACCACCGTCACGCGATAGCGTCCCGCGGGAACCTTGCCCGGTTCGAGCACGAGACGCTCGACTGCGAGTGTTAGGGCAGCGCTCCGATCGAATTCGAACACGACGGGCCGCCCGCCACTGAACAGACGTGCGGGTAGTGAGCGCACCGGGGCGAACTCGTATCGCACGCGGTACTGTGACCGGCCGCTCCGGTCGGCCGTCAACCCGTAGATCTCCACATACGTGGCGAGCGGCATGCCGACGTGATAGACGAGGTCGGCAGGCATGCCGCGCAAGGCCATGTCGCGGTCGAGGAGGGACGACGCCGGTGCGAGCGCGAGGCTCGACAGGCCGAGGTCGACCTGCGAGAAGCGGGGCACCGTCGTCTCACGACGGGCGCGGCCCAGCACGCCCTCCGAGACGACATCCAGCCCCAGGGCGTAGCGCCCGGGCGGGACCGTGAGCTGGAGCAGGCCTGAGCCGCTGACGCGAATCGGCTGATCGTTCGCATCCCACAGGACGGCGGCGCTCGAATCGCCCAGCGCTTTGTAGTACGCGTCGGTGAGACCTAGCTCCCAACTCTTGAAGAACGCGGTCCAGGCGCGCGCCTCGAGCGGTGCCGGGACCGCGGTTTGGTCGATGCGGAGCGCGACCTTCGTGCTCCAGGCCTGGCGGCGGTTGGCCGGGAGGAAGATGAAGTCGCCGGCGGCCACTCTAGGATCGGCGCTGCCGCTGCCACGCCGGAACCCGATCGTGAGCGTCCCTGCTGGCGTGTGGTAGAGCCATCCCTCGACGTCCAGGGCGTCGCCTTGCCTGACCTGGTTGAGCGGGTCGAGGAATCCGCGCACGAGCTGTGCGGGCGGTCCCAGCCGCACATAGATGAGGCCGCGAGCGTCCAACCCCGCCAGTGCCGAGCTGGTGGCTGCGCCGGGCGCCACTTCGGGCAGCTGTCGGCTCGCGGCGAGCATCTGGTCGGCTTCGAACCCGGGGTAGGGCTCCGCGGTCTGCTGCGCCTGTTGCTGCAGGTAATCCCGCTGTGCTTGCATGATGAGCGCCCGATAACGCGGCGATCTGTTGTACAGGTTCAACGGATGGAGCATGCGGAAGTAGCGCCGCGCGTAGGCGAGGCGCCGGAAGTGCTCCGCAATCCGCTCATTTCCTGCCGTCACGAGGTTCGCGTCGCGCTTCGACCAGAAGCGCTCGAAGAACTGGCGCCGCTCCCCGGGAGGCGTGGCATCGTGCGCCTGGATTTCCTCGGGCGTCGCGATCATCCAGGCCGCGTCCCACATGGCGCCCGTCGAGTCGACGTCGGCGTACGCGAGCGCGGAGTCGTACCACGCATATCCCGACGAGTCACGGCCGGCCTGGAAATTCGCCTCGGCGCGCGCCAGGGAGACGCTTACGCTCGGCGTCACCCGCGCCAACAGCGATTCGGCGCGGAGCGGTTCTTCCAGCGCGATCGCCAGCTCGGCACGCCGTTCAATCGCAAGCAAATTGTCCGGGTGTTGGGCGAGGGCGCGGTCGGCGCGGCGCCAGATCCTGGAATTGTGGTACACCTGCTCGAACCGCTCCCACACGTCCTCATAGTCGGGGGCGAGCGCCAGGATCTTGAGGATCGCTTCGCGCGCCAAGACATCGCCCTCGTCGCTCCCCAGGTAGAACCCGACCTTCATCTGCCAGTACAGGGGCTCGGGGTTGGTGGGGGCGAGGCGGGCGGCGGCCCGAAACGCGTCGAGGGCGGGGTAGCGGCCGATCACGGGTCGCGCGTACTGCGCGCGCCCGACGGCGAGCAATGATTCAGCGCGGGCGGCCGAGTCGTCCTGCAGGGCACCGCTCGCCGCCGACACCACCAGGAGCAGGTCGAGCACGGTGGCCGCTACTCCTTCCGCAGGTGGCGGCTCATCTCGAACAGGAACTTCCGCTCGGCGGCCGTGAGGCTGCCGATCCCGCTGGCGGAGATCTTGTCCAGCACGCGGTCGATCTCGGCGTGTGCCCGGTCGTCGGGCGCGGCGCGTGGCTTCGACTGTGGCGCGCTGCCGCCGCGCCCGCGGCCGACCCTCCCGTGCGGCACCGGCGTCACCAGCACGCTCGGTTCGGACGCCCGGCGCAAATGGCGCTCCGCGCGACCCAGGCGCAAGTGCTGCCCCTTGAGGTAGAGGAATCCCGCAACCATGCCGCCCAGGTGGGCGAGGTGCGCCACGCCGTCATGACCGCCGCTAAAGCGCGGCAGGGCGAGCAGCAGGGAGACTGCGAACGCGAACGTCACGAGCCACTTCGCCGGGATCGGCACTGGGAAGGGGAACATGTAGATGGGAGCGTCGGGCCAATGCCACGCAAAGGCGAACAACACTCCGTAAATCGCGCCCGATGCGCCCACGATGGGATCGCGGATCGAGAACCCCTGAACGAGGAGCAGGGACAAGAGCGCGCCGCTCATCCCGCACAGCAGATAGAACCAGATGAACGAGCGACTGCCGAACCGATCCTCGACGGGCCCACCGAACATGAAGAGGGCGATCAGGTTGAACAGGAGGTGCAGCGCGCTGCCGTGGAGGAACATGTACGTCAGGAACGTCCACGGGCGTTGCGCGGCGAGCAGCGGAATGAAGCCGAACGTGGTGGCGGAGCCCTGCAGCGTGAACAGCGTGACCTGAAACAAGAAGACGATCAGGTTGGCGACCAGCAGGCGTCGCACCCAGGGGGTCAAGACGTACATCCGCGGCGGGCCCATCAAGTCTTCGGTCATCATACGCGATTGGTGCGTCTCTAGTTATGCCCTCGCGCGGCCCCATTGTTCCGGGCCAGCTTGCAGATCCGTTCGCACATCTCCGGAAAATCTATGCCCGCCGCCAGCGCCGCCTGCGGGTAGAGACTCGTCCGGGTCATCCCGGGGAGAGAGTTCGCTTCCAAACAGAAGATGTCGCCGTCCGGACTCACGCGAAAGTCGACGCGCGAATAGCCGCCCAGTTTGAGCGCGCGATGCGCCAATAGCGCGTATTCCTGCAGCTGCCGCGCGAGCCGCGTCGCGATTTTAGCGGGGAACGTCTCCTCCGACATCCCGGGCGTGTACTTCGACTCGTAGTCGAACAGCTCGTGCTTGGGAACGATCTCCCCGACGGGGAGCGGCATGTCGCCGAGCACCGCGACCGTGAGCTCGCGGCCGGGAATGAACTGCTCCACCATCACCTCGTCGTCGTAGCGCTTGGCGAGCTGCACGGCGCCGTCCAGGTCCTGCGGCTTGCGGACCAGCGTGAGCCCGACCGACGACCCCTGCTTCGACGGCTTCACGATCGCCGGCCAGCCGAGGCCCGTCTTGACGTCCTCCGGGGTCACCGGCGCCATGAACCACGCGGGCACCGGCACGCCGGCGGCCCGGAACAAGCGCTTCGACAGGTCCTTGTCCATCGCCAGAGCACTCGCCAGCTGGCCGCTGCCGGTGTACGGCACGCGGATGACGTCGAGGATCGCCTGGAGCGTGCCCCCCTCGCCCGCCCCGCCGTGCAGGGCCAGGAACAAGACGTCCGACCCGCGCACCACGGCGAGCTCGGCCAGGCCTTCGGAGAGCATCTTGCGCTCCTGCTCCTCGAGCTCGGCAACCGAGGGCGGCGTGGTGCCGACGGTGCCGCCCAGCACATTCGCCTCTTCGGCGTCGTCGAGCAGGCCCGTGCACGTGTCCACGACGTGGACGTCATGGTCGCGGCTGCGCAGCGCCGCCACGATCTGGGATGCGCTGGCGAACGCGACGGCCCGCTCGGCGGTCGCGCCGCCGGTGAGTACGGTGACCCGCATCAGCGGATGCCCGCGAGCTGGTGCAGCAGGTCGTAGCGCGTGACGATGCCCACGACCGTTCCGTCGCGCCGCACCAGGGCCGCCGGCGTGGTGCGCGACAACAGTGTGGCGAGCTGCGCCACGGGCGACTGGCTGTCCACGACGGGGAAGGGGGAGTCCATCACTTCGCGCACGGGACTGTCGAGGACTTTCGGTTGTCCGATCGCTCGGGCCATCAGCGCCTGCTCCGACACCGCACCCACGCCGTCCCCGCCGTCCAACACCGGCAGCTGCGACACGTTGTAGGTACTCATCAGGTTGAGCGCCTGGCGCACCGATGCCTCGGGCGTCACGTGAATGAGCGGCGGTGCGTCGCTGTTCTTCTCCGCCACGAGCCGCCCCACCGTGGGTCGTTCGTCATCGACGAGCTCGTTCTCGCGCAGCCATTCCTCATTGTACATCTTGGAGAGGTAGCGCTCGCCCGTGTCCGCCAGAATCGTCACCACGAACGCCTTGGGATCATCGATTCGTCGCGCGACGTCGAGCGCCGAGACGACGTTGACGCCGGTCGACCCGCCGACGAAGAGCCCCTCTTCTTTGGCGAGGCGTCGCGCCATCGCCATCGCGTCCTTGTCCGTGATGAAGATCCATTCGTCGATGACGTCGAAGTGGAGGGACGTCGGGATCTTGTCGCCGCCGATGCCCTCGACCTTATATGGCTGGCCTTCACCCTTTTTGTGGGTGCGGGCGTACTCGGTGTAGATCGAGCCCACCGGGTCGCCGGCCACCACCCGGACCTTGGGGTTCTTCTCTTTGAGGTAACGTCCGGCACCACTCACGGTCCCTCCGGTTCCCGGCGCGCACACGAAGTGCGTGACCTTCCCTTCGGTCTGCTCCCAGATCTCCGGACCCGTCGTGCGGTAATGCACTTCGGGGTTGACGGGGTTGAAGTGCTGGTCGGCGAAGATCGCGTTGTCGTGCGCCGCCGCGATAGCGCGGCCCTTCACGATGTAGTTGTCGGGGTGATCCGCCGGGACGGCCGTGGGCGTAATGATGACTTCGGCACCCAGGGCGCGCAGCAGACGCGCCTTCTCCTGCGACATCTTGTCGGGCATCGTGAAGATGCAGCGGTAGCCCTTCACCGCCGCCGCGATCGCGAGGCCCACCCCGGTGTTCCCCGACGTGGCTTCGACGATCAACCCGCCCGGCTTGAGGCGCCCTTCCCGTTCCGCCGCCTCGATCATCGCGATGCCGATCCGGTCCTTCACCGACCCGCCCGGATTGAAGAACTCCGCCTTCACATACACCGGCGTGCGCAGCCCGCGCGTCACCTTGTTGAGCCGGATCAGCGGTGTCCAGCCGATCGTCTCGAGAACGTCGCCGTAGGGCTTAGTGTGGTGCGGCACTAGTGGTGTCTGTCGGATGGCGCGTGGTGTCCACCGGATGTGTGGTGTCCGCGGGATGGCGGGTGGTGTCGGCGCGATTGCGCGTCGTGTCTCGCGGCGGACGGATCGTGTCGGGCCGCGCTCTGGGGACCACCGGTCGGGGCACGACGGGTTGGGGCGCGACAAGTTGGGGCGGCGCGACACTCGTGTCGGGCGTGGCCCGTCTCGGTGCGGGGACCGTGGCCGTCGGCGGAGGACTGGTGCTGCCACCCGACGCCGTGCCGGGATAATGGAATTCGACGGGCTGGAGAAACATCGTCGCCACGGCTACGCCGCGTCGTTTGGCCGGCGCGAAGCGGAGCTTCGCCGAGCCGGCGAGCGCGGCCGAGTCGAGCGCCGGGTAGTTGCTCGATTCCGCCACGCGCGTCGACTCCGGAATGAGGCGGCCCGTGGAGTCCGCGTACAGGCGCAGGAGGACCTCGCCCTCGATGTGCTGGTCGAAGAGCGGAGCGGGATAGGCGATCGGCACGTCGGGGTTCAGGGCCACCGGTGCTTCCGACTCGGGCGGCGGGCCCGGCTGCGCCGCCTGCGGGTCGGGAGGTGGCGAGCCGCCGCCGCAGGCGAGCGTCACAGCTACGAGGGTCGCGGCGAATCTCCGCACTTAGGTGTCCTCCAGCCGTTTCTTCCAGGCCGCCAAGCGGTTCAACGCGTCGATCGGCGACAGGTGATCGAGATCGAGCCCGTCCAGCTCCGCGAGGAGCGGGTGCGGCGCGGCGCCGGCGAAGAGTCCCAGCTGTGTCGCATCGGGCGGCAGCGGGACGGGCTGTTGCGCCACATGGTGCCCCGCCTCCAACAGTTTGAGCACTTCCCACGCCCGGGCCACCACCGGCCCCGGCAGGCCCGCCAGCCGGCCCACGTGGATGCCGTAGGAACGATCCGCGCCGCCCGGCTCGAGCCGGTGCAGAAACACAATCTCGTCACCCACCTCGCGCACCGCCACGTTGAAGTTGCGGGCGTGCGCCAGCTCCTCGGTGAGCTGGGTCAGCTCGTGATAGTGTGTCGCGAAGATCGTCTTGCAGCCCACCACGTTGTGCAGGCATTCGGTGACGGCCCACGCGATCGCCACGCCGTCATAGGTCGACGTGCCGCGGCCGATTTCGTCCAGCAGGACGAGGCTCCGGGCTGTGGCCCCATGCAGGATGGCGCTGGTCTCGCTCATCTCGACCATGAAGGTCGACTGGCCTCGCACCAGGTTGTCCGAAGCGCCGACCCGTGTGAACAGGCGGTCGACGACCCCGATGGCCGCGCGGCGGCACGGCACGTACGCGCCCATCTGGGCGAGCAGCACGCAGAGGCCCACCTGGCGGAGCAGCGTGGACTTGCCCGCCATGTTCGGGCCGGTGAGCAAGATGATGCGGCCGGCGTCGTCGAGCAGGACGTCGTTCGGGATGAACGTCTCGCGCGGCATCATGCGCTCGACCACCGGGTGCCGGCTGCCCTCGAGATGGAGCGTCGCGCCGGCGCTCACGTCGGGCCGCACGTAGCGTTCGCGCTCCGCCACCTCGGCGAGGCCGGCCCACGCGTCGAGCTGCGCGAGAATCATCGCCGTGGCCTGGACCCGGCCAATCGCGTCGGCCACGCGGTGCCGGAGCGCATCGACCAACTCGGCCTCCCGCGCGCCGATCCGCTCCTCCGCGCCCAACACCTTCGCTTCGTATTCCTTGAGTTGCGGCGTGACGTACCGTTCGGCGCCGGTGAGGGTCTGACGTCGCTCGTAGTCGGCGGGTACGCGCTCCCGATGCGCGTGCGTCACCTCGATGTAATAGCCGAACACCCGGTTGAACCCCACCTTGAGCGTCGCGATACCGGTGCGCTGGCGTTCCGTCGCCTGCAGCGACGCGATGTACTGCTTGCCGCCGTCGCGCGCGTCCTTCACATCGTCCAGCTCGCGGTCGTACCCCGGCCGGATCGCGTCTTCATCCGCCAGCTGCGCGGGCGGCCGATCGACCAGGGCGCGAGCCAGCTCCTCGCCCAGGTCCGTGAGCAGGTCGCAGTGTTCGGCGGCGGCCTCGAGCAGGGCCGCGCCATCCCGCCGCTCGAGGCCTCCCAGGGCGCCCGCGGCGTCGGGGAGGCGGAGAATCGAGTCCCGCAGCGCGCCCAGCTCGCGCGGCGTAGCGCGGCCCAATGCCGCGCGTCCCGCCAGGCGCTCGAGGTCGCGCACGCCGTCCAAGGCTTCGCGCAACCGCTCGCGGCCGCGCCCGTCGCGCACGAGAACGTCGACCGCGTCGAGACGGGCGTTGATGGCCCCGGGATCAACGAGCGGCGCCAGCATCCAGCGGCGCAACAGGCGCCCACCCATCGGCGTGAGCGTCCGATCGATCACCTCGAGCAACGTGGCGCCCTGTGCCCCGGCCCGCAGCGGCTCCACCAGCTCCAGGTTGCGGCGCGTCATCTCGTCGAGGGGCAGTACGTCCCCCCGGCGCACGATCGTCGGCCGCGTGAGATGCGGCAGCCCGCCCGGTTTCAGCTCGCGGGCGTAGCGCAGCAGCGCGCCCGCGGCGCCCAGTGCCGGATGGTCCGCCGCCGCGATTCCCAATCCATCCAGCGACGCGAGACGGAAGGTGCGCGTCAGGTCCTCGCGCCCGAGCTCTGGGTCGAACTCCCACGCTTCGCGCTCGGTGACGGTGGCGCCCCGCGCGAGGGGCGGTAGTGGGAGGCCGGCCCCGCCTGGGACCACGATCTCGAGCGCCTCGTAGCGCGCCAGCGACGCCTCCAGCTCCGCGGGTGCGACGACTTCGAGCACCAACTCTCCCGTCGTGACGTCCAGGGCAGCGACGCCGACGGCGGAGCCCTGGGCGTCCCCCGCTAGCGCTACGAGGTAGTTGTTCCGGCTCTGCACGAGCCACTCGCCGGTGAGCACGGTGCCCGGTGTGATCGTCTCGACCACTTCGCGACGCACGAGGCCCTTCGCGACCTTCGGGTCCTCGACCTGCTCGCAGATCGCGACGCGGTGTCCCTTGGCCACGAGGCGGCGCAGATAGTCCGTGGCGGCCTTGACGGGGACGCCGGCGAGCGGCACCTCCGCGGCGCCGCCGTTGTTGCGGGATGTCAGGGTGAGCCCCAGCTCGCGCGCGCCCAGGCGAGCGTCGTCCTCGAACATTTCGTAGAAGTCGCCCATCCGGAAGAACAGGATGGTGTTCGGATAGCGCGACTTGATCTCCCGATACTGTTGCATCAGGGGCGTGTCGGCCCCCGCCCCTCCCACCACCCGTCCGGTCACGGCTCTTCCACCACGAACGGCTGTCCGCCGACCCGGGCGCTGAGCCGCCGCTGCGTCTGCTGCGCTTCTTCACGGGTCGCGTAGCGCCCGACGCGCACCTTGATGAAACCGCTCGTGTCGCGCACGACGCGCGCGTCGAAGCCCATGACGCGGAGCCGGGTGAGCATGTCGTCGACCTGCGCGGCGCTCTTCACCGCGAGGACCTGCACCGCGTACGTCTTCGGGACCGGCGCGGCGCTGTCGGTCCCTGCTGCTACCGCGGGCGGCGTGGTAGCGCTGGTGCAACGTGACGAGTAGAAGGTCACCTGGTTGGTGAACTCCACCTCGCCCGCGGCGTTGGCGCCCGCGAGCGCTTCCTGAATGAGTTCGCAACCCTTCGCTTCGTTCTTCAACTCGAAGTACGCCCGTGCCGCGGGGAACGCCGCCCGATACTTGAGCGGCGAGTCCGGGTAGTCGCGGCGCAGCCGCTCGGCCGCTTGGATCGTCTGGGCGGCGTCGCGCTGCGCGAAGTAGAGCTGCGTGAGGAGGAGCAGCGCGTCGTCCGCCCACGGCGAGGCGCCGTACTCGAGCACGATGCGATTCAGGTTCGTCGCCACGATCGCGGCAGTCGGGGCGATTTTGGCCGCCGCGAGGAGCGCCTGCGGGTACACCGAGTCCGTGGGAGACAGCGTCGTCAACAGACGGCGGATCACGCCGCGCGCCGAGTCGACCTGCCCGTTCTGCGCGAGCCGCAAGGCGTCGACCAGGCGGGCGTCGGTTTGGGCGGCCAGACGGCCTGTCGGCCCGACGGCCAACAACAAGACCGCGAACAAAAGCGGCCGTCCGCCCCTCACGCCGCCTCCCGGCGCGTCGCCGCGAAACTCAGCACCAGTTGCGTCACGATGCCCCGGTCGTCGGTCACCGTCGTTCCCTTGAGCGCGCGATCCGCGGCGAGTGCCCTCCGCAGGGCCGCGGACAGCTCGGCCGCCGTCCAGAGCGTGCTCCACCGCGCCCACCGCGCCGCCTCGTCCTTGTAGCCGCGCAGGCCGTAGGGGCGCGCCGCGAGGAGATGGCGGAATACCGCGTCTTCGACTCGCGCCGTGCCGCGCTCCCGTTCGGCGCGGGCCAGGGCCGTGCCCAGGAGGTGTGTGCCGAGGGGCGTCACGATCTTCACGCCGCTCATCCCGGCCTGTTCGAGCACCGGCTCGACGAGCTGCGCCGCGCGTGCCCCCTGCCGCTCGAGCGCCGCGTCCACGAGATCGTAGACCGTTTCGCCGCGCCGGACACCGACGAGGGCGGTGACGTCGGCCGCCGTCGCGGGCCGGTCACCTGCGAGCGACGCGAGCTTCTCGAGCTCGCGCGCCAGCGCCGAGAGATCGTTTCCCACCGCGGCGATGAGGAGATCCACGGCGTCGGGTTCGAGTGTCAGCGTGAGCTCACCGGCACGGTGCGCAATCCAGCGGGGAACCCGTTCCGGCTCGAGCGCCCCGAGCGCGACGCTGGTCGCACTGCGCGCGATCTCCGGGTCGGGGTCCTCACCGGCGGCGACGACGAGGATCAGCAGGGTCGTGGGGCTGGGCGCCGCCAGGTAGCGCACCAATTCATCCCGCAGCTTGGACTTGCGCTTGCCGAGCTGGTCCACGCCTCGCAGCACCACCGCGCGCCGATCAACCAACATTGGCGGCGTATTCACGAGTGCGTGGAAGGACTCAACGCTCAGATCGGCGGCGAAGCGCGTGTCGAGGTTGAAGTCGCGGGCGGCTGGGTCCACGGCGGCGTTGAGCAAGGCCCGGACGGCCTCGTCCTTGAGGACGTCTTCGTCACCGTGCAGGAGGTAGACCGAGTCGACAGCGCCCTTCTTGAGGCCGCGAAGCAGCGCATCCAATGTGAGCTGGGGGGGGGCCATACACTGCGGAAGTTACCCCCGGGATCGGGGGAGGGGCTAGCGGCCTGCGGACGCGGGCTCGACCTGTGCGACGGCTGGCTGTACTAGCGCTGTCCCGTACGGGTAGGGGTTGCCGTCCACCACGCTGGCGCGCGGATCCTGGAACGAAACGAACGGCAGTCCGGCGTTCGCGACGGGCTTGGGGAAGGCTGCGGGCGGCAGCGGCAAGGCTTGCGCGAGCTGCGGGCGGCGGCCCGCCTCGACCACGAGCAGCGACAGCGCGACGAGCACCAGCATCGCGGCAACGAGTCCCGCCCTGGCCGGGACCGCCGCAGCGCCCGCGCGCTCACGCGCGAGCCGCGCGTCGAGCCGGCGCCGGAAATCGGCGGAGGGCTCGATGGTCTCGATGTTCTGCAACGCGGCCACGCCGCTCCGCAGCGCCGCGTCGTAACGGCGGCAGGCGGCGCATTGCGCCACATGGCGCTGGAAACGCCGCAACTCCCGCGGGGCGGCGATAAGCCCGTCGCGGAACTCGGTGTAGCGGTCGATGAATTCGCGGCAGATCATAACGGCTGAGTGGTACCACCCGGGCCGCGGGGTGTTCCCGGGCCCGGGCAGGGGGAGCGTTCGGTAGGCACTATTCCAGCATCGGACCGATAAGCTGGGCGAAGCTATTCCGGGCTCGATTCAGACGGCTCTTCACGGTTCCCAGGTTGCATCCTGTGATCTCCGCGATTTCCTGATAGCTCTTGCCCTCGAGCTCGCGGAGCACGAACACCTCACGGTGATGTTCGGGAAGCTCACGCACGCAGCGGTCCACCGCGTCCTTCAGGAACCGCTTGCGGTAGAGGTCGTCGGGCCGGGCCGTCGTATCCTCGAACTGCAGCGGCCGATGGTCCGCATCCCAGTTCTTCTTGATCGTCTGGAACAGCACCAGGGGGTTCCGGCTGCGATTGCGCAGCTCGTTCTTGGCCAGGTTCGAGGCGATCGTGTAGATCCAGGTCGAGAACTTCTTGGTCTGGTCGAAACGGTGCAGGTGCCGGAACACGCGGATGAAGACCTCTTGGACCAGGTCTTCGGCGCGCTCGCGGTCGCCGATCGTGCGGTTGACGAAGTTGAGGAGACGAGTTTGGTAGCGGTCGACCAGGGACCCGAACGCCTGGGGGTCACCCGCCAGATGCCGCATCACCACGTGGCCATCGTCTAGCTCGTGTAACGCCTCGCGCTGCACCGCGCGCGGCGACACGACGGTTGGAACGATTGTGGCCTTAAGTACAGTTCCCATGGTCACTCCCACGTTTCAGGCGGAAACAACAACGCTAGGCGAGACCCTCCTGGCTACGTTCGCCCTGAACGGCACGAAGCATGCCTCTTGGACACCGAACGCCAAGCTGTTTCCTGACAACGCGTTACAAATGTGGACGGCGAATCCTCGGCCAATATCGTCTCACTCGGGAGACACCGCAAGTGTCCATCTGGTCACAATCGCGTCTCAAACACCCAGGATGAATCCGGCCATATAGAGGATAGCTACGACTGTCTTTCCGTCGCAGATCTCCCCGTTCCGCACCATCCCCAGCACTTCCGACAGCGGCTTCGGCACGACCTCGATGAACTCATCGGGCTCCCGGGCGTGCGCGCCGGCCGCTAGATCGGCCGCCCAGAACAGATGGATGCGCTCATCGGTGAAGCCGGGCGTCGTCCAGATAGTAGTAAGACGCTCGAGACGGCCGGCGGTCACACCGACCTCCTCCTTCAGCTCCCGCCGGGCGCAGTGCTCAGGCTCTTCCCCGGGGTCGAGGCGGCCGGCCGGGATCTCGAACAGGGGGCCGCCGGTCGCATAGCGGTACTGGCTGATCAGGAGGACGGTGGGATCGGGGCCCCTGGGGTCCGAGGCGAACGGCAGCACCGCGGCGGCCCCGGGGTGCCGGAGCATTTCCATCTCGCCTGTGGACCCGTCGGGGAAGCGCACCGTATCCACGTCCAGATGGACCACGCGGCCGGTATGGACCCGCCGCTGCGCAAGCTGCATCGAAGCCTCCTAGTGCTGGAACAGCCAGGTGAGCGGGACCTTGAAGCCCTCGGCGAGGTGGTAGCCGGTGTTGCGGCGCAGGCTGGCACGAATCGGGGAGCCCGGCGCCGGCGAGGTGAACGGAATCAGCCCCAGCCTCCCCGCGATGATCCGCAGCCGCAGCATGTGGAATGCGTCGCTCACCAGCAGGACGCGCCGGCTCTCGCGTCCCTCGAACCAGCGCTTCACCTGCGTCAGTGACGCGTAGGTGTCGTCGCCGGCAGGGAGCGGGATGAGCGCGTCCCCCGGGAGGCCGAGTCGCGCGAGGTAGTCGCGCCCCACGTTGGCCTCGCTCAGGACCTCACCGGCCCCGACGCCCCCAGTGACGAGCACGACAGGTGCGAGACCGCGCTGATAGAGAGCCGCGGCGTGGTCGAGGCGAGCACGGAAGACTGGGGAGGGACGACCGTTGTATTGCGCCGCGCCCAGCACGACGATGGCATCCGCGGTCGTGGCTTGATCGCGAGCGCCTTGTACGGCGACGGCGAGCACGACCGCGGCCCAACCGAACAGCAGCACCACGACCAGGAGGACGGCGGTCTTGAAGACGCGCCGGAAGGTCCAGAAGGCCATGCGCAAAGATACCAAGGCATGGCCCTGCGACTCAGGGCTTCGTCAGGAGCTCCTCGAAGAGCGCCAGTGCCCGGGGGTCGTCCGATTGGCCCAGCCAGAAGATCGCTTTCTTGCGCAGCTCGGGATCGGGGTTCTCCCGGGCGATGCGAATCAGCGCGGGAACACCCTCATCGTGAGGCCGTTGCGACAAGGCGAACACCGCCTGCTCGCGTACATCGCGGTCACCGCTACGATCCTCCACCAGGTCCGTCAGGCCCTTGGTCGCGGCTTCACCCGCGGCCTGGCCCAGCCAGAAGACCGCCTGACGCCGGGTGCGACGCGTGAGGCGGGCGTTCTTCGCGATGCGCAGCAGTTCGGGCCAAGCCGTCACACTGTCGGCGAGGATCACCGGGAAGATGGCGTGTTCCGCGCTGCTCCCCGAGTCCTTGGACGCGAGCGCCAAGAAGTACGCGGCGGCTTCGCGGGCTCCCACGGTGCCCAGGTCCGTCACGCCGTCGGCCGTCGTCGCGCGCCAGCGCCCACCCACGTACGTCCGCAGGCTCGTGACCTGACCGCCCGACACGCGCAACGAGACGCGCACGGGTCCGGCATCGCAGTCGTACTCGACCTCGCGCCAGTCGCGGTTCCCCACGTTGACGGTGTAGTTGCCACAGTTGCCGTCATCGCAATTCATCGACACCGAGCCGCGGCCGTTGCCGCAGACGCCCGGCCGGGCGGCGAAGCTGAGCCGCACCGTGCCGTCGGGCGCCGCCGCGATGCGGCGCTCAAGCGACGCGGGTTGCTGCACGAGGCCGAGTACGAGGATGATCGCGTTCATTGGTTGATCAAGTCCTGGAGGTACTGGGCCGCGCGCGGCGAACGCGATTGACCGATCCAGAAGATCGCCTTCTTGCGCAGCTCGCGGTCCGGGTCGTTCTTCCCGATGTCGAACAGCTTGTCGAGCGCGGCGTCTTCGCGCCGCTGCGAGTAGACGAAGATCAGCTGCTCCCGCATCTCGCGGTCTTTCATGCTGTCGTACAGCCGCACCAGATCGGCCATATCGACGTTGTGTCCTTGGCCGGCCCAGAACAGGGCCTTCTTGCGGATCTCGATGTTCTGGTTCGGGTTGAGGGCGATGTCCATCAGCCACCGGTAATTGTCGGCGCCCCCCATTTGCGACAGGGAGAAGATGACCTTCTCCTTGAGATCCTCGCTCTCCAGCTTGGCGAAGAGCCCTTTCAGGAATTCCGCATTGTCGGTCGACCGATTCTGGCCGAGCCAGAAGATCGCCTTCTCACGCATGTCGCTGGACGCGTCGCGTCGCTCCGCGAACGCACGGAGGATGGCTCCGGCGCGCGCGCTGCGGTGTTGCGACAGCGCGAAGATCGCCTTGTCCTGGATCTCGGGATCGGTCTTCGGGTCGCGCAGGATCGAATCGAGCGCGGCGACCGTCTCCTCGCCCGGCACCTGCGACAGCCAGAACACCGCCTGCTCACGCACTTCCCGGTCGGGATCGGAGCGCACCGCGTTGAGCAGAATCGCAGACGTCTCCGAGCTGCGTTTCTGCGAGACGAGCCACACGGCCTTGCGCCGCAGGCACACTGAGCCTTCATCGCGGCGCGCCAACACGGCTTTGAGGATCGGCACGGCGCGCTCGGCGTCCATGTTCATGAGGCCCTGGATCGCCGCGATCCGCACGTCGTCTTCGTCATCGCAGCTCGACGCGCGACCGGGGCGTGGCGGGCGTGGCGGGCGTCCCCTGGGCGCTTCAGCGGGTTCAGGGGCTTCGGCCGGCTCGGGCGGTTCGGCTACCTCCGCCGGCTCCGGTGGTTCGGCCGCCTCGGGCGGTACAATGCTGTCGACCTCGCGACGGAGCCATTCGTCGGCTGCCCGGTCGCCCCGTTTGGCCAGCTCCCCCTGGACCCTGCGCAGCAGCACTTCGGCATCATGGTGCGTGGATGCCTTGGGGAAGCGCTTGGTCTGGGTGAACAACGCTTCACGGGCAGCGCGCAGGTCATCGTCTTGCCCCGCTCGGTAGAGGGCGAACGCCTGCCAATAGAACGAGTCAGCGTTGTAGGTCGAGCGAGGGTAGCGCCTCTGGATCGACTGAAAGAGTTGTGCGGCCCGGGCGTACTGGTTGCGGCTCAACGCCTGCCGCGCGGCGCGATAGAGCGAGTCGGCCGGATCCTGTTGGGCCCACGCCGGGGGTGGCACGCTCTCATCGATACCATCGACGTCATCCCAATCGCCCAGCACCGCGAGCGCCGGGAGTGCGAGCGTGGCTTGTTCGAGCTGGAGCGCGGACGCCGCCAGCATCGGCGCCTGGGCCGCGACCACGAGGCCGGCGCGCGACGACGCCAGCGCCGACGCCGCGGTCTCGAGCGCTGCCGCGGACGCGGCGAGCGGTGCCGCGATCACTGCCACGTTTGGTCTATGAGCGCGCCGCGCCCGCGGTACGGCCGTCGCCGTAGAGTCCTGCACGGTGATGGTGGTGACGGCCAGCAACAACGGTAGCACGAACATCAGGTCGCTCCTTGGGTGCGCACCGGCACGGGGCCGGCGGGAATCGCGGAACGCAGCTTGGGCAGCACGCTGCGTTCGTCCATGTCCTGGGTGATCAAATCGGTGTCATGCCGATCGCGCGCCGTGGGCAGCTGCGAGATCTGCACCAATACCAGCTCGAGGTCCTCGAGCAGGGCGCGCATGCGCGGGTCGTCCGCTGCCGGTGAATCGAGCAGCAAGCGGGTGGTCGTGAGCAGGTCGCGAGCCTGCCCTGTGAAACCCGTAGCCCGGCCGGCCCGGAGGTCGGCGCGGAAGGCGGTGAGAAAGGTCTCGGTGCGCGACAGGTACTGCGTCGCCGCGACCTGGTACACGACGCCGTTGCCGGCCGTGTCGGCCGTCGCCACTCGCGTTCCGCCGGGCACGGTGGTCGGTTGGTGCGCCGTCCAGCGCCCGATGCCGATGCCGAGGACCAGCAGCGCCGCGGCGGCGAGGCCCCAGCGCATCCAGGGGCGGATGCGGCGGACACGGGCGGCCTGGATCCGCCCCCACATCTCTTCTCGGGGGGTGGGGCGGGGGGGGGCGTGGTATGTCTTGGCCGCCTCCTCCAACCACGCGTCGAATTTCCGGTCTTCGTTTTCGCGCATCATGCGATCCATTCTCCCGCAAAGTCCGCGAGCGATTCGCGCAGCTTGGCGCGCGCCCGGGACAGCTGCGCTTTCGATGTTCCCGTCTCGACGCCGAGGGCGATGCCGATCTCTTCGTGCGTGAACCCCTCGACGTCGTGCATCACAAATACCGTTCGGTAACCTTCCGGCAGTGCGTCGATCGCCTGCTGCAACCGCACCTTCAGGTCGGGCTCGGCCTGACGTCGCGCGCTGGTCACGCCGTCCGCGGCTTCGAGGTCCGCCTCGCGTTTGTGAAACCGCTTCACCTTGCGCAGCCCGTTCAGCACGACCGACGTGGTGATCGCATGCAGCCAGGTCGAGAGCGCCGAGTCGCCGCGGAACGTGCCGAGCTTCTCGAACGCCCGGATGAACGTCTCCTGCGTGAAGTCCTGTGCGAGAGCGTCCTCACCGGCCAGCCGGTAGGCCAGGCGGTAGACGCGATCGACATGGGCGTCGTACAGGGCGCGCTCGGCAAGGCCGTCCCCGGCGCGGACGCGGTTGATTAGATCTCGTTCGTCCACGGAGCTCCGAGTCGACGGGCCATGCTCGTAACTACCCGTCTGACACGGGGAAGCGGGAAAGGGTTACGCGGGGGAAAGGCTCAGCGCAGCAGGGCTTGCAGGCCCAGCCCCCCGGCCAGGGCGAGGAGCAGAGAGGCCAGGGTGCCGATCAGGAAGTACTCGGCGAACTCGCGGTCTTCCAATGCTTTGAACCGTGCCACCGACTTCGCGGCGACGATGAGGCCGAGGGCCCCGTACTGGCCGAGCAGGACGAGCGTCAGGGCGATCGCTCGCTCGAGGGAGCCAATGGTGCGGCCGCGGGCGATTTCGATCGCACCGGCGGTGCGATCCTCGTCACGCCGCATCTGCAGCGTGGGCAGCTCGAGGACGGAGCGCACGAGGATGATCCCGCGGATGCAGACGTAGAGGTAGCCCGTCGCATACAGGCCCACGCCACCCCAGCGGTAGCCGGCCGGACTCGGCGTGACGAGCTTGGCGAGCGACTGCCCGACGATGATGGCAGCGAGCACGATGACGGCTTCGACCATCAGGAGTACACGGCCGCGGCGGTGGCCATCGATCTGCGCTGGCCACATGACCGCGGCGATCGTGTACGCGAGCAACGGGACGAGCTCGAGCGGATTCACCGATCCTCCCTCATAGCGACGATAGCGGCGCCGAACATTCTATCGCCCTCGGCCACAAGCGGCCAGGCCATACGCCGTTTCATGTGGGAAATCGCTGTGGGGTGGACCTTTAGAGGGTCGGCCTGTGGCATCCCCGCAGCATTCAGCCGGAGCATGGCCGCCTGGCGGCGCTGCCGCGGCGTCCAGCTCCAGTAGAGGGCCGAGTAGTAGGATGACCAGCCGTCTACGGCTGGACCAAAGTTGCGCAACGTGAAGACCTGACGCCGCCCCTTGGCTTCCTCGAGCGCCGCGCGGGCGGCGTGGAAGCAGGGGCCATCCACCTCGAGGGCGGTGGAGGCGAGCGCCGTACTGATGGGCCCGCGGGCGCAGGCGATGATCCAATCGACGTCGGCGAGCGTGTGCCGCAGCCAGTGCGTGATGTCCCAGAGGTGCGACGCGTCGCGCAGCAGCCCTTCGAACTCGTCACCGCGGGCGACGGCGAAGCCGGCCGCCAGGCCCGAGCGCCAGGCGCGGTGCTTGTTGAGCTCCTTGAGGCGGGTGTGGAGCTGCGTCTGCAAGCGCGCCCGCGCGCGGGGCGGGAGCGCGCGCGAGCCGATCACGTCGGCGAGCACGGCGACATAGTTGACGTTTTTCGTCATATCTACAACTTATGACGTATTACGTCAGGATGTCAATATGTGACATATTCCGTCAGCGCGTGCCGAAGAGCCGGTCGCCCGCGTCGCCCAGGCCGGGAAGGATGTAGCCCTTGGCGTTCAGCTCGCGGTCGAGCGCGGCCGTGTACACGGGCACGTCGTGATGCGCGTCGAGCATCGCCTTGACGCCCGCCGGCGCGGCGACGAGACACAGAAACCGCACCCGCGGCGCGCCGGCGCGCTTCAGCGCGCTCACCGCGGCGACCGCGGACCCGCCGGTCGCCAGCATCGGGTCGAGCACGAAGAACGTCCGGTCCTGCTCGCCCGACGGAATCTTGAAGTAGTAGTCCACCGGCTGGAGCGTGTCGTGATCGCGGTAGAGGCCGATGTGGCCCACGCGCGCCGACGGGATCAGCTGCGAAATGCCCTCCACCATCCCCAGCCCGGCGCGCAGAATCGGGACGAGGGTGAGCTTCTTGCCGGCCACCTGGCGGCCTGACGTCTTCTCGAGCGGGGTCTCGATGTCCACGGGCTCGAGCGGGAGGTCCTGGGTGACCTCGTACGCCATGAGCATGGCGATCTCATTCACGAGCTGCTTGAAGTCGCGCGTGCTGGTGCGCCGGTCCCGCAGAATCGTCAGCTTGTGCTGGATCAGCGGATGGGCGAGGACCGTGAGGTTCGCGAAGGCGGGTGTCTTACCCATCCCTGAGAAGGTAGGTATTTTCGCCGCCCCCGCAAAGGAGCTCTTCAGGACGTATGGGCGCGCCCGCGCTCGTCGTGCTCGCCGCCGGCGTCGGGAGCCGGTTCGGCGGACCGAAGCAGTTGAGCCCCGTCGGTCCGTCGGGCGAGACGCTGCTCGATTACGCGATCTACGACGCGATGCGCGCCGGCTTCGGGCGCGCCGTCCTGGTCATTCGCGAGGAGCTGCGCGCTCCCTTGCGGGACCACGTCGCGCGCGTGATCGGAACGGCGCTCCCCGTCGACTACGTCGAGCAGCACGTGCCCTCCGGGCGAGCGAAGCCGTGGGGCACCGGCCACGCCGTGCTCGCCGCGCGGGATGCCGTGGATGGTCCCTTCGCGGTGTGCAATGCGGACGACTACTATGGCCCAGGTGCCTACCGGTTGCTCGCCGAGCACTTGGCGGGTGACGCCGGTGCCCCGCCGCTCCACGCCCTCGTAGGCTACCGGTTGGATGCGACGCTCTCCGCGCACGGCGGCGTCGCGCGGGCGGTGGCATCGCTCGGCCCGGACGGCCTGGTCACGCGGGTCGTCGAAGTCAGGGGCGTGCGCCGCCTGGATGGCGGCCTTCGCGGCGTCACCGCCGCGGGCGAGGAGGGTGAGTTCACCGGCGCGGAACCCGCGTCGATGAACCTGTGGGGGTTCACGCGCGATGTCCTCCCGGCGCTCGAGGCGCAGTTCGCAACGTTTCTCGCGGCGCCCCGAGCGGCTGACGCCGAGTTCCTGCTGAGCACGGCGCTCGACGGCCAGTTGGCGGCGGGCCGGGCCCGCCTGCGGGTGTTGCCCGCCCCCGACCGCTGGCTGGGAATGACTTTTGCCGCGGAACTGGAGCCGGTCCGGGCGGCACTTGCCGCGCTGGTGGGCGCCGGGGTCTATCCCGCGGACTTGCGTGCCGCGTTCATGCGTTTCTGATCGGTTGCGACGGCGCGATGAGGCCGTATGTTCCTCGGGCCTCCTCGAGGATGACGTCTTTATGCGCAAGGCTTTAGTGCTCGCCGGATTGGCAATCGTCGCCGCGCCGCTGTCCGCACAAACTGTCGACTCCATCCTTTCCAAGTACGTCCAAACGATCGGCGGTGCGGCCCGCATCCAGGCCGTGCAGACGCTACGCCGCACCGGCCGGTTCACCGGCGGCGGCGGCTTCGAAGCCGTGGTCGTTCAGGAGAACAAGCGGCCCAACCGGGTGCGCCAAGAGTTCTCCCTGCAGGGCATGACCGGCATCAACGCCTACGACGGCACGACCGGTTGGAAGATCGAGCCCTGGCAGGGCAAGAAGGATCCCGAGTCGCTGAGCGAGGAGGAGATGCGGGACATCCTCGAGGAATCGGACTTCGACGGCCCGCTGATCAACTATCAGCAGAAGGGCAACCGCGTCGAGTTCGTGGGGATGGAGCAGGTCGAGGGCACCGATGCCTTCAAGCTCAAGGTGACGCTCGCGAACGGCGACGTGCGCACCTACTACCTGGACACCGACTACTACGTCCCGATCCGGATCGAAACGAAGCGGATGATCCGGGGTGCCGAGCAAGAGTTCGAGACCTCGCTCGGCGACTATAAGGAAGTGGCGGGGTGGTACCTCCCGCACTCCTTCGAGACCGGCCCGCGGGGCAGCGACAACAAGTCCAAGATCACCTACGACAAGATCGAGGCCAACGTCACAATCGACGACCGGCGGTTCCAACGCCCGGCGACGCCCTGACGAGGATCGCGCCATGACGAATCTCTACCTGCTGCTCGCCCTCGTCTCTGTCCAGCAACCTCAGGCGGCGAAGGTCGATTCCGAGACGATCTCAGGGCTGGGGGCCCGCAACATCGGATCGGCCGCGATGAGCGGACGAATCGCGGCCATCGACGCCGTGCACGAAGGGGACCGGCTCACCGTGTACGCCGCCACTGCGAGCGGCGGTGTGTGGAAGTCGGTCAACGGCGGTACGACGTTCAAGCCGGTGTTCGACCGGCAACCGGTCCAATCGATCGGCGCGATCGCCATCGATCCCACGAACCCCAAGGTGATCTGGGTCGGGACCGGTGAGGCCTGGACGCGCAACAGCGTGTCCATCGGCGACGGCGTGTACAAGTCCGTCGACGGCGGCGAAAACTGGACCAACGTCGGCCTGCGGACCTCTGAGCGGGTCGCGAAGATCCTCATCGATCCGAGCGCCCCGAACACGGTCTACGCGTGCGTGCCCGGGGCGCTGTGGAGCGACAGCGACGATCGCGGGGTCTACAAGACCAGCGACGGGGGCAAGACCTGGACGAAGATTCTGCGCGGGACAAATCTCTCGACCGGGTGCTCGATGATGTCGATGGACCCGTCGGCGCCGAAGACGATCTATGCCGGGATGTGGGACTTCCGGCGTCGGGGCTGGACGTTCCGGTCGGGCGGCGACGGTCCCACCGTGCCGAGCGGCTCCGGCTTCTTCAAGAGCACCGATGGCGGCGCGACCTGGACCGACCTCAACGCCCAGACGGCGGCGGGCCTGCCGGCCAAGCCGTGGGGGCGGGTCGCGGTCAGCGTTGCGCCGTCGAAGCCGAACGTCGTGTACGCGTTCATCGAGGCGGTGCCGCCGAAGAACGCGCTGTATCGTTCCGACGATGCCGGGCGGACCTGGCAGGCGCTGGACCGCAGTCAGAACATGATCTGGCGTCCATTCTACTTCGCCAACCTCATCGTAGACCCGAAGAACGCGGACCGGATCTACAAGCCGGACGGGCCGCTGATCGTCAGCGCCGACGGAGGCCGGAGCTTCAGCAACATCTCGGGCGGGGCGCACGGCGACTTCCACGATGTGTGGGTCGACCCGGCCAACACGGACCATCTCATCACGGGCGACGACGGCGGGCTGTGGTACTCCTACGACGCCGGCAACAAGTGGTGGAAGGCCGACAATCTTCCCGTCTCGCAGTTCTACCATGTGAGTGTCGACATGGACCGGCCGTATCACGTGTACGGGGGGCTCCAGGACAACAGCTCGTGGGTCGGGGAGTCGGAGTATCCGGGCGGGATCACGAGCAGCCGGTGGGAGAACATGTACGGGGGCGACGGGTTCTGGATGTTCGTCGATCCCACCGATCCCAACTATCTCTACGCCGAGTACCAGGGGGGCGAGATCGCGCGCGTCAACCGCCGCACGCTCGAGTCCCGCAACATCAAGCCGCTGCCCCGTTACGGCGAGAAGCCGCTGCGCTTCAACTGGAACACGCCCATTCACATCAGCCCGACGCAACGCGGCACGCTCTACCTGGGCGGGCAGTTCCTATTCCGCTCGCGCGACTTCGGCCAGACGTGGGAACGAATCTCGCCCGACCTCACGACGAACGATCCGCTCAAGCAGAAGCAAGAACAATCGGGCGGCGTAACGGTCGACAACTCTTCAGCCGAGATGCACACCACGATCTTCGCGATCGCCGAGTCGCCGCGGAACGCGAGCGTCATTTGGGTCGGCACCGATGACGGCAACCTTCAGGTCACGCGCGACGGCGGGAAAACCTGGACGAACGTAGTGGCCAACATCCGCGGTCTCGCGAAGAACGCCTGGGTCTCGTCGATCGACGCCGGGCACTTCGACGAAGGGACCGTCTATGCGACGTTCGACCTGCACACCTTCGGCGACATGCGGCCGTACGCCTACAAGTCGACCGATTTTGGAGCCACCTGGACGGCGTTAGTGGCGCCGGAGAGTCCGGTGCGCGGCTACGCGCACGTCGTGAAGGAAGACCTCGTCAACAAGGACCTCCTTTTCCTGGGCACGGAGCTCGGCCTGTGGGTGTCCGTGGACGGCGGGAAGCAGTGGGCGCATTACAAGGGAGGCAACCTGCCGGCGGTGGCGGTGCGGGATCTCGCGATTCACCCGCGCGACAACGACCTCGTGATCGCGACCCACGGTCGCGGCATTTGGATCATCGATGACATCACGCCGCTGCGCGGCCTCACCCCGCAAGTCCTGGCGAGCAACGCGGTCTTCATGCCGGCGCGGCCCACCGTGCAGCGTCTCAACGCCTCGGGCGGATGGGCGAACGGGGACGCGGCGTTCGTGGCGCCCAACCCCCCCGGCGACGCGGTGATCACGTACTACCTGCGAAAGCGCCACATCTTCGGCGATATGAAGATCGAAGTGTTCGACGCGGGCGGCCGGTTGATGGGCACGGTGCCCACGAGTAAACGCGGCGGCCTCTCCCGGGTGACGTGGTCGATGCGCCTCACGGCACCGAAGGTGCCGCCGGCGGCCTCAGCGGCGTTCGGCGCCGCGTACGGCGCCCGCGTCCTGCCGGGGACGTACACGGTCAAGATGACTAAGGACAAGGACGTCTACACGATGCCGCTCCAAGTCGTCGCCGATCCGCGGTCGACACACACGCCGGAGGATGCCCGGGCGGGGTTCGACCTGGTCACGAAACTGTCCGGTGTGTTGGGCGACATGACCTTCGCGGTGGAGCGGATCAACGGCGTGCGTCTGGCGCTCGAGGACCGGGCCGCGACGCTCTCGGCGCGGGATGCCTTGGCGACGCGGCTGCGGGCGGCCTCGGCCAAGGTCGATTCGTTGCGCGCCAAGATCGTTGCCACGAAAGAAGGTGGCGCGATCACCGGGGAGGAGCGGCTGCGGGAGCACATCACGAATCTCTACGGTAACATCGTGTTCTATGATGGCCGGCCGTCCCAGACCCAGCTGGAGGCGGCGGATGCGTTAACCCGGGAATTGGGCGACGTGGTTCGGGAGTTCGACGCCTGGGCGGGGCAGACCCTCACCGGTCTGAATGCCGCCCTGGCGAGGAAGCGGCTCGAGGCGATCCCGCTCCTGACGCGGGAGCAGTGGGAGGCGAAGACCGCGAACTGAGCTCGGATCGACAGCAGCCTCTCCGCGACGACATCCGCCTCCTGGGCACGCTCCTCGGCGAGACACTCCGCGCCCAGGAGGGGCCCCAGCTATTCGACGCGGTCGAGCGCGTGCGGGCTCTCGCCAAGACTGATTTCGCGGCGCTGGACAACGCGCTGCGACAGCTCGAGCTGGGGGAGGCGCTCACAGTAGCGCGCGCCTTCGCCCATTTCCTGTCTCTCGCTAACATTGCCGAGCAACATCACCGCGTTCGCCGGCGCCGCGACTACGAACGGACGACGGACACGCCGCAGCAGGGCTCATTCCAGGAGAGCTTCTCGCGATTGCTCGCGAGCGGGGTGACGCCCGACGCCTTGTACGAGCGGGTGCGTTCCCTCCAGATCGAGCTGGTCCTGACCGCCCATCCAACCGAGATCGTGCGCCGTACCCTGCGCCAAAAGGCGCGGCACATGGCCGCGTTGCTGGAGCGGAGGGACCGGCCCGACCTGACGCCCGCGGAGCGATCCGACGTGGTCGAGTCGCTGCGCCGGGAGATCACGGCGGCGTGGACGACGAGCGAGGCGCGCGGAGAGGGGCTGACGCCCCGAGACGAAGTGATCGGGGGTCTGGGGGTGATCGAACAGACCCTGTGGGATGCCGTCCCGGAGCACCTCCGAGCGCTCGACCGGGCACTGCGCGAAGCCACCGGCAGGCCGCTCCCCGTAGAAGCGGCCCCGATGCGCTTCGGCTCGTGGATCGGGGGCGACCGCGACGGGAATCCCAATGTCACGGCCGAGGTCACAGTGCAGGCCTGCCTGCTGGCCCGCTGGATGGCCGCCGACCTTTACTGGCGCGAGATCGACGCGCTCCGCTCAGAGCTCTCGATGAAGGAGGGCAGTGACGAGCTCCGGGCGCGAGTGGGGAAGGGCAACGAGAGCGAGCCGTATCGGGCGTTGCTCAAGGAAGTCCGTGACCGTCTCGCCTTCACCCGCGACTGCCTCGGCCGTGGGTCTATCGACGCGGGGGCGTACACGCAGGCGGATGAGCTGCTCGAACCGCTGCTCCTGTGCCGGCGGTCGCTACAACAAACCGGCGCCGCTATCGTCGCCGAGGGCCGTCTCCTCGACGTCATCCGGCGCGTGGCGTGTTTCGGTCTCTCGCTGGTGCGCCTCGATCTCCGGCAACACGCCCACCGCCATGTTGAGGCCCTCGACGCGATCACCCGGCACCTCGGATTGGGCGCATACGCGGAGTGGGACGAAGCGGAGCGACGCGCATTCTTGAGTCGTGCGTGGCAGGACCAGGGTGGGTTGATTCGGTTGATCAAGGCAGCGCTCGAGGCCAAGACCCAATTCTCTGCCGAGGTCCGCGATGTCATCGAGACCTTTGAGGCGGCAGCGACCCTGCCCGATGGATCGCTCGGCGCGTACGTCATCTCCATGGCGAGCAACGCGTCAGACGTCCTGGCAATCGACGTGTTGCAGCACGCGTCCGGGATCCGCTCTCCGCTCCGGGTGGTGCCGCTGTTCGAGACCTTGAGCGATCTCGGACGCGCCGGCGCGTCGATACGCGAGCTCCTCAGCGTCGATTGGTACCGCGAGCGCGCGGGCGGACGGCAAGAGGTGATGATCGGCTACTCGGACTCCGCGAAGGACGGCGGCCGCCTCGCCGCGGCGTGGGCCTTGTACTGTGGCCAGGAAGACATCGTGGCAGAGTGCGCGGCACGCGGCGTGCATCTCACGCTGTTCCACGGCCGTGGCGGGACGGTCGATCGCGGCGGCGGGCCGGCGCGCGTCGCGATTCAGTCGCAGCCGCCGGGCTCGGTGAACGGCTCGCTCCGCGTCACGGAGCAGGGAGAGGCGATCGACGCCAAGTTCGGGATGCTCGGCATCGCGCTGCGGACGCTCGAGGAATACACAACCGCCACGCTCGCGGCGACGCTCGAGCCGGCCAAGGATCCCGAGCGGCGCTGGCGGGAACGGATGCAACAGCTCGCCGACACGTCGCGGGCGGCGTACCGGCGCGTGGTGTACGAGTCGCCCAGCTTCACGGCGTACTTCTGGACGGCCACACCGGAGGCCGAGATCGGCCAGATCAAGATCGGAACCCGTCCGGCGCGACGCGCGCCGGCGGACGGGTCGGCGAGCGTGGAGGGGCTGCGGGCCATTCCCTGGGTGTTCGCGTGGACGCAGACGCGCCTGATGCTTCCCGCCTGGCTCGGCGTGGGCGAGGCGCTCGAGGAGGCTCGGCGCAACGGGCAGATGGACGAGCTCACTGAGATGTACGACGCGTGGCCGTTCTTCCGCGCCACGATCGACCTGATCGAGATGGTGTTGGCCAAGGCCTCGCCGCACATCTCGGAGCGCTACGACCGAGCCCTGGTGCCGGAGCGGTTGTGGCCCGTGGGAGACGACCTGCGCGACCGGCTCGGCCGGACCGTGGCGGCCGTGTTGGCGGTCACGCGCCACACGGAGCTCGTAGAGCACAATCCGGTTTTGCGGCAGTCGATCAACGTCCGGAATCCGTACGTCGATCCCATCAATCTTGTTCAGATCGAGATCCTGCGGCGGTTGCGCCAAGCAGGCGAGGATGCTCTACTGCGGAACGCGTTGCTGGTGACGGTGAACGGTGTGGCGGCGGGGATGCGGAATACGGGGTGAGGACAACTGACCTGGGAGGTGCACATGGCTCCGAGTAGCGACGACCTGGACCGGCGCGAAGCGCTGAAGCTGATCGCAGGCGGGCTCGGCGTCGCCGCGTTGGGCGGGACCAGGCTCCCGAGCTTCGGATCCGCACCCGACCGGTTCCTTGCCGCTCCGCCTATGGAGACGGTCCGGATCGGATTCGTCGGCGTCGGTGGGCAGGGGACCGCACACGTGCAGAACCTGCTGCGGATCGAGGGCTGCGTGATCAAGGCCGTAGACGATATCGTGGCGGAGAAGGTGACCCGGATCCAGGACCTGGTCGAGCAGGCCGGATTCCCGCGCCCGGCGGGCTACTCCCGCGGTCCCACCGATTTCGTCCGCATGTGCGAGCAGGAGGAACTGGACCTGGTGTTCCATGCCACGCCCTGGGAGTGGCACGTCCCGATCTGCCTCGCGGCGATGCGCAGCGGCAAGCACACCGCCACCGAGGTGCCCGCCGCCTACACCGTGGACGATTGCTGGGCGCTGGTCGAGCATGCCGAGAAGTACGGCAAGCACTGCGTCATGATGGAGAACTGCAACTACGGCCGGATGGAGATGATGGTCTTCAACATGGTCCGCCAGGGACTGTTCGGTGAGATCCTACACGCCGAGGGCGGCTACCTGCACGACCTCCGGTCCGTGAAGTTCAGCCCCGAAGGTGAGGGGCTGTGGCGGCGCGCGCATTCGATGCAGCGGAACGGCAACCTCTATCCGACGCATGGCCTCGGCCCCGTGGCCAACTGCATGGACATCAACCGCGGCGACCGGTTCGTCTCCTTGGTCTCGATGAGCGGCCCCTCGCGGGGGCTGCAGGCGTACGCCCGCGAGCACTTTCCGGACGGCTCACCGCAGCGCCAGGAACGGTACGTCTTGGGTGACGTCAACCTGAGCCTGATCAGAACCGCTAACGGGCGAACGATCTGCGTGAGCCACGAGACGAACCTGCCGCGCCCCTACAGCAGAGTCCACGTGGTTCAGGGCACCCGCGGCCTCTTCCAAGGGTACCCGGACCGCGTCTACATCGAGGGGCGGAGCAAGGCGGACGAGTGGGAGGCCGCCGAGGCGTACCTGGCCGAGTTCGATCACCCGCTGTGGAAGCAGATCGAGGAGAAGAGCCGAGGTGCCGGGCACGGCGGGATGGACTTCCTCGAGGACTATCGGCTCATCAAGTGCTTGCGCGAAGGGCTCCCCACGGACATGAACGTCTACGATGGGGTTGCCTTGAGCGTCGTCACGCCCCTCTCCGAGTGGTCGGTGGCGCACGGCAGCCGGCCCATCGAGTTCCCGGACTTCACACGCGGCCGGTGGAAGACGTGGCCGAAGCTGGGAATCGTCACGGCATGACCGACACAGGGCAACGCGCGCTGGTAACTGGTGGCGCGGGGTTCATTGGGTCCCACATCGTCGATCGCCTATTGGCGGACGGGCATGTCGTTTGCGTTGTCGACGATTTGTCCACGGGATCGGCAAGCAACATCCCGCCCGGGGTTCAGTTCCAACGGGTCGATATCGGCGACTTAGCAGCGCTCCGGGACGTCGTGGTCCGATTCAAACCGGAGGTCGTGTTTCATGTGGCCGCGCAGACGGACGTGCGCCGGTCAATTCGCGAGCCAGACTTCGATGCCCGGGTGAACGTGCTGGGCGGCCTGAGCGTGTTGCGTGCGAGTGCGGCCGCTGGAGCACGGCGTGTCGTCTATGCGTCGTCGGCCGCCGTGTACGGCACCCCGAGGCAGGTTCCGGTCCCCGAGACCCATCCGACGAACCCGATGTCGGAGTACGGCGCGAGCAAACTCGCGTTCGAGCACTACCTCAGCGCGTACGCCGCCCGGGGGCTGATCGAATACGCGGCCCTGCGATTCGCCAATGTCTATGGGCCGCGGCAACGTTCCGACGGAGAGGCGGGGGTCGTGTCGATCTTCGCGCGCCAGATGCTCGCCGGGGACCCGGTGACGATCTTCGGCGACGGCACGAAGACGCGCGACTATGTCTACGTAGGCGACGTCGTCGACGCCACGGTACGAGCCACGGTGGGACCGTCGGGGGTCGTCGCCAACGTGGGGTGGGGCCGGGAGGTGTCGGACCTCGACCTGTATCGCGCCGTAGCAGGCGCCACGGGTTACGCAAAGGAGCCGATCTACGCCGCGGACCGACCCGGTGACATCGCGCGGATCTGCCTCGACGCTGGGCTAGCGCGGCGCACCTGGGACTGGCGCGCGTCTGTGTCGCTGCCGGACGGTGTGAAACGGGTCGTGGAGCACGCTCGGACGTAAAACATCGCCTCTGAGGCCACCATGCGACTGAACACCATCGATTGGATCGTGCTGGCGCTGTACGGCATCGTCTGCCTGGCCATCGGCTTGGCGGTGATGCGTCGCGCGGGTCAGGGTCGCCAGGAGTTCTTCCTCTCTGGGCGCCGGCTGCCGTGGTGGCTCCTGGGCGTGTCGCTCGTGGCGACGACCTTCTCGACGGACACGCCGAACCTCATCACGGACCTCGTCCGCACCGGCGGCATCAGCCAGAACTGGGTCTGGTGGGCCTTCGCGATCACGGGGATGTGCACCGTGTTCTTCTACGCCAAGCTGTGGCGGCGCTCCGCAGCTCTCACCGACATCGCGTTTTACGAGATACGCTACTCCGGTAAGCCTGCGGCCTTCCTCCGAGGTTTTCGAGCGATCTACCTCGGCGTGTTCTTCAACGTGATGATCATGGCCTCGGTCAATCTCTCGGCGACGAAGATCGCCGGCGTGATGCTCGGTTGGGATCGACACACGGCGGTGCTCGTCGGCGGCGCCGTCACCGTGCTCTACGCCGCAAGCTCCGGGCTGTCGGGAGTCGTATTGACCGATTTCGTGCAGTTCCTGATCGCGATGGTCGGGGCCGTGCTGGCCGCCGTCGTGGCGCTCAGGCTCCCAGCAGTCGGCGGCCTGTCGGGGCTGTTCGCCCACCCCGCAGTCGCCTCACGCCTCTCGCTCCTGCCCGACTTCTCGGACTGGAGCACGGCGGCCGCCGTGCTCGTCGTCCCGCTCGCGGTGCAGTGGTGGAGCACCTGGTATCCCGGCGCCGAGCCGGGAGGCGGAGGGTACGTGGCACAACGGATGCTCGCTGCGCCCACGGAGCGGGACGCGATGCGCACCACCCTGCTGTTCAACGTCCTCCATTACGCGGTACGGCCCTGGCCGTGGATCATCGTGGCGCTCGCGTCGCTCATCATTTATCCCGACCTCGCATCGATCGCCGCCCGGTTCCCGCACATCGATCCGGCGATTGTGAAGAACGACCTGGCCTACTCCGCGATGCTCGTGTATCTCCCGCACGGACTCTTCGGTCTGATGATCGCGTCGCTCGCGGCGGCGTACATGTCCACCATCAGTACGCATCTCAACTGGGGCGCCTCCTACGCGGTGGAGGACTGCTACCGCCGGTTCGTGGCGCCCGACAAGGACGAACGCCACTACGTGCAGGTGGGGCGCGCCGTCACGGTAGGACTGATCGTGCTCGCCTCGATCGTGTCGCTGTGGCTCCAGAACTCCTACCAGGCGTTCCAGATCCTGCTCCAGATCGGTGCCGGGACGGGACTGATCTTCCTGCTGCGCTGGTTTTGGTGGCGGATCAACGCGTGGAGCGAAATCGCCGGGATGGGGATTTCCTTCTTGGTGGCCGTGTACTTCCAGTTCGTGCACACGGCACTCGGATTCGCGCCGCTCGCCCCGACGGTGCAGCTCGTGATCGGCATCGCCATCACCACCGTCGGGTGGTTCGCCGTGACGTTCGCGACACCGCCCACCGACCGTCCTACGCTGCAGGCGTTTTACGACCGGATTCGGCCCATGGGCCCAGGGTGGAAGGCTGCGGTCACGACCGGGCCGGCGAACCCCGGCGAAAGCGTGACCGCCGCGTTCCTGTGTTGGTTCCTCGGTTGTGTGATCATCTACGCGGCGCTGTTCGGCACCGGGTATCTGCTGTACGGGAAGCCGCTGCCCGGAATCGCCTGCTTCGTCGCGGCGGCAGCGGCGGCGTGGGGGCTGTTTCGCACCCTGCCGCGAGTCGGGTTCGCGTAGGGGCGATCGTCGCGTCGTTGAGTAGGGGCGCAGCATGCTGCGCCCCTACGGGGGGGACACCCGGGCTGCCTCTTTCCCTGGTCCCTCTTGGGGGGTGAGACGGGGCTTCCCCGTCATACAAGTGTGCATATCGACGACGAGCGCCTCTTTCTGCGGCTCGACCGCTACTTGGCCGGCGAGGCATCCGCTGCGGAGGCGGAGGCCGTGCGAGAGTGGCTCGCGGAGAGCCCCGGGCACGCGCTTCTCCTAGAGGATCTGCGCCTCATCCGTCTTGTCCGGGGCGTTGCCACGGAGCCGGTGCCGCACAGCAGTGTCGATGTTGCCTGGGCGAAGGCGGTCGTCGAGATGCGGGCGATCCGCCCGAAGTCCCGAATCTCCCCCATGTCCAGGCGCCTCCTCGTGGCGCTGTTGGCCGCTGCGGCCGTCGTCGTCGCCCTCGTCGGGGGAGCAGGAGTGCTGCGGCGGGCGCCGCGCTGGAGTGAGCAGGCGACCGCCACCGGGCGTCGCGCGCTGGTCCGACTCCGCGACGGCACGCAGGTCACGCTCGCGCCCAGCAGTCGTTTGCGCTACGCGGCCGACTACGGTCGAGCCCACCGCGACGTGTATCTGGATGGCGAAGCGTACTTCCAGGTTACTGCCGACTCGCAGCATCCATTCCGCGTCCACACCACCGGCAGCGTCACCGAGGATCTCGGGACCGCGTTCGTCGTCACGGCGTACGCCGACCAGGTCGCGACCGAAGTGGTCGTGACCGAGGGGCGGGTATCGCTCTCGCGGGGCGATACGACGACGCACGCGGTGGTGCTCGGGCTCCGGGACCTCGGGCGGCTCGATGCCAGCGGCTCCGCGACGGTGCGACGCGGCGTCGATGTCGACCGCTACCTCGCGTGGACCCAGGGCGTCCTGGCCTTCGACGGCGCGCCGCTGCGCGAGGTCGTGGCTACGCTCGAGCGGTGGTACGCCGTCGACATCCAACTGGCCGACAGCACGTTCGCCCAGCGACGCCTCACCGCGACGTTCCGCGACGAACCCATCGCTTTGGTCTTACAACGGATTGCATTGACCCTCGGCATGCGCGTCGAACGCGCGGACGGGGCCCTGTTCGTGTTCCGAAAGGCGAGGTGACCGTCATGCTCACGTATCGAACTGCTGTGGCGTGCGCGGTGTTCGCGCTCCTGCTCCCCCATGGCATCTGCGCGGCGCAAATGCGCGATCCGACCGATCCGCGCGCCCCGCGATTCCTGTTGGCCATGGCCGAGCGGTCGACGCCGGTTCCCGTCGATCTGAGGCGATCGGCGATCCTGCGGCACCCGCTCTCGCTCGCCTTCGACGGCGTCACGCTCAAGGAGGCGCTGGCGGAAATCTCGCGGCAGGCCGGGATCAGCCTGGTGTACGCCGACGATGACTTGCCGGCCGGGGCGCTCGTGCGGCTGCGCGCGGATCGCATCACGGTGGCCGCGGCGTTGACGGACGTGCTGGTCGACGCGGACGTCGACATCGTGTTCACGCGCGATGGGCGGGCCACGCTGGTGAAACGGCCGCCCGGACCCGCCGTACAGCTGGGGTCGATCGCCGGTACGGTGACCGCGGCCGACGGCGGCACGCCGCTGCCGCGCGCGACCGTCTTCGTGGTCGGCACGCGGCTCAGCGCCGAGGCCGATGCGACGGGACGGTACAGCATCGCGGGGGTGCCGGTGGGAACGCACCGCCTGCGGGCCCGGATGCTGGGGTACGCGCCCGCGGACACGAGCGTGGTCGTCGAAGAGGATCGCGAGAGCGTCATCGACTTTCAGCTCAAAGCGCAGGCGATCCAGATGGAGGCGATCGTCGCGGTGGGCTACGGTGAGAAGAGAAGGGAAGATCTCACCGGGGCCGTGGGTTATGTGGGTCCCGAAGCGCTGACGGGTCGCCCGATCACGAACACCATATCGGCCCTTCAGGGAGCGCTGCCCGGGTTGATCGTGCAGCGGTCTGGGGGGCAGCCGGGGGTGGAAGACTTCAATCTCAATCTCCGGGGCGTGTCATCGATTCCGAAGGACAAGGACAACTTGTACGCCGCCAATGGGGGGAACACGCCGCTGGTGCTCGTCGACGGCGTCCCGGGGAGTCTCGATCTGCTGAACCCCGCGGACATCGAATCGATCACGGCGTTGAAGGACGCCGCGGCGTCGATCTACGGTGCGCGAGCGGCCGACGGCGCGTTGCTCGTGACGACGAAGCGGGGGGCGCGCACGGCGCCGACCTTCACGTACAGCAACAACACCGCCGTCACCAAGCTAACGGGCATGATGGATACGCCCAATCATTATCAGATGGCGCTCATGGATAACGAGGCGAACATCCACGCCGGCCAGGCGCCGACGTACACCCCCGCGCTCCTCGATCAGGTGCGCACCGGCATTGGGAATCCCATTCCGCATCCGGCGTACGCCAGTCTGGGGATGATGCTCTTCTTTACGTCCACCGATTGGCGGCGGGCCGTGTTCGAAAACGGCTTCGAGCAAAAGCATACGCTATCGGTCTCGGGCGGCGGCCAGAATTCCAGTTACTACGTCTCGGCGGCCCTCGCCGATCAGGATGGCGTGATTCGCTACGCCAACGACAATAACCGGCGCTATCAGCTCAGGCTGAACTACGACTACGATTTTTCTCGCCGAGTGCGCCTGGAATCACGTCTCGCCGTGGACAATCAAGACCGGTCCGACATCGGCGGCTTGACCCACGGTTCCTGGTGTGGCTGCCCCTGGCTCGTTGTGGAAGCGATCTTCGGCATGCCCAATCATCCGATCTACACACAGAGTGGGCAGCACTTTTTTGCGCAGGGTGGCTGGGGCAACGCCGTAGCGCAAGCGAAGGACGCCGCGACGGCCACGTTTAACACGCGCGATGTCAACACCAATTTCAAGTTGATCGTCGAGCCGCTGGATGGACTGAAGCTGAATCTCCAGTCTGGTATCAATTCCCGCACGGATAACAACACCGACATCGGCAAGTCCTACCCGTACTACCGGTGGGACGACAGCAGCATCGCCTACTATTCGGAGAGTCCCGATAATAACTGGGTGGACCGGCGCGATTTCACGACCCTACACCGGAACTACGTGGCGTATGCGGAGTTCAGCAGAACCTTTGCCGAACGCCACGCGCTCCAGCTCATGGCCGGCGTGTCGCACGAAGACTTCGACATGGACTCGATCCGGGCCGCCAGATATGGCTTTACGAACCAGGACGTGTGGGGACTGAATCTCGGCACCGGCACCATGTTGGTGGGCGGGGGCGGCCAGCAGTGGGCGATCCGATCGCTCTTCTCTCGTCTGAGTTACGGCTTCAACAACAAGTACCTGCTCGATGCCACGCTGCGCTACGATGGCAGCTCCCGCTTCCGCCCCGACAAGCGTTGGGGGTTTTTCCCGGGCGTGTCGCTCGCGTGGCGCATCTCCGAAGAGCCATTTGCGCGCCGGCACCTCGGCACACTCGATGATCTGAAGCTACGCGCCTCGTATGGCGAGACCGGGAACCAGGAAGGCATCAACCTCTACGACTATTTGCAGCTGATCACCATCGGCCGCGGCGACCCGTATCCGTTCGGACCCGGCGGTCAGGACCAATCGGCATTTCTGTCGGGCATGGTGTCGAAGGACAGGACCTGGGAGACGATCGCCACGAGCAACGTGGGGTTGGACGCCACGCTGTTGTCATCCCGCCTCAATGTGACGTTCGACTACTTCTCCAAACGCAACAAGAACATGCTGGTGCCCATCGCGTACCCGGCCCTGCTCGGGGCAACCGCGCCATTCTCAAACGCGGGCGAGCTCAAGACTTCGGGTTTTGAAGCTTCCGTGGCGTGGAAAGGGGGCGATCCGAGCGGGAGAGGCCTGCAGTACATGGCGCGGGTGTCGCTCAGCGACGCCAGGAACATGGTCGTGAACTATGGCGGCCAGGACACCTACGTCCTGGGCTACAACTACATCCGCGAAGGCTACCCGGTGAACACCTATTTCGGTTACGTGTTCGACGGGGTGATTCGCACGCAGGCCGAACTAGATGCCTACCGGTGGGTCAATGGCGACTCCTCCCAGCTCAGGGTAGGCGTGCCCAGCAACATCGGAATTGGCGACGCGCGGTTCAAAGATGTGAACGGCGATGGCAAGATCAGCCTGTACGGGGACACGCCCGGTCAGGACGGTGACGTCGTGAATCTGGGGAACACCGCCCCGCGGTATACGTACGGCGTGAATCTGAATCTCGCGTGGAAGCGATTCGATCTCGGCGTCTTCTTCCAGGGCGTGGGCAAGCGGACCCTCTTCAGAGACGGCGACTACCGCATGCCGTGGAGCGACTGGTGGAGACAGCCCCCGCTGTTCTACTACAACCAGACCTGGAACGAAGACCGCCCCAACGCGCCTTATCCACGTCTCTCGCACGGCGACATCCGATTCTGGAATTATCAGCCGTCGACGCTGCAGAAGATCGACGCGTCCTATCTGCGCCTGAAAAACCTGCAAGTCGGGTTTACGCTCCCCGAGCGCCTCGTTGGCTGGGCCAGGATGACGCGCGCCAGAGTGTACTTCAGCGGGTTCGACCTGTGGGAGAAACACAACGTGAAGGGCGGGTGGGATCCGGAATCGCCCGCGCTGGGCTTCAATTATCCATTCCAGCGGATGTACTCCTTCGGCATGGATATCACTTTCTAATGGGGCGCGCACTCATGAACCGGCTCACTGTCGCACATACCGGCGCCCTCCTGCTGCTGGCGCTGGGCTGCAAAGACTTGAATCTCGGTCCCAAGGACCAGGTCTCGGACGCCTCGTTCTGGAAAACGCCGGACCAGTTCCGACTCGCGGCCAACGATTTCTACTTTTCGCTGCGCGGGGCCCACAACTACACCGAACTCAACTCGGATATCGCTACCGGCAGCGGCAGCTCGGCGATGTCGGCGATGAGCGACGGGTCGTACCTGCCTCCGGCGAACTCCGACCTGTGGAACGATTCCTATGCGGGGATTCGGGCGACCAACTATTTGCTCGCGAAAGCCACGCAATCGGGGTTGGGATCGCAAATCGATCGTTGGGTGGGCGAGGCCCTGTTCTTCCGGGCGTACTACTACTGGAACCTGGTGAAGACGTACGGCGGCGTGCCGCTGATCACCACAGTGCTCGACGTCAGCTCGCCCGAGGTGTACACGCCGCGCGCGACGCAACAAGCGATCATCGATTTCATCATCGCCGACCTCGACAACGCCGTGCCGAAACTCCTCAAGCAGAGTCAGCTGAGCCCCGACGAGATGGGTCGGGTGACGCAGGGCGCTGCGCTCGCCTTGAAAGCCCGGGCCGCGTTGTACCAGGGCACGTGGCTCAAGTACCACGCCGAAGGTATTCCCACGACGATGCTCGCAGACGCCGTCACGGCCGCGGAGCAACTTATTGCGTCAACTGAATACGCCCTGTACCGCGACCACGGTACAGACAGCGCTTACAAGGACCTGTTCATCCTGCAGGGCGATGATAGTAAGGAAGTGATCCTGGCGAGACGGTATTACGCGGGCCGCGCCACGCACAATTGGACCAGAGAACTGTGGTTCAACTACATGATTCCCACGAAGAAGCTGGCCGACATGTACCTGTGCACCGACGGCCTGCCGATTACGATCTCGCCGCTGTTCGCGGGATATGATTCCCTGGCGACAACGGAATTCCAAAACCGGGACCCCAGAATGGCCATGACGTTCGTCGTTCCGGGGAGCGGCGTCTTCCAGGACACTACGTTCCACCCGGTCTTTCCGGGTTTTTCGGGCAGTAACGCGAGCCGCACGGGCTACATGCTGCGCAAATTCCTGGACGAAACTGAGGAGGCGGTAAACTTTAGGGGTCAGTACGATTTCAAGGAGTTTCGCTACGGGGAGGTCTTGCTGATCCTCGCCGAGGCCCTGTTTGAACGAGACGGGACGATCTCCGATGCGGACCTGAACCGCACGATCAATCTGCTGCGCGACCGGGTTGGCATGCCCGCTACGAGCAACTTGACCAACGGTTTCGTGACCTCCAACGGGTTGACCATGCTCACGGAGATCAGGAGAGAGCGAACCGTCGAGCTGGCGTTCGAAGGCTTCCGGCGTGAGGACTTGAGGCGCTGGAAGACCGCGGAGACGGAGATGCCTCAGGCGCTGCGCGGCGTAAAGTTTGTCGGCACCGAGTATGAGCAACGGGATACCAGCCTCGTGATCGGTACGGACATCATCGTGGACGGGGGCGGCTTCGTTATCGCCGAGCCGGCCAGTGCACGCCAATTCCTTCCCAAGCATTACCTCGATCCCATTCCACTGCAGCAGATTCAATTGTCGAGGGGAACGCTGACCCAAAACCCGGGCTGGTAGTGTCGAAACCCGTTTTCCTTGCCGCTCTATCGCTCCTGCCCGGCCTCGCGGCCGGGCAGCTGCGGCCTACGCAGATCGATCCCGCCAAAGTGCCCGCACCACAGATGCACTATCAGGCGGAGTACACGTTCGATACGCCGAGTGATTCACTGCGGTGGTCGAAACAGCAGAGCGGGCTGAGCGTGTCGTTCGGGTCAACCGATGTGTCGTACATGCGGAGTGAGGCTCCGGACCTGCCGACGGCTTCCCGCCTGTGGGAGGACACGGGGTGGAAGGGCGAGCGGCTGAATGCACAGCTCGTGATCTGGTCGCCCGATACGGTGAACCAGATCCGGATTACGACGAGTGACCTCGTCAATCCCCAAGGCGCAGTGCTGAGTAAGAGCAACGTCCAGGTGCGCCTAGTTCGTTACGTCCTGTCGAACCACGCCTATGGCGCGGCCCCCGGCGGCTGCGAAGCATCGGACACCGTCTTTCTCATGCCCGACCGGCTGGAAGCGCTCGAGCGGTTCGATCTCCCTGCTCGGTCGGTCAGGCCGGTATGGGTGTCGCTCGACATTCCTCGGGGTACAGCAGCCGGCATCTACCAGGGGACGATCGAGGTCAGCTCCGAGAAAAGTCGCGCCTCGTTGCAGGTGAGAATCCGCGTACAGAACCAGGTCTTGCCCGGCCCCCGGGACTGGAGCTTCCGGCTCGACCTGTGGCAAAACCCGTGGGTCATCGCGTGGTACTACCACCTCCGGCCCTGGTCGGACGAGCACAAGGCGCTGCTCAGGAAGCACCTCCAGCTCTACGCCGACGCTGGTGGCAAGTACATCACGACCTATGCCGTCCATTCGCCCTGGGCAGACAATTCGTACATGATCGAAGGGGCGATGATCGATTGGACCAAGCGGGCCGACGGTACCTGGAAATTCGACTACGACATCTTCGATCAGTACGTGCAGCTCGCCATGGACGTCGGCGTAGACAAAGCCATCACGATCTACACGCCGGTTCCCTGGGGCCATCGGTTTCGCTACCTCGATGCCACAACTGGGAACTACGTCTACGAAGTATGGTCCCCCGACTCCGCCAAGTTTCGATCCCTGTTTCCCGTGTTCTTGACCGACCTGAAGGCGCATCTGGAACAGAAGGGATGGTTCTCGAGGACCTACCTCGGCATCAACGAGAATCCGATGCCGATCACGCTGGCCGCCATCAAGGTGATCAAGGACCACTCGCGGGCGTGGAGGATCACGTACGCCGGCGACTGGCATCCGGAGCTGGACAGCTTGCTCGACGATTACTCGCCGGCCATCACGAGCGAGCCCACCCCGCCGGAATTACGCCAACGCTCGGCACGAGGGGCGAGTACCACGTACTACGTGGCCTGCTTTCCGCCGCGGCCCAACAATTTCGTCTTCTCGCCGCCCATCGAGGGGCGCTACATCGGCTGGTACGCGGCGGCGTACGGCTACGATGGATTCCTGCGCTGGGCCTACGATGCGTGGCCGGCCGATCCGGTGCGCGATGCCCGTCATGCGATCTGGCCCGCCGGCGACACGTTTCTCGTGTACCCCGGGGCGAGTAGCAGCATTCGCTTCGAGAAGCTGCGCGAGGGAATCGTAGACTATGAGAAGGTGCGAATCCTGCGGGCGCTGGCGGCGCGATCCACGAATGGCGAGGTCAAGCGGCAACTGCGGGTCCTCGACGATCACTTCCGCACATTCGCTCAAGATCCGGACTACGCGAAGCGCGACTATGGCGTGGCCAGACTCACGGAAGCCGTCCACAAAGGCATGCGGATGCTGGAGGCATTGAGCGAGCGGCTTGCGCAATGACTCCGTCCTCACCCATGAGCTGATCCCCGCTGGTCCCATCCCCACCGCGTTCGACCCGGACGGCGTCTATCCCTATGTGAGTTTCGTCGAGACGTCGACCCGACCTGTTCTCAAGCCGTACCGGTTCGTCGTCTTGGAGAACGCAAAGGTCAAGGTGACGATCTGCCCCGACCGTGGCGGCAGAGTCACCTCGCTCATTCATAAGGGATCCGGCCGCGAGGTCCTGTATGCGCCGGAGGTCATCAGACCGACGCGCATTCTCCCGCGGTTCAATTTTGTGGCGGGCGGCATTGAAGTGAGCTTTCCCATCTCTCACTCGCCCACACAAAACGATCCAGTGTTGTGGCAGGTCGATCGCACACCTGAGCGCGTGTACGTCACCTGTGGCGAACGGGAGCTGCGGTTCGGGATGCAGTGGTCCGTCGAGTACTCACTCGGCGCCGACGATCAATTCCTCACGCAGCGCACGGTCTTTCATAACCCCCATAACCCGGGGACCTCCCCACATCCCTGGATGTCGTGGTCCAATGCCGCCGTGCCATGCGCACCGGACACGCAGTACCACTTTCCCAACGGTCAGGTCCTGTCGCACGCGTCGACGCTGACCGTTCTCGCATCAGGTCCACGGCAGGAGCGGGACATCCAGGAGATGACGGGATACTTCTGGAAAACCAAGGATGCGAATGCATTTGGTGCCTTTACTCCTTCACTAGGTGTCGGGCTCTATCACGTCGCCGATGAGGCGATCGCGCCTGGCATGAAGCTGTGGAGCTACGGGGTCGGCAAAGACCGGGCATGGGGGAACTACGCGGAGATTCAGGGCGGGCCGATTCGCGATCAGGCCACCAAGCTGGAGCTGCAACCGCAGGAAACCCGATGGCACGTGGAGTTTTGGATCCCCTCGGATAGGGCCCTGAACATCCATGCGCTCACGCTGCCCGACGTAAAGCTCCGACCCTCGAGCGCCGTTCCCCTTTTCGATTGGGCCCGACCAGAAGAAGTGAAGGCTTGGCAGGATCTCGTGCGGGCGCATCATGAAGATGGAACACCGCCCCACGCTCCCGACGTCGATCAGTGCCTTTGGGCTCCGTCAGGCATGGAGGACCTCGATGCAGCCTTCGCATGGGCGGTCGCGAAGAGCCGTGACCCAGAGGCGGAACGATGGAGGTTTTATCACGGTACCTGGCTCGCCGGATGCGGAAGGGCGCGAGAGGCCATCGAGGTTCTTTCCACAGTGCGCCTGGGGGTGGCGAGGGCGCTGCTCGCGAGGTTGCTGAAGACGGACGGGGACATCGAGGGAGCTGCGAACGCGCTGCGATCCATTCAAGAGCCGGGACTGCAGCTCCATCCGCAAGTCGTCGTGGCGCGAGATGAAATCCTGCGCATGCTGGGGACACACACGCTGGCCGAACGCGAGCAGTGGCTCGCCCGGGTGGACGCCATCCCCGACGAAAGAATCATCGAGAGACGCGTACAGCTGCTCATTGATAAGGGCGAGTATCAGACGGCCAGGCGCCTGCTGCTGTCGACGCCGTTTCAGAAGATCCATCAGCGATATGTCCGCACCGCGCTGTGGAAGCAGCTGTGCGAAGCCCTGCGTGAGCCTAGCCTGCCAGTCCCACCCGAGCTGGGGGAGGACCAGTTAGCCCCATTCGGAGCCTATCGCGAGTTCGCATGAGTGTGTGGCGGACGCGCCACCCCGGCCACCTTGCGCCGGCTGAAAACCGGGTGCACGCTAAATGCCGTTAGACGCGCCAGGTCGCCCTAGATGTCACTCGAGCTTCGACTCAACCACCCGCCTTCCTCGTCCTGGGACGATGTCAGGACCGACGCCGACGAGCGCGCGTGGGCCCTGCGCATCCGCGCCGGAGATGTAGAGGCGTTCGAGGGGCTGTATCGAGCGTACTGGGAACGGCTCTACGCGTTTGCCTTCCGCTACATGCACTCGAAGGAAGATGCGGAGGAAGTGGTGCAGGAAGTGTTCTTCCGTATCTGGCGCGGCCGGTCGCATTGGGTCCCTGCCGGCGCGGTGCGGAACTACCTGTACCTCGCCGTCCGCAACTCGGCGCGCGACCGCCTGGAGCGTGCGGCAGTAGCGCGCCGCTGGCGTATCAGTCAAGGCGGCACGGACGCGGAGGTCCAGTCCGATCTCGAGGCCCGAGACTTGGTTGCTGCCGTGGAGCGCGCGATCTCCGAGCTGCCGGACAAGCGATCCGCGGTCTGCAAACTGCGGCTGATCGATGAGCTGAGCTACGCCCAAATCGCGGAACGGCTCGGCATCAGCGAAAAGACGGTGGAGACCCAGCTCGCTCGCGGCCTGAAGTTTCTCCGCGACCGGATCCGCCCTCACCCCGGGCTTGCGCCCGGGGTCAGAACTTCCGCACCCGCGGACGGCTCGGCCGCGAACATGTACCGCCCGACGTCGGCTGCCGCGCCTCGCGGCGCGTAGAATCGCTCCCGCAGAGCCGTCATGACTCGTGGCGCCCGCTCCGCAAGACAGAGCGCCACGATCGATCCCCCGAACCCCGCACCCGTGAGTCGCGCGCCAACGGCGCCCGCCTCCCGAGCCAGCGCCACGAGCTGATCCAGCTCGGGGTGGCTCACCTCGTAGTCGTCCCGCAGACTCTGATGGGACGCGTCGAGCAGCAGTCCGAACGCCGCAAGATCCCCGCGCGCCATCGCCGCTTCCGCCTGGCGCACGCGCGCTCCCTCCGTTACCACATGGCGGAATCGCTTCGAGAGGACACCGGAGAGTGTGGTCCCCGCTCGTTCGAGGAGCGTCGCGACAGGTGCCGCCGCGAGTAGAGCGGGATAGGAAGTGTCCTCCGCATGGCCGAGTCGCGCCGCTACGAGGCGCCGCGCCTCGTCGGCCTGTCGCGGCCGCTCGTTGTACTGCTGCCCTACCGCGCCCGACTTCTCGGCGTGCACCATGCTCCACGCCACGATGAACTGCCAGTCGGCGGGCACGGGGGTGGGCGTGAGCCGCAGCGGGTGGAAATCGATTCGTGACGCGCACCCTGCTTGGGCGCCGAGGATGATCGACTGATCCATCCCGCCCCCCGCGGTGCCGACGTAGCGCTCGCCGCGCGCCAAGAGATCCATCAGCTCGAGCGGCGCCATGGACACGCCGTTCGCGTGCAGGATCGCGAGGGCCATGGCCACGACGAGCGCGGACGAAGAGCTGAGGCCCGCGGCGATAGGGAGGTCGCTCTCCACCAGCGCGTCGACGCCATGCAGATGCGGGAATCGCTGGGCCAGGGCCTGAGCGGCCGCCCGGGCATAGTTCCCCCAGTCTCCCGGGTGCGCCGGCGGGATGTGCTGAGTGAGGGTGAAGGTGCTCGCTGTGAACGCCGGATCCCGGTTGGCGAGCTGCACCTCTCGATCTGCGCGGGCGTCAAACGCGATGCGTACGCTCCGCTGGATGGCCATGGGGAACACCGGCAAGCCGCAGTAGTCGATGTGCTCGCCGATGAGGTTGACGCGCCCGGGGGCGCGCGCAAACGCGGCGCTCAGTGGAGACGAGGCCATGAGCGCTAGAATGCCGGCAAATCGTGTGTGGGTCAAACAGCTGAGCGGCCCACTAGCTCACGGTGCGAAGAACTCGCTCATCGCGGGCGCCGTCGCGGCCGCCCCCGGGAACAGCGAGATCCCGAGTGCCTCGAGTGTCAACCGCAGCGTGCTCTGGTGCTGATAGAGCGTCGTGGACTGGTACCCACGCTTGGCCTTGGGGCTCACGACGATCCACGCAATGCGACCGCCGCCGTATGTGTTGTCGTTATCCGCTTCGTCGAACGTGATGATGAGCAAACCGTCCTGTTGGAACGTGGCGCTGGCGAGGAGCGGCGCGATGTTGTTGCGCAGCCAGTTGTCGGCCGTCGCGAGCGCGCAGTCGTGCGCGTCGTTGCACAGGTTGGGCACGATGTTGGAGTAGTGCGGCAGCGCCCCGTTCGCGAGGTCGCTCGCGAACTGGGTGAACGGCACCAGGTTCTTGCGCTGCGCCGTGTCGTTCACCGCGTCAGAGAGCAGCGCGAAGATGTTGTGCTTGCGGGCGTAGTCGCCCACGTCACCGCCCGTGTAGCCCACCGACGGGAGGTCTTCGGCGTATGACTTCCACGTCTTCCCCGCCGCCAGCAGCCGCCGCACGACGTTGTCCACCGTCACGATCGTCGAATAGCTGTCGTTGTTGGTAATGATCTGGCCCGTCGCCAGCTCGAAGTAGTTGCCGATGGACGGGTGTGTGTTGGCGTAATACTGGGTTGCTAGGCCGTACTGCTGCGCCAGACCGTTCAGATACGGCATCGACGAGCTGCCGATGACGCTCGCGTAGTCGGTGTTCTCCTCAGTGACGATGAACACGTGGCCGGCGCGCGGGATGGTGCCGCCGCCATTCGCCGCCGTGATCGTGACGGCCGCGGTGTCGGCGAGCACGCCGTTCGTCTGGCGGGCGATCACGCGGTAGTTGCCCGCCGTCTGCCCCGCGGTGTAGAGCCCGCCACTCGCGATCGAGCCGCCGGTGGCCGAATAGGTGACCGCCACTGCCACGCTGTCCCCGGTATTGCGGACGCCCCACGCGGCAAACTGTTGAGTCCCGCCCGCCGGCAGCGTGACGACGGCAGGGACGAGAACGATCTGCGCAACGCGGCGCTTACGCACGCGGGACGTAGCGGACACGTGCGACCCCATCAGCGTCGCGGTGACGACCGCGTCCGCCGCCGACGTATCGGCCGTGTACATCCCGTCCGGAGTGATCGTGCCGGCGGAGGCACTCCAGGTCACGGCGATCGCAACGCTGTCGCCGGCCCGGGTGCGGCCGGCCGCAACAAACTGCTGCGTCTGTGCAGGATCGAGGATGACACTATCTGGTGCGACCCGCACCTGCACGACGGTATCGTCGGCCGGGCGGCTGGGCGTTTCGCAGGCGAGCGCGACGCCGACAACGATGATCGGAAGGCGCCGATGTATGAGCGACATGGATATCTCCCCGGCACCCGGCCAAAACAAACGCCGGGGCGCCGAATTCGACGTGAGGTCGAACGCTGGCGGCCCGGCGAGCGTGGCGGCGTTGCCGCGGTAGCTCCGTAGCTCTGCGTCACCGCCTTTCGGCGGCTTTGCTCTGAGCAGCGTGCTCAGGGGAAACCGGATCCCCGCCTGCCTGCTCGCAAAACTCGGGCCAGGTACGGGTGACGTGGCCCACTTGGCCCCCCCAACAGCTAACCCGCGTTGATTCGCGGATCCGGGCGCACCACGAAGTCTCGAGTGGATGCCCGGCCGTTGACGGTCAGCCGCGCGGTGAACGTACCCGTGAGCCGCGCGCCGTCGCCGCGTCGCGGCGGCTCGGCGGGGGCGACTGGCCGCCACACGACGCGGTGCATCCCGGCGGTCGTGCCGAACACCTCCGGCCCCGGCTGCCACAGCGGTGACACGCGCGGCAGACCACTGCGTGTCGCCACTCCGGCTGCCGGCTCGGCAGGCCACTTCTGCAGGACCTTACCAGCCCCGTCGATGATCTCCAGCGTCACCGGCGCCGCAGCCTTGAGATAGAAATCGATGAACGCACCGTCAGGCGGGTTTTCCGCCTGCGCCTCGTCGCGCTGGAACGGTGTGCCGTTATCGTCGCCCTGAATGAAGTTGATCGCGTCCGCGGGCTTGAAGAGCCAGGCGTCGGCCTGGAGCACCTCAGCCGTGACCTGCCGCAGCGCACTGATGTCATCGATCACCCAGAAGCCGCGGCCGTGCGTCGCGACGAGGAGGTCGTTGCCGTAGATGACGAAGTCGCGCACCGACGTCACCGGCAGGTTGCGCTGCAGCGGCTGCCAGTGATCGCCGTCGTCGAACGACACGAACGCGCCGCGCTCGGTCCCCGCGAACAGCAGTCCGCGGCGTACCAGGTCTTCCTTGACGACGTGGACGTACACCCCATCCGGCAGGCCCGCTGTGATCGGTTGCCACGAACGGCCCTGATCGCGCGTGCGGTAGATATAGGGCGCGAAGTCCTGGAGCTGGTGCCGGTCGACGCTCGCATAGGCCGTGTTCGCGTCGAAGTGCGACGCCTCGACGCCGGTGACGCGACTCCACGCCGTCATGGCCGGCGGCGTGACATCCCGCCAGGTCGCGCCGTCGTCGGTCGTGACCTGGATGAGCCCGTCGTCGGTGCCGATCCAGATCAGCGGCGCGAGGAGCGGAGACGGCGCCACCGCGTAGATGACGCCGCGCTTGCCGTTGCGATCGGTGGCGGCGGCTGCGGTCGCGTCGAGGCTCGTCGGGATGCCGGGATCGGGCCGCGTCAGGTCGCCGCTGATCTGCTTCCAGGTGCGCGCGCCGTCGGTCGTCTTGAACAGGAACTGGCTGGCGTAATAGAGCGCGTGTGGATCGGCAGGCGACAGTACCAGCGGCTGGGTCCAGTCGGCCCGATCGGTCTCGGTGCCTTTGGGCGCCGAGGTGCTCGGGACCGACAGGTTGGTCTCGAGGGCCCAGCGACTCCCCTCGTCGCCGTAGATCACGCCGGGATGGAGCGGGTCGCCGGTCGCGTACCCGCTCTCGCCGGCGGCGCCGATCGGCTCCCAGTCACGTTGCGCGATTTGCGCGAACTTGCCGCGCGAGCGCACCGCCACGGCCCCGCTGTCCTGCTGTGCGCCGACGACCCAGTACGGGAAGCGGTAATCGACCGACAGATGGTAGATCTGAGCTGTGGGCTGGTTGAGCCACGAGCTCCAAGTCATGTCGCGCGGATCGGCGGCGCGCGCGTTGTGGGTGACGATCGTGCCCTGGTCGCTCGCGACGATCAGGATGTCCGGATGGTCGGGCGAGATCCACACCTGGTGGTAATCGTCGCCGCCCGGTGAGCCGCGGATCACGTCCCAGGTGGCGCCGCCGTCGCGGCTGCGGTTCACGGCGACGTTCGGCACGTACACGATGTCGGCGTTCTTCGGATCGACGGTGATCTTCTCGAAATACCAGCCGCGGCCCCACAACGCCTGGTCGCCGCTCAGTCGCCGCCAGGTCGCACCGGCGTCGTCGGACCGGAACACACCACCTTGTCCGGGCGGCGGTTGAGCGGGCCGACCGGGCGCGGGCGACGCGGGCGGCGGCGGCGCCGGTGCCGTCGGGTCAGGCACCAGGCAATCGACGACGGCGTACACGCGTTGTGGATTGGAGGGTGCCACGGCGATTCCGGTCCGTCCGATCCCCGCGGGCGGCAGGCCGGCCGTCAACTGATGCCAGGTCGTGCCGCTGTCGGTGGATTTGTAGATCCCGCCGCCGGGGCCGTTGGTGGGTGCGTAGGTGAACCAGGGTGGGCGGCGCGTGTTCCACAACCCCGCGTACACGACGCGCGAGTTGGTCGGATCGATGACGACCTCGACTGCGCCGATGTTATCGTCCTTGTAGAGGACTTTCTGCCAGGTGCGGCCGCCGTCGCGCGAGCGGTACACGCCGCGCGCTTCGTTCGCGGCGTAGAGATGACCGATCGCCGCCACGAACACCACGTCGGGATTCTTGGGGTCGACGGCGATCTTGCCGATATGCTGGGTGCCTGTGAGGCCTGCGTGCCTCCAGGTGCGGCCAGCGTCGGTCGACTTGTAGACGCCGTTCCCGAAGCCCACGGAATCGCGCAGGGTCGACTCGCCGGTGCCGACGTAGATCACGTCGGGGGCCGACGGCGCGACCGCCAGGGCGCCGATGGAGGCGACGGGCTGGTCATCGAAGATCGGCGACCAGGTTCTGCCGGCGTCGATGGTTTTCCAGACGCCGCCGTTCACGTGACCGAAGTAGAACTCGTCGGGCCGGCCGGGCACGCCGCACGCGGCGTCGCAGCGGCCGCCCCGGAACGGGCCCAGCATGCGCCAGTCGAGGCCGATGGGAACATCGAGGAGCTGGGATCCAGGAGCCTGGGGGGCCGGCAGATGCTTCGACATCCGGACTGCGGAGAGCGCGAAGCCGGCCTGAGCGAGGTTGGCGAGGAAGTCGCGGCGAGAGGGCATGATGCGAATAGACGGTTTGCCCGCAAAACTCGCAACTCGTGGCGTCTACTTGGCGTCTAGGCGTCTCCCTTCTATAATCCCACTTCCATTGAGGGCCAGGTAGCTCAGTTGGTAGAGCAGCGGACTGAAAATCCGCGTGTCGCCGGTTCGATTCCGGCCCTGGCCACTAACTACTAGACACCGTCGAGCAAAGACGTCGAGCAACTTCGGCCGCCGCTGCTCGACGCCTCTTGATTATTCCAACCCGCGGTCGCGCAGGCGGATCACTTCGTCGAGCGAGGGGTTGCCGTAGCCGCGCGCCTTCACGCGCTGAATGAACCCTCTGGTCACGCCGTGGTCGCGCGCTCGGCGCAGCTCCGATAGTGACAGCTTCTCGTACCCCGCCTCCCTGAGCGACACGATGTACGATGGGTCGACGCCATGGTCGCGCGACATCACCAGCTCTTCCGGGTTCGCAGGCGAGTAGCCCAGCTCCTTCATGTCCGCGATGTAGTCCCCGTCGACGCCGTGATCCCGCAGGCGCACGAGGCTCTCTGCGCTCAGGTCCTTGTAGCCCGCGCCGTTCAGTGACTCAATGAATTCCGAATCCACACCGTGATCCCGCATCCGGACCACGCTCTCCAGGTCTCCGAACCGATAACCCCGCGCCTTCATGTCCGCGATGTACTCCCCGTTCACGCCGTGATCCCGCACGCGCACGAGGTCCTCCGCGCTGAGATTCTTGTAGCCTGCGCTGTCGAGTGAGGCGACGAACTCCGGGTCCACTCCGTGATCCCGCATCCGGACCAGGCTCTCCGAGTCGCCGAGGTGATAGCCGCGCGCCCCAATGTCGCGGACGTACTCCAAGTCCACGCCGTGCGTCCCCATCCGCGCGAGTTCCGCGGCGGTTGGGCGGTCATACTTCTGCTGTGCCAGCTCGTCCACGAGATCCAGTCCCACGCCCGCCATCGTCATCTGGAACTGTTCCCAGGCCGTCGGCGCGTTAATGCCGCGTTTGGCCAGTCCGGCGACGAAGTCAGGATTCGGCTGATAGGTGAAGTGCCCCGAGCCCTTGCCGCTGCGGAACCATCCTTCACAATCCAGCGTGCCGGCGGCCCTCACGATCTTGAACTGCACCGTGGCTCCGGATCCGCCCATGTCGGCCCGAGAGAGGCCTACGAGCTCACTCAGGGACACGTCCCGGCCCCAGTTGCTCGAGGAGCGCCGGCCTTCGCCATAACGGATGTTGAGCTGGACTCTGCCAGAGTGCTCGCCCGGTTCGATCAGCCATTCCCCGCCCGTGGGGACGGCGCGCTGGGCCGAGAGCACTGGAACTGCGAGGATGCCTGTCAGGAGAAGAACGGCGAACCGCATAGGGACTCCGGGACTGGGTTTAGGGAGTTGGATGGGAAGGGCGCCCCGATGGTTGCAAGGAGCCTCGCCGCACAAGGAACGCGAGCGAAGCCGCAGCCACGACCCCTCCCGTAAGCAGCCACGCCTGCGCCGTGGCCCGCGCCAGCAATGCCACGATCAGGCCCGCCGCCAGCCACGGGACCACGCGCCCGGCCGGCATGACGAACGGTTTGTCGGCTGCGCCCGCGTCGAGCCGTCGCAGCCGCACTATAGCCAGACAGCACGCCAAGTAGACCAGCAGGATCGCCACGTTCGCCATGACCGCCAGGTTGACGTAGGTGCCGGTGATGGCGATGGCGGACACGATCACCCCCTGGACCGCGATCGCGACGTGCGGGGTGTGATGTGCCTGGTGCACTCTCGCGAGCGGCCGGGGCAGGTAGCCGTCCACCGCGAAGGCGAAGAGCGTCCGCGGAGTCGCGAGCATCGTGGCCGTCATGAAGCCGAAGGTCGAGACGATCATCGCGATGAAGATCAACGTGGAGCCGGTGGGTCCGGCGAATTGCACGGCCGCGGCGGCGAGCGGGGCCTTGGCGGTCTCGGGGTCGGCGAGCGCGTTGCCCAGGATGCCCTGAGCAACGAGCTGGACGGCGATGTACAGCACGCCGACGCCCGTCACGGCGAGGGCGATCGCGCGCGGTACGGCGCGCGCTCCATCGCGGACCTCGCCGCTCACCTGCAGCGCCGATTCCATCCCGAAGAAGGCAAACATCAGGAGTAGCCCGGATTCGCCCAGGCGCGAGAGGGAGGGGAATGATCCCAACGCGAGATTCTCTGCCCGGACGTGCGACAGGCCGAGCGCCACGAACACGACGAGCGGGACGATTTTCGCGAAGGTCGCGATGCCGCTCACCTGCGATCCCAACGCGGCTCCGCGGCTGTTGACGACTGCAAGACTCGCAATCACCGTCAAGAGGAGCACGGTGCGCGGCAGCGGGCCACGGAGGACGGGCAGCACGCCGCCGACCGCGTCGGCGAACACGGTCGAGACGGCACCCATCGCGAGGGTGATGCCGAGCCAGAGCAGGACGCCGCACAGATATCCGGCGAAGGGGCCGAGCGCGGTCCCGACGTACGCGTATGGGCCGCCGCTCTGTGGGACGCGGCTGCCGGCCTCCGCGATGCACAGCGCGACGAGCGCCGTCGCCACGGCGCACACGAGGTAGGCGAGGGGAGCCGCGGCACCGAGGCCGGCGGCCATGTGCGCGGGGAGCACGAAGATCGCCGCGCCGATGGTGATATTGAAAATGGCGGCGGCGAGCCCGCGCATGCCGATAACTCGGCGCAGGCCGGGTTCGCTGGCGGCGGGAGCCGGTGTGGTCATGAACCCAAGGTACAGAAAAGCAGGTCCTTCGCTACGCGCGCGTACCGCGCGCTTCGCTCAGGATGACATCGCTCTGCGCGCCTTCCAAGAAGTAGGTGGAGGAAGGGAGGGACCCAAGAGATCTGCCTTTAGGGTTACCTTATCGCCCCTATGTTCGCTCATAGTTTCGTTGCCTTCCTTTTCTTCGCGGCCCTGCCGGCCATGGCGCAGACGCCCACCCCTGCGCGTCCCGTCCTTATTCGAGGTGCCCTTGTCGTGGATGGAACAGGCGGCCCGAGTCGAATCGCGGACGTCCGAGTTGCCGGGGGCAGGATCCAGCAGGTTGGGCAATTCACGCCGAGCCCCCGCGATTCCGTCGTGGAGGCGCGCGGCCTCGTGCTCGCTCCGGGGTTCATCGACACCCACAGCCACCATAGCGGGGGCTTGGGCAACGAGCGCACCGCGCTCGCCGCCGTGAGTCAGGGCATCACGACCATCGTCGTTGGCCAGGACGGTTGGTCGAACTTCCCACTCGCCGATTGGTTCGCTCAGATGGAGCAGCGACCGGCGGCGGTGAACGTGGCGTCCTACGTCGGTCACGGGCGGCTGCGCGATGCGATCATGGGTGACGACTTCAAGCGCCAAGCGACGCCCGCTGAGGTGCGCTACATGGCCGCGCTGCTCGACGGAGAGATGGCGGCTGGAGCGCTTGGTCTCTCGAGCGGCCTCGAGTATGACCCGGGGATCTACTCCGCGACGGAAGAGCTCGTCGCCCTGGCGCGCGTCGCCGCGCGTCACGGCGGGCGCTACATCAGCCACGTCCGCAGTGAGGACCGCCATTTCTGGGCCGCGATAGACGAGCTGATCGCGATTGGCCGGCGGGCGGGTCTTCCGGTGCAGCTCTCGCACGCGAAGCTCGCGATGCGGAGCGTGTGGGGCCGCGCCGACAGCCTCATCGGCGTCCTCGATCGGGCGAGGGCGTCAGGCGTCCGCGTCACGCTCGACATCTATCCCTATACCTACTGGCAGTCGACGCTCACGGTGCTGTTTCCCGACCGCAACTTTCAGGACACGGCGGCCGCGCGGTTCGCGTTGACCGAGGTCACGACGCCGGACAGCGCGATCCTGGGCGACTTCGAGCCGGACACGACACTGGCAGGGAAGAGCATCGCCGAGATCTCGGCGCTGCGTCACACCGATCCCGCGGTCACCCTCATGGACCTGATTGCCGAGGCAGCAAAACCAAAGCCAGACGGCGGCAGCTACGACGAGAGCGTTGTCGCCGTGAGCATGGTGCAACCGGATATCGAGCGCCTGTGGCGCTGGCCATTTGCCAACGTGTGCAGCGACGGCGGATTGAACGGCGCGCACCCCAGGGGCTTCGGCGCTTTCCCCCGGTTCTTCCGGATGGCGGTGCGGGAGCGCCATCTCCTCTCGCTCGAAGAGGCCGTACGTCGGATGACTTCACTCGCCGCCGCAAACGTCGGCATCACAAACCGTGGTCGAGTCGCCCCGGGAATGTTTGCCGATCTCGTGCTGCTCGACACGGCCGCGCTCGCGGACCGGGCCACGCCCAAGGAACCGCACCTCACCGCGACGGGCGTGCGGGCGGTGTGGGTGAATGGCGTCGTGGTCTACAATGGCGCTGCGACGGGGGCGTTTCCGGGGCGGGTTATCCGTCGGCCTTGATGAGATCGGAGAACTTGTCGAGGTCGATATTGCCGCCCGAGACAATGGCGACAATGGGGCCCTTACCAGCCTTGCCCGTGAGCGCCGCCGCTAGGCCCAGCGCACCAGCGCCCTCGGCGATGACGCGGGCCTTCTCCGCCATGAGCCGCATGGCGCGCTTCACCTCGTCCAGGGTCACGACGATGTAGCCGTCCACCAACGGCTGCATGCGTTGCCACATGCGCGGGAACAGGCTTTTCCCGCCCGCGCCGTCGACGAAGGTGGCTTTCCAGTCCGAGAACACCTGCGCCGAGCCTTTCGCAAACGAGAGGGCGGCGGGTGCGGCGGTCTCCGGCTCCGCGCCCCAGACCTTGATCTCCGGCCGCAGCGCTTTCACGGCACTGGCGATGCCCGTGATCAGGCCCCCACCGCCGATCGCGGCGATGATGGCGACGGTGTCCGGCGCATCCTCGAGAATCTCGAGGCCCATCGAGCCATGCCCGGCGATGAAGTTGTCATCGTCGAACGGATGGATGAATGTCCCGGTGACCTCGGGATAGGAGCGGTCCTCCAGCGCCTGCCAGGCGACCGCGTACGGGACGAGCACGAGCTTCGCGCCCAGCGCGCGCATGCGCTCGAGCTTCGCCGCGGGCGCCGTCTCGATCGCCACGACGGTGCACGGCACGCCCGCGGCCCGCGCCGCATACGCGACCCCCTGACCGGCATTCCCGGCGCTGATCGTCCAGACGCCGCGCCGGCGCTCGGCATCGGACAACAGGGCGACGGCGTTGGCGGCCCCGCGCAGTTTGTAGGCGTTGATCGGTTGCAGGTTCTCGAGCTTGAGCCGCACGTCCGGGAATCCCGGCCCGAGCTCCAGGCGGACGAGCGGTGTGCGAACGATCGTTCCGGCGATGCGCGCCCGGGCCTCCCGGATCTCGCTCAGGGTGATGGGACGGACCGGTTCAAGCACGCAGCACCAGCGCCGCGGCTGCCACGTCTTCGACCGCGACGCCCACGGATTTGAACAGCGTAAGCTCCTCGGCGCTGCGCCGGCCGGGATCAGCACCCGACACAACGGCGCCGATCTCCGTCACCTCGCTCCCCCTCCGTGACGCGATGACGTCGCCCGATTCGCGCAGCGCCGCTTCGCGTGAGTCGACGAAGATCCGGGCCGTGGTAACGAGATCGTCGTCCAGCTCGCGCCACTCGGGGCGGGTAGCACCGATGGCATTGACGTGGGTGCCGGGGGAGAGCCAGCGCCCGTGGAGAATGGGCGTCGTCGCACTGGCAGCGACGACCACCACGTCCGCGCCACGTACGGCATCAGCCGCCGTGGCCGCTGCCTGGACGCCGTGCCGCTGAGCGAACGCCGCCGCGTTTCGGGGACTCCACACGCGCACTTCCTTGAACGACCGGACGTGACGCAGTGCGGCGAGGTGGCTCTTCGCCTGCACGCCGGAGCCGAGGATCGCGAGCACTTTCGTATCCGCCCGGGCCAGCCGCTCGGTCGCTACCGCCGACGCCGCAGCGGTCCGCATCTCGGTGATGAGCCGGCCGTCCATCACGGCCAGCGGCTCCCCGGTCTCTGCCTTGAACATCACAATCAGGGCGTGGTGGGTGTGGACCCCGACGTTCTGCGGATAGAACGTGACGAGCTTGGCGCCGAGGGCCCCCGCGTACGCCGGCATGACCGCGAAGAATCCGTGATGCGGTGCGACGGGAAGCACGGAGCGCACCGGCTGCACCACTTTGCCCGACGACAACGCCGACAGCGCCTGGGCGATGGCGGGAATGAGGGCCTCGTAGTGCAGCCTGGCTTGCACGGCCGGCTCGTCGAGAACGACGATGTCGGTCACGGCTTACCGCAATCCGTACACGACCACTCGATTCGAGAACGTCGGCAGGTACACGTGTCCGTTGGCGATCGTGGGCGCCGAGAATTTCGCGTAACTGCCCGCTCCGTCACGCGAGGTGTTCTGCTGGTTGTTCCACAGCTCTCTCGTGATGTCATTCGCGTCGAACGCCCGCAGGATGCCAGGACTCACGGTATGCTCCGCGTCACCGCTGGATGCATAGGACGCCCACAAGATGCCTGTCCCGTCCTTGGAGCTGTCGGACGACACCGACAGCACCGCGCCGCTTTGCCCCCCCGGCCCGGCCGGGCCGAACACCTGCCCCGCAGTGTTCAGCAAGTTGCTGCCGCGGTCAAACGGGAGGGCGCGCAACGCGTCGTTCTCCGACCACACGTAGACGAATTCCTGCGCGCTGCCTTTGAAGTACGCCGCCTGGCAATGCATGTTCGAGCTGGAGCCCAGCGGGACGACTTGCTGGACCTGGTTGGATGACGATACCCAGCCGCCCATGTTGTCCTTGTTCAAGAAGTAGAGATTCCCGTCTTTGCCGCCGGTCAGGAAATAGCTCGAATTGGGAATCAACAACGAGCCCATCGTGCCGTAATCCAAATCGGCGTCGTTCTGAGCCTGATAATCGAAGGGCGTGAAGTAGCTCGAGACCTGTAGAGTCGCTCCGGACAGCGTGAGCTTCAGCGCGCTGTTCCCGCGATTCGTCAGATTCGTCGGATCACCGCCGTCTCCCACCGTTCCGTTCCCTGCCACCACATAGAGGTTACCGGCATCGGCGGCCATGGCCATTCCGCTTTCCCACATGCCGCCGGCATATCCGTTGGGGGTGACATTGTAGACCACCTGTGGCTGCAACGTCGCGGCGTCGTATCCGAGTATCCATCCATGATACGGTCCCCAATCGCAGTGGGACGAAAACGTCACGTACACGACGCCATTGACCAGCGTCAATCCCTGACGCTGGTTCTGCCGCTGGGCATCAAATGTTATCACGCCGTTGACGCTTCCGTCTCCATTCCCGCTGTAGGTGGAGGCGATTCTTGTGGGGCTGCCGGCGATTTCATTCCCGTCGAGGATGTTCACGGCATGCAGATACTGGACGTACGCGCTCCCATTGGTGCTGCGGGCGACGAAATACATCGTCCCGCTCGTGCTGTCGATCACCGGCGTACCGACGATCCCGATATTGCCGCTGAAATCCTGGTACGAGCCACCACATGCCCCTGTCATGTCGGTGTTCCGCGGCGGCCGCATACCCGCGGCGTTGAAGCTTTTTTGCCAGTACCGTCTGCCGTTGTCGCCGTCAAAGGCGTACACCGTGTTGTTGACCGTGGCGACGTAGACGACGTTACGGTTGCCGCCGCCGATGGGGACATGGCCGACGACCAAGGGCTGGGCATACACCTCGCCGTCCACAGGGAGCGTGAACAGTTTGCCAAACTGCTGCACGTTGACATTGCTGGTGGTCAACGCGGTTTCGTTGTCGTTCCAGCCGGCCCGGCTGTTGTCGTTGTGCTGCGTCAGTACAGACACCGATTGGGGATTCGGCGGGCCTACGTCCGTCGGGGTGTCCGTGCAGGTTGCAAGCAACGCCAGGGCGACCGGCAGAAACGGTTTGTAAGTGACCATGACCCGCAATTTGACGCTATAACGAAACGGCGAGCAAGTACGCGCTTACAGCGTCCATTACCTGGAACTACGTGCTGTCCGATGTCTCCACAAGTATTCCTACGGTTGATAGGCGGCGACGGTCGCGACCGGCCGCCCCGTGGGTCCGTAGCCGCCCACCGAATACAACACGCCATTCACGACGCCCGCGGCCAAGTACGAACGCTCCGTGGGCACCGAACCCACCGTGGACCAGGTGTCGGTGGCCGGGTCGTACGCCACCACCGTCTTACCTTCGCCACCTGCGCCCCCGACCACGTAGAGAAGGCCGTCGATCGCACCGGCGCCGGGCCAGTACCGCTCGACGGGCAGCGATGCCCTGGTGGTCCAGGTATCAGTCACGGGGTCGTACGCCTCCACCGTCCCCAACATGACGTCGTCGTTACCGACGCCGCCAACCGCGTACAGGACTCCGTTCGCGACGGCAACGGCCAGACCGTGACGGGCCGTCGGCATCGGGGCCTTGGTGGTCCAGGCGTTGGTGGCCGGATCGTATGCCTCGACCGTCGCGACCGAGGCCCCACTCGAATCCGAACCGCCGACAGCGTACAGGATGCCGTTCACGACGCCGGCGCCAAGCCCATAGCGACCGGTGAGCATCGGTGCCTTCGGTGCCCACGTGTCGGTCGCCGGGTCATAGGCGTCGGTAGTCGCCAGAATGACGCCGTTGCTGGTGCCGACACCTCCGACTGCGTAGACGATGTCGTTCACTGCGGCGGCCGCGAACCCCGTTCGGACGACGGGCATCTGCGCTTTCGTGGTCCAGGCGTCGGCGCTAGGATCGTATGCTTCGAGCGACCGACCGATGTTGCCGGACCATCCGCCGGCCGCGTACAGGATGCCGTTCGACACGGCGGCCGCCACCTCGGCTCGCGCGGACTTCATGGACGACTTCGTGGTGCACACGGTTGCGGAGGGATCCGTCGCCTCGAGGGTGGTGCCAGCCACGACGTAGAGGATGTCGTTCACTACCCCACCTCCGATGCCGCCGCGCGTGGGCATCGCCGGCTCCGATGTCCACGTGTCGCTCGCAGGATCGTACGCCTCGACCGTCGCGACGACTCCCGCGTTCAGCACACCGCCCCCGATGGCCCGCAGCGTTCCGTTGGACACCGTTACGGCCATTCCATAACGGGCGGTGGGCGCAAGCGCCTTGGTCGTCCAGGTATCGGTGGCCGGATCATAGGCCTCCACCGCGGTGGCTTCACCGCCCCTGCAGCCGATACCGCCCACCGCGTACAGGATCCCGTTCACCACGCCGACGCCGAGGAGAGCCCGGGCGGTGGGCAGCGGAGCCTTCGTGATCCACGTGTCGGTCGTGGGATCGTAGGCTTGGACGGTCGACAGATAGTTGCACGAGCCGCCTCCCCACCCTCCGACGGCGTAGAGGATGCCGTTGACCACGCCGACCGCGAGATCCTGTCGTCCGGTGGGCATCGGCGCCTTCGTCGTCCAGGCGTCCGTCCCGGGATCATACGCTTCAAGGGTCGTCAGCGCGGTGAAGCGAGTGTTGTCCCCGCCGACGGCGTACAGAATGCCGTTCACGACGCCGATGCCGAACATCTCGCGCACGGTGAGCATCGGTGCCTTCGTGGTCCACATGTCCGAGGACGGGTCGTACGCCTCGACCGTACTCACCGGGAAGTTGTCGCGGCCGCCGACGGCGTAGAGAATGCCGTTCACGACTGCCGCGCCCAATCCACCTCGTGCGGTCGGAAGCTCGGCCTTCGTGGTCCAGCATTGGGCAGCGGCGTCAGCGAGCGCGACTTGGTCCAGCGTGGGAGATGAGGGAGAACGATCGCAGCTGAGAAGGACGAGCATCGCTGCGGCGGCGAGGAGCGAGCGCTTCATATTCTCCGGACGGCTCGGGTCGAGCATCGGAGGCGCAAAACACGGACCCCGGCTGCGATGGCACCGACCGACTTCGAAGCGAGTCGCGCGCTGCGTCCATTCGCGGCGGCGTCGCAACGAGGCTGTGCGACATCAGTTGCCCGGGATCGGCACCTGCCGCTCGAGCTACAACGTCTTCAGGAACGCCACCAGCGCCGCTCGCTCTTCCGCGGTCAGCGTGCGGAACCGGTCTCGCGCGCGCGCCGCCTCTCCGTTGTGCAGCTCGATCGCCTGCTCCAGCGTCGTCGCCCGGCCGTCGTGGAGGAACCGCGTCATGAGTCGCACGCCCATCAGGGGCTCCGTCCGGAACTCGGACGGTGTCGCGTTCGAAAGACAGATATCGGCGAGGTCGGGACCCATGTCGTGCAGCAGGAGGTCCGTGTACGCCGCGACCGTTTGGTACCGCAGAGCGGTGATCGGGCTGTCGCCCGTGTGCAATGCGGCCACGTGACACGCAGCGCAGCCGATGCTGTCAAAGGCAGCCCGGCCCTGGTGTGTCTGACGATTGAGCTTTAGCGGCGAGGGCGGCGCGAGCAACCGCACGAAGAAGTCTACGAGATCGATCGTCTCGCGCGAGATCTCCGGGTCTGGCGTGGGATCGGTCCCCGGGGGGAATGGGCGCCCGCCGAACGTCCCCTCCTCAGGGGCGACTGGATTCGTGACGCCCTGCTCGGTAGGGGCGGCGCCGTCGTTGAACTCGCGCAGCGTCGGGACTAACGCCTTGCGTCCGAAACGTCCCACGCGGCCGTCGAAGAACCGATTGGGGCGTCCGGAAATGCCGTCGCGGTCGCGATCGTCGGGATCCGCCCGGGTCAGGATCTCCGAGTCGGGCACCGCATCGAGCAGGCCGAGCCCGAAGATGTCGGGGGAGCTGCGGCCGGCGATTGCGGTGGCCTCGGGCGGCACGGGCTCACTGTCGATGCCGACCGCCGTTCGCAGCGCGGGCGTGACGCGCTGCTGGAACACGGGGCCGCCCAGCGCGACGAGCTCGTCGCACGGACGCGTGCCGGCCGGCGGGACGGCGTGGAACGCCGCGGCATGTCGCTCGATCTCATCTCCCGCACCGCCCGTGACCGGCTCTTCGTGACACTCGGCGCATCCGTCGGCGTTGAAGAGCGGTCCGAGCCCCGTCTCCGGCGTGAAGATCGTCTCGAACGCGACGCGGCCGCTGTCGAACCGGGCCCGCTCGGCCTTCGAGAGACCGGGCAGGGGATCGCCGGGGCGCGGCGGGCGGCGGCACGCCGCTGAAGCCGCGGCGAGTGTGACAACGGCGCACCACACTGCGAGGCGCCCGTTCATGGCGTCCCCCCCGCCCCGGTCTCCATCCGACCGACGCGCTCGATCGTGTACGCGAGATAACCGCCCGGCGTGCCTCCGTAGGAGACGCGGACGATGTCTCCGGGGGCGAGTTGGCTGAGCGTCAGGACGGCGCCCGTCGCCGTGACGCGCACGGCTGCGGGGACTTGGATGCGCACGACGCGCAGGGCCATGCCGATCCCCGTCGTGACTTCCAGGGCGCGAGCGCGCACATCGACGACGCGCACGGCGCCCTGTACGTTGTGGCTGGGCGCGCCGGCCTGCTGCGCAGTTGCGACAGGTGAGAAAGCAGCGATAATGCAGACGGAAGCGAGCACGAAGCGACTCATGGGAGTCTCCCGGTTTTCGGCTGGGGTAGAGTACCCCGGCCGCCAAGGCGGGTTCGCTCCGTTGCCGAACGGCCACTCAGGTGCTTACGTGTTGGACTTGGGCCGGATCCCCCGAGGAGGCCTCATGCTTGCAGTAGTGCTCGCCGCCGTCGCCCTGTCGCAGAATTGGGAGCCGCTCGGCTCGCGCCGCGTCAGCTTTGCGGTCGACCGCGACGTGATCGACGTCGGTATGCGCGAGGGAGCCTTCGACGCCATCAGGATCGAAGTCGGCGGCGGGACCCTCGAGATGTACAACATCCGGCTCACCTTCGGGAACGGCGACACCTGGTCGCCCGACACGCGCGTGCTGTTCCGACAGGGCTCCTGGAGCCGCCTGATCGATCTCCCGGGCCCCGCGCGGGCCGTTCGCAAGATCGAGTTCTGGTACCGCAGCCGGTTGCGGCGCGGTCAAGCGACGGTGCGCGTCTTCGGCCGGTCGGCCCTAGGCGTCAACCCAGGCCTAAGCGCCGTGAACCTGCCCGCCGCCACGACCGCCGAGTGGGATCATGTCGGGATGCGTCCAGTGGACTTCCGCGTGGACCACGATGCGATTCTTGCCTCGGGCAACGGCGCGTTTCGCGCCATCCGTGTCGATGTCGAAGGAGGCGATCTCGAGATGTTCGACGTGAAGCTCACTTTCGGGAACGGCGAGGTCTTCTCGCCGGCGACGCGGATCTACTTCCGCGAGGGGAGCCGCAGCCGCGTGATCGACCTCCCCGGCGACGCGCGCATCATCCGGCGGATCGACTTCTTCTATCGGAGCGCGCCGTTCGGCGCGCCGGGGCGGGCGGTCGTGCACGTGTACGGGCGCCGCTGATGTTGACGCTCGCCTATTGTATCGCGAGCCGTCTCGCGTACGTCCTGTTCACCGGGATCGCGTTGCGGCGCCAGGAGCGGGACGAAGCCTACACCCGCGCGTGGGGCGTCGAAGCGGGCTTCCAGCGGTTTCGCCGCGTCGTCTCGGTGCTGATGGTGAACGACGTAATCGCCTTCGGGCTGCTCTGTTTGGTCACGCGCGACACGCTCGAGACCGACGTGCCCCGCCTCATCGTGATTGCGATCAGCGCCGTGCTCATCGCGGTGGGGATCTCCGTCAAGGTGTGGGCGGCGAACACGCTCGGAGGCGATGCCTACTACTGGTACAACTTCTTTTCACCACCGCGCTCCCCCCACATCGTGCTCGCCGGTCCCTATCGCTTCCTGGCGAACCCGATGTACACCGTCGGCTATTTGCAGGCCTATGGATGGGCGCTCCTCATGGGATCGAGCACTGGGCTGTGGGCGGCCGCGTTCCTGCACGCGTCGATCCTCGCCTTTTACTTTGCCGTCGAGAAGCCCCACTTTCAGCGCTTAAATGGGTCCCGGTCCCGACCCTAGCGACCCCGCCCCCTCCCGACCGAGCCGGGGCGAGCAACCCCCCCTCCCGGAGTGGGCCCGCACGCTGCAGCGGCGACTACGGCAGCGCGGTACGAACTCCTTCATTCTGTACGGGCCTGGCGTCCGGGACATCCACCCCCTCGGCGCGCGGCGCCACGGGACGATCGGAGAATTCCTCGCCGAAGTGATGTTCTCCGATCGCGCGGTCATCATTCTGTATGACCGCGGCGCGGGCATCCGCTTCACCGATCCGCAGGCCGAACAGGATTTCCGCACAGTGCTTAAGGCCTATGACAAACTGGGCGGGACGAACCTGGCCCAGAGCCAGCCCCGCGACCCCGACCGCGCCTTGCAGCTGCTCGAGACCTACCTGCTGTACCAGTTGAACGAGAACCCACGCTTTTCGGCGGCACTGATCATCGATTACACGGAGACGGTCGCGCCGGCCGGGGATCCCGGGCAGCTGCCCGTCGAGGATCGGAATTCGATCGTCACGCTGCGCCGCTGGGCGGCCGATCCGCTGTTCCTGCGGCGCCAGGTCACGTTCTGCCTCGTGTCGGAGAGTACTGCGGCGCTCAACGCTTCCCTCGTGGCGGACGCGCGCACGTTCGAGCTGTTGGTCCCGGTTCCCGACGAGGCGGAGCGGTACACCTATCTGGCTAACCGCGGGAGCACACCGACGACGTTCTCGCGGATCGACGCGCGCAAGGTCTCCGTGCTCACGGCGGGCCTGACCAGACTGCATCTCGAGAGCCTCCTCGCCGAGGCGGAAACGGGCGGGGCGGCCCTCGATCCCGAAGCGCTGAGCCGTGAGAAGAAGCGACTCATCGAGGAAGCGAGCGGCGGGCTGCTCTCGTTTCTCACGAGCAAGATCGGGCTCGACGCCGTCGCCGGGCACGCCGGGGCGAAGGCGCTGCTGCGCCAGACCGCCGCCGCGCTGCGTGCGGGACGCCTCGACGTCGTGCCAATGGGGTTCCTCCTCTGCGGTCCAGTGGGCACGGGGAAGAGCTTCATCGTGCGTTGCTTCGCCGCGGAGATCGGCATCCCCGTCGTGGAGCTGCTCAACTTCCGGTCGATGTGGCAGGGACAGACGGAATCGAATCTCGAGCGCATCCTCGGGTTGCTCGACGCGCTCGGTCCCGTCGCGGTGGTCGTGGACGAAGCGGACGCGGCCCTCGGCAACCGGGAGCGGCGCGGCGCCGACTCGGGCGTGTCGGAGCGCGTGTTCGCGACGCTCGCCGCCTTCATGGGCGATACGCGGCGCCGCGGCAAAGTCATCTGGTTCCTGATGACGAGCCGCCCGGACCTCGTGCCCGTGGACCTGAAGCGGCAGGGCCGCGCCGAGGAGCACATCGCGCTGTTCCCACCGGCGACGCCGGAGGAGCGTGCCTTGGTGTTCGAGGCATTACGGACGCGGCTCCAGATTCCCCTCGAATCGGGGGTGCAGGCCGCGAAACTCTTTGCCGAGGTGCCGCACCCGATGTCGGCGGCCGACATCGAAGCCGTGCTGGTGCGCGCCAGCCGCCGCATGGCGATCGAGAACCACGCGGCGCTCAGCGCCGAGCTGCTGCACGAGCTGATCCTCGACTTTCAACCGCCGGCGTATCCGGTGGAGATCGAGTATCAGCGGCTCATTGCGGCGTTCGAGTGCACCAGCCGTCAGCTGCTCCCGCCGGACCTGGCCGCATTGCCGCATGAGAAGATCGCCGAACGGCTCACGGCGCTGCGCGCGGCGATGGATGCGCGCTAGATGCGACTCCTGGCGATCGCCCTCAGCGGACTCCTCCTTTCTAAGGGCTGCCAGGGGAACACGCGGGACGAGCCGATAGAGCGGCCCGACGACCAGACCGCCGCGGCCGCCGAGCATACGATGAACGGCCCGATGGTCGAAGACCTGCACATGCGGCTCACGGGGCTGCGGCCGCGGGCCCCCGGCGACTCGGCCCGCGCCGACTCGATCCTGCGCGTGATGCGGCGCGAGCTCGCGCGCTACCGTGACGTTCGGGCCGCCGAGACGGACGGCTTTCGCCAGTTCATCGCGGGCGCGGCTGCGCCGGTGCAGCACTACACGAAGCTGCGTTGGTGGATCGAGGCGCGCAGAGGTCTCGATCCGTCGCGCCCCAGCTCGCTCCTCTATCAGAAAGGCGCGGACGGCAGGCTCGAGCTCGTGGGCGCGATGTTCACCGCGCCTCCAGGTACTACGGAAGACGAGTTGAATGCGCGTCTGCCCCTCAGCGTGACGCGCTGGCACCAGCACGTGAATTGGTGCACGCCTCGCCTCGGTCCGCGGATGCGCGAACGGTGGCGCGAAACGAAGGACGGGCAGCCGGTCTTCGGGCCGCGTTCACCCATCGCCACCAAAGAAGCGTGCGACGCGGTCGACGGCCGGTTCCGGCCGCGGCTGCTCGGCTGGATGGTGCACGTGATGGCCTTCGCGGGTGATGATCCCACCGTCATCTGGGGCGCTGGTCAGGCGCATAGCGAGCATATGCACTGAGGGACATTCCCTGCTTGACGCCCCACAGGATGCGCGGTAGGACTATGCCAACGCTCGCCACCCCAGGGGTACTGCTTATGCGCCGTGCTGCAACTTTAATTACGATCGTGCTGCTCGCTTTCGGATCGACCGCTCTCGCCGCCCAAGGCGGGTCGCTCCGCGGCCGCGTCGCGGATGCGGCCGGCGCGCCGCTCCCTCGCGCTCAAGTTTCGGTAGAAGGCACGGGACTGCGGGCCACCAGCGACGAGCAGGGTCGCTACGACATCCGCGGCATTGGAGCGGGCAGCTACACGGTGCGCGTGCGGTTGCTCGGCTACGTGCCGCAATCGGTGCGCGTCGCCGTGACCGAGGGCGCCGCCGCAGTCCAGAACTTCGCGATGGCGGTGCAGCCGATCGCGCTGTCGCCGGTCGACGTGACGGTCGGCTCGCGCGCGCGGCACACCGCGGCCGAAGAGCTCGCGGTGCCGGTGGATGTGTTTACGGCGGAGCAGATGGCGCAGCAGGGTACAACCGAGACGGGCCAGATACTCCAGGCGCTCGCGCCGTCGGTGAACTTCCCACATCAGAGTGTGACGGACGCGACCGACATCGTGCGGCCCTTCACGCTGCGCGGCCTTTCGCCTGACCACACGTTGGTGTTGGTCAACGGCTGGCGGCGTCATCAGACGGCCCTCGTCAACACGTTCGCCTACGGCACCGGCGCCGGATCCAGCGGCGTCGATCTGAACGCCATCCCTTCGAGCGCGGTGGATCGCATCGAAGTGCTGCGCGACGGCGCCTCGGCGCAGTACGGCTCCGACGCGATCGCCGGTGTGGTGAACATGGTGCTCAAAGAAGGGCAGTTCACGCCCTTCATCAATACGAACGTGGGCCGGTACCACCCGAGCGACTATGCGGACGACGGCACCAGCGTCAATGTCAACGGCGGATGGGGTATCGGCATTGGCCGCGGATCGCTGGGGTTGTTCGGCGAGTTCCTCGACCGCCAGCCCACGAATCGCGCCTGGGCCGATCCGTATGAGGATGGGGGCACCGGCGTGACGGACTCGGTTGTCGACGGCCGCGTGGTCGTGAAGCGCAATCCTGTGGATCAGCCCAATCATCACTGGGGTGACGGACTCGAGAAGGACGTCATCACCATGGCGAACTTCCGGTTGCCGCTGAACGATCGTGGCACCACGGAGCTGTACAGCTTCGGAGGCTACAGCCGTCGCGAAGGAACGGGGAACGGCTATCGGCGCTGCGCGCTCGATTGCGCCAGCTTCATTCAGGCTCGCAACTGGTCGGAAATCTTCCCGTTCGGATACCTTCCCGAATTCGCGCCCAATGTCACCGATTATTCCGTTGCGGGCGGCATTCGCACCGCGACGGGTGGCTGGTCGATCGACCTGGGCGCGTCCTACGGCGCCAACCGCTTCGACTACAACGTGCGCCACACGCTCAACGTCTCCTTGGGACCCTGTCTCGATCCGGCGAACCCGTGCGCGCCGGGACCGGACAGCACATTTGGCACGGGCGATGAGATCACCAACCAAACCTCGTTCTTCGCAGGCCGTCTACAGCGCAATGAGCTGACGCTGGGTTTGAACGCCGCGAAGGCCATAACGATGGGCCTGTCGGCGCCCGTGAACGTGGCGGTGGGCGCCGTGTTCCGCCGCGAAGGCTACGAGATCACCCGCGGCGAGCTGGCTTCATACGTGGACGGCAATCACTTGGGTCCCGACAGCAGTGACGGGCGTCCCTATTCGCAAGTGTTTCCCGGATTCCGCCCGGCCGATGAATCGAACTCGCACCGTACCAACGTCGGCGTCTATGCGGATCTCGAAACCAATCTCTCCCCGAAGGTCCTGGCAAACGCCGCCGGACGCTTCGAGAACTACTCCGATTTCGGATCGCTCTTCACGGGCAAGGCAGCGTTTCGGTTCCAGCCCTCACCGCGGCTCACGCTCCGTGCGGCGGCGAGCACCGGGTTCCGTGCACCCGGCCTAGGCCAGTCGCACTTCAGCCATGTGAGCACGAACGTCATCGCCGGTGTCGTCACCGACGTGTTGCTCGTGCCGGTGGCCGACACGGCCGCCCGCTTGTTCGGCTCGAAACCGCTGCGCGCGGAGAAGTCGGTCAACTTGAGCGCGGGTTTTGCCTTCAGTCCCAATGACGCCTTCACGCTGACGGTGGACGTGTTCCAGATCCGGATCAATGACCGGATTCTCCTTGGCGCGACCTTCGACGACAGTGTGACACTGGCGCTCCTCGCTGCGAACGGGTTCAACAACGTCGGCGGAATTCAGTACTTCACGAACGGGTTGGACACGCGCACGCGCGGTCTCGATTTGACCGCCGAGCTGCGCCGTCGGGCTGGTGCCGGAACGCTCGACTGGACGGCTGCGGTGAACTACACGAGCAACAAGATTCTGCGCGTCGATCCGCTGCCGGCGGTGCTCGACACGACACCGACGACCGAGACGGGGATCATCGATTCGGTGACCTACATCGGCATCACGGAAGAGCGTCCCGACTGGCGTGCCACTCTCACCGGTCAATACTCCGTAGGCCGGGTGCACGCCTTGGTGCGGGGCTCGTACTACGGGAAGTTCTCCTCGGCGCAGCCCGGGTACTGCGACCTGTGCCGCGAACGCTACGGCGCCAAGACACTATTCGATGCGGAGATCGGCTATCGGTTTGCCGGCGTGGATCTGTCGCTGGGCGTCCGGAACCTGTTCGACACTTACCCAGACCAGCCGAGCTCGCAGGTGATCGTGGACACCTTCAGCGACCGGTCGATGGATTTCAACAACAACTTCGGCGTCTTCCCCTGGGCGGCAGCGTCCCCGTTCGGCTACAACGGGCGGTTTCTGTACGCGCGGGTCGAGATGCGACTACTCCAATAGCGAAAGGAGGGGTTTGTATGGTGAGCGCTGCAAAGCGATTTCTGAGTTTCGCCGCACTGGCCGCCGTCCTGTACGGCGTTCCGGCAGCGGCCCAAGGCGGCCGCATCACGGGCTTCGTACGCGACCCCCAAGGCGCCGCGCTGGCCGGAGTCGCCATTCGAGCCACGAACCAAGCGAACGGCACCAGCCGCCGCGCGACGTCGACGAGTGACGGTAGTTACACCGTCACCGACCTGGCGGCGGGCGCCTACACGGTGTCCGCGTCACTGCCCGGTCTGCGGGCTGCGTCCCAAAAAGACGTCCAGGTGCGGGCGGGCGCCGCGGCCTCGGCCGACTTCGTCCTGAACCCCGTGATGCTCCAAGCGGTCACGGTGACGGCCATGTTGCGCGAGCAGCGCCTGGCCGACGTGCCCTTCTCCATTGCGGCGCCCACAGAGCAAGTGCTGCGCCTGCGCGGGGTGGACAACATCGAGGCCGTGGCCGCGAACGTTGCCGGGTTCAGCGTGCAGAACCTCGGTCCCGGTCAGAGCCAGCCCGCGATTCGTGGAACGTCGTCAGGCCAGATCGCCCGCGACCAGCCCGGTGTGAAAGAAGAGGTAGGGGCCTATCTCCACGACGCGGTTGTCTCTCTCTCACTCTTCACCCCGGACCTCGATCTGTTTGACGTGGGACGCGTGGAGGTGTTGCGCGGCCCGCAAGGCACGCTGTTCGGCGCCGGCTCGCTGGCGGGCACGGTGCGTTACATCAGTAACCAGCCAGACGTCAGCGTGAGCAGCACGTTCGGCGAAGTCGGGATGAATTGGATCGATGGCGGCGACCCCGGGAGCACCGCGAAGCTGGGATTCAACGCGCCGCTCGGCAAGACGGCCGCTTTCCGCATTGTGGGCTACAGCACGCGCACGGGCGGCTTCATCGATGCCGTGCAGCCGACACTTCGAGTCGACGACAACGTGAACGGCACCAACCGTGCCGGTTTCCGGGCGGCACTCCGGCTTGCGCCGAGTGAGCGTTTCAGCATCACTCCACGAGTGGTCTATCAACGGGTGCAGGCCGACGGCTGGAATCGCATTGATGCCTTCAACATCCTCGCCAACCCGTTCACGACCACACGGGATTCGATCACGTTGGGCGAGCGGCAGCAGTACACACAGACTCGCGAGCCCTTCAGCGACAAGTTCCTGCTCTCCGACGTGAATCTGCAGTACGACCTCGGGTCAATGAAACTGACCTCGATCACGTCGTATACGCATCGGGACATCTTGGTGGTTCGAGACGCAACCGCATTGACGTCGAGCGTCACCGGCGGCACGATCGGCCTTCCGGCATCGATTTATACGCTCGACTCGCCGCTCAACGACGCCACGACGTCGAAGGTCTGGACCCAAGAGCTGCGCCTGTCGGGCGCGCAAGAGCGCCTGCGTTGGGTCGTCGGAGGTTTCTACAGCACCAACAGCCGCGACTACGGCCAGGACTTGAGTGACATCGGGTTCGACACGGCCGCGGCGCCGCTCCTGGGTGCGCCCTATGGATTCACGCAAGGACTGCGGGCTCCCAAGGATCACCTGTTTTGGTCCAACCTCCACAACGACCTAAAGCAAGGCGCGGTCTTCGGAGAAGCCACGTATTCGGTAACTCCGAAGCTGGACGTCACCGCCGGTCTGCGGTATTACAACTTCACGGAGGACCGCGGACTGATCTTCGACGGGATCTTCACCAACAATGACACCGGGTTGCTGCTGGTTACCGACACGGGCACGACGAAAGCCGACGGCGTGGTACCCCGCTTCATCGCGAGCTACAAGGTGTCCGACGCGGTGACGCTCAACGCGCAGGCCTCGCGCGGCTTCCGGTTGGGTGGCATCAACGATCCGTTGAACTATCCGAACTGCCAAGGAAATGACTCGACCGTGTTCAGCGGGTTCAAGGACTGGAAGGATCAGACGGTCTGGAACTACGAAGCAGGATTGAAGTCGGAGTTGTTTGGTGGACTCGCCACTATCGACGTGTCCGCGTTCTACATGGATATCCGGAATCTCCAGCTGAACGTGACCGCGGGCTCCTGCTCCTCGCGTTTGGTGTTCAACGCGCCCAAGGCGCGAAGCACCGGGTTGGAATTGGAAATCGACGGGACACCCACCGATCACGTGAACTTCTCATTCTCTGCCGCTTTGAACAACTCCAAGCTGCAGTCCAGCGACACGCTGGGGAATAACGATGTGATCTCGGGCATCCGGTCGGGCAATCGGCTGCCCAGCGTGCCGAAGATTCAGCTGACTGGCGCGTTGACATATGGTTGGGACGTCAGCGCGGGGTCGCGCGTGTCGATTACCGGGAGCTTCCAGCACGTCGGTTCGCGATTCACCGCCATCAATGACCTTGGCGTGGGCGTCTGCGGGGCGGGGGTGTCGTCCTGTCCCTTCGGCACCGTCGACTTGAACAAATTTGCCGAAGACGGCGGGGCGACGATCGGCGGACCACTGACCGATAGTCTCTTCACCTTCAGCCCGGAGCTTCCGGCGTACACGGTGCTCAACGTCCGCGTCGGGGTGAGGCGTGCCGGCTGGGAGGTGGGGTTGTTCGCCAACAATGTGACGGACGAGCGGGCGTTGCTGGCCCTGGACCGCGAGCGCGGCACGCGCGCTCGGGTCGGATTCCTGACAAACCAGCCGCGCACATTGGGGGTTTCGCTGCGCTTCGATTACTGAGGCGCGGTTCAAGCAACAGCGCCGGGCGGCACACCAGCCGCCCGGCGTGGTGTTTTTACATCTCCGTGTAGAGCTTCGCCCCCACCACCACGGCGAGCGGGTGTTTCACCAGCGCCACCGCCGTCACGATCACCATCAGGTTGTGCGGCATCATCCCGCTCGGCCAGTCGAACAACGCACGTATCACGCTGAAGACGACCCAGCTGATCAACCCGGCTTTGACGGCGGTCGCCGGCCCGGCGCCAAAGCGCGGACGGATCGCCGCGTACACCCAGACAAGAGCGATGCCGAACAGGAAGTCGACGAACACGTACCACGGGATGACACTGTTGGACATCGCCGGCAGGTTGAGCGCTTGCATCGCGGCTGCCATGTCGTTCCTCAGCACGACGCCGAACAGGACGGAATCGAACACGTTCAGTACCACGCCTGCCACCAACCCGCCGATGATGACGCCCTTCAGGTTGATCCTCCCCATCGGGCACCTCGAGGCTCGGGACGGACGCCAGGGTAGGGTATGGACTCGGTGCCGTCAAGAGTCAGGGCACCGTGAGTACTGCCACCATCCCTCCCATCCCATCCGACACGACCGCTACGCCGCCCGGGACTACCCATTCGCGGCCGTCGACGAACAGGCTGAAGTGGTACGTGCCGGAGGCCAGGACCATCGCGGCTTCCCACACGTCCTCACCCAGCGGGCGTAACGGCATCGGTTGCCAGGTGTTCCAGTCGCCCGCGATGGCGACGGAGCTTGCGCCGCTCATGCGGAACCGCACCACCGCGCTGTCGCCGCGCTGCTCTGCCACGAGCGGCGCGAGCCGCGCACGCCGGAGCGCCGCCACCGGGGCTATCGCTCGGCGCGCCGCGTGGACCCGCACGCCCGCGCTCACGAACCCAGCGCGCGGCAGCCCCTGGAACGGATCCGATAGGTAGCTGCCCGCCGCCGCCTCGAGGGCCAGCGTGGGACGGACGAAGTACTGCAGCCCGACGCTCGCGGCACCCTTCGAGCCGTAGGTGGCGCTGAGCCGTGCACTCACCCAGGCCGACGCCACCACGCGTTCGCGGTCCATCGTCGCGCCGCCCACCACGTCCGTGTACCACGCGCCGGCGAAGCGGATCGGCTCGACACTGAGCGAGAGCTGCGCGGGGCCCGTGACCCACCAGCCTCGGGCGCGCACGTGGGGCGCGCCGATCCCCCGCTCGCCTTCGATGACGCCAGTCCCGGGCCCGCCACCGATCGCCAGGCCGCCGCGTCCGATCCCCCACACCAGCTCGGCGATCGCGGACCCCACGCCCGCCGCGACGCCGTCGCTGCGCGTGCTGGCGGCGAGATCGGCGCTCACCGCGATCCTCGGCCCCCCTAGGGCGGCGCGATTCTTCCCGTTCAGGGGGAATGCTGCCCAGACATCGGCGCGTCCTTGGCTAGCCCACACGCCGTCCTTGAGCAGGGAGAGCGAGCCGCTGCCACCTACATAGAAGGAAGGGGTGATGCGCTGCACGGCTGGGGAGACAGTCCCGGCGCTGAAGCTCGAGCCGCCGGAGTAACGCACGGTGCCGACGCCGACGCCCAACGACGCCTGCGTCTGGGCGTGGAGGACGGCGGGCGCGAACGCCGCCAAAAAGAAAACCGGTCCCATTCGCATGGGACCGGTAAGATACAGGTTCGGGGATTGTTACGGCTTGCGGCCGTGACCCGTGCCGGCTTGCGGCGGCCGGTGCTCCAACGCCGGCCCCGCTGGTGTGGCTGGGGTCGCGGGGATCGCCCGGCCTCCCGCTCCCGCGCCCGGCTGCGCCGGTGTAGCAGGCGTCGCCCGCGTGGCCGCGGTAGCTGGAGTCACGGGTCGATTGTCGAGCCCGACTGCTTCACCGCGCACGTGCGTTGCACGTCGCGCCATCGCCTGCGCTACCTTGGACTTTGCCGTATCGGACGCTTGAGCCGCCGGGATCGACTTCGATCGCGCCGTCTCGGACGCGTGCTCGTTGGCGGGACTGGGCACCTGGGCCGCGAGCAGCGCCGGGACGGCCAGCGCGATCGCGATGCCCAGGAGATATATGCGCTTCATCGACCCTCCAATTCCTTCAGTTTTTGGGGCTTCGCCCGATGCTTCAAGGCACACTCTCGGGCTGCCTGCCTGAGCCAGGAATGAGCCCCACCGTGCCTCGCGCTCAGCGCCTCGGCGGTGTGCCAGATCTGCTCGAACACATGGGCCACCAGCCGTTCCGCGCGCTCAGCGTCCATCAGGATGCCGTATACCATCGCGTAGAGCGACGCACCGTAGCGGCGTTCCAGCTCCACCAATGCCGTCGCGTCCCGCTGCGCCATCCTGGAGACGAGCGCGGCGTCGGGAATGACCGTGGGCGTGGTGAGGGGCAGAGTCGCCATAGGCGCAATAAAGACGCAGACGACGTCCGGGAAGTAACGGGGGTCACAAACCCCGGCACGAGGCCACGTTACCGGCAGGCCCCCGGAAGGCTCTTTAGCGGTGAGTGTTGCCTCCCCCCCCGCGAGCGCCTAGCATCACGCGGAGCATACCTGAGGAGCTCGGGTTGAGCGGACGGGAAGGGGCGCAAGCGGCAACGGACGGACAAGTGGTCCGCGCGATCTTGGCGGGCGACACCGAGCGTTACGGCGAGCTGGTGACGCGATACCGCGATCGCTACGCGCGCTACGCGACCCGAATGCTGGGCTCGGCGGACGCCGCCGAGGATGCCGTTCAAGACGCGTTCGTGCGGGCCTATGATCAGCTGGCGCAGTGCCGCGATCCGGACAACTTCGTTGGGTGGTTCTTTCTCATCCTGCGAAACCGCTGTTTCGCGGAGCGGCGTAAGAGCAAGGATGTCGCCCCACTCGAAGCAGCGGGGGCGGTCGCGGCGGCCGAGCGGGCCGACGTACCGGTGGAGATGGCGGAACGGCGGCGCGCCTTGCAACACGCGTTGCTCGAGTTGACGCCAGAGCAGCGCGAGGTGTTCGTCTTGAAGCACGTCGAAGGGTTGTCGTACGGCGAGATTGCGGAGCGGCTCAACACCTCCGTACCGTCGCTTAAGATGCGGATGCACCGGGCGTACGACCGGCTCCGCGAACAGCTGAGGGGCCGGGCATGACCAGCGATTTCCATCCGCAGGTGAAGCAACTCCTCGACGGGGAGCTGGCGCTCGCCGACCTGCCGCCCGAGCTGCGGGCGGAAGGCGAGGAGGCGTTGCGACTGCTCGGGGCCGTGGATCGCGAGCCGGTGATGTTCCCGGGACTCGACACGCGCGTCCTGGCGCAGTTGCGCCGCCGGCGTGAGACGCCCTCGTTCTGGCGGCGCCTGCGGCTCCGGCCTTGGACGTTGGTGCCCGCGTTCGCCGCGGGTGCAGCCCTCGCCCTGCTGCTGGTCCGCCCCGCGCCGACCCCGCCCGCCACGGTCACCGTGCGGTTTGTATTGTTCGCGCCCGAAGCACAGCAGGTCTCGCTCGCCGGCACGTTCAATCAGTGGGATCCCGCCGCGACACCGCTCGTCCGCAGCGAGGCCCCGGGCGTTTGGACGGCGACCTTGATGCTGCCGGCGGGACAACACCAGTACGCCTTCGTCGTCGACGGCGCACGCTGGGTCGCCGATCCCGGCGCCCCGGCCGTGGACGACGGTTTCGGGCGACGCAACAGCGTGCTCTCACTGTGAAGACTCTCTGCGTCTCCCTGCTGCTCGCGATTTGTAGCACAGGAGTCAGGGCTCAAGACGTCACTGCTCGTCTGGCGGGGCGCGTTCCGCCGGACGTGGCCACGCTCGTTCGCCAGCTCGCTATCTCGGCCGCGGCGCGCGGCCTCCCCGTCGATCCCTTGATCCAGAAAGCGATCGAAGGCAGCGCCAAAGGCGTGCCCGCCGACCGGGTCGCGACTGCCCTGCGTGGATTAGTGGCGCAGCTCGATGTCGCGGCGGCGGCGTTGCGCGATGCCGGCTCCGTCCAGCCGGACACCGACGCCATCGCGGCCGGTGCGTTCGCCGTGAACGCGGGCCTCAGCGGTAAGAACGTGACGGCGTTGGCCGTGGCGAGCCGCGCATCGCGCAGCGTCCCCGCGACGCTGCGGGTCGCGAGCACCCTCGCGGCAATGGGTGTGCCCCCCGACCAAACCGTCGAGCTGGTCACGCAGGTCATCCAATCGGGCGGATCGCCGGCGGACGTGCTGGCCCTGCCGACGCAGGTGATGGCGGGCGTATCCGAGGGACAGGGACGCGGACGCGGCGTCACTCCGGCGCAGGCGGCTGCCGGGCTCGCGCGGGCTGCCGCGGCTCACGCCAACGCGCCCGGACAGCAGAAACCGAAGCACCCGCACCCCTAAGTGTTCTACTTCAGCGGCACGAACCCCACCGTCAGGGTAATTGCCTCGACGGTCTCCCGACGAGTTCCCCCACTGACGCGTCCCTGCTCGATGCGGTAGGCCAGGCGGCCCCACACCGGCTTCCGCGCCAGCCGCACGACGAGGCCGGCCTCCGCTCCACCCCCGGTCGCCGATTCGGCGGGCCGGTTCAGGCTTCCCGTGATCCCCTGCCATAACTCCACGAAACTTTCTACCCGCTCGGGGAAAAGCATTCCGCGCGCGGTGACGCGTCCCGACCAGAGCAACCAGCGCCGGTCGCTCTGCCCGGGAACGACGAACGTGCGGGCGTGCGGTCCGAACCACACGGTGAGCCAGGGGCGCGCGTTGTAGCCGAGCAGGGCCTCACCCTCAGCGACGTCGCGCCCGGCGGTGTCGTTCGTGACGCGACCTTGGCCGTAGCGCAGCCGGGCGACGAACCGGCCGCGCGTCGCGACGGCCTCGCCGCCGAGCACGAGCCCGCTAACGCGTTCGCGTGCCGTGCCGATGCGCGAACGCGCGATCTCCGAACCGCCGCCGACGGCGAACGAGACGTTCCACTTGCTCTGCGCAGCGAGTGGAGTGCCTGTGGCGATCGTCGCCAGGGCGAGTACACTGAAAGTGCGAGCGAGAGCGCGCCTCATGGACCCTCCGGCGTGAGTAGAACCGGCGCACCGGCCCTGATCCCGAGCATGCCGCGCACGCGCTCGGTGTTGCGGCGGGCGACCTCCGCGTCTTCGCGCCGCCAGGCGTCGCGCAGCGTGCGGTTGTGCGCGACGTTGGCGGGGATCGATTTGCCGGGGTGATGTGAGAAGAATGCCGCAATGCCCGCGATCGTCACGCTTCCTCCCACGACGAATCGCGCGGCGCTCGCGTCCTCGCCGTTCGCCACCACACTTGGCAGCACGACGATCGCCACCCCGGCGAGTGCGCCCGGAGCGAGGGCCTTGAGGCCGGGTCCCATCGGCTGTTTTTCAGGAAGCAGGAGGGAATCGGCCGGCGGCGCGGGGTGGGGAAGCGTATCGACCCGGCCCTGCGTCACCTCGAGGGGCAGGCGCAAGATGCGCACAACCCGTCGTTGGCGATCGAGCGATGTGACGGTGATCGAGTACCGCCCATTGGGGGGCGACCCGGTGCCGCTCGAGTCGAGGCCGTTCCAGTGCAGGTCGAGACTATCGGCGATGGGGCCCGCATAGAGGGCGCGCACGACGCGTCCAGCTTCCGTGCCGAGCGTCGCGGTGATGTCGTGGAACGTGCTGGCGTAGAGCCGTACGGCCAGCGCCTCAGGGCCGGGACGGATGGCAGTGTCGGCCGGGGCGCGGGCGATCACGACGGGCGTGGCGCGCCGGATCCCTTCATAAAACGTGAGTACCTGGGGCGGAAACACGAGCTCGTCGGGGCGGAAGCGCGGGTTCGCGAGGACGAGACGGCGCGCCACGGCGCGCGCCGAATCGGCGTGCTCGCGGAGCAGTTCGGTGGCCGCCAGATACATCAGCGCGCGATTCAAGTCGGCGGGCGCCAGCGCATTAGCGCCCTGTACCGCCAACGCGCGGCGCAGCAGCCCAGCGGCATTGTCGAGCTCGAGGTCGTCGTAGGCTCGCGCCGCCTGCGCGAGCACCGTCGCGGCCGACTGGGCGCTCCCCGCGCGCGGAGCCGCGAGGGCGCAGAACCACAGGGCCGCGAGGAACGCCAGCGCGCGCGTCATCCGCCGATCGGCTTCAAGGCGATACGGGTCCACTTGATCACGTCCCCGGGTTTGGCGGTGAACACAGTGTCGAACGGCGTAAAGCCGTCGCGCTTCACCTGCACGCGGTGCCGTCCCGGCTCGACATCGAGGTTCAAGATCGGCGTGCTACGGACCGGCCGGTCGTCCAGGAAAAACGTCCCTGGCGGCTGCGTGCTGAGCGACAACTTGGCACGCGCCACGACCGGAGGGCGTACCGCCGGGCGCGGCCGCGGCGGGGTCACGCGCCGCGTAGCGGGCGTGTCCACCGGCACCGTCGCTACGACGCGCTGTGTGTCCGGTGCGCGTGCGCTCACTGAATCGGGCCGATTGGTCGTGGCGCCGTTCGCGGGCCTCGTGGGGCGAAGGGCGACCCAGGCGGCCCCGCCGAGCAGGAGGAGTCCCCCGAGGACCGCTGCCGCGACGACCCGGTTCCAGCGCCGCACCTGCGCGATCGGCACGGTCGCAGCCTCGCCCGAGTCCCACAGGATGCGCGGACGCTTCCCCGCCGCCTGGGGGCCGGTGAAGCCGGCGGGAATCTGCGGCACGGCCTGTCCGCCCAACGCGGCGACGAACGCGGCGACGTCGGGAAAGCGCTCACCGGGCTTCTTGCTCATCGCCTTGTACACGGCGTTCGAGACGGCAATGGGGATCTCCGGCTTCACCTCGGAGAGTCTCGGTGGGGGCTCGAGCAGGTGCTTGCGGATCAGCTCGCCGATCGAGTCGCCCGTGAACGGCACGCCGCCGGTGAGCGCCTCCCACATGAGGATGGCGAGCGAATACTGATCGCAGCGGCCGTCCACCGGCTGGCCCTCGAACTGTTCGGGAGACATGTAGCGCGGGGTGCCGAGCGAGGCGCCGGTCTGTGTGAGCGACACGCTGCCGAAGGCGCGCGCGACGCCGAAGTCGCACACCAGCGCCCAGCCCGAGTCCTCGATCATCACGTTGGCGGGCTTGACGTCGCGATGCACGACGCCGTGGCGATGGGCGTACTGCAGTGCGCTGGCCACCTGCTCCACGACGCCGAGCACCTCCGGGAGCGGCAGTGCGCCGCGTTCGACGATGATTTGCTCGAACGAGCGGCCGCGGATCCGCTTCATCGTGTACCAGAGGAACGTGCTCGTCGCGCCGACCCGGAAGATGGGGACGATGTGCGGGTGATCGAGCGACGCGGCGATCTTTGCCTCGCGCTCGAAGCGCTCGGCCGACGCCGGGCCCTGGAGGAACTGCAACGGGAGGACCTTGATCGCCACCTGGCGATTGAGGTCGACTTCCTGAGCCAGGTAGACGAGCGACATGCCGCCGCGGCCCAGCAGGTCCGTGATCTGGTATTCCTTGCTCAGCTCGCGCCGTAGGGCGTCCTCGAGCTCCTCGGGGATCGCGTCCTCGACGGCGGCGTTGGTGCGGTTCTGCTCATCGCCGAGCGTCATGCCGCACTTGGGGCAGCCGGGGGCGCCGTCCGGGATGCCCTCGGCGGAACAGCGGGGGCAGATCACGGGCTAGGGCACGTGGAAGTCGGGACTCGAGCCGAACGGCACCCAAGGCCCGCACAGCCCCGTCTGGTCGCAGGCACGGGCGCGCCAATGATAGGGGTCGTTGAAGAGCAAGGGGACAGTGAAGCTCTGGCTCACGGAGGCGGTGCCGCCAGAGGACACACCACTGCCGGGTGTGAGGCCAGAACCGTTGAACCCCGTAGTATTCGGCTTCACCTCCACCTCGATCAAGATCAGGTCGCCGGGATCGGGGTCCGTGACGCCGGCGCGGAACGTGACGATCACGCTACCGCTCCCACCGGTGCCGCCCCCCGGCTGAATGGCGCCGCCACCCGGTCCGAACTGGTTGGGTGCACTGGTGAACGCCGGCGTCTCCGGGACCGCGTTCACGAAGAAGTCGGCCGCCGGGTCCGGATTCCCGAAGCCGAGCCACGCACTACACCGCCCGGTCTTGTCGCAGGTCCGCGCCTGCCAGTGATACGCGGTGTTCTCGCTCAGCGCCGAGGCGCGGACGGCGACGATCCGCCCTCCGGGCGCCACGGCGACCAGGCTCCCCTGATGCGTGGCAAGGTTGCTGAAAGCGCTCCCCACGGGCGCTGCCTCAACCTCGAGCCGCACCGAATCGCTGGGGTTCGGGTCGTTGAGCGTGGCCTTGAACACGACCGTGTCTTGGGGCGTCACGCCGCCCACCCCAATGGCGGTAGAGCTGTCCTTGCGGAACTGCCCGGCGCTCTGGGGCGCGCTCGGCGCCCGTTCCTTCACTGCCGTCAATGTGAACGCGCCGGTCTCCCCCGGGTTCGCACTAGTGACTTCGATGACGTAGCGCCCTGCCGTGGAGACGTTGAAGGGCGCAAGGCACGCCGTCAGCGCCGCGCCGCACTGGTCGTTCTGGTCCAGCACAACGGTGCCCGCGCTGTCGGTGAGGATCAAGTACGCATTGAAGGCGGAAGTGAGGCGGAACGTCAGTGTGTCACCGACAGCCGCCTGCACCCTGTAGAGCTTGGCCTGCCGTCCGGCTCGCTGTGGGGCACCGCAGTCGCTCGGCGCGATCGAGTCGCTGCGAGTCGCGTCCAGCGTCGCGATTAGGGGCTCGGCGCACGGGTCAATCCTGTACGTGATCGGCACTGTGTCGGGCGATCCGCTCGCAGCCGTGGCGGCGAACACGATCCTGCCCGTGTGCGTCGTGGTGCTGAGGGTGTCGGGTCGGAGCGTCACGAGCACGGTTGTCGAAGTCGTGTCCTGAGGAGGTACTGTCCCGCCCGAATCGGAGAGGGTGATCCAGGTGGCATTGGGCGTTGCGGTCCACGTCAGCGGCAGGGCGCCCTTGTTCTTGATCCGCAGAGAGAACGTGTCCGGCTGCGCGCTTCCCACCAACGCCGACGTGTTACGGCTCGGGGGGGACACGTCGAGGTGTGCTGCCGCCGGGAGTATGTTGAACACGACTGGAACCTTGACCGTGTCCTTGCTCTGTGGTGATATGAAGAAGCGGATCGTATCGCGGTGCGCGGCCTGCGAGAGTGTGTTGGGGCGGAGCGTGACGACCAGGCTATCCGGCGCCGGCGAAAGCGTCATCCAAGGCGCGGTCTCGGTCGCGGTCCACGTTAGGGGGACACCATCCGCGCTCGCGACGCGCACGGTGGCCGTCACGGAATCGAGCGAACCGCTGTCCGCTGACGCTCGCACGCTGTCCGGGTTCACGACGAGCCGATCCGCCGTCGCCGGATTGATGAGCTTGTCGAGGCGGCACGTCGTGACCGACACGACGAGCGCCAATACCAACGCGACGGGGGTGGCAGGTGCGACGCGCATGTCTCCCAAGTCCCGACTAATAGGGTATTTACGATACAAGGTCAACAGGCTTACGAACCGTGCGCCGGCTCACGCTGTTGCGGTGGCGCAACGGGCAGTTTGCTTTGGATTGGCTGCGCCGGTTAGCTTTGCGGCACAATCGATGTCAGTCCCGTGGTGAGTTGCGGCCTATTGCAGCCACGTTAAACAAATCGCTAAAAAGCCGGACCCCAGCGTCCGTATTGGCGAGGGGCCATTTTTTTTATGACCGATCGAGAGCACCGTCTCACCCAGCTACGCAGCGCGCTCGCACAGCGCATTCTCGTCCTCGACGGCGCCATGGGGACGATGATCCAGGGGTACGCCCTGGACGAAAAGGACTTCCGCGGTGAACGGCTGCGCGCGCACCCCAAGGATCTGCGCGGCAACAACGACCTCCTCACGCTCACCCGTCCCGACATCATCACCGAGATCCACCGCGCCTACCTCGAGGCCGGCGCGGACCTGCTCGAGACGAACACGTTCAACGCCCAGGTGATCTCGCAGAGCGACTACGGCTTGGAGGGCCTCGTCTACGAGCTCAACGTGGCCGCGGCTCGGCTCGCTCGCCAGGCCGCCGATGAGATGACGGCCACGACCCCCGACCGGCCGCGCTTCGTCGTCGGTATCTTGGGGCCCACGAACCGCACGGGTTCGCTCTCGCCGGACGTCAACGACCCGGGATTCCGGAACGTCACATTCGCGCAGCTCGCAGCCGCGTACCGCACCCAGGCCGAGGGCCTGCTCGAAGGCGGCGCAGACCTCCTGATGGTCGAGACGATCTTCGACACACTGAACTGCAAGGCCGCGCTCTTTGCCGTGCGCACCTTCTTGGACGAACGCGGGCTCGACGTCCCGCTGATGGTGTCGGGCACGATCACGGACGCGAGCGGCCGGACGCTGTCGGGTCAGACGGTCGAGGCATTCTGGAACTCGGTCCGCCACGCCGACCTCTTTACGATCGGGCTGAACTGCGCGTTGGGCGCGGCGCAGCTGCGGCCCTACGTCGAAGAGCTGTCGCGTCTTGCGAACATCCCCGTCACCTGCCACCCGAACGCCGGGTTACCGAATGCCTTCGGCGGGTACGATCAGACCGCGGCGGAGATGGCGGGGCTGGTGGGGGACTTCGCCCGATCGGGATTCGTAAACATCGTCGGCGGCTGTTGCGGCTCGACGCCGGCGCACATTCGCGCACTCGCGGCCGCGGTGGCGGGACTGCCGCCCCGGGTGCCGGCGGAGATTGCGCCGATCGCTCGCCTGGCGGGGCTCGAACCGCTCAACATCCGGCCCGACACCCTGTTCGTGAACATCGGCGAGCGTACCAACGTCACCGGCTCGGCTCGGTTTGCTGGGTTGATCAAGGCCGGCAACTACGAGGCGGCGCTCGAAGTCGCACGCCATCAGGTCGAAAACGGAGCCCAGATCATCGACGTGAACATGGACGAGGGGATGCTCGACGCCCCCGCCGCGATGGAGCGGTTCCTGCGCCTCGTTGCCGTGGAGCCGGACATCGCGAAGGTCCCGGTGATGGTGGACTCCTCTCGTTGGGAGGCGCTCGAGGTCGGCCTCCAGAACCTCCAGGGGAAGGGCATCGTCAACTCCATCAGTCTCAAGGAAGGCGAGGCGGAGTTCCTCGCCCGGGCTCGGCTCGTGCGCCGCTACGGCGCCGCGGTCGTGGTGATGGCGTTCGACGAGGAAGGCCAGGCCGACACGGCGGACCGCAAGGTGGCGATCTGTACTCGAGCGTACGGTCTCCTGACCGAGCAGGTCGGATTCCCGCCCGAGGACATCATCTTCGACCCCAACATCTTCGCGGTGGCCACCGGGATCGAAGAGCATAACACGTACGCCATCGCGTACCTCGACGCGGTGCGCCGCATCAAGGCGACCCTGCCGCGCGCCCTGGTGAGCGGCGGCGTGAGCAATCTGTCGTTCGCGTTCCGCGGCAGCGCCCACGTCCGCGAGGCGATGCATTCCGCCTTCCTCTATCACGCGATCAAGGCGGGGATGGACATGGGCATCGTCAACTCGGCACAGCTCGCGGTCTACGAGGACATTCCGCCTGACGTGCTGGTCATGGTGGAGGACGTGTTGTTCAACCGGCGCCCCGACGCCACCGAACGCCTGACCGGGCTCGCCGAGCAACACCGCGAGAGCACGGTCGCGACGCGAGCCGATGCGGCGTGGCGGGCGCTGCCGGTGGGGGAACGGCTGCGGCACGCACTCGTTGAGGGCATTCTCGACCACGTCGAGGCGGACGCCGAGGAGGCGCGGCGGCACGCGGCTCGGCCGATCGACGTCATCGAAGGGCCGCTGATGGACGGCATGAACGTCGTGGGGGATTTGTTCGGTGCGGGGAAGATGTTTCTTCCCCAGGTCGTGAAGAGCGCCCGCGTCATGAAGAAAGCGGTCGCCTACCTCGTGCCGTTCCTCGAAGCCGAGCAGCGCGCGGCGGGGGGCGTGCGCCGCGCCGGTAAGGTCGTGCTGGCGACGGTGAAGGGCGACGTGCACGACATCGGCAAGAACATCGTGGGCGTCGTGCTGCGCTGCAACAATTATGAAGTGATCGACCTCGGCGTGATGGTGCCGGCGCAGACGATCCTCGACACGGCGCGGAGCGAAGGCGCCGACGTGATCGGCCTGTCGGGCCTGATCACGCCGTCGCTCGACGAGATGGTTCGCGTAGGCAAGGAGATGACCCGCCAGGGCTTCACTCTGCCGCTCCTCATCGGCGGCGCGACCACGTCGCGCGCGCACACGGCGGTCAAGATCGCCCCCGCGTACGACGGGCCGACGATTCACGTGCTCGATGCGTCGCGCGGCGTGGGCGTGGTCAGCCAGCTGCTGTCGGCCGAGCGGCGGGACGCCTACCTCCGTGATGTCGGGGTCGAGTACGAGCGTCTGCGCGTCGAGTACGGGTCGCGGGACGCAGAGCGCGTGTCGCTCCCCCTCGCCGAGGCGCGCCGGCGGCGCCTGCAGCTCGACTGGGCCGCGTACGAGCCTGCGCGCCCGTGCAACCCCGGCATTACCGCGTTCGATGATTATCCGTTGGACGAGCTCGTCCCGTACATCGACTGGACGCCGTTCTTCCAGGCCTGGGAGTTGAAGGGCAGCTACCCGGCCATTTTTCAGGACAGTGCGGTCGGCGAGTCAGCCCGCAAGCTTTTCGCGGATGCGCAGGCACTCTTAAAGCGCATCGTGGCCGAGCGGCTCGTGCAGGCGCGCGCGGTGTTCGGGCTCTTTCCCGCCAACTCGGTGGGCGACGACGACATCGAGGTGTACGCTGGCGAGGATCGCTCCAAACTGCGCGCGGTGTTGCGGGGGTTACGGCAGCAGTTCGAGAAGGGCCCCGGTCGCCCGAACCTCTGCCTGGCCGACTACGTCGCCCCGAAAGAGAGCGGCAAGCGCGACTGGGTTGGCGCATTCGCGCTGACGGCGGGGATCGGCCTCGACGCGGTATGCGCCGCCTTCGAGCGCGACAACGACGATTACTCGAGCATCCTGGCGAAGGCGCTGGCCGACCGGCTGACCGAGGCGCTGGCCGAGCGGCTGCACGAGCGGGTGCGCGCGGAGTTCTGGGGCTATGCGCCCGACGAGCGCAACGACGTGGCGGCGCTCGTCGCCGAGCGGTTCCGGGGGATCCGTCCGGCGCCGGGGTACCCCGCGTGCCCCGAACACACCGAAAAGCGGACGCTGTTCGACTTACTCGATGTCCCCAAGGCCGCGGGCATCACGCTGACCGAATCGTGCGCGATGCTCCCGGCGGCGTCGGTGAGCGGGTGGTACTTCGCCCATCCCGAAGCGCACTATTTCGGGCTGGGACGCGTCGGCCGGGATCAGGTGCTCGACTACGCCGCCCGGAAGGGCATGGAGCCTGAGGAAGTGGAGCGTTGGCTGTCGGCGAACTTGGCGTACACACCGTGAGGGCTTAGGTTGCGGGATATGGACCAGGCGATCCGCATTACCGCCGAGCCGGTGGACACCAACCGCTGCAAATTCGTCGTGAGCGAGCCGCTGCACGCGGCGGGAGTGCGGCGCTTTGCCTCGGCCGCGGAGGCCAAGGGGTCGCCCCTCGCTGAAGCGATCTTCGCGATTCCCGCCGGCGGGGTCACCGAGGTCATCGTTTCGGGCAACATCGTCACCGTCGTGAAGGACAGTCCCGCGCCGTGGCAGGTGGTCGGCAAGGCGGTCGGCGCGGCGATCCGCGTGGCGGCGGCGTCAGGCGCCCCTCCCGTTGCGGCGAAGGCGGCCCCCGCGGCGGGCGCCCCGGCTACCGTCGATGATGACACGCTCTACGAGCGCGTCGCCCGGCTGTTCGACGATCAGGTGAACCCCATGGTCGCGCGCCACGGCGGCCACGTCGAGCTGATCGACGTACAGGACGCCGTCGTGATGCTCCGCATGGGCGGTGGCTGCCAGGGTTGCGGCATGGCCGACGTGACATTGCGCCAGGGCATCGAAGGCATGCTCGCCCAGCACATCCCCGAGGTACGCGGGATCGTGGACGTCACGGATCACACGTCGGGCGCGAACCCCTACTTCCAGGCGTCCAAGAAGTAAGGGCACGGCATTGCCGCGCCTCCTGCTGTTGCTGCCGTCCACGACGTATCGGACGACGGCATTCGTGGAAGCGGCCCGTCGCATCGGCGTGGATCTGACGGTCGCTTCTGAGCGACCCAGCACCCTCGAAGCCGCGAACCCTGCGGGCCTCCTCACACTCGACTTTCAGCATCCTGAACGCGCCGCGGATGACGCGCACATGTTTGCCCGCCGCCATCCAATCGACGCCGTCGTAGGTGTGGACGATGACACGGCCGTGGTGGCCGCGGCGGTCGCGGAACGACTGCACCGCAAGGGCAACCCCCTGCACGCGGCCGAGGCGGCGCGTGACAAGCACCGCCAGCGCCAGCTGCTCGCGGCGGCCAACGTGCCCGTCCCGGGGTTCGCGCTGCACCGGCTGGACCAAGACCCTCGCGAGCTCGCGAAGCAGATCGTGTATCCCTGCGTGCTCAAGCCGCTGCGCTTGAGCGCGTCGCGCGGCGTCATCCGGGCCGACAATCCCGCGGCCTTCGTCGCGGCTCACGCTCGGCTCGCAGCGATTCTCGCGGGATGTGACTCGGAATTCCTCGTCGAGGATTTCATTCCGGGCTACGAGGTGGCACTCGAAGGACTGCTCGTGAACCGGCGCCTGCACGTGCTGGCGTTGTTCGACAAGCCGGACCCGCTCGACGGTCCATTCTTCGAGGAGACGATCTACGTCACGCCCTCGCAGGTGCCGGCGGGCTTGCAGACATCGATTGCTCAGTGCGCCGAGCGCGCGACACGCGCGCTCGGTCTCATGGAAGGGCCGGTGCACGCCGAGTTGCGCTACAATGAGCGCGGTCCCTGGCTAATCGAGCTGGCCGCGCGGCCCATCGGGGGACGCTGCTCCGCGGTGTTGCGGTTCGGTGCTGGGGTGACGCTCGAGGAGCTCATTCTGCGGCACGCGCTGGGGATGCCGATTCCCTCGCTCGAACGCGAGGCGGTCGCCGCCGGCGTGATGATGATCCCAATTCCCGGTGCCGGCGTCTTGCAAGAAGTCCGAGGCCTTGTGGAATCGAAGGCGGTGCCGCTCGTCGAGGACGTGCAGATCACGGCGCACCCCGGCGAGCGCCTGGTACCGTTTCCCGAGGGGTCGCGCTATCCCGGATTTATCTTTGCAAGGGGGGCGCGCGGTGCGACGCCAGGGGCGGTCGAGGCGGCGTTGCGCGAAGCACACCGGCGTCTGACATTCGTGCTGGCATGAACTGGCGCCGCGTCGCCACCGTGCTCCTGGTGTGCCTGGCGGCACTCGAGGTGGCACGCAGCGTCGGCCGGCTCGACCGGGTGATCTTCGCGTCCTACGTGGATGTCGGGGAAACGGTGCTGCAGGGTGGGGACCCGTACGGCCCGCGCTTCACCACCTGGCCCCCGATCAACACCTGGCCGCCGTTCTTCCTTTTCATAGCGGCGGGGCTCGCCCTCCTGGCCCGAGTGTCCCTCGCCGGCACGCTCCTGCTCTGGCAGGTTGGCTGCGTTGTCGCTATCGGGGGCACCAGTCGCCTCCTGGCGCGGCTCGTGGACGAGGAGCCGCCTCCGTTCTCGGCCCCGGCGACCCTGGTGCCCGTTCTCATGACGGCGCGCCTGTTTCAGGAGCACCTCCAGCACACGCAGGTGAACTTCTACCTGGTCCTGCTCGTGGTGCTGGCGTTTCTCTTGTTCCGCCGCCGCCGCGAGGCCTGGGGCGGCCTCGCCCTCGCGGCAGCGGCGAGCGCCAAGGCGCTGCCGATCGTGTTCCTGCCGTACCTCCTCTATAAGCGTGCCTGGCGCGCCGCGGCGTGGACGGCAGGGTTCCTAGTCGTGCTCAACGTAGTCTTGCCGTACGCCGTGTTCGGGCCGGGGCGGACCGGCGACCACTGGCGTGCCTGGCGCACCATCGCCGCCGCGGAGACCGCGGACCCGACTCCGCACCACATGAATCAGTCATTGCTCGCGGGCTTGAAGCGCCTGCTCACCACGGAGGGCGGCGCACGCGACCCCATGCAGTACGCCGTCGCCGCTTGGCCCACGGAACGTGCGGTACAGACGTTCTGCGTGCTCGCGGGTCTTGGTGCGCTGGGCCTCGCGTTCGCCTTCCGGCGCCATCCGCCGGCGCTCGACGCGCCGCCGCCGACGTTGGCGGGCGAGCTAGCGGTGTGTCTCGCGGCAATGACGCTGGTGTCGCCGCTCGCGTGGAAGGCGCACTTCGTCACCTTGCTCCCGGCGTACTGGTGGGCGTGGCGCGCGCTGCGTGGACGAGTGGCGTGGGGCGTCTGGTGGGCGTCGTTCGCCTGCCTGACGCTCAGCGCGCCCGCGCTGGTGGGCAATCACCTCAGCGACGTGCTCGAATCCCTGAATGTGATTACCGTGGGGGCCCTTCTCGTGTTGGGACTCGCCCTGTGGGCAGTCCTCAGACCGCTTCCGCCACTACCTCCAGCCAGTTCCGAGGCACGCTCGACACCTTGAGCTCGTCCATGGTGCGGTCGAGACCCTTGATGAGGGCCTCCGACCCCTCTTCGAGCGGCACGCCGGGCAGCGCGCCTTCGATGAACAACGAGAACTGCCCGATGTCGGCGAGGGCCTGGGGCGTCATTTCGACCTTCACCAGCTCGACGGTAGTGGGACGGAGTCCCGCGGCTTCGCACGCCGCCGCGTAATCGTCGGCGGAGAACCATTTCATCGCCGCGGCGTGGCCGTCGTGCTTCACGGCAATCCCCTTCTCACGCAGGACCTGCACCGCGCGTACGATCCAGCGCCGCCAGAATCCGCTGGTTCCTTCGACGTAGGCGCCCGCAAAGAACGTGGAATTGAAACCGAGCAGCCCGCGGGGTTTCAACGTCTTCCGGATTTCACCCAGGACCTGATGCTTGTCCTGAATCAGGTGGATGGCGTTCAGGAACACCACCGCATCGGCGGGGGGCACGAGCCGCGACAACAGCTCCGCGCTCCCCTCCATGAACTCGGCGACCCGCGACGAGATTGCCGCGCGCGCCTTGGCGATCGCCGACGGCGACGGGTCGACGCCGATGACGCGCGGCGGCGGCTCGGCCCCGGAGACGTGCTCGAGGATCAGTTTGGTCACGGCGCCCGGCCCGCACCCCAGGTCTACGATCACCTGGCGCCCGGGGCAGATCACCTTGTCGATGATCCAGCGGTTCACCTGCGTGAAGAAAGGATGCCGGGTGAACGGCGTGAACGAAAACTTCTCGTCGTCGGCGAACGTCGTGCCGCTCACAGTTTGTGGATCCCGAGCGACGCGAGATGCACGTCGAGGTTGTGATTGATCCGATAGCCGACCACGCCGCGCGTGTCGAGGCCGGCGGCGTCCGCGGCGTAGACTTCCTTCCCGTTCACCATGAACCTCGCGCGCCCGCCGCGCACTTCGACGCTGAGCTCGTTCATCGCCTTGCCGCTGCTGTCCGACTTGACGACGGCGTCGCTCGCCGTCCATTCGACGACGGCGGTGGGGCGGGCCGTGTAGCCGGCGCGCCGCCGGATGCTGTACATGCCGTCCACCGCGCGCACCAGGAAGTAGGTATAGCTCTGCCCCGAGTCGGCGAGGTTCTTGCCGCCCAGAATGATCCCGTAGCTTTCCGGGTGCGCCGGATTCTGCATCTGGGTCAACTTGGTGACGATGTGGTAGTTGCCCGATGCGGTGTCGGCGTCGCGCCAGTAGATGGCGGCCGGACCCACCGTCACGTGCAGGCCATCGCCCATCGCGCTGAACTTCACGTTCGCAAGCGGCGCCGGCTGGCCGGTCTGCCGGGCCAGCTCCGTGCGCACGTGCCACCCGGCTGGGAAGCTGCCACCTCCCGCGACGGTGCGGTCGGGGTCGGCCTGGGCGGAGAGTCTCGTGGCGGCCAGAGCGAAGATGGCGGGCACGAGTACGAAACGAGTTGAAACCATGGCTGCGCCTCGAAAAGTGGAGGTCTCCGGTAGTCGCCCACCCGGAGCGACACTAGAATAAGGAATCTAAGTGACCCAGCCAAAACGTCTTAGTCAAGAGGACGAACGCACCCTGGTTCGGCGCCTCAAGGAGCGCGACGAGCGCGCCCTGGCCGAGCTGTATGACGCCATGGCGCCGTGGGTGCTCGGCCTCGCGACTCGCATTCTGCGGGATCACGCCGAAGCGGAGGAAGTGCTGGGCGACGTGTTCGCGCAGGTGTGGGGGCGTATCGACCAGCACGAGCCGAGTCGCGGCCCCCTCGTGCCCTGGGTCCTGTCGATCGCGCGTAATCGGTCCCTCGACGCGCTGCGCCGGCGGCGCCGCTGGTGGCGCAAGGCGGACCGCTGGGAGGCGGCGCAGCGGCTCGCGGACGACGGGGCCGTGCCCGCGCCGGATCCCGCGGAGGCCGCGGTGCCCGGGTGGCCCGTGCATCAGGAGGTCCACGCCGCGCTGGCCGCCCTGCCGGCGGACCAGCGGCTCGTGGTGACGCTCGCGTACTTCGAGGGCCTGACCCACTCGGAGATCGCCCGCCGCACGGGACAGCCGCTTGGCACGGTCAAGACACGGATGCGTATTGCGCACGGCAAACTGGCGGAGGCGTTGAAGCACGTGAAGGACTGGCTGCGATGAACGACTGGCTGGGCATGACCCCGCATCCGCGCAACCCGCGCCCCGAACTCCGGGCGCACGTGCTCGCGCGCGCCGTGCGGCCACGTGCCCGCCGGCGTCGCTGGGTCTGGCGGGCAGCCGCGGCCGTCCTGGTCCTCGCGGCGTTGGGCGGGGCCGGGTACTGGGCGCGCGACCGGATCCTCACGCTGTCAGCCGAGCGCGACACGTTGGCAGCGGAGCTCGCCGCGATGCGCGACACCTTGGGATTCGTGCGCGGCCCCGCGACGCGCGTCGCGTGGGTTCCCGTCACGACCAACGGGCGGCTCGGCGGAGTGACGATCTTTGCCGACAGCGCATCCCGGCGCTGGCTGGTGCGTTGCGACGGAATGGCCCCCAACGAGCCGGACGAGACCTACCAGATCTGGTTCGTGACGGCGGACGGGATGAAGCGGGCGGCCAGGATGACGATGTACGAAGCGCAGTCCACCGTGATGGCGATGGCGTTCGATGTCCCTGTCGATGTCGGACCGGTGACGGGCGCGGCGATGAGCATCGAGTCACGCGCCGCGGCAGACTCAATGCCGCCGCGCGGACCGATGGTGTTTCACTTGCGTTTGTGACGTCCTTCGGCGATGTCGTGCACCGTCTCGAGCCCCACGACTTTCAGCTTGCGCTTCCCCATCGGTAGCGTGATCTCCACCTGCTCCTTGACCTTTTTCCCGAGCAACGCCTTGCCGAGCGGTGAGGCCATCGATACCGCCAGTTCCGTTGCACCATCTTCTTCGCCTTCGATGAACTCGCCGAGCGTCAGCGCGTAGACTTCTTGCTGCTTACTGTCGACGTCCTCCACGGTGACCCGGGATCCGAAGCCGACGCGGTCGCGTGGGATCTCCGCCTCCGACACGCTGGACAGCTTGCCGAGGCGGATGCGCAGGTGTGTGAGGCGCGAGGCGACGAACTGCTGACGCTCGAGGGCCGCCTTGTACTCGGAGTTCTCCCGCAGGTCTCCGTGCTGGCGCGCTTTGTCGATCTCCTTCGGTAGAACGAAGTTGATCTCGTGATTCAGGCGCTCGACCTCGGCCTGGAGCTTGTCCTTCAGGGCTTCGATCATGAGAGGAAAAAGATAGACGGTTAGGCGGTTGGTCGGTTAGGGAGGGTGGTCTAACCGGCTAACCGCCTAACCGGCTAGTTTTTGTCCCATGCCCCCCATTCGTACCTATCACGAACTGACCGACGCCGACCGGTCCGGGCTGCCGGAGCAGATCGGCGCCCAGCGTAAGCGCGTAGCCGAGCGGTTGGCAGGGGTGAGGCGGGTCATCGCCGTGATGAGCGGCAAAGGGGGGGTCGGGAAGAGCTACGTGACCGCCCACCTCGCACGGGCGCTGGCGCGGTCCAAGCGGGCCGTGGGCGTGCTCGACGCGGACCTGAATGGGCCCACGATCCCACGGCTTCTGGGAATCGAGCACGCCCCACGCCCCACGTCCCCGAACGGCATTGAGCCGGCCAGGGGTGCCGACGGTGTGACGTGCATCTCCATGGCGCTGCTGCTCGAAGACGGCGCCCCCCTCGCCTTCAAGGGGCCCGCCGCCGAGAGCTTCGTGTGGCGCGGGGCCATGGAAGCGTCGGCGCTGCGCGAGCTGCTCGGCGACGTGATGTGGGGCTCCCTCGACACCCTGCTGCTCGATCTGCCGCCCGGGATGCAGCGCTACATCGAGCTGTGCGACATCCTGGGAGCACCGCCAGCCGTGTTGACCGTGACGATCCCCACGCCCGAGGCGCGCGACGCGGTGCGCCGCGCGATGCGTGCGGCCGTCGATCGCGGCTCCCAACTCCTCGGCATCATCGAGAACATGACCGGGCACGGTTTTGAAGGGACGGCTGGGGATGACCTCGCCAAGGAGTTCGGGGTCCCCGTTCTCGCCAGGATTCCCTGGCACCCGACTCCCGATTCCTGGTCGGCGCTCGGAGCCCAGCTATGAAGTTTCTGTGCGTCGAATGCGACAAGCAGATGGCGTTCGAGGAGCGGCAGCTCCCCGGCGACGGCACCCTCGCCGCCACTTTCAAGTGTCCGACGTGCGGCCGGGTCGTGGCGATGCTGACAAACCCGATGGAAACGCAACTGGTCTCGTCGCTCGGCGTCGAAATCGGGGGGCGCACTGTGCCCGCGCAGCCGCTCGAAACGGTACGGAAGATGGTGTCGACAGGTCGGGAAGATGCGTTTGACGAGGGTGACGAACCCCGCGGCCATGCCGCGGCGTCGAACGGGACGCCGACCTGGTCCGCCGACGCACAGGAGCGCCTGGCGCGGGTCCCGAACTTCGTCCGTGGCATGGTGAAACGCATCTATGCCGACTACGCCAAGGAGCGGGGCATCGCCGAGATCACACCGGCGGTAATGGATACGGCGCGCAGCGAGCTGGGCCTGGAAGGGATGTGAGCGACTTCGAAGAACGCATCGTCGGGGGCCTCCGCATTCGCATCGACAGGACCCTGTGCGTAGGATTCGGCGACTGCGTCACGGAAGCGCCCGAGGCGTTCGTCCTCGATGATACCGGCACAGCGGTGTTCGTGACTCCCGAGCAAGTAGATCGCGAGCGATTGTTGCGCGCGTGCGACGTGTGCCCAGTGGATGCGATTACAGTTTGGGACGACAGTGGTGGACAGATCGTTCCTTGACAGCGTGATTTCCGTGTCGCATATGCAATGCCGAACCGTCCCCTCCCCATCGCCCTAGGAGACGCCGGTGTATCGCGAGATCTTCGTTCCGGTCGACAACTCGCAGCACTCCGATTGGGCGGTGGACCGGGCCCTCGAGATGTGTCGGAAGTCGGGAGGGCGCATCACCGGCAATCATGTTTACGCCGCACGCCTCCACGATGTCCGCTTCCGCCAGCTCGAGACCGGCCTCCCCGCGCAATTCCAGACTCCCGAAGAAATCAAGAAGCAGCGCAAGATCCACGACAAGCTGATCGAGAAAGGCCTTCAGCTGATCGCTGACAGCTTCCTCGATCAGCTCGGGAAGCGCTGTGAGGCCGCCGGAGTCGGACTGACTCGCCAACTGCTGGAAGGCATCAACTACGAAGAGATCGTGAACGAGGTAAACCGCGGCGCCGGACGCCTCCCCGGCTTGATCGGCTTCGACCCGAATCGAGCGGCAGGCTACGACGGTGGCGACAAAGTCCGCAGCGACGTGAAGCTGGGCGAGAACGGGCGGCTCGTGGCCGAGGACGAAGACGCGGCCGCCCGTCTGGTGGGCTCGTCCGGCCGCCAATACGATCTGCTCACCGTCGGCGCCCACGGCCTCGGCCGCCAGCAATTCTCGCAGCTGGGCGGCGTCGTCGCCCGCGTGCTGCGCGGCGTCGAGAAGGACGTCTTGATCGTCCGCGACGATCGGTCCCTCGAAGGTGGACGATTCCTTGTTTGCGTGGACGGCTCGTCGTACAGCTACAAAGCGATGCGAGCGGCGCTCGAGCTGGCGCAGACCTTCGGCGCGTCGCTCTACGTGTGCAGCGCGTTCGACGTCGAGTACCACCACGTCGTGTTCCACAACATCAAGGACGTCTTGTCCTATCAGGCGTCCAAGGTCTTCAAGTTCGAGGAGCAGGAAGAGCTGCACAACAACATCATCGACAAGGGCCTTCTCAAGCTGTGCCAGGCGAACCTGAAGCGCGCCGAGGTGATGGCCCAGCAGTTCCCCGACGTGCCGATCAAGACGCAAATCCTCATCGGCAAGCCGTTCCAGGTGATCATGCAGTGGGTCGAAGAAGTGAAGCCGTCCCTCATGGTGCTGGCGCGCCACGGCGCGCATCGCATCGAGGGGACCGATCTCGGGTCGCAGGCGGAGAACCTGGTGCGACTGGCGCCCTGCAACACGCTGCTCACCGGCACCGTTGGCATCCGGCCTGAAGACATCCCCTGGATCGAGGAAGACGGCCAGGCGGGGCTCCCCTGGGCACCGGATGCGGAGGTCCGGATCCTGCGCGTGCCGCCGTTCGCGCAGGGGATCGCGCGCCGCGCGGTCGAGGAGTACGTGCTCGAAAACGTCGGCAACTCCGGCCCGCCGCCCACGGTCACGAACAAGTGGCTCGACGAAGCGATCCGGAAGCTCCTCCCCACGCACATGCAGCTCATCATGGGGATTGGCAACGCGGAAGAGATCGCGCTCGCGGAGGTGAAGGCCACCGAGCAGATGAAGGCCACGAAGGTCCAGGGCTCTGACGCCGACCCCGTTCCCGCCGTCCCCATGATCGAGACGAAGTGTCCCGTGACGGGCAACGTCAGCACGCGCGAGCGGGTGCTGACCGATCCGATCGTTTGGACACAGGAGGCTTGGCAGCGGCTACAACTGGTGCCCCTCATTGCACGGCCGCTCGCCCGCAACACGGTCGAGCGCTTCGCGCGCAATCACGAGATGTGGCGTGTCACGACGCCCGTCATGGACGACAACAAGCAAGCGATGATCGAAGCCGACGAATTCGACATCGACACGATGATGGTGATGTTCACCGAGCTGCGTGCCAAGCAGATCCGGGCCGAAGCCGAGGGGAAAGACGCGCTCTCGCCCGAGATGCGGGCATTCATCGAGGAGGCCAAGGCGCAGGGGATCACGCGCTGCCCCATCCGGGACATCGAAGAGAAGATGGACAAGTGCCCGGTGGACATGAAGGCCGTGACTCCGGAGGATGCCAAACGGGCGGTGGAGAAGCTGCTGCAGTGAGCTACGTCCCGCACGTCGTCGCCTGGAACCTCACCAGGCGCTGCAATCTCGAGTGCGCCCACTGCTATATCTCCGCGGGCCCGCACGAGAACGCCACGTCGGAGCTGGCGACCGCCGAGTGCCTGCGCATCGTTGACGAGCTGCTGGCCGTGAACCCCGCGCCGATGCTCATCCTCTCGGGCGGCGAGCCGCTGTTGCGTGACGACTTGGCCGAGATTGCGGCCTACGCGTCGCGGCGCGGTGCGACGGTCGTCGTGGGCACGAACGGCACGCTGCTCACGGACGAGCGCATCACGGCCCTACAGAGCGCCGGCGTGCGCGGTGTCGCGGTTTCGATCGACTCGTTGCGGCCCCCCTACCACGACCGGTTCCGCCACGGCACCGGCTCGCTCGACGACACCGTCGCGGCTCTGGGACGGCTGCGCGAGCACCGGCTGGACTTCATCGTCCAGACGACGGTGACCAAAGGGAACCGCGCCGAGCTCGAGGGGCTCGTCGCCTGGTCGGCGGACGAGGGCGCCGTGGCGTTCAACTGCTACTTCCTGGTCGCGACCGGACGGGGCGCCGGCCTCTCCGATCTCGCGCCCGCCGAGTACGAGGCCGTGCTCGCCGATCTCGCCCGCTGGCAGAAGGACTACCGCGGCAGACTGATGGTACGCGCCAAGTGTGCTCCGCATTTCATGCGGCACGTGCATGCTCTGGATCCTGACTCCCCGATCCTGAATTATCAGACGCGCTGCCCCTGCGGCACTCAGTACTGCCGCATCACGCCCGACGGGCAGCTCACGCCCTGTCCCTACCTCCCCGAAGTCGCCGGGGATCTCCGTACGCAAAGCTTCGGCGAGATCTGGCGCTCCGCGCCCCTGTTCCGGCAGCTGCGGGAGGGGACGCTGGGTGGGAAGTGTGGGCGCTGCGAGTACCAGAAGCTCTGCGGCGGCTGCCGCGCTCGGGCGTTTGCGCTCGAAGGAGACGTACTCGCCGCCGACCCCTCATGCACGTATGAACCTCGAGGGATCGAAGTGATTGAACCGGCCAGCGTCAGTTATGGCAGCGAATTCGCCCCCGTGCTGCGCTGGAGCGCCGCGGCGCGCGCGCGCATGGACCGAGTGCCGTCGTTCGTCCGCGGCGTCGTCATGAAGCGCGTGGAAGACTGGGCGCGCGAGCGGGGCCTCGCGGAGGTCACGCCGGAGCTGCTCACGGAGATTCGGGGCGCGATGCCCGTGGATTTCTCGAAGCAACGGCCCTTCTTCGTGGCTGACAGCTGATGATCGACGCCGTCCATCTGCTTCAGGCCGCGACTGACAGCCTCCCCGCCTATCGCGACTTCCCGATGATCGGAAGCCGCGCGGCGGTGTGGATCGCGGCCGAGATCCACCTCATGTTCGCGGCGTTCGTGCTGGGCGTGCCGATGTTCGCGGTGGTGGCTGAAGCCATCGGCATCTTCGGCAAAGACCAGCGCTACGACCGCCTGGCCAAGGAATTCACCCGCCTGCTGCTCATCGCCTATAGCGCCACGGCGATCTGGGGCGCGGTGCTCACGTTCTTCCTGGCCACGCTGTACCCGAAGTTCTTCGCCTACCTTACGGCGATCTTCGGCGTGTCGATGTGGATCTACGTCTCGATCTTCTTCCTCGAGTCGTTCACGCTGTATCTCTACTATTACGGCTGGGACCGCTGGAAGGCCGGCCGCCCCAAGCTGGGCCATTGGGGCCTGGGGATCCTGCTCAACCTGTGGGGCACGTTGGTGATGTTCATCGCCGACTCGTGGCTCACGTACATGATGACCCCGCCGCGCGACGTGACCCCGGACACCGCTCCGGGCAGCATCAAGTTGTGGCATGCCATCCTGAACCACACCTGGATGCCGATCAACATCCACCGCCTGATCGGCAACGTCGTGTTCGGCGGCGCCATCGTCGGAGCCTACGCGAGCTACCGGTTCCTGGCCGCCAAGACCGACGAAGAGCGCGCTCACTACGACTGGATGGGGTACGTCGGGAACTTCATCGCCATCTCCGCGCTGATCGTGCTGCCCTTCGCCGGCTACTGGCTCGGCCGCGAGATCTACCAGTACGACCAGTCGATGGGCATCACGATGATGGGCGGCTTCATGAGCTGGCTCTGGGTGATCCAGGCGTTCTTGATCGCTGTCCTCTTCCTCACCGGCAACTACTACCTCTGGGTCGGGATGGGCCGCATTCCCGGCGCCGAGCGGTTCCGGCCCTACACGAAGTGGCTGCTCGCGGTGCTCGTGCTGGGCGCGATCGTGTGGGGCACCCCGCACACGATGATCGCCGATTCGCGTGAGCTCGCCGCCATGGGCGGGTCGCACCATCCGTTCCTCGGCGCGCTGGGCGTGATGAGCGCCAAGAACACGGCCGTGAACCTGATGATCCTCACGACGTTCCTCTCGTTCCTCTTGTACCGGCGCGCGAACATCCGCCCCGTCGTGCCGTGGGCGCGCACTGGGACGCTCATTCAGGGGGGCATGTTCGGGGTTGCCGCCGCAATCGTGCTGTTCTTCGGGATCCGCGGGTACTTCGTCGAGGCGATCGTCCGCATCGGGTACTCGGTGTACCAGGTCGGCGCCGTGCTGGCCTGCATCATCTTCGTCACCGTGATCGACGTCTTGATGGCCCGCGGCGCGCAGTCGCTCGGCGCAATCCAGTGGGGCAAGATGCCGCCGCGCTCGCAGTACGCGCTCTTCATCCTGGCAGTGACGTTCACTTGGCTGATGGGACTGATGGGCTTCGCGCGCAGCGGCATTCGGCAGCACTGGCATGTCTGGCAAGTTCTGCAGGACACGACCAAGTACGCCGCCACGCCCGCGCTCGGTCAGGCCGCGATCATGATCAGCGTGTGCGTGCTCATCTTCCTCTCGCTCGTGGGCTTCATCTTCTGGCTCGGCGGGCTTGCCGAGAAATCGACCTTTGTTCCTGCGGGGCCGCCGGGGAAGGGGGGCGAGCATGTGGGCCACTAACCTCAAGATCTTGGGCGTCGTGCTCGGCACGCTCGCGCTGTATACGCTGATCGCCAACAAGATTCCGCAGGTGCAGTCGGAGGTGCCGCGCGCCCTCTCGCTTGGCGCGGACGTCACGCCCGAGCAGCTGGCTCAGGCCGGCGAGCAGGTCTTCACGGGGATCGGCGGCTGCACCACCTGTCACGGACTCGGCACACGCGCGCCGAATCTGCTCACCGACGAAGAGGGCCAGGGACCGATCGGCGCACGCTGCGGCAAGCGCGAGCCCGGCAAGGATTGCAAAGCGTATCTCCACGAAGCCCTGACCCAGCCGGGCGCGTTCGTGGTCACGGGTTACGAGCCGATCATGCCGGACATGACCCGCACGCTTTCGCCGCAGCAGATCTGGGCCGTGATCGCGTACCTCGAGTCGCAGGGCGGGGCCATCACCGTCACCGCGTCGGACGTCCCCGCCTCGACAACCTCGACAACCTCGACAACCTCGACAACCTCGACAACCTCCACCGGCGGAGGTTCTGGAGGCCTCGCCGGTGGCAGCACCGATCCGATGGCCATCATCCGGGGTGCTGGTTGCATCGGCTGCCATAAGGTCGGTGCCGAGGGCGCTGCGATCGGCCCCGACTTGACGCACGTTGGCGCGCGGCTCACGGCGGCGGGCGTCCGTGAGGCGATTCTCCTGCCCGACGCCAAGGTCACCAAGGGATTCGAAAAGTTCGCGGGGATCATGCCCAAGACCTTCGGGGATCAGCTCACCGCCAACCAACTTGAAGCGCTGGTGCGCTACCTGGCGGGCCGCAAATGAAAACGATCCTCCGCCACCCCTTCTGGCAGGCGGTTGGCCTACTGGTCCTGGCCTACGTCGTCGTCGTGTTCGTCATTCCCATCCTGCCGGGCAGCGCCATCGTCCCAAAGAGCGTGGTCCTGCAATACATGGCGACCGTGTTCGTCGGCGTCTTGATCTGGGTCAGTGACGACGAAGCGCGGTGGACGCAGTTCAAAGCGCCGCTGCAGGCGATGCTGGTCGAACCGCGCCTCAAGCTGGTCCGCACCGGCGTGCTCGCGGCGGTGACGCTCATCGTGGGCGCGCTGACGTACGGCCAGGTGAAGGCCTCGGTCGCCGCGCCGCCCAACCTGCGGTCGATTCACCCGGCGCCCCCGACGCAGATCACCTTCCGTGGGAAGACGATGACGTTGGCGGGCCTCGAGAACCCGCTGCGCGCCGCGCAGGGCGACGCGCTCGCCCAGCACCTCGCCGAAGGGCGGCGCGTGTACTATCAGAATTGCGTGCCCTGCCACGGCGACCATCTCGACGGTCAGGGCCACTACGCGAACGGCTTCAATCCGATCCCGCTCAACTTTCAGGACAACGGCACGATCGCGCAGCTCACCGAGAGCTTCGTGTTCTGGCGCGTCGCCAAGGGCGGTCCGGGGCTCCCGCGCGAAGCCACGCCCTGGAACTCGGCGATGCCGGCGTGGGAGGACTTCCTCACCGAAAACGAGATCTGGTCGGTCATCCTGTTCCTCTATCATCAAACGGGATGGACGCCCAGAACCTGGGAGAAGTCGGGAGCGGAGCATGACTAGGCGGTTCGGCGGTTTGGCGGTTAGCGGTGCGCTGCTTCTAGCCGCCTATCCGGCCAACCGGCTAACCGCCCAGGACACGACCGCCGGCAAGATCGTGTACCAGAAGTGGTGCGCCGGTTGCCACGGCGACAACGGGGCTGGGGACGGCGAGGGGGCCCGCTACATGCTGCCCCATCCGCGCGACTTCACCGGCGCGATCTACCAGATCCGCTCGACCGCGAGCGGCGAGCTGCCCACCGACGCCGATCTGCTGCGCGCCATCGACCAGGGACTCCCGGGCACCGCGATGCCCGGATGGAAGACGCGGCTCTCGGATCGGGAGCGGCGCGACGTGGTCGCGTACCTGAAGACGTTTTCCACGTTCTTCGCCGACACGTCGATCAAACCCAAGCCGTTGGACTTCGGCCGGGCGCCGGGCGGCGGGAGCGGCGCCGAGGCGCTGCGCGTGGGGCGACAGTTCTACGATTCGATCGGGTGCCGCAAGTGCCACGGCGACTTGGGCCGCGGCGACGGGCCATCGGCGCCAACGCTCAAAGACGACGCGGGGCGGCCCATCTTTGCCGCCGACCTGTCGCAGAACTGGCGCTTCAACGGGGGCGGGAGCGTCGACGACATCTACCATCGCTTGCGCACCGGGCTCGATGGCACGCCGATGCCGTCGTTCAGCGACCTGCTCGATCAGAAGTTCCTCACCGACGAGCAGCTGTGGCGGGTGGCGCAATACGTGCGCAGCCTCTCGCCCGCGGAGCCGCCGGCGGTGCGGGACGTCATCCACGCGCCCCAGGTCGCCGGAGCCTTGCCGCGTGCCCCGGGGGACTCGGCGTGGAGCCGGATCGACTCCTATTGGTTCCCTCTGGTAGGGCAAGTAGTTAGAAAGACCCGCTGGTTCGCGCCGGCGGTGAGCGGCGTCCGCGTCCAGGCCGTGCACACGCGCGATTCGCTCGCCCTACGGCTGTCGTGGGACGACCGCTCGCACAGCCCCGACTCCGCCTGGCTCGCGCACATGGGCCGCGTGTTCGCCGCGCTGACGAGCGATGACTCGAGCACCGCGGCGGCGCAACCGGGACTCTGGCCCGACCAGCTCACCGTGCAGTTCCCCCTCAAGATCCCCGAAGGGATGGAGCGGCCGTATTTCCTGATGGGCAACGCGAACGCGCCGGTGTACCAATGGCGCTGGTCGAGCCAGGGCGGCGCGGTGGCGGGGATGGCGCGCGGGATCGAGCGCTTCGACCCCTTGGCGGGCGGCGGAACCGTCGGTGCGCAGGCGGTTTACGACCACGGCGAGTGGCGGGTCGTGCTGGCCCGCGCCCTTGCCACGGCCGACACCGCACACGAGCTTCAGGTCCGAACCGGCCGGGCCATTCCGGTGGCCTTCTTCGCGTGGGACGGGTCCAATGGAGAATACGGCACGCGAATGGCCGTCAGCACGTGGTACTTCCTTGCCCTCGACGAGCCGACGCCGGCGCGCGTGTTTGTGTCGCCGGTGATCGCGATGGCCCTGACCCTAGCGCTCGGCATGCTGGTGGCATGGCGAGCGCAGCGACCGAAGTAAGTCCTTGAGGAGGTTTGCATGAATCGCAGACTGTTCAGCGTGATCGGTGGGGCGCTTCTTTTGGCCGTCCTCGGGACGTCCGCCGCTCGGCAGACGGCCCGGGCGGTCCAGGCCGGCGGCACGATCACGGGCAAGATCAAGTTCACGGGGACGGCCCCTCGCAATCCGGCGATCGACATGAGCGAGGAAGCGGCGTGCAAGGCGAAGTACAAGGCGGCGCCGCCGACCGAGGAAAACGTGGTAGCCGGTCCGGCGAACGCGCTCGCTAACGTGTTCGTGTACGTGAGCGCGGGCGTGCCCGCGGGTCAGAAGTTCACGGCGCCGACGACGCCGGTCGTCCTGAATCAGGACGGCTGCCGCTACCATCCCCACGTGTTCGGGATCATGGCCAGCCAGCCCCTCGAGATCAGAAACTCCGATCCGTTGCTCCACAACATCAAGGCGCTCGCGAAGAAGAATCGCCCCTTCAATGTGAGCCAGCCGAACGCCGGCATGACGAAGACCGTCACGTTCCCGACGCCGGAGGTGATGGTCAAGCTCGAGTGCAACGTCCACGGCTGGATGAACGCCTACGTCGGCGTGCGGCCCGATCCGTTCTACGCGGTGACGGGGCCCGACGGTAGCTTCTCGATCAAGGGCCTGCCGCCCGGGACGTACACGATCGAAGCCTGGCATGAGAAGTTCGGCACGCAGACGGCGACCGTGACGATCGCGGGAGCCGAGAGCAAGACGGCCAACCTCACCTTCGCCGCGCGCTAGCGCGAGGAGAGCGGGCATCATGCATTGGTGGCTCCCGACGGCGGCGTCGACGTTTGCCGGACCGATCGACGGGCTGTTCCTGGCGATTCTGATCATCACCGGGATCGCGCTCGTCATCGTCGAGGTCGGCCTGGTCTGGTTCTCCGTGAAATACCGGGCGCGCCCGGGCCGTAAAGCGTTCTACACGCACGGCTCGACGCGCGCCGAGGTGATCTGGACGGCCATCCCGGCCGTGACGGTGGTGGCGCTCGGCATCGTGAGCAACCACTACTGGGTCCAGATCAAGGGCCGCGACAGCGTACCGCCCAACGCCTACGGGATCGGCGTGCACGTGAAGCAGTTCGAGTGGCAGATGACCTACCCCGGGCCTGACGGACAGCTCGGCACCAGTGACGACTTCACGGTGCGCAATCAGCTGCACGTCACCGTGAACCAGCCGACGGTCGTGCACCTCACGTCGGAGGACGTGATTCATTCCTTCTTCATTCCGCAGTTCCGCATCAAGCAGGACGCCGTGCCGGGGCTGAACATCAACGCCTGGTTCCAGGCGACCAAGACCGGAGAGTACGAGATCGGCTGCGCGGAGCTGTGCGGGATGGGGCACTACAAGATGCGCGCCCGGGTGTTCGTGCATACGCCTGAAGAATTCGCCGCCTGGATGGCCCAACAAATCGCCGGAGGCTCCGAATGACGACGGTCGCCCACGCGCCGAGCGCCACGCACCACGGGCCGACGAGCTTCTGGCGCAAGTACATCTTCTCGACCGACCACAAGATCATCGGCATCCAGTTCCTGTTCGTCAGCCTGTTCTTCCTGCTCCTGGGAGGACTGCTGGCGATGCAGATCCGCTGGCAGCTCGGCTTCCCGGGCCAGCCCCTCCCGGGCGGCGGGATTCTCCCCGAGTCGATGACGTCGGGCGGCGTGATCCTCCCCGAGTACTACATCCAGCTCGTCACGATGCACGGCACGTTCATGGTGTTCTTCGCCATCATGCCGTTGCTCATGGGCGTGTACGCCAACTTCCTGATCCCGCTCAAGATCGGGACGCACGACATGGCGTTCCCCCGGCTCAACATGTGGTCGTTCTGGCTCGCCCTCACGGCCGGCTTCATCATGCTCGCCGGGTTCTTCGTGCCGGATGGCGCCGCGCGCGCCGGCTGGACGATGTATGCGCCGCTGTCGGCGCGACCCGATCTGTCGGGCGCGACGTACGGCCAGATCCTGTGGTGCATCTCGATCGTCGTGCTCGGGCTCTCGTCCGTCCTCGGCTCCGTCAACTACATCACCACGGTGATCAATCACCGCGCGCCCGGGATGACCTGGTTCCGGATGCCGCTGTCGGTGTGGGCGCTGTTCATCACGGCGATCCTGGCGGTTCTGGCGCTGCCGGTGCTGCAGGGGGCAGCGATCATGCTGCTCTTCGACCAGACGATCGGCACGCACTTCTTCGACCCGATCGCCGGCGGCCAGGCGTTGCTGTGGCAGCACCTGTTCTGGTTCTTCGGGCACCCCGAGGTCTACATCCTCATCCTGCCCGCGATGGGCATGGTGTCGGACATCATCGCGAACGGCAGCCGCAAGCCGATCTTCGGCTATCACTCGATGGTGTTCGCGATCGTGGGGATCGCGTTCCTCGGCTGGATCGTGTGGGGCCACCACATGTTCATGAGCGGCATGAACCCGACCCTGGGGTCGACGTTCATGGTGTCCACGCTGCTCATCTCGGTGCCGTCGGCCATCAAGGTGTTCAACTGGCTCGGCACGATGTGGCGCGGCAATCTGCACTTTACCGTACCGATGTTGAACGCCGTCGGGTTCGTGGCGATGTTCACGATCGGCGGGCTGTCGGGCGTGTTCATGGCGGCGACGCCAGTGGACATGCACATCCACGACACCTACTTCATCGTCGCCCACCTGCACTACGTGCTGTTCGGCGGGTCGCTGTTCGCGCTGTTCGCCGCGATCCCCTATTGGTATCCGAAGATGTTCGGCCGGATGATGAATGAGGGAATCGGCAAGTGGCACTTCTGGCTGACGATGATCACCTACAACCTGGTGTTCTTCCCGATGCACATTCTCGGGATGGGCGGCCAGATGCGCCGCTTGTACGACCCGACGCAATACGACTTCCTGAAGCCGCAGCAGCCGCTCAACGAGTTCATCACGATCGCGGCGTTCGCGCTCTTCGCCGTTCAGCTCCTGTTCCTGTTCAATTTCCTGTGGAGCTTGAAACACGGGAAGAAGGCGGAGCTGAATCCCTGGCACGACAACGGCCTCGAGTGGTCGTTGCCCAGTCCCGCCCCGCACGGCAACTGGGAGCGGGCGCCCAACGTGTACCGCGGACCGTACGAGTTCAGCGCGCCGGAGGCTGGAAGCGCCGACTTCCTGCCTCAGCACGTCAAGCTCGCCACTGACAAAGAGCCAGCTGGGAGTCTCCCGCGATGACGCACGCGACCGCGACCGCCAACCTGATGCACCCCCCGGCCCCCGCCGAGCCGGGGTCCGGCGTCTACAGCAACAAGCTCGGCATGTGGGTCTTTCTGGCCAGCGACGTGATGTTCTTCACGGCGCTCATCGGGTCCTACATCATCCTCCGCTTCGGCGTGACCGAGGCGTGGGCCGCCCCGGGGGCCGTGCTCAACGTGCCCCTCACGGCCTTCAACACCTTCCTCTTGATCTGTTCGTCGGTCTCGATGGTGAAGGCCTACGCGGCCATCGCCGATGGGAAGAAGTACTTCCTGCGCGCGGTGCCCGGCAAAATGCTGCGCGACGGCGGGCTCAAGTTCTGGATGCTCGTCACGATCATCTGCGGTGCGATGTTCGTGGGCGTGCAGGTGTTCGAGTACATCAAGCTCGTGGGTCACGGCTTCACCCCCGCGGGCTTCCGTGAAGGCTCGACGCTCGCCGAGCACGCGGTGGCGGACGCGGTCCGCTTCGGGGCCACGACGTCGGGTCTCTACGGGTCCAGCTTCTTCACGATGACCGGGTTCCACGGCTTCCACGTGACCTGCGGCGTCGTGAGCATGCTGTACCTCTATTTCACGAAGGTGCTGCCGGAGAAGTACTCGGCGCAGGACTATCGCGGGATCGAGACCATCGGGTTGTACTGGCACTTTGTCGACCTGGTCTGGATCATCCTGTTCACGATCGTCTACCTGATCTGAGGATCTCCATGACGACCGAGCATGTGCGGCCGAATTACATCCTGATCTGGGTGTACCTGTTCGTGCTGACGGTGATCGAAGTCGGCGCCGCGTTTCTGTCGCACATCCCGAAGCATTGGCTCATCATCATCCTCGTGGTCCTGGCGGTGGTGAAGGCCGTGATGGTGGCGATGTATTTCATGCACCTGAAGTTCGAACGCTGGCGCCTGCGGCTCATCTTCATGATTCCCGTCCCGCTCGCCTTCATCCTGGTGTTGGCCGTGATTACGGAGAAGATCTGGTAGCCTTTCTCGAGCTGACCAAACCGCGTATCACCCAGCTGGTCCTCGTCACCGCCGCCGCCGGGTTCTACCTCGGCGCGCGCGGGGGCCTGGACCTGTGGCTCCTGGCGCATACGCTGATCGGAACGGCGCTCGTCGCGGCCGGAACCAACGCCTGGAATCAGGTGCGCGAGCGCGATGTGGATGCGCTCATGCAGCGCACCCGGCGCCGGCCGCTCCCGTCGGGACGGCTCACGCCGCGCGCCGCGGCCCGGTTCGCGTCGGCCATCACGGTGGGCGGCGTCGCGTATCTCGCCCTGACCGTGAATCTGCTGACGGCGGGGCTCGCCGCGCTCACGTTCGTGAGCTACGTCTGCCTCTACACGCCCCTCAAGCGTACGACCTCGCTCAACACGCTGATCGGCGCCGTTCCCGGTGCTCTGCCGATCGTGGGTGGATGGACCGCCGCTGGAGGGACCCTCGGCGCCGGCGTGGCCGCGCTCTTCGGGATCCTGTTCCTCTGGCAGTTGCCGCATTTTCTCGCGATCGCCTGGCTCTACCGCGAGGACTATCGGGCCGGCGGCCTCAAGATGCTGGGCGGCGGCGATGAAGGTGGGCGCGACACCGGGCGGATGGTCGTGCTCTACGCCCTCGCCTTGCTGCCCATCAGCCTGCTGCCGACCATGCTTGGCGTCACGGGTCCCGTGTACTTCTTCGGCGCGCTTGGCCTCGGTGTGCTGTACGCCGCCGTGGGCGCGACCCTCCTCGCCGCGGCCACCGCCGCGCGCGCGTGGAGGGTCTTCTTCGTGTCGATCGTATACCTGCCGCTGCTCCTCACACTGATGGTGATCGACAAGGTGGCGGCCTAGCCGGGCATGATTCCCTTCCACAAGTTGCTCATCGGCACCGGGGTGCTGTTTTGCGCTGGGTTCGCCGCGTGGTCCCTGTGGCGCGGCGCTACGATCCTCGGCCTCGGCTTCGCACTGCTCGCCATAGGACTGGGATACTACTTGACCAACCTGAAACGTTTTCTCGGTCGATGAATCTCGCGTTGCTGGTCCTGTTGCATGGCGGCGACGATCGCATGGACCTCATCTACTTTTGGAGCGCCATTCTCATCGTGCTGTTGCCGATCTCGGTCTTCGTGACCATCGGCTACAAGCTCTGGAAGGGATACCGCAAGGAGCGCAAGGAGACCGCCTCGCGTTAGATTCTCTCTCATGAGCACCACCCCTCCCGAAAAGCGTCAAGTCGTCCGCTACGCCTTCTACAAGCTCGATCCCGCCTGGCGGCGTTTATCGGCCGAGCGTCAGGCGTCGACCAAGATCGAGTTCGGTGAGGCGCTGGAGCGATATCACGGACGGCTGCTGCTGAGGCCCTACGGCCTTGTCGGCCTCCGCGGCGACTGCGACTTCTTGTTGTGGCAGGTCGCCGAGGATCTGGATGCGCTCGTGGAGCTGCAGACGGCCCTCAACCGCACCGATCTGGGCGCCTACTTGTCGATCCCGTACAGCTATCTCGCGATGACACGGCGCTCGATCTATCAGTTCCCCGCCGACCCGCAGCACGACCAGCGCCTCGTCATGCGGCCCAGCGCGGCGAAATACCTGTTCGTCTATCCCTTCGTGAAGACGCGCGCCTGGTACTCATTGCCCAGGCCCGAGCGCCAGCGCATGATGGACGAGCACGTCCGCGTCGGCCGCAAGTTTCCCACGATCCGCCTCAACACGACCTACTCGTACGGGCTCGACGACCAGGAGTTCGTCGTCGCCTTCGAGGGGGACAACCCGGCGGAATTCCTCGACCTCGTGATGGAGCTGCGCGAGAGCGAAGCGTCGTCCTACACGCTCCGCGACACGCCCACTCTCACGTGCGTGCAGATGTCCCTCTGGGACATGCTCGACACGCTCGGTGGGGCGGGCTCGGCCCAGGCTGTGGCCCGCCGTCCCGCGCGCGCCGATGGGTTCACGCCGGTCGCGACGCTGACCGAGTTGCCGCCCGGGACCGCCAAGCGCGTGTACGCCGCGAACGAGGCGGTGGCCCTCTTCAACGTCAACGGCACCGTGTACGCGATCGCCAATCGCTGCACCCACGCCCGCGCCAGCCTGTCGGAGGGAACCGTCGATCCCGCGCGCTGCGCCGTGACCTGTCCCTGGCACGAAGGCATCTTCTCGCTCGAGACGGGGAGCGTGCTGGGCGGGCCGCCGGTGCACGCGGTCGTCACCTACCGCGTGAAGCTCGAGGACGGCGCGATCTTCATCGCGCCCGCCGAGGCCCGCGAAGCTGCGCTTTCTTAAAGCCTGCCGCCGGGAACGCACCGACGTCACGCCAGTGTGGTTCATGCGGCAGGCCGGACGCTACATGCCGGAATACCGCAAACTGCGCGAGCAGCACTCCATCCTCGATCTGTGCCACACCCCGGAGCTGGCCGCGCAGGTGACTCTACAGCCGGTGGAGCGCCTCGGCGTGGACGCCGCCATCCTCTTCGCCGACATCTTGCTGCCGTTCGAGCCTTTGGGGTTGGGATTGAGCTTTGCGGCGGGCGAGGGCCCGCACATCGCGAATCCGGTCGGCAGGGCGGCGGACGTCGAGCGCCTCCCGGTCCTGGATCCTGAAGCGGACCTCGGCTACGTGCTCGAGGCGGTGCGCTTGGCGCGCGCCGCCCTCCCCGCGGCCGTCCCGTTGATCGGGTTCGCCGGGGCACCGTTCACGCTCGCCAGTTATGCAATCGAGGGCGGATCCACGCGCACGTTCACCCGCACGAAAACACTGATGTACCAAGCCCCTGACACCTGGCACCTGTTATTGGGAAAGTTGGCGGACTTGGTCGGTCGGTACTTGGCGGCACAGGCGCGCGCGGGAGCGCAGGCATTGCAACTGTTCGACAGCTGGATCGGGTGTCTCTCGCCCGAGGACTACCGCAGCTACGTGCTGCCGCATAGCCGACAGGCGCTGGCCGCCGCGGGCGCGGCCGGCGTTCCGGTCATTCATTTCGGTACGGGGACAGCGCCCTTTCTGGAAGACTTCGCCGGCGCGGGCGGTGACGTGATCGGCATCGACTGGCGCATCCCCATCGACGACGCGTGGCGGCGGATCGGCGAGACTCGAGGCCTGCAGGGCAACCTCGATCCGGCCGCCCTGCTTGCCCCCGCGGCCGAGCGCGACGCCAAGGTGCGAGACGTCCTCGCGCGCGCGGGCGGCCGCGCCGGGCACATCTTTAACCTGGGTCACGGCGTGCTGCCCGAGACGGACGTGGGCGCGGTCCGCGCTGTGGTCGATCTGGTGCATGGCGGCTGAGCGCGTCGCCGTGCTCTTGATGGCCTACGGCGGTCCCGCCAGGCTCGAGGACGTCGAGGCCTACCTGAATGACGTGCGCGGCGGCAGGCCCACGAGCCCCGACCTGCTGCGCCAGGTCCGAGAGCGCTATGCGCGGATCGGTGGCCGCTCGCCAATCCTCGAATTGACCAGCGCCCAGGCCGCCGCCGTCGGCCGCGCGCTGGGCGCGGCGTTCCGGGTCTACGTGGGAATGCGTCACTGGCATCCCTACATCCGCGCGACAATGGCAGAGGTGGCTCGCGCCGGCCACCGCCGCGTCGTGGGCGTGGTCATGGCGCCGCATTACTCCGCGATGTCCGTCGGCGCGTACGAGAAGAAGGTGCTCGAGTCGGCCGGCGACCTCGAGACCGCGTTGGTGCGAAGCTGGGGCGACCATCCGAAGTTCCTCGACGCGGTGTCGGAGCGAGTCGCGCAAGCGCTGCAACGGTTCCCCAGTCCATCGGCGGTGCAGGTGATCTTCACGGCGCACAGCCTCCCGGAGCGGATCCTGGCCGCCGGCGATCCCTATCCCGACGAGCTGCGCGCCAGCGCGGCGGCCGTGGCGGCACGCCACGGTCTGAAAGACTGGCGCTTCGCCTATCAGAGCGCGGGCGCGACCTCAGATCCGTGGCTCGGTCCCGACGCGGGCGAAGTGATCACCGAGCTCGCGGCCCAAGGGCAGCGGGCGTTCCTTCTCGTGCCCATCGGGTTCGTATGCGATCACGTCGAGATTCTCTACGACATCGACGTCGAGTACCGGTCCCTCGCTGAGCGCCTGGGCGTCCGGCTCGAGCGCACGGCCTCGTTGAACGACGACCCCGGCCTCGTCGCCGCCGTTGCAGACGTGGTCCGGACCGCGGCGCGCGGGCGAGGCTGGACGTGAGCCGCGTCGTCGTGGTGGGCGCCGGCATCGCCGGGCTTGCCGCGGCGTGGCAATTGAGGCAAGCCGGCGTGGACGTCATCGTGATCGAGAGCGAGCCGCGTCCCGGTGGCGTCATCGTCACCGAGCGGCGCGATGGCTTTGTCGTGGAGGGAGGTCCGGACGGGTTCCTCGCCGCCGAGCCCGAGATCCCTGCGCTCGCGGCCGCGCTCGGTATCGCCGACCGCATCGTGGCGCAACAGGTACGCGGTACTTCCCGCTGGATTGGGAAGAGGTTCGAGCCGCTGGAGGAAGGCCGCGCTGCCGAGCTGCTGGGCATCGAGACGCGCGCCTCCGACCTCTCGGCCGGGTTCTGCACGTTCACCGGCGGGATGGAGGAGCTGATTGCCGCGCTGGCTGAGCGACTGCCACTTGCCTTGGGGCAGGGCGTATCGGGCATCGCGCCCGGGGACAAGGCGTGGCGCGTGTGGGCCACTGAAGATCTGTCGTACGACGGCGACGCCCTGGTGCTCGCGGTTCCGACCTACGCTGCGAGCCGCTGGCTCAAGCAGATCGGCGTGCAAGGAGCCGACAAGCTCGACGAGGTGGTCTACGCGTCGAGCAGCACCGTGTCGCTGGCGTACCGGGCGGAGCAGATCGGTCGTCCGTTGGAAGGCACAGGGTTTGTGGCCACCCCGCCCCTGCGTGCCTGTACATACGCCTCGTCCAAATACGGGGGACGCGCTCCCGACGGGCACGTGTTGCTGCGCGCGTTCCTCGCACCCACGCGCGAGGATTTCGCGACTCTCGCACACGCGCAGCTTGCCGCCATTCTCAACATCCGCGGAGAGCCTCTATGGTCCCGCGTATTCCATTGGACCCGCGGGCTGCCGCGCTACCCGGAACGCTACGCGCTGCATCTGACGGCGCTGCGTGACCGATTCGCTCGCCTGGCACCGGTCGCCGTCGCCGGCGCGGGGTATGATGGCGCCGGCGTGTCAGCCTGCGTGCGCTCGGGTCGCGATGCCGCGCGCGTGGTGCTCGGACGTCTCGGGCACTGAAGATCTAACGAGCCGTATCACTTCCTCGGAGAAGCGCTCCATCTCTTCGAGCTGCGGGCTGAACTGGAGCAGCAAGAGGTCCACGCCTGCCCGCTCGAACGCTCGAATCTGGTCCGCCACCTGCTCGGGCGTTCCGACGAGGCCCGCCTTGAGACCGCGGTTCGAGACCGAGTAGTCCTCGAGACTCACGCGCTGCTCGAGCTGCGTGTTGGCGATCCACTGCTCGTAGTTCGCGTATCCCGCGGCACTCTGCCGAACGTCGGTGATCCGAGCGATCTCGCGCTGCACCGCGCCCTCGGTCGCCCGGCAGACGACGTAGCCCGCCACACCGTAGATCATGGGCGACAGGCCCAGCGCTTCCCGCCGCGCCCGCATGTCCTTCACTTTCGCCGCGATACGCTCCGGCGGGTCGCCGTGCATCAGGTAGGCGTCGCATGCCCCGGTGATGAGCGCCTTGGCCGCATCGGACTCGCCGCCCGCGTACAGCGTCGGCCGCGGGCGTCGCAGCGGTTTCGGTTCGAGCGCCGCATTCTCCACGCGGTAATGATTGCCGGCGAAGCTGAATCGCGGCTCCGCCCAGAGTCCGTTGACGACTCGCAGCCACTCGGCGGTCCGGGCGTAGCGGGCGTCGTGCGTGTCGAATTCGACCCCGTATTGGCGCGCCTCTTCTGCCCACCACGATGAGACCACGTTGAGCGACAGGCGGCCCCCTGAAATCCGGTCGATGTTGGCCGCTTGTTTGGCGAGGAGGGCCGGCGGGTGGAAGGTGGGTCGGACCGCCACCATCAACTCCAACCGCTCCGTCACGGCCGCGAGCGCCGCCGCCGTCGACCAGGCGTCGAGGCACGGCGCATTCTCGCCCTTGATGTCATTGAGGTTCAGCTCGGCGATCAACGTGAGGTCGAACCCCAGCCGTTCGCTGGCCCGCGCCAGACGCCGCACGTAGGGCCAGTCGGCCGTCATGCCTTCGTCCTCGACGTTGCGGAGCCAGCCGCCGAACACCGGGAGCCAATATCCGAATCGCATCACTGCGCCTCCTGTTCGAGGAAGTCTGCGAGACGCGTGAACGGATCGAACCCCACCACCCGCGGCCCGTCCGCGACGAAATTCGAAAGCGCGTTGACATCGTAGTAGTAAAGCTGGCCATCGCGCGCGTCGATCACATACTCGATGCCGCCGACCTCGATGCCGCATGCCTCCGCGATGCGCTCGACGTTCGCCACGACGTCGGGTGGCGGCGTGTAGCCCTCCACCCGCAGTCCGTTCCGCGGCGCATCTACCGGGCACGCCGCCCGCGCCAGCTCCGCGCCATCGGTCGTTTGGCATACATCGGCGGGACAGAGGTTGAACGTGTCGCCGGGGGAGTAGACGCGGATGGCGTACAGAAACCGGCCGCCCAGCACCTCGACGCGCGTGATCCGGCCCTCTTCGGCGGGGATGAACTCCTGCACCAGGGCCGTCTGATCGGGACCGAGCTCGAGGCCGCCGTTCGCCGACGCGGCGGCGAGCGCCTCGGGTGTGTCGAACCGCCGCACGCCGGCGCCACTCCCGCCAACGTTGGGTTTCACCACGATCGGGAAGCGGAGGCCCACGGCCGCCTCCGGCGCTTCCGCCGGATGATTGATCACACGCGTGCGCGGGTACGCCAGCCCGAGGCGATCCAGCAGTGAGAGCTGTAAGGCCTTGGATGTCTCTGCCACGAACGCGCGGGCACCATTCACCACGCGCACGCCATGCCGCTCCAGGTGTCCCAGGAAATGGTGTGTGTAGAAGACCGCGTGGCCGTGGCCCCGCTGCCACGCCGACGGACTCATACGGTTAAAGACGAGCGCGAACGGCGGCCGGTCCGCCGGGTCGAAGCGGTGCGTTGCGGCATGTACGCGCGCGTGCGGCGTTCCGCGACGCTCGAGCTCCGCGAACAGCGGGCCGAACCAATGCGGATGCTCGTAGTAGATCGCGATCGGGCGAGTCCAGGACGCAGCCATCGATTCAACCCTCCAGCGCGGGGACGAGGCCCGCGAGCGTTGCCGCCTCGGCGACGGCGCGTTCGATCTGATCGAGCAACGTTGTGTCCGGGGCGCCGTCCCGGAATTGCGCGTCAGTCCCGTACACGGCCGTTGGGACAGCCAGCGCACCGACACTGGCGAGCAGAGGACGCAGTCCATGGTCGATGGCCAGGAAGTGCGCCGGCGTGGCGCCCGTGGCGATTGCCAGGGCCACCTTGCCGGCGAGCGCCTCTTGCGGAAGCAGGTCGAAGAAGACCTTGAGCAGGCCGCTGTACGTGGCGCGGTAGACCGGCGTGCTCACGACGATGATGCGCCCGCTTTGGACGGCGGCGAGTGCATCGGTCACGGCGGGATCCTGGTGGCGCCCGAGCAGAGCGTCGGCAGGGAGCGCCGCAAGGTCGAGTTGACGCGTCCGCGCACCGAGCCGCTCCAGGGCGCGGAGCGCGCGGTCGAGCAGCGTGCGCGAGCGCGAGGTCTTGCCGGGGCTGCCCGATACCCCAACGACGGAAAGCGCATCGAATGTGGTCATCGCTTTTGCCTCCTAAAAAGCCAATCGGCCGCGACTCCGGAGCTTTCGAGTCGCGGCCGACCATGTGACGTCCGTCCAAGACGGATGGCGCTTACGTCATGCGGTCGACCGCTCCCTCATGCACATACACATGAGGCAGGGAGGACACTTACACAGCACCATCTGGAGTGTCGTCATTGTGTGAGAACCTACCGAGGCTCGCGGGACGTTGCAAGGAGCCGCTGCGCCGCTTCGACGACGCGATCGACCGTGAGCCCCAGCTCTTTATAGATCCGCTGGTAGGGTGCCGATGTGCCGAAGCGCTCGATCCCCACCATGACGCCGCGCTCGCCCAGCCAGCGATACCACGACTGTGGCGCCGCCGCCTCGATGGCGACCCGCGGCACACCCGGCGGCAGCACACTGTCGCGGTACACCTGCGGCTGTTTGGCGAAGTACTCGAGGCAGGGCATCGAGACGGCCCTTGGCTGTTGGCCGTTGGCTTTCAGCTGCTCGTAGGCACCCAGCACAAGCTCCACCTCGGAGCCCGTGCCCATCAGCACGACGTTCGGCTTCCCGCTCGGCGCGTCCGCCAGGACATAGCCGCCCTGCTGGAGCCCCGATGCCGGTGCGTATTTCGTGCGGTCGATGACGGACACTTTCTGGCGGGTCAACACGAGCGCTACGGGGCCGCGCTGGTGCAGAATCGCCGCTCGCCACGCCTCGACGACCTCGGTTGCGTCTGCGGGCCGAATGACCGTCATGTTGGGAATCGCGCGCAGCGCCGCGAGCTGCTCGATCGGTTGGTGGGTGGGACCATCCTCGCCCAGCCCGATCGAGTCATGCGTAAAGATGTAGATCGGCTTCAAGTGCGTGAGCGCGGCCAGCCGGATCGACGGGCGCATGTAGTCGGAGAAGATCAGGAACGTCCCGCAGAACGGTATGAAGCCGCCATGCAGCAGGATGCCGTTCACGGCGGCTGCCATCCCATGTTCGCGGACGCCAAAGTGGAGGTTGCGGCCCCCGCCAGGGTCGCCGTCCTTGATGTCCGTGTTGTTCGATCCCGCGAGGTCGGCGGAGCCGCCGATCAGCTCGGGGAGCTTGGGCGCGATCGCGTTCAGCACCTTCCCAGACGCCGCACGCGTCGCCTGCGCGTCCTTGGGACCGAAGGCCGGCAGGGTCGCGTCCCATCCGTCCGGAAGCGCGCCGGCGAGCCGGCGCTCCAGCTCCGCCGCGAGATCAGGATGCGCCTTCCGGTACGCGTCCCACTTCTTGCGCCACTCCGTCTCGAGCCGGCTGCCCCGCTCTCGCGCGCGCCGCCAATGCGTCAGCGCGTCATCGGGAACGTGAAATGGCTCGAGCGTCGGCCAGCCGAGCTTCTGCTTGGTGAGTTTTACTTCCTCGACGCCGAGGGGCGCGCCGTGGGCCTCGGCGGTGTCCTGCTTGTGCGGACTTCCCCAGCCGATGTGCGTACGCACGATGATCAGGGATGGGCGATCGATCACTTGTTGCGCGCGCTGGATGCCCTCGTCGAGAGCGGCCAGATCGTTGCCGTCGGCGACCCGCTGCACATGCCACCCGTAGGCCTCGAACCGTTTGGCGGTGTCATCCGAGAACGTGAGCGCCGTGTCGCCGTCGATCGTGATGTGATTGTCGTCGTAGAACCCGATCAGCTTCCCGAGCTTCAGATGTCCCGCGAGCGAGCACGCCTCGTGCGAGATCCCTTCCATCAGGTCGCCGTCAGAGGCGAGGAAGTACGTATAGTGATCGACGATCTCGTGGCCCGGCCGGTTGAAGAGCGCCGCGAGCCGCGACTCCGCGATGGCCATGCCCACGGCGTTCCCGGTACCCTGGCCGAGTGGTCCCGTGGTGGCTTCGACGCCCGGGGTCACGCCGTGCTCGGAGTGTCCAGGCGTGCGGCTCCCCCACTGCCGGAACTGCTTGATCTCGTCGAGCGTGAGGTCGTAGCCCGTCAGATACAGCGCACTGTACAGCAGCATGCAGGCGTGTCCGCACGACAACACGAAACGGTCGCGGTCGGCCCAGTCGGGATTCGCGGGATTGTAGCGGAGATGGCGCTGCCACAGCACGTAGGCGAGCGGCGCCAACGCCATCGCCGTGCCCGGGTGACCCGAGTCCGCTTGCTGCACCGCGTCCATCGAAAGCGTGCGGACGGTGTCGATGCAGAGTTGATCGAGGGCGGCTTGCTCCATCACATCAGGCCGGACTTGGCTCTTCGACGATGCGACCCATCGGCGCAGAGCTTGCCGAGGGCGTCCATCAAGGGCTGCCTGGGGGGTCGTGGATCTGGCATCGGAGCCGGTAATCTAACCACGGTCGTCCCAGTCTGAAGCCTGCCGCCCCGATTGCCCGAAGCTCAGTCCGCCTCTAGTTTGCGGGTTCCTATGCTTCCGCTCGCGTTCGCGGCGCTCCTCCAGACAGGTACGATGCTCCCCGCGGACTCGGGCGAGGCCCATCTCACGAACATTCGCCAGCTCACCTTCGGCGGGCAGAACGCCGAGGCCTATTTCTCCCGGTCCGGCCGCCAGCTCATCTTCCAGCGCCAGGAAGCCGACTCCGGGTGCGATCAGCAGTTCGTGATCAACGTCGACGGGAGCGGCCTGCGCCGCGTGTCGAGCGGCGAGGGTCGCACGACGTGCGGCTACTTTTTCGACCGTGATCGCCGGATCTTCTACGCGAGTACGGCGCATCTGGGCGCGGCCTGTCCGCCGCGCCCCGACTACTCGCTCGGCTACGTCTGGGCGCTGTACGATTACGACATCTACGTGGCTGACTCCGCTGGGCGCGGCGCGCGTCGCCTCACCACGAATCCCGGCTATGACGCCGAGGGGACGCTGTCCCCCGATGGCCGGACGATCGTGTTCACGTCGCTGCGGGACGGCGACCTGGACATCTACACGATGCGCGCGGACGGCACGGAGCTGCGGCGGCTCACGCACAACCTAGGCTACGACGGCGGTCCGTTCTTCTCACCGGACGGCAAGCACATCGTGTACCGCGCCTGGCACCCGGCGACGGCGCAGGACTCCGCCGACTACCTCGCTCTCATTCAGAAGAACCTCGTGCGGCCGACGCGCATGGAGATCTGGGTGATGGACGTCGACGGGCGCCATCAGCGTCAGGTCACGAGCATCGGCGGCGCCAACTTCGCGCCCTACTTCCACCCCGACGGCCGCCGAATCATCTTCGCTTCGAACCACAAGAACCCCCGATCCCGTAACTTCGATCTCTACCTCGTCAACCTCGACGGCACGGGGCTCGAGCAGGTCACCACGAACACGGAGTTCGACGCTTTTCCCATGTTCTCCCCCGACGGCCGGCAGCTGGTCTGGGCCTCGAACCGCCACGGCAAGGTTGCGGGCGAGACCAACATCTTCATCGCCGATTGGGTCGAGCGGCCGTGACGGTTCCTCCGGTCCGGAAGTCGGTCAAGGACGAGGCGATCAGCTGGGCCAAGGCGATCGGCGTCGCGTTCGTCATCTGGCTGTTCCTGCGCGCCTATCTCGTCGAGGCGTTCCGCATTCCGTCCGCGAGCATGGAGAACACGCTGCTGGTCGGCGACTTCCTGTTCGTGAACAAGATCGCCTTCGGTGGGGAGATGGAGATCCCGCTCACCGGGATCCACTTCCTGCGCCTTCCGGGATACGGCACGCCGCGACGCGGGGAGGTGGTCGTGTTCCGGTCCGTCGAGGACTCGACGCCGAATCTGAACATCGTCAAACGCCTGATGGGCGCGTCGGGCGACACACTGCAGATGGTGCACGACACCGTGATCCGGAACGGTCAACGGCTCGAAGAGTCGTACGCCTTGCACACCGCCCTCACGCCGGTGCCGGATGAGGAGTTCCGCCTGCGCCTGATCCGGGCATGGCAGCTCCCGCAATACGTCGGCCGGGACACCGCACACTATCGTCCGACCACGCACGATTGGGGCCCGATCGTCGTGCCGGCCGGACACTACTTCATGATGGGCGACAACCGCGACGAGTCCTACGACAGTCGTTTCTGGGGCTTCCTGCCGCGAGCGCACATCCGCGGGCGGCCGCTCTTCATCTACATGAGCGTGGCGAGCAATCCGTGGCGCATCCGCTGGAACCGGCTCTTCCGGCATCCATCCTAACACCTGATACGCGGGTACAATGCACCCTATGACAAACCGTTCATGGCAGCGTCTGCTCGTCGTGAGTCTCCTCGCGCTCGGCTGGGGTCCGCTCGCGGCGCAACAGGCTACCTGCAGCCTTCCCGTTGATACCGCGCTGGCGAAACGCGGTGAGTCACTCTTCAGCAGTCGCGCGTGCGTGGGGTGCCATTCCATCGGGAAAGGGAAGCGCGTTGGCCCCGACCTCGAGGGCGTGACGGTCAGACGCGAGCTGGACTGGCTACGCCGCTGGATCAAGAACCCCACCGCGATGCTCGTGAGCGACTCGCTGGCCAAAGCACTCCTCGTGCAGAACAACAACGTCGCCATGCCTTCTATGCGGCTTGCGGACGACGAGGTGGATGCATTGATCCACTACATCGCCCGTGAAAGCCGGAAGGCATGCGTGCGGTAACCTTCCTCGCCGCGCTGTGGGCGAGCACGGCAGCTACTGCCGGTTCTCAACAGGTCGACACCTTGTCCCCGGTCACGGTTTCGGTGACGCGGGCCGACATCCCCCTCGCCCGCCTGCCGTTCGCCGTCGCCGTCGTCAAGAAAGCCGACCTCGCAGCGCGACCCACCTGGGGCCTCGACGAGGCGCTCGCCGGCGTTCCAGGGGTCTACGCTGCCAACCGCTACAACTTCTCGCTCGATCAGCGCCTCGCGATCCGGGGTTTCGGCGCCCGCTCGGCGTTCGCCGTGCGGGGCATCAAGATCTTGCTCGACGGCATCCCGCAAACGCTCCCCGACGGCCAGGGCCAGCTCACCCACGTGGACCTCGGCGCGACCGACCGCATCGAAGTGCTGCGCGGATCGGCATCGGCGCTCTACGGCAACGCGAGCGGCGGCGTGATCAGCATCTGGACCGACGCGCGAGTCCCCGAGCGACCGAGCGGCGACGTGCGCATCGTCGCCGGGACCTTTGACCGCAGACTCCAGCGGACGTGGACCAAGTGGCAAGGGACCGGGCGATTCCGCGTCGGTCGTGGAGGCGGAGCGACGTTGAGTGTCTCGCGGCTCGCGTACGCGGGGGAACGCGATCACAGTGCCGCCGACCTGCGCTCCCTGAGCGGCCGCTTGCGCGTGCCGCTCGGTCCGGTCTGGTCGCTCACCGCGCTGGCCGACATCGGCGACCAACCCCGCGCCGACAACCCTGGTGCGCTGACGCTCACCGAGCTGGGCAGGAATCGCGACACCGTGCCGCCGTTGAACCTTGCCACGCACGCCGGGAAGGATGTGCTGCAGGGGCAGGGCGGCGTCACGCTGCGCGGTCGGCTCGCGTCGGGCGATGAGGCCAGCGTCACCATGTTCGGGCTGGCGCGCGACCTCGAGAACCCCCAGACATTCGCGTACATCCGCTTGAACCGCACCGCCTACGGCTCGCGGGCTGTGTTCACCCGTCGCGGCGGCGCCGTCACTGCGGGGATCGACGTGCAAAGACAACGAGACGATCGCGCCAACTTCGGCAATGCCGGCGGCACCCCCGACACGACGCGTGCGCTCGACCAGCTCGAGCACGTGACCGAGCTGGGCCCCTTCGTGCAGGCGGTGGTGGGCGTGTCTCCTCGAACGAATGTCACCGCCGGTCTCCGTTACGACCGTGTGAGCTTCGACGTGCGCGACCGGCTCGTCGGAGACTCGTCGGCCGATCTGAAATACCGCAACGATTCCGGGCGGCGAGTCATGGCGGCGCTCTCGGGCTCCGTCGGCGCCACGCTGCAGGCGAGTGAGGCGGTGACGGTGTACGCGAGTGCCGGGTCGTCGTTCGAGACCCCGACCACCACCGAGCTCGCGAATCGCCCCGACACCGCTGGGGGCTTCAACCGCGATCTGTCCCCCCAGCGCGCCTGGACCTTCGAAGTGGGAGCACGAGGCGCTTCCTGGGAGGCCACGGTGTACCAGGCGGACGTTCGCGACGCCCTCGTGAGCTTCGAGATCCCGTCGTCGCCCGGACGCCGCTTTTTCCGGAACGCCGGCAGCACCCGCTATCGCGGCGTGGAGCTCGCGGCGGGGACGGGCCTGCTGCCCGGCCTCGATCTGCGCGTCACCTGGACCTACTCGGATTTCCGCTACCGCCGCTACGCGTTCACTGCGGGCGGCACGACCCACGTACTCGACGGAGGGCGCGTCCCGGGGATTCCCCGCCAGGCCCTACGGCTCGCGCTCCGGGCGCGGCCGGCGTCCCTGCGCGGTGCCTGGGGCGAAATCGAGACGCAATACACATCGTCCTACGCCGTGGACGACACGCTCAGCCGGCAGACCTCGCCCTGGTGGGTCACCAACGTGCGGATCGGGTGGGACCGCGCGCGTGTGTCCCCGTTCTTGGCGGCCCAGAACCTGTTCAATCGGAAGTACGTGGCGTCGGTGGTCGTCAACGCAGCCGCGGGACGCTACTACGAGCCGGCGCCTGGGCGGAATATGTACGTGGGTCTGACGATCGCGGCAGGTCACTGACGGCTGACGGCTACTTGTAGCGGTAGGTAATCCTGCCCCGAGTCAGGTCGTAGGGAGAGAGGTCCACCGCGACGCGGTCGCCTTGGAGGATGCGGATGTAGTTCTTCCGCATCTTGCCGCTCACGTAGGCGAGCACCTCGTGGCCGTTTTCGAGCTTTACGCGGAACGTCGTGTTGGGCAGCACCTCGGTTACCGTGCCCATCATTTGAATCGCGTCACCAGCCACGCTGTTTCCTGTTGTCCTTTCGGTTCTAGGCTTCCCGCGGGTCCATGGTCGCGTCGCGCGGGGGCTCGAGCCCGCGAGCGATATACGACGCGTGACGGCCGCAGGTGGCGCACATGAGGGTGATGCGCTCCGCCCGAGGCTCAAGCTCGGTAGGGGGCAAGGGCCGGCGGCGAGGCACCCGATGAATCGACCGGGTGCCGCACGACGGGCACACCAGCGGCAGGTGGTCCCGGTCGGCCGCGATGAGCGCCAAGGCTTCCGGCGCCCGAAACTCCTTGATGCCCCTTCGACCCACAGATTCGCCTCCAACGGGGGAATCTAGCCCTTTTCTTGACGGCCTCGCAGGGGGGGTGTAGCTTGCCGCGACCTTCAACCTCGGAGCGGCGGCTTCCGTGCCAGCCGAGCTCGGCGGATCGCAGATCTCCTCATTGCTCGAGACCCTTCCCGGTATCGCCAGCGTCCTGCGCAGCCCGGTCGCGGACGCGTTGATCAAGGCGATGCGCGGGGCGGTGGGATTGGTCGAGTTCGAAGTGGACGACGCGGAAGAGCTGATCCGGTATGCGGTGCGGCGTGGCCTGATCGGCGCCGATGAGGGCGATCGTGTTCTCGCCGAAGTGCAGGACGCGTTGGGGAAGCGCAAGCCGAAGCCGGGGAAGAAGGCGAAACCCGCCGCGAAGAAGCCAGCGAAGAAGAAACCCCGCCGCTAGATCCGGAAGCCCCGGACCAATCCGCGCAGTTTCTCCGCGGCCTGGAGCAGCTCTCCGGCCGACGCGGCCATTTCCTGGGTCGAGGCGCCCTGCTGCTCTGTCGCCGCCGTGACCTGTTCAGCGCTCGAGGCGTGGGACACGGCGCGCGTCACCACCTGCTGGGCGCGCTGGCCCAGCTGCTCGGTGACGCCGCGATTCTCGTGCGCCGCACTGGTCACGCGCTCCGCCGCTTGTTCGACCTGTTCCACCGCCGCCACGATCTCGGCCAATCCGCGCGCGGCGCCCTCCGCCACCGACTCGATGCCGCGGACTTTTGCCTGACCGACGGCCATCGTCGCCGTGACCTCCTCCACCTGCTCGCGGATCACCGCCGTCGTGCGGGCGACGTCCTCAGCGGCGCGCGCCGATTCGTCGGCCAGCTGGCGCACCTCCTCCGCCACAACGGCAAAGCCGCGGCCGTGCTCGCCGGCCCGCGCGGCCTCGATCGCCGCATTCAACGCCAGAAGGTTCGTCTGCGACGAGATGCGCTTGATGAGATCGACGAAGTCGTCGATCGCGGCGCTCTGCTGGGCGAGCTGCGTCACCTCGGTCGCCGTCGTCCGCACCACCTCTCGCACGTCCAGCAGTGTGTTGCCCGCCGCCGCCACGTCGCCACGGTGCCGGTCGGCCACCGTGCGGATCTCTTCGCCGAGCCGGGCGACGCGCGCCGCCGCCTCGGTCATCTCGGCGGTGGCCACCCGCATCTGCTCGAGCCCCGTCTGGATCGCGTGTAGCTCGGTGCGCTGATGCTCGGCACCGCCGGCGATCTCGACCATGGCCGTGGAGACCTCGCTCGACGATGCAGCGAGCTGCTCACTCACCGCCGATAGATCGCTGGCCGACCCCGCGATCTGGTCCGCGGAGCCCACGACATCTCCGACGATGCCACGCAGCCGCTCCCCCATCAGGCGCATCGCGTCCGCCAGCACCTGAAACTCCTGCGGCATGTGCCCGGTGGTCACGGGGCGCAGGTCGCCGCTGCCGAAGCGCTCAGCCGCCGTCACGAGGCGCACCAGCGGCCCTTCAACCCAGCGCAGCGTGAACACACCGACGACCACGCCGATCACCGTTGTAGACAGCAGCACCAGCCACAGCACGATCTGGCGCCGCCTCGCCTCGGACCCAAGCCGCAGACCTGCTTGACCCGCCTTCTCGGATTGCCGGGCCGACAGGTCTCGTACGAGGCGGCTCAGCTCCGTGCCAGGGACGCGGATCGCCTCCGCTTGTGCGAGTGCTTCGCGGCTCCTGCCCACATCGGCGAGGGCGTGCGCGAGGGAGTAGTCGACGTGGATCACACCCTGCAGCTGCTTGATCTTGTTCACCGTGATGCGATCGCTCTCCGTCAATCCCTCGAGGCCGTCGAGCTGCCGCTGGTAGCGGAAGGCGCCGTCCGCGGCGGCCTGGAACTGATCGCGCGCCTCGGCGCTCGGCACGCTCAAGTACCGCTCCGCCGAACGGATCTCCTCGAACACCGACGTCACGAGGCCGTTGCCCACCTCGCTCGAGGTGCGCAAGCTCTCGATCTCTCCTGCGAGCGAGCGGCGCATCGTGGCGAGCGACGTCACGCCCACGATCGCCGCGATGACCAGTCCCACGAACAAGCCCGAGAGGCCCAGGATGATTCGCCAACGAATCGTGTCGAGCGATGGCAGCTTCACTGCGCCGCCTCCGCGACGATCCGTCCGCCACGGACCACGCCAACCACCACCGGTTTTGCCGGAACGTCGCCGCGCGCGTCGAAGGCGATCGTGCCCGTCACCCCTTCGTACGGGGGCACCCCGGCGCCCACCCGCGCGAGGTAATCGCGCACCGCGCGCCGGTCGGTGCCGGCGGCTGTGAACACGCGCGTGGCCAGCATTTGGATGATGTCGTACGCACCGGCGCCGCGGTGGTCGGGGCGCTGTCCTTCGTAGGCCCGGGCATAGGCGGCGACGAAAACAGCGTTGCGCTCACCCGGACGGTCCGCGAGGTACGCCGAGGAAACCCGCACACCCTCCGCGATCGGGCCGGCGGTCTCGATGCCCGTCAGGGCGTCGCCTCCGATGGTTGGCCAGCGCACGCCGATACGCGCCTGATCGAGCAGTGCCAGCTCGGCGCCGCCGCGCTCTGTCGCCAACATGAGCACGTCGGGACCTCCGGCTTGTCGCATCCGGGCGAGGTAGGGCTCGAGGCTCGGCGTCGTGGGGAGCGACGGGTCCTCCTCGACGATCGTGCCCCCCAACCGCCGGAACTCCGCTGCGAAGCTCAGGCGGAGCCCGCGGCCGTACTCGTCGTCGATGTAGATGATGCCCGCCCGCCGCGCGCCGAGCGTCTGCCGAGCGTAGCGCGCCAGTTGTGCGCCGTGGCTCAGGTCGGTTGGGCAGATGCGGAACACGTAGGGATTGACGCCCGACAGGTCGGGACTCGACGCGGACGGCGAGATCATCACCACCGGCCGGCGGCCGCCGCCGTACACGCGTCCCGCCGCGAGCGAGGTCCCCGACGTGAGGTGGCCGATGACGGCCACGACATCGGGGTCGTCCACCAGGGTCTTCGCGACCCGGATCGCGACGTCGGCGCGACCGCTGTCATCCACGATGCGGAGGGCGAGCGGCCGTCCACGCAGCCCGCCGCGCGCATTGATCTCCTTGACCGCCAGCTCCGCCGCCCGCTGCATCGACACGCCCCGCGGCTGTGAGAAGGGCCCCGCCAGACCCACGACGACGGGGCGAACGCCGTCACGGGAACACGATACGAGCAAGAGGCTCGCGATCAGGGCGGGGGCCAGATTGCGCAGGAGCTCCTCCGGGTGTTGATGGGCGGGCGCGGGGCAAGGTTAAGCCGCCACACGGGATAGCGCAATATCCACGGGCTTTCCACATTAGGGCCATGGACGCGATACACCGCCTCTGCGCTTTCGCGGCGGCACTGGAGCAACTGCTCCACGCGCGCGACGCGTGCCAAATCGACGCGACGTGGGACGCGCTGGAACTGACGCAGGCCGGATGGGAGGCGCTGGCGCTCGCGCGGCGCGCGAACACCGAGAAGCTCGAACCCGCGCTCGCCCAACTCGACCGCCGTCTGCTCGCGGTGCTCGAGCGGTGTCGCACATTCCTCGATCAGCACATCGTGACGTTTCGCGTCCCGGAGCTCGAGCGTTGGCAGCACGCGGCGGCCGCGGCGCTCGTGGGCGCTCGGTGGGGCGTCGCGGGGCTGCAGACGGTCATCGCCGATACTCGCGCGCCCCTCGGTCGCCGCTACTTCGCGTTCCTGGCGCTCGCCGAGCGGCATCCGGAGGGGGCGTGGCCGTTGTTCAAGCGGTACCTCGAGACTCCGGACGCGCACCACGCCTTTGTCGCCGCGGCGGCGCAGGTTGCGCGCTACTACCCGGGCAACGCGGCAACGCTCATCGCCTTGTTCGAGCGGATCCGCGGCGATCAGATGCTGCGCCGTTTCCTCGGCCCCAAGATCCTGGAGTCGCTGTACGTGCTTGGTGACGCCGCGGCCCTTCCTTTGTATGAGGAGCTGCTCGTGGCGGGCCACACCGACGCGCATCTCGACCGGTGTGAGGTGACACGCGCGCTCGTGGGTGTGCGTCAGCTCACCGGGCGAGTGGCGCCGAGCGTCAAGTTTCCAGACTCCGTGGAGCCGGACGTCGTACGCGCGCTCGATGAGGCGGAACGGTTATTCGAAGAGGAGCGGGACCGTCTCGTCCCGGTTGTGGTGATCTAACGAACGAACTGCGCCAGCTTGTCCCGGTACACCCGTCCTCCAAGGTCGTACGTCTCGTTGTGTCCCGCCCCCTCGATCATGACGAACTCCTTCGCGCCCGGTGCCGCGTCCGCGACGCGCCGCCCCATGTCCATCGGCACGAGCCGGTCCGCGGTCCCATGGAAAACGAGCACGGGACAATGCACGCGGCGGATCGTGTCGAGGTTGTCGAGCTTCAAGCGCACGAGGAAGAGCGGGAAGATGCGGTACGTGCGCGCCGCCATGTCGCGCGCGCTCGTGAACGGTGATTCGAGGATGAGGCCCGCCGCGGGGTAGTCGGCCGCGGTGCGTGTCGCGACTGCGCTGCCGAGGGACCGGCCGTATACGTAGATGCGTTTGGGGTCGACTCCAGGGCGGGTCGCCAGCGCTTGGTACGCCAATGCGCCCGCTTCATAGATCCCGGCCTCGGTCGCCCGTCCCCCGCTCGCGCCGTAGCCTGGGTAATCCACCACCAGCAGGGCGGCGTTCTGGGGCCGGAAGTCCCGGATGACGGGCCAGATGGCCCCGATCGTCTCGCCGTTGCCGTAGAACCAGAGAAGGGCGGCGGAAGTCGGCGAAGGACGGCGAAGGTCGGCGTCTACGCCCTCCGCCGCCAGAAACCAACCAGCTAACCGTGTTCCGTCTCGCATCACAATCTCAATCCGCTCCCCGTACCCCAGCACGGCTTGAGGGTCGGGGAGGGCCCCCCGCGGGGCCGGGAACGTGATGCGCTCCTGGAATGCCCAGAGCGTCAGTAGCACGACGACGTAGACCCCTGCGAGGCCCAGAATAAGCGTCATGGTGGGTGTTAACTTGATAGCCAATGAACCCGGAGCTCGTCTCTCGCGCCCGAGGAGCGCTGCTGGGGCTGGTCGCCGGGAATCAACTCGGCGTGCCGACAGAGCACCTGGGCACGCCCGAAGCGATTCGCAAGGCATTTCCCAACGGCGTCTGGGATCTGGCGCCGCCCCCGAAGAACTCTCCCTACGACGACGACGCGGCGATGACCCTGTTGCTCGGGGAGTCGCTGCTCGAGTCCAAGGGCTTCGACGCCACGGACGTAGCGCGTCGCTGGCTGAAGTGGATGAAGGTGGACGGGCGCGGCATCGGCATCACGACGCGACGCGCGCTCACGCTGATCGACCGCGGCAAAGAGCCGTTCGAAGCGGGCCGGCTCGTGCGCCAGGAGAACCCGCAGAAGTCCGCCGGCAACGGCAGTGTCATGCGGTGTGTCCCGGTCGCACTGCGATTCCGCGACGACATCGACCGCTTGATTCGTGTCTCGACGCAACAGGCCGCGATCACGCACTCCGACGAACGTTGCACCTGGGGCGCGGCGGCCGTGAACCTCGCGGTGCGCGAGCTGCTCCAGGGGAATATCTACTTCGTCGACGAGGTCCTGCACCGCCTGCGCGACCGCGCGCCGCGCGCGCTCGTCGAAGCGATTCACCGCGTGCCCCGTGAGGGGCAGGACGACCTGCCGATCACTCGCCTCGGGGAAGTCGGTTACGTCGTGCATTGCGTCGAGATCGCGTTTTGGTTCGTGACGCACGACCGCACGCTGGAAGACGCGCTCGTGTACCTGGCTCAAGCGGGTGGCGACACCGATACGAATGCGGCGGTGGCTGGGGCTCTGCTGGGGGCGCGCTACGGCGAGTCGGCGCTGCCGCCGCGCTGGATGGATCAGATCGTGGGGGCGCAGGGGATCGCGAAACTCGCCGAGCAATTGCTCGCCGCCGGCGATGGGTGAGCTACTAGCGGCGTGGAGGCGTCCGACGAACGTACCGCGCGATCCCGTCCATCACGTCGTCGTCCGTCAGCGTGATCGAGATCCAACGTGCATTGCCGCGGCCGCGCCAGCTGAGCCGCACCACCTTCCGGCCGCTCTTCCACTCGAGCATGCTGCGTTCGCGGCGCTGCGAGGGCCCGAATCGCTTGGACATGTCGCGCCGCGCCCGCTCGACCAGGCGAGGGCCGCCCGAATCGGTGAGCCACACCATCGCGACCTTCCCCTCGAGCACGTACGCGGCCAGGTAAAACCGCGCGCTGTCCTGTGGGTCGCGGATCATCACGCCGCACTCCATCAGTTGCGCCGTGTTACGCGACGTGTTGCAGCGCAGCGTGTCGCGCGATGACAGGGCGCGAGCCCGCTCCGCGAACTCCCGGTAGGAGCTGCCGGGCGTGAATCCCCGGTACGCGGCCGCCGTCGGCACGGCCCGCGGCGTTTGCCCGACGAGGATCGCCGGGACCACGAGGGCCGCGAGCCCAAGACGAAACCGGATCATGGATTCCAATATACCCGAAACGCAACGGGCCCGGGGAGTTACCCCGGGCCCGTCGCTCGATCGCCTGCGCTGGTTCAGGCCTTACGGACGTTCTGCGCCTGCAGACCCTTGGGACCCTGCGCGACATCGAATTCCACGCTGTCGCCCTCGGCGAGGCTGCGGAAGCCCTCGGCCTGGATCGCCGTGAAGTGGACGAACACGTCTGGACCCGACTCCTGCGCGATAAAGCCGAAGCCCTTCGCGTCGTTGAACCACTTCACCTTACCCTTTGCCATACTGTTAAAACCTCAGCACTGTGGGGCACGGCCCCGGACTGGATCGACCCAAGCCACCGCGGCCTGGGACGGGCTCAAACAAAAACCGCGAGACAAATGGTCCTCGCGGAAGCGCAGACAGCCGGTGACGGTGCCTCGTATTGCTTGAACCGGGGGCAAAAGTACGGAACCCCCCAGACGCTGTCAATCACAATGCAACGCAGTCGCCGTTTCGTCGTAATGACACCATAACAACACCATCCCAACACTCGAATACGGCTTCCGCTTCACCCTCGGCTCGGATAACCTCTGTGACCCCACGCAGTCGGCCAACATCGAGGAGAGCTTCGCCATGCTCGTGCACGCCCTGTTCGCGATACTGACGCTACAACAGCCCACCACACCATTCGCACCATCCCCGATCGCTCGCGTCGAAGTCACGCCGGGCGGCGGCGAGGTCCCCATCGGTGGGACTCTCAAGTTCAGCGCCCGTGCCCTCGACGCCAACGGGCAAGTGGTGCCGAGAGCCGAGATTGGCTGGTTCGTGGGCGGCGATGTCGGGGGTGTGGATTCGACCGGCGTGTTCACCGGCGGTTACCAGGGCTACGCCCGCGTCACCGCGGTCGGCTTCATTCGGGGCCAGCAGGGGAGCCAGGTATTCGGCGAGGCGCTCGTGCACGTGCTCCCGGAGCCACCGGCGAGCATCGCCCTCGAGCCACGGCCGGCGCGCCTCGTGGCAGGCTCCCGCGTAACCATCGAAGCGACGCCCTTCTCGAAGCACGGCGACCGGCGCGCCGATCCCGTGACGTTCACCTCCAGCAATCCGAGGGCCGCGAGCGTCTCTGCCGATGGCCGCGTGCGTGCCATCGCGGCGGGCCGGACCACGTTGACCGCGAAGGCGGGCCCCGCCACCGAGACGCTCGTCGTGCAGGTCCTGGCCAACACCGTCACCCGTCTCACCGTGGAGCCAGTGGCCTCATCTGTCCGCACAGGCGATGTCGTGCAGTTCACCGCCTCAGCCCGCAATGCCGCGGGGCGTCCGGTCGGTGACGTCGCGGTCGAATGGTCGGTCGCCGCGGGCGAAGGGATTGCCCAGATCGATCCCGAGGGCGCGTTCGTCGCCGAGCTGCCGGGGACGTACACCGTGACCGCGACGGTCGGCGGACGCTCGACGGACGTCGTCGTACGCGCGTCGGCGCGGCGCGTGACGCGCGGCTTCGAAGTGCGCGGGCGCGTGCCGATCACGATGAGTGCGGCGGAGGTGTGGGTGCATCCCTCGGGAACGTGCGCCTACCTCTCCACCATCGCCGACCGCGTCTACGCGATCGACATCACCGACGTGACGCATCCGAAGATCGTCGACTCGATGATGACCGACTCGCGCATCGTCAACGATGTGATGACGACCGAGGACGGCAAGCTCGGCGTCTTCTCGCGTGAAGGCGCGTCGAACCGCAAAAACGGCATCGTCGTGTTCGACGCGAGCGATCCCTGCCATCCGAAGCCGCTTTCGGAGTACACGGAGACCGTGTCGGGCGGGGTGCACAGCTCCTACGTGTATCAGGGGCACGCCTACATCACCGACGACGCCACCGGATCGATGCGGGTCATCGACTTCCGCGATCCCCTGCATCCCAAGGAAGTCGGCCGCTGGCAGACCGAGCAGACCGAGGCGGGTCGCTACCTGCACGACGTGATGGTCGTGGACGGCCTCGCGTATCTCGCGTACTGGAACGACGGCCTGATCGTGCTCGACGTCGGTAACGGCATGAAGGGTGGGAGTCCCTCGCACCCGCAGTTCGTGTCACAGCTCAAGTACGATCTGAACGCCGTGTATGCGCGCGTCGAGCAGCTGTTCGGGCGAGGCTTCGTGCGCGGCACGCACACCGCGTGGCGGCAGGGGAAATACGTGTTCGTCGGCGACGAGGTGTACGCGGCGCATCCCTACAGAGGCCTGGCCGACGGCAACAACTTGACCTTCGGCCGGCTGCACGTGATCGACGTTTCGGACATCACGCATCCGAAGGAAGTGGCCTGGTACGAGCCGACCGACGGCGGCGTGCACAACGTCTGGGCGGTGGGCGACACGCTCTATCTCGGCAACTATCAGGGCGGCGCGCGCGTGCTCGATGTTTCGGGCGAGCTGAAGGGCGACTTGCTGCGTCAGGGGCGTGAGATGAGCTGGATCCTCACGGCCGATTCGCTAGGACACCGGAAGCGCGCGCCCTTTGCGTGGGGCGCGGTGGTGAGGGACGGCAACATCTTCGTGCCGGACATCAATACGGGCCTCTGGATCCTCCGGCTCGAGCCGAGGCAGCAGACGGTACCGTAACTCCTTACTGCTATTGATTTTGCGTCTTCGTGCTATCGACCTTGGGAGGCGCTAGTCCCGCCCGAAAAGCCGCCAGGGCCGTTTCGTAGCCCTTCATCTTGTTCAACAGATCGGCCGCCACCGCCGCCGGCTTCTTGCCGGCGGTGGTTTCACAGGTCGGCAGGAACTTGAGGATCGAGTCGACGCGCTGCGTCAGCTGGCGCGCAATGATTCGCATCGAGTCGGTGTACGCGGTCGGCACCATCCTGGGCCGTCCCCCTGACATGAAGCTGCGCGCGGTCGTGCACAAGCCGCCGAGGCGACGACCGGCTTGCTTCTGGCGGACGGTGTCACGCGTCTGCTGTGTGCGAGCCACGCGATCGATGCCGTCGCGCAGCTGAGCGACACCGCGCGCGACAGATCGCAGGCCCTCGGTGTAGCGGATCTGTTCGAGGGTGGGTGGGCGCGGTGCTGTGTCTGGCGGCGCGGCCACGGTACTGTCCTGCAGTACTGTTGCGGCGGCCAGCACGACGATCATAGTGGCGAGCATCCAAACTCCTCTAACAGTGTATTAGGCCCTGAGGTTATAATCACACAATGACTGTTCCCGCAACCTCGCGCGTCGTGCGCACCTTCGAGGACCGCGCCGACGCGCTCTCACACTTCTTCCAGCGTGCTGGTGAAGCTCCGCGCCTCGTCGCGTACGACGACGGTATCGGGTGCCCGCTGGATCAGGCACTGGCTGCCCTCGAGTGGACCGGCCAGCTCGGCATCGTGCTTCCGGACGACCTGGTGCACGCCGCCCGCCTGGGCCCCGACTCCGCGGCGGCCGTGGTCGAGCGCAAAGACGGCGACGCGCGGGCGTTCATTTACTTCGGGCCCCGCATGGACGCTCCACCCGCCGACCCATACGAAGGCACGTTGCTGTACGACGAGCCCGGTGTGCGAGCCTACATCTTCGCGCAGCGCGTCCACGCCATCGCGCACTTCCTGCGCGCCACGCAAGGCATGAGCGCCGTGCTCTCGATGCTGTCGCGCCGCGCTCCGGAGCTGCGCCACGTCCGCCGCTGGACCCAGGAGCTCTTCGCCGACGGCGGCGCGACGACCCATTCGACGCAGCTCCTCGCCGGCTGGTGGGCCACCGGCGGCGCGGGTTTCCTCTTCATCCCGCAGCAAGTGGACGACCCCCTCACCTATTGCGAAGTCGCGATCGACGGCTGACGATGGTCGCGGCATTCCTCGTCGTGTGGACGGTTGCCTCCGTCCAGCATCCTGTTCCTGATAGCGCCGCACGCGCCCGGGTGATGGCGGTGTTGCAGAGCGTGCAGGACTCGCTCGATCAGGTGCGCGGCGCCGCGTACACGTTCCGCACCGACCTTGGTGGCGCGTCCCCCGTCGTGGTGTTCACGCGCGCTCAACGCATGCACGCGACCTGCGTTGGCGCGGAAGGCGCGCTGCTGCGGCTCGACTCCACGTTGACCGCTTCCTACCCCGCCGGGCCCCCCGCGGACCTGCGGCGGGAATCGCACGATCTCCGGGGCGCGTTGACGGAGTGCCGTCGCGAGTATGACACGACCGCGCGCTGGGCGCAGCGCGCCGACAGCGTGCGCGCTTGGGCGCCATACCGGCTGCGTCGCCTCGACGAGGCGATGCGCCGTTTTGCGCGCGCCGCGGTCCTCCCCCGGCCCTGATGTGGGAACGTGCGCGGTGTGGATTCACAACTCCACATCGTGTGGAAGGTTCGTGGAAAGGGTGACTGGGCGCCTAGTTAGTATCCACAATCCGTGCACATCGAAGTGAGCTAACCCGAAGAAACATCGGCACTTGCGCGCTTTTTGGGGACCCCTATATTCATCGCACGCGGCTTGGAGGGAAGGGTTGGGACCTCTAGTCTCAGCGACGCCTTCAAGACGGGTCCGAACGGAAATTCCGGGGAGAGCGCCGACGCAATCAAGGGCTCAGGCGCTCGGTGATCCGGGAGCAGCTCTCCGGGTCGGACAGGTGGGGCCAGTCGCGTTGTCCCATCCACGTCGAAATGGTGCCTCGACGTGCAGTGCGGAAGGTCGGTCCGCGACCCGATCTGACCCGTAGCGCCCACATTGGCGAACCTTGCGGCCCGGCCAGGCTGCTTGGGGATGGAAGCCGGAGCTCCTGTATGCCCTACCGAGCGACGCAACAGTCAACCGGCGGCAGCAGGAAGAAGAACGAAGGGTGAAAGCCCTCGACTCCGGGTAGCCGATGTGTCGGAGCCCCCAAGCGGCCTATCGCGCCGTCTTGGGGGCTTCGTGTTTCCCCCCCCTTATGACGTTTAGGGCGCCTCAGCTTGCCGTCCGCCGGGCCGGCGTGTAACACCGGGATCATGCGCCCAGCGTTCGTCGCCCCGCTCCTTTGTGCGGCTGCCTGCGGGTTTCGGCAGGTCCAGGGACCGCCGGGCGAAGAGCAAGTCGTGGTGCAGGGCGTCCTGAGCCCGCAGGCATCCGAGCAGGTTCTGTGGATCGAGCGGACGATCCCTGCAGGCGACCCGATCGTGGTCGCACTCCGGCCCCTCGCGACGCCGCCCGCTCGCGTCGAGGTGCGTGACACCTCCGGCGCCGTGTTCTCCTACCAACCCGACACGGCAAACCCAGCGCGTTTCGTGGCCACGTTCACTCCCGTGCACGGGCAGCGCTACGACCTGCTCGTCGAAGCTGGCTCCCACGTGATCCGGGGCAGCACCACCGTCCCGGCGCCCCTCACGATCCTGGATCCGGCCGCGGACACCGTGCCCCGCCCCGCGCCCGGAGATTCGGGATTGCGGCTGAGTTGGGCGTCGGGATCGAGTCCTTGGGTCTTGATCTACGTTACGCGGCCGCGCGATACCGTTCTCGCCTTCCCGTTGATGTTGGTGCGACGGGATACGTCCGCCCTGTTGCCCTATTTCTTCATCTCGTCCTATGACTCCACTCTCATCGTTTCGGTGCTCGGCGTAGACTCGGCCACTGCGCGTGTGTTCAACCCCGACCGAGGTTTTAGCTCCAACCCTGCGTTCGAGGGCAACCTGACGGGTGGTCCTGGGCTCTTCGGTGCCACGACGAGTGACCGGTTCGTGTTGCGCGCGCAATGATCGCGCCGTCACTGATCCTCGCCATCGCGCTCACGCAAACACCTGTGCGCGGTCGCGTCCTTGCCGCGGAGAACGGGCAACCATTGGTCGGGGCATCCGTGTTCGCCCTCGTCTCCCGGCGTGGAGCCGAGACCGACCGGCACGGCCGATTCGTCGTTTGGCTCTCCACCATTCCCGATACGCTCGTCGCGCGGTTCGTGGGCCGCGCGGCCGACACGCTCGTGGTGGTGGACACGGCCCCGCAAGACGTCGAGCTGCGGCTCGACACGGCTGCCGTGCCGCTGGCGGGCGTGGTGGTCTATGGGGAAGCAGGGCGGCGCGCCGACGCCGCCGCGGGCGCGTCGACATGGTCGTTGCCGCGAGAGGCCGTGGCTGCCGTGCCTTCTGCCATCGAAGGAGACGTATTCCGCGGTCTCGCCCTGTCTCCGGCGGTCGCCTACTCGACACCGATCTCGTCGCAACCCTTCGTGCGGGGCACCGACCCCGGGGCGGTCGGATATCGGCTCGACGGCTTCACGGTCATCAACCCGTTCCACCTGGGCCGCATCTTCAGCGCGCTCATGCCTCAGGCGGTACAGGCCGCCAACCTCATGGCCGCGCCCTTCGATGAGGAGTACGGCGACGCCACGTCGGCCGTGATCGATGCACAGCTGCGCGAAGGCGGAGACGCGTTTCGGGGTGGAGTCCAGGCGAGCTTCGTGAGCGCCGCGGCCTGGGCCGGGGGACCGATCGGGTCGCACCGTTGGTTCGGCGCGTGGCGTCACGGCTTCCTGGAGCACCTGGGGGGGCCGTTCCACGATGTGCCCTATCGCTTCAACGATGTCTATGGACGGTTCACGCTCGCGGCGCCGTGGGGGCCCGTGCAGGTCACGGGCTTTTGGAGCAATGACGGGCTCCACAATCGTGAGACAGGTGACGGTGTGGGGTGGTCCAATGCGTTGCTGGGCGTGCGGGCGCCGCTGCCTGTGGGCCGAGCCGGCCGCCTGGAGCTATGGGGCGAGTCGAGCGGCTTCCGCGAGGATGTCGTGCAGCTGCCCATCCGCGGCGCGAATACCGATGTCGAGAATCGATTCTTCACGAGCGCCTTCGGCGCGCGGTGGCAGTGGACGCGCGCACAGAGCGCGGCGTCTTTTGGGGTCGAGCTGCGACATCGCCATATGCAGAACCAGATCCGGGGAGGCGATCAGTCGGCTCCCAGCGTCGACGTGGCGGGATTCGTCGGCGCGGCCACCGCAGGCTTTGAGCACCGCGCCGGTCGCCTCGCGCTGCGGCTCGGAGCGCGCCTCGATGCCGACCGAGCCGTGCAAGTGTGGCAACCCCGGCTCAGGATCGGGGCGGATTTGGGACGAGACTGGTCGCTGGGCGTGGCCGTCGGGCGGACAGCTCGCTTGTATCACGTCCTCGCCGAGGTGCTGCCGGAGGCCGAGGATATCCTGAGCGTGTACGACCTTTGGCGCCCCGGCGGGCAAAATGGCATCCCGCTCACAGTGGCCGACAACGCCCTCGTCGAGGTCAAGCGGACGACCACGCGGTTCTCGGTACGCGCGAGCGCGTTCGCGAGCCGCTTGCGCGGCGTCGGCGAGGTCCGGCACTCGATTCTGGAATCGACCGACAGCGCGTTCTTTCGATTCGGCCGGGGCCACGTTTTGGGCGTGGACGCCGAGATCGGCTGGTCAGCGTCGCGCCACAGCCTCACGCTCGCGTACGTCCTGAGCTGGTCGCGCCGGGCGTGGGACAGCCCCGATGCGCCGGAGATCCCGTGGCGCTACGATCGTCGCCATCAAGCCCGGGCGTTTGCGACCTGGTTCGCGGGCCACGGATGGCGACTCAACTTCCTCGGCGACCTCTCCAGCTCCGATCCGATCACACCGGCGCTTGGCACGATCGGACAGGGGAATCTCCTCCCCGACGGCACGCTGGGTCGCGGTACGCCGTCGCTCCAGACGATCGTCTTCGGGCCCGAGAACTCGGGGCGGGGAGGGTGGACCGGTCACCTCGATCTCGGCCTGCAGAAGGAGATCGGTGGCCCGGGACGCTCGAAGGGCCGGCTCGGGATTTCCATCCTCAACATCGCGTTCACGCCGATCGCCCCGGCCTCTCCAGAAATCGCCTTCGACGAGAAGACCTTTGTCCCGCGCGTCATATACAAGCCGCGGATCTTCCTGCCGCCCGTGCCGACACTGACGTTGATGTTCGAGTTCTAGTCTTGGTGGTTTCAGTACTCGACTGAGCGGCGTACGTTGGCTGGCTCCGATGGATCGACCGGCTCAATCCGCGCGATGAGCGGCGATCGAGCGATCTCAGCGAGGAGGTGATCCCGCGCCGCCGTCTGCCCCTTTCGAAAGCCCACGACGAAGACCACCTCGTGAGCAACCACGTCTCGGGAGATGTCCGAGATTGGCTCCTTCAGGTCGACGCCGGTGCGACCCGGATGGGTCTCACCAAGCACCTTGTCCCATACGTCGTGGATCTCAGCCTCGGTGATGCCGGGCTTGAGGTGCAGCACCACACGGGGAGGAGGTTCCTGAGCGTATCTGAACGTGCGGGCCACACCGATGGCGGTAAGTGACAGGAGCAACACGGCGATCCACCACGTTCTGGGCGAATCCACCCAGACGGCGGCGACGAGCCCCGCGACGCCAGCAGCGGTCCAACAGACCGGAACTGGAAAACTGAAGGCGAAGATCCAGCCTCCCAGGAGGAAGGCAGCACCAACGGTCCACGCGACGCCGATGCCTACGCCGAGCAGGACTGCGGCCAGGTACCGGAATGCCGGCTTCGCTGGCTTCAGGACCAAGAGGGAGGCAAGACACACACCTGCCGCGACTGGAACGGACCAGAAGACCATGGCTCGCAGGTCTCCGGCCCCGAACCAATGGTTGAGGTGGAGGTAGGCGGTGGCGCTCCCGAGGGCGGTTGCGAGCGCCGTGAGGGACGCAACGGCGGCGGCGCCAATTCTCGCGTAGGACCGAATCACGTCGACGTCCGGAGCTCCGCCACCATACGCAACGCCGCTCGTCGCACCGGTCCCATCAACGGCAGGGACGCGAGCCCAATCAACTTCACGATCAAGTCGACCGACCGCTCCATCAGGCGCCATGTGCGCCGCCGCTCAGGCGAGGTGTCGTGGATCCAGAACAGCACGATCCCCATCTCATAGAGCCACAGCAGATTGGGCAGCTCCGCTCGAAGGTCCTTGGGGATCCGCACGCCTTCGAGCACGCGCGCCAACAGCGCGGTCGCCTCCCGGCGCACGGGCAGGGACTCGGCGCTAAACGGATTGAGGGGGCTCGCCGGGTCAGCCGCCGAGCGAAACAAGAGCCCCGCGAACCGGTGGTACGGCTCGATCGTCTCGAGCTTGGTGCGCATCGCCAGGCGCAGCCGGGACTTCAGGTCCTTGAGGTCGTTGAGGCGCGCGCCCACCGCCTCAAGGTGCTCTTGATGCGTGCGACCGTAGAACCCCTGGATCAGGTGTTCCTTGGACCGGAAGTAGTAGTAGGCGTTGCCGAGGGCGACGCCGGCCCGTTCCGCGATCGCCCGCATCGTAGCGGCCTCGTAGCCGCGCTCGCGGAACAGTTCGAGCGCGGCTTCGAGGATCTTGGCCTGCGTGGCGATTGCCTTGGCGCGCTCCTTCATGAGGCGCCGCGCAGCACCGTCTGACCAAGCCCCGGGGACAGCGGGGCATTCCACGGTCTCCGCCGGCCGAGCTTTTGGAGCATATGCATGTTGAAGAAGTGCATGCCGCCGAGGACCAGGAGGACCTGTCCGATCTTCACGGACAACAGCTCGATGGCTCCCTGCAAGCCGATGACCGGCGCGGCCCTCAGAGCCAGGCTCGCGAACCCGAAGTTCACCAGGTAAAACCCGACGAGCAGGAGGTTGTTGATGGAGTCGGCAGTAACCGCGTTGTCGTCGAAGGCGTGCAACAGGAACGGGCGCCCGTTCTTGTGCAGCGTGTGTCCCACCCAGACGGTCAGCGCGATACTCAGGGCAAGGTAGAAGAGATAGGTGTTGACCATATCGGCCTCCGGGAGCGCGGGCTAGGTTTTGAACACGTTCAACTACTGGTAATATGGGAGGGTCGGGCCGGGTCGTCAAGTCCGTTTTTGAACGCGTTCAGTTACTTGGGGTTAGCGCGATACACCACCCGCCCGCCCAGCACCGTCAGCACCACGCTGGTCTTCAGAACCTCTTCCGGCGCCACGGACATGATGTCCTGATCGAGCACCACGAAGTCTGCGTACTTCCCGGCCGTCAGCGTCCCACTCTCGTTTTCCATGAACGCCGCGTAGGCGGGCCACAGCGTGATCGACCAGAGCGCTTCCTGACGCGTGGTCCGTTGCTCGGGGAACCAGCCCCCCGGGGGGAAGTTGTCGGCGTCCTGGCGGGTGAAAAGCGAGTGAAACGAGATCAATGGATTGACCGCTTCGACCGGGAAATCCGAGCCGTTGGGGATCACGACGCCCGTGTTCAGCAACGACCGCCACGCATATGCCCCCTGCGATCGCGCCCAGCCGAGACGATTCGGCACCCAGTACATGTCGCTCGTCTGGTGACTCCCTTGCATCGAGGGGATCACATCCAGCTCGGCGAAACGCGGGATATCCTGATAACGCAGGATCTGCGCGTGCTCGATCCGGAAGCGGTGATCGGCGACCGGAACCTCCTTGAACGCGGCCTCGAACTGATCGAGCAGCATCCGGTTGGCGCGATCACCGATGGCGTGAACGTTCACCTGGAACCCGGCTCTGAGCGCCCGCACCGCCACGCTCTTGATGCGCTCGGGCGTCGTCGTGATCAAGCCGGTGTTCCCCGCGTCGTCGCTGTAGGGCTCGAGCAGCGCCGCGCCGCGACTCCCGAGTGCCCCGTCGGCTACCAGCTTGATGGACCGGATCCAGAGGCGTCCGTCGTACAGGCCGATCTGCCGGCCGCGCTTCATGAACGCGTCCAGCGTCGAGTCGTCGCTTCTGACCATCACGTAGTTGCGCAGGTCGTACTTCCCCGCGCGCGCGAGGTCCTCGTACACCGCGATGCCGTCCGCATCGACGCCCGCGTCGTGAATCCCCGTCAGGCCCCAGCGATTCGCCTCCGCGATCGCCGCGAGCGTTTGCTCTCGCAGCTCGGCGCGTGACGCCGCCGGGATCACGCGGCCCACCACGCCCTGCGCGCCGTCCACCAGGACCCCCGTGGGATTCCCGGCCGAGTCGCGGATGAACCGTCCACCTGTCGGGTCGGGGGTCGCCGCTGTCACCTGAGCCAGCTCCAAGGCCTTGGCGTTAACGAGGGCGGCGTGGCCGTCCACGCGCGTCAGATACACGGGGTTGTTGGGGACGGCGCGCGACAGCGCCTGATGGGTGGGGAACCGGGTGTCGGCCCAGTCGTTCTGGTCCCAGCCGCGACCGCGGATCCATTCCCCTGGGCGAGCCGTGCGCGCTCGTTCCACCACTCGCCCGATCACCTCGTCGTACGACCGCGTGCCAACCAGATTGACCGTCCGCAGCGCCTGACCGAGGCCGAGCAGGTGCGCGTGGGCGTCGACCATGCCGGGGATCACCGTTCGGCTCGCGAGGTCGAGCCGCTCGGTGCGCGGCCCCACGAGGGCGAGCGCGCCTCGACTGCTGCCCACAAACGCGATGCGCCCGCCACGAACGGCGAAGGCTTCGGCCACGGGGCGGTTCACGTCGGCGGTGTACACCCTGGCATTGAGGATGACCAGGTCCGCCGGCTGCTGCTGGAGCGCGAGGACGGCCAGCAGCATTCCCATTCCGCTCATCGATTGTAAGCCTCCTTCAGAGTTTCTTGAGTTTTGGCAGATCGGTCTCCACCTCGTGCGCCTTGTGGAACGGGCGCCGCGGCCCGCGAATCGGGACGAGGTGGGCGATCGCGTTGGCATAGTACTCGAGCAGCGGCCGGCCGCGGGGCAGCACCACGAGCGAGTCTCCCTCAGCTACAACGAGACGCCGCATCCGCAACATGCGCCAGGCCCGGTCCCAGATGTCGCCGATCCGCGCCCCGCCTCGCACCACCTTGCCGTTCACTTCGTGTAGCCGGTCGCGCAGCTCGTCCATGCGCTCGAGGACGGCGGTGCGTGGGACGACGGTTTGGTCGAACGACAATAGTGCCGCGGCGGCGAGGGGCACCGGCGTGACGGGGAGAATCGCGCCGATGCGGTTCAGCATCTCCTGGCCCAGCTTCTCGAGCTCGGGGAGCCGCCGTTCCTTGGGCCAGGCGAGCACCCCGTCGGGGGCGGTACGGAGCCACGCCCGCAGGGATAGTGGCGTCCCGAAGTTCACGGCCGCCCGGCCATAACGCTGCAGCCGACCCGTGAGCAGGCGCGCGGTGTTGCTCGCGAGGTACGACGCGACGGTGAAGAGCTGGGCCAGGCGCCCCGGGCGATCGCGCTCGTCGGTCAGCTCGCGAATCAGCGAACGATCCTCCAGGACGCGGTCGTAGTTGATCGCGACGGGGACGAACCAGACGTCGCGCGTGAACGCCGGGTCGAGCAGCGTGCGGCAGATGTAGTCGAGGAGCCCCAGCTTGGGTTGCCGCAGCCGGCCGTCGCGGCTCAGGCCACCTTCGGGGAAGATCCCCTGCGTCACGCCGTTCCGTGTGATGAGCTGGACGTAGCGCTCCAGCACGGCGTGATAGAGCGGCTCGCGGAAGCGGCGGCGGATGAAGTAGGCGCCAAACGATTTGAAGACGTACTCGAGGGGCCAGGCGCGCGCCCATTCGCCCACCGCATAGCTCAGGTGCACCCCGCGCGCGAGGACGTACGCCACCACCACGTAATCGGCGTTCGACCGGTGATTCATGAGGTAGACGACGACGTCGCGCCGCGGGATCGCCGCCAGGGCGCGCTCGTCCTGGTAATCCACGCTCACCTTGTAGAGCAGGTTCACGAAGATCTTCGCGAGGTTGTAGCCGAGCTTGTAGTAGGAGAGGACGCTGAAATGCGGGACGATCTCGTCGACGTAGATGCTCACCTGGCGGCGCACCGCGGGTTCGGGGAGCCCGTGGACCGCCATGTGCTCGTGGACGGCGGCGGTGATGATGGCGTCGTCGTCGAGGGCCGCCTTGACCAAGCGGCGCTCCTGCAGCTTGTAGCGGGCGAGGCGGGTGCGGAACTCGTGGAGCGTGCGGAGAGCCTTGCGTCGCAGCCAGCCTCTCACGCCGGCGCCCCCCCCTCCTTCTTGATTTGCGCGTAGCCCATCCCCTTGAGCCGCGAGATGCGCATGCTCATGGGCGGATGAGTGGCAAGCCGGTCGGCGAGCCAACCCTCGCGGCTCGTGAGGCGCCGGCCCAGTGGGTCCACGATGCAGAGATGCGCGGCGCCGCGCTTGATGGAGGCGGTCGGCGCGGCGGCGTTCTCGATCTTCTGGAGGGCGCTGGCCAAGGCGAGTGGGTTGCGCGTGAACTGCGCGCTCATCGCGTCGGCCAAGTACTCGCGCTTCCGGCTCACGGCGAGCGCCAGCAGCTGGGTCACGAGCGGCGCGATGAGCCACGAGATGATCCAGACGACGAGCAGGATCGCGATGAGCGCGCCGGGGCCGCCGCCCTTCTTTCCGCCACCCCCACTCCCACCACCGCCACCCCCTCCACCACCGCCTCCACTCGAACCGAAGCGCATGCGGCCCCACATCATCCGTCCCATCCCATCGCGCATCAGCAGAATCGCGCCGACGAGTGCCGCGAGCGTCGTCATGAGCCGCACGTCGAGGTTCTTCACGTGGCCCAGCTCGTGACCGATCACGGCCTGGAGCTCGTCGCGGTTACACACTGCGAGCAGGCCACGAGTCACAGCAATGTGAGAGTCCTTGGGGTCGTGGCCGGTCGCGAAGGCGTTGGGATCGTCGTCGGGAACCAGCCAGATGCGCGGCCGCGGTAGCCCAGCGGCGATCGCCATTTCTTCCACGACGTTCACGAGCTGCCGCTCGGCGTCGTTCTGCGGGGTCAAGACCTCACGCGCCCCGGTGGCCCAGAGCACCTTCTCGGGTCCCGTACGGTAGGCGTAGCGCGCGACCCCGATCGCCACGCCCGAGACGATCAAGCCGAGCCAGGGGAAGACGTGGTGGTAGCGTCCGGGGTCCGCGTCGTGGGTGCTGAGCCAGAAAATGTAGTCCCCGCCGAAGCCGAGCCACGCGAAGAACAACACGAAGCCAATCACCAGCCAGGTCGTGCGCCGGCGATTGGCTTCTTGTTGCTCAAAGAGGTTACCGAGAGCTGAGGTCAACCTTCGGGACCGCCCGTTCGGCCTGGTCCTCGATCTCCCACAGTTCGGCGGGTTGCGCCTTGGCGAGCCCCGCGACCAGGGTGGTCGGGAACTGTTGCTGCTTGGTGTTGTACTGGGTCGCCGTATCGTTGTAGAGCTGGCGCGCGAACGAGACCTTGTTCTCCGTCGACGTCAACTCTTCCTGCAGCTGCCCGATGTTGCCTGTCGCTTTGAGCTGCGGGTACTGCTCGACGACCACCATGAGGCGCGACAGCGCGCTCGACAGCGCGTTCTCCGCCTGACTGATTTGTTTCATCGCCTCGGGACCCGACGCGTTCACCTTGACGGCTTGATTGCGTGCCTGAATCACGGCTTCGAGCGTCGACTTCTCGAAGTCCATCGCGCCCTTCACCGCGTTCACCAGGTTCGGAATCAGATCGTGCCGCCGCTTGAGCTGCACGTCGATCTGTTTGAAGGCGTTGATCGTCTGGTTCTTGAGCGCGATCAGCCCGTTGTACGCGCCGACCATCCACAGTCCCACGACAACGATCAGAATCAGCAGAATCCAGCCCATCGTGGCTCCCGGTTGTGAGAGACGTAGGGGCGCAGCATGCTGCGCCCCTAGCATGTTACGTCGGAGAGTGTGGTAGGAGTTTCGCGAGCGCCTGCCGCACGATGTCGGCGACACCGGCGTCGCCGGGTCCGACGCGCGCCAACGGGTGATCGGCGTCGACGTGCAGCTCGACGCCACGCGTCACCGGGATGCGGCGCCACGTGGTTGGCGCGCCCGCCTCCTTGGTCGTGTCGCGGGTGAGCCAGGCGGTGAGCGCGCGCCCCGAGCGGCCGCGCGGCATCCCCTCGGCGCCTTTGAGCTGCAGGCGGTCGGGAAGCGGCAACGACGCGCCGAGCACCTGCGCGCAGCGACGCTCCAGGACGTCCCCCGTGTTGTCTTTCATGTCCTTGGTGAGGGCGGTGAGCGTCGCACCCTCCATCTGACGGAGCTTGATCCAGAGCAGCTGCAAGAAGTGGCGGTAGGAGTAGGTCGCCGCCGTGCCTCGTCCCTCGGGCGGGCTCACGAGGCCGCGCGTCACGTAGAAACGGACCGTGCGTTCACTCGGTGAAGCGCGGGCTGCGGCGTTGATCGGCGTCACGGCCGAGGCATCGAGGACGGCACCCACGAGGACCGACAGGTCGCGGAGATTCCAGGGCGCCAACCCCGAGTACTCCCGAAGCACGTGGAGGGGATCGGGGTGAACCGCGCCGGTCATGCGTCCATGGCCCCCGTCGAGCGGCCGCGGGGGTGAAGCACCGCCGACACCCAATCCGTCACCTGTTCGAGGTTAAAGGGCTTGCGGATCACCGCGCAGCGATGGTGCTCGAGCCAGGTCCGGACCTCGTCCGCGTCGGCGTCTCCGGTCATGATCGCGATGCGGCCTTCGAGCGCCGGCCAGCGGTGGATAATCGCGAGGTAGAGCGCGAGGCCCGACATCGTCGGCAGGTGGATGTCGAGCAAGAGGGCGTCCGCCTCCTCCGACGACAGCAGCTCGTAGGCCGCCTCCGCGCTCCCCGCCACGAGCACCCGATAGCCATGGCGCGTCAGGATGCGCTCCAGGACGCGGCGCAACCCGGCCTCGTCGTCCACGACCAGAATCGTCGGCGCGCGAGCCGGCGAGCCGAGGGGCGGCGCCTGCATCATGACGCGCTCGCGGCGGCGAGGCTCACCGGGGGCATGAGGAAGCCGCCGAGAATGCGGTTCGCGGCCGCGTCGGGTGTGAGAGAGAGCCGCATCTCACCGGCGGTGAGCCCCAGATACGCGCGGGCGTGCTGTTGCAGCGTCTTCGCCTGTGCGTAGCCGAGCCGCTCCGCGACGTCCTCGATAGTAAAGCCCGGGTCCTGGAGCAAGCGGTGTGCGTACAACACACGCGTCGCCGCGAGGAAATGCCGCGGGCTCGGCAGCCCGGCCCGCGCGAACCAGCGCGCGCAGGTACCGCGGTCGACGCGCGCCCGCGCCGCGACCTGCTGGATGGTTTGTACCTCGCCGGGCGTGCGGAGCGCCTCCTCGAGGACCCAGCGCATCTCGCGCGGCAGGGGCGCCAGCGCTTCGGCGAGCTGCCCGAGCATCTGGTGCGAGGCCGCGTGCATCTCTTCGGCTTCGACCACATCCCGCAGCCGCTCAGGATGGTCGTCGAAGCGGGCGAAGACGACGTGGCGGATGCCGCGCTGGCCGAGGCCGAGCAGCACGGCGGCCACCTGTGGCGTCAGCGCCGTGTAGAGGATGAGGGGCAGGGACGGGAACAGGACGCGGAGGCGCTCGATCTCCTGCCCGCGCGGCTCTCCCGACAACAGCGGATCGACGACCGCGATTTCGACGGGCCGGGTGCGAATGGAAGCGAGCACCACATCCCAGGATCGGGCGTGCGCCACGGCGAACCGTGTCGCCACGGCGCGGCGCAGCTTGTGAAACTGGATGTCCGGAACAGCTGCCAATACGAGCATGGCCCCCCAAAACGCTTCAAGTGCCGCAAAAACGCCCTACGATGCAGCAAAAACGCCCTAAACCGCGGGTGCCACGAGGCCCATGTTGGGAGATGTTCCCGCACCGCCCAACCTGACTGTGGAGGCTCCTATGGCCCGCCGGATCCGCTTCGCCCTTTCGTTGCTGCTCGTTTCGTTCGCTCTTTCGGCCGCTGCGTGTGCCGATGCCACCGCGCCGACGCCCACCGCCGAGTTGACCTGCGACGTCAACAATCCCAACGTCTGCCATAAATAGGCATTAGGCACTGAGGGCGGCGAGGGAAGCGGACACCTCCATGAGCTGCTCGGTCCAGACAACGGGCTCCGCAGCGGTGCTCTCGCAATGCGCGAGCGCTTCGCATTCGCGGAGCCCGCCCTTTATGCGCTCGATGCGGAAGACGAACTCGTGCAACCCGTGGGCACTCGCGATCTCGAGCGCCTGTTGCATCTGGGCTTCCGCCTTGCCGTACATGCCGAAGCGCGCCAGGCCGATCCCCACTTTGAGATGGTAGTCGGCGCGGATATTCGGCAGCGCCTCCTCGAAATGATCGAGGGCGCGCTCCCGCCAGCGCTCGAAGCCCACGCGGTCGCGCCGGAACGACGCGCAGTGCATCAACTCGATCTTGGCGTTCGCCAGCAGGTCAGGCAGCGTCGCGCGGCGCGCCACTTCGCCTAGGGCACGCTCGGCGCCGGCGACGTCTCCGAGCGCCAGCACCAGGAACCCAAGGTCGCCAAGGGCCCGCAACTGACTGGTTTCGTCCTCGTACAGCTCGTAGGCTCGCCACAGATGCGGGGCACCTTCATGCGGCTGGCCGCGCAGCTGCAGAACGTTGCCAAGCCCGTGCGCGGCGTTGCCTTCGATGTTGCGGAAGGCACTGGTTGCGGCGTCGGCAAGCAAGCCCCGCCACTGCTGTTCTGCCTCTGCGAGGTTACCGCGGAACTGTAGAGCGTTGCAGCGACCCACGCGGCTGAGCAGCAGAGACTGGCGGTCCCCAGCGACGCCGGCGATACGGCCGGCCTCGACGTACGCCGCGTCGGCCTCCTCCCAACAGGTGAGCTTGCGCCGCACGCGCCCCAGGCGCAACCACCCTGCGGTCGCGTCGGCCGGACCGAGCCGGCCCCCGCCCACGCGTATGAGTGTCTCCAGGACGTCCCCCGCCTCCTCGAAATGCGCTTCCCCTTCTTCGAGGTACAGCGCGTAGGCGAGCAGCGCGGGTGCGAGCACCCGCACGTCACCGGTGCGGTGCGCTTCGCTCGTCGCCCGCACGATGCCGGCCAGGTGCGCCGCTTCCGTGCCCTCGCCGGCCAGCTCGCTGCAGTAGCGCTCGGTCGCCGCCCACTGATAGCGGAACACATCGGGAGCCGGAGCTTCGCGCTCGGGCGAAAGCAGATCCACGAAGCGCAAAGCCAAGAACGCCCCCTGCCCGAGGCGCACCTCCGGCGACGTGGCCGGTTCATCGGCCACGCGCTGCAGGAACACCGCGTGGGGGAGCCCCATCGGTTTGGCTAAAGCGGGTCGTGTCATCGACATTCCCCAAATGCAGTCCGCATGCCCAAACGCAAGGCCAATTGACGCTTGAACATACCGTTTCAGCCCAAGACGCGTTAGGCCGCAAATGGCGCGCTTTTTGGCTTTTCGCTGGGGTCTTTTGGATGCCAGTACGAATCGCGCAAGCCCTTATAGACGACCATGGCAAAGGGATTTTCGCTCATCGAGCTGGCATTCGTACTGTGCATCATCGCCGCGCTCGCGGCCGCTGCGGTTCCGAGGCTCGGACCCTTTCTCGACCGCATTGCGGCTGATCAGGCCGCCCGCGACGTCACGGTGGCGCTCGCCGTGGCGCGGCATGGGGCGGTCCTCCAAGGGATGCGGTCGCGCCTGACGATCGACGCCGACTCGCTGCGGATCGACCGACTAGAAGCAGACGGCTGGACGCCGTGGCGGCGCTGGCCAGGCCCGGCACATCTGCGCGTGCAGCTCGAGGTTTCGAACCCGGAAGTCGTATTCGGTCCGAGTGGAATGGGGTGGGGCGTGTCGAACACCAAGGTTGTCCTGCGGCGCGGGTCTCAGGTCGAAACGATCACGGTTTCGCGCGTAGGCAGGGTGAAACGCTGGTAGACGCAACCCTCCGGTGCTCTGCTGCATCTAATCACTTGAAACCAGTTGGACGTATAGATCGTTGAGCAAGGGTCGCGGTCGAAGTGTGACGGCCACTTCGCCCGACCGCCAGCCCGGGGAGCTTTCAGCCCCGGGTTTGGTTTTTTTATCCGCCTGCCTTCTTCACAAACAGCAACCGTACGTGGACCATCACGACGGGGCCCATCCGGGCGATCACGAATCGGACCGGGGGTTTGATGCCGTAGTCGCGCATGTCCACCGGAAAGTCGGAGGCAACGCTGACGGTGTCGGTCCCGATGCGCGCGGCGATCGGCCACACGACCCGCCGACTCACGCCATGAAGTGTGAGCGTGCCCCCTACACTATCGGCTGCCGGTCTGGGCGCCGCGACCTCGAACCGAATCACGGGAAACTGGTCCGCGTCGACGGTCTTCAACATGTGCCGGTTGCGCGTTCCGTTCTTGGTGTCGATGTCCTGCCAACGCACCTCCACCCAATCGAGGGTGCCGGTCGCGACTGTCGTCCGACCCTGAAAGTCGGCGATAGACGCTTTGGCGTCGAACCAGATCTCTGCTGAGGCGAGTTTGGCGGAGGGGACTGCTTGGAGAAGAACGGCGAGGAGAGCGTTCAGATTGCGGGCCCGACGTCCTCGTCGAGGAAAACCAGCGTACCGCGCCGTCCGACGATACGCGTGAGGGCATCGAACGCCTTCGGGTCGAGCACCGTACCGGACAGATCGGCGAGGCGCTCGACGGCGCTCTCCGGCGTCATCTTGTCCTGGTAGGGTCGTGAAGTCGTCAGGGCGTCGTAGACCTCCGCGGCGGCGATAATGCGCCCTCCCAACGGGATCTCCTCCCCGCGCAGGCCCTCCGGGTAGCCGGTGCCGTCCCATCGCTCGTGGTGGCTGCGGACCATCGAAACGACGTCCCCTAGATGCGTGAGGGGCGCGAGGATTTGCGCGCCGATGATGACATGCTGCTTCACGTGCTCGAACTCCTCGGGCGTCAGCGGTCCTTCTTTGTTCGTGACGCCTTCGCGCGTGCCGATCTTGCCGAGGTCGTGGAGGCGGCCGGCCATGCGCACCCGCTCGACCTCTTCCTCAGGGAGCTGCATCTCGGCGGCGATGTTGGCGGAGAAGTCGGCGACACGCGCCGAGTGCCCGCGCAGGTAGGGATCCTTCGCCTCGAGCGCGTTGACCAGCGCCTCGAGCGTGGCGGTCGAGACGCGCTCGAGACGGTGCCGCTCCCGCTGCAGCTCAGCCGTACGCGTCGTGACCTCTTCCTTGAGCCACTGATTGAGCTCACGGTTCTCGAGCAGCATCTCGCGCCGCTTCAAGGCGCGCTGCACGGCCCGGCCCAGGTCGGCCAGCTCGATGGGCTTCGTGAGGTAGTCCATGGCGCCGCGCTGCATGCACAGAGCGGCGCTGGTGGCGTCGTTGACGGCGGTGAGCATCAGGATGGCGAGGTCGGGCTCGATTTCGAGGGCCTGGGGCACGAGGTCGACACCGCTCGTGCCGGGCATGCGGATGTCCGAAAGCATCAGGGACACCTTGTGCAGCTTGAGCTGCTGGAGCGCCTCTTCTCCGGACCCCGCCGCGTACACCTCGAACTGCTGCTGTTTCAAGAATTTGCGCAGCGCGTTCCGGATCGGCTCTTCGTCGTCGACGACCAGGACGGAAATCATGAGCCTTAAGGATTGGCGTTCAGGAAGGTTACGTCAATCGGCCCGGGAATGAGCCCGGCGCGGTGCCCGCGCTTCAGCAGCTCCACGACGGCCTTTCGACCCTTTGGCCCGTAGTCGATCGTGAAGTCGTTGACGTACATCCCGACGAACCGATCAGTACGAACCGCGTCGAGCCCCCGGCTGAACCCCTGCGCGTGACGCAACGCCTCCGCGCGATGGGCGAGCCCGTATTCGATGCTCGCCTTCATGTCGCGGGCGATGGCGCGCAGCAGCTCGTCTCCCAGGTCGCGCCGCACGACGTTGCCACCGAGCGGCAGCGGCAGCCCCGTCTCGCCGCGCCACCACTCTCCCATGTCCGCCCACAAGTGCAGGCCGCGATCGGCGTACGTGATCTGACCCTCATGGATCAGGAGTCCGGCGTCGGACTTCCCGGCGAGGACATGGTCCTCGATTTGATCGAACGGAACGACGACGGGCCGGACGTCGGGCTGGTAGAGCTGCAGCGCGAGCCAGGCGGTAGTGAGCGTCCCCGGGATCGCGATCGTTCGTCCTGCCAGCGCGGCCCGAGCATCCGCGGGCGCAGCGGTCGTCGCGACGATGCGGGGGCCATAGCCGTCGCCGACGCTGGCGCCGTGCGCCAACAACGCATAGCGGTCGGCGATGTGCGCGTAGGCATGGAAGGAGACGGCGGTCAGCTCCAACTCTCCAGCGAGCGCGCGCCGGTTCAGCGTCTCGATGTCGGCGAGCTCGTGCACATAGCGGCGGCCGCCGGTGTCGATCTTCCCCTCCGCCATCGCCCAGAACATGAACGCGTCGTCGGCGTCGGGGCTGTGGGCGACATGGATGACGCGCGGCGCGGTGGCTGTCACTTCCCGCTGGCTTCCGCCCGGAACGCGCTCAACTCGAGATGCTCTGCGTATTCCGGACGATTGCGGGCCCGCTCCGCGGCTTCGTTGCGGAGGAAATCGGCGTACGCCTTGCGCTGCCCCTGGCGGTTTCCCTGATCCCGATAGGCGTGGGCCCGCAGCACGAAGGCGAACAGGTGCTTCGGGACGGTGCGCAGGATCGTATCGGCTTGCGCCAAGGCCCCGGCCGGGTCCCCCCCCGCGAGGTGGATTAAGCCGATGTGATAACGCGAGTCGACATCGAGCGCCGGGAGCTGGCTGTAGGCGCCGAGGGCCATGGGAAGGAAGAAGGCTACGCTGTCTTTCTTGCCGGCTTCATTCAGGATCATGATGCGGTTGAAGAGACGGTTGGCCCGCTCTTCCGGGGACATCTGTGAGATGTCCGGTGGCCGCGCGCCGGCGGGACCATCCAAGGTCGTGACGGCTTGGGGCGACCGGGCCCCGATGCGCATGGCCACGACCGTCACCAGCGCGCCGAGCGCCGCCCCCGCGACCGCCCAAGGGAGGCCGACCCGCCACGCGCCCGCCTGTGCGCCACCGACGGCCGCGCCGCACTTGTGGCAGAACCGAACGTTGGCCGCGAGATGGGCGCCGCACGCATGGCAAGTCATAGGCACGGGAATCTAACTGGCAGGAAACGAGGGTGGAGCGTAGTGTAATGCCCATGACCAATGCCTTCCCCGGGCAGGAACGCGCGAAGCACATGGGGGAGTTGAAGCGCGGCGACCAGCGCTGGGACGTCTACGTCGAGGCTCAGCCCGACGGCGACCTCGGCGCCGTCCGGGGCCGGATCCACTTCGTGAGCGGGCCGCAGCACCGGACGACGGGCTGGATCTTTCTCGAGTGGCAGGAGCGGGACGTGCACGAGCGCTTCGGGGAGTTTTCGGCGGTCGAGCTGTTGCATTTCGTGGAGTCTCTCGAGCGCTAATGTTGCACGTTTTCAACATCACTTTGTCGTTTTTGGCCCCTCGTAGGACCAGTTGAGGCTGTTTTATTGCAGTTCGTGCACGGAATCCTTGACACCACCCGCCTTGGTCCATACCTTGCCTCATGCCCACCCTAACTACTCCCAGGAGACCGACCGTATGACCGCGACGTTGGAGCCCACCGTCACCACGGGGGCGAAAGCGACCGCTGCGCCCTCGCCCGCGGATGTGATTCGTCGTGCCAAGGAAGCCGGCGTGCAGATCGTGGACGTCAAGTTCACCGACCTGCCCGGCACCTGGCAGCATTTCTCCGTACCGCTGAAGGAGCTGACCGAGAGCGTTTTCACCGAAGGACTGGGCTTCGACGGCTCGTCGATCCGCGGCTTCCAGGCGATCAACGAGAGCGACATGTTGCTGATCCCCGATCCGTCGAGCGCGTTCGTCGATCCGTGCCTGCAGGTGCCGACGCTGTCGCTGACGTGCGACATCGTAGACCCCGTGACGGGCGAGGCGTACACGCGCGATCCCCGCTACGTCGCGCGCAAGGCCGAAGCCTTTCTGAAGAAGACCGGCGTGGCGACGACGGCGTACTACGGGCCCGAGGCGGAGTTCTACATCTTCAACTCGGTGCGCTTCGACCAGAACGCGCATGAGGGCTACTACCACATCGATTCCGAAGAAGGCATCTGGAACTCGGGGACGAACGGCTCGCCCAACCTGGGCCATCGCCCCCGTCACAAGGAAGGGTACTTCCCGGTGCCGCCGGTCGACCGGCTGCAGGACCTGCGCTCGAAGATCGTGCTGGCGATGCAGGCCGCGGGGATCGACGTGGAAGTGCACCACCACGAGGTCGGCACCGCGGGACAGACCGAGATCGACATGCGTTTCGGCACCCTGACCCGCATGGCCGACCAGATCATGATGTACAAGTACATCGTCAAGAACGTCTGCCACCAGCACGGCTACACGGCGACGTTCATGCCCAAGCCCATGTACGGCGACAACGGGTCGGGGATGCACGTCCACATGAGTCTGTGGGACGGTGACACCAACCTGTTCTTCGATCCCAAGGGCTACGCGCTGCTGTCGGACCAAGCGCGCTGGTACATCGGCGGGCTGATCAAGCACGCGGCGGCGATCCTCGCCTTCGCGGCGCCGACGACGAACAGTTACCGGCGGCTCGTGCCGGGCTATGAGGCGCCGATCAACCTCATGTACTCGCAGCGCAACCGCTCGGCGATTTGTCGCATCCCGATGTACTCGAAGTCGCCGAAGGCCAAACGCATCGAGTTCCGGGCTCCCGATCCGGCGAGCAACCCGTACCTGACGTTTGCGGCGCTACTCATGGCCGGTCTCGATGGTGTGAAGAACAAGATTGAGCCGCCCAAGCCGATGGACGTAGACCTCTACGAGCTGGAGCCGGCGGAGCGCAAGCACATCAAGAACACGCCGGGAAGCCTGCAGGAGTCGCTGGCGGCGCTCGAAGCCGATCACGCCTTCCTGACCGAGGGTGGGGTGTTCACGCAGGACTTGATCGACACCTGGATCGCCTACAAGCGCGCCAAGGATGTCGACCCCGTGGCTCTGCGGCCGCATCCGTACGAGTTCTTCCTGTATTACGACGTGTAACCGGAAGTCGGCGTAGGACGGCGGAGGTACGCGCCGTCCTTCGCCGTCTTACGCCGCCCTTCGCCGACTCCCATGACAACCAAGCGTGAGATTCTGGACGTCGCCAAGAAGCAGGGCGTCTCCTTCCTGCGGCTGCAATTCACCGATATCCTGGGCGTCAACAAGAACGTCGAGGTCCCCGAAAGTCAGTTCGAGAAGGCGCTGGAGGGCGACATCATGTTCGACGGCTCGTCGATCGAGGGGTTCGTGCGGATCGAGGAGTCCGACATGGTGCTGAAGCCGGATCTCGACACGTTCCGGGTCCTGCCGTACGACGATGAGGGCGGGAGGGTGGCGCGCGTCATTTGCGACATTTACAACCCCGACGGGTCGTCGTTCGCCGGGTGCACCCGGCAAGCCCTGAAGCGCCAGATTTCCAAGGCCAAGACGCTGGGGTACACGATGATGGCGGGCGTCGAGGCGGAGTTTTTTATTTTCCAACTTGATGGGAACGGGAATCCGACCACTGAGACGCACGACTCAGGCGGCTACTTCGACCTGACGCCCGTGGATCGCGCCGAGGAGATCCGGCGGCTGATCGTGAAGGACCTGGTGTCGATGGGTTTCGAGGTCGAGGCGGGGCACCACGAAGTGGCTCCCGGCCAGCACGAGATCGACTTCCGCTATGCCGAGGCACTCGAAACGGCCGACAATCTGGCGACGTTCCGGTTCGTGGTGCGCAACGTCGCCTATAGACATGGATTCCTGGCGACGTTCATGCCCAAGCCGATCTTCGGCCAGAACGGCTCCGGGATGCACACGCATCAGTCGCTGTTCAAGAAGGACGTCAACGCGTTCTACGATCCCAAGAGGCAGTGGGAGCTGTCGGACGTGGCGTTGTCCTACATCGCGGGGCTGTTATCGCATGCGCGCGGCTTTTGCGCCGTGACCAACCCGCTCGTGAACAGTTACAAGCGGCTCGTGCCGGGGTATGAAGCTCCCGTCAACGTCGCCTGGTCGATGCGCAACCGCTCGCCACTGGTGCGCATCCCCGACCGCCGCGGCTCCGGAACTCGTTGCGAGCTGCGCATGCCCGATCCGTCGGCGAACCCGTACCTGGCGCTTGCGGTACAGCTGGCAGCTGGTCTCGACGGCGTGGAGCGCAAGCTGACGCCGACCGATCCGGTGAACAAGAACATCTTCGAGATGAGCCACCGGGAGCGCCGCAAGTATCGCATCGATGAGCTGCCGCGCGATCTGTACGAGGCGCTGGACCTCCTCGAAAAAGACGAAGTAATCACGGGCGCGTTGGGACCGCATATTTACGCCCGGTTTGTGGAGGCGAAGCGCGAAGAGTGGCACGAGTACATCGGGAAGGTGAGCGCGTGGGAGCTCGAGCGGTATTTGAGCGTGTACTGATTCTTGCCGTTGCGTTCGCGATGCCGGCGTGTGACCTGCTGCCGCGCCCCGGCGATACTCACGGAGATCAGCACTCCGGCCGCTGGGACTGGCGCGGCCGGCTCACAGTGGAGACGGACCACCGCTATACGCTGGTGCGTCTCAAGGTCGACACGACTGGTGTGACTGAGCGACACGACATCTTGACCGCGCGGTTCGACTTCGACCCCAGTGAGGGTGCGGGGGACGAGTACGCGTTGAACATCGCGCTGGAGATCGGCGATGCCGGCCGCCTCTCCGCGGGCCATGCATATCGACTGGGCAAAGACATTCCCGCCTACGCCACCGTCACGTGCCTGTGCCGTCCGCTGCGGCCCGACTCGGTGCGCGGCACCTACACGATGGCGACCCGGGGGATGCGCCAGCTCGCCGGGCGGATCGATGCGACGCTGTTCTTCACGGCCTGGGACGACTCCCGCGTCCACGCGACGTACCAGCTCAAGCAGCGCATTCATGGAGTGCGGCCGTGACCGCCGTCGGCCTCGTCGCGCTGCTGCTCAGCGCGGCACCACAGACCCGACAGACGGTCGATACGATCGTGGTCGACAACCGGAACATCTTCGATGGCTCGGGCGACGGCCCGGGATTCGTCGCGCGGCTCGCCAACGCCCTACACGTCCGCACACGCACCTCGGTGATCCGGCGCACCCTGCTCGTGACGCCGGGCCAGTTGTACGATTCCGCGCGCGTCGCCGAGAGCGAGCGGGCGCTGCGTGCATTGGGTGTTTTCCGGCTGGTGCGGCTGGATACGACGCGCCTGGGGGAGTCGCTCGCGCTGCGCGTGGTGACTGCGGACGGATGGAGCTCCAAGCCGCAGGCGAACTACTCGACCGCGGGGGGCGATCAGACCTGGGAGGTCGGGTTCGTCGAGGAGAACTTCCTCGGCACGGCGAGTGAGGTCGGTGTCTTCTACGGCAAGACGCCGGACCGCCGGCGCCTCGATGTCCAGTATTTGAATCCGCATTTTCTCGTGCCCCGCAACTCGGTGCTCCTGCGCTACTCGGATCTTTCCGACGGCACGAAGGGCGCCTGGCAGATCGGTGTGCCCTTTTATCAGATCGCGGCGCGGCGCGCGCTGGTCACGTACGGTGAGTCGGCGCGGGAGCGCGTGTTGCAGTTCAGAGATGGCGCGCGCGTCGACAGCTCAGAGCACCGTATCCTGCGCGTCGGTGTGACGGGCGGCGTCGCCCTGCGGGCGACAGGCCGCGACTACGTCCGCTTGCGGCTCGGCGCGGAGTGGCGGCGTGAGGACTTCGCACCGGATTCCACGACTCTGTTTCCACGGTCGACGTTTACGACGGGACGGGTGGGCATCGAGATCGGGCACGCGCGCTTTCGCGTCCTCGAGCACTTCAACTCGTACGCGCGGCGCGAGGACGTCGACGTGTCTCAGACGCTGCGGCTCGGCGCCGTGGTCGAGTCGGGCGTCGGCTACGAAGCGGCGGGCCAGGTGTCGACGGTGTGGCGGGGAGGCTTCGCGCTGTTCCACGCTGAGGCTACGGGTCTCGACTCGATGCGGCTGCGGGGCGGCGTTACGCTGGTGAGTCAGAACCTGCCGCGTCAGACTCTGATCGCCCACGTCGAGGGTGGCCGGCTGCGACGGCCGAAGCCGGGCGCGGAGTTCGATCTCTGGTTCGACCAGCGCGTCCCGCGCCTGTACGGGGCGCACGAGTTCACCGGGACGCGGATGGTGTGGCTGGCGTTCGAGGACCGGGTTCTCGTGGTCGACGACCTGTGGGGCATGGTGGGTCTGGGCCTGGCACCCTTTGTCGACTACGGCGGAGCGTGGTTCGCGGACGAGACGGCGCGCCTGGGTGGCAACGTCGGCGTTGCCCTGCGGTTCGGACCCACCCGAGCGGTGCATGGAGATGCGGGCGAGCTTGCGGTGGGGTATCGGTTCGGGGTGGGAACGGGGTGGGCGATCGCGCTACGCCGCGGGTTCCGGTTTTGAAGCCGGCACAGGAGATCTTCGACGTCATCCGGGCCGGGGATAAGGCGCGGCTCGAAGCGCTGCTCGCGGCCGACCGCAAGCTGGTCGATGTCCGCAACGAGCAGGGCCATTCGCCGGTACTCATCGCCCAATACCATCACAAAGCAGACCTCGTCGCGGTGCTGCTCGCCGCGGGCCCCACGCTCGACGTCTTCGATGCCGCGTCGGTGGGCCGCACCGATCGCGTGGCCGAGCTGCTCGACGCCGATCCCAGCCTCGTCAATGCGTACTCGCGCGATGGATTCTTTCCCCTGGGTCTCGCCGCCTTCTTCGGCCACCCCGAGACGGTGCGTCTGTTGCTGGCACGCGGTGCCGACGTGGCGCAGGTGGCCAAGAACCCGATGCGTATTCAAGCGATCCACGCCGCGGTCGGCGGCCCGTCGCCTGAGGCGGCGAAGATGATCGTCGAGGCGGGTGCGCCGATCAACGCGCAGCAGCACAAGGGGTGGACGGCGCTGCACGAGGTGGTAAACAAGAAAGACCTAGAGCTGGCGCGCTATTTCCTGGCGCACGGCGCCGATCCCAAAGTGCAGAACGACGAAGGCAAGAGTGCGATCGGACTCGCGGCCGATCAGGGGAGTACGGACATCTTGAAGTTGCTGAAGGGCCAGGGCTAATTTCCTCCTCCCGGCGCCGTAGCCAAGTGGTAAGGCAGAGGTCTGCAAAACCTCGATTCGTCGGTTCGATTCCGACCGGCGCCTCTGACCGGACAACAACACAGCGCCTGGGGGCGGCCGCGCGGTCCGCGTCAGGCCCACCCCCAAGCGCTGAACTTCCTAGCAGCTACGGCACAGTTGCGCTACCGGTATTGCAGTACGTCGATGGCAGATAGCCTGACTTGACGTGGCGCACGTGCGCGTAGAACAACCCGTGTTGCCCACCAACCACGTAGAAGTACTGCGTGAGGCCTGGACCGGCCGTCCCAACGGTACTCCGGTTCCCATTCGCAGTGATATCGACCTCGGTCGAGGCCGTTGCATCAGCGTTGGCCCAGGTGACCTTCAGATAATTGGGGCCGGCGATGTACTGGATTTGACAGTTCGTTGGCGGGGGGAGGCAAGTGCCGACTGTCACATTCGACGTGCCACTGACACCATCCAGCGTTGCTGTGATCGTGGCCGAGCCCACAGCGGCACCCGTAGCCGTTCCGCGGCGGCTGTCGTACGCGGTGACCGTTGCGATGCTCGTGTTCGAGCTTGACCACGCCACAGTTCCCGCCGTCCACACGTTACCCTGCTGATCGAGCACGGTCGCCGTCAGCATCGCCGGGCCGCCGCCCGGGCAGATCGACACAGAGGAGGGTGACACCGTCACAGTAGCTGGAGCGAGCACGGTCAGCGTGCCGCCCCTGTAGGCACTGCCGACGGTCGCCCGAATCTCAACCTGGCCCCCCCCGACGCCGGTCGCTCTCGCACTCATGTTGCCGGTCGACACGACGGTCGCGACACTCGTGTTCAAGCTCGTCCACGTCGCGATCTGGTTCGTCATGAGGCCGCCGTACTGATCGAACACCTGTGCCGTGTAATCTTGAGTGGCACTTTTGTTGATCGTCGCATTCTGCGGCGCGACGGTCACCGTGGTGGGGACGGGCGTGTTGCGGTCGCTGAAAGTGACACTGATATCGGGATCAAACTCGCCCCACGGGTGGACGCACACGGCGGGGTCGTCTTGGCACAAACCGAAGGACCAGGGTCCGTGCAATCCGTAGGGGTCTGTGAGGTACGGCCAGTTCGTAACGCCGGGAGTGCAGGGAGTAGGGTCCTGTCCCAACGCGCAGTAGAACGCATCGTCGGGCGACGTGTCGTCGATCTCCCACACCTGCACTTCCATCGTTACGGGAGAATGGACTCTGCTGGTGTGGACCCGCCACCACCCCTGCCACACGGCCCCGGCGTCGATGGGGATCCCGGTCAACTGCTTTGAAAGGTAGGTCGTGGGGTTGTCCGATGCACTCGAGCGAAACTCGAATTCCAGATTGTCTCCCGACAAGCCGTCGTCCACGCCGTTGTCATTCGACAGACGCGTGAGGTACGTGCCCGCCGGTTCGTTGAACGCAGCCGACGCCGCGGGTCTGGAGGAGCCAAGAGGCGTGTCGTCAGTGGTGCTGATGACCTGCCCCGTTGCATCCCTGACGACGCTACCACTACCGATCTGTGGTTCGTCCGGTTCTTGGATCGCCTCTGTAGCCATGGTCGGCCCGGACCAGCGGTGAAACATGGGTTCGGCCCATTGCAGTACGAACAGCGCACTGACTCCCCCGGGCATCGTCCCCTTCGCTAAGTCGATCGACACCGCCTCGCCCGTGGGCGGGAATCCAATCGTTGGTAGCTCTCGAGTCAGATGCGGAGCGACCATGACGTCGGCAGTCCCTCTCCAGGCAGACCGCTGGTTCGTGCTGGGCACGTAGAACTGAATCCGCCGCGCATCCTGCAATGCGCTCCGCAGCTTGTCCGAGTCGATCCCGGCCCGCTGGATCGCGTCAAGCACGCGCGCGCCGCCGGGCGTACCGAAGTAGTCCTGCAGAACAAGCTTGTGCTCGCTGAAAGGCGAGTCACGCATGTCGCCGAGGATCTGCTGCCTGATTTGCGGCTCCGCCATCGCCAGGGCGATCGCGCGCGCGGCGAGTGGACCAACCTGTGATGCGTCGGGGTCGGTTTTTGGAGCCCCGGGTGCTGTTGCCGTCTCGCGATTGCACGAGAGCAGCGTCAGCATCAGCAGGATGACGGGCATCAACGCTCCCCGGGCCTTCAGGTGAATCCGGGTCATACGCCCTCCGATCGTGCGGGATTGTGTGGTGCGTCCGGTGAAGGGACTCACGTGTCGCTTCAACGCTAGGGGGGGCTCTCCGAACGAGTCAACGTCGCGCGCACCAAACGTCATAACGGAATCGCTACGCGCATTGTTGCGTCCACACAACACGCGGAGTGCGCGGCGTGTCGCTTCTGCAAAACCTCGATTCGTCGGTTCGATTCCGACCGGCGTCTCTCGCTCCCCTACCGAATCTTCTTTCCCGGCAGGTTCTGACCGTTCTGATGCAGGATCAACTGATCCTTGGCGAACGTGATCTGCGCATCAACCCCCTTGAGGAAAAACTCCGTTTCCGATTCCGCGAAGATGGGGAACTTCGGTTGCCCAGTCGCCTGGATGAACGCCGCCACCACTCGCCGACTCCCGTCGGCATCGACCAGGCCCACGACGATGCCTTGAAACGGTGTCGGGCCCAGCCGCTCCTTCACAATCCGCTGGACGGTTGAGTCAGGAGGAAGGACTTGGATGGCGAGGGACAGAACGATCGATAGGATCATGGTCGAGAATCTACTATTATCCGCGCGTGCTCGTTCCGAAGCTCGTCACCACCCTGAAGGATTACACTCGCGCACAATTCGCCCGAGACCTGGGCGCCGGCGTCATCGTCGGCATCGTCGCGCTGCCACTCGCCATTGCCTTCGCAATCGCGAGCGGCCTCACGCCGGAACGGGGACTCTACACCGCGATCATCGCGGGTCTCCTGATCTCCGCCCTGGGCGGGTCACGCGTACAAATCGGCGGCCCGACGGGGGCGTTCGTCGTGATCGTCGCCGGGATCGTGCAACGCTACGGCGTCGACGGTCTCCTCGTCGCCACGCTCATGGCCGGAGTGATCCTTGTCGTCTTCGGCCTGGTTCGCATGGGCGGCGCGATCAAGTTCATTCCCTATCCGGTCACGATCGGATTCACCAGCGGCATCGCGCTCATCATTTTCTCGAGTCAGGTCAAGGACCTGCTCGGCCTCGAGATGGATGCGGTACCCGCGCCCTTCGTCGCCAAGTGGGACGCCTACGCCCATGCCTTCGATTCCGTGAATCCGTGGGCCCTGGTCGTCGCGGTCGCCACCTTCACGATCATTCTCGTGTGGCCCAAGATCGAGCGCCGCATCCCGGGGCCTTTTGTCGCGCTCATCGTCACGACCGTCGGCGTCCAGCTGCTGCATCTTCCGGTGGAGACCATCGGTGCCCGGTTCGGCGTGATCCACGCCGGGCTCCCGCATCCGTCGCTCCCGCACATCACGTTGTCGCTCATCGGATCGCTCACCGGTGCGGCCTTCACGATCGCGATGCTGGCCGCGATCGAATCGCTGCTGTCGGCCGTCGTCGCCGACGGCATGATCGGCGGGCGCCACCGCTCCAACATGGAGCTCGTCGCCCAAGGGGTGGCAAACATCGTCTCGCCGATCTTCGGCGGCATGCCGGCGACCGGCGCCATCGCGCGGACGGCCACGAACGTGAAGAACGGAGGCCGGACGCCGGTCGCGGGGATCGTGCACGCGCTGACGCTACTCCTGATCACATTGTTCTTCGGTCGTTGGGCGGCGTTCATCCCCCTGGCCACCCTCGCGGCGATCCTCGTGGTGGTGGCCTTTCACATGAGCGAGTGGCGGACGTTTGCCTCGGAGTTCCGGGCCCCGAAGAGTGACGTTGCCGTGCTGCTGGCGACGTTTCTGCTCACGGTGCTGGTGGACCTCACCGTGGCGATCGAGGTCGGCATGGTGTTGGCGGCGTTCCTGTTCATGCGCCGCATGGCCGAGGTCACGAACATTCAAGTCCTGACGCACGAATTCACCGATCCGGACGACGACTTCGAGACCGACCCGAACGCGGTGCGTCGCCGCGCGGTCCCCGAAGGGGTGCAGGTGTACGAGATCACGGGACCGTTCTTCTTCGGCGCCGCCGAGATGTTCAAGGACCGGGTGGGCCGGATCGCGGGGAAGCCGAAGGTGCTGATCCTGCGGCTGCGCCACGTACCGGCGATCGATTCCACCGGTTTGCATGCATTACGCGACGTCGTCCGCCGCAGCCGCCAGGAAGGCACGCTCGTGATTCTGTCCGACGTGCATGCTCAGCCGGTGGTGGCGCTCGAGCGCTCCGGCATGTACGACGAGCTGGGCGAGGAGAACATCACCGGCAACATCGACGACGCGCTGAACCGCGCGCGCGCCCACCTCGGCCTCCCGCCCGGCAGCAAGCCGGCGTTTGCCACGCCGACCGTGGCGCGGGAGAGCCGCAGTTGACCTGTCCTATTTCCGCTGAACCGTCCAGCGACCTGTCTGTGTTTCTCCCGACGGCAGTCGAGTCGTGTACGTCCCCTCGATCGTGTTGCCGCTGATCTGGCCGTTGAACGTCGTCAGGAGCCGCTCACCCGTACGCGGATCCGCATAGGGTGCGAGCGTACCGTTCACGCGCCCTTGCTCGACACGCACGAAGTTGATCGTCAGGACCTCGGTCATGGGGCGCCCGGCGCCTTGCGGCGTGCTCTCGCCGCGCCACGGCACGAGCGGTCGTCCCCATCCGACCGGAATCATGACGACATCCCCGAACGCGGAGTCGGCGGCGGCGCGCAGCGTGAAGCTGATGCTGCCGCTCCGCCCCGATTCGACGCTCGAGTATTCACCGGCCCAATCGCCGGCGAGCGCCGCGACGTCGGCGGCGCGGCCAACGAGGGGCACGGTCGGCTGGTTTGTGGCGCATGCCGCGAGGAGGAAAGCCGCGGGGACCAGAGACGAGCGGCGGAGCAGGGTCATTGGGGGTCTCGCTGTGCGGGTATGAGAATCGTACGGACGGTGCTAGGCCGTCGTTTCCTTCGAAAGGTTGGACACTTCCAGGCGAAAGATAGTTGCAAACGGTGACTATAGTTTTCAGGTCATGTCCGAGATCGGTGAGCTGGTGATCGCCCAGGGGAAGTGTCACGCCTTCTTCGCTTACGAGGTGGCGCAGGCCATCGATCTGGACGCCGCGGAGCGCCGGCTGCTCGCGGGCGCCGAGCGGCAGGCGATCAAGCACAAGCGGCGCGCCCCGGCGTCTTTCGAGTACCGGCCCGCGCCCCTGCGGGTCACCCGCCCGGGCATCCCCCATCACATCAGCGCGTACCATGCTGCCCCGACCGTCGAAGTCGTGCTGTACGATTTCGGGGCCGTATCGGTGAGCTACGAAATCCCGATCGAAGGACCGCTGGGCAGTCTGCCGACGCTCGCCGAGGAGTTGTGGGGGAATGAGGAGTTGCTCGCCGACTCGCGACGCCAGGTGGAGGCGTTGCTGCCGGTGCTGGGCGATGCGGCGATTCGCCCACGGCTCGCAGACTTCGTCGAGGATTACTCGGTGTTCCACATCGAGCGGTTCGCCACGCCCTGCGAGGCTGCCACGCTCTGGACGGAGCGCGGCCAGACCATCGCCCAGGTGCTGCGGGCGGCGCGCCATCCGCTCTCCCAGCAGGAGGTGGCGGAGGCGACGGCCTTGCGGCTCTCCTTCGGGCCGAACGACGCCACGATCATCGACACCGACGCAGCCGTCCTGTTCGACGCCGAAGGCGAAGACGTGCGCGACGTGATCGAGTTCGTCAACACGCAGCTCCTGGAGATGCGGTTCCTCGATCAGCAGCTGGACGACGCGCTCGAGCGCGCCTACGAGACGCTGCTCGGCCGCGCGCCTCGGTTCCGGGATCGCGGCCGCCTCGGCTCCGACGTACGCCGGCTCGCCCGGCTGCAGCTCGATGCCGCGATCTTGTTCGAGCAGGTGACGAACGCTCTGAAGCTCGTGGGTGACCAATTCCTGGCGCGGGTCTACGCTCTGGCGTCGCGCCGTTTCCACCTCGCCGAGTGGGACGCCAGCATCTCGCGGAAGCTCCAGACGATCGACGGGATCTACGGCAAGATGACGGATCGCGCGGCGACGCGGCGCATGGAGATCCTCGAGTGGATCATCATCGTCTTGTTCGTGCTGTCGCTCGCGCTGTCGGTCTTCACGCTGACGCCCCATTGACGCCCGCCGGGCGCGCGTGGAAGTTAGGCGCGCCCATGCAACTCACCCGCCACCTCGGCCTCGCCGCAGTCACCGCCCTCGTGGTCGGCGAGGTGATCGCGGTCGGCATCTTCTTGACGCCGGCGAGCATGGCCCGTTCGCTGGGCTCGCCGTTCTGGCTGCTCGTGGTCTGGGTTGTCATGGGAGCGATGGCGCTGAGCGGCGCGCTCTGTTACGGCGAGCTGGCCGCGCGGCTCCCCGAAGCCGGCGGCGGCTACGTCTACCTGCGCCGGGCATACGGTCCCGCAGTCGCCTTTCTGTATGGCTGGAAGTGCCTCCTCGTCATGGATCCCGGAATCACCGCAGCGCTGGCGGTGGGTCTCGCGAGCTACGTCGGATACCTGGTGCAGCTTTCACCCGTGGGCATGAAGGCCGTCGCGCTCGTCGCGGTCCTCGCCCTCGCGGCGGTGAACATCGTGGGCGTCCGCTTCGGCGCGCGACTCATGCAATGGCTGACGGGGCTCAAGGTAGGGGCGTTGTTGCTGATGGCGGTGCTGGCGGTCGTCTTGGGGCGGGGCAGCTGGTCGAACTTCGTGCCATTCATCGGTCAGCGCGCGGGCTCGGATCCTATGCCGGGCGCCCTCGCCCCCGCGTTGGTCGGCGCGTTCTTCGCGTTCGGCGGCTGGTGGGAGATCAGTAAGCTCGCCGGCGAGGCGCGGGACCCTTCGCGCACGCTGCCGCGCGCCCTGGCGATCGGCGTCGCCGTGATCACGGCGCTGTACATCCTCACGAGCGCGGTGTTCCTGTACCTGGTGCCCCTCGAGCGCGTGACGTCGGGCGAGACATTCGCGGCGCAGGCGGGTGAGGCCTTGTTCGGCCCTGCCGGTGGGCGCGTGTTCGCCGCGATCGTCATCGTGACGGTGCTGGGCAGTATGCTGGCGCTCCTCATGGCCCTCCCGCGCGCGTACTACGCGATGGCACGTGACGGATTGTTCTTCAAGGCCGTGGCCGCCGTGCATCCGCGCTACGGCACGCCCGCACGGGCGATCGCGCTTCAGGCCGGCCTGGCGTCGGTCCTGGTATTGCTCGGCACGTTCGGTCAAATCGTCAACTACTTCATCTTCATCACGGTGCTGTTCGTCGGCCTCACCGTCGCGGCGTTGTTCGTGCTGCGCCGCCGCGATGCCGCCGCCTCCGAGTACCGGACGCCTGGATACCCGGCGACGCCGATTTTCTTTCTGGTGCTCGTTGCTGGTCTCCTGTTCTTGCTCGCCGGCCACAATCCCCTGCAGGCCGCCCTCGGCGTCGGGATCGTGGCGCTGGGCATTCCCGTATATTTTCTGGCGTTTCGCCGCGGAGAGGGCGCGCCATGACCTGGATTCGCACAGTCCCGTTGGACGAAGGGGATGAGAAGCTGCGGCGCGCCGTGGAGGCGCAGAAAGCGTTGTATCCAGCGGAGTACGCCAACCCGGTACACCCGACCGCAGACGGCACGTCCGGCATTGTCGCCTCCCACAGTCTCATTCCCGACGCCTTGTATCACGCATTCGCCACCTTCGGCGTGCTGATGTCGCCCGACCTGCCCCTCACTCGACGGCAGCACGAGATGATCACCACGGTGGTGTCGGTCACCAATCATTGCCGTTACTGAATCACCTCCCACGCAGAGTTTCTGCGTCGGATCACGTTGGACGAGAAGCTGGTGGCGGCGCTGGAGGACGACTACCGCAAGGCCCCGATCTCGGAGCAGGACCGGGTCATGCTGGACTACGTGGCACAACTCACGCGGGACGCGACGCGCATCGGGCCGGAGTATCACGCGGCCATGCGCAAGGCTGGGTTCGACGATCGCGGAATCCTTCAGATCACGCTGATCGCCTCCTGGTTCAACTACATCAATCGCGTGGCAGACGCGTTGGGGGTGGGGCAACCGTAAACGTCGCGACCGCGCCCGCCGGCAACACGTAGACGAATCCCTTACCCGCCACGCGCACGGCGAAGCGACGCTCATCCGCGACGGTGTTCACCACGATGAGCACCGTGGAACTGTCCGGATTCCTGAAGGCGACGCTCTCGAGCCCAGCCACCCCAGTCGATGAACCGATGCGCCGCGCTCCAGGCCGCACGAACCGGCTGGCGTGCGCCAGCGCGTAGTACTCGACGTTGCGCGTGACCGCGCCCGATTGTGAATTGATCGTCACGACGCCGCGGCAGTTTGCGCATCCACCGGTGTACGGGCCGTGCAGCTCGTCCAACGCGAGATTCCACAGCAGCACACCCTTCGCCCAGTTCCGCGTCGCGCCGATGATCAACGTGCGCACGTTCCACACGAGGTTGTCGGCGAACTTCGGCGACCAATCGCCGCCCGAGCACTCCGTGAAGTAGGCGTCCTTGGCGGGGAACGAGTCGTGCACTTGGCCCTGCGCGGACACCTCGCCGTTGTAGCAGTGCCAGGCGACGCCTGCGATGTACCGGTTCGCGACGCTGTCCCTGAGCACGCGGAGCGGCGACGTCGGCTCATCCCAGTTGTGGTCCCAGTCGAGGATCAAAGGCGCCTTGGGCCGTCGCGCGAGCAGGGGCCCCAGGTCATGCCCAATGAGACGAGCGCGGTCGGGCGGATCGAGCCGCATGCCGGGGTAATTCGACGGCTCGAAGTGGGGCTCGTTCTGCACCGTGAGCGCGTAGATCGGCACGCCCAGCGAGTCATAGGCGTCGACGTATCGCACCAGATACTTCGCGAAGATGCCGTACGCGTTCGGCCACAGCGTACCCGTGATGAGGCTGCCGCTCGTCTTCATCCAGCCCGGCGCGCTCCAGGGAGACGCCATGATCTTGAGCTGCGGGTTGATCGCCAGCGCCCGCTGCACCACCGGGAGCACGTCGGTCCGATTCGGCTCGATGGAGAACCGCGTGAGTCCCGGATCACGCTGGCCGCGCGGCATGTCGTCGAAGCTGTAATGGCGCGGGGAGAAATCCGATGCCCCGATCGTCAGGCGGGTGAAGCTCAGCCCGATCCCGCTGCCCTGGTCGAAGAGATCCCGGAGCAGCGCTTCTCGGCGCTCCGGGTCGAGGCGGTTGATGTTGATGGCCGCCGCGTCGGTGATGGCGGCGCCGAATCCCACCATCTCCTGATACGTCGTCGAGTCATCGACGGTGATTGTCGGCAGGGACGCGGCGGTGTTCGTCGAGAACGAGACATCGGGTTCGTGGGACAGGAGCTTGCGCTCATCCCCCGTCGTCACCCACACCGAGGCGACGGGCGGGCGGCCGCACGCGGTCGACAGCGCGGCGAGCAGCGCGAGAAACGCCCGTGCCTTTACTGGGGCCTCCCTGAGAGCTGGGCGAGCTGGCGCAGCACGTACTCGAGAATGCCGCCGTGGCGGTAGTACTGCTGCTCCTGTGGCGTGTCGATGCGGACGGTGGCCTTGAACTCGATCACCTTGCCGTCGTCCGCGGTCGCCTTCACGGTCACCTGCTTCGGCAGCTCCGCGAGCCCCGCGATGTCGTAGCGCTCCTTGCCGGTCAGGCCGAGGGACGCCGGCGACTGATCCGGCAGGAACTGCAACGGCAGGATCCCCATGCCCACGAGGTTCGAGCGGTGAATCCGCTCGTAGCTCTGAGCGATCACCGCCCGAACGCCGAGCAGCCGCGGCCCTTTGGCGGCCCAATCGCGCGATGACCCGGAGCCGTATTCCTTGCCGGCGATCACGACAAGCGGCGTCGCTTCCGCCTCGTACTTCACCGACGCGTCGTAGATCGTCATCTGCTGGCCATCGGGCAGGTGGACGGTGAATGGTCCTTCGGTACCCGGCGCGAGCAAGTTCTTGAGGCGCACGTTGGCGAAGGTGCCGCGCACCATCACTTCGTGGTTGCCGCGGCGCGCCCCGTAGGAATTGAAGTCCACCGCTTCGACGCCCTTCGCGAGGAGATACTGGCCGGCTGGCAGCGTCTTACGAATCGAGCCGGCGGGCGAGATGTGGTCGGTGGTGATGCTGTCGCTGAGTAGGCACAACACTCGCGCTGCGCGGATGTCTTCAACCGGTTTCGGCTGCGCGGGCATCCCGTCGAAGTACGGCGCCCGGCGGATGTAGGTGGAGTCGGGCTCCCAGGCAAACCGGTCGCCTTCAGGGACGGGAAGGCCCTGCCAGCGCTCGTCACCCTGAAACACGTCGGCATAGGACTGCTGGAACATCGATGACTTGATCGACGTGCGGATGACGTCGTCGACCTCTTTGGTCGAGGGCCAGATGTCGCGCAGGAAGACCGGCCTGCCGTCCTTTCCCGTGCCGATCGGCTGCGTGTGAAACTCGATGTCGATTCTTCCCGCGAGCGCATAGGCGACGACGAGCGGCGGCGAGGCGAGGTAATTCGCCCGCACTTCCTGCTGGATGCGGCCCTCGAAGTTGCGGTTCCCCGAGAGCACCGAGCACACGACCAGCTCACCCTCGGCGACCGCTGCCGACACGGCCTCGGGGAGGGGACCGGAATTCCCGATACAGGTCGTGCACCCATATCCCACGAGATGAAAGCGCAGCTGCTCGAGCGGCGTCATCAAGCCCGCCTGCCGCAGGTAGTCGGTGACGACCTTGGAGCCCGGCGCGAGGCTCGTCTTGACCCAGGGCTGCGTGTTGAGGCCCTTGTCCACCGCATTCTTCGCCACGAGCGCCGCCGCGATCATCACGGACGGATTCGACGTGTTGGTGCAGCTCGTGATGGCGGCGATCACGACAGAGCCGTGCCGCAGCTCGTGCTCCACGTCGTCGAGCTTCAGGTTGACGTGCGTGCGGCGCTGCGGCGGCGCTTCCACTGCGGTGGTGGCATGACCGCCTTCATTCTCCCAACGCACGGCGTTCGATGGCGCCGCGATCGGTGAGGTCGACTTCATGAGGCTGGGCAGCGCATCGAGGAAGTTCTTGCCGACCTCGCGCAGCGCGACGCGGTCTTGCGGGCGGCGCGGCCCCGCCAGGCTGGGCTCCACCGTCGCGAGATTCAGCTCGAGTGTGTCGCTGTACACCGGCTCAGGGGTGTCCGCGGTGTGGAAGAGTCCCTGTTCCTTCATATACGCTTCGACGAGCCGCACGCGGTCGGCGGGGCGTCCCGTGAACTCGAGGTAGCGCAGGGTTTCCTGGTCGACGGGGAAGATGCCGACCGTCGCGCCATACTCGGGAGCCATGTTGCCGATCGTGGCGCGGTCCGCGAGGGTCAAGGCGGCGACGCCGGGCCCGTAGAACTCGACGAACTTCCCGACGACGCCTTTCTTGCGGAGCATCTGCGTGACGGTGAGCACCAGGTCGGTGGCGGTGGCGCCTTCGGCGAGCCGTCCCGTCAACCTGAAGCCCACGACCTGCGGGATGAGCATCGAGACCGACTGCCCGAGCATCGCCGCCTCGGCTTCGATCCCGCCTACCCCCCAACCGAGCACGCCGAGCCCGTTGACCATGGTGGTGTGCGAGTCGGTGCCGACGAGCGTGTCGGGATAGGCTTGAGGCGTTTTTCCTTCGGTCGTGAACACGACCCGCGCGAGGTATTCCAGGTTCACCTGATGGACGATGCCGGTATCCGGAGGCACCACCTTGAAACCCGCGAACGTCTTCTGCGCCCAACGCAGCAGGGCGTAGCGCTCGCGGTTCCGCTGGAACTCGAGCTCCGCGTTCGTATGGAACGCGGTCGGAGTGCCGAACTCGTCGACGATCACCGAGTGGTCGATCACCAGCTCGGCGGGGAGGAGCGGGTTGACCTTCTTCGGGTCGCCGCCCATCTGGACAATCGCGTCGCGCATCGCGGCGAGGTCGACGACCGCGGGGACTCCCGTAAAATCCTGCATCAGCACGCGGGCCGGCATGAAACTGATTTCCTCGTCGGGCGTCTTGGCGGCGTCCCAGCGCGCCAGCTTCTCCACGTCTTCCGCGCGAACCACGCGGCCGTCTTCCAGACGCAGCAGGTTCTCGAGCAGGATCTTGAGGGAGTAGGGGAGCCGGGCGACCGGCAGGCCGCGCTTCTCGAGCGCGTCGAGCCTGTGGATCTCGAACGACCCGCCGCCGGCCTTGAGGGCGGCGCGACTTCCGAAGCTGTTGCCGCTCATTCCACCACCTTCACGGCGACCACGTAGTACTCCGTTTCGCCGAAGCACGTCGTGGGGACGCCCTTGTGCTGTTGATAGCTGAGGGCGACGCGTTTGCCGAGCGATTGGTTGATGTACTGAGCCGTGACGTCGTCCCGCACGGTGAAGTTGAACTTCTCGGACATCGTCCCGGGCATCGAGACCATAGCCAGCTCTCCCTCCCACGTCTTGCAGAGCCAGCCCCGCTTGGAGAATTTCTGGACGTACCCCGCCCGTTCGCCCTCCGAATAGCTCCACTGCAACGCGGACCAGGTGTACACCGCGAACAACAGGATCGGCGTCAACAAGATGCCGGCGATGATCAGCTTGCGTTTGCGCGTCAGCTGAAAGTCGAAGTTCACGACGGGGAATCTACCTGGTACACTTCCGTGCGATAAGGCGCGAAGCCGCGCTTCTTGTAGTTCGGCAGCGCGTTGGGGTGATCGAGCGTACACGTATGCAACCACACGCGCTTGGGCTTCAGCGCCCAGGCATCGCGCACCGCGCAGGAGAGCAGATGCTTGCCGAAGCCGCGGCCGAACTCGGCCGCGACGATCCCGAAGTAGGCGATCTCGACCGAGTCGTCCTCGGGCACGCGGCGCAGCTCGTACCAGCCCGAGAGGTTGCCGTCCCGCAGCGCGACGTACAGCCGAATGTTGGGATCGACGAGGTGCTCGGTGATCTGGTCGTCGCTCCAATCCCAGCGGTCGAACCAGTGGAACGCTTCCCCCACGGTGCGATAGCAATGGCGGTACAGCTTGGGGGGCGGAATGGGGACGTGCGCCAGCGTGATTTCGGGGAAGGCCCCGAGCGCCGCCTTGAACTGTGCGGGGTCGGTGAGCTGGAGGTAGGTGCGCGTCACTTCCATGACGGTTATTTTAACTCATGACCTTCAACAAGATGGGCACCGTCCCCCTCCCTCTGGCCTTGCACCTGGCCACCTACACGGTCATCGGGCTCTTCTGCGCCTTCGCCGGCGGGCTGAACCTGATCGATCCTACGAAGATCTTCCCCAACGGCGTCATCTTCCTCGCGCTCGCCGGATTCAGCTGGGGCTACGTCTTCGGGATCCTGATGGCGCGCAAAGAGGTCGTAGCCATGGGCGTGCTGGCGAGCCTCGGATACGCGGCGGCCGGCGTGTGGCAGCTGGGCGCGGATTGGCGGCTCGGCGTCCTGCTCATCGCGATCGGTGCGTACGGGCTCGCGGTGTTGTCGATGTACCGCCGCCGGATTCTCGAAGCCTAACCGATGAGGTCGCCGCGCAACGGCGCGGCGGGCAGCTCGACGACGAACTTGGCGCCGCCCAGCGTCTCCGAATCCTCCAGCCAGATCTTGCCGCCCACCTCGGCGACCACGCGCTGACAGATCGACAGACCGAGCCCCGAGCCTTCGTCGGGGCTTTTGGTCGTGAAGAACGGATCGAAGACGCGGCCGCGGATCTCCGCGGGCACGCCAGGACCCGAGTCTTCCACGGTCAGCCGCACCCAATTGTCCCGCGCCTCGGTGGTGAGTTGAATGACGGCCGCAGGGCGGCCACGCACTGCGTGCTCCGCGTTCGTGACGAGGTTGATCACCACCTGCTGCAGCTCCTGACCGAGACCCAGCACGGCTTCGGCACCCTGGTCCATCTTCACGCGTACTTCGATGTTGTCGGCGCGGAGCACGCGCTGGCGAATTTCGGCCACGTCTCGCACCAGCTCGTTGAGCTGGATGCGCGTCGGCGTGACGTCGGCGCGGCGCGCGAGGCGCAGCAGGCTGCGCACGATTCTGGCGGCGCGATCCACCTCGCGCACGATGGTGGAGGCGGCGGTGCTCGCGTCGGGGTCGCGCGTGACGCGGCCGAGCAGCTCCGCCTCCATGCGAATCGCCGTGAGCGGGTTGTTCACCTCGTGCGCGACGCCGCTCGCGATTTCCCCGACCGTGGCCAGCTTCTCGCGCGCGATCAACTCGCGCTGGGCGCGGAGCTCGTCGGTACGGTCGTACAGCGCGACGAGTAGGCTCTCCGAGCCGAGGCCGCGCAGGCCCGTGACCGTGCAATCGCAGATGCGCCTGTCGCCCGACTCCTGCGTCACCAGGACACGCCCGTGCCACGGCTGCCCCTCGCGCCGGCCGGCGAGGATGAGGCGCACCGTGATGCCGCTGGGAGAGAGCCCCATCGCCTCGAGGTGGCGTCCCAACGCCGCCTCCTTCGAAGCGAGCCCGAACACCAGCATGGCGGCCTCGTTGAGCTGCTGCACGGTGCCGCCCGTGTCCACGAGCGCCATCGGCAGCGGACTCGCGTCCACCATCCCGCTCGCGCGGTCGGCGGCGGCGCGCGTCGCGGCCACCGCCTGAGACAACTCGATCCCACCCGCGATGTGCGCCGCGATGGCCGTGAGGTAGTGGAGGTCGTACAGGCTGAACGGGGGCGGCGGTGCGGGCCCAGTGCCCTGGTAGCGAAGCAACCCGACGGCGCCGACGGAGCCTTTGGAGGTGCGCAACGGGGCGATGAGCGCCGACCGCGCCGCCTCGGCCAGTCTCACGGCGAGGGGGCTCGCATCGTCTTCGAGGCGCAGGTCCGCGGTCATCAGCGGCTCGCCCGTGCGAATCACGCGCCCCGTCGTGCTCCCGTCCAATGCGAGCTGGAGGCCTTCGGTCGGCGCGGCTTGGCCCAGGGCGGGGGAGATGCGCAACGTCTCGCCGTCGCTTTGCTTCAGCGCCACGAAGGCGCCCTGCGCCTCGACCAGCTGCATCAGGCTTTGCAGCGTGTAGCGGAGCAAGAGCTCTGTTTCGGGAGCCGCGAGGAGCCAGCGCGCCAGCTCGACGACGAAGGTTCCGAGCCGGCGTTCACGCTCGAGCGCCGCGCGCCGGCCCACCATCACGGCAAGGTCCGATGCGAATTCGAGGGCCGCCTCGAGGTCGGCGGCGGCGAGGTCGCGCGGGGCGCCGGCGAGCGTCGCCTCGACGTGCCGGCCCTCGGGATCGCGCCAATCGGCGGTCAACGTGAGGCCCGAGGCGCCGGCGGCCCCCGCCGACACCGCCCCACTCTCGTTCACGCCCTGGTAGGCGACAGTAAGGAGCGCGCCGCTCGCCCAGTCGCTCAGGATCTGAGCGGCTGCTTGCCAAAAATCCGCCGTCCGCTTGGCTGTACTCGCTTTGCGAAGCAGCGACTGGAGCGCGTCGCGCATGGCGAAAATATACGCCCGCGCGTCAGCTCCGGATGGCGCCTGGGAACCGCTGGGGATTCGGAGTGAAGCCCGGAAATACCGTGGCGAGATCTTGCGCGCCTAGGTGTCGGGCGAGTACCTCGCCAAACAAGTCGCGGAAATCCGTTGTGACGGAGACATCGCGACCCTCGAAGCGGCTCGCGGGATCGAGACCGGGCCAGCGGCCGAGCACCGTGCCGCCGTTCACGGGGCCCCCCAATGCGAGCATCGCCGTCGCGTGCCCGTGGTCGGTGCCGCTGTTGCCGTTCTCGGCGATGGTGCGCCCGAACTCGGACATCGTGAGCACCACCACGTTGCGCATGCCATCGCCCAAGTCCTGCGCGAACGCCGCGAGCCCCAGCCCCAGCTCTCGCAAACGGGCCGCGAGCTGGCCGTCACTCGACCCCTGATTCACGTGCGTGTCCCAACCTCCCAAGTCGGCGAACGCGATTTCGAGACCGACGCCGGCCTTGATGAGCTGGGCGATCTGGAGCATCGAGCGGCCGAACCGGCCGGGCGGGTACTCCGCCCCGTTGGCGGGTTGGTACTGCGCGGGGTTCACGCGCTTCAAGACCTGGATCGCCGCGAATCCTTCCTGGGACGAGGACGCCAGGAGTCCCGTCGCTGCGCCCTCATACAGCTCCTCGAACGCCCGCGTCAGTTTGTCGCGTGCGGCTTCCTGCGGTACGCGCAGGCCGAACGCCTGGAGGTCGTCGATCGCCAGGGCGGGCGACGTGCCGGCGAGGATCCGCGGGAGCTGCGGCCCGAACGCCACTGCCCGGAAGGCCGTCTCCGCGTGCTCCTGATCGTGCCGGCAATAGCGGTTGAGCCAGCCGTCGGACGTGCTTTTCACGCCCGGGGTGCCGCTCTCCATGTAATCCTGGGCATCGAAGTGACTGCGCGTCGAGTCGGGGGAGCCGATGGCGTGTATCGCGGCGAGGCTCTTGTTGTCCCACAGGGCCTTGAGGGGCGCGAGACTCGGGTGCAGGCCGAAGTGCCCGTCCAGGTCGACCACGTCCTTCGCCGGAATCGCGATGCGCGGCCGTTCACGGTAGTAGAGGGGTTCACCGTGCGGCACGATCATGTTCAGCCCGTCTACGGCACCGCGTTGGAAGAGGCACACAAGGACGGCGGAGGACGGCGCAGGGCGGCGGAGGGCGTAGGCGGCCCGATTCAGGAATAGCGGATCGAGGCCCAGGCTCACCAGTGCCAGGCCACCCGACTTTACGAACACCCGTCTCGAGATCGTCATTGTTTTTGGAACTCCGGACCGCCGAGGGCGAGACCGACGGCAAGCGTGCGCGCCTGGGTGGGGTCCTTCACGTCGGAGATCTGCCTGAGGATCACGGATCGCGTATGCGCCGACATCGTGCCCCCGAGGAGCCGCGCATTGACGGCATCTACGAGACCTGCGTGGTCATCGGTCGCGGAAACGACATCGTCGAGATTCACGCTCGCGCCGGGGAGTCGCCCCGCGGCGAGCGCGACGGCCGCGTTCATGCGCCCAAGGAGCGCGCCGCTGTTCACCCACTGCGCCTGCGTTTCGGGGTACCCCGTCGGCGCTGCTTGCAGGTAGAGGGGCTGGCCGAGGCGCCCGACGACCTGGGCGAGACGAAGCGTCGAGTCGGGTTCGGCGCCGGCGGCGCGCACCGCGCTCACCACGAACTCGAGTGGTGTCTTGACCTTGGCGCGCTGCGCCTGAGGCGCCCAAAAGTCGGGCGACGTGAAAATGGCGCGCAGCACGGCGCGGATGTCGCCGTTGCTGCGATGCCAGGCGTCCACCGCGGCATCGACGCATCCGTCGGGCGGCTCGTCGCTCACGAAGCGCGCGCACAGCTTACGACTCACGTGATGCATCGTCGCGTGCTGGTTCGCCAGCAGCTTGAGGAGTCGGATCCCCTCGTCCATCCCCTCCTCCTTGATCCTGACCCCCAACACCTGTTTCTCGCGATGGTCGTGTGCCCACTCGTGAAACGCGAACCCCGCGCCTTGCTGGGGCCGGTCGATCCCCCAACCCGTGAAGATGCGCGCGACAGCGATCACATCCTGCTGGGTGTAGCCGCCGTCGACGCCGAGCGTGTGCAGCTCGAGCAGCTCGCGGGCGTAGTTCTCGTTGATGCCTCTAGGAGCTCGCGGTGCCGTTCCTGGCCTTATTCTTCTGGCCAGGACAGGGGGTGAGGCACCCGGAGCGATGCTCTGTGCATTGTCCAGATAGAACAGCATCGCGGGGCTTTTGGCCGTCGCGATCAGCAGGTCCTCGAACCGACCGAGCGCGTTGGGACGAATCGTCTGTTCGATGTACGAGGGTGTGAGGAACCGGTCGGCGCCCTTGCCCACGAAGACATTGAAGTGATTCGCCCAGAAGTCGACCATCACCTCACGCAGCTGCCGCTCGGAGAGCGTCGCGCGCACGACCGCAAGCTGCTGCAGCTCGCCACCCAATTCGCGGAACTCGCGCATTGGGCCAGCTCCGCGGGGGCGGCTCGTGTCGCCCCGCTCCGCCATTTCGCGCTGCATCTGGCGTCGCTCGCGCAGCGCAGCGCCGTAGCGCTGAGCCAGCTCCTCGCGGCCGTAGTCGAGTAGTTTGAAGCCGCGCTCGCGCTGGGCGAGGCGATCGTCAGGCACGCGCTCGAAGGCGAGCTGGCTCTCGATCCACCGCATCACGCCCAGGCGCGCGACGCTATCGACCTCGCCGGGGCGAGGCCCATACGCAAGGCGATTCAGCGCGTGCAAGGCGGAGTCGCGCGGCGTAAGGCCTTGGGCGGTTAGCCGGTTAGGCGGATAGGCGGCGAAGCATATCACCGCGCTAACCGCCCAACCGACTAACCGGCTAACCGTCGGTCTCAGCATGACTATACTGACGCCCTCACCCATACGAAGTTAAAGGCCATGGCCTCGCCCGGCACACGCGCCCGCTTCATCTCTCACGGCATCGTCGCCGACCCCAACGCCCCGTCCCCCACCTGGGGCCAGCGCTTGGCGGCCTTGAAGCACGTGCCGCCCCTCGTGCGCCTCGTCTTCCAGACCCACCGCGGATACACGGTCGCGATCATGGCGCTACGGGCCGTCCGCTCGCTGATCCCCGTCGCGGTGCTGTGGGTGGGCAAACTGATCATCGACGGGGTGATTGCGGCGGCGGCCGCCGCTCAGGCGGGGCAGACGCTCGATTTCTGGCACCTTGGGGGTCTCGTGGCCATCGAGCTCGGGATCGCCGTCGTCGGCGAAGCCTTGGCCCGGCTCTCCTCGCTGCTCGAGAGCCTGCTCGGCGATCTGTTTGCCAACCGCTTGAGTGTCCGCCTGATGCAGCACGCCGCGACGCTCGATCTCGCGCAGTTCGAGGACTCGGAGACTTACGACCACCTGGAACGCGCGCGCCGCCAAACGGTGGGACGCATCGGTCTTTTCGCCCTGCTGCTCGCGACGGCTCAGGATCTCGTGACACTCGCGTCGCTCGCCGCGGTCCTGTTGGTCCAGTTGCCGTGGCTCCTCCTGCTGCTCACGGTGGCCGTACTCCCCGCGTTTTTGGGGGAGGCGCATTTCGCATCGCTCGGGTACTCGCTCCTCTTTCAATGGACACCCGAGCGGCGCTTGCTCGACTATCTCCGGTACATGGGTGCCTCCGACGAATCGGCGAAAGAAGTGAAACTGTTCGGCCTGTCCGATTTCCTGATCGGGCGTTACGCCAAGCTGTCGGCGGAGTTTTACGAGGCAAACAAGCGGCTCGCGGTGCAGCGCAACGTCGTTTCCACCCTGCTCGTGACCGTGGGCACGCTCGGCTACTACGGCGCGTACGCGGTGATCATCTACCGCACGGTCCTCGGAGCCTTTTCGATCGGCACGCTGACGTTCCTCGCGGGCTCGTTCCGGGCCAGCCGCGATCTGATCCAGCGCGTGCTTCTGGCGCTGTCGACCATCTACGAGCAGAGCCTCTACTTGAGCGACCTGTTCACGTTCTTCGATGTGCGGCCGAGTGTCGTGTCGAAACCCGGCGCGCGCTCCGTACCTCGCCCGATCCGTGACGGGTTCCGGTTCCAGAACGTGGGCTTCCGCTACCCGGGCTCCGACCGGTGGGCCGTGCGCGGTCTCACGTTCGACTTCCGCGCTGACGAGCGCATCGCCCTCGTGGGCGAGAACGGCGCGGGAAAAACGACGCTCGTGAAGTTACTGGCGCGGCTCTACGACCCCGACGAAGGTCGCATCCTGCTCGACGGCGTGGACCTGCGCGACTACGACCTGGCGAGCCTGCGCCAGAATACCGGCATCATCTTCCAGGATTTCGTGCGCTACGACTTCGTGCTGCGCGAGAACATCGGCGTGAGCCAGATCGAAGCCCTCGACGACGACGCGCGCATCCGGGAGGCGGCGCGCCGCAGCCTCGCCGACTCGGTCGCGGGCCGCGTCCCGAAAGGCTACGACCAGATGCTGGGCCGGCGGTTCGACGGTGGAGTCGAGCTATCGGGTGGCGAGTGGCAGAAGGTGGCGCTGGGGAGGGCGTACATGCGGGAGGCGCAGGTATTGATCCTCGACGAGCCCACCGCCGCGCTCGACGCCCGCGCGGAGTACGAAGTGTTCCTGCGGTTCGCCGAGCTGACGCGCGGCCGGATGGCGGTGCTCATCTCGCACCGCTTCTCGACGGTGCGCATGGCGGAACGGATCCTCGTGCTCCAGGGCGGCGAGCTCGTGGATCAAGGAACACACGAGGAGCTCGTTACGCGCGGCGGGCTGTACGCTGAGTTGTTCAGTCTCCAGGCGGCGGGCTATCGGTAGCGATTCGCTACCGCACCGCCCAGGTCATTCCGAACTGCGCCTGCACGCCGAAGCCGGCAGAGGAGTTCGAGAACCGCCGCAGCGGGCCGAGGAATTGTAGTTCTGCGTACGGCCGCAACCGGCCGGTCGGGAGTTCGATGCCGCTCGCCCATAAGTCGAACCCGTCGCCACTCACTCCGTTATTGATCCCCAGCCACCCCACAGCGAAGTAGATCGGCGTGCGGTCGGGCGAGCCGAAGGGGCGATACTGTAGCGCGATGCTCAACTCCCATGCTCCATCGACCCCATCGACCAAGCGGCTCACGCTGGGATAGACGTCCAGCCGTCGAGTGAGGGGAATCAGGACTCTCCCACCCCACCCCACTTGTTCCGATGGATCGTCGGAAAGGGTGCTCGTGAAGTGGCCCGCGATTCGTACGGGGCGCCGCCCTTGAGCGGCGGCGCGTGTGGCAACGAAACCGAGAGCGAGAACAGCGATGGCGAGTGCGCGTCGCATGAGAGGTCTCGAGAGGGATATGTATCGCAATCTGACCGGCGCCCGAGGCGGCGCAAGCCAAAGCGCACTAAAGGTCATACCTTACGCAGAGCTTTTTCGTTGCAGGCGGCCGGGTACCGCGAAAAGGGGGACCGATGGTCACGGGCATGCGAACGCTGTTGGTGCTGGGAACTTTCGTTCTCGCCGCGGGGCCCTTGCGAGCGCAGCGGCGCCCCATCACACCCGCGGAAATCGAGAAATCCGGAGCGCTCATGAAGACGGCGTATGATGCCGTGAGCACGCTGCGCCCCCGTTGGCTTGAGGCACCGCACGAGATGACCCAAATGCCGAGTATGGGCCGGGACGCCCAAGTGGCGGAGGTGCACGTTTATGTGGACGACCGCGACCTGGGCAGAGTGGATTACCTGAAAACCATACCGATCGAGCGCGTGGCGGAGATTCGCTGGCTCAGCACGAACGAAGCGGGAGCTTCCTTTGGACCGAGCGCGGGCCCTGTGATCGCGGTGGTGCTGAAGCGGCTTTGAGGTTCAAGCGGCCGTCCTAGGGCGCCGGTCGCGCGTTCCCTCCGTCGGCGACGAATTTCCACGAGCCGTCCGCCTGACGTTTCCACACCGTCACGTACTTGCTGTACGAATTCCGGGCGACAATCGACGCCTCACCCACGGTACATCCCAGGTCACCCGAGCCCGCGACATCGGCCGTGACAGGCGCCCAGTCGAGAACGGCGTCCGCGGGAAACTCGGCGAACGCGGCGCCGATCGCCTCGCGTCCATGCGTCATCGGCGCACCGGGCGGACCGAGCAAGACCGCCTCACTCGCGGCGAAGGAGAGAAACGCAGCCTGGGCGCCCCGCGCGACCGACAGCGCGGCGAACGCCGAGTCCGCACTCTTGACCTGCCGAGCATCTGCGCGGCCGCGCACCGGCCGGGCAGGAACCGCGGGGCCGGCCGGCACCGGCGTCGTTCCCGGCGCCAATCTCGTGCGCGTGTAGGCCGTCACTATCCACGAACCGCCGTCACGATGACGCCAGCACGCCAGGTACTTCCCCTGTTGATCCGCGGAGCGCGTCCAACCGTACGTGTAGCCCACCGTCCCATCGTCTGAGACATCGGCGTACTCGGGCGTCCAGGTCAGGTCTCCCGCGCCGGCGCTGTCGAACAGGGCCCGGATCGCGGTCTTGCCGCGGACGAGCCGTGCCCCGGGATACAGGTACGCGGCGTCCTCCGCGAACGCGCTTACGACATCCGTCGACCGGGCGAGCTCCCGGTCGGCGGCGAGCAGGGCGGCCCGATCGCGCTCCCGGTCGGGGAGTGCCGTCATCACGAGTAGGGCCACAAGCCAGATGGGTCGCATGAATCCTCCTGGACGACAAACCTGCACGCCCGCTCATCACAGGCCAAGCCAGTTCACAGGGTTCTGACGCCGCGGAATCATCAGAGGCAGTACGATGTACCATGAGAGATATGCGGCGAGTCTTGGCGGTGCTCGGCGCCTGGACGGCGGTCGCCCTGCTCTTCTCCATCCAGATGCGCTTCCAGGGCGATAGTCCTCGCTCCTGGAGCTGGATCGTCGGATGGCAGCTCGCCGGGTGGTGGACCTGGGCGGCGTTCACCCCCCTCGTCACCGCGTTCGCCGCCCGTGCCGCCCGACTCGGCAGCCCGCTGCGCATCGTCGCGGCGCACATCCCGGCCGCGCTGGCGACCGCCGTGCTCTGCGCCGCGACCGAAGGCGCGGTGAAGTGGGCCCTGGGGATCTACCGGACCACGCCGCTGTCGCTCAGCGCGGGAATCAGCTACGCGGTGGCGACCTACTGGACGTTCAACGTCCTCATCTACGCGATGGTCGTCGGGCTGTATCACGCCGTGCGCGCGGCACGGCTCGAGAGCCAGCTGATGCAGGCCCGGCTCGATGCGCTGACGGGACAGCTGCAGCCGCACTTTCTCTTCAACACGCTGCACACCATCTCGGCGTTCGTGCTCGAGGACCCCAAGCAGGCCAATCGCATGATCACGCGGTTGAGCGAGCTGCTGCGTCATTCGTTCAGCCCTGAGCAGGGTCCCCTCGTGACGTTGGAAGAGGAGCTCGAGCTGCTCGATCACTTCGTCGCGATCCAGGAGGCCCGGTTCGGCGACCGGCTCAAGGTGACGTTCCGCGTGGAGGCGGGCACCGGGGCGGCCATGGTGCCGACGTTCCTGCTGCAGCCGCTCGTCGAGAATGCCATCCGGCACGGCGCGGCCCGGCCGGGGCGCGTCGCCGAGATCGACATCGCCGCGGTGCGCGCCGGTGATCGGCTGCGCCTCGAGGTGCGCGACAACGGGCCGGGCGTTCCGGACGGGCCCCCTGCCCCCGCCGGCCGCAACGGGGGAGGGGGTGTGGGCCTCGCCAACACGCGGGCGCGGCTCGCCCAGCTGTACGGTGTGGGCCACCGCTTCGAGCTGGCGAACGCGCCGGGGGGGCAGGGTGGCGCGATCGCGACGGTCGAGATTCCCTATCACGACAATGCATACAGTCATCGTTGACGACGAGGCCCCGGCACGGCGCCGGCTGCGTGGAGTGCTCCAACAAATCCCGAGCATCACGCGGATCGACGAGTGCGCCAACGGCCGTGAGGCGGTCATTGCCTTGCGACGCGGCACACCTGACCTCGTCTTCCTCGACATCCAGATGCCCGATCTCGACGGCTTCGCGGTCGCCGCCGCCGCCAGCGAGGAGCGGGCGCCGGCGATCGTCTTCGTGACGGCGTACGACCAGCATGCCTTGCGGGCCTTCGAGGTCCACGCGTTCGACTACTTGCTCAAGCCGTTCGACGACGACCGCGTCGTGGCAACGGTAGATCGCGCCGCCCAGTTTCTCGATTGGATCCGCCGCGGCGGCGCGGCGGCGGGGGCCCTGCACGGTTTCGGCGACGTCTCCGTGGATTTCGCGACGCACCAGGTGTACCGCGCGGATCGACCCGTCGAGCTGCGGCCCAAGGAGTACGCCTTGCTGGCGGCGCTGTTGCAGCGCGGCGGCAGGGTGGCGAGCCGGCTCGAGCTCCTGCGGGAGGTGTGGGGTTACGCCGGGGACGTGATGAGCCGCACCGTGGATACGCACGTGGCGATGCTGCGGCGCAAGCTCGAACACGACCCCGCGCATCCGCGGCACATCGTCACGGTCCGGACCTTCGGCTACCGAATCGAACGCTAGCGCGCCGCTCCGAACAACACCTGGTCCGCGATCCTCTCGGCGATCGTAGCGGGCTCACCGCCATTGCGGTTTGTCAGCACGATCACGGTGAAGTGGCGGCCCGGGAAGCGCTGGATGGCATTGCGAAACCCGCTCGTCTCCCCGGTGTGCCGCCAGCGCCGTTCGTTCCGGTAGGTGTCCACGAACCATCCGAACCCGTACTGCGTCTCCACGCCACCGGGCAGTGTGGGCGGCGTCGTGGCGAGTTGCAGGGCCGCCGCATCGACGAGCGTCTCGCCGTACAGTGCCTGGTCCCAGTGCACGAGATCGTCGACGTTCGTGTAGATGCCGCCGTCGCCGAGCGTCGCGCTGGTCACGCTTTGGTCGGTCGGCTTGAATTGGCCGGAGTCGGGCGAATAGCCATACGCGCGATGGGGAACCGTGTCGACGCCGTCGACGTGCGCCACCGAAGCCGCCATCCCCAGCGGCTGGAAGATCCGCGCCCTGAGGAACGCGGGGAATGAGAGGCCCGACACGCGCTCCACGATGAGCCCGAGCAGTACGTATCCGGAATTGCTGTAGCGATACTGCGTCCCCGGCGGGAAGTAGATAGTGTCCTTGCGGGCGAGCAGCGCGAGGACGTCGCGATCGCTGACCTGCACCGTTTGGCTGTCGGGGATCAGGTCTTCGTAGTCCGCCACACCGGAGGTGTGATTGAGCAGGTGCCGCACGGTGACGCCCTGGACTGCGGCCGGCAGCTCCGGCAGGATGGCTCGGATCGGTCGGTCGTAGCTGAGCTTCCCGTCGCGTACGAGCAGCATGATGGCCATCGCCGTGAACTGCTTGGAGACGGAGGCGAGGCGGTAGTCGGTCTCCGGCGTCGCCGCTATGCGGCGGTCCAGGTCGGCCATCCCGTACGCACGGCGGAGAATGACGCGACCGTCGCGGATCACCACCACGCTGGCGCCGGGCACCGCCGGTCCCGTGTACGCCGCGAACAGCGCGTCTATGTCAGGCACGGTCCTGCCTCCCCCCCCCGCCGTGGCGCAGGCCGCGAGGAGTCCCACCAGCGCCACGGCGCGCGTGTTCAGTGCCGCTCCAGGCCAGCCACAAAGGGCGCGAAATGGGCCTTCCAGGCGGCGGCGACGGTGTGCGTCCCATGGCCGCGGGTGATGTCGCTGATGGGGATGAGCACGTACCGCCCGCGCGGGACGCGCGCGATCAGCCGTTCCATCAATCCCAGCTCGGGCGGGTTGATCAAGTCGTCGGCCGAGTTGATCGCCAGGACCGGCGCGGTGATGCGTCCCAGGTCGGGGCTGGGATCGTAATCCCGTGACGCGTCAAACTGATAGAGCATGTCGTTGGCGTCGGTCGAGGCCATCCGGGCGTCGAGATAGCGAGTGATGACGGCATCCGCAGAGTCGCGCGACGGGGCCGCACGCTGCTGTACGAGCGGTGCGCTGCCCATGAGATAGAGGATCTGGAGCGCGGCCCGCAGACCACGTGGCTGGGTTGCGTACTCCCCACCGCGCCATTCTGGGTCGGTCCGGATGTCGTCGAGGATCATTTTGCGCATCATGCGATTCCGACCCGCGATCTGCGTCGGGGCGCAGGCGAGCGGCACGACGCCGTCCACGAACGCCGCATGACGCTCGGCCCAGAGCCACGAATGCATGCACCCCATCGACGTGCCCATGACGAGCAACAGGTGATCGACGTGCAGTCCCGCAGTGACGAGCCGGTATTGGGCCTCCACCATGTCGACGTAGCCGTAGTGCGGGAATCGCGCGTGTAGCCCGTCGCTCGGTTTCGACGAAGTCCCATGGCCGATGTTGTCGGGCAAGATGATGTAATGCGTTGCCGTGTCGAGCGCCTGACCAGGGCCGTACAACTCTACGAAGGAAGGAGACAAGAAATTCGCGCCGCTCCCGCCTGTGCCATGCAGGATCAGCACCGCATTGCGGCGCGGCCGGCCCATGGTGCGGTAGTGGATACGGAGCGCCGGCAGCGTCTCGCCGCTCTCGAAGCGGAAGTTGGGGATGATGAAGGTCCCGGTATCGGCCTGCGCCAGCAGGACGGCAGCGATCACGAACGGGCTCACGACGCGATCCATTCCTTCCAGGTGTCTTCAGCGAGGCCAATCGTCAGGTGCTGCTTGTTGCGCACCAGCGGCATCCTCAAGAGCAAAGGTTCGAGGCTGAGTTTCTCGAGTGTCGCGACGGGCCTCCCCAGATCGGCGTAACGCCGCGACTCACGGTCAAGCAGGTTCTGCAAGCCGAACTTGTCGGCGAAGCGGCGCAGCTCTCCGAGCGACGGTTGGCGCTCGGTCAGGTCCACGAAGTGGACTTTGATCCGTCGCTCGGCAAAGAAGCGCAGCGCCGCGCGCGTGTCGGCGCTCTTGCGGACCCCGAACACCTGCACCTCCACGGCCGGCTAGTGGGTCGAGGTGATGACTTCGATGGCCCCGTGCAGGTGTCCGGGCCCGAAACGCGCTTCGGCGTCGCTGGGCGAGAAGTAGCGAACCGACTGCACGCCGTTCGGCACAAACTGACGCAGGCTTTCGGCGCTGCCGAAGCGGTGCCCGTCCACGTACACGATCAGCGCGCCCTCGTTCTGTGGCATCAGGGTGGTTGGTCCCCTCCGCATCAGCCAGGCGGGGCGGAGGGCCCGGACCGCGTCGTAGAGCGTCTGCGACTGGCGGGAGGCGATCTCTTCGGCGGTGATGAGGTTCGGATCGCGGCGCGCGACGGAGGTCGAGGGGCCGCTGGCGCCGCCCGTCCCGCTGGCGCAGCCCGCGAGCAGCAGCACGGACAGAGAAAGGATCGGAGCCTTCATCACTTAATAGTACATATTCCACGCTCCCCGGCGAGGTGCGATGAGTCCCCGATCGAAGGTCGTTGTCGCGGCGGTCCTGTTTTCGACGGGCGGCGCGGCCATCAAGTGGTGCGGCTTCGACGGCTGGCAGCTCGCTGCCTTCCGGTCGGGGATCGCGTGCGCGACAGTGCTGCTTCTCATCCCGGAGGCGCGTCGCGGCTGGTCGTGGCGCACGGCCCTCGTGGGGTGCGCCTACGCCGCGACGACGCTGCTCTACGTGCAGGCGAATAAGCACACCACCGCGGCAAGCGCCATCTTCCTCCAGGCCACGAGCCCGCTCTTCATTCTCGTGCTCGCCCCCTGGCTCCTGGGTGAGCACGCGACGCGCCGCGACCTCGTGCAGATGGCGATGATGGGGCTGGGGCTGGTGTTGTTCTTCTTCGGCCTCGATCAACCGTCCGCGACGGCGCCCGATCCACTACTCGGCGACCTCCTCGCCGGGACCTGCGCGGTCACGTGGGCATTTACTGTCATCGGGTATCGGTGGATCGTCGCGCGTGGTGGGTCGGTAGCGACAGCGGCGGCCTCGGGGAGCTTGACCGCCTGCCTGGTGGCTCTCGTCATGGCGCAGCCGCTTCAGGCCGGGCGGCCGGTCGATTGGGCGGTCGTCGGGTTCCTGGGTGTGTGCCAGCTCGGTGTGCCGTACGTGTTCCTCGCCCGCGCGATCCCACGCCTGCGGGCGCTCGAGGTCGCGCTGTTCATGTTGATCGAGCCGGTCCTGAACCCCGTCTGGGCGTGGCTGGTGCACGGGGAACGGCCCGGTCCCGCGGCGCTGCTTGGCGGTGTGGTGATCCTGGGGACGACGCTGGTGCGGTCGATTGTCGATGCGCGCGTCGCGCCCGTCGTTAGCGCCTCGACATGATCCGCAGGCGAGCCGTCGTGCGCAGTGGCTCTCGGTCAGTGGGGATGACACCCGTCACCACGTAGTCGCCCGGCGTGAGTGGCGCGCCGGCATCGGTGCGTTGGTGCCAGCGATCGGTCAGTTCGAGTGTCTCACCGGGCGCCAGGTGCTTGACCTGCAGGATCTGCTGGGTGGCCACGTGCTGCAGCCGGCGCCATACGACCTCGCCGTCGGGTCGCGCGATGATGATGTCGAAGGTGATGCTGCGCCCCGTGAGGTAGAGATCCATGGGCCGCACGCCCGGGTTCGTCAGGCGCAAGGCGATCGGGACCGCCTCGCCCGGTCGAGCCGAGTCCGGCACCACGATGGAGAAGCGGAGCGTGTCGGGCGACTGTGCGTAGGTGGTCACGGGCGCGAGCCCCGCAGCGAGGAGGGCGGCGCCGCACACGGCGGCGCCGCCCCAGGTCCACATCGCCGCCAAGGCGTGGTTAGAAGGTCGTGAGGGGCCCGAGTTCCTGCTCGACATTCGTGATCGGGCTGTACACGAACTGTGTCCCGGCGCCGTTGCCGCCCCACAGGATGCCCAGCAGGCGGACGCTGTTCCCGCCGGTCAATCCGAAGACATCCGACCCGGAGTCGCCACCGCCCACGCCGGCGCTGACGAAGGTCTGGCACAGCTGCACGATGTTCGAGCCAGAGACGCCGGTGTTCACGCACGTGTTCGTCACCACGCCCTGCGTCCATCCCGTCGTGCGGCCGACCTTGTTCACGATGTCCCCGACGACAGCGTCTCCCTCGGATGTGACGTTGAAGGTTCCGGTGATCGTGAGCGAGCCGTTGTTCGGGCCGCTCGTCTGCGCGATTCCGCCGAGCGTGAATGGCACGCCGGCCGCGTAGGCCGCGCGCGACGCGTCGCTGAAACGGCAGCGGCGGCTCTTGGGGCAAGCGGTGCCCTTTCTGCCGCGCACGTAGACCGGGTCGGCGACCTCTGTGCCGATGAAGCTGTTCGGTTGGCTCGAGAGCGACTGGAAGTATTGCGTGCCCTCGACACCGCCCTGCGTGTTGGTGCAGTGCGAGGCGGTCACGAACGAATTCTGACCCCCACTCACCGCGTTGAAGCCGATCGAGCAGAGGAAGTTGCCGAAGTGGATCTGCACGCCGGCCACTACCGGCCGCACTTGATCCTGCAAGGTTGCGGCGTACTGGATCGGGTCAACGTCGCGAGTGACGATCGCCTCGGCAGGCACGCCGAGCCGCGCCGCTAGGCTCGTGATGTTGGCGTGCGACGCGCCGCGCTCGACGCCGACCAACACGCGGTTTGACGCTTCGTCGAGATCGACGAAGACCACGCCGCCCTGGTCGAACGCCTCGAACGATACGGCCTGGGACCAGCGATCGAGATCGCCGTACGCGTACCAGCCTTGGAGCACCCGGATCTCACCGGGGCTGAAGCCGCGGCTCTGCGCGAACCCGCTCAGGGCGCGCTCAGCCGGGCCGCGTTTGGAGACGTCGGTCAGATAAACGGTCGGCACACCGTTATCGAGGAAGAGCCCGCCGAATCCCGGCACGGCGCGGGCGAGCGTGCCGAGGTCGGGGGGCTGCACGGTTCTCACCACGGGAAGTGGCTCTCGGTTCGTGGGCGATGTGCTGTCGCTGCAGGCGGCGACCGCGAGGAGCGCGGCGCCGGCGAGGAAGCGAATCGCGGTGGATGGACGGCTCATGATGGCTCACCCTCCCTGAAAGTGAAAACGCAACTCGGGCGCTCCGGAAAATGTGAGCGGTCACGTACGCCCGCCAGAGTACAAAACCGAAATCCTGTTGCGAGTTCGCAACACCTATATTTGACCCGCCATGTCCGCCTCTCGCGCTCGTCTCGGCGTCATCTTCTTCACCGTTCTGATCGACTTGATCGGCTTCGGCATCGTGCTGCCGATCCTGCCCACCTACGCACAACGCTTCGGCGCTCACGGCATCGGGTACGGCGGCCTGATCTTCGTTTTCTCGGCGATGCAGTTCCTGGCGACGGCCCTCCTGGGCCGGATGTCCGATCGGATCGGGCGCCGGCCGATCCTGCTCACCACGATGGTCATCAATGCGGCCGGTTACATCCTGTTCGCGTTCGCTCCGTCGTACACGTGGCTGTTCGTCGCGCGCGTGATCTCCGGACTCGCCAGCGGCAACATCTCGGCGGCTCAGGCGTACGTCGCGGATATCACGACTCCCGCCGAGCGCGCGCGCGGCATGGGGATGATCGGCGCGGCGTTCGGGATCGGGTTCGTGCTCGGGCCATTGATCGGCGGCATCGCTGCCCACTACCTCGGCCACCTGGCGCCCGGACTCATCGCGGCGGGACTGTCGATCATCAACTTCTTCTCTGCCAGCGCTATCCTGCGCGAGTCCCTGCCGGTCGAGCATCGCACGGTCCGGCCGCTCTTCGACTTCGCGCACATGATCGATGCGTTGGCACGCAAGCACCTGCGCCCGCTCATGCTCGTCTGGCTGCTGGCACCCCTGTCCTTCGTCGCCTACACGGTGATCCTGCCCCTCCACGCTGGACAGATGTTCGCGTGGAAGGAGCGGGACCTGATGTGGCTGTTCGTTGAGATCGGCGTAATCGCCGCGATCGTCCAGGGGTTTCTCTTCGGCCGGATCGAGCGGCGCACCGGGGCGCGGGCCCTATTGATCGCGGGCCTGTTCGGCATGGCGGTGAGCATCGGTGCGCTCCCGTACGTCGGCAGCAGCCTCCTCGTGTATGCCTGGACCGTGCCCCTGGCCTTCACCAATAGCTTGTTCTCGCCGGCGGCGTCGGGGCTGGTTTCGATCTATGCCGACCCCACCGAGCAGGGCACGATCCTCGGAGCCGCGCAGGCCTTCGCGGCGCTAGGCCGAACCTTCAGCCCCCTCGCGGCGGGGTGGGCGTTCGATGGACTCGGGTCTCGGACCGCGTTTCTCCTCGCCGCTGGCGTGATGCTGCTCGGCGGGTTTATCAGCCTCGCGCTCAGGCCTGTAAGTCACGCTGCGACAAGGGCCCCGGAGCCCGCTTAACGGTCATCCGGGGGCGCCGTCCAACACCCGGACGACTTTCAGGAGACTTCGATGCGTAAGCACATGACGGCCGCGCTCGCCGCGATGCTCGTGGCGGCGGCCTGCAATCAGGACCCGACGGGCGTTTCGAGCAATGAGTTGGTGCTGGCCCAGCAGGCTCAGGTGATCGCACAGGACGTCGCTACGTCCACCGGAACCAACTATGAAGGGTGGTGGCGGCGGCTGCGTGACACGCTGCGCACCACGGATGACCCCGAAGCACGGGCCTTCCTCGACCAGGCAGCGGCGTATCGTGACTCAGCGCGTGCGGCGTTAGCCGGCGGCGACACCACGGCGGCGCGGGCGTACTGGCGGCAAGCGTTCCGCTCGGTTCTTGCGGCCGTGATCGAGATCTTCCCCAACGCGCCCGAGCGTACCGGTCTCGCAGTGGATCAGGCGATCGTGCGGATCGAGCGGTTCCTGGGCGGGCGCGACGCGCCGCGCATCCGCGCGATCCTGGGCCACGTCAAAGACCTGCGCGCGTCGTCGGATTCGGCGTTCGCGGCGGGTGACAAGGTGACGGCGCTCGCGTTGAACCTGCGGGGCCTGCAGATCCTGCACCGATTGGTGGAGCACATCAGGGACGCACACCGGGATCATGATGCGGTGGCCGACGCGGAGATGCAGGCGGTCATCTACTAGACGTCTAGGCGCCTAGGCGCAGAGGCGAAACCGGGGTCGGGACAGGCTGTCCCGGCCCCTTCTTGCCTGGCGGCACGGTTCTCGCGGACTACGTTTCCAAAGCCTGCCCGTGCAAGGAGTGAACTATGGCGTGGACCCAGGTTTACGACCCGTTGCACAGTTGGATCCTCTCGACCCTCGTCGCCGCCCTCCCGATCCTGGTCCTGTTCGGCCTCCTGGCCGGATTACGGGTCAAGCCGCACTGGTGCGCTATTGCCGGGGCCGGGACGGCCGTCCTGGTCGCGGTCGGCGTCTTTGGGATGCCGCTCTCGCTGGCGGGGATGAGTTTTCTGTACGGCGTCGCCTTCGGCGTGCTGAAAATCGCCTGGATCGTTCTGGCGGCGGTGTACCTCTACGACATTTCCGTCTTCACCGGCCAGTTCGAGATCATGAAGGAGTCGGTGGCGGGCATCACGGCCGACCGGCGCCTGCAGCTGTTGCTCGTGGCGTTCTGCTTCGGCGCCTTCATCGAGGGTGCGGCCGGCTTCGGCGCTCCGGTGGCGATCGCGGGCGCCTTCATGATCGGCCTCGGATTCCGCCCGTTCCAGGCGGCGGCGCTCAACCTGATCGCCAATACGTCGCCCGTCGCCTGGGGGGCCATCGGAACGCCCGTGCACACGCTGGCGGCGGTGTCGGGCCTCCCCGAGTCCGACCTGAGCGCCATGATCGGACGCATCCTGCCCATCACGGGCATCATCGTCCCCTTCTGGCTGGTGCGCGCGATGGTGGGCTGGGCCGAAACGTTCGAAGTGCTCCCCGCGATCCTCGTCGTCGGCGTGTCGTTCAGCCTGACGCAGTACCTCTGGTCGAACTACATGGACTCGAACCTCGTGGACATCGCCGGGGGCGTCATCTCTCTCCTCGTGACCCTGGTCTTCCTCAGGTTCTGGAAGCCGAAACGCGTCTGGCGCTTCGACGACGAGCGCGCGGCGCCGGCGGTTCACCGCTACACCGCCGCCCAGATCCTCAAGGCCTGGATGCCGTTCGCGATCCTGTCGGTCACGGTGCTGGTGTGGGGGCTGCCCGCGATCAAGGGCGCCATCAACCGCGCGACCACCCCGGTCTGGAATGTCCCGTTCCTGCACAACGCGGTCTCGCGCGCCGCGCCGGTCGTGACCACGCTGACGCCCGAGGCCGCGCGCTACGATTTCAACTGGCTGTCCGCGACGGGGACCGGCTGCTTCGTCGCCGCCCTCATCGCCGGCCTGGCCCTCGGGCTCGGGCCGGGCCAGCTCGCGACCATCTTCTGGCGCACCCTGAAGCGCATGAAGCTCGCCGTCGTCGCCGTTTCCTTCATGCTCGGCCTAGGGTTCACGACGCGCTATTCGGGGCTCGACGCCGTGCTCGGGCTGGCGTTCACGCGGACCGGGTGGTGGTTCCCCTTCTTCGGCGCGTTTCTCGGCTGGCTCGGCGTCGCCCTGACGGGCAGCGATACCTCCTCGAACGCACTGTTCGGCAGCCTGCAGCGCATCACGTCCCAGCAGCTCGGGCTCGACCCGGTGCTGATGTGCGCCGCCAATTCAGCGGGGGGCGTGATGGGGAAGATGGTGGACGCGCAGTCCATCACGGTCGCGACCTCGGCCACGAACCAGGTGGGCAACGAGGGGATGATCTTCCGCTACGTGTTCTGGCACTCGATCGCGCTCGGAGCCATCGTCGGGTTGATCGTCCTGCTGTACGCGTACGTCTTCCCGGGCGGCGTGCCCCACGGGCTCACGATCGTGAAGTGAGGACGCCGAGCCGAGGGGTCGGGACGAGCTGTCCCGGCCCCTCTTTGCGCCTTACAGATCCACGCGAACCTTGTGGTCCTTGGTCTCTTTGATCAACGCGGTCCCAACGACAAAGGTCATGATCGCGACGACGATCGGATACCACAGGCCGTAGTAGATGTTCCCCGACGCGGCCACCATGGCGGTGGCAAGCAGCGGCAGCATGCCGCCGAACCAGCCGTTGCCGATGTGGTAGGGGAGCGACATCGACGTGTAGCGGATGCGCGCCGGGAACAACTCCACCAGGTACGCCGCGATCGGTCCGTACACCATGGTGACGTACAGCACCATGATCACCAGGATCAACTCGGCCATGAAGTAATTGATGCGACTCTTGTCGGCCGCAGTGGGGAACCCCGCGGCGGCGAGTGCGGTCTTCGCATCGGGTTCCTTCCAGCCGTGCAGCTCGGTCTCGCCGATCTTGACGATGACCTGGTCGGCGGACCCGGGCGGCAGCTCGCTCGACTGGAACGAGATACCCTGCTTGGTCAGGAAGTCCTTCGCCCGATCGCACTCGGTGAATTTGGACCACGGGCCCACGAAGATGTGGAAGTGACAGTCCGTGGCGGTGACCGTGACCGGTGTCTTCGCGGCCGCTTCTTCGAGGGCCGGATTGATGTAGTGGGTGAGCCCCTTGAAGAGCGGGAAGTACGTCAGGGCCGCGAGCAGGCAGCCGGCCATGATGATCTTCTTACGCCCGATCTTGTCGGACAGCCGGCCGAACACCACGAAGAACGGCGTCCCGATGAGGAGCGAAAGGGCGATCAGCAGGTACGCGGTTTGGAAGGGGACCTTGAGGGTGATGAGCAGGAAGAACAGCGCGTAGAACTGGCCCGTGTACCAGACGACGCCCTGACCAGCGGTCGCGCCGATGAGCGCGAGCAGGACGATCTTCGCATTGCTCCAGTTGGCGAAACTTTCGGTGAGCGGTGCCTTCGACGTCTGGCCCTGGCTCTTGATCTTCTGGAACACCGGTGACTCTTGCAGGCGCAACCGGATGTAGACAGAGAAGATCAGCAAGAGCGACGACACGAGGAACGGGATACGCCAGCCCCAGGACGTGAACTGCTCCGGCGCCATCGCGGTCCGGCACACGTAGATCACGGCCAGGGACAGGAAGAACCCCAGCGTGGCGGTGGTTTGAATCCAGCTCGTGGCGTAGCCGCGCCGGTTCTCCGCCGCGTGCTCAGCGACGTAGGTCGCCGCGCCCCCGTACTCCCCTCCCAACGCCAACCCTTGCACCAGACGCAGCAGCACGAGCAGGATGGGGGCCGTCCAACCGACCGTCGCGTAGGTGGGCAGCAACCCGACCGCGAACGTCGATGCGCCCATGCAGACGATGGTCACGAGAAACGTGTACTTCCGGCCCACGATGTCGCCGATGCGCCCGAATACCAGGGCGCCGAAGGGCCGCACCAGGAAGCCGGCCGCGTACGTCACGAACGCCGACAACAACGCTGCCGTCGCGTTCCCGCTCGGGAAGAACAGCGATGCGAAGAACGGCGCGAGCGTGGCGTACAGATAGAAGTCGTACCACTCGAACACCGTTCCCAACGAGGACGCGAAGATGACTCGCGCCTCATCCCGGCCGAGGTGGGAAGAGGGTGCCGCAGCGGTGGCGTAGCTCATCGATACTCCTCCTCTAGAGGTGCCCGCTAGTATGAGAGAATGAGGCGCGACCTACGCCTTGTCGCCCGCGCCGCCCGCGACGAGACCCTTCGCCCGCCACTTCTCAAAGATCCGCTTCACCTGCTGATGCGCATCGTCCAGCGCCTGCGCCGCCGTCATTCGCCCGGTGGCCGCGTTCGCGAACATCGTGGGCAGCACGAACGTGTCGAACACCTCGCTCTCCGCTGGATTGGCCGGTCCCGGATGTCCGATGTTCGTCGCCCATTGCAGCGCCGTACTGATCGGCCGGAGCTTGGTCGGCGGAGTCGAGCCGAACGGGTCGTTCGTCGTCGCCTGCTCGAGCCAGCGGTTGCCCGCCGCCGGCTTCTGGGCCAGCGGCGTGCCCGCATCGGCCAGGGACCCGGGATAGGCGGGGAAGTTGTACAGCTTGCTCCCCATGACAGCGTCCCGGTAATGCGCGATCAGGTCGAGCAGGAATTGTTTGGCGACGTCGGGGCTCTGCGCGAACTTCCAGATCGCGTAGATCCCCATCACGTGCTCGCTCGCCCACCGCGTCCCGCGGGGGCCCTTCAGCGCCGGAACGAAGAAGATGTCGTCGGCCACCGGCAACTTGTTGTCTTGCGCGGTGCGATAGGCCGAGATGGAGTTGAGGATATACGAGGTTTGGCGGGCGTTCAGAGCCTGGTTGTTCGAAGCGGCGTTCCAGCTCAGCACCGCCGGCGTCATCCCCGCTTGGTAGAGGCGCGTGGCGAACGTCAGGGCCTCGAGCGCTTGAGGAGACTTCAAGACCACGTTCTCGTTGGCATCCTGGATCGAGCCGTCGTGTGACCACAGCATCGCGCGGCACGCCATGTTGGTGTCGAGCTCCTGTGACAGCCCGACGCCGATGGGAATCTGGATCTCCGGATGCTTCGCCTTGATCTGCGGCCCCGCGGTGACGAGATCCTCCCATGTGGCGGGCCCGTCGGGCATGCCGATCTCGGTCCAGACGCTCTTCAGGTAGTCCCCGGGATCGGGCACGTAGTTGTCGCTGAAGCCGAACCACTTCCGCGTCACCGGGTTGTAGGTGCTGCGCTTGCACAGGTCGACCAGCGGGCCGTGCTGGCGCTCGGCGTCCTTGACGACGTCCGCCATGTCGAGCACCTGCGGCTCGAACGCCCCGGGCGGCGAGAGGAATTGAAACAGGTCGTGGCCCTGCTGCGCGGCGACCTCGGCGTTGGCCCGCGTCGTCAGGTCGGCGAGGGCGATGTGGTCCACGGTCACCTCGACGCCCTTCGCTGTCCCCCAGTCTTTTGCGTACTTGTCGAACCACGCGTCGTAGGCGGGGACGAAATGGCTCCACTGGATGATCTTGAGTGTCTTCTGCTGGCGCTTGATCCAGATGGTGGGACCCAGGGCGACGGCCGCGGCCGCCGCGCCGGTTGTGCTGACGAACTGGCGCCGATCCATCCCCTTCCGCTTGCCCATAGCCCTACCCTCCCTTGATACGGCGAGAGACGACTCGCGGCGAAGCGTGACCGCTGCGCCGCGAGCCGGAACCTGCCCGTCAAAACGTGTACATCACGGTGAGCGCCACTTGGGTGGCATCCTGCTTGAACGTGGCCCCTCCAACAGTCGGGCGCCACGTCGTGTTGGCCCTGAGCAGCTCGAGCCCTAGCGCGTAGCGCCCCGCCCGAAACCGCAGCATCCCGGAGACGTCCTCATTTTTGACCCGCGCCCGCGCGGGGAGCCCTGGCGAGTCTGCCTCCTTCGGATCGTCGACGCCGTAAAAAGCCCACAGACTCCAGCGAGGCGTAAAGTCGTAGCCCCCTTGGAGCCACCCGCCCCAACCCTTGACGTCTCCCTGCTGTGAGATGTGGCCGAACTGCTGGCCGATCGCTTTCCCGGAATAGAAGTTCCCCTGCACGGTGACCTTCCCGGGGTTGATGCTGCCGCCTACCTCGACGGCGGTTCCGGTCATGTTGTCGCTCGCGACGCCCACCGCACTCGTGTCCTTCCAGTCGACATGGCCGACGATGTACGCATTCCAGCTGAGGGTCGCGGAGCGCTTGGTGAAGCTCAGCAGCGCCTCGAGCTGCGGCATCCCGGAAGCCTCTCCCTGACCAACGGTCGCAGGAGCGCCCGCAGGATCCGCCCCTACGGCGACAGGCCCGGACCCCTCGAACGCCGCCAGCTGAAGTTGGATGGTCACGGGCTTTCCGACGGTGAGATCGTGGTAGAGATAGACACCCGGATAGCGCCACCCCACTTTCCCCGCGGAGCCATAGCCGAGCGGGAACGCCACGTGCGACAGGGAGGCGGGGACGGCCCCGAACAGGGGCGACCAGAATTGGCCGATCCGCAACGTGGTGCGACCGTTCGTAAGGTCGACGTATGCGAAGCGTAGCCGGAGCTGCGCCTGCTCATCGCCGAACGGCGGCGTGCCATTGAACGCGCCGAAAAAGTCAGCCTCCAGGACAGCGCGCGGCGAGAACTTGCCGAGCACGGGCTGGCCGTTGAACGTGAAGTTGATGCGCGTATTGCGCACATCGCCATCCAGGATCGTCTTATCGGTGGCCGGCTGCGTCGAGTCGGCCCACTCGGCGTTCTGCCCCTGCCCGAATCCGCCGAACCGTCCACTGTTTATGAACCAGGTTGCGTTGATGAATCCGCTGATCGTAAGCGTCTGACCGTCACCGAGCCTCACCACCTGTCCCGTGGGCTGCTGGGCCGCGGCGGGACGCGCGCTCCCGAGCATCAAGATTGCTATCACGGCGAGCCCGGAGCACCACGCCAATCGCATTCTCATGATGTCCTCCTCGAGTGAAACTGCGTGAACGACAACTCAGCCCTTCACCGCCCCCATGGCGAAGCCCTGAATGAACCGATCCATGAACAGATTGTAGACGATGGCGAGCGGTATGCTGACGAACAATGCGGCGGCCATGAGGGAGCCCCAGTGGTACACATCGCCGCGCACCAGCGCGATGGGGACGCCCAAGCTGACGGTCATGTGATCGACCGAGCTGATAAACGTCAGCGCGTACACAAACTCTTGCATGACCAACGTGAAGGTGAAGACGACGACCGTCAAGATCCCGGGGACGATGAGCCGGGGCACGACCCGCACAATCACGGCGAGCCGGCTATAGCCGTCGATCATCGCCTGCTCCTCGATATCCCAGGGCACCGAGCGCAGGAACCCCATCACGAGCCACGTGCAAAACGGGATCGTGATGGTCGGATAGATCAAGATCAGAGCGCCGAGCGAATCCTGGAGGCCGAGGAACGAGATGACCCGCGCGAAGGGGATGAAGAGCAGGGTCGGCGGGATCAGATAGGTGCAAAAAATCCCCATGCCGAGGCGCTCGCCCCAGCGTCCGGTGAGACGCGCCAGGCTGTAGCCCGCCGGCACGGCCACCGTCACGGTGATGACGATGACCGCGACGACGACGATCAGCGTGTTCCCGACCCAGCGCAGGAATTGCGTCTCGCCGAACAGCAGGCGCACGTGCTCGAGGGTCGGTGGATCGTTGAAGATCCACGGGACGTGGTGCGTGTCGAACGCTCCGACGTAGAGATCGCGGTTTTGCTTGAACGCGGTGATCAGCATCCAGTAGAAGGGGAAGCCCGCGAAGGCCATGAAGCCAAGCGCCGCGGTATACAGACCGACGCGCCTCATCGGACGCCCACCTCCGTGTGCCGGGCCAGCCGCAGCATGCCGATCGCCACCACGATCAGGAACGGAAGGAGAAAGACGGCGATGGCCGCACCCTGACCGAGGTCGGCACCCTGGATGCCGCGCTGGAAGGCGAGCGTGGGGAGGACCTGGGTCGTGTTGGCGGGCCCGCCGCCGGTCAGCAGGTAGACGACACCCAGATCGGTCGCCGTATAGACGACGCCGAACAGGACCGCGACCGCGACGACGGGGAGCAGGAGTGGCAGCTCGACATGGAACAATCGCCGCCAAAAGCCGGCGCCGTCCACGATGGCGGCCTCCATCACGTCCTGCGGGAGCGACGCCAGGCCCGCGAGCACGATGATGGTCGCGAACGGGAAAATGCGCCACGCGTGCACGATGATGATCGCGACGAGGGCGAGGCCTGGCTCCCCCAGCCAATAGAGCCAGCCGTGCAACAAGCCGGCGACCTTGAGGGTCCAGTTGATCACGCTGAACGTGGAGTCGAAGATCCAGGTCCATGCGATCGCCGCCAGCGAAACGGGCACGGCCCAAGGCAGGAGCAGCACAAACCGGGCGGTGCGCTTGCCGTGAAACGCCGCGCGGAACACCTGCGCGGCGGCCGTCGCGAGGACGACCACGAGCAGCTGCGAGCCGATCGTGACGACGGCGCTGTTGAAGAGCGAGCGCCGAAAGACGGGATCCCCAAGGATGGCCGCGTAGTTGTCCCACCCCGCCCACCCGAAGGTGAGACTCCCCGCCGTGGCGGTGCTGAAGCTGAGCACGATCGCCAGCACGAAAGGCACGCCCACGAGCAGGATGACGTAGGTCAGTGCCGGGGCGAGCATGACCACCCCCAGGACGCCTTCGCGATCGGCGAGCTTCATTTGAGCCTCGCGCCGGTGGCAGCGTCAAAAGAGCACAGTGTGCGCTCCGGTACGGCGAACGGCAGCGTCTCCCCGTCCGGAATCGCGGTGGTAACGGTCGCCGGCAGCTTCGCGATCACCGTGGCATCGCCCGCCCCGGCGTCGGTCACCGTGCCGTACACGTAGCGGTCCGAGCCCAGGTACTCCACGCGCCGCACCGCGAAGCCCAAAGGGCGGATCGGCTCTCTGGCCGCGAAATGGCCGCGGGGCAGAAAGTTCTCGGGGCGGAAGCCGAGCAACTTGCCGCCCGGGACCTCGATCAGGTTCATCGGCGGCTGGCCGACGAACGTCGCCACGAATGTGTCGACGGGGTCTTCGTAGATCTCCTGCGGCGTGCCGATTTGCCTCACTTTGCCCGCGTCCATGACGGCGATCCGGTCGCCCAACCCCATCGCCTCCACCTGATCGTGCGTCACGTACACGGTGGTGCGCTTGATCTGACGCTGAAAGCGCTTCAGCTCGTCACGTGCCGTGTTGCGCAGCTTGGCATCGAGGTTCGCGAGCGGCTCGTCCAGCAGGAAGACCTGCGGGTCGCGCACCAGGGCGCGGCACAAGGCCACGCGCTGCCGCTCGCCGCCGGAGAGCTGCCGCGGATAACGATCGAGGTAGCGCGTGATGCTGAACCGCTCGGCGGCCCAACGCACCTTCTGGTCGATTGCGGCACGGGGCATCCCCGCCGCCTCGAGCGGGAACGAGATATTCCGGAAAACGGTGCGGTGCGGATACAGCGCGTAGCTCTGGAACACCATGGCGATGCCGCGGGCCCGGGGCGGCACGTCGCCGTCCATGCGCTTGCCGCCGATCAGGATCTCACCCGCGGTGGGATGCTCCAGCCCCGCGATCATGCGGAGCAGGGTCGTCTTGCCACACCCGGAAGGGCCGAGCAGGACCAAGAACTCTCCCTCGCGGATCGATAGATTGACTCCATCGACCGCGTGGAAGTCACCAAATCGCCTGGTCAAGTGTCGAAGCTCGACGCCTGCCACGGTCCTATCGCCCTCCCATCATCCCCCGCCAGGACTGGATCTGCACCAGCGGATTTGGCGGCCTGTCTGCGCGTCGTCAAGGGTGGCCAGGAGCGCCCTTGATCCTAGCCGCGGTTTCCGGTCCCCTTCATATTCTCCTCCCCCCTGCAGGAGGTGATCCGTGCGTGTGTACAAGACACCGGAGATCCGCAATGTGGCGGTCCTCGGCCACGGCGCGAGCGGCAAGACCTCCCTGGTCGACGCCCTGGCGTTCGTGGCTGGCACGAGCAAGCGCCACGGAGCCGTCAAGGACGGCACCGCCCTCACCGACTACACCCCCGACGAAATCGAACGCAAGTACTCGATCAACCTCGCCCTCGCCGTCGCCGAATGGATGGAGACCAAGGTCAATCTGATCGACACGCCGGGCTACCTCGACTTCACGGGCGACGCGCTGGCCGGAGTCTACGCCGCGGACGCCGCGGTCGTGGTGCTGGCGGGGACGGCGGGCGTCGAAGTCGGGACCGAGAAAGTGTGGGACTACTGCGAGCGCCGCGACCTGCCTCGCCTGCTGTTCGTGTCGCTGATGGACAAGGAGCACGCTGACTTCGAGCGGGTCTTCAATCAGATCAAGGAGCGGCTGACCGCGAAGGTGATCCCGGTGGAGATTCCGGTCGGTGAAGGACCGGAGTTCCACGGGATCATCAATCTCTTCTCGAAGAAGTGCCACCTGTACAAGAAGGGCACCAAGGCCGGCGAGTACGACGAAGTCGACGTGCCGCCCGAGTACCAGGCCCGTTTCGAGAAGTACTCGCAGGAGCTGATCGAAAGCATCGCCGCGACCGACGACACGCTGCTGGAGCGGTATCTGGGGGGTGAAGAGATCGGCCGCGACGAAGCGATCGCGGCGCTCAAGGTGGGAATGCAGAAGGGAGAGATCTTCCCGCTCTTCTGTGGCGCCGCCGAGCTGACCTACGGCACGCGCGCCCTGCTCACGAAGATCGTCGAGTTGTGCCCGGCGCCCCACGAACGCGCGCCGATCGAAGCCCAGAAATGGGGCACCGCGGAGAAGGTATCGCTCAAGGCCGATGATGCCGGCCCCCTCGCCGCGCAGGTCTTCAAGACCGTGTCCGAGCCGCACGTGGGAGACGTGACGCTGTTCCGGATCTTCTCGGGGAAGGTGAAGAACGGACAGGACGTCTGGAACGCTCCGCGCGAGCTGTCCGAGAAGCTGAACCATCTCTGCGTCCCCATGGGCAAGGAGCGCGTCGAGACCACCGAGCTGCACGCCGGAGACATCGGCGCCGTGGCGAAGCTGCGCGACACCCACACCAACGACACCCTGTCCAGCAAGGACGTGGGACTGGTCCTGCCCAAGATCCCGTTCCCGGAGCCGGTGATCACGCTGGCGGTCGAAGTGAAGCAGCGCGGCGAGGAAGACAAGCTCTCGACGGCACTGCACAAACTGCACGAAGAGGACCCCACCTTCCACCACGAGTTCAACTCGGAGCTGAGCCAGACGCTGATCCGCGGTCTGGGCGAGCGCCACCTCGAGATCGTGGTGGGACGGCTGGCGCGGAAGTACGGCGTGCATGCGCAGACCACAAAGCCGCGCATTGCGTATCGCGAAACGTTCCGCGGCAAGGCCGAAGGTCAGGGAAAGCACAAGAAGCAGACGGGAGGCCGCGGCCAGTACGGCGATTGCTGGATCCGTATCGCGCCGCTGCCGCGCGGTTCGGGCTTCAAGTTCGAGGATGAAATCGTGGGGGGCGTGATCCCGCGGCAGTACGTCCCGGCCGTGGAACGGGGCGTCATCGAAGCGGCGCAGAAGGGGCCGATCGCGGGATACCCCGTCGTGGATTTCCAAGTCGAGGTGTACGACGGCTCCTACCACGACGTCGACTCGAACGAGATGTCGTTCAAGATGGCCGGGATTCAGGCCTTCCGAAACGTGAGCGCGAACTGCCGGCCGGTCCTGCTCGAGCCGATCATGGAGGTCGAGGTGTGGACGCCGGACGACTATCAGGGCGCCGTGATGGGCGACATCTCGTCGCGTCGTGGGCACATCCTCGGCACTGAGAAAGACGGCCGGCTCACCAAGGTCAAAGCGCTCGTGCCCGAAGCCGAGTTGGACCGCTACGCGACGACGCTGCACTCCGTCACGCACGGTCGCGGGACCTACCGCATGAAGTTCCACGTGTATCAGGACGCTCCGCCGGACGTGACCGCCAAGGTCACGGAAGGGCGGAAAAAGGAGCTGGAGGAAGCGAAGGCCTGAGATGTGGGGCCCCGTGGACCGGAAGACGTACGCGGCGTACGGGTTTGGGCTCATGGCGCTCAAGTACGCTCTGGACGCGGCGCTGATCTGGTGGTTCGCCGGTCACTGGTGGACACCACTCGATTACCTCAGCCCCCTGTGGAGCACGCGCCAACACGTGCTGCAAGGCGCTCCGGCATGGCTCGCGCCGGTGCTCGTCGTCATCACCCTTCCATTCCTCTGGATCGGCGTAACCCTGACGCTGCGCCGCGCGGTGAACGCGGGACTTTCGCCGTGGACCTGTCTGCTGTTCTTCCTGCCCGGCACGAATTACGTCCTGATGCTCGCGCTCTGCCTCTGGCTGCCGTCGACGAAGCCGGCGCGGGAGCAGGCGGTTCCGCCGCCCCAGGTCGACGAGCGCCTGACGAGCGCACTGTTGGGTGTCGCCGCCGCGCTCGGCATCACCCTTCTCACGGTGGGCGTCGGCATCTACCTCAAGCGCTCATACTCGACGGGACTCTTTCTCGGCGTCCCGTTCACGATCGGCTACATCAGCTCTTACATCTATAACCGCCGCGTCCCCCGTGGGGTGGGCGAGTCGCTCCTCGTCGCCCTCGCCAGTGTGGCGATCGCGGGGGGCGCGCTCATTCTCTTCGCGCTCGAGGGCATGGTGTGCACCGCGATGGCGCTCCCGCTTGCGGTCGCCGTGGCGTGGCCGGGTGCGTTAGTGGGCCGGCTCGTCGCGCAGCGCGCCGTGGAGCCCGGCGCCGGTGCAGGGGTGGTCCTGCTCGTACCGTTGTTCGTCGCCGCGGAACCACGGCCCGCGCCGCCCTCACACGAGGTGGTGACGGTGGTCGAGATCGCGGCGCCGCCGGAGGTCGTGTGGCGTCACGTCGTCACGTTCCCCGACCTGCCGCCCCCGACGGAGTTCTTGTTCCGGGCAGGGGTGGCGGCCCCGACGCGGGCGCGCATCGTGGGGGCGGGCGTGGGCGCCGTCCGCTATTGCGACTTCACGACCGGGAGCTTCGTCGAGCCGGTGACGGCCTGGGAGGAGAACCGGCTGCTCGCCTTCGAGATCACCGCGCAGGCGCCGCCGCTGACCGAATGGAGCCCGTACCGGGAGGTGAACCCGCCGCACCTAGACGGGTACTTCCGAGCGACCCACGGTGAGTTCCGGTTGACGCCGCTGCCCGGCGGCCGCACGCGGCTCGAAGGGCGCACGGCGTACGTCGTGGATATGTTCCCACAGCGCTATTGGACGCTACCTGCGGGCCGCATCGTCGCGGCGATCCATGAGCGCGTGTTGCGGCACATCGCCGCCTTGGCCGAGGAGGATGATTCTCGATGAGAGCGACCGTCTTGTGTACGGCACTCGTCGTCGCAGCAGCGTGCATTCCGGTCGACCGGAAGCCGCCGGCGTCCGATGTGGCCGACACGGCCGACGCCTCCAGTCCGGCGGATACGGTGGCAGCCGCGCCGGTTCCGGCGCCATCCCCCGCGCCACTCGCGCAGGGCGCCAGCAAGGTGCTGACGGTGGCCGGCTTCTCGACGCCCGAATCGGTGCTGCACGATTCCGTGCAGGACATCTACTTCGTCTCGAACATCAACGGGTCCCCGACGGCGAAGGACAACAACGGGTTCATCAGCCGCCTGCGGCCCGACGGAGCGATCGAGAACCTCAAGTTCATCGAGGGCGGTCGCGCGGGCGCGACGCTGAACGCGCCCAAGGGCCTGGCCGTGTTCGGGGACACGCTCTGGGTGGCCGATATCGACATGGTGCGCGGGTTCAACGCGCGCACCGGGGCGCTCGTCGATAGCGTGAAACTGGACAGTGCGGTGTTTCTGAACGACGTCGCGATCGCTCCGACCGGGGCGATTTACATCACGGATACAGGGATCCGATTCGACGACGTGTCAAACGTGCTGCACCCGGGACCGGACCGCGTCTACCGCATCGGCCCTGATCGCAAGGTGACGGTCGCCGCCAGGGCCGACAGCCTCGGCTGGCCCAACGGGATCACGGTCGATCAGATGGGCAAGCGGTTCATCATCGTGTCGTTCGGCGCGGCCAAGACTGTGCTCGCGTGGAAGCCGGGAGACCGGTCGGCGCACGCCATCGCCAAGGGCCCGGGCCAGTTCGACGGGGTGGAGATGGCCGGGGCGAGGCTCCTCGTGTCGAGTTGGGCCGATTCGACCGTGTCCGCCTACGAGACGGGGCAGGAAGTGAAGGTCATCACAGGCGTGCCCACGCCCGCCGACATCGGCTACGACGCGAAGCGGAACCGCGTCTTGATCCCGATCTTTGGCGGGAACCGGGTGGAGGTGTGGCAGCTGCAGTGAGGCGGGGGCAGTTATCGTGACTCCGGTCACATAGACTTCGGCCATCCAATTTCGGCACCGTTACCTCGCGGTGGGTGTAGGGTCTTCTACCTCACACCCATGCAGAGGAGGTCGCGTTGCGCGAATCCTCGCTGCTGTCTCTCATGGAGCGCCGCCAGGTTCTGCTCGATCAGGCGAGCGCTGCCCTCCGAGGCCACGTCGTTGGTTTGTGGCGCTTGACCGACGGCGGACGCACCGTGGTTGAGATCGTCAGCCCCCGTCATCCGCCGCGCGAGATGCTCGAGCTGGATCTCGGCAGACTGTTGCACAAGTGGGGCCGCCGCGCCCGTCCCGAGAGCCGCTGGGTCGGGTGCCGGACGGAATCGGCCGTGTGGCACGTCGCTCCGGTCCGTCTCGACGCGCCGGGCCCGCCGCCGTCCGGCATCGAACGCCGCAGCCCCGAACGGCTCGTGATCGAGTTGGCTGGGCTCTCCCTCGGCGCGTTGGAGCGGATCTGGCACGCGGCCGATCAGGCGACGGTCTATCTCTGCGCCGCGCTCGAAGTGCTGGAAGGCTGTCTCGGGCGCGTTCGCACCACCGACGGCCTGAGCGTCCGCGCGCGCGCTCACCTGCTTGCCGACCTCGCCGGCGTCGCCGACGCGATCGACGGTGCGCTCAGGATTTGAGGGCCGGCTCCTGCTGCGTCAGGCAATGCAGCGTCCCGAGACCCCACACGAGATCACCGGCGTGGATTCCCACGACCGGACGGTCTGAGAAGCACTCGCCGAGAATACCGAGCGCCACGCGATCTTGCGGGTCGTTGAAGGTCGGGACGAGCACGGCGGCGTTGGCCACGTAGAAATTGGCGTAGCTCGCAGGCAGCCGCAGTCCGTCGAACACGATCGGCGCCGGCATCGGTAGATCCACGACTTCGAGTTTCGATCCGTCCTCGGTGCGCATTCCCTGGAGCCGCTCGCGGTTCTCGGCGAGCGGGCGGTAATTCGCGTCGCGGGGCTCGTCCTCGCGGCACAGTACCACGGTGTGCGGCCCCACGAAGCGGCACAGGTCGTCCACGTGGCCGTGCGTGTCGTCGCCCGCAATCCCCTCGCCGAGCCAGAGAACATTGGTCACCCCAAGCGCATTACGCAGCACGCCCTCCACTTCGGCGCGGTGCAGGTGCGGGTTGCGGGCTTGGACCGTCGGATGGAGGAGACACTCCTCCGTTGTGAGCAGCGAGCCACGCCCGTTCACATCGATGCTTCCGCCCTCGAGGATGACTGGACGGCCGTTCACCTTCGGCTCGAGCACGCGCCGTTTGAAGCGTCGCGCGGCGCGCTGGGGGATCTTGTCGTCCTTCTTCCAGTCCGGGTACTTGGCCCAGGCGTTGAAGTGGAAGCGGGCGATCGCGACTTCGTGCTCGTTGCGGACGAAGATCGGGCCGAAATCGCGGGTCCAGCCTCGGTTCGTGGGAAACCGGAGAAACTCGACGCGACCGAGATCCACGCTCCACTTGGTCAGTACGCGCCGCGCCTCCGCCTCGTGCGCCCGAGAGTTCACGAGAATCCGCACCGTCTCGCCGGACGTAAGCTTCCGGACGATCTCGCCGTACACCCACGGGATCGGGGCGAACTTCCCGGGCCAGTCGCTCTTATTGTGGGGCCAGCCGATCCAGGTCGCCGCGTGCGGCTCCCATTCGGCGGGCATCCGGAAGCCCGTCATCGGAGGAGACACGAGCCTAGTCGGTGAGGAAGCGGCGCTCGATGCCGCCGTAGGCGTCGGTGCGGCGGTCCCTGAGGAACGGCCAGTTGCGACGCACTTCCTCCACGCGTCCGATGTCCACTTCGGCGATCAGGAGCGCTTCCTTCTCCGCCGGCGCCTCCGCCACCACCACGCCGAATGGATCCGCGATGAACGAGTGCCCCCAGAATTCGATCCCCGCACCTTGGCCGTCGAGCTGCTCGAAGCCCACGCGGTTCACGGCCGCGACCCAACAGCCGTTCGCGATCGCATGACTACGTTGAATCGTGCGCCAGGCGTCGAGCTGCGCCGCGCCATGCTGCGCCTTCTCACCCGGGTGCCAACCGATCGCCGTGGGATAGAACAGAATGTTGGCGCCCTGGAGCGCCGTCAGGCGCGCGCCCTCGGGATACCACTGATCCCAGCAGATGAGCGTCCCGATCGTTCCGACGCGCGTATCGAAGGCCCGGAAGCCCAAGTCGCCAGGTGTGAAGTAGAACTTCTCGTAGTAGGCCGGGTCGTCTGGGATGTGCATCTTCCGGTAGATCCCCTTCAACTTGCCGTCGGCCTCGATGACGGCGGCCGTGTTGTGGTACAGCCCGGCCGCGCGCCGCTCGAACAGGGACGCGATGATGACGACCCCAAGCTCACTCGCGAGTTTGCCGAGTGCTTCGGTCGTCGGACCGGGGACGGGCTCGGCGAGGTCGAACAGCGCGTGATCCTCGCGCTGGCCGATGTAGAGGGTGCGGAAGAGCTCGGGGAGACAAACGAGCTTGGCGCCTTGACCGGCGGCGGCCTTCACCTGGGCGATCGCCTTGGCGAGGTTCGCCGCCGGGTCGGCGGTCATGCTCATCTGCACGAGACCGACCTTGAACTTGGTCGGCGCGGCCTTCCCCATCCCCACGGTCATGGGGATGAAGATACGTCAGAACGTCTTGGTCGCCGAGAGGACGATGGCCGACCTGGCGACGTTTTCGGTTTCGCTCGATCCCGCGGTCGTCGGCGTGAAACGGTAGAACCGGCCCTCCGCGTCCGTGCCCACCCAGGCAGCGCCGAGCGTCGTGCCACCGAACGCGCGGGTGAGGCCGATCTTGTAGTCTGTGTAGGACAAGCGGTCGTAGCCCCGCACGTATTGGCGGCCGCCGTGGAGCGCCAGGCTCATGCCGAGGACGACGTTGAACGTGGCGTTGAGGTCGAGGTAGCCCGACCCCTTCGAGGCACCGGTTCCGAGACAGTCGGTCGTCGCCGCCGTGCCGTCGGCGTTGATCCCGCAGTAGCCGCCGATCGTGCTCGTCTTCATGCCGAACAAGTTCGTCAGGGCGTGCGAGTACTTCACGGTGAACTGATCGTAGCGCCCGCCGACGTAGACTTCGACCGTGTTGTAGCGGTCACCGGGGTTGATGTTGTAGCGCGCGCCGGGATACCAGTAATACTGCAGCCCGAGATCCACGCCGATCGTCCCGACAGTCCAGCGGTGCCCGCCATACACGTCCAGCTCGAGCGATCCGCCATTCAGAAACTGATTCCCACTCACGTTCGAGCCCCACGTGCCCAAGTAAATGCCGGCGGGCGATCCGTATTCGGCGCCTCCCTGAATCGCGGGCTGCGTGTAGGTCTGCGACAGTCCCCGAAACCGGTAATCGCCCACGAGCGCGACGTTGCCCGACAGCGTCCAAGCGGGGGGGGCTTGGGCCGCGATGATGGCGGCGAACACCAGCGCGCCCATCATGCGGGACTCGGAGTCGGCGTCCCCGCCGGCTCCGCAGCGAACGACTGCACGACGACGCTGCCGCCGAGCGACCCGCCCGTGCCGGCGAAGCTCCCCAAATCCGAACCGAAGTACGCCTCTTCACCGTGCTGGCTCAGGTCGAGCCCCGCGCTCTCTTCAGGGATAGCCGCCCGGGCGCCGACCGTTACCTCAACGAGCTTGAGGATCCCCAGCGTGCCGAGGCCCGCGAAGGCGACGGTGGCCAGAACGGCGAGCAGCTGGACCCCGAGTTGGCCGGCATTCCCGGCCAGGAGCCCGTCGCCGCCGGCGGGGTTCATGAGCTTGGTGGCGAAGACGCCCGTCAGGAGCGCCCCCGCCGTTCCGGCGAGCCCGTGGCACGAGAACACGTCGAGCGCGTCGTCCAGCTTGGTCCTCGACCGAATCTGGATGGCCGTGTAGCTGACGCCCGCTCCCAGCACGCCGATGAGGAGCCCGGCCATCGGGGTCACGTATCCGGCAGCCGGCGTGATGGCCACGAGGCCCACGACGAGGCCGGTCGCGGCGCCGACGGCGGTGACCTTGCCGGTGCGCGCCAGATCGAGTCCCGCCCAGGTGACGAGGGCGGCAGCCGCGGCGGTGTTGGTGTTCACGAACGCCAGTGCGGCGAGACCATTTGCGGCGAGGGCGGAGCCGGCGTTGAAGCCGAACCAGCCGAACCAGAGCAGGCCCGCGCCGAGCAGGACGAGGGGGACGTTGTGCGGCGCGATCGGGACGCGGCGGTAGTCCTTCCGCGGTCCGAGGAACCAGGCGGCGACGAGCGCCGAGACACCGGCGCTGATGTGTACGACGGTGCCGCCCGCGAAATCGAGCGCCCCGCGCTTCAGGAGCCAACCGCCGGAGCCCCAAACCCAGTGTGCCAGCGGATCGTAGATCAGTGTCGCCCACAGGACCAGGAACACGACGTACCCCCGGAAGCGCATCCGCTCCACGATCGCCCCCGAGATGAGGGCGGGGGTGATGATCGCGAACATCCCCTGGAACATCGCGTGGGCCTGCAGGGGGATCGTCGCCGAATAGGTCGGATTGGGATCGACGCCGACGTTGTTCAAGCCGAACCATGCGAGGCTGCCCAGCCAGGCGTTACCGGGGGCGAACGCGATCGAATACCCGATCAGCATCCACTGGACGCCGATCACGCCGAGCGCGACCACGCTCATCATCATCGTGTTGAGCGCATTCTTGGGCCGCACCAGGCCGCCGTAGAAGAACGCGAGACCCACGGTCATCAAGAGCACGAGCGCGCTCGACGTGAGGACCCAGGCAGTATCCCCCGAGGACAGAGCAGCTTGCGTCATGCGGCACCTCCCATACCGGCTGCGTTGATGGCCGCCCGTTGGACTTGGGCGGCGTTGACGGCGGTCAAGGCGGCGTTGTCCGCCTCGCCCGTGCGGATGCGGATCACCCGCTCAATTGGCTGCACGAAGATCTTGCCGTCGCCCACTTCGCCGGTGCGGGCCGAGGAGAGAATGGCCTGCACGCACGGCTCGACGAATGGCTCGGAGCACACCATTTCGATCTTCACTTTCTCGTGGAACTCCATGACGAGCGCCGTCCCTCGATATTGCTCGAACTGCTCATGCTCGCCGCCGTGTCCGCTGACGCGGCTCAGCGTGATGCCGGTGATCCCGGCCCGGAACAGCGCTGCCTTGACCTCGGGAAGGCGCTCGGGGCGTACGACCGTCGTGATGAGCTTCATGCTGGGCTCCCAGTTCGTGCCAAGTGGTCCACAGGTTCGGTCGCCGCGGTCGCCGGGACAGGTGCAGGTGGCGGAGGCGACACCTTCTTGAAGAACGCGCGATAGACTGCCCATCCGCTCAGGATCGTCCGGGCACGCCGGCTCCCGGTCTTCTGGTAATGCTGTCGGATGAGGGACTGCAGCCGCCGCTCATCGGCCGCGTCGAGATCGGACACGACGACCATGTCGGGGTTACAGCGCGCCGCGAGCGGTACCTTGCTCTCGTCCAGCACGTACGCGACGCCGTTCGACATCCCGGCTCCGAGGTTGCGGCCCACGGGGCCGAGCACGACCACGACGCCGCCGGTCATGTACTCGCAGCAGTGGTCGCCCGCTCCTTCGATCACGGCGACGGCCCCGGAATTCCGCACCGCGAAGCGATCCCCCGCGCTGCCGGCCGCGAACAACCGGCCGCTCGTCGCGCCATACAGCGCCGTATTCCCGAGGATCACGTGCGCCCGTCCGTCCTCGGCATACGCCGCCGTCCGGAAGGGCCGGATCACGATGTCGCCGCCGCACAGGCCCTTGCCGACGTGATCGTTCGCCTCGCCCTCGAGCCGTAGTTGCATGCGTGGCAGGGCGAAGGCCCCGAAACTCTGGCCGGCGCTGCCGGTGAAGCGAAGCCGCACCGGCGCCGGTGGCCCCGCGGATCCCGAACGCTTGGCAATGTGTCCCGCAATTCGTGCGCCAACGGTCAGGTGATGATTCCCGATGCGATACGCGCCGGCAAACGGCGCGCCGCGATCGAGGGCGGGACCGAGGGCCGTGAGGATCTCGGCGTCGAGCGACACGACGCCGGGGCGGTCATTTCGCAGCACGCCGCGTCGCTGCGGCGCAACGCCCAACGAGCGATCGAGCAGCAAGGAGAGATCGAGCAGTTGCGCGCGCGGTGTTTCGGGCCGGTCTACCCGCTCGAGCAGGTCCACGCGCCCGATGACGTCATCCAGGCAGCGCTGCCCCAGCGACGCCAGGATGCGCCGCACGTCTTCCGCAATCAGCGTGAAGTACGCGACCACCTGTTCGGGCGTCCCGCGGAACTTGCGGCGCAGGTCCGGGCGCTGGGTCGCGATTCCGGTGGGACAGGTGTTCAGGTGGCAATGCCGTGCCATGGCGCACCCGAGGGCGACGACCGCGGCGGTGCCGAACCCGTACGCCTCGGCGCCGAGCAAGGCGGCGACCACCACGTCGCGGCCGGTGCGCAGGCCACCGTCCACCCGTACTTCGATCCGCTCCCGCAGGCCGTTGCGCAGCAAGACCGCCTGCGTCTCCGCGAGTCCCAGCTCCCACGGTGATCCCGCGTGCTTGATCGACGACAGCGGTGACGCGCCCGTGCCACCATTGTGGCCGGAAACGAGCACGTAGTCGGCGTACGCCTTGGCGACGCCCGCGGCGACAGTGCCGACACCCGCCTCCGCGACGAGCTTGACGCCGACGCGCGCCGCGGGGTTCACCTGCTTCAGATCGTGAATCAGCTGCGCGAGATCCTCGATCGAATAGATGTCGTGGTGCGGCGGAGGCGAGATCAGCGGGATCCCCGGAACCGCGTGACGCAGCCGCGCGATGAACTCCGTGACCTTGTGGCCCGGCAGCTGTCCGCCTTCGCCCGGCTTCGAGCCCTGCGCGATCTTGATCTCGAGCTCGTCAGCGCGCACCAGGTACTCCGTCGTCACGCCGAAGCGGCCCGACGCCACCTGCTTGATGCGGTTGTCGGCGCGATCCCCGTTCGGCAGCGGCGCGTAGCTCGCCGGGTCTTCGCCGCCCTCGCCCGTGTTCGAGCGCGCGCCCATCCGGTTCATGCCGATCGCGAGCGTCGCGTGCGCTTCGGGCGACAGCGCGCCCAGCGACATCGCGCTCGAAATGAAGCGGCGGCGGATCGCCTCGACGGGCTCGACCTCCTCGATCGGAATCGGCTGCGCGTCCCGAAACGCGAGCAGGTCTCGCGGCCCCGCCGCTACACGCGCCTCGACTCGCGTGCGGAACGCATCGTAGCCCGCCGCGCTTTCGGTCTGACTCTGGGGTTGGACGGCGTCCTGCAGCGCCCGCACGAGGGGCGGCGCCCACCCGTGGTCTTCCCCGTCCTTGCGATAACGGACGCGGCCGTTGTCGGGGAGGCCGTCCGCCGGAGCCGCACCGTAGGCCGCCGCGTGACGCGCCAGGACGTCTTCCGCGAGCTCGGTGAAGCCGATGCCGCCGATCGCGGACACGGTCCCCGTGAGGCAGCGATCGACCACCGCGGCGCCCAAGCCGAGGGCTTCGAAGAGCTGAGCACCGGCGTACGAGCGCAGGGTGCAGATCCCCATCTTCGACAGGATCTTGAGCAGGCCCTTCTCGGCGGCGGCGCGGAAGGGCCCATCCGAACTCTGGACCGACTGCAGGGCTAACCACGGGTGCACCGCCTCCGCGCCGTAGCCGAACAACGCGGCGAAGTGGTGGATGTCCCACGCGTCACCTGCTTCGGCCACGAGCGCCACGCGGGTGCGCAAGCCTGCGTCGAGCAGCCGCTGGTGCACGGCACCGATCGCGAGCAGCATCGGGACCGGCGCATGGCGCGCGTCGGCATCGCGGTCGCTGACCACGAGCGCTGTGGCGCCGCGGCGCGCATCACGAATGGCGTCGCGACACAGGCGATCGAGCGCCGGAGCGAGTCCTTCGGGCCCCGTGTCGGCGTCCCACACGGCGCTGAGGGTCGCGACCAGGAATCCCGGCGTGCGGCGCAACGCCATCATCTCGGGGCCCGACAGCACCGGATGCGCGAGGCGCAGCAACGGCTGCGGGGGCAGGCGCTGTGATAACAGCGAGCCGCGGCGTCCCAGGTACATCACGAGCGACATCACTCCGGACTCGCGCAGCGGATCGATCGCGGGGTTTGTCACCTGGGCGAAGCGCTGGCGCACGTACGCATACACGCTTGGCCCCGTGCGTGAGAGCGGCGGAATCGGCGTGTCGTCCCCCATGCTCCAGATGGCATCGGCGCCGGAGGAGGCCATCGGCTCGAGCACGTGGCGCAGATCCTCGAAGCCGTATCCGAAGGCGCGCTGCCGGGTGAGGAGATCCTCCGGCGCCGCCGGTGGGGGCGCTTCCGCGCTCGAGCCGAGATCGCATGAGACACGGGTGGCCCACCGCTCATAGGGGTAGCGGCCCGCGACCTCGCCCTTCGCCTCGGCGCTGTGGAGCACGGCGCCCCGTTTCGTGTCCACCACGAGCAGGTCGCCCGGGCCGAGCCGCCCGCTCTCCACGACGTCGCTCGGATCGAGGTCCGCGACGCCGACCTCGGAGCAGGCGATCACCAGGCGGCTCTTCGTGACCTTGTAGCGGCAGGGGCGAAGGCCGTTCCGGTCGACCGCGGAGCCGGCGATCACGCCGTCCGAAAAAGCGAGGGCGGCGGGACCATCCCACGGTTCCATGATCGGGGCGTGGAACTCGTAGAAGCCTCTCAGCGCCGGATCGAGATCGGTCGCGCCCTCCCAAGCCTCCGGGACGAGCATCATCAGGGCGTGGACGGGGTCGCGCCCCCGCCTCGAGCGCACCAACAGCTCCAGGGCGTTATCGAGGCTGGCGGAATCGCTGCCGCCTTCCCAGATGGCGCCCTCGAGTGCCTTCGGGAAGGTGGCCTCGCGGGCGCGCATGGCGTTGCGGTTGCCCCAGAGCGTGTTGATCTCACCGTTGTGCGCCAGCAGCTGGAACGGCTGCGCCAGCGGCCAGCTCGGCAGCGTATTGGTCGAGTAGCGCTGGTGGAAAACGGCGATCGCCGTCTCGAAGAGGGGCGAGCGCAGATCAGGGTAGAACGTCGCAAGCTCGGACCCCGTGAGGAGAGCTTTGTAAACGACAGTGCGGCACGAGAGCGAGCACACGTACAAGGGCGCGACGCCCTGCCGCGCGGCACGGCGCTCGATCAAGCGACGGGCGACGTACAGACGGCGCTCCCAGGCTTCCTCGTCGCCGGCGTAATTGGACGGCGCTTCGACGAAGGCTTGGCGCACCACCGGACAACTAGCGCGCGCGAGTGGCCCCAAGGCAGCGGGATCGACGGGCACGTCGCGCCAGCAGCTGACCGGTTGATCCAGCTCTTCAAGAGCGCGCTCGATGATCGCGACTGCCCACTCGAGGGCTGGGCCTGCCTGCGGCAGGAAAAACATCCCGAGGGCAAAGGGCCGGGTAGATCCTTCGCCGTCCAACAGGCGGCGCGGGATCTGGGTGAGGACACCGGCGCCGTCGCCCGAGTGATCGTTCGACGCGGCGCCACGGTGCGCGAGGCGCGCGACGGCAGTGAGAGCCGTCTCGAGCACGGCGTGCGATCGCTCGCCGCCCGCGTGGGCGACGAACCCTACGCCACAGGCGTCGTGTTCGCGGCCAGGATCGCGCGACGGCGCTGGCTGACAACGAAAAGCCCGCTCGGTGGTGGGAGCGGGCTCGGGGGATCGGGTCGCAGGTCTCGACACGCTATATCGCCCCGGCACTCCCATGGGAGGCCGGCAGGTGATTAACGGTCGGATTAATGGAGCGTGTCGTCAAGCGAGCATCCTCGAACAGGGTCGTATTTCTATGCGCGTGACGTTATAAATATGCACAGCCTCGTCACGCCGTCAACCCCCGTTTCGCTACCCGACGAGAATCGGTTCGAGGGACTCCTTGGCGCCCTGTTTGTAGCGGTAGGTTTTGCCCGCGTAGTTCCGCAGGACGACTTCCTTGTCGGTCAACTTCACGACGTACTCGGGCAGCAACGGGATCTTGCCCCCGCCCCCCGGCGCGTCGATCACGAAATGCGGGACCGCGAGCCCCGAGGTCCAACCGCGCAGCCCCTTGATGATCTCGAGCCCCTTCTCGACCGTCGTGCGGAAGTGCTCGGCGCCCGCGACCTGATCGCACATGTAGATGTAGTAAGGCCTTACGCGCGCCATCAGCAGCTTCTGCATCAGCTCCTTCATTACTTCTACGTCGTCGTTCACGCCACGGAGGAGCACCGTCTGGCAGCCGAGGGGGATTCCGGCGTCGGCCAGCATGCCGAGGGCCTTCACGGCCTCCGGCGTAAGCTCGTCGGGGTGGTTGAAGTGCGTGTTGATGTACAACGGGTGGTGCTTCCTGAGGATCGCGCACAGCTCGGGTGTGATCCGCTCGGGCAGGTGGCATGGCACCCGGCTGCCGATCCGGAGCACCTCGAGGTGCGGGATCGACCGCAGCCGCCTGCAGATGTCGTCAATCCGGCGGTCCGAGAGGAGGAGCGGGTCGCCCCCAGACATGATGACGTCCCGGATCTCCTTGTGCTCCTCGAGATAGCGGAAGGCCGACTCGAGCTGCGCCATCGGGATCTTCTCGGGATCGCCCACCTTACGGCGCCGGGTGCAGAAACGGCAATACGACGCACAAACGGGCGAGACCAGGAAGAGCGCCCGGTCGGGATAGCGGTGCGTGATGTTCGGGACGGGGGAGTTGGCGTCTTCGTCGAGCGAATCCACGAGTCCATCGTGGATCTCGAGCTCCTGGACGGTAGGCACGTACTGCCGCCAAATCGGGTCCCCGGGCGTCTTGATCAGGTCGACCATGGCCGGGGAGATGCGGAACTCGAAGTTCTCGGCGGCCTGGCGCAGGCGGTCGATTTCCGTCACGTGCTCCGGGCCGAACCGTTCGGCCAGCGCCTCGAGGGAGGCGATGCTCTTGCTACGAAGCAGCTCTTGCCAGCTTGCCATCGGGTTGGTCCTCGGCCGTCAGATTCTTGGTGTAGATCACCAGATCGTCACCGGGCGCGTAGTACCCCGGGATGGTTGCGGCTCTGGCGTAGCCGCGGTGCTCGTAAAAGGCCCGCGTGGGCGCGTAGTCGGCGCGGGAGCTGGTTTCGACCACCACGAGCCGTTGGCCGTTTGCCCTTAGCCCGTGCTCGATTTCCGCGAGCAACTGCGTCCCAATGCCGGCGCCCTGCCGCGCCTGGTCGACCACGATCCAGTAGAGATCGTGCGTGCCTGCGGTTCCAGGCGTTGGCCCCCAGCACGCGTAGCCCACCAAGTCCTCGTCCCCACTCTCATCGAAGGCGCCGACAAAGCGATAGTCGTCGTCGCCCCCCAGGCTTTCCTCGAGCAGCTCGACCGCAGTGGCGACCTCTTCCTCGCGGAAGCGGCCGGTCGCCCGCGTCAGCTGCTCAAGTCGTGCGCGGTGCGCGCGCCCGACGGGGCGCAGCGAGCAGCTCACGAGCGGCCTTGGCGCCTTGCGCCTCCCGCAACGCCACCTCGGCGATGCGGCGTACCAACTCTGGGTATTCCCACCCTGCCGCCTTCGCCATGCGCGACAGGCCCGCTTCGTCGGTCAGGTCCGGATTGGGGTTGACCTCGAGCACCCAGGGGCGTCCCGTGTCGTCTACCCGCAGGTCCACCCGCCCGTAGCCCGATCCCTGCATCGTCCGCCACGCCGTCTCGGCGGCGCGGGTGACCCGGTCGGCGAGTCGCTGCGAGATCTGCGCCGGGCACACCGGCCGGCTGCCCACGTCCTCCGGCGACCCGGTGTCCCACTTGGCTGCGTACGTCAGGATCGGCCAGCTGCCCTCCGGCATCCCGGTGTAGTCGATCTCGGCGACGGGCAGGGCGCGATCGCCCACGAACCCGACGTTGAACTCGCGGCCGGCGATGTACTGCTGGACCAGGACCTCGTCGAACTGCTCGGTCATCGCGGCGACACGTGCCCTGAGGCTCTTGCGGTCGGTCACGACCGAGGACTTGTCGAGCCCGGCGCTCGCGTCCTCCGCGGCCGGCTTGACGATCGCGGGGAGGGGGAAGTCGTCGTCGATCTTGCCGTGCGCGATCGTCCAGCGGGGGACCGACAGGCCGGCGTGCGCGAGCAACGCGTTCGCGACCGCCTTGCGGCGGCACGCCGCCACCGTCCACAGGCCGCAGCCGGTGTGGGGGATGCCGGCGAACTCGAGCGCCGCCACCACATGGTCTTCCCACTGGGCGATGCCCATGACGCCTTCGCACAGGTTGAAGACGAGGTCGGCGCGACGGCACGCCGCGAACCAACGCATGTCGTGCCGCACGGGCAGGCGCTGAGTCCGATGGCCCAGCCCGGTGAAGATCGTCGCGATGTCGTCGACCGCCAGCATCACCCCGGCGACGTCCTCGGCGGTCCAGTCGTCGGCCCCGGGGTCGTACAGGATGACGACCCTCACGCCATCGCCTCGGCTCGCAGGGCCGGCAGGGCGCGACCGGTAATCCGCTTCCATGCGATCCGGACGACCTCGTGGATCAACTCGTCGTAACCGAGTCCAGCGACGCGCGCGGCCTTCGGGAAGCAGGAGTTCATCGCCGGATCGGGAATGATTCCGGGGAGGGGGTTCAGCTCGATGACATTCGGGACGCCGAAGCGATCGACGCGCACATCCACGCGGCACCAGTCCCGGCAGCCGATGGCGCGATACGCGTCGAGCGCAACCTGCTCGATCTCGCGATAGAGCGACGGCGCGACGTCGGCGGGACATTGGAAGATGTCGAGCGGCTGCTCGGGCGTGTCCCACACCCATTTCGCTTCGTAGCCGTAGACCGGTGCGACGCCGGCGGGGAGCGTGGCGAAATCGAAACCGACCACCGGGAGGCAGCGCATTTCGGGCCCGTTGCCGAGGATCGCGACGGTGAACTCGGGGCCGGGGAGATAGGTCTCGACCAGGACGGGCTGCTTGTAGCGCTCTAAGAGTGAAAGGACGCGCTCCGCGAGCATCGAGGGCGAGTCGCACAAGTTGTTGACAAATACGCCTTTACCTGATCCCTCCGCGACCGGCTTCACGAACAGCGGGAACGGCAGCGGCATGCGGTCCAGATCGGTCGGTTGCTCGATCACGCGAAACGGCGCGGTGGGGACGCCGCGGTACGCGAGGATCTCTTTCGTCCGTCCTTTGTGCAGCGACAGCGCGAGTGTGAGCGGGTCCGAGCCCGTGTACGCGACGTTCAAGTACTCGCAGATCGCCGGGACGTGGGACTCGCGCGCGAGGCCGCTCGTGCCCTCGGCCATGTTGAAGACGAGGTCGGGACGCGCGAGGGAAAGTTTTTGGGGGAAGTACGCGTCGGCTTCGAGTCGGATGACGCTGCCGAAGAGACCAAGGGCCTGCTCCACCGCGGCGATGGTGGATGCGTCGTCCCACTCGGCGTACTGATCGGACGCGGGTGCGGACTCGGGCTTCTCGTTGTATGCGAGACCTATTCGCATTTGGTCTCGGGATACCTCCTACAAAAAAGGCCGCTCGAGTCGTGCGGTCTAACAAGCGGCGATGCGTTGTCTGATATCAGAATATGTACTGCGAACAAGATGCGCAATAGGGAAGTGCGGATTTTTTTTCTCGTCACACTTTGTGGTAGGCGACCCGCGCGGCCTCCTGTTTGTCGTCGGCGATGTAGATCTCGAAATCGGAGAAGAGCGAACCGCCCTCGCGCTGCAACAAGCGCAGACACGCGACGGCCATGCGGCGGATCTCGAGCTCCGCGCCCTCGCCGCAACGCAGCTCCAGCATCGTGCGCCACGCGCGCGCGTTTCCCGAGACGACGATCTTCACTTCGGTGGCGTTGGGCAGCACGCTGCGCGCCGCTTCGCGCGCGAGTTTGCGGCGATGCACCTTGTCGGTGACCCACTCGTAGCGCTGCATCAAGCCCTCGACGGCGCTTACGTAGGCCGCTTGTGCCTCGGTCACCTGTTTCTCCCACGCCGCTTCCAGCGCCGCGTCGCCCGCCGTCGCGGGCGGCAGGACGAACGCCGCGTGCGACTCATCCACGTAGCGCTGCGAGATCTGCGAGTATCCGAATCCGGCGCGGTGACGCACCAGCTCGTGCGAGCAGGACCGTGAGATGCCTTCGATCAAGAGCACATAGACCGCGTGCTCGAGCACCGAGCCGTGTCCTTGCTTCTTGATGTTCTCGAGGTACTCCGCGGTCGTGCGATTGATGGGATTGTGTTGGCTCATGTAACAGAGCCGGCCGGCGTACTCGGCGAGGCGCTCGCCGTCCGTCGCGTCGCCCTTCCACTGGACCTTCAGGTGCTCGGGCTCGACGAACTCCGGGCGAGCGAGGAGCGTGACGCGGGGGGCGCGAAAGATTTCCATCAGCGAGCGAGCTCGAGTTTGGGTGTCGCCCAGCCCGCGGTGCGTTCCACTTCGCGCAACCGGGCGGCAATGTCGTCGGGAATCGCGGCGGCGTCCTCGCCCACTTTCAAGGCGGCGAGCGGCGCCCAATCGGCCGCGGGAATAATAACACCGGGATTCAGAATGGAGAGCGGGTCGTAAGCGCGCTTCACGTCGCGGAACGCTTCCATCCCTGTGGCTCCGTAGAAGCGCTCGAGCAACCCGGCCCGCAGCCGGCCGACGCCATGTTCGCCCGCGGGCACGCCGCGCAAGCGGATCAAGACGTCTATGACGTCGTTGAACAGATGCGTTAAGGACTGCGTCCAGCCGGACTGCGTGATATCGGGCAGCGCGTTCACGTGCACGTGGCCGTCGCCCGCGTGCCCGAAGATGGCGACGGGAACCCCGTGCGTGTGGGAGGCGGCGCGGAGCCCCGCGATGTAGTCACCCAGCCGCTCGAGCGGGACGCACCCATCTTCGATCACTTGCAGGGAGCGCTGTGAGGCCGGAAGACGCGCCAGGGCTGGTGAGGCGAGGCGCCGCACCTCCCAGAGCTTGTCGAGCCCGGCGCGGTCCACGGCAGTCTCCACGTGGGCCACGTGGTCTTTCAGTCCTCGGACCGCGTCTCCTACGACGCCGCGGGCCGCTGCCTGAGTCTCCCGCTCGAATTCGATCAACAAAAGACAAGAAACCGTAGGCGCGTCCGGAATGAGACGTAATAGAGAAGCGTCGAGCAGTTCCACGGCCGAGGGGTTGAGCGAGAGCAGAAACGGCACGGCTTCCGCGAGGGCAGCGAGATCGTTGAATCCGAGCGCGACGCCCGCGATGTCGGGGGGAATGGGATCGAGGCGCCAGTGAACGGCCGTGATGAACAGCAACGTCCCCTCCGAGCCGATCAGCAGATCCAACTCGTCCCCCGACTCGGCGAAGCGATCGAGGGCGTAGCCGCTCGAGTTCTTTCGGGTCTTGGGGAACTGCAGGTCCCGGGTGTCGGGTATCGGGTATCGGGTGCCACCGCCGCGACGCACTGTGCGTGTTTCCCCGTTCGCATCCACAACCTCCAGAGCCTCCACCCACCTCCGCACACTGCCGTACCTCACCGTCCGCGGCCCCGCGGCGTTGGTCGCGACCATGCCGCCGGAGGTGGCGAAGGCCCCAGAAGAAGGATCGGGTGGGAGGCGGAGGCCGTAGGGCTTCGCGGCGTCCGTGACCTGCGCCCACGTAACCGACGCGCCGGCCCGCGCGATGCGCGTGTGGGAATCAATGGTCAGCTCGGTGAATCCGCGGCTCAGGTCCACGATCACGCCCGCGCCCACGTTGCCGCCCGGCATCCCGCTGCCGGCGCCGCGAGGGATGAGTGGCGTGAGCGTGTCGGTGGCCCACCGCACCAGGGCCGTGAGCTCGGCGACATTCTGCGGAGTCGCGACCGCCTTCGGCACGATGCGATAGATGCCCGCCCCTTCAGCGTAGGCGGCGCGAATGCGCGAATCGGTGAGGAGTGCGGGGGTGCTCAACAGGGGATCAGGTGTCTGGTGTCAGGAAGTTCGCCGCACTACCTTCCATCCGCTATGGCGACCGCCACATCCACGCCTCCGGCACAGCCCCGCGCCCAACTCATACACATCGAGGTTGACCGCAGGCTCGGCCACGAGTGGGACGAGTGGAACGGCAAGCCGCTGCCGGCGGGCGGCGATTTCTCCGCGCCGGCCGGACTCTTCTGGCGGTTTGCGGCGCTCACGCTCGCGGTGGGCGCGGGCGCGGCCGCTTTGGTCCTCTACATCGTGGCGCCGCGCCTCGCGGCCCTGGCGCCGGCGCTCCCCACCGTCCTGTGGCTCGCCCTGGCGGCTGTTACCGGGCTCGCCTGGCTCTGGTTCGGCCTCGCCATCTTCTCCTTCTATAGCGGTACGACCCTGCTGCCCGAGCGCCTGCTCGAGCGCGGGCTCTATCTGCCCCTGATGAACTACACGTCGGCCCTGTCGCGCGCCTTCGGTCAGCGCGATTGGGTCGAGCACGCGGCGATCGACATCTACAACACGCTGGCGGTGCGGCGGGGCCGGAAGGTCGGAAAGGGCGAGCTGCTGGTCCTCATCCCCCGCTGCCTCTCCAAGCAGGCGCTCGACGGCGTGCTCGAGATCGCTGGGCGCTACGAGGTGCCGGTGTTCGTCGCGACGCGGGGCCAGCTCGCCCGGCGGGTGATCCGCGAACGTCGCCCCCGCGCCGTGGTCGCGGTCGCGTGCGAGCGGGACATGATGACGGGCCTGCGCGACGTGGCGGGAAAACTGCCGGTCCTCGGCCTCACGATGCAGCTCCCCAACGGGCCCTGCCGCGACGCGGTCCTGGACCTCCCACAGATGGAAGAGTGGGTGCGGGGTTGGGTGGGAGCTACTTCGTCTCTCCCAGCTTCTCGGTAAGCGCCTTCAGCAGCCGCTCCGCCAACCGCTGACCCGCAGAGTCCTTCGGCACCGCAACTTCCAGGTCACGCGGCGTCCGGGAGGGATCCTCGACCGGCTGATAGACCGCTTCCACTGTCACGCGCGACTTCCTCGGCACATCGGGGTCGGCCCAGATCCTGACCTTCACGCGCACCGGCGCTGCGACCGAGTCCTTCGCGTCGTACCACGCGGTCTCGAGAAAACCATCCAACGGACTGACGTGCTGCACCACGGCTCCCTGCGCCGCCAGCCACGTCGTCGCCTCCTCGGTCACCCGGGCCGCCGGCGCGTTGATCACCGCGTGCAGCGCCTCGGGATACGGTGCGAACGAGGGACGCGTGGTGGCCGGCGTGCACGCCGCGCCCAGGGCGACGATGAAGGCTGCCCGTCGCATTAGTGCCTGTGCGGCGGCGTGCCCGGCGGGTCGACGTGCGCGGCTTTCGCCGAGTCCGCGTGCTCCTCGTGCTCCTCGCCCGGCTCGTGCTGGTGCCCCGCCTCCCGGTTCTCGACCTCTGCCTCGAGCGTCTTGGTCGGGACGCCCGCCGCATGCTCGAAGGCCAGTTTCCCACCTGCTGCGCCGACGTAGCAGATCCCCACGACACCGAAGATGCTGAGGACGCGCGTCACCCACTCTTCCATGGCCGGCAGCGCGAAACGCCGATAGAGCTTCCACGCGAGGATGGCGGTGAAGATGCCCATGGTGACGAGCGCCCGCCGCTCGTGCTGCTCCATCAACTCATGAATCGCTTCGCCGTGCTCGATGGCCTTTTCAGCGAGTTTTCCGCTGACGACGGCCGCCCATCCGCCGAGCACGCCGGCCCACAGCGTCCAGGCGCCTGCCCACTTGAGCGATTCGCGCTTTCCGACCGCGGCGGCTAGGTCGAAGAGCACCGCCACGACGAGGAGTGCCGCGGGAAAGTCGTTGAGGAGCGCGTGCCAGCGGGGTGCGTCGTAACCGAGCATAGGTCAGAGTCCCAGTGAGTTGACGGTAGGTGGGTTCGAGCCGTAATCGTAGAATCCCTTGCCGCTCTTCTTGCCGTACATCCCCGCCAGGACCATGCGCTTCAAGAGGGGCGGAGGCGCGTAGCGTTGCTCGCGGTACTCCTTGAACATGATCTCCGCGATGTGATACGTCGTGTCGAGGCCCACAAAGTCGAGGAGGGTCAGCGGGCCCATCGGATAGCCGCAGCCGAGCTGCATCGCCTTGTCGACGTCGGGCACGCTCCCCACGCCCCGTTCCACCGCGCGAATCGCGTCGAGCAGGTAGGGGACGAGCAGCAGGTTCACGATGAAGCCCGAGTTATCCTTGGCGGCGACCGCTTCCTTGCCGAGCGACTTGGCGAACGCGAAGGCCCGTTTGAGGGTCTCGTCCGACGTGGTGACGGTCCGAACCACCTCGACGAGCTGCATCAACGGCACGGGATTGAAGAAGTGCAGTCCCACGAAGCGATCCGCCCGCTTCGTCGCCGCGGCCATCTCGACGATCGTCAGACTCGAAGTGTTCGACGCGAAGATCGTCGCCGGGCCGCACAGGCCGTCGAGCTCCTTGAAGAGCGCGTTCTTGAGCGCGAGGTCTTCGGTGATGGCCTCGATGACGACGTCCACCCCCTTCAGGTCGGCGACGCTCGTCGTGAAGCTGAGACGTTTCAGCGTCGCGTCCCGGGCGGCGGCGTCGAGCTTGCCCTTCTCCACGAACTTGGCGAGGGACTTCTCGATTCCGGCGCGGCCGCGGTCCAGCAGCTCCTTCGAGACATCGCGTACCACCGTGTCGTAGCCCGCCGCCGCGGCCACCTGCGCGATGCCGCTCCCCATCAGCCCGCACCCCAACACCCCGACGCGTTTGATCTCGCTCATGGCGCTCCAAAGGCTTTGCGCACCTGGTCTGCGATGCGCTCAAGAGGATGCTGTGCCGGCAGCGCGTGCTCGGCGCGGATCTCGCCGCGCTCGAGCCGGTCGAGCACCTGCTCCATCGCGACCTGCACGCGCTCATTCTCGGCGCGGTGACGCCGCGCGACGAGACCGGCCGTCGGGATCAGCACGACCGCGGGCACGACCGCGATGGCGCCTCCAATGAGCGCGAGCGCGGTGGTGGCCACGGCGGCGACCGTGAATAACACCGCGCCGCCCTGGAGACGCCGTGAGCGATTGGGGCGGATGTCGGCCGCGAGTCCCACATGGCAGAACCCGGCCTCGAGCTGCGTGACCTGGCCGGTGACTTCCTGGGCGTTCGCCAACGAGAAGCGGCGCCCTTTCGATCCCAAGGCGCGCTGGATCGTCGCGAACGCGCCGGCCTTCGGCTCCCAGGTGGTGCGTTCCGCGTAGCGTCGCTTCACCTGCAGCGACTCTTCCTCTTCCATCCAGCGCGACAGCGCTCGCTCGACCGTCGCGCGGTCCCCCGGCACCACGCGATCTGCCGAGAGGGTGCGCGGGCCCGTCAACCAGGCCCAGAAGCCCCGCCGCGTCTCGACCATGGCGCGGGTTTGCTCTTCGAGCATCGCCTGCTGGAGATAGCGACTGGGAATGCCGACGTCCTTGCCGAGCGCAACCACCTCGTCCTTCGTCAGCCCGTCGCCGACGTCTTGCGCGCCTGCCTGCAGCTCCGCGGCGCGCTTGATGATGCGATCGAGTGCCTCACGGCCGATCAGGTCACCGGCCATCCGTTAGGCCTTGGCTTTCCCTTTGCGTGTGGTCGCCGGAAGCCGCTCACCCGACGTCCGCTCGGGCAGCGCGCGCGGCGCCTCGGCAGGCTGCGTGGGGGCGAGCCTCTCCATGAAGCCGCGGAACAAGTCGATCGGGATCGGAAAGATCGTCGTCGAGTTGTTCTCGGAAGCGATCTCGTTCACGGTCTGGAGGTAGCGCAGCTGGATCGCCGCGGGCTCCTTGCCGATGATGTGCGCCGCCTGGGCCAGTTTCTCGGCCGCCTGCAGCTCGCCCTCCGCATTGATGACCTTAGCGCGCCGTTCGCGCTCGGCTTCGGCCTGCCGCGCCATCGCGCGCTTCATCTCGGGGGGGAGGTCCACGTCCTTCACCTCGACTGCCGAGACCTCGATCCCCCAATCCTCGCTGCGCGAGTCGATGGTCTGCCTCAGGATGCTGTTGATCTTGTCGCGATTCGCGAGCAGCTCGTCCATCTCGGTCTCGCCCAGCACGGAGCGGAGCGTGGTCTGCGCGAGCTGGCTCGTGGCGTAGAGATAGTTCTCGACGCCGACCACCGCCTTCACCGGGTCCTTCACTCGCATGTACAGGACGGCATTTACCTTGATCGAGATGTTGTCGCGGGTGATCACGTCCTGTGGGGGGACGTCGATCGCCATCACGCGGAGCGACACCTTCTGCATGCTGGCCACGACCGGCGGCAGGAAGATCAGGCCGGGACCCCGCGCGCCCCACGACCGGCCCAGCAGGAAATAGACGCCTCGCTCGTACTCGCGCAGGACGCGCAGCCCGGAGAACAGGTAGAGCACGACGACGCCGAGGCCCATCAGGATGATCTGACCCATGGTCGCTCCTTACGCCGGGAACGCTTCGACGATCACCGCCGCGCCTTGGCCGCCGCCGATGCAAGCGGAGCCGAGGCCGAACCGCTTTTTCTCGCGGCGCAACGCGTGCAGCAGATGGATCGTGATGCGCGTGCCGCTCGCCGCGAGTGGATGGCCGATGGCGATCGCCCCGCCGTGCACGTTCGTCTTGGCGCGATCGAGGCCCAGCTCGCGCTCCACCGCCAGATATTGCGGCGCGAATGCTTCGTTCACTTCGACGAGATCCATTTGGCCGAGTTTCATCTGCGCCTTCTCGAGCGCTTTGCGGGCCGCCGGCGCGGGACCGATGCCCATGTACCTGGGCTCGACGCCCGCCACGGCCCACGCCACCAGGCGGCCGATCGGCTTGAGGCCGTGCGCCTTGGCGTACTCATCGCTCGCGATGACGGTGGCGGCGGCGCCGTCCGCAATCCCCGACGCGTTCCCGGCCGTCACGAGTCCGTCCTTCTTGAAGTAGGGCTTGAGCGAGAGGAGCACATCGAGGGTCGTCTCGGGCCGCATGTGCTCGTCGGCGCGGAACTCGACCTCCTTGCCCTTCTTCTTTATGGTGATCCCGACGACTTCGTCCTGGAAGACGCACGCGTCCCAGGCCTGCTTGGCGCGCTGCTGCGAACCGAGGGCGACTTCGTCGACTTCCTTGCGGGTGAGCTTGTACTTCTCGGCGAGCCCTTCAGCGGTCTCGGCCATCGAGAGGCCGCATTGCGGGTCCTTGAGCGACTCCCACAGCAGGTCTTCGAGCGGGGCGGAGGGGCCGAGGCGCAGCCCCCAGCGGGCGCCGCGCACGACGTGCGGAGCCTGGCTCATCGATTCGGCGCCGCCGGCGAGCACGGCATCGGCTTCGCCGAGCAGGATCAGCTGGGCACCCTGCGTGATCGCCTCAAACCCCGAGCCGCACAGCCGGTTCACGGTTACGGCGGGGACTTCTATCGGGAGGCCCGCTCTGAGACCGACGTGCCGCGCGAGGTAGATCGCGTCGGCGGAGGTCTGCAGGGCGTTTCCGAACACCGTATGGCCGATCTCGGCGCCCGGGACGCCGGCGCGCTCGAGCGCCGCTTTCGCGGCGTGCGCGCCCAGATCGTTGGCCGACAAATCCTTCAAGGAGCCGCCGAACGTTCCGAATCCGGTACGGACACCGGACAGGAAGACGACGTCCTTACTGGCACCCTGGGTTTTCATTGGGAAGACTCCCCTGCGAGACTCGGGGAATATAGCACCGCCGCCGCGACCTCCTTCGTCGTTGCTTTTCCGCCGATGTCCGGTGTGCGAACGCCTTTGGCCAGCGTGTCTTTGACCGCGCGCTCCAGATCCCGCGCCGCATCGGGAGCCCCTAGTTGCTCGAGCATCAACGCGCCCGTCAGCACGGCCGCCATTGGATTCGCGACTCCTTTTCCCGCAAGCGGCGGGGCGGAGCCGTGCACCGGCTCGAACAAGCCGGCGCGGCCGGGATGGAGGTTCGCGCTCGCCGCGAGCCCGAGCCCGCCGACGAGTCCCGCGCCCAAGTCCGACAGGATATCGCCGTAAAGATTGTTCGTCACGATCACTTGGAAGCGCTCGGGCTCGCGCACGAGTTCCATCGCGAGCGCATCCACGTAGCGGTGCTCGGCGGCGACCTTTGGGTACTCTGCTGCGATTGCCTTGAACTTCTCCTGCCAGACCTTGTGCGCCGGCACGGCGTTCGATTTGTCGCTCATCGTCACCCGCGTCTTGCCGTGCGCCTTCGCCCACTCGAAGGCCGCGCGAATGATCCGCTCGACGCCCTTTCCCGTGTTCACTTCCTCGGCAATGTGCTCGTCACCGGTGGCGCGGCCGCGGCCGAGGTAGACGCCTTCGGTGTTCTCGCGGAAGATGACGAAGTCGATCGGCTTGGTGCTCTTGAGGGGCGTGAGGTCGGGGTGGAGCAGGGTCACGGGGCGGAAGTTGATGTACAGATCGAGCCGGAACCGCAGGCCCAACAGGATATCCCGCGCGTGCTCGTTGCCGGGGACGCGCGGGTCGCCCATGGCCCCGAGGAAGATGGCATGGACGTCGTCCTTGAGATGACGAAACGCCTGATCGGGGAGTGTTTCCTTCGTCTTGAGGTAGTGGTCGGCCGAGTAGGGCAGGTGCTCCCAATCGAGGGCGCAGCCGCGCTTCCTGGCGGCGGCGTCGATCACGGGAATCGCCGCCGCGATCACCTCGGGGCCGATGCCGTCTCCCGCGATGACCGCGACCGAGTATCGCCTCACTCGAAACCCGTCGCCCGGCCGCACGACAGGCAATACGTCCAGCCGACATCCACTTCGCTGCCGCACGCCGGACACTTCAAGTCCCCAGAAGGCGGCTGACCACAGTGGGGGCAGAAGTTGACCTTACGGTTCGTGGGGAGCACCCCGCCGCAGTATGCGCACTGGTTGCCGGCCGGAACGTCGCGCCGCGCCGCCAAGGGAATCACGACGGGCGGAACCGGATTGTAATCGATGGGGGCTTCGTCAGCGCCGCCGGATTCGACGGTGAGCGGAGGTGCGTACGCCTGCTCGCCGAGCAGCACGCGCTCCGCCGCTCGGCCGTTCACCATCGCGCGCGCGTCGGGGAAGTTGCGGAAGTAGGCCGTGTCGGGATTCGTCTCGGACACCTCGCGGTGCATCGCCTCGCGCACGTCGTCGGGCTCGAGCCGCACGTATCCGCGCTCTCCTGCCAGGAGGCGCAGCACCGTCATCTCGTAGTCCTGGTGCGTCGCCACGTTGATGCGCGAGCGGTTGGAGCGATATGGCACGAGCCGCTCGTACACTTCGGCGGCTGGGAACGGCACGGCGACACGCGACTCTTCCGCCAACGCCTGCACCAGACGCTCGAACAGCCGGTCGAGTTCGTCCGGCATTACGGGCCTCGCCAGTCGTTCACCCAGCGGTCGTACAGCACAGACTCGACGCCGCCTTTCTGCAGCACCTCGACTCCGGAAGGGTCACGGTACGCCTTACGATAGAACACGTGCGTTACCCCCGAGTTGATGATGAGCTTGGCGCACATCACGCAGGGGGACGCGCTCACGAAGACGACCTTGTCGCGCAGGTTGCCCGGGGCTTTCACCAGGGCGTTCATCTCGGAATGAATGCAGCCACAGCTCCCCGGGACGGCGGAGTCGCACTTGTTGGGGAGGCCGCGCGCATTGCCGTTGTAGCCGATCGCCAGAACGTTCTCGAGGCGTTGGTCGGTCACCACGGTGCCGACCTGTAGTCTCTCGCACGTCGAGCGCTTCGCCAGCTCCTCCGCCATCCGCATGTAGACCTCGTACAACGGGATACGGTCAACCGGTGGGACAGACGCATCGGCGGGTAACAGGTTCGAGGAATGCGTGTTTCCGGCGACACCGTCCTTAGGAACGCTCATGCAGCTCCTTGTCGGGATCGTACGCCGCGTACTTGCCGCGGGCGCGTTGCTGGTTGAGCCACGTATCGAAGCCCGACGGGACGAGCCCGTTGGAGCGCTCCTGACGCTCCGCCGCGCGAGTTGCCAGGAAATCGGCGTACTCGTTCTTGGGATGGTCCGCGTGGCCGCGGACCCAGCCCCACTGCACCAGATGCGCCCCCGCGGCCTGATCGAGCTTCTGCCACAGCTCGAGGTTTTCGATCGCGCCCCCTTTGCGCCGCCAGCCGCGGGTCTTCCAATCCTTCATCCACTCGTTCATCCCCTTCACCAGGTACTCCGAATCGGAGACGTAACGCACCGTGGCGTGCTTCCACTGGCGGCGAATCCATTCGAGCGTCGCGATCGCGCCTGCGAGCGCCATCTTGTTGTTGGTCGTCTGGGGCGCGCACTCGTAGAAATCCCAGCGCGCCACGCTGTCCCCGGCCGGCGCCTCGACGAGGGCCGCGTTACCGCCGGGACTGGGCTTCGTAGAGTCGTTCCCGATGGCGCTCTCGTCGGCATGGACGAGCACCGAGATCGCGTCGCTCACGGTTGAATGACCACAGGGATGTCGGTGAGCCGCAGGATCTGTTCCGCGTGCGAGACCGTGACCTTACTGGTGCGCCCGCGGGTGACGTGGGCCCCCGCGAAGAGGGCGTCGCACTTGGTGCCCGCGACGACCTGCGCCACCACTTCACCGGGCGTTCCAGGCTCGATGTGTGTGACGAACGCGACTCCCTGAAGCGACAGCACGGCCTCGGCCTGCCCCACGATCTGCACACCGGCAGCGTGATCGGAAGTGGCATAGATGATGTGAATCGTACTCTGCAGAATGCTGGCGAACCGCGCCGCGAAATCGAGCGCCCGCTGGGCCGTCTCGCCGCCGTCGTAGGCGACGGCGCATGCGTTCATGGGTGACGGGCGAATGCCACACACGATCACGCAGCGCTCGGCGATCTTGATGAGCGACGCGGCCGTCGTCCCGAGCTCGGCGCCTTGCGTGTGGATGCCGCGCCGGCCGACCAGCACGCCGTCCGCTTCCTTCGCGAGCGTCGCGAGCTCCGTGTCGGGATCGCCCTGACGCAGGATGACTTCCGCCTGCAGCCCGGCGGTGCGCACCCGCTCGGCGGCGCGCTCCAACATCGCCGCGCCGGCCTCGGCATCCCGCGCGCGCTCGGCGACGTGGCCCAGGGCGAGCGTCGCCTTGAACCGCTGGCCCAGGACGATCGCCTGCTCGAGCGCCGCCTCGGCGCTGGGGCTGCCGTCGAGTCCGATCAAGAGTCGTGTGAACACGGGTCTACGGTAGCACCGCGAAGGTTTCCAGCTCGCGCAGCGGGAACGAGAGCACCTCGCCGGTCATCGGGAGGCGCCCCGCAAGAACCTCGTCCCGCCCGCTCGTCTCGAGTCGCTCCGCCACCACCACATATTCGGTGCCGCGCCGCCGCAGCGCTACCCGCCGCCGCTCTCGCACCGCGAGCTCCAGCGCATCGAGCGCATCAGGGGACAGGGTTCGGTACTCTGGGATCTTCGCCACGCTGTTTACGCCACCGCAATCGCGCCCGGGACGCCCTTCACGATGCGGCCGATCGGCGCCGCGACCAGCGTTTTCTCCCGCCGCAGGGCCTCCACCAGGGCATTCACACGCGTTTCCGGGACGGCGATCAGCAGCCCGCCGGAGGTCTGCGCATCGAACAGCAACGTCCGCGTGACTTCGGGGACGCCGGGAGCGAAGGTCACATGAGGCGAGAGCGCGTCTCGATTGCGCTTAGTTCCACCGGGAATCGCGCCCCGCTCGACGACCGCGGCGGCACCGGCAAGTAGCGGAACCGAGCTCGCGTCGATCGTGGCCGCGACTTGACTGGCGGACAACATGTTGTGCAAATGGCCCAGCAGTCCGAACCCGGTGACGTCGGTGGCGGCATTCACGCCGATCGACAGCATCGCACGCGACGCGCCGGCGTTGAGCGTGGTCATGGAGACCACCGCCGGCGCGAGATCGGCGGCCGTGGCGAGATCGCGTTTGAGCGCGGTACTCAGCACGCCAGTGCCGATGGGCTTCGTGAGCACGAGCACGTCGCCCACCTGCGCGCGCGAGAGTGTCACGATCCGGTCGGGGTGCACCTCGCCGATGGCGACCATGCCGTACTTGGGCTCGGGATCGTCCACCGAATGACCGCCGAGAACGAAGGCGCCTGCTTCCTTGGCGATGTCGGCGCCGCCGCGCAGGACGTCGCCGAGCAGATCGTACGGGAGTTTGTCGCGCGGCCAGCCCACGAGGTTGAGGGCGAGCAGGGGCGTGCCGCCCATCGCGTACACGTCCGAGAACGCGTTGGCCGCGGCGATGCGCCCGAAATCGTACGCGTCATCGACGATGGGCGTGAAGAAGTCCACCGTGGCGACGATGGCGCGTTCCGGGGTCAGCCGGTACACGGCGGCGTCGTCCCGAGTCGAGGCATCGACCAGGATGCGAGGATCCGTCAGCGTGGGCACGTGGCGCAAGACCTGCGTCAACTCGGCTGGGCCGAGTTTGCAGGCTCAGCCGGCGCCGTGCGAGAACGCTGTGAGGCGCACGATCGCTTGTGCGGACATCGTGCGCGGAAGATGGAGGCAGTTGGACACGCCCGGCAAGGCACGTCTACTGGAGGGCGGCGACCTCCGCCGGGATCCGGTCGAGATCCCGGTACTCGAAGCGCACGACGCCGTCCGCGTCGACCACAAAGTATGAGGGTGTGCCCCATTGGCTGAAGGCGCGACTCGCCTCGCGCCACGCGTCCGAGTACACGGGGAACGTGAGCTTCTGCTCCGTGAGGAACCGGCGCAGGTCGCCTGAGACGGGTTCCTCCGTGATGGTCACGATCCCGACTCCCTGTTGGTGCAGGCGGGCGGTCAGACGCTCCAACGCCGGTAGCTCCTCCTTGGACGGGCCACAAAACCGGGACCAGAAGGCGACGACAGTCACGCGTCCGCGCGTGAGTGTGTCGAAGCGGACGGCGCCGCCGGAGGCCGCCTGGAGTCGCACGTTCTCGGGGAGGCCGCGGCGGGTCGCCAGGTCTAAGAGGCGTCGGCGCATCTCGCCTCTTCCTTCCTGGACGAGACGCGCCCACGCGGCGGAATCACTCGGCGGGCGCGTGAAGTCCTCCGTCGCGGGGTCGGCGGCCACGAGCCCGAGCAACCGCATCGCGCTCGCCGTATCGCCGGTCGAGAGCTGGATCTGCGCCACGCGGCGGAACAGTGAAACGTCCCAGCCCTCGCGCACGGCCCGCTTGAGCGTGTCGAGGCCCGCGGCTCGCTGCCCGCCCGCGACGAGCGCATCGCCCAGCGCGACCAGTATTTGGCGGGCGCCCGTGGCATCGACGACGCCCTGCTCGTCCACCGTACGTTCGAGTGCGCGCCGCGCGCTGTTCGGGGTCTCGAGTCCGCGGAGCTCTCGGCGCAGCAGCCGCATCCCTTCGTTGCGCAAGGCGGCATGATGTGTGAACGCCGTCGCGATCCAGACGGAGTCGCCCCGGTTCATACTCAAGTAGCGGCTTGCCCAGCGGACAAGCCCCGCGGAATCAGCAGCGACCTGAGCCACCCTCCATCCCCAGTTCACGACGTTGCCGTGTGCGGTTCCCACGTCGTTCCATAACCGGTCCATGTCGGCGAGGGCGCGGACCGAGTCCTTGTCCCTCGCCATCTGCTCGAGGATCGCGGCAGCGCGGTTCTGCGCCGCGAACGGCGACCGGGGTGCCTCGCGCTCCAGGCGAGCCCGCCAGCGTTGCTCCAAGATCGTGTCGCGAAGGTTAAGCGCGTACCAGTACATGTCGCCGACGTCGTCTGGGGAGAGGAATGCGTGCGCCGACAGCCGCGCGTCGAACGCGCGCAGGCGGGCGCGGTGACCGGCGAGGGCGCTGTCCATCTGCGATTCGCCGAGCACATACTGTTCGTAAAAGAGCAGGGTGTGCCAGCTGGAGACGTGCTCGGGGTAAAGCGCCGCTACCTGCCGCGCGGTTTTGTAACCCTGCTCCCAGTTGCGACCCATGAGGTCATGCTCGCGCTGGCTCAAGGCGTCGAAGGTCGGGCGCCCCAGGCTGTCATGCACCAACAGCTCCCAGAGCTGGCTCCCGTGGCTGTCCACGTGCCGGCCATCCGCGTCTTCCACCGCTAGAGCGCCGTACACCACCGACTCCGGCAGGCGGAGCGAACCCCGGAACCACCCGTCGCCTGCGGGGGTCAACTCGGCGGCGACGATTTGACGCGTGTCGCCGTTGTACGACCCGTCGCGAGGGGTGCGGTAGCGCGCCCGCAGCACGATTCGGTCGCGGCCCGCGAGCATCGTCGGTGCGCGATACGCCACCTGCACTGTCTCGCCCGCGTGCGGGGTCGCCGGTGTGAACGTCAGCTCGCCCTGCGTGTCGCCGGCCGTGAGCGGTCCGGTGGGCCAGAGGAACCACAGTGCAGTGACGGCGGCCACCAACGCGGCGGCGGCCCGCAGACGCCAGCGCGCCGTGGTCCGTCCTGGATCCCCGACTGGGAGGATGACGTGCTCACCGCGGGCCAGGCGGTCGTGAATGCGCGCGAGCAAGTCGCCGGAGGGTTCCGGGCCTTGCAGCTGGGCGATTTCGTCGATCCACCGCTCCCTCATGGTTGCCCTCCAAGGGCGCCACGTAGCGCCTTGATCGCGCGATGCAGCCGCACTTCACTCGTCCCGATTCGGATGCCGAGCAACTGGCTGATCTCCGCGTGAGAGTAGCCTTCGACTTCCTTGAGCATGAACACGACGCGCAAGGCATCGGGTAACGTTGCCATAGCACGCTCCAGCTCCCAACGCGCTTCCATCGCTCCCGCGCTCGAGGCAGCCGCGTTTGGGGCGGGCATCGAATCGAGCGGTACCTCGCGCCGTCGTTCGCGGCGCCGCACCCGATCGAGGGCGAGCCGCACCGTCACGATTCGTAGCCACGCTCCAAAAGCCCCTTGTTCTGCATAGCGGCGCACCGCCACCGGCAGTCCGACGAACAGATCCTGCACGACATCCTCCGCCTCGGCGGACGAGCCCGTGAGACGGTAGGCGACCCCGAGAAGGCCGCGCGCATGGCGATGGAAAAGCGCGTCCAGCGCCTGGAGATCGCCGGACCGCAGACGCTCCACGAGCGCTGCGTCGTCGAGAGAGTCCGTTGGTGTCACCAAGTGCTGAAGAGGAAACGTGCGGGTGGGGCGAAACCTTACATCAGGCCAGCCGCCAGGCGAGCAGCGCGCCCGCGACAACGTAGCGGGCCACGTCGAGACTGGCGTGCGCGAGCAAATGACGCCGCCGCAGCGCATCGACGTGTTGCCACATGACGAGACGCCGGGGAAAAGCCACCAGCAGACCGACCAGGAGGAAGAGCAGCCACCAGCCCCCCGCACCCAGCGAGTCGAACCACAGCGACGCGAACAGCGTCACGATGCCGGCCTCCGCGAGGCGCCACCAGATCTCCCAACGATTGTGCGACCAGACGAAGGCGCGGACTCCGGTAACGTCCCCCGTCCAGTGGTAGCCGATTGGTGGTGTGACGGCGAATAGGGCCGCGACCGGCAGCCACGCCAGAAGCAGCCGGCCGAGGCTCACTTATGGCCGGGGCCGCGTAGTCCGCGTCCGGGGCGGGCATCGGTCATCTTGCCGTGTCGCAGCACGCCCTGCCCGTTCACGAAGACGTACTCGATGCCCACCGACGGCTGGTGCGGCTGCTCGAACGTGGCGCGGTCGCTCACCGTCTTCGGATCGAACACGGTGATGTCGGCGAACATCCCGGGCCGCACCAGACCACGATCTTTCAGGCCCACGCGCTGGGCGGCGAGCGAGGTCATCTTGCGAACCGCGTACTCGAGCGGCATCAGGCCCTCGTCGCGTACGTAGTGGCCCAGGATCCGGGAGAACGAGCCGTACGCACGGGGATGCGTGCCCTCATTGCCGAACGGTCCGTCCGGCGCCACGCCACCCGCGTCGGTGTTCACGCCTACCCACCACTGCTTCATCGCCGCCTGTACGTCGGCCTCGCTCATCAGGAAGTAGATGGCCCCGCTGCGCGCGTGGTCCGCGATGATCAGGTCGAACATCGTCTCGATCGGGTCTTTGCGACGGTCGGCCGCAATCTGGGATAGGCGCTTTCCCTGTAGATAATGAAGGGAGTCCTCGAACGGGAACACGATGACGCCCTGCGGCCCTTCGGTCGCCCGATAAAAGCGATCGGTGGCCTGCGGGGGCGCCAGCAGCTCCGCGCGGAGTCGCGCCCGCGTGGCGGGGTCGCGCAAGCGCGCGATGAGGGAGTCGTTCCCGCCCGAATGGGCCCAGGCGGGCACCGACGCGTCGAGCGAAGTCGCGCCGGCAAGGTAGGGGTACTGGTCCGCCGTGACGTCCAATCCCGCGGCTCGCGCAGAATCGATCCGGGCCAGCACGTGGGGCATGCGGCCCCAATTGCGCCGCCCCGAAACCTTGAGGTGCCAGATCTCGGCCGGGATATCGGCCTCCCGCGCGATGCGGAACGTCTCATCCAGCGCCTGATCGATTTGCCCGCCCTCGTTCCGCATGTGGGTCGCGTACACGCCGCCGTGGCGCCGCGCGGCCTGGGCGAGCGCGATGATCTCTTCGGTCGGGGCGTAGAAGGCGGGGGCGTATTCGATCGACGTGGAGAGACCGAGCGCGCCCTGTTCCATCGCCGTATCCACCAAGGCGACCATGTGCGCCAGCTCTTCCGGCGTCGCGTGCCGGTCCTGTTTGCCCACCACGGCCATGCGGACCTGCGTCGCGCCGACGAACGTCGCGATGTTGACGGCGCTCTTGGTGCGCGCCAGGTGCGCGAAGTAACCGTTCAGGTCGCGCCAGTCCTCCTGGACGCGGTATCGCTTCATCCACGCGGAATCGTCCACGACGAGGAGGTCGGTGAGCGGCGCGACGGAGCCACCTTCGCCCGTCACTTCAGTCGTGACGCCCTGCGTGACCTTGCTGAGCACGCGATTGTCGATCAGGACGTTGGTTTCCGACTGGCCCAGCATGTCGATGAATCCGGGGGCGACGACGAGGCCCGAGACATCGAGGGTTTCGCGCGCGGCGACGGGCCCCAGGTACCCGACGGCCGCGATGCGGTCGCCGGAGATGGCGACGTCCCCCACGTAACGCGGGTTGCCGCTGCCGTCCACGATCCAGCCGCCGCGCAGGATGACGTCGTACCCGTTACCGCCGCCGCCAGCGGGCCGGAGGCACGCGCCGAGCAGCAGCAGCCAGAGATAGAATGCCTGCGAGCGAGGCCTCACTTTTTCCATGACCTCCGCAAAGAGTCGGGCCACACGATACGGCCGCGCGTCATGACCCACGCGATTCGGCGTGTCGCCCCGATGCCCTGGGCCGGGTTCGCATTGAGCACCACCAGGTCGGCGACCTTCCCGGGCGTCACCACGCCGAGGGAGTCGGCGTCCAAGACCTGCGCGCCGCGGCGCGTCGCGGCCGTGATCGCATCGAGCGGCGTCAGTCCCGCTTCGACGAGCAGGGCCATCTCCTCGTGCATCGAGAAACCCGGGATCAGCAGTTGGTTCGCCGCGTCGGTGCCTGCCGCGATGACGCCACCGGCTCGCTTGAACTCGCGCACGAACTGGTTCTGCCGCGCGCGCGCGCGGCGGAATGCTTGGAAATCGCGCGTCTTCCATCCCGTGCGGCGCAACAGACTGGGTACACTGCGGACACTCGCGGCGTCCTGGGGAACGTCTTCCATCCCCGGCCGCGTGAGCAGAATCGGATTGTCGAGTCGTGCCAGCATCTCGTGCAACACAAGGGTCGGGACGATCGCGACCTTCGTCTGCGCCAGCGCCTGCGCGGTGCGGTGCAAGGACGCAGAGTCGAGCGTCGCCCAGCCCTGCTCCTCGGTGGTCCAACCGGAGAGGAAGCGATCGTGCGCGCGGTAATACACGGCGGGGTTGCGCGACGCCGCCTGCACCACGCCCGCCATGTGCTCGATCGAGACGACGCCTGCCCGCGCGGCGGTCAGGGCATCGACCTTGCCGAGATGCGCGGCGACGCGGAGCCGCAGGTTGCGCGCTTCGTCCATGATCGGCTTCAAGAGAGCAGGCGTGATCTTCGTGTAGATCTTCAGATAGTCGGCGCCGGCGACGGCGTGTCGATCCACCGCCTGGCGCGCGTCGGACGCCGACCCGACGCCCGTCGCGTTGGGATACGTCGTGGGAACGCCGTCGAGCATCGCGCCGGAGGTGAACATCCGGGGCCCGACGATCGCGCCCAGGTTCACGTCGTTCTTCAACGCGACGCCCGAGTCGGTGGCGCTGTGCAGGTCGCGGACGGTCGTGACGCCCCAGGCGAGGTAGCGCGGCGCGGCCCACCGTTCCACGTGGGCATGCGCGTCGATCAGCCCCGGAATGACGGTCTTGCCCACCAGGTCGATGCGCTCGGCACCCTTCGGAATCCGAATCTCATTGACGCGCGCGACGGCCTCGATGTGTCCATTCCGAATGAGGATGACCGCGTCTTCCTTGGGGGCGCCCCCAACGCCGTCGATGAGCGTCGCACCCTCGAGCGCGATGACTCCCTCGCCCTTGGGCGTGCATGCCCCGAGCGCGATCGCTGCGCAATAGAGCAGGTACTTCACGGCTTCGGGTCCGCGGCGGTGTGGTCGTGGAGGATGCGCCAGCGGTCACCCTGGCGTTGCAGTACCAGCGTGAAGGGACCGCTCGCAACCACCGAGTCGCCTCGCACCAGGCGGAAACGCGCGGTGGCGTACGCGAAATCGGGCGTGAGGGTGCGCACGCGCACCTCCTCGAACGCCAACGAATCGCGAGACTTGCCGGGCGCGAAGTAGTTGCGTTGGTAGCGGTCGTACAGAGCCTGCCAGCCGTACTGCACGTGCCCGCCCGACACATAGCTCGTCAGCGAGTCCTTGGCGTAGTCGCCCATGAAGCCTGCGAGGTCGCCATGGTTCCAGTCATTCGCCGAGCGCGTGAGCATTGCCTCGATCTCTTTCGGGGGATCCCCCATCGGCACGCCCGGCGCGCTGCAGGCTGTCAACACGAGTGCTAGGCACAACGTACCACGCACCACGCACCTCTTAGTTTGAAGTTCGTCCCAACGTACCTTCCACCATGGCCGACGCAACCCCGTTGTGGGAGACGCTTGTCTACGGACCGGTGCAATCGCGCCGTCTCGGCGTCAGTCTCGGCGTCAACCTGCTGCCGCAGCGCTCCAAGCTCTGCTCCTTCGATTGCCCGTACTGCAGCTGCGGACTCAACACGCCCCGCGCCGCTGGTTCGCGCTGGCCCTCGCCCGACGAAGTCGTCCACAGTCTTACGCGCGCGCTGGCGCGCCTCCCGGCGCCTCTCGATTGCATCACCTTCTCGGGAAACGGCGAACCCACGCTGCATCCCCGCTTCGCGGTGGTGGTGGACCGTGTGCTCTTGGCGCGCGCCGCCGCGGCGCCGGACGCCCGCGTCGCGATCCTCTCCAACGGCCTCACGGCAGGCCAGAAGGCCGTCCGTGAAGCTCTGATGTGGTTCGATCATCGCATCATGAAGCTGGATCCGGGGCCGATGGAGCAGGTGAACGGCGTGCGCTACGACGTGGACCAACTCGTGGACGACTACCGGGGGCTCAAGCCGTACACCGTGCAAGCGATGGTCGTGAAAGGGCGGGACTGGGATGGGTCGAGCGACGAGAGCGTGGCGTCGTGGCTCCCCCGTCTCGCGCGGGCGACGCCCGATGCGGTGCAGCTCTACTCACTCGCGCGACCTCCCGCCGACGCGCGTGTCCAAAACGTGCCGCGGGAGCGCCTCGACGAGATGGCAACCGCCATCCGCAAAACGCTCCCGCAGTGTCGCGTCGAGGTCTTCTAACGCCGACGTTTCTTCTTGCCGGCTTTCTTCTTCTTCGCTGCTTTCTTCTTGGCTTTCGGACGAGACTTCTTCGCGGCTTTCTTTTTCTTTTTCGCCTTCTTGGCCTTCGGCTTCTTGGCGGGCGCTGCGGGCTTGTCCCACGACGGCGTGGGCGCCGGAGCAGGAACGGGCGCCGGCGAAGGAGCCGAGGGGAACATCGGCTCCGAGAAGCCCGGACCCGGCCAACTGCTCTCGGTGTAGTCCATCTGCTCGAACATCGGATCTCCTCCGCATGGTTTGGGGCGGGGCGTGGCTAATAGCTTACCCGAGTAATTGGGCCACGCAAGTCCACATGACCACCGAGGCAAGTTGGCTTGACAACGCTATTTAGGTGGGCTTACGTTGCCCGGGCCATGATGCCTCGCGCACCTCTTGCGGCGCTCGCGCTCTGCCTACCGGGCGCCGCGCTGGCACAGAACGTCGCCGAAGTCCAGGTCGCTCCCCCGACGATCACCATCAAGGTCGGTGAACGGAGCGGGCTCCTCGCCACGGCGTTCGACCGGATCGGCAACGTCATCCCCACCGTCCGTATCATCTGGTCGTCCAATAACCTGAGCGTCGCCAAAGTCGACAACAATGGCACCGTCACGGGCATGGGGAGTGGCGTCGCCATAGTCGAGGCGCGCGTCGGAACGCGCAAGGGCCAGGCGGCGGTGCAGGTGACGGGCGGCGGGGGCGCTCCTCCTCCAGTCAACCCTCCACCGGTGACCACGCTGCAAACGCCGATCGGCACCGGTGGGCCCGATCCCCTCGGCGGCCAGCCCCCGGGGAGCGGCACGGCCGCCGCGCTGCGTCTCGAACCCGGCGCGATCTATCTGCTCCCCTCCGAGAACACGCGCGTTTCGCCGCGTGCACTGCGCGAAGACGGCTCCCCGGCCGCCCCCATCGCCGTGACCTGGAACTCGCTGCGGCCGGAGATCGCCAGCGTGGACCAGAACGGCAACGTCGTGGCGCTGGCCGCCGGCCAGGGCACCATACAGGCGACCGCCGGGGCCGGCCTTACCGCGACGGCGCCGGTCGTGGTGCAGCCGGCGGAGTTCGCGGTACTCGAGCCCACGCCGCTGATGCTCTCACCCGGGCAGCTCGACACGGTGCACGTCATCGTCCCCACCCAAAACGGCCGCGCGGTGAATCCGCTCGTGCTGCAGTGGGCTTCGAGCGACCAGGGCGTCGCTCGGGTGAGCCTCGCGGGCGTCGTGACCGCCGCGGGACCCGGCAAGGCGACGCTCACGGTCTCGGGGCTGTTGCAGAACAAGAGCATCGAAGTGTCGGTGCATCGCGTCGCGGCGAAGATGTCGGTGCGGCCCCGCTTCTCGGTCGAGGTGCAGGTGCCGCTCACCGCCACCGTGAAATTCGACGCCCAGGCCCTGGCGGACGACGACGCGCCCATTCCGGAGGCGCCCCTCCGCTGGAACCTGGCGGACCCGAGCATCGCGGGCTTCGATGCCCAAACCGGCATCCTGACCGGCAGAGCCGTCGGCAAGACGCAGCTGACGGTGCGCGGACCGGGGACGGGCCTCGCCGTCACCTGGAACATCAACGTGATCGCGGGCGCGGTGAAATTCGCGCAGCCCCGCATCGGCATCGGGCTGAACCAACGGCACACGCTGCGGCCGAGTTACACCGACGACCAGGGGACGGTCATCGCGCCGGCGACGAACCTGGCGTGGAGTACCGACAATCCTCAAGTCGCGACGGTCGGGGAAGACGGCACCGTGAGCGGCGTCGGGTATGGCCACGCGCGAATCACGGCGAACGCGCCCGGCGGGAAGAATTCCGCGGCGGACGTGTACGTCGTGGGCGAGATCGTGGTCGCGAGCTCGCGCGGCGGGAAGTTCCAGCTCTACGCCGCCGAACGGGCGAACCTCGCGCAGCTCGCGAAGATCTCGACCGACACCACGAGCGCCACGGATCCCGCGTTCTCCGCCGACGGCTCGCGCATCGCCTACGTGTCGACGTCGCCCGGGAACCCGGAGATCTACGTGATGAACGCGGACGGGACTGGTCCGACGCGACTCACCACCGATCCGCAGGCCGACGGCCGCCCCGTTTTCACGCCGGACGCTCAGACGATCCTGTTCCACTCGGCGCGCACGGGTGGCAAGCAACAGATCTGGTCCGTGAACGTCGATGGCACGGGTCTCACGCAGTTGACGCGTGACTCGGTCAACCTCGCGCCTTCGGTGTCGCCCGACGGGCAGACGGTAGCGTATGTGTCGCTGCGCAACAAGAACTATGACATCTGGCTCATGGCGCGCGATGGCTCGAGTCAGCGGCAGTTCACCCCGACCCAGCAGATCAAGGAATCGGAGCCGCGATTCCTGCGCGACGGCACGCTCGCGTATCTCGTCGAGCGCCGGGAAGGGAATCGCACCGTGCAGCAGGTGATGCGCGCGGACCTGACCACTGGCGCCGTCACGCCGCTGACCGGCACCGACCTGGCGCTGACGTCGTTCGCGGTATCGCTCTCGGGCGATCTCTTGGCGCTCGTCGTCAACGCGCAGCCCGAAAACCGTCGCAATCCCATCTATAAGGTCTACATCCAGCCGATCGGCTCGGGCACGCCGGTGCCCATGCCCACGGTCGGCGTGGAGCAAATGGTCACGCCCGCGTTCCGGCCCTAGCAGGAGTCAGGAGTTAGGCGTTGGGAGTCGGGTGAACGAATGCGCGCCTGCGTTCTGACCGCGACCGGCGGTCTCGACCACCTCCAGATCACCGAGGTGCCTGACGCCCCCGCGCCGCGGGCAGGCGAAGTTCGCATCGCCATTCGTGCCGCGGCGCTCAATCATCTCGATCTGTTCGTTGCCGAGGGCCTGCCAGGTGGGGCCGATCGCTTTCCGCACATCGTCGGCGCCGACGGAGCCGGCGTGGTGGAGTCCGTCGGCTCCGGTGTCAGCGGGGTCCGGCCCGGCGACCGCGTCCTCATCAACCCCGGCGTCTCCGACTACACCTGTGAGTTCTGCCGCGCGGGAGAGCACTCCCTTTGCATCGCGTACCGGCTGCTCGGCGAGCACCTGCCGGGGACGATGGCGGAGCTCGTGACGGTGCCCGCGCACAACCTGGCCCCCGTGCCCCGTCTCGTGCCCGAGCTGACCTGGCCGGAGGCCGCGGCGTTCTCGCTCGTGACGCTCACCGCCTGGCGAATGGTCGTGACGCGCGCGCAAGTGAAGGCCGGGGAGACGGTGTTGGTGTGGGGCATCGGGGGTGGCGTATCGCTCGCCGCGCTGCGCATCGCGAAGCTGCTCGGCGCGCGCGTGATTGCCACGTCGTCGGATGACGCCAAGCTGGCCGAAGCGCGCCGGCTCGGCGCCGACGTCACCCTGAATCACCGCACGCAGAAGGTATCTCAGGAGGTGCGGGCGCTGACGCAGAAACGCGGCGTGGAAGTCGTGGTGGAGAACGTGGGCGAGGCGACGTGGGACGAGTCGTTGCGCTGCTTGAAACGCGGCGGCCGGCTCGTGACGTGTGGCGCGACGTCAGGACCGAACGTGCGCGTCGATCTGCGGCGCGTCTTCTGGCATCACTTCACTTTTATGGGATCGACGATGGGCAACGCGCGCGAGTATGCGGAGATCGTGCGCCGGCTCGGCGAAGGCCAGCTGCGGCCGATCGTCGACCAGGTATTCCCGATGACCGATGCGCGAAAAGCGTACGAGCGGCTCGCGAGGGGCGAGCAGTTGGGTAAGGTGGTAGTGGAGGTCTCCAAGGATTAGGGCCCCGTAAACCATTGCCCGCAGTGCGTCTGTGCGTCTGGTTTTTGATTGTCTGCGCCGTTGCCTTTCGGGGCCTTAAGTATTTAATTTTTATCAACTTACACCTCCCCAAACATCGATCTCAATGACTGGTCCGAACGTCCGGGAGCGTATTCTCCCCCGCCTCATCGAAGACGAGCTGAAGGAATCGTTCCTCGACTATTCGATGAGCGTCATCGTGCAGCGCGCGCTGCCCGATGTGCGCGACGGCTTGAAGCCGGTCCACCGCCGCATCCTCTACGCGATGAACGAGCTGGGTCTGGTGCCCGGCCGCCCCTACAAAAAGAGCGCGACCGTCGTCGGCGACGTGCTCGGCAAGTACCACCCGCACGGCGACGTGGCGTTGTACGACTCGCTGGTGCGCATGGTGCAGGACTTCTCGCTGCGCTACCCGCTGGTCGACGGGCAGGGGAACTTCGGCTCCGTGGACGGCGACTCGGCCGCGGCGTACCGCTACACCGAAGCACGGCTCACCCGCATCGCGATGGCGATGCTGGAGGATATCGACAAGAACACGGTCGTGTTCGTTCCCAACTTCGACGACCGCCTCCAGGAACCCACCGTTCTCCCGGCGCGCCTCCCGAACCTGATCGTCAATGGGTCGGCGGGTATCGCGGTCGGGATGGCCACGAACATCCCGCCGCACAACCTGGGCGAGGTGGTGCAGGCGATCACGCACCTGGTCGACAATCCGGACTGCGGGGTCAAGGACCTCCGCAAGTTCATCAAGGGCCCGGACTTCCCGACCGCCGGCATCATCTACGGCCGCGACGGCATCAAGGAGTGTTACGAGAAGGGCCGCGGCCGGATCGTGCTGCGCGCGCGGGCCGTCGCGGAGGAGACGAAGTCGACCGGCAAGCAACAGATCGTCGTGAGCGAGTTCCCCTACCAGGTGAGCCCGGAGCGGGTGCACGAGCAGATCCGTGACCTCGTGCTCGCGAAGAAGCTCGAGGGGATCACGGACGTCCGCAACGAATCCGACCGCGAGGGGATCCGGCTCGTCATCGAGCTGAAGCGCGACATCATCCCCATGGTCGTGCTGAACCAGCTGTACGCCCACACGCAGATGCAGACCACCTTCGGCGCCATCATGCTCGCGCTCGTGGACGGCGTGCCGAAGGAGATGGACCTGAAGGAGCTGCTGTTCCACTTCATCGAGCACCGCCACGTCGTCATCGTGCGGCGCACCGAGTTCGACCTGAAGCGCGCGCAGGATCGCGAGCACATCCTCGAAGGGTTGAAGATCGCCGTCGACAACATCGACGAAGTGATCAAGATCATCAAGAAATCGAAGGATACGCCCTCCGCGGACGCGGCACTGCGGAAGCGTTTCAAGCTCTCCGAGAAGCAGTCGGCCGAAATCCTCAACATGCGGCTCGCCCGGCTCACCGCCCTCGAGATCACGAAGCTCGACGAAGAGCTGAAGGACGTGCGCCGGTTCATCAAGGAGTGCAAGGAGATTCTCGGGTCCAAGCCGCGCCGCATGAAGATCCTGAAGGAGGAGCTCACCGAGCTGGCCCACGGCTTCGGCGACGAGCGGCGCACGGAGATCGTGGCCGACCAGGGCGACTTCTCCATCGAAGACCTGATCGCCGAAGAAGACATGGTCATTACCGTGTCGCACGCGGGGTACATCAAGCGGCTCCCGGTCTCGGCGTACCGCCGGCAGCGTCGTGGCGGCAAGGGCGTCATCGGCGCGCACGCCAAGGAAGACGACTGGGTCGAGCACCTGTTCATCGCCTCGACCCACGATTACCTGATGTTCTTCACCGAGCAGGGCCAGTGCTACTGGCTCAAGGTGCACGAGATTCCGCAGGCGGCGCGTGCCGCGCGCGGCAAGCCGATCATCAACTGCGTCGCGATGAAACCCGACGAGCGCCTCGCCGCCCTCGTGCCGGTTCGCGAGTTCTCCGAAAACCAGTACCTCCTGTTCGCGACCAAGAACGGCCTGGTGAAGAAGACAGTGCTCTCGGAGTTCGGGAATCCGCGCTCCAACGGCATCCGCGCCATCAACATCGAGAAGGGCGACGAGCTGATCGACGTGCAGGTGACCGATGGCAAGAACGACATCGTCCTCGCCACCAATCACGGCATGAGCATCCGCTTCCACGAGAAGGACGTGCGCGACATGGGCCGCACGGCGACGGGCGTGAAGGGTATCGAGCTCGACAAGAAGGACCACGTGATCGACATGGTCGTGGTGCGCCGTAAGTCCACACTGCTCGTGGTGACCGAGAAGGGGATGGGCAAGCGTTCTGAGCTCGACGAGTACAGGATTCAGCACCGCGGCGGCCGCGGCATCATCACCTTGAAACGTGGCCCCAAGACCGGCGACATCATCGCCCTCAAGGAAGTGCTCCCCGACGACGAGCTGATGATGATCACCAAGAAGGGGATCATGATTCGCGTCCCCGTCGAGGGGATCCGCATCACCGGCCGCAACACCCAGGGCGTCAAAGTCATGAACCTGACGGCCGGTGATTTGGTCGTGGACGTGGCACGTGTGGTGAAGGAAGAGGAGGAGGAGGGCGAGGACGAGGGCGACGCTGCCGAGCCCAAAGCCAAGGCCAAGCCCACGCCGAAGCCCAAACCCAGACCGAAGAAGTAGGGTGGTCACCCCCGAGCAGATCCAGGAAGCCGCCGCCGGGTTGCGTGGCATCGCGACCCGTACGTCGCTGCGCTACGTCGAGGCCCTGGGCGCTCACCTGAAGCTCGAAAACGAGCAGCCCGTCGGGGCCTTCAAGATCCGCGGCGCCTACAACGCCATTCGGAAACTCCCTGACGCCGCGCGGCAGCGTGGCGTCATCACCTACTCCTCAGGGAATCACGGCCAGGCCGTCGCCTACGCCGCCAAACAATTCGGCGTACGCGCGGTGATCGTGATGCCCGAAACCGCGCCGGCGGTGAAAGTCGAGGGCGTGAAGCGCTGGGGGGGCGAAGTCGTGCTCGCGGGCCGCACGTCCGAGGACCGGCGCACCAAGGCCGAAGCGCTGGCCCAGAAGGATGGCCTCGCCGTCGTCCCGCCGTTCGATCACCCCGACATCGTGGCGGGCCAGGCGACGGTCGCGCTCGAGATCGTGGAGCAGCTCCCTGAAGTCGAGACGGTACTCGTGCCGGTGGGCGGCGGCGGCCTCATCTCCGGCGTGGTGGCGGGCCTGGTCGCCGCGAAGAGCCGGGCCAAGGTCTGGGGCGTGGAGCCCGCCGGCGCACCGAAGCTCAAGCGCTCGCTCGAGGCCGGCTCGCCGGTCCGGCTCGAGAGTACGAGCAGCATCGCCGACGGCTTGATCACGCTCAACGTGGGAGGGATCCCGTTCGCGGAGCTGCAGGGTCACACGGATCGCCTGCGCGGTGTGGTGCTCGTCGAGGATGACAGCATCCGCGATGCGGTGCACTTTCTCTGGCGCACCTGCCAGCTCGCGGTCGAGCCGTCAGGCGCCGCCACGACGGCCGCGCTCCTGAGCGGTGCGGTTCGACCTTCGGGCGTCACCGTGTTGGTCGTGAGCGGCGGCAACGTCGACCGCGCGCTGCTCGAGGACTGAACTCAACCTCCATGGCCACCACCGGCGGACCGCGGATCCTTGTCGCTGACGACGACGAATCGCTCGTCCGCACGCTGACGTGGATCCTGAAAGAGCACGGCTACGAGGTGGTCGTCTGCCCCGGCGGCGAAGGGCTGCTGGCCAAACTCGAGGAGACGAAGCCGGCGCTGCTGCTGCTCGACATCATGATGCCCAAGGTCGACGGACTGCAGCTGCTCGAGCGGCTCAAGCAGGACGAGCGTCACAAGGATCTTCCGGTCCTGATGGTTTCGTCGATGCCCCCAGAGGATGCGACGGTGAAGGCGCTCGGGTTGGGCGCCGCCGACTTCATCGCGAAGCCGTTCCGGGTGCGCGAGCTGCTGGCGCGCGTCGAGGCGCACATTCGCGTCGGCCAGGCGCTCGCCCAGGCGCGCGAGGAGGCCCGCAGCCGCGCCGCGATGGTCGACATCCTGCACGAGGTCACCGACTCCCTCAAGCCCGACGAGATCTACCACATCCTGGCGCGCCGCGTCGCGCGCGTCCTCAACATCTCGAAGTGCTCGATGGTGCTCGCGAAATCGGGCGATCAACAGGGCGTCGTCGTGGCGGCGTACGAGAACCCGATGCTGCGCAACCTGCAGATCGAGCTGGCGCGCTATCCCGAGATCCGCCAGGCGCTCACGACCGGCCGGCTGGTCCTGGTCGAGGACGTCTCGACCGACCCGCTCTACAAGGAAGAGCGCGTGCGCTGGGAGAAGGACGGCATCAAGGTGCCGACGCGCTCGGCGGTGGCGCTGCCCTTCTGGATGAAAGATCAGCAGATGGGCGTCTTCTTTCTCCGCACCACGGGAGACGATCCACCCCTGACGCGCGCGGACGCGCAGTTCGGCGAGACCGTGATCAAGACGGCCGTCTCGGCGATCGAGAAGGCGTACGACTTTGAAACGGCCGTCTCGGACAAGCAGCGGCTCGAAAAGTTGGCGCTCACCGATGCGCTCACCGGCTGTCTCAACCGCCGCGCGCTGGCGGAGGCGCTGACGCAGGAGCTGGACCGGGCGCGCCGGTACAATCTCGCGCTCACCATCCTGCTCGCCGACATCGACCGCTTCAAGCAGATCAACGACACGCGCGGTCACATTGCGGGGGATTCCGTGCTCCGCCAAGTTGGAGAGTTGTTGCGCCGCGAGGCACGTTCGGTGGACATCGTCGCTCGCTACGGCGGCGAGGAGTTCGTGATCGTGATGCCGGAGACCGCGCTCCACGGCGCCGCGATTTTCGCCGAGCGCCTGCGGCGCCGCGTGATGGCGCGCGATTTCGGCGAGCCGGGAGAAGACCCGTTGCACATGACCGTCAGCATCGGCCTCGCCTCGTTCCCCGACGACCGGGTCCAGAGCTCCGACAGCTTCGTCTCGCTCGCCGACCAGGCCCTCTACCGCGCCAAGAACGAAGGGCGCAACTTGGTGCGGCAATGAGCGAACGCCGCTGTCCCAAGTGCGGGTCGGTGTACACCGACACCGCCAGGTTCTGTCCCAAGGATGGGACCATGCTCGTCGAGATTCAGGCGAAACCCGCCTCGTCGGGCAGCGGCACCGCGGTGCGCCAACCGCCCTCCTCAGGCAAGGGCCAGGGCCTCGACCGCGCGTCCACGCTCTCCAATCAGATCCTCGACGCCCGCTACCAGGTGCTCAAGAAGCTGGGTGAGGGCGGCATGTCGTACGTCTACCTTGCCAAGGAGATCTCCTCCGAAGCGACCGTGGCGATCAAGGTGCTCTCGCCGAGGCTCGCGTCCGACAAGAGCTCGGTCGAGCGGCTGCGGCGCGAAGCGGGCCTCGCGATGCGACTCGAGCATCCCAACGTCTGCCGCATCCTGCGCCTGGGCGAGTCGGAGGACGGGCTCATTTATCTGGTGATGCCGTTCCTCAAGGGCGAGCTGCTCTCCGACCGCGAGGTGCGCGGCGGCCCGATGGACCTCCCCACCGGGATCGCGTTGCTGCAGCAGATGTGCGCCGGCCTCCACCACGCGCACGAGCTGCAGATCATCCACCGCGACCTGAAACCCGAGAACGTGATGCTCGTCCCGCCGGACGACGGCAGCCCCGACCAAGCCGTGGTCATGGATTTCGGACTCGCCAAAGAGCGCCGCGCCGACCCGGCCATCGCCAAGCTCACCGCGACCGGCATCATCCTCGGCACGCCCGAGTTCATGAGTCCCGAGCAGATCCGCGGCAAGCCGCTCGACGCGCGCAGCGACATTTACGCGCTCGGTATCGTCGCGTTCGAGATGTTCACGGGCAAACTGCCGTTTCAGGGCCGCAACGCACAGGAGATGATGATCGCGCGGCTGCGCGGCCAACCCACACCGATCCGGCAGCTGCGGGCCGATACGCCTCCGGCGGTCGAGAAGGCCCTCACCAAGGCCCTCCAGACGAATCCTGACGATCGTTACACGACGGCCCTCGAATTCGCCGACGCGCTGAGCGCCGAAGAATCATCGGGTGGCGGGCTGTTCGGAAAGCTCAAGGGAAAGTTCACGTAGGCCGGGGCTCCGTGAAGCGCTTCCCCGCATTTGACCCTCCGGAGTACGTCGAGTGGAAGTCCGAGCCGAAGCTGGTGCGGGCCTTCCGAGCGACGATCGAACAGAACCCCGAGCGCGCCGCGCTCGTGTCCCGCCTCTCCGCCGATGTCAAACTCGCTCTCTACGCCGGCCTCGTGCGCGCCCGATTGCACGACATCCAGCTGAAGCGCTGGGTCCGGACCGGCGTCATCTCCAAGGCGTGGCTCGGCACGGGCGAAGAAGCGACGACGGTCGGCCCGGTGCACGCCCTCGATCGCGAACACGACGTCGTCGCGCCGATGATCCGCAACGCCGCCGCGTGCTGCGAAATGGGGATGTCCATCGCCGACATGCTGCGCGCCTACCTCGCCACCGCCGACTCGCCGTCCCGCGGCCGGGACCTGCACGTCGGGTCGCTCCCGGACGGTGTGCTGCAGCCGATCTCGCACGTCGGCGACATGGTTCCGGTGATCGCCGGCATCGCGCTGACGTTCAAGATGAAAGAGGAGCGGCGCGTCGCCCTCACGTGGGTGGGCGACGGCTCGATCAACACCGCCGCGGCGCACGAGGGGACGAACTTCGCGGCCGTGCAACACCTCCCCGCCATCTTCATCGTCGAGAACAACCAGGTGGCCCTCGGCACGCGGCTCGAGCAGCACCATCTCCCCGGTGAGTTCAAGGATTGGGCGGCGAGCTACGGCGTGTGGGGCGCGCAGTTCGACGGCAACAACGTGCTCGATGCCTACGCCGCGACGCGCAGCGCCGCCGAGCGCTGCCGGGCGGGGCAGGGACCCGCGCTGCTCGTCGCCGAGACGTTCCGGATGGGCGGGCACGCGACCCACGATGAGCGCGAGGCGCGCGAGACGTTCCCGGCGGAGCTGTTCGCGACCTGGGGCAAGCGCGACCCGATCGGCCAGTACGAGGAGTACTTGAAGGAAGAGGGCGTGAAGCCCAAGCGGCTCGGCGAGGTCGAATCAGCGGTGGCAGCGGAGGTAGAGAAGGCGGCCGAGGAGGCGATCGCGAGTCGGGAGAAGATGCCGAAGGGGGAGAGTGCGCTGGACGGGGTGTATGCGAACGGCCGGTAGTGTCTTGGGGGCGTTGCTCGTTGTGGGGAACGCGGCGGGGCAGCAGCTACCGCCCACGATTACCGACTACAACGTCAGGATCACCGTGCCCGATTCGGGCGACACGATTCGAGCCTGCGTGACGATCGGCTACCGACGGGCAGCCAACTCGAATGACACGTTGCGACTCGACCTCGTCGGCATGACCATCGATTCGATTCGCGAAGGACGGTACGGCTACGACGGGCGGATACTCCGCGTTGTGCCGAACCACTGGTTTGTCGGCCGGAACCACACGGGCGTCTGCTATCACGGCGCGCCGCAGGACGGCCTGATCATCGGCCAAAGCGCTCGCGGAAGGCGCGTCGCCTTCGCCGACAACTGGCCGGAGCGCGCGAGGTTCTGGCTGCCCGTGGTAGATCACCCGCGGGCCAAGGCGGCAGTGCACCTCCAGCTCGACGGACCGCGGAACTGGAAGTATGTCGCGCCAGGCCGGGCCGAGTATCACCTGAATGGCGGGGTCTCACTGGGGGGATGGTGGGAGACGCATCCCATCCCCACCTACACGATGGTCATGGGCGCTGGCGAATTCACCGTGAGCCAACACCGTCCCGTCATGAATCGTCGCGAGGCGATCCCGATCGAGGTCTGGACCTACGCCGAAGACTCAGCGTTTGCCGATTCGGTCCCCTTCCGCCGCGCCACCGAGATCGTCGAGGTGATGCAGCGCCTGATCGGGCCCTTCCCCTACGAAAAGCTGGCGCACGTGCAATCGTCCACCCGCTTCGGCGGCATGGAGAACTCGAGCGCCATCTTCTACGCCGAGAAGCCGTACGTCGAGCGGCGCATGGGTGAGGGGGTCGTGCGCCACGAGACGGCACACCAGTGGTTCGGCGATGCGGTCACGCCACGCGACTGGCCGCACCTCTGGCTCTCCGAAGGGTTCGCGACGTACTTCGACGGGGTGATCGGTGCGGCGCTGGATGGCGACACGGTCCTTTCGAACCATATGCGGGACGGCGCCGAGTCGTACTTCAAATCCGACGTGACCGACCGGCCGATCGTCGATTCCGCGAACGCCGCCGAACCGATGAAGCTCCTGAACGCAAACAGCTATCCCAAGGGCGCCTGGGTGCTGCACATGCTGCGCGGCCTGATCGGCGACCGGCCATTCTTCGACGGTCTCCGGACCTACTATCGGACGTACCGCGATTCCACCGCGACGAGCGAGGATTTCCAGCGTGTGATGGAGAAGACGTCGGGCAAGGACCTGAGTTGGTTCTTCCATCAGTGGCTCTACCAGCCGGGGTACCCTCAGCTCGACGTCACGTGGCAACGTGACGCCGGAGCCGGCCGTATGGTCGTGGGTATCACTCAACGTCAAAAACCGGAGTGGGGTCTGTTTCGGCTTCCCGTGTTGACGCTCGAATTCCGTGACGCCAATGGCAAGACCCTACGCCGCGACGTCGCCGTGAGCGGGGCCGAAACGTCGGCCCGCATCGATCTGCCATTCACGCCGACCGAGGTCCACGCGGACCCGGACGGCAAGTTGCTGCTCAGAGTCACCGCCATCAGTCGGAGGTAACCCCATGCGTCTGCGTGCGCTCTCAGCCATCCTCCTCGCCCTCGCCTGCAACGGCCCGTCCGCGGCGGGCCAAAACCCACCGCTCACTGTGCCCGCGGGCTTCCAGGTGAGCGTCTTCGCTCCCGACGTGCCGGGCGTGCGCTACCTGGCCCTCGGCCCCGGGGGCGTGGTGTACGCGTCGCGGCCCAGTGCGGGAGTGATCGTGCGCCTGCCCGACGCGAACCACGACGGGGTCGTCGATTCCGTGGTGGTGGTCGCGAGCGGCTTGAACCGTCCGTTCGGGATCGCGTTCCGCGGCGACACGATGTACGTGGCCGAGAACAACGAGGTCGTGCACTTCAATCCGGGATCGTCGACCAAGGTCGTGGACGTTCCCAACATTCCGGGTGGCGGCGGACACTGGACGCGCACGATCGTTTTCGGCACCGACGGCAAGATGTACGTGAGCGTCGGCTCCTCCTGCAACATCTGCGACGAGTCGGACTCGATGCGCGCCGCCGTGGTGCAGTTCAATCGCGACGGCTCTGGTGGCCGCGTCTTCGCGCGCGGCCTGCGCAATTCCGTCGGCCTCGCGATCAACCCGACGACGGGCGAGCTGTGGGCGACGAACAACGATCGCGACAACCTCGGGGACGACGTGCCGCCCGAACGCATCAACATCATCAAGGACGGAAAGTACTACGGCTGGCCGCAGTGTAACCTCCCCGGACAGCGGAATCCGGAGTACGCGACCGCCGATTGTTCGAACGTCGAGCCGCCGGCGATCACGTTCCAGGCGCACTCCGCGCCCCTCGGCGTGAACTTCTATACGGGTACGGGGTTCCCGGCCGACTTCCGCGGCGATGCGTTCGTCGCGTTCCACGGCTCGTGGAATCGCTCCGTCCCCACAGGCGACAAGGTCGTGCGGGTGCAGGTGGCCAACGGCAAACCCACGGGGGTCGACGACTTCATCACCGGGTGGCAGCGTCCCGACGGGTCGCGCTGGGGCCGGCCGGTGAGCATCGTTATGAGCACGGATGGCGCGCTGCTGGTGAGCGACGACATGGGCGGGAAGATTTGGAGGGTGGCGTATGGACGCTAGGACGGCGAACGTCGGCGCAAGACGGCGGATGGCGGCGAAGGTCGGTCTGGTGGTCCTAGCGACGGCGATGGCGTTGGCGCTGATCGATGCGCCGTCTTCCGCCGTCCTCCGCCGTCTTGCGCCGCCCGACATCCACGCCGAGTACATCAAGTACCGCAGCGGCAAGGACACGATCACCGCGTATGTCGCGTATCCCGAGCGGCCCACCCCCGCGCCCGGGGTCATCGTGATCCACGAGATCTTCGGCCTATCCGACTTCGTGCGGCAGACAACGGAGCAGCTGGCCAAGGATGGCTTCGTCGCGATCGCGCCCGATCTGCTGTCGCGCGGCGGCGGCACGCCCGCCGCGGGCGACTCCGCGCGGAGACTCATCGTCGCGCTGCCACCCGACCAGGTGACGGCCGACCTCGACGCCGCGCAGGCTTACCTCAAGACTCTGAAGGCTGTGCGCGCGAACGCGATCGGCGTCATTGGGTTCTGCTGGGGCGGTGGCCAGAGCTTCCGGTATGCGACGAACAACTCGGCGCTCAAGGCGTTTGTCGTGTGCTATGGGCCGAGCCCAAAACCGGAAGACATCGCGCGCATCCGCGCCAAGGGACTCGGCGTTTACGCCGAGAACGACGCGCGAATCAACGCGGGACTCGCCGAGACCGACGCGGCGATCAAGCAGGCGGCCAAGGATTACCAGTACGCGATCTACCCGGGCGTCGGGCACGGTTTCCTGCGCGCCCGCGAGAAGCCCGAGGTGGCCGACAGCGCGTGGGGCGCGGTGATCCGCTTTTTCCGCGCGCAGCTGGAGACAAAATGAGGTTGGCGGTCGTCCTCGTCGGCGTCTTGGCCGCGGCGTGCGCCAACTCCACGGATGCCACGGGGTTCGTCTTCCAGTATGGCATCGCGGCCTACGGCTGTGACACAACGTGCGCCACGCCGGGTACCGACTCCATCACCACCGCTCTCCGTGGCGACACCGTCTGGCTGAGGCACCAGGTCCTGCTGGTGAATGCGTTCTTCGACAGCTCCGACGCGACGGTGCGCCCCACCTGCACCACCAATGTCGTGATCGAGCTGGGGGTCAACGCGGTGCGGACGTTCCCCTCACCGACCACATGCGCCGATGACTCGACCGAAGTAGTACGGCTCCCGATAGGTGGAGTGATCACCCGGTACACCCGGTGGGCGGTGGACTCGGCGCTCGCGCCCATGACCTACCACGTCGTCGGCCGCGTGATGGCGCATCCCGTGATCGAGCCCTCGTTGCAGTTCACGATCGCCCCCTAAGCCCTCAGCGCCGCGCTGCGGTCTTCAGGTACTCGCGCGCGCGCTCGAGCACCGCGTCGCGTCCCGCTAACACTTCGTCCACTCTGACCGTCACCGGAATCTCAGGCGCGATGCCTGTCCGTGCGAACTCAGTGCCGTCGGGAAAGGCGTCGCGCGTCACGGTCATGCGGAACTGCCAGCCGCGGCGTAGCGGCAGCAGCAGCGTTTGGCCGGTGCTGCCCGCCGATGTCTCGCCGATGATCGGGCCGCGCGAGCCGTTGCGGAACGCGACCAGCAAGTCCTCTGCTGCCCCGGCGGTGCGCGGCGACGCGAGGACGGCGACGGGGCCCGCGAACCGCGCGTGATCGCGGCGGGGCCGGATCGTATCGGGTGGGGCGGCGAGCCAGGCACCGTTCGAGTCCGGTGTGTCGCTGCCGCGATAGGCGGGGCGGTATTGCGGTGTGCGCCACCGGGACGTGAGGACAGGCCGCTCGATGAGCCGCGCCAGCATCGCGTATCCATTCTCGCGGCCTATCCCCGCGCCCTCGCCGGCCTCTCGCAGGTCGAGCACCAGCCCGGAGAGACGCGGCGCGTCGCCCAAGGCGCGGTCGAACGCCGACACGACGGCAGGGTCGGCGAACGAGGTGACGCGCACCCAGATCGCGCCACCCGGGAGGGTGTCCACGTCGAAGGCCGGAGGCTCGAGGGGCCAGCGGGCGGAGAGCGACACGCTGCGAGTTACGCTGGCGCCGCGCTGCGCTCCGCCGGGGAGCCTGAGCAGCAGGTGCAGGGCGGTACCCTTTTCCCCCTCCAACATGCGCGCCACGGCGCGCTCCCAGCGCGTCGGCTCGGTGGCAGCGGAGATCTCGGGAAGAATCGAATCGCGGATCCACTGTTCGGCGGGCAGGCCCTGCACGGCGATGATCTCCGCGAGGCGCTCGGGCCGCGCGATGCGCATTTCGTCGTTCGTAGCGTAGTCGAGGATGAAGGGCCGGCGCTCGATGCTGCGCAGCGCCAGCGGTGGGCGTGCAACGCGCGCTGCCGTCGCGGGAGGCGGGACGAGGTCCGCCTGAGGGTCTCGGAGCAGAGCCACGAAGCCCCGCAGGCGCCGGAAGGACTGCACGTCGGACGCCGGAGGGCCGGCGCGGCTCGCGGCCTGCGTGATGACGGCCGCAAACGCCGAGTCCCAATCGGCGCGTACCGCGTCCCAGTAGGCATAGTTCTGTCGCGCCTCGGACCAGACCCCGGCAGCGACGAGCTGCCGATCGACCAGGACTGGGGTCGCCGGCTGTTGCGCGGACGCGAGCGCCGGGAACCAGCAAACCAGCAGGAGCGTACGGGATAGCATGGTCGCGGTAATCTACCTTGTGCTCTTCATCGCGCCGCAGGTTCTCCTCTATCTGTACCTGCGTGAGCGACTTCCCGACTCCAGTCGGCCGCGCCAGGCGCGCATCGTGCGCTGGGCGCTCGCGGCCCTGTTCGCGGTCTTCAATTTCCCTTGGGTCATCGTCGCACTCCGCATGTTTTCCGGCAGCCTGTGGGGCATCGGCCGGATCTCGTACATCGCGCCGTGGATCGCGTGGCAGATCATGGGGTGGGTGTTCTGCGGGTTTGTATGTGTGTATCTGCTATTGAGAGGCGTGCGCCGTGCGCTGTACGCCGTGCGCCGAAAGGCAGACCCAGAGTCCGGCGCACAGCTCACGGCGCACGGCGCACGAGTTTCTCGGCGCCAGTTCCTCGCCCGCGCGACCTACGCCTACGCCGCCGCGGGCTTGGGGCTCTCGACCTACGGGATTTGGAGCGCCGACCGGCTCCCGGTGGTGACACGGCGGACGTTGTTCTTCCCCGATCTCCCACCCGGCCTCGACGGCATCCGGATCGCGCACCTCTCGGACGTGCACGCCGGCATCCACATGGAGCGCGAAAAAATGGAGGCGATCGTCGCCCAGACGAATGCCCTCCGGCCCGACCTGATCTGCCAGACCGGCGACATGATCGACATCGCGGCGTCGTATATCCCGGACTACGTGCGTGCGTTCCGTGACCTTCGGGCGCCGCTGGGCGTGGTGACCGTGCTGGGGAATCACGACCGCTACACGGGCGAAGAGGCTGTGATTCGCGGAGTGCGCGACGCCGGGCAGGCGTTCGTCCAGGACGGCGCCCATGTGGTCGAGCGTAACGGCACGCCCTTGGCGCTCGTCGGGATCGACGACCCGCGCAACTGGCGCGCGGACGATCCCCAAGACGCGGAAATCGCCGTCGCGTTGCGGCGCGCGCCGCCCGAGGCATTCAGGATCCTGCTCGCGCACCGGCCTGGAGCCTTCGACGGCGCCGCGCCCCGCGGCATTCCGCTCACCCTCGCGGGCCACATCCACGGCGGCCAGATATACCTCCCGGTGATCGGTTGGTCGGCGGGGCGGTTGATCACCAAGTATGTGATGGGACACTTCCGGCAGGGCACGAGTCAGCTCTACGTGAGTCGCGGCATCGGCGTGGTGGGAGTGCCGATTCGAATCTTCGTGCCGCCCGAGATTGCCCTACTCGAGCTACGTCGTGGTCCTACGCGCTGATGGCCTCCCAAGCTCCTTCGATCACCAGTCCCACGCCGGCATCGCCGGGCTTCCAGTCCTTCGCCACGACCTTCTCCAGCGCGTAACTCACCACCGTCAACCACACGCCTGCCCAAACGTCCACTGCGCCGGGCCGCACCGCGCCCTCGGCCTTTCCCTGCGCAATCACCCGCTCGAGTCCCATCCGGAACTCGCGCGCCGTGCGGCGACTCTCGTCGTCCAGAACGGCGTCGTGCCTCTCCAGTAAGCCGATCTTAACCACGGCGGGATCTCGGACCGCGCCCTCGATCAGCCCCTGGGCCACGAGGGCGAGCCGCGCCTGTGGAGTAGCGCCCCTCGAGTCCTCCGCCGTCTTAGCGGCCCAGCGGAGCGCCGCCCGATAAAGTTCGTTCAGGAGCTGTTGTTTACTGGGGAAGTGACGGTAGATCGTCCCTTCAGCTACGCCGGCCTTCTTCGCGATCTGAGCGGTCGTAGTGTCGTGATAGCCTCGGCTGCTGAACAGCTCGAGGGCGGCGCGGATGAGGCGCTGATGGGTGAGCTCGGCCGCAGGGGACATCGTGGGCGAATCTAGCTAGCTTTCGCGGCCTTTCACAACGAGATCGTCGTCGATGCGGATGTTGGTGCTGGGCGCGGGCCTCCAGGGTTCGGCTTGCGCGTACGATTTGCTGCGGCAAGCGGAGGTGGAGCGGGTGACGCTCGCGGACCTCGATCCGAAGCGCGTGCCCGCCTTCCTGAAGAAGAAGGTCGGCAAGCGGCTGGTGTTGGCACGGATCGACGTCAAGCAGACCGCGCGCTTGCGCGCGCTCATGCGCGGTCACGATGCGGTCATGAATGCGTCGCCCTACCACTTCAACTACGCGGTGGCGAAGGCGGCCACCCAAAACGGCCTGCACTGCGCCGACCTGGGCGGCAACACCGAGATCGTGCAGCGGCAGAAGACGCTCGACGGCGCCGCGCGGAAGAAGGGCGTTTCGATCATTCCCGATTGCGGTCTCGCGCCCGGCATGGTGAACATCATCGCCGCCGAAGGGATCCGCCGTGTCGGCGACGCCGATAGCGTGAAGATCTTCGTCGGTGGCCTGCCGCAGCATCCCGAGCCCCCACTCAACTATCAAATCGTCTACTCGCTCGAGGGGGCGCTCGACTACTACACGACGCCTTCGTGGGTGCTGCGCGACGGCCAGCCCGCGCGCGTGGACGCACTGTCCGAGATCGAGTCGGTGGAGTTCCCGGCGCCCGTCGGCACGCTCGAGGCGTTCCACACGGGGGGCGGCATCTCGACGATGCCGTGGGCCTACGCCGGCCGGGTTCGCACCATGGAATACAAGACGCTGCGGTACCCGGGCCACGTGGCGATCATGCGCCCGGTCCGCGAGCTGGGCCTGCTCGCGATGAAGCCCGTGTCGGTCAAGGGCGCGAAGGTCGTGCCGCGCGACGCGTTCATTGCGACCGTGTCGCCCAAGCTCACGAAGCCCAACGCCCCCGATCTCGTGGCGCTGCGCGTGGAAGTGACGGGTCGCGGTGGCCGGCGGGTCGCGTGGCAGCTCATCGACTACGCCGACGAAAAGGGTGGCATCAGCGCGATGATGCGCACGACCGGCTACTCACTCGCGATCACCGGCCTCATGCAGGTGGATGGGCGGATCAGCACGAAGGGCGCGCACACGCCGGATGAAGCAGTGCCGTTCCGGTCGTACGTGGACGAGTTGAAGAAGCGCGGCGTCGAGATCCGCGAGGTGAGTCAGTAGCTCCAGGTTGTTCCGAAGAGCAGCTGGGCGCCTTCCGTACCCTTGCCGACCCCCAGTACGAACAACGTGTTCCGCACCAGAGCGACCGCGACCTCACCCCCGGCGCTCGAGTGCAAGCCGTCGCTCGTGAGGCGCACCGACTCGCCGGGCGCGAAGACTCGGCCGCAGTCGTAGAAGGCGACGAGCTTCACCTCGAGCAGTCGCGGGGCCCAGAGCAGCGCGTACCGCACCTCCACGCCGGCGGCGATCTTTCCGGGCCCCACGAACCGCGCATCGTAGTAGCCGCGCAGCGAGCGGTAGCCGCCGAGCGCGAGGAGCGGTCCCTCGCTCGACTCCATCGTCATCTGCGCCGAGACGGGCGGCGAGCCGGTCATGCGCTCGGCGGTGAGCCGCCCCGCCAGCATCACCTTCTCGAAGGGATGCGCGTACACGCGCGCCGCGGCGGTGGTGCGGGTGTAGCCGCGACCACGCCCGACCAGACCTTCGACGAAGACGCCGCGGTGCGGGTCGATCTCCTGATCGCGCCAGTCGACGACGATGCCCCCGCGCAGCACGTGGTCGTTGAACGGCACTTCGCCGGGTCCGATGGTCCCCGCGGTGCGATCGCGCTGGAATTGGCTCTCGCCCGGCAGCTCGCGAAACCCCGTGTATTCGAGCGTCGCACCGGCGAGCACACGCACGGGCCCCGCGATGCGGCGTTGCACGGTGAGCCGAGCGAGCTGCGTGGTGCGACTGACTCTGTAGAAGTAGGGGCGGGCGGGGGTGACGCTGTCGGCGTCGTATGGGCTGCCATTCCCCTGGCCGTAGTACCCGAGGCGGTTGGCACGGGACGCCGTAAGGGTGAGGGCCAGCCGCCACCCGTCCCAGTAGGCCGGGGCCGCGGCGTCCGCACTGATGAGATAGCTCCCCTGCGTGCTCGCGGCGACGTCGAACTTGATGGCCGCGAAGTTCGGCTCGGGGCGCTCGGTGAACCCCATGGGGTTGAACCAGCCGTACCGGCCGGCGATCCAGAACCCATCGATGGTGCTGTAGTAGGCGTACGGGTAGAGCTGGTCGACCCACACGCCACGCTGCGCCGCGATCACCGCCGGAGCCAACGCCGCCAGCAGTGCCGCGGCAATTCCACGCATCAGGGTGAGGGGCTTTCGAACAGGTGCGCGGCGTCGCGCAGCTTCGCGTCGGTCCCGTCGTGCGCGGCGTAGTTCACCGGGTACAGCGAGGCGGCCCCGAACTCCCCCCGCTTGTTCACCGCGTAGTAGGTCAATCCGAACTTGGGCCGGCCGCGCGCATCGAGGAGCCGAGGCTCGGTGGTCGCCATGACGCGCTTCAGGGTCTCGAGACAGGCATCGGTGGGCTTCATGCCGCGGCGCATGCTTTCGACCGTGAAAAATCCGCCACAGACCTTGATGTTCGATTCGCCGCGGCCCGTCGAGCCCGCCGCGCCGACGTCGTTGTCGGTGTACTGTCCAGCGCCGATGACGGCCGAGTCGCCCACACGGCCTGGAATCTTCCAAGCGAGGCCGCTCGTCGTCGTGACTGATGAGATCTCGCCCCCGGGCGTGACGGCGTTGCAGTTGATCGTCCCCGTGGGCCGCACCACCATGTTCTCCGACTCGGGCACGTCGAGGTAGTCGTCGTTCGCGCTCAGATTCGCGCGCCAGGCCAACCATTTTTGCCGCGACCGCTCCGTGAGCAGATCCTCTTCCTTGAATCCATAGGACAGGGCGAAGCGTTTGGCGCCCTCGCCCACGAGGAACACGTTGTTCGTGTATTTGAGCACCAGCTTCGCGACCTCGGAGGGCGTCTTGATGTTCTCGAGGCACCCGACGGCGCCGGCGCGCTTGGTCGGCCCGTGCATGCACGACGCATCGAGCTGCACCACTCCCGCCGCGTTCGGCAGGCCCCCGTAGCCCACGGAGTCGTCGTTCGGATCGAGCTCCTGAATCTTGACCGCCTCGATCGCCGCATCGAGCGTGTCCGCGCCTTGCATCAGCAGGTCGAACGCTTTCTGCACGCCGCGGATGCCGTTCGCGCTCGCGACGATCACGGGCTTCGATGCCCAACGGCTCGCCGCGGCCAACGGCCGGAGCGGCCGCATCGGATGGGGGATCCCCAGGACGGCCCCGGCGGCCAGACTGCCGGTCGATACGACGAAATCACGGCGTGACAGCGCCTCGGACACGGACGGCTCCGATGTGAGGAAGTGCTAGGGTTTTACCCACTCGCTTCGCGCCTGTCAACTTGCTCGGCGCGAAGCACGTCTCTACGTTCCCCATCGTGTCGACCGCCTCGCCTGATCTCTCGCTCGTCATTCCTGTGTACAACGAGCGCGAGAACCTGCCGCCGTTGCTCGCGGAGATCGCGGGCGCCCTGGGCGGCTCGGGCCGGAGCTACGAGGTCGTGGCCGTGGACGACGGCTCGACCGACGGCTCGCTCGACACGCTCAAAGCTCTGAAAGGGGAGCACCCGCAGCTGCACATCGTGGCATTCGAGCGGAATGCGGGGCAGACGGCGGCGTTCGCGGCCGGATTCCGCGCCGCGCGCGGCCGCGTGGTGGTCACGCTCGACGCGGACCTGCAGAACGACCCCGCCGACGTCCCCCGCGTGGTCGAAGCACTGGAGCGCACCGGGGCGACCGCCGTGGCGGGGTACCGGGCCGCGCGGCACGACTCGAAGTGGAAGCTGGTGCAGAGCCGGATCGCTAATGGGGTCCGCAATTGGCTGAACGGTGAAACCATCCGCGACACCGGCTGCTCGCTCAAGGCGTTCCGCGCCGACGCCGTGCGGGCGCTGCCCCTCTTCAGCGGGATGCATCGTTTTTTGCCGACGCTGATCAAGATGCACGGCGGGACCGTGACGGAGGTGCCTGTCGGGCACCGGCCACGGCGCTTCGGCGTCACGAAGTACGGCATGTGGAACCGGGTGTTCCGTTCGCTGGCGGACGCGTTTGCGGTGCGGTGGATGCAACGCCGTGCGCTCAATTATCGAGTGCGGGAGGAGCTGAAGTGAGCGACGAACACGAAACTTGGCTCAAGCAAATCGACGCCGAGCTGGACGGGGAGCTGTCGCTCGTCGAGCGCGCGGCACTCGCCAAACATCTGGCGACCTGCTCGCACTGCTCCGGCGCGCGCGCGAGCCAGCTCGAGGTGCGGGTCGCCTTGGCCCGCTCGGCCGGGGATCCCCACGCGCGCGTGGTGCCTCGGCCGACCATCCGGGGCCGCGCCCTGGCGTTCTGGGCGGTGGTGGCGCTCGCCTTCGGTGTCGCCGCGGGGTGGCTTTCCCACGGCCAGTGGGGCGGGCCGGGAGGATCGTTGGAGGAGAGTCGTGCGGCGATCGTCGTCCATTAGCGTGCTGCCGGTGTTCGCAGCCGTCATGCTGCTCGTTCCATTGCAGGGACCGGGCACGCGGGTGACCTATCGCGTGCGCGTGGTCGAGGACGGCGTGCGTGAGCTCGCGCGCGGATCGGTGAGTGGGCCGGCGGGCACCGATCTTCGCATCTCTCTGCGCAGTGAGTCCGCCGAGACCGAAGCGCTATTTCAGATTGCGCCCGCGGGCGGAGCCGATACGGTGACCCTGGCCGCCGAGTTCTTCACGAAGCGTCGTTTGGGCCGCTCGCGTCGCGGGCTCGGGCTCTGGGAGCAGGACAATTACCGGCGCGCCGTACGCCTCGCCTGGGGAGACACGGCCCGCGTCTATCTGTTGGGGCGGCCCCGTCCGAGCGCATCGCCGCGCGGCCTCTGGATCGAAGTCGCGCTCGAACGCGGGTTTTCCGGCGGGGAAGGGCGGCCCGCGGAGGAGCTGCAGGTTGCCGATTCGGACACGGAGATCCGGCTCGAGGCCGTGGTCCGCCCGCGCCGCGCGCGCGTGGTCTTGAATCTCGTGCGCGGCGACACCGTGAGCGGCCCGCGAGGAGTCGATCTCGTGCCCGAGGCAACCGTGCGGCGCGTGCAGCTGGCGATGGCGGGTCGGACCACCACCCTCGAGGTCGGGCTCGCGCGCCCCGAGCCGGCGCGCTCGGCGCGCGACCGCGTGCTCGCGCTCGACGCGGACATCGTTTGCCTCCGCGTGGTCGCCTCTCCCCCCCCGACGGACGGGGCGGAGCCGGTCGGCGTCCTGTGCGGCCGTTTGAACGACGTCGCCCGGCGTCTGCCGCTCCCCGGCGGCGACACCTTGGTCGCCACGTTCGCGTGGCCTACCGGCCGATGAGTACGCGCCCGCGCGGCCAGCGTCTCGACCCGTCGATCTTCCACCTTCCCGTCGAGAAGATGCGGGAGGGTTACTACTCCGACAAATACTTCGTCCGGGCCCGCGAGCTGCTCCGCAAGGACCGCCACCGGCCGCGCGTGACGATGCAAGTGTTCGGCAAGGCGCACGCCTCGCTCGGCGGCATCGACGAGGCGATCGCCATCCTGAAACTCTGCTCCGAGCGGTGGGACGAGCTGGCCGTACACGCGCTCTACGACGGCGAGGAGATCGACCCGTGGGAGACCGTGCTGCTGATCGAGGGTCCCTACGACGCGTTCGCGAACCTCGAGACCGTGTACCTGGGCGTGCTCGCGCGGCGCACCCGGGTGGGGACCAACACCCGGCGCGTCGTCGAGGCGGCGAAGCCCAAAGAAGTGATGTTCTTTCCCGCGCGTCACGACCACTGGCTGGTGCAGACGGGCGACGGCTACGCCGCGCACATCGCCGGCGCGATCGGCGTGTCGACCGACGCCCAGGCCTCCTGGTGGGGGTCGGAAGGGATCGGCACCGTACCGCACGCGCTCATCGCCGCGTACGACGGCGACACGGTGCTGGCGTCGCGCAAGTTCGCGGACCAGATGGACGGATCGATCCGGCTGATCACCCTGGTGGACTTCGAGAACGATTGCGTGGGCACGTCGCTCGCCGTCGCCCGCGCCCTCGGGGACCGGCTCTACGGCGTGCGCCTGGATACGTCCGAGACGCTGGTGGACAAGTCCGTCATCCCGCAGATGGGGACATCGAAACCCACGGGAGTGAACCCGCAGCTCGTGTGGAACGTGCGGCGCGCCCTCGACAAGGACGGTTTCAAGAACGTGAAGATCGTGGTGTCGGGCGGCTTCACGGTGGAGAAGATCCGCCAGTTCGAAGAAGAGGGTGTGCCGGTGGACGCGTACGGCGTGGGATCGAGCCTGTTCCAGGGACGCTTCGACTTCACCGCCGACGTGGTGATGGTGGACGGAAAGCCGTGCGCCAAGGTGGGGCGGTCGTACCGGCCCAATCCCCGATTGGAACGGGTGACGTAGGGCACTTGCGGGGGCGACCCCCCTGTATATTATTCCGTCAGAATGAATAATCATACATCCGTCCCCGTGGGCGTCCTCGGAGCGTCCGGGTATGTCGGGCAGGAGCTGCTGCGGCTCCTGGCGCGCCATCCCGGTGCGTCCGTCGCGTTCGCGACGGCCGAGTCGGCCGCCGGGGAGTGGGTGGAGGGTCACCAGCTCATCAAGGCCGACGACGCGCCGTTCTCGAGCGCGGAGATCGTGTTCTCAGCGTTGCCGCACGGCGTGTCGGCCCGGTACGTGCACGAGGCGCGCGCCGCCGGTAAACGCGCCGTCGACCTGTCCGCCGATTTCCGACTGTCGCCCGACGCGGTGTACGGCCTCACCGAATTCACGCGGGACGAGCTCCCGGCGGCGGACCTGGTAGCGAACCCCGGGTGCTATCCGACGGCCGCGCTGCTCGCGCTGATTCCCCTGGCCCAACGCGGCCTCATCGATCCGTCGCGCGAAGTGATCATCGACGCGGCCTCGGGGGTCACCGGGGCCGGGCGAAACCCCAAGCGGGAGCTCCTCTTCGGCGAAGTGTCCGAGGACTTCCGCGCCTACGCGATCGGCAACACGCACCGCCACCTCGCCGAGCTGAAGCAATCGCTCGCCCGCGAGGGTGGTTTCACCGGTGACCTCGTATTCACGCCGCACCTCCTGCCCGTCAAACGCGGCATCCTCGAGACGATCCACGTCCCGCTCACGCGCGTGCTCGACCAGGCGACGGCGGAGGGCCTCTACCTGGCCGCCTACAACGGCGAGCCGTGCGTCCAGGTGATGCGCGGCGCGCTGCCGTCGCTCAAGGACGTCGTCTATCGGAACCGTGTGGCGCTGGGCGTGACGCCGGTCGTCGATGTGCGCCGGCCGCGTCTCACCGTGATCGCGGCGATCGACAACCTCGTGAAGGGCGCCGCCGGGCAGGCGGTGCAGAACATGAACGTGATGCTGGGGCTCGCCGAGACCGCGGGGCTCGCATGCTAGGGGTCCGCGTCGTCAAGATCGGCGGCAATGAGCTCGATCGCCCGACATGGGTCGCCGCGTGCGCTCGCGCGCTCGTGGCCGCCGCTCCGCTCGTCGTGGTGCACGGCGGTGGCCAGGCGGTGAGCGCCCTGTCCCGTCGGCTCAGCCTGCCGGTCGAAAAGCGCGACGGGCTGCGGGTCACGACGCCGGAGATCGCGGAGGTCGTCGAGATGGTGCTCGGCGGACCGATGAATCGTCTGCTGGTCGCCGCGCTGCGCAAGGCCGGTCTCGACGCGATCGGCCTCTCCGGAGTGGACGGCGGCCTCCTCGCGGCGCGTCCGGCGGCCGGCGGACTCGGCCACGTGGGCGAGATCGCCGCGGTGCGCGCGTCGCTGCTCGAGAGCTTGCTGCTGGCGGGGCTCACGCCCGTCGTGGCGCCCGTGGCACCAGCCGCGGATGCCGCGGGCCTGCCGCTCAACGTCAACGCCGACCACGCGGCCGCCGCAGTCGCCGCCGCGTTGCACGCCGACGAGCTGCTTTTCGTATCCGACATTCCCGGCGTCCAGATCGACGGCGTGGCCCAGCCTACGCTCGCCGCGTCCGAGATCGAAACGCTGATCGAGGGCGGCGTCGCGACCGACGGCATGGCGGCCAAGCTGCGTGCCGCGGGGCAGGCGCTCGCCGGTGGCGTCCGGGCCGTCCGCATTGGCGATCTCGACATGCTGACGAGCAGCACAGCCGGCACCCGTCTCCTAGCCGCACCCGCCGCCACCCAGCCGGCGTGACCGCCGTTCAGTCGGACGCTTCGGCGCTGCTTGGCGTGTATGCCCGTGTCGGCCCCCACTTCGTGGCGGGGGAAGGCTCGGAGCTGATCGCCGAGGACGGCACCCGCTACCTCGACTTCGTAGCGGGGATCGCCGTTAACGCCCTCGGCTACAACCACCCCGTGATCCGCGACGCCGTGCTCCGCGCCTTGGACACCGGGGTGGTCCACGTCTCGAACCTCTATCGGACGGAGCCCGGCGAGCGCCTCGCCGCCGAGCTGGTCGCCCACGCGTTTGGCGGACAAGCCTTCTTCTGTAATTCAGGCGCGGAAGCGAACGAGGGCGCGTTCAAGTTCGCCCGCAAGTGGTCGGGCAAGACCGGCATCGTCGCGTTCACGGGCTCGTTCCACGGGCGGCTGTTCGCGTCACTGGCGGCGACCGATCGCCCCGACTACCGGAAGCCATTCGAGCCGCTCCTCGCCGGCGTGCAGATCGTTCCGCTCGGTGACCGCGCCGCGACCGCCCGCGCCGTCACGGATGCGACCGCCGCTGTGATCATCGAGCCGCTCCAGGGCGAGGGCGGCGTGCGGCCCGTGGAGCCGGAGTTCCTCGCCTTTCTGCGGGCGTTGTGCGATGAGCGTGGCGCGGCGCTGATCTTCGACGAAGTGCAGTGCGGCCTGGGACGGACGGGAACGCTGTTCGCCTACGCGCAGGCCGGCGTGACGCCCGACATGCTGACGCTCGCGAAGCCGCTCGCCGGCGGGCTGCCGATGGGCGCCGTGCTTTTGAGCGACCCCATCGCCGCGGCCCTCGGCCCGGGCGATCACGCCACGACGTTCGGGGGCGGCCCCCTCGTCGCGACGGTGGCGCTAGAGGTGCTACGGACCATTGCCGACCCCGAATTCCTCTCCGACGTCCGCTCGAAGGGTGCCTGGTTGGGCGCGCGGCTGCGGCAACTCGCCGCCGCTCAGCCGAGGGTCAAGGCGGTGCGTGGGAAGGGGCTGATGTGGGGCATCGAGCTGGGCGAGCCGGCGGCCGCAGTCGTCACCGCGGCGCGGGAACGCCGCTTGCTCGTCCTCACGGCCGGGCCGAACGTGATTCGCATCGTGCCGCCGCTCACCATCAGTCAGGACGACCTGAACCGCGGCGTTGCCGTGCTCGCCGAGGTGCTCGCGTGACTTCGACCCTCACCGCGGTCGCGCCGGCCCCCGTAGTACGCGCCGCCGTCCTCGCCGATGTGGCGCGGATGGAGAAGCTGATGGCGCCGTTCGTCGCCACAGGCGACCTGCTGCCGCGCAGCAACTACGACCTGTGCCGCCACATCAAGGAGTACGTGGTGGCCGAGGACGCGGACGGCGCGATCGTAGGCACCGCGTCGCTCAAGGTGTACAGCACCCAGCTCGCGGAAATCGCGGCGCTCGCCGTGCGCGACGACCAGCAGGGCCGCGGTGTAGGCCGCGCCCTCGTCGATTCGGTGGTCGACGATGCGCGAGCGCTCGGTCTGCGCGAGTTGTTCGGTCTGACGCGTAAGCCGATGTTCTTCTTGCGGCTCGGGTTCCGGGCTACGGAGAAGGAGCAGTTCCCCCTCAAGGTGTGGGCCGATTGCGCCCGCTGTCCCCGTCAAGACGCGTGCGACGAGGTGGCTGTAGCGCTGACGTTGTAGACCCGCGTTCTCCCCGAGCGCGTTATGACGTTTGGAGCGCTTCCCCTTGCCGAGCCGTTGCCGCCCTCTGTTGCTTTCCAGAACAGCCCCGGGGGACTCATGCGCATTCGGCTCGTTGCCGTCCTGGCGGTCGCCTACGTGGCGGGCTCAGGCTGCGACGCACTCTTCGGCACCAACAAGGGTGACGACCGCGTCGTGTGGCGCGTCCCATTTGCCACGGAGGGGAGTCACACCCAGCCGCTGGTCCTGGACTCCGTCGTGATCTTCGCGACCCGCTCAGGATGGGTCGTCGCGCTCGGCCGCATCAAAGGCGACCTGCGGTGGAAGACGCAAGTCCTTCCCGAGGGTTGGCCCGTGCTGGCGCGGAACCTGGCCATCACGCCGACCGACGTTCTCGTACCCGCCATTCGCGTTGCCGCCCTGGATTTGAAGACGGGACGCGAACGCTGGGCGTTCGACGCTCCGCCCGACGTCCCGGGGGACGAATCAGTGGCCGTGTCGGACACCCTCGCCTTTGCCGCCGGGGGCTTGGGCCTCGTCTATGCCTTCGACACGCGGACGGGCGTTGAACGTTGGCGCGTCGATCTGGGCGAGAGACCCTTTGGTCTCGTCGTCTCGGGGGGAACCTTGTACTTCGGGACGCGCGGCTTCTACGAGGGTGGACTCGGCGCCGGCCACTTTGTCGCGCTCGATGCGCGCACCGGGACCGAGCATTGGCGTGTCGTGGCACCCGACGCTCCCAGCCGTCCCTACAGCGGTGGCTCGGTCGGCTTTCCGGAGGTGAACGGGGACACTGTCTACGTCACAGGCGTGTCGGGAAAGGTGTATGTTCTCGCGACGGCGACCGGCGACTCGTTGTGGGTGGCGGGCGACTGGTCGGGTCCCGCAGACATGTACTTCCAGGGCCCCGTGCTCGCCGGTGGGACGCTGGTCAGCATCCGTGACGACGGACATGCGTTCGGATGGAACCCAACCACGGGCGCCCTGCGATGGAGCACCCGGATCGGCGGTCCCGTCGATCAGCCCACCAGCGATGGGCGACTCGTGTTCGTCAACACGAGCCGCGTCTACGCCATTACCGCCGACGGGCGCATCGTCTGGATCGTTCCATCGAAGATCTCCACCTTCGGGTTCAGCAGCCCGCCCGCCATCGCCGGCCGGGTTTTGTATGTGGTCGGTTATGACGGGTTCTACGCGCTGCGTGCCTATCCGTGAGAGCTCTGCGCTGGCTCCTGTACGGCGCGATGGCCGCGTCGTTGGGCCTCGAGTCCGCCACCGCCCAGCGCCGCCGCCTCCCATGGACGAATCCAACCCCAGACCTTGCGCCGGGTCAGCGGGTTCGCGTCTGGACGTGGGAGCCAGGTTTGTCCGTGTTCCGGTCGTCGCCCTTCGCCGGGGCGCGTGACGTGCGGATCTCGGGGACGCTCGTTGCCTACAGCCCGCTCGACAGCGTGCGGATCGCTCGCACCGGTCCCGTGGCGCTGTTCTCTATGACTCCCGAGCGCACGGTGTACTGGTCGAGTGTGACGCAGATCGACGTGCCGAACGGCCGCAACACTTTGGGGGGGGCGGCGGGTGGACTCGCAGGGGCCTTCGGCGTAGCCCTGCTGGCGAGCCTGGTCGGGAAAGCCTTCGGGTGCGATGTTGGGGACAACTGCCCCAACGTTTGGAGGACGACGGCGCAGGTATCCGTCGTGGCAGTGCCCGCCGGCGCGGTCTACGGGTTCTTTTCGACACGATGGAAGCGGGTGTATTGACGAGCGGTTAGATTCCCCGGCCTATGGCGCGAGTGATCTTCTGGGACGTCGACACCCAGTACGACTTCATGAAGGCGGACGGCAAGCTGTACGTACCCGACGCCGAGCACATCATTCCGAACCTCAAGAAACTGACCGATTTCGCGCATGGACACGGCGTGCGGATCGTGGCGAGCGCGGACGATCACGTCCGGGAGCACGCCGAGCTCTCGGATAAGCCCGATTGGAAGACCACATTCCCGCCGCACTGTCTGCGGGGGACCCCAGGCCAGAAGAAGATCCCCGAGACTGCCCTGCGCGATCCCCTGGTAATCGAACCCGACCCGCAGGATCCTAAGGGTCTGGGTGGCCGCGTCCGCGCGCATCGGGGCGACATCCTGTTCCACAAACACCGCTTCGACGTGTTCTCGAACTCCAACGTCCTTGCCGTGCTCGACGTGCTCGATCCGCACGACGTCGTGCTGTACGGCGTCGCCCTCGACGTGTGCGACAAGTACGCCATCGAGGGGTTGCTCGAGCACCGGCCTCACGCTCGCATCTTCGCCGTCGTCGACGCGATGAAACCGATCGACCGCGACGTGGCGGAGCACCTGCTGCGCGAGTGGGGCGACGAGGGCGTCCGGCTCGTCAAAACCAGCGAGGTCGTCGTCGGAGGGCTCGTGGAGGAACTGGCGCGGGCAACGGCATGACGGTGCCGTTCGGGAAGTTCTTCCTTCCGGGCCCTACAGATGTTCACCCCGAGATTCTGGCAGCCATGGCGCGGCCGATGATCGGCCATCGTTCCTCCGGGATGGAGAAGCTGCTTCAAGGCGTCGCGCCCAAACTCGGCGCCCTCGCCCGCACCGCGCATCCCGTGCTCATTGGCACCACCTCGGCCACCGGATTCATGGAGATGGCGGTGCGCAACGGCGTGCGCCGCCGCGCTCTGTCGCTCGTCAATGGGGCCTTCAGCGACCGTTTCGCGGCCCTGGTGGGTGCGTGCGGCAAGGAAGGAATTCGCCTCGACGTTCCCCTTGGGAGCGCGGTCGAGCCCGAGATGCTGCGCGACGCGCTGCGCCGCACGCCGGTCGATGCCGTCACCTGCGTGCACTCGGAGACATCGACGGGCGTGTTACAGGACGTGGCCGGCTACGCCGAAGTCGTCAAGGAGTTCGACGACGTGCTGCTGCTGGTCGACGCCGTGACCTCCATGGCAGGGTCGCCGGTCGAGACCGACAAGTGGAGCCTGGATTTCGTTTTCACCGGTTCGCAGAAGGCGCTCGCCTTGCCTCCGGGTCTCGCCCTGGCCGCCGCCTCCGAGCGCATGCTGGAACGGGCCAAGACGCTCGAGGGGCGCGGTGCCTACTTCGACCTCGTCACCTTCACGGCGGCGATGGCCAAGTTCCAACCCACCAACACGCCCGCGATTTCGTTGCTGTACGCTCTCGAGACGCAGCTGGGGCGGATCGATCGGGAAGGCGGCATCGAGGCACGCTGGAAACGCCACGATGCGATGCGCCGGCGGGTGGAGAGCTGGAGCGCCGAGACCGGCATCGCGTACGTCCCCGTCGAAGGACGTCGCAGCTGGACCGTCTCCTGCCTCAAGCTCCCTGACGGCAAGCACGCCAAGGACGTCGTGGGCGCGCTCAAGCAGCAGGGTTGGACGATCGGCGCGGGTTACGGGGTCCTCAAGGACTCGACGATTCGTATCGGCCACATGGGCGATCACACGGTCGACGCACTCGACGAGCTACTCGGCCTCATCCGCGGGGCGCTCGATTGACTTGGCGCGTCGTCGTCGCCGACAAGGTCGCGGAGAGCGGCCTCAAGCTCCTCGCGGGAACCCCTGACATCGAAGTCTTAGCGATGGCCGGCAAGCCCAAGGAAGAGCTCGATAAGGCGCTTGCCGGCGCTCACGCACTGATCGTGCGGAGCGAGACGCGCGTGACGGCGGATCTCATGGCCCGCGCGCCGCACCTGCGCCTCGTGGCCCGCGCGGGGACGGGGGTCGACACGATCGACGTCACCGCCGCGACGCGGCGCGGCATCGCCGTGATGAACGCCCCGGGCGCGAACACCGTCAGCGCGGGCGAGCACGCCCTCGGCTTGCTGCTCGCGCTGGTGCGCCGCATCCCCGATGCCGCCGCGGCGATGCGCGCCGGCGGTTGGGATCGCAAGAAGTTCGAGGGCACAGAGCTGCGCGGCAAGACGATGGGTGTCGTGGGGCTCGGCAGAATCGGGGCCCACGTCGCGCAGTTGGCGCGGGCGTTCGGCATGAGCGTCGTGGCGCACGATCCCTATCTCCTCCCCGAGCGAGCCGCCGAGATCGGCGTGCCGCTCTTGTCGCTCGAGGAGCTGCTACGCGGCGCCGATGTCGTGACCCTGCACGTCGCGCTCACCGACCAGACGCATCATTTGATCAACGCCGATCGCTTGCGGCTCATGAAGCCGACAGCCGTGCTGATCAACACCGCGCGCGGTGAATTGGTGGATGAGGAGGCGCTCGCCGCCGCAGTGAAGGAAAAGCGTATCGGCGGTGCGGCGATCGACGTCTTCTCGGTCGAGCCGCTCCCCGCCGACTCGCCGTTGCGCGCGCTCGATCGCGTCCTCTTGACGCCGCATCTCGCGGCCTCGACCGCTGAGGCGCAAGAGCGCGTCGCGATGGAAATCTGCGCCGCCGTGCGCGATTCGCTCGTCGCCGGAGATCTCTCGTTCGCGATCAACGTGCCCGGTATCGCGGGCGGCGCCGCGCTCAAGCGGCTCGCGCCGCTGCTCGATCTGGCGCGGCGACTCGGGCGCCTGGCGTTGGCGCTCGCCGACGGCCCGGTCAAAGTCCTCGAGGTGGCGTACGGTGGCAAGGACGAAGCGGCACCCAAGGCCGCGCTGATGTCGGCGCTCGAGGGGCTGCTCTCGGCGATGGATGCCGGCCCCGTCAGCCTGGTGAACGCGCAGGTGCTCGCCGAGGAGCATGGTATTCAGCTCGCGCGCAAGACCGGGGCGCCCGAGCCCGGTTTTGAGACGTCGATCGGTGTGAAGGTCGATACGGCCCGGGGCCGCGTGCGGGTCGCCGGGGCGCTCGTCGGCAACAGCCACGGCCGCGTGGTGCGCATCGACGACTATCACGTCGACGTCGCGCCCGAGGGCTGGATGCTCGTAATGCGAAACCGCGATGTGCCGGGAGTGATTGGGCGAGTAGGCACGGCGCTCGGCGGAGCGGGGATCAACATCGCGAGCTACCACCAGGCGCGGCGCGCCACTCCGGGTGAAGAAGCCTTGGCCGCGATTAACGTGGACCAGGCGTTGACGAATGGCGTGCTGGGAGAGCTGCAGCGGCTACCGGACGTGCTCAGCGTCCGGTTGGCGCACTTCGGCGACTAGTACCTCCGCTCGGCAGAGCGTGCGTGGCCCTCCAACCCTTCCGCTCGGGCAAACCACGCTGAATCATCGGCGAGTTCGCGCGCCGCCGCCGCGTCATCAATGCGCAGCCATGTCCGGAGCCGCAGGAACGTCAAGACCGACAACCCTCCCATTCCTCGCGCGGCGCCACCTGTCGGCAGAACGTGGTTTGGTCCCGCGCCGTAGTCTCCCAACACCTCACCGGCACTTGGGCCCACGAACAGCGTTCCGTAGCTGTGCAGCCGTGGGATGACGATCGCCGCTGTCGCTTCGGAGAGGTGCAATGCCAGGTGCTCGGGGGCGATCGCTTCACACGCGGCCACGCCCTCCTCGAGGGTGTTCACGCCTATCACGCCGCCAGTGGCCAATGCCACGGCGGCGACCTGCGACGTGGAGAGGTCCGCCAGCTGTCGGTGCAGCTCGTCATTCACCCGGCGCGCCAGAGAGGCATCCAGAGTGACGAGGAGCGGCACGGCGTCGCAAGCGTGCTCGGCTTGTGCGAGGAGGTCCGCGGCGATGAGACCCGGGTCGGCGCTCGCATCAGCGAACACGATGAGCTCCGACGGACCAGCTAGCGTGTCGATTCCAACCGTCCTCGACACGAGATGCTTGGCGGCGGTGACATAACGATTGCCCGGACCAACCACGACGTCACAGGCAGGAATCGGTCCAGCACCGTAGGCAAGCGCCGCGATCGCCTGGGCGCCGCCGACGGGGAGCAGGGCATCGGCACCCGCCACGGCTGCTGCAGCAAGGACTAGGGGCGGCGGCTTCGGACTCGCGACAAGCACCTCCCCGACGCCCGCCACTCGGGCCGTGATCGCGGTCATCAGCACAGTGGAGGGCAACGGATACCGGCCCCCGGGGGCGTAGCACCCCGCGCGTGCTGCGGGCACGATGCGGTGACCGGCGGCTCCGCCGGGGATGGGCACCGTCACATCGTGTATGGCCGCGCGCTGGGCCTCCGCGAACGCGCGGATCCGGCCGGCAACCCGCTCCAGTCGCTCCCGGTCTGCACCGCCGAGCGCATGCAGGGCCTTCTCTAGTGCCCGTCGTTCAATGACGATCGGCTCATTTGGCTGTAGCTCTCCAAATCGCTCCGCCTGGCGTCGCAGAGCCGGTTCGCCGCCTCGGCGCACGGCGTCGACAATCTCCGCCGCGGCATCGAGCACCTCCGCCGACACCACCGTGCGGCGCTGCTGGACGACCTCGTCCACGGTGCGATCCCGCAGCAAGGACGTCACTTCGCCACCATCGGCCGGCGACTCACGGCGCCATGTCGGCGCTCGAGCTCCGCCAGCACCTCGGCGAGCGACCCGCCCGACCGCACCAGCGCCACGAGTCCCATATAGAACAGATCCGCCGTTTCGCCGACCGCCTCGGCCGCGGTTTCGGCCGCGGCCAGTTCGCCCGCCTCCTCGCTGAGCTTCGCGGCAAGCAGCGTGCGATCGGCCAACAAACGGGCGGTGCCCGATTCGGGCGTCGCGTGCTCCGCGCGCGTCTCGATCACGCGCTCCAGTACGCCGAGGTCGAACGGCTCCGACCAGCACGAGGAACGTTCCAGGTGGCAGAATCCAACCCCCTGTTGCCGCACGGTGAATCGCAGCGCATCGCGGTCGCAGTCGAGCTCGACGCGCAGCAACTCCTGCGTGTTCCCGGACGTCTCGCCTTTCACCCATAGGGCCGCGCGCGAACGCGACCAGTAGATCCCGCGCCGCTCGGCCACGGCACGTTCGAGGGATTCGCGCGTACTCCAGACGAGCCCCAGCGTCCGGCCCAGCTCGTCGCACACGACCGTCGGCCACACGTCCCCGTCTAGCGGCTTGGTGAGCGGCGCCGCGACCGCTTCGCCCAGAGCCAGTCGCCCTGTATACAGGGCCATCCCGACCTGGGCGTCGGCTCCGGCGGCATCGAGCGCCGCGATGTCGGCGGCGCTGGTGATTCCGCCTGCCGCGGTGACGCGGGCCGTCCCCGCCGCTTGGACGGCGTCGCGAACGGCCTCCAGGTCGAATCCCGCCATCGCGCCTTCGTGCTCGACTTGGGTGAACAGGAATCCGCCGACCACGGGCGCCAGCTGTGCGATACGATCGAGAACGTTGGCGCCCGTCTTCGTGCGCCATCCATCGACCACCACCTCGCCACGCTCGGCGTCCACCGCGGCGATCACACGGTCTCGCGGCAACTCGCCGCACAGCTCGGGGCTCGCGGCGGTTCCGAGGACGACCTTTCTCGCTCCCGCGTCGAGCCACGCGCGCGCCGCGTCGAGGGACCGGATGCCGCCACCGACTCGGCAGGGCGCCCGCCGCACCATTGTCCGAATCAGAGCAGCATTCGAGCCCTGCCCCAGGGCGGCGTCTAGGTCCACCACGGCCACCTCACCTGCCACCGCGAACTGCTCGAGTCGCTCGAGCGGGTCGCCGCCGTCAAGCACGAACTCTCGTCCGTGCCGCAGTTGGACGGCGCGGCCATTCATCAAATCGATACTGGGGATGATCATAGGCGTACGGCGATCCCGCACGCCGCAACATGAGCCTTGATGCCGTCGACAGACTCGACGCCGTCGTGCAGTACCGAGGCCGCCAGAACGGCGTCAGCGCCGGCCGCCAACGCCTCCACGACGTGACCCCGGGTGCCGATCCCGCCCGAGGCGATCACGGGCACGCGGACGGCGTCGACGACCGCGCGGAGCAGGGTGAGGTCGTGCCCGTTGCGCGTCCCGTCGGCGTCCCAGCTCGTGAGCAGGATCTCGCCCGCACCGCGGCCCTCTCCTTCGGCGGCCCAGGCGACCGCGTCGCTCCGGCCGGTGGAGCGCCCGCCCACAACCAGCGCCTCCCATTCGTCATCGCGACGGCGCGCATCGATCGCCAGGACAACGCACTGCCGCCCGAACGCGTCGGCCAACTCACCCAGCAACTCGGGCCGTTGGACGGCGGCGGTGTTGATGCTCACCTTGTCGGCGCCGGCTCCGAGCAGGCGCCGGGCGTCGGCGACGCTGCGGACGCCTCCGCCGACGGTGAGTGGGATCCGAATGGCCGCGCGAACGCGCCGCACCGTGTCCACCTGCGTATCGCGTCCCTCCGGCGCCGCCGCGACATCGAGGATGACGATCTCATCGGCGCCCTGCGCTTCGTAGCTCAGCGCGCGCTCTGCCGGATCGCCGGCATCCCGAAGCCCCTGAAAATTCACGCCCTTCACGACTCGCCCGTCTCTGACGTCCAGGCACGGCACGATCCGGCGCAGCAGGCCCGCCGCTCGCGGTGGAGGGTCGGCGTGGGTCGTTTGGCGACCGAGACCCAGCCAGCGTGCGAGCACGTCGCCACCGTACACGCCCGACAACTCGGGGTGGAACTGGCAGGCGAGCGTGTTGTCGCGCTCGATGGCTGCGACGAACGGCGCCCCGTGCGTCGTCCACGCCGCCTGCCAACCGGGCGGCTCTTCACTGAGGGCGTAGGAATTGGCGAACGCCGCTTCAGCGGTGCGGACGAAACGAGCGCGCGGATCCGCGACGACGCGATTCCAGCCGAGGTGCGGCAGCCGCACTCCAACGGGCAAGCGGCGGCAAGTGCCCCGGACAATCCCGAGTCCCGGCACGCCTGGCGCCTCCTCGCTCGCATCGCACAGCAACTGCAGGCCGAGACACACGGCGAGGAGGGGCGTGCCACCGGCCACGCTCTCGCGTAGTGCACCGTCCAGCCCGCGGGCCTGCAACTCCGCCGCGGCGGTCCCAAATGCGCCCACCCCCGGCAGCACCAGGCGCGCCGCTCCCCGCACGACGCCCGGGTCGCGGGTCACCGTGACGGGTTCACCGAGCCGCTCGAAGGCGGTCGTAATCGACGCGAGGTTGGCGACGCCGGTCTCCACGACGGTGATCACAAGACGCCCTTGGTCGAAGGGATGTCGTCGTTCCCCGAGCCGGCAACGGACTGGCGCAGGGCGAGGGCGACGGCCTTGAACGCGGCTTCCGCGCGGTGGTGATCGTTCTCGCCCCGCAGCACGTCTACGTGCAGGGTGAGCCGCGCGGCGACGGCGAGCGAGCGCAGCACGTGTGTGACGTTCTCACAGGCGAGCCCCCCGATCGATTCCCGACCGAGCCCGAGGTCGATCGCCGAGTACGGACGCCCCGACAGATCGACGACCGCCCGCGCCAGGGCTTCGTCGAGCGGCGCGAACGCCGATCCGAATCGGGCGACTCCGCGGCGCTCGCCGAGGGCACGGTCGAGCGCTTCGCCCAGCCCGAGCGCGCAATCCTCGGCGCTGTGGTGGTCGTCCACACGCAGATCGCCCTTACATGCCAGGGTCAAGTCGAATGCGGCGTGCCGCGCCAGGGTCTGGAGCAGATGGTCGAGGAACCCGATCCCCGTGCTCACTTCGGCCTTGCCCGTCCCGTCCAGCGTGAGCGTGACGTTGACGGCGGTTTCGCGTGTGACCCGTTCGACGGCCGCGGTCCGGTTCATGGCAGTAGCTCGAGAAGATCGGTGAGGTTGCCCAAGACACGGGCGCCACCCGCCGGAGCCTCGTCCCCGGGCGCGGCGACGGCAAGGGGAAGCACGCCCGCCTGCGCGGCAGCGCGCATGTCGTCGGGTGTGTCGCCGATCATCCAGGCCCGGCGGACACCGAGACGGTCGAGCGCGAGCCGCACGGGCGCCGGGTTGGGTTTCGGCGGCGCGTCCTCCATCACGACGACGGTGCTAAACAGCTGGGAGATGCCCGCGCGCTCCAGGAACCACTGTGCCTCGGCCCGCGGGCGGCCTGTCACGATCGCGAGGGGCAGGCGTGCCGCGAACCGCTCCAGCAACGCGTGGGGAGGGATGAGGCATTCACGCTCACGGAGACCCAGATACAGCGATTGATACCGCTCCGTCACATCGTCGAGCGAGGTACTGCATCCACGAGCTTCGATCAATCGCCGCGTGACGAGCCAGTCGTTGGCCGCGGCGCCCGTTCGGATCTCCGCCGCGACCTGAGCAGGGGTGACGGCGACGCCGAACGACTGCGCCGTCGCGGCAATGGCCGCTCGCTGGGAGTGCTGCACGTCGGCGAGCACACCGTCCAAGTCGAACAGAAGCGCTTCAGGCTTCAGTACGGTTTCGAGTGCAGCGACGAGACGCTCAAAGGCTAGGGGCTCGCCTGGCAGCGTGATACGCAACGCCGTAGTCAGGCCTGGACGCCCGGGAAAATCCCGCACGACGACACCGAGCGCAGCGAGCGCGGTCCTGAGGAACGATGCGCGTACCCCGCACTCCGCCAGAATGAAGTTTGCCTGGGAGGGAGGCGCATCGATGCCGCAGGCAGCAAGACGCGCGCGCAGTTTGCTCCGCTCCTCGCGCACGCAGGCGACGGGGGCCTGCAACGCCGCGTCGCCGTCGGCGAGGCGCCGCAACGCAAGCGCGATCGATGGTCCGGCCACGGGATAGGGAGCACCGGCACGCCGCAGCGCGGCCACGACCTCGGGGCTCCCGATCGCATACCCGATTCGGCATCCGGCCAGGCCCCAGGCCTTTGAGAGCGTGCGCAGCACGACCACGTTGGGCAGGTCGATCACTCGGGCGGTGAGGTCCTCGTCCGCATACTCGACGTACGCGTGGTCGAGCAGCACCACGGCCCTTGGCGCCGCCTGGGCCAGACGCCGGACGTCGGTCGCAGATGCGACGGCCCCCGTCGGATTGTTGGGCGAGACGACCGTGATGATCGCGGTCGCGTCGTCCAGGGAGGCAAGGAATCCGGCGAGAGGAAACGATCCATCGCGCCATGGCACTCGCTTGAGCGAGCCGCCGGCGAGTCCCGCGAACTGATCGAACATCTCGAACGTCGGCTCGGGGAGGATCATCGTGCGGCCCCGCGTCAGATAGGCGCGACAGGCGCGGTCGATCGCGTCGTCCGCACCGGCGGTGACGATGACGCGATGGGGAGCGACGCCGACCCGGCCGGCCAGCGTGGCTTCGAGCGCCGAGGTGTCGGGATAACGCCGCAGCGTCTCGGGGCCCAATGCCACCAGCGCTTCGAGCAGGGCCGTCGGGGGCAACGGACCTTCATTGGTGTCGAGCTTCAGCGTGGGGTTCATGGGACGATCTGGGCGAGACGGGAGACGACGACGTCGGTACCGCCCGCCGCCTTCACGGCGGGAATGACACTAGGCAGAACGTCTCGCGGCACCGCGGCCTTCACCGCGTAGCCGTTGTTGCCGAATAGCGGCGACACGGTCGCGCGGCGCATCGCGGGCAGGGCGGCCACGACCGCGTCCAAGCACTCCGCCGATGCATTCACCTCCAGCATCACGCGCCGCCGCGCGTCGAGCACGGAGCGCAGTAACAGCACCAGGTCCTCGACGCGGCGGCGGCGCCCGGCATCGTCGAGGATGCGCGCGTTGGCGTAGAGCCGAGTCGAGGATCGCATCAGTACGTCGATGATGCGGAGGCCGTTCGCCTCGAGCGTCGCCCCGGTCGCGGTGTTGTCGACGATCACGTCGGCGTCCTCGGGTGGGAATACCTCGGTCGCCCCGTAGGAGCGGACGAAGTCAGCCGCGAGGCCGCGGCCGGCAATCCACGCCCGGGCCAGCCGCTCGTACTCCGATGCGACAACGACGCGCCGGTCCGGAAGTTCTCCCGGTGCGGCGGCGACGATCTGCACCTGATCGAGCTCCGTGTCGAGCAGCTCGACGACGTCCGCCTGGAGCTCGGCCACCCAGTCGGCCCCGGCGAAGCCCGCATCCCGACTGCCCGCGGCCAGCATTTCGACGACGTTCTGCGGCTTGAGCAACTTCGCCTCGGTCTCGGGGAGCGAGACGTCGGGGCGGTAGCCGCGCGCGCCGGGGCGGACGTGGATGCCGGCGTCGCCGAGCAGCGACAAGACGCCGCTTTCCATTCGCCCCTTCGGTAGACCGAGGCGCAAGATCATGATCCGACTCCTCGAATTGAATGTCCATAAAATAAAAACGCCCGCCCAGAGGGGCCGGCGTCGGCGATGAACTCAAGTTCTCTCTAGCTACGAGACTACCTTGCGCGCACCTCCAGCGGCCCCCCGATCGGGTGGCGGTGATGGTGGTGGTGATGGCGCGCGGCGAGTCTCATGGAAGGTACGTAATCCTCCAGCGCGGCGGCTGTCAAGGGACTAGTCTGCCGCCTCTCGCTCTGGGGTGTGCTCCTCATCGGCCAATAACCGGAACGACTTCACCGCACCCGTGAGCTTGTCGGCGGCCTCGGCCAACCGGTTCGCCGACGCCGCGATCTCCTCGGTCGACGCGCTTTGCTCTTGCCCAGACGCCGCCACCTCCTCGGCCGACGCGACAAAGCCGTCGGTCTGCTGCGTCACTGCTCCCAGCCGGTTCGCGATCTCCTCCACCAGGCGCTTCATCTCGGCCGCGGATTGCGCGATCTCGCCGCTCCAGGTCGCGTTGGCGTCGGCCTCTCCGGCTACGGCGCCGAGCCCTTGGGCGGCCGTGTGCGCTGCCTCGCGCACTGACGACGCCACCTGGGCGAGCCGCACCAGCCGGTCGCGGGTCCCCTGCACCCGCGTCAGCACGCCCCGCACCGTGTCGGCGGTATCTCCTGCGGCCGCCGCGGCGAGCGACGCGAGTTTGCGCACTTCGTCGGCTACGACGGCAAAGCCGCGGCCCTGCGGTCCGGCGCGCGCGGCCTCGATCGCGGCGTTCAGGGCCAGCATGTTCGTTTGGGTCGCGACCGCCTTCGTCTGGACCACAAAGCGTTGGATCTCGGCGGAGGCCGCGGCGAGCGCTTCGGCTTCGGCGGCGCCTTTCGCGACCTCGTCGGCGAGCTGCGCAAGCTGCACGGTGCTCTGGTCGAGCGCGTCCTTGTTCTTGCGCGCCAGCGCCGAGAGCCCGGCGTTGCGGCGCACCGCCTCGTCCGCGCCCTGGGCCAACGTCGCGGCGATTTGTAGTATTCGCGCCGCGTCGTCGGCAGCCGCGCGCACCAGCTGCGCCTGCTCGTTGGCGCGCCGCGACAAGTCCTGAGACGTCGCCGCCATCTCCTCGGTGGACGCGCTCATCTCCTCGGTCGACGCCGAGATCTCCGCGGCCATCGCCGCCGCTTCGTCGGCCGCGGATCGGATCGCGCCCACCAGACGCCGCAGCGCCACGACCATCGAGTGGACCGAGGACAGCAGCTCGCCCACCTCGGCGGCCTCGGCGCGGTGCGTCGACACGGTCACAGACAAGTCGCCGCCCGCCACCTTGCTGGCGATCGCTCCGGCGGCCATGACGGGCTCCGTCACGAGCCGGCTGAGGCGCCGCGCCAGCCAGTAGAGGGCCCCCACCACGAGCAACGCGACGAGGACGGCGCCGACCCACACGCTGCGCTGTGTGGTGCGCGCGGCGGCGAACGCGGTGGCCGCGGGCTGGCGGTAGAGCACCCACCACTCGCCCTGGTTCGTCGGCGCCGTGACGATCAACTCCTCCCCGCGCAGCACCGTCGCTACCCGAGCGCTCGCCGGTTCGGGACGGAGCGGGATCCGGTCCTTGTCCGCTAGCGGCTGGAGCAAGAGGGCAGGGTCGCGCGACACGAGCAGGCGCCCGTCGTTGTCCACCACCTCGACGTAGGCCCCGCCCGTCAGCTCGTCGGAGCCAAGCAGCTTTGCCAACTTGTCCAAGGCGAATACCGCTTTGAGGACGCCGACCGGACGCGCGTACCCGGGAGCGCGCACGGCGACATCGAATTCGAATGACACCGCGCCCGCTGACGAGTCGTACTTGGCGTCGCCCTCGTACACCCCATCCTCAACGGCGCGCTGCCACCACTCCTCGTCGCGTTGCACGAAGTCGGACGGTCGCTCCGACGTGAGCACATTGAACCCGTGGTTCTCGGTGACGAACATCTCGGCGAAGTCGGAGAGCGTGGTGTAGGCGCGGATGTAGTCGCGCAGCGCGGGGTCACCGCCCATCTGGCGGGCGCCCGCAAACGTGCGCTCGAGCGTGGGGATGTCGACCTTGTCGAGTCCGCGCGTCGAGGCGTCCTGCGACGCCTGACGCAAGGCGCCGATCAACTGCGGCATGCTCGCCAGGGAGACCACTTCCCGGCGCCGCTCGTTCAGGTACTGGGTGACCATCGCGGCTTCGCGGGCCGCGACATCACGGCCTCGTGTGTCGGCCTGTTGCTCGAGAATGCGCCCCGCCCGGTCCCCCGTGAACCAGGCGACCACGGCGACGAGGGCGATGGCGGCCCCGGCCCCGGAGGCGAGGAAGCTTTGGCGCAGTTGCTGGGATTTCGTGGCCATTCGGGTGGTCGCGCGCTAAGCTACCGAGGGTGACACCGTGCAGCAAGTGCATTTAATTTCAGCCACTTATGAGTGACGCCCCTCCACCTACGCAGGCGTACGACCCAGCCGACATAGAAGCCAAATGGCAGGCCCGGTGGACGGAGCGCCATACCAACGAGCCCGAGTTGGACCGCGCCGCCCGGCCGTTCTACAACCTCATGATGTTTCCGTACCCGTCGGCCGAGGGGCTGCACGTCGGCAACATGTTCGCGTTCACGGGAGCGGACATCTACGGGCGCTTCAAGCGACTCCAGGGCTTCGACGTGTTCGAACCGATGGGGTTCGATGCGTTCGGCATCCATTCCGAGAACTACGCCCTCTCGATCGGCATCAACCCCGCACAACTGATCCCACAGAACATCGCGAACTTCCGCCGTCAGTTGAGGCGGTTCGGCGGGATGTTCGACTGGCGCCACGAGCTCTCCACCACCGATCCCGCCTACTACAAGTGGACGCAATGGATCTTCTTGCAGTTGTTCCACGCGGGGCTCGCGTACAAGAAGCGCGCCGCGGTGAATTGGTGCCCCAAGGACAAGACGGTCCTCGCCAACGAGCAGGTCATCAACGGCCGCTGCGAGCGCTGTGACTCGGCGGTGGAGCAGCGCTTCCTCGATCAATGGTTCTTCAGGATCACCGACTTCGCGGAGCGCCTCCTCCAGAACCTCGACAAGCTCGACTGGTCCTCTTCGACCGTTGCCTTGCAGCGCAACTGGATCGGGCGGAGCGAGGGGGCCGAGCTCGTCTTCGAGACGCCTGGAGGCAAGAAGATCACGGTTTTCACGACGCGCCCCGACACCGTGTTCGGCGCTACCTACCTGGTGCTCGCGCCCGAGCACCCGCTCGTCGACGAGCTGATCGCCGTCGAGCAGCGCGCGGCGGTCAAGTCGTATCAGCGGGAAGTGCAGGCAAAGGACGTCGTCTCACGCCGCGTCGGGGACAAGGCCAAGACGGGCGTGTTCCTCGGCTCCTACGCGCGCAACCCGGCTACGGGCGAGGCGATCCCAATCTGGATCGCCGATTACGTTCTGATGGAATACGGGACCGGCGCCATCATGGCGGTGCCCGCGCACGACAAACGTGACTTCGAGTTCGCCACCCAGTTCCAGCTTTCGATCCGCCAGGTCGTAAAGGTCGAAGGCGAGCCCCTCCCGAGCGTTTCGGAGGAGGGGGTGCTCATGAATTCCGGGGCCTTCGACGGGCTGCGGTGCCGAGAGGGAGCCCGCAAGGTCGTTGAGTGGCTCGCCGGGCGCGGGATGGCGACGCCGCGCGTGCAGTACCGCCTCCACGACTGGTGCATCTCGCGCCAGCGCTATTGGGGGCCGCCGATCCCGATCATTTACTGCGAGCGCTGCGGCCCGGTGGCGGTTCCCGAGAAGGATCTCCCTGTCGAGTTGCCCTTCATCGAGGACTTCCGGCCCGACGACACCGGCGTCAGTCCGCTCGCCCGTCACAAGGAGTGGTACTTCGTCAAGTGCCCCGCTTGCGGCGACGAGGGGAGGCGCGAGACCGACGTCTCCGACACGTTCCTCGATTCGGCGTGGTACCACCTCCGCTATCCCTCGACGGAGTTCGCCGACCGACCCTTCGACCCCGCGCGCACCAAGAAGTGGCTGCCCGTCTCCACCTACATTGGCGGCAACGAGCACGCGGTGTTGCACCTCCTGTACGCCAGGTTCATCGGCATGGTGCTGAAGGATCTCGGCCACATTCACTTCGAGGAGCCGTACCCCAAGCTCCGCGCCCACGGTCTCATCGTGAAAGACGGCGCCAAGATGTCCAAGTCGCGGGGCAACGTCGTGGTCCCCGACGTCTACATCCAGCAGTGGGGCGCCGACACGTTCCGGATGTACCTGATGTTCCTCGGCCCCTTCCAGGAAGGCGGGGACTTTAGGGAGACGGGGATCATCGGGATCCGGCGGTTTCTGGACAAGGTCTGGCAGCTCGCCCATGCCGTACTGACCCCGGGCGGAAGGCCGGGGTTGGGCCAGGACATCGAGCGCAAGCTGCACCAAACCATCAAGAAAGTCGGCGCCGACACCGAGACCCTCAACTACAACACCGCGATCGCGGCGATGATGGAGTACGTCAACGAACTGCGGGAGCAAGGAGCGGGGAGCAGGGAGCAGGTCGAGCCGCTGGTGATCATGCTGGCGCCCTACGCGCCTCACTTCGCCGAAGAGCTGTGGGAGCTGCTCGGCCACGACAAGTCGGTCTCCGAAGCGCCCTGGCCCAAGCATGACGAGGGGCTCGCCGCCGCGGGCGACGTGGAGATCGCCGTGCAGGTGAACGGCAAGCTCCGTTCGCGGCTCACGGTCGCCCGCGGCATGCCTGAGGAGCGGGTCGTCGCCCTCGCGTTCGCCGACGACGCGGTGAAGAAGTTCGTCGATGGAAAGAAGGTAAAGAAGGTGATCTACGTGCAGGACCGGCTGTTGAACTTGGTGGTTTAGAGCAGCCGGGCCACCGCGTCGCCCATCACGTAGCCGACAAGCGCCACGCCAAGCCCCACCACGAACATGTCGACGCCGCTGCGGAAGATGCCGCGGCCGGTGAACACACTGCGCGCCGCGCCGACGGCGAAGTGCGACAGCATCGACACGGCGAACGAAGTCCACACGGCGATCTGCGTTTCGAAGATGAGGAACGGCGCGACTGGGATGAGGGCGCCGACCGCCGTCGCCGTGCCCGTGACCCATCCTTCTTTGAGGGGCGTCGAGTGTGCCTCACCGATCTTCAGCTCTTCCCGCACCTGCTCGTCCAAGGCGCGCTGCGGATCGCGCATCACTTCCTCCGCCATGCGCCGCGCGGTACGGGGGTCCACGCCCTTCACTTGATACATCAGCGCCAGCTCTTCCTCTTCCACCTCGGGCATCAGGCGGATCTCTTCCTTCTCCATCGCGATTTCGTGCGCATACACTTCCTGCTCGCTCTTGGCGGCCAGGTATCCCGACGCGCCCATCGATAGCGCGTCCGCGATCATCCCCGCGACGCCCGAGATCATGATTACATGCGGCTGCACCGCCGCGCCGATCACGCCCGCGACGAGGCCGAAGTTCGCCGTGAGGCCGTCATTGAACCCGTATACCACATTGCGCAGGAACCCGCCCGACTCGGCGCGGTGCCAGGGCTCGCTCTTCGCCCCGGCGAGCCCCGCCAGGGTTTCCGCGTGCGCCGCCGATTCCTTCGCGAGGGTGAGCGATACATCCTTCGCGTCGCCTGCGGGAGACGCGCGGTGCAGGTCCATGTAGCCTTTGACCTCGCGGCCCTCTTCCCGCAGCAACAGCGGGAGCAGGTAGCGAGGCCCGAAGCGCCGGCCGAGCCAGGCCATCACGCGTGCGTTGACCGTCGGGACGGGGCCGCTCGCGGACACGACGTGGCCGTGGTCGCGGAGCAGCTTGGCCCACATCTGCGTGTGCCGCTCCTCGACGCCCGCCAGTTTCTCGTAGATCTCGCGCTTCTTAGCGTCTGGCTCTTTTGAGGCCAGAACACCGTAGAGAAACGCGGCGTCCCCTTCGTCCTGCCAGTGGTGCAACCAGTTGTGCAAATCGCTCTTCGCCATGGGTGGCAAGTTAGTATTGGGTAAGCACTTAAGTAAGTGCGCCGCGAGCCGTGCGCCGTACGCCGGAAGGCCTTCCCGCGCACCGCGCACGGCGCACGGCGCACTGCGCACGCCTCCGCGACGCTCTAACCCCCTCGCACATCTATAGGTTCAGACAATGACCGTGGCCCTCGCCGTCCCGGACGTCCTCGTCGCCCGCGCGCAAGCCGGAGATGAAGCAGCCCTCGAGGCGCTCTATCGCGCGTTCGAGACGCCCGTATACAACCTGGCGCGGCGCATGCTGCGCAACGCCGAAGACGCCGAAGACGTGCTGCAGGAGACGTTTCTGGAAGTGGTGAAGAGCATTCGCGACTATCGGGGCGAGGGATATCTGTGGGGTTGGATCCGGCGGATCGCGGCGACCAAGGCGCTGATGCGAATCCGCCGCGACCAGATTCGAGCGACGGAGCAGCTGGATGACGAACATGGAAAGACAGGAATGCACGTCGGCGCCAACCTCGATCTGGAGCGGGCCTTCGAGCACCTGACCGATACGTCTCGCTCGGTGGTGTGGATGCACGACGTCGAGGGGTACACGCACGAGGAGATCGCGGAATTGATGGGCAAGTCGGTGAGCTTTTCCAAATCGCAGCTGGCACGCGCGCACGCGCGGATGCGGCGACTGCTGGGTGAGGGCGCAGGAGACGGCGAAGGAGCACACGCATGATGCATTGCACGATGGACGATCTGCTGGCGCTGCAAGCGGGCGAGGCTTCGGTCTGGGCGCGGCGGCACGTGGAGGATTGCGCGACCTGCCGGGCGGAGCTCGACCGGCTTTACCAGCGCGTGGCGCAGCTCAAGGCGCTCCCCGCGTTGCGTCCTCCGCGCGACCGCTGGTCGGTCGTACGGGACGCCGCGCGGACGCAGCGAGCGCGGCGCCGCCGGACGTGGGGCAGTTGGGGGCTCGCCGCCGCCGCGGCGCTCGTCGGCGTGTTGTTCACGCCGCTGGTCAGCGGACCCGGCAACCTCCACGCCGAGTTGTCTCAGGCCAAGGAGCAGTCGGCCACGCTCGAGGACCAGCTCCAGAACTACGACGTCGACGGCCGCGTGCTGACTGGTCGTATGGCGGCGCGTGTAGCCGAGCTTGAAGACAAGATTGCCGTCATCGATGGCGACCTGGCACGGTGGGGTGCACTCAAGCCCCAGTCGCAGGGCGCCGAACTCGTGAAACTGTGGCAGCAGCGCGTGGACCTGATGCGCAAGTTGATGAACGTTCGCGTCAGCAGCGCTCGCTACGTGGGCCTCTAAGCGGCCGGAAGGACACATCATGACTCGCACTTGGATCGTCGCGGCCTTGGCCGCACTCACCCTCTCTCCGCTTGTCGCGTCGGCGCAGGACCCAGCGCCGCGGGCGCGGACGCGCCCGCGGGTGCGCACGCGCGTCGAGACCGGCCCGTTCAGGACGTTCACCTTCACTGACAACCGCGGCCGCATCGGCGTGATCGTGAAGACCGAACCCGACGCCGCGGACGACAAGCTCGGCGCCCGCATCGAAGCGGTGACACCCGGCGGCCCCGCGGAGAAGGCCGGTCTCAGGGCCGGCGACATCATTACCCGCTTCAACGGCACCGCGCTCGGCGGCGCTACCACCGAGGAAAACGATGCGTCCGGGCCCGGCATGAAGCTGATCGAGCTGGCCCGCGAGCTCGACCCCGGCGACACCGTGCAGGTAGACTACCGTCGCGGCAGCGCGACGAACAAGGCGACGGTTGTGGCAGAGGACCTGAGCTCGAGCGGTCGCCTCGGCGAGCTGCGCGGCGAGATGCCGGAGATGGGTGAGATGAACCACCTGTGGGAGGAGTTCCCCAAGATGCAGATGGGGCCGGGGGAGTTCTCCTGGAACATCATGGGTGACGCTTGGGGCGGCATTGAGCTCGTCAGCCTGAACCCCGATCTGGGCGAGTACTTCGGGGCGCGCGAGGGCGTGCTCGTCGTACGGGCGTCGGAAGACTCGACGCTGCCCCTCAAGGGCGGCGACGTCATCCTCGCGATCGGTGGCCGCAAGCCGACCTCGCCGATGCATGCGATGCGGATCCTGCGGTCGTACGACCCGGGCGAGACGGTGGCCATCGATGTCCAGCGCAAACAGAAGCGCACAGCGCTCTCGTGGAAGGTGCCCGAGTCGGAGGACCGGTTCAGGCAGCGGTTCAACGTGGCGCCCCCCCCCCGGGCTCGCCGCCCGCGCGAAGAGCCGAGCCGCTACCGGATCGCGCCCAAGATTCGCCTGGCGCCGGTGATGGCCAAGATCGCGCGGGCCAACCGCGTGATCTAGCGGTTCGGGCCGATCAGAATCGCGTTGGTCACCAGTCGGGCCGGGCCGCGCCAGAATGCCCGGAACAGGGGATCGGACAGGAAAAGCACCACCCGTCCGCTCCCCTGATTCTCGACGGCAGCCCAGGTCGTGCCCTTGAGCAGCCGCTCGGTATTCCCGGGCCATGTGAACCCGGCCATCACCAGCGAGTCCCCCTTGAACACCACCGGGTTGGCGCCTCCCTTCGATTTCCGCCAGAAGACGTCCCCATCGATGAACACGGGGAGCTTCTCGCCCGTGTATCCCAGCGTGAGCCAATGGGTGGGGTCCAAGGTCGCCCTGAAGATCGCGCCGGGAAGCCACTCCGGCCGGTCCTTGGGGGCCGCGGAGGGCGACACGAGCGGCGGCACATTGCCCGGTGCGGTTGAGTCCGCCTTCAAACTGCTGTCGGCGCCGACGCCCGCCACCGTCGAGAGCTCGAGGTCCTTGTTCGTGGCGAGATCGCCCGCGCCGCCGAACCCGATGAGCACGCCCCCTGAGCGAACCCAGGCCTTGAGAGCCGTGGCGCCCCCGTCCCCCAGCTCGCGCCGCATCCGGCTGCCACTCCCGTCGGGGACGATGATGACGTTGAACGCGCTCAGGTCGTCCATGCGCCCGAGGTTGCGGAGCGGCACGGGAGTGAACGGCGCCCCCAGGTCGCGGGTCAGGAAGTGCCACAGCGAGCCGTAGCTCGTCTCGTAGACGCCGTCCCCCACGGCCACCAGGATCTTCGCACCGTGCATCGCCCACACGTCTCCCGACCCGGTCCCCACGTCGCCCGTATCGGCGAAGGCGCTCTGGACGGCTGTGACCTGGACGCCGAGTGCCGGCGCCAGGGCGGCGATGCGCTCGTGGAGCGTCGCCGGATTCCGCTGTACCCGGGCCACGAATGTGCCACGCGGGTACGTGCGACCGTCGGCGCGCATCGGCTGCGTGGCGACGGCGAGCCGGAACCCTTCGCCTTCGAGCGCGAGCGCGAGCCGCGCCGCCGCGAGGTTGTCGTTGGTGAAGGCGTAGGCCGATCCCGCGCGTCCCGGCGCCGCGGGTGCGGCGAGCGTCGTGTCGGTCACCGCCGCGCCGGCCCCGGGTGCCGCATCCTCGGTCCAGTAGGCCTCGAGGTTGAAGGTGAGCGGCAGCGACCACGCGGTGATGTCATAGAAGCCGTAATCGTCCTTGTCCGCGTTTTCCCCGCGGCGGCGATTGCGCTCGAACTTGGCGAGCTCCCGCGCCACGAAGCCGCGGTCGAACTCCGCGTCGGGCTCCAGCATCCCCTTGGCCAGGCGGCGCTGCGGCTGGTTCAGGTCGATCACGTAGCTGCCGGCGGGGAACGTGCGCGTCGTGGCGGGGCCGCCGAGATACGAGTGAGCCGCACGAGAGCTGCCGGGCTGCGCCAGCCGCGTGACTTCGATCCCATTGGAGAGCAGCAGACCGATGACGTGCGCCGTGGTACGGGGGTCCGTCCCCGGCTCGATCACGATGCGTTTCATTCGGTCCGTTGCGGCCTCGGCGAGGGCGGAACGGCGGAACTCGTAGTAGTCGAGCAGACGGCTTTGCCGGTTCTTCGCCGTCGTCTCGAGGGTGGCGAGTGACGCCACGAAGTGGTGGGCGATGCCGTCGCGGAAGGTCGTGACCGTGCCGTCATCGCGCCGCTTGTTGAACTCGGGCCCGCCGTCCGTCTCGTAGGTCATGCCCGTCGCGCCCTGGAAGGTGGCCCACTCGTCCCAGTAGCCGACGTAGAAGAAGTCGAAGACGCCACGCACGAAGTACTGCCAGCCATAGCGATCAAATGCCGCCGCGTTCCCGCGGCCGTAGGTGTCGAACCACTTCGTCGTCTGGGGGGGCAGGTTGCGGTTGACGGCCTGCGCGACCGGCGGGAAGAAGAAGGTGGGTGTCGTGGAGTGGTGGTCCACGAGCACCTGCGGGCGCCAGCGCAGGACACCCGCCATCATCGCTCGTACTTCAGGCTGGCTCTGGGCGAGCAGGTCGCGGTTCATGTCGAACCGGAAGTGGTTGTAGCGGCCGGTCACGCTCCACGGCTCGTTCTGCTCGAAGGCCCACGGATTCTCGGCGCCGACGGCGACCGAGTTGTACCACGCGGCGAACCGCTCGTGGCCGTCGGGATTCACCGAGGGGTTGAGCACCAGAACCGTAGACTTGAGGAGCTCGAGCGTCTGCGGCTCGTCCGAGGCGAGCATCTGATAGGCGACCTGCAACGCCGCTTCGAAGCCCGCGGGCTCGTTCCCGTGGACCGAGTACTGAAACACCGCCACGGCGGGGTCCTTCGCGGCGATCTCCGCCGCTCGTGCCCCCGACGTGCGACGGGGGTCGGCGAGCTCGGCCAGGTCGGCGCGGATCTGATCCAAGCGGGCCAGGTTCGCGGGGTCGGAGATGATCAGCGCCCGAATGGGCCGACGCTCGAACGTCTCGCCCCAACGCTCGATGCGGACTCGGTCCCCCGCGGTGGCCACCAAGGTGTCGAGATAGTGTTGCATTACTGCGTACATGGTGTGCTGGTCACCGGCCGCGTACCCGGTGATCGCCTCGGGGCGAGGCACCGCCGGCCGATACGGACCGCGGGCGTAGAAGTCGAAGGTTTGCGCGGCACCTGCTACCGGGCAGACGACGAGCAGCAGGGCGTAGACGATTGGGCGCATTTTCTGAGGCGAAGGTGAGTGGTTAGACGCGGCGGCGTGCCGCGGGCAGCACCTGGTCGAATGACGAGAACTCGAACGGCTTGGGGACGCAAGGCCGGCCGGAGCCGTCCAGGAAGCGCCGCATTTGCTCGCTTACGAGGTCGCCCGTCGTAAAGATCACGCGCTCGGCATGCTCGCGATCGGCGGACCGCAGCTCCTCGAAGAGCTGCTCGCCGGAGAGGTCCGGCATGCGCATGTCCACGATGACCGCGTCGTATTCACCGGCCCGCAGCAGCCCAAGCGCGTCTTGGCCGCTGGCGGTCGTTTCCACGTCATGGCCCCGGGCGGCCAGATAGCGCTGCAGGGCCACCCGCACCGAGGCTTCGTCGTCCACCACCAGGATGCGCAGGCGATCGCCCACGGGGTGGGCCGCGAGCGCCGCTGGGAACTCTCCCGACACGCGCGGCGTGATCACCGGCAGCTCTACCACGAACCGGGCGCCCCCCTGGGGCGCGTTCTCCGCCCAGATCCGGCCCTCGTGCTCCCGCACGATCCCGAGCGAGATGGAGAGGCCGAGGCCCGTGCCGTGGCCGGTGGGCTTCGTCGTGAAAAACGGGTTGAAAATGCGCTCCAGCAGGTTCGCCGGGACGCCGCTCCCCGTGTCCTCGACTTCGATGCGGATCGCCTCGCCGGAGCGTCGCGTCCGGACCGTCAGACGGTGGTGACGCCCCTCGGAGCGCTCCATCGCCTGCTCCGCGTTGGTAATGAGGTTCAGGAAGACCTGCTGCAGCTGATGCGCGTCGCCCATCGTGTCGGGGAGCGCTTCGTCATACTCACGGCGCACGTCGATGCCGCGGACGCGCAGCTCGTATCCCCGTAGCTCGAGCGTGTCGTCGAGCACCTGGTTGATCGCTGCCGGTCCCTTTTCGGCTTTATGCTGGCGCGCGAAGGTCAGGAGGTTCTGCACGATGCGGCTGGCGCGCCGGGCCTCGCTGTAAATCGTCTCCGCCGCGGTGCGCTGATCGGGGGGGAAGCGCTTCTCGGCGAGCAACAGCTGCGCGAACGCGGAGATACCGGCCAACGGGTTGTTCAGCTCGTGCGCCACACCCGAGACGAGCTGCCCGATCGCCGACATCTTCTCCGATTGGATGAGCTGCTCCTGCAGCATCTTCTGATCGGTGACGTCGCGAATGAGACAGAGCACTTCTTCGTCGCGCTGCGGCGTCGAGTACGTCACCGAGATGGTGCGGCCCTCACCATCTTTGCGGTAGAACTGCGTTTCGAAGAGCCCTGTTTCACCGGCCAGCGCTTTCTGGAAGTGCGCCAACGCCTTGGGCAGCTCGTCGTCGGAGAGCATGGGCGCGAACCACTGACCGACCAGCTCTTCGCGCCGGTACCCGGAGATGATCTCGGCGGCGTGGTTGACCGTGGTGAACCGGCCGTTGGCGTCGAGGGTCACAATCGCGTCTGACGCCGATTCGACGAGGTTCCGGTACCGGGCCTCCGAGCGGGAAAGAGTGTCCTGCGCCCGCTTGGGTTCGGTGATGTCGCGCAGCGTGGCGACGGTGCCGATCAGCTCGTCGTTCACCCGGAAGGGACCGCTCGAGACCGCGACATCGCGCTCCTCGCCGGTCTCGTGGTTCAAGATCCTGGTTTCGTAGCGCTGCGCCTCACCGGCGAAGACGAGGGTCTCCTCCTCCTCTACGTGCGCTCGCTCGGCGGCCGCGACCTGATCCGAGATCGGTTGGCCCACGAGGTCCGCCACCTGCCACCCCAGGAGGTCGGCCGCCGCCTGGTTCACCGCCAGCACCCGCCGGTCTACCCCCGTCACGACCACGGCATCGGGAAGGGCGGACACAATGTCGGCCGCCGCCTGCAGCAGGTCTAACCGCGGTCGCTTGGGCGGCGCGGCCGGAGACCGCGTCCCCGCAGGCGAGGCCCGGCGACCCTTGCTCACTTGCGGTAGGTGGCTTCCATCGCGGCACGCATCATGGCGAGGCTCTTGAGCGCGGACTCGGTCACCGCGCGGGGGTCATCGGGGCCGCGCTTCACGCAGTCCTTGATGATCTCGAGGGCGTGGATCGGGTGCTCGTCGTCGTACTTGGCGTGCTCCTCGAGCCACCAGCGTCCGCGCGGGCCGATCTTCTCATTCTTTCCAAGTCCGCGCAGCGCTTTCTCCGAGATCTTCTGCGCCACGCCTTCGACGGCGTAGTTGGTCGCCGACACCGCCGCGCCGAACTCCGCCGTGCGACACATGTCGGTCAGGTACGCGTGGAATACCTTGACCTCGGGCGCCATCGGCTCGGGCGTCTGGAAGCGCTTCTTGGGAACGGTAAAGCCATCCCCCATCGCCCGCCACATCGCGTCGTGGCGCCGCTCCACGCGGATGTTGTCGGTGAAGAACTCGCGTCCCATGTCGGGAGAACGGTCGAGCAGCATCTGGAGCCACTGGGGGAAGTCACGGATGATCGGGTAGAAGCCGACCAGAAAATTCTGGATCTGGCCGTCGACCAGCTGGTTCTCCGACGCATCCACAATCACGGGCGTGTCGAGAATCGCCTGTCGGCCCGGCTCGAGCGCGGCATCGAGTTCCGCTACCCAGCTGGGGTGCGGGGTCACCTGGACAACCATCTGAGACTCCTCTCCAAGGGCGCTGGGAACGGTAGGGGACGTACAATGTACGGCTGCGCGCCTGCTGTGCAAGCTCAAGTGTCACGATGACTTGTGACAGGTGGCCTAGACACGAGTGGCGACGAAACAAGTTGACGCGATACATCGTCCGATATATCGTCTTGACATATCGTGACGCAGTATCGCAGCGACATATCAAGGAGGGAAGTATGAGGCGTGGCTGGGGATGGCAGGGCTTCGGCCCTGGGTGGGTGGGGTTCGGGAAGGGCGGAAGGCGGCGGCAGTGGTTCGGGGCCGGCGACATGAAGTACGTGATTCTCAAACTCCTCAAAGACAAGCCGCGGCACGGCTACGAAGTGATGAAGGAGCTCGAGGACCAGATGCACGGATGCTACTCGGCTTCGCCGGGCACCGTGTATCCCACTCTGCAATGGCTCGAAGACGAAGGCTTGGTGCGCGCCAAGGACGCCCTGGGCAAGAAGGTCTACGAGGTCACGGACGCAGGGCTCAAGTTCCTCGAAGAGCACCGCGACGTCGTCGAGGACATCTTCGATCGCGTGAAGGACGCGGTGGACGAAGTGCTGGGTGGCGGCATGGGTGACGTGAACCGCGCCATGGGCGCGCTCCTCCGGAGCGCGTATCGGGCCGGCTGGCGCTCTCGCGACGACACCGTCCGCCAAAAAATCAGTGACATCCTGAAGCGAGCAGCACAGGAGATCGACGCGCTGGTGCAATCATGAGCGCGCCCGATCTGGTTCGGGGCGTGCGTGCTTCCGACGCCGAGCGTGAGCGCATCGCTCAGGTACTCCAAGCTGCCGCCGCGGAGGGCCGGTTGACGCCTGAAGAGGCGGGGGAACGCCTGGCGGCCGCATCGGGCGCGACCTATCGCGACGACCTCCAGGGGCTGATCGCTGATCTGCCTGCGGCTCGGGACCTCGATCCCGTTGAACGGTTGCGCCGTCCGCCGGTCGCCGCCTGGTGGCTCCTGCGCGCGGCGCGTCTCGCGGTCCTGGTCTTCTTGGTGACGACCTTCTGGGGATTCTGGGGGGTCCGACTGCTACTTTGGCCACTCGCCTTCATGGCTGTCGCGATGCTGTTGCGCCCGTGGCGCTACCGGCGGTGGCGGCGCTTCAGGGGGCGGGCGTGGGGATTAGCAGGAGATCCTGGAAGTCGAAGCTAAAATCGGTTGCGGGCGACACCGCGGCCATCTTCACCGCCTCGATGGAACCGTCGGGCTTCAGGGCGAACGTGACGTAGGCGTCCGCCCTGAGCTCACGGTCCCGCCAGCGCGCAATGAAGGTGTTGTACTGGAAGTGCTCCAGGTCCCCCGTCAGGGACGGCGAGTGCGAGAACCGCATCACGAGCTTGCCGTTCTCCAACACAATTGAGATGTCGCCGTACCAGGCGTCGCGATACGCCCCCACATACTTCGCGAGCGGCAGCGAGGGCCGTGACGCAGTGTCGCGTGCCGCGGCGGCGGCCTGCTCCTGAACCGCGACGATCGAGTCCTGCCGTGCCTTCCGGGTCCGATAGACCGTTTGCCAGTCGGTGGTGGGGGGCGGGGCGCCCAGGAAATGGTCGAGCAGGCGCCACGTAATCGACTGAAAGGCCTGGCCGATCTCCTGGTTCGTGAACACCGCAATGCCGAGGCGCTGATCGGGCACGAGCGTGATGCGGGAGACGTATCCCGGCAGCCCGCCCGTGTGGGTCACGACCTTGTGGTCGCGGAGGTCCCGCACTTCGAACCCCAGCGCATACCCCGCCAGGTTGGCCTGCTGCGGCGCCAGGTCGGGCGGCACCCTGCCGACCCGGTACGGCGTCACGATCGACCACAGCTCGAACGTCGTTTGCGGTTTGAAGAGCCGTGTACCGTCGGCCAGCTTCCCCGAATCGAGCTGTACCATGAGCCACTTGGCGATGTCGGTTGCGCTGGCGTTGATCCCCCCCGCCGGATTGACGTTGTCACTGCCGAACGGTGAGATCGGACGGACGTGTCCATCGATCTCCGCGTGCGGCGTCGCGACGTTGCCTCCGGCGGCGGCGGCCGAGTGCCGCACGCTGCTGCCCGTCATGCCCACGCGCGCCAGAATGCGCGAGGACACGAAGTCCTCCCAGGTCTGCCCGGATACGGTCTCGATCACTTCCCCGGCCACGCTATAGAGCACGTTGTCGTAGGCGTATGCCGTCCGGAAACTCGTCTCCGGCTTGATGTAGCGGAGCCGGCGCGCGATTTCCTTGCGCTCGTACGTCGACGTAGGCCACCACAGCAAATCACCGGCGCCGAGTCCCAGGCCGCTGCGGTGGACGAGGAGATCGCGGATTGTGATCTCGCGCGTGACGAACGGGTCGTACATCTGGAACCAGGGCAGGTAATTGATCACCGGTGCATCCCATTGGAGCTTGCCTTCCTCCACCAGGATGCCGAGGGCTGTGGCGGTGAACGCTTTTGTGTTCGAGGCGATGCCGAAGAGGGTGCGGTCGTCCACCGGTGCGGGATCACCGAGTTTGCGCACCCCGTAGCCCTTGGCGAGCAGGACGCGTCCGTCCTTGACGATCGCGAGCGCGAGCCCCGGCACTTCGAAGTCCTTCATCACGCGGGCGACGTAGGCGTCGAGGTCGCGGGGCAGGGCGGGGGCGGCCGGACGCTGGCCGGCGAGGGGCGAGGCGATGAGGGCGATAGCGAGCAAGGCGTTCATCCGCGGAGCTCCTCCAGTGCTCGAGTCACGTATACGCGCGTCATCTGTTTGCGCCACGACAGGTCGAAATCGGTGTTGTCCATCGGCTTCGAGGGCCGGTACGCGGCTTCTGCCGCGCCTTCGATTGTTTCTTTGGAAAGCGCGGCGCCCTTTAGGGCTGCGGCGGCCTCCGGCACTTCCTGCGGCCAGCTCGCCACGCCACCCAGCACGATTCGCGCATCCGCGACTTTCTTCCCATCCCACTTGATCCACGCCGCTACGCCGAGGACGGGAAAATCGAACGAACCCCGCCGCCGCAGCTTGTGATAGACGGCATCCCACCCATCCGGTGCGGGGAGTCGCACCTCGGCGAGGATCTCGTCGGGTTGCTTCGTGAGATAGTTGATCCCGTCATTCTGATAGAACCGGCCCGCCGGCACCACGCGTTCTCCCTGCGGTCCCACGAGGCGGTACTCGGCGCCGATGGCGACCATCACGGGCGCGATGTCGGACGAGCTGACCGCCCAGCAACGCGGTGACGATGGCGCGACCCAGCAGATCGCGCCGTCCTTTTTCATGCAGAAGTCGATCGCCTTCCGCCACTCGTACGACTGGTTGTAGTAATTGCAGCGCGTATCCAGGCAAAGGTTGCCGCCCAGAGTGCCCATGTTGCGGAGCAGGGGGGTGGAGACGAGACGAGCGGCAGTGGTGACGGCGGAGTGGGAACGTTGGAAAGCTGGAACGTTGGAAAGAGTACTCAACGTGACACACGTTCCAACGTTCCATCGTTCCATCTGTCCGAGCTCAGGAATCGCCATGAGCGAGATGACGGTCCTCGGCTCCTGGTGCCGGCGCTTCATGTTCGGGTACAGGTCGGTCCCGCCCGCGACGAACATCCCCTCAGGCCCGGCGTCGGCCTTCATGCGCAGGGCTTCGGTCAGGGACTTGGGTTGGCGATATGTGAACGAAGGGAGCCGCAGCATACGTGATCGTAAGCTGCGGCTCCCCTGTGCTACCGTCCAGCCACCCCGAGGCCGCGCACGGCTTCCGCGATCCGCACGAACTCCGTGCGGTATCCTTCGGGATCAGTCCCCAAGGCCTCGCGGGCCGCTGCGATCACGTGGTCCAGGTTGGCCTTGCCGCGGTGGTCCGAGTTGCGCAGCAGCAAACCGAACTCCGCCACGGCGGTCTGGAACTGGAAGTCCACCGTGGGCGCGCGCCCGGCGTCGGCGAGGACCGGCTTGCTGAGCAGCCGGCTCCGGTCTCCATCGGGTGTCTTGTAGCGCACCTTCACGAACAGCAGCTCGGGTCCACCGCTGTTCTGCGCGCTGACGCGCTGGTAACGCAGCGAGTCGGGCAGACGAATCGTGACATCGGTTTCCACGCCGACCGGCACAACCTCGTACAGGGCAGTCACCGAGTGCCCCGATCCGACCTCGCCGGCGTCTTTCTTGTCGTCGGTGAAGTCCTCGTTGCGCAGCATGCGGTTCTCGTAGCCGATCAGGCGATACGCGCGCACGCGGGAGGGATTCCACTCCACCTGGATCTTCACGTCCTTCGCGACGGTGTAGAGGGTCCCGCCCAGCTCGTGCACGAGCACCTTGCGTGCCTCGGAGAGATTGTCGAGGTACGCGTAGTTGCCGTTCCCGTGATCGGCAAGTTTCTCCATCTTGCCGGCCTGCAGGTTGCCCTCGCCCACGCCGAGTACCGTGAGGAACACGCCGGTTTTCCGCTTCTCCTCGATGAGGCGGACCATCTCCGCATCGCTCGACACGCCGACGTTGAAATCGCCGTCGGTCGCGAGGATGACGCGGTTGTTGCCGCCGCGAATGAAGTTGGCGACCGCTTCATCGTACGCCCGCCGGATGCCGGCGCCCCCCGCCGTGCTCCCGCCCGCCTCGAGGCGCTCGATGGCATCGAGGATCTTGGTCTTGTCGGTGCCCGGCGTGGAGGGCAGGGCGAGCCCCGCCGCTCCGGCGTACACGACGATGGCGACATGATCCTGGGGCCGCAGCTCGTTCACCAGCAACCGCATCGCCGCCTTTACGAGGGGCAGTTTGTTCTCGTCCATCATCGACCCCGAGACGTCGAGCAAGAACACGAAGTTCGAGGACGGCAGGTTCTCGAGGTGCACGCGGCGCGCCTGCAAGCCGATGCGCACCAGGCGATGCTGCGTTTTCCAAGGCGCGGGGCCGACTTCGGCGTGAATCGCCAACGGCGCGTCATCCTCGGGCTCGGCGTAGCTGTAGGGGAAATAGTTGACGAGCTCCTCGATCCGCACGGCGTCGCGCGGCGGCAGCTGCCCCTGCTGCATGATGAAGCGCCGCACGTTGCTGTACGAGGCGCGGTCGACGTCGATCGAGAACGTGGAGAGCGGGTCGGCGGCGACGGCGATGAAGGGGTTCTCGACGATCTCGTCGTACTGCTCGCGGTTGCCGGGCTGGCCTTGGTATCGCCACGACTCCTGAACTTGAGGCAAGCGGGCCGGGCTTACGGCCCCCGCGTCGGCTCGTTGCCGCGCCATCCTTCCATTGATCGTGACCGAGGCGCTCGCCATGCCGCGAAGCACAGGGGCGTTCTGAGCTCCGGTCACCACGATTTCTTGAAGCGTGACGCCCCCAGCCTGGAGCTGCAGGTCGACGGTGACGGTCTGATTCGCGACCACCTTCACACCGAGCGATTCCGCAGGTGCGTACCCGATGAACGCGACCCGCACCGTATACGTGCCGACGGGCACGTTGCCGATTTGGTAGAAGCCACGGTCATTCGTGATTGCACCGAACGCAGTGCCCACGACGATGACCTGGGCGTTTTGGACCGGCGCCCCGGCGGTGCCCCGGACATGGCCGGCGATGCCACCGGTCTCGATGACGGCAAGAGGGCGAGGTGCAGCGAGCGCGGCGAGCAGCAGCAGGAGACGAACGGGATGAAGCGACATCGGTCCCTCCATGTGGGTGAATTACCCAGGAGAGACGCCGAGCCTCGTTTCTGTTGCACGAGCCTTCCCATCGCCGCCTTCCCAGGGGGGCGGAACGCGAGTCGGTTCGGGCCAGGGGATGTCCGGGAATGTCGTGGGGCCGTAGCGGGGGGGCTCCCCTTTCTCCTTCCGCCGCAACGCCTTGAGCACCTTCTCCGGGGTGATCGGCACCTCGTCCACCCGCACGCCCACGGCATCGTACACAGCATTCGCGACCGCCGGCATCACCGGCAGCAATGGGCCCTGGCCTACTTCCTTGGCGCCGAAGGGGCCGTTCGGATCCGGGTCTTCTACTAGATAGGTCACCACGTCGCACATCTCGAGTGTGGTGGGGCTCTTGTACTCCAGCAGGCTGGGAATCTTGTGCACCACCTTGAGATCGCCGCGGTAGGCCATCTCCTCCATCAAGGCTTCGCCCAACCCCATGTAGATCGAGCCTTCGACCTGCCCGATGACTGACGCGGTGTTGATGGAGCGGCCCACATCGTGCGCGATCCAGATCGTCGGGACGCGCACGATTCCCGTCTCGGGGTCGACCTCGACTTCGGCGATGCAGGCGCTGTACGAGTACGCGGGCGACGGGCCAACGCCGGCGCCGCGGTACTTCCCGGCGCTGCGGGGCGGCGTGTACGACCCCACGGTGCCAATGGTGCCCTCGGCGGCCTCGGCCAGCTGCACCGCTTCGGCGAAGCTGAGACCGCGCTCGGGGTCCTGCGCGTCGAACACCCGGCTCCCCGCGAACACGATCCGGTCGCCGGGTACCTCGAGCTTCTTGGCGGCGTGCAGCGCGAGAATCTCTCGCGCGCGCTCCGCCGCCTGCAAGGCCGCGTTTCCCGTCATCAGAGTGACGCGGCTCGAGTAGCTCCCCAGGTCCACCGGTGTGAGGTCGGTGTCGGCGGTGACCACGGCGATCTCGAACGGATCCACACCCAGCACCTCGGCGACGACGTAGGCGAGCACCGAGTCCGAGCCCTGGCCGATCTCGGTCGAGCCGCAGAAGACGGTGACGCCGCCGCCGCGGTCGCATCGCAGCTGCACGCCCGAGTGCGGCATGTTGTTCCAATAGATCGGGAGGCCGGCGCCCGAGATGTAGCTCGAGCATGCGATACCGACGCCGCGGCCTTCGGGAAGCTTGCGGAACTTCTTCTTCCATCCCGAGCCCTCGACGACCTTCTCGATGCACGCGCCGAGGCCCATCGAGCCGACGCGGAGATAGTTGGCGGTGAGCGAGTTTGGCGGGACGAGGCTCTTGAGGCGCAGCTCCGCGGGATCGAGGCGCAGCTGCTCGGCGATCTTGTCGAGATGCACTTCCAGAGCAAAGCGCGGCTGCGGGGTGCCGTGACCGCGCTTCGGTCCGCAGGGTGCCTTATTAGTGAAGGCGCGCGCGCCCTGGAACTTGTAGCGCGCGACTTGATACGTGACGGTCTGCAGCGCGCCCGTGTAGTACGTGCTCGCCACGCCGTAGGAGCCATAGCCGCCGCCATCGAGCAGCGACTTGAAGTGCATCCCCGTGATCGCGCCGTCTTTCTTCACTCCGGTCTTCACCCACATCAAGGTCGGGTGGCGGCCGCGGTGACAGTAGAACACCTCTTCGCGCGTCAGGGTGATCTTCACGGGCCGCCCCGTGATCATGGCGAACTTGGCGACGACGACCTCGTGATTGAACGGATCGCTTTTGCCGCCGAAGCCGCCGCCGTTCGGCGTCGCGATCACGCGGATCCGCGCCGGCGCCAGCTCGAGGACCTTCGCGAGCGCGCGGTGCACGTAATGCGGGGTCTGCGTGGAGCTCCACAGCGTGAGTTTCCGGTCGGGGGACCAGACAGCCGCAGCGGCGTGCTGCTCCATCGGCAGGTGGGTGTTGCCCTCGAAGAAGAAGAGGTCCTCGCGCACCTGATCGGCCTCGGCGAAGCCTTGCTCCACGTCGCCGAATTCGAGGTCGATCAGCTTGTGGAGATTCCCGCTGTCGCCGTAGTCGTGGATGCGGGGCTCGGGGGTGGTCACGGCCTCTTCGGCCGACGCGATCGCCTTGAGGGACTCGTATTCGACTTTGATCAAATCGAGCGCCGCCGTCGCCGTCTCTTCGCTGATCGCCGCCACGGCCGCGACCGGATCGCCGATGAAGCGGACTTTTTCCAGGCAGAGCGCGTGCTCATCCTGCGACACCGGGAGGATGCCGAACGGAATCGGCAGGTCCTTGCCCGTGAGGACGGCGATCACCCCATCGAGTCGCTCGGCAGCGCTCGTGTCGACCTTGATGATCTTGGCGTGGGGTTCGGTGCTGCGGAGCAGCTTGCAGTACAGCATGCGCGGGAACGTCAGGTCGTCGGCGAACTTCGTGACGCCGGTGACCTTGGCGACCGCGTCGATCTTGCGCAGCGACTTGCCGATGACCCTAAAGTCGGCCAAGTGGGGCCCCCCGCATGCGCTCGGCAGCCAGCTCGACAGCCTCGTAGATCTTGATGTAACCGGTGCAGCGGCAGAGGTTGCCGGCGAGCGCCTCTTTGATCTCATCGCGCGTCGGCTTGGCATTCGCGGCGAGCAACGCTTCGGCGGCGAGCAGGAATGCGGGGGTGCAGTAGCCGCACTGCGCGGCGCCCAGGTCGGCAAACGTCTCCTGCAGCGGATGCAGCCGGCCGCCTGTGGCCATGCCTTCCACGGTCCTCACGCGGCGACCCTCGCAGGCGAGGCCGAGTACGAGGCAGGAGAGCACGGGCGTCCCGTCGAGCAACACGGTGCAGGTGCCGCATTCGCCCAGCTCGCAGCCGTGTTTCGTGCCGGTGAGGTTCAGGTCTTCGCGCAGGACTTCGAGGAGTGTCTTGTGCGGCGCGAACGCCACCTCGGCGGGCTCGCCATTCACCTCGAGGGGGATCGTGACCTTCGCGTCGCTCATGACGAAACGTAATCTTGATTAGGGGGAGTGGCGACAGCAGCTTTGGTCATGCACAAACGTCTTGCTCTACTCCTGCTGCTTCTGCCCGTCAGTCTGTCGGCCCAGGACTACCGCGCTCAAGCCCTGCGCATCCTCCGGACCACCCCGCTCATCGACGGCCACAACGACATTCCCGACGCGATCCGCGAGCGGGGCGGCCTCGACTCGGTGGACTTCGCGACGCTCCAGCCCAGACTGATGACCGACATCCCCAAGCTGCGCGCCGGCGGAGTCGGCGCCCAGTTCTGGGCCGCGTACGTGCCGGTGACGACGATCCACGAGGGCGAGCACCCGGCGGTCTACGCGTTGGAGCAGATCGATCTCGCGCACCGGCTCTGTGCCCGCTACGCCGGGACCTTCGCCGAGGCACGGTCGGCTGCGGACATCGACCGGAATTTCAAGGCCGGGAAGATCTCCTGTCTGATCGGGATCGAGGGAGGCCACGCGATCGAGAACTCGCTCGGCGCCCTGCGCATGTTCGCCGATTTGGGCGTCCGCTACATGACGCTGACGCACTGGGAGACGATCGACTGGGCCGACGCCGCGACAGATACGGCCAAACACGACGGGCTCACGGCGTTCGGTGAGCAGGTCGTGCTCGAGATGAACCGGCTGGGCATGCTGGTGGACCTGTCGCACGTCTCCGACGCAACCATGATGGACGCGCTGCGCGTGTCGCGCGCGCCGGTGTTCTACTCCCACTCCTCGGCCCGCGCACTCGCGAACCACGTGCGCAACGTCCCCGACTCCATTCTGAAGATCGTGGGTCAAAAGGGCGGGGTCGTGATGGTGAACTTCAATCCCGGGTTCGTGTCGGAAGCGGTGCGGCTCTACGGCGACAGCGTGACGGCTTGGAGCGCGGCGCTGCGGGCTTCGGGAGCCGACTCTGCCAGGCGCGCCGATTCGGTCAAGGCGTGGATGGCGCGCGGCCCCAAGGCCACGCTCAAGCAGGCGGCAGATCACATCGAGCACATCCGCGACGTGGCCGGCATCGACCACGTGGGCCTCGGTTCGGACTTCGACGGCATTTCGGATGTGCCGGAGGGCCTCGAGGATGTCTCGAAGTTTCCCGACTTGCTGGCGGAGCTATTGCGGCGCGGGTGGAGCGAGGCGGACGTGAGGAAGCTTGCGGGACTGAACGCGCTGCGGGTGATGCGGGATGCGGAGCGCGTGAGCGCGCAGATGGCGCACCCCTAGAGCCCTTGGCGTAGTCTCAGGCTGATGCCTGCGTACTTGAACCCCACCGCCGTCGCCGTGCCCGAGCGGCTCGCGGCGCTGTTCGTCAGCGATCCGACGAGTGCCACTTCGCTGTTCGCGCTCCAACCGCGCGTGATCGCGAGCCCCGCGTGCCACACGGATTGCGTCGGAGCGCCGGCCCCCACCTGCTGAATCCCCAGACCGCCGTCGGCCCGCACACCCCAACGCGCCTTCCGCCAGGTGTAGCCGCCTCGAGCCTCCAGCACGCTGAAGCGATCGGGGGCGAAGTAGCCGGCCCCGGGATTGGGGACGCGAAAACCCATCGTGCGGCCCAGCACGCCTGCTTCGACGCCTTTGCGCACAGCGAACATCACGGCAAGCACGCCGCCGAGCCGCCGGTTCGAGACCGCGTCCGAGAACCACGCGGCTCCTCCACCTCCGGAGACCGAGACGCCGGGGCGCGGCGTGACGTCGAAACTCAGGTCGACACCGTCCACGACGTAGCCCGACTCGATGAGGAGTGCGGTCTCATCGAACGCTGACCGGCTGTACGCGACGCCCAGCGCGGCGAATCGCGCCGGGCGGAAGCTGAGGCCGAGCTGCGCGGTGAGCGGTGTGCGCGACACGCCGGTTTGGGGCTCCAGGTGGCGGACGCCGAGTCCCGCCCGCAGCACGGTGCCGCGTCCGAGCGGCGCGATCACGTAACCGCCGGCCCCGTAGCTCGAAGCGGTGCGCACGGGGTCGGTGGCGCGACGCCAGCCCGCCTGCAACATCCCGCGCAGGTTGCGGCCGAGCGAGGAACTGAACGAGCCATCCTGCGCGAAGAACGCGTTGTCGTCCGAGTCGTGGGCGTAGTTGCTGGCAGTGGAGACTTCGGGGCGGAGCGCGGCACGCACGACGCTGAGCAGGTCTTGCGCCGCCCGGTCGTCGGGCGCGAGCTGCCGCGCGCGCGCCGCGTAGCTCTCGGCCAGGTCGGGCTTCCCCATCCAGAAGAGCGTCTGCGCGAGCCCGATCACGATCTCGGCGTCGTCGGGATGCGCGTTCAGGGCCTCCCGCCACAGGCCCTCGGCGCGTACCAGGTCGCCGGCCCAGGCGACGGCGCGGGCGCGGCCCGCCATCGCGTCGCTGCGCCCGGGAGCCCGCGCGAGCACCGAGTCATAGAGCAACTCCGACTCGACATTTTTCCCGGCCCACGCCAGCACGCGCGCGTGCGCGACCATGATGTCGGGGTCCGCCGGCTCGAGGCGGCGGAGGAGCGCGAAGCGATCGAGCGAGCGCTGTAGCTTGCCGTCCCAGCTATCGAGCACCGCGAGCCGATACAACGCCCGCACGTTGGTCGAGTCCTTGGCGAGCACCGTCTCGTACCCGGCACGCGCCGCGTGCTGGTCGCCGCGGCGAAACGCCTCTTCGGCTTCCGGCAGCTGGACCGCGGCCGCGAGCAACGGCAGCAGGAGATGAATCACCATGATCCCCACAGCGTCTGCATGGCGTAGTATGCCGGTTTCAGCCGCTCGTGCCAAACGGGAGTCTCCCACGTAGCCCACGCGTAGGGGCGATCCGCCGCGAAGCGCGCGACGACGGCGCCACCCGGCCGGGTCGCTGCAACGTCAAATCGAAAACCGTCCGTGACCACCGTCGCGAAGGGCCCCGGGTCCCGTACTCGTGCGAGCACGGTGCGCGACGACGGATCGGTCACATTGAGGAGGCCCCAGGGCAAGCGGATCTCGATGATGTCCGCCGCACGGTCCCAGTACCAGTCGGCCAGCGTCGACTCCGCGGCGCGGCCGTAGCGCAGCCGGCCGCGGTTCACGCCGCGCGCGAGGGACATCTTCCCATTGCGCGCTACCCGCAGGCGATTTGTCGCGACGAACAGGGAGTCGAAGGCGCTATCGCCGGCGGGCCGGCGTGCTCCGATCGCCGCGCGCTTATTGTAGAAGGGGTCCAGGTCCGTCGGTCGCATCCCGGCGCGAGGACCGAGGTACGGGTTGTATGTCGGCCGTACGAGCAGCTGCGCGTCGCTCGTGTCGTTCAGGACCAGGCGAAACTCACCGACGTCGATCGTCCAACGGATCGAATCGACGCCCAACGGCGTCTCGAGCGCCAGGTAGACGTAGGCCGGGTCCGCTCCGACGCGCAGACGCGTCCCGGCGCCCTCGGCGAACACCGCAAGGGCGCGCCAGGCGCCGGCCGCGCCGCCCGGCTCCGGCCGGGCAGAGTCGCCGGCGTAGAGCCCCACCAATCCGTAGTTCTGCTCCGCGTTCATCACGTTGTGCCACAACCGCGTGCGCTCGGCAGGCAGCTCGAGGTCGATCGTCACCCAGTTGTGCTTGAACCACTCATCGAGCCAGGCGAACAGAATCCCACCGGCGAGACCCGCGTCACGGATCTCCCGCGTCAACCGTACGTCGCGCGCCGCCATGGCCCGCTCGTCGTGGCCGCCGTGATGCATTCCGTCGGCGTCCAGATGCGCGATGCCGCGTGACGAAGGGACGCCGTACTCCGCGACGAGCAGCGCTCGCCCGGTATGATGGCGCTTCAGATCGAGCAGATAACCGAAGTAGTGAGACCGCGCCGCGCCGTACACCGAGTCGAGGCCAATGAAATCCGGATAGTAGGGGTAAGCGTGGTATGACGCGAAGTAACCCGCGATGTTGGCGCTGGTGCTCCGGACCAGCATGGCGTCGAGCGATTCGCTGTCGTTGTCGTACTCCTTGAGACGGACATTGGGGGCGAGGCCGAGCTGCTTCCGCAGCGCCTGTTCCTCGGCCTGCGTCGCTTCGGTTGGGTGGTGCAACGGGTCGAGTGTCGGCCAGTTGGTGTAGGCGATTGGCCGCGCCGAGTGCCAGGTGTCCCACTCGTACGCCAGCATGTAGTCGCACTGCTCGGCCATCCACGCATCGGCTGGAGTCCCGCGATCCACGGCGAGAAAGCGCCCGGCGTACGCGGTGCGCGTGCGACGCAGGGCATTGAACGCCTTGATCGAAAAGGGCTCCCACTCGCGCCCGATGATGTAGGCGAGCACGTGGGCCGACACGTCGACGTCGTAGCGACCCCACGCGTGCCCCGCGTGCAGGCCGATCGCCGCGCGGCCGTGCACGACGTCCACGACGCGGCGCATTTCCGCCCGGAAGTGCGTTTTCCAGACCCGATCGTCGTAGTCGCTGCGGCGGGGCAGCTCGGCCCAAACGCCGTGCACGAGCCAAAGGGGCTGCTCCGGGTGACCGTCGTTCCACACCTTGAACGCGCGATAGAAGGCGGGCGGCAGGATCGTATAGAGGCGAACCACGTTCGCATTCGCGGCAGCGATGAGGCCAAGCCACCTCGCGTAAGTCGAGTCGTCGGGGGGAAACTCCGCCGGGAACTTGCCGGGGAGGGCGGCGCCGAGATTCACGCCTTTGACGTAGAAGGGTCGCCACGCATCGCCGACGCGGATGTCAAACTGCTCGCCAATGGCGCGCGCGGGGACTGGAACGGCGGGCGGGAGCGCTGGGGGCAGCGGCACGCCGCTATCGACGCCGGCCGCGAGCAGCGCGTCGAGCGCGTCGCCATACGCGGGCGCGACGACGAGTGCCTGCCGCCAGGCGGCGACGGCCTGGGCGCGTTTGCCCGCGCGGTCGCGCGCGAGGCCGAGGCCGTACCAGGTGTCGCCCGAGGCGGCATCGCCGCGCAGTGCCGCGGTGAAGCGGCGCTCCGCACCCGCCGCGTCGCCTTGGCGCAAGCGGACGAATCCGAGGCCTGTTTGCGCTGCAGGGAGGTTGGGGCAGGCGGAGTCCGCGGCCGCAAAGCGACTCTCGGCCTGCGCGACGTCGCCCCGGCGATACGCCTGCCATCCGAGGTCCACCGCTCCCAGGGCCGCGGCGCGATCGCATTGTCCCTGCAGCAGCAGGAGAAGGGAGACGATCACTTCGACGGCGTCGCGAATCCCTTACGGGTCATCTCGCCCCACACGTGCTTGTGCTTCCAGACACTCACGAAGGCCTTGAGGCGCCACCACACGGTGCACTGACGGTACCCGAAGTTCTCGAGCGAGGCGTACAGCAGCAGCAAGAGGAGATCGCCGAAGCGGCGGTAGCGGCGGAAGCTCACCTCTTCCAGCACGACCGCCCAGATGGAGAGGAGCATCCCGTAGCCCCAGGCGACGAGCACGAAGAGCAGCGCAAAGGATGTGTCGACGTACCCCGTCGTCAAACCGCCTACCGTGACGACCCAGCCGAAGAGCTCGATGAGGGGCGCGAGCATCTCTCCGAACACGTAGAACGGCATCGCCAGGAATCCGACGGGCCCGTAGCGGGGGTTAAAGAGCATCCCCTTGTACTGCCACGTCGCGGCGATCAACCCGCGGTGCCAGCGCTCCCGTTGGCGCGCCAGGATCTTGGCCGACTCGGGCACTTCGGTCCACGCGACGGGATCGGGGATGAACGGCATCTCGTAGCGGATCCTCAGCCCGCGCAGGTATCTATGCAGTCGGACGACGAGATCCAGATCCTCGACGATGCTGGTCGTCTGGTAGCCGCCGATCGCGGCGACGTAGTCCTTGCGGAACAACCCGAAGGCGCCGGAGATGATCAGGTTGCCGCCGAGCCGGTTCCACCCGAGTCGGCCGAACAGAAAGGCGCGCAGGTATTCGACGACCTGGATGCCCGCAAGCAGGTTGCGCGGGACGCGCGCGTCGGTCACGCGGCCGTCCTTCACGGTGCAGTTGTTGGCCACCCGCACCGTGCCGCCGACGGCGGCGATCTTGCGACCCAGGAGGAATGGTCGAGTGAGGCGCAGCAACGCGTCGGGCTCGATCAGGGTGTCAGCGTCGACCGCCATCACGAGCGGAAAACGGCTGGCGTTAATGGCGGCGTTGAGTGAGTCGGCCTTGCCGCCGTTCTCCTTATCGAGCACGAGCAGGCGCGAGCGGGTGCGCGAGCGGTACACCGCCCGCAGCGGCTTGGTGGGGATCGTCTCGGGGTAGATCCGCGGCACCTCGTACAGATCGAACGCATGCCGCAGCCGGTCGATCGTGGCGTCCTTGGAGCCGTCGTTCACGACGACGACCTCGTAACTGCGATACTCGAGCGTCAGCATCGCGGTCACGCTGGACTCGATCGTCGCGCTCTCGTTGTACGCCGGGACGAGCAGCGTGATCGGAGGCAGGGCATCGCTCTGCATGAGGCGCTGGAAATCGTCGTCCTCGGCGAGGCGCGTTTGCTCCCAAATCTCGGGGATCGACAGGAGGAGGAGCAGAGCGTAGAACGAGTTCAGGAACAGGAAATAGATGAGGATCGCGAGGTCCGTGCCGTGAATCACTCCCCCGAAGACGTTCATGCGGCGAACTCCGCCAACGCCTGAGCGGGAAGGCCCAGGATCATCTGGGCGACGTTCCGGGCCTCGGCATCCGCGCCGATCTCGATCTCGAGCAGGGCGTTGCGGCCGGCCGCGCCGAAGCGCATGAGGGCCAGGGCGGCGCGCAACCGCACCCACCAAACAGGATCCCGCACCAACCCGCACACCAGCGACAGCGTCGTCGCGTCGGCAATCATCCCCAGGGCGCGCGCGGCCTGGGCCCGCACTTCCCATGCGGCGTCGGCTCCCATGCGAGTGAGCGCCGTGACCGATTCACGATGCGGAAAGCTGCCCAGCGCGCGCGCCACCTGGATCCGCACTTCCAGATCTTGATGATCGGCCAGCGCGGTCATGCGTTCGCGCAGCGCCGGCTCCGCGAGGCGCACGGCGAACTCCGCGAACCGGGCCAGGCCGGGATCGTCGGTGCGGCGCAGGCGCTTGAGCAGGTGCTGGATCACCACGGGGCGCGAGCGGCGCAGCATCCCCGCGTAGTAGGCCTGCACGGTTGGGGCGAGCTGAGGGAGGCGCTCCAGCGCTGCGAGCGTCATGGGCGTGCTCTCCATCCGCTCGAGGGAAGCCACCGCCGCGACGTGGACGGCGGCGTGGGGATCGTTGATGAGCCGCACCAGACGCGCGACGTCGCTGGGACTCGCGCCGACGCTCAGAAAACGCGCGCACTCGAGGCGTTTCCACCAGCGCGCCGAGCTGCTGTTGGCCCGCACCAGGCGCGCCCACCACTGGTGCTCCAGCGCCGCGGCGAGCTCGCGCCAGCGCTCGCCGGGCACGCGCGCCGACCAGCCCACGAGCGCATCGATGGCGAGCGGAGCGGGAAGACGGGCCAGGGCGATCAGGACGCCGGAGAGTGGCGTGGCCTCCGCGGCCCAGCGCCGCATCGCGTCGTCGACGGCGGCGCGCCGTGGTTTCAAGCGCGCGCTGCGCCGCAGGCGGAACCAGCGATTCAGAATGATGAGGACGACGAGGGCGGCGAGGAGCACGCCCTGGACCAGCGCGACGACGAGGAGAAACTGGCGGCTCGTCACCTCCCCACCCAGCGGCGGATCTTCTCGAGCGCCACCCGCAGACTCATCGGCTTCACCATGTAGTCCAGGGCTCCGGCCTCGAGGCCGCGCAGCTGCTCCGCCTCGGTGCCGTGCACCGTCGTGAACACCACGCGGAACTTGCCGGGGCACTCCTTCTGGAGTGCCTCGAAGATCGAGTACCCGTCGAGCGCCGGCAGGTCGACATCGAGCAGCAACAGCGGCACCGTGCCGCGCGTGTCCAGCGCGCGCAGCTCGGCGAGCGCGTCGCGGCCGTTGCGGTAATGCACGAAGCGGTAGCCGCGGGCCTCGAGCCCGAATGTGAGCAGGTCGGCGAGCGCGGCGTCATCCTCGACGACAATGACTTCGGGGACGTCGCCGGGGGACGGGTCGTGCGTGGTGGGTGGAGCGTCGTGTGTGGTCGGTGGCACCGGAGCGAGTGCCTGCTTCGTGAACAGCGCGGCGGCGAGTCGCCGGACGAACCCACGCGCTGCGGCACCACGCGCGTCCACGCCGTCCGCGGGCTGCGCCAGCCACTGCTTGGCGGCGTCCTCCAGCTCGGCGGCGACCACGGACGCCTGCGCGAACCCGAACGAGCCGGCGGAGCCGCGCAGCTTGTGCGCCTCGTGGCGCAGGCTCTCGATCGCCTCGCGATCGTCGCCGGAGTCGATGAGCCGCTCGGCCAGCTCGGCGATCCCTCCCAGTTGGTCACGCGCTCCCTGCAGGTACTCGTCCCGAAGACCGGGGGGGAGCCCGAGGTCGTCGACTTGGCTCACGGCCTCCAAGATATAGCTAGCTTCCCCTTTGACCTAATGACTGATCCCCCTCCTGGCCCAAACCCAGCTGTAGGCCTTTGCGCCACCTGCCAATGGGTGCGGACTGTGTCGAACCGAAGAGGCTCGGTGTTCTACCGTTGCGGGCGGGCCGACGACGATCCCCGCTTCCCCCGCTATCCCGCCCTTCCCGTTCTCATGTGCCCGGGCTACGAGCCCGGAGTGCCATCGCGATCGTGACGAGCGCGACGATGTCGAGCACCTCGGCGATCGTGTGGGCGAAGAGAAAATGGGTGAGTCCGGCGTGATACGTGATGTAGGATAGCTCTGCCAGGATGAAGAAGAGGAATCCGTCGCGACGCAGATCAGCGTGCTGTGGATGACGATGAAGCCCCAATGCGGGACGGACTGCATGAACGTCCTCGTGGGTTCGGTCGGGCCCCAAGTTAAGCGTTTTACCTCGTGGGGCCGGCCCTAAGGCGCTGCGGCCGGTCCCCGCTCCCCCCATAAGCGAATTCCGTGCCCCGGCCCGCGAACCACCTATCTCGCGCATGCCATGGTGGTTAGGTACCGCGCGCGAACGCGTGTGACTTCGCTCACGCTTGCAGTCTGCCCGTGCATTCCCCACTTTGTTTGCCGCGCGCCCCCCGACGTCCCGTGCCGCGAGGTGCCTTTGGTCCAGCCGCGTTCATTGGAGCGCGCCAAGCAGTACTTCTTCAGATACTTCGAGCGCATTTTCGTTCTCCTGCTCGTTGCCTCTCTCCTTTGCATCAACTACTTCATCGACGAGAAGTTCGCGTTCCTGAGCTTCTACTATCTGCCGGTCATCCTTGCCGGGTTCTTCGGCGGGCGGCGGTTCGCGGTGTTCGCGGGCGTGTTCGTGGGGTCGCTCGTCTTTTTCTTTCAGGTACTCCAGGGACTGGGGATGGAGGCGGGGCTCACCGAGGAGGCGATGCTGACGCTGGTGCCGTGGGCGGGATTCCTGATCCTCACGGGCTACGTGGTGGGCGGGCTCGCGGAGCAGCGTGCCGCGCGGCTCGCCGATTTGAAGAACGCGTACCTCTCCACACTCGAGGTCCTCACCTTCCACATCGAGGCGAGCGAGCGGCATCAGCAAGGGCATTCGAACCGTGTCGCCGAGCTGGGCGCCGCGATGGGGAAGGAAATGCAACTGTCGGAAACGGAGATCGAGAATCTCCGTATCGCCTCTTTGCTCCACGAGGTGGGAACAGCGGACCAGCGTTTGCTACGCCTGCTATCGCGCTCCGTCACCGACGAGTCGGTGATGGTGGCGCGCGCGTTGCGCGGCGCCGCCCAGATCATCGCCGAGTACGCGCACTATTACGAAATCGTGGGTGACGACTGGGACATCGAGGCGCTGCCGATTCCGCTGACGGTCAAGGTGCTCGCCGTGGCGGACGCGTTCGAGACATTGCAGATGGCGACCCCGGTGCGACCGGCGTTCACGCGCTGGAGCGCGCTCGAAGAGGTGGAGAAGGGAGCGGGGAAAACGTTCGCTCGCGAGGCGGTGCGCGCCCTGCGCGTCGTGGCGGGCCGTCCCGAAAAGGAACTGGGCCGGTTAGCTGGCTGATCCGTCGTTCGGACTCGATCGCCCGGCGGCCACACCGCCCGCCACGCCGACTCCCAAGGCTACCGCGGTGCCGACTGTGACGATGGGAAGCGCGGCGAAGGGGAGGGCCGCGAGGGCGGCGACGGCCGCCCCGGCGATCAAGGGCACTGACGGCTTCTGTATGGCGTCGACGTAGCGCAACCGGCGCCGCACGAAGTTGCGACTCAAGACATACCCGCCGATCAGCGCGGCGGCGGTGACACCCAACCAGAGCAACATTGCAGCCTCCTGACAGTTCCGACCCGTACGCAACTTGCGGGCGCGGCGTTTCATACGCAAATCTTCACGTCTATGACCTCACGAACGCTGTTCCGACTGGCAACGCTGGCCCTGTGCGCAGCCCTCGTTGCTCCTCGTGCCTCGCTGGCGGCGCAGACCGCCGCCCCTCTCCGCGTCCCCTACGAGACGTTCACGCTCCCGAACGGCCTCCAGGTGATCGTCCACGAAGATCACTCCGTGCCGGTCGTCTCTGTGAACATCTGGTATCACGTGGGGTCGGGCGACGAACGAGCCGGCCGCACCGGGTTCGCGCACCTGTTCGAGCACATCATGTTCATGGGGTCGCAGCACGTTCCGACCGGCGAGTTCGACAAGCTGCTCGAGGCGGCCGGCGGCGACAACAACGGCTCGACCACCGAAGACCGGACGAACTACTTCGAGGATGCTCCGGCGAACGCGCTGCCACTGATGCTGTGGCTCGACTCCGATCGCATGGGCTTCCTCGTCCCCGAGATCACCGCCGAAAAGGTCGACCTGCAGCGCGGCGTGGTGCAAAACGAGCGGCGTCAGAGCTATGAAAACCGCCCCTACGGTCTGGCGGAGGAGAACATCGTCAAGCGCCTCTATCCGGCGACCCACCCCTACAGCTGGCCGGTGATCGGATCGATGGCCGACCTGTCGGCGGCGACGCTCGAGGACGTGCGCAACTTCTTCCGCACCTACTACACGCCCAACAACGCCACGCTGGCGATCGCGGGCGACGTCACACCGGGCGACGCGCGCCAGCTCGCGCAGAAGTACTTCGGCGACATTCCGCGCGGCCCGGAGCTGACGCGACCCACGCCGCCCGCCGTCCTCCTGCCCGCGGACGTGTACGGCACGCTCGAAGACCGCGTGCAGACGCCGCGCGTCTACAACGCATGGCACACGCAGAAGGCGTTCGCACCGGACGACGCCGGGCTGGACGTGCTCGCCAACGTCCTCGCCGGCGGGCGCTCGTCGCGCCTGTACCGGCGCCTCGTCTACGAGATGCAGATCGCGAGTGATGTGGTCGCGTTCCAGGACGGCGGCCGACTCGACGGCAAGTTCGAGGTGTGGGTGACCGCGCGGCCCGGGCACGCGCTGGGAGAACTGCAGCGTGTGGTCGATGAAGAGGTGCGCAAGCTGGCCGATGCCGCGCCCACCCTCCGGGAAGTGCAGCGCGCGCAGAATACGTTCGAGGCGCAGTTCCTGTCCCGGATGGAACGGGTGGGGAGCTTCGGCGGCAAGGCCGACCAGCTGAACTACTACGCCTACTTCGCCGGAACGCCCGACTACTTCCAGCGAGACCTGGATCGCTACCTGAAGGTGACGCCCGCGGACGTGCAGCGGATCGCGCGCACCTATCTGGCCGACGCGCACCGCGTGGTCCTGAGCGTGGTGCCGCAGGGCAAGCCGGAGCTCGCGGTGCAGGCGGCGGTGCAGCCATGACCGGCGTCGTCCTGGCGCTCCTGCTGGTGCAGGGTGTCGATCGCGCGAAGCCACCCACGCTGCCGCCACCGCCGGCGCTGCGGCTCCCCGCGGTGCGCACCGCGACACTGCCTAACGGTCTGCAGCTGGCGGTGGTCGAGATCCACAAGGTTCCGGTGGTGGACGTCTCACTCGTGCTCGACGCCGGTGCCGTGCGCGACCCCGCGAACCTGCCCGGCCTCGCGACCTTTACGGCCACGATGCTCCAGCAGGGAGCGGGCCGGCGCACCGCGCTCGACATCGCCGACGAAACCGCTTTCCTCGGCGCGCAACTCTCGAGCAATGCGGGGTTCGATGTCGCCACCGTTTCGCTCCACGCGCCCAAGCGGCGGCTCGCGGCGGCGCTCGATCTCCTGTCGGACGTCGTGCTGCGCCCCACGTTCCCGGACTCTGAAGTGACGCGGCAGCGCGAGCTGCGGCGCACCCAGTTGATCCAGCAGCGGGATGAGCCCGTGCAGGTGGCGAATGTGGCCTTTCCGGCCATCGTGTACGGCGCGACGCACCCATACGGGCGTCCACTCGCCGGCACCGACAGTACGGTCTCCGCGTTGTCGCGAGAGCGCGTGGCCGAGTTCTACCGCACCTTCTACCGGCCCAACTCCGCGCGCCTGCTCGTCGTGGGTGACGTAACGCTCGAGGAGGCGCGGCAGCTCGTGGTCGCGCGTTTCGGAGCCTGGGCGCGTGGCGAGGCGCCAGCCGCGGCGGTGGGCGCCGATCCCCAGCCGTCCCCGCGCACGATCTACCTCATCGACAAGCCCGGGGCGGCGCAGTCGGTCGTGCGCATCGGCCACGTGGGTCCGGCGCGCGACACGCCGGACTACTTCGCCCTGCAAGTGCTCAACACGATCCTCGGCGGCGCCTTCACGTCGCGCCTCAACCAGAACCTGCGCGAGACGCACGGCTATACCTACGGCGCCGGCTCCGCGTTCGCGATGCGACGCGCCGGCGGACCGTTCGTCGCGCAGGCGTCGGTCGTCACCGCCAAGACCGACAGCTCGCTCATCGAATTCCTGAAGGAGCTGCGGCGCATTCGCGACGAAGCCGTGCCTGCGGCCGAGCTCGAGAAGGCCAAGCAGTACATCAACCTGGGCCTGCCCGGCGACTTCGAGACCACGGCGGGGGCGGCGTTCCGGTTCCGCGATCTGCTCGTCTACGGGTTGCCGCTCGATTACTACGGCGGTTTCGTCGACCGCATCAACGCGGTCACCGCGGCGGACGTGCAGCGCGTCGCGCGGCGCTACATCGATCCGGACAGGTTCGACATCGTGATCGTCGGGGACCGCACGCAGATCGAGGCGGGCCTCAAGGCGCTGAACGAGGGCCCGATCGTCTACCGCGATCTGTGGGGGCAGGTGTTGCCGTAAAGAACCCGCTGCAGGACGTCGATTCCGCCGAGCGCGCGTACCTCCTGAAGGTCGCGGTGTTCTTCGGGCCGGCGTGCTTCGTGATGTTGTCGATGGCCTGGTACTTCTGCCTGCGCCAGGAGTGGATCTCCGGCGGCGTCTTCCTGCTGTTGCTCGTGCTGAATGTCCCGTTCACCATCGCGGGGATCTTCGCCATCCACCGCGCGGCCGGGGCGACCTCGACGGGGCTCGTCAAAACGATCTTCGCGGCCGGCAACATCCCGCCGCCGCCTACCTACCCGCGTCAGGACGTCATGATCGTGCGGGGGCAGTACGCCGAAGCGGCCGACTACTTCCGCGATCACATCCGCATCGAGCCCGGCGATCACGAGGCCCGGCTACAGCTCGCGCACCTGCTGGAGACGCGCTTACAGGGCGACGCCGAGGCGGAGCAGTTGTATCAGGAAGTGCGACGCATGCAGCCAGCCCCGCAGCAGGAGATGCGGGCGGCGAACGGCTTGATCGATCTGTACCGGCGAACCCAGCGACGCGACCGGCTGCGGGTCGAGCTGGCGCGCTTCGCGGACCGTTACCGGGGAACCGCGGCGGCCGATGCCGCCGCGCGCGAGCTCACCGAGCTGCAGGCCGCGCCGCGCTGAGGATGGCCGCGGCGACGTTCGAGAGCGGCAACACACGGTCCACGGCGCCGCGCGCGATCGCTTCTTTCGGCATCCCGAACACGACCGACGTGCGCTCGTCCTGGGCCACCGTCGCCGCGCCGGCGCGCTTCATCTCCAGCAGGCCCGTGGCGCCGTCGTCGCCCATCCCCGTCAACAGCACGCCCATGGCATGCGTCCCCGCCGTCTGAGCTACCGAGCGGAATAGCACGTCGACGCTGGGCCGGTGCCGCGACACCCGCGGCCCGTCGGACAGCTCGACCTCGTAGTGCGGGCCGTGGCGCCGGAGGACGAGGTGGCGGTTCCCCGGCGCGATGAGCGCCCGGCCCTGCTGAACGCGGTCACCCGCGACGGCCTCTTTGACTTCGATCCGACAGAGCTGATCGAGGCGCTGCGCGAATGCCGCCGTGAACCGCTCCGGCATATGCTGCACAATGATGAGCCCCGGCGCGTCTTCCGGCATCGCGGTGAGGATGGTGCGGAGAGCTTCGGTTCCGCCGGTCGATGCCCCGATGGCGACCACGAGGTCGGTGTGGTGCAGCCGATCCGAGCGGCGGCGAGCGTGCGTCGCTGCTGGAGCGGGTGGTAACACGACGTCGGCGCTGTGGCGGGGCAGCAGCGCCGCCGCGACTTCGCGCCGCCGCACGCGGACCTCGGCAGCCTCCCGGATGACCTCGATCAGAGTCTCTGCCGAGTCGTGCAGGAAATCGCGTACGCCGAGCTGCGGCTTGGCGAGTACCTCGACGGCGCCTTCCTCGAGCGCGCGAATCGCGGTGGCAGTGCCGCGGGCCGCGAGGCCCGAGCACACGACGACGGGGATCGGATCCTCGGTCATGATCTTCCGGAGGAACGTCAGCCCATCCATGCGGGGCATCTCGAGGTCCAGCAGAATCACGTCGGGCCGCGACCGGCCCATCTTGTCTAACGCGATGTAGGGATCGGCAGCCACCGTGACGACGATGCCGGGGTCCTGCGAGAGGATCGCGGTGGCGGCCTGCCGCACGACGGCCGAGTCGTCGACGACGAGGACACTCAAGACGCGCTTTGCCATCGCGGTCTAGCGCAGGGTGCGCGAGTAGACGGTGGGGATGACGGCGCGCGGCGGGTCCTGCATCCCCGTCAAGGATTCGGCGTGCCCCAGGAACAGCAGGCCGTCCGGCGCCAGGCGAGCCAGCAGCCGCGACACGACGTGCTCCTTCGAGGCCGCGTTGAAATAGATCAGGACGTTGCGGCAGAAGATCAGGTCGAAGACGTCGCCGACGGCGTACGTGTCGGCGTGCAGGTTCACCTGCTGGAAGCGAATCGCCGCCCGGATCTCCGGTCCTGCCTTCATCTTATTGTAGTGATCGCCGGTGCCGCGCAGCATGAATCGCTTGAGATGGGCGGGCGGGATCTGCCCCGCCCGCTCGATCGGCCAGAGGGCCGCGCGGGCGCGATCCAGCACGCGTGTAGAGATGTCGGTTGCCAACACTTCGACGGTCCAGCCCGCGCTCGCCGGGAAGTGGTGTAGCAGGCTCATCGCCAGCGAGACCGGCTCCTCGCCCGACGAGCACGCGGCGCTCCAGGCCCGGATGTGCTTGGGACGAATGCCCGCGTCGCCCTCGGCGCGCCAGCGTGGCGCCAGGGTCTGCTCGAGGAACTCGAACTGGCGCGGCTCCCGGAAGAACTGGGTCTCGTGCGTGCAGATGTTATTGATCAGCTCGATCCGCTCGGCCGGATGCGCGCCGTCCACCACGTGACGGTAGTAGGCCTCGAAGCTCTCCAGGCCGAGCTCGCGGATGCGGCGCGACAGCCTGCCGACGAGGAGCGCTTTCTTTACCTCCGAGAGGAAGATCCCGGCTTCCGTGTGAATCAGCGACTGAAAGAGTTTGAACTCCCGGTCGGTGAGCGGGCGAATGCCCAGGCCGGCGGACAGCACGGTCAGTTCCGCGCGCCCGCGAGGGTGGCCGTACGGAAGTATCCGACGACCTCGCGCAAGCCCGTCGCCTGACCCGCCATCTCCTCGGCCGTGGACGCCAGCTCCTCGGCCGCGGACGCGGCGCGCTGCGTGACTTGATCGACGCTCGTGAGCGCGCGATTGATCTGCGAGATCCCCGATGCCTGTTCCCCCGACGCCGCGGCGACTTCCTGAACCAGGTCCGCCGTGCGGCGGATGGCCGGGACGAGAGCGCTGAGCAACTTGCCGGAGCGCTCCGCGACCTTCACACTCGAGATCGCCAGCCCGCCGATCTCCCGCGCCGCCGTTTGGCTGCGCTCGGCGAGTTTGCGGACTTCCACGGCGACGACGGCGAAGCCTTTGCCGTGCTCGCCGGCCCGCGCCGCCTCGATGGCGGCGTTCAACGCCAGCAGGTTCGTCTGATAGGCGATCTCCTCGACGATCGAGATCTTCTCGGCGATCGTGTTCATCGCGTGGACGGTGTCGAGCACGGCCTTCCCGCTCTCTTCACCGTCGCGCGCGCCGCGCAGCGCCGTTTGCTCGGTCTCCCGGCTGCTTTCGGCGTTTCGGGCGATCGAGGCACTCATCTCCTCGAGGCTCGACGTGGTCTCCTCGACCGACGCCGCCTGCTCGCTCGTCCCTTGCGACAGGGCCGCTGACGTCGCGGAGACCTGCTCTGAGGCGGAGCTCAGCGCGGCTGCGCCGCTTTTGACTTCGCCGATGACCTGCGACAGCCGCCCGACCATCAGTGCGAGCGCGTTCCCCAGCGTGTCGCGACCGGAGCGCGGACGTACCTCGACCGTGAGATCGCCGCCCGCCACCCGGGCGGCAGCGTCGGCCATCGCCTCGGTGGTACGGATGACGCTGGCCATCGAGCTCAGCAGCTGCCCGACCTCGTCGTCCGTTTCCGCGGACACCTTGAGCGACGTGTCCCCCTCGGCGAGCCGCTCCGCCACGGCGACGCTGCGCCGCAGGGATCGAGTCACGCCGCGAATGATCACGACGGACAGCGCGCTACAGGCGAGCAGCGTGACCAGAGTGATCAGCAGCGTGCCCGTCTGGGTCCGCGTGTTGAGCTGCCCTGCGGCCCGAAATTCGCGGGCCACGTCGGCCGCGCGGCGACTGGTGGCTGAATCGAGCGCCAGCCGCAGCGCCGCGAAACTGGCCCGCATGGTCTCGAGGTTGCCGGAGAGCGCAGCGTTCGCGTTCCCCGCGATCAACGTTTCCGTGGTGTGCCGAGCGACGTCGTAGTAGCCTGTGAACTCGTCGCGCAGCCGGGCGATCTCGGTCTTCGACGCGACGGGGTTTGCTGCAGCGCCGTCGAGCGCGCGCTGAAACTCGTCGCGCAGCGAGTCCGCCTCAGCGAGGCCGTCCACATCGCTGGCGGCGGCGGCGTCCTGCAACCGGCGCTGCAACGATCCCAGCAGCCCCTGGAGGCGCTGCTGCGTTTGCAGGGCGGGGTAGTAGCCGCGCTCGATGCGCGACAGCGCCCGGCGCTGCGCACCGCCGAAGACGATGGTGGCAGCGAGAATCGCGGTCAGCGCCAGCCCGGCGAGCGCCGGCGCCAGTGCGATCTTACGAGCGAGTGTCCAGCGACGCAGCACGGCCGCCTACCTGACAACCGCGATGACGCGGACTTCACTGGTGAGCGCCGTCGACGCGGACACGTAGCCCACGGCGTAGGGATGCTGGCGCACGAACTCGAGCACCGCGGCGTCGGTGTCGAGCGCCGGCGGCGGAACGGCCTTCCCCGAGAACACCTGCTGCTGCCAATAGCTCTTCACCGACCCCGTGTCGCGGTTCAACACGCGGGCGGTGAAGCGCCGGCGCAGGTTGGATCCTTCCGGGTGATCCACGGGCTGCGCCGCCTGGCCGTTGCTCCAGGTCGCGCTCTTCTTGAGGAAGATGCGGGACAGGTCATCGGCCCGGATCGTGATAAACGGATTGAACGCGTTCACGATCACCACGAAATCTTTGTCCTGGGCCTGCAGGGGGGCCGACAAGGCCCCCGCTGCGAGCGCCAGTGCCATCAGTACGCGCTTCATACGGTCTCCAATTCCGGTTCTGCGATGGCCGGCGCGGGCAGCGTGACGTCGCCCAACAGCCGGTCGATGTCGAGAATGAGGACGAACTTCTTGTCGTCGAGCTTGCCCAGCCCCACCAGGTACTCGACACTGACCCGGCTGCCGAACGCGGGGGGAGGCTCGATGGCCTCGGGTCCCAGGTCGATCACCTGGCTCACCGCGTCCGCCAGCACTCCCATCACCAGGTCTACGCCATCCACCTGGGCTTCGACAATCACGATGCAGGTGCGCTTCGTGATCGCGGTCGGCGCCAGGCCGAACTGCAGCGCGAGATCCACCACCGGCACCACGCTGCCGCGGAGGTTGATCACTCCGCGGACGGCGACCGGCGCATTGGGCACGCGCGTAATCGTGTCGTACTCGAGAATCTCCTTCACCCTCAGGATGCCGAAGGCGAATTCTTCGCCCGCGAGTTCGAAGGAGAGGTATTGCATCGTCATGGCCGTCTCCTTCCTAGAAGCGGGTGAACCCGTTGTCGTCATGCGCCAGAACCGGCAACGCCGGGGCGCGCTTGTGTCCGTTGCCGTCCGGCTTCGGCGTCGCCTTCGGCGCCGGAGTCTTGGCTTTCACCGGTGCGTCGGCGATGCCGGTCACACGGAAGAAGGCCATGAGCTGCTGCAGGCTTTCAGCCTGGCTGGCCATCTCCTCGGCCGTGGAGGCGAGCTCCTCGGACGCGGATGCGTTGCGCTGCGTGACCTGATCCACGCCCGTCAATGCGCGGTTGATCTGCGACACGCCCGCCGCCTGCTCGGCCGTGGCCGCGGCGACTTCCTGCACCGTGTCGGCCGACTTCCGAATCGACGGGACCAGCTCGGTGAGGAGCTGACCGGAGCGCTCGGCGACTTTCACGCTCGAGCTCGCCAGTCCGCCAATTTCCTTGGCAGCCGTCTGGCTACGCTCGGCGAGCTTGCGCACTTCGGTCGCGACGACGGCGAAACCCTTGCCGTGCTCGCCGGCGCGCGCCGCTTCGATCGCGGCGTTCAAGGCGAGCAGGTTCGTCTGGTACGCGATCTCCTCGACGATCGTGATCTTCTCGGCAATCGCGATCATGGCCTGCACGGTGTCGAGCACGGCCTTGCCGCTCTCTTCACCATCGCGCGCCGCCTTGACGGCGGTCTGCTCGAGCTGCCGGCTGTTGTCGGCGTTCTTGGCGATCGAGGCGCTCATCTGCTCGAGGCTCGACGTGGTCTCTTCGACCGACGCGGCCTGCTCGCTCGTGCCCTGTGACAGGCCCTGCGAGGTGGACGACACTTGCGTGGCCGCGGAGCTGAGCGCGTTGGCGCCCGCCCGGACCTCACCGATGACCTGGGAGAGCTTGGCGATCATGCCCTGGAGGGCGGTGCCGAGCGCATCCTTGGCCGATTGCGGCGTGACCACGATCGTGAGATCGCCTTTGGCGATCTGAACGGCCGCGTCCACCTTCTCCTTGGTCGACGCGATCATGCGGCCCATCGCCTGCAGCAGCTGGCCCGTCTCGTCGGTCGTCGTAGCATCGACGCGCACGTCGACGTCCCCTTCGGCGACCTGATTGGCCGCGGCGACCGCCTTGAGCAGCGGCGTCGTGATGGAACGGGCGATCAGCATGCTCAACGCGATGCCTACCACCAAGGCCAGACCAAGCGCGAGCAACGTGATCGTGAGGGCACGGCTGATCTGGGCCGCCACCACCGGCGCCCGCTTTGCCATCTGCGCCGAGTTGGCGACGGCGTAGTCGTAGGCCGACTGCTCGAGCCGATGCACGTCGTCCTTCACGTCCGCCATGGCCGCATTAGCCTCGGCGGCCGTCTTGATCTTGCCCTGCTCGATCGAGGCCAGTACGCGGTTGAAGCCTTGCTCGTAGGCCGACGCGTCGGCGCGCATGGAGCGAATCGCGGCCTTGCCGGAATCTTCGGTCTCCAAGCTGTCGAGCACCGCGATCCGCTCGAGGAGCCGGTCGCGCTGGTCTTTCCACTTGGTGACGTACTCCGCGACCTTGTCGGGCGTGCCGATGTTCAAGAACACGTCCTTTTCGAAGCGACGCATGCCGAGGGTGTTCGCCCGGGTGCGCTGCGAGTGCTCCACCAGCGGAGACTCGATCTTGAGGACGTGCATCGCCAGACCTGAAGCGAGCCGGGTGCTCCGGTAACCGGAACCGGCCACCAGGGCGACGAGCGCGAGCAGCAGGCCGAACCCCAGTGCGAGGCGCTTGCCGATCGTCATGTTCTTCAACATTGGGTGCTTCCTTTCCCTTCTTGGGAGATTGTGGAGGCTACCGCTTCACGCAGTAGCGCTGGTACGTCGAGAATGAGTGCTACGCGTCCATCGCCGAGGATCGTGGAGCCCGAGAGCCCCGACAGGCCGTCGAGGCCCGCGCCCAGCGACTTGATGACTGCCTGGCGTTCACCGTAGAGGGCATCGACCGCGATCCCCGCCCGGCCGCCGGCGTGCTGTACCACCAAGACGTGCTCGCGCTGCGGTGCCGCGCCGCCGGCCTTGAACCGGTCGCGCAGACGCAGGTAGGGCAGGGGCTCACCGCGCAGATTGATCACGCCGTAGCCGGCCCCGTCGCGATGCGAGTCGTAGGGCAGCGACAAGCATTCCAGCACCGCGTCGAGCGGGACGACGTATGTCTCGTCACCGACACCGACGCCGAACCCGTCGATGATCGCCAGGGTCAGCGGCAAGCGGATGGTGACCGTCGCCCCTTCCCGGTCGACGCTCGCGATGGCGAGGGTGCCGCGTAGTGCTTCGATGTTGCGGCGCACGACGTCCATGCCCACGCCGCGACCGGACAGATCCGTGACCGTCTCGGCGGTGGAGAACCCCGGGGCAAACACGAGCGCCAGGAGCTCGGCGTCCGGAAGCTGTTCCGGCGCGGGGGCGAGGCCCGTCGCGCGGGCGCGCTCCGCGATGCGGGGCCGGTTGAAGCCGGCGCCGTCGTCGCGCACCTCGATCACGATCAAGCCGCCCTCGTGCGCGGCGCGCAGCGTCAGGCACCCTTCCGGGGCCTTCCCCAACGCGGCGCGCAGCTCGGGCGACTCGATGCCGTGATCGATCGAGTTGCGGATCATGTGGGTGAGCGGATCGCGCAGGCGCTCGACAACGCGCGTGTCCATCTCGACTTCGTCGCCCTCGATGACCAGACGCACGGCCTTGCCGTGTGCGCGGGCCACATCCCGCACCGTGCGGGCGTACTGCCGGAAGAAGGGGCCGACCGGCACCATGCGCGCCTTCATCACCTGCTCTTGCAGCTCCATCTGCAGGCGGTCGGCGTCGCGATGGGCCTCGAGGATCTCTTGACCAACACCCGCCGGCAGGGTGGCCATCATCTGGGCCACGCGGCCGCGGGCGATCGCGATCTCGCCGGTCAGGTTGAGCATCCGGTCGAGTTTCGCGACGTCCACGCGCAGAGTTCCACCCTCGCCGGTGATCGCCCCGGTCGTGGCGGTGGCATGCTCCGCGGGAACCGTTCCTTCGGCGGCCGGTCCGCTGCAGGCCGCGACGAGTGCGGCTTTCGTGGCTTCGTAGTCCGCTGGGCGCGTGTCCTGGCCCGCCGCGGCGCCCGCGAGCAACGCCCGCAGGACGTCGACGGCGCGGAGCAGCAGGCTGATCAGGTCCCCATCGACCGCAACGTCGCCGTCACGCAAGCGCTCGAGCAGATCTTCCAAGCCGTGCGCGAAGTCGGCGATGCGCGGGAAGCCCACCATCAGCGCGTCGCCCTTGAGGCTGTGCGCCCGGCGGAAGATCCCGTTCAAGAGCTCCGCGTCGTCGGGCCGCGTCTCGAGCGCCACGAACGCCTCTTCGAGGGCGCGCCCGTGCTCGCCGGCCTCGGTGAGGAACGTCTGGAGCAGCAGGTCGCGATCGCGATCGGTGAGCGTCATCGTCAGATCTTTCTCACCCAGGCGGTGCCGTCGCCGGTCTGAAAGACCAGCTTGCGGCCCTGCGCGCCGCCCACGTCCTCAGCGACGATGGGAATGCCTGCATCGGCGAGCAGCCGGCGGGCGAGGTCGACGTTCTTCATGCCGAGCGACTCGTTCGCCGTCTGGAAGGCGTCGATGACGCTGGCGCCGCCGAAGATCTTGGCTTTGAGCCGGGCGCGGACGCTGCCCAGGCCGGCCAGCTCGTCGAGCAGCCGGCGAATCGCGACGTTGCCGAAGCGCGGCGACGAAATGCCGTTCTCCACGCACTGCGGCAACAGGAAGTGATTGAGCCCGCCGGCGCCGGTGGCGGGGTCCCACAGGCAGACCGACACGCACGAGCCGAGGATCGTCGTGACGGTACACGCCGCGGGCGACGTGAACAGCTGTCCCACGTGGACGTACGCGGTTGCCGCATCGGCGGTGAGCTCGACCGTTTCCGGTGAAGCCTCGTCGCCGACGAGTGCAGCCATGCGCTCGGCGAGGTTGCCCAGGCCGAAGAGGACTTCGCGACTCACAGGCTGATCCCTTGCGACCGCGCCCAGGCGCGCAGACCGGCGTGATGCAACGCGCGGGCGGCGTGCGTCGACAGGAGCGAGAACAGCTCCTGATCGACCGGCTCGAGGCCCGTCTTCTGCGGCAAGAGTTTGAAGAGCGCGATCAGGCCCACGACGCGGCCGTTCAAGTGGAGCGGAACGGACACGATCGCGCTGGCCTCCGTGCCGTCGTGATCGGCGCCCACGCCGATCCCGTCGAGCAGCAAGAGCCCGCCGTCGGGCCGGCGCGCGTAGATGCCCATCTCTTCACACCCGACCAGGTTCGCGACGATCTCTTTGATCGTCGTGAGGACGTCGGCCGGCATCGCCGCCTCGTGCAGCTCGCGCACGGCCGCCTGGAGCTTCGCCAGGTGTCCGATGCGCTGCTCGGCGGCCGCCAGCTGCTCGACGCAGCGGCGGTTGCCCGCCACGTGCTCTTCGAGCCGCGCGCGGAGCACCTGCTCGCGCTCGGTCTGGAGATCGTGCTCGGCGCGCCACAACTGGACCTGCTCTTCCAGACGCTCGAGACGTTCTTCCGCGGATTCCACGCGCATGCCCATAGTGTCCTCAGTTCCCCAGGATGCTGCGCACCTTCGCGAGCAGCACTGCGCCGTCGACCGGCTTGTTGATGTAGTCGTTGCACCCGCACTGGAAGCAGATCTCGAGGATCTTCGGCTCCGCGCGCGTGGTGACCATGATCACCGGGATGCCTTTGGTCGCCTCCTGCTTGCGCAGGATCCGCGTGGCCTCGAACCCGGTCTTTCGCGGCATCACCACGTCCATCAGGATCAGATCCGGCCGCTCGGCCGTGGCAAGCTCGATGGCTTCCTGCCCGTCCTGGGCAGTCAGCAGGTCGTAGCCGGCGCCCGCGAGGATCATGCGGTGCACCGTCAAAGCGGTGACGGAGTCGTCGGCCAACAGAATGCGCTTGCTCGGCATGGTCGTTCCTTACCTGGTGAGTGAGGGTTCCGGCAGCCACCCGCTGTTGAGCAACTCGGCGGCGGACAGCGGTGCGGCGAAGAGGTAGCCCTGAGCCAGGTCGATACCGAATTCGCGCAGGGACAGGAGATCCGTTGAGTCTTCCACGCCCTCGCCCACGACGCGGGCCCCGAGCTTCATGGCCAGCTGGGCGATGGAGTCCAGGACCGCGCGGCGTTGCAGATCGCCGAGCGCGCCATGGACGAAGTAGCGGTCGATCTTCAGGTATTCCGGCTGGGTGTCGAGCATCATCCCGTAGTTGGAGTGCCCGAGCCCCACGTCGTCGAGCGCGATGCGCGCGCCCAACGTGCGAAGCGCTTGCAGCGCCCGCGAAAACGTGACGCCGTCCCAGGCCCGCGCGTGCTCAACGATTTCGATCGTGAGACGTGATGGGTCGATACCCTGGCGGTCGGTGACGGCGTCCAAGAATGAGGGGAAGTCCGCATCCCGGCCCAACGTCGAGGCGTGCACGTTCAACGACAGCCGCGGCGTGCCGGGAAGCGCCGCCGCTGCTTGCAGCGCGGCGGCGATGCAGGCGCGGTCGACGGTCGGCTCGACCCGCTTGCGACGCACGTACTCGAACATGACGTCCGCCCGGGCGGCGTTACTGTGCTGCGGGCCGCGCGTCAGACATTCGAGCGTGTGCAAAAGAAGTGTCTCGCCCTCGAGCTCCACGACCGGTTGAAATCGGACGGTGAGCCCGTCGGTGGCGAGAATTTGATCGATGAGTTGCATTAGTCGGCACACCCCAACACCTGCATCGCGACGCGCGCGACTTCGGAGAGGGCGGTGGATTTGTGCAAGAACGCGTCGGCCCCGCGGCGCAGCGCTTCCTGCGCGACATCGGCGGAGCTATAGGCGGTGAGGACGATGATGCGCGTCTTGGGACAGCACGCGCGGACCATGCTCACGAGGTCGAGGCCCTCGGCGCCGTGGATCCCGCTCAGGCGGAGATCGGCGATCACGAGGTCATAGCGGATGTTATCCAGCAGGGCCTGCGCTTCTTCGATTTCGCGCGCGCAGTCCACGGTGAACCCCTGCGCGATGATGTATTGCTCCAGCGCGAACAGGATCGATTCTTCGTCGTCAACGACCAGGAAGTGAGCCACTCCATCTCCAGCGAACAAGGTGAACCAACTGCTGCCGGAGGCGAGCTAAGGCAAGCGCCGTGCCCATCGAGGGCCTGGCGCTAACAGCCTGCAGTTATGCGACTTGTGGGTGGAGGCGGGTGCGGCGGGTCGGGCTGATTCTGGATTCGAGAAGCGAACCTTCTAGGACTTGGACACCTCGAGCCGGAGCGCTTTGATCTTCTGATAGAGCGTGCTGCGGGGGATGCCGAGCCGCGTCGCCGCCTCCGCCACGCGCCCGCCCACGTCCTGAAGCACGTGCGCGATGTGACGCCGCTCCACTTCGGCGAGCGTCAGCGACCCATCCTGCGACGGCGCGCCGTCGGCGCCCTGGGAGGGGGGCAACGGGTCGAAGTGCAGGTCGCCGGGACCGAGCAGGGAGTCGGTCGAGAGCAGGACCGCGCGCTCCAGCACGTTGCGGAGCTCGCGGATATTACCCGGCCAGGGATACGCCTGGAGCGCCGTCAGCGCCGCGGAGCTCAGACTCGAGCGGCGGCCGCGGGGCGCCGACAGGCGCTCCAGGAGATCGGCGGCAAGGAGCGGCGTGTCCTCGCGCCGCTCCCTGAGGGGCGGCACGCGCAGCACCAGCGTACTGATGCGGAAGTAGAGGTCGCTCCGAAACCTCTGCTCCTGAGACAGGCGGGCGAGGTCGTGCGACGTCGCCGCGATGAGCCGCAGGTCGACGGTGCGATCGCGCACGTCGCCGAGGCGGCGGAAACGCTTATCCTCGAGCACGGTGAGGAGCTTCGGCTGGATCAGGGGATCGACGTCGCCGATCTCGTCCAGAAACACGGTACCGCGGTGCGCGACCTCGAGCAGGCCCAGCTTGTTGCTGGCGGCTCCCGTGAACGCGCCTTTCGCATAGCCGAACAGCTCGGATTCGAGCAGCTCGCGGGAGAGTCCCGCACAATTGAGATCCACGAATGCCTCGCGCGCCCGGGGCGAGTGCTCGTGCAGCCAGCGCGCCAGGACGCCCTTGCCGGCGCCGGTTTCTCCCAGGATCAACACCGGGCTGTCGGCCTCGGCCATCTTCTCCGCTTGCTCCGCGAGGCGTCGCATCGCCGCGCTCGAGCCCAGGAACGGATTCAATTCGGCGCGGCCGCGGCGCGCTTCGCCGGCGAGGTCGCGCCGGTGCGTCCGCTCGCGCTCGATCAACCGTTGCAACAGCACCAGCAGGGCGGGGAGCTCGACCGGCTTCATCAGGAAGTGATCGGCGCCCTCTTTGATCGCACGGACGGCCAGGTCGATCGTCCCCTGACCCGTCAGGATGACCACGGGCAAATCGGGGTCGATCGTTTTGAGGCGCGGCAGCAGCTCGAGGGCGTTGCCGTCGGGAAGACCATAGTCGAGGACCGCCGCGTCGGGACGGGCGTCCCGGCACACCTCCTCCGCCGAGACGCAGGTGTCGGCCTCCACGACGTCGTAGTCTTGCAGCTCGAGGAAGTCGCGGACCGCGAAACGGATCCGTTCTTCGTCGTCGACGATGAGGATCTTGGGTTTCGTCATGCGGTGACTTCTGCGGGCGGGCACAACCGCACCGTGATCAGCGCGCCGCCGGTCTCACGGTTTTTCGCCTCGACCTCCCCGCCGTGCTGCTCGACGATGCGTTGGACGATGGAGAGCCCCAACCCCGTGCCGCCGCGCCGCCGCGTAAAGAACGGCTCGAAAATGTTGGCCATGTCCTCCTCGCGGATGCCGGGTCCCTGGTCGGCTACCGAAAGCTCGACCCCCGCGGCGTTTGGTGCCAGGACCGCCGCCGCCCGCACGACGACGTGGCTGCCGCGCGGGGAGTGCTGCACCGCGTTGTCGATCAGGTTCTGGAGCACCTGGAGCATGCGCGCCGGGTCGAGCGGGAAGACCGGCAGGTCGTCGGCGACGAGGGCGACGAGACTGACGCCGGCCTGCTCGGCGAGGGGCGTGCACGCGGCGATCGCGCGCGTCACGACGGGACCGATCGGGCTTTCCGCCACGTCGAGGCGGGGGGGCCGGCCGTAGTCGAGCAGGTCACTCATGAGGCGGCTCAGGCGGTTGACCTCCTGGCGCAAGGTTTCGGTGTAGCGCGCATAGGCCGGCTGCGGACCGTATCGCGCCTCCAGGGCGTCCACGGTCGCGGAGATCGCGAACAACGGATTGCGAACCTCGTGCGCGACGCCGGCGACCACGGCGCCGAGCGCGGACATCGTTTCGGCGCGGCGCAAGGTTTCCTGGAGGAGGCGCGTCTGTTCTTCACCCCGCCGCCGCTCCGTGATGTCACTCGAGACGCCCATCAGGGCGAGGACCCGTCCCTCCGAATCCCGCACGGGGGCGGTCGTAAGGGCAAGCAGGAAGTCGGTCCCGTTCTTGCGGCGGTTGTACAGCTCGCCGCTCCAGCCGCCGGTGGCCGTGGCGGCGCGCAGCTCGTCCTGGAGGGTGCGTGGATTTCTGGGAGAGTTGATGATGGACACGTGCTTTCCCAGAATCTCGGCCTCGCTGTATCCGACGGAATCGAGGAACGCGGGATTGGCGAACGTAAACCGGCCATCGAGATCGGTGATGCTGATCCCCTCCGCGGTGCTCGTGACCGCTTGCGCCAGCAGCCGGAGGTGTTCCTCTGCGCGCTTGCGGGCGGTGATGTCTCGATGAATCACCAACACCGCCGCGCGACCCTCGTACGGCATCCGGATGGCGATCGCCTCCACGTCAATGACGGTCCCGTCAAGCCGCCGCAACATGACTTCGCCCAGGGTGTCCTGGTGCCCCTGCAAGACCGCCTCGATCCGCCGCGCGGCCACGGGCAGAGACTCTTCCGCGATGAACTCAGAGGCCAGCCGCCCGATCACCTCCGCGGGTTCCCGCGCGCCGACCAGATGGATGGCGGCGGGATTTGCATAGCGGACGCGTCCGTCCTCGAGCACCGAGACCGCGTCGGGACTCGTCTCGACCAGGCGCCGGTAGCGCTCCTCGCTCTCGCGCAGCGCCTCGATAGCGCGGTTGCGCTCGGTGATGTCGATCGAGGAGCCGAGCGTATGGGGGACGCCGTCGATCTCGATGATCTCGACCGACACGAGCACATCGAGCAAGGGCCCACGTTTCGTCCGCATCTTCAGGTCCATGTGGCGCAGGCGGCCGTGCTTCTGCAGCTCGCGCATCATCTCGTCGCGGCCCTCCGGAACCGGCCAGAGGACATCCCTGGCCGATTTCCCGATCACGTCCTCGCGCGTGAACCCGGTCACCTCTAAGTACGCGGTGTTCACGTCCACCAGCAGGCCGTCGGCCACGCGCGCGATCACGCTCGGGTTCGGACTCAACCGGAACGCCGTCGCGAACTTTTCCTCGGACTTGAGCAACGCGACACTGGTGCGCGCCCGCTCCGCCGCTTCGAGCGCGAGGGCCGCCAGGTCGGCGAGCGAGCCGGCGAAGCTCTGCGCCGCCGGACTCCAGTCGCGCGGCGTCCCGATGTGCTCCAGCGCCACCATCCCCGCCACCTGCCCCCCGACCCGGATCGGCGCGGCCAGTAGCGAGGTGATGCTCAGAGGGGCCAGGTACACGGCGTTGAACTCCCCGATGCGAGGGTCGGCGCGGGCATCTGGCGCTGCAATGACGCGGTCATTGTCCAAGGCGCGGACGTAGGTCGGTATGCGTTCGACCCCCACCGCGACGCCCTCCGAATGCCGATCGCGGCTCAGGTCGTACAGGTCATCGCAGCGCAGCGTCGTACGCTCGGGGTCGAACAACCACACGCCCACTCGAGCCACCTCCAACGTCCGGGCGGCCGCCTCCGTGAGCTCCTGCCACGCGGCGTGCAGGTCGCCCGTCGTGAACGCCTTGTGCCGCGCCAGCTCGACGAGCGCGGCCTGCTCCCGCCGCAGGCGTTCCTCCACCTGACGCGCTGCGGCGTCGCGGTGACGCTCCTCGGTCACGTCCTCGGTCAGCGACACCGTATGCATGAGTGTGCCCCGGTCGTCCCGCACGGCGGCGACCATAAGCCGGCCCCAGACGACGGCGCCGTCCTTCCGCCTGTAGCGCTTCTCCACGTGGAAGCGGTCGCGGTCACCCCGGAGCATTTCCTGGAACAAGTTCCTCGTCACGGCGACATCCGCCGGCAGCGTGACGTCGGTGAAGCTCATGGTGCGCAGCTCCGCTTCGGTGTACCCGAGGAAGCGCTCCAAGGCCGGGTTGACGTGGACGTATCGGCCCACGGCGTCGACGACGGCGATGCCGAGGGGCGCGAACTCGACGATCGCCTGGTAGCGCTCTTCGCTCTCGCGCAGCGCCGCCTGCGCGTGACGCCGCGTCTCCTCGGCGCGCCGGCGCAGCATCGCGGTAGTTTCGTTGAAGTGGCCGCTCAAGCGCCCCAGCTCGTCCTGCCGCAGGACCGGGATCATGCCTTCGAGGTCGCCATGCGCGACGCGGACGAGGGCCCGATCGAGCTCCGAGAGCGGATCGTAGAAGCGGCGCCGCAGGAAGACCACGAAGAACGGAGCGAGGAGGATGCCGAGTCCGAGCCACCAGCCGATGGCCCGGAGGCTCGCGGTCGTGGCGTCGGCCAGCGCGCTCTCGCGCCGGATCAGGTCCACGAGGCCGAGTCGTTGGGCTTCGGAGACGTGGCCGTCGAGGAGACCGGCGATCGAATCCGCGGCCTCGAGCCGCCGCGCCGCGATCGCGGCACGTCCCAGCTCGAGGTTCGCGACCGCCTCCGACAGCGCCACTTCGAGCCCTGACTGCGCCACGCTGCCGGCGGCGAACTCGATGCGCATTTCGCGCGGTACGTCGGCGATCTCCGGGACGCCGCTGGCCAGTGCCGACAGGGAATCCACGCGCTTGCGCAACGCGGTCAGACGAGGCCGCAACCCGTCGGGTGACGCGCCACGCGTGATGGCGATGAGGAGTGGATGGATGTCGTCGATGGTGCCCCGGAACGCCGCCGTGCGGCGCTGCATGCCGCTGTATCCCGCGAGCATGCGCTCGCTATAGCGCCGCAACGCGATGGCGGTCGGCCCGAGGCGCAGCGCGATCACCACGGCGATGATCGCCACGTACACCATCGCCCCCAGACCGAGCAGGCGCAGCGACCCGCGGAGCGTGAGCGCCCGTTTCACGGGGCGTGAACCTCCGAGGCCACGCCGGCGCGGACACGCAACATGTAGAGGGGACGATGCCGGTCCGCGCCGAACGTGATCGGTCCCGTAACGCCTTGGTATGCGGGACGAGAAGCCCCTAGTTGCCTGAGGTAGGTCCGGATGGCCTTGGGGCTTCGCCCCACATCACGCAGTGCCTGCATCACCAACATCAGGGCGTCGTAGTGCATGGCGGCGCCGGGCTTCGGCGTCGTGCCGACGATGCGACGAAATGCGCTCGTGAACGCCGCCGACCGTTCATCCGTGAGGCCGGTGTGCCAGAACACCACGAAGTACGTGGAGTCCGCCGCAGCCCCCATCGCAGCGAGGAGGGTATCGTCCAGCTCGACGGCATCGCCCACGATAAAACGCAGCGCCGGGAGCCGCATGCGCGCCTGACGCACGATGCAACCGGCGTCGCGCGGACGGCTGGCGATCACGAGGAGGTCGGGAGCGTTGCGGCGCGGCGTCACGAGCGCGAGCGATGCGTCACTCCCCCCGCCGGGCTCGCAGATCGCGCCGATCGGTGCCTCAGCCCTGAGCGACGTGCCCGCCGCCGTGAGCGCTGCCTGGACACCGTCCCGCAGGCCGCGCCCGTATTCGTCATTGTCATACAAGAGGGCGACCGCCTTCGCGCCCAGGCCTCGAGTAGCGAAGTCGGCGATGAAGACTCCTTCCTGGGAATCGGTCGGTGCCAACGGGAAGATCCACGGGCTCGCGCGGCTGATCGCCTGGCTCGTGGCGGTCGGAACCACCAGTGGAACGCGAGCTTCGTCGTACACGGGGGCCGCGAGGAGCGTGGTGCGGCTGTCCTGGTGCCCGATGACCGCCGCGACGCCGGGGAGCGCCACGAGCTGTGCGGCGCCATCGACCTCGCGCTCGGCGTGGGTCTCCAGGTAGGACGCGGGCCGACGAATCTCCGCGGGCGCGCCGCCCGGCCAATGCCCCAGCTCCTCGCGCACCACGTCGATGACGCTCGGGGCGGGTTCCCAGTAGGTAATCCCGACAACGGGCGTCCGTCGGTCGCACGCCAGACCGCCCAGCATGACCAGCTGTGCGATCAACACGCTGCGGCGACACCTTGAGGTCTGCATCCGGCACCCTCGGAACCTGCTGCGGCTAAGGTACCAGCAGGCTGGAGGAGCGGTTAGAGGCTACCAGCGAATCGCGGCGCTCCCCCACGTAAACCCCGATCCGAACGCGGTCAATACGAGCAGGTCACCACGTCCGAGGCGTTTCTGCGCCAGCGCTTCGTCGAGGGCGATCGGGATCGAGGCGGCGGTGGTGTTGCCGTAGCGTTGGATGTTGGTAAATACCTGATCGTCACGCAGGCCCGTCGCCTTCTGCACCATCTCGATAATCCGCAGGTTGGCCTGGTGTGGTACGAGGAGCTTGACGTCGGCGGGAGTGAAACCATTGGTCTTCAGGGCGATCGCGACCGACTCCGGCATCTTCACGGACGCGAACTTGAACACCTCGCGTCCCTCCATGACCGCGCGATGCAGCCCGCGCTCCAGCATCTCCACGCTCACGTAGGGGTCATGCGCCAGGCCGGGGCCGTCCACCCACAACTTCTCGGCCTGGCGGCCGTCGGCGAAGATGTGCGTCGAGAGGACGCCGCGCCCCGCGTCCTCGGTCGGGGCGAGGACGACGGCCCCGGCGCCATCGCCGAAGAGCACCGCGGTGTCCCGCCCGCGCGTCGTCTTGTCGAGCCCGCGGGAGTGCACCTCCGCGCCCACGAGGAGGATGCGCGTGTACTGGCCGGTGCGGATCCACGCGTCGGCGATGGACAGTCCGTAGATGAACCCACTGCATTGATTGCGCACGTCGACGGCGGGGATGTCGGTGACGCCGAGCTCGCGCTGCAAGAAGACGCCGTTACCGGGCTCGAAGTGATCGGGAGTGCAGGTGCAGTAGATGATGCAGTCGATGTCGGTGGCCTTGAGCCCGGCCTTCGCGAGCGCCTTGAGCGACGCCTCGCGCGCCAGGGAGACGCCCGTGTCACCGTCTGAAACCCAGTGGCGCGTCTTGATGCCGCTGCGCTGGACGATCCACTCGTCCGACGTGTCCATGATCTTGGCGAGGTCGTCATTCGTGACGACGCGGGCCGGCACGTGGAAACCGGTGGAGAGAAACGCGGTGCGGGGCATCGGACTCCTGACTATGGGGGCGTGCGGCCGGTTGCGGGCGGCGGCGAAGCTACCAACATTAGCGCATGGATCTCAGCGTGACCAGACAGCAGTACGATGCCATCCGCAGCGCGAAGCATCTTCCCGACGTCTTGAAGAATGTGCTCGACGGCGCGAAGCGGGACGGCAACGGCCACGTGCTCCACCTGACATATGAGGAGGCCACGGCGCTCAACGAGCTCTGCTCGTGGAACGTCCACACCGACGAGAGCGGCGGGGTGACGGCCGATTCCAAGGTGTACGACGACCTGGTCCGCGCCATCATGACTCACCCGGAGTTCTAATGCGCATTCCCGTCTTCCTGCTCGCGTGCCTGTTGCTCTCTCCATCCCTCCTACCGGCCCAGCAACGCGCGATCGGCTTCGAGGACTTCATCGCTCTGAAGAATGTGACCGACCCGCAGCTGTCTCCCGACGGGAAGTGGGTGGCATACACGGTGACCACGCCGTCGTTGCAGGACAACCGCGGCGTCTCGCGTATCTGCGTGGCCGAGGTGGCGACGGGCCGGACGCGGCAACTCACGGGCGGTCCCGGCTCCGACCGGCAGCCGCGCTGGTCTCCCGACGGCAAGACCCTGGCATTCATTTCGACGCGTGACAGCGGCGCTCAGGTGTGGCTCCTTCCCATCGGCGGCGGCGACGCGCGCAAGCTTTCCCACCTGCCGGACGGCGCGTCCGATCCGATCTGGCTGCCCAATGGTTCTGGTTTGCTCGTCGTGAGTGACATCAAGTGGCCCGCGGACCAGGAGATCGATCGCCGCAACGGCGCGTATCCCACCGAAGCGCGGATCTGGACCGATCTCATGTGGCGGCACTGGGACGATTTCCGCGCCGGGAAGCGTCAGCACGTGTTCCGCGTCGATGTCGCGACGGGGCAGGGGACCGACCTGACGCCAGTGGACCACGACGTGCCGACGATCGCGACCGGAGGCGATGGGGACGTCGCGGTGTCGCCGGATGGAAAGGACATTCTCGTGGCGATGCACGGCGACTCGACCGTCGCCGACAATACGAACGTCGATATCTATGCGATCGACGGCCCGAACCAGCGGCGGATGACCACGAATCCCGGTGCGGACAACACCCCGCGCTACTCACCAGATGGCCGGTGGACGGCGTATCTGTCGATGGAGCGCGCGGGCTTCGAAGCAGACCGCCTGCGCCTGATGCTCGGCGACCGGCGATCGGGAGGCGCGGCCGTGGATGCGACGCCGGGCTGGAACCTGTCGGTCGGCTCGTACGCATGGTGCCCGAATTCCACCTGCGTCTACGCGGTCGTCGAGGAGCGCGGTCGCGATAACATCTATCGAATCGACATTCCGGGGTTCAAGCGCACCCGGGTCGTGACCAGCGGCGCCAACACCAACGTGCAGGTCGCGCCGGACGGCCGCACGCTCGTGTATCTCCATCAGAGCAACACGCAACCCGCCGAGGTTTGGGTCTCGGGGAAGGCGCTCACACACCACACCGACTCCGCCGTCGCCACGCTCAACCTGCCGCCGCTCGAAGAGTTCGGATTCGTGGGCGCGCTGGGCGATTCCGTGTTCGGGTGGCTGCAGAAGCCCCCCGGCTTCGTCGCCGGAAGACGCTATCCCCTGGTGTACCTGATTCACGGTGGCCCGCAGGGCGCGTGGCTCGACTCGTGGGGAGCCCGCTGGAACTTCCAGATGTTCGCGTCGCGAGGATTCGTCGTGGCCGCCGTGAATTTCCACGGCTCGACGGGCTACGGCCAGAAGTTCACCGACGCGATCTCGCGCCACTGGGGCGACTACCCGTACGAGGACCTCATGAAGGGGCTCGACGTCGTCGCGCGTTTGCCCTACGTCGACTCGACTCGCATGGGCGCCGCCGGCGCGTCGTACGGCGGCTACATGGTGTACTGGATCGCCGGCCACAGCGACCGCTTCAAGGTGCTGGTGGATCACGACGGCGTATTCAACACCGTGAGCATGGCCGGCAGCACTGAGGAACTGTGGTTCACCGATTGGGAGTTCGGTGGCAACCCGTACGCGAACCGCGATCTGTACCGGCAGTGGAATCCGCTGAACTTCGTCGAGCATTGGAAGACGCCGATGCTCATCGTGCATTCACAGCTCGACTACCGCGTCGATCTGTCGGAGGGCTACCAGGCATTCACGGCCGCGAAGCGGATGGGTGTCGCCGCCAAGTTCCTGTACTTCCCTGACGAAGGGCACTGGGTGCTCCGCCCGCGCAATCGGCGGATCTGGTGGGGCACCGTCCTCGACTGGCTGGAGGGCTACCTCAAGTGAAAGCGCTGACCCGGAATACGCTGCTCGCGATCCCGCTCGCGCTGATCTTCTTGGTCACGCTGCCGCGCCAGGGAACGCTGGGATGGGATCTGCTCGACGACTTCACGCTGGCGTTCGCGTTCACGTACGTCGGGTACTGGATCGACGTGCTCCTCCTCAAGTTGCCGGGGATCGAAACCGGCTCCGGGTTCTTCGTGCGCCTGGTCGGCTGGTTTGCCGGCGGCTTGTGGTGTTACGAGTTGGGACGCTGGGCCCTGCTCGCCTACGGTCGCGATACGTCGGTCCTGCCCCCGCTCATCTACGGGGGCTTCTGGCTCGTCGCCCTCGAGCTGGTGCTGAACATTCTCAAGCCGAGACCCCCGGTGTGAGAGCCGCCGTCTGTCTCGCCGCCGCGGTGGTGGCGTGCGAACACCCCGCTCCGTTTAGACCCGGCGTCTACACGCCGAACGGCCCCCTAGGTAGTGGGGCCGCGGTGCAGCTGACCTACAACCTCGGCACCGACCTCGCCCCGATGTGGCTTCCCGGAAGCGGCGGAATCCTCTACGCCGCGCAGCGGCTCGATCGCGTGGACCAGGACCGCTGCTTCGCTACCGTGCCGCCGGCGGGCGGGCCGATCTCGCGGTACGCGTGCAGCACCAGCGCGGCTGACGACTCGGTGGACGCCTTCGAGGGCCCCGCGCTCGGCGCCGGCGGACAAATCGCCTATGTCCGCGCGCGCTCGCACCGGCTCCCCATCCGGCCGATCCCGCCCGACGTGCAGGCGCTCGTCGTCGCTTCGCTCGCCGACCCGAACGCCGTGCGCGTTCTGCAACCCCTTCCCTACACGGCGCCTTCCGGCCGCATCCACTCGGGGCTGTCGCACCTCGGGTGGCTGGGCCCGAGCCGGCTCGTCTATCTCGGCGAGCGGGTCACGTACCCGCAACCCTGTTCGAGCTGTGCTCCGGATACCGTGCGCACGGGCGTCGAAGTTGTGACGCTGGATTTCACGGGGGCGACTCCGCTGCTTGCCGTCGTTCCGACGACCGACAGCGCGTCATCAGTCACGGTGGGCGCGACGAGCGACACGATTTATTTCACGCGCAATGGCGACACCCGCGTGTACCGCCACGCGTTTTCGAGCGGCCAGACGGACACGATCCACGACTTCGGGGCGGCGGGGATTGCGCGGGACGTCGGGCTCTCGAACGGCCGACTGGTCGCGGTCGTAGGCGGTGACGTGACCTACACCGTGGACTCGGTACTCGGAGCGAGCCAAGTCGATCACGGCGGTGAGCTGCACGTCGTGACGCTCGTGGGAGGTGCCGAGACGGTCCTCGGGAACTCGTTCTCGCGCTTCCGGCGACCGGCGCTTTCGGCGGACGGAACGCGCGTGGCGACCGAGCGGTGGACGAACGGTAGTTCGGACCTCTGGCTGCTGGACGTGCCATGAGACGACCGGCCCTGCTGCTGGTTCTCACGGCCCTGGCGGCCCCTGCCACCGCGCAGACGAACGGCGCGATCACGGGTCACGTGCGGCAACGGACAGGAGGCGCGCCGATCGTGGGCGCCGAAGTCGGCGTGGACGGCCGCTGGCTCGCGTCGACCGACACGAGCGGGTCCTACCGCCTCCGCGAGGTGCGCAGCGGCTGGCATCTCGTCACCGTCCGAGCCATCGGTTTCGAGACGGTGCGGCGCGACAGCGTACTGGTGCGCGCCGGCCAAGTCTCGCTCGTCAACTTCACCGTGGATGTCTACACCATCGACCGGCCCGTCGTCGTCGAGGCATTCGCGGACTCGATCCTCGACCCCGCGCTGGTCGCGACGATGCAGCGTATCAGCGGCGAGGAGCTGCGCCGGTTCCCGGTGACGACGCTCGATGAGGCTGTGGCCCTCTCGGCCGGCGCCGTGGGGGAGAGCTACCGCGGCGGACGGCTCGGGCAGCAGGCGTTCGTCCTCGATGGACTCGGCGTCAAGAATCAGCTCGACGCGTCCACCGGGCCCCTCGGCGTGCGCATTCCGCCCGACATGCTGACCGAGGCATCACTCGTGACGAACGGCTTCTCGGCCCGCTACGGGCAGGCGCTGTCGGGACTGATCAACGTCGTCACGCGGGACGGGGGCGACCGCTGGACGGGTCGCGCGGCCTACGAAAGCGACCGCCCGTTGTGGGGCGCCGCGGATCTGGGGCTCGATCGCAGCGTCGTGAGCGTCGACGGGCCCCTCGGCGGCGGCGCCGGCTTAGTCGCCGTGGTCGATGCCGAAGGCCGGCTCGACGCGGATCCCGTGAACGCACCGCCGCCCAGCGACGCGCGGGACCCGCGGAACGGGAATCCTTCACTGCTGCCGCACAACAGCGGCGAGCGTTACGACGCCGCACTGAAGCTGCGCGTGCCGCTCGGCGGCCCGCACACGCTGCGCCTGTTCGCGCTGCGCTCGGCGGATCAGCGTCTCCTGTACGCTCCGGCGTACAAGTACGACGAGCGGTGGGCGCCGGCACGGCGGGTCACCGGCGATCTGGTGAGCGGGCACCTGCAGCGTGCCACGAGCAGGCTGACGGCGGACCTGCGCCTCGGCTACTTCGCGCGCGAATTCACCCGGGGCGCGCTCGTCGAGCAGCCCCCCTACCGCTTCGGTGCGATTACCGGAAGCACGTTCCGCTTCGCGGGCGAGTCGCTCGCGCGCGCCCGGGACACTCTTGCGGCCAGGAGCTCGATCGGCGAGCTCCCGGCTCCGGATTTCAGCGACCGCACGCCTTGGGGCGTTCCGGCGTTCTTCGTCGGGTCCGGCCCGAACGGCGACCTCTCCTGGAATCGCTATCGGGAGCTGCGCGGGCAGCTCGACTTCAGCGTCGGCGGACCGAGTACCGACATTTATTTCGGCGGCGAAGTATCGCGCCAGCGCGTGCAGACCTTCCAGCGCGTGCTCGGCTATCTCCCGGTGGGCGACAGCGTCCCACCGCCCGCGGCATCGGACTTCTCGCCCACGTCCGCGGCGGGATACGTCGAGGCCCAGGCGCACGGCCAGGACTTCGTGCTGACGCTTGGATTGCGCTACGATCAGTTCGATCCCGGCGCGAAGCTTCCCGGCGCGCACCTCGGTGCACGACGCAGCATCAACCCGCGGTTCGGTTTCTCGACCGTGCTCAAGGGCGCGACGGTCGTCGTGAGCTGGGGTCGCTTCTCGCAGGCGCCGGACTTCCAGTACCTCGTGGACGCCGCGTTCGACGACACCCTGCGCACCGGGCGGTTTCGCCGCGGCAATCCGAATCTCGGCTTCGAGGACGCCACGCAGTACGAACTGTCGGTGCGTGCGCGCCCCACGCCCAACACCTCGTTGCGAGTCAACGTCTTCAACAAGCTGCTCGACGGCCTGGTCGCCTCCGTACCGCTCGGAGTCGAGGCCGACTCGACCATTTTCGGCAACCTCGATTTCGGCAACGTGAAGGGCGTCGAGGTGATCTTCGACCGCCCCATGGTGGATTTCTGGGGCGTGCGCGTCGCGTACGCGCTGCAGAACGCGACGGGGACTGCGACCAACGCGTTCGAGCTCTTGCGGCGCATCCGCATCGACCCGACGGGCGATACGATCAATCCGGCGCGAGTCGAGTTCCCACTCGACTACGACCGTCGTCATAGCGTGACGGTGATCGGCCAGGGGCGTGTGCCCGACAGCCTCGGGCCGCGCCCGTTCCGGGGCCTCGAAAGTACGGCGATCGTGCGATTCAGCTCGGGCCTGCCGTTCACGATGACGAATGCGACGGGCGATACCCTCATCGGGCTCCCGAACAGCCATCGTCTCCCGCCGCTCCTGACGGTGGACATGCTCGTGCGGCGGCCCGTGCGGTTGGGGCGGTGGCGCGGCAGCGTGTATTTGGACGTGCGCAATCTGCTCAACCGCCGCAACATCGACGCGGTGCGCCGCGAGACAGGACTCCCTGGCCTCGGTGCACAGGCGATCGACTCGCTCGCGGAGCGTGCCTACCAGGCTCACCCGGAGGCGATTCCCTACGAGTCGCCGCGCTACCGGGCGTATGCGGACGTGGATGGGAACGGGCTCATCGAGGGACGCGGCGAACTCTTCCCGCTGTTCCTGGCTGCAGCGAAGGATTACGCGCAGCCGCTCTTCGCGTTTGGTCCGCCGCGACTACTGCGTTTGGGGGTCGAGCTGGCGTTCTAGCTCGGTGGGGCAGGGGACGGCTCGGCCGCGCCCTCCTTGAGGTAGCCAGTCGCCACACCACCGACCACCATCAGCAGGCCGATCACGCCCAGCGCGGTGAGGTGCTGGCTGAAGAGCAGGAACGCGAGTAGCGCGCCGACGACGGGCTCGATCGTCGCCGCGACGGCGGCGGGTGCCGCCTCGATGCGCTTGACCGCGGCGAAGAACAGGAAGTTCGCCGCGAGCACCGAGCCGGCGGCGAGACCGAGCAATCCGCGCCACGCTTCCGCGGAGGGAGGCACCGTGGGCGACCGTCCCCATATCGTGAGCGCGACACCGGTGATCAAGACACCGCCCACGGCCTCGAGGAAGAGAACCTTCACCACGCCGTAGCGGGGCACGGCGTACCGCGCCATGAGCGTCGTCAGCGCATAGCTGATCGCGGAGAGGAGGCCGCCCGCGATCCCCGCCGCGATGCCGGTGCGCGCCGCTTCGGCGCCGGCGTTGCTCCCGCCGGTGACCGTCAGCGCCACGCCCACCATGACGATCGAGGCGAGAGCGATACGCAGGGGCGTCAGCGCCTCCTTCAGGATGGCGCGCGCGAGGACTGCCACGATGACCGGGGCGGTATAGAGCAACGCCGCCGCGCCCGCCACGCCGACTCCGGCGATCGCGTACTGGTAGGCAATCTCGAACAGCGCGACGAGGGCGCCGCCACCGAGACCAATGAGGAGCCAGCCACGGCGGTCGACCCGGAACAAATCTCGCCGGAACAGGAGTCCCCAGACGGCGAGGGCGACCGTGCCGATGAGCACGCGCCAGAAGCCGATGCTGGTCGCGGGCATCAAACCGTACAGGCCGGTGGAAAGGGGACCGGTGGTCCCCCAAGTCGCTCCCGCCCCGAGGGCGCAGAGATAACCGATGATGCGGACCCGGCGACCTTCGGTCACAGGCCCGGTCCCTTGCCCCCTTGCGCGCGGGACTTGAGGGCGCGGTTCATCGCCTCGAGCCCCTGACGGAAGTTGGTTTCGAGCCGCGCGTTGGTCGCGGCGCCGATTCCCGGAAGCGACAGGGCGAGACCCGTGCAGGTGATCCGATTGATCACGTGGGTCCGGTTCTCTCCCTTGGGCACGAGGATGAAGCACTGCTCCGTGTCGCAGATGCCGCTGAAGCCCTTCGCCCATAGCCAGCGAAGCTCGCGGGGCGCTTCGGCCTCCAGCACGACCGGTCGCACGGCGAGCGACTCACCGCCGGGCAACTCGAGCCGCAGCGTGAGCGTGCCCCCAACTTCGACGCCGCCCTGCGCGCTCGTGATGTACGGATTCCAGTCCTTGTAGGCGGTGAGGTCGCCGAGGACGTCCCAGACCTGTTGCGCCGTGGCGTGGATATCGGCGATCGTGCGAATCTCTTTCATTGCGTTGCCTCCTTGTCGCCCAAATTGCCCGCCATAAGCTCACCGCGCAACACCGTCACGGCTTGGCCGCCGAGAATCACGCGGTCGTTCTGCACGCGGACGCGTACCGTTCCGCCACGAGCCGACGCCTGGTACCCGACGAGCTCGGACCGCCCGAGTTTCGTGGTCCAGTACGGCGCGAGGGCGCAGTGGGCTGAGCCGGTGACGGGATCTTCGTTCACGCCCGCGCGAGGTGCGAAGAAGCGCGATACGAAGTCGTAGGACGAGGCCGAGGCGCGACTAGTGACGATGACGCCGCGCGCTTCGACAGCCGCGAGGGCGCCAAAGTCCGGCTTGCACCCCCGGACGATCTCTTCGCCGTCCACCTCGAGCAGGTAGTCGAACCGGCTGCGGCCCACGAACCGCGGCGTGACGCCGACGGCAGCGGTCAGGCCGGTTGGTGCCGCTGTGGGCTCGGCGCGTGTGACGGGAAAGTCCAGCTCGATCCAGTCACCCCGGCGGTCGGCGGTGAGCAGACCGCTGCGCGTGTGGAACCGCGCCTGCGTCGCCCGCGGCAGGTGTCCGTCCCCCCACAGCACGTGCGCGCTCGCCAGCGTCGCGTGACCGCAGAGATCAATTTCCACGGCCGGCGTGAACCAGCGGAGGTTGAAGCCGTCGGGCTGGGGGACGAGGAACGCGGTTTCGGAGAGGTTCATCTCCCGCGCGACGTCTTGCATCCACTGCGTCTCGGCGGCGACGGGGAGAAGACAGACGGCGGCGGGGTTGCCCGCGAACGGGCGGTCGGTGAAGGCGTCGACTTGGGTGATCGGAAGGCTCATGCCTCCAAATCTACGCCGCGACCATGGGTTCTCGTGATGGGTGTCAGGTGTCTGGTATCAGAGATGCGCGAATTTGGGGCCGGCGAGCGCCCCGAAGATCGCTCCCGCCCCGATGAGCCCAACTGTGACCGCCACGACTCGAGCCGCGGAGACCATGTCAGTGACTCATCGCCAACGCGAAGGTCGTCTTTCCATGACCGATGCTGTTCTCGTGACCGATCAGGAAGTGCGTCTCGAAGTCGGCATTGCGGAGCACGAGCTGAACGTTGGTCATCGCCGCCGGTAGGTCGAAGACGATGTCCGTCGCATACGATTCACCGGGGATGAGGCGGCGCTTGAGGCCCTCCGCGGATCCAGGGTAGTAATTCCCCGCAGAATCCAGCAGCGCGACGTATCGACTGTTCGGCGAGAGCGTGGCGTCCCTGGGACGTCGGGACGAAACCGTCTCCTCGTCGAACCGCACCTTCACCGTCACGGTGTAGCGCGAGCCACCGGCCGGGTTCGACTCGGTCTTTGCGCCGACCACCGAATACGCGAGGTGACAGTCGATCTCGCAGATGTGTTTCTCCTCACCAGTCGCGAGCACGCGATCGCGGCTCGCAAGGGACGCGATCGCAAACACCAGGACGTACGCACCGGCACCGGCCGCACCCACGATCAGTGCGATCCTGGCGAGCGGCTGCCGGCCCGCGATGCGCGCGGCGACGTACGTTACGGCGAGGGCACCGGCAGCAAGGACCCCGCCGAGGAACGCGAGCAGTGTGAATGGATTCAGGCCATCGGTCACCATGGGCACCATAAGATCACTCCAACGAGGAATTGTTCGGGGCTGCGGCACACGGCACGGCGCGCAGGGCGTCGGCGCGTTCCGCCACGAGGCGACGGGCGCGGCTGCGGCTCCAGTTCCACGAGCGCCAGTCGGGGGCGCCCGCCGCGTTGGACGCCCACCGGTGCAAGAGCTTCGTCGCGATCTCGCATTGACTGGGTGCATCGAGACTGGGCAGCGCCTCGAGCAGCGGCGGCACCGCGTCGGCGCCCAGTGTGAGCGCATACTTGGTATCGAAGGGGCGCTCGGCGGCCGGACGGTGGAGGTTGGTGCGGACGATGAAGGCGTCTGGGTTCATCACGTGCAATCCGGCGAGCACCGCGAAACCTTGAATCATCACCCCGAAAGCGAACGGGCCCCGTCGTCCACGAAGCACCGTCCAACCGAACCAGGCGAAGGTGCCGAGCAGGTACACCATGAACGCGGTGGCGTAGAGTCGGTCCTCGGAGAGGCCGAACGCACCGACGTACAAGCGCATGCGCTGCACCGCCGACGCCATCACGACGGCGAGCAACACGAGCAGCAAACCGGCGAGACGGCGGAACGTCGCGAGATGTGCGGGTGTCTCGCCGCGCACCAGATGGTCCGCACCCATCAACACGGGCAGGACGAGGCCGCTCGCGGTGAGCAGCTGGAAGAAGCCGTTCCGGGCATACTGAGCGTACGTGAGGCCCGTCGTGGCTTCGATGAGCGACGCGCCGCCGAAGAAGTAGCGCAGCTGCACGACGACGAACACCAGGAACATCAGGTTGACGAGCGCGAGCGCCGTGCCCACAGGCCCGATGCCGATGGCGCTGGGAGTCTTTGCTTCGGCAATCGCCGGAAGGGCGATCGGCCGGCCGATGAAGCTCCAGCGCAGGTACCCGGCCGTGAGCGCGGCCCAAAGGCCGGTCAGCATCGTGTGTGATGCCAGGGACTCGAGGTCGAAGACAAACACGTTCTGGAGGACGTTGGCGAAGACCGTGTCCGCCGAGGCGAACAGGGCGCCGAAGACGAGGAGTAACGGGGCGGCGAGCAGGACGCCGAGCCCGATGGCGCGCGCGTGGCGGAACCGTCCCTCTTGAGGCAGTTCGCGCCAGTCGATGTCGTGGCCGACGAGCATGAGGCTGCCAGCCACGCTCGCGGCGGCTGCCGTAACGCCGTCGCGCAGGTACTCGATCGGGCGCAGCGTGGCGAGGGACGCGCCCTGGAGACTGGCCGCGCCGGCCGCGAGCGCGACGATCATCGCGATCACATCGAAATTCGCGAGGACCATGGCGTCCCGCCGCATGAACGCCGCTCCGAGGAGCACCACCGTCAGGGCAAGCCAGGGTGCGTCGGGGCCGGGCGTGATGTTATGGCGCCGGACGAGCAGGACGCCTGCCGCGGTCAGCGCCAGCGCGCAGATCGTGACATTGAGGCCCCAGGGTACGGCGCGCAGCAGCGCATCACCCAGGACACCTAAGACGAGCCCGGCCGCGAGGATCTCGAGGCCCATTCTGGTCCGCGTACCGATCATACAGCCGCCCGCGTGGGAGTGGGGAGGGCGCCGAAGCGGCGCTCGCGATTCTGGAAATCCGACACCGCCGCCGTGAGGTCCGCGGCGGCGAAGTCGGGCCACATCCGGTCGGTGAACCACAGCTCGGCGTAGGCGCTCTCCCAAAGCAGGAAATCGGAGAGCCGCTGCTCCCCGCCCGTGCGAATCACGAGATCGACGTCCGGGATGAGCGTGCCGGCGCGGATCGCCGCGCGCGCCGAATAGTCGACCGCCAGACGAACGTCGAGCCGTGTGCCCCCGGCCGTCGCCGCCTCAGCCGCGGCGATCGCGTCAACGAGCGGAGCGGGGAGGCGATCGCGCCGGCCGATCACCGCGAGGCGGACGCCTTGCTTCTCGAGCGAGGCGACTTCGCGGTGCAGGTAGCGGGCAAAGAGGCGCATCAGGATGGCGACTTCACCCGCGGGGCGCTTCCAGTTGTCCGCGGAGAAGGCGTACATCGTGAGCGCGGTGATCCCCACGTCCGGCGCCGCCTCGACGGTGCGTCGCACCGCTTCGGCGCCGGCGCGGTGACCGGCGCCGCGCGGCAGGCCGCGGCGCGTGGCCCAGCGGCCGTTGCCGTCCATGATGATCGCGACATGTAGAGAAGCACTTTGTTCCATAAAGCTCAACCTCAAAAAAAAGAGACGTCCCGCGTCAGCGGGCGCGGGTGGCACGAATCAACGCTTCCATGTGGTCGAGATAGCGCTCCAGCGCGCGCCGACCCTGCGTGGTGATGCGGTACTCGGTTTTAGGGACGCGTCCCGCGAACGACTTCACGCACTCCACGTACTCCGCGTCCTCGAGCTTGCGGGCGTGGACGCTGAGGTTCCCGTCCGTCGTGTGGAGCAGGGCTTTCAGCTCGTTGAAGGAAAGCCGGTCGTTGACCGCGAGCGCGCTGACGATGCCGAGGCGCACGCGCTCGTGGATCAGCCGATCGAGCTCCGCCGCCCGCGACTGCGCCGCCGCTTTTACGGGCCGCTCCTGCGCGCGTTGCGGCGCGCGTGCGGCATTGAGTTTAGCCACCGTACCTCCGTGCGATGATCCATCCGAACACGATGTGCAACCCGCCGAATCCCAGGGCCATGAACCATGGCCACCACCGCGTGGGCGCGAACAGCGCCGCGGCGCCGAGCAACGTGAAGCACAGGCCCATCAACGGGACGACCCGGACCGAGAAAGCCCCCGCCGTGATGACCGCGGTGCCGTACAAGAGCAGCCATGTTCCCGGCATCGCTTGAAACAGTCCCGCCTGGTGCAACGCGATCGTGAGCAACCCGCCCACGAGCACCGGCGGCAAAAACGCGAGTCCAAAGCGTCGTCCTGGCCCCGACAGCAGCGAGTCGTTCGCCGCCCGCGCCTTCCACACCATCGCCGCGCCGCCGATCGCGACGGCCACCACCGCCTCGACGAGCCACACCGCGAGCCACGCCGCATCGAGCCGTTGCTGCGCCGCGATCCAGGTGGCCACGAGCGCCGTCCCGCCGACGGCGACGCTGCCCCAGCCCGGCACGGCGGTAAACGAGCCCGCGCGCTCCATGGTGGCGCGGATGTAGCTCAGGTTATCGAGCGCGCGGTCGCCCAGGGGCCGCGGGGCCGTCATGGGGAGCAAAGGTAGGGTGGAAGGGGCATTGGTGTCAAGTACTTTGTAACATAAAGTATCATCGGTTCTTGAGCCTCCGCACCAGCTTCAGGCCCGACCAGACCTCGTCGATCGCGGCCACTTTGACGTCGACGAGTCCCGTGGGGAGCGCCACCGCGCGCACTACGTCCTCCGTCATGTCCGTCAACACGCCAGACGCCTTCTTGGGCCAGGAGATCCACAACGCGCCGTCGGGCGTGAGGGTCCGCACCAACGCCCCGAAGTTCGCCTCGAGCGCCTTGCGGGACGTCGCGAAGAAGTGAATGAACGGGATCTGCCCACGGGCGGCCGCCGTCACCCGCACGCCGACCGGGAGCTTCCCGAGCGCGGCTCGGTACCCCCGCGGCGCGTTGAGAATGGCGATGCGCGCGCCGGGCGGGATGCCCAGTTTCTCCACGAGAGAGCGGTGAGAGTAACCGGCCAAGGTATCGGGTACCGGGTATCGGGTATCGGGTGAGTGCGCGAAAATGACCAGTCGACGCACGTGAAGGATGCCGGGCTCGCGTCCTCGCTCAACAAACTGTTTACAAATGTCGTCGAGAGTAAGCCCCATCAGGGGCTACCAGGATCTTGAAGTGTGGCAACGGGCGATGGATCTCGGGCTCGCGAGAGCGCTGCGAAGCCGGCGCGGCGTGCCCCCGATACCCGATACCCGGTACCCGATACCAGGGGGTCGCCGCACCGAATAGTCGCTGCTACTGCACGCAGTTCCCGTGCGGGTCAGGCTTCGGCTTGTCCACCACCACTCGGTGATCCAGGTTCGCGACGGCCACCCCCACGTCGTGCACGAACTGCGAGACGTTGGCGAGTTTGTCGTAGTCGATGTACTGCGGCTCGTCGGTTACCTGGTGATAGTCTTTGTGGCCGCCAGTCGTGAAGAACGCGATCGGAATACCGTAGCGCGCGTACATGTAATGATCGCTGCGGCAGTAGTACTGCTCGGGATGGCCGGTCGCATCGTACTGGTAGTCGAACGTGAAGGGCTGCCGCCGCGCCTTGTTGACCGTCTCGATCATGTCGCCGAGCTCGGTCGAGAGGCGGCGCGTGCCGATCAACTGCAGGTATCCGGGACCCCCTCCGTTTTCGTCTTCGGCCCGGCCGCGGCCCACCATGTCCATGTTGAGCTGCGCAACGATCGAGTCGCGTGTCACCGTGGGATGATCGGTGAAGTACTGCGACCCGAACAGGCCCAGCTCCTCACCCGTGTGCCACACAAAGATCAGCGACCGCTTGGGCCGCACGCGCGTGCCCGCGAAATTCTCGGCGATCTCGAGTACCGCCACGGTGCCGGACCCATCGTCATCGGCGCCGTTGAAAATCGAGTCGCGCCGCGCGGCGTGCCCCTGGTGCACGCTGTCCACGTTGACGCGGATCCCGGCACGCTGCTCCGCCGTCACCTGTCCACCAGTCGTCGTCAGCTGGAGGCGCCGCTCGGCGCCGTTGTAGGCGCGGATCGAGTCGTGGTCCACCGGCGCGTGGTCGAACCCCACGTGATCGTTATGCGCGCCGATCGCCACATACTCGCCCCGCAACGCGGGATCGCTCCCGGGCAGGACCGCGACGACGTTGCGCGCGGGCGCCGGCGACTCGGCGAAGCCAAGCGTCCCTTGCAGGGTCTTCCCGGTGGCGCCGGTCTTGAGCCCCTCGAGCGGCGCGCCGAGCAGGCGCTGCGCGACGGCTGCGGTGACGTACACGTATGGCGGCACCATGATCGTGTCGGCCGGCTGGGCGGCGTCGTGCAGGGCGTATTGTGGTTCGCGGAAGAATGCCCGCAGCGCCGGCGACATCGAGTCCAGGCTCGCGACCGCGATGCCGGCCGCCGTGCGATAGCGGCCCAGGATGGCGCCGCGGTTCACCTGCGCGCTGGGCGGGAGATCGGGCCCGAAGCGGACGCCGATCACGATGAACTTCCCGGCGGCCTGGTCGGGGGTGAGCATCGTGCTGTCCCCCAGGGTTCCCGCAAAGACGACCTGCGCGCCGTCGAACGGCTTGGTGGCGCGCCGCGGATCCCGCGGGACGTAGTCGTCCCAGGGCCGAAGCGTCGCGCCGTCCACGACGACGCTCGAGTGCATGTCGAACTCGCGCTTCACGAGCGGGACGTTCTGGAAGAAAGTCCCCGAGTCGCCCCCCGGCTGCAGTCCCATGCGCCGCACCTCCGCGGCCACGTACGCCGTCGCCTTGAGGTTGTACTCCGTCCCCGCGGCGCGACCCATCATGGAATCGTCGGCGTAGAGGTACAGGCGGGTCATCAGGTCGGCGGGGGTGATGGCGGTCTTGGTGGGTGCGGCCGCGTGCTTCAGCGGCAGCGCCGATTGGGCCCGCGCAGGCTGCGCGGTGGCGAGCAGCGCGCCGAGCGTTGCAATGCGAACGACCAACTTCATGGGACGGCCTCCAAAGGGGTGTAGAGTAGGACGCTCACGGCCGGCGCAGAGTTGCACTCAGGCGTGTCGGGATCGTGTCAGAGTTCAACCCTCACGCGGGCCGAGCGAGCGGGCGAGGATCCCGATGCCGGCGGCCTGACCCTGTCGACGCGGCATGGCGCGGTACAGCAAGATGACGAGGACCCACGTCAGCCAACTCATCCGTTCACCCCACGAGAGCGAACGAAACATGAACCAGGGTTGGGTCACCGGTGCGGTCCAGGGCAGCCACTCGCCCTGCACGAGTGCGAGCGGACGTGCCAGGACGCGGTTGGCGCGATAACCGTGAGCGCCCGGCTGAGACAGGTTCCAGACACAAGTCACCTGTCCCCAGCCGTGGTTGTCACTCGCACCCACCACGACCAGGTCTTGCTGCTGCGCCAGCGCCAGGACCTCACGCCGCAACGGGGCGGGGAATCCCAGCGCCTTGGGGGCGCAGTTCACGATTTCGAAGCCGTCGGCCCCGGCGGCGACGAACGCGGGCAGATCCTCGGCGTGATTGCGCCAGTACTCGGGGAGCGAGGCGATGCCGAGGGCGCCCTGGCGCTCCAGCTCGCCGAAGAGTCGCAGCATTTGCGGTGTGCTGGTGCCGAAACTGTCACGCACGATTGGCCGCACCGGTCCGAGAGCCACGACGTGCTGGCGGTAGACGCTCCATTCGACTCCGGGGAGCAGCCGGATCGGGTCGGTGATCGAGAGATTGAAGATGACGTTGTGATCGGTGACGTAGCTCGCGTCGAACCCCTGGCGCGCGTGCCACGCGGCCAGTTTGGAGAATGTCCACCCGGAGCGGCCGTCGTGAGAGGCTTCGGTATGCGCGTGGTAGTCGATGATCGTCGCCGTGGAATCGGCAGCCACGAGGCGCGGTACGGGGCGGGGGAGCAGCACCGTCGCGCCGGCGATGAGCAGGAGCGCGAGCGGTCCGGCGAACGCCAGGCTCGCGCGGCGCCGGATGCTGCCTGGACGAGTGCCTCCCCAAACGGCGAGCGCTCCGGCCCAGACGATCAAGGCCCAGTACGCACGCCCCATGCTGAAGAACGTGAATGCGTCGAGCACATTCGACAGCGGCGCGACCACTATGTACGACACAGGTCGTTCGAGCTCGACGTCTCCGGGAGCCGACCCGGTGACGGCGTCGACGAGGGGCGGCAGGGGATGGAATGCCGTAATGAGGAGGAGGGCCACCAACGCGAACGCGATTGGGTGGCGCCTGAGCAGGTTCACTCCCAGATTCCTGACATGCTTGGTGGCATAAGCTAATGCTGATTGAGCCTCAGTGGGTCGTTTTGGGTGGTATGGTGGCGCTCGTCGCCGGTGGTGCCCTCCTTGCTCGGGCGGCCGAACGCAAACGGCGGGAGGCGCTCGAGCAGTTTTGCTTGATGCGGGGGTTCCGTTTCGAGGCGGAGCGGCCCGGCGCGGAGGCCGCGTTCGCGTCGTGGTTCGAGCCATTCCGCAGTGGGCACCGCCGTAGGTGGGGTTACACGCTAACCGGTGAGATCAGCGGTCGGCCCGTCACGGCCTTTGAGTACATCTGGGTGACAGGCGGGGGGAAGAGCTCGCACCGCCACTACCTCCACGCGATCCTGTGGGACGTGCCCGCCGGCCGATTTCCCACCTTCACGCTCACCCCGGAGAATCTGCTCACGCGTCTCGCCGCCGCGTTCGGGGGGCAGGACATCGATTTCGACGATTCACCGGAGTTCTCGAACGCGTACCGGCTGCGCGGCGAGGATGAAGCAGCCATCCGTGCTTTTTTGACCCCCGATTTGCGGCAGGTTCTGGCCCTCACGCCGGGTCAACTGATAGCCGCCGAGGGAACGCGGTTCCTGTGGTGGCGGAACGGCCGTCTCCCCAAGCCCGACCAGATCGATCAGTTCCTGATGGAAGGAGACTCGCTGGCGCGGAGGTTTCTCAAGGCATGATCGACCTCTCGGGGGTAGTCCTCGGACCCTTGGCGGGCCGGCCCGAGGCATCGTGGCAACAGGCGCCTCGAGGCAAGTGGACGTCCGCGCAGATCGTGGAGCACCTGGCGCTCGCCCTCGAGATGAGCGCGAAAACGTTCGCGTCCCGTCGCGACAAGGAGCCGATGATGCGGCGCGGGACGACGCTGCGGGAGAGAGTGGGGAAGGTCTTTACATTTGGCCTCGGGCGCTTCCCTCCCGGCCTCAAGGCGCCGGAGCGCACGACGCCGCCAGCTCAGGTCGACGGTCGCACGGCCGAAGCGCACTTCCGGAATGCGCTCGCGGCGTGGGACGCGGTGGAGCGCGACCTCCTACCCGCTCGTCGCAACGATTTGTTCGTCAAACATCCGCGGCTCGGTGACCTGACGCTCGAAGAATGGGCGCGCTTTCACGTCGTCCACTCGCGTCACCATGCGCGCCAGATTCGGGCTCGCCTGGGCGCATGAGCCGCAGCCGGAAGCGAAAAAAGGACAAGGTTGTGGTGCGCGTGCCGAACCCCAACGCACCGGTGAAGGGGCGGCTCAAGACTCCGTCCCACAAGGTGCACCGCTCCAAAAAAGGGTATCAGCGGCGCCCGAAACATCCGGGCCTCGACGGGGTTTAGAGACCCTCCCTCACATCGACAAGGTATGAGTACCGACGCTGCACTACCCATGCGCCGCGGAGACTTTACGGCCGATCCGCGCGTGCTCACCCTCACCGCCATGGCCGCGTTGATCGGCGTCATGAGCGCCTTCGTAGCCCTCGCGCTGGTCAAGCTCATCGGTCTCTTCACAAACCTCTTCTATTTCGCCCGCGTCTCGCTTGCGCTTACATCACCGGCCGGCAACCGGCTCGACCTTTGGGCCGTGCTGATCCCGGTGGCGGGCGGACTCGTGATCGGCTTGATGGCTCGTTACGGGTCGGAGAAGATTCGCGGGCACGGAATTCCGGAGGCGCTCGAGGCGATCCTCATCGGTCGCAGCCGCATGAGTCTCAAGGTCGCGCTCCTCAAGCCCCTTTCTTCTGCCCTGTCGATCGGCGCCGGGGGACCATTCGGCGCCGAGGGGCCGATCATCATGACGGGCGGCGCTTTCGGGTCGCTCTTTGCCCAGGCGTTCCATCTGTCGGCGGCCGAGCGAAAGACGCTGCTGGTGGCGGGCGCCGCCGGGGGCATGGCGGCGATCTTCGCGGCGCCCCTCGGGGCGGTGTTGCTCGCAGTGGAGCTGCTCCTCTTCGAATGGAAGCCACGCAGCTTCATCCCCGTCGCGTGCGCCGCCGTCGTTGCGAGCGCTTTGCGCGTCCCGCTGCTCGGCCCAGGACCGCTGTTCCCCATGACGGCGCACGAGGCGTCGCTGTGGTCGGGCCTCGCCGCCGCGCTCTTCGTTGGGCTTGCGGCCGGGTTCGGCTCGGGGCTCCTGACGCAGCTCGTGTACGGCTGCGAAGACCTGTTCGCGAAACTCCCCATCCACTGGATGTGGTGGCCGCTGATCGGTGGAGCGGTGATCGGGGTGGGGGGCCTGATCTATCCTCGAGCCCTGGGCATCGGTTTCGAGACGATCCAGGACCTCCTCGATGGGCGGCTTGTCGGCACGTTTCTCCTCGGCCTCGTGATTACGAAAGCCGTGATCTGGGCCGTCGCCCTGGGCTCCGGCACATCCGGCGGCGTGCTCGCCCCGCTGCTGCTCATGGGCGGCGCGCTGGGGGCGTTGGAGGCGCATTGGCTCCCGGGCGGACAACCGGGACTCTGGGCCGGGATCAGCATGGGAGCGATGATGGGCGGGACGATGCGCTCGCCGCTCACGGCTATCGTGTTCGTGCTCGAGCTGACGCACGACGTTGCGCTCTTGCCCGGCCTGCTCGTGGCGTGCGTGGCCGCTCACGCGGTCACGGTGCTGCTGATGCGCCGCTCGATTCTCACGGAGAAGGTCGCCCGCCGCGGCCACCATGTGACGCGCGAGTACTGCGTGAGTCCGCTGCACCTCCAGCGAGTGGAAGAGGTGATGGAGACCGGCGTTCCGGTCATTCCCGGCGGGCTGGCGGTGGACGGTTTCTTCCAGCGTCTGGCCGATCAGGACACCGTGCTCGGCCCGCGACAGGATTGGCCGATCGTGGACGACGCGGGGCGCTTGGTGGGGCTGATCACGCGCGGCGATCTCGTGCGCGCGCTCGAGCGCGAAGACGGAGACGACGACACCGTGCTCGACGCGGGAAGCCGGGGACTCATCGTGGCGTATCCCGACGAGCTGCTCGAAGAGGCGACCGCGAAGATGCTCGAGAACGACATCGGTCGGCTGCCGGTCGTGCGGCGCGACGATCCCACTCGGCTGGTCGGCTGGCTCGGGCGCGCCGGCGTGATGGCCGTCCTGCTCCAGGCGACGCGCGAGGAGCGCGTCCGAGATCCGGGTTGGCTCTCCGCGCGGCTGCAGTTCCTGCGGACTCGGGTCGCGCGCGTCCTCGCCGGGCGATGAGCGAATCACGAATCTACGCGGTGACCGGATACGGCGGTGGGCGGACCATCGCCACCGTGAGTGTCGAGTCGTTCGCTCGTCCGGAACGCGTGCGTCGAGCGTTGAAGGGGATCGCGACGTGGTGGGCGGCGGCCCTGGGCGGGGTGTTCATCCCCGTCGCGCACTTTGTCATCGTACCTTCGCTGGCGCTCGTCGGCGTGTACACCTTCTTCGAGCGTCTCGGCGCCGCCGAGGTCGCGACCGCCGCTCAGGGCGTGTGTCCGGACTGCGGAAGAGAGCAGCAGCTCGACGTGGCCGGCCCCTGGCGTGTCCCGCGCGACTTCGCGTGCCGGCATTGCCAGCGCAGCCTCACGCTAGCAGCATTACAGGAGCCTCCGCGCCCTGAAGATCCCCCGTTGAAGGAGTGATGATGCGCTGGATCGTCGTGCTAGCGCTGGTGAGTCTCGCGCCCCCCCCCGTTCCCCTCCAGAGCCCCGCCGGCGGGCCGGTGACGGGCCGCATCACGATTCTGGAGAAGCGCAACAAGCCGTCCCCCGACCTCGGCGCGGCCGTGGTCTACCTCGAGGGAACGGGCCCTGCGGCGGCGCCCGCCGCGTTCGACATCACGATCAACGACAAGGTGTACCGGCCTCGGGTCGTGGTCGTCCCCGTTGGCTCCACGGTGCGGTTTCCCAATACCGATCCGTTCGACCACAACGTCTTCTCGGCGAGCGAGCCGAATCAATTCGACCTGGGTTTGTACGGGCGGGGCGCGGCGAAGAGCCACACGTTCACGAGCCCCGGCCTGGTGCGCGTGTACTGCAATGTGCACCCGAAGATGGTGGCGTACGTCGTCGTCACGGCGAACCGGTACTACGCGCAGCCGGGCGGGGACGGCTCCTTCACGATCGACAACGTGGCGCCTGGCCGGTACCGCATGCACACGTGGCACGAACGCATTTCCGCTGAAATCGTCAAAGACCTGATCGTCGCGAGCAGTGGATTGGGAGACCTCCGCGTCGCTCTCGATGCGCGCGGCTACAAGTGGCGGCCTCACAAGAACAAGGACGGGCAAGAGTACCAGACCAATGCCGGTTACGAGCGTTATTAGGCCGGCGTTCGGGCTGTTCGCAAAGGTTTTCCTCGCCGCGGTGCTGCTCGTCGTGGCGGTGCTCGGCATAACGTTCGGCGTCACCTCCCTGCAAGCGAACCGCACCGCCGATGCATCCATTCAGCGCGCCTTGAGCAACACGCGGGGTGCGGTGGGCGCGTACCTCGCCGGCCGCACCCGCGCCTTCGCGGGCATGAGCTCCGTGAGCGCGGAGGTGCCACAGTTCCGCGAACGTTTGCTCACGAGCCGCGACCGCCAGAACGTGCTCGATCAAGCCGAGGAGTACCGCGACCTGATCGGCGCCGCCTGGGTGCTCGTCACCAACCGGGACGGGATCCTGCTGGCGCGCACCGACTACCGGGAGGAGTACGACATCGACGTGTCGCGGGGCGCGTTGATCGCGAACGCGCTCTCGGGCGAGCAGACCTCGGGCGCGTTCATCGACGACCGCGACACGAGCGCGGTCCGGCTTTACATGGCGGTGGCGACGCCGCTCGCGTCGCGGGGCGCCGCGCCACAAGGCGTGCTCGTCGCGGCGTATGTGCTCGACGACTCACTCGCGCGGACCATCAAACAGGCGACGAACTCCGAGGTCGTGTTCTTCGCGCTGACGAACGACAGTGTGCCGCGGCCGGTGGTGGTGGGCGGGACGCTCTCCGCGGCGGAGGTCGGGCCGGCGCTCCAGACCGCGCTGCGCGTCGACTCGCTCGGCACGGACACTGTCGGGGTTCGCATGACCGCGCAGCTCGGCGGCGAGCACCTGATCGGACTCGCCGGACCGATTCGCTCCGCCGGTGGCGACGTGTTCGGGGGCTTCCTCGCGCTGCGGTCGAGGGAGGCCGAGCTCGCCGCGTTCGCGGCGTTGCGGCGCACCATGGTCTACGCGATCGCACTCGGCGTGCTGCTGGCCCTCGGCTCCGCCGCCGTCGTGGCCCGCCAGATCGCGGGCCCGGTCCGCCGCCTCGCCCTCGCGACACGGCAGGTGCAGGACGGCGACTACAGCGTGGACATCGAGGTCCGGTCGCGCGACGAGATCGGCATCCTGTCGCAAGCGTTCAAGAGCCTAGTCGAGGACCTGAAGGAGAAGGCCGCCCTCGTCGAGTACATGATGCAGGCATCGGGCGCGGCCCCGACTCAGTCGATCGTCACGGTGCCGACGGCGATCCGCGACGCCGGTGGCGGAGGGGACCAGCTGCGACCCGGAGCCGTGTTCGCCGGCCGCTACGAGGTGAAGGAGATTCTTGGTGCGGGCGGGATGGGTGTCGTGTACCGCGCCTTCGATCGTGAGCTGCAGGAGCCGGTCGCGATCAAGACGCTGCGGGCCGAGGCGCTGGCGGGTGGAAATACCGCGCTCGAGCGCTTCAAGCAGGAAATCAAGCTGGCGCGCCGCATCGCACACCGTAACGTGGTGCGCACCTACGATCTCGGTGAGGTCGGCGGGACCTACTACCTCACGATGGAGTTCGTCGAAGGGACCTCGCTCAAGCAACTCATCTCGTCGCGCGGGAAGCTCCCGGTTCCGGTCACCCTCACGGTCGGCAAGCAGTTGTGCCGCGCGCTCGAAGTCGCGCACGCCGAAGGTGTCATCCACCGCGACATCAAGCCACAAAACATGGTGGTCGAGCCGAACGGTTTCCTCAAGGTGATGGACTTCGGGATCGCGCGCCTGGCGAATCCGCCCAAGGGGAAGGGGCTGACGGAGGCCGGCATGTCGATCGGGACACCCGACTACATGTCGCCCGAGCAGCTCTCAGGTCTCGAGGTGGACGCCCGCGCCGATCTCTATGCCGCCGGCGTCGTCCTGTTCGAGTGCGTCACCGGCCGCGTGCCGTTCGAGGCGGAGACGACGTGGGCGCTGGTCGCGAAGCACCTGGAAGAGCAACCGCCCGATCCGCGCTCGTTGAACGGCGACGTGCCGGAGGCGCTGGCGACGCTGATTCTGAAAGCGATGGCGAAAGAGCCGGCGCAGCGCTACGCCACCGCGTCGGAGATGCACGACGCCCTGGCGGCGTTGGGATAACCTAGATCCCCGCGAACCAGGGATAGCCCTGGTCCTCCCAGAATCCCCCCGGCCGCTGCTCCGTGAACGTCAGGGACAGCAAGTACTTCGTCATCTTGTAGCCCAGCTTGGTGGGCGCGTACAGCCGCAGTGGCGCGCCGTGCGATGGGGGCAGGGGATTGTCGTTCATGCCGTAGGCGAGAATCGTCTGCGGGTGCATGGCGCTCGCCAGGTCCCAGCCGTTCGAGTAGTCCGAGTCGAACGACGTGAAGTGCGCATACCGTGCCGCGGGCAGCAGCTCGCAGCGCTCGGCGATCGCCGAAACGAGAACGCCGTGCCACGTGGAAACCGCCGTCCATCCCTCCACGCAGTGGTGCTTCACCGTGTACGTCGTGCGCGGCATGCGCATCAGGTCGTCGAGCGACAGATCGAGAGGCCGCCGCACCAGGCCGTCCACCCGCAGCCGCCACGCCGACGGGTCTTTGAGCGTCGGCAGCGTCCGGGAGATGAAGTAACTCGGGACGTTGGCCGTACGCTCCGTGACGGGATACTCGCGGGCGAGGCGGCTGGGCGAGTAGAGCACCTTCTCGCTCACCCAGTCGTTCACGCGACTGATGTCGAGCAGCCTCGGCCGCACGACGTCGCCGCCATCCCATTTGCATGCTGCGGCGAGTGACGCCGTCCCCGCGGCCGCCGCGATTCGCAGGAAGCCGCGCCGGTCAGTCATGACTCGGGAACCTCCCCTTGTACCAACCGGTGATCATTGCGCGGAACGACGAAGGATCGACGGCGAACACGAGGACGACGTGGACGATCGTGAAGCCCACGAATATCCAGACGGCCCAGAAATGCCAATAGCGCGTCGCCTGAAATCCGCCGAACAGCGCGGTGAGCCAGGAGAATTGCACGGGCTTATAGATGGCGAACCCGGTGAGCACCGAGAGCACGCCCATGAGGACGATGAAGCTGTAGGCCAGCTTCTGGAGCGGGTTATGCTTGCCTTGGGGCGGGTGATCCTTGCGGAGCCGCAGGTAGTACTGCTGCATCGCGATCGCGCCGGGCACGTCGCGCGGGCGGAACAACAGCGAGCGCCACTCGCCGCTCGCGACCAGGTAGCCGACATACAGCAGGCCGACTCCGAAGAGTCCCCACATCAGCGCGAAATGCCAGTTGAGCGCGCCCGCAAGCCAGCCGCCGAGCCGGCTCCAGCCGGGGAAGTCGGTGTTCTGGAACGGATTCACGTAGTAGGGCCCGCCGCGCTCGCCGAACTTCGCGTACGCCCCGTAGATCTGCAGCCCGCTCGTCACCATCCCAATCAGCAACACCAGGGTCGCCCAGTGCGTGAACCGTACGATCCAGTGGTGGCGTTTGACGGGGGGCCGAGAGGCATCGCTCATGATGTGGAGTATATTCTCCGCCATGCGGGGAGCAATGTTGTTCGCGCTGGCGCTGACATGTGTGGTTGCCTGTGGTGGAGGCCGCCGCGCTGCAATCGATACGCCCGGGACCGACAGCTTGGATCTGGGGGCAGGTCTCACGCCTCGGGATTCGGCGGACAGCGTTCTGCTCGCGCCCCGCATCGTGACGGGGCCTACCGTGCTCGTCTTCTGGCTGCCCGCGGCCGACTCCTTCCCGGCCGACGATCAAGCCGCCGCCCTCGACGACATGACGTATTACACTGGCAAGCTTGCGCCCGTGCTCGAGCGGTACGGCATCAAGCTTCTCCCCACCAATGCCGATACCGTGTTCGTGTCGTTGCCCAACAAGAAACAGCGCACGATTCTGCTCTCGGGCCTCGACTATCCGTTCGGCTACGTCATCGTCGAGCCCGGCGGTACCGAGCGGATCCTCGCCGGCATCTACGCGGACGACGAGCTGCTGGACGAGGTCCGGACGTACTTCGACTTGCCGGACGATTCCACCACCGCGCGGCCGCGGATCACGACTTAGGGTTGTGCGCCCCCTCCTTTTGAAGGGCGCCCGCGTCGTGACGATGGACCGCGAGCGGCGTATCGTCGAAGCCGATGTGACGGTGCGCGAGGGCAAGATCGTCGCGGTTGCAACCGGCGGCGGAGGACGGCGGAAGACGGCGGACGCGCCGACCGTGCTCGACTGCACCGGGATGGTAGTCCTCCCCGGACTCATCCAGGCCCACATCCACCTCTGCCAGACGTTGTTCCGCGGGCTTGCCGACGACCTCGCCCTCGAGGCGTGGCTGGCCAAGCGGATCTGGCCCCTTGAAGCCGCGCACACGGAAGAGTCGGTCTACTGGTCCGCGATGCTCGGCGCCGCGGAGCTGCTGCTCGGTGGGACGACCGCGATCCTCGATATGGAGACGGTGCGCCACACGGGCGCGGCATTCGAGGCGCTCGAATCGATCGGCCTGCGCGCGACGGCGGGGAAGTGCCTCATGGACGCTCCGTCAAACCCCAAGTCGCTGCGCGAGACCACCGAACGAGCATTGCAGGAGAGCGCCGACCTCTGCGCCAAGTGGCACGGCGCGGCCGGCGGGCGGCTGCGCTACTGTTTCGCGCCGCGCTTTGTACCCAGCTGCACGGGACCGCTGCTGCGTGCCGTGAGCGACCTGGCGGAGCGGGCCGGCGCCGTCATCCACACGCACGCGGCGGAAACACCGCTCGAGCTGCAGATGGTCAAGCGCGACACGGGCAACGACGAGCTGAGCTATCTCGACTCGGTGGGCATCTCCGGCCCGCGCGCGGCGCTGGCGCACTGCGTCTGGGTCGACGGCGAAGGCATCGCCCGCCTGGCGCGCCAGCACACCAACGTGGTGCATTGTCCCAGCTCGAACCTCAAGCTCGGCAGTGGGATCGCGCCAGTCCCCGAAATGCTGGCAGCGGGGTGTCACGTGGCGATCGGCGCCGACGGTGCGCCGTGCAACAATCGACTGGACGCCTTTGAGGAAATGCGGACCGCCGCCCTGATCCAGAAGCCGCGCCTCGGGCCCGAGTCGCTACCAGCCGCGCAGGTGCTGGAGCTCGCGACGCTGGGCGGCGCGCGCGCGCTCGGACTCGAGACCGAGATCGGATCGATCGAGGTCGGCAAGCGAGCGGATTTGACCGTGCTCGATCTCGAGGGCATGCATGCGCAGCCCGCCGAGGCCGACTTGATCTCGCGCATCGTATACAGTGCCCGGGCCGCGGATGTGCGGCACGTCGTGGTGGACGGTCGCGTGGTGGTGAAGGATGGTGTCTTGAAGACCGCCAAGGTGGAGGAGATTCGCCGTGCAGCGAACGCTCAAGCTCGTCGCCTGCGCCGCGCTGTGGGCCTGTAGCCTCAGCGCTCAGTCACCGGGCGACAGCCTCTACGGCGCCTGGTGCGCGCGCTGTCACGGGGTCGACGCGCGGGGCACGCCTGCGGTCTCGGTTCGAACCGCCGTCGCGCCCGCTGACCTGGCCACGTGTGCCGTCAACAGCGCCGAGACGGAAGACCAATGGGTCGGCGTCGTCACCCAGGGCGGTGCCGCGTTCGGCCTCTCGCTCGACATGCCGGCGTACGGCGACGCCGGCACACCCGAGCAGATACGCGCCGTCGTGCGGTACGTCCGATCGCTGTGTCGCGAACGCGGCTGGCCGCCGGGCGAGTTGAACTTCCCGCGGGGCTTCCTCGTCGAGAAAGCGTATCCCGAGAATGAGCTGGTCGTCACGGCAGAGGGGCGGGGCCAGGAGCTCATCTACGAACGTCGCGCCGGTCGCCGGCTGCAGTTCGAAGCTGCGGTCTCGACACTGATCGACTCAATCGATCGGCCGTTCGATCACGCCACGGGCGCCATCAAGTACAACGTGTGGCACAGCCTGGAGCGGCGCGCGCTGGCGAGCGTCGGTCTCGAAGCCAGTCCGCCCTTGGGCCGGCGCGATCGCTGGGAGCTGGAGCCGTTCGTGGCGCTGGGCGTCGAGCGACCAGACTTCATCGTACAGGGAGAGGTCCTCGCGGGTTGGGAGGAGACCGAAGGAATCGCCGGTGGCTCGCTGCGACTCGGCGCGGGGCGCGACCTGAATCGCTTCGTCCCGATGGTCGAGGCAGGGTGGGATTGGGCGCGAGGAGCCGCGGGGACCCTCACCGTCTACCCGCAGACGTGGATCAAGCTCTCGCGTCTGAGGCACGTGGCCGGATCTATCGGCGCCGGGATTCCGCTGAACGGTCCGGACCGTGGACAGGTCACGCTCACCGCGTTTTTGCTGTGGGACTTTGGAGACGGTCCGCTGCTCAAGGGGTGGTAGTTAGTGCGATCCGTCGGCGCCGTTGACCGTGAACCGCTGAATCGTTTGGGTGAGCTTCGCGGCGGCGTTGGACAGGTGTTGTGACGTCGCGGTGAGCTCGCCCAGCGATGCGATCTGCTGCTCGGTCGCCGCGGAGGTCTGTTGCGCGCCGTCCGCCGCTCCGGCGGCGATGTGCGCGACTTCTTCCATCCGACGCAGCACCTCGCTCATCCGCATCGTCTGATTCTCGGTTTCCGCGGCGAACGTCGTGGCGAATTGGACGGTCCTGTTGAGATCCGCGTGGATCGCGTCGAGGGCGCCCTGGACCGTGGTGGCGACTTTACCCACGCCCTGCGCCGCCTCCTTCCCCTGGCTCATCGCTTCCATCACCCGGGCGATCTGCCCCTGGGTGTCGCGCACTCGGACGCGAACCTCCTCAGCCGAACGCGCGCTCTGCTCGGCGAGCTTGCGGACCTCGCCGGCGACGACTTTGAAGCCGAGTCCATGCTGACCGGCGCGCGCCGCCTCGATCGCCGCGTTCAAGGCGAGCAGGTCGGTTTGACTCGCGATTCGTGTGATGCCCTCGACCAGTTTGCCGATCTCGCGCGACTCTTTGTCGAGCGCGAGCGCGACTTCGGCCGCATGGTCCATGGCGACGAGCAGGTTCATGAGCAGGGAGCTGGCGCGAGAGACTTCCTCGCCGCGCTTGCGCGCCTGCTGGGCGATGTCCGTGATCTGATGCTCGGCATCCTGGGCCCGCTGGTGTAGTGACACCGCGAGGTCCGACGCGGCCTCCGAGTCCTCGCGGCCGTGCCCGATCAGCTGGCGCTGCCGCTCCGTTCCCTCCGAGAGCAGCTGCGTGGTGGCGGAAATCTCTTGCGAGCTGGCTTGCAGCTCCTCGGCCGATGCGGCGAGCTGCTGGGCCATCGCGGCGAGATTCTCGCCTTGATGCTGCACCTGGCGCACGATGTCGGCGATGCTGTCCGTCGTACGGTTCACGCTCACGCCGAGATAGCCGATCTCGTCGAGCTCCGGGTCGTGGGTGCGAACGCGCAGGTCGCCGCGCTCGACGTGGGCGAGCACGCCGCGCGCCGCGCGCAGGCGGTCCACGATCCGTACCAGCATCGGTACCAGCGCCACGCAGGCGAACAGCAACACGAGCGATTCCTGGAGGTAGAGCGACCAGCTCCACCCGCGCAGGGCCGCGATCAACCCGAACCCCGCGAGGTTGATCCCCAACGCGCCCCACGCTTCGCGGCGCCCCAGGTACAGGGCCGCCTGGAGGGGAGCGATCAAGTACGCGCCGTACAGGACGTGCCCCGTGGGTCCGATCGCGAACAACGCCGCCGAGATCGTCAAGCAACCGACGACGAGATTGAGCTGCGCGCACCAGGGCTGGAACACCGTACGCCGGGCGAGGCGCCGCACGCCGTAGTTCGCCGCGGCGAACGCGATGGCGAACGCGGGGACGAACCAAATCGAAAGGGGGACGAGGCGGGCGACTTTTACGACGCTCAGCAGGATGATGCCGAATCCCACGAAGCCCCAGCGGGCCCGCGTGTTGGCGAGCACATACTGGCGCTGCTTGGCGTACTGCTCTTCAGCGAGCTGGGTTTCGAGGCTCAGCGCGTCGTCGACCACGACGGAAACCTACATCCGGAACAAGTAGCTCGCCTTCAGGAAGAAGCCGTCCCCCGTGCGCCGCAGGTTGCTGAAGCCGAACGCGTTCGGCTCGCTGAGCGACGCGCCGTAGCCGAAGAAGAACACGGTGCCCGGTGTCGGCTTGTACGAGAAGAGAAAGTCATTGCGAAAATCGGGGGCGCGCGGCTGGGGGTTGCCCGGGACGATGAGCGGGTTTCCGCTCCGGGGGTCGCGCAACGTGTCGCGCTCTTCAGCGACGTACTGGCCCACGTACCTGAAGAAGATGTCTCGGTTGAGCTGGTATTCGACCTTGAGACGCGGGATATTCGCCGTCGAGAACCAGCTGCCATCCCGGGCCCGGTTGAGACGGCTGTGCACCCACTGTCCGTCGATCCGCAGGCCGCTCGTCGGTTTCCAGGTGAGGCCGACGAACGTGTTCACGCCTCGCCCCTCGGCGGCCTCCGCGAAGATCGCGCCGTGGCCCGCACCGACATTGGCGCTGAACGTCAGCGCGCGGTTCGGCGTGTTGAAGCCCACGTTCCCGCCCCACAGGTTGTACAACCCGTGGGGAACCACGAACGGCACGCGGACCCCGGGAGGGACGTCCACCGAATCGCCCGCGTAATCGGGCGGGTCGAAGCGCTGGTGGGCGTTCTGCCAGTTCGCGTTCACGCCCCATCCACCGCGCAGCGTGAGCAGGAAGGTCTCATTGATCGACCCTTCGAGGGTGCTCCCAAGATCGAAGAAGTCGTGGTAGCGCCACGTCGGTTGGATCAGGATGAACGTCGTGGCCTGCTCGAGCAGGGCGCCCGGCTTGCCGTACAGCGAGAATCGATTGGCGATGCGGCCCTGCACCACGTTGACACGGTTCACGAAGCCGCTCGCCGCCTTGAAGTCCGGGCTAATCCCGACGAACTCGCCGTGGTTGCCGTAGGAGCGGCCGGTGAGATCGTACAGGGTCACGTCCCACAGCTCGCCGGCCCGGGCGCCTGCGGTGTCCTGCGTCCAGGAACCCACGATCTGGGCGTCCGAGAACCAGATCTTCTTCCAGACGACCCGCGCGTCGGCGCCGAGCACGCGATTGTAGGCGTCCCCTTCGATCCGGTCGGTATAGGCGAGGCCGAGCGTCGAGCTCGCGCCGAGGTCGCGGCGTAGACGCACCAGGTTGACGATGGGGTGGTCGTTGCCGGGGACGAACGGATTGTCCTCATCGACGGCACCGATGTAGGCGACGGCCGTTCCCCCGACCTTGCCTGTCAACTTGGCTCCCACAACAGGAGAGACGATGTTGCGCGTGTAGATCAGCGCATTGGGTGTGTCGAACTGCTCGAGCCCCTCGAGAAAGAACGGGCGCTTCTCGGGGAAGAACAGCGCGAACCGCTGGTTCACCGTCACCTGTCCGACGTCGGCTTCGACCTGCGAGAAGTCGGGATTGGCGGTGCCGGTGAGGCTCAGGTTCTGCGTGATCCCCCAGCGCAGGTTCAGGCCCACCTGGGGGTCGACGGTGCCGTAGCCGTATTCGGTCGCCTTGGGTGCGCCGTCGACGTGCGACGTGAACTCGGGGGCCACGTCCATGACGAGCCCGCGGCGCATGCCGGTGAGCGCTTTCAGGCTCCCGGACTGAATCAGGTAACTCGCGCTGGCGCGGACCACCGGGGCCCAGGTGTCCTCATAGCCGGTGTGCTGCGTCGTGCGCACCACCTGCAGTCCCCAGTCCTGCGTCGCGCCGCTCTGGTAGCGCAGACTCTTGAACGGGATCCGTACTTCGATCTCGTAGCCCCACGAAGTAAGGTGGCCGTGCGACTGATAGACGTAGTCGGGGTTGAGGTCGATGACGCCGTCGAACCGGAAGCCGGCGTTCGCACCCCCCGCCGCGCCGGCGAGCCCCTCGCTGCGCACGCCGTCCTGTTGCGCGCCGTAGGGATTGACCGCGAAGAGCAGGGCCCTCCGCCGGTCGTTGAAGGTGTCGAGCAGGATCTGGACGTTGTCGTCGGCGTCGATGTTGTCGCGGTCGGCGAGCGTCGCCCGCACCACGTTGCCGTGCGCCTCGTAGGCGCGGATCCCAAAGTAGATCGCGTCGGGCGCGTACCAGACCAGGACCTCGGTCGAGTCGGCGGCGGGCCGGCTGTCGATCGGGCGGTATTGGGTGAAGCCGGTCAGGCGGGCGGCGCTCCTCCACGCGGGCTCGCCCAAGACGCCGTCGATCGTGGCCGTCGCCTCGACCCGGGGAATGTGCACGTCCGTTTGCTTGAGGCGGCCGTCGTAGACCGCGCCGTCATTGCCTTGCAGCAGAGCGAGGAGGAGGAGCATGGCAGACAAACTAATGCGGGAGATGGGAGAAGGGAGAGGTACGCGCGGCTCGATTACGAACCGTCACGTCCTTCTGACATCTCCCTTCTCCCTGACGTTCCGGAGCCGACTATTCGTATCTGAGGGCTACGATCGGGTCTAGACTCGCCGCCCTGCGCGCCGGCCAGATCCCGAAGAACAGGCCTACAATCGCGCTGAATACGAAGGAGAGGAACACGGCAAAGAGGCTAATGGAGGTGTTCCAGTGCTTCAGGGCTGAGAGCGCCACAGCACCGAGGGTGCCGAAAATGACTCCGATCAACCCACCCAACACGCACAAGACAAGCGCCTCTATCAGGAACTGGAGCAGGATGTGGTTCTTGGTGGCACCCAGCGCCTTGCGCACACCGATTTCACGGGTGCGTTCGGTGACCGAAACGAGCATGATGTTCATGATGCCGATCCCGCCCACCAGGAGGCTGACGGCCGCGATCCCGGCCAGCAGGTACGTGAACGTCTCGGTCGTCTCCTGGAACGTCGCCAGCACATCGGCCTGATTCCGGATCTGGAAGTCGTTCTCGGCGCCAGGCCGGATCTTGTGCTCACGCCGTAGCACCCGCTCGATCTCGATCATCGCGAGCGTCATCTTGCTCAAATCGGCGGCGTCCACGGTAATCGACCGCAGCCGGTCGGTCCCCATGACGCGGTACCGTGCCGTCTGCAGCGGGATGAGGATCTGCTCATCGGGATTGCCGAACCCCCCGCCCGATCCCTTCATCGAGAGCACGCCGATGATCTCAAAGGGAATGCCGCGGACCTGAATCTGCTGGCCGATCATGGCCACCGGGTTCGCGTTGAACATCTCGGGGATCGCCGACCCGAGCACCGCATACCCACGCCGCGACTCGTCTTCGCCGGCGGTGAACATCCGCCCCGCCGTCATCGTGTAGTTCTTCACTTGTATGTAGTTCGGCGTCGTGCCCACGATGCTCACGTTGACATTCTGACCGGCGCGCTTGACCTGCAGGTTGCGGGTCAGCTCCGGCACGACGGCCTTCACGTAGCGCGCGTCGCTCGCCAAGGCCTTGTAGTCATCGACCATCAAGCTGACGCGTTGGTCGAACGCGATACCGCCGCGGAACGCCTGGCCCGGGTAGAGCGACAAGAGCGTCGGGCCGAGCGCCTGGATGCGCGCCTGGACCGCCTTCTGGGCGCCGCTGCCGAGCGCCACCATCGTGATGACGGCGCCCACGCCGATGATGATGCCCAGCATCGTCAGGAACGACCGCAGCTTGTTGGCCCGAATCGCCTGCAGCGCGACTTGGAAGATCTCGGTGAGCAGCATCGCTCAGGGCCTCGTCTGGACCTGCGCCGGAGGACGCGCGCCCCCCCCGGTCGTCGGCGTCTGCTGCTGCAGTCCGGGGAGGCCGCCGCCCGTCACGCTGCGCATCCGGTCACGCATGTCGCGCTGTGCATTGAGGAGCGACGCGCTCGGCAGGACGAGCACGGTGTCCTGCTCCGTCAGGCCGCTCACGACCTCGATGTAATCGAGATCGGTGAGTCCGGTGCGGACATTGACCGCCGTCGGCTGCCCTTTGCGCAGCACGAACACGATGTAGTTCGAGATGTCGCCGCCGCCGGCGCGCCGGAACCCGCCGCCGCCCGCGCCGCCGCCGCCTCCCGCGCGCTGGAACGCGGCGCGCATCGCCCGCATGGTGTTCTCTTCGTCGGCCGACAGCGCCTGACCCGACATCCGCTTCTGGAACGCGGAGCGCACCATGGCCTCGGTAACGCCGGGGGGCAGCTGAATCGTGCGGCCGTCAGGGGTCGTCATCGTGTTCCCGCCGGCAGGTGGCTTTGCCGCCGCCGTGTCGGTCCGCGCCTGCGTGCCGCCCAGAGACGCGCTGTCACGGGTGACCGTGCCCAGCCTCGGCGCGGCCGCCAGCTCCTGCTGCACCTGCGCGGGGTCGAGACCGAGCACCTGCGCCGCGGACGCGACGTCGCGCTGCGTGCGCAATGCGGCGTTCGGAATGGCGAGCACGTTCTCGCGCCGGCCCACGTGAATCTCGACCTCGGTGTTCATGCCCGGCTTCAGCAGGTGGTTCGGATTGGCGATCCGTACCAGCACCGCGAACATCGTCACGTTCTGCTGCACCGTGGCCTGCGGCTCGATCTTCAAGACCGATCCATCGAACGGCCGGTTGGGATAGGCGTCCACCGTAATCGTAGCCGGCAGGCCGGGCTGCACCTTCCCGATATCCGTCTCGTCCACCTGCGTGCGGACTTGGACGGTGTCGAGGTTTGCCATCCGGAAGAGCACGGTGCCGCCGCCGACGTCCGTCGTCGGCGACGAAATCACGGTGCCGAGCTCGACGTTCTTCGCGATGATCGTGCCGGCGAGCGGCGCGCGGATGCGCGTGTCGGTCATGCGATCCCGCGCGCTTTCCAGGTCGGTTTGGGCGCGCACCACCGCCGCATTGGCGTTGGCGTACCCCAGTTTCGCGGTCTCGTACTCCGTCTCCGTGATCGCCTGGGCCTTGAAGAGCGTATCGGAGCGCGCCAACTGCGCCTTGGCATTGGCGAGCTGCGCCTGCCCCACGACCAGGTTCGCGTCGGCCTGCGCCAGGTTGTTGCGCGGGATGCGCGGATCGATGGCGGCGAGCGGGTCCCCAGCCTTCACGTCGTCGCCCGTCTGAACGTGCATCCCGATGATCTCGCCCGAGGCCTTCGATTTTACATCGACGGTGAGAATAGGCTCGATGGCGCCCGAGGCCACCGCCGAGACCACCACGGTCCGGCGTTCCACGGGGACTGTTTCGTACATCGGCGCGGAATCCGCCTTCTTGCAGGCGGCCACGCCGAGGAGCAGCATGGCGGCTGCCCGGATGTATGTGTTCACGGCTACCGTTCCGTCCTCTCGTCGCGCTCGATCTTGCCGTCGAGCAGGTGAATCTGGCGGCGCGCGTGCGCCGCGATGTCGTGTTCGTGCGTGACCAGCACGATGGTCTGGCCGGCATCGTGGAGCTCCTGGAAGAGCGCCATGATCTCATTGCCCGTTGCCGAATCGAGGTTGCCCGTCGGCTCGTCCGCGAGCAGGATGCTCGGCTCGTTGACGAGCGCCCGCGCGATGGCGACGCGCTGCCGCTGGCCCCCGGACAGCTCGTTGGGGCGGTGGTCCATGCGATCTCCCAGCCCCACACGCTCGAGCGCGCGCGCGGCGCGCTCGCGCCGCTCCTTGGCCCCGAGCCCCGCGTAGATGAGCGGCAGCTCGACGTTGTGCAGCGAGTCGGCGCGGGGCAGCAGGTTGAACGTCTGGAAGACGAACCCGATCTCTTTGTTGCGAATGCGGGCGAGCTCGTCGTCGGTCAGATCGCTGACCTTCTGGCTGTTGAGCCAGTACTCCCCGGCGGTCGGCGTGTCGAGGCACCCGATCAGGTTCATGAGCGTGGACTTGCCCGAGCCGGACGGCCCCATGCAGGCGACGTACTCGTTCTTCTTGATCTGGATGTCCACACCGCGCAGCGCGTGCACGACCTCCGCGCCCATGACGTACTCACGCGTGAGGCTGTGCGTCAGGATGACGATGTCCGGCGTGGGCATGTCGCCCGTGCGGAAGGACATGGCCTGGGTCGCGGTCACAGCTCGCGTCCCACCAGGGCTTCGAGGGTGGCGCGGCTCACCAGGTAGTTGAAGCGGGTCTGGACCTGATTGACCAGGGCCTGGGTCAGACTCGCCTGTGACGTCAAGAGATCGAGGATGGTGGCGGCGCCGACGCGATACCGCTCCTGCTGGACGCGCATGTCTTCCGTGGCCGCGGCCACGTTCGCACGTGAGATGTCGAGCTGGGCCAACGCGGTCCGCAGAGCGGCGATGGCCTGCGTCAGCGTAGCGTTCACCTGCCGCCGCGTGTCCGCGGCAACCGCCTCGGCATTATCGCGCGTCACGCTGGAGTTCGTGAGTCCTTGCTCGCGCACGAAGCCGTTGAAGAGCGTCAGGTTGACCGAGAAGCGCACCGCCCAGTTGTCGAGGTAGCCCGCGGTGCTGGTCCAGGGAGCGATGCCGCCCGACGACCCCTTGGACACTGTCGTGCTGAACGTGGGCCAGTACGCCGACCGGCTTATCCACACCTGGGCCCGCGCCGCCCGAGCCTGCGCCTCGGTCTGCCGTACCTCTGGCGCCGTGCTCAAGGAGGTCTCGCGCAGCCCCGTCGTGTCGGGCGCGGGCGGAAGCGCGCTGTCGGGCACAGCCCGCACCGCCGAGTCGATGCCGATCTGCCGGCCGAGCGTCGCCTGCGCGAATGCGAAATTCGCCTGCGCCTGCAGCAACGCGATCTGGGCGTTGCCCAGCTCCACCACAGACCGCAGCGAATCGGAACGCGTCGCGGAGCCGGCGCGCAGCTTCTCCGTCGAGATCTGGAGCTGCTGCCGCGTGCGTGCGACCTGGGCGTCCGCGACGCGCACCAGCTCTTCGGTCGCGATCGCGTTGTAGAACGCGACCTTCGTCTGCAGGATCACCGTGTAGCGCTGGCTGATGAGCCCGGCGTCGGCCGCTTCCTGTAAGGCGCCGGATGCGCGCCGCGCCGCAATACGCCGAAACCCGGTGAACAGGTCCCAGTTGGCCGTGAGCGTGCCCGAGAAACTCGTCCGGGCGGGAGCCGGCACAATCTGGTTGCCGACGATCTGGCTGCCCCCCGAGCGCGACGATCCACCGCCCACGCTGACCGTCGGGAGGAACGCGCCGTTGCTGGCGAGCCGTTGGGCGTTGGCGGTCCGCACTCCCCCCTGGGCCTGCACCATCCCAGGCTGCACGAGCAGCGCCCGCTGTATCGCATCAGAAAGAGTGACATCGACCTGTTGTGCCGCGGCCGAGGAAGTCACGATCACCATCAGAATGCCCGTCACCCAACGCATCAGTTCCGCCCTCCCTCAGGCTTGGCTTTCGTCGAATCCCCCCTACGACGATGCTCGGCTTCCTCCATTAGTCGCGCGTGTTTGGCGCGCTGGTCGGGGGTCAACTGGGAGTCGACCTCGCCGCGTACAACCGTCTTGATGGAATCGAACTTCGGCCGCACCTGGGCCGACAGGGCTTCGATCTCCGGACGGTGGCGCGCGAAGATCGCCCGCACCGAGTCCGCCTGCGTCGGCGTGAGCGTCAACTCTTTGGTCAAGTACGCGACCATGGCGTCCGGACCGCGGCGGCGCGGCCGTTCATCGCGGTCGGTCGCCTCGTTAAGCAGCCAGCCACCGACTCCCCCCGCGAGAAACACCACGGCGAGCAGGCCGATGGCGGAAACTTTGGAGCCCATCAGCGTTGCTCCACGAGCGACGCGAACACCATGCTCGCGTCGGGTGGATCGGTAGCCGTGACGAGCGCCGCCACGCCCGGGCCGCTCGTCGGCGCCATCGCGGTGTCGAAGGTCTCCGGCTCGGGCGTTTGGAGCGCGCGGCCCACCAGGAACCCGATGAGGACCGCGGCGGCCGCGGCCAGCGCGATGCCGCGCCGCGACCACGCGGCGAGCACTTCCCACGTCGGCACCGTCGCCGCCGCCAACGCTCCGTCGTACCGCGCCATGACGCCCGCGATAAACGCCGCCTGGTCGTCCCGCGGTGGATCGAGCGCGCGCCGCAGTGCGGCGCCCAGCTCGGGATCGGGTCGATGATCGAACATCTTCTCGTCGTTCATGTGCTACGCTCCCTTCCAATCGGCCAGCAGCGCGCGCAGACGGCGCCGCGCGTGAAACACCTCGGATCGAACCGTGCCTTCCGGGATGCCGAGCATCCCGGCGATCTCCGCGTGCGAATACCCTTCGACGTCGAACAGCACCACCGCGGTGCGCCGGCGTGCCGGCAACTCGGCCAGCGCCGCCCGCAGGTGCTCCCCCAACTCGCTCCGCAATGCATCGGTATCGGGCCGCGGTCCGCCACCGACCAGTCCCGGATCGAGCGGCTCGACCCGCCGCACCTGGCGGCGGCGGCGGCGATCGGTCGCGGCGTTGGCGACGATTCGCATGAGCCAGGGACCGAAGGGCCGCCGCGGATCGTACTGCCCCAACTTGACGAGCGCGGAGAGGAATCCATCCTGCGCCGCGTCGTCCGCCTCGTCGGGATCGCCCAGCACCGCGCGCGCCACGCGGCGCGCCTGCGGAGCATAGCGTTCGACGAGCACGCCGAAAGCCGCGCGTTCCCCCGCCAGCGTGCGGGCGACGAGGTCGGCCTCGCCTGCTATACGCGGGGCCCCCAGGGGAGGTTGGGAAGGCGTATCAGGCGGCATCGGTCTTACGGCGCGTGCGGCGGCGCGCGAGGGCGTATGTGACGAGCAACACAGAGGACGTGAGCGCGCCCGTCGCCAGGGCGATCGTCATGGCTCTGGGGAAAACGAGGAGCAAGCCGCCGATGACGGCGAGCGTCGTCGCCGCCGCTCCCGCCAACATGCGACGCGCGCCGCCCGCGACCTGCACGAGCGCGATGGCCGCGGCCGCCTGCAGGTCGCGGCGCGAACGCTTGTGGGGCAGCGGTTCCGGCAGGACGCCGGGCGCGTGGATCAGCCGCGCTGGCATCCGGCGCCGCTCCAGCAACACGATCTCGCGACTGTGCGCCGTGTCGTGACGGAACTGCGCCGCGAGCGCTCCCGTGAGCGAGTCGCACTCCGCAACGATATCGAGTTCGTAATTCCCGAGCAGGCTCGCGATGTTCAGGTTGGTCGAGCCGACGCGCGCCCACTCGCGATCCACGACGATCGTCTTGGCATGGATCATCGGCCCGCGGTACTCGAAGATGCGGGCGCCCGCCCGCAAGAGATCGCGGTACCCGATGCGGCTGAAGTTGCGGACGATCGGGATATCGCTATTCCCGGGCAACAAGAGGCGCACGTCCACGCCGTTCTTTGCGGCGTCCACGATGCTCGCGTACAACGGCGGCGGCGCCACCATGTAGGCATCGGTGATCCAGAGCCGTTCTTCAGCGGCCGCCGCGAGCAGCTGCACGGTGCGGTAGGCGCGCGACTGCGCGGGCACACCATCGATCACACGTAGCGCCGAGGACCCGCACTTGTCAGCCGGCGGCGCGAATGCGCTGGAGGGCAACGGCTCGCCGGTCGTCGCCCAGACGCGCGCGAACGAGCCCTCGAGCGCCGCCACGCCGGGGCCGCACACGGACACCATCGTGTCGCGCCACGGCAGGCGCCCGCGCTCCGGGTCGCCGGCCCACTCGTCGCCGATGCACAGGCCGCCGAGGATCGCCTCACGGCCGTCGACCACGACGAGCTTGCGGTGGTCTCGGCTCAGCACCTTGAACAACCCGCTCTTCAGCAGGGGGCCGAACGTGCGGACCTCGACGCCGGCGCGCCGCAGGTCCCGCCAGAACCACGACCGCGTCGACATGCTCCCCAAGGCATCGTAGAGCACGCGCACCCGTACCCCGGCGCGCGCCTTCTCGGACAAGGCGGCCGCGAAGCGGCGCCCGGTGCGGTCGCTGCGGATGATGTAGTTCTCGAAGTGAACGGTGCTGCGGGCGCCGGCGATCAACGCAAGCATCGCGTCGAGGGCCGCCGGGCTGTCGGGAATGTGCCGGACGCTGTTGCCGGTGATCAGACGCGCGGCGCTGGCGCGGTCGAGCGCGAGCGCGAGGCGGTCGGTCACCCGCCGCCGCCGAGGCTCAGCGTCGCTTCCACAGGACGCAATGCTTGAATACAGAACGTAATGTGTTCGTCGAGCGGCACGCCCAGCTCTTCGGCACCCCGCCGCACGTCGTCCCGATTGACGCCGCGCGCGAACGCCTTGTCCTTGAGTTTCTTCTTGACTGACGACACCTCGAGATCTGAGAAGCTCCTCGACGGCCGCACCAGCGCGCAGGCCACGAGAAACCCGCACAATTCGTCCACGGCGTACAGCGTCTTCGCCATCGCCGAGTCACGCGGGACGCCGGTGTAGTCGCCGTGCCCGAGAATCGCGCGGCAGATCGGCTCCGCGACGCCCTTCGTGCGCAGCTGCTGCACGCCCCACGCCGGGTGGCCCTCGGTGGGCGAGTGCTCCGGGTTGGGGTAGCGCTCGTAATCGTAGTCGTGCAGCAGGCCCGCCAGGCCCCACGCCTCGACGTCCTCGCCCGACTTGGCGGCGTAGGCCCGCATCGCCGCCTCGACGGCCAGCATGTGCTGGCGTAGGGAGGGCGACTGCGTGTGTTCGTGCATCAGGGCTAGGGCTTCGTCTCGGTTCATGCGATGTCCACCTGCCAGCGTTCTGCCCACAGAGCGAGCATCAAGAGCGGCCACAGCTTGCGGGCGTGGTTGGCCTTACCGGACCGGTGCTCGGCCAGGAGCGGCGTGTCGAGCAGGCGGTCGGCGAGCGGCGCGAGACCGGTGTTGAGCCACCGCGCCACCGGCACCGACAGGCCCCGTTTGCGGCGGCCGATCACCGCGCCGGGCACGAGGCCGCGCGCCGCTTCCTTTAATATCGCCTTGGTCGTGAAGCCTCGCACCTTGAGGGCCGACGGCGCCGGCAGCACGAGCTCCATGAGCTCGCGGTCGAGGAACGGCGCTCGCGCCTCGACCGACGCCAACATCGTGGCACGATCCACCTTCACGAGGAGATCGTCGGGCAGATAGGTGACGAAATCGAGCCAGAGGACGCGGTTCAGTGGGTCGTCGTGCGGGAAGCCTTTCAGCTTACAGGCGAGCTCCTGCACGACCGCCGGCTCCGGGCCGAGGGCGCCGAACCAGGCGAGATGGCGCTCGAGCCAGGGCCGCTCCGCTGCGGCGACGAACCCCTTGAGCATGAACTCGAGCGTGACCTTACCGGTCGATGTCGGTAAACGCTCCACCATCCAGCGCAGCGACCGGCGCGCGGGGCCGGGCAGGCGCAGCCAAAGAGCGGCTGCCTTGTGGCCCAGATACGTCGGATACCCGCCGAACAACTCGTCGGCCCCTTCACCCGACAAGACCACCTTCACGTCGGCGCGTGCGGCTTCGGCGAGCAAATAGGTCGGAAGCACGGCAGGGTCGCCCAGCGGTTCGGCCATCGACTGCGTCACGACATCGAGGGCACGGCGGAGCGCCTCATCGTCGGCCGTGACGACGTGGTGCACGCTCTTGATGTCGTGGGTCACGGCTTCGGCGTAGGCGCTTTCATCGTAGCCGGGCTCGGTGAAACGCACGGCGTACGTATGGATCCGCTCGCCGGACATGTGGCGCGCCGCCGCCCCGACGAGCAGTGACGAATCGAGGCCGCCACTCGTGAAGATGCCGAGTGGCACATCGGACATCAGCTCGCGCTCCACGGCCTTGAGGAGGGCGCCGCGCAGCTGGGCGGCGTCCACGAGCCGGGACGGCGCGGACGCGGCGGCGGCGGGACTCCAGTATGCTCGCTGCTCCACGCCCTCGGCACGGGCGACGAGCAGGTGCCCCGGGGCGAGTTTGTGAATCCCGTCGAACATCGTGTGTGGGGCGGGGACGTAGCCCAGGGCGCGATACAGCTCGAGCGCCGCGCGGTTCAGGCGGCGGGGCTGATCGGGAAACACGAGCAACGCCTGGATCTCTGAGGCAAACCGCAGCTCACCGCCCTGTTCGGTCCAGAACAGCGGTTTCTCGCCGGCGCGGTCCCGCGCTAGCAGCAGCCGGCTGAGGCGCTCGTCCCACACCGCGAGTCCGAACATTCCGTCGAGCCGCGCGACCGCGCCCTCACCGTGGCGTTCGTAGAACGGAACGATTGTCTCGATATCGCCGCGCGAGCGGAACGGGTATCCCCACGCCGACGCCTCGCGCCGCAAGCCCTCGGCGTTGTAGATCTCGCCGTTGCAGACCATCCAGATGGCGGCGTCGGGGCTTTGGAACGGCTGGTCGCCGGTCGTCAGGTCCATGATGGCGAGGCGGCGGGCGCCGAGCCGCGCACGGGCGTGGCCGACGATGCGTTCGCCGTCGGGCCCGCGATGGCGCAACGATGCCGCCATGCCGGCGATGGCGTCGGGGTGGCGCAGGGCGGCGCCAGCGCGCAGCGCTACCGCGCCGAAGATGCCGCACATGCCTCACCCCCCCGAACGAACACAAGGACCATAGGCCGCATACCGACCCTGCACCGCCAGCAGGGGCACCACGCTATCGAGCGCGGCGCGCGTCGCAGCGTCTCCCGTGCGCGTTATGAAGACCGTCGGCTGGGGACAACGGACCAGCACCTCGCGCCAGTAGTTGGCGGGTTTCAGGGGAGAACCGGGCCGTGCGCGGAACGACTCGGCATAGTCCGCGATGAAATTGCTGGTCAGCTCGAGGCCCGTTGGAGTCGCGACGTCCACGGTCTCACCAAGATAGAACGGTAGCGAGAGCGGCAACGCGGCGACGCCGAGGACTCGCGTCCCGGACGCTTGCGTGTTGCGAATGACTTGCGCGAGTGTCGCCGCCGAGCGGTCGTCGCCCACGGCGGCAAGCACGGGTCCCGAGGTCAGCACGATCGTCATCACGATCAGCGCATAGCCGGTGGCGCCGAGGATCGGTTGCGACCGCCGCGCGGCGATCCAGACGAGGCCGGCGGACGCGAGCAGCGCGACGCCGAGCGCGAGCGCGCTGAGCGGTATCGCTGCGCGCTCCGCGGGTGTGAGCGCGATGGGCGCGGGGAGCCAAATCGTCAGGGACGCGAAAGCGATGCCGAGGACGGCGGCGAGCATCGTGTATGTGCGCCACGCGATTGCGATCCCTTCGCGGGCGATCAGACGTGCAGCCGCGAGCGCGAAGGCCGGCATCAACGGCAACACGTACTGCGGCAGCTTCGATTGGTTCAACGTGAAGAACGCGAGGGGCCCGAGGACCCAGCACGCCAGGAAGATTGCTTCGCCCGCATTCGGGTTCACCCGCCGCGCGAGCCACGCCCATCGCCAATCCTTCAGCCGCGCCAACGCCGGCACGATCCACGGAAACGCCGCGACGGGCACGATCGGCAGGTAATACCAGATGGGCGCCGTGCGATGGAACTTGGTCGTCGTGACCCGCTCCAAGGTCTCACGCACGAACACGTAATGGGGAAACTCCGGGATGCGTCGCGACACCGCGATGAACCAGGGGAGCGCGACGAGCGCAAACGCCACGAGGCCTTGCCACGGGAAGAGACGGCGCAGCGGACGGCCCGTGAGCAGCGCATGCGGCACCGTCGTCGCCAGCGGGACGAGGATCGCCACGGGGCCCTTGGTCAGAGCCCCGAGGCCGATCGCCGCCCACGCGAGGACGGGTCGCTCGTCCCAGAACGCCAGGATCGCGGCGGTGGTGCAGAAGGCGAGGGCGCTGTCGAAAATCGTGGCGCGCGCGTACGCCATGACCAGCGGCATCGTGGCGAGCGCGAGCCCCGCGAGCCATCCCACGTCAGGTCCAGAGCGGCGTCTCGCGAACGCGACGACGATGGCGATCGTGGCGAGTGTGAACACATAGGCCGGCAGCCGCGCCGCCGTCTCCGTGGGACCCAGCACCTCCATGGCGAGCGCCGCGGCCGCGAAGTAGACGACGGGTTTGTCGAGGTAGGGAAGTCCGTCGAGGTGCGGCAGCAGGTAATCGTTCGACGCCGCCATCTCGCGTGCCACCTCGGCGTTGCGACCCTCGTCCGGGTCGAGCAACCGGTGGCCGTTCAGGTTGACGCCGAGCGCCAGGGCCGCCGCCAGGACCAGCAGCGGCAGCCGACTGTAGGCGCTAGGAGCTGGGAGTGGGGGGTGACTCACTTGACTGTTGCGGCAGCTGAGAGACGGTGATGGGGACCGTGGCCTTTTTCTCTCCGTCAACGGTGATCTCGAAGCGGTACTGTCCCGGGTGCGGGAACGGCACGTCGAAGACGAGGACCGCCGCCGCCTCGATCTCCGTGACGCCGGCGGGCGGCTCGGCGAAGTTCACCATGCCCGAGCCGCCCAACAGCTCCGTGTCCGACTCGTCGGCCAGCCGGATCTGCACTCCGTGCTCGCCGATCTCGGTGCGTCTGCCCTTGAGGCGGAGCACGAGGTGCAACCGGGGGTGCATCGCCGGGAACTGCTGCACCCAGATGTGCTGGAAGATGCCGAGGACCGACATCTTCCCCGATTGATCGACCAGCGCGTAGTCGGCGACGACGGCGAAGTCGACGTGCACTATTTCTTCGCCACGGGCACGCTCACCCTTGTGCGGTCCCACGTGAACGTGATGGCCGCCGGCTCAAACGCAATCACGAACTGCTCCACTGGCGTCGCCAAAGTTTCGACCTTCGCATCCACGCGCACGAGATCCTGTTCCGCGTGATACTCGGTGCCCCACTGCCCGGTCTGTTTATTGATGATGACCTTCCATCCGGTCGGCGTGGGCAGGGTCCACAGGGTGTACTTGCCCGCGGGAACCGCCGCGCCACCAATGACCAGATCGGCCGTCGTGTTGAGCTGCGTGGCGGCGTTCGCGCCGGTCCGCCACGGCGTGTTCCACGGGACGACGTTCCCGAAGATCTCGCGGCCGCGCTTCTGGGGTCGGCTGTAGTCGACCCAGAGCTCCGCGCCCCCGACGTTGGCCCGTGCCGTGTCGCGCGTTGACAGCTGCCCCAGGGGACGAGTCGCAAATGCGGCCGTGAGCGCGCCCAGGTTCGGGATCGACGCCACGCGCTCCACTTCGACTTGTACCGTGCTGCCCTTGCCCGTGAGCCACACGAGCCGTCCCTGGCGATCGAGCCGGAACGTGAAGGGTCCGAGTCCCGCCAGCTGCCCCTCCGTGAAGTTGAAGACGAGCGTATCGCCGCCGCGCTTCTTGACGTAGCCGCCGCTCGTCTGGTTGCTCGACGTGACCGCCGAAAGCGCGACGCTGTCACGTCCGGTGGCGCGCGCCTGCCGCCCGATGTGTTCGACCAGACCGTACACGTGCAGCGCGTACGGGACGGTGCCTCGCGGCACGGCGACGCGTGTGGTGACCATGCTGTCGCCGCGCGGGTTGGTGATGATCGCGCTGTCGCCCACGAACTCGAGCGTGCCTTTGGATTCGGCGGGTCCGGGACCGCCGCCGATGTTGTGCGTGATGACTTCGATGCGGCGGATCGTCCCGTCGCGGTTCAAGTCCGCCGTGTAGATGCGATGCACGCTGCGGGGCGAGCGGATCACGAACTCCCCGCGCAACTGAGTGGCGGTGCGCTTGTATTGCTCCAGCGACAGCGTGTCGGCTCCAAGCTTGACCACGAAGGCGCCGCTGTCCTGGGCGGTGAGCACGCTGGCTGCGAGAATCAACGCGAGCATGAAACGACCCCCTTCAAGAGACTTTAATGGATTTGATTTCGTCGTTGCCTTTGATGGCGTTCACGACATCCATCCCCTTCGTCACCTGTCCGAACACCGTGTGGACGCCGTCCAGATGCCGTTGGGGGGAGTGACAGATGAAGAACTGACTGCCGCCCGTGTCCTTGCCGGCGTGCGCCATCGAAAGCGTTCCGGCCACGTGCTTGTGCGTGTTCTTCTGGGTCTCGCACTTGATCGTGTAGCCGGGACCGCCGGTCCCGACGGACCCCTTGCCGGTCTTCGAGTAGGGGTCACCGCCCTGAACCATAAAATTGGGGATCACGCGGTGAAACTTGGTCCCGTCGTAGAACCCCGAGTTCGCGAGTTTTTCGAAATTGGCCACCGTGCCGGGGACCTCATCGGCGAACAGCTCCACCTCGATGACTCCCTTGGCGGTGTCGAGTACGGCCTTCTTGTTCGGCATCTACGTTCCCGCGTTGAGGTTGTCTTCCACTTGCTGCACCGTTTTCATCCCGACGATCGCGCAGGCGATGTCGGTGCGGTCCAGCACGAACTTGAGCGCCAGCTGTGCGGCGCTGAGGCCCGACTTCTCGGCGAGTTCCTTGACCCGTTGGCCGAGCGCCGTGAGCTGCGCGATATACGGTCGCGGCATGCGGGCGCGAATGTCGCCGTGCGCCCAGGTCGCGTCGGGCGTGTACTTCCCGGCCAGGAACCCGTTGGCCAACGGCTCACGCACGATAACCCCGACGTTGGCTGTGCGCGCGGCCGGGAAGAATGCGTCCTCGGCCTCCCGTCGCGCCAGGTTATACACGATTTGCACGGTATCCGGCATGGTCGCGTTCACCGCGGCAATCCCTTCTTCGGGCGGGTGCACCGACACGCCGTAAAACCGGATTTGCCCTTCGCGCTTGAGCTGCTCCAGCACCTCCCACGTCTCCATCGTCGAGATGACGTTGATCGGCGGGTTGTGGAGCTGCAGCAGATCGATGTAATCGGTGTGCAGCCGGGCCAGGGATCGCTCCACCGCGAAGCGCACGTAGGACCCGCTGAAGGTCGCGTCGTGCGTGACGGAGAGCGGCGCGCCGCGCTCGATCTCCTCGAGCGGCCGGCCGACCGCCTGCGCGATGCGGTCGCGCATCAAGGGATGGATGTCGCGGTTGTAGAAGTTGCCGCCGACCTTGGTGGCCACGACCACTTTGTCGCGGATACCCTGAAGCGCTTCGCCGAGCACCTCCTCGGAGTGTCCGTGGCCGTAGACGTCCGCGGTGTCGAAGAACGTGCAACCGAGATCGTAGGCGCGCCGCACGGCGCGCTGCGATTCCGCGTCGTCGGTCGGACCATACGAATTGCCGAAGGCGTTGCCGCCGATCGCCCACCCGCCGAAACCGATCTCGCTGACCTGCAGGCCGGTGCGCCCGAGCACCCGCGTGTTCACGCGAGCAGCTGGGCGAGTGCGTTGGGGGCGGAGACCGGCAGCGAGCAGGTCGTGCCCACGCAAACCGTTGCGGCAGGAGCAGGCGCGGTCTTTCGGACGACGACCTTGCGGGGCCGATAGGTCTGGAGGGCGAGCAGGTGCATCGCGCAGGCTGGTCCGTCACCCGCGGGTCCCGTCACTTCGATCCGTGTCACGGGATTGACCGCCCAGTCGGCCGCGCGCAGCAAGGTCGCGCCGTGCAGCGACAGCTCTGCGGCGGCGCCCGCGAATGCGCCGAGCTGGCGGTCGAGCTGTGATCGCCACTCGGGTTGGTCGGTCAAGGCCCAGAGGCGCGCGAGCACCAGGGCGGCGACGCCGTTGGGCGATGGCGTGGGCGCGTCTTGGACGGGTTTCCCCCGGGTCGCGAGGTACGCCGCTCCGCCCCCAGCGGCGACGTCGAAGTACCCGCCGGTCGTCTCGTCCCAGTGCCCGCTCGCGCAGTATGTCATGACCTGCGTGGTGCGCGAGAGCCACTCGGCGTTGCCGGTCGCCTCGTACGCGTCGAGAAACGCGGCGGCGGCCTGCACGTTGTCGTCCAGCATCCCCCGCGGCTCCGCCCGACCGAGGACGTGACTCATTCCACGTCCCACTTCCCACGCCCCTGTCCAAATCCGCTCCAACACCTTCAACGCCAGGGCATTGCACTCCGGGCGGTCGAGCACGGCGCCGGCCTGCAGGAAGGCCGCGGCCATCATCGCGTTCCAGTTGACGTAGGCGGCGCGGTCTACGAATGGTGTTTTACGCTTGTCGCGAGCGGCTTTGAGGTTCGCGAGCGCCGCGCGCAGGGTCGGCCACTCGTCATCACCCGCCGGATCCTGTTTCCACCACAACACATTCTTCTTGGAGTTATGGTGCATCTCGCCGTGTTCTTCGACGTCGAACACTCGACGCAGTACGTTAAACGCCTTCTCGTCGCTCGACGCCTCTCGCAGTTCTTCCAGTGTCCAGGTCCAGTAGTCCCCGTCATCTCCGAAGGCGACGTCGGCATCCTGAGAGGTGTAGAACGCGCCGGTCTCGCGGTCCGACAGCACCTCGAGCACCCAATCGACGATCCCCGTCGCCACTTCGCGAAACAGCGGCGTGCCGAAGGCCTGGTACGCCGAGAGGTAGGCGCGCAGCAGCTCGGAATTGTCGTACGCCATCTTCTCGAAGTGCGGCACGATCCAGCGCTCGTCGGTCGAGTAGCGATGAAACCCGCCGCCCACGTGGTCGCGGATCCCACCGCGCGCCATTGCCGTGAGCGTTTTCTCGACGATGTCGCGCTGCCCGTCGAGCTTGGTGTCGTGCCAGCGGGCGAGCAGGAATTCGCACGCGGCGGGATGCGGGAATTTGGGCGCCGTCCCGAAGCCACCGTGGCGAATGTCGAACATTCGGGCCATCTGATCGGCGCCGTGCTCCAAGAGGGCGGGGGTTACCGCTCCGGGCTTCGCTTCGTCCAGGGAGTCCGTGACGTGCTGTCGGATGGCCTGGGCGTTGGTTTTGATTCTCTCTCTGTCCTCGCGATAGGCGCGCGCGACCTGGAGGAGCACCGACCGAAACCCCGGGCGGCCGTAGTGATTGTTCTCCGGTGGGAAATAGGTGCCGCCGAAAAAAACTTCTCCCCCCGGCGTCAGGAACGCGGTGAGAGGCCACCCTCCTTGCCCGGACAGCGCCTGCACGGCGCGCTGGTAGCGCGCGTCCACGTCGGGCCGCTCATCACGGTCGACTTTGACGCAGACGAAATCGCGGTTCAGGACCTCCGCCACGCCGGGATCTTCGTACGACTCGCCGTCCATCACGTGGCACCAATGGCACCACACCGCGCCGATGTCGAGCAGGATCGGCTTGTCTTCGGCGCGCGCCCGCGCAAGGGCCGCATCGCCCCAGGGGAGCCAATGGACGGGCTGATGGGCGGCGGACTTGAGATACGCCGAGGGTTCGGACGCCAGCAGGTTCGGCATCACGCGGAATCTAGCGCGGACGCCTAGTGCGATGACGCTAGGAGCGCAGCGCGCGCCGCAGGACCTCGAGCCAGCCGCCGTCCTGGGGACCATGGGGCGCTGCATTGAACCAATCCCACCCGATCAACACGACGACGCCACGACCTTGCGGGATGTACGCGACGGACGCGCCGGCATTCGAGCCGAGCGCGTAGATCGCCTTGCCGCCGGTGGGCAGCGAGCCTGGATCGACATAATAGGTGCCGTCGTTGTTCCAGATGATCGCCGGGCCGCCGGCGAACGGTGTCCCGGATGCCGCCGCCGTCAAACTCGTGGACTCGCTGTCGACGCCGGCCACGATGCCGTAGTTGAACAGGGTATCGAGTAGCGCGATGCCGGGATCATCCGGCACGATGATGAGAGTGCCCCCGAGCGAGTCCACGAACCGTCGCAGCAGGGTTTTGGCACCGGCGCTGAGGGCGGACGCTATGTCTGTGGGTTCCTCGGGGATGACGAGCACCCTGCTGCTGGTAAACGCGGTCGCCCAGGCAGTCGAGTCGATGGCATCGATCTGCAACACGGTCAGCCCAAAGCTCTTGATCGTGTATTCGACCTGGCTGGCTTCGGCGCCGGCCGAGACGGGGTTGTAATCAACGTAGGCACCGTCGGTGAGGAGTGCGACCGGGCCGACGCCGGGGCCGCTCGAATCTCCGCACGCCGTCGCCGCGAACGCTCCAGTTACCGCGAGTGCACCAAACCACCTGAGTGAACGCATATGTCCTCCAATAAGACGTCTGGGCAATCTCGACGGCACAGGGTCGAGCGTCAATCACCGCTCGAGGTAGCGCAGCGCCGTCTGTGTCAACAGCTCCGCCCCGACCACCAGCGACTCTTCGTCAATGTCGAACGTCGCACTGTGGTGTGGCGACGCTTTCCCGCCCTTCGGGGCCGACCCCACGAACGCGAAGCAACCGGGCACCTTCTGCAAGAAGTACGACATGTCCTCGCCGCCCATCGTGCGCACGCCTGACTTGACGTTGCCCTTCCCGACGACTTGCGCGGCCACTTCGGCCATCAGCTCAGCCATCCCGTCGTCGTTGACGAGCGGGGCGGAGAGCCGTCGGTAGCCCACCTCGGCGCGCGCCCCAAAGGCTCCCGCAATCCCCTGCGCGGTCTCTTCGACCAGTGCGGGCGCGTCGTCCCAGAACCTCCCGCCGAAGGTTCGCACCGTGCCGCGCAAGTCGGCGCGGCCCGGAATGACGTTGAACGCGTGTCCGGCGTTGACTTGCGTGATCGAGACGACGCCTTCCTCAAACGGATTACGGCGCCGAGCCACGAGACTCTGGAGTGCCGTGACGACATGCGCCGCAACGAGGACTGGATCGACGGTCTGGTGCGGGGCAGCGGCGTGGCCGCCGCGACCGAGGATCGTGATTTCAAACTCGTCCACCGATGCCATGATCGGGCCGGACATCACACCCACCGTGCCCACCGGTAAGTCGTTCCACAGATGGATCCCGAACGCCGCGTCAACCTTGGGCGCATCGAGCACGCCGTCGGCGATCATCGCCTGCGCGCCGTGCGAGACTTCCTCGGCGGGTTGAAACGCCAACTTCACAGTCCCGCCGAGTCGCGGCGCGGCAAGCCGCCGTGCCACCTCGAGGCCGATCGCCACGTGACCATCGTGACCGCAGGCGTGCATCTTGCCCGGGTGCCGCGAACGATACGGGACATCGTTCGCTTCCTCGACGGGGAGGGCGTCCATATCCGCGCGCAACAGGACACACCGGCCATTGTCACCGGACCGCACGGCCACGACGCCGGTCTTCCCCACGCCCGACTTCACCTCGTAGCCGAGACTCTTCAGCCGCTCGGCGGCCAGCGTGGACGTCCGAGTTTCCTCGAATCCCAGCTCGGGGTGCTGATGCAGGTCGCGGCGGGTCGCGACGAGTTGGGCCCGATCGATGGGAGGGAGGTTCACACTCGACTGCTTGGGCATAGCCGGTTCACGACGCAGTTCTCACACTGTGGCCGCCGCGCGATGCACACCTGGCGACCATGCTGGATCAGCGTGTGCGACCACCAGGTCCACTTGTCTCTCGGCAGCAGCTCCATCAGGTCGCGCTCGATCTTCACCGGGTCATCGTGCCGGGTCAGCTTCATCAGGCGGCTGAGGCGCTGGACGTGGGTATCGACGACCACGCCTTCATTCTTCTTGAACCAGGTGCCCAGGATCACGTTGGCGGTCTTGCGCCCGACGCCGGGAAGCTCGGTCAGCGCTTCCATCGTATCGGGTACTTGGCTGCCGTGCCGCTCCACCAGCGCCTGCGCCATCCCAATGATCGACTTGGTCTTGTTGCGGAAGAAACCCGTCGACTGAATCTCCGTTTCGAGCACGCGCAGGTCGGCGGACGCGTAATCGGCCGCGGTCCGATACTTCGCGAACAGCGCCGGCGTGACCATGTTCACGCGCGCGTCGGTGCACTGCGCCGAAAGGATCGTGGCGACGACGAGCTCGAGGGCGCTCGCATGGTTCAGCGCGCAGGTCGCATCGGGATACGCGCGCTCCAAACGCGCGACGATCTTGCGCGCGCGAGCCCTACGCTCGGCCTGGCCGCCTTTCGTTTTCGTGGTCATGCGTAGACGAGGAATCGTTCGGCGTCCCGCGTGTTCAGCAGCTCCTCCGCGGTGAGCCAACCCTTCCGCGCGATGGCGACTCCCATGGCGACGTTCGTCATCCCGGCGACCGAGTGCGCGTCGGCGCCGAGCGAGATGGTCACGCCCAGCTCGCGGGCGCGACGCACCATGCGCCAGTCGAGATCGAGCCGGTGGGGATCCGCGTTCACCTCGACCGCGACGCCCCGCTCGGCGGCGCGCTGCAGCACCCGCTCCAGGTCGATCGCGAATGGCTCGCGCGCCAGCAGCAGCCGCCCCGTGGGGTGGCCGAGGATCGTCGTGTGTGGATCGTCGAGCGCGCGCAGCACTCGTTCGGTCATCTCGGCTTCGCTCATGCCGAAGCGGGTGTGGATCGACGCGATGACGAAGTCGAACTGATCGAGGACCGCCGCACCATAGTCGAGCGAGCCGTCGGCGAGAATGTCGGCCTCGACACCTTTCAAGACGCGGAAATCGTTGAAGCGGCGATTCACCGCGTCGATCTCCGCATGTTGGCGGGTCACGTCTTCACTGCGCAGGCCGCCCGAGTAGGCGGACGATTCGCTGTGGTCGGTGATGCCGAGCCACTCGTAACCGTCGGCGCGACAGGCATCGGCCCATTCGGAGACGGTCGTCGTGCCGTCGGAGTAATTGGTGTGGCAGTGCAGCAAGCCCTTCAGGTCGCGCTGCTCGACGAGGCGCGGCAACTGGCCCGCGGCGGCCGCGGCTATTTCGCCCATCCCTTCGCGCAGCTCGGGCGGGATCCACGGCAGGCCGGCGGCGCCGTATACGCTTTCCTCGTCGGGCCACGGACCCGTGCCGGTCAGCCGGACTTCGAGCTGCGCCAGGTGATCGGCGGACCCCGTGGCGCGCACCAAGGCCAGGCCGGCCTCCGCTGCGGTGGCGAGAAACACCTGAGCGACGGCACCCGATGCGAACCGGAGCGTGATCGAACCTTCAGTGCCGCCCAGTTCGATGACCCCCGGCGCGTCGTCGAGGCGCTGGATGAGCGCCTCGCGCATGCCGTTGCCTCCGTGGATCACCACGAAACTTAGGTCGCGAATCAACTCTAGCCGCCGCCGCGCGCTTCCGGCGATCTCGACGCGCCGCACGCCCTCGAGCGCTGCCAGCGCCTGGGCGATGCCCTGCGCCTCGTCGAGCGCATGGTGCAGCAGCCGGACCTCGCTCGCCTGGCGCAGGGCCGCGATGCCTTTGCGCACGTTCTCCGCGGTCTTCCGCCCGAATCGCGGGAGCGCGGCGAGCCGGCCGTCTTGGGCCGCGTCCTCGAGCTCCGCGAGCGATTCGATGTGCAGGCGCTCGTGGATCTGGCGGACCTTGGCGACGCCGAGACCCGAAATGCGCAGCATCTCCGCGAGCCCCGGCGGGATCTGCTCGCGCAGCTCGTCGAGCGTGCTCGAGCGTCCCGTCGCTTCGAGCTCGCGCTGGGCCGCGTCCTGGTAGGCGCGGACGCGCGGGGCGCTCTCTCCTTTGAGCTCGAGAAACGCGGCGATGTGCTCGAGGACCGATCGGACGGCGAGCCTATCCATACCAGGCAATCGTAACACGGGAACGCAGCCTAGTCGACGTCTTTGAACCGCCCCATCTCAGGAAGAAAGGCGAGGAGACGACACGTAAGCAGCAGCAGCTCTCCGGCGTTCGCGAGCGAGTAGAGTCCCGCCTGCGCGCCGCCCGAGAGTGTCGGACTGAATCGCTCGGTGCCGTCTTCGCGCGCGGCCGCGATCTCGATCTCGCTGCCCGACGGGTCGTCGGCATCGGCGTGACCCTCGAGACCCACCGCGCTGAAGCCGGCGCGGCCCTCACGCATCCCGAAGATGGCGAGTACTCGAATCTTGCCCGGCGCCATTCCTTCTGTGATGAACATGCCATCGAGCGGCTCAGGTGCTCCGTCCGCCGTGGGAGTGCCCCAGACCTTCAGCTCGGGCAGCTGCAGATAGAGTGATGGATGCGGTAGGTGTGACGTGAGGGACGTGCCCGTCGAGGCCCGCTGCAGCGTCCGCTCGCTTACGCCGTACACCGAGCCGCCCGCCGCCCAATGTCGGTACGCGTGGTGCAGCATGAGCATGTGGGCCTCGAGTGCGTCGGAACCCGTGCCGTCCGGGGCGATCTCGCGCAGCAAGCGGCCCACCGGCTCGAGCAACACGAAGCGATCGCGGTCCTCCGAGGAGAGCGCGCCCTGCTCGAGCACCGCGGCGATCGCGGGAAAGCGCTCCTTGGCGAGGTCCTTAAACGCGAGCGCGAACGGCGTCGGTCTCATTGCATGGGCAGGAACTCGTCGAGCGCGCGCACGAATTCCTCCGTGGCCTCGACGTGGGGACAGTGTCCCGTGGGCAGCTCGACCAGGTTGGCGCCGAGGCGCTCCGCGATCTCGCGGGAACCGGCGATAGGGATGGGATCGAAAAGGCCGTGGATGAATCGGGTATCGGGTACCGGGTATCGGGCGGCGTACTCACGGAGCTGTGGGCGCAGGTCGTACTCGCCGAGGCTGTCCCAGACGGCTTGCTGGGTCCGAGCGTTGACCCGGAACGGCGTGAGGTTCTTCGCGTCGTGGAAATCGCGAAAGTAGCCGGCGACCGACAACTCGAAAGCCCGTCGCTGGTAGGCGGCCGGATCCTTCTCGCGCAGGCCGCCCGAGCGCAGCTCGTCACGCGCTCGCACGATCTCCGGCGCGGCCATACGGCGCGCGAATTCTTCCTCGAACTGACGCCGATAGGCGACCGTGGGTGAGGCAGGGGAGACGAGGGCCAGCCGCTCGACACGTTGGGGGTGCTCGAGGAGGTAAAGGAGGGCGAGCAGGCCGCCCCACGAATACCCACACAGCGTGAGCCGGTCGATCGCCAGCGACACGCGAATCGCCTCGAGGTCGGCGACGTGCTCGCGCCACCCGACAGACGTCTCGCGCGGCACCGGCGATTGTCCGCCGCCGCGCTGGTCGTAGTACAACAGCTCGCGACGTGTGGCGAGGCGATCGTATTGTGGAAGGAGGTAATCGTGGTGCGCGCCGGGCCCGCCGTGCAGGATCACGACGAGCGGTCCCGCACCCACCCGCCGGGTAAACAGGTGAGGTTCTACAGGAGCACCGCCAGCGCGTCGGCGACTTCCTTCACCTCGGCGTACTCCTTCTCCCCGAATCCCGCCGGTACGTCCGAGTCGATGTCGATCTGACCCATGATGTGGTCGCCGCGGCGGATCAGGACGACCAGCTCCGACTTGGTGAATGTGTTGCACGCGAGGTAGTTACCGGCCGCGCCGACGTCGGGGACGTTCTGGTCCTCTTTTGTCGCAACGGCAGTGCCGCACACCCCGACGCCGACAGGGATCCGTGTGTGCTCCGTGTCGCGTCCCGCGTGGGACTCGAGCAGCAGCTCGGTGCCGTGCAGCATGTACGCGTACACCGATGTGTACGGCGCGCCCAGCGCGCGGATGCGATCGCACGCCATCTGCAGCAGGGCTTGCCGCCCCACGTCGTGCAGGTGGGCGGCGCGCAGGGCACGCACGATCTTGCTCGCCTCGGAAACGACGGTCACGAGGCGCGCCTGCCCAGAACGGCCGTCATGCGCTGCTCCGCGCCGCCCCGCTTCACCACGATCACGACGGTATCGCCTGGCTGATGGCTGCGCAGCGCGTCGGTCATGTCATAAAGATTGGTGATTCCCTTCGTTCCGATGACGGTGATCACGTCGCCCGCCGCCAACCCCGCCTGCTCGGCGGGACTGCCCGCGCGCACGCCAGTGATGCGCACGCCCTCAGCACCCCCCGAGCCTGTCATGTCCGGGATCGTGCCGAGGTAGGCGCCGTAGCCTGAGCCGCCGCCCGCGGTGGCTTGGGGGCGCGGCGCATCGACGAACGTGAGGGGGCCGGGCCGGTTCGCGAGCGCCCATGCGAGGTCGGCCACGAACCGCGCGACCTGCGCTATCCCTTTCTGGTTGATCCCCTGCCAATCATCGGTGGAGCGATGGTAGTCTTCGTGCAGGTCGGTGAAGAAATGCAGCACCGGGCGGCGCGCCGCGAAGAATACGGCGTGATCGCTGGGCCCCCAGCCGTCACCCGACGCGCGCAGGTCGAAGCGTGCCGGCGTGTTGAGCGAATCGAGCAGGGCGGGGAACTCCTTGGCGGTCGCCGCGCCCAGCGCCAGCAGACGACCGCTTCGCAGCCGGCCGACCATGTCCATGTTGAGCATCGCGTAGATCGAGTCGACCGGTTGCGGCACCGGGTGCTGAACGAAGTAGCTCGAGCCGAGTGTCCCGAGCTCCTCGCCGCTGAACGCCACGAACACGATCGTCCGCGCCGGCCGGCGGCCGGCGAGCTGGCGCGCGACCTCGAGCAGCGCCGCGGTCCCCGACGCGTTGTCATCGGCCCCGTTATGCACGCGGCCCGTCGAATCGGGATCCATGGCGCCGAACCCGCCGCGGCCAAGGTGGTCGTAGTGCGCTCCGATCACGACGACCTGTCCGCGCAGGGCCGGTGACGTACCGCGCAGGATCGCGACGACGTTACGCGTCGCGGTGCCACCGAGCTTCGTGTGCAGCACCGCCGGAGCGTCGGTCGGTATTGCGAAATCCTGGAAGGACGCGGTGAGTCCCGCGCGAGCGAACGCCTCTCGAATGTAGGCCCCGGCGCGGGCCAACCCGTCGGTCCCCACGCCGCGCCCTTCCTGCCGATCGTCGGCGAGGAAGCGCACGTCCGCGAGCGCGCGGCGCGCGGACGCATCGAGTGTGTCCTGCGGGGCGCGCGCGGCCAACGCTGCCGTGACGAGCAACACCACCGTGATCATGACGTAACTGTAGTCACCCCGTCTCGCGTCGGGAAGCGTTAGATTCCTCCCCTCGATGATCGTCCCCCAGACGTTCGCCACGCTGTTCGCGCGCACCCTGGACCTGTTTCGCGACCCCGGCGCGAAGGAAGGTCAGAAGGTGCAGTTCCGGGCGCTCGTCGACCTGCTGAAGCTCGATGCCGTGACGGTCACGGTCGACGGAGGCCGGTTGGCGATCAACGGAACGCCGCTCGATGGCGGGGCGTACGCGGCGCTGGCGCAGCGGCTCGAGTTTCATTCCGTCAGCGAGATCAAGATCCCAGCGGCCCCGCCACCGGCTGAGATGTTCGAATTGCTTCGGGGGCTCGCCGATCAGCCGGGGGAGGGCGACGTTGCCGCGAGGCTTCGCGCCACAGGCGCGCAGCGGATCAGCGTCGCGATCCAGTCGTCCCTGGTATCGACGGCGCTGGATGATGGGCTTCCTCCGCCCCCTCCTCCACCTTCCTCGGCACCGGTCCAAGCCCCCTCGGACGTCCCTGCCATCCTGCAGGACGACAGCGCCGCCGCGTTTTCGCCAGCGACGGCGGCGTCCCGGTCGCCCTCGGATATCCTGGCGGAGCTGCAGCGCAAACCGACCGGCTCCCAGGTCCCCGACCTGCTCGCGGTGCTGAGCCGCCACCTCGAGACCGCGATGCGGGCGAACAAGCTCGAGCAGGCGCTGGCCATCGTGTCGGGCATCGTCCGAGCCGAGCAGTCGATCGGCGACGAGGCGCGGCGGCGCCAGTATTCGATCGCGCTGAAACGGATCTACACGAAGCCGCTGCTCGAGGGGATCGCGCACCTCGTGCCGATGCCGTCGCAGCGGGACAACGCGCTGCTCGCCCTGCAGCGCGCCGGGGAAGGGGGCGTGGAGGTGCTGCTCGATCTCCTCGTCGCCGCGCCCACGATCGACGAGCGCCGCGGCATTTTCCAGGCCCTGACCGGCATGAAGGAAGGCACCGATCAGCTCGTCCACATGCTGGGGCATCATCAGTGGTTCGTGGTGCGGAACGTGGCGGAGCTGGTCGGCGAGCTGGGACTCGAGGAAGCCGTGCCGGCGCTGGCGCGCCAGCTCGATCACGAGGACGAGCGCGTGCGCAAGGCGGTGGCGCTCGCTCTGGCGAAGACCGGCTCGCGCTCGGCCGCCGAGCCGCTGCGGCGGGCGCTCAAGGACAAGTCCGCAGAGGTCAGGATCCAGGCCGCCGTGGGCGTCGGCGGCCGCAAGGCGAGCGCGCTGGCGATGCCGCTCGTGGTCGCGATGGGGGAAGAGGAGGACGAGGCCGTCGAGCAGGAGCTGATGCTGGCGCTGGGGCGGATCGGAAGCCCCGACGCCGTGCAGGCCCTGATCAAGTTCGCTCAGCCGGGGGGAAAACTGTTCGGCCGTAAGCCGACGGCGCTGCGCGTCACGGCCGTGGAGGCCCTTCGTCTCGCCGCGACACCGGCGGCCATTGGAACCCTCGAAGGTCTGGGAGCCGACAGTGACAAGCAGGTACGAGCCGCGGCCCAGGCGGCCCTGCGCGATTTGAAACAGAAGTAGGGATGTATTAGCGTGGGGGCATGGACGAAGCCCCGCGTCCCTCCACCGGCCGCCTGCATCCCGTAAAGGTCTACGGAAAAGGGGGCGGCTCTTCTTCGAGTCCCTCGGCTCCCAAGAAGGCCAGCCCGCTGGTCAACGGCATCCTCGTCGGCATTGTGGCAGCCGTCGGGTGGGCGGTCGTGGCCTACGTCACCCACTATGAAATCGGCTGGGTCGCCTGGGGAGTCGGTGCGCTGATCGGCCTCGCGGTGGCGAAATCCGCGCACGAGCCGAACGCGGTCCTTGGCCCCATGGCGGCGGGCCTCGCCGTCGCGTCGCTGCTCCTCGGGAAGATCTTGATTCTGGAATTCGCGCTTCCCCCGATTCTGCGGGCCGAGCTGCTGAAGGACCAGGACGCAACGGCCGCGATGTTCATGGTCGACATGCGAACCCACAAATCGTTCTCGCCTGAGGTGCAGGCGACGCTGGAGCGGATCGAGACGCGCCCCGATGCGCTGTCGGGGGAGCAGCGTTTCGAGCTGCAGCAGCAAGTGCAGGCCGAGGCGCGGGCGCGCGCCGCCAACGCCTCGAAGGCGGAGCGCGAGAAAGTGGTCAAGGTCAACTCCCAGCAGATCCTCGACGCGATGGGTTTCTTCGGCGCCCTGAAGGAGTTGTTCACCTTCTGGGACGTGCTCTGGATCTTCCTTGCGGTCTCGAGCGCGTTCAAGATCGCGCAATCGGGGAGCGCGTAGCTCGACTCTATAGATGAAGCGGCGCGAGTTTTCGGTGGCAGCCGCGTCCGCCCTCGCTGGGGGTCTCCTGTGGCCAGTGCAGGTGCAGGGAGCCCGCCCGCGCCCCTCGCCCGCACAACTCGCCTGGCAGCGCGATGAGTTTGCCCTCTTCCTTCACTTCGGCGTGAACACGTTCACCGACCGCGAGTGGGGTGATGGGCACGAAGACCCGGCCCTCTTCAACCCGGCGCGCCTCGATGCGCGGCAGTGGGCCAACGCCGCGCGCGCCGCCGGCGCCCGCGCGCTCATCCTCACCGCCAAACACCACGACGGTTTTTGCCTCTGGCCGACGCGGCTCACGCCGCACTCCGTGGCCAGCAGCCCCTGGCGCGGTGGTGCCGGCGACGTGGTGCGCGAGTTCACGGATGCGTGCAGGCGCGCAGGGCTGCGCGCTGGTCTCTACCTCTCGCCCTGGGATCGCAACGCGCCGGTGTACGGCGACTCGCTGCGCTACAACGACTTCTACTGCGATCAACTCACCGAGCTGCTGACGCGCTACGGCCCGATCGCCGAGGTGTGGTTCGACGGCGCGAACGGCGAGGGACCGAACGGCCGCCGCCAGGTCTACGATTGGCCGCGCGTCTTCGCTCTCGTGCGGAAGCTGCAGCCGCACGCCGTCATGTTCTCCGACGCCGGACCCGACGTGCGCTGGTGTGGAAATGAGGCCGGAGCTGCGGGCGACCCCAATTGGTCGACGATCCATCCGGCCGCGGTGCCCTATCCCGGCGCGCCCGGGGGGGCCGTTATTGCGGCGCTGCAGCACGGGGATCCGCATGGCTCCGTATGGCGCCCGGCGGAAACCGACGTGTCGATCCGCCCCGGCTGGTTCTATCACGCGGCCGAAGACGAGCAGGTGAAGACCGTGGATCAACTGACGGATATCTGGTTCACGTCGGTGGGGCGGAACTCGAAGTTGTTGCTCAACGTCCCGCCGACCCGCGAGGGTTTGCTCCACGCGACCGACGTCGCTCGGCTGACGGGGCTGCGGGCACGATTGACCGCGCAGTTCAGCGACGACATGGCGTTCGGCAGGCGGGTGCTATGGCGCGACACCGGACCGCGGACGGGGATCGCGGAGATCGATCTGGGGCGGACCGTGAACGCCGGCATCGTTCGCCTGGAGGAGGACATCGTCCAGGGCCAGCGCGTGGCGCGCTACGCGGTGCACGGCACAGTTGACGGGACGTGGCAGGAGCTGTCCCGCGGCACGACGGTGGGGTACCGCAAACTCGATCGGTTCGACGCGGTGCCGGTGCGGCGCGTGCGGGTGACGGTCGAAGCGGCCGTAGCGTCCCTTCCCAGTCGGCTGCGGATCGGGCTGTACCGTCCCGGTGCTAGCGGGGCAGGAAGTCCTGGGTAGGCTCGAGGCGGCCGGACCATGGGCTGAAAACGGCGTACACCGAATCGCTCGTCCTTCCGCAGTGAATCCCGAGATCCGGAACCGTGACGCCGATGTGGTCGATGAATCCAGTTCGCGGCAGACGGTTACCTCCTGCGCTTGCTAGACGACGCCCGCATGTGACGCGACCGCGCCAGCGGAGGCTCGATGATGAGCGAATGTGCCGCGTACGCCTTCCAGGAGGCAATACAGGAAGATGATGCTCAGGAGGGGCGAGCCGAGTGAGCCGGTCTGCAAGTAAAACCAGACGCGTGAAATCAGAAACAAGACGAGAAGGGTGACCGCGGCTTGACGACTCCGACGGTAGACTCCATAGCCTAGTGCGCCGGTGCGCTCGAAAAGATGAAAGTGAAGACGAGCGTGGCAATCGTAGACAGGGCCGCCCCACCCCAGCCCAACCGAATCGATCGAGCAATCTGCGCCGGCGTCATGTTCAGCTCAATGAACTTCATGCCGAAACTCTCCTAGATGACCCCAGAACACCGTGACGAAAGCCGTCATGAAGAATGGCGCCACCACCAGAGCGGCGAGCCCCAGCGTGAGGAGCCAACCGCGACGCCCACGGGTCTTGACTGCATACCACGGAAGGAGCGCAGGCCACGCGACCCAAAGAAAGAAGCCCCAATCTTGGACGGTGACCGCCTTGGTTCGCCGTGCATCCTCGTGCAGCCACAACAAGACTGCGACGAGCGGGCCGAAGGCGATGGTCAGCCCGACAAGGGGAGCTGGCTCAAGGGCCAGGGCCGCATAGAGTGCCGCAGCGGCGCAGCAGACGGCCGTTGTTACGTAGGCCATCGTCAACGGTAGAGGCTCGTTGGCTTGCATTGGACTGGTCTGTCTAGACTACAAACCGGGCTGTTCTCCCGCTAGCTAACGCGCACCAACAGTCATAACCCCGCGGAGCCTACCGCGGCACGAAATCCTGCGTAGGCTCGAGCCGCCGCGCGAACGCCGCAAGCAGCCGCGCCGCGCGATCCAGGTCCTCGACCGCCACCATCTCGTTCGGGCTGTGCATGTACCGATTGGGCACGCTCACGAGGCCCGTCGGGACCCCTCGTAACACGTCGTAGATCGCGTCGGCGTCGGTGCCCGTGTCGTGCGGCGCCGCCTGGATCGTGTAGGGGATCTTCTCCTTGTCCGCGCATTCGGCCAGCTGATCGAACACGACGGAACTCACCGACGAGCCGCGCGATAACACCACACCGCCTCCCAGCTTGTGATCGCCCGCCTGTTTCTTTTCCGCTCCCGGATAATCGGTGGCGTGCGTGACGTCCACCACGATCGCCACCTGCGGATCGAGGCCCGTGGCGCTGGTGCGCGCGCCGCCGCCCTGCCAGGCGATCTCCTCACGCGTCGTCGCCACGGCGAATACCGCCGCATGCTTGGGCCGGTCGGCGGCCAGGCGGCGCAACGCCTCCGCGACGACGTAGGCGCCAATGCGGTTGTCGATGCTGCGCGACACGATCCGTCCGTTCGGATACTCGTTGACGGTCGTGTCGAGCACGCCCGCGTCCCCGACGCGCACTCGCTCCCCCGCCTCCGCCTTGTTCGCCGCCCCGATGTCGATCCACAGGTCCGACACCTTGGAGACCTTGTCGAGGTCTTCCTTCTTCAGATGGTGTACCGCCTTTTTCCCGATGACGCCGCGCACCGGCCCGGAGCGGCCCAGGAGCAGCACGCGCTGGCCGACGAGCACCTGTGAGTCCCAGCCGCCGATGCCGCTGAAATACAGGAAGCCTTCGTCGTCGATGTGCGTGACCTGCAGGCCGATCTCGTCGATGTGACCGGCCAGCATCAGCCGCGGTTTCCCTTTCGGGTTCACGGCGGCGATCGAGTTGCCGTGCACGTCGGCCCAGACTTCGTCCGCGAACGCCTCGGTCTCCGCGCGCCACACCCGCGCCGGCGCCTGCTCGAAGCCCGAGGGTCCCGCCGTATCGAGGAGTTTCTTCAGGAATCCCAACGTCTGAGCCGTCATGTCGTGCCCTTCCGAAAACGGGGAGAGTGGAGGTTCAAGCGGCGCCGCACACTGTCCGCCGCGGTACTGTCGATGAACTGCGCCTGAAATCCGGCGCGCACCGGAATCGCGGAGACTCGAATCGATCCACTCGGCGCGATGTCGAAACGCAGAATCGCTGACAAGTTGGTCGTCTTGCCCGACGCGAAAATGAAGTTGCCGAGCGACTGCGCGATTGGCTTCCCGTGGTGCCACACCACCGGCTGCAGCACATGGGGGTGGTGCCCCAGGACGATGTCGGCCCCGGCATCGATCAATCCTTCATAGAAGAGCCGCAGCGAAGGCTGGGGCTCGTCCGCCAGCTCCATTCCGGCATGGACGCTCACGACGACGAGGTCGGCCCGACCCTCGGCCTTCATCCGTTTCAAGGCCGGATAGATCCACTGTGGGTCGCCCCAGGCAACGAAGTTCGCGCCTTCGTGCCCGTAGAAGTCGTTGGGCGACGCGTTCCAGGCCCGCGTCACGGCGAAGAACGCGACGCGCCAACCGTGACTGCGCAGGACGACCGGCTGTTCGGCCATCGGTCGTCCGAACGCCGAGCCGACGAACAGCACGCCCGCGCGCGTCAATTGCCGCATCGTCTCTTCCATGCCGGCGCGTCCGCCGTCCCACCCGTGGTTGTTCGCCGTGCTCAGGATGTCGAAGCCGGCGCGGGCCAGCGTTTGGGCCGCGACCACCGGTGCCGTGAACACATACGCGCTCGATTCACTGCGGTGCCGCTGCACGGCGATCGCGCTCTCGAGATTCCCGAACATGATGTGCGCGGCGCGCAGCGAATCGGCGACCGCCGCGAAGGGGTACAGCGTGTCGCCCCGGGTCAGGCGGTCGCGCGTCTCGTATTTGCCGAGGTTGATGTCCCCGACCGCGTAGAGACGCAGCGTGTCCTTGGGGCCCTGGAGCAGCACCGTGCACGACGCCAGGACGGCAAGAATCGTCACCTGTGTCAACCGCCGATCAAAGGAGTGAGCAGCTCAACAGCCTCCACCAGGCGCGGACCGGGTCGCGACGTGTACGCGTTGCCATCCAAAAACCCGGCGCTCGCCAGCAACGCCCGCGCATCGGGGTCGGTAACGGCAGCCACCTCTCGGCGCGCGCGGGGCACATCGAACCCGCATAAAGCCACCACGACGACCTCGGGTGCGAGCGCCCTCAGATCCCGCCACGCCCGCGTCACCGAACGGTCACCCGGACGAGCCCCGACATCAACGCCCCCTGCCGCCGCGACCAACTCCGGAACCCAGTGGCCCGCGACGTAGGGCGGATCGATCCACTCGATCACCAACACACGAGGGTGCGTGGTGCGTTGTGCGTGGTGCGTGGCAATGCCGCGCAACCGGTACCGCAACCCCGCCACCAGCTCTTCCGCTTCGCCGGCCAAGTCGAGCGCGACCCCGACCTTGGTGATGTCGTCGAACACACCTGCCAGGTCATGCGCGTGCAGCGTCACGACCCGGGGACGGCTCGGCAGCGCGGCGAGTAGGGGCGCAGCATGCTGCGCCCCTACATCGACCGCGCACACATCGCACACCGATTGGCCGAGGATCACGTCGGGGGCGAGCCGCGCCAACGTGTCCCGGTCGATCGTGACCGGCGCCACGCCCTCCCGCTTCGCTGCCGCCATGCGGCCGTCGATCGCTGCCGAGGAGAGCGAGGCGTCGAGACTCGAGCGGGTGACCCGCGGCAGCTTCCGCACCTCGGGCGGCCAGTCGCATTCGTGCGACACGCCCACGAGCCAGTCGCCGGCGCCCAATGCGGCCACGATCTCCGTGGCGGCGGGCAGCAGCGACACCACGCGCACGGCTCAGCTCTTTTGTGACGCTACGCGGAACAGGACCGCGCCCATCGCCGCGAAGAATACGATCGCGAGCAGGTTCGACGCCGACAGCGATCCGAGCGACCGGAAGATCGGCACCTTCTCAGCGAGCGCGTCGGCGGAGCCCAGGAAGCCGGCGATCGCCGCGAGCACGATGCCGCAGATGGCGCCACCCGCGATCAGACCGCTCGAGAAGAGAACGCCCGGTCCCGATTCGATTTCGGCGATCGACTGCTGCGCCGCCTTGGCGCGCCGCTCGATCAACCAGCGAATCACGCCGCCCGCGAACATCGCCGACGACGTCGAGATCGGGAGATACACGCCCACGGCCACCGGCAGCGCCTGCACGCCCATCAGCTCGATGGCGATCGTGATGAACACGCCCAGGAGCACCAGCGTCCAGGGGAGCTTGTGCGTCAGAATGCCGTCGGTGATCAGTCCCATGATCGTCGCCTTGGGCGAGTCGAGGCGCGGAATGGTGCGCCCAGTGAACTCGTGGATGCGGCCGCCGATGCCCGGGTCGAGCACGTAACGCAGTTCGTGTGTGGCGGGGTCCATCAGATACTTGCCGGCGGCCACACCCTCCGTGACGACGTAGACTCGAACGACTTGGTAGGTGGCGTGGTCGGAGTCGCTCCCCGCGGCGATGCGGAACCCGGACATCGTCTCGGGCAGGACTTCGACCGCCGCGCGTTTGCCATCGGCATCCGGCCCCAGGGCCGCGGCGCTGAACGCGGGATGGCTTTCGGGGACAGGGTAGGTGTAGGCGCGATTGAGCAATGTGAGGGTATAGCCGACGACCAGCGCCGACCCCAGCGCGCCGACCAGAATAGCGACCTGCTGGTGGCGTGGCGTCGAGCCCACCAGAAATCCGGTCTTCAAATCCTGCGACGTATTCCCCGCGACCGCCGTCGCGACCGCCACGACCGCGGCGATCGAGATCGCTTGCAGACGGTGATCGACGCCGGTCCAGCCGATCGCGACAAAGATCAAACAGGTGCCCAGCAGAGCGGCGATCGTCATCCCGGAGATCGGGTTGGCCGACGAACCGATCTGCCCACAGATGCGCGACGACACCGTCGCGAAGAAGAAGCCGAAGATCACGATGAGAATGGCGCCCAGCAGGTTCACGTGTACCTGCGGCAGCAGCGCGAGGACGATGGCCAGTACCACCGAGCCGCCCAGGGTGATTGAAATGGGGAGATCGTCCTCGGTCCGCAGCTTGGTCAGGGCTTGCCCCATGCGTGAGTCGCGCAGGTCTTTGACGCTCGAGGCGAACGAACTGATGATCGTGGGCAGTGAGCGCGCCAGCGCGATGATGCCGGCCGAGGCGACGGCGCCGGCCCCGATATAGAAGATGAAGCTGGAGCGAATCTCGCCCGGACTCATGTCGCGGATCAGCTTGACCGGCGGGAAGCCGAACGGCTCGGTCAGTCCCGAGCCCACCAGCTTGATTGCCGGGGCGAGCACCAGGTAGGCGAAGCAGCCACCGGCGAACAGGTAACCGGCGATGCGTGGCCCGATGATGTAGCCCACGCCCATCAGCTCGGGCGAGATCTCGGCGGACACGGCTGCCCCTGGATAGAACGTGAGCGCCTTGCCCGGCACGTCGGGCCACAGCTTGAGCCCGCCCATCAGGAACTTGTAGACGAATCCGAGCCCGAACGCCTGGAACACACGCTTCGCCTGCAGCCCGCGCTCCTCGCCCGCGATCAGGACTTCAGCGCACGCCGTGCCCTCGGGATAGACCAGCGTCTCGTGCTCTTTGACGATGAGCGCCCGCCTGAGCGGGATCATCATCAGCACACCCATCAGCCCGCCCACGGTGGCGAGGATCGCGACGCGGCTGATGTCGAGATCGTACCCCATGAGCAGAATCGCCGGGATGGTGAACACCACGCCCGACGCCACGGCGTCGCTCGCTGAACCGGTCGTCTGGACGATGTTGTTCTCGAGGATCGACGTCCGGCCGAGGGCCCGGAAGATCGTAATGGACAGCACCGCGAGCGGGATCGAGGTGCTCACCGTAAGGCCGATCTTCAGCGCCAGGTAGACACTCGACGCGCTGAAAATAAGCCCGAGGAAAACGCCGAGGATGAGCGCTCGCGGCGTCAGCTCGGGAAGAGTCTGCGAGGCCGGTACGTACGGTTGGTGGGTCGCCATAGGCGGCAGAATCTGTGTCTCAAACCTCGCCCGTGTCCAGGCATCCGCGCGCGAAACCTCGGCGCCGATCCCGGTGTATAGCGGGCCCGATGCCTGAGATCACCGACTCGCACCTTCCCACGCTGCGGCAAGCCCTTGCCGGGCGGTACGAAGTGCAGGCACCGATCGCACGGGGAGGGATGGGTCTCGTGTACCTCGGGCGCGAGGTCCGGCTCGACCGGCCCGTCGCGATCAAGCTGCTTCCGCCCGAACTGGCCGCCGACGCGGCCTGCCGGGCGCGTTTCCTGCGCGAGGCCCGCACGGCCGCCGGTCTCGCCCACGCCAACATCGTTCCGATCTACTCGGCGCACGAAGTCGGAGAGTTCGTCTTCTTCACGATGGCGTACGTCGCGGGGGAAACGCTGGCGCAACGCGTCGCGACGCGCGGTCCCCTCGAGGCGGAGGAAGGCGCCCGCCTCCTCGCCGAAGTGGGTGAAGCGCTGGCGTACGCGCATGCCCGTGGCATCGTGCACCGCGACGTCAAACCCGACAACATCCTGATCGAGACCGCGACGGGTCGCGCGCTGCTCGCGGACTTCGGCATCGCCCACGTGAGTCCCTCGGGCCGCGCGGCCGCGCCGCGCGGGCCCGTGCTCGGCACCGCCGCATTCATGAGTCCGGAGCAGGCGCGCGGCGACCCGTTGGATGCGCGCAGCGACGTGTACTCGCTCGGCGTCGTGGCGTTCTACGCCCTGTCGGGACACCTGCCGTTCCAGGCGGCGACCGACGCGCAGCTCCTCATGCTCCATATCACCGAGCCCCCGCCCCCGCTCCGCTCGGCGGCGCCCGCCGTGCCGCCGCGCCTGGCGTTCGTCGTGGATCGCTGCCTCGCCAAGGATCCGTGGGCGCGATTCCCGGACGTCGCGGCGCTCGTCCGCGGCGTCGCCGACGCGGTCGAGCCGCCGCGGGCGCCGCTCGCGGTGCGCGCGTTCTTGATCCGCGGGAGGCATCGCGCCGTGATGGGCGCCGTGCTCCTCCCCGTGGCCATCCTGATGTGGCTCTACACGCACGATCTGGCGTTGCGCGCCGCCGCCAGCGCCGCGTGCGCCGCCGCCCTCCTGCTCCCGGTCTTTACCGCGCTCGTTCGCGTGCGCCGGCTGCTCGGATCCGGATACCAGCACGACAGCCTCGTCACGGCGCTCACCGCTGAGCGGGGCCGGCGCCGGGAAGAGCTGGCGTACATCTATGGTGCGGTGTCGCGCGGGTTCGAGCGCGCGATGGAGCGGCTGGCGCGCGTGGCGGTCCTTTTTGTTGGGATCATCGTGTGGGTGCCGGCCGCGCCCCAGGAGCTGTTCGTCGGGGCGAGTGTCGTGGCGCTGCTGTCGGCGATCGTGGCGCGCGCGCGCACGGAGCTGCGCACGGACCCACAGGGCGAGCGCCGTTTGCGATTCTGGCGGGGCCCCCTCGGTCGCTTGCTGTTCCGGATCGCCGAGGTGGGACTGCGGCGGGAATCTCCGATCGTCACGATTCTGGGGTCCGGACGCCTCGAGACGCCGGCCTGAGCCCGGCGTTAGTATAGGGGTGCGATGACGCACCCCCACCCACCTTCCGACCGACTCTTCATCGACTTCCAGACGGCGCTCGCCGGCCGCTACTCGCTGGAGCGCGAGTTGGGCCGCGGCGGCATGGGCGTCGTGTACCTCGCTCGCGAAGTGCGTCTCGACCGGCCCGTGGCGATCAAGCTCCTCCCCCCCGCGATGGCCGCCGATCCCAAGTTGCGCGAGCGCTTCCTCCGCGAAGCGCGCACCGCCGCCAAGCTCTCCCATCCAAACGTCATCCCGATTTACGCCGTCGAAGAGGTGGAGGGGGGCCGCTTTGTGTTCTTCGCGATGGCGTTCGTCGAGGGCGAGACGCTTACGGAACGGGTGCGGAACCGCGGGCCGCTCCCGCCGTCCGAAGCGGCACGTGTGCTGCGCGACGTGGCCTGGGCGCTCGCGTACGCGCATGGGCAGGGCGTCATTCACCGCGACGTGAAGCCCGATAATATCCTGCTCGAGTCGACGGGCCGCGTGCTGGTGGCGGACTTTGGCATTGCGGGAATCGTCGTTGGGGCCGGCGCGTTGGCGGGGGGCGAGGTGATCGGGACGCCGGAATTCATGAGTCCGGAGCAGGCGCTGGGCGAAGCGATCGACGCCCGCAGCGACCTCTACTCCCTGGGGATCGTCGGCTACTTCATCCTGTCCGGGACGCTGCCGTTCAACGGCGCGAAGGCCACGGAGGTGTTGGCGAAGCAGGTGACGGAGCCTGCGCCGCCGCTCTCGAAAACGGCGCCCCTCGTGCCGCGGCGCCTCGCGCAGGCAATCGACCGCTGTCTGGCCAAGGATCCTGCCGACCGGCCCGACGGCACGGCCGCGTTGGCGGAGCAGCTGGGCCACGCCCTCGAGCAGCGGCGCGACCTGCCCGTGGCGCTCCGGGCGTTCGTGAAGCACGACGCGCGGCTCGACGGACCGGGCGTGCTGCTCTACCCGTTCGTGATGCTCGTGGCGGCGCCGCTGGTGGGCGTCTTCACGGGCTCGGTGGAAGTCGGCTTCATCACGCTGATCGGTGGGTACACGCTCGTCCCGCTCGGCGTGCTGGTCAATCGCGCGCGTCGGCTCCTCAAGTCGGGGTTCGGCTTCGGCGACATCGGGGTCGCCTTCAAAGCCGAGTTGGACCGCGGCCGCGAAGAGCGCGCGTTTGGAGTCGGACACGGGGCCTCAGTCGTCGAGCGCGTCTGCAAGTGGGTCAGTGGGATCTCCCTCGGTGCCGCGATCACCCTGATCTTCGGCGGCCTCGCGGACAGCCAGCTCGTGGGCTGGTTCGGTGGGTTTCTGACGGTGGGCGTCATCTCGGGGGTCGGCATGCTCGTGATGCTCCAGCGGCGGCGCGACGTGGACGTCGAGTTCTGGGGCAGGGTGTGGACCGGCCGCCTGGGCCGGTGGCTCTTCGGGATCGCGCGGGCCTTGGTCGGCAAGCGAATGTTGCCGGCGCCGCTGACCCATCGGCCGACGGAGTTGGCGATCGGTATGGCCGCGGAGCAGCTGTTCGAGGCCCTGCCGAAGGAGACGCGGCGCCAGCTCCGCGATCTCCCTGACGTGGTGCATCGCCTGGAGCGTGATGCCCAGCGGATGCGCGCCCGGCTCGAGGAGCTGCAGGACGCTCTGGCCAACGTCGACCGGGACACCGCCGCACCGGGCATCGCGGTGCGGCACGACCGGATCGTGGCGGACCTCTCGACCGAACGCGGCATCGTGGAGCAGCGGCTGACCGACATCGTCGCGGCCCTCGAGACGATTCGGCTGAACCTGCTGCGCCTGCAGGCGGGGAGCGGGAGCGTGCAGAGTCTCACCACCGACTTAGGGCTGGCGCGCGACGTGGCGGAGGCGGTCGACCTGTTGCTGGAAGGACACCGCCAGGTCGACGAGGAGCTCAAGAAATGAGCTTCCTCGAATTCCAGACGGCGCTGGTGGGACGCTACGCGATCGAGCGCGAGTTGGGCCGGGGCGGGATGGGGATCGTCTACCTCGCTCGCGACCTGCGGCTCGAGCGGGTCGTGGCGATCAAGCTGCTGCCGCCCGACCGGAGCGCGGCGCCGCTACGCGAACGGTTTCTGCGCGAAGCGCGCACGGCGGCGCGGCTCTCCCACCCGAACATCATTCCGATCCACGCGGTCGAAGAAGTCGGCGACTTCGTGTTCTTCGTGATGTCGTTCATTGACGGGGAAACACTCGGCGCCCGCGTCAGGCGGGACGGGCCACTCAAGGCGCACGACGCGGCGCGGATCCTGCGCGAGGTGGCCTGGGCCCTCGCGTACGCCCATGGCCAAGGTGTCGTGCACCGCGATGTGAAGCCCGACAACATTCTGCTCGAACGCGGCAGCGGCCGCGCGCTCGTCGCGGATTTCGGTATCGCGCGCCTCGTGCAAGCGCCGGGGATGTCGGGAGACGGGGAGCTCGTCGGGACTCCGGAGTACATGAGCCCCGAGCAGGCGAGCAGCTCCAGCATCGACGGCCGCAGCGACCTCTACTCGCTCGGCGTGGTCGGGTACTACGCGCTGTCGGGGCGCTTGCCATTCACGGCGCCATCCGTGGCCGCGCTGCTCGCCCAGCAAGTCACCAAGCCGAGTCCTCCTCTCGATGCGCCGGGGGCCCCGCACTCGCTCGTGGCGGCGGTCGAGCGGTGTCTGGCCAAGGACCCGGCGCAACGCCCGCAGAGCGGCGAGGACCTGGCGGCCGCGTTGGGCACCGCGCTCGACACGCGGCGCGACCTGCCGGTCCCCGTGCGCGCGTTCCTCGCGGAAAGCCGGTCCGGCACGCGCGGTCAGCTCGTGGCCACGTGGGCGGCAGCCGGGATCCTGATCCCGACCGGGCTTTCCCTCCTCGTGCGCGCCGTCTTCCCGGCCGGGATCCCGGACATCTTCAGCGCCGGAATCACGGCCGTCGCGCTGGGCTTGGGGGGCGTGGCCCTTCTCTCTCCAGTGGTGTGGGAAGTGCGCCGGGTGAGGCGGCTACTCGGTGCGGGGTACCGGCGCGAGGATCTCCTCCACGGCTTGACGCTCGAGACGGAGCGCCGGCGCGAAGAGCAGGAGTATGCCGAAGGGAGCGAGGGGGGGCCGTCTACCCGATGGGAGCGCCTCATGTCGCGCAAGGCATACGCCTCGCTCGGCATGGCGGCGCTGGCCGCCGTCGCCTCGTTCTTCGTGCCGTACCCCGCCGTGCTGGGGGTCTTCGGTGTGTTTGGGTTGTCGTGCGCCGCCGCCGTGGCCACCGGACTCGCGGCGCACGCGGCCGGGCGCGGACGCCTCGGCTTCGAGGAGAAAACGCACCTCAGGTTTTGGGATGGACGCGTCGGCCGCTGGCTCTTCAAGCTGGCCGGGATCGGTCTGAAGCGTACGCCGGGAGCGCTCCCCGCCACCGACCGGCCCACCGAAGTCGCGCTCGGGCTCGCGGCGCTCGATGTGTTCGAGGCGCTCCCTAAGGAAACGCGGCAGCAGCTCGGTGACCTGCCCTCGGTGGTGCGCGGGCTCGAGGAACGAGTGCGGCGGCTACGAGGCAACGGGCAAGATGTGCGGCTCGGCGAGGCGCTCGGCGCCCTCGAGGTGATTCGGTTCGACCTGTTGCGGTTGCAAGGCGGGGTCGGGACGATGGAAGGATTGACCGCCGACTTGGGCGCCGCCCGCGAGATCGGTGAAAAGGTCGACGCGCTCCTCGAAGGGCGGCGTGAGGTCGACGACCTGATGCGTTAGTCGCGCACCCGCGCCAGTTTCTCGACGGCGGCCTTCAGCATCTCCTCGGTCTTACAAAACGCGAAGCGAATCCAATTGCGACCCAGCTCCGGCTGCGAGCAGAAACTCGAGCCGGGCACGGTCGCGACGCCGTGCTCGATCGTCAGCCACTCGGCGAACTTGTCGTCCGGTAGGTCAGACAAGTCCGAGAAGTTCGCGATCACGTAATACGCGCCTTGCGGGGGCTGACACTTGAAGCCCGCCTTGACGAGCCCTCCGCACAGGATGTCGCGGCGCCGCCGGTAGTCCCGCATCAGCCCATCGTAGTAGTCGTCACCCAGTGTTTCGAGCGCGACGGCAACGCCTTCTTGCAGGGGCGCCGGTGCACCCACCGTCAGGAAGTCGTGCACCTTGCGGATCGCGTCGGTCACGTCGGGGGGTGCCACGATCGTTCCGATGCGCCAACCCGTCACGCTGAACGTCTTCGACGCGCCGCTGATCGTGATCGTCCGCTCCGCCATTTCCGGGAGCGTCGCGATCGGAATGTGCTCGCCCTCGTAGTAAATGTGCTCGTAGATCTCGTCGGTCACCGCGAAGGCGTCGTGGCGGCGGCACAGATCGGCGATGCCTTCCAGCTCGGCGCGCGTGAGGACGCGCCCCGTGGGGTTATTGGGCGTGCAGACGATGACCGCCCGCGTGCGGGGGGAGAACGCCGCCGCCAGGCGGTCCAGATCGAGGGGCTCCCCCGGCCCGAACGGCACGAACACCGGACGGGCGTCGCACAGGATCGCGTCGGGGCCGTAGTTCTCGTAAAAAGGGTCAAAAACGATGATTTCGTCCCCCGGGTTGACGATGGCAAGCAGCGCTGACGCCATCGCTTCCGTGGCTCCGCAGGTGACTGTGACCTGCGTCATTGGATCGACGGCCAGGTTGTACCAATCTTGGTACTTCGCGGCCAAGGCATTCCGTAGGCGGGCCGCGCCCCAGGTGATGGCGTATTGGTTGACGTCATCCCGGATCGCGCGGGCCGCCGCTTCTTTTAGGACCGCCGGCGCGGGGAAGTTGGGGAATCCTTGGGAGAGATTGATCGCGCCGTGCTCGTTCGCGAGGCGTGTCATCCCCCGTATCACCGATTCGGTGAAACCGTGTGTACGGCGAGCGGTGCGCATGCCCAAAAAGATACGTAAATTCGGCGACCTTGAACTCTAGGACCATGATTCGCGTGTCCGGTCGGGCGCTCGCCGCCCTGGCGCTGGCCCTGACGGTCGTGACGTGCCGCGACGCCGTCGGCCCGAGTACGCCCATCCGCGCCGCGATCGCGATCGCTCCCGTTCTGCCGTCCGCAGCGGCGTTGGCCGATTTCGGCTTGTCGATCGATGCCTTCCGCGTCGTCGTGGTCCGTCCCGCCGCCGACACGTTGGCCGACACGACCATCGCCCTGCCGCCCGACGTCGACGAGCTGGCGGTCGATTTGCGGGTGGCCGTCGTGTCGGTACCGGAGACTCTGCAGGTGTCGGTGGTAGCCCTCTCCGGGACACTGCCAATCTTCTCCGGCACACGCTCGGTGCCCGTGCCGAGTGTGCTCGCGACTCCCATTCCGGTCGACAGTTTCGTCGGTCCCGTGGCCGACAGCATCGTGATTCAGCCGCGGGGCGCGTTCATTGCCCTGAACGACTCGCTGCGCTTCCAGGTGCAAGGCTTCAACGGCGGCGTTCCGGTGACGCAGTTCTACGTGGCGTGGAGCTCGAGCGACTCCGCCGTCGCTTCCATCAACCGGTTCGGCGTGTTGCGTGCTCCCGGAACGCGGGGCTCCGTCCGCGTGCGCGCGCGGACCCCCACGGGAGCGAGCGATTCCGTCACGGCGATCTTCGCGCCCCCCGCGACTCAACTCGTGCCGATCTCCGGCAGCGCCCAGACCGACACCGTCGGGAGTCTCCTGTCGACGCCGCTCGAGGTCGAAGCGCGCGCCGCCGACGGCGGAGGTGTGGGAGGGGTCGCGGTGCGGTTCCGCGCGTTTGCCGGCGGTGGTGCGGTGGCCGACTCCGTTGTCGTCACGGATACCGCGGGTCGAGCCCGGACTACCGCCACGCTTGGTGGTGCCATCGGCATTCAGAGTTTCGAGGCGACGGTGACGGGCCTCGCCGGTAGCCCCGTCACGTTCAACGCCACGGCGCTCGCCGGGCCGCCCGTTCAACTCCTCGCGGTCCAAGGCGACGCCCAACTCGCGGTCGTCAATACGCTGCTCCCCACGGCGCCCCGTGTTCAGGCCAGGGACGCCGGCGGGAATCCGGTCGCGGGTGTGTCGATCACCTTCACCGTGGCGAGCGGAGGCGGCAGCAGGACCGGCGGCTCGCAGGTCACCGACTCCGGCGGCTTCGCGACGGTGGGAGGCTGGACGCTGGGGACCCTTGCGGGCACGAATTCGCTCACGGCCGCTGCGGCGGGGCTGACGCGCACCTTCACCGCCACCGGAGTCGCCGGCGCGGCGACCCTGCTCGTCGTCAGCGCGGGTGATCTCCAGAGCGCCGTCGTCGGCAATGCCGTCGCCACCGACCCCGCAGTGCGGGCGCAAGACCAGTTCGGAAATCCCGTCGCCGGGGCGTCGATCACGTTCGGCGTGAGCGGCGGGGGCGGGAGCGTCACCGGTGCCGCGCAACTCTCGAACTCGGCGGGGATGGCTACGGTAGGGAGCTGGACCCTTGGCACCACCGTGGGCGGCAACACCCTGACGGCGACGTTGTCGGGCGTGACACCGGTTCTCTTCAGCGCCACGGCGACCGCCGCCGGCCCCACGCAGATCGTCAAGGTGTCGGGCGACGCGCAGGCGGGCGTGGTCAACACCGCCGTCGGCGCGGCGCCCCGCGTGCGCCTCACCGACCAGTTCGGGAATCCGGTCGCCGGATCGAGCGTCACGTTCGCCGTCGCCTCGGGTGGAGGCGGCGTGACGGGCGCCACGCAAACGACGGACGTCACGGGCGTCGCGACCCTGGGCAGTTGGACGCTCGGCACTGCGACGGGCCCCAATTCTGTCACGGCCGCCGTCGGCGCACTCTCGACCACGTTCACCGCGACGGCCACCCCCGGCGCCCCGACGCAGATCGCGCACTTCGCCGGCAATCTCCAAACGGCGGTCGTGAATACCGTGCTGCCGACGGCGCCGGCGGTGGTCGTGCGCGATCAATTCAACAACGCGGTGCCGGGCGTTGTCATCACGTTCAGCGTCGACTCGGGCGGTGGAACTGTTACCGGTGCGACGCCGGCCACGGACACCACGGGCAAAGCGACTATCGGCAGCTGGAGACTCGGCACGGTGGCGGGCTCCAACGTCCTCTCGGCGACGGGAGGAAGCCTCACGACGACCTTCTCCGCGACCGGACTCGCCGGTGCGGCGACGCAGCTCATCAAGGTCGCGGGAGACGGCCTCAGCGCCATCGTGGGTATGACCCTCGGCGCCTCGCCTGCGGTCCGGGCGCTCGATCAGTTCGGCAACGGCGTCGGGAATCTTGGCGTCACGTTCGCGGTGACGGGCGGGGCGGGGAGTGTGATTGGCGCGACGCCGACGACCAACGGTAGCGGCATCGCTGCCGTTGGGGCATGGACCCTCGACACGCTCGCCGGCGGGAACGCCCTCACCGCGAGCGCCGGGGCGCTCTCGGCCGGGTTCACCGCCACCGGCCTCGCCGCCGCGCCGAATCGGCTCCTAAAGCTGTCGGGCGACGGGCAGACGGGCGTGGTAAACACCGCCTTGCCCGTGGCGCCTACGGTGCGGCTGACCGACCGCTACGGCAACGCCGTCGCCGGCGACACGATCGACTTCTTCATCCAAACTGACGGCGGATCCGTCGCGACGCCGAGCGTCGTGACCGACGCGGTGGGCGCGGCGAGCGCGGGGACGTGGACCATCGCCGACTTCTTGGCGCAGAACCGCCTCCAAGCTGTGGTTCGAGGCATACCCGCGGTTCCCGCGGTGCAATTCACCGCGCAGGGCACGCACGATGTGGCGTTCCAGATCTTGCGAGAGACGGTGGATACGCAAACCGCGATCGCGGGACAGCCGGTGAGCACGCCGCCCGCGGTCCGCGTCCGGGACCAGTACTTCAATCCGGTGCCTGGTGTCGCGGTCGCGTTCAGCATCACGGGCGGGGCGGGGAACGTGACACCTGCGTCTGTGGTGACCGACTCGACAGGCCTCGCGCAGGTCGCGACCTGGTCGCTCGGTTTGATCGCCGGCCTCAATACGCTCGAAGCCGACGTCCCGGGGCTCACGGGCAGCCCGATCGGGTTCAGCGCCAATGGCGTCACGACGACCGCCACGAGCATGGAGCTCGGGTCCCTGGGCGGCGGGAACGCACAGACCGGGGTTGTCGGGACGGTGCTCCCGACGGCGTATGAAGTACGCGTGTTGGACGGGGCCGGTGCACCTGTGCAAAGCGTGCAGGTGGCCTGGGCGGTGGGCGCGGGCGGCGGGTCGGTCAGTTCCCCGACGTCGCTGACCGACGTGAACGGCATCGCGAGCGTGACGCGTATGCTCGGTGTTGGGGTGGGGACCCAGACCGCCACGGCGAGCGTCAATGGTCTCATCGGCTCTCCGCTGACGTTCAGTGCGACGGCGCTCGCGGATGTACCGGCCGCGCTCGTCAAACAGTCCGCGGATCCGCAAACGGCGACCGTGGCGACGTTGGTCACCGCTCCGGTGGTCCAGGTGACCGATCAGTTCGGCAACCTGATCTCCGGTATCGAGGTCAGTTTTGCTGTGGCTGGAGGCGCGATTGGCGCAACGTTAGACACAACCGACGCCGCGGGAAGCGCCACCGCGGGGACCTGGACCCTCGGCTCGGTTGTCGGCACGAACACCGTCACCGTCACTTCTGCTGCGTTGCCATCCGAGTCGTTCACGGCCACCGGGACCGCGGCAGCCGCAAGCGTGATCGCACTCCTCGACGGCAATAGCCAAAGCGGCACCGTCGGCCAGATACTCGCCGCGCCGTACCGCGTGCACGTCACCGATGCATTCGGGAACGACGTCAGTGGTGCGACCGTGCATTGGTCCATCGTGACCGGAGGCACCGGCGCGATCGCGCCGAGTACCGTGTCAACGGACGGGCTGGGCGTCGCTGCGGCGACGCATACGCTGGGCACGACGGTGGGATCGCATGCGGCGATCGCCTGGATCACGGGGCTCCCCGATACGGTGACGTTCACGTCGACGGCGCTGGCGGGGGCCGCAGCGTTCATCGCCAAGGCGGCGGGGGACTTGCAATCGGCGACCGTCAACACCGCCGTGGCCACGCGCCCGACGGTACTCGTGACAGACCAGTTCGGCGCACCGGTCGCTGGTCAGTCGGTTACGTGGGGCATCGCGACGGGCGGTGGGGCACTGGGCACCCCGACGACGGTCACGAGCGACGCGCTCGGGATCGCGACGGCGCCCGTTTGGACCGTTGGCACCGGGGTGGGGACGAATTCGCTTACCGCGACGGCTTCAGGCTTGTCGGGAAGTCCGGTCACCTTCACGGCGACGGGGACAGCCGGAGCGGCGACGCAGATGGTGATCAGCGCAGGAAACGGGCAGAGCGAGACTGTGGGAACGGTGGTGTCGACGAAACCCGCGGTAGTTCTCAAGGATCAGTTCAATAATCTGGTGCCCGGTGTGTCGGTCACCTTCCTCGTGACGTCGGGCGGCGGGAGCGCCACGGGCACCGGCGCGGTCAGCAGCGCTCAAGGTGTTGCGACCGTGGGCAGCTGGACCCTCGGTACCGTCGCGGGACCCAACACGCTGCGCGCGAGCGCCCCGGGCGTCACGGCCGTGACGTTCGGCGCCACCGGCCTCGCGGGGGCACCGGTGCAGCTGGCGTTCGTCCCGGAACCTTCACGCTCTCTGGCGGGCGACACGATCGCGCCGCCGGTGCGGGTTGCGATTCAGGATCAGTTCGGAAACACGGTCCTGCCGGTCGCCGACGTCGTCCATGTGGACCTCGGGGCGGTACCCACGCCGGGGGCGAAGCTCGTGGGCACGATGGACATGGCCGCCGTAAACGGTGTCGCGGTCTTCCCGGACCTGGCCATCGACTCCGCTGGGATCGGATACACCTTGCTGGCATCGACGCCGAAGATCCCTGGGAGCAGGGAAAGCGCGCGATTCGACGTCGGAGGCGTGATCGCAGCGTTTGCCGATGACCGGCTCCACCCCGTGGCCGCGGCCTTCAACCCGGTGAATGGGTTCGTGTACGTTCCCGGTGCCGACCAAGAGACGCAAACCCTGGGTGTGCTCGATCCAGGCAAGGGGCTATTGACCCTGCTTCCGATCCTCCAGACCAAACCGTTCGGCGTGGCGGTGAACGCGCAGACGAATCGCATCTATGTCACCACGTTCGCGGTGATGACAGGGGCAGTCGTGGTCATCGACGGCCGGAACGACACGCCGATTGGGTTGATCCCGCTATCGGGCGAGGCACGGGGGATCGCGATCGACGAGTCGACGGATCGCGCGTTTGTGGCAATCGCGGGCGATCCCAGTAAGGGTGAGCCCCCCGCGCTCGCGATCATCGACGGAAAAGACAACCGCGTGGCTGTTACGATTCCGTTCCCTGAAGGCGCGCTCGCCGGCATCGGCGTGGTGTACAACCCGAACGACCGTTTCGTCTACGTGGCTATCCCGAATGTTGGTGTCGGGATCTTCGATCCCGACCAAGCCAAGTTCGTTGGTGCGGTTTCGATCGTTGGGGAGAAGGGCGCGGCTGGGACCTACGGCGTCGCGATCGACACGCGCAGCAACTTGCTGTTCGCCACGAACCGCGCCGAGAACACCGTGTCGGTCATCAACCTGGTCGACAGCAAGGAGCTGACGCGGTTGCCGGTGGGCCGCGAGCCCGAAGGGCTCGGCGTCGACGGGGATCGCAGCGCGGTGTACGTGGCGAACTCGGGTGAGAACACCGTCTCGTTCATCGAGATCGGCAAGCTGGAGGTCATCGCGACGCTGATCGTCGGACCCGCGCCGAAGGCGGCGGCCGTAAACCTCGGCAACGGCCAGTTCTACGTGCCGACCTTTGGTGACAGTCGCGTGCGGATGGTGCAGCCGTAGCGAATTACCCTACAGCCGCAGCCTCACATTGATGTCCACCAGGATGACGTCCGGCGTGTCGAGAAACACGATTCTGTTCTGGACGCGCCGGACGATCATCTTCACCATCGGGCCCTTGCCTTTACCCCGCCCCATGTTGCCGCGGCGGTAGTACACGACTTCGTCGTTCCCAACGGTCTCGATGCGCACCACCTCAAACCCCTGATGGATGAGCACCTCGCGTGTGACGGAGATGGCGCGGCCGCGCTCGACGACGAATTCCCGCTTGGGGCGGTGCCCCTGCGCCGACGCTTGGGGAACGGCCAGCAAAAGGGCGGCCAGAGCGATCAGTGCTGAGCGTTTCATGAGTCACCTCTATTTCAAAATGATCTTGGCGATCGTATTCAGCTGCATGTTGCTCGTGCCCTCGTAGATCGTCCCGATCTTGGCATCACGGTAGAACTTCTCTACGGGGTACTCCTTGGTATATCCGTACCCCCCGAAGAGTTCCACGCACAACGACGTGACCCGCTCGGCGACCTGCGACGCGAACAGCTTGGCCATCGCCGCCTCCTTGGTGTACGGGTCGTGCGCGTCCTCGAGCCGCGCGGCGTTGTAGACCATGAGCCGAGCGGCCTCGAGCTCGGTGGCCGCCTGCGCCAGTTGGAACTGTACCGCCTGGAATTCCGCGATCGCCTTCCCGAACTGCTGCCGCTCCTTCACGTATTTGAGTGCCGCCGTCAGCGCGCCACGCGCGACGCCGATCATCTGCGCCCCGATTCCGATCCGCCCGGTGTTCAGCGTCTCGATGGCGACCTTGTAACCGACACCCACGTCGCCAACCACGTTGGCGCCGGGCACCTCGCAGTGATCGAGTATCAGCTCGGTGGTGGAGGAGGCGCGGATGCCGAGCTTGTCCTCTTTCTTGCCGACGCTGAATCCCTTAAAGCCGCGCTCGACGGCGAACGCGGTGATCCCTTTGTAGCCCTTGGCGAAGTCCGTGTTCGCGAAGATGAGGAAGAATCCCGCGTCGGCGCCGTTCGTGATCCACAGCTTACGGCCGTCGAGGATCCACGTGTCGCCCTGTTTGGTCGCTTTGGTCTGCAGGCCGAAGGCGTCCGAGCCCGAGGCGGCCTCGGACAGGGCATAGGCGCCGATGACTTCGCCGGCGAGGCGGGGGAGGTAACGGCGTTTCACGTCGTCGCTCCCCCACTTGAGGAGCAGCGCGTTCACGAGGGTGTTCTGGACGTCTACGAAAATGGCCGCCGACGCATCCACGGCCGACAGCTCTTCCACGGCGAGGACGGTCATGAAGAGGCTGCCGCCGGCGCCGCCGTGCTCCTCGGGGATCTCGATCCCCATGAGGCCGAGCTCGAAGAATTTGGGAATGAGGGTGGGATCGATCTTCGCGGCCTGCTCCATCGCCTGCACGCGCGGGCGAACCTCGCTCTCGGCGAAGTCGCGCACCGCACCCTGAAACATCCGTTCTTCTTCGGAGAGCTGGGTGAGCGGGTTCACGCCTTCTTGTCGGACGGGCCCAGCGTCAGCATCTCGCGAATTCCGCCGAGCGACCCGAGCATAGCGGTCGCCTCGTAGGGCATGTAGACGACCTTGTTGCCTTGTCCCGAGACCATCTCCTTCAACGTCTCGATGTAGCGGATCGCGATCAGGTACTGCGCGGGATCGCCGCCCGTCCCCTTGATGGCCTGCGTGATCCGCTCGATCGCCTGCGCCTCGGCCTCCGCTACCTTGAGGCGCGCCGACGCCTCAGCCTCGGCATGCAGGATCTTCGCCTGTTTATCACCTTCGGCGGTGTTGATCTCCGACTGCCGAATGCCCTCGGCCTGGAGGATGCGCGACTGCCTGTCGGCATCGGCCGTGATGATCGTCGCCCGCCGTTCCCGCTCGGCGCGCATCTGCTTTTCCATCGCGTCGCGGATGTCGCGCGGCGGATTGATGTCTTTGAGCTCGACGCGGCTGACCTTGGCGCCCCACTTGTGCGTCGCCTCGTCGAGAATCGCCCGCAGCTTGGCATTGATCGTGTCGCGCGACGCCAGCACGTGGTCCAGCTCCATCTCGCCGATCACGTTGCGCAGCGTCGTCTGCGTCAGCTTCTCGATCGCGTCCGGCAGGTTGGCGATCTCGTACGTCGCGCGCACGGGGTCGGTGATCTGGGAATAGATCAGCGCGTCGATCTCGACGACCACGTTGTCCTTCGTGATCACGTTCTGACGCGGGAACACGTATACCGTCTCCCGCAGGTCGATCTTCTCTGTGCGGAAGCGGCGGGAGTAGCTGTCGCCAGCCGGCGTGACGAGTGTCTGGTGCCAGTCCACCGCCCGTGGCTTGTCGATCCACGGCATGATCAGGTTGATCCCGGACGTCAGCGTCTTGTGGTACTTCCCGAACCGCTCGACGATCATGGTTTGGGCTTGCTGCACGATGCGGATGCCCTTGGCGATTGTGACCACCACGAGCAGCGCGACTGCTCCGACCAGCACGAGACCGGGACCCATCGTTCAACTCTCCTTTTCCACCACGAGGGTGGTACCGTCCACCTGAATCACCGTGATCCGTACGCCGGCTTCGATGGGCGTGTCGTCGACCGAGACCCCGCGCCAATCCTCGCCTTCCACCTTGACCCGTCCCAGCCGCGACGCGGGGTCGATCCGCTCCAGGACCACGCCCCGCTTGCCGAGCAACGCTTCCACCCCTGTCCGCACGCCCGCGCCCGGTCCCAGCTCGAAGCGGCGCAGCATGAGGGGTCGCAGGCCGATCATGCTCGCCAGGCTGGTCGCGGTGAAGGCAATGGTTTGCAGGGCGAGCCCCACGAACGGCACCAGGCCCACCAGCCCCGCCGCGACGCACCCCACGGCCAGGCATGCCAACCAAAGGCCAGGTGTGGTAATGAACATCTCCGCCACCACGAGGACGATGGCCGCAAGGAACCAGATCAGCCAGTCTTCCATGGGGTCAAAGTTGCAACCCTGGCCCGTGTTGCGCTATCCAACCAGGGAGCACCGAAACGGACGCGGCCCGCGTCTCGTATCGCTGTCAGCCATCCCTTCCGGAGATCCTATGACGACTCGCTGGGTGCCCCTCGCGCTGTGTGCCGTACTCGCCGCGCCGACCGTGGGTGCCGCACAATCGACCCGCTACGTGCTGAAGGGCGACTCCGTCGCCGTGTACAACCTCGTCGGTGAGTTGCGCGTCGAGCCCGGTTCCGGGAGCGACGTGGCCGTGCAGGTCACACGCGGCGGCGCCGATGCCGCGCGGCTGGACGTGCAGAGCGGTCCCATCGATGGGCATGAGACGCTCCGCGTCATCTATCCCGAAGACGTCATCAGCCTCCCCGATTGGGGTCGCGGTTGGAACACGACGCTGCGCGTTCGAGACGACGGCACGTTCGGCGACGGCGGCCGCTGGCGTCGCGAGGGCCGCGAGGTTCGCATCACCGGGCGCGGGCGTGGCATGGAAGCCTACGCCGACCTCAAGGTCACGGTGCCCGCGGGCAAGCGCGTGACGCTGCACCTGGGCGTCGGGAAAGCGTTCGTCACGAATGTCGATGGCGTGATCGGGGTGCAAGTTGCCTCGGCCGATATCTCCGCCGAGGGGACGCGCGGCATCCTCAAGCTCGACACCGGGTCGGGGAACGTGGATGTGCACAATGCGAGCGGCGACATTAGTCTCGAGAGCGGCTCAGGGGACATCACCGCCACTGGACTGCACGGGGGGCGGGTGAAGGTCGAAACGGGGTCCGGCAACATCACGATGACGGGCGCCGAGGCGACCGTGCTGAAGTTGAGTACGGGATCGGGCGAGATCACCGTCACGGGAGCGAAGGGTGACGAGTTGGCCTTCGAGAGCGGCAGCGGCAACATCGACGTGGCCCTCACGGCGACCTTCAGCAGGCTCGCGGTTGAGACCGGTTCCGGCGACGTCACGGTCCGTGTGCCGCCCACGATCGGGGCCGAGGTGGATCTCGATACGGGCAGTGGAGAGATCGATCTCGGCGGGCTCACGATTCAGGTGCGACGGTTGGCCGAGGATCACATCAGCGGCACGATCGGTGACGGGCGCGGTCGCCTGTCGATCGAGACCGGGTCGGGTAACGTCCGACTCGTGAAGTCTTAAAGCTCCTCGAGCCGCTCGATTTCGCGGCGCTCTTTCTTGGTCGGCCGGCCCTTGCCTTGGTAGGTGGGGGTCGGCGCGATTTTGTGCAGCTCCGCGAGGCGTTCTCGCGCCGAGCGGCCCTCGGCAGACTCGTCGAACAGCGTCTGCGCCGTCTTGGGAGGCCCACGCCGCTCAGAGAGCGTGCGCACGGTAATGAGCCATTCGTAGGGACCGATGCGAATTCGGAGAGAATCCCCCACCTGCAGTTGCTTCGCCGGCTTTGCCCGCGTGCCGTTGACTTGCACCTTCCCGCCCGCGATGGCGGCAGCGGAGAGTGCGCGCGTCTTGAAGAAGCGCGCCGCCCACAGCCAGCGGTCGAGGCGGACGCGGCCGTCAGCCATGGCTAGCGTCCCGTCAGATAGTCCACGGCAAGATGGGAAAGCGCCCGTACGCCGACCGGCAGCGCCGCTTCATCCACAAAGAAGCGCGGCGAGTGGTTCGGCGCGGCGTTCCGCGGATCGGTCCCCGGCGGGGTGACGCCGAGGAAGAAAAAGAGGCCCGGGATCTTTTCCTGATAGCGTGAAAAGTCCTCGGCCGTCGTCTTGGCCTCCGAGATCCCCACGCGGTCGTTCCCCGCCACGCGCCGCAGCGTCGGGGCCATGCGCTCGGTCAGCGCGGGGTCGTTGTAGGTGACCGGCGCCCCCGAGTCGATCGTGACGACGGCTGTCGCGCCGGCGCTTTGCGCGATGCCTTCGGCGGTACGGCGCACCCGCATCCAGATGTCGCGCCGCATGGCGGCATCGAAGGCGCGGATCGTGCCGATCATGACCACACTGTCGGGAATGATGTTGTTGCGCACGCCGCCGTTCACGGCGCCGATCGTGACGATCGCGGGGGCGGCCGTGATGTCTACCTGGCGGCTCGTGATCGTTTGCAGCCCCATCACGATTTGCGACGTGACGACGATCGGATCGATCCCGGACCACGGTTGGGCCCCGTGCGTCTGGCGGCCGCGCACGACGATGCGCAGCCCATCCGCACTCGCCATGATCCCGCCCGGCCGGTACATGATCTCGCCCGCCGCATAGGGAAACACGTGTAGTCCGAAGATCGCACCGGGCTTTGGGTCGTCGAGCGCGCCCTCCGCGATCATCATCGCGGCGCCACCGTCCTCGCCGGCCGGCACGCCTTCTTCGGCGGGCTGGAAGATGAACTTCACGGTCCCCGGCAGGTCGCGTCGCATCCCCGCCAGGACCTCGGCCACGCCCATTAGGATCGCCACGTGGGCGTCGTGCCCGCAGGCGTGCATCACGCCGACGTCCTGACCGTTGTAGGTCGTGCGCACTTTCGACGCGAACGGCACGTCCACGTCTTCGGTGACGGGCAGGGCGTCCATGTCGGCGCGCAACGCGACCACGGGGCCGGGCCGGCCCCCGCGCAGCACGGCCACGACACCGTTGTGCGCCACTCCCGTCCGCACCTCGAGGCCGAGGGACCGCAGTTGCTCGGCGACGACCTGCGCGGTGCGCACTTCACGGTTCGACAGCTCGGGGTGGGCGTGAATGTCGCGCCGCCACGCCACGACCTTCCCCTCGACCTGTGCGGCGCGGCGGTCGATCTCGGCGTCCAACCGGCTCGACTGGGCCGCCAAAGGCAGGGGAGACGTCAGGACAATGAGTGAGACGAAGGTCCGGAGGGATGTCATGGGGCGTAACCTACGGGGGGCCCGAATCCGGGCAACCCTTCTCCCGTAGGGAGTGTCGAACTGTTGAGCTTGCCGGTCACGACCCCGTCTTGGAGCCCGTCATGTTCCGTATCGCCACGTTGATCGCCCTTGCCGCACTGACGTTCCCCGTTGCCACCGTTCGCGCGCAGGACAGCGACGAAGAGTGGCTTGATGACTGCCGCGACGACGCCTGGCGTGATTCGCGCGCGCGGCACTGCGAAGTGCGCGAGCTGGGCTTGAAGGGCGCCGTACGCGGCGGCCCGCTCGTGGCCGAGCCGGGGATGAACGGCGGCGTCGAGATCGTCGGGTGGGACCGGGACAGCGTCGCCATAAGCGCCCGCATCCAGATCAACGCGCGCACCGAAGACGACGCGCAGGCGATCGCCAAGGACATTCGCATCGAAGCCGCCGGGCGGTCGATCCGCGCAGTCGGTCCCAGCGCCATGGGACGCCGCCAGTCATGGTCAGTCACCTTCGTCGTGTACGTCCCGCGCCGCACCGATCTGTCGCTCGCGACGCACAACGGCCCGCTGTGCGTAACCGGCGTGTCGGGGCGGATGGACCTGTCCACGCAGAATGGTCCCCTTTCGCTCGAGGGCGTCGGAGGCGACGTACGCGCTCGCGCGCAGAACGGGCCCCTGACGGTGAGGCTCATGGGCGCGCGCTGGGACGGCACCGGGCTCGACGCCGAAACGATGAACGGGCCTGCGGATCTGCGGATTCCCGAGGGCTACAACGCGAAGATCGACTTCGGGACCGTGAACGGCCCGATGGACGTCGGGTTCCCACTCACGGTGACGATCAACGGCCGTGTGACCGACCGCATCTCCACGACGTTGGGGTCGGGTGGTCCGCTGGTCCGTGTCGTGACCACCAACGGGCCGATGTCGGTGCGACGCCTCTAGGCCGGCGCGGATCTCGCCGCGGCGACGATGCCGTCATACTCGAACACGTTGGGCCCGCGCGGCGCTTGCTTGGCGATCTGCACCATGGCGCGCGCTACGTCGGCAGCGTCGATGGGTCGGTAGCGACGCAGCGGGCCCACGAGCAGCGGGGAAACGGCACGCGCCACCGGAATGCCGATCCGTTCGGCGAGGCGAGACTGCTTCCGCTCGCCCATGAGGAACGACGGCCGGAAGATCTGGACCGCCTGATACGGCAAACGTTGCACCGCGCCCTCCACCTCGCCCTTCACCCTGCTGTAGAAAACCCGTGACGCGGGATCGGCGCCGATGGCGCTGACGAGCAGCAACTGGGTCGCGCCCGCGCGCTGACCGATGCGCGCGAATCCGAACACGTAGTCGTAGTCCACCCGGCGAAAGGCCCGCTGCGACCCCGCGGTCTTGATCGTCGTGCCGAGGCAGCAGAAGACGTCGTCGACGTGGGGAACGTCGGTCGGTGCGTCGACGGAGCCGAAATCCACAATGTCCTGCCACAGCTTCGGGTGGCGCGTCTCGAGCAGCCGTCGCGACAGCGTGACGACGCGCCCGTACACGTTGTCCGCGAGCAGGAGTTGGAGCAGGTGGCCGCCGACGAGTCCGGAGGCCCCGGCGACGAGTGCGGTGCGTCCCATGGGCGCGAAAGTAGTTATTATCCCCGCCGTGGCTACCCTGCTCGTCGTGTTGTCGGGCCTGTCGGACGCGCTGCAACATCGTCCCCTCGTAGCGGTGCCTTTGCTCTTCGGGGCCGGCCTCGTCACGAGCCTCAATCCCTGCATTTACCCGATGATCCCCATCACCGCCGGGACGTTGGCCGGCGTCGACGCCCAGGGACGCAGCCGGCGCCGCACGGTCGCCCTGACCCTGACCTACGTCACCGGGCTCGCACTCTTCTATGCGATCCTCGGCCTCATCGCGGGGCTCACCGGCTCCCTCTTCGGCACGATCGGCTCGAGCCCGTGGGCTCGGCTCGCGATCGGGAACGTGCTGCTCGTCTTCGCGCTCGCGATGCTGGATGTGATTCCGATCCGCGTGCCGGAGCGGCTCGCCGCGTGGGCCGGGAGTCTCGGAGGTGGGTCGTATCCGGCGGTGTTCTTGCTGGGGGCGACGTCGGGGATTGTGGCGGCACCGTGCGGGGCGCCCGCGTTTGCCGTCGTCCTCACCTGGGTCGCCACGACTCAGAGCGCGGTGCTCGGCTTCGTCTACCTGTTCGTATTCTCTCTCGGCATGACGGCCCTGCTGGTGGTCGTTGGGCTCTTTTCGGGGACCCTCGCGGCTTTGCCGCGCGCGGGCGCATGGATGACCTGGATCAAAAGGGCCGCCGGCGTGGTTCTACTGCTCATGGCGCAATACTACTTCGTGAAGGCAGGGCAGGTATGGTAAACGCGTACGCAGTGCGCGGTGCGCTGTGCGCGGTGGTGCTCATGGCGGCTCCGGTCGCGCTTGCGGCACAGGATGACGTCGTGGGGATTCCCGTTGGACAGACGCCGCCCGCAGTCACGATCCAGGACTTGGACGGCAATGCCGTCGATCTGGGCCGGTGGGTGGGGAAGCGGCCGGTGATCGTGGAGTTCTGGGCGACGTGGTGCCCGATCTGCGCCGAGCTGCTGCCGAAGATGGAGCTGGCCCACAAGAAATACGGCGACCGCGTGGACTTTCTCGTGGTCGCCGTGGCCGTGAACGAGAGTCCCAACACCGTGCGCCGTCATCTCACCCGGCACCCGATGCCGTTCACCTTCCTGTGGGACGTGAACGGCAACGCGACCCGTGCCTTCCAGGCGCCGGCGACGTCATATGTGGCGGTGCTTGATGCCAAGGGCAAAGTCGTCTACACGGGGGTCGGGGCGGACCAGGACATCGAAGCAGGGTTACGGAGGGCGGCGGAGGGCGGCGGAGGACGGTGAAGGAAACTTCCGCCGTCGTCCGCCGTCTTTCGCCATCCTTCTCTCATTTCACCGTTGAGTCTGCAGGAACCAGTTTCCCAATCGCCGCGCCGAGCTCCGTATAGGCAGTCGGGTCGATCTCCCGGAACGGAGTCGCGCGGTACGCGATTTTCCCGTCCGGTCCCACCACAAACAGATTGCGGTTCGTCATGCCCCCCCGGCTCGCGAGGGCACCGTACATCTTGCCTACGACGGTCCCCGAATCGCTCGCGAACAGGAACGGGAACTCCGCGTCCCGCGCCCACGAAGCGAGGGCGGTATCGGCATCGGCGCTGACGCCGATGAGCACGATGTTGCGGCCGTCTTTGAAGAGCTGCGCGTACTGATCACGGTACGCGTTCATTTGGATCGTTCAGCCACGCGTTCGCGCCTTGAAGAAGAAGGCGAGGACGACCGTCTTCCCCTTGAAGTCGCTGAGATGGATGGGGGCGCGGAGCGCGCCGAACCGCGTGGCGCCCGGAAGCGTGAAATCCGGGGCGACGGTGCCGACCTCGAGTGGTGGCGGGCCGGCCGGAGCGGGTGGAGTCGCCGGTTGCTGCGCCGCGGCCACTCCAGCGAGCGTGGCGGCGATGCCGGCGGCAAGACACAACGGTCGCATACGCGAAGTCCCTTTGTGTGGACTCAGGAATATATCCTACTTCAGGCCGTAGCGAGTCTTCAGAATCTCCACATGATGGCGCTCGTGTCCCGGAATCATGAAGCCCAGCGCGCGAACGCTGACGGGCTTGCCGCTGGCGGTGCCGCGCCGCCGCCACGCATCGGCGTCGAAACTGCGGAACAACGCCAGTGTTGCGGACCGGACTGTCCGGAAATCGGTCACGAGATCCGCGAGGGGACGGGCGTCGAATTTCGCCGGCGGGACGTATGCGTTCTCATCGAATCCCGGGAGGGGCGTTTCGTCGCCGCGGGCGACGCGGAGGGCGCGGTAGGCCATGATCCGCTCGGTATCCGCGAGATGTCCCACGACCTCCTTGACGCTCCATTTGCCGGGCGCGTAGCGCTTCAGGGCGTCGGGCTCCGACACGCCGCGCAGCAGCGCGGCCGTCACATCGATCTGTGTGGCGAGCGCCGCCACGGGATCACTCTCAGTGACCTTGCTGATGTAACCGACGAAGTGGGGCGGAACCTCGTCTGTTTCGGGGCGGCCGACGTTCATGGTTTCAGCTCGCCCATTGGCAGCGCGCCCACGGTCTTTCCCTCCCGGCTAATGATGCGCCGGTGATAGTCCACCTGGCCGAGGTGATAGCCGAGATGCACCGCCAGATGAGCGAGGAACGCGCCCGTGGTTGGCGTGACCCCACCGACCGCCTCTGGGAAAGGCTTTTTCATGTCTGCGTCGGTCACCTTGGCCATACCGGTTTGCACGGCAGCAAGCGCCGCGTCGATCTCCTCCACCAGGTCCTCCCGCGGCATGTCCCGGCTGCCAAACTCAGCGTCGCGATAGCGCTTGTAGCCCGTGCCGCCGAGCACCGCGCCGACGTAGTACTGGATATTGCCGGCCAGGTGCAGCACGAGGTTGCCGCCGGGGTTCGTGATCCCCTCGGCACTTTCCCACAGCTTGGCGTCGTTGGGGTACGACTCGACCTCGCGGCGCAACGCCTTGAGCTCGCGGGTCATTACGACGGCGATCCAGTCTTTCATCATATCCTCCCTGCGCGTACGGCCACGGGCCAGCGCGCGAGCCGCGGCGTGCGGGGGTCTCCCCACGCCGGCGCCAACTCGGCGACGAGCGTCTCCACGGGATCGCGGCCGTGCCGCTCCATGAAGCCCCGCGTCGCCGACCAGGTGCGAATGTAGCCCGCCACGTCCTCGAGCGTGAGCCGTTGCTCGATCGTGAACTCCGGCACTCGGAATTCGGCGAAGGGAAACTCGATCGTGCTGTACCGGTCTTCTGTCAATTTGCGCTCGGGGGGCCAGAACGGGCCGACGGTATCTCTATAAAAGCGTTGCACGATCGCATCCAGTTCCGGCGCGATCGAGAAGAACCAATAGGTCCAGACTGCAACGACGCCTCTCGGCCTGAGCACGCGGCGCGCCTCGGCCCAGAAGCGCGGCCGGTCGAACCAGTGCACCGCCTGAGCCGCTGTCACGAGGTCCACTGAGCGATCCTCGAGATCGCTTGCTTCGGCCGCGGCGACGCGATAGGTGACGCGGGGATGAGGAGTCGCGTGCGCGATTTGCGCTGCGCTCGCGTCGGTGGCGATGACGCGGGCGAAGTGGCGCGCGAGGCCGATGGCCGCTTGACCACTCCCCGTGGCGCAGTCCCAGGCTGCATCGCGGGCCGGCGCAGCCTCCGCCAGCACGTCGAACAAGGCGTCGGGGTAGCGCGGCCGGAACGCGGCGTAGCCGGCCGAAACGCCGGAGAAATGATCCGCGAAGCTCACGGCCTGCCGAGGACGCGCGCCGCCCGCTGGACTAGCGAATCGAGGCCGACGTAGGGAGTCGTGACCCCCGTCGGCACGTCGTACAAGTACGCCCGCTCTCGCAGCTCGTCTTCAGACCCGCGCCAGTCGTTCGGCACTTGCAGTGCGGTCACGATGAGGTGGCGGCCGTCGCCGAGCGGGTCCTCATCGAGGAGGCGCATCCCGGGGGGCAGCACGCGGCGGAGGTCCGAGCCCTCCAGATCACTCACGTAGAGTTCCGAGCGGTCGTCCGAGTCGAGCCGTCCGTCCTTGTTCGAGTCGTCGAACGCGATGTGGTACGTGATCCAGCGCTGGAGCGAGTCTGATTTGTCGGTGGGGTAGTCGAGCCAACTAATGAAAGCCGGGCGGTCGAGCAGGACGCGACCGGGCTCGGTACCGGTGAGAAAGATCAGATTGACTCTCGGACCATCCGAGTCGCGATCTCCTCTGTACAAGTAGGCTGCACCTGAGCTCATGTCCGAACCGGAGCCGAACCCCGCGCCCTGCTGTCCCTTGCCATATCGGACGATGACGACACGCGTCTTGGTGCTCCAGATCTCGCGCGGCGCCGAAAAGCGGACCGCGCGCGGCTTGATGGGTCCCGCGCGGGTCGTATCGGGCGCCACGACCGAGTTCTTGCCGCCGAACGCGCCGGAGAGCCAGGAGACGAGGAGCGCTCCCGTGCCCAGCACCAGCAGGCCGAGGAGGAGCACCCCGTTCACCATCCACAACCGCTTGAGCCAGCGATCCATGTCGAACATTGGGGCTCCGGAGCTCAGGGTCTGAGAAATATGATGTACCGTCCGGTTTTTGATCCGTGTCCTAAAGGACCGGCTCGGCCACTACACGCGCCCTGAAGGGCGTGGCCTCCTCGACGAGCGCCGTCCTTCAGGACGGGCGTCTTGGCCGAGCCGGCCCTTCAGGGCACGGATCAACGCGTATCGCCGAGCCTCGCTTCCCATTCCTCGAGCGACCGTGGCCAGTCGTCTTTGAGCAAGCGGGAGAGTCCTCGATCCGCCAGCACCCGGCCGCCGGTTTGGCACGTCGCGCAGTAGTTCGCCTCGTTCTCGGCGTACCGGATCCGCTGCACCGGCGAGCCGCAGACAGGGCAGGGCTGCTTGTAGCGCCCGTGTACCGCCATCCCTTCGCGAAACGCCGTGACTTTCTCGGGGAACTCGGACCCCGTCTCGACGCGGAGGCGCTCGATCCAGAGGAGCAGTGTGCGGCGCGTGGCCGCGTGCAGCCGGGCGATTTCCTCGTCGGTGAGACGACCCGTCAGCTGAAAGGGCGACAGCTTCGCCGCGTGGAGGATCTCGTCCGAGTACGCGTTCCCGATCCCGTCGAAGAGTCGCGGATCGGTGAGCGCGCGCTTCAGCGTATGCGATTCGGATTGCAGGGCGGCTCGAAAGGCCGGCACCTCGGCGCTCAGCACGTCGAGCCCGCCGGGATTGTGCGCCGCGAGCGGTGCTGCGCCGCGCACGACGTGCAGCGACGCGCGGTGTTTCTTGCTCGCTTCGGTGAGCAGCAGCGTGCCGGTGGGGAAGTCGAACGTCGCCAGGCCGATCTTCCCGGGCGGCTTAGCTCCGCGTTTCCGCCACTTGAAGCGGCCCGCGATCATGAGATGGAACACGAGGAAGAGCTGGTCCTCCATCTCCCAGACGATGCGCTTGCCGAGGCGCCGCAGGCCCGTGACGGTTTTGCCCAGGGCGGCGGGGAGCGGCGGCTCGGCGGTACGAAGCAGCAGGGGACTCGTGACGCGCGCGCCCTCGAGGGGCTGCCCGACGATGCGTGGGGCGAGGGCGTCCAGATACACCACGATGTCGGGCAGCTCGGGCATGTCCTACGCGTCGCAGGTCTTGAAGGCCTCGGCGAGCGACGTGAGCGGGTCGCGGGTGGGAACGAACTCGTGAGCCATGTAGCCGGTGAACCCGGCGTCGGCGATGGCGCGGGCCACGGCGCCCCAGTTCAGCTCCTGCGTGTCATCGAGCTCGTGGCGGCCGGGGACACCGCCCGTGTGGAAGTGGCCGATGTGGCCGATGTGCTGCCGGATCGTCCGGATCACATCGCCTTCCATGATCTGCATGTGGTAGATGTCGTATAACAGCTTCACGCGCGGTGAGCCGATCGCCGCGATCACCTGGGCGCCCCACGCGGTGTGATCTCCCTGATAGTCGGCGTGATCGACCTTGCTGTTCAAGAGCTCGACGCAGATCGTGACCTTCTGCTCCTCGGCGAGCGCCTTGATCTTGTTGAGCCCTTCGACGCAGGTGTCGAGCCCCTCGGCATCGCTCTTGCCTTTGCGATTGCCGAACATGGCAATAACGTTCGGGACGCCCTGCTTGCCGGCGATCGGGATGGTCTGCTCCAGCTCGCGCAACAGCATCGCGTGGTTGGCGCGGTCGTTGAAGCCCGTCGCGATGAAATCGTTGCGCTTGCCGGGATACCCCAGCGAGCAGACGAGACCGTTGTCCCGCACGACCGGCCAGTCTTCGGGCTGGAGGAGATCGATCGCCGCGAGGCCGATCTGTTTGGCCGAGCGGCACAGGTCGGGCAGCGGGATCTTGCCGTAGCACCAGCGGGACGCCGATTGCTTGATACGTCCCGCGGCGGCAGCGAACCGTGGGCGCAGCGACACACCGGCCGCCGCCACGCCCAGTGCCATGAGAGCCTCGCGCCGGTCCATTAGAACTCCAGCTTCTTCAGATAGGCACAACTCGACGTGATGGACGCGATCGGGTCGGCCGGCTGATCGTGCTCGACGAAGTAGTGCTGGATGCCGGCCTGCTGGCTCTTCGCGAAGATGCGCTTCCAGTCGATCGCACCCGAGCCGACCTCGGTCATCGCCCACTCCGGCGGACCTTTGCCGTCCTTGACGTGCACGAGCGGAATCCGCCCAGGCCAACGCGCGAAGTACGTCAACGGGTCCTGGCCCCCCTTGGTGATCCAGTACAGATCGATCTCCATCTGCACCAGCTTTGGGTCCGTCTCGGCGAGCAGCACGTCGTAGGGGACTTTGCCTTCCACCACCTTGAACTCAAAGTCGTGATTGTGGTAGGCGAACTGCACCCCAGCCGCCTTCGCGCTCGCCGCCGCCCGGTTGAAGTCGGCCGCCATGGCCTTCCACTGGTCGAGCGTCTTGCGCCGTTCCTCCGGGATCCACGGCATCACGATGTACTCGTGGCCGATGACGTGCGCCGCGTCGAGCGCCTTGGCCCAGGCATCGGGTGAGATGTCCCCCGAGTGCACGGAGGGGGCGACGAGACCATGTCGATCGAGCATCGCCTTGATCTCGGCGGGAGTCTTGTTGTGGTATCCCGCGAACTCGACTTCCGTGTATCCCGCCCCTGCGACCGCGGCCAGTGTGCCCTCGACGTCCTTCTCCATCAAGCTGCGCACGGAGTAGAGCTGCACGCCGATCTTGGAAATGCGGTTGGTGGCGGCGGCGGTACGGCAGGCGGGGAGGACAGCGCTCGCGGCGAGCGCGCTCATCGTCCCGATGAATTCGCGGCGGTCGATCACAACTCCCTCCGTTTCATCGCTTCCACGGCGAACGCAGCCGCGCGCGCCGTGAGGGCCATGTAGGTGATGGATGGATTCTGGCAGGCGGTCGACGCCATGCAGGCGCCGTCCGTCACGAATACGTTCTTCACGTCCCAACACTGGTTGTTGCCGTTCAGCACCGACGTCTTCGGATCGCGGCCCATGCGCGCCGTCCCCATCTCATGGATGACCAGGCCGGGTGGGTTGTCGCTCGTGAAGGGCTCGATCTCGTGCGCGCCCACGGCCGCCAGCATCTCGGCGGCGGTGACAGACATATCCTTCAGCAGCGCCTTCTCGTTCTCGCCGTACGCGCAGCTGATCTTGAGGGCCGGGATGCCCCACGCATCGACCTTGGTCTTGTCGATCTCGCAGAAGTTCTCGGGCCGCGGCAACATCTCGCCGAACCCGTAGAAGCCGAAGCCCCAGGGGCCGGGCTTGCGCAGCTCCTTCTTGAAGTCGGCGCCGAAGCCCATCATGTCGCTGCCGCGGCCCCAGTCGCCCCGGCCGCCGCCGCCCTGGAAACCGTAGCCGCGCACGAAGTCCTTCGACTTCGTGGTCACGTTGCGGAAGCGGGGGACGTAGATGCCGTTGGGGCGGTTCCCGAAGTCGATCCGGTCGGCCGGGGCGTCGATCTTCCCGTTCGCCCCGCCCCCCATGATGTGATCCATGACGTTCTTGCCGAGCTGCCCGCTGCTGTTGGCGATCCCCGAGTTGAGGAGGATGCGCGCGGATTCGAGCGTCGAGGCGCACAGGAAGACGATGCGCCCCTTGAACTCGAGCGCGTGTTTCGTCTGGCCGTCGATCACGCGGACGCCCGTCGCCTTGCCGGTCTTCGCATCGTAGATCACGCTGTGCACCACGCTCCAGGGCCGCAACGTCAGGCGGCCCGTCTCGCGCGCCGCCGGCAGCGTCGCGTTCACGCTCGAGAAGTAGGAGCGCGTGATGCAGCCGCGGTGACAGGGGCCGCAGTAGTGACACGCCGAGCGGCCGCGGTGATCCTGCGTGAGGACCGCCGCGCGCCCGATCGTGAGGATCCGTTCGCGGCCGAAGTGCTTCGCCATTCCGTCCTTGACCACCTGCTCGGCGCAGTTGAGCTGCATCGCCGGCAGGAACTTGCCGTCGGGCAGCTGCGACAGACCCTCGGCTTGGCCCGTGATCCCGACGAACTCCTCCACGTGGTCGTACCAGGGCGCGATGTCGGCGTAGCGGATCGGCCAATCGACGCCGATGCCTTCCTTGGCGTTGGCCTCGAAATCGAGATCGCTCCAGCGGTACACCTGCCGGCCCCACATGATGGAGCGGCCCCCCACCTGGCGTCCGCGGATCCAGGAGAACGGCTTGCCTTCAGGAGTGGTGTAGGGGTTTTCGAGGTCGTTGACGAAGAACTTGTAGGCCATCTCATCGCAGGCATAGCATTGCTGCTGAATCGGCTGCGTCGCCATCCGCGCCTTGTGATCGCCCATGCCCCGGAACTTCATTTGCCACACCGGTACGTGCTCGACGTAATCGGTTTCGGGATTGATCGGCCGGCCCGCTTCGAGCACCAAGGTGTTGAGCCCGCGCTCGCAGAGTTCTTTGGCCGCCCAGCCGCCGCTGATCCCCGACCCGACCACGATCGCGTCGTATGTCTTGGCCATGGCTATTTCCCCCTCTGCTCGAGCAGGACGCAGCCGTCGTAGCGGCCGGGGATGATCGGGTTGTGCAGCTCCTCGGTCTGACCGACCTCCGACGTGAAATAGGCCAGCAGGGTAACGCGCTTCATGTTGCCAAAGAAGCGCTGCGACGGACTGGGCTCGCGGTGCAGGCCCTGCTTGTCGGCGTCCCGGTTCCCGGCGACTTCCGCGTCGAGCAGCTGCAGCATCTCGGCCTGCTGCTCGGCGGCGCAGCCCGTGAAGTCCTTGCCGAACCGCTTGCGGCTACGCGCATCGACCTCCGCGAGCCCGTCGAGGAAGCCCTTCCGCTCCTTGTCGTCGAACCACTCGCCCAATGCGAGGTCGACGAATTCGTTGACCTTCGCGGCGGTGGCTCCGGGTGTGTCGGTGGCGGGAATGATCATCTCGGCGACCGTGACGACGGTGTCGTTCTGATGCGGATCGAGGACTTTGAGGGCCGCGCCGTTCGCAATCCGTGCGTGCAGGGAGCGGCCGGCGGCAAAGAGAGGGTCGGCGAGTATCGCGGCGCCGCCGAGCGCGAGAAGCGCTTCACGCCTGTTCATGCGATGAGCTCCGGATGGAGAGGCACCGCGGTCAAGAATGGCACCTCTCCGGGGCCGCGTCTAGGCTAGCCGAACACCTCCAATGCCACCTCGACCTTACCGAACGGTGCGCTCACCTGCACGCCCTGCACCATACCCTTCACGCGCTCGAACATTTGTCGCGCGATGGCCACACCCTCCGCGAGCGCCGCTTCTTTACCCTTCTCCTGCGCCACCTTCATGCGCTGCAGGATTTCGTCCGGAACTGAAACGCCCGGCACCTCGTTCGCGAGGAACTCCGCGTTACGCAGGGATACGAGGGGCCAGACGCCGGCCACGACCGGGATGCGGAACTGCTCGACCCGCTTCAAGAACGCCTCGAGCTGGCGCGGATCGAAGACCGGCTGCGTGACCGCGAACTCGGCGCCCGCGTCCACCTTCCACGCGAAGCGCGACAGCTCGCGGTCGAGATCGATCGCCCCTGGATTCACACCCACGCCCACGGTCCACTTGGTGGGCGCGCCGATGGGGTTGTTGCCGGGGTCGAGCCCGTGGTTCAAGCGGTACACGAGATTCGTGAGGCCGATCGAGTCGATGTCGAAGACCGCTGTCGCCTCGGGGTAGGGACCCATTTTGGGCGGGTCGCCCGTGATGATGAGGATGTTGCGCAACCCCGCGGCATGCGCGCCGAGGATGTCGGAGAGCATACCGAGGAGGTTGCGGTCGCGGCAGCAATAGTGAATGACCGTCTCGAGCCCCACTTCGCGCTCGATCATGATCGCCGACGGCAGCACGCCCATGCGACTCTGCGCGCGCGGCCCGTCGGGCACGTTCACAGCATCGACGCCCGCCTTCTTGAGCGCGCGGCACTGCTCGAGCATCGGCGCGGGGTCGACGCCTTTGGGCGGCACGATCTCGACGCTCGTCACCAGCTCGCCGCGCGCCAGCTTCGCGCCCCAGCGCGATTTGTCGGCGAGCGCCGTCGGCGTCACGCCGGCCGGCGCCTGAACGTGACTGCGCGACACGACGACGCTCGGCTGGCGCGGCACGACGCTGGCCACGTAGTCGCGGATCTTCTTGATGTGATCGGGGGTCGAGCCGCAGCAGCCCCCCACGAAACGCGCGCCGGCTTCGATCATGCGCCGCGCGTAGCTCGCCATGTACTCGGGCGACGCAAGATAGATCTTGCGATCGCCGACGTCGCGCGGCAGGCCGGCGTTGGGTTGACCGGCGATGGGCCGGTCCGTCGCCTTGACCATCTTCTCCACGGCTTCGAGGACGCCCGCAGGGCCGACGGAGCAATTCACGCCGATCACATCGGCGCCCCACTCGGTGAGCCGCTTCGCGAAGGTGTCGGGGTCGGTGCCGTAGTGGGTGAGGCCGTCGGTGCCGACCGTCATCTGGCAAACAACCGGGAGATCGCACGCGGCGCGCACCGCCGCGAGCGCCGCGTGGATCTCATCCAGATCGCTGAACGTCTCCAGGATGAATCCGTCCACGCCACCTGCGAGCAGTCCCTGGATCTGGCGCGCGAACAGCGCCTCGGCTTCATCGCGCGACGTCGGGCCGAAGGGCTCGATGCGCACACCGAGGGGGCCGATCGCGCCCGCGATGCTGGCGTGCCCTCCGGCGGCCGCGCGTGCCAGCTCCGCGGCGGTGCGGTTGATCTTCTCGGTGTCGTCGGCGAGACCGTAGCTGCCGAGCTTCAGGGGATTCGCGCCGAAGGTGTTGGTCTCGAGGATCTCGGCGCCGGCGCGCGCGTACTCGGCGTGCACTTCCTGCACCAGCTTCGGCTGCTTCAGGACGAGCTCGTCGTAGCAGACGTTGAGGAAGAAGCCCTTGGCATAGAGCATCGTCCCCATCGCGCCGTCAAAGACGTGCACGCGGCCGTCAGCGATCAAATCTTTGAGGGTAGGCAGAATAGACCAAGGCCTTTTAGCGGGTTGTTTAACGTGGCCGCAATACGCCGCAAATCACCACGGAAGCGATTGTCTCCGTTGAACCTAGCGGGATGGGAAAATAATTGCCAGGGTGTCGCGTACTCCTAGGTAACATGGCCACCATCGCGGCCGACCAACTCCTCGCCGAACACGCACCGGCGCTCAAGAACTTCTTGGGCGCCCGTTGCCGGGACGCCGACCTTGCCGCCGAGCTGATGCAGGAGTTGGCGGCTCGCCTCGTGACGGCGGTACCGCAACTGCGGCTGGAAAACGGGAATCTCCGGGGCTACCTGTTTCGCATCGCCGCCAGCGTGTGGCACGACCATCTGCGGCGTGACCTTGTTCGGCGTCGCGGCGCCCGCGTGCTGCAAGAGGACGAACGCACCGTCCCCGCCGCCGACGCTGCTCTGCTCGAACGCGAGCTGCAAGACGCGGTGCGCCGCGTGGTGGCCGAGCTGCCACAGACCCAACGCGACGTCGTGCGACTGCGGCACGAGCGTGGCTTGACGTTCCAACAGATCGCCGACCGCCTGGGCCGCCCACTCGGCACGGTGTTGACACAGATGCGCGCCGCGCTCGCCAAGATCGGCCCGGGGCTGGAGGAGTACCGATGAACCATCCGCATGAAGACCGGCTGCTCTTGTTGGCGTACGGCGACCTCCCCGAGGCCGAGGCTGCCGAGGTAGAGATGCACGTCGCAACCTGTGCGACGTGTGGCGCGGCGCTCGAGCGGCTCGAGCGGGCGCGCGTGGCGCTCGACTGGGCCGTGCCCGAGGGGCGGCGGCCGGTGCGCTGGCTCGCGGCCGGTCTCGCCGCGGCGGCCGTGCTCGCCGCCGTGCTGTTCACCCGTGGCGGGTCACAGGGCCTGGAGCCCTGGCAGCCGGTCCACGTTTGGTCCCCGACAGCTGGCTACATCGCGGGGGGCCAGCCCCTCGTGGAGATCGATACCCAACTCACTCGACTCGAACAGGAGCGGACATATGCGCGTCCCTAAGCTCACCTTCGCGTTCGTCCTCGCGGCCTCAGTGGCCGCGGCGCAAGAGCCTAACCCGCAAGCGATGCAGATGCAGGTTCAGAAGATCGCGCAGGAACGGCCGCGCGAAGCGGAGGCAGCGGCGCGGGCGTTCATCATGCTCATCGCGCCGGACCGCGTTGAGGGGAACGGAAGTCTCGATTCCCTGAAGGCCCGCTCGCTCGACCAGTACTGGATGGAAGTCGCCCAGCTCACCGTGCAGTTCGAAATGGTCCAGAATCTGAACCGGCGGGACTCGGTTCGTGCCGGCCTCGTCGCGCGTATGTTCGGTCTTGAGGTGAACGCGCGCGCGCTCCAGCGGGTCTACCGTGCCATCGCCCAGTTGCAGACCAGCGGACCGATCGTCTACATCGACGGAGTCCGCGTGGACCGTGGCAGCGCCGACGCGCAGCGTGGCCAGATTCGCACCCAGCTCGAATCCTTGATTGGGCAACACTTCGACATTGAGGATCGGCTCCGGGGACTTGAGGTGGCCGACATCGAACGCCGCCTGGTGGACGTGCGTGCCGAGACACAGCGTCGGCGTGAAAAGCGTGTCGAGCTTGTGAAGTGGGCAGTGGACGACATCATCCGGGACGCGACGAGACCGCAATAAGGACAAAGGCCGTGGGGACGTTGGGGGAGTGGGGACGTGGGCCCACTTCCCCACCTCCCCACTTCCCCACATTTTTGCCCCCCATGCCCAATCTCGCCGCGTTCCACCCCCAGATCGTCCATTTCGCCATCGTGCTGCTCGCGATCGGCGTCCTGTTCCGCTGGATCTCACTCACCGGGCGCGCGGCCTTTACGGGACCCGCGGCCGCGGTCTTGTTACTCGCCGGCACCGCGGCGGCGCTGCTCGCGGTGCAGTCGGGCACCGACGCGCACGGGCCCGTCGAGCGCGTGCCCGGCGCGCGACAGGCAGTGCAGGATCACGAGGACAGGGGCAAGCGCGCGAAGAACGTCTTCCTGTTCGTGGCGCTCCTGGAAATCGGCGCGCTCGTCGTGGCGCGGCGTTCAGCCCGCATCACGCAAGGACTCAAGATCGGATCAGCGGTCGTGGGACTCCTGGGCGGCGTGGCCCTTTACGAGGCCGGCGAGCATGGCGGAACGTTGGTCTACAGCTACGCGGGGGGCGTCGGGATCCGCTCGGGGGACACGGCCGACGTGAGCCGGCTGCTCATGGCCGGGCTGTACCACTCGGCGCAGCAGGCACGCACGCGGCACGACAGTGCGGCCGCCGCGGCCCTCTTCGCGGAGATTGGGACCAGGTTCCCGAGCGACACTACGGTGTGGTTCCTCTCGGCTGAGTCGCTCCTGCGGGATCGCAACGACGGTAAGGGGACGCTTGCGGCGCTGGCCCGCTTTTCGGTGCCCGCGGACAATCCCCGCCTGCGGATCCGTTACGACTTCCTCAAGGCCGACGCGTTCATGGCGGCGGGGCGGTCAGACTCGGCGCGCGCGACTCTTGAGCGCCTGGCGGCGCAGTTCCCGGATAATCCGCGGATTCGGGATAGGTTGGCTCAGATGACGCAGGGGAAATAGGGGGCCGAGAGTTGGGTTAATCCCTGCCTTAAAAGGCCGGCTCGGCCAGATCACTCGCCCTAAAGGGCGCTCCGAACCACGTCCTTCAGGACGCGTGTCTTAGCCGAGCCGGCCCTTCAGGGCACGGATCAAACGACCCGTCCCTGCCCACGTTCCCCCCTCAATCCCCGAACACCCTTCTTGCCACCCACCACGCCGCCACCCCGCCGGCAATGAACCCGAAGACCGCGCCGAAGGGGCCGATCACGGCGTTGCCGAGGACGCCGGCGATCGTGCCGACGATGAAGCTCACCAAGGCCTTGAGCAGTTTCATGCGCCTCCGATTCCGGTGAGGCCCGCCAGCAGGGCCTTCCGCAGCAGAATCAAGACGATGATCGCCACAAACGGACTGAAGTCGATCATGCCGATGGGTGGAACGAAGCGGCGGATCGGCTCGATCAGCCAATCGGTAAGCGCATAGAACGGCCGCATCCAGCGGTTGTAGCGGAAGAACCCGAGCCACGACCCGATGACGCGGATGACCACGGAATAAAAGAGCACGTTGTACGCCAGGTCCACGACGAGGCTCAGCGACGCGCGTGGTCCGCTGGACGCCGCCCCAGCGACGACGCCAAACGTGTCGAGCCCCCAGCCGAGCAGAGAGATGAAGATCACACCACCCGCGGCGACGACCACGACGAGCCACCAGCCGGCGTTGACGGGATTGCCGCCCAGCCGCACGAGGCGCTTCTCGACGGGCCGCACGATCGCGTCGGTCATCGCGCGCAACCTTCGGCCGAACGCGGTAAACGGCGAAATGCGGCGCGTGCGGACGAGCCACGATCCCAGCGCGACGAGCGCCGCGATCGCGAACAGCCCAAAGACCGCGTAACGGGCGACGGTGAGGACGTCGAGCATGGGCGTAACCTAAAAGGCGTGGGGGCGTGGGGAAGTGGGGTCGTGGGAAGGCGCGAGCAAATGCTACGTTTGGCGGGAATCTGATGGCTCGTGGTTAGGCTAGAACCCTATCGTTTGTCATGTACCGCTATCGGTCCCTCGAGGCGTGGAAACGAGCGCACGCCGCGGCCCTTCTGGCGCTCAAAACCACGGATTCTCCGCAGCATCCACGCGTGCGTAGCCTGTTCGATCAGTTACGACGGGCAGCGGTGTCGGTGGAGGCCAACATTGTGGAAGGGTACGCGCTTGGGACCGGACCAAACTACCGACGACACCTTCGAATCGCGATGGGGTCGGCGGCCGAAGCTGAGTGTCTCGCGCGACTCGCCGCCGAGATGGGCTACCTAACCGAAGCAGTCGTCGGAGAGTTGGAGGAAGTCTTGGGAGGCGCCATGCGTGCCCTGCACGGGCTCATTCGTCGGTCTAGCGCACCTGTCTCGGCGTATCAACCCACGTCCCCACGCCCCCACAACCCACGCAGTTAGATGTTGCCGAGCGCCGCGTTCACGATGTGATCCTGCTCGGCCTTGTGCGCCGCCGGGTAACCTTCGGCGGGACTGGAGCGTTCCGGCCGCGACACGTCGCGGAGCGGAATCGTCTCGGGAGTCACGTCGCGGATCTTGGGCAGCACGAACTTCCGCGCGCCCATGTTGCGCGGCTCTTCCTGCACCCAGACGATCTCCTTCAGGTTGCGGTAGCGCGCGAGGTACTGGCCGATCTCCTCCGACGGGAACGGATACAGGAGCTCGACCCGTCCGATCGCGACGTGCGGGGTGGCGGCGCGCCGTGGCGACGCCGTGAGGTCGTAGTAGATCTTGCCGCTGCACAAGAGCAGCCTCGTCACCTGGTCGAGCGAAGGCCGCTCGCCGTCCCACAGCACGGCGCGGAACCGCCCCTGCGTCAGGTCCTCGAGCTTGGAGGTCGCCGCCGGCAGACGCAGCAAGCCCTTTGGCGTCATCACCACGAGGGGCCGGATCTCTTCGTGACGCGCCTGACGGCGCAACAAGTGGAAGTACTGGGCCGGCGTGGTGCAGTTGGCCACACGGATGTTCCCCTCGGCGCCGAGGGACAGATAGCGCTCGAGCCGGGCGCTCGAGTGTTCGGGCCCGGCGCCTTCGTAGCCGTGCGGCAGCAGCAACGTGAGGCGCGAGGTATCGCCCCACTTCGCGAGCCCCGCGACGATGAACTGGTCGATGATCACTTCCGCGCCGTTCGCAAAGTCTCCGTACTGCGCCTCCCACAGCACGAGCGCGGGGTGCGCGGCGGTGGCGTAGCCGTACTCGAAGCCGAGGCAGGCGTACTCCGACAGCGGGCTGTTGTGCAGCTCGAACGGCGCGCGCGCGCCGGGCAGATGCTGAATCGGCGCCCAGCGCTTGTCGTTCGTGGGATCGTGCAGCACGAGATGGCGCTGGCTGAACGTGCCGCGCTCGACGTCTTGTCCCGTGAGCCGGATCGGGGAGCCCTCGCTGAGCAGTGAGGCGAACGCCAGCGCTTCGGCGTGGGCCCATTCCATTCCGCCCTGGGTGATCGTCTCGCGGCGGCGCTCAAGCTGCCGCTTGAGCTTGGAGTGCACGGTGAACCCGTCTGGCACCGCGAGCAGCTGCTCGTTGAGCTGTGTGAGAAGGCGCTGCGAGACGGCGGTATCGGGCTCGGCGACGGTGGCGCGGACGATGCGTCGTTCCTCGCCGAACGAGCGAGAGCGTGCCTTGAGCGCCTGCTGCACTTCCGTCAGCCTGGTGTAGGCCGTCTCGGCTTCCTTCTGCGCCGCTTCGGGCGTGATCAACCCTTCGGCCGCGAGCTGCGCGGCGTACTTCTCGCGCACCGGCGGGGTCTTCTTGATGATTTCGTACATCACCGGCTGCGTGTAGGCCGGCTCGTCGCCCTCGTTGTGGCCCCAGCGCCGGTACCCCACGAGATCGATCACCACGTCGCCGTGGAACTTCTCGCGATACATCCACGCGAGCCGCACCGCGGCGATGCACGCCTCGGGATCGTCGGCGTTGACGTGGATGATCGGGACATCGAATCCCTTGGCGAGGTCGCTCGAGTAATCGGTGGAGCGTCCGTCGCGCGGATCGGTGGTGAAGCCGATCTGATTGTTGGTGATGAGGTGGATCGTGCCGCCGGTCGTATAGCCGCGCAGCCGAGCCAGGTTGAACGTCTCGGCCACGACGCCCTGGCCGGCGAATGCCGCGTCACCATGGATCAGCACCGGGAGCACCGTCGAGACGTCGTGCTTCGGCTCGGCAGCCGATCGGTCTGTCTGCTCCGCCCGCGTCCATCCCTCGACGACCGGGTTCACCGCTTCGAGATGGCTTGGGTTCGAGAGGAGGGAGACCGTCACCTCTTTGCCCTTCGTCGTCTTGTACGTGCCCTCGGCGCCGAGGTGGTACTTCACGTCGCCGGTGACGGCGTCGGTGTCGAAGGGCAAACCCTCGCCGCCGCCTTCGAACTCCTCGAGGATCGTCTCGTAGGGCAGGCTCACGACGTGCGCCAGCACGTTGAGTCGCCCACGGTGCGCCATGCCCATGACGACCTTGTGCGCGCCGAATGCGGCGGCGAGCTCGAGCGTGGTGTCGAGCATCGGCACCGTCATGTCCACGCCTTCGATCGAGAAGCGTTTCTGCCCGAGGTAGGCGCGTTGCAGGAAACGCTCCAGCGTGTCCACAAGCGTCAGTCGCGTGAGCAGACTGCGCTTGTCGGCGGTGGCGAGCGGCTTGCGATGCTCGCCCGACTCGATCACGCGACGCAGCCACACGCGCTCCTCGTGGCTGGCGATGTGCTCCACCTCGTACGCGATCGTGCCGCAGTACGTCGCGGTGAGATGCGGCAACGCTTCCGCGAGGGTCGCGCCCGGGACATAGCAGCGCAGCACATCGGCGGGGATGCGCGCCATGGCGTCTGGCGTGAGACCGAGCGGGGCAGGGTCGAGCGACGGATCGCCGGGGGGCGGCGAGCCGAGCGGGTCGAGATGGGCCGCGCGATGCCCGAGGCGACGGATGGCGCGGACGAGGGCCGTCGCGGCGGCCACATGCTTCACATCGTCGACGCCGGTTGGGAGAGGGGAGACGGGAGATGGACGTGACGGCGCGACGGAGGGTACATCTCCCTTCTCCCATCTCCCAGTCACTCCCAGGCTCTCCGTCACTCCTTCGTAGAACCGCTCCTCTCCCTGCAAAAGGGAATCCAGTTTTCGGAGAAACATCCCCGACTCCGCCCCCTGGATGATGCGGTGGTCGTAGGTGCTCGTGATCGTCATGATCTTCGCGCCCGCAATGTCGCGGATTGCGCCCGTCGCGATGATCGAGCCCTGACCTTTCATCAGGCGCGGCACGGAAGCGACCGTGCCGATCGTCCCGGGGTTCGTCAGCTGGATCGTCCCGCCGGCGAAATCGTCGGGTAGCAGCTTGTTGGTCCGCGCTTTCTCGACCAGCCCCTCGTAGGTCTGATGGAACGTGACGAAGTCCATCTCGTCGGCGTGCTTGATGACGGGCACGACGAGACCGCGGCTCCCGTCCTTGCGCTCGACATCCACCGCGAGCCCTAGCCCCACGCCCGGCGGCGTGACCCGATGTGGCTTGCCGTCGACTTCCTGGAACGCATGCGTCATCACCGGGAACTGCTTGACGGCCTGGACGATCGCGAAGGCGATCAGATGCGTGAACGAGATCTTCTTGCCGCTCGCCGCTAGCTGGGCGTTCAGGGCTTTGCGTCGCGCATCGAGCGTGCCGACGGCGATGTCGCGGAACGACGTAGCCGTGGGGACCGTGAGCGACTCGGTCATGTTCGTCACTAACCGAGCTGCCGGGCCAGTAATGGGGGCGGCCCCCGACGGGAGATGGGAGATGGGAGATGGACTCTCCGGTGCAGCGGAGGGTACGTCTCCCTTCTCCCTTCTCCCAAGGACTTCGGCCCGGTCGCTCGGGATGATCGGCAGCTCGGCCGTCTTCCCGTTATCGAACAGCTTCCGCCACTCCTCGCCGACGGAGGCGGGGTCGCGCAGGTACTGCTCGTACATCACCTGGACGAATGCGGCGTTGTGGGTGCCGAAGACGAACTCGCTCACGCGTGCAATCTAAACCGGGCACCCAGGCTCAGCGAAGGCTATCTTCTCCGGCACTTATGGCCCTCTTCGCACTGCTGCTCGTCGCCGTCCAGGCGCCCGATACCGGCCTCGCCGCGCGCATCTCGGCGCGCATCGCTGCCGCGCCGGCCCGCGCCGTCGGTGTCTACTTCCGGAACCTGACGACACGGGATTCGCTCCTCGTCGGCGCCCGCATTCGGTTCCACGCCGCCAGTACGATGAAGGTGCCGGTGATGATCCAGCTGTTCCGGGACCGTGACGCGCATCGACTGTCGCTCGACGATTCGATCGCCGTCACGAACGTCTTTAAATCGATCGTGGATAGCTCACCGTACGAGCTCGACAAGACCGACGACTCGGATTCGACGCTCTACCTCCGTGTCGGCGGCAAGGCCTCGATTCGCGAGCTGGTCGAGCTGATGGAAACGGTGTCGAGCAACCTGGCGACCAACATCTTGATTGGGCGCGTCGAGGCGCCGCGGGCGAACGCGACGGCGCACGACCTGGGTGCTGACTCGATCGTGGTGCTCAGGGGCGTGGAAGATGGGAAGGCCTATCGAGCCGGTCGGAACAACACGACCACCGCGCGCGATTTGGGTGTCCTGATGGCCGCGATCGCGCAGAACCGCGCGGCGTCTCCGGCGGCCTGTCGTGAGATGCTCGAGATTCTCGGCCGGCAGCACTTCAAGGAAGGGATTCCGGCGGGCCTACCCGAAGGCACACGGGTGTACCACAAGACCGGCTGGGTTGGGAAGGTGGTCTATCACGACGCCGCGATCGTCGAGCTGCCGGGCGGGCGGCGTTACGTCTTAGTGGTGCTCACCGGCGGGATCGAGAAGGACGAGGATTCTTACAAGGTGGTGAGCGACATCTCGCGCATGGTGTACGAGGCGGTCACGGGTCGGACACCCGCGCTGCGTTGATCACGGCGCTGCCAGCCACGCCGTTGCCGATCTGCCCCTCGCTGTTGCCTCCCCAGCAGTAGGCGCCCCCGCCCGCTCCGATCGCGCAGGTGTGGAAGAAGCCAGCCGAGAGCGCGCGAAACTCTTGGCCCCCCGCCGCGACGATCGGCGTGCTCGTACAGGGAACGTCACCACCGACGCTGGGGGGCAGCGGGCACCTCTCGGTAGCGGTCCCGGCGAGTTGACTCGATCCGTTGTTCCCCCAACAAAACAACGGGCCTCCGCTCGCGAGCGCGCACGAGTGGTTGGCGCCGACGCTGACCGCCGCGTAGGTGCGACCCCCGCCGACCTTCACCGGAGCGGGCTGGTCGGCACGCGCACCGTTCCCGAGCTGCCCCCAGGCGCCCCACCCCCAGCAATAGACGTCGCCTCCGGTCGTGAGCCCGCACGTGTGCACGTTGCCGCCGTCGATCGCCTCGAAGAGATGCCCGCCGGCCACAGCGGTCGGGGTGCTGTGGGACGCGGAGTCGCCGGTGCCCAGGGCGCCGAAGCCGAAACCGTTCTGGCCCCAACAGTAGGCGGCGCCGCCGACCGCGATCGCGCAGACGTGGTAGTCTCCAGACGTGATCGCCGTGTACGTGCGTCCGCCGGCCACGGCGATCGGCGTGCTCACGATGCCCGCGGTGGTGTCTTGGCCGAGTGCGCCGCTACTGTTGTCGCCCCAACAATACGCGGACCCGTTTGTCACGAGACCGCACGTATGGTTGGTTCCCAACGCAAGGGCCTTGAACTTGAGACCGCCCTCGACGGGGACCGGATCGGGAGTGCTCGCCACCGTGCGGTTGCCTAAAGCCCCGTCATAGCTGGTGCCCCAACAGTAGGCGTCGTTGCTCGTCGTGATGGCGCACGTGTGAAACTGACCGGCATCGATTTGCCTGAACACGAGTCCTCCGCGCACTGCGCGCGGGACGGTATCTCGATCATTGGCATTGCCGGTTCCAAGTTGGAGACTCCCGTTGAAGCCCCAGCAATACGCGGTGCCGTTTCCAAGCAACCCGCACGTGTGCTCGAATCCACCGGCGACGACGCCGAAAGCGCCGGCCGGTACAGGTCCGAGACCGTCGGAACAGGCCGCCAAGAGGAAAGTGGCTGCGATCAGTGTGCGGGTTCGCATGGGGGGATGTTTGGGCGCCACCGAGTCGTTGGCAAGGGGCAGCGCACTAAAAGTCATAACCGGTGGAGAGAGCTAGCTGACCCTTCTCGTCTTCCTTCTCATAAAGTCCATCAGAATGAACTGCCCCAGCGTCATCGTGTTCGTGAAGTAGGCCTTGCCGCGACAGATCGCCGAGACCTTCTTCACGAACTCCACGAGGCTGCGATCCCGGGCCAGCATGAACGTGTTGATCAGAATCCCGCTGCGGCGGCACAGCGCCACCTCGCGATAGGTCGCCTGCAGGATGTGCGGGTCGAGCCCCATCGAGTTGACGTAGATCCGTCCGTCGGGTTGCGTCAGCGCCGACGGTTTGCCGTCGGTGATCATGATGATCTGGCGCATGTCCTTGCGCTGTCCCATCAGGATGCGGCGCGCCAGCTTCAACCCCTCGGCGGTGTTCGTGTGGTACGGACCCACCTGCGCGTGCGCCAACTGGCCGAGCGGAATCTCCTCGGCGGTATCGTGGAACAGCACCACGCGCAGCGTGTCGCCCGGGAACTGGGTACGGATCAGGTGTGTCAGCGCGAGCGCGACTTTTTTCGCCGGCGTGAAGCGATCCTCGCCATACAAGATCATCGAGTGCGAGCAGTCGAGCATCAGCACCGTGGCCGATGACGACCGGTACTCGGCCTGGTGCACCATCAGATCGCCATACTCGAGGTTGATCGGGACGCCCAACCCCTCGCGCTCGAGCGCGCGCGACAGGGTGGCGTTCACGTCGAGGTTCAGCGTATCGCCGTACTCGTAGGGCTTGCTCGCCGCCTCCGCCTCGATCCCCGTCGCCAGGTGTTCGGTCTCGTGCGCACCGAAGCTCGACTTCCCGATGCTGCCGAGCAGGTGCTTCAAGGTGCGGTAGCCGAGGAAGTCGATGCCTTTTTCCGTCAGGCTGAACTGCACCTGTTGGGCGGCCTCCTGCGCCATCCCGCCGGGGCCGAAGAGTGGCTGCTGGCCCGCGGGCAGCTGCGGCGCCTGCGTGAGATTGAGATAGCCCTCCTCGATCAGCTTCTGGACAATCTGGTCGAGCAGCTCGGCGAGCTGGCGTTGCAGCTCGGCGTCGCGCTGAGCGTCGCCCGTCGAGTCGCCGCGCAACACGTTCAACATCTCGGGTGTGAGCTGGCCCGACTCCATCAGGGCCTGGAGGATCGCCTGGCGCAGCGCGTCGAGCGAGCGATCGGGATCGTCCTCGCCGAACTCGCCCCAGAACGGGTTCGAGTGCGGGCCTCCGGCGAAGCCCGACTGGAGGAGGAAGTCCGCCAGCTGGTCGAGCAAGGCCTGGAGGTTCAACGTCTCGAGCAGGCCGGGGACGAAGCGGCTGTAGGTCGTGTGTTTCATCGGCCGTCTTACAATCTAGTATAATTTTCTAGGACATGACCGAAGCCGCACGGCGCTACGGATTCGGGGCCCTCGCCCACCGCAACTTCCGCCTCTTCCTTTTCGGCCAAACCGTTTCGCTCACCGGCACCTGGATGCAGTCGATCGCCCAGGGCTGGCTGGTGCTGCAGCTCACCAACTCGCCGTTCTACGTCGGTCTCGTGTCGGCACTCAGCTCGATCGGCGTGCTCCTCTTTACACTCTACGCCGGCGTGGTGGCCGACCGCACCGACAAGCGGCGCGTGGTCATTATCACGCAAACGCTCCTCATGCTGCAAGCGTTCGCGCTCGCTGCTCTCGTCGCGACCGGCAAGGTTACGGTCGAGAACGTCATGGCGCTCGCGGCGTTCCTGGGGATCGTCAATGCGTTTGACATACCGACCCGCCAGTCGTTCCTGGTGGAGATGGTCGGGAAGGAAGACTTGATGAACGCGATCGCGCTGAATTCTTCCGTCTTCAACGCGACGCGCGTCTTCGGTCCCGCTGTGGCTGGCGTGCTACTCGGTTCCGTGGGGATGACGTGGTGTTTCGCCCTGAACGGCATCAGCTACCTCGCGGTGATCGGCTGCCTGGTCGCGATGCGGCTCACGCCCCACATCCCACGTCCCACGCAGTTGACTGCATGGCAGGGGCTTCGGGAAGTGCTGCGGTACCTCGGGAGCGACCGGCGCGTGTCGACCCTGGTCGTGCTGACGGGCCTGTTCAGCGTCTTCGGGTTTCCGTTTCTCGTCCTGATGCCGGTGGTGGCGCGCGACGTGCTCCATGCCGGCGCGGCGGGGTACGGCGCCCTGACGGCAGCGGTCGGCGTGGGTGCGCTCCTTGGGGCGCTGGGCATCGCCGTCTTGAGCGGGCGCATCCCCAAGGGCCGCACGCTCGTCCTGGGCGGCTCGAGCTTTGGCCTGGCCCTCGTCGTGTTCGCGCTCTCACGGAGCTTCACGCTGTCCCTGTTCCTGCTCCCGCTCACGGGGTGCGCCATGATCCTCAACAACGCCCTCACCAACACCTTGCTCCAGACCCTCGTCCCCGACGACCTGCGCGGACGGGTGATGGGCTTCTACTCGTTCGTGTTCGTGGGGCTGGCGCCGCTCGGCGCGCTCCAGGCGGGCCTGTTGGCCGAGCATTATGGCGCCCCGGTGGCCGTCGCGACGGGCGGGATCGTCACCGCCCTGTCGATGGGGATCGCGGCGTGGCGGGTTCCGGAGTTGCGTGCAGCAGTGTAGGCTATCACCCCATGAGAAATCGCACTCTAGGTACGACCGGATACGACGTCAGCGAGCTTGGGTTCGGCGGGTGGGGGCTCGGCGGCCAGATGTGGCTCGGCTCGGGCGACCGTGAAGGTACCGATGCCCTCAAAGCGGCACTCGATCAAGGCGTAACATTCTTCGATACGGCGTTGGCCTATGGCGGCGGCCACAGTGAACGCCTGATCGGCAAGACGCTCAAGGCCGAGCTCCGGGACGGCCGGACCATCGTCGCGACCAAGGTGCCGCCCCGCAACCAGGAATGGCCGGGGGATGGCAACAAGCCGCTCAGCGACGTCTTTCCCGCGCGCCATATCGCCGCGTCGACGGAGTCATCGCTCAAGAACCTCGGAATCGACGCGCTGCCACTGCAGCAGCTGCACGTGTGGCACGATACCTGGCTCGACGATCCGAAATGGGCCGCGTCGTACGACCAAATGGTGCGCCTGACCGAAGAGGGGAAGGTGATGCACTGGGGGATCTCGATCAACGATCACGCACCCGAGACGGCTTTACGCGTGTTGGCGGATCCGATTTTCGAAACGGCGCAACTCATTTACAACATCTACGATCGTTCATCCGAGGTCGCCCTGTTCACGCTCGCCAGGAAAAAGCCCTTGGGCATCATCGTCCGCGTGCCGTTCGACGAGGGCGCGCTCACCGGCCGCATTCGCGCGGACACGGTCTTCCCGAAGGGTGACTGGCGCGAGGGGTACTTCGCTGGCGACCGGCGTGCCGAGGCGGGGCGCAGAGCGGACGCCCTGGCCAAGCTGCTCGGCGACGAGGCGCAAACGCTCCCCGAGCTCGCCTTGCGGTTCTGTCTGTCGGCGCCGGAAGTGTCGACCGTGATTCCGGGGATGCGGCGCGCCGAAAACGTTCGCGCCAATGTTGCGGCGGCGGCGAAGGCTCCGCTCTCGGCGGGGATGCTATCGCAGCTTGAAGCGCACGCCTGGGAGAAGAACTGGTACTCGTGATGGTACGGGCGCAGCATGCTGCGCCCCTACGTCCATCCCCGGCGTTTCGCCTCCGCCACCATCAACGCCGCCGCCCCCTCGAAGCCGAGCGTCTCGGCGTTGAGCACGAGGTCGTAGTTGGTGATGTCGTGGCGGTCGCGGCCATAGTGGCTCTTCACGTAGTGGTCGCGCTGCTTGTCGGTCTCGTCCACCACCCTGTCCACGTGCGCCGGATCGACGCCGAGCCGTTCGACGGCGAGCTTCTGGCGCCACGGCTTGCTCGCGACGACGTAGACGTGGAGCGCGTTCTCCCGCTTCGCGAGCATCGCCTGCGCGCCGCGCCCCACCAGGACCGCGCGGCCCTCCGCGGCCGCCTCGGCGATGACGCGTTCGGTCATCTTCACGATCGTCACCTCGTCCTGCTCGGGCGGCGGCGGCGCGGTCGCCGTCGTGATGAACATCTCGGGTGACGCCACGGCCAGCGTGCTCGCCAGCCGCTCGAGGAGGCTGGGGGCGCGCTCCTCGCGCTGCGCCACTGCTTCGCGGGGGAGGCCCGCGAGGCGCGCCACTTGATCCACGAACTCGTTGTCGATCAAGGTCCAGCCCAGCGCCTTCGCCACCAGGCGGGCGATGTCCGAGCCCCCTGACCCGTACTGCCGCGTCACCGTGATGAGCGGCGGCGCGCGCATTAGGGCCGCAGATTCCGCCGCAGGTCGCCGATGTTCAGCACCGGGATCCCGCCCGCGGTCGGCACCAGGATCACGAGGTTGTTCGACGACTTCAGTTCCCGTAGCACGTCGAAATACTGCCGAGTCAACGCTTCCGGCGTGAGCGTCGTGTTGAGCAGCTTCTGCTGCTCGGCCTGGAGCCGCGCCACTTCGACGCGGTGCCGCTCCGTCTCGACCTGCTGCTCCTGCGCGATCTTATTGTTGATCGCCTGGACCACCTGCGCCGGCGGCTGCAGGTCGCGCAAGAAGAACGCCGTAACCGTGGCGATTCGGAACCGTGGACCGCCCACCCGGGGCTGCGTGACCAGGGCCGAGTCCACCAACGCCTCCATCGTGTTGGCGATCTGGGTGCGCTTGGAGATGTCGTTGATCGAGTACTGCACCATGCCGTCGCGCACGCCCTTGCGGAGGGCATTGCGCACGGCGCTGTGGATCTGGTTCTCGTCGCCGATTTCGGTGTAGATGCGCGACGCTTGTTGGGGGTCGATCTGCCAGCGCAGGCCGACGTCCACGGTCATCCCCATCTGCTCGCTCGAGAGCGCCGAGATCTCCTCGACCTGATCACCCGAAAACGGGTACTGCTCCTCGCGCGTCGAGTAGCGCTCGATCGAGGACCAGGGGGGCACCATGCGGATGCCGGGCAGGAGCGGGCCGGCGTTCACCGATCCGAAGGCGTGCTGCACCCCAACTTCACCGGCGTTGATGACGACGGCGGTCGAGCCGACGAGGAGCAGGGCGCCGACGACTAAGGCGCCGAGGCTCGCCATTCGCAGCGCACCACCCACAGGTCTCGAGCCCTCGCTCCTAACGGCCGACGCGCCGAGACGCAGGAAGAAAGCAACGCCGAGCAGCACGAGACCGAAGAACATCTGGCCCATGGAAACTCCCTGTAGGAGATAAAGATGTTACGTGATGTTACGTGAAGAGATTCGGTCCAGGTTTCGGCGGTGCTTTGGGGTCGGGACGGGCGCGGACGTAGCCCAGGTCTTCGCTGCGGGCGATCCGCTTCTCGGCGACGAGGCCTTCGAGCACCAGCTCGCACGCCGAGACCATCGCGGCGGGATCTTTCTTGCCGGCGAGTCCCACCTGATCGACGAGATCGAGCAGGCCGGGGACGACGCTGAAGCCCTTGAGCAGCGCCTCCGATCGCTCGTCGGGCGTGACCTTGAGGGCGCCGCCTTCGTCGAACCAGTGCACGATGTCGTCGACGTTGGCGCCGCCTACGCGCGCCTCGAAGGTCTTGCCGGCGGCGCGGCGGATCAGGTCCTTGGCGATCGCTTCGGCCCCTTGCAGCTCCCCTTCGTACTCGAGCTCGAGTTTTCCGGTGATCGCCGGGAGGGCTGCGTACACGTCCGACACGCGCGGGACGACGGCGCGCTCCTTGGTGACGATGGTGCGGCGCTCGGCGTTCGATACGACGCTGTCGAGCACGCTGATCGGCAGGCGCTGCGACACGCCACTGCGGCGGTCGACGCGCTTGTCCTCGCGCGCCTCGAAGGCGATGCGCTCGATCAGCTCTGCGATGAAGTCGGGCACGCGGATCGGACGTCCGTCGCGTTCCACCCATGCTTCTTGCTTCGTGATTGCCGTGCCCAGCTCCACCGTGAGCGGGTAGTGCGTCACGATCTCGGAGCCGATCCGGTCCTTCAAGGGCGTGATGATCTTGCCACGGGCTGTGTAATCCTCGGGGTTCGCCGTGAAGACGAGCGCGACGTCGAGGTTCAGGCGGACCGGATAGCCTTTGATCTGGACGTCGCCTTCCTGCATGATGTTGAATAGCCCCACCTGCACCTTGCCGGCGAGATCGGGGAGCTCGTTGATCGCGAAAATCGCGCGGTTGGCGCGCGGCAAGAGGCCGAAGTGCATCGTCAGCTCGTCGGAGAGCAGATGCCCGCCGCGCGCCGCCTTGATCGGGTCCACATCGCCGATGATGTCCGCGATCGTCACGTCCGGCGTCGCGAGCTTCTCGATGAAACGCGCGTCGCGCGGCAGCCACGCGATCGGCGTCTGGTCACCGTGCGCGGCGATCAGCTCGCGGCCGTACTTCGAGATCGGCTCGAACGGATCGTCGTTGACTTCGCTTCCCGCGAGAATGGGGATTTCCTCGTCCAGGAGACTGACGAGCTGGCGCAGGATGCGGCTCTTTGCCTGGCCGCGCAGGCCGAGCAGGATGAAGTTGTGGCGGGCGAGCAGCGCGTTCACGAGCTGCGGGATGACGGTTTCCTCGTAGCCAACGATGCCGGGGAAGAGGGGCGTGCCGTTCTCCAACAGGCAAATGAGGTTCTCCCGCATCTCGTCCTTGACGGTGCGGTTGCGGCGAGCGGGGCTTGCCCATTCCGTCTGCTTGAGCTCTCCAAGCGTTGTCGGCTGATTCATGGATTCGACGTTAACCTCGCTTGACAGGGAATTGCCAGCCCCCCAGAGTGAAGGGACGCTCGTCCAAGGAGGGCGCGATGCGTCCAATGTTCGTACTGTCTCTCGCGACTGCCACGGCGTTGCCCCTGCCCGCGTCGGCGCAGCATCCGACGCTTCCCCCCGTCGATTCGACCACCGTTATCGTATTCAGCCGGGTCAAGGGCGCAGACGTTTCCGGCCGCGTCGTGGCGACGGACGATACGTCGCTCACGCTGCTCAGTCTGAAGTCGAAGCGCTTCGTGCTCCCGAGTCGCTCGGTCGAGTCGTGGCGCGTTCGCCGCGGGACGCTTACGGCGCGAGGGTTTCGGGACACGGATCTCCACACCAGCCGGTTGTTCTTCGGTCCCACCGCGCGCACCCTCGAACGGCGCACGGGTTACGCCGCGGCCTACGACGTCTTCATCTGGGCGGGCGCGTATGGCGTGAACGACCGAGTGATGGTCTCGGGTGGCTTCTTGATGATGGAAGGCTGGGATTCGGGAGACACCAAGGTCACCGGGGCGAAGGGGCCCGCCTGGCTCGATGCGAGAGTCGGCATCATCCGGAGTCCCAAGGCAGCGGTTGCGCTCGGCGCCCTGTGGGGGAGGTTGACGGGTCCGAGCGGTGGGTCGCTCGGGAACGCGTACGCCGTCGCCACGCTCGGCAGCAACGATCACGCCGTCACGCTGATGGGTGGGTATCCCTTTTCGAGGGAAAACGTTGCGAATGAGCCGACCTTCATGATCGGGAGCGAGACCCGCATCGGCTCACGCATCAAGTTGATGACGGAGGTGTGGAGAGTCCCCTCTACCACGGCGACGCACGCGGTGTGGGGCGTCCGCTGGTTCAATGACCGATTGGTCGTTCACGTTGGAGCGCTCGACCGCCTGGACAGCCATCTGCGTGCCTTCCCCGTGGCGCCGTGGCTTGACGTCGGGTTCAGATGGTAGCTACACCGCCGGCGTGAACAGTCGCAGGGCGCCGAGCCCCCACGCAGGGAGATCGACCGGCGCCTTGCCATCTCCGCCCACCGTGAGGCCGTCGCCGTTCATCTCGACGAGGTTCGTGCGGCGCGCCTGCTTGAACGCGTACGCCGCCGGCCACACGCCCACCGATCGGGCCTGACCCGAGACGTCGAGCAGTTTCACGATGGCGCCCTCGCCGTCGTCCGCGGGCTTCGCGCCCACCACCAGGACGCCCTTGTCCGCGAGAAAGACCGCGCGGTCCTTGCTGATCAGCGGCCCGGGCGCACGCGTCTCGTACGCCGGACTCACGTACAGCGGATCGCATGCCGCCCACCCGCGCCGCACCGGCTCGGCGAGATCGCCAGGAGCGAGGAGGGAAATGCGGAAGCGGCACCCGAACTGCCCTCCCTGCCGCGCGGCATAGTTCGTGTGCCAGTAGTTGTTCATCGCGTACGCAAACAGCGTCCCGTCGGGGACGATTGACCGGCGCCACGCGCCGCGATTGATGTCGTTCAACGTGAAGAGCGGCGTGTCGGGTCCACTCCACAGCACGCCCGCGTCGGCGCCTTCATGCAGCCACACCCAGTGCGCGTGGCAATACCAATCGCGGCAGCTCCCCGGCTGTTGATCGCGCTCGACGGTCATCCGGCCGAGGGGGACCTCGACCTCGACCGTGGGCTTCGTGAACGCGAACGGAAACGCTACGTAGAGTGCTTCCTTGGCGAGTGTCGGTTCTTTGAGCACACGGTTCTCGATGTCCACCCAGGGCAGATCGTCGTACAGCGTGACGGTCGATAGGATGGATGGGAACCCCTCCAGCGCTCGCTCGGCTACGAGCCGCACGCCGACCGCGGGGAGGCGCTCGCGCCGGGTGCGAACGAGACGCGCCTGTGTGATCGCCAGCTGCGGTGGATTCTTCAGGTCGTTGCGATCGCCGGTGGTCCACAAGGCGCTGCGCTCGCCGCCTTTCACGTACACAAGCTGGTTCAACCCCGACCAATCGGACGGCTTCACACGCTCCTTGCCGTCCGCCCCCGTGAGGGACTTGATGGCGCCGCTGGCCGCGTCGAGCACCACCGCAAAGGTCGCCGTCTTGGCATCGAGCGCCTCGCCATCGGCCGTCGCCGGTCGGGCTTCCCGAGCCGCCTCGGTGAGCGCCAAGTAGCCGAGGGGGGGAACCTCCCGCACGATCACCAACGCGTCGCCACCCTCGACGTCGACGGATGGCAGCTCCTGGCCACCGAAACTGAAGGTTTTGCCGGCGCCGCCCGGGACCCGCGCCACGTCGGTGCGCTCCCAATTCGCGGCGTTGAAAACGATGCGGCCGCGCGCGACGTTGGTCGCGGCGCCGAGTCGCAGCAGGCCATCGGTCAGGATCTGGCGGGCCGCGGCCGCCCCGCTCTCCACGAAACGCCGTTTGTAGGCCCACTGCGCCACCGTCTGCCGCGCGTCAGGTGCAGAAACGCTGACGTCGGCGCCCCAGGTGTGCTCCCCAAAGAGCAGCAGGTCGCGCCACATGGCGCGACGATCTTCCTTCCTGGCTCCCGTGTCTTGAGCGCTGCCTCCGATGCGGGTGTCCCAGAGCGCTACGATCTCGGCGGCGCGCGCCGCGAGCTGAGCGGACCGGAACGACGCCAGCTCCAGGGCCGTGGATGCCGCGCCGTCCTCCCAGTAGAGCCCCGTATCGCCGCGCCGAACGGGGATACGCGTCCCGTGGCGCCGTTCCAGCTCCCGGAAGAAATCCTCGGCTCGGCCCGGTATGATCCGCGGGAACATGTAACGGCGGTTGAACTCCTCCATGTTGGCGACGAGCTGCTCGCGCATCGGGGCGTTGTCCTGCCAGTCGGCCCCGTAGAGAAGGGCCATGTCGTACGGCCAGTCACGCGACAGAAACGCTGGGTGACTAAGCAACCAATCGGAAAGGCGCCGCCCCATCTCCTCGGCGCCCACGTCGAAGCCGTACCGCGTGGCATCGCCGTAGTGGTGGTTGCGCCAGTGGAGGACGCGACTGCCGTCGGGGCCTTCCCAGTAGTAGACGTCCGGATACGCCGTCGAGCCCTCGGGCGGCGGGAGCAGAGGGACGGCTCGCTCTGGATTGGCGCCGCTCGCCAAGTACTTCACGCCGCTCGCCGCCAGCATCATCGGGAACGTCAGCGTCTGTCCCGGGACATCCGTGATCTGGGCAACGGCGTACGTGAGTCCCCGTTCGCGCGCGAGCCGGCCCGCGGGCCACACGAGGCGCGCCAGCGTGTCGTGGTCCAGGATCCCCGTCAGCATGTTCGCGAACAGCGCCTCGAATCCGACCTTGCCGCCTTGCACTGCCCGGACCAACGCGTCGCCCGCATCGGGGGGACGATTCTCGAGGTACGACAGCACTTGCAGCGCGCATTCTGCCGTAAACCGGTAGTCCGGATGCGTGGAAAGACGGGCGAGCGCCGCGTCGAGATTCTTGCGATGGACCTCGAGCGCGTTCTCCTGCAGATCGGTGTAGCCGATGTCGGTGTGTATCGACGACAGCCAGTAGAGGGTCCAGCGCTTCGGCGGAGTCACGCGCACGCGTTGCCGCGCGACGCGGTCGCGGCCGACCTCGACATCGACCTGGTAGTCCGTCGGCTGGGACAGGGGGACCCACACCTCGCCGCTGAGTGCCAGGCCGGGGCCGAGCGGCAGGAGTCCCGCCGTGCCCACGAGGGCGCCGCGCCGGTCGGTCACGCGGGCACGGGCGGCCGGCGCGTCGAGACCGGCTACCGTAATGCGCGCCAGGTTCTTGCGCCCGTCGGGCTGTTGGTACAACGCGGTGGGGCGGACCTCTACGGCGGGGGGTGGAGGCGAGGCGGTGCCGCCGCCGCGCCACAAGGGCAGCGAGGCGATCCAACCCAGGAAGCTGCGGCGGTCGAAAGACGGCATAGCTGGCGAGAAAGATACCCGGCCTTGACGTGACTGGTCCGTCTTGTAGGTTCCCCACGTTTTCCGGGGCCCCAAACTCTAAACAGGAGTGCGCATGAAGCGTCTCGTTTTCGCCTTGGCGCTCGTCGCCATGGGCACCGCCGCCTGCAAGAAGGCCGATCAGGCGAACCAGACGGCAGCCGACACGACTCACATGATGGCCGACTCGACCAAGATGGCCGGCGACACGACCCACATGATGGCGGCCGATTCTGCGAAGAAGCACTAGTCGCAGCGAGTCGACGATAGTGACGAAGCCCGGGCATGTCGCCCGGGCCTTTCGTTTTCTAAAAGGCTGCCACGGATCTCTGAATCGCCGTCCGCGTATCGAAGGGCGGCTTCCACCCCAGCTCGCGTAGCGCGCGCGCCGCGGTGTACGGATTCTCCCCGGTGATGAATCCCACAGCATCCGCTCCCAACCCGGCGTAGCCCGCAGGATCACGAAATCGCAGCCAGCGGGCCCACAAGCCCGCGCCCACCCACGCCACGGAAATGGGGACAGGGATCCGCCACACGCGCACGCCGAGCGCGGCGGCGAACGCGTCCATAAACTCGCGCTCCGTGAAGGCCGGCGCGGCGTCGGCGGTGATGTTGTACGCCCGAAAACCGGGCCGACTCTGGCGCAGCGCCGCGACGATGGCTGAAGCCACGTTCCCCACGTACACGCACGAGAGGTGATTCGTCCCCGGACCGATCCGCGGCATGAACCCGGTTCGCAGGACCCTGATCACGCGCCTCGTGAACAACTGGTCCCGCTCGCCATAGATGACGTTGGGCCTGATCGCCGCGGCGGAGAGCCCGCTGTCCTGCACCACGGCCTCGGCTAAGCGCTTGGTTCGCGCGTAGAAGTCGTGCTCCGGAATCGGCCCGAGAGGGAAGTCTTCGTGGACGCCGCCGGGACCCGCCGCATACGCCGCAGTCCTCCCGAAGATGGCGACCGATGAGACATGAATCAGCCGCGCGCCCGCCCTACGCGCGGTCTCGACGGCGAGCCGGGTGCCTCCCACGTTGACGCGCTCGAACTCGGCGAACGGCAGCCGCTGGGCAACGCGGGCCGCGGCGTGCACGATGCCGCCGACCCCGTCCCCCTGTTTCCGCCATGCCTCTGGGTCGGTCACGTCACCTGCAAAGACGCGCACGTCTTCGCCGGCGGTCCGCAGAGCCTCGATCACATGGCTCCCGACGAGGCCGCGGCCCCCCGTGACGAGGACCGTCATGCCGGGCCGACGGTCGGTATGTCGAAGGGGAGAGTGACGACGCGTGCTTCGCGGCCGGCGGCGCGCACCACGGCGCCGATCGGCACCTCACGGCGGATGACGGCGAGCCCGATCCAGCGATCGAGTCCCGAGACCCAGGCGAGGCTGGTGACACGACCGACCTCGCGCTCGTCCTCCGTGACGCCGCTCCAGCCCTCGGCGGGAGGCGCGAGCGAGTCGATCTCGAAGAGCAGGCCGCGCAGCTGGCGGTTGGCGTGGCCGCGAAAGTGCAACCGGCTAACCGTCTCTTGCCCGGTGTAGCAGCCCTTCGTGTACGACACGCCGCCGATCTCGTCGTAGCCGATTTCCTGGGGGATCGTTTTCTCGTCGACCTCCGAGGCGAGGCGCGGCCACCCGCCAAGAATCCGGGCCAGCTCGAGCGCGGCCGCATCCGCGGCCGTAGCACCACCGCGGACCAACCGGGCCGTGACCGCCGACTGGTGTTCGACCGAGGTCGTGATCTGAAAGACGAAGGGCGCGCGCTCGGTGGCGCGCGCGATCTCGATCGCGAGTCCATCGAGCGTGGCCTCGATGGCGCGGCCGGCGTGGGGCGGCGCGGGCAAGCCGGACGCGCCGAGGATGGCGACGGCATGCGCACCTGCCACGCGCAGCACGGCGGTGTCGTCGCTCCGATCCACGGTGCGAGCGAGGCGCGGGGGCACGGAGCGGAGCAGGATCGCTGCGGCGCGCTCGCGGCCTTCGCTCGGGACCGTGAAACGGACCCGCGCGCCGAGCCACGCCGCCCAGCCGTCCACGACGATCATGCCTTTTGGCGTGAGCAACGCGCCGTACACAAACGCACCGTCGCCCGGTTTCTCGATGTCGCTCGTGAGGAGGCCCTGGAACGAGGCGAGTGCGCCGGGACCCGTGAGATCGAGAACTCCGACGCTCGCGGGCGCCACGATCGCGCCGGCGCGCAGCCGCTCCACGATCTCGACCGGCACGTCTCCGGGATTGAGCCTCGTAATGACGGGCGCCGGCGCCGTCGGGAACGTCTCGCTCATGCGAGCGTCTCCTTGAGCCACGCTGAGATGCCGGGCCAGCATGCGTCGCGCGCCCGCCCCGAGAGCACCAAGCCGCGATGCGAGAGTCCCGGTTCGAGGTTCAGGCTCTTGCGCTCCGAGCCGACCCGATCGACCACCTGCCGGCACGCCGCGACGGGTGCAAAGAGCCGGTCCGACGCGCCGGCGACCGCGAGGTAGGGAGTGCGCACGCCGGACAGCGCGGCGAAGTAGTCGAATCCGTCGGTCCCCACCCAGTCGCCGCGCACATTCCACCGCATCCATTCGGCCAGGATCCCCGCCGCCTCGTCTTCCGATCCGAATCCCAGCGCGCGACTCGGGAAGCGGCCCAGGAGTCGCGACAAGCCAATCGTCGTCGCGGCCAGGGCCCACCGGATGGGCCCGAGACGCCGCGGGCCCGGCGTGCCGAGCGTGATCACGGCGGCGAGTGGCGCCGCGGCGGCGACGCGCGAGAGCCAACAGAGCCCCGCCGCCCCGCCCGCCGAGTGACCGAGCCACGTCAGGGGTGCGCCGTCAGTCTCCTCGTGCACCCGGGCCACGAAGGTCGGCGCATCGCGCAGCACCCAGTCCTCGAATGTCCACGCCAGCGGCCGTGGCTCGCGCGCGCTGTCACCGTGATGGCGCAGGTCGGCGAGCCAGACGTCGAACCCCTCGGCGCCGAGGAAGTGCGCCAGCCCGCCGCCGGGGCCGTGCAGGAATGCGCGATGGTTCGTGAAGGCGCCGTGCACCAGCAGGACTGCAGGGCGACCGTCGCGGTAGGCGCGCAACCGGTGCAGGGCCAGATCGACGCCGTCGCCCGCGGGGATGTGGCGCGTGCTCATTCGTAGCGTCCCGCCGCTCGATACGAGGCATCGAGCAGCTCCACGGGATGGCGCACCTGGGCGCGGATCCCGCGCGCGGCGAGCCCGGCGCCGATCTGCATCAGGCAGCCGGGATTCCCCGTCGCGACGACTTGCGGCGCCACCGCGGCTAGCGCGTCGAGTTTGGGCTGGAGCACCGAGCGCGACATCTCGGGCTCGACCAGTGTGTAAAGACCGGCGCTGCCGCAGCAGTCATTCGCTCCTCCGACAGGCATGAGCCGGAGTAGCGGGATGGCCGCGAAGAGGCGCTCGGGGGGCTGGGCGATCCGTTGCGCGTGCAGCAGGTGACACGGGGGATCGTACGCGACGTGCAGGTCGAGTGGCCCACCGGGGACGGGTCCGCCATTGGCGGCCAGGAGTTCTGTCACGTCTTTGACCCTGGCACCGAACCCACACTCCTTCATGAACGCCCCACAACCCGCGCTGTTCACGACGATCGGCTCATCGCCGTGGCCGAAAGCCAGGGCGTTCGCCCGCGCCAGTGCCCGCGCCCCATCGCCGAGGCCGGCGTGCGCGTGCAGCGCCCCGCAGCAGACCTGGCCAGGGACCTCGCGCACTTCGTAACCGTTGACCTGCAGTGTCCGGATCGTCGCGTCGTGGACGTGGCGGAAGAGGCCTTGCATGACGCAGCCACGAAAAAGCTGGACGGTAAGGGACGGTAAGGGACGGTAGGGGACGGTAGGTGATTTGCCCTTACCGTCCTTTACCGTCCCATACCGTCCCTTACCGTCGTATTTCGTCGCCGCCAGCATCCCCATCGCAAACCGGATCCGCCCCCATCCAGCGAACAGCCGCGGGAGTCCCGTCCTCCGGAAGAGGCGCGCGAACCAGTAGACCACCCCCGACACCCCCGCCGTCGTTAGCGCCCACAACGCCGCGCGGGCCAGCCAGGGGACGGTTCCGGCCAGCGCGAGTCGCTCGCGAGCCGTTTCGAGAGCCTGTCCATAGTGCACACCCGATGGGCAAACCGGCTCGCAGGCGCGGCAGCCGAGGCAGCGGTCCAAATGATAGACGAGGGCGTCGTCGGTTGCGGAGAGATCGCCACGTTCGAGACCGCGCATCAGCTCGATGCGGCCGCGCGGGGAGTCGGCTTCGTCGCCGGTCGCCAAGAACGTGGGACACGCTTGCAGGCAGAACCCGCAGTGCACGCACGCGTCCAGCCCCGCGAAACCGCCGCGTGCTGTCGCTACTGTCATTCGCCGTCGGTCGCGACGACCAGGGCGCCGCCGGGATCGAATGTGCGGCGCAGGCCGGCGACGAGCGGACCGGCGCCCTCGCGATACGCACCGAAATGGCCCACCGCCGACCGCACCGCCCAGGGAGCGCGCTCGAGCGTCAGCGGCACCTCGAGGACCGCCAGCGCGCGCCGCAAGCGCTGCAACCGGTCGACGGTCGTGTCGCCGCTCCAGCGGATCGCGCCTGAGGCCGGCGCGGCGGAGATCCACTCGTCGCCGACTTGATGCTGGAGCAGATCGAGCAGCTCGTCGCTCGCGGCGGGGACACCGCCGATCCGGAACGTCACGGGACGGACCGCGAACCCTTCGGCGAGCCGCATCCAGAAGCCGTGCGCTTCGTCGGCGCGGAGCTTCGCGAAACGGCCGAGTCCGGCTTCGTCGGACGTGACGAGGGTGGGCGAGCCGACAAGCCGGACGGCCAGGGCCCAACGATCGCGGCGGGCCAAGGCGGGGGAGACGAGCTCCAAGGCAGCCGGCGTGAGCCCCGAGGCGGCGATATCTTCGGCCACCTGCGTCAGCTCGTCGCGCGAGCCTTCGAGCACGTGCGTCACGTCTGCGCGCGGCAGAGCGCGCAGGCGCAGGTGCACCAGCACGATCACGCCAAACGCGCCGAACCCGCCCGCCTGCAACCGCGTCAAATCATAGCCGGCGACGTTCTTCATGACTCGACCACCACTCTGTACCATGCGGCCGTCGCCCGTCACGAACGTGACCCCGAGGAGATGGTCCTTCACGGGCCCGAAGCCCTGGCGCAGCGGCCCGGCGGTGGCGGTCGCCACCGTCGATCCGAGCGTGCGACCGGCCAGGCCAGGTGGATCGATGGCAAGCCAGGCGCCGCGGTCGGCGAGCTGCTGGCGGAGTTGATCGAGCCCGATCCCCGCCTCGGCGGTGGCGGTCAGGTCCTGGGGCTCGACGGCCGGAACTCGATCGAGCCGGCGCGTGGTGAGCGCCAGGTCGGCAGGGGCATCGCTCGGGAGCCAGGTGCCCGCGCCTTCGATCCGAACGCGCCAACCCTCCTGGTGCGCGGTGCCGAGGAGCAGGGCCACGGCGTCGGGCGATCCCGGCGCGATGCGCGGGACGCGGTCGATGCCTGACTCGAGCAACGCCCCCTCGCCCAGCAACGCTCGGACCTTCTCAAGGATGGTCATGTGAGGGTTAACTGACCCCGGGCGCCAGCCCGGGGATCACCAAAACCACCCGGGTCGGGTTTTGGTCCAACCCCGGGTTTGCGCCCGGGGTCAGTCCAACCGCTCCACTCCCGACAGGCGTGGACAGGGACAACCTTCCCAGGATTGACCCTCTCTTCCGGGTCAAACACCCGCCGCACCGCGTGCATCGCACCCAGCGACTCAGCATCGAAGATGAGGGGCATGTAGCGCAGCTTGTCGAGCCCCACGCCGTGCTCGCCCGTAATCGTCCCACCTGCGGCGATGCAGGCGCCCATGATCTCGGCGCTCGCCAGCTCGACGCGGGTGCGCATCGCCTCGTCGGTCGCGTCGAAGGAAATGTTGGGATGGAGGTTGCCGTCCCCCGCGTGGAAGACATTGCTCACCACAATCCCGTAGCGGGCGGCGATGCCGGCGATCGTCTCGAGCACGTCGGGCAGGGCGGAGCGGGGGACCACGGCGTCCTGCACCACCAGATCGCGCGACAACCGGCCCATCGCGCCGAACGCCTTCTTGCGGCCCTGCCAGAGCCGCTCCCGCTCGGCTTCGTTCTTGGCACTGCGCACGCCGCGGGCCCCGGCGTCCTTCAGGATCGTCGAGACCGCCTCAGCCTCGGCCTCCACGGCGCCGTCGTCGCGCCCGTCCAACTCGACGAGCAGGACCGCCGCGGCGTCGCGCGGATACCCGGCGGCGTAGACCGAATCCTCGACGGCCTGGATGCACGACTGATCCATCATCTCCAAGGCGGCTGGCACGATGCCGGCCGCGATGATCGCCGACACGCCTTCGCCCGCTGCGCGCAATGCCATGAAGTCGGCGAGCAGGGTGCGCACGGCGCGGGGCAGGGGCGTGAGGCGCACGCTGATGCGCGTCGCGACACCGAAGTTTCCCTCCGAACCCACAAAGAGGCCTACGAGGTCTGGTCCCCACGGTTCGCCGCCGGGGCTTCCCAGGACCACGGTCTCCCCGGTCGCGAGCACCACCTCGAGCTCGAGTATGTGATTCGCGGTGACGCCGTACTTCAGGCAGTGGGGTCCGCCGGCGTTCTCGGCGACATTGCCGCCGATCGTACAGGCGGTCTGGCTCGACGGGTCGGGGGCGTAGTACAGGCCGTGCGGCCGAGTGGCGGCCGAGAGGCGCGCGTTCACCACGCCGGGCTCAACCACTGCGGAGCGGTTGGCCGCGTCCACCTTCAGGATCCGGTTCAGCCTCGTGAGGACGATCAAGACCGCGCCCTGCTCCGCGAGGGCGCCTCCCGAGAGCCCCGTCCCCGCGCCGCGCGGGACGAAGGGGATGCCGAGGGCGGCGAGGAGCCGGATCACGGCGATCACTTCTTCGCGCGTGCCCGGGAGCACCACGATGTCGGGGAGGCGCCGGTGGGTCGGCAGGCCATCCATCGCGTAGGTCGCCCGTTCGGCCCGGGCCACGCGCACATGCCGCGATCCTACTATGGAGGTCAAAGCGGTTGTGAGGGTCGGACGGCTCACGGGACCTTCTCGATCTTTGAATGGGCGCCGCCCTTTCCATTACTTCGGGCGCGGTGTCGCACCACGGCGCGCCGCTCGGCGTCGGCGGCGAGGGGCTGCAGCAAGGCGGCGAGGCGGCGCAGGCGGACGGTGGTGCTGCGGATCGAGAGCAGGGCGAGCTTGCCGGGGGCTTCGAGCTCGAGCGACGCCGCGACGCGGAACGACAGCGCCTCGGGGTCGACGGGAAGCTCCGGAGGCTCCTGCTCCAGTGCGTCCATCACCCGCAGGAAGTCGCGCCGCACGTCCTGGCCGAGTCCCTCGGTCTCCGACGCGTCGCCGGAGTCGTCGCTGAACTCCTCAACGCGCGCCATCCGGTAGGGCCGATCGGTCGGGAGCCATTCGAGCAGGACGAAGCGCTGCTCGCCCGTGGTCAGAATGTCGGAGCGGCCGTCAGGAAGCGCCTGCGTCGTGAGGATATGTGCGACGCAGCCGACGTCACCCGGGGCGGGGGCGGGGGCGGGGGGGGGGTCCGTGCTCTTTTCGGGTGCAGCGTAAGCGATGCCGAAGCGGCGATCGCTGTCCAAACAATCAGACAGTAGAGCCCGATACCGGGGCTCGAAGATATGCAGCGGTTGGGTGGCCCCGGGAAAAAGCACGAGCGGCAACGGAAAGATCGGGAGTTCCCGGGACATGGCTAATAGTATAGCGGGGCCAGGACTAGCTTGTCCTGACCCCGCTATTTGCTCGTCCTGCCCGGCCTCTTAGGCTGCCCGCCAGAACCCTTTGAGAGCCCTACCGTCGGGCGATTCGCGCAGTTTCTCGAACGCCCGTTCGCGAATTTGCCGGATGCGCTCGCGCGTGACTCCCATCAGGGCGCCGATCTTCTCGAGCGTCATCGCCTCGCTGCCTTCCTCGAGGCCGTAGTAGAGATAGAGGATCTTGCGCTCGCGCGGCGTCAGATACTTTTGGAAGATGCGATCGATGAACTCGCGCATCAGCTTGCCGTCGGTGCGCTCTTCGATCTCGCCGCCTTCTTGGCCGGCGAAGCGCTCGCCCAGCGTCGCCGCGTCCTTGTCCGAGCGATCGACGGGGGCGTCGAGCGACAGCTCGGCGGCCGTCATGCGGCGCGCGGTGCGGACGTTCTCGACCGTGTCTTCGAGTGCCTGCGCGATCTCGTTGTCGGTCGGCTCCCGGCCCAGCTCCTGCGACAGGTACGTCTCTGTCCGGCTCATGCGAATGAGCTGCGAGTTCTGGTTCAGCGGGATGCGGACGCTGCGCGTCTGTTCTGCCAGGGCCTTAAGGACCGCTTGCCGAACCCACCACACAGCGTACGAGATGAACTTCACGCCTTGGTCGGGATCGAATTTCTTGACGGCCTTGAGGAGCCCCTCGTTGCCGATGGCGACGAGCTCGGAGAGGTCGAGTCCGTGGCCCTGATATTTTTTTACGTAGGAGATGACGAAGCGAAGATTGGCTGTGACGAGACGCTCGGCGGCTTTTTCGTCCCCGCGCTGGACTCGGCGCGCGAGTCTGCGTTCTTCAGCGGGGTCTTTGATCAGCGGCAGCTTTTGGATGTCTTGCAGGTACTGGTCGAAGGCGCCTGAGGGGGTAGTGCGAAAGAATGCCTTCGCTTTGCCGCTGTTGGACCGAGCCATTCACGACTCCCGGGTGGGCAACCGAGTTGTACAGGAGACAGCGAACCCTCCGCCGCCATTTAGGCCGACATCCAACGTGGGCAATATAGGTTTGACTGTCAGATGGTGCAAATTGTGGCAGTTTTCCACATCACAAATTGTTAGGTGAGTGGGGATTCCAGCGTTTGTCCACTATCCACAATGGATGTGGAAACGGAATGGTACGGCCCGTAAGTCCCGTGATTGTGGAGAGGTGGAAGGAATGTGGGGAAAGCGTTGGGCGGATTGTGGTTAGTCCGGCGTCCGCGCAACACCTCCCCGACGGTCCTTGGTGTACGACGCGCCTCGCGGATCTACTCTATTCGAGTACCTCGCGAACCCGGGGCTCCTCCGCGGGGCTTGTCCACCCACCCTTTTGATGCATCGTCCCAACGTCCTTTGGAAGGGCGAACCGAACCTCCCCCCCCCGCACCTTCTTATCCCCCCTCATCACCTCGATCAACTGATCCGCACTCGCCCCCTCGGGCCGCTCAACCGGCAACCTGAAGTTCTCGAGTAACCGCACGATCCGCTCCGCGGTCCCCTTCTTCGTGATGCCCAACGCCTCCCCCAAGCGCGCCTCGTACACCATCCCGATCCCGACCGCCTCGCCGTGCAGCACCTCGAACTTGCTCGTCGCCTCGATCGCGTGGCCGATCGTATGCCCGAAATTCAGGATCGCGCGGCGCCCCGCCTCCCGCTCGTCCTCTGCCACGACCGCCGCCTTGATCTCCACGGAACGGTGCACCACGCGCTCGAGCGCGGGCCCGTCTTTGGCGAGAATGGCCGCGTGGTTGCGTTCGAGAAACCCGAAATACTCCGCGTCGGCAATTACACCGTGCTTCACCGCCTCGGCGAGGCCCGCCGAGAGCTGTACTGGCGGCAGGGACGTGAGGAGGTCCAAGTCGGCGAGGACGAGGCGAGGCTGGTGAAACGCACCTAGTAGGTTCTTCCCCGCGGGCACATCGACGCCGGTCTTGCCGCCGATCGACGAATCGATCATCGCCAACAGGGAGGTGGGGAGTTGGACATAGGGTACTCCCCGGAGGTACGTCGCGGCGACAAACCCGGCGACGTCTCCAACCACGCCACCGCCGAACGCGATCACGGCGCAGTCCCGCCCGAAGTGCGACGCGAGCATCCGGTCCGACAACGACGCCCACGTCTCGCGCGTCTTGTTCCATTCCCCGGCAGGGAACGTCAGCAGTTCCGCCCGATACCCGGTACCCGATACCTGCTTTAGGACCTGATCTCCATAAAGCTTCGCGACGTGAGAGTCGCTGATCACCGCATACGCCGCCGCTGGACAGTGCTTCTTCAGCACCGCCGGCAGTTCCGCCAACAGCCCACGGCCAATGGCGATTTCGTATGAGGCGTCGCGCTGCTCGCGCAGCGGGACGCGAATCGTCACCACGTGACGTCGGGCCGGCGGGCCTGCGCGTTGACGGCCCGCGCCAGGACGAACAGCAAATCGGAGAGCCGGTTCAGGTACTGGCCGATCGCAGGGCTGATCTTCTGGTTACGGGCAAGAGTCACCACCGCCCGCTCGGCCCGGCGGCACACGGTCCGGGCGAGATGGAATGCCGCGGCCTTGGGCGTGCCGCCCGGCAGGATGAAGTTCTCGAGCCGCTCGAGCTTCGCCTCGTGCCCGTCGATCATATGCTCCAGCATCCCGATCTGCGGCTCGCCGATGCGGGGGCCGCCCAGGGGCTTGTCGATCCGGGCGGGATCGGGAGAGGCCAGCTCGGCCCCGATCGTGAAGAGGTCGCGCTGAATGGTCTGGAGAAAGGCGGCGTCGAAGGTGTCGGGCTCGAGCGACGCCGCGAACCCGACCGCCGCATTCAGCTCGTCGACTTCGCCGTACGCCGTTACACGGAGATCGTCCTTGGGCACCCGGCCGCCGCCGAAGAGCCCAGTTTCGCCTTGATCGCCTGTCTTAGTGTAGATTCGCGCCATGAGCGACGTAAAAGATATCACCATTATCGGCGCCGGCCCGACCGGTCTCTTCGCCGCGTTCTACGCGGGAATGCGCGGCGCATCGCACCGCCTGATCGACAACCTCGACCAGGTCGGCGGCCAGCTCACGGCGCTCTATCCCGAGAAATACGTCTTCGACGTCGCCGGATTCCCCAAGATCCTTGCCAAGGACCTCGTGAAGGGCATGGCCGAGCAAGGCCTACAATGGAAGGCGCCCGTTCATCTGGGGCAAAAAGTGGTGGGGCTGCGGCAAGAGCAGGACAACGGCAAGCCCACCTTCACCGTCGTCACCGATGCCGACGAGTACACGGGCCGCACGCTCCTCATCGCGGGCGGGATCGGCGCCTTCACGCCTCGGAAGCTGCCCCTGAAGGACGCCGACCAGTGGCTCGGCAAGGGCCTCTACGACCGCGTCCTGAACCCCAAGGAGTTCTCAGGGAAGCGCGTCCTCATCGTGGGCGGCGGCGACTCGGCCTTTGATTGGGCCGTGAATTTACAGGGCGTAGCCAAGTCGATCGTCATGATCCACCGTCGCGACGGCTTCCGCGCCCATCAAGCCACCGTCAACCAGGTCCACGCGCTCCACGCCGCCGGCAAGATGGAGCTGCGCACGTTCTGGGAGTTGAAGGCGATCGAGGGCGCCAAGACTATCGAGCAGGTCGTCATTCACAACAGCAAGACGAAAGAAGAAGCGACGTTGGGGATGGACTGCGTGATCCCGCAGCTCGGCTTCATCTCGTCATTGGGGGCGATCGCTGAGTGGGGGCTCGACATCGACAAGGGCGATATCAAGGTCTCTCAGATGATGGAGACCAACATCCCCGGCATCTTCGCCGCCGGCGACATCACGGCGTATCCCGGCAAGCTCAAGTTGATCGCCACGGGGGTCGCCGAGGCGTGTATCGCCGTGAACCACGCGGTGCACTTCATTCACCCGGACGCGAAGGTCGCGCCGGGGCACAGCTCGAACATGGCGTTGTTTGGTCAGACGGAAGACTAGCGCGCCATCTGCACCACGAGCGAATCGATCTGCGCCAGCATCTGCCTTCCGGGCACTGAATGCCCGTTCGCCTGAATCGAAAACGTGAAGCGCCTTCCGTCGGCCCGCTCGACATAGCCTGAAAGCGTGTTCACCCGATGAATCGATCCAGTTTTTGCGAGCACTCGCCCTTCGAGCGGCGTTCCGACAAAGCGTCGTAGCAGCGACCCCGGTTGCTGCGCGTGGGGCAGGGCAGCGATGAACGGGGCCTTCTTGGGGTGCCGGTACATGTAGTCGAGCAGCTGCACGAAGGCGTGCGGCGTCACGAGGTTGCCCGCCGAAAGTCCCGAGCCGTCATCGAGGGCGAACGCCGTCGAATCGATCTTCACCGAGTCGATCAGGAAGCGCTTCTCGGCTTCAAGCCCCTTCTCCCAACTCCCTTCTCCCTCCATCTCCCTGCCGAGAATCTTCAAGAGCATTTCCGCGAACCAATTCTGACTCGTGTTCAGAATCGGGAAAATGATGTCGGTGAGCGGCCGCCCCAGATACTCGGCAAGGGGCGTCGAGAGTCGCACGGCGCGAAACGCCATCGAATCAGTCGTGCTCGCCGCGCCCCCCTCGATCGACACGCCCTTCCTCTGAAGTGACGCGGCCAGCGCCCGCGCTGCATACAGGTTGGGATCCGGCAACGCGAAGCTCTCGATCCACGGCGAGCGGCCCAGGGCCGCGGTCCCTTCGGCCCAGATATCGAGCGTGCCGGGCTTCCGGAAGAAGTTGTCGCCGATCGTCGAGCCCGAGTCGGCGGGACCGGTACGCGCGCGGTTCTCGAACCCGATCATGCCGAGGTCTGGGTTCCAGGTGATCTTGGGCGGCTGGCCCTCCGCGGCGCCGGGTGTGATGTGGAAGTCGACGCTGTTGTCGTGGAACCCGAGCCCCGAAACGGGCGCCGCGTACCACCAGTTCAGATCGAACGAGCCCCAGTTCCAATGGACGATCTGCGGCTCGAAGTACGAGCCGTCGCCCACGATGCGGCCCGTGACCCGGCGGATCCCCTTGGCCTTCACTGAATCGGCGATCGCGTCCACGGCCGTCCAGGTCGAGTCGCAGGCCCCGGCCGCGAGCGTGTCGATCCCGAAGCAGCGCTGCGACCACGTGGGGTCGCCGCGGCCATACAGAATCAGGTCTCCCTGCAACACACCGTCACTGACCGTCCCGTTGGCGTATATGCTCGTGCGCACGCGATAGTCAGCCGGAAGGAGTACGGCAGCCGTAGCCGAGACCACCAGCTTGGTGTTGCTCGCCGGCACCGAGAAGCGGTCCCCGTTTCTATTGAAGAGCACCCGCCCCCGATCGTCTTGCACGAAGACGTTCCATGTCGCCCGGTTGAAGGGAGGCGCATCGAGCAGCCTCGTGAGGCGGCGGTCGAGCGACTGCCCTTGCAACGTGGAGCTAATCGTGAGCGACGCGAGGATCAGCTTTCGCATAGAGCAGGTCGGTGACGAGGTTCACGAGCACGAAGACGACCGACAGAAACAGGATGCTCCCTTGCACCGCGGGAAGATCGCGTTTCTCGATCGCCTGGAGGACGTAACGGCCCACACCGGGCCAGGAAAAGATCGTCTCAGTGAGGATACTTCCCGTCAGGTAATTCCCCACGTCGAGCCCCAGCACGGTGATCACAGGTAGCAAGGCATTCCGGAAAGCATGGCGCCCGATGACCCGCACCTCGGACAGACCCTTGGCCCGCGCGGTGCGCACGAAGTCCGACGACAACACCTCGAGCATCGCGGCGCGCGTCATCCGGGCCAGGAACGCAATCGACCGCGTGCCGAGTGTCAGGGCCGGCAGGATGAGGTACGCGATCCCGCCGTATCCCGATGGGGGCAGCCATTGCAGCGTCACGGCAAAGAGCAGAATCAACAGCAGCCCCACCCAGTACACCGGAAACGACACGCCGACGTATGCGAGCAGCATGCTGAAACGGTCGACGAAGCCGTGCGGCCGCACCGCGGCCAGCACGCCGAGCGTGATGCCGACGCTCGCGGCGAGGAGCATCGCCGCTCCGGCGAGCTGCAGCGTCTTGGGGAACCGCTCGGCAAGATCACCCAAGACCGGCCGCTGGGTGATGTAGGAACGCCCCAGGTCGCCACGCACCACGCCCCAGAGGTAGTGGCCAAACTGGACCGGCAGCGGATCGTCGAGACGCAGCTCGACACGCAGCCGAGCAATCGTGGCGGAGTCGGCCCGCTCGCCGACCATTTCCGCGACGGGGTCGCCGGGCACGACGTTCAACAACAAGAAGGCGACAACCAAGACCCCTAACAATGTGGGAATTGTAGAAAGAAGGCGTCGCGCAATAAACCTGATCACTGAGGCGTAACGTGCCGTGCCGCCGTCCAGCGCTGGCCGTTGAAGATGACCGGGATCTCCCAGCCGGTGATCGACGGGTGCTGCGCCCACAGGTCCACCGGGAACCAGAGGTAGAGCCACGGAGCGGCCTCGTACACGCGCCCGTCGATGCGGCGGTACAGCGCCTCGCGCGCGGCGTCGTCGGTGGTGCGGCGCGCGACCATGATGAGCGAGTCGGTGACCCGATCGGAGTAGAACGCGTAGTTCCCGCCGGGTCCGAAGCTGGTGCTGTGAAACAACGGATAGAGGAAGTTGTCGCCGTCGGGGTAGTCAGCCCACCAGTCGAGCATCGTCATGTCGGCCTCGCCTTTGCGCGCCGCTTCACGCATGCTCGATGCGTCGCGCGCGACAACCTCGACCTGGATGCCCACCGCAGCCAGCTGTGCCTGAATCGCCTGCGCCACGCGTCCCTGCTCGACGTTCGTCCCCGACCGCCATAACTGGACCGCGAAGCCGTTCGGGTATCCCGCCTGGGCGAGGAGCCGCCGCGCCGCCACCGTGTCGTAGGCGTACGCCACACGAGTCGTATCGCCGCCGCCCAATGAAGGAGGGATGGCGCCACGGGCCAGGATGCCGCGGCCGTTCCAGACGGTCCGCAGGATTAGCGGGACGTTCACGGCCTGATTCAGCGCGCGGCGCACGCGCGCGTCGCGCAACGGTCCGCGCCGATTGTTCAGGGCGACGTAGACGTCGCGTAGGGCGGGCGTCCGGTGCAGCCACTCGGGATGCTCGCCCTCCCACTTGGCGGTCTCCCCGAATGGGATCTCCGCGACCGAGATCCGCCCGGCGAGAAACTCGGCCCCGCGCGTAAACGGCTCCGGGATGATGCGCACCGTGAGCGACTCCGCTCGAGGGGCGCCGCCCCAGTAGTCGGGATTGCGCGCGAACTGCAGCTCGTCGTCGTGCCGCCACGCCACGAATCGCCACGGCCCCGTGCCCACCGGCCGCTGGCCAAAGTCGGCGGGCGCCGGCACAGGAACGATCGACGCCACGGGCATGGCGAGGAACTTGGGGAATACGGCGAGGGGCTCGGTGAGCGTGAAGGCTACGGCAGTGTCGCCCAGGACTTCGATTCCGTTAGCTGCAATGGGCTGGAGGGGCCAAACCCGTCCCCCGCGTGTCGCGGGGTCGAGCACCCGAAGGAAGGAACGCTTCACGTCCGCCGCAACCACCACCCGCCCGTCGTGGAACTTCACGCCCTCCCTGAGGTGAAACACATACCGCTGTCCGTTGCGCTCCGCCCTCCAGCGGTCGGCAAGTCCCGGGAGCAGCCGGCCGTTTGGATCGAACCCGGTCAGTCCGTCGAACAACAACGTCACCATCTCGCCCGTCGGTACGTCGGTCGAGAGCGCGGGATCGAGTGAGCGAGGGTCGTAGGTCTCGTAGTAGACCAGCCCCGTGCGCCCTCCCCCGCCGGTCTCGCCCCGGCAGGCGAAGAGGAGGCACACGAACAGCATGCTCGTGGTGTCGAAAAGGTTGACAGTGCGGCGCAAGTGACGCAACATAGGGGACTTGGCAAACCTCGTCAATTGCGCTGCGCATCCTGTCTCGTGCTCGTCGCTCTCCTCGCGGCGTCATCGGTCCTCGCCGCCCAGAATCCAGAGCGGCAGGAGCGGGTCGTCCGCCGTTTGTCGTTCGCGGGGAATCGCGCCCTAGACGATTACACGCTGAGCAGCGCGATTGCGACGACCAGCTCGAGTTGGTTTGCGACGAACCCGTTCGTCCGTTGGCTCGGGTTGGGCGAGAAACGGTACTTCGATGAGCTGGAATTCCGCCGCGACGTCGTGCGGCTGTTGCTCCTCTACCGCCAAAGCGGCTACATGACCGCGGTGGTGGACACGAGCGTGATGCGCACGACGAAGGACGTCTACATCACCTTCCGGATTCACGAAGGCGAGCCAGTGCGCGTCGCCCGTTTCGCGCTGCTTGGGCTCGAGGGCATCCTCGATACGCTGGCGCTGAGTCGCACCCTTCCTCTTCAGGTCGGAGACCCGTTCAATCGCTTTCTGTTGCAGGCGTCCGCGGATACGATCGTCTCCCGGCTGCGCAACGACGGCTATCCCTACGCCGAGGTGCTGCGAAACTTCGATTCGGAAGCGGGAGCGTTGCGCGCCGAGGTCACGCTCGAGGCGATGCCGGGGCGCCGGATGCGTGTCGGGGAGGTCGCGATCCACGGTCTGACCAAGGTGGACACCTCCACGGTGCGCCGGATGTTGACGGTGGGTCCCGGGGAGTTGTTCCGGCAAGACGCGCTATACCAGAGCCAGCGGGACCTCTACGCCATGGGCGTGTTCCGCTACGTCAACGTGGTGCTCGTGGATTCCCTTCCGCCTACCAGCAGCGACTCCACCGCGCGGGTGCTGGTGCAGGTGCAGGAGGGTCCCCAACACCAGCTGCGCTTCGGCCTGGGGTACGGGAGCGTGGACTGCATCCGCGGGCAGAGCGCGTGGACCGCGAACGACTTCCTCGGCGCCGCCCGCACGCTCGAGCTCTCGGCCCGGCTCTCCAAGGTCGGTGGTGGGTCGCCGTCGCGGGCGGTCGGGCTCAACCAGCTGTGCAGGCCGTTTTTCGTCGACACCGCTTGGTCGGTCGACACGCTGAACTACACGCTCGGCGCGACGCTGCGGCAGCCGGCGTTCATCTCGCGTGCGCACACGGCGACGGTGGGCCTCTTCGCGGAGAAGCGCTCGGAGGTCCAGATCTACACGCGCCAGGCCGTCGGGATAAACGCCGACGTCACGATCAACGCCCGGCGTCAGATCCCGATCACCGTGGGATACGGCTACTCGTTCGGCAGCACGACCGCGGAAGCGGCGATCTACTGCACCTTTTTCTTACTGTGCGACGCGGCCAGCCAGGAGTTCCTCAAGCAGCCGCGGGGGTTCGGCGCCGTCACGATCACCGCCGTACGAGACCGAGTCAACAATCCCCTCGACCCCTCGGCGGGGAGCCTCGTGACGGCGACGTTGCTCCACGCCTCGCGACTGGTCGGGTCGCACTCGCCGTACGAATTCAATCGCGCGGAATTCGAGATCGCGCGGTACCACCCGATCGGGCGGCGGAGCGTGTTCGCCTGGCGGGTGCGGAGCGGGACGATTCTGCCGCAGAAGATCACGTTGTCGGGCCAGCGGGTCGGCTACGTGCCCCCGGACCAGCGGTTCTACGGCGGCGGTCCGAACTCCGTGCGCGGCTACGGCCGAAATGGGTTGGGCCCACGCGTCTACATCAGCGACAGCCTGACGATCGACAACAGCGGTCCCACACCCGACACCACGTTTTATGGTGTGCGGAATGCGGCGACAGGCGGCAATTCGGCGTTCGTGTTGAACACGGAGCTGCGGTTCCCAGCCCCGATCTTTGCGCAGCGCGTGCGGCTCGGTCTCTTTGTCGACGTCGGCCAGGTGTGGGAGCGCGGCGATGAGTTGGTGTCGATTCAAGGCGTGCGCGTGACGCCGGGAGCAGGGGTCCGCTTCACGACGCCTCTCGGTCCCGTGCGCGTGGACGTCGCCTACAACGGCTATCCGCCCGAGCCTGGCCCGTTGCTCTTCCAGGCGGCCTCCGACTCGATCATTCAAGTCCGGTCGGCGTATGCGCCGCCCGGCCCCGGCAAGACGTTCTGGTCGCGGCTCGTGCTGCAGCTCGCCGTGGGACAGGCCTTCTAGTGGTCCGGCGCTCGCTCGGAGTCGCGCTCTGGTCGCTCGTCGGGCTGCTCGCCTGCTTCCTGGGTGCGCTGAACGGCCTGGTGGGTACCCGCGCGGGGCGCTCGCTCCTCGCTCGCATCGCCAGCAACGCCGTGGAGCGCGCTGTCGCCGGCACGATCGAGGTGGGCGACGTCCGCGGCTCCCTCATCTCGGGCGTGGTCCTGACGAATGTGAAGCTGTTCGACGCCGACACGTCGCTCGTCGCGTCGCTGCCGCGCGTGGAGTTGAGCTACAATCCGATTGACTTGGCCGCCGGCCGCGTGGTGTTGTTCGAAGTGGTCCTGGATCGGCCGGTGTTCAACATCGTCGAGCACGAGAACGGCAAGATCAACCTCGAGGAGCTGCTGCGCCTCGACAAAAAAGACAGCGGTCCTCCCGGGCCGCGAGCGCTGGTGCTGCTGCGCAACGTCCGCATCACCGATGGCACCGTGAACCTGCGCCTCCAGGACCGCGTGTCCCCCGGAGACTCGGTGCTCGAGATCGATCGCTTCGGGACCGACGGCCGCCGGCGCATCCGGCGGTTCGAGCACTTCGACGCGCGTCTCGCCGCGCTGCGCATTTCAGCGCCGCGCGAGCGCGGCATCCGCATCGACATCTCCCGGCTCGCGTTCCAGAGCAGCGATCCGCATCTCACGCTGGCGGACGCCGCCGGCCGGATCACGATCACCGGCGACACGCTCGACGCCGACCTCGTACGTGTGCGCTTCCCCGGCTCGCAGTTCAGCGCGCGCGGGCGGGTGAGCTGGCCGCATGGGCCGATCCTGTGGGATCTCGCCCTGCGCGCCGACTCGGCGACGCTCACGGACATCGCGTTCGTTGCCCCGCGCTTTCCGTCCGGCGCGGTGCTGCGCGGCGGAGTTGGCCTGCGCTCCCATGGCCCGCGGGTCCTCGAGATCAAACTCGATCCGCTGGACGTGAGGTACGCTGGCGGGACGGTCACCGGCAAACTCACCGCCTTCAGCGCCGCGGACACCGGCATCGTCGCCGTGCGCCAGGGCGACTTCGTCTCGACCGACCTGTCGCTCGAGTTGGTCCGGCCCTTCCTCGACACGCTGCCGTTCGCCGGCTGGTTGACGGGGCACACGGTCGTCGACGGCCCGACGGGCGCGCTCAAACTCGAGACTGATTGGGCGTTCCGCGACTCGATGGTGCCGGGTTGGCCGACATCGACCATTCGCGGCCGCGGCGAAGTCGACATCCGCGGCGGCCACGACCTGGGCTTCCGTCCATTCGAGCTCGATGCCGCCGCTCTCGACCTGGGCACCATACGGAAGCTGGTTCCGGCGATGGGCCTCCAGGGCGAGCTCGACGCGATCGGCACGCTGAACGGGACGCTCCACAATGCCCACTTCAGCGGCACGCTGCGGCACCGCGACCGCGACCTGCCGGTCAGCGTGGTGCGCGGCGTGGTGGCGCTGGACAGCCGCACCGACACCCTCGGCGTCGACGCCGACGTGACGACCGATTCCCTGTCGCTCGATGGGCTGCGCGGCTCGTTTCCCAGCCTGCCATTGCGAGGCTCGCTCGCCGGCACCATCCGGCTGACGGGTAACATCGCGGCACTCGAGACGCACACGAACGTCTCCATGTCGGGTGGCGAGAGCGGCGTGGTCCGGGCCGACGGTGTGCTGGTGCTCGGGGTCCCCGGCTACGGTGTGCGTGACTTCAAGCTGCAGGGCCGCGACGTGAACCTGCAACGCTGGCTCGTGAACCGCGGGCCCCCGTCACGACTCTCCTTCACGTTGGCGGGCAGCGTGATGGCGGATAGCGCCGCGCCACCGGTCGGTGAGGTGAGCGTCGCGCTCGCGCCGTCGTTCTTCGCCGGGAGCGTGGTGGACTCGGGCGCGGCCAAGCTCCGCTTTGCCGATGGCCGCCTCTACGTCGAGTCCCTGCGGCTGCAGCAGCCTGGTCTCTTGACGCGCGGCTCGGGCTCGCTCGGGTGGCGGCGGCCCACCCGCGGCGCGCTCGCGCTCGACTTCGATGCCGACAGTCTCAGCGTCCTCGATTCCCTCGCGACCTGGCTGGCCGGGCCGGAGCTCGCAGGCCCGACGCCCGGGGAGGCGCTGCGCGGCTCGGCGCGGGTCTACCTCACCCTCGACGGCGCGCTCGACTCGGTCGGCGTGCAGGGCCGCGTCAGCGCCACCGATCTCCAGTGGCGCGGGTGGCGCGTGCCGGCGGGGAGGGGGCGCGGCACGTACGAGCCGGGCGTCGCTCCCGTCTTCAGTGTCGAAGCCACGCTCGACTCACTCGGGTATGGACGCCTTGGGTTCGGCGCCGCTCAGGCGCAGGCGCGGGGCACGCGGGACTCGCTCACGTGGTTCGCGCGCTCTCGCGTCGGCGATCTTGGGGCGTTCCTCGCGGGCGGGCGCTACGCCCGCGGCAGCGCACAGCGCGTCGGCGTGGATTCGCTCGCCGTGCTGCTCCCCGGGGGCGTGTGGTTCCTCGAGCGGCCGGTGCAAATCACCGTCGCTGACTCGGCGCTCCGGGTCGACACGGCATCGCTCAAGAGCGCCGTGGGTGCCGGCCGGCTCGTGATCAGCGGTGATGTCGCGCGCAGCGGGCGAGCCGAGGCGCGCGTCTATCTCGAATCGTTCCCGCTGAGCGGTGTATACGCGCTGCTACAGCGCGATACGCTGGGGGTCGCGGGCGCGCTCACGGCGACCGTCGCGCTCGGCGGTACGCGTGCGAACCCGACCTACAACGGTTCGTTCGCGCTGTCCGATGGCGCGTTCGGGGCGTTCCGCGCCCCGTTCATGGACGGGACCATCGCGTACCAGAACCGCCGCCTCGACGGCGAGGTGCACCTGTGGCGTTCGGGCCAACAGATCCTGAACGTGACGGCACGGCTGCCGCTCGACCTGGCCCTGACGAAAGTGGCGCAGCGGCAACCCGCCGATACGCTATCGGTCCAGGCGCGCGCCGACAGCGTGGACCTGACGGTCCTCGAGGCGGTGACGCCGCTGGTGCGCGAGGTGAGCGGTGTGTTCGGCGCCGACCTCGGGGTCGGGGGCACGTGGGACGCGCCCCAACTGCGCGGCGGGCTCGAGATCCAAAACGCCGGTGCTCGGATCCCCGCGCTGAATGTGCGTTACGACGACATCAACGGCCGGTTCGCGCTCCATGGCGATACGATCCGCCTGGTGCAGTTGGCGGCGCGCAGTGAGAAGGGGCGCGCCGAGGTCAGCGGTGTCGTGCGCCTCGACCGCCTCACGAAGCCCGTGCTCGATCTCAACATCGCGGCGACCGAATTCAAGGCGCTCGATCTGAAGGGGTACCTGACGATCACCGCGAGCGGCGAGCTCGCCCTCAATGGCCCCGTGTTCGGCTCAACGCTGACGGGGCGCGGCACCGTGACGTCGGGCGTGCTGCACTTCGCCGACCTCGTGAACAAGCGCGTCGTCAACCTCGACGAGCCCTGGGTGCAGGACCTGATCGATACATCCCTGATCCGGCGCCAGCGGCTCAGCCCGGAGTTCGAGAGCGTCTTCCTCGACAGCCTGCGGATCCAGGGCCTGCAACTCAACATGGGCAGCGATGTGTGGCTGCGGTCGACGGAAGCCAACATTCAGCTCACGGGCGCGGTGACGGTGACGAAGGTGCGCGACAACTATCTCCTCCGGGGCACGCTGCAGGCGCCGCGCGGCACCTACCGGCTCGTCGTCGGCCCCGTGTCGCGCGAGTTCGTGGTGAACCAGGGGACGGTCAAGTACTTCGGGACCCCCGATCTGGATGCCGAGCTCGACATCGAGGCGCGGCACATCGTCCACCCCGTGCCGAGCACGACGCAGCGCGCCGTTGATAACAAGGACAAGACGATCATCGCGCACATCCGCGGGACGTTGCTCGTACCCAAGCTCACGCTCGCGGCAGAGGGGGAAGAGCTGTCGCAGAGCGAGATCATCTCCTACCTCATGTTCGGCCGGCCGAGCATCGAGTTGGCGGGAGGGCAGGGGGCGTTGCTCCGCAATACCGCGGCGAACCTGGTCGCGGGGGAGGTGGAGCGCACCGTGGTCTCGGACCTCGGGGTGCCGCTGGACTACTTCGAGTTCCGACCCGGCGCGGACTCCCTCGCCCGCACCCAGCTCGCCGCGGGGTGGCAGATCGGCGACAAGACGTTCCTCGTCCTCAACGCTGGATTCTGCCCGCGCCAGCAGGTGAGCGTCGCCAATACCCTGGGCGCCAGCCTGCAGTACCGCATCAGCCCTGAGTGGCGTACCGAGGCGAGCTTCGAGCCCATCCGGACCTGCCTTGGCCCGAACGCGGTTCAACAGTCCGCGACTCCCGCTCGCCAGGTCGGCGTGGACCTGTTCTGGGAGCGGCGCTACTGATGTGACGCGCGCCTTGCTGATTACGAATCCTGCCGCCGCCCGCACCGACGCGCGCGCCGTCACCGCCATCCGCGAAACCCTGCGGGGCGGCGGCTGGGACGTGGAAGTGCTCGCCACCCTCGGTCCGCGCGACGCGCGCCGCTTTGCCACCGAGGCGCGCGACCAGCAGTTCGACGTGCTCGTCTCTTACGGTGGCGATGGGACCGCGATGCAGATCGCCGCCGCCATCGTAGGGACCGGAATCCCCCTCGGCCTCGTCCCCGGGGGCACCGGCAACTTGCTCGCGGGGAACCTGCGTTTGCCGCGCAACGCCGCGAAGGCCGCGCGCGCCCTCCTCACGGCGCGGCCGCACGCGATCGACCTTGGTGTATCGGAGCGAGCCGACGGCAGCCACTACTTCGCCGTCGCGTCGGGCACCGGATTCGACGCCGAGCTGATGGCGGCGACCGGCGCCGCCGCGAAGCAGCGTTGGAAATTCGGGGCTTACGTGGCGCACGCGCTGGCGAAACTCAGCGGCGTCCGCAGCGCAAGACACCGGATCATCGTGGACGGTACAGCCCACGAGGTGGGGGCCGCGATGCTGCTGGTGCTCAATTGCGGTGAGCTGATTCCGCCCTTCGTCCGCCTGGGCAAGGACGTCATGCCCGATGATGGCTGGCTGGACGTGGTCGCGCTGCACGCGGATGGCGTCGGCCAGAGCGTGGCGGCCGTTTGGGACCTGTTGCGGGGCTCGGCCAACGGTGCGGGGCGCGTGTGGTGGGGGCGCGGGCACACGATCCGGGTCGAGGTCGTCGGGGCCAAGCCCCGGCCGGTGCAGCTCGACGGCGAGGTCGTGGGCGACACGCCGTTCGAGACGCGGATCCTGCCCGGCGCGCTCACCGTGCTCGTCGACCCGAACGGCGCGTGGAAAGGCTCGCGGCGTGGCTGATACGCTGCTGCTCGTAGACGATGACGCGGCCGTAGTGCGGGCCATCGGCGACTATTTCGAGCGCCTCGGCTACGAAGTGCTGCGCGAGTCGACCGGTGACGCGGGGGTCGAGGCATTTCGACGCGAGCGGCCCGACGTCGTCATCCTCGACCTGAATCTCCCCGACGCGAGCGGGCTCGACGTCCTCGAGCGCCTGCGGCGCGAGAACGGGGCCGTCATCCTGCTCACCGGCGCCGGCGACATCCAGACGGCGGTGCGGGCGATGCAACTGGGCGCGGAGAATTTTCTCACCAAGCCGGTGGACATGAATCACCTCGCCGCGGCGACGGCGCGCCTCGCCGAGAAGGTGCGCCTCTCGCACCAGAACGCCCTGCTGCGCTCGCGCGATCACGAGGGGGAAGGGCTCGGGTCGGTCGGTGTGTCGCCCATCATGCGCGAGCTGGCCCGGCAGGTCGAGTTGCTCGCTGCCAGCGAGCGGTCCACGGTGTTGCTCCAAGGCGAGAGCGGCACCGGCAAGGGTTGGGTGGCGCGCGTCATCCATCACCTGTCGCCGCGGTCGCAGGGCCCCTTCGTCGAAGTGAACTGTGGCGGTCTGTCCGCCACATTCCTGGACTCCGAGATGTTCGGCCACGAGAAGGGCGCCTACACCGACGCCAAGGAACGGAAGCTCGGCCTCTTCGAGCTGGCTGACCGCGGCACGATCTTCCTCGACGAGATCGGCGAGCTCGCCCCGGAGCTGCAACCCAAGCTGCTCAAGGTGCTCGAGACCAAAAAATTCCGGCGCCTGGGCGGCACGCGCGAGCTGACCGTCGACGTGCGGCTCGTCGCGGCGACGAACCGGGACCTGGTGACCGAGGTCGAGGCGGGCCGATTCCGCGAGGATCTCTACTACCGGCTCAACGTGATGCCCCTGACCATGCCGCCGGTGCGCGAACGCTCGCGCGAGGATCGGCTCGCGTTGCTGACCCGCTTGCTGGGAGATCTGAAGCCTCAGCTCCCGGGGTGCCCCGCCGAGTGTTCCTCGGACGCCCTCGATCGTCTCGTGGCCGCGCCGTGGCCGGGGAACGTGCGGGAAATGCGGAACGTCCTCGAGCGGGCCATGATTCTGGCCCGTGGCCGAACGGCGATTGGCATCGAGCACCTCCCGGCCGATCTGCGAACCAAGGCGAAGGGGGACGGGGCCGGGGACAAGCGTCACCAGGCGCAGTCGTTGTCGGATATCGAACGGCAGCACATCGAGCGGACGTTACGGCACCACGAGGGGAATCGTACCCGGGCGGCGCTGGAGCTCGGGATATCGCGCGCGACGCTGATCAATAAGATTAAGCTGTACAGCCTGAACCTCTGAGGCTTTCATGGACAAGCCGAAGCTCAAAGAGCACGACGGGATGGTGTGCCGCGCCTGCGGGAACGAGGAGCGCGCGTCGGAGGGTTACCCGTGCGCCAACTGCGGGACCTTCATCTGTTTGATCTGCACGTTCCGGGGGGTCACACTCTGCAAGACCTGCGCGGCGTCTACTTCCGTCGCCGCTGCACCTCCGCCGCCACCTCCTGCGGGGACGCCTCCAGCTCCGCCGCGAGCTTCTTAACCGCTTCGTCCGCGCCCGCCCAGTCTTTCGCGGCGGCCAGGGCGTCGAGCGCGATCTCTTCGATCGACGCTGTCCGCTCCTCCAGCTCGCGCGTCCGCACCGCGACCTCGCGCGCCAGCCACTGCTCGAGCTGGCGGCGGTCCACCTCCAGCTGCCGCTGGCGCAGCGCGTGTTGCAGCGACAGCTCCAGCTCTTCCAGGTCTACCGGTTTGATGAGGTAGTCGTAGGCGCCGAGCTTCAGGCACTCGATCGCCGTACGAGGCTCGTCGATCGCGGTGAGCATGATGACGGCGAGATCGGGATCCTGCGCCAGGACTTTGGGGAGCAGCTCGACGCCGCTCGTCTCCGGCATGCGGATGTCGCATAGCATCGTTTGGGGGCGATCGGTGGCGAGGCGCTCCAGCGCCTCGCTCGCGTTCGCGGCGACGGCGACCTGGTACCCGAGGCGCGTGAGGAACCGCTCCAGCGCCTTGCGGATCCCCTCCTCGTCGTCCACCACGAGGACGGTGGTGCGTTCAGCGGGCGGTGTTGACGGGGAGGGGGGGGTCGTCATGGCCGTGAACGTTACGCGCACTCCACAACGCGAGCAAGGCGAGGTATTCTTCGCGCGTCGATGACCACACGAACGAATCTCGCCGCGGTCTCCGGGATCACCGTGGGACACGCGAACGTACCGGCCCACGGCACGGGCTGCACCGTCATCCTCGGTCCGCCGACCGGACTCCGCGCCGCTGTTGTGTTGCGCGGTCGCGCCACGGGGACCCGCGAAATCGACCCGCTCAGTCCACGACACCTCGTCGAACGGATCGACGCCATCCTGTTCGCCGGCGGCTCGGCGTACGGGCTCGGCGCGGCCGATGGTGTGATGCGCTGGCTGCGGGAACGGGGGCGCGGGTTGTCCGTCGGACCGCTCGGCACGATTCCCATCGTGCCGACCGCGGTGATCTTCGATCTCGGTAACGCCGGCAAGCCCGTGGGGTGGCCCGGCCCCGATGACGGCTATCGGGCGTGCGACGCCGCGAGCGAGGACTTCGCCGAGGGCGCGACCGGCGTCGGCACCGGCGCGACCGTCGGCAAGGCCGCGGGGATCGACAAGATGATGGCGGCCGGCATCGGCACGTGGGCGGAGCGGGCGGGAGACGTGGTCGTCAGCGTGCTCACGGTGTTGAACGCCGTCGGCGACGTGCGTGACGCGCGCGGCGAGATCATCGCCGGCGCCCGCGGCCCCGATGGCCGCTTCCTCGATTCGCTGCGGTTTCTCGCGGAGGGCGGCGCGCCCTTCGGCGACCCTGAGCGCCTGACGCGCAACACGACCCTCGCCGTCATCGCGACGAACGCCGACTTGGGTCGCGTAGAGCTCGAGCAGCTCGCCCATGCCTGCAGCGACGCCCTGGCCCGCCGCATCACGCCGTACGGGACGCTGTACGACGGCGACGTGATCTTCGCGGTGAGCACCGCGACTGTGCCGGCCAAGTCGGCGCTGCAAGTCGAGGCCCTCGCCGCCCTCGCGGTGCCGACGGCCGTCGAGCGGGCAGTGCGACGTGGATAAGCTCGAGCGCGCCATCGACGACATCAGGCGCAAATGGGTGCCCGACGCACGCCTGGGCGTGTTTGAGGTCGTGGTGGCGCCGGGTGTAGGTGTAACGCGCGGTGCAGTGGCGCAGCATGCTGCGCCTCTACTCACCGGCGCCACCTCCAATCGCGACGCGCAGGAGGCACTGCGAAAACTCGCGCATGGCGCCGGTCTCGCCGAGGAAGTGCGTCTCCTCCCCGACCGCGCCATGGACGGGGCGGCGATCGTCACCGCCGCGCTCGCCCCACTGCTCGCCGACACGCGGCTCGACTCCGCGCGCGTGAACGAAGCACTGCACGGCGAGGCCCTGGAGATTCTCGATCGGCAAGGCGACTGGCTGCGCGTGCGCGCGCCCGACGAATACGTCGCCTGGGTGCATGCCGGGTATGTGGCGACGGGTCCGGTGGCGTGGGCACAGGATTGGGCCGAGCGGGCGACGGCGCGCGCGTTGGGTGCGGAGCTGCAGACCAACGGGGGCCGCCGGCGTCTCCCCGTCGGGGCGCGCGTGGCGCTGCGGCGCGATGGGACGGTCGAGCTCGCCGACGGCGTACAGGGGCAGGTCGCCGGCGGTCAGGTGCGGCCGGAGAGTGAGCTGCGCGTCGAGTCGCGTCACCTGGCGCTCCCCGAGCTGGCACAACGCTGGTACGGCGGCGCCCCGTATCTGTGGGGCGGGCGCACGGAGTGGGGGATCGACTGTTCGGGTCTCAGCCAGGCAGTGTACGCCACGCGCGGCATTCAACTGCTGCGCGACAGCGATCAGCAGTTCGGGCAAGGCCGCGAAGTGCCGCTGTCGGCCGACGGCGCGGGATACGAGGCCGGCGATCTGTTGTTCTTCACGGAACGCGGCCGCGTCTCGCACGTCGCGCTCTGGGCGGGCGCCGGCTGCATCGTGCACTCGGCGCTGTCCCGTGGTGGTGTGGGAGTCGACGACTTGTTCGGCGCGGAACCGCGCATGATCAAACTGCGCGCGAACCTGGTGGGGGTCCGGCGGTGCGTCTGATTCTCTTCGACATCGACGGCACGTTGCTCTGGACGGACGGCGCCGGGCGCCGCGCGATTCAACGAGCCTTGCTCGACGAGATGGGCACCGCCGGCCCGATCGACACCTACCGCTTCGACGGGAAGACCGATCCGCAGATCGTGCGCGACCTGATGACGCTGGCAGGTCACCCGGAGGCGGAGGTCGAAGACCGCATCGCCCGAGTGTGCGAGCGCTACGTCGGGCTGCTCGCCGCCGAGCTGGCACAGCCGACGCAGAAAACGAAGCTCCTTGCCGGAGTGCGGGAGCTGCTCGCCGAGCTGGAACCCCACGAAGCGGAGGGACGCGCGCTGGTGGGCCTGCTCACGGGCAACGTGGCGGGGGGCGCCTCGCTCAAACTCGCCTCGGCGGGGCTCGATCCGAAGCGATTCGCCGTCGGGGCCTACGGCTCCGATTCCGCACGCCGTGCCGACCTGCCGGCGATCGCGGCGGAGCGCGCCGCTCGGCAAACCGGCAAACAGTTCACCGGCGCGGATGTCGTGATCGTGGGCGATACACCGGACGACATCGCGTGCGGCCGTCCGATCGGGGCGCGGGTGGTCGCCGTGGCGACGGGGTCATTCACCGTGGCCCAGCTGCGCGCCGCCGGCGCCGCCCACGTGTTCGAACACCTGGCCGATACCGGGGCGGTGACGGCCGCCCTCCTCGGGTGAGCGGATCCAGCGACGAGCTGGAGCTGAAGGCGCGCGTCGACGACCCAGCGGCGCTCGAGGCGGCATTGCAAAGGGCCGGGGCGGAGCTCGTCTTCAGGGGTGAGATGCGCGACCGGCGCTTCGACCGCAAAGGCAAACTCGACGAGCGCGATGAAGTGCTGCGGCTGCGGAGCTACAAAGGGTCGGCGTC